>Ga0308159_1000004_pt1 | contig 1446795 bp, 1381 predicted proteins | sample PhyCR1_FD_201040 | JGI IMG/M metagenome (GOLD analysis project Ga0308159, IMG submission 201040) | Phyllosphere microbial communities from UC Gill Tract Community Farm, Albany, California, United States - DLSLC.R1 | ecosystem: Host-associated > Plants > Phyllosphere > Unclassified | place...
TCCTGAATGAAACTGATTTGCTTGAAGCACTTGCTGACTTACAGACCCGCAGCCAGGATATATTCGGCAAGACCTGACGGACATTTCAATTTAGCTAAAACCCGGACATTTAAAACTAGCCTCAACAGATGGTGTCAGTCCAAAGCGATAATGTCGTGTTTTAGCAAAGTTAAAATGTCGTACTCCGGTTAGCCTGCTCTTATTCAGGCAGCCGGAGTATCACTATTATGTTGGTCACCATGAGCCAGAACGCCATAGCCTCAAGATTTCCGTTGAAACGCTGCGCAGTTGGATGATTGCTGACGGACTCTGGGTTCCACACTCCCGTCGCAAATCCCACGTCTATCAGCCGCGCTACCGTCGTGACTGCCTCGGCGAGCTCGTTCAGATCGATGGCTCTCACCATGACTGGTTTGAAGGTCGTTATTGACGTCGTGATGATGCTTCACCACTCGGGCTGACTGAACGTCAGGTGCAGAGACTAAATGACTCGCGAGACAACCAGGGACTATCCACCAGTACCCTCGCCTTGCTGTCATCACCGTTAATAATATGCAACGTACTAAGTCGACCAATTTCGTAATGCGGTAACTGTACCGTAGATAACGGCGGTAAAAAAAGGTTGCCAATGCCCACATGATTATCGTAACCAATAACCCCGATATCCTGCGGGATACGAATTCCTTTAGCCAAAAGCGTCTGATACACCATAAATGCAATGCGGTCATTCCCGCAAATCACTGAATCAAACTGGGGTATCCCCTGACGAATATGAGCCATGAGAACGTCGGGAATGTCACGGTAGTGCTCATCGCCAAGCTGCATATAGCAATGATCCAGCGTACCGGGATCGATGCCTGCCTCAAGACAGGCGCGCTCCATTCCCTTTTGGCGACGGGACGTCGCCAGGTGGTTGGCGGGTAAATGCAGACAGATAGGCCGACGATATCCTGCCGCCAACAAGGCTCTAACTGCAGTGTACTGGCCCTTCTCGTCATCGGGTATGTAACAGGCAACGGGCTCGTCTTTATTCTCGCAATTTGCCAGAACACAGGGATGTGTCAGCAGCTTGGGCGGTATACGTACTTCACGCAGTCCCATGGTAGTGAAAATGATGCCACCGGGCCGATGAGCAAGCAGCAGATCGACAATTTCGTCCGGATTATCATCAGAGAACATGTTAACCACGAAGCTTTTCCAGCCGTGTGCGCGCGCGGTCTCCTCGATTGACAGCGTGATTTCGACGGAAAAAGGTGTGGTTACCGTATCCAACGCCAGTACGCCAATCGTCTTGTTTTTAGTCCCCACACTGCGGATCTGTTTTGCCGACAAATCGGGTACGTAGTTCAAATGCAGAATCGCTTCCTGCACGCGTGCAAGGGTCTCGGGCTTCACGCGTTCAGGGTAATTAAGCGCCCGCGAAACTGTCATTAACGATACATTGGCCATTTTGGCCACATCTTTCAAAGACGCCATAATCTTCCATTTTGCGAAAACCCGGATACTTCATTGCGCCGCAAGCGAACAGCCGTAATCAAGTTATCCATAGAGTTGAACCCACTATTCTAAGCTTTGAGCCTGTTATTTTGGGAATTTGGCAAAGAAATTTGATACAGATCTCACAATACAAATGTTAACGTTAACTTTTGTGATTAACATCGGATATTGCCATAAAACTCGGTGTCTGTGTATAATGTTAACGTTACCATGTGCGCATATAAATCGCTATGAGATTGCTCAGATGAAAAAAAAGCCTTCCCGCAGCTATATGCTGCTCAGCGCCCTGCTGTTCTTTTTCTTTGTCACATGGTCTTCGTCCAGCTCCCTTCTTTCTATCTGGCTCCACCAGGAAGTGGGTTTAAAAGCCTCCGAGACGGGTATTATCTTTTCCGTCTTATCAGTATCAGCCCTTTTCGCTCAGGTCTTTTACGGCTTCATTCAGGATCGTCTTGGTCTGCGCAAAAATCTGCTGTGGTTTATGGCCGCCCTGCTGATCCTCTCCGGCCCTGCGTATCTCTTCTTCAGCTATTTGCTCAACCTCAATATTCTGCTGGGAAGTGTTTTTGGTGGCCTGTTTATTGGTCTGACGTTTAATGGCGGTATAGGCGTGCTGGAATCCTATACCGAGCGCGTTGCGCGTCAGAGTACCTTTGAATTTGGACGGGCCCGCATGTGGGGTTCTCTCGGTTGGGCCGTTGCCACGTTTTTCGCCGGACTGCTGTTTAACATTAACCCCAATCTTAATTTCCTGGTGGCGTCATGCTCTGGCCTGGTTTTCTTTTTCATGCTGGCCCGATTAAAAATTGCGGCACCGGCGAGTATGGAAAAACTGGAGATTGGGGCTAAAAAGGTTTCTCTGGAAGATGCTATCCGGCTGCTAACGCTACCGCGTTTCTGGGCACTTATTTTCTTCGTGATTGGAACCTGTATTTACGGTGTATACGACCAGCAATTTCCGGTTTATTTTTCCTCACAGTTTCCTACCTTGCGCGAAGGGAACGCGATGTTTGGTTATTTAAACTCCTTCCAGGTTCTTCTGGAAGCGGCAGGCATGTTCTGCGCACCCTGGCTGGTTAACAAAATTGGCGCCAAAAATGGCCTGATATTCGCCGGAATGGTAATGGCTCTGCGTATGATCGCTTCCGGGCTGGTTGAAGGGCCCCTGCTCATTTCTATTACAAAACTGCTACATGCCCTGGAATTGCCGATACTGTTGGTTGCCATTTTCAAATATAACAGCCTCAACTTCGACAAGCGTTTGTCTTCCACAATTTATCTGGTGGGTTTTGCCTGTACCAGTTCAGTTATTGGCACCGTGTTATCGCCGCTGGCGGGTTTCAGCTACGAAAAATTTGGTTTCGCTCAATCCTATCTGATAATGGGCATTATGGTGTTCTGCACCACGTTTATTTCCATCTTCCTTTTGCGCCCAAATAAACCCACAACTGAACACCCCTTTTTACAGCAAGATGCTGTGTAATTTTCGGGAGAAATCATAATGACATCTTTATTAAAACAGGCTGAAGAGACGCTTGAAGAAGCACAAGCCGGAATTAACCGCCGCTGGTATCCACGCTATCACCTTGCCGCACGAGCCGGCTGGATGAACGATCCTAACGGGCTGGTCTGGTTCGACGGCTGGTATCATGCCTTTTATCAACATCACCCCTATTCAACGAAATGGGGACCCATGCACTGGGGGCATGCCCGCAGTAAAGATTTGGTTCACTGGGAACATCTGCCTGTGGCACTGGCACCGGAAGGGCCGGCAGATAAAGACGGCTGTTTTTCCGGTTCCGCAGTGGTGGACGGAGATACGCTGGCACTGATTTACACCGGTCATAAATTTCACGGTTCGCCTGAAAGCGATGACAATCTTTATCAGGTGCAATGTCTGGCAACCAGTCGTGACGGAGTTCATTTCGAGCGTCAAGGAATGGTGATTGATACCCCTCCAGGGCTGCATCATTTCCGCGACCCGAAAGTATGGCGTGAGGGTGAATACTGGTACATGGTTGTCGGTTCACGCGTGGCGGAAACCGGCCAGGTCCGCCTGTACCGTTCCACGGACCTTCACAAATGGCATGACGAAGGTATTCTGGCCGAATCTGAAGATGGGATGGGCTATATGTGGGAATGCCCCGATTTCTTTACCCTGAACGGCCAGCGTGTGCTGATGTTCTCTCCACAAGGAATGGTGGCGCAAGGCTATCAAAACCGTAACCTCTTCCAGAGTGGATATTTACTGGGAGAGTGGCAGCCAGGTCAGGCGTTCAGCCACGACGGGCAATTTATTGAAATGGACAACGGTCATGATTTTTATGCCCCGCAAACGTTTCTCAGTCCGGATGGGCGCAGAATCGTTATTGGCTGGCTGGATATGTGGGAATCACCGATGCCGGAGCAACAGGATGGTTGGGCTGGTATGCTCTCCCTGCCGCGCGAACTGAGCTTAGGTGATAATAATCGCCTGATGATGAAACCCATCGCCGAAGTGACCGCTTTGCGAGGCAGCTATATTCCTGTCACTGCACGTTGTCTGAGCAATCAACCAATGCTTGTCGCAGCGGATGCTGAAGCCATGGAATTATCACTGGAATGGGAGCGAGCCAGGTCGCAGGCAGAACAGTATGGCATGATGCTGGGAGTTGGGCTGCGTATTTACGTTGATAATCAGGCTCAGCGCTTAATATTAGAGCGAAGCTATCCTGATTTTTCGCTTGTGGGAACGCGCAGCATTCCCCTGCCAGAGGACGATATCCTTTCACTGCGAATTTTCATTGACCGCTCATCCGTGGAACTCTTTGTCAATGAAGGCGAAGCCTGTTTAAGCAGCCGAATCTATCCGCAGCCGGGAGAGCGCGCCATCATGCTGTTTGCAAATAGTGGCAGCGCTGCGTTAAAAGAAGCCGGATACTGGTCGCTGGATAGATAATTCTGTCAGATATTATCGCGCTGCTTATTTTTTCTAACTTTATTTTTGCCAGTCTCAGGCTGGCATTATATCGCCTGAAATAAGCAAGAAAAAATGGCCAGTCTGCCGACGTAAGGTAGCGATAAGACAGCCTGGCTGAGGCGATTTGCTTGATGTTATTCACCAACGTGCATCTCATACACCACGCACTGCGTATCGTAGTGCTGCTCAATGCCTTTGTATGTCATGCCGAGGCGCTGCATCACCCGATGTGAGGCACTGTTATCCGGATGCGCCACCGCAACCAGATAGCGCGCGCCGACCTGCTCAACCGCGAATTTCACAATCGCCTGCGCCGCTTCCGTCGCGTACCCTTTGCCATGATAACTGGCGTTAAGGCGCCAGCCGAGCTCCAGCGGTGCGTCGTCCTCATTGGCTAAATGCTGGAGACAGGCGGCACCGACCAGCGCCCCTGACTCCTTCTCCATGAGTGCCCACCACGAGAAGCCACGCTGTTGCCAGCGCAGCATCACCCGTTCGATGCTTTCACGCGTTTCTTCCGCTGTCCTCACCTCGCCAGGACTAATATAGCGCATCATTTCCGGATCTTTTTCCATCTCGCGCAGGCCATCAAAATGAGCGTGTTGGTATGGCTCCAAACGCAGCCGTGCGGTTTCTAATTCCATCTCTCCTCCAGACAACGTGATTTATCATGACGACAGCGCGAGCTGTACCACCGCCCCGCACCAACGTGAATAGATAACAATATCACGCACTTTCAGCCCGACAGAATTAAAATCCATCGCGGCGTCTTAATTGAGGTGCACAATGTTGTGCCCTTAGGTCAGTACATCGCGGCTTTTAATCAAATTTTGTGCTGATTTACCCGACTGGACAATTCCTGATGGCTCTCTTTCCTTTCGCTGTAGCGGTCGGCAAGGTAAGGGGTATGCGACTTAAGAATTAAGGTGATCTTGAACAGCTCTTCGGCCACATCGACAATCCGGTCGTACCACGCTGAAGGTTTCATCCGCCCTTCTTCATCGAATTCCTGCCATGCCTTGGGCACCGATGACTGGTTTGGGATGGTGAACATCCGCATCCAGCGGCCCAGTATCCGCATCTGATTAACCGTGTTGAAGGACTGTGACCCGCCGCTCACCTGCATCACCGCCAGCGTTTTCCCCTGCGAAGGACGAACTGCACCTTCACTGAGTGGGATCCAGTCTATCTGCGCCTTCATCACTGAACTCATCGCCCCGTGTCTTTCGGGCGAGCTCCAGACCATGCCATCACACCACCTTACCAGCGCGCGTAGTTCCAGCACTTTTGGATGCGTATCGGGCGCATCATCGGGCAGTGGCAGTCCAGAGGGATTAAAAATTTTCACCTCTGCGCCCATTTGCTCTAACAGGCGCCCTGCCTCTTCGGCGGCAAAACGACTGTAGGATCGCTGCCGCGTGGAACCATACAGGATCAGAATGCGCGGTGGGATTTGCCCATCGCTAAGTAGTTTGCGGGAAATCGCATCATCAAAACATGCCTGTTCGACTGCGGGTAAGTGCTGCATAAGGACTCCTTGAAAGAAACGGCGCTTTGCAATTTATCATATATGAATTAGCATATGTATTGTCAAATGCTATCGAGGTTAGCCATGCTGCACCCCCTACAACTTTTTAAACTGCTTGCTGATGAAACACGCTCGACGTTGGTGATGCTGCTGCGCGAGTCCGGCGAGCTTTGCGTCTGTGATATCTGTGCCATTACCGCAGAGTCGCAGCCGAAAATATCACGCCACATGGCGCTATTACGTGAGGCGGAGCTGGTGACCGATCGCCGTGAAGGCAAATGGGTACACTACCGGTTGTCGCCGCACATGCCCGCCTGGGCTGCAGCTATTATCGATTCTGCGTGGAATTGCGAACGCGAGTATATACAAGAAAAACTCAGAAGTGCGGCGTCAGCTGCCTGTTGAGTATGCAGGACACATGCATTTAAATGAATGTGAATGGGGCATTTAATGTTACTGGCAAGTACAATATTTTTACTGACGCTAATCCTGGTTATCTGGCAACCCAGAGGGCTTGGTATTGGCTGGAGCGCCATGCTGGGTGCAGGCCTGGCGCTAGTAACAGGGGGGGTTCACCTCGCTGATATTGCGGTGGTCTGGCACATTGTCTGGAATGCGACAGCCACCTTTATTGCGGTGATCATCATCAGCCTGCTGCTTGATGAGTCTGGTTTCTTTGAGTGGTCCGCCCTGCACGTTGCCCGTTGGGGCAAAGGTCGTGGCCGCCTGCTGTTTAGCTGGATTATTCTGCTGGGTGCGATGGTCGCCGCGCTGTTTGCCAATGATGGTGCTGCACTGATCCTGACGCCAATCGTGATTGCCATGCTGCTTGCGTTGGGGTTCAGTCCGGCAGCAACTCTGGCTTTTGTGATGGCCGCCGGTTTTATTGCCGATACCGCCAGCCTGCCGCTGATTGTCTCGAACCTGGTTAACATTGTCTCGGCTGATTTCTTCAAGCTTGGCTTTACCCACTACGCCGCCGTGATGGTGCCTGTTAACCTCGCTGCTATTGCGACCACGCTGCTCATGCTGCACCTGTTTTTCCGCAAGGAGATCCCGGCGGTTTACGATATTTCACTGCTTAAGGCGCCAAAAGACGCCATTCGCGATGGCCGCACCTTTAAAGCCGGCTGGCTGGTTCTGACTCTGCTGCTGGTCGGCTTCTTCACACTGGAGCCACTTGGCATTCCGGTAAGTCTGGTGGCCGCTGCTGGCGCACTGATCCTGTTTGCGGTGGCAAAAAAAGGCCATGCGATTAATACCTCTAAGGTACTGCGCGGTGCGCCCTGGCAGATCGTAATCTTCTCGCTGAGCATGTACCTGGTGGTTTATGGCCTGCGCAACGCCGGGCTGACCCTGTATCTCTCCTCCCTGCTAAATCAGCTTGCTGAACACGGACTGTGGGCTGCAACCCTCGGGACCGGCTTCCTGACGGCACTCCTCTCCTCCGTGATGAACAATATGCCGACAGTGCTGGTTGGCGCGCTGTCGATAGAAGGCAGCCAGGCCGCGGGAGTGATTAAACAAGCGATGATTTATGCCAATGTCATCGGCAGCGATTTGGGGCCAAAAATCACCCCGATTGGCAGCCTTGCCACACTGCTGTGGCTACATGTTTTAGCGCAGAAAAATATCACAATTAGATGGGGATACTACTTCCGTGTCGGTATCGTGATGACGATTCCGGTGCTGTTTGTCACGCTGTGCGCACTGGCGCTGCGGCTGTCTATCGTTTAAACCCATCCCCGGAATAGCCATGCCCGGGGTTTTGATTAAAGAGAAAAAGAGAGCTGCAGAATGAGCCAGGTAATTATTTATCATAACCCCGACTGCGGAACGTCGCGCAATACCCTTGAAATGATCCGTAACAGCGGCACGGAGCCGACGGTGATCCTCTACCTGGAAACGCCGCCAACCCGCGCGGAGCTGGTTAAGCTGATTGCTGATATGGGAATTTCCGTGCGCGAGCTGCTGCGCAAAAACAGTGACCCTTATCAGCAGCTGAAGCTGGAGAACGCTGCTTTCACTGATGATGAGCTCATCACCGCGATACTGGCACATCCAATCCTGATGAACCGCCCTGTCGTTGTCACTGCGCTCGGAACCCGGCTGTGCCGCCCTTCAGAGAAAGTTTTAGACATTTTGCCAGCGGCTCAGCGTGGCGAATTCCGCAAAGAAGACGGGGAAAAAGTTGTCGATAAAAACGGGCGCAGGCTGAGCTGAAAGGCACATTCTGGCCAGTGCGTGGGGTGTTTCACGGCGCATTTTCTCCGTATGATGATCTGCTTTATTAGAGCTTTATCCATTTTCATCTTGCTACTGCGCTAATTATCGGCACGTTAAACAGGGAAATCACCATGTTTCACCTCATTTTCAGCATACCGAGTTGGTATGTTATTGCCCGTTTTATCATTCCACTCTCCATGCCACTGGCGTTAAAAATCACTCTTTCTCTGCTGGCGCTGCTTGCCTCACAGTATCTGCTGATAGGCCGCTTCACTTCTGGCAGCATCTTTTCTGCCGAGATGCCAAGATTAGTCATAATCCTGTTCAACTGGGTTTACAGCGCGGTGCTGTTCCTCGCCCTCGCCCAGATCCTGATTGATGTGGTTGCGCTGGTCGCGATGCTGTTGCGCCACCCGTTGGAGATTGCTCCCGGCGTACGCTACCTGGCTGCCCTGCTGGCATTCGGCCTGGCCAGCTGGGGCGTGCAGCAGGCAATACGCGTTCCCCCTCTCAAGGATGTGACGATTCAGGTTGCTGATTTACCGCAGGAGTTTGAGGGTTACCAAATGCTCCAGCTAACCGATATGCACATCACCCCGCTTTTTAACGCCAGCTGGAGTACCGAGTTAGTCAGGCGTGCGCTGGAGCTGAACGTAGACCTGATTGTGGTTACCGGGGATGTGATTGACGGCACGCTGAAAAATCGCATCAAGGATGTGGAGCCGCTGCGCAATCTGCATGCGCCCGATGGCGTGTTGGCGATCACCGGCAATCATGAATATTTCTTCGAGCAGCAGGCATGGACCGGGCATCTGGCCTCTTTAGGATTGAAACCCCTGCTCAACAGCCATGCGGTTATTTCTCGCGGTGATGCCCGCCTGGTGATTGCCGGCCTGCCCGATACCTCTGCCCCGGGCCGGGGCGCAAACGGCCCCGATCTGGCAAAAGCACTGGCTGATGCCCCTGACAATGCGCCGGTGGTGTTGCTCGACCACCAGCCAAAAAACGCCCGTGAAAATGCGAAATACAGCGTCGATATTCAGCTCTCGGGCCATACTCACGGTGGCTTAATTGTCGGGCTGGACCGCCTGTTTGCTAAACCCAATGGCGGCTTTGTCTCCGGGCTTTACGATGTTGATGGCATGCAACTGTATGTGAATAACGGCACGGCGCTGTGGCCGGGAATGGCGGTTCGAGTGGGACGCCCGTCGGAGCTGACGCGCATCACGCTGACGCGTAAAAAATAACCATCTGATTAATAAGGAAATGAAATGGATCTTGTCGCCAGCCTGAAGGAAAAATATCCCGGCGCGATTGCCTGGGCATTTGGCAACTCTTGCGAGATGGCGGATGAACTGGCAGCCTTGGTTGTGCAAGGTGTTAAAACCGCGTCCTGTGGCTCACTCTCTTCTTTTATCAATGAAGATGATGCACCCACGATTGGCGGCTACAACATCATCCTTAACGGCAAGGGTGAGCCGGTGTGCGTCATCAGGACGGTCGCTATGCGCATCTTGCGCTTCTGCGATGTCACTGAAGAGTTTGCGAGAAAAGAGGGCGAAGGAGACTTAAGCCTCAAATATTGGCAGGAAGTTCACAAAGCATTCTTTGAGAATGAAGGTTGTTATGCTGCAGAAATGGAACTGGTGGCAGAAGAGTTTCAACTTATTGAGCTGCTATAAATAGCCTCCTGCGGGAGGCTATATAGCGGGACTGGCAGAGGATTAACCCTTGTCGCTGGTCAGTTTCATCCCGGCGCATCTTCATCCAACGGAGTTTACTGCTGCCCGGCAATCGCCGTCAGTTTTTCGTCCGTGGCCTTCTCTTCATCCAGCGTTTCGGCCAGCAGTTTAGCGGCTGCCTTATAGCCCAGTTTCTGTGCCAGGGCATGCAGCGTGCCGTAAGTGGCAATCTCGTAATGCTCCACTTTCTGAGCCGCGCCAATTAGGCCGGCATCGCGCACCGGCCCGGCTTCAACGGAGTCGATAATCTCCTGCGCTTCTTCCGCCAGGCCTTCCAGCGCGTGGCATTTCATCCGTTTAATTTTCACGCCGTCAGTGCTTTCGACCAGCTGGTCAATACGTTCAATTTGACCACGCGTCTCTTCAAGATGTTGCTGAAAGGCCGCCACCAGCTTTTCATCAGTAGCAGCTCTGGCCATTTTAGGCAGGGCTTTCGAGATTTGCTTTTCTGCACTATAGACATCTGATAATTCATGGATAAAGAGATCTTCCAGCGTTTTAATTGTCATAATTAACCTCGTATAAGAATTTTTTTCGAAAAACATATGCAACCCGATAAGCCTGGCACACTGCGAAAGATAATTATGTTTAATTGGGTTAACTGAATTGTTTGTTTTTTTGCTAAAAGATATGTTACTAACTCACATTATAGTGTTCGTAAACATTGAGTTATTTTCGGCGCGTATTCACCGTTATCACTTTAAATAAATCTCGCATACACATTTCAAATATAGCAAGTCTTAAAATATTATTTACGGCTCTTAAAGGTTGTGATTGGTCTGTAAAGAGAGGGCTGGATGGAGCAATGCTCCACTTAAAGAGGGATATAGAGGTATAAATATTGCAGGATGCTGATAGCAGCACCCTGCCCCGCAAGACGTATAAATCTCAGGGGGGATATTCCCCCTGGTTATCAAACACCATCTTCACAGCGTCGTAGACAAACCGGGTTATTTCAATTCAGGCCATGCAACAGGGGGGATGCCTTTCAGCAGCGGTTTGGCAAACAGGAACCCCTGGAACTGACAGATGCCCGCAGCTTCCAGCCACATCCACTCTTCTGGTTTTTCCACGCCTTCGGCAATAACGGCTATTTCCAGCGAAGAACAGCATTTAATTATGGCCTGAACGATTGCCTGTTTAGGACCGCTTTTATGCACATCACTGATAATATTACGATCAATCTTGATTTTCTCCGGCTGCACGCGTGAAAGCAGCAGCAGACCGGCGGAGCCGGCACCAAAGTCATCTATTGCCAGACTGATACCCGCCGCTTTCAGATGTTTCAACGCGCTGGAGAACGCCTCGATATTCGAAATTACCTCAGTTTCAGTCACCTCTACCACGATCTGCTGAGGCACCAGTCCGTGTCGGGCAATCTCACCCAGTAAGTAATCCACGGCATTCGGGATCTCAACCAGCGTCATCGGCAGCAGGTTAATCGAGAAGGTGATGTCATCAATTTGCAGCTCTTTTGCCAGAGCCAGGGCCTGGCTCTTGGATTCCAGGTCGCGGCGGTAAAGCTCCTCACGCGGCAAACTGGCAAAATAATCCAGCGGTGAAAGCCCCTGTGCGCTGCGCAACAGGGCTTCAAGGGAGACGATGGTTCCGGCCAGCGGGTCGATAATTGGCTGGAAGGCAAAGCTAATATCCTCGCCCGGTGCAAAGTCTGCATCGGCTAAGGGTAGATCGTCCGTGGCGATAAATTCCCACTGACCGGCAGGTGGGATTTCGAAATAGTTTTCTTTCTCCCAGGATTCGACAAAGGTGCGCAGAAACTGAAGCGCGCGGTCATCCCAGGTCAGCAGAAATTCCGATGTGCCTTTATCCAGTACTGCCTGCAGCACCGAGGCTTTATCAAACTCATGAAGCGAGAACAGCTCCATGCCGACATTACCAAATCGCCGGAACGGCGCGTAGTCGCGCATCAGTTCCACGACATTATGATGACGGGGATCGCGACAGATATGTTCATAAAGCTTACTGACTGCTTGTTCAGGGCCTTCCAGCACTTGGAAAAAATGCGTGCCGTTAAACAGCAAAATGCCGGTAACGCCAATTAACTGGTTGTTTTTATTTGCCTTTTGTACAATTTTGTCCAGCGAGCTTAGCGGAACATTATCGGAAAGATGGCTGCGATAGATGAGGGTAGATAACATAAAAATTCCGCAATACTGGTCTTTTAAAAGCTTACATTAACAGAATCCCTTGCGGTGTTGTCCAGTGCTATCTGTTATTCCATTAAATCTGCCAGGCCCTTTTTTATTTAAGCTGTCGTTTAAACAGGAATTTTTTAGTAGAGTAGCGAGTCTGGTTGTTAAATATTTGATGGATGAACGTTGCGCAAATGAAAGGAATGCCGCCTATTATTCTTGCTCTGCTCGCCGGATCGCTGGTGCTGACCATCGGGCGCGGCGTCACGCTGCCGTTCCTCACTATCTACCTGACCGAGCATTACCACCTGCTGCCGAAAAGCGTCGGGATTATTATGGGCGCCAGCCTGGCTATCGGCATTTTCAGCAGCCTTTACGGCGGCTATCTGGTCGACAAATTTAACCACCGCACCCTGATCAGCATCTCCATCAGCCTGTTCGCACTCAGCTTTTTCCTGCTGCCGATCCTGCCGCAGGTCAGTAGCGTGGTGATGGTGATTGCCCTGCTTAACGCTTCCTATGCACTTTTGAGCATTACCATTAAAGCCTGCATTGCCGCCTGGCTGCCGGTGGAGAAGCGAGTAAAAGCATTTTCGATGAACTACACGCTAATTAATGTCGGCTGGGCCCTTGGTTCATCACTGGGCGTGTGGCTGGCGGGGTTTGACCCTAAGCTGCCGTTTATGATTTCCGGCAGCCTGGCGCTGGGCACGGTCATTGCTCTGGCGGTAGGATTACGCAACATCCCCAACAGCCCGGCGCGCAACGATGTTGAGCTGAAACCGCTGGCAAAACCTGACCTGCGCCAGACGTTAGCCATCCTGATGCGCGACCGTTGCCTGGTCTATTTCACCCTCGGCAGCACCTTTGGCGCGATTGTGTTCGGGCAGTTCACCGGCTATCTGTCGCAGTATCTGATCATTATCTCAGACGCCGCTCAGGCGTATAAAATCATCGGCGCCATCATGATCACCAACGCGGTTATCGTTATCGCTTTCCAGTACGTGATGAGCAGTGGGATGAAGCAGAATAACCTGCTGAAATGGCTGTTTTTCGGCACGCTGTTTTTCATCCTCGGGCTGGCCGGTTTTATGCTGGCCGGAACGTCGGTGCTGCTGTGGATGATCGCGATGACCATCTTCAGCTTTGGCGAGCTGATTGTGATCCCGGTGGAGTACATGTTTATCGACTTTATTGCGCCGGATCATATGAAAGGCAGCTACTACGGCATGCAAAATCTGAGCAATATCGGCGGTGCCATTAACCCGGTGCTGTGCGGTTTCCTGCTGAGCTACACGGCACCGCCGGTGATGTTTTGCGCGCTAATCGCCTTCTCCGCCGCTGGCCTGCTGTTCTTCCGCATGGGGCACAGGATGGCGATGAAGAGAACCTCAGGAGAAGTTCTCCAGCATTGATATAAACGAATGCCGATCGCCGTGGCCTTCCGTCAGGCGTACCCGCCCTTCAATATCGGCCAGATGGTGGTCCATCAGCTGACGGGCTTTGGTCAGATCTTTGGCTTTCAGGGCGCTGACAATCTGGCGGTGGTGATCGGCGCCGCAGTCATCCTTGCGCTCCTCCTCGTACAGCGACATCACCAGCGACAGGCGGGCGACGATCTTCGCCAGCATCTCGGTCAGCACCGGGTTGCCCGCCAGTTCAGCCAGCACGATATGGAACTTACCGGAAAGCACCGTTTTGGATTTCTCGTCGCCGTGATGATGGATCTGCTCCTCTTCGTCGGCCAGACGGGCCAGCGCATCCAGCTGTTCAGCGCTGGCTCGCGCCACCACGAACTCCAGCAGCACCCCTTCCAGCTGGCGGCGTGCTTCAAACAGGTGCTTTGCCTGCTCGATACCCGGCTCTGCCACGAAGGTGCCACGATTGCGCTTTCTCTCCAGCAGGTGGTCGCTTTCCAACACGCCCAGCGCGCCACGTACCACGGTACGACTGACGCCAAAATGCTCGGCGATGGCCTCTTCCAGTATTTTACTACCGGGTTTCAGCGCCCCCTCACCGATAGCGGCTGCCAGCGTGGCGCGGATCCGTTCGGAAACGTCATCACTGTTATCGGCGCTGCTGGCAGCACTGGCGGCGGCTGGCGCTGCTTTAGCGCGCGCTTTTTTCATGGTTCTCTCCCTGTCCTCTGTTTCATTTCGGGTTGAGGCTGACGCCTGGCGGATAATTTACCGCAACCGCACTCTGCGGTGTGATTTATCTTTGTCAGAATCTTGTTACGCAACCGTCAGGATAAAGCGATGCCCTGCTGCGCGCATACGGCGCGAATGTGGCTGGCTGACTGCTGGATAAAGGCGATCGCCGCATTAAGGCCATAGTTCTGCTGCTGATAGGTTGGGTAGCCGTAGCGTGAGCTCTCGTAGCTTTCCCAGTCTTCAACCTCTCCTGCTGCCACGCGCTGCGCATAGCTGTCCACCAGCGTGAAATAGGCTTCCAGCTCCCCGGCTGTCAGGTCGGGATGCCCCGCCCGCCAGATCGGGTCATCAATCTGGATGCACTGGCGCGGGTTGGCGCGGCGGGGATTATCCTCAGTAGACTGTGCAATCTCCAGCGACAGCGTCATCCCGGGATTGACCTTCGCCAGCATCGGCAGAATGGCGGCAAAGTCGACCACGCCGGTTCCGCACGGGCGCGGCTGGAAATCAATGCCGCCGGGCGCGCGCCCGATATAGGCATCTTTGATATGCGTCTGGCGCACCCACGGCGCCAGGCGCTGCGCGGCCAGTACCGGATGTTCCCCGCGCTGCACCATGTTGGCGGTATCCAGTACCACACCGACGCAATCTTCACCTACCGCCTCAATCATTCGCAGGATCTCAAACGAGGTGATCTCATCGTGGGTTTCGATATTCATATGCACCCCGTGGGCGCGCGCCACCGGGGCCATTTTGTGCAGCACCTTTTCCATCGCCAGCAGCTGCTCTTGCCAGCTGACGTCGGTGCGAAAACGGTCCACCGCCAGGCGGCCGGGATACTGCGCCTTGAAGTTGCCCGGTGACACCCACATTTCGCGGCAGTCGATAGCGGCGCTGGCCTCAATCATGCGGGTCAGCCCGGCAATAATGTCACCGTTGCCGATGGCGCGCAGCTCCGGCGCTTCGGCACTGCAGTAAGGGTTGATTTTGCCAAGGCCGCTTTCCAGATACAGCCCCAGATCGTCAGCTTTGGCGCGAATGTCGCGCAGCTCGCCACTGTCCAGCGTCGGGCTCATATCCAGCACCGTGCTGAAGAAGATCCCCTGCAATCCCAGCGCCCTGACACGGTCGAGACTGGCCAGCGGACCCTGTTTCTTTACTTCGGGCAGCTTTAACCCATCAATGCCTAATTTCATAACCTGTTCCTTAATCGCGTTCTGATTTGCCGTTCAGGCACCAGCCGCTGTTGCAAGGCGCATGCCAGCTGCAAGGATTTGTGCGGCAAAATCACCCTATCAAATTGATTATTATCAATAATATTTAAATTTATTGATTGTCGAATCTATTTGCGAATCATTATGCTAATCAATTATCTGTTTTCTGTCATAGCAAACAGCCTGAGCAGGGAATTTTCCCAAAAAGGCTGCCCTGACGGGGGCTGGCGTCGATTATTTGCGACAAACTGCGCGCTAAGCAGCATCAGAACATTCACGATGACAGGATTTTTAGTCGCTTTCCTGCACCAAAATGACGATTGTGCTGCACCAAACTGGTGTATCTGAAAGGTGATTTTCTTTTCGAATGGCAAGGATTAGATTAATTCGCATAAAGTTGCGAATATTATAATTTTATCATTATGGCCTGTATTTCAATGCGTTGAGGTGTTTTCGCATCGGTAATGATTAACCTGGCATGCGGCTTGCAGAATGCTTCACAAGTATTTAAACGTCTTGTGACCGCGACTCAAAACCAGGGAAGCACCTTATGCCAGATATGTACCACAGCGCTGAAAGTAAGCGCCTCAGCGTTCAGGGCCTGACCCATAGCTACGGCAGCAGCAACGCTGTCAGCGATGTCTCCTTTACTATTGAGCCGGGCGAAATTGTCGCGCTGCTCGGCCCGAGCGGCTGCGGCAAGTCGACCGTGCTGCGCGCCATTGCGGGTTTGATCCAGCCGAAAGCGGGAAAAATCGTGTTGGGCAGTCAGGATCTCGCCTCGGTGTCGGCCAGAGGGCGCGGGATCGGCATGGTGTTCCAGAACTATGCGTTATTCCCGCACCTGACCGTTGCCGAAAACATCGCGTATCCGCTCGCCTGTCAGCAGGTTTCCCGCGCTGAGCGTAAACAGCGCGTCGCCGAGATGCTGAATCTGGTGCAGCTGAACGAGTACGGTAACCGCCTGCCGCGCGAGCTTTCCGGTGGTCAGCAGCAGCGCGTTGCCGTGGCGCGGGCCATTGCCGGTCGCCCTTCTCTGCTGCTGCTGGATGAGCCGTTTGGCGCACTCGACCGGGCGCTGCGTTTCGACCTGCAGGTGGAGCTGCTGCACCTGCAAAAAACGCTGGGTATCACCACGCTGATCGTCACCCACGATCAGGAAGAGGCGCAGAGCCTGGCGAACCGCCTGGTGCTGATGAATAAAGGCAATGTTGAGCAGATTGACACGCCGATGGCGGTGTACGACCGGCCGAAAACGCTGTTTGTTAACACCTTTATCGGGCAGACCAACCAGCTGCACGGCACCGTGCTGCGTTTTGATAACGACACCACGCTGATTGGTTTAGCGGATCGGCGCACGCTGCGCCTGCCGCGCCGTCTCAACTTTACCACCGGCTCGAAGGTCACGGTCACCTTCCGCCCTGAAGAGGTGCGGCTGGCAAAGCAGCCGGGTGATAACACCCAGCCGGTGCGGATGACCGTTTCGCTGCCGCTTGGCCCGACGCTGGTCCACGATCTGGCGATGGAGGATGGCACCACGCTACGCGCCTCCGAAGTGCGCGGACCGTCAACCTTTATCCCGCAACCCGGATCGCAACTTTACGCTGAGATTGACACTGCACGCTGTCACGCCTTCCCGGCTGAACCGCAACCTATGAATGAATAAACAGAGGTGAACACCATGAAAGATTTCGAAATCAGTCGTCGTCGGTTTGGTCAGATCGTGGCAGGCGTTGCGGCTTCCGCCATGCTGCCCCTCTCGCTGCGCGCGGCCGCTGCCGGCGGCGGGACGGCGGTCGCGGCGACCTTCCCCGGTAACTGGGAGGATGCTTACCGCAATACGCTGGGTCCGATGCTGAAAGAACAGGGGTTTGGTCTGACCATTTCCCCGGCAATGGCGCAGGATCAGCTGGCAAAAGTGATGGCCAGCCCGGGTAACCCGCCGTACGACACGCTGTTAATGTCGCCTGGCCAGATGACGGTGGCGGTGGATAAGGGCCTGATCCAGAAGATCGACCCTTCCCGCCTGAAAAACTGGAGCCTGCTCGACCCGGCATTCCAGGGCGAATATGGCCCGACCGTGACGGTGGAAGTTAACGGCATTGCCTACAACCCGGAGCTGGTGCCGCGCCCGAAAGGCTATCGCGATCTGTTTGAGAACCCGGCCTATAAAGGGCTGGTGTCCTGGACCGGGTTTGGCTCTAACACTGCGGTGATGGCCTACACCGAACTGGCAAAAATCTACGGCAAAGGCCCGGACGATATGCAGGCGGTGTTCGAGCTGTTTAAAAAGCACCCGGAGCAGATGGCCAGCATCGTCGACAGCACCAACAGCCAGATGACGCAGTTTCAGCAGGGCAACATCGCCGTATTTATGTGCAGCACCAACAACGTGGCGCGCCTGAAAAGCCTGGGGATGAAGGCCGAGTTTGTCCATCCGGAAACCGGCTCGCCTGCCGCCCCGGTCAATATCCATCTGACCAAAGGCAGTAAGAACCTGGATGCCGCCTACGCCTATATGGACGCCGCGATTTCACAGTTTGCGCAGACCAGACTGGAGCAGCCGCCGAGCGAAATGTTCCCGACCAACAAAAATGTTGAGCTGACCCCGGCGATTGCGGCGTACATCACCCGCGAGCAGGTCAAATCGCTGGTCTACCCGGACTGGAACATCATCAATAAAAACCGCGACGGCTGGATCCGTCAGTTTGATGCGCTGGTAGCAGGTTGAGGTAAGAGATGAAACAGAGCGGCTTCCCGTATGTTATCCCCATGCTGTTGCTTTCCGTGGTGTTCTTCGCGACGCCGCTCGCGGTTCTGATCGCTTTCAGTTTCACCAAAGATGGCGGCGTGACGTTACAGCACTACGCCAACTTCTTCGGCGACGCGTTTAACTTCCGCGTGCTGGTTAACACCGCACGGCTGGGGATTGAAACCGTGATTGGCACCACCCTGCTGGGGGTGCCGATCGCCCTGCTTTACTGGCACGGCGGGCGCACGCTGCGCCAGGTTATCATCTTCCTCACCCTGATCCCGATGCTGACCAGCAACGTGGTGCGCACCTTTGCCTGGATCGTCATTCTCGGGCGCCAGGGGCCGATCAGCGAAGCGCTGATGTTCCTTGGCATCACCGACATGCCGACCAGCCTGATGTTTACCGAAACCGGTCTGCTGCTGGCGATGTGCCAGATTGATCTGCCGCTGATTATTCTGCCGCTGATCGCCATTCTGTCACGCACGCCCTGTCAGCTGACCGAAGCGGCGCAGGTGTCCGGTGCCGGCCCGTGGCGCGTGCTGGCGACGGTGCTGCTGCCGCTGATGCTGCCCGGCCTGCTGGCGGGCTGGATCCTGGTCTTCGCCAGCACCAGCAGTTCGTTCGTCACCCAGGCGGTGATTGGCGGTGCGCGCAACGTCTATGTGCCGCAGCTGATCTATCGCGAAGTCGGTACGCTGTTCGACTGGCCAATGGCCTCTGCTATCGCCGTGGTGCTGCTGGTCTCCACCGGCTGCCTGCTGGTTGCCCTTACCATGATTTCACGCCACCGGAGACTGAATGGTCATGTCTGATCGTCGCGAAAACCCGCTTCCGGGCCTGCTGTACAAGCTGTTTGTTTATGGCTTCGGCACCCTGTGTGTGATCTACCTTGTGGCGCCGATCGTCATCGCGGTAATGATGTCGTTTACCTCCGGGCAGACGCTGAAATATCCGCCGCAGGGCTTCTCGCTGCGCTGGTATGAGGCGCTGCTCGACCCGGTGCGCTCGGCGACCGAGCACATTGCCGCCTGGAACTCGTTCAAAATCGCCGCACTGGCGGTGCTGGGCGCCCTGCTGTTTGCGGTGCCCGCCACCATCGGGATGACGCGCATGAAGCGCCGCAGCGTCAGCACCCTCGAACCGCTGCTGCTGGCCACGCTGGTGCTGCCGAGCCTGGTGTATGGCCTGGCGGCGCTGATTGTCGCCAACTTTATCGGCTTCGCGCCTTCGCTCTGGCTGAACGTGGTCGGCCACGTGGTGGTATTTGGCCCGCTGATGTACCGCGCCGCATCCGTGGTGGCGCAGGGGATTAATCCGTCGCTGGCGGAAGCCTCAACCACCATGGGGGCCAGCTGGTTTATCACCCTGCGCCGCGTCACGCTGCCGCTGCTGATGCCCGGCATTATGGCAGGGGCCTTCCTGGTGTTTATCCAGTCGCTGGATAACGTCACCGTTTCCCTGTTCCTCGCCGATGCCAGCACCACGGTTCTGCCGCTGCGCATGTTTGCGATGATTGAGGAGTCCCTCGACGTGCGCGTCGCGGCTATCTCCGGCATTTTGATTGCGCTTACCCTGCTCGGCATGCTGGTCGCCCGGCGGGTGCTGGCCCCGCGCCCGCAGGCATCTTAACTCTCTGAAAAGAACCACAAGGAATGACTATGAATACTCGTGCGACTCAGGCGCCAGGCTATCGCATCGGCGCGCTGCTGGCGGACTTCCAGCCGGATTTCGACTTCTCGGCCCCGCTGCCGCTGCCGCTGGAGGAGTTTGAAGAGCGCCTGCGCAAAATCCGTCGCCAGGCGGTGGAAGCCGGGCATGATGCGATTATCGTTCACGCCGGGAGCGTGGGCTGGTTCCACGCCTCGAATCACTATCTGCGCTATATCTGCGACTGGATGCGCGAAGGGGTGCTGATTATCCCGACCGACGCTGACAAAGCGCTGGTGCTGCTCTCCTTCTTCACCCAGTCGGTGCTGCTGCCGCCGGGCGGTGAGCCGCTGCTGGTTGACGAGATCTGGCAGATTGGCCCGATCGGACGTGAATACGCCGACCGCCCGGGGGATTCAGTGATCAAAACCGCCGAGAAGTGCGCGCAGCTGCTGAGCGATCTCGGTCTGGCAAAGGCGCAGATCGGCAAAATCGGCGACCGCACTTCGCTGACCTTCTGGGCTGCCGTCGAGTCGATGCTGCCGGGCAGTAAATTTATCGCCGATAACGCCATCCTCGACCGCATGCAGAAGGTGCGCTCGCCGCGTGAGATTGAGATGTTCCGCGCCGCCGCGCAGCTGATCGGTATCGGCACCCAGGCTGCTTATCACGTGGCGAAACCGGGCGTCACCGACTACGAAATCTTTGCGGCGTTCACCGCCGCGCAGATAGCGTTTGGCGGCGAAACCGGCGACGGCTACCAGATTGGCATTAACCCGTTCGGCACCCACTGCGGTAAACCTTACGGCCACGTGGTGCGCCCTGGCGACCTGATTAACCTGTATATCTCCAACGTCACCTGGCGGGGTTATACCGCGCAGACCGCACGGATGATCGCCGTCGGCGAGATCGGCGAGCGCCAGCAGCGGGTGCTGGATGCCTGTACCGCGGGGGTGAAAAATGCCGAGAAGCTGATTAAGCCCGGCGCGCTGATGCGCGACATCAATAACGCCGCCTTTGCGCCGATGATCGAAGCCGGGCTGCTGACCTCCCCGGAGGCGCGCACCATGCCGTACAACTGGTCGCCCATGCCGGACGGCTCCGCCAGGCTGATCCCGCAGCAGTACGTGCCGGATGCGGATTACGAAGCGCAGGGCCGTAAGCTGATGCACGTCTACCCGGCCACGCACGGGCCGCATAACCCGAATCTCGGTCACTCCGTCGGCATGGCGGGCGGTCAGAACAGCTTTAATATCTCCTCGCACAACTACGATCGCCTGGAAGAAGGCATGGTATTTGTGATGCATACCCAGTGGCTGGAGCCGCTGTCGGCGGGCTGCAATATTGGCGATATGTATGTGGTGACGCAGGATGGCTTTGAAAACCTCAGCCGCCACACCCCGCTGGAAACTCACCGCATTACCGCCGGAGCCTGAGATGAAAACGATGCCAGGACACACCTATTTTGACTTCGCCGGGCTGGGCGAACGCGACCGCTACAAGCTGCTGATCGGCACCGTGATCCCGCGCCCTATCGCGCTGGTCACCACGCTCAGCAAGGAAGGCGTGCCCAACGCCGGTCCGTTCAGCTTTTTTAACGTGCTGACCCATGACCCGGCGATTGTGGCCATTGGCGTGGAAAACTACGCCGATATGCGCTTTAAGGATACGGCGCGTAATATCCGCGAAACCGGGGAGTTTACCGTGCATATCGTTGACGATGCGCTGGTTGAGCAGATGGAGATCTGCGCGATCAAGTTCGGCCCGGAAGTGGATGAGATGAGCCTCGCCGGGCTGGAAACCACGGCGGGCAAGAGGGTGCGCAGCCCGCGCATCCTCTCGGCCCCTGCCGCCCTCGAGTGCCGCCGCCACACCACGCTACAGGTCGGCCCGGCGCGCGAAATCATCCTCGGGGAAGTACTTGGCGTCTACGTGCGCAGCGATGCGGTCAACCTGGAGAACCTGCATATCGACCAGCAGCTGATGGACGCCGTGGGCCGCATGGGCGGGCACACCTACACCCGCACCCGCGATCAGTTTGATATCAAAACCCTGACGCCCGCCGAGTGGGAAGCGCGCGAACGTCACGATTAATCAATACCGCCCCGGCCCACGTTTAATGCCGCGCTGCTTTAAACCCACAGCGGGCACCCTGCCCGTGGAGGATGAGGCCAGTCAGAGCTCAGCCGGACGTCACGCGGCAGGGACGCCGCGTGACGAGGCCCGCAGGGAGCGTCTTTTGCCGGTCCGGCGTGCTCTGACTGGCCTCAGACTTGACGCGGAATTTTTAGCGATGGAAATGAGGGCGGACCGAAAAAGAGGGTCCGCCCCTACAAGACCCGTGCTGAATTTTCACCTGACCAGTTGACCGAAAAAGAGGGTCCGCCCCTACAAAACCCGTGCTGAATTTTCACCTGACCAGCTTTGCGCTGGCGATATTTTTCATTTTTACTTCGCACATAATATCGAAATCAGTAAACGATAACGCCCAGTCGTTCAGGGTGTCGTTAAAGTAATAGTCTGAATGCGCCCGCAGCTTCATTTTCGACAGCCCCAGCGACTGCTGATCGGGGAACCCCTGCCCGGGAATCAATCCCTCCTGCGAGATGGAGTAGTGCAGCACCGGCCGCACGCCGCGCCAGGACGCTTTGATCAGCGCGATGCGCGCATCGTCGGGCTGGATAAACTGATTCTCCTTCACCCAGTGATGGTGGATATCTAACACGATCGGGCAGAGATCCCGGGCTTGCAAAACGTCATCCAGCGAGCAGGAAACCTCATCATTTTCCACCGTCAGCATCAGCCTGGCCTGCGGGCTGAGCCGCTCAAAGGCAGCTTTGAACCCGGCAAAACCGGCGCGCCCGTTCATATGGATATTGATTTTGAAATCCTGAAATTCGCGGCCATAGCCCAGCAGTCTGGCGCACAGCGCATGATACTCAATATCCACCAGCGCCCTGTCCACCACCTCCGGCGTTTCCGACGCCAGAACCGTATACTGACCCGGATGAAACGACAGCCTGATATCCGCTGTTCTTGCCAGCGCCCCGGCATGTTCGAACAGCGGCATCAACTCAGGCAGCAGGCTTTGATACGGCGCTTGCGCTTCGGGAACGGTAAACAGCGGCAGCAGATCGCTGCCGATACGCATCATTCTTAACTGGCGCGGCAGCTGCGCCAGCTCGGCGAAGATGTGGGCCAGCTGCGATAAATTATGACTGGCGCACGCCTGCAGCAGCTCACTGCGTTTGTCCTGATCCAGGCTGAGAAAGCGCTTGCGCGTCGGTGATTTAAAAGGATAAGGCTGCTGTAAGTCAGCATTCAGGTATTTGCAGGCAAAGCCTAATTTCATTATTCCTCCCGGTTCGTTTCCTGTAAGTGTATCAACCGATTGGAATTTTGCACGGCAGCCAGCTTATGGCCTCGCAGATGTTCTGAATCCGCAGCTTTAGCATGGTTAAAACGCGGTAATGACAGAATATACCTCGTCTACAAAGGGTATTAGTAAACTGTTGACCCCACGCAGGACAGTATCAGTGGTTAGGTATATAGTCGCTGTGCACAATAAATAACCTTTCCTCTTCTTTTTAATCACGTCTCAATCCACGGTGGCTTATGGAAAAGAAACATTTATTCTCGCAGTTAGCACAGTGGCCATTGATTAATTTTGACCACGCTAAAATTGTCGTCGATGGTAAAAAAGGGATGGTGGATTCCTGGGCAGCTTTGTATGTCTACGATCGCAATGAGACCGAGGCGAAGCTGTTTATTCGTCACGTAGAGGCGGGAACCGATCTGGAGTCCCTGACTGAGATGTATAACGGCTGGACTAAAGAGTATCGCAAATCATTAAAAAGCACCTTGAACGTTAAAAAATAAACACGGCGGAGGAACACTTTATGTCTTTTTTAGATGATGCGTTAAAACGTATAAATAAAGCCGCGACCACAACAGCGATTTGTCCCACCTGCGGGCATAAATCGTCCCATCCGGCCAGTAAAATCAGACAGAATCAGACCTTACTCTGCCCCTCCTGTAAATCTCTTTTTGTCGTTCCCCATTAATCCCCATTTTAAATACTCCTCTTCCGTGCGGCAGCTGCTGAAACTATAACGTCGACCCATTCCATAAAACGTTTTTTTTTAATTTCACAACTGCTCCCTGCGCCCGTTTCGCCTGATGAGCAACATTATGAAAATAAAGATGACACCGTGGCTGGCAAAATCGTTTGCCAGCCTGGCCAGAAGAACAACGAAATCCTTACAGGCTGACGACGCACCTGCCAACGAGCATACGTTAAAAGCGGAAATTTTTTCTACGCTGCAAATGGAGCTTTACGGGCAAAAGCTCGCCCGCTCGCACCGTTTGTCGCCAGAAACACAGCCTTACTATCTGCTCAAGCGGCTGGGCGACAACGAGGCGGTGATTACCCGCAACTGCTCCTTACTTAACGGTGCAGACAAGGCCAGCATCGCTCCGGCAGGAGAATGGCTGCTGGATAACTACTACCTGATCGAAGAGCAGATCCGCATGGTGCGCCACCATTTACCCAAAAATTTTGGTAAAGGGTTACCCGTGCTCTCGGCTCCACACTCCTGCCCCAGAATTTATGATATCGCCGCCGAAGCGATTGCTCACGGCGACGGGCGCTGGGATGTGGGTGGCTTAACCGGCTATATCACGGCCTATCAGCGGGTCACGCCGCTGACGCTGGGCGAGCTGTGGGCGCTGCCCGGCATGCTGCGCCTGGCGCTGATTGAGAATCTGCGCCGCGTCAGCAGCGAAGTGGCTCAGGCACAAAAAGAGCGCAACCTGGCAGGCTACTGGGTGAATAAGATGATTGCCTGCGCCGAGGAAACGCCCGCCGACCTGGTGCTGGTGATCGCCGATATGGCCCGCTCCCGTCCGCCGCTGAGCAGTGCATTCGTGGCCGAACTGGTGCGCAGGCTGCAGGGGCGCGGCAGTTTGCTGGCGCTGCCGCTGACCTGGGCCGAGCAGAGCCTTGCCGAAAGTGGCATGACGACCGATTTAATCATCCACCGCTTCAACCAGCAGCTGGCCACCAGCCAGCTTTCGGTCAGCAACAGTATTTCCGGTTTGCGCCTGCTGAGCGAAACCGACTGGGCAGATTTTTGCGAGTCGGCCAGCCTGGTGGAGCAGCTGCTCAGGCAGGATCCCGCCGCGATTTATCCCCTGATGCATTTTGATACCCGTGACCACTATCGCCATGTGATTGAGCGGCTGGCGCGCAACAGCCGCTTCAGCGAGCTGGACGTCACCCGCAAGGCGCTGGCGCTGGCGCAGGCCGCCAGCAGCGATATGCACCCACAGCACATTGGTCACTATCTGATTGGCGAAGAGCGACGCGTGCTGGAGAAAGTGCTGACGGCCAACACCAGCCGATTAACGCAGCTGCGCCATAAATTTAACCAGGTTCCTCTGCTCTCATGGCTGGGCAGCCTGAGCCTGCTGACCATGGCCGTCAGCGCAGAGGTGCTGCAGCGCACCGCGCAGCACGGCATGAGCGGGTTGCTGTGGCTGCTGGTGCTGCCGCTGGCGCTGGTTATCAGCCAGCTGGTGCTGCAGCTGCTGGGCGAAATGACCACGCGCTTCCGCACCCCGATGCCGCTGCCGCGCATGGACTATGCCAGCGGTATTCCGCCTGCCGCCAGTACGCTGATAGCCATTCCCTGCCTGCTGAGCAGCCGTCAATCGATCGACGCGCTGCTGAACAGCCTTGAGGTCTGCTATCTCGGCAACCCCAGCGCCAACCTCTACTTTGCGCTGCTAAGCGATTTTCACGATTCAGCGCATGAAAGCACACCGGAAAATGACGCCCTGCTGCTGTGGGCAACCCGTCAGCTGCAAAACCTTAACCGCCGCCATGCGCGTGGAGCCCCCCTGTTCTACCTGCTGCACCGCTCGCCCACGTGGAACCCTCAGCAGGGCGTATGGATGGGCTATGAACGCAAGCGCGGCAAGCTGGCGATGCTCAACAGCTGGCTGCGCCAGCCCGGCACGCAGTTCTCCCATATTGCTGGCGACGAGAAGACCCTCCCGGCGCCGATCAAATACGTCATCACGCTGGACAGCGATACCGTGCTGCCGCGCGACACCGCGCACAAGCTGGTCGCCACCATGGCCCATCCGTTAAATCATCCGGTTTACGATGCGCAGCAGCGCCGGGTGGTGAAAGGCTATGGCATTCTGCAGCCGGGGCTGGCGGAAGAGATGCCGCGCCACGGCCAGGGACGCTATGCGGCGATCTGCAGCGGCGTGCCGGGCAATGATCCCTACTCGATGATGTCCTCGGACATCTATCAGGATCTGTTTGGCGAAGGGACATTTGTCGGTAAAGGGATCTATGATGTCGATGTTTTCGCGCAGGCAACCCGCAACATGGGCCCGGAAAATCTGGTGCTGAGCCACGATCTGCTGGAGGGGTGCTACGCCCGCTCCGGCCTGCTGAGCGAAGTGCTGCTGTATGAGCAGTACCCGGTCAACTACCTGACGGATGTCGCCAGAAGAACGCGCTGGGTCCGCGGCGACTGGCAGCTCCTCAACTGGCTTAAGCTGCGCGTCACACAGGCCGATGGCTCGCACGTGCCCAATCCGCTCAGCACCCTGTCACGCTGGAAACTGTTCGATAATTTACGCCGCAGCCTGGTGGCGCCGGCATTTCTGGCGCTGCTGTTTTGCGCGTTCCTGCTGGTGCCTAACCCCCTGTACTGGTTTGCGGTGCTGGCGATGGTGCTGCTGCTGCCTGGTGTGCTGGCTGTGGTGCAGGACCTGGCGATGAGCAGGCGCCCGCTGTTGAGCCGCGTGTCGGCTATCCTGAAGGGCACCTGGCAACGGCTGGTGCGCATCGCGCTCAACTTCGCCACGCTGCCGCATGAGGCGGGCTACTCGCTGCATGCCATCGCGCTGACCCTGTGGCGACTGACGGTCTCGCGGCGCAACCTCAATCAGTGGATCAGCGCCGACAGATCGGCAGCAGGCCACTCCCCCTCCCCGCTGGCCTTTTACCGCAGCATGTGGCTTAACGTGCTGGCTGGCCTGCTGCTGATCATTCTGACCGCTTATCAGGCTCCCGCGCTGCTGGTCCTGGCCGTGCCCGTCGGATTACTGTGGTGCCTGGCCCCGCTGCTGCTCTGCTGGCTGAGCCGCCCCGCGACGCACTCTGCCGTGACCCTGAGCAGCGAACATGACACGCTGCTGCGCCAGAGCAGCCGAGAAATCTGGGCCTTCTTTGAAACCTTTACCTGCGCAGAGGACAACTGGCTGCCGCCGGACAATTACCAGGAACACCCCCACGCCATCATTGCGCACCGCACCTCGCCGACCAACATTGGCCTGTCGCTGATGGCGAACCTGACGGCAGTGGACTTCGGGTATATCCCCGGCACTGAGGCGCTGCGCCGCATCACCCTGACGCTGGATACCCTGGATAAAATGGAGCACTACCGCGGCCATTTATTCAACTGGTACGACACCCTGACGCTGCTGCCGCTGGCGCCGCGCTACGTCTCCAGCGTCGACAGCGGCAATATGGCCGGTCACCTGCTGACGCTCAGCGCGGGCGTGGGCCAGCTGCGCCATCAGCCGGTGCTCAACATCGCCCAGATGCTGGCAGGACTGCAGGACACGGTGGCTATCCTGGCATCCTGCTGGGGCAGCCATGCCCCTACCACGCTGCGGCAGCTGCAAAAGCACCTGCTTGACGCGGCGCCTCTTCCCGGCGCGCGCTTACAGGACGAGCTGAACAAGATGCGCGAGCTGAGCGAGCGCCTTGAGACGGGGTGCCAGCAGGAGAACAGTGCGGTCAGCCGCTGGACGCAACGGCTGCACGCGCAGCTGACGCGGTTTTGTCAGGTCTGGTCTTCGCTGCTCGGCTGGCTGCCGGCGGAGTGGCCCGCCGCAAAGCTGCCTTCGCTGGTGTGGCTCTCCCAGGCGGACGCCGCGCAGCCCGGCTCTCCCCCCCTTTCGGCCATTGTGCAGGCGCGTATGCAGCTGGCGATTATCAGCGAGCTGGAGCAGCGGCTGAACGCACACGCCCGAATGGACTTTGTCTTCCTTTACAGCGAGACCACCTATCAGCTGAGCGTGGGCTATCACTGCGACAACAACACGCTGGACCACAGCCATTACGACCTGTTCCCGTCTGAAATTCGCCTGACCACCTACCTGACGATTGCCACTAATCAGCTGCCGCTGAAAAGCTGGTATGCGCTGGGCCGCCTGTTCACCACTATCGATAACGATACCGCGCTGATGTCGTGGAGCGGGTCGATGTTTGAATATCTGATGCCTAACCTGGTGATGCCCACCTATCCGGGCAGCCTGCTGGCCGCCATGAGCCAGTCGGCGGTGAACCGGCAAATCGACTGGGGCAAAAAGCGCGGGGTGCCCTGGGGGATCTCCGAGTCGGGATATTATGCCTTCGACGTCGCGCAAAACTACCAGTATCACGCCTTCGGCGTTCCCGGTCTCGGCCTGAAGCGCGGGCTGGCTGACGATATGGTGGTCGCCCCCTATGCCACGTTCCTGGCGCTGATGGTGGCACCGCAAAAAGCCTGTGAGAATCTGGCGCTGCTGGCTAAAAGCGGCGCGCGCGGCGAATACGGTTTCTATGAGGCGCTGGACTTCACCCCGTCGCGCCAGGCCAGCGGCCAGCGCTTTGCCGTGGTGCGTTCATGGATGGCGCATCACCAGGGAATGGCGTTTCAGGCACTCTCGCACCTGCTGCACCACGCCCCAATGACCGATCGCTTTATGTCGGTCGCCGCATTTCAGTCCACGCGCCTGCTGCTGCAGGAACGGGTGCCGGATGCCATTGAGCTGTACAGCCCGCGCAGGCATTTCGAAGCCCCGGCGGGAACGTTACTGCCGGTTCACTATCTGCCGCGTGAGTTCCACGACGCCAGCAGCCCGGTGCCGCAGGTTCAGCTGCTGTCGAACGCTAATTACCACCTGATGGTGACGCAGTCCGGCGGCGGATATAGCCGCTGGCGCGACCTGGACCTGACCCGCTGGCGCAGCGATACCACCTGCGACAGCTGGGGGCCGTGCTGCTACATCCGCGATGTCGAGAGCGGCGAAGTGTGGAGCAACACCTGGCAACCGCTGGGCGCGCCGGCCGGCCAGTACCGGGCATCGTTTACCGACGCGGGCGCCGGGTTTACCCGTACAGAGGGATCGCTGGAGATTAAAACGCGGATCGTGGTCTCCCCGGAGGACGATATCGAACTGCGCCGCATCACGCTGCTCAACCGGGGCCGCAAGGCGCGCCGTGTTGAACTGACCACCTACGCCGAAGTGGTGCTGGCCCCGGCCGCCAGCGATCGGGCACATCCGGCGTTCAGTAACCTGTTCGTGCAAACCGAGCTGCTGGCGGAGGGAGAAGCCATTCTCTGCCAGCGCCGGCCACGCGCGCCTGATGAAGCCAGCCCCTGCCTGTTTCATATGATGGTGGTGCATGGCCGATCGGAGCAGACGGCCTCATTCGAAACCGACCGCGCAGCGTTCCTTGGCCGCGGCAACAATACCGGCAATGCGGCGATGTCCCGGCACAGCGGGCCGCTCAGCAACTCGGCAGGTGCGGTGCTTGACCCGATCATGGCGGTGCGCCAGCCGCTGACCCTGCTGCCGGGCCAGTCGGTGACGGTGGATATTGTTTACGGGGTGACGGAAAGCCGCGCCCTCAGCATTCAACTGCTGGAAAAGTACCGCGACCAGCCGATTGCCGACCGCGTATTTGAACTGGCATGGTCGCACAGCCAGATTGTACTGCGGCAGATCAACGCTAACGAGGACGACGCCAAGCTGTTTAACCGACTCGCCAGCGCCGTATTGTTCCCCGGCCCCGAGCTGCGCGCCGGGGCGGAGATCCTCAGCCGTAACCGCCGTGGGCAGAGCGGCCTGTGGGGCTGGGCCATCTCTGGCGACCTGCCGATTATCATACTGAGCGTCACCAGCGCGGAGAACACTGCGCTGATCACCACCTTTATCCAGGCGCATCAGTATCTGCGCATGAAGGGGGTGGCGGTAGATTTGGTGATCCTAAATGACGGGCCGGGTGGCTACCAGCAGCTGTTGCAGAACCAGATTATGAGCCTGATCGCCGCAGGTGCCGAGGCCAGCCTGATTGACAAGTCCGGAGGGATCTTTGTGCGCGACGGCCAGCATCTCTCCGCCGAAGACCGCCTGCTGCTGCTCAGCGTGGCGCGGGTGGTTATCGACGATCGCGCTGGCGGGCTGAAAGAGCAGCTGAAGCTGCGCATGCAGCCCGTGACGGCCGCCGCGCAGCCGCTGGTCATCCAGACGGATCTGCCGGCTAATCAGCACCTGCCGTGGCAGCCCGATACGCATGCCCTGCTGTTCTTCAATGGCCGCGGCGGCTTCTCACCGGACGGCCGTGAGTACCAGATAGTGCTGGATGAGCAGGATCCCACCCCTGCGCCGTGGTCAAACGTGATCGCCAATGACACCTTCGGCTCGGTGATTTCAGAGGCCGGACAGGCTTACAGCTGGTTCGAAAACGCCCACGAATATCGCCTGACGCCGTGGGAAAACGACCCGGTCAGCGACCGCTCCGGTGAGGCCTTCTACCTGCGCGATGAAGAGAGCGGCCACGTCTGGTCACCGACGGCGCTCCCCGCCAGGGGCCAGGGGCTGTACCTCAGCCGCCACGGTTTCGGCTACAGCGTATTTCACCACCGCGAAACCGGGCTGGACAGCGAGCTGACCGTACTGGTCGCCGTTGATGCGCCGGTCAAGCTGGCGATCCTCACGGTGAGCAATAACTCCGGGCGCATCCGCAAAATTTCCGCCACCGGCTACGTTGAATGGACGCTGGGCGAAGCGCGCAGCAAATCGGCGATGCATATCATGACGCAGCCCGCCAGCGTAACCGCCGGCTGCGGCGTGCTGGCGACCAACTTCTACGGCAGCAACGGCTCGGAGCGCACGGCGTTCTTTGCCGTCAGCGGCGTTCACTGCTCCCTGACCGGCGATCGACGCGCCTTTCTTGGCCGCAATGGTTCATCGCGTTCCCCGGCGGCGCTGACCCAGCGCATGCTGCCGGGCACTACCGGCGCGGGGTTAGATCCCTGCGCGGCGGTGCAGTCAGCGACCACGCTGATCGATGGCGACCAGCGCACCTTTATTTTTGTTCTCGGCAGCGGGCAAACCCCGGCGGAAGCCGAAGGGCTGATCGCGCGCTTTATCAGTGAAGGCGCGGCGCGTCACGAGCTGGAAATCGTCCATCAGCACTGGCACCGCCTGCTCGACAAAATCACCGTGACCACCCCCGACCCGTCGGTTGATCTGCTGGTCAACGGCTGGCTGCTTTACCAAACAATCTCCAGCCGCATCATGGCGCGCAGCGGCTACTACCAGTCGGGCGGCGCTTACGGCTTCCGCGACCAGCTGCAGGACACGCTGGCGCTGGCGCATGCGGCGCCGGAACGACTGCGCCAGCAGATAGTGCTGTGCGCCTCACGCCAGTATCTGGCGGGCGATGTGCAGCACTGGTGGCACCCGCCGCTCGGCAACGGGGTGCGCACCCGCTGCTCCGATGACTATCTCTGGCTGCCGCTGGCCATGTGCCACTACGTTAGCGTGACGGGCGACAGCGTGCTGCTGCAACAGCCCGTCAGCTATATTGAATCGCGCCCGCTGCTGCCGGAAGAGGAGTCGGTTTACCAGCAGCCGACCATCAGCCCGCTGGAGGAGACGCTGTGGCAGCACGGGGTGAAGGCGATCCGCCACGGGCTGAGGTTCGGTCCGCACGGCCTGCCGCTGATGGGCGCGGGCGACTGGAATGACGGCATGAATCTGGTCGGCATCGAGGGCAAAGGCGAAAGCGTCTGGCTCGGCTTCTTCCTGTTCACCGTACTGCAGCGCTTCGCCGCGCTGGCGGACAGGATACAGCAGCCCGACGTGGCGCTGCTGTGCCGCGAGCAGGCCGACCTGCTGCAAAAAAATCTCCACGCCTCCGGCTGGGACGGCAACTGGTATCGCCGCGGCTATTTTGATAACGGTGCGCCGCTCGGCTCGCGGCTCTCCCCCGCCTGCCAGATTGATGCTATTGCCCAGAGCTGGGCGGTGCTGTCGGGCGCAGGCAGCGCGGAGCGCTGTGCTCAGGCGATGCGCTCCCTCGACGAACTGCTGGTCGATGGCGATAACGGCTTAATCAAACTGCTCACTCCGCCGTTCGACGGTCACGGCCCTAACCCCGGCTACATTCAGGGCTACGTTCCCGGGGTGCGGGAAAATGGCGGGCAGTATACGCACGGCGCTATCTGGGCGGTGATGGCCTTTGCGCAGATGGGCAATAGCGAGCGCGCCTGGCAGCTGTGGTCGATGATCAACCCGGTCAATCACAGCCTGAATGCAGAGGCGGTGGCGCGCAACAAGGTCGAGCCTTACGTGATGGCCGCCGACGTTTACAGCGTGGCGCCGCACAACGGGCGCGGCGGCTGGAGCTGGTACACCGGTTCGGCGGGCTGGGCGTACCGCCTGCTGACCGAATCGCTGCTGGGAATTACCCGTGAGGGCGATAAGTTGAGCATCAGGCCGCTGCTGCCCGCCGCCTGGCCTGAAGTGATGATCGCCTATCAGCACGGCAGCAGCCAGTACCGCATCAGCGTGAGGCGCAGCGACGGGGAATCTTCCCTGAGCCTGGACGGCACGCCGCAGCCGTACCAGCCTGTTGAGCTGATCGATGACGGGCGCGAACACCGCGTGGATATTCAGTCAGGCGTGCAGCCATCGTCAGAAGGCTGATAGATCAGCGTTCCCGCCACGCCGCCTTTGCCGCCATCTTTCGGATGATCGATGCCATTGGTGACGTTAAGCGGTGAGAAATCAAACGGCGAGATGCCGTCGATGCAGGCCACATTGACGGCACGCTGCTGCGGATTGGAGCGGGGCTGATGAAAGGTGTAAACCCCGCAGACGGAGCAGAAATAGTGCGCCACCGATTTACTGTTGAAGCGGTACTCGGTCAGCTTATCCTCGCCCTGAGTGACGTTGATTTCACTGGCAAACGCCACCACCGCGCCGCGCATGCGGCAATACGAACAGTTGCAGCGGCGCACGCTGTTGAAGCCGTCCAGCAGCGTGACGTTAAAGGTGACAGCCCCGCAGTGGCACTGAGCAGACTTAATCTCTGGCATTGTTTTCCCCTGGAAAAAATTGTCGTGTGATTTGCTGAGTCCGTGATCCTCAACAAGACTATAGGACACCCGTGTTTACGACAAGAAGGTCAGAGTTATGATGATTTCATTAAAAAATCAGGTTGCGCTGGTGACGGGCGCCAGTTCAGGAATTGGCTATGCCTGCGCAGAGGCGCTGGCGGAAGCCGGGGCCAGCGTAGTGATCAATTACCACAGCCAGGCGCAGCCCGCTGAAGAGCTGGCGGCGAAAATTTGCCAGCAAGGGGGCAAAGCGATTGCCGTCGGCGGCGATGTGTCAAACGAGGAGGATGTCGCCAACCTGTTTACCCGCACCCTCGACGCCTTTGGCGCGCTGGATATTCTGGTGGCGAACTCCGGGCTGCAAAAAGACGCACCGATTGGCGAGATGACGCTGGCCGACTGGAACAAAGTGCTGGAGGTCAACCTGACCGGGCAGTTCCTCTGCGCCCGCGCCGCGCTGCGCCAGTTTCGCCAGCAGGGTGCGCGGCCGGAGGTCAGCCGCGCGCTGGGGAAAATTATCCATATGAGCTCGGTACACCAGGTGATCCCGTGGGCCGGGCATGTGAACTATGCCGCCTCCAAAGGCGGTGTCGATCTGCTGATGCGCTCGCTTGCCCAGGAGATTGGCGGCGAGCGTATTCGCGTGAATTCTATCGCGCCCGGCGCCATCGCCACCGCAATCAACAAAGAGAGCACCGAGGGTGACGCGGGACGCAAGCTGCTGGAGCTGATCCCCTATGGACGCATTGGCGAAGCGCGGGATATTGGCAACGCGGTTGTCTGGCTGGCCAGCGATCTGTCCGATTACGTGCACGGCACCACGCTGTTCGTCGACGGCGGCATGACGCTTTATCCGGGGTTTCAGGACAACGGCTGATGGGTTTCGGGCCGACCGAAAAAGAGGGTCGGCCCCTACAGGTATGAATGGCGCATCGTGCGTTGTAGGGGCCGACCGCCTCTCTGGTCGGCCCGGGATAATCCATGGCGCATCATGTGTTGTAGGGGCCGACCGCTTTTCTGGTCGGCCCGGGATAATCCATGGCGCATCATGTGTTGTAGGGGCCGACCGCTTTTCTGGTCGGCCCGGGATAATCCATGGCGCATCATGTGTTGTAGGGGCCGACCGCTTTTCTGGTCGGCCCGGAATGGCCGGGCGCCCCCGCTTCCCCCAGCAGCCAGTCAGCAAAATCACGCATCCCCGCGCTTTCCGGGCGCGACTGCAGCCGCGTCAGCCAGTAACCCCCTAAGCTGATGCTGGTGGCAAACGGCTGCACGATCTTGCCACTTTGCAGCAGATGGCTGAACATCACCGGCGGGGCCAGCGCAATGCCCGCCCCGGCCTGTGCCGCCTCCAGCATATTCACCGACGAATCAAACACCATAATATGCTGCGCGGGCGAAGGTGCCGGCTCCCCCACTGCCGCAAACCACGTCGTCCACTCATCGCGGCGGAAAGATCGCAGCAGCGTGAAGTTATTCAGATCGGCGGGCTGCCGGATCTGCTGCGCCAGCTCCGGCGTACACAGCGGCGCCAGCGGGGCATCGCAGAGGAACTGTGACTCGGTACCGTGCCAGGCGCCATTGCCGTAGCGGATGGCGTAATCCAGCCCCTCGGCCACGCTGTCGACGCGGTTATTGTGGGTGGAGAGCAGCAGATCGATATGCGGATAGCGCAGGCGAAATGCCGCCAGCCGCGGCAGCAGATAGCCGGTGGCAAACGTCCCGACCACGCCAACTTTCACCTTCTCCCTGACGCGCCCGGCAGAAAAACGGTCCAGCGAATCGGCGATGCGATCGAAAGCGTCACTCAGCGTGGGCAACAGGATCTCCCCTTCCGGCGTCAGCACCAGCCCGCGCGAGATGCGGATAAATAACTGGCAGTTCAGATGCTGCTCCAGCGCTTTGACCTGCTGGCTGATGGCGGCATGGGTGACGTTGAGTTCAATAGCCGCCTTAGTAAAACTTAACTGTCTGGCCGCGGCTTCAAAGGCACGCAGCGAATTTAACGGCAGATAACTGCGGCTCATGGTGCTCTCATGTAAGTTTTTCTATTGTCAGATGCTAAATATAATCGTTTGTCAGGCCCGATCAATCCCTTCAGACTATTCCAGGTCAAAAGGAGCAAAACTGTTTGCATCAATCAGCCTATGGAACTTTTAAGCATGAAAAAAAACCTTCTCCCGATCTTGATTGCCGGCACCCTTTCCAGCTTTTCGCTGTTTGCAGCCCAGCTGAATAACGCGCAGCTCGACCAGATCGTCAACGACACCATCAAACCTTTAATGGCTCAGCAGGCGATCCCCGGCATGGCCGTCGCCGTGGTGTATCAGGGAAAAAGCCATCTCTATAGCTACGGCGCGGCAGACGTCGAGGCTAAGCGCCCGGTCACGGCGGACACCCTGTTTGAGCTGGGTTCCGTCAGCAAAACCTTTACCGGCATCGCCGCAGGCGCAGCGATTAACAGCGGTCTGGTGAACCTCGCCGACCCGGCGGTGAACTACGCGCCGCAGCTCAACACGCCGCAGTGGAAGAAAATCACTATGCTAAACCTCGCCACCTACACCGCAGGCGGGCTGCCGCTGCAGGTGCCGGATGCGGTGAGCGACCAGCAGGCGCTGTGGCACTACTACCAGCAGTGGCAGCCTGAATGGCAGCCCGGCACGATGCGCAACTACTCCAACGCCAGCATCGGCCTGTTTGGCTTACTGGCGGTGAAAAACAGCGGGCTGAGCTTTGCCGACTATCTGCAAGAGAAGGTGCTGCAACCGCTGAAGATGACGCACACCTACATTGATGTGCCTGCGGCGCAGCAGAAAAATTACGCGTGGGGATATCGCAACGGTAAGCCGGTACGCGTTTCAGGTGGCATGCTGGATGCGGAAGCCTACGGGGTGAAAACCAGCGCGCAGGATATGGCAAAATATCTGCAGGCGAATATTGACCCGGACAGCACCCCCGCCGTGAAGCAGGCGATCCTCACCAGCCAGGCGCGCTATCTGCGCGTGGGCAACTGGTATCAGGGCTTAGGCTGGGAAATCTATCACTGGCCGGTGGAGGCGAAAGAGGTGATTGCCGCCAGCGACAATGGGGTGGCGCTCAAGCCGCACGCCGTGGAGCTGTTAACGCCAGCCGCAAAGGCTGACGCGCAATCCTGGGTGCATAAAACCGGCAGCACCAACGGCTTCGGCAGCTATATTGCCTTTGTTCCGCAGCAGAAAGTCGGGATTGTGATGCTGGCAAATAAAAGTTATCCGAACCCGGCAAGGGTGGAAGCGGCGAGTAAGATCATCCAGACCCTGACGCAGCATTAACTAAGTTTTATGTTCGCTAGCATGATGAAACAAATACACGGAAGATTAATGAAATGAGATATTTTAAATTCCCAACCATTCTTTTATTCTCTGCATTTTGCCTGCCGGCTTTTTCTCAGCAAGCGACCCTGGAGAAGATAAAAGATGCTGAAGTCCGACTTGATGCTCGAGTAGGATATACGGAACTGGATATCAATAGCGGCCATATTCTGGAAAGCTTTCGTTCTGAAGAACGATTTCCAATGATGAGTACCTTTAAAGTTTTGCTATGTGGTGCGGTTCTATCACGCGTTGATCGCGGGCTGGAGCAGCTGGATCGCCGCATAAAGTATCGTCAGAGTGACCTGGTCGAGTATTCACCGGTCACCGAAAAAAATCTTGCTGAAGGCATGACCGTGGCCGAATTGTGCAGTGCCGCCATTACAATGAGTGATAACACTGCGGCTAATTTGCTGCTATCTGTTATTGGAGGACCGCAGGGATTAACGGCATTTTTACGTAATACCGGCGACCATGTTACTCGCCTCGATCGCTGGGAACCTGCATTGAATGAAGCCTTGCCTGGCGACGTACGCGATACCACTACGCCTGAAGTCATGGCAAAGACGTTGCGCCAACTGTTAACCGGCAAGATACTTAAAGCAACCTCACGTCAGCAATTAACGGACTGGATGGTGGCAGATAAAGTCGCCGCTTCACTGTTGCGCTCGGTACTTCCGCCAGGCTGGTTTATTGCTGATAAAACGGGTGCAGGCGAACGGGGTTCTCGCGGTATTATCGCGGCACTTGGGCCTGATGGTAAACCTTCCCGTATCGTAGTCATCTACTTAACAGAGAATGACGCAAGTATGGATGAGCGAAATAAGCAGATCGCAGAGATAGGAGCTTCGCTGATTAAACACTGGTGAGCTTCAGTCAAAGTAAAATGCCTTGAGCGTCATCGTCAATAGCGGATTGAACGGAAAAAATGTGGAGGGTCGACCGAAAAAAAGGGCGACCCTACATGACCGATTATTTTTTCTTGTAAGCGACCGCAGTAGCACGCACTTTTTTATCAATCTCCCCTGAGGTCACGACGTAAATATCGGCACCCAGCTTATCCGCTTCTGCCTTAAGCGCTTCTCGCGCATCCATTGGTGCGGACTCATCCGAAACAGAGATATCACCCACTTTTTCATACTGAAGAGAAACTTTGTCGAAGTCGACTTTTGACATCAGCTCCGCTGAATACGCATTAAGTGAGAATAACAGTACGGCAGCAGTGGCCAGCTTAGTCTTAAGCATCATGGTTAAATCCTCAGAGTTATCGAATATTATGTTTTTAATTAGTCGGCTAGCAAGCGCAGCCGTGTCCTACCTGAAAAGCGTAGTCCACGGCAGGCGGAAAGCAATAAGGTTGGAATTATCCTGGGATTGCTACCCGCTCTACGCGTCGGGTCAGGCATGCCTGCCCTCTACGAGAGACTCTGCCGCAGCTGCCCTGCCCGCTGCTGCATCTGCTGCGTCGGGCTGCGGCCAATCAATACGTACTGATAACCTTCGGCATGCCACCAGGCGAGATTCATACCGTGGCGCTTTTCATCCTGCACCGGAGTTAGATTTTGATGCTGCTCGCGGGAAATACACAGCGCCATCGGGCCCTCACTGGCATGATCCCAGGCGATCTGCACAATCGACGCCTCGTCATAGCGCAGCAGGCGCACGCTTTTCAGCTCAGCATCGGGTAACGCCAGCTGCTGTGCGCTGAGCCGCAGGCCCATCTCGCGGGCGGTTCTGTCGAGCGAGCGCGCAATCACCGGGGCAGAGTTATCGACGTCCGCCAGCGTTTGTGGGCTGTACAGCGACATATACTGCGCTTCGAGGTCGCGGATCCTGCCGCTTTCGCGGCGCGAGGCGCTCTCCGGACGGGCGAAATAACCGATACCGGAACCGATAAACAGAAAGCTGAGTGAAGCGGCGATCAGCGCGCGACGGCTAACCTGCCGCCTTTGCTGTGCGGGCGGCGTGCGGGCCAGCAGCTGCGCCAGATGCCGCTCCATCCGTTCCTCTGGTGCGGCTTCCAGCAACCCTTCAAATGCTTCTGCAAACGGCTGATTGCTTCTCATCAGTTCAGCGGTGCGGGTGGACAGCGATTCATCGCGCTTTAGCTGCTGTTCAAATGCCGCAGATTCCGCCGCGCTCATTTCGCCATCCAGCCAGGCAACGATCGCCTCATCGCTGTAGGGGGCGGTAAAATGTTCTCTCTTCACCGGTGTTTCTCCTGTGCGGACGCCGCCTGCGACGTTTGTCGGGTCAGCGTTGCCCTGGCGGCCGCCAGACGGCTCATGATCGTCCCGACCGGCACCATCAGCGTATCGGCGGCTTCCTGATAGGTAAATCCTTCGACATAGACCAGAAAAACGGCGTTGCGCTGGGCTTCCGGCAGCTGCCCGACGCGCTGCATCACCTTCTGATACTGCCTGCGTTGCTCGTCCTGCGGCTGATTGTCCGGCGCGTGCAGATCGTCACTGTCGACGAACCCCTGCCCGGCGCGCACCCGCTGCGCCCGCAGGTCGCTGATCCATACCGAGTGCAGAATGGTGAACAGCCACCTGTCGATGCGCGTGCCGGGTTGAAACTGCGCGCTGCGCTCCAGCGCCCGCACGCAGGTGGACTGCACCAGCTCCTCGGCGACGTCGCGATTGCGCGACAGCACCATGCCGTAACGCCACAGGCGCGACAGATGGGCGGCCAGCTGTTGCCGGACTTCACTATGGGTAATTTTCACGCCCTCCGGGCAGCTTGAGGCTTATGATTACGGGTGGCCAGTGATGGCCGCCTGTCAATCCCGATACTCTTCACAGTAGATGCCACCGAACGCTGATAATAGCCGATGCCCTCTTCAGGAGGGTTAACAATCGCGACCGGGCAGCATACGGTGCAGCACGTTATCGCGCAGGAAATAGTGGTGAAACAGCGCCGCGAGCGCATGGGCCGAAGCCAGGACAATCAGCGCCCAGGCGACGTTATTGTGCAGCCCCGCAAGGGTGTGGCGCAGCGCGGGGTCGACGGCAATCCAGCCGGGAATATCAAACAGGCCGAAGAAGCTAAACGGCTCCTGCTGCGCCCAGCGAAAAAGAAAACCGAGGACTACCTGCGTGAACAGCAGCAGATAGAGCATGCCGTGGACCGCATGCGCCAGCAGGCGTGACGCGCGCGAGCCGGCTGCCGCAGGCATGGCATAGCGCGCTGAACGCTGGCTGTAAAAACGCCACAGCGGGCGCACGATCATCACCACGGCCAGCAGAACTCCGCAGGAGATATGCACCGACTGCAACCCTTTGCGCAACGGCGTGCCGCGCTCCAGCAGCTCCCAGACGTGCGCGGAAGCAAACAGAAAGATCACGCTGGCAGCGGTCAGCCAGTGCAGCGTCAGGGCGAATGCGTCGTAGCGCTGACGCGCGGGGGAAGTGGCAGTGGCAGACATAAAATGGGTTTCCGTTTGTGGATGATGTCCGGTTAACGTGCCATCCCCGCTTTCTATTCGGAAAATTTTAAAAAAATTCTCTCAAGCCGATAATTGAGCAGGCAATTATTGGCTCAGTTATAAAAGTGGCATGGTTTATTAATTATAGTCATCGTTATGTAATTAGAGTAACCACGCATTCAGCTAAAAACCGTAGATAGCAACAACGATCGCATGCCTATTTTAATTTAACTTATAACATTGATAGTTAACGATTTTATAAATAACTCTGATTAATTGAATTGTTAAATTTAACCCTAATAATCGTGTTTAAATCAAATGCTGCAAATATTTCTTAACTTTTCATCTAAGTTCGTTAAAATATCGCCTCAATTTTGAAACCTATATAGATATCTCTCACTGCTATGTCTAAATTCAGAAAAACAATTCCCCTGCTCTCTCTGTCAGCTCTGCTGGTGTCTACTGCACTGCATGCTGAAACCCCTGCTCCGCAGAAAACCGACGTGCTGTTGATTGGCGGCGGTATCATGAGCGCTTCATTAGGAACCTGGTTACAGGAACTGCAGCCGGGCTGGAAACAGCTGATGGTAGAGAAGCTGGATGGTGTCGCACTCGAATCATCGAACGGCTGGAACAACGCCGGAACGGGCCACTCCGCGAACATGGAGCTGAACTACACGCCGGAGCGTGCAGACGGTTCAATTGATGTCAGCAAAGCGCTGGATATCAACGAACAGTTTATGATTTCGCGCCAGTTCTGGACCGCTCAGGTAAAGCGCGGCGTGCTCAACGACCCGCACTCTTTCATCAACTCGACGCCGCATATGAGCTTCGTCTGGGGTGATAAGAACGTGGAGTACCTGACCAAGCGCTACCAGGCACTGCAGCAGACTACCCTGTTCCAGGGCATGAAGTTCTCTACCGATCAGAACCAGATCAAGCAGTGGGCACCGCTGGTGATTGCCGGTCGCGACCCGCAGCAGAAAGTGGCCGCCACCTGGACTCCGGTGGGTACCGATGTCAACTACGGCGAGATCACCCGTCAGCTGATCGGCAGCCTGAAGAAAGATAAAAACTTCACCCTGGAAACCTCGACTGAAGCCACTGAATTTAAGCGCAATGCCGACAACTCCTGGCATGTGACGGTGAAAGACGTTAACAGCGGCGAAGAGCACAGCATCGATGCGAAATATGTGTTTATCGGTGCTGGTGGCGGCGCGCTGAAGCTGCTGCAGAAAACCGGTATTCCGGAAGCGGATAACTATGCTGGCTTCCCGGTGGGCGGCTCCTTCCTGGTCACTGAAAACCCGGAAATTACGAAACAGCATCAGGAAAAAGTGTACGGTCAGGCTTCAGTGGGCGCACCACCGATGTCCGTTCCACACCTGGATGCCCGCTTCCTTGACGGTAAGCGCGTGGTGCTGTTCGGGCCGTTTGCCACCTTCTCTACCAAGTTCCTGAAAAATGGTTCGTTCTTCGATCTGCTGGGCACCACCACCACCAGCAACTTCATGCCAATGACGCACGTCGGCATGGATAACTTTGACCTGGTGAAATACCTGATTGGTCAGGTGATGCTGAATGACGACGACCGCTTCGCCGCGCTGAAAGAGTACTACCCGGACGCGCGCAAAGAGGACTGGAAACTGATTCAGGCAGGTCAGCGCGTGCAGATCATCAAGAAGGATGCCGATAAAGGTGGCGTGCTGAAGCTGGGTACGGAAATTGTGACCGATCAGCAGAAAACCGTTGCGGCCCTGCTGGGCGCTTCTCCGGGCGCATCGACTGCGGCCCCTATCGCGCTGAACGTGATCAAAAAGCTGTTCCCGGAGCAGTTCAACTCTCCTGAGTGGCAGAGCAAGATCCGCACTATCGTACCGAGCTACGGCCAGCAGCTGAACGGTAACACCCCGCTGACCCAGCAGGTGTGGGATGACACTGCTGCCACCCTGCAGCTGGTGAAACCGCCGGTGATCAATATGAACGGCGAGCAGAACGCCGCTGCTCCCGCTGAGAAACGCGCAGAGAACCCGCAGCACGATATGGCGCTGTAAGTTTTCCCGATAACAAAAAGGCCGATCCTCTGGATCGGCCTTTTTTTTGCTGTTCACTACGCGGAGGGCACTGTCACCCCGGGGTTTTAGTGGTGTCTGGCGCTTCAGCAAATGCTGGCTTAGTTCTGGTCACCGAGTAGGCCACATTTTTTACTTTGCCCGGTACCGTGGTGATCTCCACCGCCGGAATGGTGACGCGCCCTAAGCCGAACAGCGTCTGGACGTAGCCGCCCACCTTGTGTTTGCCCGGCTCAACGAACAGCGCACGCTTTTCGCCGCGCTTAAGAATGCCCGCTTCAGTGCCGTCGATGGTCAGGGTGATGGAGGAGCCATCGTCCGCGCGGGTCACGATATGCGAAACATCAATCTGCGTTGGGCCGCTGCTGAACGGTGCCACTGCTGCAGTCCCCTGCGCCGCCGATACCTTTTCTTCTTTAGCCGGTTCGGCAGGTGCAGCTGGCGTGGCCGTTTCGGCCGGAGCGCTGGCCGTTTCTACTGGCGCGTCAGGTGCGGTCGCTGGCGGAGCGGTTGCTGCCTCAGCTGTGGTCGCCTCAGGGCTGCCTTCGGTGATGGCACCTGGCGCAGTGACAGGCGTAGTCTGCACCGGCTGTTCGGCTGGCGCGGTTTGCTCTGTTTGCTCTGTTTGCACCGGCTGTTCGGGCTGGGCTGTTGCCGCGGGGGCATCAGCGGTCTGCGTCGCCTGGCTTACGGGCGCCACGGCAGTATTAGATTTAAAGGCAGCGCAACCTGTCAATGTGGTGGCGGCAACAACCGCTGCCAGCGTAAAACGATAAAACATTATGGCGAATTCTCCTCTGCCGAATTTGGCGCGCTGCTATCATAGCGTCACTGCCCGTTTGAATACAGCGTGAGGCGCTTCGGTTTCCTCTGAATTACACTCTCTTTACGCTACTGCTTCAGGAGGATATATGCACGGACCCGATCCCAGCGAGAAACACCCCTTACCTGGCTTTCCCCAGGTCTGCTTTATCAAAAATTGCGTGACCAACCCCAATATCATCATCGGCGACTATACCTACTACGACGATCCTGATGACGCGGAGAACTTCGAGCGCAACGTCCTTTATCACTACCCGTTTATCGGCGATAAGCTGATTATCGGCAAATTCTGTGCGCTGGCTCGCGGCGTGAAGTTCATTATGAACGGCGCTAACCATAAGACCTCTGGTATATCGACCTTTCCCTTTTTTATTTTTGGCCACGGCTGGGAAAGCGCGGCTCCGCAACCCGGCGACCTGCCTTATAAGGGCGATACCTGCGTCGGCAACGATGTCTGGATTGGCTATGACTGCCTGATTATGCCGGGGGTGAGCATCGGCAATGGCGCGATTATCTCTTCGCGCTCCGTAGTGGTTTCCGATGTCCCGGCGTACAGCATAGTGGGCGGCAACCCGGCGCAGGCGATCCGCAAACGCTTCAGTGATGAGGTGATTGCCGAACTGGAAGCGCTAGCCTGGTGGGACTGGCCGGTGGAGAAGATTACTGCCCACCTTGCAGGCATCACGGCGGGTGATATTTCAGCGCTTAAGCGGTAAAGTCAGGCATGCCTGACCCTTTACAGACTCTTCGGTGTGACACTGTCACACCCAACACCCTATTCCCTCACGTCATTGCCCCGGATATCAAGCCTCTGCCCGGCTATAGCCTGAGTACTGTTGCGTTTCACCGTTTATTTGCGCATTTGATTTAAGTCGCAAAGCGTTAAAATATTCTGATTACACACGCTTTTTTCTTCCGAACTCTGACTATAAGGTCTTTTGCGTGGCAAAAATCTTCTTACGCAGTGGCAATCTCGATGCCGTGCTCGCTTTAGGGGAGAACGGGCAACCGGTCTATCTCTCCGCTCTGCAACTGCGCGAAACCCTGCGCCTGAGAAAACAGTCTGCGCTGGCCGACTGCCTGGCGATCCCACAGCCTAACGACGCGGGCGACCGCCTGGACTGGTACTCGCCGGTGAATGGCAAAGTCAGTTCGTGGGCCGCCGCCAGCAACAGCGCGCGCAAGGCGGCGCTGAATGACCTGCTCGCCTGCCAGAGCACGCTGGCAGAGATCAGCGACCGCGCCCAGCAGTCCGATAAGCCGGGCCAGAAGCTGTTCGGCGCCCTGCTGAGCAAGGCGTTACAGTTCCCCGACCAGAACTATGTCTACCTGGTGGGCGGCAAGCCGGTGATCACCTTCTGGGGCTTTGTCAGCCTGGATAAAAAATCCCGCCAGGACGCTTTCGACTGCCTGCGCGCGGTGGAAGATGATGAGCCGCAGCTCGGCCTGTCGCGCCTCGCGCCCGTAGCAGCAGCCCCGGAACCCGCTGCCGCTGCGGTCTCGCCGGTGATTGCGCCACTGATTACCCCTGAACCCGCCGCCGCGCCGCTGGTCATGCCCACTATTCCGCCGTTGGAAATTATTGACGAGCCGGAAGCGATCGCACCAGAGCCGGCCCCGGCAGTGCCCGCTACGCCGGCGGCAAAGCCACCGATGAAAGCCTGGCTGCGCTACAGCTGGGTTGTTCCGGCCGTGGTGCTGCTGATTGCCTTTGGCGTGCAGCTGAAAAGCTGTAGCGAAAAAGCACCTGAAGAGGTCAAAGCGCCTGAACCCGCCGCACAGCCCGAGCCTGCCGCACCGCAAGCTGCGATGACGCCAGCGGCGCCGGTCGCTACGGCCCCTGCACCCACTCTGCCGCTGGCACCGGCGATTATCGCCCCGGCTGCCGTTACACCCGCTCCGGCACCGACCGCCGCAGCTGAACCGGCGGAAGAAGCGGCCGCAGACGCGCGCCCGGTGGCCAAAGACGATCTGGTGCTGCCTGCCGATGCGGTTAAGATTGGCTCGACCAAATTCCTTAACGGTAACTGGCGCGTGCTGGTGCAGAAAAATCTGCCGACCGGCACCCCGCCGATGCTGAAATACCAGATGAAAAATGGCAAAGGGACGGCGCGTATCACCCAGGGCGACGGCGTCAGCTGCAAGGTAGAGGTGTTCGCCGGGCTGATGTCCTCCGGTAACCTGGTGATTAACAGCCGCACCAAAGCGCGATGCAGCAACGGTTCGCGCTATCAGATGCCGGAACTGGTGTGTAAACAGGGCCTGAGCGGGCCTGCCGAGTGCAGCGGCAGCTACAATGCCGACACGGTGCTGCCGATGACCATGAAGCGTGAGAGTAAATAATGATGCTGGCGACGATTGCTGATTTCAAACCCAATATGACGCTGGTCCAGAACAGTGGTATCCAGTTCCTCGACTTTGCGCTGACGCCGGACCTGAACAACGACTGGCCGGGCAAATTTGTCCGCCAGACCGCGAATGGCCCGCTGCTGCGCCTGAACTATCACGCGGCTAGCGCCAAGTACCTGCTGCCGCAGGCGGCGGGCACCCCTGCCGAAGTGGTCAAGCCGGAGTTCAGCTTCCCGCTGGCGCAGTCGCTCAGCCTGCTGTGCGGCCAGTGGCTGCCGCTGCCGTTCTTCCGCTTTAACCCGCCGCGCACCTTTATCGGCGGCCCGGATAACTGGGCGCGCGTGCAGGTGGTGGCGCTGGATAAACCGGATGCCAGCGGCCATACCCACCGCATTGTGCTGGCGTTTGACACCAAAGTCTGGGCCGATGGCGAAGATGAGTCGCTGGCGCTGAACGAGAATGATGTGAAGAACGGCGTCAATTTCGCGCTGGCCCACCGCAGCGACGAGCTGGGCGAGTTCCTCGACCACACCTGGATTGACGGCTGGCTGCGCGAAGTCTTTAGCGACAGCGCCTCCAGCCTTGAACAGCGTCCGCAGGTCAATATCAAAGCCGCCCTGCGCGAGTTTGAGTACCAGGCGCACTATCTCAACATCCTGCATATGCTCGGCGAGCAGCTCTCCGTGCCGGAGCTGAAAATCAGCGCGGCGACGCTGCAGGAGCCGGCTATTGCCGTGGATCTGATCCTCGACGTCGGTAACTCCCACACCTGCGGCATTATGGTGGAAGATCACGTTGACGATCACCAGGGCCTGAAGCACACCTACGAACTGCAGATGCGTAATCTCAGCCATCCACACGCGCTGTATAACGAACTGTTTGAAAGCCGCGTCGAGTTCGCCCAGGCCAGCTTCGGCAAGCAGAATTTCTCGCTGGAAAGCGGCCGCGATGAGGCGTTTACCTGGCCGTCGATCGTCCGCGTCGGGCGCGAAGCCGGCAATCTGGCGCTGCAGCGCCTCGGCACCGAGGGCGCAACCGGGCTCTCCAGCCCGCGCCGCTACCTGTGGGATGAAGAGAGCTACACGCCGGGCTGGCGCTTCAGCCGCACCCCGGGTAATCAGCAGCAGGAACCGCTGGCGACCGCGCTGCCGCTGACCTACCTGATTAATGACGAGGGCCAGCCGCTGTACAGCATGCCGCTGGATGAGCGCCTGCCGGTGTTCTCCCCGCACTACAGCCGCAGCTCGGTGATGAGCCTGATGCTGTCCGAGCTGCTGGCGCAGGCGCTGTTGCAGATGAACAGCCCGATGCAGCGCCAGAAAATGCTGCACAGCAGCGCCCCGCGCCAGCTGCGCAATATCATTCTCACACTGCCATCCGCCATGCCGAAGCCGGAGCGTGAGATCTTCCGCCGCCGCATGCTGGAAGCCATTGCGCTGGTGTGGAAGGCCATGGGCTGGCACCCGGCGGATGACGATTTCACCCGCGCCGAGGATAAAGCCAAAAGCAGCGTGCCGGTGCCGGAGGTGCAGATGGAGTGGGATGAAGCCACCTGCGGCCAGATGGTTTACCTCTACAACGAAACCCAGGTCAACTTTGGTGGCCGTGCTGAAGCCTTCTTCGCCAGCATGGTGCGCCCCGACCGCGCCCGTGCCGCCGATGAACCGGCGGGCAAGACGCTGCGCATCGCCTCAATCGACATTGGCGGCGGCACCACCGACCTGGCGATTACCCAGTACCGCCTTGATGACGGCGTGGGTAATAACGTGAAAATCATGCCGCGCCTGCTGTTCCGCGAGGGCTTTAAGCTGGCGGGCGACGATATCCTGCTCGACGTGATCCAGCTTTACGTGCTGCCCGCGCTGCAGGCGGCCTTTAAGCAGGCTGGCATGGTCAACCCGGAAGCGGTCATGACGCGCCTGTTTGGCCATGAAGGCCGCCTTGACGGGCATTCAACCCTGCGCCAGCAGGTGACGCTGCAGCTGTTTATCCCGCTGGGCCAGGCGGTGCTGGAAGCTTATGAAACCTTCGACCCGCTTGACCTGACCGCAGAGATTGACGCCCGCTTTGGCGAGCTGCTGGCGCAGGCGCCGACCGGCAAGCTGCTGGACTATATTAACCGCGAGATCCAGCGCGAGCTGCCGGGCGATGCGGCTGGCTTCGATATTCTCGATGTGGCGCTGATTGTGCGCCTCAGCAAACTGCACGCCGAGTTCCTCTCGCCGCGCATGAACATCACCCACAGCCTGCGCTCAATGTCGGAAGTGGTGGCGGTGTACGACTGCGACGTGCTGCTGCTGACCGGCCGCCCTTCACGCTTCCCCGGCGTGCAGGCGCTGTTCCGCCACCTGCAGCCGCTGCCGGTGAGCCGCATTGTTTCACTGGACGGCTATCACACCAATGACTGGTATCCGTTCAACAAGCAGGGAAAAATCGAGAACCCGAAATCCACCGCCGCAGTCGGCGCGATGCTGTGCCTGCTGTCGCTGGATCTGCGCCTGGCGAACTTCTGGTTCAAGGCCGGAGACTTCCAGCCGTACTCAACCATTCGCTATCTCGGGATGCTCGACGGCACCGGCGCGCTGACGGCGGACAACGTCTGGTACAGCGATATTGACCTCGACCAGCCGAACTTTAATCTGGAAGTGCGCAGCCGGTTCCAGGTGCGCGGCGCGTTAACCTTAGGGTTCCGCCAGCTGGACAATGACCGCTGGCCTGCGTCACCGCTGTATACCCTGACGATTGTCGATTCGCAGCTGGCGCGCAGCGTGGCCGGCGATAAAGTGCTGCGCATTAAGCTGGCGGTCAGCCGCCCGTTTGGCGAGTTCGGACCGGAGCGTTTTGATATTGCCGATGCGACGCTTGATGACGGCAGCCAGGTGCCGCTTGAGCATCTGCGTCTGCGCCTCAACACCCTTGCCAGCAGCGGATCGGGAATGGCGCATTACTGGATTGACAGCGGGAGCGTCTACAAGAAATGAAATCGTTAAATAAGATCCTCACCGCCCAGGCGAACAAAAAACGTGATGCCCTGACGCAGGGTATTGAGCAGGCGCTGGAGTGGCTGGAGGATAACCGCCAGCAGGCGCCGCGCCTGAATATGGAAGCGGACCGCCTGGCGGTCAAACTGCTGCGCCAGCACAACAAGGCCAGCGTACTGGCCCGCAACACGCCGATTAACCCGGCAATTGGCCTGTTCGGTCTGGCGCAGGCGGGCAAGTCCTATCTGATTGGCGCCCTGGCCGCTAGCGACAAAGGCCGCCTGGAGTGCGCATTCGGCAACAGCGTGCTGGATTATGCCGGCCAGCTTAACCCGCAGCAGCACACCGGTAATCTGGTATTACGCTTCAGCGGCCAGCAGCAGAGCAGCGACAGCAGCTGGCCGGTGCAGCTCACTCTGCTAAGCGAAAGCGAGCTGGTGGCGGTGCTGGCGCTACAGTATGCGCAGCGCGTGGGTGACACTGTCACCTTTGATGAGTCGCAGCTTGGCGAGAAAATGCAGAACGTGGCGATGTACCGCCAGCCGGAAGCGGTTGACGGCATCAACCGTCATCAGATGGTGGCGCTGTGGGATGCCCTGCATATCAGCCTGGCGCGCAACAGCGCGCTGGAGAGCCATTTCTGGCCGCAGGCGGTGGAGCTGGCTCCCTTCCTCGGCGTGGACGATCGCGCCCGGCTGTTCTCCCTGCTGTGGGGCGAAGATCGCCAGCTGACGGCACTGTATCGCCAGCTGGCGCACGTGCTGCACCACCTCTCCTGCGTCGGCGACGTCCTGGCTCCGCTCAGCGTGCTGGACGAACCCTCTTACAGCCTGCTTAACAGCTCCGGCGTCAGCCAGTTTAATGCCACCGTCGATCTGACGCTGCAGGTGGTACCGCGCCACGGCGGTCGTTCGCTGGCCCCGGTCAGCGTGGCGCTGGCAGAACTGACGCTGCTGAGCCGCGAAGTGCTGCTGCCGCTCTACAGCGCGCCGCGCGAGGAGCTGTTCAGCGAAGTCGACCTGCTCGATTACCCTGGCTTTGTCAGCCTGCCGGTGCTGCCGGACGATGAGCAGCATGCGCTGGCGCTGAGCTTCCTGCAGGCGCGCCGCCCATTCCTGCTGCAGCGTGCGGCGGTACAGCAGGATGTGACTCATCTGCTGGTGTGCAGCGCGTCGGCTCACCGCAATGAAACGCGCCACGTTGGCCGCCTGCTCGACTTCTGGGTGAAGCAAACTCAGGGTGAAACCAGCGTGCAGCGCAGCGGCCGCAAGCCTGGGCTGATCTGGGCGATGACGCCGTTTGACCAGCGTATTACCCACGGCCACAACCACGATGCGGCGGTACAGCGCTTCGTCGGTAATCCGGGCGATGCCTGGGGCGCCATGCTGGCGATGGATGAAAAAGGCGTGCAGCGCATGGCCGGATACCTGGTCAATGAAGTGCGCCGTGACAGCAAGCTGGAGCGTATTGCCGCCTGCCGCGCCGAGATCCAGCGCGAGCTAAGTGAGAACCTGCTCGGGCGCTGGTATCAGGCGGCGGAAGGTGAAGATCCGGCCGAGCGCCTGCGCACCGCCGAAACGCTGCTGAAAGCGCTTCAGACCCGCACCGGCGTGCACGGCGAACTGCTGGAGCGCCTGGTGCCGGTGCGCGATACCCTGCGTCACCTGTTCCTGCAGCGCCAGTATCAGCGCAGTGAGCGAACTGCCGCTGACGAGTACAGCATCTCCGAGGACGATCCGTTTGGCATTGGTATGACTATCGATCTGCTGAGCGATGAGCCGCTGACGGCGGTACAGACCAGCTATCACAGCGCGCCGGTGGTGGATCAGGAAGCCGAATTTGCCCAGAACGTCTATCGCCACTGGATCAATCAGCTACGCCTGCTGCCGGATAACGGCCCGCTGCTGGAGCTGCTTGGCGTGACCAAACCGACGCTGGAGATGCTGACCGAAGAGCTGATCACCGCCAGCGTGCGCCAGGAGATTGAAGCGGCGCTGCTGCGCATTCTGGCCGACAGCGATGCGGCGGGCCTGCCCGCCGAGCAGATCGCCGACCGCCAGGTGTCGCGTGCGCTGAGCGTGCTGGGTGATTTCGTCGCCTGGCTGGGGTTCCAGCAGCTGCCGGAAGCGCAGCGCCCGGACAGCCGCATCAATCGCGGGCAGAAGATTTTCGCCAAGCCGGAAGCGCAGACGGTGAATCTTGGGCCAGGTCAGCGCCTGACGCGTCTGGCGCTGAAGCCGAATAATCACGCGGCGTTTTATATCTACGACTGGCTGGTGGGGCTGAATGAGATGATAGTGCAGAATGCAGGGTATGCGGCATCGCGCGAAATCAGCGGCGAAGAGCGTGAAAGGCTGGCGAAGATCTTGAGCGTGATCCGCCGTTAATGATTTCGCGTAGGGGTCGACCTTTTTTTTCGGTCGACCCGGGGAAGCTCAATAAACCCGCACGCTAAACGCGCCGCCCGTTTCCTGTTCCGCTTCCTGCATCACCTCAATAATGCCCTGCAGTTCCGCCTGCTGAGGATGCCTGTGCAGATGCCGCAGGATGATCCTCAGCGGCAGCGCCACGCCAGCGGTCAGCACATCCCATAAGGCATCGAGATTACTGCCGAACTCAGTCAGCGCAAACCTGGCGGCAAACTGGCGATAAAATTCTTCGCGGTCTGCCACCTGCTGTAAGTCAAAACTCACCAGCTGCATATTAATTTACCTGCTGAAAATGGCGGTAATGGTCGCTCGTCACGTAGATCAAGCCATCGCTTGAGTAGAGCATACGGTCGCTGCCGCGCCGCCCGCACTGATAGTTGACGTCCGCTTCGAACCAGCGGCGCCCTGCTTTATCTGGCAGCCCGCCTTCGCGGTTGCTGAAACGATCGCCGCCGATGGCCCGCCCCGGCAGCACGTTGCACAGGTTACCTTTCGACGGATCCCAGCCCAGTTTACGCGCCTCACCTTTGCGCAGGTAGTAGTCCGGCAGCCGCTGATGCTGTTGCAGATAGCTCGCCACTCGCCGTTGTGCGGTGAGCGTGCTGATATCGTCGGCACCCTGACGCGCAGTCGGCGTCGACTGGGTTGATGAAGTCTGCTGTTTCGCAGGCTGATGCAGCCCGGCCGCCGTGGCGACAATCGCGAAGACCGCCGCAATAAGAAGTTTTTTGTTCATGCGCGCAGTTTAGCAAAGGAAGGATGTGGGGGTAGAGGAAAAGCGCGGCGGGAAAGCCAGCAGCAGCGCTGTTCCCGCCAGAATTTGCCGTTATGGCTATTTATTCTCGTACTGCTTCATGTTTTGCGGCGTCACCAGCTCGAATGGGATCCAGTGGTAAGAATCCAGCTTTTCACCTTTGATCATACGCTGGGCGACATCTACCGAGGCTTTGCCCTGGCCAACGGCGTCCTGAAATACGGTGACCTGCATCTTGCCGCTGGCCAGCGCTTTCAGACCATCCGGCGTAGCATCAATGCCGCCAACCAGCACTTTATTCTGTTTAATGCCTGACTGCTGCAGCGCCATCGCAGCGCCAATCGCCATTTCATCGTTGTTGGCGGCGACGATATCAATCTCTTCACCGTTGCTCAGCCAGCTGAGCATCAGGTCCATGCCCTCGCTACGTGAATAGTTCGCCGTCTGCTTCTGCACGACTTTCATTTTCGGGTACTTCGCGACCACCTGCTCAACGTCTTTAGTGCGCTGCAGTGCCCCGGCATCGGTCAGGTTACCGATCATGATGCCGACTTTGCCCTGATAGTTGGCGAGTTTTGCCAGCTGTTCCATCTGCAAAGTACCCGACTGCTTCTCATCGGAGCCGACAAACACCACGCCCGGTGGCAGTTTCGGGTCGCCCGGCGTACGGTTAACATACACCAGCGGAATTTTAGCCTGGGTAACCAGCCGGGTCATAACGGGAGTTCCGGCTGAATTGACCGGATCAACAATGATCGCATCCACCCCGGCGCTGATAAAACTCTGCACCTGGTCGGTCTGGCGCCCGACATCGCCGCGCGCGTCTTCAAACTGCACCTTGATGCCCCGCTCTTTGGCCTCTTTATCAATCGCCTGGCGGATAATGGTAAGGAAGTTCTGGTCGAAATAGGCCATCGACACGCCAATGGTTTCGGCCAGTGAGGAAGCGGAGCAGCTTAACGCGGCTACCAGCAGCAGTTTTTTAAAATGTTTCATTATCATTCTCCAGAGGCAAAGGTGACTGCGGTGGATAAAATGAAACATCACAACCGCATTTGGAGGTTAATGAAATGAACGGTTTGAATGCAATCTGATTTTAACGATTCCGTAACATCCATCACGCTTTGCCCTGATAGGCCAGCTCCATCAACAGCATAAACAGCGGCGTGGTCAGCGCGGAAAACAGCGTGGTGAGCGCATGCAGATTATTCAGGAGGTTCTCACCTCAGTCGTTCATTTTTTATTAGTTAATTATCGATAAAGACCGTTTTTGTAACTCGCATAACATCCAAAACACTATAACGATCTTCCACTCTAACCTGTAAGGTTTTATGCTGGACGAGATTTATCATGACGCCAATAATTAAGGATGAATTATGGATAATTACCTGGATAAAAACCGCCTCAACAGTCTTTATTACTCCAATGCCATTAAAGAGGCCAAAAATTTAAAAGATTTATCTGACCGCGCTGTAACAAAGCATCTGAAAAATTTTCATATCCGACATAAGTTCACGCACGAAATTGAAATATTCATAAAGTCTCAGCTCAATGGAATAACAAAAAGTAAAAATGAAGAACAGTGTAGAGAGTGCTTGCTTAACCTTAAAACAGAAAGCCGTTATATTGAAGACCAGATGTTTAACCTTATGGGCGGAAACGCTAAGATAGTTGCCTCAGCCACTCTTGAAAAGAAATTAGACGCATGGGGTTACATCATCAATGGCGTTGGAGTAGTGATTAGTGGCACACAGGTTGTTGCTGGCTTTCTTCTGCTAACAGGTTCAATCGCACACGGTAACATTGTAGGCATGACTGCTGGTGGGCTGCTTATGTTACATGGAGTAAACGGTATTGAAGAGGGAATCATGAATCTGGCAAAAGATCGTAATGACCAGATCGGGGATATAAAAAAAGGATATCTATTAACAGCTAGATTTCTTGGCTTTGATAATAGAGTTGGAAATCTTGCTTACAGTGCCATGGATCTTTCACTTTCAGGATACGGGTTGCTAAGAGTGATTATGAAACCTGACGCATGGAGATTGTTTAAATACCTCCCTTCTGATTATGTCAGAAACTTTAAATCAATGGGAGCGCCAGCCTTAACTCTAGAGGGCATCGGAGATACCCTTTCCATCAAGTCAGGATATGATGAGCTGGAAAACTAAATCACAAGTTTGTTGTACTTCATAATTAACTTCACTCCTGTTATCGTGGGGGTGAAGAACTCTGCGACAAAAAGAGCAAAAACATAGGCAGCCAGAAAACTAAAAAAACGAATTAAGTCCTCACTCATAAAAGATGAGATCAATAACAAAGTTAGTATTAACCTCATAATAAAAAAACCAACAAATACACGTTTGAGCTGCTTAATGCTGTCGTTGTAATTACAGTGGCTTTTTTTACACCATCGATATATAAAAAACACCTCCTTACGAGAAAAACCATTATCCCTAAGTTTTTTCTTAATTTCTTCAGAACTCTCCATGCTGCGTAATCTCCTTGTAGTTATTCCAAATGATAACTTTTTTCCCTTTAGTAATGCGCCGAATTTACCTGCCGCTGAGTGAAGCTTCAGTTTTTCTATGCTGATGCGTAAGCCAGCTCCATCAACAGCATAAACAGCGGCGTGGTCAGCGCGGAAAACAGCGTGGTGAGCAGCATGCTGGTAGCCGCCGGGCCGGTCAGCGCGTTGAACTGCTGCGACATCAGGTAGACATTGACCCCGACCGACATCGAAGCCAGCAGCACCACCACTTTGCTCTCCAGCGGCGGCAGCCCGATCGCCCATGCCAGCCCCCAGACTACCAGCGGCTGGACAATCAGCTTGATGGTGCTTAGCGCGTAGCTGATGGCCAGCCCTTCTTTGATGCGGTAGCCGGCCAGGCTCATCCCCAGCGCGACCAGCGCCAGCGGCACGGCGATCTGGCCGAGCAGGGTGACAGGCTGGTCAACCATTTGCGGCAGCGGCAGCCCGCTCAGGCTAAACGCGGTGCCGGAAAGGATTCCGATAATCAGCGGATTTTTAAGCACGCTTTTCGCGGTATTTCCAAAGCCTTTGAGATTCAGCGCGCCGTGTTTAAACCACTCTACCGAAACCGTTGCCAGCGTCCACAGGATCAGGCCGTTGAACACCAGCACCAGCGCAACCGATGGGATAGCCGCATCCCCCAGCATGAGGCGGGCAATGGGCAAGCCGAGCAGCACATTATTGGAAAAAATTCCGCCCAGCGCGAATACCGAACCGGCAATGCCATCAAGCTTAAACAGGCGTGAAGCAACTATCCTACCCAGTGCGAACACCAGCAGGCAGCCGCCAAAAAAGGCAATCAGCAGGCGGCCATCAACCGGCGGGCCCTTACTGAAGTCGCACATCAGGCGGAACAGCATCGCCGGAAGCGCGACGCGAAACACCAGGCGGTTAATTGCTTCGGTAATGCTTTCCGGCCAGTGACGCCAGCGCACCAGCAGCCAGCCCAGTGCAATCAGGACAAACAGCGGCATGGCAATCAGCATCTGGTGCAGCAGCGTGGCTATCAGCGGCATGAAAACTCCGTCTCGCGGCCGGAAGCATCCGGCCGAAATGGTTCAGGATTAAATCAGATGAGCGATACGCAGTTCAGCTTTCAGATAGGCGTAATAAACCGGCGCAGCCACCACGCCAGCCAGCCCAAAGGCGGATTCAAACACCAGCATCGCCAGCAGGATCTCCCAGGTCTTGGCGCTGATGCGGCTGCCAAAGATGCGCGCATTAATGAAGTATTCCAGCTTGTGGATCAGGATCAGGTAAATCAGGGCGATCAGCGCCGCTTCCAGCGAAATCGAGAGACCGATCAGCACAATCACCGTATTGGAGATCAGGTTACCAATAATCGGCAGCAGCCCGGCGATAAAGGTCAGCACCACCACGGTTTTGGCAAACGGGAAATGCAGCCCGAACAGCGGCAGGATGCCAAACAGGAAGCCGCAGGTGAGCACGGTATTCACCAGCGAAACTTTGATCTGCGCAAACACCACGTTGTGGAAGGCGGCAGCCAGCGTCGTCAGGCGATCGAGCATCGCCTGCTTCAGCGGCGCTTCCGGGCGCTGGCCGCTGCTGTTGCGCAGCGAGATAATCGCCCCCAGCAGCATGCCGATCAGCATGGTGGCAAAGGTATGCGCCGCCGTGCGGCCAAAGGTCTGCACTACCACCAGATGCTCACGCAGCCAGGTGACGACCTGATTTTGCAGCTCGTCGATGTCCGAGGGCAGATAGCGCACGATCACCGGCGACAGCGTGCCCTGGGCATCTTCAAGCAGTTTGGTGGCGGTCGCGTGGAAAGCGGCGGGGTTCTGGAAATCGTGCAGCAGGAAGCCAATCAGTTTGGTGATGCCGGTCACCAGCGCGAGGATAACCACCACGCTGAGGAACAGAATGCTGATCCAGCGGGCTATCTGCCCCTTCACCAGCCGCTCAACCAGCGGAGTCAGGGCCAGAATAGTTTCGTAGACGATAAACCCGGCGAGAAAACAGGGCAGTAAACGCAGCGGGAAGATGGCGAACAGCGCGACAAAAATCAGAGCATAGCTGGCGGCCTGACAGAGCTGCGCCCGATTAACATTCCGTATTTCCATGACAAGTCCTGTCTTAAAGGAAAAAATGAAGCGAATTCAGACAGTATACTATGCCCTGGCGAGGTTTGACTGATTAAAGCGGAGTTAAAGCATGGAGGATGTGTGGCGGAAAAAACACAGGGCCAGTGAGATTTCCTCACGGCCCCATCTGTCAGGCATGTGCCGCAATCTGCACCTGGCGGCGCCATGCGCCCGGCGACTGGCCGAACTGGCGCTTGAAGCTGCGGTTAAAGGACTGCTGCGAGTCAAAACCAAAACTGATCGCCACATCCAGAATCGGCTCACCGCCCCGTGCGAGGCGTTCAGCGGATTTTTTCAGACGGCGTTCACGGATGTATTCACCGAGGGCATAGCCAGTATGCTGTTTGAACATGCGCTGCAGGTGCCATTTCGAGTAGCCGGCGCGCGTGGCCACGGTGTCTAAATCCATCTTCCCTTCAATGTGAGTGTCGATCCACTTAACCAGATCGCTTATAAAATCATCATGGCTCATCGGTGTTCCCCTGATTCTGTTTTGTGACGCGGTTTTTATATCAATCTTTGCGTTGCCTTGACCTGTATCACTGCCAAGTGTAAAAGGTAACTTTGACGAATGCACTTAATAAAGTTAAGACAGGAACGGCTATAATGCAAGTTTTATTGTTGCATTAAATTTAGGAATAAGTGCGATCTGCAGAACTCAGGGGCGACCGGGAAAACGGGTCACCCCAACAGGATTCGGGAAGGAATAAGTCAGGGAGTTAAATCAGGAGGCGCAGCGCTGCGGTTCTGGTTCGCTCACTTCGCTGCGTTGCAGAATGTCATGCAGGGCATCGGCCACGGTGCGTTTAGCCAGCACGTCCAGCGAGGCCTGTTCAGCCTCTTTCGCCAGCTGTTTAAAGTACCAGCAGGCATTGGCGCTCACGACGCAGCATGGCTCCACTTCCGGGCGCCCCGCCATCAGCGGCTTATCTTCAATCACCGAGGTGTAGATATCACACAGGGTGATCTCTTCTGCCGGGCGACCGAGGCGCGTGGTGCCACAGCGCCCCAGCGTAGAGACAATAATACCGTCGCGGGTCAACGGCACCATCATTTTGCGCACAAAACTCGGGTTGGCCTTCAGGCCATCAGCCAGAATTTTGCTGGTGCAGCGAAGCCCTTCGCGATCCGCCTTGGCAATGCATAACACCATCTGCAGGGCGGTTGGAAAACGAATATCAAGCATGATGTGATCCTTGCTTTTTGCTGTTCATCTGCGGATGAATAACGGTAATAAAAAGCATTAAAAATCAGTCAAATATAAAAAACACTATTTCGATAATATAACAAATATTGTTGCACTTTTGAAGCCACCCACTAAGCGATATGGGCTATTGGCGATATCATGATGATTTACGGGGCTTTATTAACAGGCACCCGCCGGTGCCTTAAGTCTGTTCAGGCTTTCCTGGCGCCGTCCTGCAGGTAGCGATACACCACCGACAGGTCTTTGTCCCCGTAACCGGCATCCACCGCGCCCTGCCACTGGGTGGCAATCGCTTTGAGGCCCGGCAGCGGCTGGTCTCCGGCGGCATCAAGCGCCAGGCGAGCATCCTTTAACGCCCACGTCAGCTGCATTTGTGCCGGGTACTCACCTTCTGCCATCATCGCCAGCTTGCCCTTAACGTAGGGCGCAGCCAGCGGGCCGCCATCCAGCACCTGCCAGAAATCGTCCGGCGAGAAACCTAACTCCCCGGCCAGGCGGGTACTCTCTGCCAGCCCCTGCACCATTGACACCAGCCAGGCGTTAGCCACCAGCTTCATTCGGGAACCGGCGCCCGCTTCACCCAGCCATTTCGCCCCTTTTGATATGGCGGCAAACACCGGTTCAACTGCGGCAGCACGCTGGCGATCGCCGCTGGCGAGCACCAGAATCTGTGCCTGCTCGGCGGGCGCTTTAGTCCCGGAAACCGGCGCATCGACCGGAACCACATCCGCACGCTGCGCCTGAATGTTTTGCAGCAGTTGTTCCGTTGCCTCAATGCCGATAGTGCCCATCTGACACAGCACCGCGCCCTTTTTAAGCGCCGGCAGGATCAGCTCGCAGGCCGCCAGCGTAGTGGCGCCGTCGGACAGCATCACCAGCACCACGTCCGCATTGGCCACCGCTTCCTGCGGGCTGTCGCACAATTGCAGCCCGGCGGATTCGAGATCTTCTCCACGCGCCCGTGTGCGGTTCCAGGCGCTGACGCGGAAGGATTTTTTTAGCAGGTTGGCGGCGAAGGCATGACCCATGGCGCCCAGACCGAGTACCGCAACCGTTGGCAGTTGATTCATAGCTTGCTCCCTGAATTTCGCTTTTTTTGAATGTGGCCTGGCATGCCGGGCCTGTGCAACCGGGGCAAACAGGCCGATCGGAACCGACACCAGAAGGTACTATACTACCCGCAGATAAAACACTGAGGGTTAATGAACAGCTTAAGCTGCCCGCATACGCTCCCTTAGTAACAAGGAGATAAAGGAAAGTAACATGGATAATTACGCGTTCAAACCCTGGCTGAGTCGCTGGCAACTCATTCCAGATGGCACCCCGTTCGCCACTCATTCCTCACAATTTCTGCCGGTCAAAACAGCGACGGACGGCACCCGCGCCATGCTAAAAATAACCGATGACAAGTTTGAACAAAACGGTAATGCGCTGATGGCATGGTGGGCAGGGAACGGCGCTGCCCGGGTTATTGCTCAGGAGAATGAGGCCATTGTATTGCAGCGAGCAACGGGTCGCGCCTCTCTCTCTGCGATGTCCAGAGGAGGCGAGGACCAGGAGGCTTGTCGTATTCTGTGCCTGACAGCCGGGCGGCTGCACGCACTCCAGAAACCACCGATCCCGCAACTTATCTCTCTTGATGAGTGGTTTTATGCCTTAAAGCCAGCAGCCCGAAAATATGGAGGTTTCCTAACTCGCTGCGCTGAAATCTCGCAAGAACTGCTATCCACCCCACGCGATGTGGTCGTATTACACGGTGATTTACATCATGGTAACGTTCTGGATTTTGCGACATCTGGCTGGCTTGCCATTGATCCCAAAGGCTTAATAGGTGAGCGAGGATTCGATTATGCCAATATTTTCACTAATCCGGATCTGAGTCATCCGCTTCCGGAAATAGCCAGCGTGGCGGAAATATTTCAGCAGCGACTTAACACCGTTTGCCAAACTGCGGATCTGGAGAGAGAGCGCCTGCTTAAGTGGATCGTAGCGTGGTGTGGGCTCTCAACAGCATGGTCGCTCGAGAGCCATGAGACAGTCGCTGTTACCACCGCAGTCGCCGCGCTGGCAATGGCGGAACTGGACAGATGGCTCACTCAAACAGGGCCATAATCTCTTCGTGCAGATGTGCCGTAGCAGACGGCTGGTTCATCGCGCAAAACACCGTCACCACCAGCATCACCAGCGTGGCGATCATCAGCAGGCGCACGTTTAGCATAGGATGACCTGGGCCTCGACGCGCTGAGTGGGCGTAAAGCGCAGGCGGTTGCCGCTCATGGTCCAGACTTCAATAAGTTGCGGTGATGTACGGATCATTGCCAGTTTGACCAGCCCGCCAAACTGACGCAGCTGATGGTTTAGGGTTAACTGTTTCGCCTGAATGGTCATGATTTACCCTCGATGGGTTAGCTATTTCTGCGTGAAATGTAAATTTAATTTTCTTCGCGAAATATTACCAGGCAGTGCGCTGACGGGGAATGACGTGGATCAATAATGGGTTGCGGTGATTGATTGATGGGGCATTCTGGCAGGCCAGTAAACTGACCTGCCGTATGACTGAAAGTCAGAAAATTGAGCGGCCGATGCGCTCGGAGAGGATTTCCAGCATCGCCGTACCGGCCAGCGAGTTGCCCTGGCTGTCCAGCTCTGGCGACCAGACGGCGATGCTCATCTCGCCCGGCACTATCGCGATGATCCCACCGCCGACGCCCGATTTCCCCGGCATTCCCACGCGCCAGGCAAACTCCCCCGCTCCGTCATACATCCCGCTGGTCACCATCAGCGCATTGATCTGGCGGGTCTGTTTCGGTGTCAGCAGCGCTTCCTCCTGCCCCAATCCGCGCCCGTGATTGGCCAGGTAGAGGAAGCAGCGCGCCAGCTCAACGCAGCTCAGGGTCATGGAGCAGTAGTGGAAGTAGGTTTGCAGCACGGTGGGCACGTCGTTGGCAAAATTATTAAACGACTTCATCAGCCAGGCGATTGCCGCGTTGCGCGCCGAATGATCATATTCCGAGCGTGCCACATGGCGGTCGTAGCTGATTTCCGCTTCCTGCGTCAGGCTGCGCACCACCTCCAGCATACGCTGGCGCGGGGCGGTCAGGCGCGTTTCCAGCATATCGCACACCACCAACGCCCCGGCATTGATAAACGGGTTGCGCGGTTTGCCCTGCTCCAGCTCCAGCTGCAGCAGGGAATTAAACGGCTGCCCGGAGGGCTCTTTGCCCACGCGCTGCCAGATTTCGCTGTCCTGATAGCGCGTCAGGGCCAGCGTCAGCGACAGAACCTTCGAGATCGACTGGATGGAGAAACGCTCCTGCGCGTCACCGGCCTGGTAAACCGTGCCGTCCAGCATGCAGACGGCAATGCCCAGCCGATCGGCGGGCACCTCTGCCAGTGCCGGAATATAGCTGGCGACCTTGCCCTGGCCGATTAACGGCCGCACCTGCTGCACAATGTCTGCCAGTAACTCATTATTCAGAACGCTTTCCACTGCCCTTCCCCTGCTGTCGCCATTACGGGCGGAATTATCGCGCGATTTTGCCGCCTGACGGCACGCAGGTCAAATATCCGCATGCGAAAAAAAATCGCTGCTGGATCACATTGTTCGAAAAATCTGCTTTACAATTATTTTGAATTTTCTATTTCATCTGACGACTAAATAAAAGACAATATCCCAACTTGTTCTGTGGCCCGGCGTAACGGGTAATCTTTCCTCAACCACAGCGTTAATCTCAATGCAATCAACTACTGTTTCCCGCAAGACCGCATGGCTGCGCGTGGTGATGCTCGCCATTGCTGCGTTTATTTTTAACACCACTGAGTTTGTGCCGGTGGGTCTGCTGTCGGACATTGGCGCCAGTTTTTCAATGCAAACCGCGCAGGTCGGGCTGATGCTGACCATCTACGCCTGGGTGGTCGCCCTGATGTCGCTGCCGATGATGCTGCTGACGCGTAATGTCGAGCGCCGCCTGCTGTTGATTGTGATTTTTGTGCTGTTTGTTGCCAGCCACGGGCTCTCTGCCATTGCCTGGGATTTCACTACGCTGGTGATCTCTCGTATCGGCATCGCCTTCTCGCACGCCATTTTCTGGTCGATTACCGCGTCGCTGGCGATCCGCGTGGCGCCGCCGGGCAAGAAAACTCAGGCGCTGAGCATGCTGGCTACCGGCACCGCACTGGCGATGGTGCTCGGCCTGCCCATTGGCCGCATGATTGGGCAGCTGCTGGGCTGGCGCATTACCTTCGCGGTGATTGGTGCGGTGGCGCTGGTCACCATGCTGCTACTGATGAAGCTGCTGCCTAAGCTGCCAAGTGAACATACCGGGTCGCTGAAAAGCGTGCCGATGCTGTTCCGCCGCCCGGCGCTGGTCTCGCTGTATATCCTGATTGCGGTCACGGTGACGGCGCACTACACCGCTTACAGCTATATCGAACCGTTTATTCAGGGCGTCGCCGCGCTGAGCGCCGGGTTTACCACCTTCCTGCTGCTGATTTTCGGCGCGGCGGGCATTGTCGGCAGCGTGCTGTTCAGCATGTTTGGCAATAAGTATCCGGCGACTTTCCTGCTGGGTGCCATCGGGTTAATCACGCTGTGCATGCTGTCGCTCTACCTGGCGGCGACGCATACGCTGGCGATCTCCACCCTGTGTATTATCTGGGGCATGGCGATGATGATTATCGGGCTGGCGGTGCAGGTTCGCGTGCTGGCGCTGGCACCGGATGCCACCGACGTGGCGATGTCGCTGCTGTCGGGGATTTACAATATCGGTATCGGCGGCGGTGCGCTGCTGGGTAACCAGGTGAGTCTGCATCTGAATATGGCCAGCGTAGGCTACGTCGGTGGCGCGATTGGCGTGGTGTCACTGCTGTGGTGTGCGTGGAGTATGAAGCGTTATCCGCAGCTGCGGTTGAATGGGTAAAGCCGGGCGAGGCATGCCTCGCCCCTACGCACCCTGTCAATTTATCGTAGGGGTCAGGCATGCCTGACCCTTTTTTTTACGCCAGATAAAACACGGATTCTAACTCTGCACTCACGGGGCTGTGGTCGGCATTGGACGGCATCAGCTCACTCATCGACTGCCACCAGCGCTGGCACACCTCGGTTTGTGCCACCGCGTTCCAGCGCCCCTCCGACTCTATCTCCACCGTGGCAAACAGCAGGTTGCGCGGCGCATCCAGAAAGATACTGTAGCGATGCGCCCCGTGCTCCTTCAGCGTCTGCGCCAGCTCCGGCCAGATGGGATTATGCCGCTGCTGATACGCCTGGTGCTTATCCGGGTGTACCTGCATGACAAAAGCTTTACGCAACATGGTTATGCTTCGCTTCCAGCGCTGCGCGCCAGGGTTTCACACCAAAGCGTTCGCCCAGTGCCACCAGTTCGTCAGTGGTAATACTCTGCTTCATCCCGCCCATCGACAGCACTTTGACCACCACTTCGGATGACTTCTCGGCGGTATCGATCAGGCCAAAGGTCTCATCAAGGGTGGGCCCGGCGCCGAAGATGCCGTGGAATGGCCACATCACCAGCGTATGTGATTCCATCTTTTTGGCGGTGGCTGAGCCGATGCCGTCGGTGCCCGGCACCATCCAGGGCACAATGCCAACGCCGTCCGGGAACACCACCAGACATTCGGTACTGCCTTCCCACAGCAGGCGGGTAAAGCTGGCGGAGTCGAGATCGACGACGTAGCTCAGCGCCATAAAATGAGTGGCGTGACAGTGCATAATCACGCGGTCAGCGCCGTCAGTGACGGTTTTGCGCACGCTGTGCGACTGGAAGTGGGAGGCCAGCTCAGAAGTCGGCACGCCACCGTTGCTCAGGCCCCAGTGAATGGTAAAGGCACGGCCGTCGGCGCTGACGCGCAGCAGCACCAGGCAGTCGGCCGGGTCGAGCTGCACATTGCGGAAGAACTTGCCGGAACCGGTGACGAGGAACCAGTCATTGGCCAGCTGAGGTGCGGGCTGGCTCAGTTCCAGCGTGCGTGGCTCGCGGTAGAAGTCAGCGGCAAATGGCTGCACTTCTTCATCCAGCAGGCGCAGCGACACGTTGCCGCCGTTGCGTTCATCCCAGCCCTTCAGCCACATATCGCTGGTGGCTTTAACCATGCCCTGGACAAACCAGGAGTTGAGAATCTGTTGCATCTGTTTACCCTTAACGTTGGCTGAGAATCTGTTGTTCGTAGTGGCGCACGTCGCTTAACCAGCTGGCCCCGGCGGGCACATCGTGACGCAGGCACCACGCTTCCCATACCGCCTGCCACGGCAGGGATTTCTGCTCCTCCAGCAGCGCCAGGCGTGCGGTGTAGTCCCCGCTGTTTTCCAGCTTTTTCAGCGTTTCTACCGGCTCCAGCAGCGCACGCAGCAGCGCTTTTTTCGCATTACGCGTGCCGATCACCCAGGCGGCAATACGGTTGATGGAAGCATCAAAGAAGTCGAGGCCGATATGCACCTTATCGAACAGCTGCTGACGCACGATTTCGCTGGCGATCGCCTGAGTTTCATCATCCAGCAGCACCACATGGTCGCTGTCCCAGCGCACCGGGCGGCTGACGTGCAGCAGCAGGCGCGGTACGTACAGCATGGCGGTAGAAATTTTGTCGGAGATCACTTCGGTCGGATGGAAGTGCCCGGCATCGAGCGTCAGCGCGGTCTGGCGGCTGGCGGCATAGCCGAGGCAGAATTCGTTGGAACCGACGGTGTAGCTCTCCGCGCCGATGCCGAACAGCTTGCTTTCCACGGCGTCAATATGGTGCGCCGGATCGAGCTTCTCGCTGATGATGGCATCCAGCGAATTCATCAGGCGCTGGCGCGGTGCCAGTCGGTCCACGGTGAGATCTTTCATGCCGTCCGGCACCCAGATGTTCATCACCGACGGCGTGCCCAGCTGCTCGCCGAAATAGGCCGAGACTTTACGGCTGGCCTGGCAGTGCTCTATCCAGAACTGGCGGATCTCCGCGTTGCCGTGTGCCAGGGTAAACCCGTCGGCGCTCAGCTCGTGCGAGAAGCAGCTCGGGTTAAAATCCAGCCCTAACCCGCGCTGCTTCGCCCACTCGACCCAGCCGGCAAAATGCTGCGGCCTGATTTCATTGCGCGCCACCGGCTGCTCGCTTTCCAGATAAATAGCATGCAGGTTGAGGCGTTTCGGGCCGGGGATCAGCGCCATCGCCCGATCGAGATCCGAACGCAGCTCTTCGACATTGCGCGCCCGTCCCGGATAGTTACCGGTGGCCTGGATACCTCCGGTCAACGCGCCCTGCGGGTTTTCGAAGCCGCGCACGTCATCCCCCTGCCAGCAGTGCATGGAAACCGGCAGCCGATCCAGCTGCTTCAGTGCGGCTTCCACATCGACGCCGATATCGGCAAAACGCTGTTTTGCCAGGGCATAGGCCTGTTCGATAGCCTGAGTCATATACAAAGCTCCTTCGCTGTTTGGGTCAGTGACTGAAAGCGCGCCAGACTGCGGCGAAACGCGTCACTGCCGTGAGAGTCAAAACGGATAAGTGGGAAGTGCTGGGCGATCTGCTGGCGGAAGTGGCTCACATCTTTTACCGCCCCAGCGGCGATCAGCTGGCAGCCGATATTGCCGAGCGTTGAGGCTTCCACCGGCCCGGCATACACCGGAATACCGCAGGCATCGGCGCACAGCTGGTTTAAAAACTGGTTCTGGCAGCCGCCGCCGACAATATGCAGCTGGCTGAAGGGCTTACCGCGCAGCTGCTCCAGCTCCTGCAGCACCTGGCGGTAGTAGAGCGCCAGGCTGTCAAAGATGCAGCGCGCCAGCTCGGCCGGGCTGCCGGGCACCGGGGAGTTCTGTTCGGCGCAGGCGTCCTGAATTTCGCGCACCATGCTGGCGGGATGAATAAAGCGCTCGTCGTTGGGATTGATCAGCCAGGCCGCCGCCTTCTGCTGCTGCGCATCGGCAATCAGCTGACAAAGATCCTGAATCGCCAGCTCATCGCACACGCGCTGCAGCAGCCATAAGCCCATGATGTTTTTCAGCACGCGAAAACGCCCTTCGGCCCCACCTTCATTGGTGATGTTGGCCTGCTGCGCCGCGCTGCCGGTGAACGGCTGGCGGCTCTCAAAGCCCATCAGCGACCAGGTGCCGGAACTGAGGTAGGCGGCGTTATCGCCGTGCAGTGGCGTGGCCAGCACCGCGCTGGCGGTATCGTGGGTGGCGACGGCCACCACCGCAATCGACTGACCCGATGGCGCCGTCCAGCTCCCTACGCGCTTACCCGGCTGCGACGGTGCGCCAAACCAGGCGGGATCGGCACCGCTCCAGCGCAGCAGCTCGCTATCCCACGCGCCGCTGGCAATATTGAGCAGCTGGGTGGTGGTGGCGTTGGTGTACTCCCAGTTCAGCGCCCCGGTCAGCCGATAGTGCAGATAGTCCGGGATCAGCAGCGCATGGACCACCTGGTCCAGATCGGGCCGATTGTCGCGGCACAGGGCGCGCAGCTGGTAAAGGGTGTTGAAGGGTAAAAACTGGATGCCGGTGCGCTGATAAATCTCCTCGCGCCCCAGCTCCCGGCAGGCGGCAGCCATCACGCCGTGGGTGCGATCGTCACGGTAGGCCACCGGCAACCCGACGCGCTCGCCCTGCGCATTCAGCAGCACGTAGTCCACGCCCCAGGTGTCGATACCGATGCTCTGCGGCACAATGCCGCGCCGATCGATCTTCTCTAAGGCGGCGATGATAAAGGCTTCGAGCGCGTCGAGATCCCAGCACTGACGATGGTTAATCGTCACCAGTTGATTCACGCAGCGGCTGACTTCTTCCAGGGTTATCGCACCGGTTTGCGGATGATGGCTGGCCAGCATCACGCGGCCGCTGGAGGCACCGAGATCGACGGCGACATAATGGCGTTGGCTCATGAAATAGCTTCCTGATGATTCAATGTCACCAGTGTAAAAGAGCCTGATTTCACTACCTTCTCGCCACTGCCAGCGACATTCGCGTGCTGGCAGCAAGGCAAAGGTGAACGTGAAGCAGCTCACAGTTCGCTAGCTTGCGGGTTTATTCACGCGATGTGACCCTGCCCGCAAATCTCACGGTTAGTCGCCCATTTCTTAAAATAATTACCGAGGTAGTGATATTCCGCTGTCGAAAATTCAAGGTGGCACCGCGCGGCGCTCGGTAGACTCTGTTACCAATATGTAAATGAACAGTGGAGTTATCATGACCGTCCTACACAGCGTTGATTTCTTCCCTGGCGGGCATTTCCCGGTGGCTATCGAACCGCGTGCGCCGCAGGCAGCCTTCCCCGAGCATTATCATGATGATTTTCATGAGATCGTGATTGTCGAACAGGGTTCCGGTATCCACGTATTTAACGGCCAGTCGCAGCCGCTGTGCAGTGGCTGTGTCTGCTTCGTGCGCGATCACGACCGCCATATGTATGAGCAGACCGACAATCTGTGCCTGACCAACGTGCTGTACCGCGGGCCTGAGTCATTCCGGTTTCTCTCCGGCTTACAGCATCTGCTGCCGCAGGAGCAGGATGGCCACTATCCGTCGCACTGGCGCATTGGTAATAAAGTGCTGGCGCAGGCGCGACAGCTTATCGGCCAGCTGGAGCAGCGCCCCGCCAACGATTCCCTCGCCAGCCAGGCGGAGCAGGAGATGCACTTTATGCAGCTGCTGGTGCTGCTGCGCCAGGGGTGCAGCGCGGCGCAGAGTGACGATCAGGACAGCCGTCTGCGCGCCCTGCTTGACTGGCTGGCCGACCATTACAGCGAAGATGTTGACTGGGAAGGTTTAGCCGACCGCTTCTCCTTATCGCTGCGCACCCTGCACCGCCAGCTGAAACAGCAAACCGGCAGCACGCCGCAGCGCTATCTCAACCGCCTGCGCCTGCTGGAGGCGCGTCATCTGCTGCGCCACAGCGAAATGCGCGTGACCGATATCGCTTTTCAGTGCGGATTTGGTGACAGCAATCACTTTTCTACCCTGTTCAAGCGGGAATTTGGCTGCTCGCCGCGTACACTGCGACAACATAACTGATGAGGTGATCCGTGACCGCTCCCCTGCGCCTGGCAAAAGCTGACTATTTCCCGTCTGAACAGATGCCCGTGGCGGTGGCCGAGCGCAGCTCGCAACCCTCCTTCCCGCCGCACGTGCACGAGTTCAATGAGATCGTGCTGGTGTGGCGCGGCAATGGCCTGCACGTGATGAATGACCGGCCGTGGCTGGTGACCTGCGGTGACCTCTTTTACGTCAGCGCCGACGACTGTCACAGCTATGAGTCGGTACACGATCTGGCGCTCGACAATATCATCTACTGCCCGGAACGTTTTCAGCTGGCGCTCGACTGGCAACAGCTGCTGCCCTCGCAGGATGCGGGATCGTGGCGCTTAACCACGCGCGGCATGGCGCTGGCGCGCGGGGTGATCCAGCAGCTGGAGCAGGAGAGCCGCAAAAGCGACCTGCTGTCACGCCAGCTCACCGAAGCGCTGTTCCTGCAGCTGGCGCTGATCCTGCAACGCCATCGCTACGCCTCGGATCGCGCTTATCAGCAGCCTGAAGGGGAGCAGCTCGATCTGCTGATGGCCGCTATTCAGGGGCAGATTGCCACCTCGTTCGATCTGGCGCTGTTTTGCCATCAACACCAGCTGTCTGAGCGGGCGCTGAAGCAGCTGTTTCGCCAGCAGACCGGCATGACCATTGGCCACTACGTGCGCCAGCTCCAGCTGTGCCGGGCCAAGTATCTGCTGCGGACCAGCGAGTGCCTGATTAGTGAAGTGGCCGCCCGCTGCGGTTTTGATGACAGCAACTATTTTTCCGTGGTGTTCACCCGCGATACCGGGCTGACCCCCAGCGCGTGGCGCCAGCGCTTTATCCCACGCGGCCCGATTGCTGTCCCGACGGAGAAAGTATAAAGGGCTGACCACCGGTCAGCCCTTTTACCCTGCGCAGAAGTGCTAGGACACCATCCCCATCCCCACGATATTTGCCGCGAGGATAATCACAAAGCAGCCAACGCTGAGTACGCGCACCGGCGTGCGCCCTACGTTGTTCCACTCTTTCAGTATCAGACCGACCAGGCCGCCGCACAGCACGTAGAAGCTCATGTGCAGCATCCAGCTGATAAAGTCGTACTGTGCCGGAATGCGCGCGTGGCCCCAGGCGTAGAAGAAGAACTGCAGATACCACATGGTGCCGCCCAGCAGTGAGAGGCCAATATTGGCAATCAGCATCGGTTTGACCACCGAGAAATCCGCTTTCACCGACAGGTTCGACTTCTTCGCCAGGCGGAAGAAGCAGAAGCCGAGGTTAACCAGCGCCCCGCCCCCCATGATCACCACATAGCTGGGCAGCGCCACGTACAGCGGGTCGATGCCCAGCGCGGCGGCCGCTTCATGCATCGGTTTGGCGGCGTCCATCGCAAACGACATGCCGGCGGAGAAGATGCCGCACATTACCGCCAGCACCAGCCCTTTCTTCAGGTTGAACTCTTCGGCGGTAATGCCCATGGCACGCTCTTTTAACAGACCCGCACGTGAAACGATAGCCACGCCAATCAGCGCCACCAGCACGCCCAGCAGCGTCATCCGGCCACCCGCGGAGCTGAACAGCTCAACAAAACGCCCCTGGATCAGCGGCGTCATCAGCGTACCGACCACCAGCGTGATGCCGATCGCGATGCCGATGCCCATCGACATCCCGAGGTAGCGCATTGTCAGGCCATAGTTAATGTTACCCACGCCCCACATCGCGCCGAACAGGAACACCGGCAGCAGCTGGGAGAGCGAAAATGAACTGTAGTAAGCCCAGAAATGCGGCAGCAGCACGGCGCTCACCGCCCACGGCAGCACGATCCACGACATCATGCCGCCGACCGACCACATGGTTTCCCATGACCAGTGACGCACTTTTTTAAACGGAGCATAGAAGCAGGCGGCGCTGGCGGCACCGACCAGATGCCAGAGAATGCCTGAGAGGATGGCTTCACTCATTGTTATTTACCTTGGTTGTTGTTTGCCCTGTGTGGTTTGAGTCTACGGACAAGCCATCCGGTTCAACCTTACGCTGGCTGCCGGGCCGGGCAGCAATCTGGCAAAATTCAGCGCCTTCGCCTTTGCAGGATCACAAATCATACATCTCGGCGATCCCACTGGGGTAAAACCCTCCTCTTTACTAAGCCCCTCATATTCTTCACTAAATCGCGAAAATGCCAGCGCCAGCAGCGGGTTCTTGCGATTTTTGCCAGCCCGCTCTCATTGGTGGCACTCAGATCAAGGTGATTCAACGCGCGCTGATGCACCGTCAAAGGCCTGTAACAGCAAACCCGCTGTTGATTAACAATCCCCTATCAAATCCGTCACGGAGAAGCGTCCATGAAGCCTGAACAGCAACAAATGTATATCAACGGTGAGTTTGTCGAGAATCGCGCTGACCGCTGGATCGAGGTGATCAATCCGGCAACTGAGGCGCTGCTGTCGCGTATTCCTGAAGGCAGCGTGGAAGACGCGCAGCGCGCGATTGATGCAGCTGAGGCCGCGCAGCCGGGCTGGGAAGCCTTGCCCGCGGTGGAGCGTGGGGCCTGGCTGCATAAGATTGCCGCCGGCGTGCGCAGCCGGGCAGCAGAGTTAACCGCGACGATTGTCGCCGAAGGCGGCAAAACTCAGGAGCTGGCGGAAACCGAGGTGCTGTTCACCGCAGACTACCTCGACTATATGGCCGAGTGGGCGCGCCGCTATGAGGGCGAAATTATCCAGAGCGACCGCCCGCAGGAGAACATCCTGGTGTTCAAGAAAGCCATTGGCGTGACCACCGGAATCCTGCCGTGGAACTTCCCGTTCTTCCTGATTGCGCGCAAGGCGGCTCCGGCACTGCTGACCGGCAACACCATTGTGGTGAAGCCAAGCGAGCTGACGCCAAACAACGCGATTATCTTTGCCCAAATCGTGCACGAGATCGGCCTGCCTGCGGGCGTGTTTAATCTGGTTACCGGCTATGGCCCGGTGATTGGCCAGGAGCTGGCCGCCAACCCGAAAGTGGGCATGGTCAGCCTGACCGGCAGCGTCGGTGCCGGGATTGCCACGATGCAGGCAGCGGCGAAAAACGTCACCAAAGTGTCACTGGAGCTGGGCGGCAAAGCCCCGGCTATCGTGATGAACGATGCCGACCTCGATCTGGCGGTAAAAGCGATTGTCGCCTCGCGCATGATCAATAGCGGGCAGGTGTGTAACTGCGCGGAGCGCCTGTACGTGCAGGAAGGGGTTTACGACCAGGTGGTCGAACGCCTGAGCGCCGCCTTTAAGCAGGTCACCTTCGGCGACCCGGCTACGCAGAAAGGGCTGGATATGGGGCCGCTGATCACCGCTGCGGCGCTGCAGCGCGTTGAGCAGAAGGTGGCGGATGCGGTTGCAGCCGGGGCGAAAGTGGTTACCGGCGGCAAGCGCGCGGGCAGCACCGGCTTCTTCTTCGAACCAACGCTGCTGACTGACGTTGAGCAGAAAATGAATATCATGCAGGAGGAGACCTTTGGCCCGGTGCTGCCGGTGATGAAGTTCAGCACCCTGGATGAGGCCATCGCGCTGGCCAACGACAGCGAATACGGCCTGACCTCGTCGATCTTCACGCAGAATATCAACACCGCGATGCTGGCGCTGAAGAAGCTGAAGTTCGGCGAAACCTATGTTAACCGTGAGAACTTTGAAGCGATGCAGGGCTTCCATGCGGGCTGGCGTAAATCCGGCATCGGCGGCGCGGATGGCCGCCACGGGCTGGAAGAGTATCTGCAAACGCACGTTGCCTATCTGCAATATCAGTAGGCGGATATAAATAAATGGCTGACCGAAAAAGAGGGTCAGCCACACGAGGGCCGAACTGAGCTCATGGCTGACCGGAACAGAAGGTCAGCCACAGCGGTGAGGCGTTATCTATTCTGTGCATATCGTTATCAGATCAACTCGTTAAGCCCCCTTCTGCCATTTTGTTATGTTTTTCCCATCGGATTTATTACCAGGGGAAATAACATGAAAAAAACGCTATTAAGTGCACTGCTGGGCGCAATGACTCTTGGCAGTACCTTTGCTGCCAGTGCCGTCGAAAACACACCGAAAACCGTCAATATTGGCTATCAGAAGGCCAATATTTTTGCGCTGCTGAAGTATCGCGGCACGCTGGATGAGCAGTTCAAAAAGCAGGGGATCGCCGTGCGCTGGGTCGAGTTCCCCGCCGGGCCACAAATGCTCGAAGGGCTGAACGTCGGCAGTATCGACCTGGCGGCAACGGGCGATGCGCCACCGACTTTCGCCCAGGCGGCGCAGGCCGATCTGGTCTACCTTGCCCACTCTCCGGCCAACCCAAAAACCGAAGCCATTGTGGTGCCTGAAAATTCTCCCATCAAAACCGTCGCCGATCTGAAAGGCAAACGCGTGGCGCTGAACAAAGGCTCTGACGTTAACTATCTGCTGGTCAGCGCGCTGGAAAATGCCGGGCTGAGCTACAAAGATATTACGCCGGTTTACCTGCCGCCGGCCGATGCGCGCGCCGCCTTCCAGCGCGGTGCGGTCGATGCGTGGGTGATATGGGATCCGTACTACGCGGAAGTGGAAACCAACGCCAAAGCGCGGCTGGTGAAAAATGCCGAAGGGCTGGTGCCGCACTACACCTTCTATCTCGCCAGCCGCAAGTTTGCTGATACCTATCCGCAGACGGCGAAGCAGGTGGTGGATGAGCTGGGGACGTTGAGCGACTGGGCGAATAAACATCCTGAGGATGCGGCGAAAATTCTCGCCACCTCGACCGGCCTGCCGCAGCCTATCTGGCAGCGGGCGCTGGCGAGAATGCCTTATGGCGCCGAGCGAATGACCCCGGCGGTGTTTAAAGAGCAGCAGGCCCTGGCGGATAAATTCACCCAAATCGGCCTGCTGCCGGTCAAAGTGAACGTCAGCTCCGCGACCTGGTCGCTGGATAAATAGCCCTGCCAAACGCTAAGGGGCGATCGTCTTGTGCGATCGCCCCTTAACCCATCCCCTGTTATTCCCCGTTGCCAATCTGCCAGATAAACGTCGGCTCTTTGCCGTTGACTTCCCAGTCCCCGATATTGCGGATCTTATAAATCACCGGATTGTGTGAGGCTACCGTGCGGGCATTGCGCCAGTGGCGATCCAGCGCCTTACTGACGCGGGTATCCGATGCGCCCAGCGCATTAAACAACTCGCTGGCGGCACGCGGCACCAGCTCGCTCGCTACCACCTGCGCCTGCGCCGATTCCAGCTCGGCCAGCACGTTCGCCTGCTGAATGCGCGCTTCATCCCCGCTGTTGTGCAGCTCATAAGCCAGCTGCAGCGAGTGGGCGGCGCGCTGTACCGTGGCTTCCACCGCCCACGCCCAGCTGGCTATCTGCCCCACCACCTGCAATACCTGCGCGTCATCTTTTACCCGTACGGCATTGCCGTGGCTGTAGGTGCGCGTGCGGTTTACCACTCCCGCCGCGGCATCACGCTTCACCGCCCTGCCGATTCCGGCCAGCGTCGCCAGTAACACGTGCTGGTAGAATGCGGTCTGATAGCGGAAGCGCTCGCTGAAATCAAACACGTGCCCCTGCTCCACCCGCGCCTGGTTGAATCGCGTGCTGCCGCTGCCGGTCAGACGCTGGCCAAAGCCATCCCAGTCATCATCGCGCTCCACACCCGGCTGATGGGTATTCACCAGCGCAATCACATCACGGCCGTTATCGCTGCGCTGAGCGTAGACATCAATCCAGTCGGCATACAGTGAGCCAGTGCTGTAAAACTTCTCCCCGTCGAGCTGCCAGCCGTTTTCCACCGGGCTGACTTTGGTGATCACCTCGCCCAGCTTGAGATTGCCGATTTCAGTCCAGCCGCTGCCTACCAGTTCGCCATCGGCAAAACGGCGGAACCAGCTCTGCCGCTGCGCGCTGTCCGGCTGGTTCAGGCGATCTTCGACAAAGGCAAAATGGGCGCGCAGCGCCTGCGGAAGATTTGAGTCGGCTTCCGCCAGCTCGGTCAGCAGCTGAAACAGCTGCGGCAGCGTGGCGCCGAATCCACCCTGCTGTTGCGGAATGCGCAGGGTGCCAAAACCGGCCTCTTTCAGCCAGCGGATCGGTTCCGTGGGCAGCGTACGCGTGGTTTCGCGCTCAACGGCGCCCTCGGCAATACGGGCGAAAATGGGGCGAAAAGTGGCCGCCAGCGCGGCATAGTCAGGGTGAAGATCAGACATGGGATGCTCCGGTTTCAGATTGGTCGTCAATGTCCTGCCTGGTCGGTTCAAAGCGGATAATCAGCAGGAAAATAATCGGGATAATCGCGGCCAGCGAGACGATCCAGAACATATTGGTGCCGTAAGCGGCCTGCAAAATTGGCAGGATAAACAGCGCCAGCGCGCTGCCAACGCCCGACAGCGAGCGGCCAAAGCCGACGCCGGTGGCGCGAATATGGGTAGGATAAGAGAGCGCCGGGTAGATCATCATCTGCGCGCCGGGACCAAAACCTTCGGTGAACAGCCACAGGCCGAGCATCAGAATGGCGAACACCACGCCCAGAGTGGCGGTTGGATGGCCTATCAGCGCCAGCGAGATCAGCGCAATAAACTGCAGCGCGAACCCGGCAATCGCCACGTGGCGCGAGGGGAATTTCCAGGCCAGGCGCATCCCCAGCAGCCCGCCGGTAAAGGCAAACAGTGCGTTCAGGCCAAGCGAAGCGGAGATAGTTTCAAATACGCCAGCGCCAAGGAACTGCGCGAGGATCGACGGCAGGAAGAAGGCGATCGCCGTGTATTCGAAGGAGATACAGATATTCATCACCGCCGTGACGATGGTGCGCTCCCGATACGGCTTCTGGAACAGCACGCGGAAGCTGACTTTCGGCGGCGCTTTTTTCACCGGCTCGCGTTCGTGGGCTTCCGCCGCGTGGGCGCTGATGCCGTAAGAGTCGCGCAGGATACGTGCCGCCCCTTCCAGATCGCCCTGATTTGCCGCCCACAGCGGGGACTCATTCATAAATTTGCTGCGCACCGCGATAATCAGCAGGGCTGGCACCGCGCCAAACAGCAGCGAGGTGCGCCACAGCCAGTCGGCGTGCTCTTTCGGCAGCAGGAAGTACAGCGCAAAAATAATAAAGAAGCAGGCCGAAGACGCCGCGTACCACATCGGGCACCACGCGGCTAAACGTGCGGCTTTATTGCCCTTCCCGGTAAATTTGGAGAACTCAGCCAGATAAGCCATCGCCACCGGCAGGTCGATCCCCACCCCGATCCCCATCAGGAAGCGTGCCCCAATCAGCACCCAGACGTTGGGCGCCAGCCCCGCCGCAATCGCCGAAACCACAAAGAACAGCATATCGGCCATAAACACCGAGTAGCGCCCGTATTTATCGGTCAGCCAGCCGCCCAGCAGATTGCCGACGATGGTGCCGATCATAATCGACGAAGTGACCAGCCCGGTGATAGCCGGAGTTAAGCCGAACTCTTTAACCACATCATCAATACCGTATGACAGCGTGGTGAGATCGTAGGCATCTAAAAACACCCCGCCAAGCGCCAGAAAGACAATCCAGCGGGCGTAACTGTTTTTGCTGGTACTGGTGTTAATTAACTGCGCCACATCACTGACGGAGCGCACCGGTGTTGAAGACGAGGGCGGTGAAATAACACCCTCGTCAATATTTAATGCACTCATAGTATCCTCATATTATTTTATTAGCAGGCAACTAACATTTATAAAGAGGAAGCACGGTAATAACAAACAAGGAAAAATTATTTTATTATGATTTAAAATCAATTAGATATATTTTTGCCAACGCAAAAAGCCGGGCAATAAGCCCGGCCCGTTAGTCAGTGTTATTTTACTCTGCCGATACCGGCACTAACACGCCCTGCACCTGCGGATCGTCAGTCTCTTTAAGCCACTGCTGCACGCGCGGGTCGGCAAAGGCTTTTTTCAGCTTGATAATATTTTCATCATTTAAATAGGGTGTGCCAATAACTAACTGTGAGGCGAAAGTGCGCGGCGCGGGAGGGAATAATATACCTTTATCACGCCCGACTTTACCCGCATCAAACTGGGATACGTAACCGATGGCGGCATCGACAGAATTTAAGGCACGCGGCATGGTTAATAAATCCAGCTCTTTGAAATTAAAGTTATGCGGATTTTTCACAATATCTTTAATTTTCGCGGTGCGCGGCTCAACGTTAGGATCGAGGCCAATCAAACCAATGCGCTGCAGCAGCCACAGCGCCTGCCCCTGGTTCGCCCCGTCGTTTGGCACCACGATTTCTGCGCCGTTGGGCAGATCGGCAATCGCCTTATAGCGGTCCGAGTAGATACCAAACGCCCACTGGAACAGCGGCAGCGTGGAGCTGAGTTCGAATTTATTGGCATCCACCACCTGCTTTAGCCACCACTGGTGTTGATACACCGTGGCCGCATATTGCCCCTCCGCCACGGCGCGGTCGGCCTGCACCGGATCCTGCAACCCCACCGCTTCCAGCTGAATACCATAGTCCGGGGCAATATGCTGCGCCACGTACTCGATCAGCTTCTGTTCACCCGCCATGGCCGGCTCGAAGTGCACCTTCAGCGTGGTGCCAAAGGTCACGCTATGTTGCTGCTGGCGGCTGAAGTGCCAGCCGAGTAGCGCAATCAGCGCAATCAGCACCACGGCCACCAGCCACGGCCAGGTTTTCTTCTTTTTCAGTTCAAAAGTTTGCTGCGTCATGATGTGTGCGTTCCCTGTGAGTGTTGAAGTCTGGCAACCACGCGGTCGCCAATCAGTTGAATCAGTTGAATAGTGGCGATCAGCACGACAATGGTGGCGATCATGATGTGATTATCAAAACGCTGATAGCCATAAACCACCGCCAGATAACCAATGCCGCCCGCGCCGATGGTGCCGGCGATAGCCGAATATTCGATCATTGAAATCAGGTTCAGCGTGATGGCGGCTACAATCGCCGGCAGTGCCTCACTGAGCTGCGCGCCGCAGATGATTTGCCAGCGCGAACCCCCGGACACCAGCCCGACGGCCGTCACTTCCGCCGGCAGCTCGCGCAGCGCGTTCTCCACCAGCCGGGCAAAAAATGGCGTTCCGGCGACAATCATCGGGATCACCGCCGCCGGAATACCAATGGTGGTGCCGGTCAGCCAGAAGGTGAAGAGGATAATCGCCGCCATCAGCACCAGAAACGGCAGTGAGCGCCCAATGTTCACCAGCCAGCTCAGGCTGCGATGGGCCGCCGGGTGCGAAAACAGCCCGCGCGCTGAGGTATTAAACAGCACCACGCCGAGCAGCCCGCCGAGCGACACCACAAACAGCATCACAATACCGACCATCAGCCAGGTTTCACCGTAAGCAGGCAGCATCAGCCGGTGTATCTGGCTCCATGGCGTGTCCTGGCTTATCACATCCTGCGCTTTCATCCGGCCTCCTGCAGGCGCGGACGCGCCTCAATCAGCTGGGCAATAATTCCCAGCTCGGCCATTTGCGCGATCAGCGCCCTGGCTTCCAGCGGGCGCTGATTGAAACGCACGCCAATCTGCATACGCCCGGCCAGCTGCCCGCCAACCTCTTCCACATGCGCGGCCAGCAGATCAATCTGGCAGTGACACTGCTGGCCGATCCGCCCGATCCAGTCAGTGGCCAGCGGCGTGGCGTAGGTCAGCTGCAGCAGCAGGTCGGCTGACGCTGAAAGTGGGCGCAGTGGAAACAGCTGCTCTCCCAGCGCCGAGCCTGGCGTGCTGAGCAAGTCGCGCAGCGTGCCCTGCTGTACCAGCTGACCGTCGCGGATCTCTGCCACCGCATCCGCCGTGCTGCGCACTACGTCCATCTCATGGGTGATCAGGACAATCGCCAGGCCAAACTGCTGGCGCAGCTGCTGCAACAGCTGCAGGATGGAGGCCGTCGCCTGCGGGTCCAGCCCGGAGGTGGCTTCGTCCGCCAGCAGCACCGAGGGTTTCAGCGCCAGCGCCCGGGCAATCCCTACGCGCTGGCGCTGGCCGCCGGAGAGCTGCGCCGGGTAATAGCCCACTTTGTCGCTCAGGCCAACGCTGTCGAGCAGCTGGTCAACGTGCTGCTTAACCTGCCCCGGCACCACGCCGAGCCACTGCAGCGGCAGCGCGATATTTTCCCAGGCGGTTTTACGCGCCAGCAGCGCCGAAGACTGAAAGACCGTGCCGATTGCGCGTCGCTCACGGCGCAGCGCCTCTCCCGACAGGCGCGACAGATCTTCCCCGTTAACGCGGATGCTGCCGGAGCTGGGGCGCTCCAGCAGGCTGATGCACTTAGCCAGCGTCGATTTCCCGGCACCGCTCGGCCCCACGACGGCGGTAATCGATCCGGCGGGCACGGTAAGAGAGAGGCCTTTCAGCACCTCCACCGTGTTACCGCCCGCCGTCGGATAGTGTTTACGCAGGCTGTCAATTTCAATCATGGCGTGACCTCATCAGCATGCGGCGCCTCAGCGCTGGCAGCACGGCGATATCCTGCCCCCGGATGCGGATACTCCAGGCGCGGCCCCTGCTTAAACAGCTTCTCGCGCAGCGTACCCGGCTGATATTCCTGCTTGTAGACCCCGCGCTTTTGCAGCTCCGGGATCAGATGCTCCACCACGTCGCTAAAGGTTTCATGCGTTACCGCGTAGGCGAGGTTGAAGCCGTCAACATCCGTCTCTTCGACCCAGCTTTGCAGCTCGTCCGCCACGGTCTGCGCACTGCCGACCAGCAGCGGTCCAAAGCCGCCAATCCCCACCCAGTCCGCCAGCCCCTGCACCGTCCACTGACGGTTTGGATCGGCGGTGGAGAAAGTTTCCACCGCTGACTGGATAGCGTTGGTGTGCAGATGTTTCAGCACCTGGTCCGGCTGATACTGGCCGAAGTCGATGCCGGTCCAGCCGGAGATCAGCGTCAGCGCGCCTTCGTAGCTGACGTAGCTTTTATACTCCTGCCATTTCGCCTGCGCCGCTTTATCGGTTTCGTCGACGATTACCGTTTGCAGGTTGAAGATCAGAATGCTGCGCGGATCGCGCCCGGCCTCTGCGGCGCGGCGGCGGATATCGGCAACGGTCTTCTTCAGCAGCACTTTCGACGGCGCGGCGACAAATACGCACTCGGCGTGATCGGCGGCGAACTGCTTGCCGCGGCTGGAGGCTCCAGCCTGATACAGCACCGGCGTGCGCTGCGGCGACGGTTCGCACAGGTGAATGCCCGGCACCTGGAAGAAGGTGCCCTGGTGATTGATCGGATGGATTTTCGTTGGGTCGCTGAAGATGCGGCGCTGGCGATCGCGCAGGATGGCTCCCCCTTCCCAGCTGCCTTCCAGCAGTTTATATACCACCTGCAAATATTCATCGGCGTAGTCGTAGCGCGCATCGTGATCGGTCTGCGCCTGGTGGCCGATGTTGCGCGCACCGCTCTCCAGATAGGAGGTGACAATATTCCAGCCGATGCGCCCTTTGGTCAGATGATCCAGGGTGGAGATGCGGCGGGCAAACGGGTACGGATGCTCAAACGACAGCGAGGCGGTGAGGCCAAAGCCGAGATGCTCGGTCACCAGCGCCATGGGGGTGATCAGCGCCAGTGGATCGTTGACCGGCACCTGGGTAGCGTTGCGGATGGCGGCGGCGTTATCGCCGTTCAGCACGTCGTAGACGCCAAGAACATCGGCAATAAACAGCCCGTCGAACTTACCGCGCTCCAGCAGACGCGCCAGATCGGTCCAGTAGCTCAGATCCTTATACTGCCAGGAGCGGTCGCGCGGATGCGCCCACAGGCCCGGAGACTGGTGGCCGACGCAGTTCATATCAAAGGCGTTAAGACGAATTTCACGTTGTGAAGACATAGCACACTCCGAATTTTACACGGCCGGATCCAGCCCGCCCGTTGCAGGTGATAGTTTTTAAGGGTGAATCAACGGTGAGTTAAGGCGTCAGGCGGGACATCGCTCCGCATCGAGGCCCAGCAGCTGGCGCGCCACGCTTTCGGCATGCTCCGCCACCTGCGGCAGCCCCATCAGTTCGCCAAAGCGACCACGGGCAGCCGGCCCGGCGACATACAGATGCGCATTGGCTTGCCCGCTGCGGTTAACGGTCTGCGACAGCGCATTCACCGCAATACCCAGCGCCAGCGGGTCGGGCTGGATGATGCCAGCGATAGTTAACTGATGCAGCAGCGCATCGCTGCTCAACAGGCTGCCGTGCGCCGGACCGGTGGTAATAATCACGCGATCGACGGTAAGCTGCCGCGGCTGCGCCCTGCGCGGCTGTAGCGTCAGTTCGATCTGCTGCCCGGCGGCCCGCACCGTGCCCAGCCGGGCGGCACTCACCGTCAGCTGCCCGCTTGCCAGCCACTGCTCCAGCACCTGGCTGACCTGCGGCGCGATGCGGTAGCGGTGTACATCCCACCACGGGCGCAGATGGCGCAGGAAGCGGCTCTGTTCGTCGAGAGACAGCTGCTGCCAGATGCGCTGACCGTTCAGGCGAATATCGTCGAGCACCAGCTGCCACGGCTGCCCGCTGGCCGCAATCTCGCGGCGAATGCGCCGCAGCCACGCCAGCACCGTGCTGGCCTGCGGCTGCTGGTATTCCAGCGGCGTGGGCGGATAAGCACCGCTGAGATTTGGCCGCGGCAGCAGGCCACGGCGTGAAAAGGCCGTGACCGGCCCGCGATGCCCGTGACGGTGTAACGTTGCCACCACATCCGACATGCTTAGCCCGCTGCCGATAATCGCGATGCGCTCATCCGCCGCAATCGCGCTCAGCGCGCCCTCGCGCCACGGGTTAGCAATCAGGCCGGGGTGCCCCTCAAGCGCTGCGGCAATCGGGCGCGGCAGCGCGGGCGGTGGATGGCTGATCGCCAGCACCACGTCATCGGCGGCCACGCGCTGCCCCGAGTCCGTGACGATGCTCCCCGCCTCCAGCGCCACCGCCCGGCCGCAAATATGGCGTAATCGCACCGGCGAGCTCTGCTGCGCCTGGGTGAACTGCTCAGCAACCCAGGCGGCAAACTGCCCGCGCTGCGGGTAGACTTTACCGTCGAGCCACTCGGCACCCGCATCCTGTTTAAACGCTGCCGATGCGCGGAACCAGCGGTCAAAATCGCCCTGTTGCGCCGCCGAGAGCTGCATGCGGTCGGCCGGCACGTTGATACGGTGCGCAGGGTCGCGCGTGCCGTAGGCAACACCGCAGGCCAGCTGCGGCCGTGGCTCAATCACCGTTACCGTCAGCCCGGCGTCACCAAGCCTGGCCAGGTGGATGGCCAGGGCAGTGCCGGTAAACCCGCCGCCGACGATAACAATATGACGCTCAGCCATGACTTCGCTCCTGCTGATAGTGACCCGGTATGTTCATGTTAGCTTGCGCTGGTCTGCTTTTGCGCTTTCGGGCGCAGATCGCCACCGATGGTTTCGCCAAACGGCCCGGTGTTTACCGTGCGCTGTTTTTTGTCAGCATTGCTCGCCAGCGGCAGCAGCGGCATCACCAGCTCGGCAAAGCGGTGCGCCTCTTCCAGATGCGGGTAGCCGGACAGAATAAAGTTCTGGATACCCAGCGCCTGATATTCGCGAATGCGGTCCGCCACCTGCTGCGGGCTGCCAACCAGCGCCGTGCCCGCGCCGCCGCGCACCAGCCCGACACCGGCCCACAGGTTTGGCCCGATGCGCAGCCCGTCGCGCGAACCGCTGTGCAGCGCGCTCATCCGCGCCTGGCCTGCGGAATCCATGCGCGAGAAGATCTTCTGCGCGGCGGCGATAGTGTCATCGTCAACGTGGGCGATCAGGCGGTCGGCGGCGGCCCAGGCTTCCTCTTCGGTTTCGCGCACGATGACATGCAGGCGAATACCGTAGTCGAGGGTGCGCCCGCGCGCCGCGGCGCGTTCACGCACGACCGCCAGTTTTTCCGCGACCTGAGCCACCGGCTCACCCCAGGTGAGATAGGTATCGACCTGATTGGCGGCCACGTCGATCGCCTCATCGGATGAACCGCCAAAATAGAGCGGCGGGCCATTTTCCTGCACCGGAGGGAACAGAATTTCCGCGCCCTCAACGTGAATATGTTCGCCGTGAAAGTCGACCTTATCCCCCGCCAGCAGGCGTGAATAGACTTCGAGAAACTCACGGGTCACCTGATAGCGCTCGGCGTGGCTGAGGAAAATACCGTCGCCTTTGTTCTCCACCGGATCGCCCCCGGTCACCACATTGATCAGCAGTCGCCCTTCTGACAAACGGTCAAGGGTGGCCGCCATGCGCGCCGCAAGGCTGGGCGGCTGGAGTCCGGGGCGCACCGCAACCAGGTAGCGCAGGCGTTTGGTGATCGGTGCCAGCGCCGCCGCGACCAGCCAGGAGTCCTCGCAGCTTTTCCCCGTCGGGATCAGTACCCCGTAATAGCCGAGGTTATCAGCGGCCAGCGCCACCTGCTGTAAATACGGCAGGTCGACGGCGCGCCCGCCCTCGGTGGTGCCGAGATAGCGCCCGTCGCCGTGGGTCGGGAGAAACCAGAATACGTTGATATTTTTCTGCGCTGAGTCGCTCATTATTCATTTCCTATATAACTATATCTGAATTTATTCGATAGAAAGTTACGCTTTGGTTATAAACCAGTTAGCAGGAAACGTGCCAGAGTATAAATCCGTTAAAAACCCTATTTTTCATAGCGTTGTAAACCAGCGCCTGCCGCTTTTTCTGCTGCATTTGCAGCAGTTGCTGACCGCATGCTGCTTCATTTGCAGCAAAGCGGTTCGCCTGCGGGTCGTTAGCGCGCGCGCGCCAGGGTAATCTGCCTGCTCTGAGTATAAGGAGCACACTATGCAGCACTCCGGTCCGTTACTGATTGACCCTGCCTCCCTCGCTTTTCAGAGCGTGCTGGACCGCCTTGCGCCAACCGATGCTACCGTGCTGATTGTCGGTGAGACCGGCACCGGCAAAGAGGTGGTGGCGCGCTATCTGCATCATCACAGCCCGCGCCGGGCGCAGCCGTTTGTGGCGGTGAACTGCGGTGCGCTGACCGAAAGTCTGGCGGAGTCCGAGCTGTTCGGCCATGAGAAAGGCGCGTTTACCGGCGCGGGTGAACGCCATCAGGGCTGGTTTGAAGCGGCGGAAGGCGGCACGCTGCTGCTGGATGAGATCGGCGAGCTGAGCCTGCCGCTGCAGGTTAAGCTGCTGCGCGTGCTGCAGGAGCGTGAAGTGACGCGAGTCGGGTCGCGCCGTCCGGTCAAGGTCAACGTCCGGGTGATCGCTGCCACCCACGTGGATCTCGCGGTGGCAATCCGTGAACGCCGCTTTCGCGAAGATCTGTTTTATCGCCTCAATGTGGCGGCGGTCACCCTGCCGCCGCTGCGCCAGCGCCGCGAAGATATCCCGCTGCTGGCCGAGCATTTTCTCACGCTGTACGCCCGCCGCCTGGGGCGCCCGCAGCTGCGTTTAACCGACGACAGCCTTGCGGCCCTGATGGAGTATGCGTGGCCGGGTAACGTGCGTGAGCTGGAAAATACCCTGCACAACGCGGTGCTGCTGAGCCGCGAGCCGCTGATCGCGCCGCAGCAGCTGCGCCTCAACCCGGTAGCGCCAGGACCCGCTGGCGCGGCGGGTGAGCAGGCGCTCGACCAGTTTCTGCGCCAGCAGCTGCAGCAGGAGAGCGGGCCAATCTACCAGCGGGTGATCGACGCCTTAGTGCGCAATGCCTTTGAGCTGAGCGGCGAAAATCAGCTGCAGGCCGCCACGCTGCTGGGCATCAGCCGCAATACGCTGCGCACGCATCTCGGCCATCTCGGACTGATCAAGGCGCGCCGCAGTCTGGCGAGCGGCGATGCGCGCCAGAGCGCCCTGCGCCCTGCGGGCGATCGCGAACTGCGCATCGGCTACCAGAAATTCGGCAACCTCGGCATTCTTAAAGCGCGGCAGAGCCTGGAGGCCAGCTTTGCCGGAACGGGCATTAGCGTGCTGTGGAGCGAGTTCCCCGCCGGACCCCAGCTGCTGCACGCGCTCAGCAGCCGTGAGATTGATTTCGGCACCACCGGGGAAGTGCCGCCGGTGTTTGCCCAGGCCGATAACAATCCCCTGCTGTACGTTGCCTGGGAACCCGCCGCGCCTCAGAGCGTGGCGCTGCTGGTGGCGCAGGACAGCCCGATTCAAACGCTCGCCGATCTGCGCGGCAAACGTATCGCGGTGAATAAGGGGTCTAACGTGCACTATCTGCTGGTGCAGATGCTGGATGAAGCCGGCATGACCCTGAACGACGTGCGCGTGCTGTATGCGCCGCCAAAATACCCGCTGACGCCCAGCGATTACCACGCGGTCGATGCCTGGATGATGTGGGACCCGCTGCTCAGCGACGCCGAGCAGAGCGGTTGCTTAAGAGTGATTGCCGACGGGCGCGGCCGGGTGAGCAATCATCAGTTTTACCTCGCGCATCGTGACTTTGCCGCGCACTCGGCCGATCTGCTGCACAGCGTGATACGGGCGCTGGAGCAGACCGGGCGCTTCATCGATGCTAACCACGCAGAGGCCACCGCCCTGCTGGCCGCCGAGCTTGGGCTGGCCCCGCAGGCGCTGTCACACGCCCTGCTGCGCCGCAGCCACCAGACGCAGCGCATGGACCTGAGCGTGATCCGGGCGCAACAAACCATTGCCGACCGCTTTTACGCGCTGGGATTGCTGCCGCGCGCCGTCAACGTGCGTGATGCGGTGTGGCAGGATTAATGTAACCTTTACGTTTGCTGACGCTTTGCTGACATTTCACCAACTATCACTCCTGCCGCGCTAATCTGTTGCTCATGCCGCTAAACGAAGAGACCACAAATTGCCTGACGTAAACGCCGGTTAGCGCTTTATCGTTTATTAAGTTTAATTGAACATAGCATGAGCAGCGCTAATGTTATTATTTTATCAAAAAAAGGAAATTCCTAAATGTCAGGGATTGATTAATTTATATTAGGTGTTTACATAATTATTGGTTAATGTTTCATCGTCGCAAGACACTACACAACAGCACGCTAACTGTCGTACGAGCGATTACAACACCAGGGAAATTATTTCCTTATAAGACCTGAGAATATTAATACCCTTTCGTTTTTCTTCTTTATTTTTTCTATCGTTACTTTAATCCCCCTTGCATCATTTCATGCAGGGGGATTAAATCCCAAGGGGGAATGGCTGTGAAAACTAATATCCTGTCGATTACTTATCTACGGGCCGTGGCCTGTATGCTGGTGGTCGTCTGTCATGCAGAGAGCTTTGCGGCCAAATTAAGTCCGGGTTATTTTTCCGGACTGTTTGGCTATGGCGGTGCGGTAGGCAAGCTTGGCGTACTGCTGTTCTTTATGATCAGCGGCTACCTGATGGCGTGCGTGCACTGGGAAGACTTTGGCCGCGGTAAGATGGCCCTGTTTATCAAGAAAAGACTGGTGCGTATTTTGCCGATGTATTATCTGTTTACCCTGCTGACGATTGTCGCATGGGTAATAAATCCCGGCTGGTTCCCATCAACTGTATTAACGCCGCTGGACGACATTCTTTCTCTGTTATTTATTCCATCGGTCTATATTAAAGAACTCGACACGCTCACCCCGGTATTATCCGTTGGCTGGACACTGTGCTACGAGATGCTGTTTTATCTGGTGTTTGCCATCGGTCTGTTATTCCGCCGTAGTACCGGCCTGATCTTTATCTTTGTATCCATAGCTGTATTAATGCTGATGGGATATCTGGGCAGTTCTCAACAGAGCTACTTCCTGTTTTATACCAACGATATCATGCTCTATTTCCTGAGCGGGATTGTGTGCTTTATGCTGCAAAAGCGCATGCCGGAGCGGTATTCCCACAGCGCGCTGTCGCTGGTACTGATTGTCGCCCTGCTGGCATTCTCTACCCTATGGCTGCAGGGCGTACTTCAGCTGCTGGTGCTGACGCTGAGCTTCTTCCTGCTGACCGGACTGGAGTTTAATGCGGTTCGCCAAACCACCCTGACCAAAGTGGTGAGTGCCGTTGGTCTGGCTTCGTACTCTATCTATCTGTGCCACCGTCTGTTTATGGGGGCGCTGGTGAAAGTGCTGCATCTCTTTATGCCTGCGGCCAGTACCGGCACGATGTACCTGGCGATGGCGATCCTCAGCGTCGCCTCAGCGGTGGTCGGCTATATGATCTACTGGCTGATTGAGAAACGCACCACCATGGTGTTCAGAGTGAAAACCAGCTAATCCACGGGCGGACCGCAACAGCTGTCCGCCCGTTTTTTCCCACTACGGATGCAGTAACTGTGGTTGATTTAATATCTGCTGAAATTCATGCTGTTGCCGAGTGGCATCCCACCTGCCGTCAAACAGAGTGTAGGTAATCCATCCCTTTTCCAGCCAGCCGCTATCGGTCAGCCCGCTTGCCTGTTGCAGTATGGAATCATCGAGGAGCTGCTGCGCTTTGCCATCAGGCAGCATCTTATAACCAATCTGCGGTTTAGGGTGTGCTTCATTTTCAACGTATTTCACGCCTTTTATCTGCTCCTTCGCCCGTGCCGGATAATTGATACTGATCCCGTTGGCGGCTGGCATCAACGCTTCACCCTTCTGGTGACGTTTATCCAGCACTTTTACCATCTCAACGACATAATCGACCGACTCCGGCCAGTATTTTTTGGTGCTCGGCCAGCCCGCGCGCATCTCGTCGGGAGTCATCCGGTAGCCGATACTGGCGGCAATAGCCGGGTAACCGTAACGTAAAGCACGCACAGCGGCGGAAACCGTTCCCGAATTGAGCTGTGACGCTCCGGTATTCGGGCCGTCGTTCACGCCGGATATCACCAGGTCAGGCGGATTATCACGCATCACGCCCAGCAGGCCAAAATCGACTGAGTCAGCGGGCGTGCCCGGGAAGCAATAATGTTTGTCAGCGATCTTTTCCACGTCAAAGATCTTGCCCGGCTTAAAAGTAATGGCGGAACCAATCGCACTTTGATTGTTTGAAGGTGCCACCAGCCAGACGTCGAACCCCTGAGCGGCCAGCTTGGTTTGCAGGGTGGTGATACCCGGCGAATGGCAACCATCATCATTAACCAGCAGAATGCGCAGTGCGCCAGGTTGTGCCAGCGCCGCGCTGCTAATCGCGGTGAGAACCAGTGAGGCAATGAGTGAACTCTTCATGGTATGACTCCTTTTACAATTTTCCTTGCGGCTGTCACAACAGCCGGTGTTTGTACTCCAGGGATACGGTGCCACCAATGCCGTGAGCATGCTGATAGCCATCCCTGGCGGCATTTAACGCCGGTTTGCCATGCGATAATTTCCATCCATAGCTTGGGCCAAATCCGCTAAACATTGTCAGGCCCGGCACCCCTTCCGGTGACCATGAGATAAAACCGCCGTACTCCCACTCTTTAAGTGCGACGCTTTGGTAACGAAGGTGGTTGCCGTAGTAGCCATATATCCCACCGAGCAGCGTTGGAGTGAGCTGATACTGCCCGTACCAGTGATACATCTGTTCCCCGTCATTGACGTAGTCATTGCCCGGACCGTCAGCCTTGCTATTGAACGCGCCACGGGTATTTTTCCCAAGGTGCCAGTAGAAGCGACCGAGATTATCTTTCAGCCGCGCGCGCGTTTTCGACCAGGCCAGGCCGCTCTCAACACGCTCGGTGGCGATGCCAACCAGACCATACAGATGGCGCGCACTGTGGCTAAATCCTTTGCTTCCCTCCCATCCGCTCAACCCTTTGTTGTAATAGTAAACGCCACGCAACAGCAGTTTTTTTTCGGGCGAGAGAGGGAAAAACCAGGCAGATTCAACGCCTTCACGCAGCAAGTAATCTTTACTTTCGCCACCCACCAGCGTCACTGCGCGCCCTTTTTGCGGTTGCCAGGTGAGGTCGCCAGTCGCGATATAATCGATTTTCTTATTGGTTTTTAACGTGCGGAAATGACGCTTCTCCGGCTCATCGCGCTCCGAGAAACGGTTAACCACTGCGGCCCGCCCGTATAGTTGCTGATAGCGGGCTTCACTGCTTATCCCCTGCCAGCTGCTAGGCGCTGCACGGCTGCGGGTGACGTTGAGGATGCCGAACTTATAGAGCTGGTGCCATCCCGCCTTCATTTCCACAAAATGCGCCGTATCGCCGAAACGGCTACGGGCATAGAGCTGGCCGATTTTATTAAAGCCTTCTGCGTGACCGTAATTGTCACGAACCAGATCCCTGCCTGCAAATGAACGGTTGGCATACAGCTTACTGACGCCGTACCAGGATGCGCCGATGCCAAACCGGTCACGGTAAAGGCCGCTTTGATAGTCCAGCTGCATTGCCTGTGCCCAGGCACTTTGCGGACCAACACCGTCCTCCTCAAATGCATTGGTGGTATTCAACATCCAGATATTTTTCAGGCCGATATCAAGATGGCTGCCTTCCATAAAGCCCTTCGTGTTGAAATCGAGCGCCTGAACGTGAGTGACAAACGAAAATCCTGTCGCTAAAAGCAGTGCTGAGAAGCGTTTAGTGTTCATCCTTAATCTGTCTCCCTGACGATATTATTCCTGGTGACAATCCCTTTCCTGAGCGCAGAAAACAAAAAAACCTAACCCCTTTCAGGCACAGCGAGTGTGCGTTAAGAGATTAGGTTTTGCCTGCGATGCAGTAACAATCCTGCAATTAATTTACCGCGCAACCATAACATCAGAAATCATCGTCAGAAACCAAAAAAAGGCGCTAAATTAAATAACTGTGAAGCGGTTCGCATTCCGTATTATCAACGGGCGGGGCATGCCCCGCACCCTACGAGCCCTTACCGCCCCACCCGGCGCTGGCTATTCAGCAACGCCACCGCACTGAATAACGCCAGCAGGATCAGATAGTAGCTCGGCGCCAGGCTGCTGCCGGTTGCGCTGATTAATAGCGTACAGATCAGCGGCGCAAAGCCGCCGAACACCGTGACCGCCACGTTATAGCTGATTGCCATGCCGCTGGCGCGGGTGGTGATCGGGAACAGATCGGCCATCATCGACGGCACGGTGGAGAAGTAGATCGATTTCAGCAGCGCCATCCAGCCAACCAGCAGGATCAAGGTGGTCGGCGTGGTGTGATTCACCACCATGCGGAAGGCCGGATAGATGGTCAGCGCCAGCAGGATTAATGACCCCCACATCAGCGGCACGCGCCCGACTTTCTCCGCCCACAGCCCCATCAGCGGCGTCACCACCGTCAGAATCACTCCGGCAACCAGCGTTGCGGTAAAGGCCGCAGAGCCCGGCAGATGCAGCGTTTTGGTGGCATAGGTCGGCACATAGTTGAGCATGTAGTTGACCCCGGTGGAGATCACCATCAGCCCCATTGCCAGCAGCAGCAGCGTTTTCTGGCGGCCCATCAGGTCTTTAAGCGGCGCGTGGGACTTTTCCTGCGCGACAAAGCTGGCCGGTTCATGCACGTGGCGGCGAATGTACAGGCCAACCGGGCCGATAATCAGGCCGAAAGCAAACGGAATGCGCCAGCCCCAGTCCTGAATCTGCGTTTCAGTCAGCCACGAAGTCAGCCCTAAGCCAAACGCCGAGGCCATCAGCGTACTCGCCCCCTGGGTAGCAAACTGCCAGCTGGCGATAAAGGCACGACGCTCGGGAAAGTGCTCCACCAGAAAGGCGGTAGAGCTGCCGAATTCGCCGCCCGCCGAGAAGCCCTGAATCAGGCGCGCCAGCAAAATCAACAGCGGTGCCAGCAGGCCAATGCTCTGGTATGACGGCATCACGGTAATGATTAACCCACCGACCATCATCAGCATGATCGACATCAGCAGCGCTTTTTTACGCCCGACGCGGTCTGCATAGGCGCCGAGAACAATCGCCCCCAGCGGGCGGATCAGGAACGATACGCCAAAGCTGCCGAAGGTCAGCAGCATGGAGACTGACGGATCCTCAGTGGGGAAAAACGCGTGGGCGATATAGCTGGCAAAAAAAGCGTACACCGCAATATCAAACCACTCCAGTGCATTGCCGACGCAGGTGGCGAACAGCGTTTTATACAGGTTCGGCTGCGCCGCCGCCTGAGGCTGAACTAAGCTGCTCACTGACCTGCCCCCTGCGCACGGTGCGCACGATGGCGCGCCAGCAGTTCGCTGCCCTGCTCGCCTAAATCCCAGAATAAGCGCGTCATCATCTGTAACCCCTCGCGGGCGATCGATTTCAGCATATGTTCATCCACCGCGTGCTGACCGCAGGCCGGATAAGAGTGCGGCACCCACAGCGTCGGCAGACCGAGCGTCTGCGCGAAGACGTCATTCGGCAGTGAACCCCCGAGGTTGGGCAGCAGGGCCGGTTTTTTGCCGCTGGTCTGCGCCATCACTCCGAGCGCCCAGCCCACCAGCGGGTCGGTCGGGTCAAGGCGCGTGGCAGGAGAGCCGCGCAGCACCTCGACCTCAACCTGCTGGAAGCCGTGCGCGTCCAGATGTGCGCGCAGATGGCTGGCGATATTTTCCCAGTCGGTATCGACGACAAAACGCAGCTGGCAGACCGCCGTCGCGCTGCCGGGAATGGCGTTCATCGGCCGCGCAGGATTGCCGGTGAGGAAAGAGAGCACTTCAAGCGTGTTCCAGCCGTACAGGCGCTCGGTTGGCGTCAGGCCGGATTCGCCCCAGCGGGGATCGATGGCCGGGCCGTCGCCTTCGCCGATCGCAATATCGCTGAGGATCGCTTTTACCGCGGCGCTAATCGCCGGCGGCTTCAGGGCGGCAACCTGCAGCTGGCCGTGCTGATTGACCAGGCAGGCCAGCGCGTTGGCCAGCTGGGTGCCCGGATTGCTCAGCAGACCGCCCCAGTTGCCGGAGTGATAGTCACGGTCGCGGGCGTGGATGCTGAGGCGGAAGTTCACCGCACCGCGCGAACCAAGGAATAGCGTTGGCCGCTCCGCGCTGAGGCGCGGGCCATCGGAGGCGATAAAGAGATCGGCTTTCATCAGATCGGCATGGCGCTGACACACCTCCTTCAGGCCCGGGGAGCTGATCTCTTCCCCCATCTCAAACAGAAACTTGCAGTTGAAGCCCAGACGACCGCCGCGCGCCGCCACGACCTGCTCCAGCGCGGCGATGTTCACCGAGTGTTGCCCTTTGTTGTCGGCGCTGCCGCGCCCGTACCAGCGGTCGCCCTCTTCCAGCAGCTGCCACGGGTTCAGCCCGCTGCGCCAGTTTTCATCGTCACCAAACACCACATCGCCGTGGCCGTAGCACAGCAGCGTGGGGAGCTGCGGGTCTTCAATGCGGGTCGCCAGCAGGAAGGGGCGCTGCGGCGCCTGCGGGTTCGCCAGCTGCTGCGTGCTGAAGCCCAGCGCCTGCATTGCGGGCACCATCTCATCATCAAGATAGCTCTGAATCAGCGCATCACGGTCGTCGCGCTGGCTTTCACTGCGCAGCGCCACGCGCCGAGCCAGCACCGTTTTAAATTCCCCACTGTCAAAATACGCCGTAGCCAGCGCGACTGCCTGTTCACCTGTCATGATCGTTGTCCGTTTTTATCTGCTTATTTTTTGTGTTTGCCGTTTAGTTTTAAGCGACAATCGGGCTTTGCTACAATCATCAAAATATCAAACGGGCTTTGCTTTTAAAGCAATGCAGCGCTGCACACTCAAAGCACATGCACCAGCAGGAGGCACTACCATGCACAGCAGTGAGATCCGCTATTTTCTGGCGGTGGTGAACTGTGGCTCACTCAGCGCCGCCAGCCAGCAGCTGTTTGTGGCGGTATCGGCGATCAGCCGCCAGATCCAGCGGCTGGAAGAGCGCGTCGGCGCCCCGCTGTTTGAGCGCCACGCACGCGGCATGGTGCTGAACGATGCCGGGCAAATTTTCGAAAACCACGTGCGTAAAAGCATGATGGATATGGAGCACGCGGTTGCAGAGATCAAAGGGCTGAAGGCCGTCAGGCGCACTGCGCTGCGGGTGGCCTGCACCGACGGAATGGCTTTCAGCCTGCTGCCGATGCTGTTTACCCAGTTTCGCCTACTGCACCCCGGGGTCAGTTTCCAGCTCACTGTAGCCAGCTCGCTGGAAGTGGCGGAGATCCTGCGGCGCGGCGAGTGTGACGTGGCGTTCCAGTTCAGCCTGCACCCGGAGCGCGCAGTGGAGGTGGTGGCATCCTGGCCTGCGCCGGTTCTGCTGGTGCTGCACAGCAGCCACCCGCTGGCGCAGCAGGAGGTGAAGCTCAGCGACCTGCTGGCGTACCCGCTGGCGCTGCCCAATGCCAACTTCACCGTGCGCCAGCTGTTCGACCTCTCCTGCCGCATGAGCGGCACCTTTATCGAGCCGGTGCTGACCTGCAATAACTTCAGCTCGCTCTACACCTTCCTGCTACATACGCCGCAGGCGATCACCATCAGTAGCCACTTCACCGTGATGTATCAGGCGCTGGAGCACGGGCTGGTGCTGAAATCGGTGGGACCGGACCAGTTAAGCCAGCGTTCGCTGCAGATGCAGACGGCAATTGGGCGCCAGCCGTCAGCAGCGCTGTCGCTGTTTGTGGATTTTGTGCGAATGGAGTTAAAGCAGCAGGATATTGAGATCAGATCGCAGTTTGGTCTGTGACGTGGGTGCAGTGCCGTTGGCGGAGCGAGCGAAAAACAAGGTCGCCCCCTGAGGGATCCCCGAAAATGACTGCTATCGCTAAACGTCCGCTAACCGGTCTGAGCTCAGCCTGAGCACGCCGGAACGGCAAAAGACGCTCCCTGCGGGCCTCGGCACGCGGCATCCCTGCCGCGTGACGTCCGGCTTACCTCAGGCCGAGCTCATCCCCCACTATCAACGTGCTCGCTGTGGGTTTAAACCGCGACGCTGCGGCTTTTCGCTCAAGCCGCTATTTATTTCATTTCTACCTGATAAAAAATATGCTTCCCGAAGGGGTCAACTTCGTAACCGCTCACCTCTTTGCGCACCGGTTCGAAAATGGTTGAGTGCGCAATCATCACCGCTGGGGCCTGGTCGTGCATGATCTGCTGCGCCTCCCGGTACATCGCCACGCGCTTATCGTGATCCTGCTCGGCGCGCGCTTTGGTAATCAGCTGGTCAAACGGCTGATAGCACCACTTCGACGAGTTTGACCCACCGTTGGCCGAAGTACAGCTGAACAGCGGACCGAAGAAGTTATCCGGATCGCCGGTCGCGGTGGTCCAGCCCATCAGCGCGGCCTGGTGCTCGCCGTTTTTCACCCGCTTGAGGTACTCCCCCCATTCGAAGCTGACGATATTCGCTTTGATGCCCACTTTCGCCCAGTCAGCCTGGATCATTTCGGCCATGCGTCGTGCGTTCGGGTTATAAGGGCGCTGCACCGGCATCGCCCACAGGTCAATGCTGGTGCCCGGCGCTATCCCGGCTTCTTTCAGCAATGCTTTGGCTTTTTCTACGTCGTAGTCGTAATCCTTCAGATCCTTGTCAGCGCTCCACACCCCCGGCGGCAGCAGGTTTTTCGCTGCGGTGCCGGTGCCCTGGAATACTGCTTCGATAATCGCCGGTTTGTTGATCGCCATGCTCAGCGCCTGGCGCACTTTGACGTTATCCAGCGGGGCTTTCTGGGTGTTAAACGCGAGGAAACCGGTGTTGAGCCCGGCCTTCTGCATCAGGGTGATATTTTTGTCTTCGCCCAGGCGTTTAAGGTCGGCAGGGTTTGGGAATGGCATCACCTGGCATTCATTTTTCTCCAGCTTGGCGGCGCGCACCGAGGCATCAGGGGTGATGCTGAACACCAGACGGTCCAGTTTGGCCTTGCCCTGCCAGTAGTCCGGGAAGGCGCGATACAGAATGCGCGCGTCCTTCTGGTACTGCACCAGCTCAAACGGCCCGGTGCCGATAGGGTCGCGGTCCACTTTTTCCGGCGTGCCGGCCTTCAGCATCGCATCGGCGTATTCGGCGGAGAGGATCGAAGCAAAATACCAGCCGAGATCGGCGAGGAATGGCGCCTCAGCATGGGCCAGCGTGAAGCGCACGGTGTGGTCGTCCACCTTCTCGATTTTTTGCAGCAGCGTGCCAAACTCCAGGCTTTCAAAGTTGGTGTAGCTGCCGTTAGAGACGTTGTGATACGGGTTAGCCGGATCTTTCTGCCGCATAAACGAGAAGATAACGTCGTCGGCGTTGAAATCGCGCGTCGGCTTATAGCTTTTACTGCTGTGGAACTTGACGCCTTTGCGCAGGTGGAAGGTATAAACCTTGCCGTCCGGGCTGATATCCCAGCTCTCGGCGAGGCTCGGGATCAGGTCGGTGGTGCCCGGAGTGAAATCCACCAGGCGGTTATAAATCGGCACCGCGCTGGCATCCACGCTGGTGCCGGAGGTGTACAGCTGCGGGTTAAAGTTTTCCGGCGACCCTTCTGAACAGAACACCAGAGTTTTTGCCGCTGCCCCAGAGGCCACGGTGAGCGCCAGAGCCGCCAGTACCGTGCGTAATACCACTTTCTTCATCTCCATCCTCGCTTTTTATTTGACTTTGTCAGGGGGTGATGCGTAAAACAAAAAGATATCTGTTTAATAAATAACACGATTGGCAACTCTACAGAACCTTTATAGTTCGCGACAAATAAGGAAACGTTATGACCGACAACCTGGCGAGCCAGCTGACTCAGCGTTTTTATCGTTACCTGGCCGTTACCAGCCAGAGTGATGCCGCAGCAACCGTGCTGCCGAGCACGCCGGAGCAGCATCAGATGGCGCAACTGCTGGCTGACGAGCTGCGCCAGCTCGGGCTGGAAAAGGTGGTGATTGATGAGTTTGCCACCGTGACCGCCGTCAAGCCCGGCAACCGCCCTGATGCGCCGCGCATCGGTTTTATCACCCATATCGATACCGTCGACGTCGGGCTGTCGCCGCATATTCATCCGCAGACGCTGCGCTATGAGGGTGAGGATCTGTGCCTGAACAAAGCGCAGGATATCTGGCTGCGCAGCGCGCAACATCCGGAGATCCGCGCCTATCACGGCCAGGAAATCATCTTCAGCGACGGCACCAGCGTGCTCGGCGCCGACAATAAAGCGGCGGTCACGGTGGTAATGACGCTGATGGAAAACCTCAATGCGCAGCACGCCCACGGCGATATCGTGGTGGCGTTTGTGCCGGATGAAGAGATCGGCCTGCGCGGCGCGAAGGCGCTGGATTTAAAAGCCCGTTTCGACGTCGATTTTGCCTACACCATCGACTGCTGCGAGCTGGGCGAAGTGGTTTATGAGAACTTTAACGCCGCTGCCGCTGAGATCCGCCTGACCGGCGTGACGGCACACCCGATGTCGGGCAAAGGGGTGCTGGTTAATCCGCTGCTGATGGCGTGGGATTTTATCAGCCACTTCGACCGCCAGCAGACGCCGGAGCATACCGAAGGGCGCGAAGGCTACACCTGGTTTAATGATATGCAGGCCAACGCCAGCGAGACGCGCCTGAAGGCGTCAATTCGTGATTTTGACCTCACCAGCTTTGCCGCGCGCAAACAGCAGATGCATGACGTGGCGGAGAAGATCCGTCAGGCCTACCCTACCGGGAAAGTCGAAGTCAGCATCAGCGATACCTACAGCAATATCAGCAATGCCATTGGCGACGATCGCCGCCCGATCGACCTTATCTTTGAGGCGATGAAGCAATTAGAGATTGAACCGAAGGTGATCCCGATGCGCGGCGGCACCGATGGCGCAGCACTGTCGGCCAAAGGGCTGTTAACGCCGAATTTCTTTACCGGGGCGCATAACTTCCATTCGAAGTTTGAGTTCCTGCCGATCCCGTCGTTTGTAAAATCTTACCTGCTGGCAGAGAAAATTTGCCTGCTGGCAGCGGAGTGAGATAACCCGCGGTCGAGGCATGCCTCGACCCTACGATCTCCAGCAGCATTTTCGTACGGGGCGGGCATGCCCGCCCCGCTTCACTATTCTTGATCCTCTTGCTCTTCTTTTCCTCCCGTTGTTGGTTATTTTCTCGCCGCAAATGATGGCTGGTCGACAGCAGTCCGACGTACGGACTTTGATAATGATTAGCAAGCATCCTGGTTTACTATTTATGCACCTCGCATCCTGTCCATAATATAGGCATGGCCTTTTTTCTTACTGCTGGCAGGTTATAAACTGCTAACACCCAATCCGGGCAGATCAGACTTAAGGAAGAGAAATGGATAACTATTTAGATAAAAATCGGTTTACCAGCCTAGAGATGGCCACTGCTAAAAAATATGCTGAAACTTTAAGGTTCACAGCCGTAAATGAGGCGTCAAAATATCTGAAAAACTGGTACTCAAGAGATAAATTTATAACTGAAATAGATATTTTTATACATTCCCAACTCGAAGGTATCAAGAGAAGCAGAAACGAAAATGATAGGATGTACTGTATAAACAACCTTAGAGAAGAAAAAAATTTATAGACGACCAGTCACACAAGCTCATGTCACGTCAAGCAAAAATAGTGGTTTCAGCCCATGCCATCAAAAAACTTGATAGCTGGGGCTATATTATAAATGGTGTCGGTCTTTTTATTGGCGGGGTTCAGATGGTTGCGGGGGCTGGAATATTTATTGCTTCAGTGTTTCATGGGGATGTTATCGGGCTGGCTGCTGGCGCTATTCTCGTTATGCATGGACTAAATGGAATCCAGGAAAGCTATATGAATCTCCGAAATGATCAGGACGATTATGTGGGTATGGTTAAAAAAGCATACATTGCCACAGCAAAATACATGGGGTACAGCGACAGTGCTGGGAAAGTAGCGTATAGCCTAATGGATTTATCTCTTTCATTCTATAGTGCAGGAAAGATGATACTCAAACCTGATGCCAGACGTTTATTTCATTATATCCCTTCAGATTACGTTAGGAACTTTAGAACTATGGGCGCCCCCTCACTAATAATAGAAGGCGTGGGGGATACGTTGTCAATAAAGTCAGCTTATGATAGCAGTAGAGAATCAACCGATTAGCCTCTTATACCTTAGCAATATTTTCGCCCCTGTAATACTCGGGGCGAAAATCTCAAAAATCATCATGGCGAATATGTATCCGATAAGAATACCAAAGCCACCTCCATCTTTCGAATCAATAAAGCTGAAAACAAGGAGCAATGTAATTATCACGCGAAACACAAAAACACACACAAAAACGCGCTTAAGTCTTTTAAGCACCTCAGGGAATGAGATTTCATAAGTTTTTGCCAGCAGAGAAATTGCATTAATTTCTTTTCCTGTAAAACCATTCACAATAAGAATTTCTTCAAACTTACTCTTCATCATATTTACCATTAAACACACTGATGCACACAATGATAACTCTTATCAGAGTAGTAATGTGCGGATTTTGTGTGGTATGGCGTGCGCCGTGACGCCAGGCCCTGCAAATTCAAGATATTCATTATAATAATGCTGGAAGCGATGATTACGCAGCAGGTCGAGCAGGCGTTGAGCGCGTGACATAGCCGGTGAATCAAAGGGGGCGGGCATGCCCGCCCCACCCTGATTATTTTACTGACACATCAATGCCGGGGAAGAACTTGGCAGCCAGCTTGGTGACGGTGCCGTCAGCCTGGACTTTGGCAATCGCCGCATCGAGATCCTGCTTCAGCTTAGCGTCGTCTTTACGCAGGCCAAAACCGATTCCCACGCCCAGCACCTGCTCATCCTCTACCGCTTTACCGGCAAAGCTGTAGCCTTTGCCCTGCGGCTTATCGAGGAAACCGGACTGACCGGCAGCGGACATCACCAGCGTACCGTCGAGGCGGCCAGCATCCATGTCGTTGTACACCTGGTTCTGGTCCTGATAGGACGTGACGGTCACGCCCTGCGGCTCCCAGTGCTTCTTGGCGAAGGTTTCCTGTACGGACCCTTGCAGCACGCCAACGGTTTTGCCTTTCAGGCTCTCAACGGTGGGCTGCAGGCCAGAACCGGTTTTAACGATCAGCATGCTGGGAATACGGTAAATAGGCCTGGTGAAGCCGATGCTTTTCATACGTGCTTCGGTGATGTTCATCGCCGAGTTAATGGCGTCAAACTTCTTCGCCGCCAGTGCCGGGATCAGGGCGTCAAAGCTGCTCTCAACCCAGCTGCACTTAAAGTTACCCGCCTGGCAAATGGCGTTGCCCAGCTCAATATCAAACCCTTCCAGCTCCCCGGAGGCGTTGCGGCTTTCAAACGGTGGATACTGCGACTCCAGACCGTAGCGCAGCGTCTCCTGAGCCAGCGCGGACACGGAACTCAACAGGCCTACCGCCACGAACAACGCGTTCAGCTTCTTCATGTACTTCCCCTCAGGTTTGATTAAGTTAGCGAGGCTTGACCTGGCAGAGTGCGCGTGCGCCCGCCTGCAAAGTGGCTTCGTCTTTTGCGAAAGAGAGACGGATTAATTTATTGTCGGTTCCATCGGTATAAAACGCCGACAGCGGAATGGTCGCCACACCATGATCAACAATCAGACGTTTTACCATTTCACTGTCCGTCTCGTCACTGAAATCTGCATAGCTGGCCAACATAAAGAACGACCCGGCAGACGGCAGCAGCGTGAACGGCGAATCCTGCAGCAGCGTGGCTAAAGTATCGCGCTTGCGCTGATAGAATTCGCCCAGCCCCAGATAGTTAGCAGGCTGGCGCAGATAGTCGGCAAACGCCACCTGCATCGGGGTATCGGCGGAGAACATCATAAACTGATGCACTTTAACCACTTCCTCCATCAGCTGCGCCGGGGCTAACAGATAGCCGACGCGCCAGCCGGTCACGTGGAAAGTTTTACCGAAGGACGAGACAATCACGCTGCGCTGCGCCAGCTCCGGGTGGGTTGCCATGCCGTGATGCTGGCGGCCGTCAAACAGAATGTGCTCATACACTTCATCGGACAGCACCACGATATCGGTGTTGCGCGTCAACGCTGCCAGGCGATCGAGATCTGCGCGGCTCAGCACCTGTGAACTGGGGTTGTGCGGCGTGTTGATGATGATCATCCGCGTGCGCGGGGTGATCGCGGCGCTGACTTCCTCCCAGTTAATCGCAAACTCCGGCACCTGTAACTTCAGGCCAATGGCTTTCGCGCCCTGTAAGCGCACAATCGGCGCATAGCTGTCGAACGCGGGTTCAAAGAAGATCACCTCATCACCCGCATGCACCAGCCCGGCAATTGCCGAATAGAGCGCTTCGCTGGCGCTGGCAGTGATCAGCACTTCACTGCCCGCATCATACTGCTGGCCGTACAGCGCGTGGACTTTTTCCGCCAGCACCTCTCTCAGCGCGCCCAGCCCGGTCATCGGCGCATACTGGTTATGCCCCTGCTGCATGGCGCGGGTGACACCATCAATCAGCAGCGGGTCGCAAGGGAAGTTGGGTGCGCCCTGCGACAGGTTGATCGCATTATGCTGCGCGGAGAGCTGGCCAATCACCGAGAAAATGGTGGTGCCAACATCGGGGAGTTTTGAGCGCTGCTGCACCGCTGAGGGGATGGTCATAGAAGCTCCAGTGGGAAGAGAAGTAATGATGCCAGTTCTACCTGGCGGCACTTGAGGCGACAAGCGAATTGTTGTCATAATAGCCATGACTTTTAATCATCGCTCAGAGAGCCTCTATGCCCCAGCATCCGCTGCCGTTAAATGCCATTCATGCTTTCATCGTCGCTGCCCGTCACCTTAACCTGACGCGCGCGGCCAGCGAGCTGTGCATTACTCAGGGCGCGGTGAGCCGTAAAATTGCGGCGCTGGAAGCGTGGCTGGGCTTTACCCTGTTTGACCGCCACGCGCGCGGGCTGCATCTGACCCCGCAGGGGGCCAGCCTGCTGCCTGCACTGCAAAGCGGCTATCAGCAGATGCACGATGCCGCGCAGCAGGCGAGCCGCCAGCACGCAGTGATCCGCCTGAAAGCCCCGACCTGTGCGATGCGCTGGCTGGTGCCAAAACTGGTGGCGCTGGAGAAGCAGCGCCCGGAACTGCATGTCTCCCTTACCACCACCTTGGAGCACAGCGGCCAGCTGGAAAATTTTGACGCCGCCATTGTTTACGGCAGCATGCCGCGCCACGGCGTGCTGCTGTTTGAAGAGGCTTTAACCCCGGTGATGGCCGCCGCGCTGCTGCCCGAACCGGCCGTCACGCCCTCGTCGCTGGCCGCGATGACTTTTCTGCATCCCACCGCCGACAGCCGTGACTGGCAGCTGTGGTTAAAGGCCAACAGGCAGCCGCCGATCATGAAGCGTAACCAGCACTTTGCCACCATGGATCTGGCGATCAGTGCGGCCATTCAGGGGTTTGGCGTGACGGTGGCGGATGTGACGCTGATTGCGGAAGATCTGGCGATGCAGCGCCTGGTGGCGCCGTTTAGCGGCAGTGTGAAAACGGGGGCGGTTTACAGCCTGCTGCGCCGCCCGCCAGAGGAAGCGCCACCGCTGCTGGATGAGCTGGTGGCGTGGTTATCAGCGGGGAATTAGAACGCTACCCAGTCATCAGCCCCGGCCGCCGGTCTTTTTGCCATGACAGGCGAAGCTGATACGGCACGCGCTGGCGATTTCAACGCCGCACTTTTCGCCGCAGGTGCGGAGGCCGACAGGCGGAATTTAGCCACCGACAGCGTCAGCTCTTCCGTCTGGCGCTCCAGCGCGCTGGCAGCGGCGGAGACCTGTTCAACCAGCGAGGCGTTCTGCTGGGTCACGCTGTCCATCTCGGAAATGGCGGTGCCGACCTGAGCAATGCCTTTACTCTGCTCTTCCGATGCCGAGGCGATCTGCTTCATGATCTCGGTCACTTCGCCTACCGAGTGAAGAATATCGTTCATGGTGCTGCCCGCCGCGTTCACCAGCTTCGACCCATCGTCAACGCGGCTGACCGAGTCGGCAATCAGGGTTTCAATCTCTTTGGCCGCGTTAGCACTGCGCTGCGCCAGGTTGCGCACTTCACTGGCTACCACGGCAAAACCGCGCCCCTGCTCACCGGCACGTGCGGCTTCTACTGCAGCATTAAGCGCCAGAATGTTGGTCTGAAAAGCGATGCTGTTGATTACCGTGGTGATTTCGGCAATCTTCTTCGAGCTGCCGGCAATGCCTTCCATGGTGCTGACCACCTGACCCACCAGCTTGCCGCCTTTGCCCGCGGTAGCCGAGGCGGTTTCCGCCAGGTCGCTGGCCTGACGCGCATTATCGGCGTTGAATTTCACCGTAGCCGTGAGCTGCTCCATGCTGGCCGCAGTTTGCTCCAGCGCGGAGGCCTGCTCTTCGGTACGCGAAGAGAGATCGTTATTACCCGAGGAGATCTCGGCTGCGCCGCGATAGATATTTTCGGTCCCGCTGCGAATTGAGCTGACCGCTTCGCGCAGGCTGTCCTGCATCGCACGCAGTAAAGGCACCAGCTTGCCGACGCAGTTACGGCCAAAATCATTCACCGGCTGGCTAAGGTCGCCTTCGGCAATCACGCGGAAGTGTTCGCGGATGGTGTCGAGCGGACGCACCAGCATTACCACCAGATAACGGTCGGTGAACAGTAAAATCAGCAGCCCGGCAATCACCGCCATCACCAGCACGCTTTTGGTGACGTTGGTCAGGTGATCAACGGTGATGCGCGTGTCATCCAGCTTGGCACCCGCCGCGCTGTTGAATTTTTCCACGCTGGCGCCAAAGGCGCGGCTCAACGCCGGCGTGACGCTACTGGCCTGGCGGCGGAAATCATCAAGGCTGCCCTGCTTTGCCAGGTTCACCTGCGGGGTGACACCGTCATCCAGCAGCTTCTGCCAGCTATCAATCGCGCCCACCGCATACCGGGCATCAAGCGGGCCGGGAGACTGTTTTTTAAAATCGGCCAGCAGCGTTGTCATGTTATCCAGCGCTTTCTGCACGGAGGCCATATCTTCCGGCTTTTTAGATTCGATGGCCCGCGACAGACGAGTAATCACCCGAAAATACTGGTCGTTACCCTTACTCAGCGTGGTCATCTGGCTTACCAGGTGACGGTCAACGTCGTTACCCTTTGCCAGCTGGTTCAGAGAATAGACGCTGTAGCCGCCAACGCCTCCCCAGAGCAGGCAAAACAGGCCGAGGATCCACAGCATAATGGCGCGGATCGTGTAGTTCTTTAAAAAGTTCATAGGGACTCCGTAACCTGGTGATACCGAATAAAAGTGATGTCATAAGTGGGCTATCAAGAGAGTTATCGGCAAATCACGGAGAAACAGTTAAGGAAAATACACGATTAATATTGTTGATTCAGCAGCCTGTTTTTACTGCTGCCGTACTATAAGTGATTGCTATGAAGCGATATTTAACTTTTTTAAGTTAATTAAAACACAGCAGTAATCATTAACTATTACCGCTGCGTGATTATTGTTTAGTGTTTAAGATGCACCAGGGCCTTCATCAGCAGGCGGAAAACCTGCATGCGGCGGCGCATAAAACGTTTTTCAATCTGGATAGCGGCCAGCCCGTCCTGACCGAAGCGCAGGGTCATATCCTGGGACGGATGCCAGGCAGGCCAGCTCACCTCGCCGCCGATCTGATGGGAAAACTCGGTGATATCACGGGCAAAGCTTAGCCAGTATTCACTGACGCGCCGGGCGAACTGGTGGTCACCTGCGGTAAAGGCGCGATCGGCTTCGCCCGGCGGCATCTGCCCCAGCGTATTGAGAACGTACGGCACTTCATTGCCGTGCCAGGTGCCGTGCGGGTAAATATCGCGGGCATTTTCGGAAACATAATCGAAGTAGTAGCGCCAGCCCGGAATGCCAATGCGGTGCTGTGCCAGGGCCATAACATAGCCCAGGGTGGTGAAACTCATATCGCGCGCGACCTGGCGGCCCAGCTCAATGTCATCCCAGACGCCGGGATATAACAGCTTAATCAAGCGCAGCGTCAGGGGCTGTTTGGCGCGCAGCCTGGCGATCACCTTCGCGGCATCGACACCAAAATAGTTCAGCACGCTGGCTTCATCACTGTTACTGCCAATCATCAGCGGCAGACGCTGCTGTTTGCCGGCATTGAATACGTTAAGCATTGGCTGAGGCAATACGCAGTCACCGCTGATGGCGACTGGCCCGGTTCCCAGCGAACTGTCCAGCGACCAGAAGGCTTCGGCGGGCAGCGCGCGCAGCTGTTCTGCCGTCGCTTCGCCAAGTGCAAAATGGCTGGCCAGCGCCTCGCCCTTCTTTAACGCTTCGGTACGGGGGACGTCAGGTAAAGAGTAAGCGCTCTGCGCAATGCCTTTGTGGAACAGACCCTGCGCCAGCGGCGAAGCAAACAGTGACAGGACGCTGCGGGCACCCGAGGATTCGCCCATCAGCGTGACATTGTGCGGGTTGCCGCCAAAGGCATGAATGTTACGTTGCACCCACTGCAGGGCGCTGATCTGGTCGAGCAAAGCGAAATTATTTATCACTTCACCTTTGGCGTACTCGCGGTCCAGCGCCGGATGGGCGAAGAAGCCCAGATGACCCAGGCGATAGTTGATCGTCACCACTACCGCGCCGCGCTGTGCCAGCGGTGCGCCAATGTACGGCGTCAGCCCACCGGAACCGACGGCGTAGCCCCCACCGTGGATCCACACCATCACCGGCAGCGGTGAAGATGGCTCGACATCGGGCGTCCAGACGTTGAGGTATAAGCAATCTTCGCTAAATGTGCCAGGGTCGCCTCCGCCAACGGCGAGGCAGTATTCGCGGCTTTGCCAGCTGGCAAAGCCGCATGCGCTGGCATCCTTTTCCCCTTCCCAGGGCGGGACCGGTTTAGGCGCTCTCCAGCGCAGCGCGCCGACGGGCGGAGCGGCGTAAGGGATCCCTTTAAAAACAAATACACCCTCTTCCACATTTCCTCGCAGACAGCCTTCTGCGGTATTAATCCGTAATAAACGATCGTTTCTCATTAGTTCATCCAAAACTGGCCTGCATTAATTATTTGCATCTGCAGGCAGAAAGTCCATAACGCCAGCTTATTTGCAGATTATGCTGATAGGTGATGAGTTTTTCGCAATGCGACGATCCGCAGCTCCCTTACCGGATTATTTGCCATAACGTTGAGGACCACTTTATGTTTTCCGCTATCAATAATGGATTTTCCCGCCTCGGCGACCACCCCGATTTAGGCAAGCTGGTGTTACGCGTTTCACTCGGGGCGCTGCTGCTGTTTCACGGGGTCTTTAAGATCCAGCACGGCGTAGGCTGGATTGCGCGCCTGCTGCACGCGCACGGCATCCCGGGGTTTGTTGCCTATGGCGCCTATATCGGCGAGGTTGTTGCACCGGTGATGATTATCGTGGGCCTGCTGACCCGCCCGGCGGCGTTTGTTATCGCCGTCAATCTGGTGGTGGCAACGCTGCTGGTAAAAACCGGTGCGGTATGGGACAGAACCAGCGTTGGTGCATGGGCACTGGAAGGTGAAGCGCTCTATTTCTTCGGCGCGCTGGCGGTGATGTTTTTGGGTGCCGGGCGTTTTACCCTGGTGAAAAACAGCAGTTTACAGTGATGTGATGCGGGCTGACCGAAAAAGAGGGTCAGCCCCTACCGATTTGTGGTGTCGCCCCAGGGTTTATGCAGACCGCTGATAGCCATACAGATATTTCGCCACCAGCATCAGCGTGGTGAGCACCGCGGGAATGGCGAGGAATGAGAAGACATCGGTGATATTCCAGCCCATCGACAGCATCTGTGCCCCGGCAAAGGCGCTGAGGATAGCGCCGATACGGCCAACGCCGTGCATCCAGCTGGAACCGGTCGCACGGGCATGGGTAGGATAGTAGCTGGCGGATAATGCATTCATCCCGGTATTGGCACCGTTCAGGCAGAAGCCGCTGCAGAAGGCGATGGCGCTCAGCACCCACGCGTCCGGCGGAGCGTAGCCGATACAGACCGTGGCAATCGCGCCGGTAAAATAGATGGCCGCCAGCGCCAGGTTGGCGTTAAAACGGTCCATCATCCAGCCCGCAAACAGTGACCCGACGGTACCACCCGCCTGGTACATCGCCGTGACCAGCGCCGCCTGTGTTACCGTCATCCCCACATCCTTCACCAGCGAGGGCAGCCAGGAGCCGATCAGATAGACGAGGAACAGCCCCATAAAGTAGCTGCCCCACAGCATCATGCTGCCAAAGGCGTAGCGGCGCGATAACACCACCCTTATCGCCCCTTCACTGGCGACACTTTCACTGCGCATAAAGCGACACTCATCGCTCACGCTGCCGGGATGCATCTTCTGCACAATGGCGCGGATCTCAGCGGCGGGTGCGTTGCGCGTCATCAAAAAGCGCACCGACTCCGGCAGTCCACGCAGCAGCAGAGGCACCAGCAGCAGCGGCAGAACCCCACCCAGTATCAGCACCGCGTGCCAGCCAAAGTTCGGGATCAGCCACGAGGCGGCAAAGCCCCCGGTCGCCGCACCAAAGGTAAAGCCGCAGAACACCACGGTGATCAGGAAGGCGCGTTTGCGTTCCGGCGAGTATTCGGCCACCAGGGTACCGACATTGGGCATCGCTGCGCCCAGCCCAAGCCCGGTCAGGAAGCGGAACAGCATAATCTGGTCGAGGTTTTGCGAAAACGCGGTCGCCAGCGTCCACAGGCCGAAGAAGAATACGCTGCTGATGATAATGACCCGGCGGCCAAAACGGTCAGCCAGCGGTCCGGCAAACATCGCCCCCAGCGCCAGACCGATCAGCGCAGCGCTGATCACCGCACCAAGCTGGTGATTGGTCACGCCCCAGGCCGTTTTCAACGCAGGGGCAATAAAGCCCATCAGCGCGATATCCATACCATCCATCGCTACTACGGCAAAACTCAGGGCAATAATCCGTCTCTGATAGCGACTCAACGCCCCCTGATTAATCAACGCACGGATATCGATCGCTGCACTACTGTCCACATCGCACTCCCTGGCAGGCCTGGGTCAACCCCGGCCGGATGATGTCGACTCGCTGAGGTTTGACTGAAAAAAGTGGCGGCTATCATAACGGATTGTTATGGAATTCTCCTGCCAGTTTTGTTCGTTTTTTCACGGTAATACCAACAAAAAGCCTGGTTAACAGCAAAAAGGCAGTTAGCCTGTTTTCAGTGCGGTTTTATAATCTGACGGTATAACCCCCTGGGCTTATCCGTATAAAAAGTGATGAATACGGCCATATAGCCGGTAAATGTTAATCAAAATTTGCAATAAGGTTAACAAAACACTCAGATAGATCTTGCCAGCTTATCGCCGCCCTCATTACTCTGCGTTATGGACAAAAAATATCAGTTTAATCAGCGCATTCGTCTGCGCCATCTGCATACTTTCGTCGCTGTTGCTCAACAGGGAACGCTGGGCCGCGCCGCCGAAACCCTGTCCCTCAGCCAGCCAGCGCTGTCGAAGACGCTCAATGAACTTGAGGAGCTGGCGGGCGTGCGTCTGTTCGAACGCGGGCGTCTCGGTGCCCAGCTCACCACCATGGGGGAACAGTTTCTCACCCATGCGGTACGCGTGCTGGATGCGCTCAATCATGCCGGGCAGTCATTTAATCTGCCGGTGAAGCAAGACCCTGAAGTGTTGCGCGTTGGCGTTCTCACCACCGTGGCGCTGGGCATGCTACCGTCAATTCTCGATCGTTTTCACCAGCAGCAGCCGCAGGCTATCGTGCAGGTGGCAACGCTGCACAACAATGTGCTGATCGCGGCAATTAAAGCGGGAGAGTTTGATGTCGGCATCGGGCGCATGGCCGATCCGGATTTGATGACCGGGTTAACCTATGAGCTGCTGTTCCTGGAGTCGATGCGGCTGGTTGTTCGTCCCGATCACCCACTATTAAGTGACAATGTCACCTTGTCCAGGGCGCTGTCGTGGCCGGTGGTGATTTCTCCGGAAGGCACAGCACCACGCCGCGTGGCGGAAGCAATGTTGAAGGAGCAAGGCTGCCAGCTGCCAGGCTCGCTGGTCGAAACCTCATCGACCTCCCTCGCCCGTCAGCTGGCGCTGCGCTACAACTACGTTTGGTTTGTGCCATCCGGCGCCATCAAAGAGGATCTGCTGCACAACTCACTGGCCGCGTTGCCGATTGCCCCGCATGGACCGGGGGAACCGGTCGGCATTATGACCCGCTCCGGCAGCAATCTGACGCTGTGTGCAGAGATTATGCTGGCGACCATCCGTAAATCCCACTCCGGCTAACGGCTGTGTTTGGCGTGACGCTCGCGGTTTTCCAGCCGCGCCTGCTCGCTTTTACGCAGCCCGACATAGCAGGCCCCCTCGCCGCCATCCTGAGTGCGCGCACAGCAAAAGGCCTGTACCTGCTCCAGCTGCGGCAGCCAGCGCATCAGATAGCTGCGAATGATATTGGCATGAGAGCGATCTTCACGCCCTTTGCCATGAACGATCAGCAGATTGCGCAGCCCGTGATGCTCCGCCTGCAGAATAAACAGATACAGCGCCTGGCGACACTGCTCCACGCTCTGACCAATTAGATTAAGATGGGCCTGCGGTGGATATTTGCCGAGGTAGAGTTTATCCAGCACCCCCTGCTGGATGCCTTCTGCCTTATATTCCAGCGGCACGGTAAGCGGAACGATATCCAGCAGCCCGCTGGTCAGGGGATTATCCAGCTGCAGATCCTGCCTGCGCGGTGCCGTGGGCTTGGGGCTCTTCATCCACACGACGTTGCTGCACTCTTTCAGCGGTTTGACGTCTTCCATCGCGTTTTTAAACAGCTCCAGCTCATCAAGGTTGACGCTCATCACTCACCCCCGGTCATTATCAAGTCGTGGCAATAGTCGGCCACAGCTGAGAGTTTAGCAAAAATCCGCCCGCGGTCACCTCTGTTGTTCAGGGGATGAATTGACGCGATGAGGGAGAGTAGCGAGAGAAATGGCGATAATTTCCCTTTTAGCTGCTGATATTTTACACGACGTTCACATTCATATTCCTTGACAATAACATCCCCATTTTTATTGTGCCTAAAACTGCTCAGATGAGTTTCATTCTGTAAGCGAAAAATGGTAAATTGATGTCAGTCAATTATCATCGAGCGTACATCATGATTCAGGAAAAGCGAATTGTTACCCGGCGCATTCAATCAGGCGGTTGTGCTATTCACTGCCAGGATTGCAGCATCAGTCAGCTATGCATTCCCTTCACGCTTAACGAGCACGAACTGGATCAGCTCGATAATATCATTGAGCGAAAAAAACCGATTCAGAAAGGCCAGACGCTGTTTAAAGCCGGTGATGAACTGAAATCACTCTATGCGATCCGTTCAGGAACCATTAAGAGTTACACCATTACCGAGCAGGGTGATGAGCAGATTACCGGTTTTCACCTTGCCGGTGACCTGGTCGGATTTGACGCCATCAGCGCCAGTTCTCACCCCAGCTTTGCCCAGGCGTTAGAAACCGCCATGGTGTGTGAAATTCCCTTCGAAACCCTCGACGATCTTTCCGGTAAAATGCCCAGCCTGCGCCAGCAGATGATGCGCCTGATGAGCGGTGAGATTAAAGGTGACCAGGAAATGATCCTGCTGCTGTCGAAGAAAAACGCCGAAGAGCGCCTGGCGGCGTTTATTTATGGCCTGTCACGTCGCTTCGGCCAGCGTGGCTTCTCACAGCGTGAATTCCGCCTGACCATGACGCGTGGCGATATTGGTAATTACCTCGGTTTGACGGTTGAAACCATCAGCCGCCTGCTCGGTCGCTTCCAGAAAAGCGGCATGCTGGCAGTGAAAGGCAAATACATTACCATTGAAAATCATCAAATCCTCTCGGAGCTTGCGGGCCAGAGCCACACCGCCGCCTGATAATTGCCGGGTCGATATTTGTTATTTTATTGATCCGGCAACAACTTTTCCCCTTTTTCCTTTGCCGCGATTAGGCTATCTTTAAACTGACACGCTCAGTGTAAGGAGAAATCGTTATGGCTCAGTATCAAAACATTCTTGTGGCTATCGACCCACAACAGGACGACCAGCCTGCACTTCGCCGTGCTGTCTATTTGAATCAGCGCCTTGGCGGTAAAATTACCTGTTTTCTTCCTATTTACGACTTCTCCTATGAGATGACTACCCTGCTCTCCCCTGATGAACGCATCACCATGCGTAAAGGGGTGATCAGCCAGCGCACTGAGTGGATCCGCGAACAGTCGCAGGCCTATCTCGCGGCCGGGGTGCAGATTGATATCAAAGTGATCTGGCATAACCGCCCGTATGAAGCAATTATTCAGGAAGTGCTGAACAACCAGCACGACCTGGTGATTAAGATGGCGCACCAGCACGACCGCCTGCAGGCGGTGGTCTTCACCCCGACTGACTGGCACCTGCTGCGCAAGTGCCCCTGCCCGGTATGGATGGTCAAAGATCAGGCCTGGCCGGAAGGCGGTAAAGCGGTGGTTGCCGTTAACCTTGCCAGTGAAGAACCGCATCACGATCCGCTTAATACCAAGCTGGTGAAAGAGACGCTGGAACTGGCGGAACGCGTTAACCATACCGAAGTTCATCTGGTTGGCGCTTACCCCGTCACGCCAATCAATATCGCGATTGAGCTACCAGACTTCGACCCCAGCGTGTATAACGATGCGATTCGCGGTCAGCATTTGGTGGCGATGAAAGCGCTGCGTCAATCCTTCAGCATTGATGAAAAATTCACCCATGTTGAAAAAGGCCTGCCGGAGGAAGTCATCCCTGACCTGGCGGAGCATCTTGATGCAGGCGTGGTGGTGCTGGGAACGATTGGCCGCACCGGGCTGTCCGCGGCCTTCCTTGGCAATACCGCCGAACAGGTGATTGACCACCTGCGCTGCGATCTGCTGGCGATCAAACCTGACGGCTTCACCTCACCGGTTGAACTGGATGACGACGAAGACGATTAAGCCTGTGTAAAAGATCAGGCGGCCCAGCAGCAACTTGATGGGTTCGCCGATCGGCCATGCCACCCGCGCACTGATAAACTGGAGTCGCTTATTTGCCTTAAATTAATAATGATTAATTCAAGTTCGCATTAACATTGTCAAATAAAGTCGCTAAACTAGCGCCTTTCATTCACTCTGCAGGGATTGCCAGATTGGTTTCATTCTATCGCCTGTCACAGCGCCGCTTGCCCGCTCTGATTGCTATTCTGGCAGTACTGCTGCTGTTTATTGCGCCGGATGTTTCCAAAACGCTGGAGAGTTATCGCACCTCCGCTAACAGCGAAATGAGTGCGCATCACCCGGCAGGGATGATGATGAATGATATGCCCATGCCCGCGATGTCTGGCCACGCCGCGATGATGATGCACGCCGGTGCTGCTGAAGCCATGCATCACGATATGGGCAGCGAGATGGGCATGATGGGCGATTTTGCCTGCGGTTACTGTAAGCTTCTGGTCCATATGCCGCTGCTGCTCTGCCTGTTTATCGCCTTTTTCTGGCTGATGTGCCTGATTGCCCGCACCCCGCCTGCGTTAATTCTTCCCGCTTATCACGTCACTTTCTTCCCGGGTATTTGCCAGCCACGTGCCCCGCCGCGGCTTTAATTCCTATCGCTTATTAATACCATTATTTCACTGCGGATAACTCCGTCGGAAAGCGTTGACCTTTTTTATATGTGCACGGCACAGGATAACGCACGCCTGAATATTATTTCGGGTTTCTCGTCGGGTTATTTAGACAGGATTACCGTTTAAAAAGGAATTAAGCATGAAAGTCATTTACCTGCCGCTGTCGCTATTAAGCGTTGCGATTATTGCTGCCTGCCCCCACCTCGCCGCTGCGCATGATGGGGTGCCGGATGACACAGGCGTGATGACCGTCACCGCGCCGCTAACCTCCCCGCTGGAGATTGTCACTTCACCAAAAACTCCGCGCCAGCCGGTCCCTGCCAGCGACGGCTCCGACTATTTGAAAACTATTCCGGGCTTTGCGCAGATTCGTAACGGCGGCACCAACGGTGACCCGGTGTTTCGCGGCATGTTCGGCTCGCGCATGCGCATCATGACCGACGGCGGGGAGATGCCCGGCGCCTGCCCGGCGCGCATGGATGCCCCCAGTTCATACATCTCCCCGGAGAGTTACGACCTGTTAAGCATCACCAAAGGCCCGCAAACCGTTCTTTGGGGGCCGGGTAACTCGGCGGGCACCGTGCGCTTTGACCGGGAACCGCCCCGCTTCGACCAGCCCGGCATTCAGGGCAACGCCAGCCTGCTGGGGGCCTCGAACAATCGCTGGGATCAGAACGCCGACCTTAGCGTGGGTAGCGAACAGGGTTATCTGCGGGTGATTGGCAACCACTCTATTTCGCAGGACTATAAGGACGGCAACGGTGACCGCGTGCCGTCGCGCTGGAATAAATGGAACAGCGACCTCGCGCTGGGCTGGACGCCGGATAAAGATACGCTGGTCGAGCTGACCGCGGGGCGCGGCAACGGCGAAGCACGCTATGCCGGACGCAGCATGGATGGCTCCCAGTTCAAGCGTGAAAGCCTCGGCATGCGGGTGGAGAAATCGAACATCGGCGAGGTATTCGATAAATTCGAAGCACAGATGTACTACAACTATGCCAATCACATCATGGATAATTACAGCCTGCGCAGCCCGGGCAGCATTCCGGGGATGTCTGACCCTATGGGTATGAGCATGCCGATGGCGATGCAGCTCGATCGCCGTACCGTTGGTGGCCGCTTTATGGGCACCTGGTTATGGTCTGACTTTGAACTGAAAAGCGGGATGGATATGCAAACCAGCAGCCATCGTAACCGCTGGGATAACGACTGGCGCAAAGATGCCCGCTTTCACGATATTGGCGCCTTCGGTGAACTGAGCTGGAGCCTTGACCCGCAGAATAAGCTGGTGAGCGGCGCACGACTCGATCGCAGCTGGGTGGACAATTTTAGCGCTTCCGGCGAGGGCGCAAGGAGCGATACAATGCCTGCCGGGTTTATGCGGCTGGAACATACGCTGGATAGCCTGCCGCTGATGATGTATGCCGGGGTGGGCTATACCGAGCGCTTCCCTGATTACTGGGAGCTGTTCTCCCCCAGCTACGGCGCGGACGGGCGCAGCGCGGCGTTTGACACGGTTAAGTCTGAGAAAACCACGCAGCTGGATATCGGCGCCAAATATTCCGGTAAGCGCATGGATGGCTGGGTTTCGGCTTACCTCGGCCACGTCAGGGACTTTATTCTCTTCAGCTACGATCCCAACGACGCTTACGTCAGCCGCGCCGACAATGTCAACGCCACGATTATGGGCGGTGAAGCGGGCCTGAGTTATAAACTGACGGAGAGCCTGACCGCAGACGGCAGCCTGGCGTATTCGTGGGGGCAGAACAGCTCGGATCATCGCCCGCTGCCGCAGATGCCGCCGCTGGAGAGCCGACTGGGTCTGACCTGGAAACAGGGAAGCTGGAGCACGACCGGTCTGCTGCGCATGGTCGGGCCACAAAACCGTATCGCGCTGAATGAAGGCAACGTGGTCGGCAAAGACTTCGAACGCAGCGCCGGGTTCAGCATCTTTTCCGCCAATGCCGCGTATGAAGTGACGAAAAACGTCAAGATTAGCAGCGGCGTCGACAATATTTTCAACAAGGCTTACAGCGAGCACCTGAATCTGGCAGGCAACAGCGTATTTGGCTATTCCGCCAGTACCCCGGTTAATGAGCCAGGCCGCACCTGGTGGGCAAAAGTTAACGTCAAATTCTGATTCACCGCACAGGAGTACACAACATGTCACTATTTCCACCGGGCAAAAAACGCCGCCACTTCTTTACCGCTCAGGCCTGCGTGCTGGTTTGCGCCATCATTGTGATGACCAAGGCGATGATTGGCGGGGCGATCAACGAGTACAATATGCCGTTTTCCACCTGGCCCGTTGAGCTGTATGTCTCCGAGTTCTTTATGATCACCATCTACAGCGTGGTCTTCACCCTGCTGCTTTCAGTGCCGCTGTGGTACTGGTTTATTGGCGAGCAGGATCCGTCCGGTAAATGATAAAAAAAGGGCTGACCCAGCTAGCGGTCAGCCCTTACAGATCACATCCGGGCGAGGCATGCCATCGCCCCTACGATCCGTGTAGGAGTCAGGCATGTCATTGCCCAGACACAGATCGTAGGAGTCAGGCATGTCATTGCCCAGACGCAGATCGTAGGGGTCAGGCATGCCTGACCCTGTTGTTACAGCGCTTTCAGAATTGCCTCGACGCTCTCTTTCGCATCGCCAAACAGCATCTGCGTGTTCTCTTTAAAGAACAGCGGGTTCTGCACCCCGGCATAACCGGTGTTCATCGAGCGTTTAAACACCACGACGTTTTGCGCTTTCCACACTTCCAGCACGGGCATGCCCGCGATCGGGCTGCGCGGATCTTCCTGCGCCGCCGGGTTAACGGTGTCATTGGCACCGATAACCAGCACGGTGTCGGTATCGGTGAAATCATCGTTGATCTCATCCATCTCCAGCACGATGTCATACGGCACTTTCGCTTCCGCCAGCAGCACGTTCATATGACCCGGCAGACGACCGGCAACCGGGTGAATGCCGAAACGCACCTTGATACCGCGCTCGCGCAGTTTGGCGGTGATCTCCGCAACCGGATACTGTGCCTGCGCTACCGCCATGCCGTAGCCCGGCGTGATGATCACCGAGGTGGAGTTTTTCAACAGTTCAGCGGTGCCAGCGGCGTCGATTTCGCGGTATTCGCCCATCTCTTCGCCTTCACCGGTTGAGCTGCTGTCGGTGCCGAAGCCCCCGGCGATCACGCTGATAAAGGAGCGGTTCATCGCCTTACACATAATGTAAGAGAGGATCGCACCGCTTGAACCCACCAGCGCACCGGTCACAATCAGCAGATCGTTGCTGAGCATAAAGCCCGCCGCCGCCGCTGCCCAGCCCGAATAAGAGTTCAGCATGGAAACCACCACCGGCATATCCGCCCCGCCGATTGACGCCACCAGGTGCCAGCCAAAGGCCAGCGCGATCAGCAGCATGACGATCAGCGCAAAGGTCTGAGTGCCGACGCTGTCGCTGCGCACGAAGATAATCAGCAGCGCCAGCGACACCACCAGCGCCAGCAGGTTCAGCTTATGGCGATGCGGCAGGGCCAGCGGTTTAGAGGAGATCTTGCCGCACAGCTTGCCAAACGCCACGATGGAACCCGTGAAGGTCACTGCACCGATAAAGATACCGATGAAGATCTCAGTCAGGTGAATGTTTTCCATCACCGGCAGCAGGCCCGGGCCGTGGTCCAGGTAGCTGTTAAAGCCAACCAGCACCGCCGCCAGGCCAACAAAGCTGTGCAGCATCGCCACCAGCTCTGGCATTTCAGTCATCTCGACCTTCTTCGCCAGACGGATACCGATTGCGCCGCCAATCACCATCGCCAGCAGGATCCAGGCAACGTTGCCAGTGTCCGGGCCAAAGATGGTCACCACTAGCGCCAGCGCCATCCCGCTGATACCAAAAATATTCCCCTGCTTAGAGGTTTCATGTTTAGACAGCCCGGCAAGGCTGCAAATAAACAGGATTGCAGCAACGATATATGCTGCAGTCACTAATCCGGAAGACATGGACTACCCCTTAGTTTTTACGGAACATTTTCAGCATGCGCTGGGTGACGGTGAAGCCACCAAAGATATTGATGCTGGCAATCAGCACCGCGACGAAGGAGAGGAAGCTGACCCAGCCGCCGTGACCGATTTGCAGCACCGCGCCAACCACAATAATGCCGGAAATGGCATTAGTGACCGACATCAGTGGCGTATGCAGCGCGTGGCTGACGTTCCACACCACGTAATAACCGACCACGCAGGAGAGCGCGAATACGGTAAAGTGGGAGAGGAATTCCGCCGGAGCCACGTTTGCCAGCCAGCCAAACAGCACGATAGCCAGCACGATCGGACCGTACTTGCGCAGCGGTGAAACGGGTTTAGCTTCAGGTTTTTCAATCTTCGCCTGAGTTGCAGCGGCTTTCGGCGCGGCAGAAACCTGAATTGGTGGCGCAGGCCAGGTAACTTCACCGTCGCGGATCACCGTCACGCCACGCACCACCACATCGTCGAAATCGATGACGATGTTGCCATCTTTCTCTTTGCACAGCAGCTTCATCAGGTTCACCAGGTTGGTGCCGTAAAGCTGGGAAGACTGCGTTGGCAGACGGCTTGGCAGATCGGTATAGCCGATAATTTTCACCCCGTTCGGGCTGGTGGTCACGGTATCGGCGACGGTCAGCTCACAGTTCCCGCCGTTTTGCGCGGCGAGGTCGACAATCACGCTGCCCGGCTTCATGGAGGCGACCATTTCAGCCGTGATCAGCTTCGGCGCTGGTTTACCCGGGATCAGTGCGGTGGTGACAATAATGTCCACTTCTTCAGCCTGAGCGGCAAACAGCGCCATCTCAGCGTTAATAAAGGCTTCAGACATCACTTTGGCATAGCCGTCACCGCTGCCCGCTTCCTCTTCGAAATCCAGCTCGAGGAACTCGGCGCCCATACTCTGCACCTGCTCTTTGACTTCCGGACGCGTATCGAAGGCGCGCACGATAGCACCCAGGCTGCGGCCCGCGCCGATAGCGGCCAGGCCGGCAACGCCGGCGCCAATCACCATCACTTTGGCTGGCTGAACTTTACCGGCGGCGGTGATCTGCCCGGTGAAGAAACGGCCAAATTCGTGGGCGGCTTCAACAATGGCACGATAGCCGGCAATGTTGGCCATTGAGCTGAGGGCATCCAGCGACTGCGCGCGTGAAATGCGCGGCACGGAGTCCATTGCCATCACCGTAACGTTGCGCGCTGCCAGCTTCTGCAGCAGCTCAGGGTTCTGCGCTGGCCAGATAAAGCTGACCAGGGTGCTGCCCGCGCGCGTCAAGGCGATCTCTTCATCGGTTGGCGCGTTAACTTTCAACACGATATCGGACTGCCAGACATTGACGGAATCGGTAATGGTTGCCCCTACCGCCTCAAAGGCTGCATCTTCGAAACTGGCGAGTTTACCGGCGCCGCTTTCAACCGCAACGCTGAAACCCAGCTTGAGCAGCTGTTCAACCGTCTTCGGCGTTGCTGCTGCGCGGGCTTCGTTGGCCAACCGCTCTTTGGTAATACCAATAAGCATAATCTTCCCTTTCTTCAGAGAGTACGATGGTTTGTTCTCAAGATCCCGGTCGATATGACCGAAACGCTAACTGTTGCAAACTGCTTATAACCTACTGAAAATAAGTGTTTCGATCCAGCCGTCATCAGTGTAATTCGTTGACTAACCTATAAAAATTCAGTTCATACCCCGATCAGCGCTATATTGGACCTGAATCACAGCCAGTAAAACGCATAATGTGCTACGATATTTTTTAACAACTTTGCTAAATACTTAGCGAAAAAGCATTACTTAACAATGTATTAACGGGTTAAGTGGTAGTTATTACCAGTGTAAGTGGTTAACCGGCTGCAAATGACACGATTCAGCCAGCTTTCTTCATTATTCTCAAATAAAGAATTATTGTCGGCGTTAATGCACACAAAATCGCTGAGACAGCGCGCATTATTACATGTAATAATCGGGCGCTAATCTGTTACACATCAAGAGTCCAGCACGTTTTCGTACTCAATTTTTGCGTAAGGCGAAGGATTAATTTTTATGAAGCTGAAGAACACCATTCTGGCCTCAGCCCTGTTGTCGATGACGGCATTGAGCGCCCACGCGGCCCAGGAACTGACCCCGGAGAAAGCGGCGGCGTTGAAGCCATTCGACCGCATCACCATCAATGGCCGTTTCAATTCCATTGGCGATGCCAACGATGCCGTTTCTAAACGTGCTGATTCCATGGGCGCTGCTTCCTATTATGTGCAGGGCATCAATGATACCAACGGCAACGGCGGTAACTGGAGCGTGACGGCGGACGTTTATCACGCCGATGCACCGGCAGCGCCAAAAAATAAAGACCGTATTATTAACGGCGTACGCGAACTGACTAAATCAGAAGCTTACTCTCTTGAGCCTTACGACACCGTCAGCGCCAGCGGTTTCTTCCGCAGCCAGCCTGATGTCAATGATGCCATCACCAAAGCCGCCAAAGAGAAAGGCGCGGCGTCATTCTTTATCGTGCGTCAGATTGATACTAACAGCGGCGGCAATCAGATCATTACTGCCTACGTGTATAAAGCCGATGCGCCGCAGCGCAAAGTTCAGTCGCCTGACCTGATCCCTGCGGATTCTGCTGCCGGTAAAGCCGCGCTGGCCGCCGGTGGCACCGCCGCGAAGCAGGTCGAGATCCCGGGTGTGGCTTCTGCTGAAACGCCAAGCAATAAAGTGGGTCGTTTCTTTGAAACGCAAAGCTCAACCGGCCAGCGTTACACTGTCACCACCCCGGACGGGAAAAGCGTGCAGGAAGTGAATGCCATCACCGCCGCACAGATGCAGCCATATGACAGCATCACCTTTACCGGGCACTTCAGCACCCCGACTGAGATCTCTCAGGAAGTGGGCCGCCGGGCGATTGATAAAGGCGCCAAGTACTATCATGTTACCCGCCAGTGGTCTAACCAGAGCGGCGGCAACCTGACCGTCTCGGCTGACCTGTTCAAATAAGTTTTGCTGTGGGGCAGCGTTCCGCTGCCCCGCCTCTTTGAATAATTCCCTTCTCTGTTTGCATAAGTAACGCTGAGTAAGCATTGCATCCTGCCCGATCACTCCGTAAAATCGCCCGCCTTTCAGGGATTAGTTTCCTCTTACACCCTGACAACCAGTATTAACTCTAACGCTGACGATCAAACTGGCATTTTATTCTGCAAGTGGAGTATTTTTTGGACAAAAAGTTAGGTCTTACCGCGCTGACCGCGCTGGTACTCAGCTCCATGCTCGGGGCGGGCGTCTTCAGCCTGCCGCAAAATATGGCGGCGGTGGCCAGCCCGGCCGCGCTGCTGATTGGCTGGGCAGTGACCGGCGTTGGCATCATTTTTCTCGCGCTGGCGATGCTGCTACTCAGCCGCCTCAAGCCGGAGCTGGATGGCGGTATCTTTACCTACGCCCGGGCGGGATTTGGTGAGCTGACCGGATTCTGTTCTGCCTGGGGATACTGGCTCTGTGCGGTGATCGCCAACGTTTCCTACCTGGTGATTGTCTTCTCCGCCATGAGCTTTTTCACCGACTCACCGGGCCACGCGATCTTCGGCGACGGCAATACCTGGCAGGCGATGCTCGGCGCCTCGGCGCTGCTGTGGCTGGTGCACGCCCTGGTGCTGCGCGGGGTGCAGACCGCCGCCAGCATTAACATGGTTGCGACGCTGGGCAAGCTGCTGCCGCTCGGGCTGTTTGTGCTGCTGGCGATTGCGGCGTTCAACTACGACCGCTTCAGGATTGATTTTACCGGCATCGCGCTCGGTAAACCGGTGTGGCAGCAGGTGAAGGATACCATGCTGATCACCCTGTGGGTGTTTATCGGCGTCGAAGGTGCCGTGGTGGTCTCCTCACGCGCCAGGGATAAAAAAGATGTGGGGCGCGCCACGCTGCTGGCGGTGATCGCCGCGCTGGTGGTTTATCTGCTGGTGACGCTGCTGTCGCTCGGCATCGTGCCGAGAGCCGAGCTGGCGCAAATGCGCAACCCCTCGATGGCCGGGCTGATGACTGCCCTGCTGGGCTCCTGGGGTAATCTGGTGATTGTGGTCGGGTTAATCGTTTCGGTGTGCGGTGCCTATCTGAGCTGGACAATTATGGCAGCAGAAGTCCCGCTGGTGGCGGCGCAGCATGGCGCATTTCCGCGCCTGCTCAGCCAGCAGAATGCTCGCGGTGCGCCTGCCGCTTCGTTGTGGCTAACCAACGGCTGCGTGCAGCTTTGTCTGATCCTGATTTGGCTGACTGGATCCGATTACAACACCCTGCTGACCATCGCGTCCGAGATGATCCTGGTGCCTTACCTGCTGGTGGGTATCTATCTGTTTAAGGTGGCGCGGGAGCGCAAGCACGCGGCTGCCATGGTGGTCGCCATCGGTGCCAGCGCCTACGGCGTGTGGTTGCTGTACGCCTCGGGTCCACTGCATCTGCTGCTGTCGGTAGTGCTGTATGCACCGGGCATCGCGCTGTTTTTGTTTGCCCGCCGCGGTGGGCGTGCACAACAGGCGCTAAACCGGGCGGAAAAATCGATGATGGTTGCGCTGGTGCTGGCGGCGCTGCCCGCCGCATGGATGCTGGCGCGCTGAGGATTAGTGCGGCACGACCGGAATGACCACGTTCAGCCGGTCGTCAAACTGAGTGAGTTGCAGCGGCCGGGCGTACTCCTGACGGATACTCACCATCTGCTGTTCGGAAAGCGGATAAGGCAGCAGGATATCGAAATGGTCAATCTGCTGCTGCTGGGCCAGGGTGATCAGGCGGGCAATATTGATTTCGTCACTGACCTGGGTGGAGATAATTTGCAGCGCCAGATCTTTCAAACGCTCCGGCGATGAGGTGCGCGGCAGATCGGCCGGTTTGCGGGTAATCATGCCAAAAAACGGTATAACCCCGTAGATGGCGTCGACAAAACTCCAGCGTTTTTTGCACGATGCGGAGAGAAAATCAATGTAGTTGAGGCAGATGGGGTTACTGTACTCTGCTGCGACCCGCTTTTTATCCGACACTCTTCTCTCCTTATCCATCTCTCAACCGCTGACCTGACGCTGATGCACCCTCATTTCACAGGGGTATCATGACATATTCGGCCGGGATTATACTACATAAGCCCAATATTTGGCGTTGATTAATGGTCGTTAAGCCTGGATAAGGATAAGCTACGTTTCTCTGTAGCGATGAACCGGCACTATGAACAAAATTGTATTCGTTGAAGATGATAAAGACGTAGGCGAACTGATCGCCGCCTATCTCGGACGTCACGATATTGAGGTGATTGTCGAGTCACGCGGCGATCGGGCAGAAGAGACCATTGCCGCCGCCTGCCCTGACCTGGTGATGCTCGACATCATGCTGCCAGGTAAAGACGGCATGACGCTGTGCCGCGATCTGCGCAACAGCAGCAGCTGGTCGGGCCCTATCGTGCTGCTGACCTCGCTCGACAGCGACATGAACCATATTTTGTCGCTGGAAATGGGGGCGAATGATTACATCCTTAAAACCACGCCGCCTGCGGTGCTGCTGGCGCGACTCAGGCTGCACCTGCGCCAGGCGGGTGTCAGCAGTGCGCACGAGGAGATTGCACCCAGCGTGGCCGGGCAGAAGATGCTGCGCTTCGGCACGCTGAGCATCGACCCGGTTAACCGCCAGGTCGCGCTGTCGGATGATATTGTCGCCCTGTCGACCGCCGACTTCGACCTGCTGTGGGAGCTGGCAACCCATGCCGGAACCATTCTCAACCGTGACGCGCTGCTGAAAACCCTGCGCGGCGTCAGCTATGACGGCATGGATCGCAGCATTGATGTGGCGATCTCGCGCCTGCGCAAAAAGCTGCTGGATAGTGCGACCGAACCCTACCGCATTAAAACCATCCGCAATAAAGGCTATCTGTTTGCTCCGCACGCGTGGGATGCGCAATAAATGAAGAAGCTGTTTATTCAGTTTTAACAGGTGCGAAATTCATAAGTACCTGATTTTATGATAATTAACCATATAAACAGGTGCTTATGATAATGGCCATCTGGACATCGACAGGCATAAACGGCCATTTTCATGCCCCTTTTCATGCCCCCGGAATGTGTTTTGCCCCTAAATCTGCCCCCAGCCAGCCTCACCGACTACCTTCCTATTTCAAAGTCCACTCAGCTATTCGGTGGTGACGGCCATATGATCTTGTCTGGCTGACTCGCGTCGACGCGGTTGAGTAACACCCGATATTTCTTCCACGCTAACAACAATTTGCTTTCTTCTTCCGTGGCAATCCCCAATTCCACAGCAAACTCAAGCGGGGCCATTGCTTCAGCTGCGGTGCGACTAAGTGCCGCCTTCGTTTTTTCTGCAGCCTCCTGCTTTTCTTCAGCTGAAAGCGGAATCTCAACCGCCTTTTCACCGTCAAACATCCAGCGCCCGTTTATAGCCAGGTTAGCAGGCTTTCTGACCAACTCAGCTACATAGAGGTCCAGAGGGAAAAGCTCAGATGCATCATAAGAAAAAGCACGAATAATGCCATTGTCGTCATAAACAACTTTGATTCTATTTACGGCGAAATTTTTCTGACTATTGTACCAATCAGCACCATCTTCATTTCGTAGAAATAAGATGCCGGAATCTGAACCAGCAGACTTATAGAGTGTCCATTTTGAATTGTTCATATTGGTCCTTACGTGTAAGCAACAGTGACCCAGGCACCGTTAATCAGTTGCTGAAGAGGACGGTAATACATATAGCCAATTTGGTTGCCTTCATTGCCGTTTCCGCCTGTTATAACGCACCCTCGCGGTGCCTCTGTCATCGTTCCATCTGTCGTTATCTGACCGCGTGCGCCCAAGCGAACACCTGCCACATAGCGGGCATTACTTTCTGCTTTCGTGTATGCGTCAAGGTTTGCTTTTAGCAGGTATTCATTCCAGGCACCCCACGGCCCGTTACCATTCCAAGGCCCGCTCAGCCCGCGCTCATACTTCCTGCCTGTTCCGAAAGCGGTATATTCCTGCTGGCAGCCATAGGCAGACGGAGTCACCAGCAGCGTACCCGCCTGGGCTATGGGATAATTGTTCGCAGGTGTTGCATTAGCATTTGACCCCTGAAAATAAACTCCCGCGCTGGTTGTTGCGCCTAACGTATTGAGATTAACGTTTAGCTGTGCACCAACCGAGGGGAGTGCTCCAATATCCCGGGGGGTAGGTTTATTAGTTGTTGTATAAAAACCAGACCAGTCAGCTTCGAATCCGAACCCGTCGCGGCTGCTTCGATACCATATTCCCTGATTTTTATAATCGACCTTAAACTGTACGGAGCGTGTACTCCCTGCACCCGAAAAAAGATGAAAAATAAGCTGAGAAGCGCCACTGAGTTGCAGAAGATATAGACCGCTTTTTGCGTTCCACGCTGGCGGGCTTGTACTGCTCCCTGACAGTCCATCGGGTATAGCGTTAACATCAGAAGCGGTTGGTTTTTTCCCCGTGTGGTAAAACTCGTTCCACGGGTTCCAAGTTTTAGTGTCACCGTTGCGGGTTCTGAATCCAGCCCTTGCCCCCGCGCCATTATATTCCGCGACTATTTGAGTGTTATACCCGCCACCTACGCCAGAAAAGTCCAAAAGAGAACCAGTGAATGTCGGAGAATTCGGTGCATTGCTATAAACAAAACTGACTGCATTCCCAGGCAGGTCATTTGCATCGCCGACATTGCCCGCAGACGGATCTACCATTGCCCTGACGCTTCTTGCTGCCAGCGCTCCACCATTCACCAGGACGCGGCCAGGGGTTATGTCATCTTTCGATGTCTGTACATCACGAAAAGCCGCTGTTCCTAACCCTGCATATATTGCTCCAGGATTCGCCACGTTTAAAAATGTTTTTGTTCCATCCATAACACAGATTAATGGCACATCTTTTAAAATATCATTGGCGGCTAGCTGTGTTTTGTTGCCTTTATAGAGTGGGAAAGTTCCAATCACCCTCCCCCCCAAAGTAATTTGCAGCGTTGCGCTTCCTGTATTGGCCGCAATTGGCGTTATTACGATTGGGGTTTTGATTACCCAGTCACTGGAATTATTATTGAAAAATGTAGAAGGCAAAACAGCAGTAAGCGCATTGGGGGTTCCGCCAGCAGTGGCACTTGTGAAGTCACCAGCCTGCAGCTGCTCGATTTGCACGAATGACTGTTCTGATCCACGCGTTGCAAAGTTAGCGACGACATCATTTAACGACCATCCTTTAGCCGCAGTGCCTTCCTGCCCACGGAGCACTGTTAACGAGTCATTGCTGACAGCTGTTAAATGACAAATTTCAAATACCGTCTGTTGGCTATCTGTCAGCGTGAGCTTCGCATAAACCCTGTGAGGGCTGTTCGGATTGTTAAAGTCTGTTGTGAGCAGCTTTGCGAATCCATCACCAGCGCCGGGAGCCACATTAAATGTGGTCTGTGAAGAAGTAATATCAGATGCAAGCGCCGCAGCTATATTATTACCGAATCCTGTAATCATTATTCATTTACCGTAACATTGAATGTGTAAATAAATGGCAGGTTGACCAACCCCTGACCTATTGCAGTTATTAAAAAAGTACCTATCCCATCACCATAATCAGGAACCTTTATATTGAAAACCCCACCAACACTGGCAACGCTAATGTCGAATGTATTTTGTAAAATGGGGTCTTCACCAGCCTTACCATGGATAAAACGAGCCAGCCGGCGCTTGAGCCAGGGGACTGAAAACTGAAACCCATCGCCCTTGTAAAAATTCCACGTGAGTATTCGCTTAAAATATTCATCAGGCAGATACTGCGTTTTCCCTGGTTGATATCGTTTCAAACGTGCATAGGGAATTGTGTTGTACTCGACTGTATTGTAAGCCCCCTTTGCAACACTCCCTTCTGAAATTTTCACATATGGTCTTTTCTGCCCGTAAATGCCCTCTGCTATCCAGTCGAGTAAATAGCCGTTTATATTGCTATTCGGCCAGTACGGTAATGACAGATGATTGAAGGCTGTTAGATATGTTTGGGCTATCGAATTATACGCTGTGAAAAATGCTACTACGTTTGGGTCGTCATTATATTGAACGAATGGATATGCTGGAATTATTTTATTAACTGGAGCTGCCATACTGTTGCACCGTCACGTGAGATTGGTCCGTGGTGAAATAACTGTATTCACCACCAAATACAAGCCCTGTGCCATCTGTGGGTGGCACAATCACACCATTTATACCGACGCTAATTTCGATTAAAGAAATCTGCGTTGGGCTAATCATCGGCGTTAATGCTTCGAGGAAAATTGTCTCGATTTGATATGTGTTCACCGGTTCACCGATGGGTATCGCGTTGATGTAATCGACCACATGGTATGCCGCAGCCACAGCAACACCATCAGGATCAAGCTGGTCAGATACCCTCGTGTTCCACGTCAAAATGATGGTGACCATCTGTGATGTGGGGAGGATTATTGGTATGTCGTAATGGTCAGGGTAATCAGTGATCGTCACCGTTATGCTGTCAGGTTTAAACCCGCTGCTTTCGACTACCTCTCCAGTTAATACTGAGATATCAGGGATAGCATTGTATGCGGCCAGCCCTACCTCATTAGGATCGCCACCTCCAACAACTAACGCCCACTTTCCGGTGCTCACGTTTCTGTATGAAATAAGGTTACTTTTCACGCCGGGAACTTTTTGCAGCAGCGTCCGTAAGAAAGACGGCACGCCCTGAGCGGTTGCCATTCCAGCCTGCATGACCTGGGCCCGGTATGACGATATGGGCTGGCTGTCAGCCCCAGGCAGACCTGCAGTGATATTTGTACAGGTCAGAGTAATCGTGCTAGGTACTGAGGTGATAATTTGCGTGACGCTTCCTGCTGGCACCGCCCACGTTCCACTGAGAACTGCCAGGCAATAAACCGGTTCAGTCTGGCCACTCGTTGGAACGACAGTATTATTCTGCACTGAATACTGATAATTCCCATCAGATACAGTAAAACCTTTGGGGACAACAAACCCCGGATTGCCCATGAATACCACGTTTACCGAAGTGTTATAGCCTACCCCCTGCACCACCCCATAGATGTTCCCATTCTGCATCAGCAGCGGCTCGTTCGCGCCATACGGCGATACCGAGTTGATAGTGTCCACCATGGCACTATCAATAAGTGCCAGCGCGCCGGTTGCTGTGCTGGCGAGATCAGTGATTAAACCAGCAGGCAGGTTAGCCGTGTATCCAGGTACAATCGCAGCTACGTTGGTGATAAGATTTGATAGAAGTGTTTTTGGTGGCGTGGGTTGTGCGCCGGATTGAGTCACTATTACAGGCAAGTCAGACATATTTTCCTCTAAAGGATATTTATGAAAAGAATAAATTTTAGTTTTACATTGTGTTTACTACTTGTAGGCTGCGCAGGAAGCAACCCTGTTTTAAAAACAGATGGTTATTATTCAAATGGGAATAAATTCCTTTATTGTAAGAACCCTAATTTGTTTGATGCCAGAATAATTAGCTTCATTAATATGAAATACTTATCAAATAGTGACAAAAAAATCACCACCATCATTAACACACAGGATGTAAATAATGATAACTACACTGTCAAATCCCCTTTGCACTGCATCGGGGAAGTGATTTTGACCGATGGAAGCCAACGGAATTTCCAAGCAACGATCGACATCCCGAGGGAAAACTCCCCTAGAATTGAATCGTTAAGCTTTTCAAGAAACCTTTTAAAGGAAGAAGCTGATAAAAAGGCATTCTTGAAATCTTTTAACCTGCCAGCAATCATGTATTGTCAAGATTTGATGGAAAGAGTTCGTAGCACTTACGGTAAAGCTCCTTTGTGTGTGCCAATAATAAAAAACTCCTTAAATATCACGAAATCATCCGGGCTGATTGGGTTAAGTGACGACCAAACACCGAGCGGGATTTATTTCTACATGAATATAATACCAGGGCAGCTTAGTGGTGATTACTCATATGATGAAAATGAATTGAGCACGTTGATATCCATACTTAAGATGCAAAACAAAGGAGTCTGAGGTTTTATATTAAACCGCAACCTGCCCTCTAAAAGTCACTCCATTTAGAAAAATAGCTTGAATATCGTAGGTGGGGTTAATAGCTCCATCTACTTTAGCAATCGACAATGAGGCAAAGTAACTGGCGAACTGCTGCTGCGTCATGTTGACATAATAATCAGGGTTTACCTGGGTGACGATAGATTGCTGTGTCGGTATGCCGTATTGAGCATAAAATGGCGACTCCCCTAACCCCAGCTTAAGAGTCTGGATTAGTGTTGTTAGCCAGCCGTAGGAAAAATCCCCGTTTTCATCAGGTGCAACTTCCACCCATTTTTTATTACCGCTAGCGTCGGTGACACGCCCCCAAGTTCTCATGGCTAACCTTCTCCCGGAGTTGGTGGATCAGATGGAATCGTTGAACCTCCCGGTTCAACACCTACGACGTTATGAGGATGTCCAATGAGACTAACGCCCCCAGCCACAACATCATTCGTCACGTTCACTGGTCCAATAAACGTAGCTGTGGTGCTGGTCATCTCACTCGCATCCTGGACGATTGAGCCATTCAGGTGGATGATGCCTTTTAAATAAATATCTGTGGCTTCCATGTAAATGGCGTCAGCCTTTTCAGTTATTTTTCCTTGTTCAACTGTAACCGAGCTAGCGCCATCAGCGGTCTTAATGATGGCCCCGTCAGGTCCGTAAAGGACTATTTTATTCGGATCCTCAGCAGTCCAACCTGCATTTGCTAGCGGAACAAAAAATAATGGTGTTAATGATGCAACAAATGACGCACTCGCGATGCCGGTACCGAGTCCCGAGACGCCACGTAGCGAGACGTCGGCAGCTACTGTAACGCCCTTATCTCCATTCTGGATTGGATAGCGCAGATACTCAAAGGTCGCTACAGGGATAGTAACCTGGGGATATTGTTTGCCATCGGGCAACATATCGAATTGCACGGTAACAATCTGCCCTTTTACCGCGACAACATGGCAGGGCAGCGAGCGCCCTGATATAGCGGCCCTGTCATCCGCTTGTACCTGGACCATATTCGACAGGGCTTTGCCAAATGCGAATTTTTGCGAATCACTCATATTATTTTGCCAGCGCAACGGCCTCGTAGATGGTTACCCAAGAATTGCTGTTATCCGGGTTCAGATATTGCCCGACATAGCGCACCGAGGTAATAAGGAATTTCCCTGAAAAATTCACGGTATTGCGCAGCATGGCGTAAGAGCGATCGTTATTCACTGACAGCAGTGATGACGGCCCAGAAATTATGTCCGCGGGCAATTCTACAGAGTCACCACACCGCAGATCCGCGCGCATCGGGCATTTGAACGACACGCTTACCGGGCCAATCCAAGTCGGCTGGCCGGCAAGTTCGTATGGGAGGATCATAATTCCACTACCTGACTCAGCAGACGTATTGTCAAAAACCCTAATAAGACGGTTTTGCATGACCATTTGCACGCCGGTATAGCTATCTGAGTTGATCATGGCAAAGGACTGACTACGCATTGTCGCCGCCAGCTGGCCTATACGGTTGTACACACCTACGCCATCCTCCGCTAGGATCAGCTTATCGCTTATGGAAATGTCGAGGGTAAATTCTGGGAAAGCCACCTGTAGAGCACGGCGTAAAACATCACTGAGCTTTTCCCCTTTCTTCCCGTCGAGTGTGATACTCAACGCCTGCCCCTTATCATTCAGCAACGGGCTCGGGTTTACGATGAGGTTCAAAGATTGGTGTGTGCCTATCCAATTTGCATACGGATTGTAGATCTGCCCGCTGATTATTAGGCCAGCCTGATTTGGGTTCGCAAGAGGCAGTCCAGAGCTGAAACCGGCATACAGATTTAGCTGGTAGCCGCTGAGCTGCACACTCTGGCGAAGCATTGAAATCGGAAGGCCGTATATCGCTATCATGGTCCCGCTGCTGATCACATCATATCCCGTAATCAGCGCGTCAAATTCTATGTGTAACCCACGCCCTGGCGTTTCAGATGTGTCGAAGGGGCCGATTGAATTCCCCTCTCCATCAACCGCAGGCGCGCCGTTTTTATCCGTTATCTCGAGACGATAGTATTTCATCAGGTGGCCTCGAAGTGGCGGCTACTCCCACGATAGACCAGCGAACCTGGCGCGTACGGGAGTGCGAGATTAATATCGTAAAATTCTGGGGACTCAATCAGCGGAACATACACCACGGGTGATCCGGTGCTGTCGGTGAGCTTTAGAAAATAGCGGTTAGCGTACATGTTCCATGACACCGATCCAAACACCTTTACCCCGCCCACTACAGCCTGAAATGAAAACGGAACCTGCCCGTTTGGTTTGAAGGGAATAATCGTCGTCAAAATCCGACCCCCTGTGTGAACGCCTGCTGTACGCCTGACCAGGACAGGCCTCCCGGAGACGGCATCCCTGAATCAAACTTACTCATCAGATTTCCCAACACGGCTTCGAGCTGCGAGATCTGGAGCAGTGGCTGTTCAAACTCGAACATCCAGGTGTGCTGTACCTGCTTGTTCTGATCAGAAAAACCAGAGGCGTCAATGACTGACCGCAACAAGCATCCGGTATAGATAAACGAAGGCGTCATAACGATGTAGCTGCCGCCACTTAGGTTGTGCTGATCCAGAGCGAGCTTTAGTGCCGTGAAAGTCAGCGATTTTGTCGCATATCCTCCGTCATGCGTGGATGCTGGCCGGGTCATCTGCATCATGACGCGGTTTGGTTTATTAACCACCGAGTTAGCTGCAGTCGCCTGATTGTAAAAATTAAGAGTACCAATATCCTGTTGTACCAGGGTCGTACCGTTCATCGGCATCCATGCGGATGTGGGACTTAACCCAATATCACCATGAAGAAGCCCGTTCGCCACACTCAGCCCCTCAGTGAAAGTTGCGATGGGGAGTGCCCCTCCAGGAATATTGGCCGCAATTCCATCTATCAGTAGGATCGGGGAAACTTGAAAAGCCAGTTTGAAAGCCTGGCCGAAATAATTAAGAGACATTATCACCTCGGAGTTACATAGATGCCTTTCACTTGCGCGCTGATATCGGATCCTGGCATTTGATTGATATCCAATTTTATCGTGGCGCGTGCATCGCTGTTAGCCTTAGCCAGATTTCCTTTTGCCTCTGACAGTTGCCACATGATGCCAGGATGCTGCTGTATGCCACCCTCGACTTTTGGAAGGATTTTTATCAAATAATCAACAGTTTCTTTCTTGACACTTAGATTACCGTCTTCGTCGATGCGACCGCCATTATACTGCGTCAATGACTTGGCAATATCTCCGTCGTAACGCTTCATATTGTCACTTAAGTATTTTGCAGCTGCGATAGTTGCCTTGTTAGGGTCAAAAACGTCATCACCTTCTAATCCATAACCTTTAGCTGTAGCAGGCATGAACTGAAATAACCCTGCCGCACCAGACCCTTTATTAATTGCCAATGGATTCCATGAAGACTCCTTTTCAGCTATCGCTGACATAAGGCCTGCTGGTAATCCAGCGCTGTCATTTGCTTGAGAGACAAAAGCCTGAATGTTATTTTTTAGTGTGTCTGGCATCTGATATTTATTTCTTGCATCTTCCTCTGTAAAAATTCCCGTGTATTTATTCGTTAGTGGGTTTGCTCCGGGAAGTTTACCCTCCAAATATTTATCCCCAAATTTCACCAGTGCCGGATCTGCACCATCCCGCCCTGTACCTGTGCCATTTAAATCAACACCTGGAACATTACCGGCAATCCACGTGATGGCCTGACCCAGCACCTGAACAATATTTCTTACACAGTCTGCAAATGTCTTTAAATCGTTCTGAAAATCCTCCCCACCAATCCACCTCGCTACCTTTTCGATACCGCTAGCCAGCGTATCAAATAGCGCTGCCCCGTTTTTTCCACTGAGGAATTTTTTTATACTGGCTGTCAGGCTATCAGATAGTTCAGTAATTGGGCCATTTAGGCGACTAAGGGTCTTTAGGAAGGTGTTGCCTATCTGATCAGCGTTATACGAAAAATTTGAGTAAATAGCCTGATAGCTCTCCTGCGTCCCACTTCCCATACTGGTATCCAGTTGCTTTGATTGCTCCCGAAAATTCTGATTCAGCATCGGTAGACGATCGCCAATTCCCAGTACTTGATTGGCGTTAGTGCTATCAATCAACCCACCCAGCCCCATGCCATTCAGCACCGTCTGAGATACACCCGTTTTTTTATACTGCTGAAGCAACTCAGAAACCCGCTCCAGCAGCTTAGGCATGTTCTCTGCTGCGCCATCCTGAGGGTTTATTCCCAGATTTATTAAGCCAGCGAATACGGGGTTTTGTGGGTCATTCTGGGCTGCAGCCAACGTCTGCATGATGTTGCTGGTACCAGAAATGCGGGAACCATAAACGTTATTTGCAGCCTGCATTTGCCCGGTGGAAATGTTCATTCCCTGGCTGGTACGGTACGTGTCAGAGGCTGATCGCGCTACAAGGTTGTAGCCAAACGGCCCCGCCACGCTCAATGCGGCAACTTTAGCCCCCCAGGACAGCGTGGACGTAAACAAGCCCTTCAGCGTGCTGGTTGTCGCGCTGAGGGTCTTATTGATCAGGCCAAACGTCCTGACCGTTCCCTGAGCCTCTTTATTCAAATTTTTCAGAAATTTGTTAAAGCCGGTTTCCTCCTCCCCACCCGGGTTAGTTTTCGGATGGTTTGATCCCGGGATAGGTTTAGGGGGCGCCTGAGCTGGGAACCCCCCAGGCCCAACACCGAAAGCAGCTTTAAATTTTTCCGAAATTTCGTGAAGCTGGCGAATTTTCTCTTCATCGATATCGAGTGTGAGAACTGGAAGTTGATTTCCGGCCATCAAAATACTCCTGGCGGCTTACACCGAAGCAGATCGCGCAGCTGCGCCGCCGTTTTAAGGTTTATCCCGGTATTAGTGAAGAGTTCTGGGAACCCGATGCCAGAGCAGTGGTCGAGGATGTCGCTGACGACGTGCTCTCCGTCTCGCCAGAACTGGCGGGTGGCTTCAATGTCGCTAATGAATCGATCCATTCCATAAGGCCCGAGGATGTGGTGGCACTGTTCCACAGACCAGATACCGCCTTCATCAAGCCCTTCGCCTGATCCGGTTTGTTTATCGCAGAGACGCATGTAAAAAAAACAAGCTCCCCGATCACATCATCCAACTCAACGATTCCGCCATCGAGCGCCACGTCGAGGGGCTTCGTATCCCACCCCTTACCTTCCACTGGATAAACCAGGTTTGAAAGGCGGATAATTTCAGTCACCAGGGTGTTACGCACCCCTTGAGCGCCTTCCCAGATGTTTTTATTAACCGAAACACGCTCCAGCATGAGATACGCGATGCGGGGGCCAGCAACAACACCCAGCCCTTCATCAAAGATCGCCGCGAACGTCTTGCTGAGAATGAAAAAATGCTCTTTATAAACTTCTTTAGAGATCGGCGTCGAATGGATGTAGGCCGTCCCCATCTCAGTTTCGACTGGCACGATCAGGTTCATGGCGCGATTAATTTTCATCAGAAGTCCCACATTGAAGAGTTAACGTAGTAGGTGCCAGTAATGGTGATGACAACGCCTGGATCACCGCCAGAAAATGTCATATCGCCGACATTGGTAATAGCGCTATTTGTCATATCAAACTCACCGAAAACACTGCTATCGGTGTACAGGCGCACATCACCCAGCAGTGCATCCACCTCCCACTGCGCCTTGTATTGCGCACCAAGAGCCTGACTGCGCAGCAGGTGCACTTTTGCCTGCACCTGGATATAAGGCTGTGGCGACTGAACTACGCCAGTCATAGCCGGCAGAGGCTCGACGAGAGTTCCCTGAAACACCAGCTCTACCCCTTCTTTAGCCAGATATGAGGCCGAAACATTCAGCTCAGGGTGCTGAGTAAATTTGGCACTGGCCCGAACGCGGTTAAGCACACCGGGGGAAATCATTGGATTTGGCACTGTTCAGCTCCTTTTATGACAGCTGCATTGTCACGTTGATATTGAAGATAATTTCCACGAAACCCCGCATTGGGGTATAGGAAGCCGACAGGCCCGCATAGCGGCCAATGCCGTAGTCATTAGGATTGTTTTTCACATAGACTTTAAAAGGGACTGCGTTTACAGGTGTCTGGCCATTCACCAGCCCGTATGAAACTCCGGTGTTGAATACACCCTGCGCAACCATCTGCAGGCGATCGATGCCGTCCTGGTTGTAGTACAGCGGGTTAATCGGGTTATTGCTGCCGTTTATCACGGCGTTGGCCAACTGCATATCAACGTTAATTTGTACCCAGTCAACGCTGTACCAATACGACATATCGTTGCCATCGCTGGTCACACCAAGGATCAGAATGGTGTTCGCTATCCCACCTTCTGCGCCAGTTCCAACATAGTTGATATTTTGCTTCGTCATCGTCGCCAGAATTGAAGATTTTGACTTGTTGGCATTAACTGCCTGCAGGAAGCGAAACGCGAAAGGCGGCACTTTGTTTATTTCGCTCGGAGACGCAGAAATCAGATTCCACATCACCGCCGCTGCTGCATTGGTCACCGGGTACGTGTCGTCACACACCGCGACAATCGATTTAATGTTGTCATACGGCGTCAGATAATTGGTATCTGTCGCCTCACCTGTCAGAGTGAAGAAGTATTGCTTCGCTTCGTTGCCCGCGTAGAGTTTTGCCAGGGTGGTAAAGTCAGGATCTTTATCCCAGGTGAACGGGACCAGGTATGCGTAAAACCGCTTAACTGGCTCCTCGATGTAGGTTTTCAATGCTGCCACTTCGTCAGCCACACCATTCTCTTTGTAGCCCAGCTCCAGCACATGCAAACCGATTGAGTTACCTTGCGCGAAGAAGCTATTCACCGCGGTAACCAGATCATCACTTCCCTCGAGCGCACATTTCCCGAGTGTTGTTGGTGTTCCATCCAGCACTGATCCGGCAATAGTCCAGTTCAGTTCACCACCCAGCGCTACTGTTGCGGTATACGTACCATTCCACGCTGAAGGCGAGCAACCGCTGATCGTTACATCAATTTCATCACCGGGTGCTCGGCCCAGCCTATCCCCACCGACTAACGTCATTGTGAAATCAGAGCCGTATGAGGACACTTCAGCACCCAGGGAACTGATCGCGTTTTGAACCAGGTCGCTAATCTCAGAGTTTTGGGTAATTAATATCGGGGTGCCGGGGGTTTGCAGAGTAGCACCAGCAGATATTACAGCGCCCATCTGCTGCAAATTAGACGGCGTAGCGCCGATTGTTTGCGAGACGTTAACCGTGACGATGTTGTAAGTCATTTTTCGACCTCATAATTAAATATCACGTCTTTAATAAGTTGGCGGGAGATATCGCTTGTCGTCATCTGGTAGTAATTGACGTCGAAATCGATATATTTCTTTTTCGCCAGCGCGTTGATTTCCACCTGGTTAGATTTTTCGTCATTCACCACAGGAATATTTGTAATGCCAAACTGCTCGTCATCGATGGCCATTTCGACCACATAGTCGAGAAAACCCAGCGCCCGATCGTTACTGAATCCATACAACGTCAGTCGCACCCGGTCCTGAACAAGCTGATAGCGCTCGCCCTCTGTCGTTCTGGATGCCATCTGTAGCGGCACACTGCCCTGCACGTCGGCGACGATATAGGGTGGTTGCAGGTTAGACGGCGAAAGAAATGACGGATAAACGGTCGCAAACTGCTTTAGCGCCAGCCAAATCGGAATGCTATTCGACAGGATCAGCTCGTCTGAGATTTCATCTGGGCTGTCGATAATCTGGGTACGCATAGTCGGCAATATTGCCGTTCCCCGGTAGTGGAATATTCCAGCCTGGGTATATCTGCTATCCATCCGCGAAAATGCGAATTGAGTACCCGCATATTCTCCCAGATAAATAGAATCGGGATTTTCAACATTAAAATCGTCAATCTGCTCTACAGGCGTGAATATGATGCTGTTCACTGACAGTGAGGCCGTTGCTGATTGTTCCGTTGTAACCTGTCGATGCAGACTGCCCTTGATCGAGACTGTATGAGGGTTAACAACCCCCAGCCGTTCCAGTTCATCAGTGGAAAGGATCGCTGCGTTAATCCAGTACACAAATCCATCCAGAGGCAGTACCTGCTTAACGTATAAGCGGAAGGCAATTTCCTGCCCGGATGAAATGGTTTCGACCGCTGACTGTAGAACGGTCGCGAGCTGTGAACCGGTATTCTCGGCTAATTCATCAAGACTCGGCATCGTTATCTATCCACGCGACAAAAGAAGACTTGAAAAGCCCACCATCGATAAATGATGGCCGGCGCGCGCCAAATTCCTGCTTTAATCGCGAGTTTTTACCCGCGATCGCCGCAAGCGTAGGCACACCATCAACAGACAGCCCCGCCATCTCCTCACGCTCTAAGAAAGTATTAAATGACTGCATGGTGTCGCCCAGTAACTCGCCGCTGCTGAGAGGTGCACCATGCTGAAGGTGGTTGATGATGGACCAGGCCAACGCCTCGCCTACTTCCGGGATAATTGTGTCCTGATGCGCCTCCCAGAAGTGGGTAAAGATTTGATATTGGTCCTCAAGGTGCTCGGCGACTTCGTGGGTTGTTGCTGACCTGTCGCCGTAGTCATATGGAACATCGATGACACCCAGACAGACTTTCACGGTGTGTACCCCCAGAGCGGCCCCATTTCCATCAGCACAGCAACGACCTGGCGACCGTAGGGATCTTGCATCATCTGTAAATCAGCCAATGTCAGATTACTGAGCGCATCACCTATGACGATCGCGCCGGATGTTCCCTGGTCTGACGCCGAACTCATTAAACCGGTAATTAGTTTCCCCAGACCCAGCGCCTTGCGCATATCAGCAAAATACGTGCTTGGTGGTATGTCATTGCCATAGTTCAGCAGAATGGATGCCGCGGCGTTGTAAACCGTGGCGGTATGGATGGTCGGAAGCTGGCAAAGGCCCATTCCAACGTTGACGATTTCAAGCGCTGCGCTATAGCAGCACTTTAATGTCGGTGAGTCGTTTGCTATGGCGCTTTCCGGTACACCCATCACGCCGCGAACGAATGCGAGGAATCCCTCAAACGTTGGGCGCAGGGTCATTATTTGGTTACCTTCACCGTTTTGTTCAGTTTTGGAGGGTTTTCCTGATCTGCGTTAACAGGCTCGCCTACGATTTCGATCTGCACTTCACCGGGTTTTGGCACCTGACCGCTCTGCAGAACAGCATTATCGACCGCATTGCTCATGGAAATTGCGTTCGCTTCCAGAATCGACTGAGACATATCGTCCAGGTTTTCAACTTTCTGTTCTGCATTCTCTTCAATTCGGCCAACGGTTACCGGCTTATCGATGGCGTAACACATACCGGAAAAAGTCTTGTCCACATTATCGCAGCGCTGGAAGCCATAAGGCTCATGCTGTTTGATAATGTGGTGGATAACATCTGACTGATTGTCGATCACATGCTGACTACCAGCGCGAATCGTCACACCGAAAGATTGCGTCTTCTCTGGCAACTTATAATTAAAGTTGTGGGCCTGGCGAGAACAGTTAGCGATATAAAGTTTCATGAATTTTCCTCAAAAAAATGGGGAGTTTTCTCCCCAAATCCATCAGTTATTACAACGAGGGTTGTTACGAGTATTTCGCGGAAAGCAGCGTGACGCCTTCAGAACGGAAGTTCCAGCCAGGTGTAGAGCGCATGGTATACAACGTGGTAATGCCGCCATCCGGCATCGGTGAAGGAATTTCTGTCGGCGCGGCAACATCACAGAACATCACGTTCACGGCTTTCTGATTCGGCATCAGGGTCGCGAAAATGTTGGTGTTAAGTTCCTGCCGCGCTTCCGGGATTTCCAGCTCAGGGTTAGTGACGATGATCAGGTCAGTGCCACCCGCGCCTTTGCCAATAAGCGTGTCATCCTGGCAGAAAATGACATCATCTCCGCTGGCACCGTTCGCGATACTTTTAATCATGGTGCCAACTGTTTCAGTACCGCCGCCAGGACGTTGATAGCTGGTCAGCTCAACAACGCCAGTCCATTCCAGCGCCTTCATGAAACGCTGAGGGCATAGCACTACGGTAACCAGCGCCTGTCCTAACAGCATCATTCGGGTTTTCTGGTCAGCAATAATGCCCAAGACAAACTTCGCCATTTCACCCGAATCCCAGGTTGTATAGGAGTCGTTGCCGCTGCTATCACTTCCGAGGTTTACCGTAATTGCATTCGGGGAGTTGGCGATCCCCTCATTGTTGGAAGCCTTCACACCATAAATAAGCATGTTGCGAAGCTGCTGTGCATGGCCTTGGCGGTTAGCCAGCTGCAGGCCGCTGTTCAATGAATAACCCCAACGGCTCGCCGCATCAGTATCGAGGTAGCTGTACTGAGATCGGGAATAGATGCGGTATGTCATCATCTGGTCATAGCTGGGAAGGATGCTGGCAGACGGCAGTTGTCCGGGTAGCGACTGGCCAACCTGCACTTGAGTCGTAGCACGCAGATATTTCTGGTAAACAACCAGGTCATTTGACCCCATACGTGCCGACGGCGCGCCGCCTGGCAACATTTCAAAGGCACCGGATGCCATGCTGTACTGCATGACGATATCCGGCTGCATCATGGAAGGCGATACCGTGGTAATCGCTGGTGCGAATGCGCTCATTACTAACTCCTTAAATCAAGAACAGGCCACATGGCTTGTCCAGCTCTTTACGAAGATCTGGCTTTATTTTGTCGAGGGTGACTTTTTTGGGACCATCCAGGGGCTGGTCACGTAGTGCCCCGCCATCAAGGACGAGGCGGCTGTAAATTGAGGTAAGGTGCTGGCGTGTGATGTTTTCGGATGGCGCTTCACGACTGGCCGCTACGCGGAGCCTTTTACTCCACAGCAGCAAAGATTTTTCGTTGTCCCACCCCTTATTTACATAATAATTGACCGCGTCCGTCAGCACTTCATAGAGGGTTTTAGGCTTCCTCTTCTTCCTCGTCTGGCTGGTTCGTTTGTCCGCCATTGTTAAGATCCTGCGGTGGTGGTGGCTGATATTTCGAGAGAGCTTCCATATCAATGATCATCGGGGAATCACCATACGTTTCGGTGGCGTTAGTAACGCTGGCCACCCAGTCAACAGCCATTGCCCTGTTCACCGGATCAAGCTGAGGCCCCAGGATGGCAAACAAAGCAGCAGCCTGCTGTATAACCTTACCGTCACTTTCCCGGCGTTTATCTGGCGACTCTTCCACCAGCTCTTGCCATTCAGCAGTAAACTCCCGCGACCACATGTAAAAAGTGGTCTTATAGTCTTCGGTGATAATGTCGGGGAAATCGTTTTTCAGGTTGATGTAAAAATCTTCGTTCCATGCAATGAACTGCACCAGGCGCTCGAAGTAATCCATCACCGGCTCAATATTCTGCCGGACGCTATCTACGTACTGGCTGATCGCCTTCGAATCCTCCTTCCCTTCACCGAAACCGTTTGAAAATGCCTCCTCTTTAATGAGAATGGCGGGAACATCACTACCCGCGGCTATGTCACTAATAATGTTGTCGCGGGCTGTAGAAAGCGCTTTGTCGATGTTCTGAAGGTTCAATGACTCGATATCGTCATTCGTGCCGATACTCAGCACACCCTCGTTTTCCGATAGTTTGACGCTTTCTCTTTTTTTACCTGCCGCCGCAGCCATGATTCCGCTAACTACAGAGCCGTTTTGGTCCGTTTTGGCAACCAGAACACCCGCTTTTTTCGCTACCAGATTATTTGCAACCATGGTGCCGATGTACGACTTCAATGGATAAAGCACGCGCTGAAAAACACTGCGGCCAGTAAAGCCGAAGCTCGAATTCTGATATTCGAGGTAGATCGGTGTGCCGTGGAAGATTTTCAGCGTGCGGGACGGATGCCAGTTTTTTGACGCAATTTTCAGGGTGCCATTAGCCTGCTGGAAAAACCTGCTGTTTGGGTTTTGGTCAGTGACCATTGAGCCAGCAGCATTGAGCGGATCCCAGACATTGATGTAAACGTCTTCTTCCTGAAGGCCAAAGGTGGGAATCGGGTCTTTGCAAGAAGCCCCATCCGTGCCTACGCCGATGGAAGCTGCGCCATAGCATCGGGACACGAAAAAGAGGTTTTTCACCTTCTCGTTCAGCCCCATCCTTTCCCATACCTCACGAAACTGACGAACAACACGCTCGTCTGGATCAGTCTCCACGTTATATGAACGCGGTTTGCACAACGCCATGTTGATCGGCTTTTCCACCAGCTTCCCGCCGAGTGGGTGGAACTGCCAGAGCAGCTTGCAGGTCTCATACCCAACGTCACTACCAGGCTGGATAGCATCGCTGTCGAGTATTTTCATTAACTCGGAGCTGAGATTGTTATTAATCTGAATTTCTGCCATTACAGAAGTCCCTGTTTACAGTGCCTCGTAGTTCCCGAACGCAATGATCAGGCCATACGTGTAGCAGTCGAAAAGGTCATCAGCGCGTTTATGCGCCAGCGGGTCAGCCAGGTGGAATTTGGCGATCTGCTTAATGAGGTGATTGGATGTGTCCTGCTTGAATGTCACTGTTTTATTGAAGGCGTCACAGGTGATTTTGCATTTACCCAGGAAGTGATGACCGGATGCTAAAACAGCGCGTTCATCTTTCCCCTTTGATGTAAGGGCAGATTTGATTGGAGCCATCTGCCAGCCTTCTGATGCCGCTTTCTGGTTGAGAATGGCGCCCATCGCAGCATCTTCCATAAATACCCCCTGGCTACCCATTCGCGGGCGGCAAATTTTGGCCAGTCGTTCCAGGTTTCCATACACACCCGGCATATACTCGGGCAGCAGCGATGCTTTAATCTGCGTAACATCCCAGTCGATGATCGTTAAACGTGGCTCGGTGTAGGTCTGTTCATACGCAAAATAAACGAAACCAGTACCATCGTTTTCTGAGCCACCTTTTAGCGCCGTATCAGCCACAGCAAATATCATGTCGCAGGTAGTTGGCATCTCGACAGGTAGGCCATCCACCAGCAGCCTGTCGATATCCAGCAAAGCATTCTCGGACCAGTCAATAAATTCGGCGTCAAATTCCTGTTGGTATACCCGAGGATCATTACTCGCCTTTTCCTTTTCCAGTTCATCAGCCGGTACAAACGGGTTGCTCGACGTGGGCGCATGGTGTTCATGAAACCCCAGCGACTTGTCGTGGCAGATGGCATAGAAAAAGTTTTTTTCGTCGGTGCCATTGGGTGTAGAAAATACCCAGGCACGACCACGGCGGGTCAGAAGCGTTGGCTTAATCGACTTGGGCCAGATTTCATTGAGCATTTCCGGTGATTTGGTAAATGCAGACTCATCCAGCAGCACAACATCATATTCGCGACCTCGGCCAGCCAGCGGGTTATTGTTGGTTACCCAGAAATCGATACGGCCACCGTTTTTAAGACGGATACGGCCTTCACTGCGCGATTTCAACTTAATCAGAGGCTGTAGGGCTTCTTCCAGGTAGTCGAAGATTTCCTGCTGCTGCTTATACTCAGCGGTGAAGATCCCGACCCTGCCGCCTTGCAGCTTTTCTCCGCCTGTCTCCTTAAATAGCGAGGTGGCGTAGGAGATGGCGATATTTCCCAGAATCGCAGTTTTACCCCAGCGGCGACCACATCGCACAACGTTGTATTGGTGCTGGCTTCCCTCAGTCCAGACGCGGGATTGTGCGGCGTGGAGTTTTCTGCAAAAGATCTCCGCCATTACTCATCCTCGTCAGTGCCTTTTGTTGGCTGAACAGCTCCCGGCACCTGCAGGGCGTTATGCACAACTATCAGCTCACCGACTTTTTTGCCGTTCCGCAGGTTTTCTATTTCAACTTTTATTTTTTCATTACTGAGGCGAATACGTTCGATTTCAAGCAGACGCAATTCCCGATCCTGCTCACTCGAAGCAAGGCTGTGGAAAGCAGCCAGGTTTTTTAAAGCAGCGTCCTGGTCGCGCGTCATGACCTCAATACCGAACTTTGTTTTTTTCACACCGGCAATCAGTCGGCGTGCTGGCCCAATAACATCTCGGGTATCAGCATAAAAAACATCTTCAATGCCTTCGCCTGCGCACTTTGGACAGTCAGGATTAGGATCATCATTCTGAATAAATCCCAGACCACCGTATTCAGGTGTGGGTCGACTGTCGGCCGATGCTTTTGCTGCAGCTTTGTCGTACTCATCAACATCACGCCATTGGTAGAGGAAATTTTCTCCCCAGCAATGACGACAACACACGCGGCGCATCTGGGAGATTTCCCCCGGATCGGCAACAGCAATTTCATGCCAGTGCATGAGAACATCCTGAGCGTTTAATATTGCCAGGTCCGTTAATCTCTCAATGCCCTGGTTAATAGCCCTCGCCACCAGCGGCTTGCGATAGAGCATCCTTGCAGCCCTGTCGCCTCCTGTGTAACCCGCCTCACGATATGCCTTGTATTTGTCGCGGTGCTCAAGATATCGGGCAACAAATATTCTCTCCCTCTCAGAGAGATCAGCGAAAGATACGGAAGTTATCGGAACTCGCTTGTCGCGTTTTTTTTCTGCCCCGGCCTTTACCTTCCCTTGTCCCGTCTTTGCCTTGTCAGCATTCTGCGCAATTTTCTGCGCAGTTTTTTTTTGCGCACCAATCTGCGCAGGCTTTTTTATGTAGCGGCGGGCGCTTTCATAATTCAGTCCCTGCTGCTCGCACCATTCTTTAGGAGATATTCCCGAACTGGCGTAAGCAGCAGCAAACTGAGATCGCAACTCCTGCCAGTTGGGTTTGCTCATTAATCACTGTCCTGTTGTTTCTCCCGCCTCAAAAGCTCACGAAATGCTTGCGCATCACCGGCTTTCGCTTTCCGGTATAACGTGGTCATTATCTCTGCCTCTCCCTTTGCTCTCCCTTTACGTATTGCCTCTCTGAATTTTGCTATCGCTGCCTGGTCGGTTTTTAACGCAGGCAGGTCAATATCCAGCACATCAGCAATTTGCTGCTCATTCATTCTGCATGCAGCGAGAGATTCAATCTGGCGATAGGGAAGCATTTAACACCCCCGATTCTGTGGGGTGATTTTTTTATGCTTCTCGTTGAGAATTTTTACTGCAGTGTTGTTCCAGCTGACCCGGTGGTGAATACGCTGGTGCGACGATCCCATCAGAGAAATTTTCACGCATGAGGGTGAGAACATCACAGAATAAAAACTTTTTACGTATGTGCCAGAGGCAAGGTACAGCTCTGTCATACCTCCGCTGCTGGCCTGTGTCTGCTTCTGAAGAAGCTGGACTGCACCAACCGTCAGGAACAGTTCTCCGCGCCGGCCCAGAGTCGTGTATGTGTTCACATCCTCATTGATGCGGCCCATAAACGAAAATGGTCTGTCTGTTGAGCAGATCAGGCTGTTCATGGCTTTACGCTTCAACCATGCTGCATTCCCTGAATGTCCGAGAAAATCGCCGCCCTGCGCCATCGCGATGGTTTTAGCCGGGATGGTTTCGTAATACGCGAGCATCGCCTCAAGAATCAGGTCGATATTCGTTATCAGCAGGTAATCACGGTCCAGATTTCTACCCACACGAAATTGAAACTCCGTATAGTCATCATCCAGCTGAATGAAGTATTTGCAGCCAACCTGTCTGGCCAAATCAAAGCAGGCATTGCGCGCATAAAATATTGAGCGACGATCGCCAAAATTATCAGCCTCGTCATACCTGCTGGCGATATCAGCTTTTGAGAAAATCAGCACCTTATCGCCGAAGTATTCCAGGTATTGATCGCGTGCAGTGTCTTCATCATCGATGACGATAAACACTTTCCCGGTGTACCCTGCTTTTTTCAGCAGATTGTAGGTGTAAACCTTCTCCGGTCGTCCGTTGGTGAGGATAAAAGCACAGAAGTCTTCACGCATCGTCTTCGGCCTCTTCGCTGTAGACAATATCCACCATCTTTTTAGTCATGTGGACAAAACCGTGCTCAATAGCTTTTTCGTAGTCGATAATGACCAGAGCCGATTCCTCAAACAGCGCCTGTACATCGGCACTGGCTCCAGCGTAGAAATCTGCTATTTTGTTGAAATTAAAAACAGTGTGGCGTTCGGCGGCACTCAGTAGAAAAATTTCCACATCCTCTGGCAAACCCACACTTTTTATCTTCTTCTTGAGCCGTAGCGTTTTTTCTTCGTCATACAGTTCTGAAACCTCCGGCACCACGTCTGTCGGTTCGTAAACCGGCGTGTCGATTTTTGTGGTGTACGGATCGCTTTCATCTGCTGGCGCAGTAATCTCCACCAGCAGATCGTCAATTTCGCGCTGAGTGAAACCCGTCAGCCCGATGTCAAAATCTGCATCGAGCAAATCGGTGATCTCCAGCTTCAATAACTCGCTGTCCCAACCAGCACCTTGTGGCAATTTATTATCTGCCAGGCGGTATGCACGTTTCTGGGCGTCACTCAGACCAGACAACGTTATCGTTGGGATATCATCGATATTTAATTTTTCCGCTGCCGATAATCGGCCATGCCCAGCAATGATTTCCCCGGCTTCATCAATCAGTATCGGGTTGGTCCATCCAAATTTTTCGATGCTGCTCGCTATCTGCTGCACCTGGATGTCGCTGTGAATCATCACATTGCGATCGTAACGCTGTAAATTCGCACGCTTGAGGTACCGAATTTTAATTTTTTGTTCAGTCACTGACTTAACCTATGTAAACTGGCCCGGCTTGTACAAGCAGGTGGGCCTCGGTTGTACTCATGACTTCTGCTATGGGTATGATGGCCGTCAGCAGCTCCAACTGCTTACGGTCGCCCATTCTCCTCCCTCATAACGAGGGTTTCAGAATAAATCACTAAATAATGCGATATCCCCAGCTGAGGCGACACACGTAAAATTCTGCCATTTACTCTTTTAGAAAAATATAAAACTGTAACAGGCCATGCACTGGGAGTGCGGAGGGTGCCGTAACTGTCAAATATTCACTATCCAGCGCCATCGCAATGACGCTCTGTAGTAAATGCTTAATTAATGCCGGAAAAACGCATAGCTGCCGATGCCCTCACGGCCCATCTGCGTCTCGATATCGTTACTTTCGGCAAGCTCGCAGCCCTGCTCTTTGAACCAGTTAATCAATCCGGTTCGCGTCCAATACCAAATATGCTCATCAGGGCGAAAATGCTTCGACCGCGGAATATCGTCCCCTGAATCGAAAACGGGCACTGACACAAATACCCATTTTTCAGCTTTCGCAACGGCAATATCGGGTCTGTCGATGTGCTCCAGGCTGTCCCAGAAAGTAAGCGCCGGATAACGATCGGCATACAAATCTTGCCACTGACCACGCTGCTGCAACCACTCAACTCCGGCAGGATTCACGTCATATCCACGTGTGTTCGGCCGCGCTTCTACAAACTGACCAGCTCCTATGCCGACATCCAGCACCAGGCCGCTACCATAATGGCGCCCTACCAACCGTATGCGGGCAGCGGTCAGTTCGCGCCCCATCGGTGTATCTGCCATTTTCTTGTACCGGGAAAAATATCCGCTGTCATACGGGCGGTTTTTCGGTACCGGGTAGCGGCCCATCCCTAACTCTGGTAACCAGACTAGGCCGTTTCGAATTTCACCAGAAAATTGCTTCATGCTGCCACTCGCTTACGTGATGCCAGAAAGACGTTATCAATGAATGGCTGCACCTTATCGGCCAGGCCAGTGATCGTCTTATCGCAGTGATGTTTCATCTCCTGGCAGCGGCAATAGTTATCAGGGTAAACAAACAGCGAGCGCGATAAATCCATACAGCGGGGATCCGTGACCTTCGTGTGATGGTTATTGCCGCCGTTGCCCCCTTGCAGGCAGATCATCGGTTTGCCGTAGGCAAGCGCAGCGTGCATGACGACACACGCACCTGTCAGCACAATATCGGCCCTCTCAACCAGAGCCAGCATCTGAGTGATAGACAGCTGGCCATCGTGCAACTTACGGTGAGCGAATGGCTCGATGTCGGGGATCCACTCCTGCCCTGGTTCGTTATCAGCAATGCTGATGACGTGGAAACCGCGCAACGCCAGCATGCGGGAAACCTGATCCACATATTTGTTCAGGGGGCCGCGGCTGGCGTTGTGCCACTCTGTGCGTTCAGTTGTCGGACGTATTACAGCAACTGGCTTACCGTCCGGTACCGCAATATCCGGTGCTGGGTAATGCGGTAAATCCATCGCTGCCGGCTGGGTTCCAAACTGCTGCTGCATGGCATCGAATATTCCCCCCTGCTGCAGGTGGCCGTTGCCATAAAAGATGCGCTGGCGCGGTACGCCCGGAGGCTCATTCTCAAAGAGGACAGTTGTCTGCTGTTCACTTTTTTTCTGAGTCCGCAACGCAGTGTTTGTTTTTACGAAATGGATATTAGGGATCCCGGCATAGATTTCAGGAAGTGGAGTTTTAAGCCAGATTTCCTTTCCCTTTTCCACCAGCGCCTTAATAAAACAGCGCTGGTTGATATTGTCGCCGATGCCATGCATCCCGTCGAAATACAGTTTTTCAGGCATTAAGTGCAGCCTCGATGGTTGAACGTGGAAAGCAGGTCAGCGCGGTATGCTGCGAAGCGTTGATGATCTCAATGTCCGGCAGCAGGCTAACCAAAGAAGAAAAGTCGGTGTGCCAGCGGATAATCTCTCGCGGTACCGGATTGTGCATTGTTGCCGGGTGGCGACCATGCCAGTGTGCCCCGTTCGACAGCGTGCAATCGTAGCCAAGCAGGATCACCCTCTTGGCACCGAGGTACGCAGCGAGCTGGATTGCACGTTGCCCGGAGTTAAACGGGCCACTTGCAGACGGAGTGAATAGCTTCACACCAAACTGGAGATTTGCCCGTTTGCTTTGAGTCCAGCATTCTGCGCAAGTCTCCAGCGAGTCATGGTAATGAACCCACCAGGCAAAATCGGCGGCGTAAATGTGCTGGCAATCTGGTACTGCTCTCCAGCTTGAATTAACCGCGACGACCGGATAATCAGACCCAGAGGCCAGTGCACAGTCTTTAGCCGTCAACGACGGGCCACTGGCGACGCAGATGAATGTTTTAGTCATAGGGGGATCGGCTTAGATTGGCATTATCGCAGGCACTAAAAAAATGCCTGCTGTAATACCTACTGCATGGTCACCTGGTCGTAGGTCCGTTCACAGCTGCTTCCGGCATTGAAAGCTCTGTCAGCCTCTTCTGCATAGACACCCGCTGCTTTGTCAGATTCTCCAAGCAACTCGGCAAGCACTCTGGCGGTCTCGGCTTTTGCCGCGCCTGATTCGACAATGGCGGAAAGACGGCCTGTTTCACTCCGTCCGTATTTGGCCCGAATGTCTGCGAGCTGCTGCTGCAGGCCGTCACCAGCACGGCGAGCAGCAGCAGCATCGGCCTTAACCTTTGCCAGTTCTTCATCTGCACGTTTCTGCTCCTCATTTACTGCGTTCTGCCGCCGCTGCTCTTTAGCGCGTTCAGATATATCCCAGTGCAGCGCAGCGGTGGAATCAGCCAGGTCACGCTGCGCCCATTGCAATCGCCACGCAGCGTCAGACTGGCTAAACCCAGCGCAAAATGCTCGCCATAACAAAAAAGCCACCAGCAAAATTATCGCCAATGGCTTCCAGTATTTTTCCAGCAGAGCAATAAGCATTGTCATACCAGCACCGATTTCGCTTTCTCATAGCGTGCTTTACGGTCATCAAGGCCATTGGTGCCACCATTGATAATTTTCGTCACTGCTACGATGTCACCGCTGCGTTTCAGGCAGCCCTTCGCAGAATAGAACCAGGCCGCTGAACGCGCTGCATAACTGTCTTGTTCCAGCAGCTGTGGCACCAGCACCAAATCAGCATGTAAACCGACACCACAATCCCGGTAATTGTCGTGACCGGTTATCTGAATCAGGCCGCGACCACGATAATTCCACCCGTCATTTTCTGTGGTATTCCCCATCCGGTGGGCGTAAACGATATTAGCGATCGCCTTTTGGTTTGCTGGCTGGCTAGCGGTACGCCCGTATTGTTCAGCTGTAGTAGCTGGGAAATATTTACCAAAAGTAGCTTTCAGCCCTGCAACGGAATAATTCAGATTTTCCACTATTCGATCAAAGCTCCCCGACTCATGGCCGACCTGAGCAATAAACATGGCCTGGTCGTCATTCGTCAGGATCCCGAACTCTTTCATTGCCGCATCCAGCGGCTGAAACCAACGCGCAGCTAGCTCAGCGCTGATATTAGCCGCCCTTTTAAATTTGTCTTTTGTCATTTTTATCTCGAAAAGGGTCTTGCCAAAATCATTACGTTTCCGCGCGACGCAATAACAGCTATACATAGCGCTGCATTAATTAAGGTCTCTGACCAATTTGCATAAATATAATCGCCAGTCAAAACTCGAATAGTTACCGAGGCGCTTGCTACAATCAGGAGCCATGCGAAGAAGGAAGCAACTGGACGGTGCCTTGCGCCATTACGGCGATATAGCAGCATGCGGACGGTGATCACCGCGCAAGTCACTGCATCAACGATTAAAAGATAATCATTTAGCATCACTACCTCCTCGGCGGAATCGGTCGAAAAATCCTGTTGGATTTTGACTGGCTGACATAATAAGCCGAACAGCTACGGCTGATGCTACCAGCGCGCCCACCGGCTCATGCGCTTTGATATCGCCAGGTGTTGCCCATGTGATGATATCTGCCGCAAACGGTGCTGCAAGTATCCCCACCAACAGTGAGGCCACAAAGAGCGCCATTTTTTTTAACCACGAAAACTCACTGGCAGACATAACAAAAATTACAGCGCCAGCGAACGCACCGATCAACACACCTGAATCTACACCTGATAGCAGCCCTACAACGGTCACACCGGTTAATGCGGTTGTAGCCGCCCCAGTAGTACCTACCGGCTCAGCCATTTTAAACTCCTTTGTTCGCCTGGCTTAGCGAACGCCAGTCGCTGTAAACGAAAAAGATCACGTTGAAACGTGCTCCAGTAATGTTGATCAAGATCAATGCGTTTGGTTTTAACTCACATCATTTATTAGCAGTTACTACCCGCCACAACTGAGTAAACATACAGACTGTAATTTCCCACAGTCTTTTTATCAAAAAATGAGGATTTGTCAGGTCATGTTGTTGTAAAATCGAACAGTTCTAAATAACCAAAAGGTGAGCCATGATTTTCATAAAAACTGACAAAGGTCATGAAAAATTCCCAGACTGGACGGATGTGGCAAAGAGAAAAGGTTTTGTTAACAAACTTTCAAATACCGAACATAAACTCTCACACATCTTTGGCTACTATGAACTGAAGAATGAGATCCATTGTGCTTTAACCTCATGCAACCAACCTCACGGCAAAGGGTATTTGGTTACTACAGAAACTGGACTCGAAACCAATATTGGTCATCGGTGTGGAAAGAACATCTTTGGTGTCGATTTTGAAAATCATGCAAATGATTTTGACAAATATCGTGCGAATGAAGAAAGGAAGTTAAGCATAAAGATCGCCAAGGGAAAAATTGAAGCATGGGAAACATCCATGCAATCCTTACGCTCAGCTAAAGTTTCCATTCTTTGGGTGATCACTGCTATTGAGGATCTACAAAACTCGAACTATGTTGGACGTGCTGCAGCGGCAGAATTTCGTTCTTTGTCGCGCACCCAAGATAGTACAGTGACAATTGACGTTAAAGTCAAAGATAAAAAATATGAGGCACTTCTATTTAAGTTTAACAAACACTTCAGAGACTCAGGCCAAGCATTGGAGCAAGAAGTAGTAGGTAAAGTGAGATTCTTACACGTTCTCCTTACTGAGAATCACTTAAAGATTTTGTTTGCCACCGCCATGGAAAACATTAAAAAAGTGAGAGAGTGTGACGAAAATTCAGTTCCTAGCCCTATATTGGCTGACATATCTCAAAAAGCGAATGGATTGCAAGCACAGGTCGATAAGGTACACGCAATTTATAACGATGCGCGATCATTCTTGACAAGAAAAAACCTTAGTCCTGTTCTCAACAAAATCAATCAAATGGAAACCGTTAGCCAAAATGACAGAGAAATTTTCGCATTTTTCTTGAGAAACTTCTAACAAAAAACCGACGCTATGACAGGGGTACTGATGCAAAGCATCTCGCGAATACCCCTGTCGTATCGCCGGAAAGCAAAAACCCCGATTAACGGGGCTTTCATCATAATCAAGTTGTCGTTTATTCCCAGTGCTATTATCACGCAGCCCTGCCAATCATGAACGTATTATCTGACTTTTTGGCGAGTTTTCAAGATAAATTTAACAAATAATGCATTCGCGTCAGCATTCACTCTTCAGTTGGCTACGAGCTATCAAAAACACCTTTGCCTGAAATATCTGCAAACACCATTTCACCCGCCAGCGGGCATCATCAACGGATAGCCAAGGAGCCAGCTGCTGCAATTCACGGCTAATATCTGATATTTTTTTTCGCGTCGTGTAATAGCTCACCCCAACAACATAAACCGGATCGCTAGATTCAAATGCCCTCAACACACACTGCTCAACAAAATCAGTGTCATCATTGTTGATGGCATTATCGATAATGCTGCTGGTCTGAGTCGGCCATAAAATAGTATGTGCGCGATTCAGAACCTGCTGGCCACGAAATCCTTCATCACGAGCCTGTTTAAGTGCGGCAGTGAACTTCTCCAATGCCTTATCAGACCAGTGAGCACCTTTAAGCGCTCTCCAGCAAGCGTGGCCCTTCGGTATACGTGGTGCGGTACCGCCCCGCATATTATCACCCCACACAGTAAGCAATGATTTAATCCAGCCAGACTGAATGCCTGTAAGCAGTACTGACCTCCCGAGATAGCGCTTATGTGTGGCGTTCGCTACTTCATTAAGTGCGTAGCGGTGTTTACGCCGTTGTTGTGGTGTCATCATAATAAATCGCTCCCCAGCTCTCTTAATACCTGCTCTAACAACGTTTCTTCGCTTCCGTAAATTTCTTCCCACATTTTCTGCCCAGCATGGATAGCGACGCCGTAACCACCGATACGATGATGTGGAGGGCAAAGAGGAATCGCCCGCTTGTGGCTTGAGCGTTGCCCTGTACCGCAGCCAGAGCGCAGATGATGTATTTCCGCAGGGGAAGTACCGAATCCCAGATTACGGCAAACAACACAGCCCAGTTCGGCCACCTTTTGCATGTGCTCACGATCAGCTTTTTTCAAAGATCGAGACATTGTTGGCCGCCTCCCTGCTCCACTAAAAGACCGTCACAAAGTAGGGTTGCATACACGCAGCAGAACATACACGCTTTTGCTTTCATGCTGACACCCCAACTAACTTCATCGCAGCGCGCTGAATTTGAGCGAGGGATATTTGGCCAACGGCCTCAAGATCTTCACGGTCGATATAGCTGGTTTGCGGTCCAGTCCAGGTTTTATCAAATGTAACGATAGCTCCGGCAAAAAATGCACCAGTGGGTTTCTGCTTTTCGTCTGCAGGTACGAACCAGTCAGGAAGGTCAAAGCCAATGCGCCCGCGGATATACGCAATATGATCGGCATTTTGAGGCCACCACCCTTCGCTTGTCGCAACTTTTATCAGGTACACATACCTTCCACCACGCTCGCGCATATCCTGCGTGTGATCCATGATGTGATGCATACCGGTGATGAATTGCCCTTCATACTTCTGGGCGCGGCTGTATGGTGGATTGGCAAATGCTGCACCGCCGAGGATCGTAAGACGGCTTGACCAGTCATGTATCAGCGCGTTGTCTTCTGCCGTGTAGAAAGCGTCACATTTTGCATTGTGAGAATCAGCAAACAGGTCGAGGGTAAACGGACCAAATTTTGCGTTAATACCCCACCACAACGTATCAGGGGTGCGCCACTGGTCCCCGACCTCCTTCAGTTCATGCGCCTGGCGGTTTCTTAATTCTTCGAGAGCTACGCAATATGGACTCAGGATCATGCCGCATACTCCAGCAATTGAGCCGCAACATTTTCTACTTCTTCTTGCGATTTAAACGACCGAAAGAGGATGTAGTTCCAAAGAACATTTAGGGATGATTTATAAAGTTGCTGAAACTCCAACTCGTCCATATTGGCGAATGAGATAGATTTTGCACGCCGATTACAACTTCCATCGGGATAAACGTGCTCAGTGAAATATCCGGCCTGAATGGTAACCCATTCCCGGTAAGCGTCGAATGATTTAAGAAGTGCTATATCGTGCGTGCGGGTATGAGCTGCATCGTTAAGATATTGCTCAGCAGCACCAGCCAAGGCAGACATATGTTGCTGGCCAATCTCCCGGCAGAGGTAATCCACGAATCCGTTTATCAGCTGCCGTTCTTCAGGAAGAATCGCGCCACCAGTAGGGTTCCAGTATTCGAAGCCCAGCTGGAGCAGCTTAAAAAAACGCTTATGGAACTGATAATTACGAACACGTTTAAAATCGGCGTGGATCCACTCTCCGAGTTTAATACGTTGTAAAAAGTCGCTGGCCTCGGGCGTTGCCGGGGTCAGGATTGCAGGGCCAATCTTTTGTAGCTGTATCTGTGCCATCTGAATACTCCGGTGGCACAGTGATTTCACAGTAGGCTGTTCAGGCCTTCAGTAATTATAACTTGTTTCTTCGGTAGTCTATAGCGGGAAGTCCCGCTTTTTTTCTGGCATCTTCTAGCGCTTTTAAACTCGTTACAAACTCATCACTGCGAAGTAAAAAACCGGAAACTGGAACACCAGCGCGAAAGTAGATCAACACAGGGCCATCTGCTGTTGCTAGCTCTGTGACTAAATCATCAGGAATATACATGCAATCTCTCCAGTGGAAGAATGTTATCCTGGTTGCATACTTTCGCGCTTATTAGAAATTAATGGCCAATTTCGTAGATACCTGTACCACAAACTTCTTGACCTTTGAGGATTTTAGAGGCCAACCTTGCATGTGTTGAGCATACGAGGGGCCTCGGGTTGCTTTGCCAGCTCGGGGCTTGTTCCGAGTCCGCATGCCTCGATGAGAATGTCACATGTGCCCGATCAATAGCACTCATGATGTCTATATGAACTTGTTAACTAATATCACTATAGGAAAACTATGTATTTTTAGACTATTTTCAAATCAGGTCTTTTCCCACTCGAACTGGCTCCGCCACCTACAATAACAGAAACCTTGAATAACAAATTAGCCAATTCATCCAAGGGTATAGCGAGCATTGATGCCAGTTTGTTAATATCAATCCTATCATTTCTCAGTGACAATAATAACTTATCTATCACTAATGATCGCTCGCGAGGAATTCCATTAATCTCTTCTTTACGTAATCCTCGTTTTGTTGCTTCAACCATTAAAGTACGATACTGCCACTCAGTGATCACCCCAATATTTTTCATTCGGACAATAAGTGCCACAGCTGAAACCAACCAGTTCACTTTGATAGAGATAACACCATCAAGTGTTGGAAACGGCATTTTCACTGCTAATATTGTTCTGCGTGGCATGAGGAGTGCTGATGCGAAGCTATCTGCTTCCTCTTCCGCAGCTTTACCCTGAGGAGAGCCATGTCGATGTAAAACCAAATGGCCCAGTTCATGAGCAGCATCAAACCTACTGCGCTCAGCACTCTTTTTAGTATTAAGAAATACGTAAGGAGTATCGTTTTTCCAAAATGAAAAAGCATCCACATCAAGTGTATTTTCTGACAGAGAGAAAACACGAACCCCATTCGCCTCAAGCAAGTGAACCATATTGGAGATACTTTTGACTCCAAGCCCCCACTTATCCCTTAAAGCTTCTGCCGCTGCTTCTGATTCATAACCACGAAGATTTGGAAGATTGCACTCAGGTAGATTAAACATGCTCTCAAAGTAGCTATTAACAATTACACCTAAACTCCCAGCCGCTTCTGCGGCATGCTGGTCAGCCGCTTTCATGCTTTTTAGAGACCGGAACGAAACCGATGAAGGATCAACAAACTCTGCTTCGGCCCCGCACAAAAATTCTACTGGATAACATAGAGTTTCTGCTAATAATTTAATTGTCTGCTCACTTGGAGGAAAAAGCCCATCGGCTTTTTCATACTCCGCAACTGACTTCGACGACAACCCTGTAGCCGAAGCTAGAGAAGTATAAGTCAATTTACGTCTTAATCGGGCTATTTTGAGCCGATCTGGATTCAGTTGCATGTTTTCCATATCATTCATTTCCGAGACAAGACGATATCAATCTCTTCATTAAACTCTTTCTCTGGCGTATCAATAGCTGCACTGAATGGAACTGATGGCAAAATAATTCTTTCGTTCCAAGAAGTGATTTTATTGTATCCGTTAAAACCACTCATGCCACTTGGTCGTGATAATTCACAGCGCACTTCTTGAGCAGTTAGATCGAAATAATAAAGAAATACATATGTCTGAGTTAAGTCAATAGTTCTGTCAACAGGATCTTCTGACTCAAAAGACTCAAAAGACTCAAATAGGTCAAGATTACGAGAAACCATGTTCTCGGTGGCGACACCTTTAGTATTCTTAGTTTTAGGAAACCCTTCAACCAAGCCAGTATCCTTATTGCCACTAGTCGCAATAATGCTCAGACCCAAGTTAGAATTTATGGTGTACTCTAACCCATTGTTCAGCATGTAATTCCAACCTTTGACACCAGAGAGTACACTTTCGCGAAATGCAGCAACCACTTCATCCCACGCCCTACTCATAGCACTGGTCCTAGGGTGTAATGGCGAGCTCCTGCGGCTTTCATAGATGGCGCGTGAAATCGCAAAAGTGAAGTCTTCAACTGATAATCCCATTGACTCCAGTTTTACCAACGAGTTCTCATCTTGATAAATTTTTTGCACTAACATTATCACCTCCTCTTTGACTTCCGATTTTTATACCTCAAATGAGGGGGGGAAACAAGAAGTGATTGCATTATCCCTGTGTTTTTTATCTCCTCTTGATATCCAATTTCTCTTGTTTATCCAGCAACTGCTGGTATTGCTCGTCGAATAAATTTAGTCGAGTTGACCTTTCTTTTTCGATCCGTTTACGTCTCGCCTTTTCACGCTTACGTCGGTCTGCTGCCATAGCCTCTGCCATTTCGTGAACTTTTGCTGCAATCCGCTTTTGTCCGGAAATGTTATTACCTGATGCGGATAGTGGCAGATATTTTTCTGCAAGAGGTGCAGGCAGCAATCCCGTTTCTAACGCACGCTGAATTTCTCTATGCCGAAGTGCTGGATCAAAACCCTGTGAAATTCGCCAGCCCGGTTTTGATCCAACGGCTACTGCTCTGGACGTCAAACGCTCGTAGTGCTGAATAAATGCCATTCTGGCCCCTACACGGTCACGACCTTCAAGCACTGGTAGTGCTACATGCCATGCCTGTTCCATTTCCGAAGTCCATACAACGGTATTGGCTTCGTCTTCAGCCGCCAGGCAACGTCCCCAGGCTTCACTCCCTCCCGGATGTTGGGTCCCGTCATCCATCCGATCCAAAATATGTTTCAGGGTGAGCATGCCATAGCACTCCATTCGTACCCTGGATAATGCTCGAACAATTGTTCGGAAATTATGACCGGACAAGTCTTCTGCCACCAGGAGTGCCACTCCTGGTTTTAATGCACCGCCCATCACTTCGGCTGTAGCGCAGAGTTGCAACACCAGATTTTCTTGTTCCTGATCCGTTAACATTTCACCCCCTCTCAGCGCTGCGCTTTGCCCGAAGCATTGCGATAGCCTCGCCTGCTGCATCTGCATTAGCCTGGCTTTCATCCATTTGGCGAGCACGGGTTCCGGTCATCGCTACGCCTGTAGCCCATTGCGTATGTAGCCCTTCTGCATCAGCCAATAGACTGCCAACTGGATGGCATTTTCGAACATAAAAACCTTCGTTAAGTGAGACATAAAATTCTGCAATGAGCGGGGCTTCGCTCATGCCGACGCGACGCACGAAACTCTTGATTTGTGAATTTACCGTCTGATTTCGTATTGGCTGGGTACCATAACGGGAAAAATACGCAGAGCCGTATGACCGCCAGGTTTCGCGACAGGCTGCTTGTAATTCAGTTTCCTTCGGCTCAGCAACGCTATTTTGGGAACGTGCCGACACCGATTTTTTCGGTGACGGGAGATCTTTAATATTTGTAGTAGTATTTGAGTATTCTATGTAAGTACTCTTTGTAAGAACGGAGCAATCTGGCTCCATCGATGGGGTCAATTTGATCCCTTCTGGAACAGCGCAATCTGAACTGCTCGATTGGTTCAATTTGATCCGGTCGATTAGATACTCGCTTTGATAGTTTACGGTGTAATATTTCGTATGATTGCATTGGGATTTTTGCAATTTCTCGGCGACAACGACCCCCAATTTCTCCAGACTGACTAACGTCCGTTTAATAGTTGGAACAGACCAAAACGGGAACTGCTTTTGCCATTCCTCATACGTGTTATATACCCACCTGCGACCTGCATGTTCGTATCTTGCCTCTACGTCATTAAGCCAGTAATTTATCTGCTGTAGCACGATCGCTTCATTAAGACCGATTCGCTCTGCAAGCTGAGGACTCACTACCAGTGGTCGAAAATTAAATAACAAACTCACGATGCCCCCGTAGGAATATTCCATTCCATAACGGAATTTCTCATTGCTATCAACGCATCGATTGCTTCACTGACCTCTCGCACAATAACTGCTGTAGGTGCACCGAGATGGACAGCATTGACGGCCTCGATACCTTCTTGCGCTGCAATAGTCGCCAGTAATGACGGATCTCCAGGAGACTCCAATCTGGCTCGACGTTCTGCCGGTAATGCAGCCAGCGCAGCCAGTTTTAGATCCTCAGCAACTGACGCGTAACGCGGCCCGTCATATCCACGAAATATCCGCCGCAATCGCTGAACGGCATTTCTCAACCCTGCTTCGCTATCAACGTGTGGCAACAAGTTACCGCGACAATTGCAGTGATAAGCAGCGGCAACACTGCTGGCTACAGTTTTCCAACCAGCCATCACCGCCCATGCTTCAAGCTCAGCAGCAACCGCATCAATTGGAGGACTGATTTTCATGATTCAGTTCTCCGGCACGTTTTGCCTTACGATAAGTGTCATAGACTTTTGAGTCGTAAACCAAAGCACCACCGGATGCGGCAACGAGTCTTGCTGTGCGACCTTCGGGCACCAGTTCTCCCCACTGAGAGACAGCAGAAGGATCAACACCGGCCGCAATAGCAAGCTTGGTTTTATTGCCAAAAAATATTACCGCTTCAGACTTAAACATATCCCCTCCAAGAAATTGAGATATCTCAATCATAGTTAGATGAGGAAGCTCAAGTCAAGAGTGTTTAAGATATCTCAATATGAACGAAATAACTTTAGGCCAGAGAATTCGACAAAGACGCAAGCAAATCGGTTTGAATCAGCGACAGCTGAGCAAGGCCGCGGGAGTCTCATATTCGTCGATATCACTTTGGGAAGCCGATAACACGGCCCCTCGTGGTGAAAACCTTCATAAGCTGTCTCAGGCGTTACAGTGCTCACCCACTTGGATCCTCTTTGGTGATGAAGATAAAACCCCAAGGGAAGCCATACCCATGGATGCTCCACTTGAATTGTCTGAAGAGGAAAATGAATTACTTCAACTCTATCGAGCACTGCCCGAATCAGAACAAATCGCGCACATACGCGAGCTAAAAGCTCGAGTAGAGAACTTTAATCGTCTATTTAATGAGCTTTTAGAGGCAAGAAAGCGCAGTTCTCAGAAATAACCTTCCGTCCGGCCCACTTCGAACAAAAAAAACAACACGCCTATTTTCAATAACTTACCCTTATAACGCCCTTTTAGTTGAGTTTTCTCATTAAAAAATGTTGATTTTTGTTGTTGAGAAAACTAAATTTAGCCCATCGAAACCACACAGTGATTTCACAGTAAAACGTTCCGCCAGCCTGGCGACAAAGGCAACACAAGGAGATAGGCAATGGTACAGAATTACGCAGATGTTCAAGTTAGCGATGTTCAGTATGTTTACAACCTGCATGGTGATGTAACGGTCTGCGATGCAGATAGGCAGCAGGCTGAGATCGAATCCGAAACTTACGAAAGCTTAACGACCTGGTGATTTATGACTGGAACCATATTTGCACTGGTGTTAACCACCTTCCTGACTACAGGCCAAGCACAATACGATGTGCTTGAAATCTACCCGAGCTATGCGGAATGCAGCAATGCAGCAATGCAGCTCAGGAACAGAAAATAAATGCGGAATGTTATCCGGTGGACAATATCATTCATAAAGGGGAAGAAACCCCCGCGGGATATTAATCATGGACTTTTTATTAATGATATTAGGGCTTGCAGTAACTGTTTTAGCGTCAATTGCCATGGGAATAATCGGGTCATTAATATTAAAATTTGACTCAATCGGTCGAAACAAAGACCAGTAAATACAAATTAAATTAAACCTTTTTTTCCATGCCATTTATCTGGCAGGGACTAACTCAATCTAAATAAGGGTATTCAATGAAAAAATTCTTTGCAGTCAAAATGAATATTGAGATTTTTTACAAATCCCAGCAACAGGAGATTTTATCAATCTCAGCTGCAGATGAAAATTTAGGTTTTATCTGTGTGAATAAGTTCGCGTCTGGTGATGTTACCCGAGACGCTACTTTTACTCCATTTACTTCACATGGCCCGCTTAATGACGAGGATTGCATTGCCTGCGCATTATCTGTGTTGTTCTCGATTAGAACCAGCATCAACACGAATCACATCGAGATAGCCGAGGCAGATTCAAGCCCAATGGGAGCGATAATTTCGGCCTTAGCAAACTCAGCAAAACGCACCCACTAATGTAGAAATCTATGCGGGTGCTCTGGTGACACAAAGCACCCACGAAAATCATATTTAACGAACATATTAATGAAGGTAAATATGTCTGACAAACCAATTTATATCACATGCTGGTATCCAAGTGAAAATGCCATACAAGAAAATGGCGCACGCAGACTCGCTTATGCATTCCCAGCTACGCATGAAAAACAAGCACGCGCAAAAGCCACACTGGATTTCATGGAACAATTCCCGGATGCGGATGACAGTGACTTCGAAATAAAAATTTGCAGGGCTTCTAATGGCATCCCCTGCCCTGAAATCCGGGTTTGGGATGAAAAACATCTTTATGTAAATGACTGGAACGATGAATTAAATTGCCTTGTCCCAAAAGAGCAGGAAACCGCTACATACGTCGATTTTGATAAATTATCGTTGCCGCTGCGTATTGCGGTGCTCGTGATTTATCAGACAACCAAAATCACAACTACCCAGCTATCTGCTGCAATCAGCATGCAGCAGGACGAATCCAACTCGTTCGGTAGTAATATTGTCGATGCTATTGCCAAAACCCCCGCAATTGCATCCATGTATCCCGACCGGATTTTGGAAGCGATCACCTTTGTTCGCGAAAATTGCTCACCTATTAAAAAGTGGCCAGAAATAAAGGCGGCACTGGCTGGGTGGATTAAGCAGCGCGAAGAAGAGCGTAAAGAACCACATGCAGAGGTCGAGAATGCCGGAGCTGCGGCAGTACCGCGCCCATACGAACATACGTTTAAAACACTCGACATTGAAGCCGCTATCGCTTTGTGGGCTGGTGATGTTGATCCTAATGCTCCACTGGCATCGGTAACCCGTTGGGCTAACGAAATCATTAAAGAAGACCGCGAAGACTGGAAGCGCTGGTCGATGCAGCTGCGTTCTAAGGAAAATATTCTCAAGTACGACCGTCCAACTATTTTCAACGTCGTGCGCAATGTTCCAGCTGCTGATACTTACAAATTCCCCGAATCGCACGGGCGTTACATCAGCGAATACCTGAAAGCGCACGGAAAAATGGAAAACCCTTCAGATGAAACCGAACAGAACGAGGAAAGCTCAGCTGGTTCACTGGCAGATGAACAGACAGAGACTGGTCCAGTGGCGTCGAATCAGCCTGACGCTGAAATCACGCAGGGCGGCGTGGAAGCTGAACCACCTGTAGAGCGTACTGGCCCATTTTATTATCGCTATACAGACGGCAATGTTGGCCGCGCCAACAAACTGGCAAAACTCGAAACCGTTATTGCTCAGGGCTGTGAAGAGATCACAAAAGAAGAATATCAGGCGCTTAAAGATACTCCGCCACCACAGCAGCAAAACACAGACAATCAGCCTGAAGTAAAAAACCTTGGCAACGGGCGGTTCGCTGTTGATGGCCTGGAGCCTGACCAGCAGCAGGTTGATCCGGCTGAATCAGTCAAGGTGGTACAGGCACAACCTGAGGCACCAGTATTCCAGTCTATCGCTGCTGACCTGGAGAAAGATCTCGCTGAAAAAGGCGACAATTTACGAATCTGGCGCAGCGTAATGCGCACAGATCCACGCTACACCAAAGACCTGGCTGGCGCTGGCTTCGAAGGCACCAGTATTAACGCCGAATACATGGTTATGCGCGCTACTGAGATATTCGGACCCATCGGCACCGGCTGGGGCTATGAAGTGATGGAAGACCGGATGATCCCCGGCGCGCCTTTAAGTGAAGCCATCTATGAAGATAAGAAATTTATCGGTAATCGCATGCTGCGAGACGCTGATGGCTCGCTGATCACCGAGCTGAACCACAGCATCAAAATCGGGTTTTGGTATCTGACAGATATCGGTACCGCCGAGCGCTTCGAAGCCTACGGCGCGACTAAATACCTGTACAAAACCAAGCATGGCATCACCTGCGATGGCGAAGCACATAAAAAATCACTCACCGATGCCATCAAAAAGGCGCTCTCCCTTCTGGGCTTCTCTGCCGACGTATGGCTGGGGTTGTACGACCAGGCTGAATACAAGCAGGAAAACGCCATCGAGTTTGATATCCGCAACGCCAGTGATAAGGCCGAGGACGTTACGCGCATCCGTAAAGAGCTGGACGAAAAATTCAAGCAGAACACGGACAGTATGCGCTCTGCGGTCACTCCTAACGAGATCTCCGGTATCGCATCATCCCTCACCCGCGTCATGGGTGTTCACCTTAAAGCTGCGCGTGAAAAAGCAGATGCGGAGTACACCAAATACCTTGAGGGGCGCTTACGCCGCCTTGAAGAAGTGAAAACCGAATGCCTCACTAAACTGCAGGAGAAAGCCGCATGAGCAACCGCACAATCGACCTCGCTTTAGAACTCAGCAAGCTGGAATCTCTGGCTGCTGAGGGGGGTGAACTTACCCCGGAAATGATTGCCGATACTCTGGAAGGTATCGAGGGAATGCTCGAAGATAAATTCGATGCAACCATGCATGTGATCCGCGATTTCGAGGCCAAGGCAGAAGCTTGCAAGAAAGAAGCTGCGCGGATTTCAGAACGCAAAAAGCACTGGGATCGTCAGACTTTCATGCTCAAAAAGTATCTGCTGGAATGCCTGCAAACTTCCGGCCGCACGACTTTTAAAACCACCCTCAACACCTTTACCGCTCGAAAAGGTGGCGTTAGCCTGGTCATCGATAACATTGAAATGCTGCCGGACGAATTTGTAGAGTCACAAACTGAAGTCGTCACAAAACCTATCAACGACTTATTAAAAAAGGCTCTGCAAGATATGGAAGCCAGAATCGCTGCGATTAAAGAAGCTGGCGAACAACCCAGCCCAGAATTGCTTAATGCAATTCCAGGCGCTCACCTTGAAACAGGGTTGCCGACATTACAAGTTCGTTAAGTTGCCTGCGGTCAGCAATGGCCGCTCATTGAGATAAAAGATATGAGTGACGACAGCGACAGCCTTTTATTTCCTAAAGCGACAAAGCCAGATGATTTTAAAGATCACACACAGGAAATAATCTGGCATATGCGAAATGGATACAGACGGCATTATGGGATTGTTGAATTACCACCAAAACAAACCCCATCAAAAAATCAGGTCGAGGAAGCATAAAAAATGTTTAGAGACGAAATTATTGAAGCCATTGCTTCAGCCTCAGAAATGCGACATCACGATGGAAGAATTCTTTTCGCTAATCGCATTTACAATATGGTTCAGGCGGGGAAAATCCCCGGATTAATGCTGGCATCTTGTGATAGCCAGAAACTCATGAAAGAAAATTTAGCCATGCGTAAAGCAATAGCCTTCGCCACCGCTACTGATCTGTGGATCCTGCGAGATTTAAACATTTGGGAATACCAGCATCCAGACCGTGGTTGGTATATGGATGTTCTTAATGAAGCATTACCAAAGGAATAAATAATGCGCCCACATGACAAAACCAAACCATTATCTCAGCAACCTTGGTTATTCAGCATCCCTAAATCCGTTGCAGAAAAGAAAGGTGATAATAATGGCTAATGTTAAAACGCCACAAAACCCAAGTAAAAAAGCAACTGCACGTGTTAAGAATCCATTGCCCGCGCCTACTAGTTGCCGATTTTGCAAATCGAATGTTCGCATTGCAACTCATTTAGAAGTCTACGGTCGTGATTATAGTGACTGGCCGTATATGTATCTTTGCGACGATTGTGGTGCATATGTTGGAATGCATCCATTTACAAACATCCCTCTCGGAACATTAGCAGACAGACAAACACGGCTTGCAAGAAAAATGTGCAAAATGCCGCTCGAGAATATATGGAAAAGCGAAGCCATGACCCGCTCAGAAGCATATACATGGCTGGCTGGAGAATTAAATATTTCAGTTAGCGAATGTCACTTTGGCTGGTTTGACGTATCTCTTTGCGAAAAGGCCAAAGATATCTGTTTGAATAAAATGTCAGAGGCAGTGACAAATAATGGCTAACTCATTTAAGCAAATGATTAAACAAAAAATCATTTCACGACCTGATTCGGGGATGCTGATAAGTCTTGACGATATCCACGTTAAAGCTGGGTTTAATAAGCGTGAAGACGATGAACGCACCCAAAAGGCTGATGATGATTTATTTGACTTCCTGATGGGCGGCGGTACGGTCCCTGCTCTGGAAGTCAAAGCACGTGAAGAAGGCGGAGTCTGGGTAGTAGAGGGGCATCGCCGCCGCCGTGTATACGAACGGTGCCGTACCGCTGGTAAACCAGTTGACCGTATAGCGATCGTACCGTTCGTCGGAAATGATGTTGCCAGTGTTGCCCGCATTATGACATCAAATAACCAGCTGGCCCTTACCCCCCTGGAGCAATCTGCGGTAGTGAAAGAGCTGTCAGCATTCAACCTGACCCCTGCCGAAATCGCAAAGCTGGTTAATAAATCAGTATCAACGGTCGAGAACCTGCTCACGCTAAGCACTGCTAACCATGATGTTCAGCAGTTTGTTAAAGCTGGAGAGGTGTCGGTTGGCGTTGCCGTTGAGCGAGTTAAAGAACATGGCGATAAAGCCGGCGAAATACTCCAGCAGGATAAAAAAGCCGCTTCCGCAGCAGGCAAGAAAAAAGTCACCCGCAGTGTAATAGCGCCGGAAATAAGCGTCAAAAAAGCCCGCCGCGCTGTGGCCATTCTTGAAGCTGCACTCACTGCAGATGATGAATTGGAGTTTGGCCCCGGAGCCTGGGAGGAGCTATCAGCGATCGTCGCAGAGCATCGAGCCATTATTCATGCTGGAAATGCTCCAGCGGCTGCTGAGGTGACCCCATGAAAAATAATAGCTGGAAAGTAAGCCTTTATTTTATCGGTCTGATTTTAGGTTTTTCACTCGGCGTGATCTGCACGCTGATCGTTCAACAGATTACTGGCTGACTGAGGTCGGCAGGAGATAGATATGATTAAAGCAATAGAAGGGAAGCGCGATCAATTCTGCTGGTACTGCGGTCGGGATGTTGGGCACGATGAGGTCGTCAACAACGATTACTGCTGTCCGCATTGCGACATGGACCACGACAAGGATCCACAGCCCTGCGTTATCTGCGGCAATGTGAGCAACAAGCCAGGCGGCGTGCATTACTGCAACGGTCCACGCGCAGAGGTGGCGAAATGAAACCATACGGCATCAAACGCTGTCGTCGCAGTGAGGGCTGTCTGTGCTCCCTCTGCCGCAGCCGAGGGTACAGAAAGGGCAGCGGGTTTGAGGCAGACCGCCCCGTGGTGTGTAAGTCGCGTGCGCGGCAGGAAGGAAAGAAGCAATCGGAGGCTGAATGAAAGATCTTATCGAGCTAATCGGCGATAAGGCGCGGCTGGAAGAAATCGCGGCTGATGGGTTCTTGAAGCACGGTGAAAGCAAACTGATGGCTGGCGCGCTGCTGACGCTGCTGGATGCTCAGGATAAGCCGGGTTTAGTGTTGCGACCATTTGGTTATGATGGGGAGACATTTATCAAAGCGGATATTGACCACCACGCTGCTGTAGCCTATTACACCACCCCGCCAGCGGTCAGCTTGCCTTTCGTGTCAATTGACCCGGCAGCGCCTGACACTGAGTGCATGGTTGTTACGCAATACCATGCACCGGATGGCTGGAAAATGGTGCCGGTTGAACTGACAGCAGAAATGATTGGTGTTGGCGGGATCGCTTTTGACGATTGCGAACAGCGAGGTGAGTATCGTGATGATGCTGCTCGCAGGATTTTTAGAGCCATGCTTTCAGCAGTTCCAATGCTGGATGATGCTAAATGAGCGAAGTCATCGAGACACTATACGGTGAAATATCCGATGGGGCGTTTTTCGCCCCTGCATCATCGGATCTGGTTGACTCGCTTATTGGCCAGTACAAGCTGCTCCGAGCTGATATTGAAATGATGTCTGGGTTAATTAACACACACCATGCATCAGTACATCATTTTCTGGAAGGTAACCAAGACCATGATCGTCGCCATTATTTTGGCGGCGTCAGCAATTTATTTAAACTCGAAGGTGCTATAGCCAGCCTTAATGCAACATTCTGGCAAAAAACCCTGAACATGACCGACGTGTATCAGTACATGCCGAATAACCGCCGCACGGAGTGGAATGAGCAAATCAGGGAAATGAAGACGCCCGATTTCGAAGAGGAAACTGTACGGCCGACGATTATGGCGCTGCTCAATTCTCGTCAGCAATTCTTTTCGGAACGTGTTGACGGCATATTCCGGGCATTGTCTGGTGACCACGTTACCAACCGCCCAGAGGGTTTTGGTAAGCGGATGATCATCGCCCGCGTTTACAATGAATGGGGAAGCACCGACTACAAAACATCGGGGTTTATTCAGGACTTACGCATTGTTATAGCCAAATTCATGGGACGCGATGAACCGCGCTGGAATGCAACCGATAGCGCCTTACTTGCTGCACGCCGACGCCCAGGTGACTGGCTCATTTTAGACGGCGGTGCCTTGCGTGTACGTGGATATTTGAAAGGTACAGCACATTTGGAAGTTCACCCAGACATGGCGTGGCGTCTGAACTGCATTCTGGCACAGCTTTATCCTATGGCCATTCCTCCAGAATTTCGTCAAAAGCCGAAGCGCAAGCTAAAGAAATTCGTGATGATGGGTAAACCCCTGCCGTTTGCTGTGCTAGGTGAAATCGCAGGAATGAAAGCCGAGCGGCATACACCATGGCGTGCCGATCGATGGGAAGAGCCGCGCCAACCACTAACGACGAACCAGTTCAATCGTGCATTTAGTTATAACAGCAGTAACGATAAAGCAGTTCGGGCGCAGGCAGAAGCAGTGCTGCAAACCCTCGGCGGAGTGAAGGTGATGTCTGGCCCGCAAAAAAATATTGCTATCTGGGAGTTCGACTACGATCCGGCCAGTGCCCTTGACGAAATAATCGCTTCAGGCTGCATACCTGACCAAAAATCGCACCAGTATTACCCTACCCCAGATTCCCTGGCCGACTGGGCTGTTTCTGAAGCTGATATACAACCGGGTGAGAAATGCCTGGAACCGAGCGCCGGAACCGGAAACATCGCGGTACTGATGCCACCTGACCAGACCCACTGTGTCGAATTGTCTGCTCTTCACTGTCGGGTTTTAGAAGCGAAAGGACTGACTGTCGATAAAGCCGATTTTATCAAGTGGGCAGCAGCAACCAGTTCGCGATTCGACAAAATAGTGATGAATCCGCCCTTCAGCGAGGGCCGAGCTTTGGCCCATGTTGAAGCCGCTGCAGGTCTGATTAATCCTGGTGGTCGCCTTGTCGCCATTCTCCCGGGTGGCATGAGAAAGAAAGATATTCTGGATGGATGGTCATGCTGCTGGTCTGGGCTAATCGACAACGAGTTTGACGGCACCGGTGTTTCAGTCGTGCTGCTGAAAGCCGATCGTAAGTGATTTTTAAAATTCAGTTTTGATATCCGGTCAGCGTTAGCATGTTGTCCGGCCGTGAGGTGAGTTATGGCACAGGTCGTTTTTAGAGAGGAATGGATGGTTGCTGCGGGGTTAACGGAGAAAACGGGGCTTAGTGACAGGCAAATTAAAGAACTTCGCTGCAAATTATTGATTGAAGGCATCCATTTTAAACGCATCCCTTTTAATGGCAAGACTGATACAGGGAGGGGTTTGGTTTGGTACAACTTCCCGCTTATAAATAAATTAGTCCAGGAGTCATAATGTTTCCGACTGGCGTTGAATTGCATAATGGTAAAATCAGGATAAGCTTCAATTATCGCGGCTCACGCTGCCGCGAAACCCTGAAAGGCTGGCTGCCCACAAACTCTAATATTAAAAAGGCTGGTAACCTGCGTGCACGGATCGTCAGTGAAATACAGTCGGGATCATTTGAATACCGCACCATTTTCCCCGAATCAAAAACGGCCAAAAAATTCGACACAACCCGGCACATCAAAGGGTTCGGAGAACTGGCTACAGCATGGTACGAGAATCATAAAATCGACCTATCACCAAACGCCGCACGCAGTTACGGCTCAACTGTTAACATGCTAAAAAAACTTATAGGCATCGAAACCCCGATTTCCTTAATGAGTAACAACGACCTGTTGGTATGGCGAAAAGAATTACTAATGGGAGAAACGAGTTATCAACCTAAAAATAGAAGTAATAAGATTGGTCGGGCTGTCAGAACCGTTGATTATTATATGGCTATCCTCCGTCAGATTATCGACTATGCCTACACTAATAAGCTGATTACCCACCGCCCCTATGAGGGAATAAAAAGGTTGCGAAAGGGGCATACAAAACCTGACCCCTTATTAAAAAATGAATTTCATCAGCTTATAGATGCTGTACCAGAGAAGCATAAAAATTTATGGGAAGTTGCCGTTTACACCGGCATTCGTCCCGGTGAGCTTTGTGCCTTAGCCTGGGAAGATATTAACCTGCTGAAAGGTGAAATCTACATCAGCCGGAATTTAACACAGCAGGGGATTTTTGGCCCTCCAAAAACGAAAGCTGGTTACCGGACAATCAAACTACTCGATCCGGCATTAAGTGCGCTTAAGGCGCAAAAAAAGCTGACAGGTGATTTCCCAAAAGCAGACATAACAATTAATCACCGAGAGTTTGGGAAAACCGAAACGCAGAAGCTGCACTTCGTGTTTATGCCACGGCCTGAAAAAGGCAGGCAGTCGCCCCACTACTCCCTAAATTCGATTAAGTCACTCTGGAATAGCGCAGTTAAGAAATCGGGGATCAGACGCCGCAGGCCGTATCAGACACGTCACACCTATGCATGCTGGATGCTGTCGGCAGGGGCTAACCCCGCATTTATAGCCAACCAGATGGGGCACGAGAATGCAGAGATGGTTTATACAGTGTATTCTGCATGGATTAGTGCCCTCGATGGTGATCAGATCGAATTTCTGAATCAGCGCATGAGTGGATATAATGCCCCCATAGTGCCCCTGCGCGTTAAAGCAGTGTAGCTAAGTTATTGATTAAAAGGTCATAAAACATGAGGAAGCTGTTTGTTCAGTTTTATCTGCTGCTGTTCGTCTGCTTCCTGGTGATGGCGATGCTGGTCGGTCTGGTGTACAAATTCACCGCCGAGCGTGCCGGGCGCGAGTCGATGGATGACCTGATGAAAAGCTCGCTCTATCTGATGCGCAGCGAACTGCGTGAGATCCCGCCACGCGACTGGAATAAGACCATCGATAACCTCGACCTTAACCTGTCGTTTAAGCTGCATATTGAACCGATGAGCAAATATCAGCTCGACCCGGTCACCATGCACCGCCTGCGCGCAGGGGAAATTGTCGCGCTGGACGAAGAGTACACCTTCTTACAGCACATTCCACGCAGCCACTACGTGCTGGCCGTTGGCCCGATCCCCTACCTGTTCTTCCTGCACGAAATGCGCATTCTCGATATCGCCCTGCTGGCCTTTATCGGTATCTCCCTGGCGCTGCCGGTGTTTATCTGGATGCGCCCGCACTGGAAGGACATGCTGAAGCTGGAGTATGCGGCTCAGCGCTTAGGCCAGGGACATCTGGACGAGCGCATCCATTTCGACAGCGCCTCCAGCCTGCTGCGCCTCGGCGTGGCGTTTAACCAGATGGCCGATAATATCAACACGCTGGTCGCCAGCAAAAAGCAGCTGATCGACGGCATCGCCCACGAGCTGCGTACCCCGCTGGTGCGCCTGCGCTATCGGCTGGAGATGAGTGATAACCTTACCGATGCGGAATCGGCGGCGCTTAACCGCGACATCGGCCAGCTGGAAGCGCTCATTGAGGAGCTGCTGACCTATGCGCGCCTCGATCGCCCGAAGGTCGATCTCAATCTGCAAAGCCTGGATCTCGCCGCCTGGCTGCAGGAGCGGCTGGAGGATATCCGCTCGGTGCATCCGGAATTTACCCTCGAACTGAATACGCCGCAGCGCGAAAATATTGGCGTGGCCGATGCGCGCCTGATGGAGCGCGTGCTGGATAACCTGGTGAATAACGCGCTGCGCTATGCCGATCGTCACCTGCGCGTTGGGCTGTGGTTTGATGGTAACCTCGCCTGCTTACAGGTTGAGGATGACGGCCCCGGTATTCCGCTCGATGAACGCCAGCGCGTGTTCGAACCTTTTGTCCGTCTCGATCCCAGCCGCGACCGCGCCACCGGCGGCTGCGGGCTTGGACTGGCGATTGTCCACTCTGTCTCGCAGGCTTTTGGCGGCTATGTGACTATCGACAGCAGCCCGCTCGGCGGTGCCAGCGTGCGCTTTTGCTGGCCGATCGATCACCCGTTACGCGCTACCTGACTCAACTGATAAGGAACTTTATGTCTTCTGCTTACGCTAATCTGACCCGAACTTTCCAGCGTCTGTCACGCTTTGGCCACCTGTCGGCGATTGCCGGCTGGGATATGATGACCATGATGCCCGCAGGCGGCAGCAGCGCACGCGGCGCGGCGCTGGCGGAACTGAGCGTGCTGCGCCACGAAATCCTGACGGCCAAACAGGTTGGCGAGTGGCTGCAGCAGGCGCAGCAGGAAGATCTGGATGATGTGGCACAGGCTAACCTGTTTGAGATGCAGCGCGCCTGGCAGCAGGCGTCCCTGCTGCCCGCTTCTCTGGTTGAAGCCAAATCGATTGTCGGCTCGCACTGTGAACACGCGTGGCGCAGCCAGCGCCCGAACAACGACTGGCAGGGTTTCTCCGCCAATCTGAAGGAGGTGGTGAAGCTGAGCCGTCAGGAGGCGGAAATCCGCGCTCAGGCCAACGGCTGCTCACGCTATGATGCCCTGCTGGATGTTTTTGAACCTGGGATGACCAGTGCAAAGCTCGATCTTACCTTCACTGACCTCAAACAGTGGCTGCCGGATTTACTGCAAAAAATCGTCGCGCAGCAGGCGCAGGAGAACGTTGCCGTTCCCGCTGGCCCGTTCCCCCAGGCGCAGCAGCAGCAGCTGGGGCTGGCGATTATGCAGCTGCTCGGCTTTGATTTTAACGGCGGACGTCTGGATATCAGCGCGCACCCGTTCTGTGGCGGCGTGCCGCAGGATGTGCGCATCACCACCCGCTACAACGAAGCCGAATTTATCAGCGCGATGATGGGGGTGATCCACGAAACCGGCCACGCCCGCTATGAGCAGAACCTGCCGCAGCAGTGGGCTGACCAGCCGGTGGCACTGGCGCGCTCGACCGCCATCCACGAGTCACAGAGCCTGTTCTTTGAGAAGCAGCTGGGCCGCAGCCCGGAGTTCCTCAGCCTGGTTCAGCCGCTGGCCGTGCGCCTGCTCGGCGATCAGCCCGCGATGGCCGCAGACAACTTTATTGCCTTAAATCAGCGCGTCAAGCCCGGTCTGATCCGCGTTGATGCTGATGAAGTCAGCTACCCGGCGCACGTTATTCTGCGTTACGAAATTGAAAAAGCGCTGATTGCCGGGGAGATTGAAGTTGAGGATATCCCGGCGCTGTGGGATGAGAAAATGCAGCAGTGGCTGGGCCTGGATACCCGGGGCAACTACCGCGATGGCTGTATGCAGGATATCCACTGGACCGACGGCGCGTTTGGCTACTTCCCGACCTATACGCTGGGTGCGATGTATGCGGCGCAGCTGTTCCAGGCCGTTAAACGGGCCATTCCACAGGTCAGCGAGCAGATCCGCGCAGGCGACCTGCAGCCGGTGTTTGACTGGCTGCAGCAGAATATCTGGCAGCACGGCTGCCGCTTCAGCACGCGCCAGCTGATTGAAAATGCCACCGGCGAAGACCTCAATCCGCGCTATTTCCGCCAGCACCTGGAAAACCGTTACCTTAAATAACGGTTAAGGGTCGGGCATGGTGGGTCGGGCATGCCCGACCCCTACGTTGCGTTACCTTGAAAACCGTTAAGGGTCGGGTATGCCCGGCCCCTACATTGCGTTACCTTGAAACCGTTAAGGGTCGGGCATGCCAACCCTGCATTGATTCGGTAGGGTCGAGGCATGCCTCGACCGGTTATCACGTCGCCCCCCCTGTTTGTACAATCGGTTACACGCCGATACCAATCACTCACGGAAGCCCGCCTCGCATTCCCTTATAGTCTCTTCACCGGCCCCGCAGTGGGCTGATACATGAACTAAACACTTTGAGGGTTTCACAATGAAAAAATTATTCGCTCTGGTTGTCGCCGCTGCAATGGGTCTGTCTTCAGTTGCTTTCGCTGCTGAAACCAGCGCTGCTCCAGCAACAACTGCTGCTCCAGCTGCTACCACCACCACTGCTGCACCGGCTCCTGCTAAAGCCTCTGCTAAGCACGTGAAAAAACATCATAAAGCTGTAGCTCAGAAAGCTCAGGCTGCTAAGAAGCACCACAAAGCCAAGAAAGCTGCCGCTCAGAAAGCGCAGGCTGCTAAAAAGCACCACAAAGCGAAGAAAGCTGCCGCTCAGAAAGCGCAGGCCGCTAAAAAGCACCACAAAGCAGCGAAAAAACCTGTAGCCCAGAAAGCGCAGGCGGCTAAAAAGCATCACAAAGCGGCTAAAAAACCTGTCGCTCAGAAAGCCCAGGCTGCTAAAAAACACCACAAAGCGAAGAAAGTCGCTCCTAAGGCTTAACTCTTCAGCCGAGTTCCGCCATCGGGCGGAGCCAGAAAGCGGTCCACCCCTGGAGACGTTGTAGGGGTTGGCCCATAAACTCAAACACCCGGTTTTACCGGGTGTTTTTTTAAGGAGTTTCGGATGATGGTGCGTCGCTATTTATTCGAAATCATTCTGGTTGTGATGATCGTCTGTGGCGTTGTTGCCGCCAGCTTCTATCTTTAAATGCAGTCTCTGTAGCGTGCTGATATTCCAAATTAAACTCCCTTTTCTGGCACTATCCGTCTATAGTTACTGCATTAGCGTAACCACAAATTTCAATGCTTCTCCAGCCTGAGAAAAATATGCGCCTGACTGCTGTGTTATTAATGGGTTGCTTAGCCTTTTCGTTCTATTCTTATGCCGATGATGACGGCCCAAGTGAAGCCGACGTAAAAACGCTATTTTTTGGCAAGGACGATCGCCTGCCGGTCAGCCAGACCGCTACGCCGCCGTGGGAAGCCATCGGCCAGCTGGAAACTGAGAGCGGTAACCTGTGCAGTGCTACCCTGATTGCCCCAAACCTGGCGCTAACCGCCGGACACTGCCTGCTTAATCCCCCGGGAAAACTGGATAAAGCCGTCGCGCTGCGTTTTATCTCCAACGGTAAAGGCGGCTGGCGCTATGAGATCCACGATATTGAAGCGCGGGTCGACCCGGCTCTGGGCAGGAAGCTAAAAGCGGACGGTGATGGCTGGATCGTACCCGCCTCCGCTGCGCCGTATGATTTTGGTTTGATTGTGTTGCGTAATCCCCCTTCAGGGATTGTTCCGGTGCCGCTGTTTGCCGGTTCGCGTTCTGAACTGACCGCCGCATTGAAGCAGACAGGTCGTCGGGTGACCCAGGCGGGCTATCCTGAAGACCATCTTGAAACGCTTTACTCCCACAGCGACTGCCTGATTACCGGCTGGGCGCAAAAAACCGTGCTGTCGCACCAGTGCGATACCCTGCCTGGCGACAGTGGCTCCCCGCTGATGTTGAAAGTGAACGGCGACTGGCAGCTGATCGCGGTGCAGAGTTCTGCTCCGGCGCCGAAAGACCGCTACCTGGCGGACAACCGCGCTATCGCCGTGACCGCATTCCGCGACAGTCTGGAAGAGTTAGCGCAGTAGCATCTATCGTCAACCTGATAGCCGTTTTAACGATGTTCTGCCGGAGTGAATTAAATAATACTGTCAGCGCCTGTATTGATTCACTTCACGGACGGAAATCATGAATAAAACCCTTATGGCGATCCTCGCCATGGCATTGACCGGATGTTCAACCGGTAACCTCGTTTCACGGCCAGGTTACCAGGTAAATACCCAGCACCCTTCGCAAAGTCAGAATGAACGCGTTCGTTTTCTCATCCTTCACTACACCGCAGAAGACGATGCCGCATCAATGAAGTCGTTAACCCAGGGTTCGGTGAGCGCACATTACCTCGTTCCCTCGGCCGCCGATCCGGCATTAAGTAAAAAAATGGTCTACCAGCTGGTCCCTGAGGATAAGCGTGCCTGGCATGCCGGTCTCAGCAACTGGCATGGACGCAGCAATCTCAATGACAGCTCTATCGGCGTGGAGATTGTCAACCTGGGTTATCGTCAGGACGCGCTGGACAGATACTGGTATCCCTGGGATCCGCAGCAAATTAAGCTGGTGGCCAGCCTGGCGAAAGATATCATCCAGCGTTATGGCATTACCCCTTATAACGTTCTCGGACACAGTGATGTTGCGCCAACGCGCAAGGTTGATCCCGGCCCGCTGTTTCCGTGGCAACAGCTGGCTGCACAGGGAATTGGCGCCTGGCCCGACAAACAGACCGTGCAGCGCTACCTTGCCGGTCGCTCATTTGCCGCCGCTGGCTCGGTCAGTAAAATTCAGGCCGATCTCGCCAGCTACGGTTACACCATTCCACAAACTGGCGGAAACGACGCCGCCACCAGGCAGACTATCAGCGTATTCCAGATGCATTTCCGCCCCTCGAACTACACGGGCGTTGCGGATGCAGAGACAGAAGCGATTGCCGCCGCATTGGTGGCAAAATATCGTCCGGCGAGCCGCAGCCTTCTCACGGAGGAGTATGGGGATTAAAACATCGATGGCGACCCGCTGCGGTTCGCCATCCCCCCCCGACCACTGTCAGACAGTAATCTGCTCCATCGCCTGTAAAATACGCTTTTCGGAGATTGGGTAAGGTGTCCCCAGCTGCTGCGCGAAGAAACTGACGCGCAGCTCCTCAATCATCCAGCGGATATCCTGCACTTCCTCATCATCCCTGCGCTCAAGCGGCAGCTTGTTGAACCACGTATTCCACGCCTGCTTCACCGTTTCGACCTTCATCATGCGCGCACGGTCGCTGTGCGGATCAACCGCCAGTTTCTCCATGCGCCGCTCGATGGCGTGCAGGTAGCGCAGGGTATCGCCGAGGCGTTTCCAGCCGTTGCCGGTGACAAATCCGCGATACACCAGGCCGCCCATCTGCGCTTTGATATCCGACAGCGCCAGCGCCATCGTCATGTCCACGCGCCCTTTCAGACGCTTATTGATGTTGAACACCGAGGTGAGGATCTGTTCGACCTTTTTCGCAATCCCGACCACCGTGTCGTTCAGCTCGGCGCGGACTTTGTCATGCAGCTGCACGTAGCCCTGCTCCTGCCAGCTTGGGCCACCGTGTTCGGCAATCAGCTTATCCACGCCGCAGGCGATGCAGTCGTCGATCAGATCCAGCACTTTGCCATACGGGTTGAAGTACAGCCCCAGCTTGGCCTTGTTTGGCAGCTTTTCGTGCAGATACTTAATCGGCGACGGGATATTCAGCAGCAGCAGGCGGCGCTGGCCGCGCCACATCGCCTTTTGCTGCTCGTGCTGCGAGTCAAACAGGCGGATCGCCACGCTCTCTTTCTCATCCACCAGCGCAGGCCAGGCTTTCACGCTGTAGCTACCGCGCTTCTGCTCGAAGTGATCCGGCAGATCGCCAAAGCTCCAGATATGCAGCCCGCTCTGTTCCAGACCGTCATCAGCCACTTTCGACAGGGTTTCCTGCACTTTGCCTTTTAGCTGCAGTTTTAACGCCGCCAGATCTTTACCTTCCGCCAGCTTGCGGTTGTTTTCGTCAACGATGCGGAAGGTCATTTTCAGATGATCGGGCACCTGATCCCACTGCCAGGCTTCGCGTTCCAGCGTCACGCCCGACATGCGGCGGAATTCACGCTCCAGCGACTCCAGCAGCGGCAGCTCCAGCGGCGTCGCGCGGCCGAGGAATGCGTCGGCGTAGTTCGGCGCGGGAACAAAGTTACGGCGTAACGGCTTAGGCAGGGATTTGATCAGCGCAATCACCAGCTCGCGGCGGATGCCGGGGATCTGCCACTCAAAGCCTCTCTCCTCCACCTGGTTGAGCAGCGGCAGCGGAACGTGCACCGTCACGCCATCGGCATCCGCCCCTGGTTCAAACTGGTAGCTCAGGCGCAGTTTCAGATTGCCCTGATGCCAGAAGTTCGGATAGTCGAGCTTGCTGACGTTTTCCGCGCCCTGCTTGATCAGCATCTCTTTGGCGAAGTTGAGGCGGTCCGGCTCTTCGCGACTGACGGTTTTCCACCAGCTGTCGAAATGGCGCGCGGAGACCACGTCGTGGGCAATACGCTGATCGTAGAACGCGAACAGCGTCTCATCATCCACCAGGATGTCGCGGCGGCGCGACTTGTGCTCCAGCTCTTCGACTTCGGCGCGCAGCTTAAGGTTAGCCTTAAAGAAGGCGTGGCGCGTCTGCCAGTCGCCCTCCACCAGCGCGTGACGGATAAACAGCTCGCGCGACAGCACCGGGTCTATGGTGCCGTAATTCACCTTTCGGGCAGCGACGATCGGCAGGCCGTACAGCGTCACTTTCTCGCTGGCCATCACCGCGCCCTGACCTTTCTCCCAGTGCGGCTCGCTGTAACTGCGCTTCAGCAGGTGCTGCGCCACAGGTTCGATCCACTCCGGCTCAATGCGCGCCGCAATACGCCCCCACAGGCGGCTGGTTTCCACCAGTTCGGCGACCATGGTCCACTTCGGCGGCTTTTTGAATAGCCCGGAGCCGGGGAAGATAGCGAAACGGGCGTTGCGCGCTCCGGTAAACTCCTGTTTATCCGCATCCTTCTGACCGATATGCGACAGTAGCCCGGTAAGTAAAGCGGTGTGAATTTCACGCATTTCGGCCGGTGCGCTGTTCACCGGCAGCCCGAGTTCGCGCACCACCTGGCGCAGCTGGGTATAGATGTCCTGCCACTCGCGCACGCGCAGGTAGTTCAGGTATTCGGTTTTGCACTGGCGGCGGAACTGGCTGGAGGACAGCGCTTTTTGCTGCTCCTGCAGGTAGTTCCACAGGTTCACAAAGGCGATGAAATCAGACTCTTTATCGGCAAAGCGCTGGTGTTTCTCATCGGATGCCTGTTTCTTCTCCGCCGGGCGCTCTCGCGGATCCTGGATCGACAGCGCGGCGGTAATAATCATCACCTCGCGCACGCAGCCATATTTCTGCGCCTCCAGCACCATTTTCGCCAGGCGTGGGTCGACCGGCAGCTGCGCCAGTGAACGCCCCGATGGGGTGAGCTGATAGCGCTGATTGTCGGCGAGGGTGATGGCACCCAGCTCCTCCAGCAGACGGACCCCGTCCTGGATATTGCGCTGGTCCGGTGCCTGCACAAACGGGAACGCGGCGATATCGCCGAGGCCGAGCGCCGTCATTTGCAGGATCACCGATGCCAGGTTGGTGCGCAGGATCTCCGGGTCGGTAAACGCCGGGCGGCTGAGGAAATCCTCTTCCGCGTATAAACGGATGCAGATCCCCTCTGAGACGCGTCCGCAGCGCCCTTTACGCTGGTTGGCGGAGGCCTGAGAAATCGGCTCGATCGGCAGGCGCTGCACCTTGGTACGGAAGCTGTAGCGGCTGATGCGTGCCGTGCCCGGATCGATGACGTATTTGATGCCCGGTACGGTCAGCGAGGTTTCCGCCACGTTGGTCGCCAGCACGATGCGTCGCCCGGAATGGGACTGGAACACGCGGTTCTGCTCGGCGTTCGACAGGCGAGCATACAGCGGCAGCACTTCAGTATGCGGCAGGTCGCGCTTCATCAATGCATCGGCGGTATCACGAATTTCACGCTCGCCGCTCATAAAGATCAGGATATCCCCACGGCTCTCACGCCCCAGCTCATCCACCGCGTCAAAAATGGCCTGCAGCTGGTCGCGGTCGGTATCATCGGCATCTTCCACTACCGGGCGATAGCGGACTTCCACCGGATAGGTGCGGCCGGAGACTTCAATCACCGGTGCGTTATGGAAATGGCGCGAGAAACGCTGCGGATCAATGGTCGCCGAGGTGATGATCACCTTCAGGTCCGGGCGCTTTGGCAGCAGCTCGCGCAGATAGCCCAGCAGGAAGTCGATATTCAGGCTGCGCTCGTGCGCTTCATCGATAATGATGGTGTCGTACTGCATCAGCAGCCGGTCCTGCTGGATCTCCGCCAGCAGAATACCGTCGGTCATCAGTTTGACCTGGGTGGTGTCACCGACCTGATCGTTAAAGCGCACCTTGTAGCCGACGCAGCCGCCGAGTGAGGTTTCCAGCTCCGCCGCAATACGGTCAGCGACGGTGCGTGCCGCAAGGCGGCGTGGCTGCGTGTGGCCAATCAGCCCGCGAATACCGCGCCCCAGCTCCATGCAGATTTTCGGCAGCTGCGTGGTTTTACCCGAACCGGTTTCACCGGCGGCGATCACCACCTGGTGATCGCGGATAGCATCGGCAATATCCTGCTTCTTCTGGCTGACCGGCAGATTTTCCGGGTAGCGCAGGGTTGGCGTCGCGGCCCGACGGGCGGCCACCCGCAGCTCGGCCTGGGCGATTTCCGCACTCAGCTCATCGGTCAGCGCCTGGAGCGCCGCCGGATTTTTGATTTTTTTCGCGCCCTGCAGGCGGCGCTGAAAGCGCTGGCGGTCGCGCAGCATTAGCAAATCCAGCCGTGAATAGAGCGGCGCCAGGGCAGATTGTGGTGATTCAGACATGGTAAAAGCTCACTTTGTCGCGCCTGATGCGGGCAACATGGATTTATCAGGGATTAAAATTTTTGCGTATTCTAGCACAGACAGCGACTTAGCGATTTATTTGCCCGCAGCCAGTTATTCAATAATTTCGAACATTGATATCGAAAACTCGCACTTACACTCGCCGCCATTTATCCGTAAAGTGTTATCCATTGAGCGGATAGCCTTCCGCATGACAAAACAGGAAAAAAACCATGAGCAAAGTATTAGTACTGAAATCAAGCATCCTTGCCGGTTATTCTCAGTCTGGTCAGCTAGCCGATCACCTGGTTTCCGAGTGGAAAGCGGCCCATCCGGCTGATGAAGTGACTGAACGTGACCTGGCCGCTAACCCGATTCCAGTACTGGACGGTGAGCTGGTTGGCGCACTGCGTCCTTCTGATGCCGCGCTGACCCCACGTCAGCAGGAAGCGCTGGACCTGTCCAACGAACTGATTGCTGAGCTGCAGGCACACGATACCATCGTGATCACTGCGCCAATGTACAACTTCAACATCCCAACCCAGCTGAAAAACTACTTTGACCTGGTGGCGCGTGCCGGTATTACCTTCCGTTACACCGAGCAGGGTCCTGAAGGCCTGATCAAAGGCAAAAAAGTGGTGGTACTGTCCAGCCGTGGTGGTGTTCACAAAGACACCCCAAGCGACCTGCTGACCCCTTATCTGACCCTGTTCCTCGGCTTCCTGGGTATGAGCGACGTGCAGTTCGTGTTTGCTGAAGGTATCGGTTACGGTCCTGAAGTGGCAGCGAAAGCCGCCAGCGATGCGAAAGCAGTGATTTCTCAGATCGTCACTGCCTGATAACAGGTTTGGCGGATTGAGTGCCCTCCTCATTCCGCCTGCTGCGGCACTGTGTCGGTGCCGCAGCTACTTCTTAATCCACTGCCCGTTTATCCCGCGCACGTACTCTCCCGGCTTTGCCCGCTCTACCAGCTTCTGTCCGGCGATATTCGCCACGTCACGCGTGGTCAAATTGTTCTGCTGCGCCAGTATCTGATACTGATTCATGCGCCCGGCATTGATCTCTTTCACCAGCGCCGCCGTCTCTGCATCCTGCTGCACCGCGGCAATATAGCCGTTAAGCGTTTCGCCTACGCGCCCCTGCTGCCGCGCCTCATCAAGGGTCAGCGCCAGCACCTGCGGCGACAACAGCAGGCAGCCCAGCAGTAATCCGCTGCACAGTCGTTTCATTGCTTGCTCCTCAGAACAGACCGCTCTGGTTTTTTAACAGGGCTTCCACGTCTTTATCGACCTTGATATGGATCTCATGCTCAATTTTGACGTTCATATTGATGGTGATCGGCTCTTTCGGCGCGGCGACCTCAATGCGGGGGATACAGCCGCTTAGCAGCAATAGACAGCCTGCCATCAGCAGACTAATTCGGGCTTTCATCACTCGTTTCCTTTTGCGACGGCAGGGTGGCATTCTGCTCCACCCAGGATTGCAGGTTATCGCCAAAGCGCAGACTGCGCCAGAGTTGGAACAGGTTTTCCTGCTGGGTATAGTTCAGCGTGACGCGCTGGTCACGGTTGCTGAAGCGGCTGGTGCCATCGACCTTGGCGGTCATTTTCATCCAGCCAAGATTGTCGAGGTCAAGGGTGGCCCAGCTGCGCGAAATTTCCATATAGCGCAGCCAGTCCATCGCCGCACCGGCGGCAAAGTTATTGCTGCTGATGGCATCGGCCATATCTTTATCCATGCGCACCGTTAAGGGCCCGCTGTTGGCTATCCAGCCCTCTTTCACCAGCCAGCGTGAATCATTCAGCCACAGCGGCAGCGCGCCGTTAATGTGGCCCGACATGGCAATCTGCTTGAGCTTCATCGCCGTCACCAGTTCCGAAACGCTCAGATGCTGGATATTAATCGTGGCCGCCTGCGTCTGCGGCATCTTCAGGCTGGCCATACTCAGCTGGCCGCCTAACAGCGCGAGGCTGACGTTGCTCAGCTCCAGCGGATGCCTGGCACTCCACGGATACCAGCCCTGCAGATCTGCCGTGACGTTTTGCATGGCAAACTGGTTTTTAATCTCTTTGATGCGCAGCGAAACCGGGCCGTGGGTGCCGAAGTACCAGCGGTGGTCGCGCAGGCGGAACGGCAGCGAGAAATCGATGCCGTTAAATTCGTTATCCGGCAGCAGCGCACTGCCATCCTTCACCAGGAAGTGGCCGCCCGCTTCCAGCCCCTGATCGCTGGCGGCGGAAAACGCCACCTGAGCCTTGAGCGTACCGTCCTGAATCGCCAGCTTGAGGTCCGGGCTGAGCAGCGGCTGGAAGACGCGCAGCGACTGCTGTGGCCACCACATCTGCCCACGCAGGCGCTCGCCGTCCCAACGACCGCGCACCTGCACCGGACCAATGCGCTGCGCCTGCAGGCTGCCGCTGTAGAGGAACCACGCCGGATCACGCCCTTTCACCGTCAGCGTCAGAAGCGAAGGCGGCAGATAGCCCCCGGCGCTGAAGCGCGTGTCCTGGGCGTTGAGCTTCAGCTCGCCGTTAAACGCGGGCTGCTGCGCGTCGCGCTGCCAGCGCACCGCCTTATTGAGCGTCAGGCGCGGGGCATCCACCGTGACGCTGCCATAGGTGAGGTGGTCAAATCCGGTCGACAGCGACTGCAGCTCAATCAGCGTGTCCTGCCAGCGTCCGTTGCCATTCATATCCCACTTCGCGGCCAGCGGAGCCAGATAGCCGTCGCCCCAGTAGCGCCACAACCACTGCCCTTTATCGGGCCAGAAGTCGGTGGCGCGGCCATCCAGATGCAGGCGAAAACGCCCCATTTCGGCGTCGTGGGCGCTGAGGATCGCCTGCAGTCGGCCATCAATTCCGGCTGATGACACCGCAACGCCAGCCAGCGGCCAGCGGGCTTCATCCACCTCCAGCGTCGACAGCAGTCGCCCTTTCATTCGCAGGAGCGCGCCTGGCTGCAGGCGCAGCTGCGGGTCGAGCAGTGGCCCGCGCAGATCACCGGGTAGCCCGGCGAAAAACTGCAGGCTGGCCAGTTTACTCTCACCCGTCAGGCGAAACGGCAGCTGGCTGTCACTCCAGTCAAGATGACCCGGTCCGAGCGTCAGCACCACATTCCCTTTACCGCCGCGTCCCTGAGTCAGCAGATTGAGGCGCCCGCTAATCTCGCTGGCGCTCAGCCCCTGCTGCCAGTTTTTGGCACTGAGGGCGATCCCCCCTGACAGCGGCTGCCCGGCGTAAGGCCAGCTCCACTGCCCATAGGTAATGTCAATCTGCTGAGGGCTGATGTGCCATGGCAGCGTCAGCAGCGGCTTACTCTGGTGTTCAGCAATGGCGGTCAGGGTGCCGCTCTGCTGCTGCCAGTCGAGCGTAATCTGCAGCGGGTCAGGAATGCCCACCAGCGCCAGCTTCCCCTGCAGCGCACCATCTTCCGGCAGGCCATCAGGTATGTGAGGCAGCGTCAGCGTACCGCTGACCGTGACGGGCTGTGCCACGCCGGGTGCCTGAACCGTCAGTGCGTCGATCGCCAGCTGCTGTCCGTTCAGCCGTGCTGCGAGCGTCAGATTTTTGCTCTGATAGCTGACCTGCTGGTGCTGAGGATCGAAGATGAGCTGCAGCGCCCCGGCCCACTGCTGCCAAGGAGAAACGCTGAGCTGGCGGATATTGACGCGGGCGCTGGGCAGCATTTGCTGCCACTCGGCGAGGCTGCGCGGTGCTGATGGGTTATCTGAGGCGGGAAGTTTAGCCAGGCAGGCGCTGTCAATCGCTACGCTGTCCGCCGCCAGCTGCCACTGTTTTTGCCGGTAGCCGAGGGACACATTCATCACCTGCGCCAGCTGACAGTCGCCCGCCAGGTAGCGGATGCCGGGCAGCAACAGTGCGCCACTGTGCCAGCGCGGATTGCCGTCGAGGGCGATAGTGGTATCCGCAGGCAGCCAGATGCCAGCCACCCTTGGCAGCCACTGGGTCACAGTAAGAAGAAGTCCTGTTAGCAGCAGGATCACCGCCAGCAGCGCCGCAAGCGCCCTTTTCCAGCCCCGTTTCATGGCAGTAAAACCCTGTTCGCTCCGTGATTATCCCTGAATGATGGCACGGAATATCACTCTGGTGAAGTTTTTCGCCAGTAATCAACCCATTCGCTGCTTTTTAACTCAGCCGAGCGGGAAGCCTCGCCCGCGGTTCACAATAGTTGTTACACTGCATTATTATTTAAGCGCGGGTACAGGAGTAACACGATGAAACTTGCGGTGTATAGCACCAAGCAGTATGACCGGAAATACCTTGAACAGGTCAATGAAGAGTACGGCTTTGAACTGGAGTTTTTTGACTTCCTGCTGAGCGAGAGCACGGCGAAAAATGCCGTGGGCTGTGATGCGGTCTGTATCTTCGTTAACGATGACGGCAGCCGCACCGTGCTGGAAGAGCTGGCGGAGCTGGGCGTGAAGTTTATTGCGTTACGCTGCGCCGGCTTTAACAACGTGGATCTTGATGCCGCTAAGGAGCTGGGTCTTCAGGTGGTGCGCGTGCCGGCTTACTCCCCGGAAGCGGTCGCCGAGCATGCGGTTGGGTTGATGATGACGCTGAATCGCCGCATCCACCGGGCATATCAGCGCACCCGCGATGCCAACTTCTCCCTGGAAGGGCTGATCGGTTTTAACATGCATGGCCGCACGGCGGGCGTGGTCGGCACCGGTAAAATCGGCATCGCCACCCTGCGTATTCTGAAAGGCTTCGGCATGAAGCTGCTGGCGTTTGACCCCTATACTAATCCGCAGGCGCTGGAGCTGGGTGCGGAATACGTTGATATCAATACGCTGTTTGCGCAGTCTGACGTTATCACCCTGCACTGCCCGCTGACGGCGGAAAATTATCATCTGCTGGATGCGCAAGCCTTTGCACAGATGAAGGATGGTGTGATGGTGATCAATACCAGCCGCGGCGGATTAATTGATTCACAGGCGGCGATTGATGCGCTGAAGCAGCAGAAGATTGGTGCGCTGGGAATGGACGTGTATGAGAACGAGCGCGATCTGTTCTTTGAAGATAAATCAAACGACGTGATCCAGGATGATGTATTCCGCCGGCTCTCCGCCTGCCACAACGTCCTGTTCACCGGCCATCAGGCGTTTCTGACTGCTGAAGCCCTGACCAGCATCTCGCAGACCACGCTGCACAATCTGAGTCAGCTGGATAAAGGCGCCGCGTGCGATAATCTGCTGACCGCGTAATTTGCTGCCACGGGGCGACCGGAAAAAATGGTCGCCCCCTACATTTCGGTCTGCCCGTTAACGGGCGCAGGTGCCGCTCATCAAGGCACTTTCACCGCAGCGGCGACCGTTCGCCAGCTGGCACATCCCCACTGAGCTACCATCTAACTGACGAGATAACGCCAGGGTACCACCGGCACTGGCACAGTTGCTGGCTGCCAGATCGCCCATCACGACACGCGCTGGCGCATGGGCGGCCGTAGCCTGTTGAGGTGGCTCATTATCACTGTCGCTGCTGCAGGCGGACAGGAGTAACGCTGCCGTTACCAGCAAAAAACTCGCTGCTTTCATCGGGTAAACTCCGGGTGGATTGGCGCTGGGATGCGTTTGCCAGCATAAGCTACGATTCACATCAGGTCGATAGCTGTCATGTATTCTTACAAAATCAAAATAACAGAAATATCAATAGCCCCGCGTCTTAATTTATAACTACCCGTTCAGATAACGACATCTCTACGTAAAATCAAAAGGATAAGTGATGACCGCTGATATGTTACTGCGCATCGCCATGGCGGGGGTGCTGGGGGGCCTGATTGGGCTTGAGCGCCAGCTACGTGCGAAAGAGGCAGGTCTGCGCACCCACGTTCTGGTCGGGATCGGCAGCGCGATGTTTATGATCGTCTCGAAATATGGTTTCGACGATATTCTGGCGCACAACCATATTGCGCTCGACCCCAGCCGCGTGGCGGCCCAGGTGGTGAGCGGCATGGGTTTTCTCGGTGCCGGGACCATTATTATTCAAAAGCAGATCGTAAAGGGGCTGACCACCGCCGCCGGGCTGTGGGTAACCGCGGCAATCGGGCTGGTGATCGGCAGCGGCCTGTATGAGATTGGCATTTATGGCACGGTACTGGCGCTGGTGGTGCTGGAGACCTTCAGCCGCATCAGCCGCCTGCTGATCGGTCGCCACCACACCCTGACCTTCCATCTCAAGGCCAAGAGCGTGCCGCAGGTGCTGGTGACGCTGCAGCAGCTGAATGTCCGCGCGGGTAACGTCTCGGTGGTAAACCGCGATGCTGAAAACAGCCTGTGTGAAATGATGGTTGAGGTGACGTTGTCACGCAAAATACAACCGCATCAGCTGTATGAAGATCTGCTGCAAATCAAAGGGGTGCAGTCGGTTGAAATTCAGTGAGGCCTGAAAAGATCATGGCAAATAGCCGCAGGCAGGTTAGTCTTACAGCACGATTTGCACGCCGCAGGGGTATTCCTGCCCCTGTCGGCGTGATTTTTCCATTCATTAGGAGATACAGATGTCTGATAAATCCATTCTGATTGTTGCCACCTTCACGGCAAAAGCCGGTAAAGGCGATGAGCTGTTGGCGGTGTTAAACCGCTGCGTGGCGCCAAGCCGTCTTGAGGAAGGAAACCTGCATTACGATCTGTACCGCAGCGTGGAGAACAGCGACAGCTTCCTGTTCCATGAAACCTGGAAAAGCGCCGCCGCGATTGAACTGCACGAGAGCCAGCCACACTTCCAGGCTCTGCTGGCGGGCGTTGAGTCGCTGCTGGCAGCGCCACCGGTGATTACCAAGATTTAAATCGCAGGGCCGATCGCAACAAAAGATCGGCCCCTACAGGATTTTGCCTGGTTATTTCAGCAGGCGGGCGCGGCAGGATTTGCCTTTGATCTTCACGTCCTTCAACTGCCCCATCACCTGACGCGCCTGGTCACGACGAATGGCCACGTAGGCGTGAGTCGGGCCAACATCAATCTTGCCAACCTGATCGCCCTTCAGACCGCCGTCACCGGTCAGCGCCCCGAGGATATCGCCCGGGCGAATTTTTGCCTTGCGCCCACCGTCGAGGCACACAGTAACCATTTCTGCCGGCAGCGGCTTGGCGGCAACTGACTTTAGCTCCGCCACGCTGCGCCAGTTAAGCTTCTGCTGCAGGAAATCTTCCAGCGCGTGCGCACGCACCATCTCATCCGGCGCCACCAGGCTCACAGCACAGCCCTCCTGCCCCGCGCGTGCGGTACGACCAATGCGGTGTACGTGGACTTCCGGGTCAAACGACAGCTGATAGTTCACCACCATCGCCAGCGCTTTGATGTCCAGCCCGCGCGCCGCCACATCGGTGGCCACCAGCACGCGGCAGCTGCCGTTAGCAAAGCGGATCAGCACCTGGTCACGATCGCGCTGTTCCAGATCGCCATGCAGCGCCTGCGCGCTAATCTGGGCAGACTCTAGCGCCTGGGCGATATCATCGCATTCGCGCTTGGTGTTACAGAACACCACGCAGGAAGATGGCTGGCGGTCGCTGAGCAGGCCAATCAGTGCGCTCAGCTTTTCACGCGGCCCGGCTTCATAGAATGACTGTTCGATTTTCGGCAGGTCGGAGACATCGCCGGTTTCAACCGTCAGCGGATCGCGCTGGATTTTCTGGCTGATCTGCGCAATCACCTGCGGCCAGGTAGCGGAGAACAGCAGCGTCTGGCGCTGTGGCGGACAGTAGCCAATGATGGTGTCAATATCGTCACGGAAACCCATCTCCAGCATGCGGTCGGCTTCATCCAGTACCAGCATATTCACGCCGTCCAGCTTCAGGGTTTCGCGCTGCAGGTGATCCATAATGCGTCCCGGCGTCCCCACCACAATGTGCGGAGCATGCAGCAGTGAATCCCGCTGCGCGGCAAACGGCTGGCCGCCGCACAGGGTGAGAATTTTAATGTTGGCGGTAAAGCGCGCCAGACGGCGCAGCTCTTTCGTTACCTGGTCTGCCAGCTCACGCGTCGGACACAGCACCAGCGCCTGGGTCACATACTGGCTGGCATCCACCCGGTGCATCACGCCCAGACCAAATGCGGCGGTTTTGCCACTGCCGGTTTTCGCCTGTGCACGTACGTCGCGCCCGGCAAGAATGGCTGGCAGAGATTCCGCCTGAACCGGGGTCATGGCGAGGTAACCCAGCTCGTTGAGGTTCTCAATCTGGCTGGCGGGAAGTTGTGTCAGGGTAGTAAAAGCAGTCACGGGAAAGTTCTCTGATAAAACGGCAGAATAATTGGCGCAGAGTGTAACAGAAAGCAGAGCATGGAGGGAGAAAAGCGCTGGCGGCAGTGCCGCACAGCGCGTGGAGTGCGTAGTCAGACTAAGATAAAACCAACGCGATCAGCAGCCAGAAGATCAGGCATCCCGCCACCATCGCAATCCAGGTATTTCTTCGATTCCATTTCATGCGTTTTGCTTCTCCCGAACTTTCGTTCTGATTCAGCTATTTGATCGCTAAATAACTGTATAAGACGGAAGTCTTCAGGCGGATTATAGACAAGGCTGGCCTTAAATGTCGCGTTTTTAAGGTGCAAAAACGTAAATATTTTAAGATTAATCTCAGCATCGCGCAGGAGAAAGTGCGGCAGAACGTGGGGAGTAGCAAGGTTCACAGAATGCGAACCTTGCAGGGTTAAGCGAATTTGAAGCGAGGCTTACTTCTTAGCCGGATCTTTATAGGGATCCTTTTTATCGTCCTGGCTGCCGTCACGGGTACGCGGTATTTCACCGTGTTCGCTGGGATTATCCTTCGCCGGATGCGGCTTGTTCTCTTCTTTATGGCTCTCTTTCGACATGACAACCTCCATCTGTGTTGTGCATTAAGCATAGTAGACGGAGGGTTAAATGTTTACAGATTGGCCACGTCGATATACAGCGATTTATCGATGTTGGTGGAAGAGACGGTGGCTTCGCTAAAGGAGTACTCTGCGCGGTCGCCGCTGCGGTCCAGCGGCAGCTGTTCGAAGTCAAACAGCTCACGGTCCGCCAGCTGGCTTGGGCTGACGTTTTGCAGCGATTTAAACACGCTCTCCACGCGCCCCGGGGTCTTTTTATCCCACTCGGTCAGCATCGCCTTGATGGCCTGACGCTGCAAGTTCTCCTGCGAGCCGCAGAGATTGCACGGAATAATCGGGAAATCTTTCTGCTCGGCGTAGGCGATCAGGTCTTTCTCACGGCAGTAGGTCAGCGGACGGATCACCACGTTACGACCATCGTCAGAACGCAGTTTAGGCGGCATCGCCTTCATGCGGGCGCCGTGGAACATGTTGAGGAACAGCGTCTCAACGATGTCATCCATATGGTGGCCCAGCGCGATTTTGGTGGCACCAATTTTCTCGGCGAAGGAGTAGAGCGTACCGCGACGCAGGCGCGAGCAGAGACCGCAGGTGGTTTTCCCTTCCGGTATCTTCTCTTTCACCACCGAGTAGGTGTCTTTGTCGACAATGTAATACGGGATATTCAGGCTATCGAGATAGGCTGGCAGGATATGCTCAGGAAAACCGGGCTGTTTCTGGTCCAGGTTAACGGCAATCACCTCAAATTTGATCGGGGCCACTTTTTGCAGGCCGATCAGAATATCCAGCATGGCAAACGAATCTTTGCCGCCGCTCATGCAGGCCATCACCACGTCGTTCTCTTCGATCATGTTGTAGTCAGTGATGGCGGTGCCAACATTTCTACGGATGCGCTTCTGGAGCTTATTAAACTCAAGGGTTTCTTTTCTTACATCGACTTGATTCATAACCACTTTATTTTGACCCTGATAGCCTGAGAACGACTTGCTTTAAGTAACAATTTTAAGGCGGGCATTATACGTAAATTTTGCCAGGCAGGAAACATCCGTTGTCCGGCAGGCCGTCTCTCGCGACACGACCTGCTGTGCTCTAACGATGTGGCGGTGGGTCAATAATAGGATACGGGTCGGGATTGTCGGGCGGCGGATCGGGCAGCGGTTGCGGAACAGGGATGGGATCGGGAATGGGAACCGGGTCGCCCAGCGGTTCCGAGCTGCGGATCGCTTTTGTGCTGTCAGTGAACATGCCTTCCTCCTCAGGTGTTGCATGAACCTTAAGCGTAGGACATCTCAGCCTGCTGGCAAACGGGCAAAAAAAAGCCGGCTATTGCCGGCGTCGTACGAATTAAATGTGCTATGCATTAATTCAAAAAAGGAAGTAAGACAATATGGAGCGCAACGCCCATCGCTTGACGTTGCATTCACCTGCGGCAGTGATATTGCGCCGATTGCGCGCCACGTTTATTGACGTCGATCAGCTTTACTCCCCTTTTCTGCGGGATTTTCCACACTCAATCTGTTTTATCACAGCCATTTACGTTGTTTTAACCACCAGGCAACACCCAGTACCAGCACCACCAGCAGCAGGCAGAATGCGCCAAATCCATAACGCCACTCCCCGCCGGGTATGCCACCGAGGTTGACCCCAAACAGGCCGGTCAGGAAGGTGGTCGGCAGGAACACCATCGCCATCAGCGACATGGTGTAGGTGCGGCGGTTCATAGCTTCGGCCATCACCGTGCTGATCTCGTCGGACAGTACGCCGGTACGCGCCACGCTGGCATCCAGATCGTCCAGCCCGCGGCCAAGGCGATCGGAGATATCCTGCATGCGGCGGCGATCGTCATCACTCATCCACGGCAGCCGCTCGCTGGCGATGCGCGAATAGACATCGCGCTGCGGCGCCATGTAACGGCGCATAATAATCAGCTGCTTGCGAATTAATGACAGCTCGCCGCGCGGCGGAATTCGCTGATCCACCACCGCATCTTCCAGCTCGATGATTTTGTCATGCAGCTCTTCGATAAATTCGCTGGCGTGATCGGTCAGCGCATCGCAGACGTCCACCAGCCAGCTGCCGCCATCGGTTGGACCGTTGCCATTTTTCAGGTCGGTGAGCACTTCATCAATGGCATAAACCTTGCGGCGGCGGGTTGAGACGATCAGCCTGTCGTTGATAAATACGCGGATCACCACCAGCTGATCCGGACGAGATTCACTATTCAGATTCACGCTGCGCAGCGTGATCATGGTGCCATCGCCGAGGCGATTGACGCGCGGGCGCATGCTGTCGCCGCCGAGGGCATCGCGCACGCTGTCCGGGATCAGCGGGGTCGACGTCAGCCAGTCGGCGCTTTCACGGTGGGTATAGTTGAGGTGCAGCCAGCAAGGGCGGTCACAGTCCAGCACCTCGCTGTCATTGATCGGGATTAGCCCGCCCTTACCATCCAACTGACATGAAATAATGGCATCCGATACCTGTAGTGCTTTACCTGCAATAACGTCCACGCTCACCCCGGTTTCAACATAATCAATGCGATACAGTCTAGCCTGTACTGGCACCTAAGCAAAATCTCACATTTAGCGCCTGCGGTTAAAAATGGTGACAATTTTCGAACCTGCTCAGCGTGCTAAAAGGCGATCGGGCTCACGAATTTCAGTTATTCCCACCCTCTCCCCTTGCTAACAGCCAGCCGCTGGGGAAATATCAGCACAGCAAAACAGGATTGTTACTGACTCTCAGGCAAAACCTAAACCGCTTCTTTCGCCCCTACGGCGTTAACGAAGCGGTTTAGGTTTTTTTTTGGCCTGAATTCAGCAACGGCCCTCAGACAAGATGTCAAAACCAGGAGCACCCTATGAAGTACCAGGTTTTATCAGAAGAAATTTTGCAGGGCGTCGGCGGTAAAGAGAATATCAGTTCGCTGATGCACTGCGCGACCCGCCTGCGCTTCAAGCTGAAAGACAGCCGCAGGGCAAATACCGCCGCGCTGAAGCAGAATCCCGGCGTGATTATGGTGGTGGAGAGCGGTGGGCAATATCAGGTGGTGATTGGTAACCACGTCGGCGAGGTCTATCAGGCGCTGACCGCTGCCGCCGGCCTGGGCGAGCAGAGCCGCAGTGATGATGCCAGCGCAGAGAAAATCTCCCTGTTTGCCCGCTTCATCGATATCGTTTCCGCCATCTTCACCCCGTTCGTCGGCGTAATGGCGGCGTGCGGTATTCTAAAAGGGCTGCTCTCTCTGGCACTGGCGTTTGGCCTGACTAATGAGGCGACCGGGAGTTACAAAACCCTGTTCGCCGCCAGCGATGCGGTGTTCTATTTCCTGCCAATCCTGCTGGGCTATACCGCCGGTAAAAAGTTTGGCGGCAATGCCTTTACCACCATGATCATCGGCGCGGCCCTGGTGCATCCGCAGATGCTGGCCGCTTATACCGCCGCACAAAGCGGCGCGGCGCCGCTGCACTTCTTCGGCATCCCGATGATACTGATTAACTACAGTTCGTCGGTGATCCCCATTATCTTCGCCGCCTGGTTCTCCTGCCTGATTGAGCGCCTGGTGCACGATCGCCTGCCTGGCGCGGTGCGTAACTTCACCACCCCGCTGCTCTGCCTTGCGATTGTCGTGCCGGTGACCTTTATGCTGATTGGCCCGGCGGCCACCTGGCTGAGCGAGATGCTGGCAGCGGGCTATCTGCACGCTTACAGCTTCAGCCCGACCTTTGCCGGTGCGTTTATGGGGGCGTTCTGGCAGGTGTGCGTTATTTTCGGCCTGCACTGGGGCCTGGTGCCGATTATGCTCAACAACCTTGCGGTGCACGGTGCCGATACCCTGCTGCCGCTGCTGATGCCGGCCATACTCGGCCAGGCCGGAGCGACCCTTGGCGTACTGCTGCGCACGCGTGATGCCAGAATGAAAGGGATTGCCGCTTCGGCCTTCAGCGCCAGCCTGTTTGGTATTACCGAGCCGGCGGTGTATGGCGTCACGCTGCCAAAGCGCCGGCCGTTTATCTTCGGCTGTATCGGAGGCTCAATGGGCGCTGCCGTGCTCGGTTTCTACCACACCACCAGTTTCTCGTTCGGCCTGCCCTCGGTATTTACCTTCAGCCAGGTAGTCCCCAATAGCGGTTTTGATGCCAGCGTGGTGGCGGCCGTGGTCGGCGCGCTAATCGCCTTTAGCTTTGCTACCGTCGCCACCCTGCTGTTTGGTGTGCCTGAGGAGGCGGTCGCTGAACCTGCCAGCGGCGCGGCCCAGGTGCCCCCTGCCACTCCTGAGCTGCTGCACAAATCCCTGCTGGTCAGCCCGATAAGCGGCAGCGTAATCGCACTGGAAAAGGTGCCGGACGCCACCTTCGCCAGCGGCCTGCTGGGCAAGGGCATCGGTATCCAGCCCACCGTGGGGCGCGTAGTTTCGCCGGTTAACGGCACCGTTGCTTCGCTGTTTCGCACTCACCATGCCATTGGGCTGGCAGCGGAGGACGGGTATGAAGTGCTGATCCACGTCGGTATCGACACGGTCAAACTCAACGGCCAGCACTTTCGCGCGCACGTCAGCCAGGACGATGCAGTACGCGTCGGCGACCTGCTGCTGGAGTTTGATATCCCCGCCATTCGTGCGGCGGGATATGACCTGACCACGCCGGTGCTGATTAGCAATAGCGATGACTATATCGATGTGCTGGCCGCCAGCCAGCAGAGTGACGTCGCAGCCGGCGAGCCACTGCTGACGCTGATTAAATAATCTTTCATAAGGAGATCAACATGACACAACGTTTCCCACAACATTTCCTCTGGGGCGGCGCAGTCGCGGCGAACCAGGTCGAAGGCGCATGGCAGACCGACGGCAAAGGCATCTCCACCTCAGATTTGCAGCCGCAGGGTATTTTTGGTCAGCGCGTGGAGCGCCAGGAAGGTGATTTTGGCATTAAGGATCTCGCTATTGATTTCTATCACCGCTATCCGGAAGACATCAAGCTGTTCGCTGAGATGGGCTTTACCGTGCTGCGTACGTCCATCGCCTGGACGCGCATCTTCCCGCAGGGGGATGAAGCCCAGCCAAACGAAGCGGGCCTGGCGTTTTACGATCGCCTGTTTGATGAGATGGCCAAATACAACATCACCCCGCTGGTGACGCTCTCCCACTATGAGATGCCGTTCGGGCTGATCCAAAAATATGGCGGCTGGGGCAGTCGTCAGACCATCGATTTCTTCGGCAACTATGCCAAAACCGTGTTTGCGCGCTATAAGCATAAGGTGAAACACTGGCTGACGTTTAACGAGATCAATATGTCGCTGCACGCGCCGTTTACCGGGGTGGGTCTGCCGGAAGAGAGCGGCAAACCGGCGGTGTATCAGGCCATCCACCATCAGCTGGTTGCCAGCGCCCGTGCGGTGAAAGCCTGCCACGACATGGTGCCTGACGGTAAAATCGGCAATATGCTGCTGGGGGCGATGCTCTACCCGCTGACCCCTGACCCGGCGGACGTAATGGAAACCCTGCAGCAGAATCGCGACTGGCTGTTCTTTGGCGACGTGCAGACGCGCGGTTACTACCCGGCTTATATGCAGCGTTTCTTTAAACAACAGGGCATCACGCTAGAGATTACCGAGCAGGACCGCCTGGACCTGCGCGCCGAGATCGACTTTATCTCCTTCAGCTATTACATGACCGGCTGCGTCACCACCGACGAAGAGCAAAACCAGAAGGAGCGCGCCAATATTCTCAATATGGTGCCGAACCCGCACCTGGCGAGTTCGGAATGGGGCTGGCAGATCGATCCTGAAGGTCTGCGCTATCTGATGAATGTGCTGTATGACCGCTATCAGAAACCGCTGTTTATCGTTGAAAACGGTCTCGGCGCGCGCGACACCGTGGAGGCCGACGGCTCGATCAATGATGACTACCGCATCGCTTATCTCAACGACCATCTGGTGCAGGTGCGTGAAGCGATTGAGGATGGCGTGGAGGTGCTGGGCTACACCTGCTGGGGACCGATTGACCTGGTGAGCGCCTCTAAAGCTGAGTTCTCCAAGCGCTACGGCTTTATTTACGTTGACCGCGACGACCAGGGTAACGGCACGCTGGCGCGCACCCGCAAGAAAAGCTTCTACTGGTATCAGAACGTGATTAAAACTCACGGCGAATCACTAAAGTGATGCTGTGCCGGGCAGCTCTGCCCGGCCTTTTTACGCTTCGTCCGGCTCTTCCTTCAGCGACAGCGTCTCTTTCCTGACGCGCTCAATATGGATGGTCAAAAACATCCGCTCTTCGCTGCCCAGCGTGTACTGATAGTTTTTCATAATGTGCCGGTCAATCTTCTCAACGCACTTGTAGGCGGCGGGATAACGGTCGCGCACCACGTCGTGCAGTGATTCATCGTCGCTGTAGACACCGCGTTTACCCAGCATGCGCTGGGAAAAGAACTTCAGATGGGTGACAAACCGGTTGTAGCTCAGCGCCTCGGTCTGATAATCGAGCTGCAGCTGATATTTGACGATATGCAGGATCTCCTGCATAAATTTGGTGATATGCATCACCGCGGGCATCTCACTGCCCAGCTGGGCGTTGACCAGGTGCAGCGCGATAAAACCGGCTTCATCCTCCGGCAAGCGAACCTGCAGGCGCTGTTCGATGATATCCAGCGCCGCCAGCCCCAGCGCGTACTCCTGCGGATAGAGGCTGCGGATCTCCCACTGCAGGACGTTGCGCATCGGCAAGTTTTGCTGATGGCGCAGCAGTGCAAAATTCACGTGATCGGTCAGCGCAATCGCCAGGCTCTCATGCAGCGGGGCCTTCAGCTGCTGGCGAGCCTGGGCGATAATGCACTCGCTGGCGATCACCACCTCCAGCGGAATTTCGGACAGCAGCTCGCTGAGCCGCCCGCTCAGCTGCTGGCTTTTCAGGGCAAAGGTCTTCTCGACTAGCGCGGGATCGAGATCGTCGCCGCTGCGTTTTTTAAACGCCAGCCCGCGCCCCATCACCACCTGTTCGTGGCCCTGTGCATCGTGGACGATCACCACATTATTATTGAGTACTTTCGCTATTTTCATTTCCCGGCCTGAAAACAAAAAAACCTGACGGCCGGAGCAGTTCCAGCGGTCAGGTTTTGCCTGCTTAAATGCAGTAACAATCCAGTGTTCACACGATAATCCATAATCCCGCCGCCTCAAGCGCGGCGCGGCGGAACTGTGATACAGCTCTCGTGATTTATTTCGGTTTATTTTCAGCTCGCCGCGTGGCACCTGGCCTGTGCCAGCTGCTGCAGCTGCTGCGCCCGCAGGGTAGCGGCTTTCTGCGCCCGGCTTTTGGCAATGCCGTTACCGATGCCGAAGTCGAGCGCCGCCCCCACCACCGTCAGGCCGTCAAACTCAGCGGTTTTATCGATTTTCTGCTGCACCTGCTGCTGCGCGGCGATCTGCTGCTGAATGCCGCTGCAGTCGAGCTGGTCGGCCTGCACCGCACTGACCGGCGGCGACGCGGGATAGCGTTTTACGGCACAGCCGCTGAGTAACAGAGCGAGGGATAGCAGGCAGATCAGTTTCATCGTGGATACCGGGTTGTTCGCGATAAGGCAATTATGCGGGTGATACCCGTAAACCAATGGGATAAGCAGCAGCGTGAACTGCTGCTTTTTCCGGCGGTCAGTGCTTCAGGATATACATGGTGCGGCTATACGCCACGTCTTCGGGGTTAGTAATCGGGTAGCCCTGCACATAAGGCTTGATCAGGCGGCCGTTGGTGTACTGATAGATCGGGGCTATCGGCGCCTGGTCGGCGATCATCTGCTCGGCGCGGTTGTAATCATCGTTGCGGACGCTGTCATCCGTTTCCCGGCTGGCCTGCGCCATCAGCGCGTCGTACTCGCTGCTTTTGAAGCGTGCAATGTTGCCGCTGTGCGTGGACGTCAGCAGGCTGAGGAAGGTAGACGGCTCATTATAATCCCCAACCCAGGAAGCGCGGATCACATCGAAATTGCCGCTGTTACGGCTGTCGATATAGGTTTTCCACTCCTGGTTCTGCAGCTTGACGTTGACGCCGAGGTTTTTCTTCCACATTGAGGCCACGGCAATGGCAATCTTCTGGTGCGTTTCGGAAGAGTTATACAGCAGGGTCAGGTTGAGGGGGTGCGTCGGACCATAGCCCGCCGCTGCCAGCAGCGCCTTAGCCTGGGCATTCAGCTCTTCCTGACTGTGCTGCTGAATAAAGCTGGCTTTCGGCTTGAATCCGGCCGTCACATCCGGCGTGAAATGCCAGGCGGGCTTCTCCCCCGTTCCCACCACTTTTCCGGCGATGATTTTACGATCGATGCTCCAGCTCAGCGCCTGACGCACGCGCACGTCGGCGGTCGGGCCTTTCTGGGTATTGAAGGCATAGTAATAGGTGCCGAGCTGATCCGGGGTGTAAACCTCATGCGGGATCTGCTTTTTCAGCAGGCCGTACAGCTCTTTTGGGAAGGATTCGGTGATATCAATATCCCCGGCGCGGTAGCGTTTGGTGGCGCTGGACTCTTCGCTAATCGGCAGGAAGGTGACTTTAGTCAGCACTGTATGGGCGTTGTCCCAGTAGTGCGGGTTGCGAACCAGTTCCAGCTTCTCGTTAACCACGCGGCTTTGCAGCTGATAGGCCCCGTTGCCAACCAGATTTCCGGCTTTGGTCCACTGGTCACCGTACTGCGTGACCACTTTTTGCGGCACCGGGAACAGGCTGAAGTTGGCGGTCAGGCTGGCAAAATAGGGAACCGGCTTGTCGAGCGTCACTTTAAGATGGGTGGCATCCATCGCGCTGACGCCAAGCTTATCCGGGCTCATCTGCCCTTTAATAATCGCCCCGGCATTCTCGATACCCGCCAGCTCCGCGAACCAGGCGAAGGTGGAGGTGTTTTTTGGGTCAACCAGACGTTGCCAGCTGTAAACGAAGTCGGCGGCGGTGACAGTGTCACCGTTTGACCAGCGAGCATCTTTGCGCAGCGTGAAAATCCACGTCTTGTTATCGTTGGTCTGCCAGGCGGTGGCGACGCCGGGAATGATTTTTCCACTGGCATCCTGATTTGTCAGCCCTTCAAACAGATCGCGGATCACCGGAATTTCCGGCAGCCCGACCGCTTTTACCGGGTCGAGTGAAGCCGGTTCATCTTTAATATGGCGGACAATTTCCTGGCGCGCGGCCAGCTGGGTTCCCGCCGGAACATCGGCAGCATGAGTAACAGAACTGATAACCAGCGCTAAAGCAGCCAGCGCAAAGGGTGACGATTTCCTCATAACGGTATCCTTGCAAGCAACGTAACGTGATGTGCGGCCGGGTTATTTTCACGGCTGACTGTAACGCAGATTGTTACAGCGTAAATAGTATTTTATTCAATGTGTGAGCGATGAACGCTGGCGGGCAATGTGCTAGCTTTATTCACTGGCTAAATAACTGGAGCACTGCAGATGTCGTTACTTCACCCGAGACCGCTGCGCGGTCGTCTTGATGCCGTGGCGCAACCTTATGGACAATCGGTACTGGGTGCCCCGCTGCTGTGGTTCCCGGCGCCCATGGCGGATGAAGAGAGTGGCCTGATCCTCGCCGGCACGCACGGTGATGAGAACGCCGCCGTGGTCACCCTCTCCTGCGCCATGCGCACGCTGCAGGACAGCCACCGCCGCCACCACGTGGTGCTGGCGGTAAACCCGGACGGCTGCCAGCTCGGCTTACGTGCCAATGCTAACGGGGTTGACCTGAATCGTAATTTTCCTGCCGCCAACTGGCAGCCCGGTGACACGGTTTACCGCTGGAATAGTGCGGCCGACGAGCGCGATGTCCAGCTGTCGACCGGGGATTTCGCCGCATCCGAACCGGAAACCAAAGCGCTGTGCCAGCTGATCCATCAGATTGCCCCGGCGTGGATTGTCAGCTTCCACGAGCCGCTGGCCTGCATTGAAGACCCGGACAGCAGCCCGCTCGGGCACTGGCTGGCCGCCAAAACCGGCCTGCCGCTGGTTACCAGCGTGGGCTATGCCACCCCGGGTTCGTTTGGCAGCTGGTGCGCCGATCTGGATGTGCCCTGCATCACGGCAGAGTTCCCGCCGATTTCCGCCGATGCCGCCACCGAGCACTATCTCGGCGCCCTGGTGGATTTACTCAGCTGGCAGCCGTGACAGCTCAATGCGCCCGCAGCTGAAGGGCAATACTGGTTCGGCATCCACCGCCAGCCAGGTCGGGCCGTCGAGGTCGACAAAGCGCGCCTGAGGCACCAGCGGCAGCGCGGCGCGGATCGCACGTGAGGTGCACAGCATGCAGCCAAGCATAATGGCGAATCCCTGCGCCTGCGCGGCGGCGGCCAGCGCCAGTGCGGCGGTCAGGCCGCCGGTTTTATCCAGTTTGATATTCACCATCTCATAGCGCCCGCGCAGTGCGGGCAGGCTGTCGACGGTATGACAGCTCTCGTCAGCGCAGATCGGCAAGGGATGAATAAAGTTTTCCAGCGCCGCATCATCGCCCGCAGGCAGCGGCTGCTCCAGCATCGCCACCCCGAGGTCGGCCAGCAGCTGGCAGCGCGCGGCCAGCCCTTCGCCGTGCCAGGATTCGTTAGCGTCGACAATCAGCGTCGCCTGCGGCACCGCGCTGCGGATCGCCACCAGGCGCTCGGTGATCAGATGATCGTCGAGTTTGATTTTTAGCAGCCTGGCGCCGTTCTCCCACAGCGCCAGCGCGCTGCTGGCCATCATTTCCGGCCCGTCGATGCTGACGGTTTGCGCCATGTCAATCACCGCGGGCTGCGCGCTGGCGGTCAACTGCCAGAGGCTGCGCTGCGTGCGCTGCACTTCCAGGTTCCACAGCGCGCTGTCGAGGGCATTGCGTGCCGCCCCGGCGGGCAGGCTGTGCTGCAGCTGGGCGCGATCCATCCCCTGTTGCAGCGCGGGCAGCAGCTGAGTAATTTGCGCCAGTACGGAGGCTTCACTTTCACCATAGCGGGGATAAGGGGTGCATTCACCGACGGCTTTTATGCCATCCTCTTCCAGCTCCACGACCACCACGCCCGCCTCACTGCGCGCGCCGCGGGCAATAACAAACGGGCTATGCAACGGCCAGCTTTCCGGATAGACCTTGACTGCTCTCATACTCAGCTCCCTGATTTCATTCTAATTGGACAGCATGAAGGATTTTAAACTGTCGCACACCTCAAGCATGGCATACACTGGACCAGGTTAAACACCATTAACATTAAAAGGATAGATTATGTCTCAGACCGTACACTTTCAGGGCAATCCGGTTTCCGTTGACGGCCAGCTGCCAACGCCGGGCCAGAGCGCAAAACCGTTTACCCTGGTGGCCAAAGACCTTTCCGAAGTTTCTCTGTCAAACTACGCGGGTAAGCGCAAAGTTCTGAATATCTTCCCGAGCATTGATACCGGCGTATGCGCCGCTTCGGTGCGTAAATTCAACCAGCTGGCGGGTGAAGTCGACAATGCCGTGGTGTTATGCATTTCAGCCGATCTGCCGTTCGCCCAGTCGCGCTTCTGCGGCTCCGATGGCCTGAGCAACGTGGTGACCCTCTCCACGCTGCGCGGCAACGAATTCCTGCAGGATTATGGCGTGGCGATTGCCGATAGCCCGCTGAAAGGCCTGGCGGCGCGCGCCGTTGTGGTGCTGGATGAAAAAGATAACGTTATTTACAGCCAGCTGGTGAACGAAATCACCACTGAGCCGGATTACGATGCCGCCCTGGCATCGCTCAATTAAAAATGTAGGGGCCGATCTTCTTTTTCGATCGGCCCGAATTATGGGGCCGATCCTCTTTTTCGATCGGCCCGTTTATTCGACAATAACCCGCTATTCCGCTTCGCTCTTCTTCTGGCTCAGGCCATATTCCCGCAGCTTATTGGCAATCGCCGTATGTGAAACCCCGAGGCGTTTCGCCAGCTTGCGCGTGCTCGGATAGGAGAGATATAAGCGCGTCAGCACTGAACGTTCAAAGCGGCTGGTGATCTCATCCAGCGATCCTTCAATCGCATCATCCCCCAGCGGCAGCTCCATCGCGTATTCCGGCAGCACGATATCCTGCGGGCGCAGTTCGTAACCTTCCAGCTGAGTTAATGCGCGATAGAGCGCGTTCTTAAGCTGACGCACATTGCCAGGCCAGGTGTAGCGGGTCAGGAAGGCATTGAGCTGGGCAGAGAGTTTCGGTCTTGCCACCCCCTGCTCGTCGGCAAAGCGGGCCACAAACATTTCGGTCAGCGGCAGGATATCCTGCGGGCGCTCGCGCAGCGGCGGCAGATTAAGGGTTAACACGTTGAGGCGATAGAACAGATCCTCGCGGAATTCGCCGCGCTGCACCATTTCCATCAGGTTTTTTTGCGTCGCGCAGATCACCCGCACATCCACATGCACTTCATGCTCTTCCCCAACGCGGCGGAAGGTGCCGTCATTGAGGAAGCGCAGCAGCTTGGTTTGCATGCGCGGCGACATTTCACCAATCTCATCCAGCAGCACCGAGCCGCCGCTGGCCTGCTCGAAGAAGCCCTTTTTACCTTGCAGCGCGTTCGGGTAAGCCCCGGCAGCGTGACCAAACAGTTCACTTTCCGCCACGTCGTCCGGCAGCGAAGCGCAGTTCAGCGCGAGGAACGGCTTTTTGCCGCGCGCGCTGCGCAGGTGGCAGGCGCGCGCCAGCATATCCTTTCCGGTGCCGGTATCGCCGACGATCAGCAGCGGCGCATCGAGCATCGCCAGCTTGCGCGCCTGGTCGATAACCTGACGCATTTTGCTGCTGACGGCGACAATATGCTGAAACTCGCTGTCGTCGTTAACCGCCAGGTTCTGCAGCTGCTGGCCCATGCGCGCGGTGGACTTCAGCATCACCACGCCGCCAACCGGACTCGGGGAGCACGCCTCTTCATCCTGAGCATGGATCGGGGTGATCTCCATCAGGAAGTCGCGCCCCTGCAGCACCACGTGATGCGCCTGCGCCTCGATGCGCTCGCTCTCCAGCCAGCGCTGGAAGTTGAAGCCGCTAATCAGCGAACCGGCGCTGTAGTTACGCATCTTCTCTTCATTCAGTGCGAACAGCGTCTGCGCCGCCGGGTTCGCCAGCTCAACTTTACCTTTCAGATCGATGGAAAAGACCGGCTCCGGCAGCGCCACCAGCAGTGCACTCAGGGCGCGATGTTCACGTTCGGAAGGCAGGTAAGAGACGGTACGCACGTCGGTCACGCCGGGTATGCGGCGAATTTCTGCCATCAGCTGGCTAAACTGATCGAAGCTGACGCTGGAGAAATTCAGATAGATGCGGCCAATGGCGGCGATTTCGATGCCGCGCAGGTCGATGCTGCGCTCGACCAGCAGATCCAGCAGTTCGCGGGTCAGACCAATTCGGTCCTGGCAAAAGACTTCAAGACGCATGCGTATTAACCTTTAGTGTGATCATAACAATTCGCGCGTTATCAAGCTTATCGGGCCAGGCATGCCTGGCCCGATGCAGCCGATAAATGATTGCGAAATAATACGCTATCCTTTGCAGGTCCAGAAGTAATCTGTCAGGAAAAGTTGACAGTCGCTGTAATCCTGAGCTTATTTGTCACTTTTTCCACTGTTTTGCATGCTCTCTTTCAGCTGGCCGATCAAATCGCGGCGGAAGTCACCCAGCCGCGGTTTCTCCCCTTCCAGCCACGGCAGCGGGCGGCACAGCTCCATCGCTTTGATGCCGAGGCGCGCCGTCAGTAACCCGGCGCCAATTCCCTGCGCCGCCCGGGCTGAAAGACGCGCGGCAATGTCCTGCGACATCCAGTCCATGCCGACTTCGCGCACCAGTTCAGATGCCCCGGCGAAGGCGATATTCAGCAGCACCAGACGGAACAGGCGGATACGGCTGAAATAGCCGAGATCGATGCCGTAAAGCGCGGCAATGCGATTCACCAGCCGCAGATTGCGCCAGGCGATAAACGCCATATCCACTAGCGCCAGCGGGCTGACGGCAATCATCAGCGTCGACTCGGCGGCATAGCGGCTGATTTCACGCCGCGCCTGGCGGTCGAGCACCGGCTGCACCAGCTGCGCATATAGCGCGACGATTTCGCGATCGTTATGGGTTTCATGCAGCGAAGCCTGCCAGCGCTGCAGCGCCGGATGCCCGGCATCCAGTCCGGCCTGGCTGGCCAGCTTCTCACAGAATGCGCGCCCTTTACCGATGCCGTGGCTGGCCAGCAGCTCGCGTGCCTCATCGCGCTCTTCCGCACGTTCACGCAGGCGATAGAGCCGCCGCCATTCGCTTATCAGCGATCCGGCCCCGGCCGCCACGATCAGCGCGCCCGCCGCACCGCCGCCCAGCGCAATCCAGTCCTGAGTCACCCAGGCCTGATGCATCCACTGTCCGCCCTGCGCCACCACGCTGACGCCAAACAGCCCCAGCCCGGTCATCACCATTTTGCGCCACAGGCTGCGCTTCGGCCGCAGTGCAGCTTCGACGGCCTGCTCGCCTGCCCCCTCTTCTTCGGCTTCGCGCTCAGGATCGACGACAACGAAACTATCCTGCTGCGCGGCAAATTCCCGAGGCGGGCGCAGCGGCGCAGCGGCCTCCTCTTTTAACGGCGCGGCAAAATCAATGCGCGGTTTAATCGGTGCGTTCATCGCAGTTTATCTCCCAGTAAAAATTCCAGCGCCGCATCCATGCGGATGTGCGGCAGTGGACGATCAACATCCAGATCCTGCGGGCGGAACTGTTCAAAGTGGAACCCCTGCTGCTGCCAGAATGCGTTGCCCGGCAGGCGCGGCGGTACTTCACCCGGGTAGACCGTCAGCGGCTCATTGTCCGCCAGCCGGTGACCTCGCAGCGCCGGGATGCTTTCGCCCTGATGATCGACGCGCCCACTCTGGGTGGCCTGCACCGATGCCAGCCCCACGCAGTCCATGGTGATGCCTTCAAAGGCGGCATTCTGCCACGCATCCTGCACCAGCTGCTGCAGCAGCGAGACCAGATTGGCGTGCTGGTCGGCGGTGACGTGATCCGATTTGGTGGCGGCGAACAGCAGCTTGTCGATCACCGGGGAAAACATACGGCGAAACAGCGTACGCTGCCCGTAGGAGAAGCTCTGCATCAGCTGGGTCAGCGCCAGGCGCATGTCGTTAAACGCCTGCGGCCCGCTGTTGAGCGGTTGCAGGCAGTCCACCAGCACGATCTGGCGATCGAAGCGCAGAAAGTGATTCTTATAGAAGTCCTTCACCACGTGCTGACAGTAGTACTGGTAGCGCGCGCGCAGCATGCCGATATTGGTGGAGGCATCGGCCTGCATCAGGCGCGTTTCACCGCCCTCGTCCACCGCCGGCCATGGGAAAAATTGCAGTGCCGGGGCGCCCGCCATCTCACCCGGCAGCACAAAGCGCCCCGGTTGGATAAAGTGCAGCCCCTCCTGCTTGCAGCGCTGCAGATATTCGGTCCAGGCCGCGGCGATCTCTGCCAGACGGTTTTCATCGGCGGGCGCTAACGGGTCGAGATCGGCGCACAGCTGCTGCCAGCGCTGGGACCAGGCTGCGCGGTCGCCCTGCAGCAGGCCAGTCATCTGACGCGACCAGCTCAGGTAATCCTGCGCCAGCATCGGCAGGTCGAGCAGCCATTCACCGGGATAGTCGACAATCTCCAGGTACAGGGTTGAAGCGTCTTTAAAATGGCGCAGCAGGGAATCGCGCGAGCGATAGCGCAGCGCAAGACGCATTTCACTGACGCCGCGCGTCGGCGTGGGCCAGTTTGGCGGCGTACCATACAGCTGCGCCAGCCCCTCATCGTAGGTGAAGCGCGGCATGCCAAGATCGCGCTGCGGCACGCGCTTCACGCCCAGCAGACGCTGTTCGCGCACCGCGGAAAACATCGGCAGGCGCGCACCAGAGTTGACGTTAAGAAGTTGATTAACCAGAGAGGTGATAAAAGCGGTTTTTCCGCTGCGGCTCAGGCCGGTAACCGCAAGGCGCAGATGGCGATCCACGCCGCGATTGACCAGAGAAAGTAATTCATTTTGCAGTCTTTTCATCTGTGGGGTTGCCATCCTTATTGCGAGTTATTCCATTATCGTAACATCAGGCCAGCACCGCACAATCCTTTACCGGGTCGGTTTGACCCAGCGAGCGGTCGCGCGCTTCATCACGCGGCGCACCAGCGGCTCCAGCGCCCAGGCCAGCAGGATTTTCAGCGGCCTGCGGGCAACGGATTTGACCGCCCAGCCGCTCAGGCCTGCCGGGCCATAGGTGACCGCATTAATCAGAATAAACTTACCGGCCTTTTTCAGGGCCGGGGCATGTCGTTGCCATTGGCGCATGGTATTTCTCCGTTAAAGACCGGTTAATCGTATTACAGCTGACGGAAGCGGCTGCGCACGCTGAAGGTTTCAGAGGTGACATAACGCTCAACCTCACGCAGCTGCTGCTCTCCGCCGTTCAGTTCTGCACTCAGCTCATCGAGCAGCTGATGGGCGCTCAGCGGTTTATCCTGCTCCTGCACGCTGAGCGGCATTTCGTCGAGCACCGCCGCCAGCGCGAAGTAGGCAATCAGGGTAAAGATAAACAGCCCGCAGAACATCGACAGCACCACAATCACGCGTACCAGCAGCACCGGAATACCGAGGTAGTCGGCAATCCCGGCACAGACGCCTTTCAGTTTACCCTGCTGCGGAATGCGGTACAGTTTGTTCTTGCTCATGGCTGCCTCCAGTTCGGATGCTCAGCGTCGAGAATCGCTTCCAGCGACTGAATGCGCTCGCGCATTTTGCGGGCGTCCTGGGTCAACTGCTGCAGGCGCTGCAGTTCATTTTGCGACAGCTCAGCGCTGCCGCTGCGACGATTGCTGTAGTGCAGCCAGAGCCAGATCGGTGCCACGAACAGCACGAAGATCGTCAGGGGGATGGCTAGAAATAACGCGCTCATTCACTCTCCTTGCGGGTTAAGCATAGGTTATCCGGCCACTTTCGTGGCCCGTTACATTATTCGCTGCGGTTCATTTTTGCTTTCAGCGCGGCCAGCTGCTCGCTGATTTCATCATCGGCCTGCAGTTCAGCAAACTGCTGATCGAGCGTTTTCTTCTTGCCGAAGCTGTGGCTCTCGGCCTCTGCTTCCATATGATCGATGCGGCGCTCAAACGACTCAAAGCGCGCCATCGCTTCATCAATTTTACCGCTGTCCAGCTGGCGGCGCACATCGCGTGAGGAAGAGGCCGCCTGATGGCGCAGCGTCAATGCCTGCTGGCGGGCGCGGGTTTCGCTCAGTTTGCTTTCCAGCTCACCAATCTCACCTTTCATGCGCGCCAGGCTCTCTTCTACCTGGGTGGCTTCCTGCTGCAGTGTGGCAATCAGATCGGTTAGCTTCTGTTTTTCCATCAGCGCTGCGCGCGCCAGGTCGTCTTTCTCTTTGCGCAGTGCCAGTTCAGCTTTTTCCTGCCATTCCGCCTGCTGGCTTTCAGCCTGGTCAATGCGGCGCAGCAGCTGTTTTTTCTCAGCCAGCGCGCGGGCAGAAGTGGAACGCACTTCAACCAGCGTATCTTCCATTTCCTGAATCATCAGGCGCACCAGCTTCTGCGGATCTTCTGCTTTTTCCAGCAGCGAGTTAATGTTGGCGTTCACGATGTCGGCGAAGCGAGAAAAAATACCCATTATCGAAATCCTCTTCAGTCAGTTATCGGCACAAATGATATTGCGCTGTGAGTTATTACTATTCAAATAGCGTGCCAGTTTTTATGTGACTGATTTTACTGGGCTGAGCAGCTTTACACCTTCGGCCACAGCGGCTAAAGTGGTTTTTATCACTAACACCTGGTGAAATTAATGATGAGCGAAAATCCTGATACCCTGCTCGGTGAATCAAACAACTTTCTTGAAGTGCTGGAGCAGGTTTCCCGCCTCGCGCCGCTGAATAAGCCGGTGCTGGTCATTGGCGAACGCGGCACCGGCAAAGAGCTGATCGCCAGCCGTCTGCACTATTTATCCGACCGCTGGCAGGGGCCGTTTATTTCGCTCAACTGCGCCGCGCTCAATGAAAACCTGCTGGATTCGGAGCTGTTCGGCCATGAGGCCGGCGCTTTTACCGGCGCGCAGAAACGCCATCTTGGCCGCTTTGAACGCGCTGACGGCGGGACGCTGTTTCTCGACGAGCTGGCAACCGCGCCGATGCTGGTGCAGGAGAAGCTGCTCAGGGTGATTGAATATGGTCATCTGGAGCGCGTCGGCGGCAGCCAGCCGCTGCAGGTCAGCGTGCGGCTGGTGTGCGCCACCAATGACGACCTGCCGAAGCTGGCGCAAGAGGGGAGATTCCGTGCCGACCTGCTCGACCGCCTGGCGTTCGATGTGGTGCAGCTTCCACCGCTGCGCGAAAGGCGCAGCGATATTCTGGTGATGGCGCAGCACTTCGCGATTCAGATGTGCCGCGAGCTGGGGCTGGCGCTGTTTCCCGGTTTTTCCCCGGCGGCCGAACAGCGGCTGCTGGATTACGGCTGGCCGGGCAACGTGCGCGAGCTGAAAAACGTGGTGGAGCGCTCGGTTTATCGCCACGCCAGCATCGAAGAGCCGCTGGACAACATCATTATCAACCCGTTCGAGCGCACTGCGCCTGTCCCGCTGGAGGAGCCCGCGCCGGACGCCCTGCCCGCGCTGCCGCTGGATCTGCGCCGCTGGCAGCATGAACAGGAGAGAGCGCTGCTGGAGAAAAGCCTCGCGCAGGCGCGCTTTAATCAGAAACGCGCCGCCGGGCTGCTGGGCGTGACCTACCATCAGCTGCGCGCCATGTTAAAGAAACACGATTTGAATCCGGGATAAATAACGGCGGGCGAGGCATGCCGTCGCCCCTACAGCTTTGCGCTGCACCCTCGCAGGGGTCGGGCATGCCGTCGCCCCTACAGCATTGCGCCGCACCCTCGCAGGGGGCGAGGCATGCCGTCGCCCCTACAGTATTGCGCCGCACCCTCGTAGGGGTCGGGCATGCCCGACCCTGGTTTTCAGGCAAAAAAAAGCCCACGCAGGGTGGGCTAAAAATACTGGAAGCAATGTGAGCAATGTCGTGCTCTTCAACGGTAGAGCCACCGGTGAAGCGCAGGGGAATAATAATCATTCTCAGTCTTGCTTGTAAAGCATTTTGTTGAGAATCCTTCTCATTTCCATAACAACTTTGTGCGTATTTTCAACACCCTTGCATTAATGTGCTTATTAAAGTCGCGGAATCATCCCGCCACAGCGCAGCAAACTTTGGGTGCAGCCTGAGAGTGCGGTACACTGTGTTTATTGCCTGAATTTTCAGAAGAGTTATGCGCAAACTAATCTCCACTCTGCTCCTGAGCCTGAGCGTGCTAAGCGCCCCGGTCTGGTCCGCAACGCCCGGTGATATTCGCCAGAGCGGCTTCGTGTATTGCGTTAACGGCGTAATGAATACCTTTAATCCGCAGATGGCCAGCGGTGGGCTGGTGGTGGATACCCTCGCCGCCCAGCTGTATGACCGCCTGCTTGACGTCGATCCCTATACCTATCGCCTGATCCCCGAGCTGGCAGAGAGCTGGGAAGTGCTGGATAACGGCGCCACCTATCGCTTCCACCTGCGCCACAACGTCGCCTTCCAGCACACCGCATGGTTCAAACCCAGCCGCCCGATGAATGCCGATGACGTGGTGTTCAGCTTCGAGCGCGTGTTTAACCGCAAGCACCCCTGGCACAACGTCAACGGCGGCAGCTACCCCTACTTTGACAGCCTGCAATTTTCCGATGCGGTGCAGAGCGTGAAGAAGCTGGATAATGATACGGTAGAAATCCGCCTCAACAGCCCGGATGCGTCCTTCCTCTGGCACCTGGCCACGCACTACGCGCCGGTGCTGTCAGCAGAGTATGCCGATCGGCTGAGCAAAATTGATCGCCAGGAACAGCTCGATCGCGAGCCCGTGGGCACCGGTCCGTTTATGCTGAATGATTACCGCAGCGGGCAGTATATTCGCCTGCAGCGCAATGACGCTTACTGGAAAGGCCAGCCGCGCATGTCGCAGGTGGTGGTTGATATGGCAGCGGGCGGCACCGGGCGCTTGTCCAAGCTGCTGACCGGCGAGTGCGACGTGCTGGCCTATCCTGCCGCCAGCCAGCTCTCTATCCTGCGTGACGACCCGCGCCTGCGCCTGACCCTGCGCCCCGGCATGAACATCGCCTATCTGGCGTTTAATACCCGCAAGGCACCGCTCGATCGCCCACAGGTACGCCAGGCGCTGGCGCTGGCAATCAACAATGAACGGCTGATGGAGTCGATCTATTACGGCACCGCCGAGACCGCAGCCTCGATCCTGCCGCGCGCCTCATGGGCCTATGATACCGATGCGCGCGTCACGCCCTATAATCCGCAGAAAGCGCGTGAAGAGCTGAAGGCGCTGGGAATTGAGAACCTGCACCTTAATCTGTGGGTGCCTTCCGCCTCACAGGCCTGGAACCCCAGCCCGCTGAAAACTGCCGAACTGATTCAGGCCGATCTGGCGCAGATTGGCGTTAAAGTGACCATCGTGCAGGTAGAGGGTCGCTTCCAGGAGGCCAGGCTGATGGAGAATAATCACGACCTGACGCTGACCGGCTGGGCAACCGACAGTAACGATCCGGACAGTTTTTTCCGCCCGCTGCTGAGCTGCGCGGCCATCGCTTCACAGACCAACTTTGCCCACTGGTGTAACTCAGCGTTTGATGAGCTGCTGCATAAAGCCCTGCTGTCACAGCAGCTTGCTAACCGCATCGACTATTACGATCGGGCCCAGACGCTGCTGTCGCAGGAGCTTCCGGTGCTGCCGCTGGCCTATTCGCTGCGCCTGCAGGCCTACCGCCACGATATTAAAGGCCTGGTGCTGAGCCCGTTTGGTAATGCTTCCTTTGCGGGTGTCCACCGCGAAAGTGGTGAGGAGAAATCGCCGTGATTATCTATACGCTGCGCCGCCTGGTGCTGTTTATCGTGACGATGTTTATGCTGACGCTGGTTGGCTTCAGCCTGAGCTATTTCACGCCGCATGCGCCGCTGCAGGGCGCATCGCTGTGGGATGCCCTGCTGTTCTGGCTCAGAGGCATCGTGCAGCTCGATTTCGGCGTATCCAGCATTAACGGCCAGCCGATTAATCTGCAGCTGCGTGAAGTGTTTCCCGCCACGCTGGAGCTGTGCTTTATGGCCTTCAGCCTGGCCCTGCTGGTTGGTATCCCGCTGGGCATTGCCGCGGGCGTAATGCGTAACAAATGGCAGGATAAAGCCATCAGCGCCGTCGCCCTGCTCGGCTTTTCCCTGCCGGTGTTCTGGCTGGCGCTGCTGCTGACGCTGTTTTTCTCGCTTAATCTCGGCTGGCTGCCGGTATCCGGGCGCTTCGACCTGCTCTACCCGGTAAAGCACGTCACCGGCTTTGCGCTGATTGATGCCTGGCTGACGGACTCGCCGTGGCGCCATGAGATGATCATCAGCGCGCTGAAGCATATGATCCTGCCGGTTACCGCGCTGGCCGTGGCACCGACTACTGAGGTGATCCGCCTGCTGCGCATCAGCACCCGCGATGTGATGGAGCAGAACTATGTGAAAGCCGCCGCCACGCGCGGGCTGTCGCGCTTCACCATTATTCGCCGCCACGTGCTGCATAACGCCCTGCCGCCGGTGATCCCGCGTCTCGGGCTGCAATTCTCCACCATGCTGACGCTGGCGATGATCACTGAAATGGTGTTCAGCTGGCCGGGCCTTGGCCGCTGGCTGATTAACGCCATTCGCCAGCAGGATTATGCGGCGATTTCCGCCGGCGTGATGGTGGTGGGCGGTCTGGTGATCGCCGTGAACGTGCTCTCCGATATTCTGGGTGCCATGACAAATCCGCTGAAGCATAAGGAATGGTATGCCCTCAGATAATATCTACTCCGAGAAGCGGCCGCCCAGCCCGCTGCGCCACACGTGGGGGCTGTTCTATCGCGATACCACGGCGATGATCGGGTTCTATGGCTTTATCGCGCTGCTGCTGCTGTGCATTTTCGGCGGGCTGGTGGCGCCTTATGGCCTCGACCAGCAGTTTCTCGGCTTCCAGCTGCTGCCGCCTTCCTGGTCACGCTATGGCGATGTGTCGTTCTTCCTCGGCACTGACGATCTCGGGCGCGATCTGCTCAGCCGCCTGCTGAGCGGCGCAGCGCCGACCGTAGGCTCGGCGATTGTGGTCACGCTGGCGGCGGCGCTGTGTGCGATGGTGCTGGGCGTTTTTGCCGGCCTGACGCACGGCCTGCGTTCGGCGGTGATGAATCACGTGCTCGACACGCTGCTGTCGATCCCCTCTCTGCTGCTGGCTATCATCGTGGTGGCCTTTATGGGTCCACGACTGGAACATGCGATGCTGGCGGTGTTCCTGGCGATTCTGCCGCGCCTGGTACGCGCCATTTACAGCGCGGTGCATGATGAGCTGGAAAAAGAGTATGTGGTGGCCGCACGTCTGGACGGCGCCAGCAGCCTGGATATTCTCTGGTATGCCATTCTGCCTAACATCCTGGCGCTGCTGGTCACCGAATTTACCCGCGCGCTGTCGATGGCGATCCTCGATATTGCCGCACTCGGCTTCCTCGACCTCGGCGCGCAGCTCCCTTCCCCGGAGTGGGGCGCGATGCTGGGCGATTCGCTGGAGCTGATTTATGTTGCTCCCTGGACCGTGATGTTACCGGGCGCAGCGATTATGCTGAGTGTACTGATTGTTAACCTGTTGGGTGACGGCGCACGCCGGGCCATCGTTGCGGGAGTTGAATAATGCCGCTGCTCGATATTCGTAACCTGACGATTGAATTTATGACCTCCGAAGGGCCGGTAAAAGCGGTCGACCGCGTCAGCATCACGCTGACCGAAGGAGAAGTGCGCGGTCTGGTGGGAGAATCCGGTTCGGGCAAGAGCCTGATCGCCAAAGCGATCTGCGGCGTCACCAAGGATAACTGGCGCATCACCGCTGACCGCATGCGTTTTAACGACATCGACCTGCTGCACCTGACGCCGCGTGAACGGCGCAAGATTGTCGGTCATAACGTGTCGATGATTTTCCAGGAGCCGCAGTCGTGCCTCGACCCGTCGGAAAGTATTGGCACCCAGCTTAAGCAGGCGATCCCCGGCTGGACGTGGAAAGGCCGCTGGTATCAGCGCTTTGGCTGGCGTCATCGCCGCGCCATTGAGCTGCTGCACCGCGTTGGCATCAAAGATCATAAAGATATTATGAGCAGCTTCCCGTATGAGCTGACCGACGGCGAGTGCCAGAAAGTGATGATCGCCATCGCCCTGGCGAACCAGCCGCGCCTGCTGATTGCCGATGAGCCAACAAACGCCATGGAACCGACCACCCAGGCGCAGATTTTCCGCCTGCTCTCCCGGCTTAACCAGAACAACAACACCACGATTCTGCTGATCAGCCACGATCTGCAGATGCTGAGCCAGTGGGCGGATAAAATTAACGTGATGTACTGCGGGCAGACGGTGGAAACCGCGCTCAGCGAAGAGCTGATCGCCGCGCCGCATCACCCCTACACACAGGCGCTGATCCGCGCGATGCCGGACTTTGGCCGTGCGCTGCCGCATAAGAGCCGCCTCAATACGCTGCCGGGTGCCATCCCCTCGCTTGAACACCTGCCGATTGGCTGCCGGCTGGGGCCGCGCTGCCCTTATGCGCAGAAAAACTGCATTGAGACCCCGCGTTTAACCGGCTCGAAAAGTCATATGTTTGCCTGCCACTTCCCGCTGAATATGGAGAGTCAGTAATGGTTGAAACGCTGCTGGAAGTGCGCAACCTGAGTAAAACTTATCGCTACCGCACCGGGCTGTTTCGCCGCCAGCATGTCGAGGCGGTGAAGGATGTCAGCTTCACCCTGCGCGAGCGCCAGACCCTGGCAATTATCGGTGAAAACGGCTCGGGAAAATCGACGCTGGCGAAAATGCTTAGCGGGATGATCGCCCCCTCATCCGGCGAAATGGTGATTGACGATCATCCGCTGGAGTATGGCGATTACGGCTACCGCAGCCAGCGCATCCGTATGATATTCCAGGATCCGTCGACCTCCCTGAATCCGCGCCAGCGCATCAGCCAGATCCTCGATTTTCCGCTGCGCCTCAACACCGAGCTGAATGCTGATGAGCGCGAGAAACGTATTATCGCCACGCTGCGCCAGGTCGGGCTGCTGCGCGACCACGCTTCCTATTATCCGCACATGCTGGCCCCGGGTCAGAAGCAGCGCATCGGGCTGGCGCGTGCGCTGATTTTACAGCCGAAGGTGATCGTGGCCGATGAAGCGCTGGCGGCGCTGGATATGTCGATGCGCTCGCAGCTGATCAATCTGATGCTGGAGCTGCAGGACAAGCACGGTATTGCCTATATCTACGTGACCCAGCATCTGGGCATGATGAAACATATCAGCGACAAGCTGCTGGTGATGCACCAGGGCGAAGTGGTGGAGCGCGGCAGCACCGCCGACGTGCTGGCCTGCCCGCTGCACGATCTCACCAAACGCCTGATCTCCAGCCACTTCGGTGAAGCGCTGACCGCCGACGCGTGGCGTAAAGACCGCTAACCCCCCTTCCCGTAGGGGTCAGGCATGCCTGACCCAGGCGAGGCATGCCTCGCCCCTACGACTGCCCCGCTTATGCCATCCAGCTATTTGATAGCACCGAACATTATTTCTTTCGCTTTAGCGCTTACGCCAGGATACCCGTGCCGTAATTGAAAAGGAATGATCATGGAACAGCGCCGCTTTACCGGCAACAACCACTGGTATCATGAAACCCAGACCAGCCTGCCCGCGCAGCGCGCGCCGCTGGTGCCCGAAGCTGCCACCATTGAGGACCGTTTCCTGCTTGGTCTGGCGCAGCAGGTCGAGGGCGACCTGATCCCCACTTTGCAGCAGGTGCAGCCCGCACTGCTGGCCTCACGCGATCTCTATCAGATCCTGTTCCCCAACGAATTAACCACCAGCCTGACCCACACGCTCACGCTGTATGACCGCCTGAGCAGCGCGCTGACGGTGGCGCAGGTGACCGGCGTTCAGCGCCTGTGCAATCACTATGCGGCGCGGCTTAACCCGCTGCCCGGGCCGGATTCATCGCGCGAGAGCAATCGCCGCCTGACGCAAATCACCGAGTATGCCCGCCAGCTTGCCAGCCAGCCGACGTTGATTGACGCCGCTGCGGTACAGCATCTGGATGATGTGGGGCTCAGCGCGCCGGATATTGTCACGCTCAGCCAGATTATTGGCTTTGTCAGCTACCAGGCGCGCGTGGTGGCCGGCATTCATGCCCTGCTGGCGCTGCCAGTGCGCTGGATGCCGGGCGTAACGGTGCCCGCAGACGCGGACCCCGAGCTGTTCAGCGCCGCTGCCGAGTGGCAGCCCAGCCTGCCGCCGCTTGAGATGCGTTACGCCGCAACCGATCAGTTAGAGGCCCTGACCTTCTGTCAGCCGGTAGCCGAGCTGGAAGCCGGTGTCTGGCTGTTCGCCCACGACGGCAAAACGCTGTACGGCTGGGCAAGCCTGCTGCAGGCGCTGTCTGAGCTCCGTCATTCACCGCAGGCCACGCTGGCGGCGGCAGTGACTGCACGGATTAACGGCAGTGCTGCCTGCTTTGACCGCCTGGCGCTGGGCGAATTGCGTGAAGCATTGCAGGTGAGTATTGACCAGGCGCTGGCGCTGGCTGACCCGCAGCAGCAGGCGGTGATCCAGCTGGCAGCCCAGCTGACGCGCTCGCCCGAGCGCGTTAACGCGGCGCACGTGCAACCGCTGAAAGAGGCCGGACTGAGTACGGCAGAAGTGTTTGCAATAATCCTTAGCGTGGCTAACGCCAGCTGGGGCAACCGCCTGATGCAGGGCCTGGGCAGCACGGCAGCGGCGCGTTAGTTCAGCCCATCAGCCAGCGCCGTACTTCATCGAAGAAATGCTGTGCCAGCGGAGTGGCGCGACCAGGCTCGGCGATCACCACCGCAGCCTGGCGTGACATCGGCGGCATCGCCACCGGACGGCGGCTCAGCTCACCGCTCATCCCGTCGATAAGATGCCCGACGGGAGAAATAAGGCAGCCGAGGCCCACCTGCGCGCCCTGCAGCAGCTGAAATACCGAGGTGGTCTCCAGCACCACGCGCAGTTCCAGCCCGGCGTCACGGAAATGCCCGTCAACATAGCGGCGGAAATAGCGCGTCTGATCCGCCAGACAGAGCGGCAGCGCGGCAATCTCTGGCAGCGTCAGCGGCTCGGTGCCGATCAGCCGAGTAAAATGCTGCGGATGGAACAGCAGCTCAACGCCGTTATCCGCCAGCGTTTCTGCCTGAAAATGCAGTTCGCGCAGCGTGGACAGCTCAAAGAAACCAATGCCGACATCTACCGTATGGCTGTTCAGCGCTTCCAGCAGCTGATCGGCGCTCAGCACCGCCACGCGGTAATCCAGCTGCGGATAGCGCTCGCTAATCGCCTTCAGCATCACCGGCAGCGAGATGCTGCACTGGGGCACCACGCCGATGCGCAGCGTGCCGTTGACGCCGTGCTTCAGCGACTCAACTTCCAGCTTTAAGCCCTGATAGACCGAGACAATCTCCCGCGCCCAGGAGAGCACGCGCTCCCCTTCCGGGGTGAAGCCGTCGAAGTTGTTGCTGCGGTTAATCAGCGACAGCCCCAGCTCAATTTCCAGGTTTTTCAGCCGCATCGACAGCGTGGGCTGACTGACAAAGCTGGCTTCTGCAGCGCGGCCAAAGTGGCGCTCGCGCTCGAGGTTGCACAGGTAGATGAGCTGCTTAATGTCCATAATGGTTATTTTATTGGTAAATTTTGGCTAATAGTAACAGCCTGAGAGCCAGAAACGCGACTTCATGCCACGCCCAGCGCACTTTTCACCTCGCTGGCGATTTTCTCTACCTGCGGGCCATAAATCACCTGCACATCACGATCGCTGACGCGGTTGACGCCATTGGCGCCAGTGCTCATCAGCGTCTGGTCTACCACCTCATTCATCTGCTTAACGCGCACGCGCAGACGGGTAAAGCAGCAATCGACGTCCTCTATATTGGCCTCGCCGCCCAGCCCGCTGATAATCACGCGGGTGCGCTCGTCGGCGGCAACGGTCTGCTGCTGCGGCTCCTGGTCGGATTCACGCCCCGGGGTTTCTACCCGCATGCGCAGGATGATGAATTTAAAGCCGTAGTAGTAGATCGGCACGTAGATCAGCCCAAGCACCACGCTCCACCACCAGGCGGTTTTGCTGCCGCCCAGAATGCCGAACACCACCAGATCAATCGCCCCGCCCTGAATGTTGCCAATCATCAGGTGCATCAGCGACATCAGCATAAACGACAGCCCGCTGAGCAGGGCATGCAGGATGTAGAGCACTGGCGAGACAAAGATAAAACAGAACTCCAGCGGCTCGGTGATCCCGGTGGTAAATGAGGTGAGCGCACCGGCCATCACCAGCGCCTTCACCCGCGGTTTGTGTTCCGGCCGCGCGCAGTGATACATCGCCAGCGCGGCGGCGGGCAGGCCAAACATCATCACCGGGATTTTACCCTGGGCGAGGAAACGCGTGGCCTCCTGCACCGTGGCATCCGGCACCGAACCGGGGTGCGTCAGCGAGGTGTTAAAGATGTTCAGGGCGCCGACAATCGTCTGTCCATCAACCGTGGCGATGCCGCCAATCGGCGTGAAGCGCACGGTTTCATTGAGGATGTGATGTAGCCCGGTCGGGATCAGCAGGCGTTCACTGGTGCCGTAGAGCAACGCGCCGTACTGGCCGCTTTTGCCAATCAGCTCCCCAACCCAGGCAATGCCGGCGCCAATGGTCGGCCAGATTAGCGCCAGCAGCACGCCCACCAGCGGCAGCACCAGCACGGTGACAATCGGCACAAAGCGCCGCCCGCCAAAAAAGCTGATGGCGGTCGGCAGCTGAGTGGTGTAGCAGCGATTATGGATCGCCACCGTCAGCAGCCCGGCAATCACCCCGCCCAGCACGCTCATGTTGTAGGTGAAGATACCGAGCATCGGGATATATTCCGCCGAGGTCATCATCGCCGCTGTCTGGTCCATGCCCTGCTGCTGGAGCGCGGCGGGCGTGGTGGTGGCAGCGGTCAGACCTTTGGCAGCGAGCGTGGCGCTGACGCCCACGTGCATGGCGATAAAACCGATCACCGCGGCAAAGGCGGCCGTCGGTTTCTCCGCTTTTGCCAGGCCAATGGCGCTGGCAACGGCAAAGAACAGCGGCAGGTTGGCAAACAGCGCCCCGGCGACCTTACGGATAAAGCCGATAATCAGCTGGGGCGTCTGCATGCTGGCGAAGGCATCCCCGGTAATCGCCGGATTTTGCAACGCCGCCGCCACGCCGAGGAAAATCCCGGCGGCGGCAATCACCGAAATCGGCATCATCAGCGCTTTGCCGAAGGCGTGGATCTTGCTGGCAAACTCTTTCATCTGACCTCTCCCGCTCTGACTGCAAAGCCCTAAGTATTAGCCGCGCGATTGATTAAGATCGTCTTCACCCGCGATTTTAACGGTTAATTTTTGAGCAGCATCACATTTCTGCGCCTGTCATGATAAACAGCGCCTATCGCACCATTTCCCCAATCAATTAGACAAATCCCCCTTCCACTCGCAGAATCGCCAACAAGAGGACATATACTCATAACAATTAATCAACATAAGCCTGCGACATTATGAAATTTAAAGAAGCTATCAAACCTTACCAGGCCGCTGCGGGCGGTTGGGGTTCACTGGAAGCCACTACGCGCTTCGTTTTTGACAGCAAACAAGTGATCAAAAATCTGCGCAATCTGATGCGCATGAATAAGGCGAAAGGCTTCGACTGCCCGGGCTGCGCCTGGGGCGATGATAATAAAAGTACCTTCAGCTTCTGCGAGAACGGCGCCAAAGCGGTGACCTGGGAAGCCACCCGCCGCAACATCGGTGCCGATTTCTTCGCGCAGCACAGCGTCTCCGCGCTCTATCAGCAAAGCGATTACTTCCTTGAATATCAGGGGCGCCTCACCGAACCGCTGCGCTACAACCGCGCCACCGACCGCTACGAGCCGATTAGCTGGGACGATGCGTTTAAGCTTATCGCCTCCCATATCAAGGCGATGGACAATCCTGACCAGATGGAGCTGTATACCTCCGGGCGCGCCAGTAACGAAGCCTCATGGCTGTATCAGCTGTTTGGCCGCATGAACGGCAGCAACAACTTCCCCGACTGCTCGAATATGTGCCACGAAGCCAGCGGTACCGGGCTGAAACGCAGCATCGGCGTTGGTAAAGGGACTATCCGCCTGGATGATTTTGACCATGCTGACGCGATTTTCGTGTTTGGTCAGAACCCCGGCACCAACCATCCGCGTATGCTGCACAGCCTGCGCCACGCCGCCGATCACGGTGCCAAAATCGTTACCTTCAACACCCTGCGCGAGCGCGGGCTGGAGCGCTTTGCCGACCCGCAGAAACCGCTGGAAGTGGTGACCAGCATGGCCGGTAAAATCAGCTCGACCTATTATCAGCCGAATCTCGGCGGTGATATGGCGGCGGTGCGCGGCATGGTGAAGGTACTGGCGGAAAATCATCGGGCGCGGGTGGCGCAGGGTGAAAAAGGCCTGTTCGATGAGGTGTTTATCAATGCCAAAACCGAAGGAATGGAGGCTTATCTGGCCGAAGTCGACGCCACCGAATGGTCACATATCGTCAGCCAGTCCGGCCTGAGCGAACAGCAAATTCGTGAAGCCGCCGCTATCTATCAAAGTTCCGAGCGGGTGATCTGTACCTGGGCGATGGGCATTACCCAGCATAAGCACTCGGTGGATACCGTGCGTGAAATCGTCAACCTGCAGCTGCTGTTTGGCCAGCTGGGTAAAAAAGGTGCCGGCCTGTGCCCGGTGCGCGGCCACAGTAACGTGCAGGGTAACCGCACTATGGGCATCGATGAGAAGCCATCTAAGGCATTTCTCGACAGCCTCGGCCAGCATTTTGGCTTCGAGCCACCGCGTGAAATCGGCCATAACACCGTTGAAGCTCTGGAAGCGATGCTGCGCGATGAGATTAAAGTGCTGATCGCCCTGGGCGGTAATCTCGCGGCAGCCGCCCCGGACAGCCCACGCACCGAAGAAGCGCTGAGACGCTGCGGCCTGACCGTGCAGATCAGCACCAAGCTGAACCGCAGCCATCTGTGCCCGGGGGCGATCGATGCGCTGATCCTGCCAACGCTTGGCCGTACCGAGCAGGATTTGCAGGCCAGCGGTGCGCAGTTTATTACCGTTGAAGACTCTTTCAGCATGGTGCATGCCTCTGAAGGCGTCGGCAAACCTCTCGCCGATACCCAGCGCTCAGAGACCTGGATTGTCGCGGGGATCGCCAATGCCGTGCTGGGCAGTGACAAAGTTGACTGGTTATCCCTTGCCGGTGACTACAACAAAATCCGCGACCATATTGCCGCGACGATTCCGGGCTTTAGCGACTTCAACGCCAAATGCGATGTGAAAGGCGGTTTCTACCTGGGTAATGCCGCCGCCGAGCTGCGCTTTAATACCCTGCATGAGAAAGCCCAGTTCAGCGCCGCTGCCCTGCCCGCTTCGCTGTTCCCGCAGCTGGATGTGGACGTGCCGTTTACGCTGCAAACCCTGCGTTCTCACGATCAGTACAACACCACAATTTATGGTCTTGATGACCGTTATCGTGGCGTGTACGGTCAGCGCGAAGTGCTGTTCATCAATCCGCAGGACATGGAAAGCATGGGCTATGTCGCCGGGGACAACGTGGATATTGAGACCCTGTGGAACGATGGGATTACCCGCAAAGTGAGCGGCTTCAAGCTGGTGCCTTACGCCATCCCACGCGGCAACCTTGCGGCGTACTATCCGGAAACGAATCCGCTGGTTCCGCTTTCCAGTTTCGGTGACGGCAGCGGCACACCAACCTCCAAGTCCGTGCCGGTAAAAATTACGCTCTCACCGTTGGCGCCGGGCCTGCGCATTGCCTGATGCGCGCTTAACAGTACGGGGACATAACGGGTCGACCGGAAAAAAGGGTCGACCCCTACAGCCCCCGGAAACGGGGTTTTTTCTTGCCGTAGCGCGGTTAATCGCGTAAAACTGTCTGCCGCTCTTAGGCCACGAAAACGTTGAAATTATGTTCCAGGATAACCCGCTGCTCGCGCAGCTTAAAGAGAAACTCCACTCCCAGACACCGCGTGTCGAGGGTGTGGTAAAAGGCACGGAAAAAGGTTTTGGCTTCCTGGAAGTCGATCCGCAGAAAAGCTACTTTATTCCGCCACCGTTCATGAAAAAAGTGATGCACGGTGACCGCGTGAGCGCAGTGATTCAGACCGACAAAGATCGCGAAGTTGCCGATCCTGAAGCGCTGATTGAACCTTTCCTGACGCGTTTTGTAGGCCGGGTACAGAGAAAAGATGACCGCCTGTCGATCGTTCCCGACCATCCCCTGCTGAAAGATGCGATCCAGTGCCGCGCAGAGCGCAGCGTGAAGCATGACTTCCAGGCCGGAGACTGGGCGGTGGCAGAGATGCGCCGCCATCCGCTGAAGGGCGACCGCACCTTCTACGCTGAACTGACCGAATTTATTACCACTGCGGATGACCATCTGGCGCCGTGGTGGGTGACGCTGTCGCGCCACAATCTCGAGCGTGAAGCCCCGGACGTGGCTGCGCCTGAAGAGATGCTGGATGAAGGACTGGAGCGTGAAGACCTCACTGCCCTGAACTTCGTCACCATCGACAGCGCCAGCACCGAAGATATGGATGATGCGCTGTATGTGGAAGAAACCGCAGACGGTGCGCTGAATCTGACCATCGCCATCGCTGACCCGACAGCTTATGTACCAGTAGGCAGCAAGCTGGATGCGGTTGCCGCTGAACGCTCCTTCACCAACTATCTGCCGGGCTTTAATATCCCGATGCTGCCGCGCCAGCTGTCTGATGACACCTGTTCACTGCGCGCCGGCGAGCGCCGTCCGGTGCTGGCCTGCCGTGTCACCGTCGCAGCGGATGGCACGCTGGGGGAAGATATCCACTTCTTCGCCGCCTGGATTGAATCAAAATCCAAGCTGGTTTATGACCAGGTGTCTGACTGGCTGGAAAATAGTGGCGAATGGCAGCCGGAAAGCGCAGCGATTGCTGAGCAGATCCGCCTGCTGCACCGCTTGTGCCTGGCACGCAGCGAATGGCGCCAGGCGCATGCGCTGGTGTTTAAAGATCGCCCTGATTTCCGCTTCCTGCTGGGTGAGAAAGGTGAAGTGCTGGATATCATCGCCGAACACCGCCGCATTGCTAACCGCATCGTGGAAGAGTCGATGATCCTTGCCAATATCTGCGCTGCCACCGTGCTGCGCGATAAGCTGGGCTTTGGTGTGTATAACGTGCACCTCGGCTTCGATGCGGCTAACGCGGAGCTGGCTGCTGGCGTGCTGGCCAACCACGGCGTTACCGCCGATCCGCTGGCGATTGCCACGCTGGACGGTTTCCGTAACCTGCGCCGTGAGCTGGATGCGCTGCCAACGCAGTTCCTTGACAGCCGTATTCGTCGCTTCCAGTCCTTTGCTGAAGTGAGCATCACGCCTGGCCCACACTTCGGCCTGGGTCTGGAAGCTTACGCCACCTGGACTTCCCCTATTCGTAAGTACGGCGACATGGTTAACCACCGCCTGCTGAAAGCGCTGATCAAAGGTGAAGCGGCAGAGCGCCCTGGCGATGAGCTGACGGTGAAGATGGGCGAGCGTCGCCGTCAGAACCGTATGGCCGAGCGCGATGTCGGTGACTGGTTATACTCCCGCTTCCTACAGAAAGCGGTAGGAACCGACCAGCGCTTCAGCGCCGAGGTTATTGACGTCTCGCGCGGCGGCATGCGGGTTCGCCTGCAGGATAACGGCGCTGTCGCCTTTATTCCGGCCCCGTTTATTCATGCGGTGCGTGATGAGCTGGTGTTAAGCAATGAAAACGGTACTGTGCAGATCAAAGGGGACGTGATGTATCGCGTCACCGACCTGATTGAAGTGACCATCGCCGAAGTGCGCATGGAAACCCGCAGCATCGTGGCACGTCCGGTCGCCTGACCGTGACGCTGGCGGGATAACGTTGTTTATCCCGCCCTCTCTCTCCTCTTCTACCTCCCTGTAGTCTCTTTCCTACAAATAAAAGTTATTTGCCCTACAGAAGCGTCAGTCGCGTCCGATATTGTCTTCACCCGCCATCTGCCAGAATAGCGTCAGATTCGGGACAGGAACTCTCTCCTTCCGACAATTTAACTGAGGCTACTATGAAAAACATGATTAACTCGATTGAAGATGCTGGCATGCTGCGTTCATTTAGCTGGATTTCTCTGTTAAGTTTCTCTTCAGTCTGCTGGGCGGCAGCCATTGCTGTCACGCTGTTCTGGTAACCCTACTGAACCCTTTGCCAACCGCTGTTAATTGCCTGTTTTCCCTACTTTGAGGCGTAACTTATTTAGCGCTTTGAAAAAATATTGCCCTTATGTGTTGTGATTCTCTTGTTTGCCGAATACTGTTGCTAAAATAAGAAGATACCATCTGCAAAGAAGCACTGAGGGAGACAAAAAAATGACCGATGAACAGGGCCAGACGCTGTTGTATGCGTATTTTGGTACCAGCAGCCCTCATTGGCGTTTATCTGCTGATAGTGATGCGATTCAATTTGCTGAAGATGAAGACGGCGAAACCAATATCGCCGTGCCATTAACTGCGCCTCAGGCTAATATGATCCGCGCAATGACGGTGATCACCACCAGCGTTAATCTGACGATTACGCTGTACGGTAACTCGCTGTCAATGCATCTGGTCGGCAGAAAAGTTTCCCAGGTGGCCTGGGCCGGAACGGCTTCAGCCTGGGGAGATACCTCGTCAGTTGCCCGCGATCTGGTGCTGGGCCTCTCCTTTGCTGAACAGGTGGTTTCCGAGGCTAACTCGGTGATCGTGATTGTCGATCAGCAGGGCCATATCCAGCGTTTTAACCGCCTCTGCGAAGAGTACACCGGCCTGAAAGAGCACGAAGTGATTGGCCGCAACGTATTCCAGCTGTTTATGTCGCGCCAGGAAGCGGCGGCCTCGCGACGCAATATCAGCAGCTTTTTTCGTGAAGGCAGTTCGTATGAGGTTGAGCGCTGGATCAAGACTAAAAAAGGCCAGCGGCTGTTTTTGTTCCGCAATAAATTTGTCCACAGCGGCAGCGGCAAAAATGAAATTTATCTGATCTGTTCCGGCACCGATATTACCGAAGAGCGCCGCGCACAGGAGCGCCTGCGCGTGCTGGCCAACACCGATAACATCACCGGGCTGCCGAACCGCAATGCCATCAATCACGAAATTACCGAGGCGCTGGAAAAACGCACCGATCGGCAGATTGGCGTGGTCTATCTCGACCTCGATAACTTCAAAAAGGTGAATGATGCCTACGGGCATATGTTTGGCGACCAGCTGCTGCAGGCCGTTTCGCTGGCCATTCTCAGCTGTCTGGATAAAGATCAGACGCTGGCGCGACTGGGCGGTGATGAGTTTATCGTACTGGCAGAGGATACCAGCCAGGCCGCTCTGGAGGCCATGTCATCGCGTATTCTCGAACGCCTGAAGCAGCCTTTTCGCATCGGTCTGATCGAAGTGTATACCGGCTGCTCGATTGGTATCGCCCTCGCCCCTCAGCATGGTGAAGATCGTGAAAGCCTGATCCGCAATGCCGATACCGCAATGTACACCGCCAAAGAGAATGGCCGCGGTAAATTTTGCATGTTCTCCGCCGAGATGAACCAGCGGGTGTTTGAGTATCTGTGGCTGGATACCAATCTGCGCAAAGCCCTGGAGCAGCATCAGCTGGTGCTGCACTACCAGCCGAAGATTGATGCCAATGGCAGCATAACCAGCGTTGAGGCGCTGGTGCGCTGGCTGTCGCCAGAACGCGGCCTGGTGCGTCCTGACAGCTTTATCTCTTATGCCGAAGAGTCAGGCCTGATCATCCCTTTGGGGCGCTGGGTGATGCTGAGCGCGCTGCAGCAGGTGCTCAACTGGCGCAAGCAGGGCATCAATTTGCGCGTGGCGGTGAACGTCTCCGCACGGCAGCTGATTGACCAGAGTATTTATACCGACCTGAAGCTGGCGCTGGATGAGGCCGGGCTGGAACGCAGCCCGATTGATATTGAACTGACCGAGAGCTGCCTGATTGAAAATGAGCAGCTGGCGCTGGCGCTGATGGGGCAATTTCAGGCGCTGGGGGCGGCGGTACATCTGGATGATTTCGGAACCGGCTACTCTTCGCTTTCTCAGCTGGCACGAGTGCCTATCGATGCCATTAAGCTCGACCAGAGTTTTGTCCGCGGGGTGAATCATCAGGAAGTGTCGCAGTCGCTGGTGCGGGCCATCGTCGCCGTGGCGAAAGCGCTTAATTTACAGGTGATTGCGGAAGGTATCGAAACCCAAGAGGAAGCGCGCTTTGTGATGGCGAACGGCGTCGATATTCGTCAGGGTTATCTGTACGCAAAGCCAATGCCCGCTGAACAGCTCGAGCACTGGCTCACGCAGCATCATGCCGGGATCACATCCTGAGGGGGGGGTTAACAGTTAGCCGGCTTTCAGCAGCTGTGCGCTGTGGCGGTTTTGTAGCTGGACCAGTCGTTCCATATAGGCAATATCCTTCGGCTCTATCGTGAAGGCGAAATCCACCCAGTCTTCGGTAATATCCATCAGTTCGGCCCGCGTGAGTTGCAGCACGCGCTGACGCGCTTTCAGCATCGCTCTGACGCCGTTCAGCTTAGGTTGCAGGGTATCAATGAAGGTTCGCGTGCAGCGATAGCCCTCTCCCGGCTGGAAAAGTTTATCGACCAGGCCGCGAGTTTCGAACCACTCTGCGGTGTGCGACTCCCCTTCGCAGATCAGCTCCTCCGCCAGCTTCATCCCCGAACGGCGCGCCACCAGCGAGTAACCTCCCATCCCCGGGAACAGATTAAAGGCAATCTCCGGGAAGCCCATGCGCGCGGTATTCTGCGCCAGGATAAAGTGATGCGCCAGGGCGGCTTCAAACCCGCCGCCTAAGGCACTGCCTTCAACCATCGCAATGGTCACGGCGCCGGTATCAAAGCCGCGCGCGGCGGCATGAATGCAGTCAACGCAGGCGCGGGCATACGATCGCAATGCTTCACGACGCCCGTTTTTAATCGACTCCACAAAGAAACGCAGATCGCCACCGGCGTTGAACATGCTCGGCACCAGCGACCCGGTGACCCAGAAATCGATCTTCAGCCCGGATCGCTGCGCGGCGTAGCTGAGGTTCATAATCTCCTCAATCAGCTGATGATTGAAGCTCGGACGCGGCTGTGCGCGTAGCATCATCCACATAGTACGGCGCTCTTCTTCGTAGTAGGCGGAGAGCTGAGTCATTTGTCCAGCTTCGCTAAAGAGCCTGCAAGTAGTCTGATTTACAACGGTCATATTATTATCCTCTGATTAGTTATGCGTTAAACGCAGCTCCAGCCTAATCCAGAGTGTGACCCTGCTAAAAGGGCGTTTGATTTTTAAGGTAAATTAACAGATAAACGCCAGATGAAATTGAGTTAAGTATGCAACAGCGTTGAATAATTGATTGAAAATAGAGCGATAGAATGAGGCGGCAGGCGCGGCGCATAGTGAAATGTTTTGCTATTGATAAGCCCGATTTTAGCAATGCTGCTGCCACTCGTGAGTGGCAACCGGGCTTCGATGCGCCTGACTACTTTTGTCCGTAATAAGCGTTTTTTCCATGTTTTCGCAGGTAGTGCTTATCGAGTAACACCTGCTGTACCGCAGGCAGCTCCGGGGTAAGTTGCTGGCTGAAGATCCCCATATAGGCGACTTCTTCTAATACCACCGCGCTGTGTACCGCGGCTTCTGCGCTGTTGCCCCAGGCGAACGGGCCGTGCGAGTTGACCAGCACAGCAGGGATCGCCAGAGGATCGATATTGCGCTGCTGCAGCGTTTCAATGATGACCTGCCCGGTTTGCCACTCATAGCGCTCGGTGATTTCTTCAGCGCGCATCTGTCGCGTACAGGGGATGGCGCCGTAAAAATCATCGGCGTGAGTGGTCCCCCAGGCGGGCAGATCTCTTCCCGCCTGCGCCCATATCGTGGCGTGGCGCGAATGCGTATGGACGATACCGCCAATCTGCGGCCAGGCAAGATAGAGGGCACGGTGGGTGTCAGTATCTGACGACGGGCGCTTAGTCCCTTCGATCACCTCCCCGCTCGCCACATCAACCACTACCATATCGTCACGCTGCATCGCCTCATAGCTCACCCCGGACGGCTTAATCACCATTAAACCCTGCGTGCGGTCGATCGCGCTGACGTTGCCCCAGGTAAAGGTCACCAGGCCATAACGCGGCAGCGCCAGATTCGCCTCGAGTACCTGCTGCTTTAGTTGTTCCAGCATGCTGTTATCTCCGTGTTGATATCTGACTTATTGTCAGCGGCAGGAGGAAAAGCGGGTATGGAAGCATTCGCTGGATAAGTGGCAGATTCCGGCTGTTCACGGCGATTTGCGGCAGTGGTAACGGCCAGGTGGTGGAGGAATTAAGATTTTTTACCTGTAAATATATTCAGCAATATCTAGAATTAGATCATCGGCTCTGGCCGCAGGTGATAGTTAGAGGTCTAAAGGTTTGATTCCTCTTCACCTGGCGGGTGGGCGGCACCCTAAATTGCACTATTTTTAAGCGCTATTTACCTGAACAGTGACATAAATCACCAGTAAAAGCGCCTTGTGTACCAACCCTCTTCTATACTTGAGAGGTATTTCTGACGCTGTAACTAAGGAGTAGTCATAATGTCAATCAATGCAAAACGCATCACTGCCGCCGTACTGGCAGCCACGTTAGTTCTTTCCCTGAGCGCCTGTTCAAACTGGTCGAAACGCGATCGTAATACGGCTATCGGTGCAGGTGCCGGTGCGATTGGTGGGTCAATTTTGACCAACGGAAGTGGTCTTGGCACCGTAGGCGGCGCTGCCGTTGGTGGAATTATCGGCCATCAGGTCGACTAACTATAAGAAATTGGCTCCGCACGCACATCTACCATGCAGAAGGCCGCGATCTCTCGCGGCCTTCTTTTTTTTATTCATCAGCAGTAAAAGCTTAACCGCCAGCCAGCTTAACCTTAAAACCTTTGGCTTCCAGCAGCGTTTTCAACAGGTCGCGGTTATCACCCTGGATCTCGATTATGCCATCCTTTAACGCACCGCCGCAGCCGCATCTCTTTTTCAGCTCGGCGGCCAGCTTTGTCAACTGCGCATCATCAAGGTCAATTCCGCTGATCAGACAGACGCCTTTGCCTTTACGGCCGCTGGTCTGGCGCTGGATGCGCACAATGCCGTCGCCTTTTGGCCGCTGCACCACCGCTTTCGGCTCGTCGATGCGCCCGCTTTCCGTGGAGTAAACCAGACGGCTGTTATCATCGGCCATTATGCCCCCTGCAATTCGCTGAGAATGTGACGCAGCGTCGCCGCCGGGTCGCTGGACTGGGTAATCGGGCGACCGATCACCATATAGTCGACGCCAGCCTGCACCGCCTGCTGGGGCGTCATGATACGGCGCTGATCGCCTGCATCGCTGCCTGCCGGGCGAATGCCAGGCGTCACCAGACGGAACTGCTGGCCAATAACCTGCTTGAAGTGGCTGGCTTCCTGAGCCGAACAGACCACGCCGTCCAGACCACACTGGTGGGTCAGGCGCGCCAGACGCTCAGCCTGCTCTGCCGGCGACAGCTCAATGCCCAGGCCGCGCAGGTCATCAGCATCCATGCTGGTCAATACGGTGACGGCAATCAGCAGCGGCGCATCTTTCCCCATCGGCAGCAGCGCTTCACGCGCTGCGCTCATCATGCGCGCCCCGCCGCTGGCGTGCACATTGACCATCCACACGCCGAGATCGGCTGCGGCGGCAACCGCATGGGCGGTAGTGTTAGGGATATCGTGGAATTTGAGGTCGAGAAACACCTCGAATCCGCGCTGCTGGAGGTCGCGCACCAGCTGCGGACCAAACAGGGTAAACATCTCTTTGCCGACTTTTAAGCGGCAGCTGCCTGGCTCAATCTGGTCAACAAACGCCATTGCGCGATTGAGATCGGCATAATCTAACGCGACCACAATCGGTGAGCCGGTAACCTGAGGTGAAAGCATGGATATACCCTCTTTAATTGGTGCACCGCACGGCGCAAACGATAAACGGGAAGCATTCTACCTATAGCGCAGGGAAATTCACAGTTAACACGCGGAGAATTATTCCCCGCTGCTAGGCGCTGACGGGCACCGCTGTCGCTGCAACCGTTTATAACCTGTGGCAATTAGTATGTTGTAACTAATATGGACTATTGTCTGTTCTGCGGGCTGACCGGAAAAGAGGGTCAGCCCCTACTTAGCAGGGAGCGATATCGAGATAATCAGGCGTTCAGTTCCTGAGAGATGGTAACGCGAACTACTGGCCGTCCAGCCCGCGAATAGGTTTGACGGATGACCAGGCGCGGCAGGATGGGCAGTGCCAGTAAAGCGCATGGGCGGTAAACCCGCATTTATGGCAGCGATAGCGGGGCTTGGTGCGGATCTGTTCGCCCACCATCTCACGCAGCACCATCAGGCTCTCTTTCGCACGGCCATCTTCGGCCTCCTGCAAATTAAAGTCCATCAGGCGATGGAACACCCGCATGGTTGGATGGCGCTGAAGCTGGCGGGTGATGTAGGTCTGCGCGGCTTCCGCGCCCTCTTCCCGATCGAGGATGCCAGCAAGGTAAAGCTCGGCTGACGCTCCGGTGTTCTCTTCGACGCAGCGACGCAGATAGTCGGCCCACGCCTGCGGTTGCTCCAGGTGTTGGTAACAGCTCTCAAGCATTTCCAGCGTCTCGCTGACCAGCTCTTTGTCCTGCTCGATAACCCGCTGCAGGTGCGCTACCGCTTTGGCATACTCGCCTTTCGCCATATGAATGCGCCCCATCATGATCGAGACGCGGGCGCTGTTGCGATCGGCAGAGTCCCCTTTTTTCAGCAGGTTCATCGCCCGGTCAAGGTCATCACTGCCCATTGCCTGCAGCGCCAGCTCGCAGTAGAAATGGGCGATTTCCATGCGCAGGCGATCTTTCCCCAACTTCACCAGCCGCTCAGCGACCTCAATCGCATTTGGCCAGTCGCTGGTTGCCTGATGGATCACCAGCAGCTGCTGCAGTGCGCTGACGCGAAAATCAGTTTCATCGATCAGCTGACCAAACATCTGCTCCGCGCGGTCGTAAAAACCGGCAGCCATATAGTCACGGCCCAGCTGTTGAATCGCCAGCAGGCGCTGATCGTAGGTCAGAGAAGCGCTTTCCATCAGTGCCTGGTGGATGCGAATGGCGCGGTCGACTTCGCCACGCGAACGGAAAAGGTTACCGAGGGTCAGGTGTGCTTCAACCGTGCCGCTGTCCTCCTTGAGCATGTCGAGGAACAGGTCAACGGCCTTGTCCTGCTGGTTAGAAAGCAGGAAGTTCACCCCAGTGACGTAATCACGTGACAGGCGGCTGGCCTCCTGCTGCTTATCCTGTTGCACGCTTCTGCGCCCCATATACCAGCCATAAGCGGCGGCGATGGGAAGTAACAGAAAGAGCAGCTCTAACATAAAGTGTTATTCCTTGACGGCAGGATGCTGTGACGATGTCACGTTGCTTTCAGCCGTACTTAGCTGCTGCTGAATTCGTTTGAGCTTACGCTGAGCATGCGCCAGCGAAACCCGCACGCGCAGCCAGAACAGCCCGCAGATTGCCCAGCCCAGAAGAAAACCGACCGCAAACAGCGATGCCAGCAGCGTAGAAATTCGGAATTCGCCCTGTGCCAGCAGGTAGTTAAAGGTCACCACCTGATTGTTGTGGGTGCCAAGCGTGACAGAAATGACGAAAATCGCCAGAACCACTAAAAAAATCAGCAAATATTTCACAGTTCGTCCCATAAGCCGGAGTTAAGCAGATGAATTATGCCAAAAAAATCGTCCTGATGCTTGCATTGATGCGTGCAAACCGCGGCAGAACATTAAACTGCGCCCTGACGCTTCTTCGCCACGGCGCAGGCGAAAAGTAAGATATGGGGTCAAATGCCGTCTTTACAATCCATCCGCTTCGTTTTCACGTGCGCTAATTTCCTGCTGCTCCTTAGGCGGCACGGTGAGCGGGCCGCAGAAACGCTGGGCCAGCCAGGTGGCCAGAGTGATAAACAGCCAGCTAATAACCGTCGCGGTGATTAAATCAATTGGCCAGTGCATCCCCAGCAGCAGGCGGCTGCCCATCACCGTCACCGCCCACCCCATCAGGATAACAATCGTTACGGTACGGCGGCGTGGCCACAGCAGCCCGACGCCCAGCAGCGCCCAGCTGGCGGCGAACATGCTGTGACCGGAAGGAAACGCGAATCCGGTTTCAAACGCCCAGTGCTTTTTCAGCCATTCAGGAAGCTGGGCATCGTTCGCTACCGCACTGCGCACCATCTCACTGCGCTGCTTACGCTTCTGTTGATAGAACTGCTGCTCATTAATGCCGTGGGTCTTTTCCAGCCACAGCACATATGGGCGCGGCTCCTGCACCCCCTCTTTAATCACGCTCTTGGTGTACTGGCCCGCCAGCAGCGTGCCAATGATTATCGCTAATAAAAATACCGCAGGCTTTAGGCGAAAGCGCAGGCACCAGAGAAACCATAGGCACAAAATCGCGCTGGTCAGCGTGCCCCAGGGGCTGGTGACCGTCTCGGTGAACCAAAACAGAACCAGATGGCCTATTCCCATTTCGCCCGGCTGCCACTGCCAGCCAGATAGCATCACGCCGAGCGGCATAATCAGTAACAGCAGTGCGCCGAGGGTGGTGCGTTTAATGATATCAGCCATTCTAGTTCCTTGACCCGTCTCTGATTGACAACAATGTAATAAGATTATCTTAAAAAATAATAACATAAGGATAGTACTTATGATATTTGTGCTGTATCACAACAATCGCTCTAACGTGTTAACCGCCTCGGCCCGTGTTGTGGCAAAATAGTGGCATTGTTTGCGTCAGGCGACTGACAAAGCGCTATCTGATGATAGCGTACTACCTGAAGTTTCTGGAGAGTCACATGCAGCTTAAACGGGTGGCAGAAGCCAATCTGCCAACGCCATGGGGGGATTTCCTCATGGTCGGATTTGAAGAACTGGCAACCGGTCATGACCACGTTGCTCTGGTTTATGGCGATATATCTGATAACAAAGCGGTGCTGGCCCGCGTTCATTCTGAATGCCTGACCGGCGATGCCCTGTTCAGCCTGCGCTGTGACTGTGGTTTCCAGCTGGAAGCAGCAATGGCGCAGATTGCCGAAGTTGGCCGCGGCATTCTGCTTTATCATCGTCAGGAAGGCCGCAATATCGGGTTGCTGAACAAGATCCGCGCTTATGCGCTACAGGATAAAGGCTACGACACGGTTGAAGCTAACCACCAGCTCGGCTTTGCCGCTGATGAGCGTGACTTCACCCCGTGCGCCGACATGTTCAAGCTGTTGGGCGTGGAAGAAGTTCGCCTGTTGACCAACAATCCGCGCAAGGTGGAGATCCTCACGGAAGCCGGGATCAACATCGTGGAGCGCGTTCCGCTGATCGTCGGGCGCAACCCGAAAAACGCCCACTATCTGGATACCAAAGCCGCAAAAATGGGCCATCTGCTATCTAAGTAAGGGCAAAAAAAAGCGGGCCTGCTGTGGCCCGCTCTCTCTCTCTTCGTACTCTCGCTAGTCCAGCATATTCCTGATCACATAGTGCAGAATGCCGTCATTCTGGTAATAGGTCAGCTCATTACCGGTATCGATACGACAGCGCATATCCAGCACTTCCTTATGACCATCCGCGCCGGTTAAGGTCACTTTTACGCTCCCTCCCGGCTGCAGCTGGTTAAGGTCGTGGACATCGATCAGTTCGTCCCCGGTTAACTTCAGCGTCTTGCGGGTTACGCCCTGCGGGAACTCCAGCGGGAGAATGCCCATACCAATCAGATTCGAGCGGTGGATACGTTCGAACGACTCGGCAATGACGACGCGCACGCCCTGCAAACGCGGGCCTTTCGCTGCCCAGTCGCGGCTGGAGCCGGAGCCGTACTCTTTACCCGCAATCACTGCCAGTGGCGTGCCCTGCTGCTGATAGCGCATTGCGGCATCGTAAATCGCCATCTGCTCATTACCGGGAATAAAGCGGGTCATGCCCCCTTCCACGCCCGGCACCATTTCATTGCGGATGCGAATATTGGCGAAGGTTCCGCGCATCATCACTTCGTGATTACCCCGGCGCGAACCGTAGGAGTTAAAGTCCGTGCGCTCCACGCCATGCTCCAGCAGATAGCGCCCGGCGGGGCTGTCCGCCTTGATGCTGCCCGCAGGCGAAATATGGTCGGTGGTCACCGAGTCGCCCAGCATGGCCAGCACGCGCGCGCCGTGAATATCCTGCACCGGCTTTGGCTCTTTGCCCATGTCATCAAAGAACGGCGAGAGGCGAATATAAGTGGAGCCTTCATCCCAGTCATAGGTCGCCGCCTCGCTGACTTTGATCTGCTGCCACTCCGGCGTGCCTTCGAAGACTTCGGCATACTCTTTGTGGAACATATCGGTCGATACTAACTGTACCGCTTCGGCAATCTCTTCCGGCGACGGCCAGATATCTTTCAGGTAAACGGGTTTGCCGGTGGTGTCTTCGCCGAGAGGATCGCTGTGCAGATTGAGGGTCATGTTGCCCGCCAGCGCATAGGCGACGACCAGCGGTGGTGAGGCCAGCCAGTTAGTTTTAACAAACGGATGGATACGCCCTTCGAAATTACGGTTGCCGGACAGCACGGCGCCCACGGTGAGATCGCCCTGCTTAATCGCGCTCTCAATCTCTTCCGGTAGCGGACCCGAGTTACCGATGCAGGTGGTGCAGCCGTAGCCGACCAGGTTAAAGCCAAGCTTATCGAGATAGGGCGTCAGCCGCGCGCTGGCAAGATAGTCAGAAACCACTTTGGAGCCTGGCGCCAGTGAGCCCTTAACCCACGGTTTGGGTTTCAGCCCAAGCGTCACGGCTTTTTTCGCCAGCAGCCCGGCGGCCATCAGCACGCTGGGGTTTGATGTATTGGTACAGGAGGTGATGGCAGCGATGACCACCGCGCCATCCTCCAGCTGATATTCCTGCCCGCTGTGGCTGTCGCGGTAGGTGACGGCTTTATGATCTTTCTGCGCGCGATTCACTTCCAGTTCGTTACTGGCGCGGAAGGCGGCAGGCACATCGCCAAGGGCCACACGGTCCTGCGGGCGCTTAGGTCCGGCGAGGCTCGATTCCACCACGCCCATATCCAGCGCCAGGCTGCTGGTAAACACCGGTTCATCCCCGCTGTTACGCCAGAGCCCCTGCGCTTTCGCATAGGCCTCGACCAGCGCAATCTGCTGGCTGCTGCGCCCGGTCAACTTCATGTAACTGAGGGTGATGTCATCGACCGGGAAGAAGCCGCAGGTTGCGCCATATTCTGGCGCCATATTGGCAATGGTCGCACGGTCGGCCAGCGGCAGGTCATCCAGCCCGTCGCCATAGAACTCAACGAATTTGCCGACCACCCCGTGCTTGCGCAGCATCTGCGTGACGGTTAACACCAGGTCGGTCGCGGTGATCCCCGCTTGCAGCTTGCCGGTCAATTTGAAGCCCACCACATCCGGGATCAGCATCGATACCGGCTGGCCGAGCATCGCCGCTTCGGCTTCAATGCCGCCAACGCCCCAGCCCAGTACGCCGAGCGCGTTGATCATCGTGGTGTGTGAATCAGTTCCGACCAGCGTGTCGGGGTAAGCGACCTGGCGGCCATTTTGTTCTTCATGCCAGACGGCCTGGCCGAGATACTCAAGGTTTACCTGGTGACAAATACCGGTGCCGGGCGGCACCACGCTGAAGCGGTTAAAGGCTTTCTGCCCCCAGCGCAGGAACACGTAGCGTTCGTGGTTGCGCTCCATCTCCAGGCGCACGTTCTCTTCAAACGCGTCGTCGTCGCCAAAGTGGTCCACGGTGACCGAGTGGTCGATGACCAGGTCGACGGGTGACAGCGGATTGACCCTGGCAACGTCACCGCCGAGACGCTTAACCGCTTCTCGCATCGCCGCAAGATCGACCACGGCGGGCACTCCAGTAAAGTCCTGCATTAAAACGCGTGCCGGGCGATAGGCTATTTCCCGGTCGGCATGGGCGTCTTTAAGCCAGCCGGCAAGCGCGCTGATGTCCTCAGCCGTAACGGAATCGCCATCCTGAAAGCGCAGCAAGTTTTCCAGCAGGACTTTCATTGATTTAGGTAAGCGGCTGATGTCGCCCAGCTCAGATTGTGCTTTAGTGAGGTTGTAAAAATGGTAGCGCTGATCGTTGACTTCCAGCGTGTCCTGACTGATTTGGCTTAATGTTGTCGACATTGCTCCTCCATTCGTGCGCTCGGATAATCATAACCTTAGTGATTGCAAGGTTTGATTAAACATAGCACAACTAAGCAGCAACGTTTTGATAACAACACTAATTGACAACAGCTGAAACAAAATGAAAATTAAAAAACAAAACGCCCCGCTGTACTCGTCAGCGGGGCGTTATTGTTTATTACGCTAAGCTTTTAATTTGCGACGCGATTAGCGCATCACCATTCCAAGCCATAACGCACTCGTCCAGAACAGGGCTGAAAATGTCCAGGTGCTGAACCAGGTAATTTGGGTTAAATTCATCATATTCTCTCTCAGGCCACTGCTGGCCAAAACGTACCGCATTAAATCCTCAGCAAGCGTCACAAGGATTTCACCGTTAAATGATGGAGTTACCATCAGAATTGGGCGTCAAGAAGCCCTGACCAGGGGTTCGGTCTTAATCTAAAATGAATCTGTTTTAATAATCATGCCCGGCAAGGTTGCCTGGGAAATAGTCACGTCGTGACTTATTTTGCTTTCTTGTCTTCGAACATTGACTCAATAAAATTGCGCTGCAGTTCATTCAGATTCCATGATGCTGGAATCGAATCCTGAGTGTCATTTTTGCCTTTGCAAAAACGCTCGGTTTTACGTACCTGCTGTGCTTTACGATCGTGCAGTCCAAGTTGCATTGTTACCCCCAAATACGCCAGACAGATAAGGCAACCACTACCCAGAACAATGAGGAAGCAGCGAATACCGTAAGCCAGGCTTTGCGTCTCAGATTGCTGTTACGCTCAACCTTGATGGTTTTGTCCCCGAAATCGGGTTGTACAGATAATCTAGTAGCCATAGTTTTTGATAATCACTCTCATTAAAACGATTGTTTGAACCAATCAGAAATTAGGATGAATCCTAAACATTCTGTGTTGCAAAATCCAGTAATTTTTATTGAACAAAACGATTAACAGGATTTATCAAGCATGAAAAAGATTAATTAAAAACGCTAAATCAACCTAAGCGGAATAATAACCACTTAACCCAAACTGGCCGCAATGAGTTCCATTTCAGGTCCAGTCTAAATTAGAGAAAAATTTAGCAATCCTCTGGATGCAGGCGGTTCCAACTCCTTTTAACTAGAGTATGAGAATCATCTGACCCTGGCGCAAAGAGGGACAATGAAAAGTGTGTACTGTTTCTCATTTAAGAAATAACAATGAAGGAACATGTGATACACGTTTCATTTACGGAAAAATAATGAAATGGGATTAACGTTTGCAGTAATCGGTGGCACCAATCATAAAAAAAGTGGGCCGCTGGCGGCCCACTTTTATCATTAGTAATGCTGTGGGTAACTACTTTGCGGGCAGCTTGATGTCTTTGAACATCGCTTCAATATCTTCATTCGAGCGTAAACCTACTGCAGTATCAACCACATCACGCGTCAGATGCGGCGCAAAGCGCTGGATAAAGTCATACATATAGCTACGCAGGAAAGTGCTGCGACGGAAGCCAATTTTGGTGGTGCTGTAGCTAAAGACGTCGGTCGCTTCAATTCTCACCAGGTCAGGGTCGGATACGGGGTCCACCGCCATACTGGCAATGACCCCTACCCCCAGTCCCAGCCGGACATAGGTTTTTATCACGTCAGCATCGGTTGCAGTAAAGACAATGCGCGGGGTCAGCCCGGCACGGTTAAACGCCGTGTCCAGTTCTGAACGGCCCGTAAAACCGAAGGTGTAGGTGACTAATGGATATTCTGCAAGTTCTTCAATCGACACTTTGCTCTTCGCCGCCAGCGGATGGTCCGGCGTGACGACAATGGCACGGTTCCAGTGATAGCACGGCAGCATGATCAAATCGTCGTAAAGATGCAGAGCTTCAGTGGCAATGGCAAAGTCGGCATTTCCCTTCGACACCGCCTCAGCAATCTGCGTTGGCGAGCCCTGATGCATGTGCAGCGAGACGCGCGGATAGCGTTCAATAAAGCCTTTAATCACGTTTGGCAGGGCATAGCGCGCCTGCGTATGCGTGGTCGCCACGTACAGTGAACCTTTATCAGGCCAGGTATGCTCACCCGCCACGGATTTGATGGCATCAACTTTCGACAGGACTTCGCGCGCGATGCGGATAATCTCCTGCCCCGCTGGCGTGACCTGAGTCAGGTGCTTGCCGCTGCGGGCGAAAATCTGGATCCCCAGCTCATCTTCCAGCATGCGCACCTGCTTACTGATGCCGGGCTGTGAAGTATACAGGCCCTCGGCCGTTGAAGAGACGTTGAGGTTATGGTTCACCACTTCAACGATGTAACGCAGCTGCTGCAATTTCATTTTTCATTCCGTCCAGGGTTTGAAGCAACGCGCCGAATCCCCGTCAGCAGGTTCGGGCTGCGATCGGGTTCACGGTCTAATGCAAATTGATAATAAGAAAGGTGTTATCTATAACAACTATATCAAAAAAGTGGGATATGTATAGCATCGGAAGGGCAAAGCGTGAGGAAGATAAAGCGTGAGCGAACCGCGCAGGGCGGCTCGCTCACCAGGGGAAGGCAGAAATTATTTCTTCGCGCTCACTTCCCACTTACCGTCAACGTAGAAAGCGGACCAGCCGGTGGCTTTGCCGTCTTTCTCGGTGCTGACATACTGCTGTTTAGTTTTACGGCTGAAGCGTACCACGGCCTTGTTGCCATCGGCATCGGTTGCCGGTGCATCGGCCAGATAACGCAGCTTTTCAGGCAGCCGGTCGCGGAAGCGCTGCAGCTCTTCAACCTGCGGCGCGCGGGTTTCACGCGATTTAGGGAAGGTATTGGCCGCAAGGAATACGCCCGCCGCGCCGTCACGCAGCACGAAGTAAGCATCTGACTTCTCACACGGCAGCTCAGGTAACGGCACCGGATCTTCTTTCGGTGGCGCCACTTCGCCGTTGCGCAGAATTTTACGCGTGTTTTTGCAGTCGTCGTTGGTGCAGGCCATGTACTTACCGAAGCGCCCCATTTTCAGGTGCATTTCAGAGCCGCATTTTTCACACTCAACGATTGGGCCGTCGTACCCCTTAATGCGGAACTCGCCCTGCTCGATCTCGTAACCGTCACATTCCGGGTTGTTACCACAGACGTGCAGCTTGCGCGAGGGGTCGATCAGGTAGCTGTCCATCGCCGTGCCACACTTCTGGCAGCGGCGGCGGGCACGCAGCGCGTTGGTTTCCGCATCATCCCCTTCGAGAATATTCAGGACTTCATTCTCTGGGATCAGGTTGATGGTCTGCTTACAGCGCTCTTTCGGCGGCAACGCGTAGCCGGAACAGCCGAGGAATACCCCGGTGCTGGCGGTACGGATACCCATCTGACGGCTACAGGTCGGGCAGTCGATAGAGGTCAACACCATCTGGTTCGGCTGCATGCCGCCCTCTTCCGGGTCTTTCTCTGCCTGCTCAAGCTGCTGGCTAAATTCGCCAAAGAACTTGTCCAGCACGGCTTTCCACTGCGCTTCGTTGTTGGCGACTTTATCGAGATTGTCTTCCATGTGCGCGGTGAAGTCGTAATTCATCAGCTCACGGAAGTTCTCTTCCAGACGGTCAGTAACGATCTCGCCCATTTTCTCGGCGTAGAAGCGGCGGCTTTCCACTTTCACATAACCACGATCCTGAATCGTTGAGATGATCGAAGCGTAAGTAGAAGGACGACCAATGCCGCGTTTTTCCAGCTCACGCACCAGCGAAGCTTCGCTGAAGCGCGCCGGTGGCTTAGTGAAGTGCTGGCTGGGTACCAGCTGCTGCAGGCTCAGCTCGCTGCCTACTTCAACCGGTGGCAGTACGCGATCTTCATCACCCTTACGCAGCGCCGGCATCACGCGCGTCCAGCCGTCAAAGCGCAGCGTGCGCCCTTTGGCCTTCAGTTTGAAATCGCCTGCTTCTACGGTCAGCGTGGTGGAGTCGTACTGCGCTGGCATCATCTGACAGGCGACGAACTGGCGCCAAATCAGCTGATACAGCTTCTGCGCGTCCGTTTCCATATCTTTCAGCTGCTCAGACTGCACTTTGACATCCGAAGGACGGATGGCCTCGTGCGCTTCCTGAGAATTCTCTTTACTGCTGTAGACATTGGCGGCTTTTGGCAGGTATTTCGCGCCGAATTCATCCTCAATGTAACCACGCACCATGCCCACGGCATCCTGGCTCAGGTTAGTTGAGTCAGTACGCATATAGGTGATATGACCCGCTTCATACAGACGCTGCGCCATCATCATGGTTTTCTTCACGCCGAAGCCCAGACGGGTACTTGCCGCCTGCTGCAACGTAGAGGTAATAAAGGGTGCGCCCGGCTTGCTGCTGGTTGGCTTATCTTCGCGATCGGCCACCACGTAGCGGGCTTTTTCCAGCAGGCTAACGGCAGCATACGTCTGCTCACGGTTAACCGGACGGAACGGTTTGTCGGCCTGATGAGTCACCTGCATTGGCAGGTCAACGCCTTTCGGCGTGGTCAGGTCGGCATTCAGGTCCCAGTACTCTTCCGGGACAAACGCTTTGATCTCACGTTCACGCTCAACCACCAGACGAACGGCGACTGACTGCACGCGCCCGGCAGAAAGGCCGCGCGCGACTTTTTTCCACAGCAGCGGGGAGACCATGTAACCAACAACACGGTCCATAAAGCGGCGTGCCTGCTGCGCATTGACGCGGTCAATATTCAGCTCACCCGGCTTTTCAAATGCCTGCTGGATCGCGTTTTTGGTAATTTCGTTAAACACCACGCGGCTGTAGCGTGATTCATCGCCACCGATCACTTCCCGCAGGTGCCATGCAATGGCTTCCCCTTCGCGGTCAAGGTCCGTTGCGAGATAGATGTGGTCAGCTTTTTCGGCCAGCGCTTTCAGTTCAGCAACGACCTTTTCCTTACCTGGCAGGATTTGATAATTCGCATCCCAGCCGTGAAAAGGATCGACGCCCATACGGTTGACGAGGGCAGTCTTTTCGTCTTTCTTGACCTTCTTGCCGGTTTTACTGGTTGTAGAGTCAGCGCTCTTTTTAACTGTTGATCCACTTGTCGGCAAATCACGGATGTGACCCACGCTGGATTTCACCACGTAGTCATTACCGAGATATTTATTGATCGTTTTGGCTTTTGCCGGGGACTCAACTATTACGAGAGCTTTTCCCATAGTTACCTTTACCTGATTAAAACGTCCGAGAGTAAGTTGTGCCGTCTTCCTGAAGCTACGCAGCGCACTAAGGATATGGTTATTGGGGAAAATGAATTCAACCCGAACAACTTTTTCATCAATTCCAGTACGAAATCTGACGTTACAACACGTTGATTAACGGTACTTTTTACCACCTGTTAAGCGAATCTCTAACAAGGCGTAAAGTCTGTTTTACGCCCGGAACCCGAAACGCCCACACTCTACCTGATAAAATCTGTTACGCAACTTAATTAGCATCCAAGCCCCATTTACGCCAGAAAACTAAGAAAAAAGAGTCACTTTTGCATATCACCACAAAGATTGCGGATTTAACCTGCTGGCGTACAATAGCGGCGAGATAATGGCTATATAAAGAAGGAAACGGAGCATGTCACAACAGCAACCCGTCAATCGTGAACATCTGCTGGCGCTGGCCCGGGAAATGATCGTCAGCCACCCGGACTATTTTACCGGCCTCGGCGTCGATGATGTCGAGCAGAATGGAGACGTTCTGGTATTTCGCGGCAACTACTATCTCGACGACCAGGGCCTGCCGACGGCAAAGAGCACCACGGTGTTTAACGTCTACAAAGCGCTGGCAGTGGATCTCTCGGCGCGCTATCGGCTGGAAAATTAACGCCCGCGGCTGCGGGCGTTAAACAGGGTAAACCGTGGCAGTTACAGCAGGGGTTTTTCACCGCGCTGCCAGATGCGCAGCAGCAGGCGTTCAACGCTCAGCGTGGCGCTGTTGGTGAAGCGGTCCATCATGCTTTTGCGCCGCGCATAGCGCACGCCGATCACCTGATGGTTCTCTAACCGATCGATGATCAGATCGTCACTGCTACCAATCGCATCCACCAGCCCTTTCTCCAGCGCCTGGGTGCCGTACCAGTGCTCCCCGGTCGCCACGCTGTCGATATCCAGCGCCGGACGCATCTGATGCACGAACTGTTTAAACAGCAGGTGGGTTTCATTCAGGTCTTCGCGGAATTTTTCCCGCCCTTCTTCGGTGTTTTCGCCAAACAGCGTCAGGGTGCGTTTAAACTCACCGGCGGTATGCAGCTCAACGTCAATTTCATTGCGCTTGAGCAGGCGGTTGAAGTTGGGGATCTGCGCCACCACGCCGATAGAACCGATAATGGAAAATGGCGCGGCGACGATGCGGTCTGCGACACAGGCCATCATATAACCGCCGCTGGCCGCCACTTTGTCCACGGCCACCGTCAGCGGAATGCCCTTATCGCGCAGGCGCTGCAGCTGCGAAGATGCCAGTCCGTAACCGTGAACCACGCCGCCCGGGCTTTCAAGGCGCAGCAGGACTTCGTCACCCGGTGCGGCCACCGCCATCACTGCAGAAACCTCTTCACGCAGCGAAGAGACTTCGCCAGCATCCATGCTGCCCTTAAAATCGAGCACGTACAGCGTGGATTTGGCTTTCTCCTCCGGCCGCCCCAGCTTCGCCTGCTGTTTGGCCGTTTTCGCCGTCAGCTTCTCTTTTTTCGTCTGCTCTTTGTGCCACTGTTTTTGCTGATGCGGCTTCATCTTCGCCAGGCGCATATCGTCCTGCATCTCGCTGTACTTCTCGCCCAGCTGGGTGAGCTTAAGCTGGCCATTCTGCGCGCGTTTGCGCATCGCAAGGTTGGCGATCACCATCGCGATAGCCGCTATCGCAATTACCACGGTGACGGTTTTTGCCAGGAAGAGTCCATAATAAGAGAGTAGATCCACTCAATCCGCCTTAATTTACATTATGTTATAGATAGCTCTAGTGTAGCGGACTCCCCGCGTTGAGTCGCCTGCAACCCGTAACAGTGCATGAATAGGCTAAAGCGCCGATTGAACTCACCCGCTTTTTCAGGCATAAATCACTTTATTCAGTCCGCGCAAGGGTTTACAACAGGCGATAATATCAGCCGCCCTGCGGAAATCCCCCCATCGCCAGAGGAATTCTTTGTGCACTATCAACCGAAAAGCGATCTGCTCAATAACCGAATTATTCTTGTCACCGGTGCCAGCGACGGCATTGGCCGCGAAGCCGCGCTGACCTATGCCCGCTATGGCGCTCAGCTGGTTCTGCTGGGGCGCAATGCGGAAAAACTGCAACAGGTTTGTGCCGAGGTTAACCAGCGCAGTCAGGCCCCGGCGCTGTGGTTTACCCTCGATCTGGAAACCGCCACGGCGCAAAGCTGCCAGCAGCTGGCAGAAGCCATTGCCGCAAAGCTGCCGCGACTTGATGGCGTGCTGCACAACGCCGGACTGCTCGGTGAGGTGGTGCCGATGGACCAGCAGGATCCCGCCATCTGGCAGCAGGTGATGCGCGTCAACATTGACGGCACCTTCTTCCTTACTCAGGCGCTGCTGCCCCTGCTGTTAAAAGCAGAGGGGGCGTCACTGGTGTTCACCACCTCCAGCGTCGGCCGCCAGGGCCGCGCCGGCTGGGGGGCGTACTCGGTGTCGAAATTCGCCACCGAAGGCATGATGCAGGTGCTGGCCGAAGAGTATGACCCACGCCAGCTTCGCGTTAACTGCATTAATCCCGGCGGCACGCGCACCAAAATGCGCGCCAGTGCCTTCCCGCAGGAGGACGCCAATAAGCTGAAAACTCCCGCCGACATCATGCCGCTCTATCTGTGGCTGATGGGGGACGACAGCAAACGTAAAACCGGCACCAGCTTTGATGCCCAGCCGGGGCGCAAGCCCGGAGCGGCAGAATAATGGCCGAAGATCGTCACCAGCAGCGTCAGCAAAAACTGAAAGACCAGGTTGATGCGCGCATCGCTGCGGCTACCGAAGTGCGCGGCATTCTGATGGTATTTACCGGCAACGGCAAAGGCAAAACCACGGCGGCATTCGGCACCGCCAGCCGTGCGGTTGGCCACCAGAAGCGCGTCGGGGTGATTCAGTTTATCAAGGGCGAATGGCCAAACGGCGAGCGCAACCTGCTGGAACCGCACGGCGTCGAGTTTCAGGTGATGGCGACCGGCTTTACCTGGGATACGCAGAGTCGTGAAACCGACACCGCCGCCTGCCTGGCCGTCTGGCAGCATGGCAAACGCATGTTGCAGGATGCGACTCTCGACCTGGTGGTGCTGGATGAGCTGACCTACATGGTGAGTTATGACTACCTGCCGCTGGACGAAGTGATGGCCGCCCTGCAGCAGCGCCCTGCTCACCAGAGCGTTATCATTACGGGTCGCGGATGTCATCGGGAGATTTTGGCGCTGGCGGATACCGTCAGTGAAATGCGCCCGGTTAAGCATGCGTTTGATGCCGGGATCCAGGCACAGCAGGGAATTGACTGGTAGATAAAAAAGGGCCGGGCATGATGCCCGGCCCCCTGTCAGTCGTTTAGCCCTGCTGCTGGCGCTTGGACGACTTAGTCGGGCGGCGATTGCTGCCCGGCTTGCTGGCTTTCGCCGTCGTAGTGTGGCGCTTAACGGCGCGACGGATCTGGTTCGCCTTGGTGCGACGGCGATCTTTCTCCACCGCGACCTTGCTGACGGTTTCTGCATCCAGACCCACCAGCTCACGCAGGTAGTTTGTCGGTGCCAGCTCAAGCTCGGTCCAGCCACCGCGCGGCAGGCCTTTTGGCAGATCGATATCGCCGTAACGCACGCGGATCAGACGGCTAACCTGCACGCCAACCGCTTCCCACAGGCGGCGCACTTCGCGATTACGCCCTTCGGTCAGCGTGACGTTGTACCACTGGTTGATCCCTTCACCGCCGGTAAACTTCAGGGTTTTAAACGCGGCCGGACCATCTTCCAGCTGCACACCACGGCTCAGCTGTTTGATCTTATCGTCGTCGACCGCTCCGAATACGCGCACTGCGTATTCGCGCTCAACTTCGCGGCTCGGGTGCATCAGGCGGTTAGCCAGCTCACCGTCGGTGGTGAACAGCAGCAGACCGCAGGTGTTAACGTCCAGACGGCCAACGGCAATCCAGCGCGCGCCGCGCAGTTTAGGCAGACGGTCAAACACCGTCGGGCGCCCTTCCGGGTCATTGCGCGTGCAGAGTTCGCCTTCCGGCTTGTAATAAGCCAGTACGCGGCAGACTTCAGTGATGGATTCGCTGACCGGAACAACGTGACCGTCGATGCGGATTTTCATAGATGCGCTTGGCTCAACGCGGTCGCCCAGCGTGGCCAGCTTGCCGTCAACGCTGACGCGCCCGGCGGAGATCATGGTTTCGATTTCACGACGGGAACCGTGCCCGGCGCGTGCTAATACTTTCTGTAACTTTTCGCTCTTGTCGCTCATGGAGCTACCTCTGTGTCGCCTTCCCAGGCGTCATTAATTGGTAAGATGGTGCCATAAAAGGGGAAATTCGCGCGAATTATCAGCCTGCTACCCCAGGCAGCCAGGCTGTTTCGCGACCCGCTTTTTCAGGGGAAGCGCATTCTACACTATCTGCCTTTGTAATCATAACGCTATAGCCGGAGTTTGCTGATTTGGCGCAGGGCAATGTGGCATCGAAAATGCCAGAGGTTAACCCCGGGTAAAGCGCGGGTTATCATTGATAAGATTTAACAGTGGCTTATGGTTTTAAGACGCTAAATGCTAATCAGTTCAGGCATGATACTTTATGCTCACTCTGCTGAAATTAGCGTGAATACAGCGACTTGCCCGGGCATATTTCTGTATGGCTCACAGCGCTACAGGCCGCCCCAGCGTTAGGCTGCCAGCAAATACTCCAGCATTGCTGAACGAATCCAGATTACCACACTGCATTTATGCACTTTAATGGCCTTAAGCACCACTTTATCCCAACAGTGCAGTTTTTTATGCTACCAAGCCGACTTAGTGTAAAAGATACATTAGCCTCAACATCAAATAGTCAGTTTATAAATATCGTGGATTGAGTTAACGCTGGATGAAGCAGACTTTTACCTTTTTTGACCTTAAATTAATTTGCCCGGCTAATAAGTTTGTGTAGAATTCACTCAGGCAGAAGAGCGCCATATAAAAAGATTGTTAAATATATATTATAAATACACGTTCAGCGTGTAACACAAATTCTTTGATTTATTTTCTTCGTTGGCACGAATCGGGAGCGTAAGTTCCCATTAAAATACGCTGAGAAACACTCAGCATCGGCATTACACGTCATTACTCCTCACCAGGGATCTTACTGACGTGTCCGACAAGAATGTGACAATTATGAAAATTAAAATGACCCTGCCGGTATTGGCTACGCTAATACTGAGCGGCTGCTCTGTAGGCAAATATGACTACAGCAGCGAAGCTATGAAACGTGTAGATATGAATTTTACCGGCATTCCGACCGTCCTCGGTATCGGTTCGCTCGGCACCAGCATTCCTATCACCCCTGAGTACAGCCTGACGGCGGCGCACGTGGCCAAGCTCTCTGTGCAGAAGGTGAAGGCCTATCATCCCTACTGTGACCTCGCGATTATCTACCACAAGAACGACATTAAGACGCTGCCGAAATTCCGCGATGGCGCTATCGGCGAGTCGGTCAAAATGTATGGTTACAGCTTTATTTCCGCCATGCCGGTAGAGTCATCCGGCGTTAATCTCACGCTGACCGGGATACGTAATGAGTGGAATAAGCGCCCGTGCGTGGCAATGGCATCAAATGCCGGGGTAGTGAAAGGGATGTCCGGCGGCGCCGTTTATAACAGCGATGATACCATTGGCGGCGTCATTATTGGCTTTACGAATGAGCTAAAACGCCCTAAGAAATCTCCAGTGCCGCTTAAGGATGTCTCGCTGTATATTCCGTATCAGGATTTTAAAGAGTGGCTGGAAAAATCAACATCGTGATAACACTAAGCGATAAATAATAACAGGCTCACGCTTCAGAGCCTGTTAATTGCACTTAAAGGAAGGGTTGAATATCGCCCACGCCTTCACGGATCACTTCCGGCGTATTTTCCGTTAAATCGATAACGGTGGTCGGCTGCTGTCCGAGATAACCGCCGTGAATAATCAGGTCAACAATCTTACCGATCTCATCCTGAATCGCTTCCGGATCCGACTCGGTGAAGTCATTGCCGGGCAGCATCAGCGACGTCGACATCATCGGCTCATTCAGCGCTTCCAGCAGCGCCAGCGCAATGGGGTTCGACGGCACGCGCAGGCCGATGGTTTTACGCTTCTCGCTCATCAGACGACGCGGCACTTCTTTGGTCGCCTTGAGGATGAAGGTATAGTTGCCCGGCGTATTGTTTTTGATCAGGCGAAACGCGGTGTTGTCTACGTGAGCATAGGTAGAGAGCTCAGACAGATCGCGGCACATCAGGGTGAAGTTGTGGTTGCCATCCAGCTGACGGATGCGGCAGATACGCTCCATGGCGTTCTTATCTTCCAGCTTGCAGCCCAGCGCATAACCGGAATCCGTGGGATAAACGATCACGCTGCCTTTATTCAACATCTCCACCGCCTGCTTGATCAGGCGCGGCTGGGGATTATCCGGGTGAATATAGAAAAATTGACTCATAACTAACCTCTCACCTGCGCTTTCTGCGCGGGATCATTGTGCGATTTCAGGAAATCTTAGCCACACGGCTTCAACACCGCCAGGTAGCCATAATTTTTTCCCCAGCTCAATCCAGGGACAGGGCTGATGGAAGTCAGACCCCTGCGATGCCGCCAGCTGATAATCCTGGGCATAGCGCGCCAGCTGGCTGCGCTCATTTGGAGCCTGCTGGCACTGCGCCACTTCCATCGCTTCACCACCCTGCTCGCTGAAATGCGCCAGCAGGCGCTTCAGCCACTTGGCCGACAGCCCGTAGCGCGCCGGATGGGCAAGCACGCTACGGCCGCCAGAATGATGAATAGCATCAATAGCTTGTTTAATTGTACACCACTGCGGCGGCGCATAGCCGGTTTTGCCACGCGCCAGGTAGTTTTTGAATACCTGCTGCATGTTGTCGGCTTTGCCCTGCGCGATAAGAAAACGGGCGAAGTGACCACGGGTAATCGCCCCGCCTTCAGCCAGCGCCAGCGCCCCCTCAAGCGCGCCGGGAATATGCGCCTTCTCCAGCCGCTCAGCAATCAGCTGCGCCCGCGCCATGCGCCGCTCGGCCTGCTGCGCCAGAAACTCCACCATCACCGGGTGTTCGATATCAATTCCCAAGCCAACAATATGGATTTCGTGGTTTTCCCACAGGGTGGAGATTTCCACACCGTTAATCAGCTGGAGTGGCAATTGATGCTGAGCAATCGCCTCACGCGCGGCTGAAATGCCTGTGGTGGTGTCATGGTCGGTAATGGCCAGCACGCCGACACGGTGCTCTACTGCCCGCAATACCAGCTGCTCCGGGGTCAAAAGACCATCGGAAGCGCGAGTGTGGCTGTGGAGATCGTAAATAGGGAAAGAACTGACTGAGGTGGCGACTGCTGTCAAAACGGCTCCGGAAAACGCGGGGAAGTATCGCAGCATGATACCGACATTTGCCACTGAGGGAAAAAGAGTATTGACTTTTTTGCCGCGAACCAGTTAACTAGTACGCAAGTTCACAAGCAAAGGTGTCTGTATCATGACGTATTCATTCTCTCTGATGACTGGTTGGTGGCACACTTCACCCTGAACGGGCGAAGCTGTCATGCACGGTTAATACGCAGTGCAGATACTCAAGCCCGCCTAACGCGGGCTTTTTTTTGAGCAAAAAACAGAGAACATCACATGCAAAATGCCAAACCTACAGTGAAGTTGATTACCGGCAACGCACCTTATCGTGAAGATCCTGCTGCGGTCTTTCATCAGCTTTGCGCGGCGCGCACAGAAACCCTGCTGCTGGAATCGGCCGACGTCGACAGCAAATGCAACCTGAAAAGCCTGCTGATTGTTGACAGCGCCCTGCGTCTCAGCGCGCTGGATAATCGCGTGCAGGTACAGGCGCTGTCGGAAAATGGCCGTGCTCTGCTCCCGCTGCTGGATGCGGCCCTGCCCGCCAGCGTTGAGAACCACGTGCGTCCGGACGGGCGCGAGCTGATATTTCCGGTTAATGCTGAAATCCAGGATGAAGATTCCAACCTGCGCGCCTTATCGGTATTTGACGCGCTGCGCCTGATCCCCCAACTGGTAAATGCCCCGGCAGAAGAGCGCGAAGCGGTGCTGCTGGGCGGCCTGTTCGCTTACGACCTGGTTGCCGGTTTCGAAGCGCTGCCGGAGCTGAAAAACGAACAGCGCTGCCCGGATTACTGTTTTTACCTCGCTGAAACCCTGCTGGTAATCGACCATCAGACGCAGAGCGCACGCCTGCAGGCCAGCCTGTTCACGCACCAGCCGTCCGAGTTTATGCGCCTGCAAAGCCGCATCGAACAGCTGCACAGCCAGATGCAGCAGGCTGCCACGCCGCTGCCAGTGCAGAAAGTGGAAAGCATGAGCCTGAGCATCAGCCAGAGTGATGAAGACTACTGCGCGGTGGTGCGCGAAATGCAGGAAGCGATCCGCGTCGGCGAGATCTTCCAGGTGGTGCCGTCGCGCCGCTTCTCCCTGCCGTGCCCGTCGCCGCTGGCCGCCTACGACACGCTGAAAAACAGCAATCCCAGCCCGTATATGTTCTTTATGCAGGATCGCGACTTCAGCCTGTTCGGCGCCTCACCGGAAAGCTCGCTGAAATATGACGCGCGCAGCAACCAGATTGAAATCTATCCGATTGCCGGCACCCGCCCGCGCGGACGTCATGCGGATGGCTCGCTGGATCGTGACCTCGACAGCCGTATCGAACTTGAGATGCGTACCGATCATAAAGAGATGGCTGAACACCTGATGCTGGTTGACCTGGCGCGCAACGACCTGGCGCGTATCTGCCAGCCGGGCACCCGCTACGTGGCGGATTTAACCAAAGTGGACCGCTACACCTTTGTGATGCACCTCGTCTCCCGCGTGGTCGGCCAGCTGCGTAACGATATCGACGTGCTGCACGCCTACCGCGCCTGCATGAATATGGGCACCCTGAGCGGCGCGCCGAAAGTGCGCGCCATGCAGCTGATTGCCAAAGCCGAGGGGACGCGGCGCGGCAGCTACGGCGGCGCCGTGGGCTACTTTACCGCCAGCGGCGATCTGGATACCTGCATCGTGATCCGCTCCGCCTATGTTGAAGATGGCGTGGCAACCGTTCAGGCCGGCGCCGGCGTGGTGCTGGATTCCAATCCGCAGGCGGAAGCGGATGAAAGCCGCAACAAAGCGCGTGCTGTTCTGCGCGCCATTGCCACTGCTCATCACTGCAAGGAGATTTTCTGATGGCCGATATTCTGCTGCTCGATAACTTCGACTCTTTTACCTATAACCTCGTCGACCAGTTACGCACCTTCGGCCATAACGTGATGGTCTACCGTAACAATGTTCCGGCGCAGACGCTGATTGAGCGCCTGCAACAGATGGAAAATCCGGTGCTGATGCTGTCGCCAGGCCCGGGCGCGCCGTCAGAAGCCGGCTGTATGCCGGAGCTGCTGCTGGCCTTACGCGGTCGGCTGCCGATTATCGGCATCTGCCTGGGCCACCAGGCCATTGTGGAAGCCTACGGTGGTCACGTCGGCCAGGCGGGCGAAATCCTGCACGGTAAAGCGTCGGCGATTACCCATGACGACCAGGGCATGTTTGCCGGTCTGAGCAACCCGCTGCCGGTAGCGCGCTATCACTCGCTGGTAGGCAGCAACATTCCTGCGGGGCTGACGGTAAACGCCACCTTCAACGGCATGGTGATGGCCGTGCGCGACGACGCCAACCGCGTCTGCGGTTACCAGTTCCATCCGGAGTCGATTCTTACCACCCAGGGGGCACGCCTGCTGGAACAAACCCTCGCCTGGGCGCTGGCGTAATCAAGGAGTTACAAGAGATGCACACTATTCTGGAAAAACTCTTTCAGGCTGAGATCCTGACGCAGGCTGAGAGCCACCAGCTGTTTTCGGCGATTATCACCGGGCAGCTGGAACCTACCCAGCTGGCAGGTGCACTGATTGCGATGAAAGTACGCGGTGAGCAGCCGCAGGAGATTGCCGGGGCCGCGACCGCCCTGCTGGAAGATGCCAAACCCTTTCCGCGCCCCGACTACGCGTTTGCCGATATCGTCGGTACCGGCGGTGACGGCAGCAACAGCATTAACATCTCGACCGCCAGCGCGTTTGTCGCCTCGGCCTGCGGCCTGAAGGTTGCCAAGCACGGCAACCGCAGCGTTTCGAGTAAATCCGGTTCTTCAGATTTGCTGGCAGCCTTTGGCATCAGCCTGGATCTTCCGGCGGAGAAAGCACGCCAGGCGCTGGACGATCTTAATGTCTGCTTCCTGTTTGCGCCGCAGTATCACAGCGGATTCCGCCATGCGATGCCGGTGCGTAAAGAGCTGAAAACCCGCACTATCTTTAACGTGCTCGGCCCGCTGATCAACCCGGCGCGTCCGCCGCTGGCGGTGATTGGCGTTTACAGCCCGGAGCTGGTGCTGCCGGTGGCGCAAACCCTGAAAGTGCTGGGCTATCAGCGCGCTGCCGTAGTGCACGGTGGCGGCATGGATGAAGTGGCGCTGCACAGCGCAACCCACGTGGCGGAGCTGCGCGACGGTGACATCACCAGCTACCAGCTGACGGCGGAGGACTTCGGTCTGAGCAGCCATCCGCAGGAGGCGCTGGCCGGGGGCACGCCGGAAGAAAATCGTGACATTCTGGCGCGTTTACTCCAGGGTAATGGCGAGCTGGCTCATGAAGAAGCCGTGGCGGCCAACGTCGCCCTGTTGCTGAAAATTTTTGGCCATGAAGATTTGCGACAAAATGCTCAGCAGGCGCTGGAAACCATCCGCAGCGGCCGTGCTTACGAGCAGGTTGTCGCCCTGGCAGCAAGGAGATAATCATGCAGGAAACCGTACTGAATAAAATCGTCCAGGATAAAGCTATCTGGCTGGCAGAGCGCCAGCAGCAGCAGCCCCTGGCCACCTTCCAGAATGAGATCGTCCCCTCAACGCGCGGCTTTTATCATGCGCTACAGGGCGCCCGCACCGTGTTTATTCTGGAGTGCAAAAAAGCCTCCCCGTCGAAGGGTCTGATCCGCGAAGACTTTGACCTGGCGGTTATCGCTGGCGTCTACCGGCATTATGCCTCGGCGATTTCGGTGCTGACTGACGAGAAGTACTTCCAGGGAAGCTTTGATTTTCTGCCAATTGTCAGCAAAGCCGTGACCCAGCCGGTACTGTGCAAAGACTTTATTATCGACCCTTATCAGATCTATCTGGCGCGCTATTACCAGGCCGATGCCATTTTGCTGATGCTGTCGGTGCTCGACGACGAGCAGTATCGCCAGCTCTCTGCCGTGGCGCACAGCCTGCAGATGGGCGTGCTGACCGAAGTGATCAGTGATGAAGAGCTGGAGCGCGCCACCGCGCTGGGTGCGAAGGTGGTCGGCATTAATAACCGCGACCTGCGCGATCTCTCTATCGATCTGGACCGCACCCGCCGCCTGGCGCCGAAAGTGGCGCACGGGGTCACGGTGATTAGCGAGTCCGGCATTAACAGCTACGCGCAGGTACGTGAGCTTAGCCACTTCGCCAACGGCTTCCTGATTGGCTCTGCCCTGATGTCAGAAGAGGATCTCACCACCGCCGTGCGCCGGGTGATCCTTGGTGACAATAAGGTGTGCGGACTGACGCGGGCCGAAGATGCCCGCTGCGCACTGGAGGCCGGGGCGAATTATGGTGGGCTGATCTTTGCCGAAGGTTCACCGCGTAAAATCGATAGCGCTCAGGCCGCGGCCGTGATGGCGGGCGGCGCGCTAAAATATGTTGGGGTATTCCGCAACAACAGCATCAGTGACATTGTCACTAAAGCGCAGCAGCTGAAGCTGTTTGCCGTGCAGCTGCACGGTGCGGAAGATCGCGAATTTGTCAGTCAGCTGCGCGCCGAACTTCCGGCCAGCGTGAAGATCTGGAAAGCCTTCAGCATTGGTTCCAGCCTGCCCGCCCGCGACTGGCCACACGTTGACCGCTATGTGTTTGATAACGGCAATGGCGGCAGCGGCCAGCAGTTTAACTGGCAGCTGTTACAGGGTGAAAAACTCGATAACGTGCTGCTGGCCGGTGGCCTCGGAGCGGATAACTGCGTGCAGGCAGCACAGCTCGGCTGTGCAGGCCTCGACTTTAATTCCGGCGTAGAGAGTGCCCCCGGAATTAAGGATGCCGGTAAAATTGCTTCAGTGTTTCAGACGCTGAAAGCCTACTGATATAAGAGAAGCGATCATGACTAAGTTAAATCCCTATTTTGGTGAGTTTGGTGGCATGTACGTGCCGCAGATCCTGATGCCGGCGCTGGAACAGCTGGAAGACGCCTTTATCAGCGCCCAGAGCGACCCGGAATTTCAGGCTGAATTCACCGACCTGCTGAAGAACTATGCGGGGCGCCCGACGGCGCTGACGCTGTGTAAGAATCTGACCAAAGGCACCAAAACCCGCCTGTACCTGAAGCGTGAAGATCTGCTGCACGGCGGCGCGCACAAAACTAACCAGGTGCTTGGCCAGGCGCTGCTGGCAAAACGCATGGGCAAAAACGAAATTATCGCTGAAACCGGAGCCGGTCAGCACGGCGTGGCCTCGGCCCTCGCCAGCGCCCTGCTGGGTCTGAAATGCCGCATTTACATGGGTGCGAAAGATATTGAGCGCCAGTCGCCAAACGTGTTCCGTATGAAGCTGATGGGCGCGGAAGTGATCCCGGTGCACAGCGGCTCAGCCACGCTGAAAGATGCCTGTAACGAAGCGCTGCGCGACTGGTCCGGCAGCTATGAAACCGCGCACTACATGCTCGGTACTGCCGCCGGTCCACACCCGTTCCCGACCATTGTGCGTGAGTTCCAGCGCATGATCGGCGAAGAGACCAAAGCGCAGATTCTGGAGAAAGAGGGCCGCCTGCCGGATGCCGTTATCGCCTGCGTCGGCGGGGGTTCGAACGCCATCGGCATGTTTGCCGATTTTATCGATGAGGCCAGCGTCGGCCTGATCGGCGTTGAGCCTGCCGGCCACGGTATTGAAAGTGGTGAACACGGTGCGCCACTCAAGCATGGCCGCGTCGGCATCTACTTCGGTATGAAGTCGCCGATGATGCAGACCGCAGACGGTCAGATTGAAGAGTCTTATTCCATCTCCGCCGGTCTGGATTTCCCCTCTGTCGGACCGCAGCACGCTTACCTGAACAGCATTGGCCGCGCTGAATACGTCTCAATCACAGACGACGAAGCCCTGGATGCGTTCAAAACGCTGTGCCGCAGCGAAGGGATTATTCCGGCGCTGGAGTCTTCCCACGCGCTGGCGCATGCCCTGAAGATGATGAAAGCCGACCCTGAGAAAGAGCAGCTGCTGGTGGTTAACCTCTCCGGCCGTGGCGATAAAGATATTTTCACCGTGCATGACATTTTGACCGCGAAGGGAGAGATCTGATGGAACGTTACGATAGCTGTTTCAAACGTCTGGCAGAGCGTAAAGAAGGCGCCTTTGTCCCCTTCGTCACCCTGGGCGACCCGACGCCGGAACTCTCGCTGCAGATTATCGATGCGCTGGTGGCCGGCGGTGCCGATGCGCTTGAGCTGGGCATTCCCTTCTCCGATCCGCTGGCGGATGGCCCGACCATCCAGAATGCCAACCTGCGTGCCTTTGCGGCTGGCGTCACGCCGTCACAATGCTTTGAGATGCTGGCCGCCATCCGCCAGAAATACCCGGAGCTGCCGATCGGCCTGCTGATGTACGCCAACCTGGTATTCTCCAACGGCATCGACAACTTCTATGCCCGCTGCCAGCAGGTTGGCGTCGACTCGGTGCTGGTTGCCGACGTGCCGATTGAAGAGTCTGCCCCGTTCCGTCAGGCGGCGCTGCGCCACAACGTCGCGCCAATCTTTATCTGCCCGCCGAACGCCAGTGACGATCTGCTGCGAGAAATTGCGTCCCACGGCCGTGGTTACACCTATCTGCTGTCGCGTGCCGGGGTGACCGGTTCGGAAACGCGCGCCAATCTGCCGCTGAAGCATCTGGTCGACAAACTGCGCGAGTACCATGCTGCCCCGGCGCTGCAGGGCTTTGGTATTTCTGAAGCGTCGCAGGTGCAGGAAGCGGTGGGTTCCGGCGCAGCCGGCGCTATCTCTGGCTCTGCCATCGTGAAAATCATCGAGAAAAACATGGCACAGCCGCAAGTGATGCTCTCTGAGCTCACCGCTTTCGTCAGCAAACTGAAAGCCGCAACGCGCTAAGCATTACCCATGCCTTATCTCCCGGATAAGGCATTATTTTCTTTCAATTTCCCCGGCATATCCATTTGCATTTCTTGCGATCCTCGCTAAAAATCTATGCATACCGATGATGATGTCGGTTACAGCCTTTTGATGATGACAGGGAGATTACATAGTGAAATGGTTTAAAGTCTTATCAGGTGTGGTTATTGCAGCTGTGGTGGCTCTGTCAGTGAGTGCCTGTGCGCCAACGGCAACCAAAGAGGGAACCGGGGGGTATATTGACGATACCGTCATTACCACCAAGGTAAAATCAACGCTGCTGGCCGATGACTCGCTAAAGTCGACAGAAATTAACGTTGAGACCTTCAAAGGACGCGTGCAGCTGAGTGGATTTGTCAGCTCACCGCAGATGGCTAACCGTGCCGTCGGCATTACCCGCGGCGTGGCGGGTGTGAAATCAGTCGTCAACAATATGCAGATCAAGTAGCCACGATGAATGTCAAAAAAGGCGCGAATTTCGCGCCTTTTTGCATTTTAACGGCTCAGAAAGTGTAACCCGCGCCGAAGAAGAACACCCACGGATTAATATGCGTATCAATACTCTGGCGGCCTGCCGCTGCAGAGTCGAAGCGCACTTTGGTGTTGATATCCATGTACCACAGCGAGGCGTTAATCAACCAGTCAGGCGTCAGCTGATAATCCAGTCCGACCTGCCCCGCTAAACCCCAGGAGTTTTTCACGCTGAGATTGCTTAATCCCGCATCACGTCCGGTCTGGTTAAAGTCGGTGTTATAAAACATCGTGTAGTTGACCCCGACGCCCGCATAAGGCTGCCACTTACTGCTGTTACCCATTGGATACCACTGTGCCATCAGCGTTGGCGGCAGTTGGTGCACCGTTGCCAGCGTGCCGGTCGCCTGCAGGCCAACATGGTGTTTAAACGGCGTCGCGCCGAGCAGTTCAACGCCAATGTAATCGGTGGCCATATAGGTAAAGGTCAGGCCCATCTGGGTGTTGTTATCAATGTTGAACTCACCCAGGCCCATGACGTCATCCGACCCTCCGGTCGGGCGCACGGTCGCGGAACCGACACGCATAAAGAAATCCCCAGCCTGGTGGGCTGATGCGGCGACGGGCAGTAAGCTAATTACGGCGAGTACCAGCGCTTTCAATTTCATAACCACTCCTTTTTTCTTCAAATATTGTAAGCATGCGACCTGCTTTGAGGCCTTGATGCGTTTTTAGCCGACCTATATTTACCCTGATTTACTGGCAAGATCATGCAAATCAATTAACAAAAAGTTTATATAAAACATAGAGTTGATTTGGATCAATTTTCAGTCGATTTAGCAGCGACCCGCCCCGGGTAAAACAGAGGGTCGCGCATCAATGAAGTCAAAACGTGCGGAAATGCGCTAATACCTTCTTTAATCGAAAGTTATGTCAATCTGGGTGCCAGCACCCTGCCAGACCATGTACAATCGCCGGGTCTATAACACCGGCCTTTCAAGGAGAGTACATGTCTATCACGGCGGGTTCGCTATACCGTGACACGGGGAATTTCTTCCGCCATCAGTTGGTTACTATCGTGCTGATGGCGCTGTTAACTTCGTTTATTACCATGCTTATCGGCAAGGCATTAACGCCAGGCGTCGATGAGATGCAGATCCTCGGTGAAGGCGCTGCGGGTTCCGCCAGCAGCCTGATGGAGATGATCCGTAATATGTCCCCGGAACAGCAGCAGGTGCTGCTGCACGCCTCCGCTGCCGGTACTTTTGCTTCACTGGTGGGTAATGTCCTGCTGCTGGGCGGCATGCTGAGCCTGATCCCTCTGGCGTCATCCGGTCAGCGCATCAGCGCGCTGCGTGCTATTGGGGCATCCGCTCCGCGCTTACCGGCACTGCTGCTGGTCACCATCCTGATGACCGTGCTGATCCAGCTGGGCTTCATGGTACTGGTGGTTCCCGGCGTGCTGCTGGCCGTTACCCTGGCACTCTCCCCGATCATCCTGATGACCGAAAAAGTGGGGGTGATCGCCGCTATGCGCGCCAGCATGCGTCTCGGCTGGAGCCAGATGAAGCTGGTCGCCCCGGCGGTGATTTTATGGATTGTGGCGAAACTGGTGGTGCTGCTGCTGGCATCGTCGCTGCTGGTGCTGCCGCCGGACGTCGCTTCTGTGGTGCTCAACGCGCTCAGCAACCTGGTTTCAGCCATACTGATTATCTATTTGTCGCGCCTGTATATGCTGTTACGTTAATTAACCAGTAATGCCTCGACAGAGGCATTCTGCTGGATAATGATATTTCGCATTCGACTGTTATTTGGAAGCCGCTATGAAGCAGTTACTCGACTTTCTTCCCCTCGTGGTGTTTTTTGTTTTCTACAAGCTCTACGACATCTATGTTGCCTCCGGCGCACTGATTGCCGCTTCAGCGCTGGCACTGGCGGCTGGCTGGCTGCTTTATCGTAAAGTTGAAAAGATGTCGCTGGTGACCTTCGCGCTAGTCGCGGTGTTTGGCACGCTGACTATTGCGCTGCACAACCCCGACTTTATTAAGTGGAAAGTCACTATTATCTATGGCCTGTTTACCCTTGCGCTGCTATACAGCCAGTGGTTTATGCAGCAGCCGCTGATCCAGAAGATGCTGGGTAAAGAACTTCAGCTGCCTGAATTCGCCTGGCGCCGCCTGAATATTGCCTGGGCGCTGTTCTTCCTTGCCTGCGGCCTGGCCAATATTTATGTCGCCTTCTGGCTGTCGCAGGATATCTGGATTAACTTTAAAGTCTTTGGCCTGAGCGCCCTGACGCTACTGTTTACGCTCCTGAGCGGCGTCTACATTTATCGTCTGATGCCACAACAAGAAGAAAAATAACCCATCATTGCCCGGATATTTAAGCCGGGCGCATTGAATGACCGGAAGCAAGCAATTCGAGAGCACACAATGAGCGAACAACAACGACTACCGCAGGGCGAAATGGTGCTGCGTACCCTGGCGATGCCTGCAGACACCAACGCCAACGGCGATATCTTCGGCGGCTGGCTGATGTCACAGATGGATATGGGCGGCGCTATTCTGGCGAAAGAGATAGCGGAGGGTCGCGTGGTCACCGTGCGCGCCGACGGCATGACCTTTCTGAAGCCGGTCGCGGTGGGCGATGTCGTCACCTGCCATGCGCGCTGTATCAAAACCGGTACCAGCTCCATCACCATCAACATCGAGGTGTGGATTAAGAAAGTGTCGTCTGAACCCATTGGCCAGCGCTACTGCACCACCGAAGCGGTGTTTATCTATGTTGCCGTCGACCCGGAAGGTAAACCGCGGCCGCTACCCGCCGATAAGAGCCACTTTGAGCTCGACCCGCAGGCATAAAAAAAGGGCTTTCGCCCTTTTTTTTATTCGATGGATGTCCCGCCGTTGATCTTAAAGACGATATTCATCGTCAGGTCTTTCCCCGGCTTACCGGCTTCATAGCGCCATTTGCGCATCGCCTGTTTCACTACCCGTTCAAACATGTTGCGCGGTTCGGCCGACAAGATACGGATATTATCTACCTGGCCGGAACTGTCGACGTCAAACTGCACCCGCACACGCCCTTCCACCCGCAGGGCAAAAGCCCGCGCCGGATAGTCTGGCTTGCCGACGGTTAACGCCCGTGGCCCGGTTGAGACGGCGGTAGACGGCGCCTGTGAGCTCTTCGGCGCGGTGGACGGCTTACTCTGCTCTACCGGTTTAGTCTCCTGCGGCACTGCTGCCGGGCGAGGTTTCACCTCTCTCTTCGGCTTGACCACCTCTTTCTTCACCGGCTTCGGTTTTGGCTTTGGCTTTGGCTCCGGTTTCGGGATTGGTACCGGCTCTGGCTTAGGCGGTTCTGGCGCCGGTTCCGGCTCTGGCTGAGGTTGCGGTTCCACTTCAGGCGGTGCAGGCTGCGGTTCCGGCTGCACTTCAGGTGCCACTATCGACACGCTGATAGGCTGGGACGCTTTAGGCATTTCGACCACCTGATGAAATGAGGCATACAGCAGTGCCCCGATCGCTAAACCATGCAGTACGACCGAAATCAGCAGTGGTAAAGGTGAGCGGCGAGGTAGTTCAGTTGTCAGCGTCGTCATAATCTTTCTGGTCAAAATGTGAAGCGTTGATTTTAAATGCAAATAGCAATCAATTTCAATAAGCACGCACGGTGAATCGTCGATTTCGCCTTTAAAACGCCACAAGCTGACCTTTATCAAGGCCAGATACGCTTTAGTTTGCACAAATGTTAACGATCACTTAACGTGATGCCGAATCTCATCCCAGACAGGAGTTTTGAAGGTGCTCTACGTAATTTACGCTGAAGATAATAGTGACTCACTGGAAAAACGCACCGCCGTGCGCCCTGCTCACCTTGCCCGCCTGCAGCTGCTGCGTGATGAAGGTCGTCTGATTATTGCCGGCCCGATGCCCGCGGTGGACAGTAACGAACCAGGCGTTGCCGGTTTCAGCGGTTCAACCATTATTGCCGAGTTCCCCTCGCTGGAAGCCGCGCAGTCATGGGCGCAGGATGATCCCTATATTGCAGCCGGGGTATATAAGCAGGTTGCTATCAAGCCGTTTAAACGCGCTTTCTGATTTAACAGCCCGGCGCTATCGCCGGGCCTGTTAGCCGCCTCAGGGGATCTGGGTAATAAACAGAATAGAACGGCGTTGCTGCTGGCTCACCTGGTGGCGGAAAGAGTGCATACGTCCGTAGCGACGAGACTGCCCCTCCAACCAACGCGACCGCCGCCGCTGAACCTGGCGCAACATGCGCCAGCGCGCCACCTCATTTCTACTTCGTCTCATTACACCCTCTGATTGGCTCAGGAAAAACTCGCGACGCAGTATAGACCTTTATCGATCCTCACCAGGTCCGATCTCTTTATCCCTTAAAGTGTGGTTAAAGGTTTCCTGTACTGTCATCTGCACGTAAACTCCCTTTAATTGCCGCGTGAACAGGATTTTCACTTCATGACCACCTTTTATACCGTAATGAGCTGGCTGCTGGTGTTTGGTTATTGGTTACTCATTGCCAGTGTCACCCTGCGTATCCTGATGAAGCGGCGCGCAGTGCCCTCCGCCATGGCCTGGCTGTTAATTATCTATATTATTCCGCTGGTTGGCATCATTGCCTATCTCTCATTCGGTGAGCTGCACCTTGGCAAACGGCGCGCCGAGCGGGCGCGTACCATGTGGCCCTCTACCGCCCGCTGGCTGACCGATCTCAAAGCCAGCCACCATATTTTTGCCGAAGATAACAGCGATGTGGCCCGCTCACTGTTTCAGCTGTGTGAGAACCGTCAGGGCATTGCCGGGGTTAAAGGCAATCAGCTCCAGCTGCTCACCAGCACCGATGACACCCTGCGCGCGCTGGTGCGTGATATTCAGCTGGCACGTCACAATATCGAGATGGTGTTCTATATCTGGCAGCCCGGTGGGCAGGCGGATGAGGTGGCTGAAGCGCTGATGGCGGCGGCGCGGCGCGGGGTTCACTGTCGCCTGATGCTGGACTCGGCGGGCAGCGTCGAATTCTTCCGCAGCCCGTGGGCAGCGATGATGCGCAATGCGGGTATCGATTTAGTCGAGGCGCTAAAAGTGAGCCTGCTGCGCGTTTTCCTGCGCCGTATGGATCTGCGCCAGCACCGCAAGGTGGTGCTGATCGACAACTATATCGCCTACACCGGCAGCATGAACCTCGTTGATCCGCGCTTCTTTAAGCAGGACGCTGGCGTCGGCCAGTGGGTTGACCTGATGGCACGTATGGAAGGCCCGGTCGCCACGACAATGGGCATCATTTACTCCTGCGACTGGGAAATTGAGACCGGCAAGCGCATTTTGCCGCCGCCGCCGGATGACAACGTGATGCCGTTTGAGCAGGAGAGCGGCCATACCATTCAGGTGATCGCTTCCGGCCCTGGCTTCCCGGAAGATATGATCCACCAGGCGCTGTTAACCGCCGTCTATTCCGCGCGCGAACAGCTGATCATGACCACCCCCTACTTTGTTCCGAGCGACGACCTGCTGCACGCTATCTGCACCGCGGCTTATCGTGGTGTCGATGTCAGTATTATCGTGCCGCGCCGCAATGACTCGCTGCTGGTGGGCTGGGCCAGCCGCGCCTTCTTTGGCGAGCTGCTGGACGCCGGGGTGAAGATCTATCAGTTTGAAGGCGGTCTGCTGCACACCAAGAGTATTCTGGTGGATGGCCAGCTCAGCCTGGTGGGCACCGTGAATCTCGATATGCGCAGCCTGTGGCTCAACTTTGAGATTACGCTGGTGATTGACGACGATGGCTTTGGCAGCGATCTGGCGCGGGTACAGGAGGATTATATCGCACGATCCAGACTGGTAGATGGTCAACGCTGGTCGCGCCGCGCATACTGGCAGCGGATCGTCGAACGACTGTTTTACTTCTTCAGCCCATTGCTGTAAAACGAGCGAAAATGCACAGCGCCCAAGGGGCAACACAGGAATTTTTATGGACCTAAATAACCGCCTTACAGAAGATGAAACGCTGGAACAGGCTTACGACATTTTCCTTGAGCTGGCCGTCGATAACCTCGATCCGGCGGACGTGATTCTGTTTAATCTGCAGTTTGAGGAGCGCGGTGGTGCAGAGCTGTATGACCCGGCCGAGGACTGGGCGGAACACGTCGATTTCGACCTTAACCCGGACTTTTTCGCCGAAGTGGTGATTGGCCTGGGCGAAGAGGATGGCGAACCGATTACCGATGTCTTTGCCCGCGTACTGCTGTGCCGCGAGAAGGACCACAAGCTGTGCCATATCCTGTGGAAAGAGTGATCGGATATTCATTTTAGGGCGGCCAGATGGCCGCCCGTTTTCTTTTAAAGCGGGTCCACTTTCAGGCAGGAGACCGCATGGCGGAAACTGCCCTCCAGCAGAGGACGCGTTTTGGCGCATTCCGGCCCGGCAATCGGGCAGCGGGTGCGGAACACGCAGCCTGAAGGCGGATTGATCGGCGACGGCAGTTCACCTTCCAGCAGCTGTATCGTCTTGTTGCGCTCAAGGTCCGGGTCCGGGATCGGCACCGCTGACATCAACGCGCGCGTATAAGGGTGCTGCGGGTTCTGATACACCTCATCGTAAGTTCCCAGCTCCACAGCATGCCCCAGATACATCACCAGCACGCGGTCAGAAATATGCTTCACCACCGCCAGGTCGTGGGCGATGAAGATCAGCGACAGCCCCATTTCACGCTGCAGCTGCTGCAGCAGGTTAACCACCTGCGCCTGAATCGACACGTCGAGTGCGGAAACCGGCTCATCACAGATAATCAGCTTCGGCTCAAGGATCAGCGCGCGCGCAATGCCGATACGCTGGCACTGGCCGCCGGAAAATTCGTGCGGATAGCGGTTGATCAGGTTGGGCAGTAAGCCAACCTTCATCATCATCGCCTTCACGCGCTCTTTCACTTCCTGACGCGGCATCTTCGGATGATAGGTGCGCAGCGGTTCGGCAATGATCTCGCCGATGTTCATGCGCGGGTTCAGTGAGGCCAGCGGATCCTGGAATATCATCTGAATATCGCTGCGCGCAGCGCGCCATTCGTCAGCGCTCTGCCCCAGTAGATCGCGCCCCAGCCAGGCGACGCGCCCTTCTGTTGCCTTCACCAGGCCGATAATTGCACGCGCCAGCGTGGATTTACCGCAGCCGGACTCACCGACCACGCCGAGGGTTTCCCCCTCGTAGAGACGCAGGCTGACGCCGTCGACCGCCTTCAGCGTTTTTGGCGGCTGCCAGAACCACTGACGACCATCTTTGATGTCGAAATGCACTTTGAGGTCGGCAATTTCCAGCAGAACTTTCTTCTCAGCAACCGTTGTCATACTAACTCCTCCACGGGCTTAAAGCAGGCGCGCAGTCGGCCTTCGCCGAAAGCCTCCAGCGGCGGTGCGCTGGCGCAGATATCCATCGCGTGCGGGCAGCGCGGCTGGAACGGGCAGCCTTTAGGCAGACGCGACAGGTTCGGCGGGTTGCCCGGGATCGTCAGCAGCGAGTCGCCCTCGTCGGCATCCAGACGCGGTACGGCATTGAGCAGGCCGATGGAGTAAGGGTGTGAAGGCCGGTAGAAGACGTCGCGGGCTTTACCATACTCCATGGTGCGCCCGGCATACATCACCAGCACCTGATCGCAGATCCCGGCCACCACGCCGAGGTCGTGGGTGATCATAATAATCGCGGTATTGAACTCGCGCTTCAGCTCGTTCAGCAGCGTCATAATTTGCGCCTGCACCGTCACGTCGAGTGCGGTGGTCGGCTCATCGGCAATCAGCAGCTTAGGACGGCACAGCAGCGCCATGGCGATCATCACGCGCTGACGCATCCCGCCGGAGAATTCATGCGGGAACATTTTCATGCGCTTACGCGCTTCCGGCATTTTCACCGCGTCGAGCATGCGCACAGACTCTTCAAACGCCTGCGCGCTGTTCATCCCCTTGTGCAGCTGCAGCACTTCCATCAGCTGCTCACCGACGCGCATATACGGGTTCAGCGAGGTCATCGGGTCCTGGAAGATCATCGCGATCTGCTCGGCGCGCAGTTTGTTCAGCTTGTTCTCCGGCAGGTTGAGGATCTCGCTGCCGTTAAAGCGCGCCGAACCGCCAATGCGCCCGTTGCTGGCCAACAGGCCCATCAGGGCAAAGGCGGTCTGCGATTTTCCGGATCCGGATTCGCCGACGATGCCTAAGGTTTCCCCGGCGCTGAGGCTGAAGTTAAGGTCGTTAACCGCCGTGACGTCCCCATCCGGGGTGCTGAAGGTCACCCGCAGGTCTTTAACATCCAGCAGACGTTGGCTTTCCCTGGTTTTGGCCATCGCTGGCTGTAGTTCAATCGTGCTCATCGGGAACTCCTTAACGATCTTTCGGGTCGAGGGCATCACGCAGGCCATCGCCGATAAAGTTGAAACAGAACAGGGTGACGACCAGGAAGCCGGCCGGGTAAAGCAGCAGCCACGGCGACACTTCCATCGAGTTAGCGCCGTCGCTCAGCAGTGCGCCCCAGCTGCTGAGCGGCTCCTGAGTACCGAGACCAAGGAAGCTTAAGAAGGATTCGAATAGGATCATGCTGGGCACCAGCAGTGAGGCATACACCACCACCACGCCGAGCACGTTCGGAACGATATGGCGCAGGACGATATTCATCGTCGATACGCCGCCCACTTCTGCCGCTTCAATAAACTCTTTACGCTTCAAGCTCAGGGTCTGGCCGCGTACGATACGCGCCATATCCAGCCACGACACCATGCCGATGGCGACGAAAATCAGCAGGATATTCTGACCAAACAGCGTCACCAGCAGGATAACGAAGAACATAAACGGGAAGGAGTTAAGGATCTCCAGCAGGCGCATCATCACCGAGTCGGTCTTGCCGCCCAGATAGCCCGCCAGCGTGCCGTACAGCGTACCGAGCACCACGGCAACCAGCGCCGCGGCAATCCCCACCATCAGCGAGATACGTCCGCCAATCGCCACACGCACCAGCAGGTCGCGCCCGGAAGAGTCGGTGCCCATATAGTGACCGGAAGTCAGATCCGGCGCGGCCGACATCATCGCCCAGTCGGTGTCGTCGTAGGTAAAGTGCGACAGCATCGGTGCAAAGGTGACGAACAGTGCCACCAGCAGCAGCACGAACAGGCTGGCTACCGCCGCACGGTTATGGATAAAGCGGCGGCGCGCATCCTGCCACAGGCTGCGCCCTTCCACTTCGAGTTTCTCAGTGAAGTTATCCAGAGCTTCGCTGTTTTTTTTACTTAAAATCATTGCCAGCTCCCGGATTAATAACGAATTTTTGGATCGATAACGGCATACAGCACGTCAACAATCGCGTTAAACAGAATGGTTAACGCCCCGACCAGAATAGTCAGGCTTAACACCAGCGAATAGTCACGGTTCAGCGCGCCATTGACAAATAGCTGACCAATGCCCGGCAGGCCATAGATCGTCTCGATAACCATTGAACCGGTAATAATGCCGACAAAGGCCGGGCCGAGATAGGAGAGAACCGGCAGCAGCGCAGGTTTGAGCGCGTGGCGCAACACGATGCGGTGCATCGGCAGCCCTTTAGCGCGCGCGGTGCGGATAAAGTTGGAGTGCAGGACTTCGATCATCGAACCTCGGGTAATACGCGCAATGCTGGCAATGTAGGCCAGGGAGAGCGCGACCATCGGCAGGATCATATATTTCAGCGCCCCGCCGTTCCAGCCGCCGCCCGGCAGCCATTTCAAGGTGATCGAGAACAGCAGCACCAGCAGTGGCGCCACCACAAAACTCGGGATCACAATGCCGGTCATGGCGACCCCCATCACCGCATAGTCCCATTTGCTATTTTGCTTGAGGGCAGCGATAACGCCAGCCGTCACGCCAAACACCAGGGCAAACAGGAACGCCGCAGCGCCCAGCTTGGCGGAGACGGGGAATGAGCCCGCCACCAGGTCATTGACCGAGTAATCTTTGTATTTAAACGAGGGGCCAAAGTCCCCATGCGCCAACTGCTGAAGATAGTTGAGATACTGTTTCCACATCGGGTCGTTTAAATGATATTTGGCTTCGATATTAGCCATCACTTCCGGGGTCAGGGTACGTTCACCGGTAAACGGGCTGCCGGGTGCCATACGCATCATGAAAAAAGAGATGGTGATCAGAATAAAGAGCGTCGGGATCGCTTCGAGAAAACGACGCAGTATAAATTTTAACATTGCCCGTACCTGCTGGCTTTACACCGCAGGGGCGAACCCCTGCGGTGACATTGCTTTAAAAGAGCAGCATCGCCGCCCGAATTGTTAGTGCTTGATGATGTACAGATCTTTATCGTGACTGTTATCCAGTGGATCCTTACCGGTATAACCGCCAACGTAAGGCTTCACTAAACGCAGGTTTTTGTAGTAGTAGACCGGCACGATGGCGGAATCTTTGTCGAGCTGCTTCTCCGCTTCGGCATACACTTCAGCGCGTTTCGCTTCATCAGCCGCACTCAGTGCCGTTGACATAATTTTGTCAAAGGCCGGGCTCTTATAGTGCGAGGTGTTGTTGCTGCTGTCTGACAGCATGATGTTCAGGAAGCTGGTCGGTTCGTTATAGTCAGCGCACCAGGCCGCACGCGCCACATCGAAGTTACCCTGATGGCGAGTATCGAGGAAGGTTTTCCACTCCTGGTTCTGCAGCTTAACGTTGACGCCGAGGTTTTTCTTCCAGATGGAGGCCGCGGCAATCGCCAGTTTTTTATGCAGATCGGAGGTGTTATACAGCAGGTCGAACGTCAGCGGTTTGTCGGCGGTGTAACCGGCTTCAGCCAACAGTTTTTTCGCCTCTGCGTTACGTTTTTCCTGGGTCCAGCTCATCCACTCTGGCTTATCCAGCTTGATGCCGTCGGTGAATGGCGGTGTGAAGCTGTAGGCGGGATCTTCATCCTGCGCTTTCACTTTGTTAACGATGATATCGCGGTCCAGGCCCAGCTTCAGCGCGGTACGCACGCGCGCATCGTTAAATGGCGCCTTCTGGTTGTTAATCTCATAGTAGTAAGTACAGAGATACGGATCGGCGTGGATCTCTTTCGGGATCTCTTTTTTCAGCTTCTGGTACAGCTCGATTGGCAGGTAGTTGTAGGTAATGTCGCTGCCGCCGCTGCGGTAGCGGTTGGTGTCGGTAACTTCGGACGGGATCGGCAGGAAGGTGACCTGATTCAGGATGGTGTGCGCGTTATCCCAGTATTCAGGGTTACGTTCAACCACGATGCGCTCGTTCACTACCCACTCTTTCAGTTTGAAGGCACCGTTGCCGACGAAGTTAGCGGGCTGGGTCCACTTCTCGCCGAATTTCTCTACCGCTGGCTTGTACACCGGCGACATGGAGGGGTGGATCAGCAGCTTATAGAAATAGGGAACCGCATCGCTCAGGGTCACTTCCAGCGTATGATCGTCCAGTGCTTTTACGCCGAGGGTATCCGGGGATTTTTTACCGGCAATGATGTCATCCACATTCAGCAGATGACCGTACTGCAGATAGCTGGCGTACGGGGAAGCTGTTTTCGGGTCGGCCAGGCGCTGCCAGCTGTAAACGAAGTCCTGCGCGGTCACCGGCTCGCCATTTGACCACTTGGCGTTGTTACGCAGGTGGAAAATCCAGACTTTACCGCCGTCTTTGTTTTCCCATGATTCCGCCACGCCAGGGATGATTTTCCCGTCCGCATCGTTAATCACCAGCCCTTCAAGCACATCACGGTTAACGTTAGATTCCGGGACGCCTTCAATTTTGTGCGGGTCAAGGGACTGCAGCTCAGCACCGTTACCTCTGACCAGCTCCTGCTTATCAGCCAGCTGAACGCCCGCCGGTACGTTGGCGGCATAGGCCATATTGCCAGTCAGCGCGGCCATGACGCCTGCGGCGATCAAAGTTTTCTTCGTGATGTTGATCATCTTATTACCTACTCCAGTTTTTATTAATGCCAACGTGTGCCGGGCACCGTGGCTACCCCCGTTTGCGGGAAAACTTCACCGGGTAGAGGAACGATTCCACCCGGCTTGTCTTTTTTTATTTCATCGGTACTGCTTTGCTATCACCCTTTACCGCCCGGCAGGGCCGCACGGTTTAGTGACTGGTTATATAGAAGTATTTAACATCGGTGAGATCCTGCGGATCTTTACCGGTAAAGCCCCCTACCCACGGCTTCACCAGCCGCGCACTCACCCGGTAGTAAACCGGCACAATGGCAGAATCCTTATCCAGCTGCTGCTCCGCTTGCTGATAGACGGCTGCCCGCTCGGCGTCATCACTCATGTTGAGCGACTGCGCCATCAGCTGGTCAAACGCCGGGCTGCGGTAAAAAGCCGTATTGGTTGAGGAGTCGCTCAGCAACATTGTGAGGAAGGTAGAGGGTTCATTATAGTCGGAACACCAGGTCGCACGGGCCACGTCATAATTACCCTGGTGGCGGGTATCGAGCATGGTTTTCCACTCCTGATTCTGTAACGTCACGTCGGCACCGAGATTCTTTTTCCACATCGATGCGGCCGCAATGGCCTGCTTTTTATTGACGTCAGAGGTGTTATACAGCAGTGAGAAACGCAGCGGATGTGACGCGCTGTAACCCGCCTGCGCGAGCAACGCTTTAGCCTGCTGGTTACGTTCATCCTGGGTCAGCTGGAACCACTGCGGTGCGCTGAACTGCGCGCCGTCAGTAAATGGCGGCGTCAGGCTCCATGCCGGGATCTGCCCCTGGCCCATCACTTTCCCGGTGATGATGTCGCGGTCGAGGGTCAGCTTTACCGCGGTGCGCACGCGCGCATCGTCGAACGGCGCACGGCGGTTATTCAGTTCGTAGTAGAAGGTGCAGAGATAAGGACTGACTCTGACCTGCGGGCCAAGCTCTTTTTTCAGCTGCTGAAAACGCTCGGGCGGCAGGGCGCTGTTAGTGATATCAATTTCGCCGCTGCGATAGCGGTTAACATCGCTGGTTTCGGAAGTAATCGGCAAGAAGGTCACCTGCTCAATCACCGTTCTGCCGTTGTTCCAGTATTGCGGATTGCGCTTCAGCACAATTTTTTCATTGATCACCCAGTCGCTCAGGGTATAAGCGCCATTTCCCACGTAATGCGCAGGCAAAGTCCACTTCTCACCCCAGCGTTCAATCGCGGCCCGGTTAACCGGTTTCAACGCGGTGTGTGCCGCCATGGCAAGGAAATAAGGGACCGGCTGACTGAGCGTAACCTGGAAGTGACGCTCGTCGATCGCTTTAACGCCGAGATCGCTGGCCGGGCGTTTACCCGCCAGGATCTCATCAACGTTAGCCACGTGAGCGGCCTGCAGATAGCTGGCATAAGGCGATGCGGTTTTAGCGTCTACCAGCCGCTGCCAGCTGTAGACGAAATCGCTGGCGGTAACGGGTTCGCCATTGCTCCACTTCGCATCTGGCCGCAGGGTAAAGGTCCAGACCTTACCCTGCTCGCTGCGCCAGCTTTGCGCCACGCCGGGCACCAGGTGGCCGTTGTTGTCGGTGCTGACCAATCCTTCCAGCAGATTGAGGATCACATCGGTCTCGGGCACCCCTTCAGTTTTTTGCGGGTCGAGAGAGGAAACTTCAGTGCCATTGTTGATCACCAGATTTTGCTGCTTACTCAGGCTGACCCCGTCCGGAACGTCAGCTGCCACGGCGTTAAGAGTGATAAGGCCCAGCAGTAACCCTGTTCCGCTCGCGATGTGGCGTAATGATGTAAAACATTTCATTCAGCTAAAACCCTGTGTGGTGATACCAACGACTACCGTCAGAACAGCCGGGACGGATGAGGTTAACGTTTTGCACATCTGGTGCCAGTTTTTATCAACTGGCAGAAAAATTATCAGAAGGGGGACATTTGCGCTAAAGCAAAATAACAAAAATGTTAACCAATTCTCTTTTATCATGAGAAAAAGCAGGGGCAAAGTGTTATTTAGCTTTGTGAAATAACAGCTAAGCTTATGAAAGAAAATGAATTTAATCACTAAAAGCTGACTTTCGAACATAAATAAAGCAATTTCAAAGCAAAAAATAAGCAAATTTTGCCAAAAACACTAAATTCGTCACAAAAATTCCGGGTTTTGCTGGCCGCTTAGCATTAAATTTTGATAAATCCATCTCTTACCGCCAGTTTGAAATGTAATAAATCTCACAATTGGTGGTAACTAAGCGATTGAACCGGCAGTTGCAGTAATTACATTAATAATCAGCGCTCTCAATTAAGCGACATGAATAATTGCACCATAATGATGCACCTGCACGGGTAATTGACCCCTAATGGTGCAGCGGGCGAATGCACAAATAAAAAAAGCGCAGAATATGCGCTTTAATATGATTATTTCAGAATTAAAACAGGCTAGTTGACCAGCCCCGGGAACAACGCTTTTATCCCGGTCACCACAAACTCAATGCCTAACGCCATCAATAATAACCCCATAATACGGGTCACGACGTTAATGCCCGTCTGCCCCAGCACTCTGACCATTAACGGTGCAGCACGAAAGCAGAGCCAGCAGCAGAAGGCAAACAGCGCTATCGCCACGCTGAAGCCCAGCAGGTTTTGCCAGCTGTGGTAGCGCGTACTCCAGACAATCGTCGAGCTGATCGCCCCCGGTCCCGCCATCAGCGGCAGCGCCAGCGGTACGACGCCAATGCTCTCCCGGTTGGCCGTTTCTGACTTCTCCTGCTTATTCTGCTTATCTTCGCCGAGTTTGCCGCTGATCATCGACATCGCAATGGTGACCACCAGAATGCCGCCCGCAATACGAAATGAGTCAATAGAGATCCCGAAGATGTGCAGGATGCCGTCACCGAGAAACAGCGCCGTCCAGAGGATAATCGCCACGGACAGGTTGGCGGTCAGATTGGTTTTATTACGCGCTGCCGGAACCTGATAGCTGGTCATGCTGATAAAAACAGGAATGATCCCCACCGGGTTGACCAGGGCGAACAGGCCAACGAAAAATTTAATATATCCAGAGAGGTCTAAAAGTGCAGGATTCACACCATGCTCCTGTTGGGCTGATTGATGGGCGCTAATGTAATTCAAATCCGTGATAATGACTATCCCCTGCCCCCCGGAATATCTCGCCATACGGCTGCGCCGCAGGCAGTCGATCTCGCCATTCCGACGTTGAAGATTAGCAGATGAAACTTATTCTCAACTTTCTACGCCGGGTTTGCGATAGTTTGAAGTTGGTCATATTTTAATCACAGGCTGAAAGGTGTCAGCCACCAATAAACATGATCCAAATCATTATTTACCCCCAGTACAAGCGCTATGCTCAGTGTTGCCAAAAGGAGTTAGTAACTTACCGAAAGTGACCCACAGCGCGTGCAGAGCGCAGACTCTTTCAGTAAACCCGGAAGAACCTGTTTAGCATGTTGGCCAGCCCTGACACGGCCCGGTAACCAGTCATGACTATACTTGCTAGTTCTCACTTGTTTACTAATAGAGTTTAACTTTCCAGGAGAGCATTATGGCCGTTACTAATGTCGCTGAACTTAACGCACTTGTTGAACGTGTTAAAACAGCCCAGCGTGAATACGCCAACTTTACTCAAGAACAAGTAGACAAAATCTTCCGGGCTGCGGCACTAGCTGCTGCCGATGCCCGTATCCCACTGGCTAAAATGGCCGTTGCCGAATCTGGCATGGGTATCGTCGAAGATAAAGTGATCAAAAACCACTTTGCTTCTGAATACATCTATAACGCTTACAAAGACGAAAAAACCTGCGGTATTCTCGAAACCGATGACACTTTCGGTACCATCACTATCGCGGAACCTACCGGAATCATCTGCGGTATCGTCCCAACCACTAACCCAACGTCTACCGCTATCTTCAAAGCGCTGATCAGTCTGAAAACCCGTAACGGGATTATCTTCTCCCCGCATCCTCGTGCGAAAGATGCCACCAACAAAGCGGCCGATATCGTACTGCAGGCTGCCATTGCCGCCGGGGCACCAAAGGACATTATCGGCTGGATCGATGTGCCCTCCGTTGAGCTGTCTAACCAGCTGATGCACCACCCTGATATCAACCTTATCCTCGCCACGGGCGGCCCGGGTATGGTGAAAGCCGCCTATAGCTCCGGCAAACCGGCTATCGGCGTGGGCGCAGGTAATACGCCGGTAGTGATTGACGAAACCGCCGACATCAAACGCGCCGTGGCGTCAATCCTGATGTCGAAAACCTTCGATAACGGCGTGATCTGTGCCTCTGAGCAGTCAGTTATTGTGGTCGACAGCGCTTATGAGGCGGTGCGCGAGCGCTTTGCCAGCCACGGTGGCTACATGCTGCAGGGCAGTGAGCTGAAGGCGGTTCAGGATATCATTCTGAAAAATGGCGCGCTGAATGCCGCTATCGTCGGTCAGCCTGCGGTGAAAATTGCTGAAATGGCCGGCCTCAGCGTCCCGGGCAATACTAAAATCCTGATTGGTGAAGTGAAACTGGTCGATGAGTCTGAACCTTTTGCTCATGAAAAACTGTCACCGACTCTGGCGATGTATCGCGCCAAGGATTTTGCTGACGCGGTCAGTAAAGCTGAGAAGCTGGTGGCGATGGGCGGTATCGGACATACCTCTTGCCTGTACACTGACCAGGATAATCAGCGTGAACGCGTTAACTTCTTCGGCGACAAAATGAAGACAGCGCGCATCCTGATTAACACTCCGGCCTCTCAGGGCGGGATCGGCGACCTGTACAACTTTAAACTCGCACCGTCACTGACGCTGGGCTGCGGCTCGTGGGGTGGCAACTCGATTTCTGAAAACGTCGGACCAAAACATCTGATTAACAAGAAAACCGTGGCCAAGCGAGCTGAGAATATGTTGTGGCATAAACTTCCTAAGTCTATCTACTTCCGCCGTGGTTCACTGCCAATCGCACTTGATGAGGTGGCAACCGACGGAGCCAAACGCGCCTTTATCGTCACCGACCGCTTCCTGTTTAACAACGGCTACGCTGACCAGATTATCAACGTGCTGAAAGCGCGCGGCGTGGAAACTGAAGTCTTCTTCGAAGTGGAGGCTGACCCAACGCTGAGCATCGTGCGTAAAGGTGCTGAGCAGATGCACTCCTTCAAGCCGGACGTGATTATCGCCCTGGGCGGGGGTTCTCCGATGGATGCGGCGAAGATTATGTGGGTGATGTACGAACATCCTGAAACGCATTTCGAAGAGCTGGCACTGCGCTTCATGGATATCCGTAAACGTATCTACAAGTTCCCGAAAATGGGCGTGAAGGCGAAGATGATTGCCGTCACCACCACTTCAGGTACCGGTTCAGAAGTCACGCCGTTTGCGGTCGTGACCGACGACGCTACCGGGCAGAAATATCCGCTGGCTGACTATGCCCTCACCCCGGATATGGCGATTGTTGATGCCAACCTGGTGATGGATATGCCGAAGTCTCTGTGCGCCTTTGGTGGCCTGGATGCCGTCACCCACGCGCTGGAAGCTTATGTCTCGGTGCTGGCTAACGAATATTCCGACGGCCAGGCGCTGCAGGCGCTGAAGCTGCTGCAGGAAAACCTGCCGGCCAGCTACCGCGAAGGGGCGAAAAATCCGGTGGCGCGTGAGCGCGTGCACAATGCCGCGACTATCGCCGGTATCGCGTTTGCTAACGCCTTCCTTGGGGTCTGTCACTCAATGGCGCACAAGCTGGGTTCAGAGTTTCACATTCCACACGGTCTGGCGAACTCGCTGCTGATCTGTAACGTGATTCGCTACAACGCCAATGATAACCCAACCAAGCAGACGGCCTTCAGCCAGTATGACCGCCCGCAGGCGCGCCGCCGCTACGCTGAAATCGCCGATCACCTGCGCCTCAGTGCTCCGGGCGACCGTACCGCCCAGAAAATTGAGAAGCTGCTGAGCTGGCTGGACGGAATGAAAGCGGAGCTGGGCATTCCTAAATCCATCCGTGAAGCAGGCGTGCAGGAAGCGGACTTCCTCGCTAAGGTCGATAAGCTGGCTGATGATGCGTTCGATGACCAGTGTACCGGCGCTAACCCACGCTACCCGCTGATTGCTGAACTGAAACAGATCATGCTGGATAGCTTCTACGGCCGCGATTATGTTGAACCTTTCGCTAACATTGCCGAAGCCGTGGCCGCTGCGCCCGTCGAAGCCAAAAAAGTTGAAAAGAAAGTGAAACGTTAAGCCCGAGTGGATGAAAAAAAACCCGCCAGCTGGCGGGTTTTTTTATTAGGAAATATTAAGAAAGGCTTATAGAGTTGTAAAATATCGACGGCAGATTTACTTGCGTTAACCACCGCAGCAGATCAATATTACTCCGGCCCCTTGCTGCCATAAATGGCATGCAGTGAACCACTCTCCAGCGCTTCGTAGTAATGCTTACGGCAGACGGATACATAGCGTTCATTACCGCCAATTTGCACCTGCTCCCCTTCTTTAAAGGGCTTGCCGTCCTGATCGAGCCTTAATACCCTGCTGGCTTTTCTGCCGCAGTGGCAGATGGTTTTTAATTCAACCAGTTTATCGGACCAGGCTAAAAGGTACTGGCTACCGATAAATAACTCGCCGCGAAAATCTGTACGTAAGCCATAACAAAGTACAGGTATGTCTAAAACATCCACCACTTCGGATAATGTTTTAACCTGTTCACGCGTCAGAAACTGGCTTTCATCCACCAGCACGCAGTGAACGGTTTCCCGCTGATGCTCTGCACTTATCTCAGCAAACAACGACGTGTCTTTATTATACAATTTCGCCGGGGAAGAGAGCCCGATGCGTGAACTCACTTTACCGGCACCGAAGCGATTATCGATCTCTGCGGTATACACCAGGGTGCGCATGCCCCGCTCACGATAATTATAAGAAGATTGCAACAAAGCCGTCGATTTTCCAGCATTCATCGCGGAATAATAGAAATATAGCTGAGCCATCAGCCCCTACTCCGAATCACCAAGATGGCGGCAGTGTACCATAAACCGCCGCAGCGAGAGCCTTCGCGCCTGCAATAACCCGAAGAAATAGCGGCTGAACATCTGGATTCAGCACAACTTAACAGGATTTTTCAATTATCTGATGATATGCAATTCACGGGTTCCACGCCCGACCCCTTCTTTTTACAGCAGGATATTTAGCCAGCGAATCATATTTTATCGTCTTTAATCATGTCAGAAATTCCTGACTATTAGCAGTTCCACTTTTCTTACAAAATTAACTATTGCAGTTCTTATAGCCGGACACTATTATTATCGAGCATTAGTAACCCATCAATATAATTTAGAGAATTGGACAATGAGCGAAGCACTTAAAATCCTGAACAATATCCGCACGCTGCGTGCTCAGGCGAGAGAATGTAGCCTGGAAACGCTGGAAGAAATGCTGGAAAAACTGGAAGTGGTGGTGAATGAGCGCCGCGAAGAAGAGAACCAGGCACAGGCTGAAGTTGAAGAACGCAGCCGTAAACTGCAGCAGTATCGCGATATGCTGATTGCTGACGGTATCGACCCGAATGAATTACTGTCCACGCTGGCAGCGGCTAAAGCCCCTGGTAAAGCCAAGCGTGCAGCACGCCCGGCAAAATATTCTTATACTGATGAGAATGGCGAAAGCAGAACCTGGACCGGCCAGGGTCGTACCCCTGCCGTGATCAAAAAAGCCATTGAAGAGCAAGGCAAGAAGCTGGAAGACTTTCTGCTGTAATTTCGCTCAAACTCCGGTTCTTTAGACTTAAATTTAATGGGGCGTTTCGCTCCATTTTGTTACAGCCACCAGGCGAAGATAAAAAAAAGGAAGCCATCATGGCTTCCTTTTTCTTTGGGCTGCCGGGCTTATACCCGATAGAACTCTTTATACCACGCAACAAAGCGCGCCACGCCCTCTTCGACTGACGTCTGCGGCTTGAAGCCGATCACCTTATATAATGCGCTGGTATCGGCGCTGGTTTCCATCACGTCACCCGGCTGCATAGGCAGCATATTTTTCTGCGCAGTCTGCCCCAGGGCACTCTCCAGCGCTTCGATATACGACATCAGCGTCACGGGCTGGCTGTTGCCGATATTGTATACGCAGTAAGGCGCAGAGCTGGTTGCCGGGCTGCCGCTTTCAACCGTCCAGCTATTATCCGCCTGCGGGATAACATCCTGTAAGCGCAGAATCGCTTCGGCGATATCGTCAATATAAGTGAAATCGCGACGCATCTGGCCGTGGTTATAGACGTCGATTTTTTCACCGGCAATCATCGCGCGGGTAAATTTAAACAGCGCCATATCCGGGCGGCCCCACGGACCATAAACGGTGAAGAAGCGCAGGCCAGTGGTAGGAATACCATATAAATGTGAATAGGTATGGGACATCAGCTCATTGGCTTTTTTGGTCGCGGCATACAGCGATACCGGGTGGTCAACCGAGTCGTCGGTTGAGAATGGCATCTTGCGATTTAAACCATACACCGAGCTGGAAGAGGCATATAACAGATGCTCCACCTGGTTATGGCGGCACCCTTCCAGAATATTGAGATGGCCAATTAAATTGGCGTCGGCATAAGCCAGCGGGTTCTCCAGGGAATAACGCACCCCCGCCTGCGCGGCGAGGTGAATGACACGCTGGAAGCGCTGAGTCTGGAACAGTTTGGCAATGCCTTCACGATCGGCGAGATCGCCTTTCACGAAGGTAAATTCGGGGTGGTTTTTAATCAGGTCAAGACGGGCTGTCTTAAGATTAACATCGTAATAGTCATTCAGGTTGTCGAGACCGACAACCTGGTGACCGGCAGCCAACAGACGTTGGGTGACATGAAAGCCAATAAAGCCTGCTGCGCCGGTAACCAGATATTTCATACTACCCTCATTTATTATGCAGTTTGAAGAGATGCTCCGCGGCCGATTGCATAATAAACAAAACCGCGCTTGCTGATTCTTTCTGGATCATACAGGTTACGACCATCAAAAATCACGGGTTCTTTTAGAGCATTTTTAATCACGTCAAAATCAGGTGCGCGGAAGTTCTGCCATTCGGTACAGATGACCAGGCCATCTGCGCCCTGCAGGGCAGCTTCTTTGGTTCCCATCAGCTTCAGATCGCTGCGGTGACCGTAGATACGCTGCGCTTCGTCCATCGCTTCAGGGTCGAAAGCCTGCACGGTTGCGCCCGCCTGCCACAGTGATTCCATCAGCACGCGGCTGGAGGCTTCACGCATGTCGTCGGTGTTGGGCTTAAATGACAGTCCCCACAGTGCAAAGGTTTTGCCCTGCAAATTCTCACCGAAGTGACGCTTGATAAACGTTGGCAGTTTGGTCTTCTGCGAATCGTTGACGTCTTCAACCGCCTGCAACAGACGCGGCTTGTAGCCGATCTGCTCTGCGGTACGGATCAGCGCCTGAACGTCTTTCGGGAAGCAGGAGCCGCCGTAGCCACAGCCAGGATAAATGAATGAGTAGCCGATGCGTGAATCGGAACCAATTCCCTGACGCACTTTTTCGACATCTGCACCCAGGCGTTCAGCCAGGTTAGAGATTTCATTCATAAAACTGATTTTGGTCGCCAGCATGCAGTTTGCTGCATACTTGGTTAATTCAGCACTACGAATATCCATCAGGATCATGCGATCGTGATTGCGGTTAAACGGCTCATACAGCTCGCGCAGCAGTTCAACCACATCGTCGTTATCAGTACCGATAACAATACGCTCAGGGCGCATACAGTCGCTGACTGCAGCCCCTTCCTTCAGGAACTCAGGGTTGGAGACCACGTCAAAGGTCAGCTCAGCGCCTCGCCCTTTCAACGTCTCTTCCATAACCTGACGCACGCGGTCAGCTGTACCCACTGGCACAGTCGACTTGTCGATGACCACTTTATGCTCTTGCATATGCTGAGCAATGGTACGCGCCACGGCGGTAACATATTTCAGGTCCGCAGAACCGTCTTCATCAGGTGGCGTACCGACCGCGATAAACTGCATAACCCCGTGGTTGACGCCAGCTGCTGCGTCAGTGGAGAACTTCAGGCGTCCGGCCTCATAGTTCTGCATAACCAGCGGCGTCAGGCCCGGTTCAAAAATAGGAATGATCCCTTTCTTCAGATTCTCGACTTTATTTTCGTCGACATCGATGCAAAGAACGTCATGTCCGACTTCGGCCAAAACCGCAGCCTGAACCAGACCAACATAGCCGATACCAAATACGGTGACTTTCATTGAATTGTCCCGGTTAGAAATTAAACTTACTTTTTATTGCCTACGGTGCTTTCCAGCCACGCTTTGAAATCGCTGCCCAGCGTGTTGTGACGCACACCGTATTCAACGAAGGCCTGCATATAACCCAGCTTGTTGCCGCAGTCGTGGCTGACACCCTTCAGGTGATAAGCTTCTACGGTCTCTTTTTCCATCAGCATGGCGATGGAGTCAGTCAGCTGGATCTCATCACCGGCGCCCGGAGGGGTTTTCGCCAGCAGCGGCCAGATATCCGCAGAGAGAACGTAACGACCCACAACCGCGAGGTTAGACGGTGCTTTGTCCGCTTTTGGCTTCTCAACCACACCTACCATTGGTGCGCTGTCGCCAGGCTTCAGCTCTGCGCCCTGGCAGTCAACCACGCCGTAAGCGGTCACGTCAGCGACTGGCTCAACCATGATCTGGCTGTGGCCGGTTTCGTCGAAGCGCTTCATCATTTCAGCCAGGTTGTCTTTCGACAGGTCTGACTCATATTCGTCGAGGATAACGTCCGGCAGGATCACCGCAACTGGCTCATTGCCAATCACTGGCCATGCGCACATAACCGCGTGACCCAGGCCTTTCGCCAGACCCTGACGAACCTGCATGATAGTAACGTGCGGTGGGCAGATAGACTGAATCTCTTCCAGCAGCTGGCGCTTAACGCGTTTTTCCAGCATCGCTTCCAGCTCGAAACTGGTATCGAAGTGGTTTTCAATCGAGTTTTTAGAAGAGTGCGTAACCAGCACAATCTCATTGATCCCAGCAGCGATACACTCGTTAACGACATACTGAATTAACGGCTTATCAACCAGCGGCAGCATTTCTTTTGGAATAGCTTTGGTGGCTGGCAGCATACGCGTTCCCAAACCAGCAACAGGGATAACCGCTTTTTTTACTTTGGACTTATAGGCAGACATCTAAGTACCTCTCTTTAGGCCGTTCAAGTTATTACTTGATATGTCGAGTTAAAAACGAGTTGAGTATACCAGTTGAACCCACGCGGATTTATCCTGGATAAACCATTTCAGTGCAAATTAAGACTATTACCCAAGTGTAAAGCTTATCTCTGGCCCTGTCTGCCAGGGCCAGATGAAAATAGTGAAGCAGCGGTTAATCCGTAGACAACATCAGGCGCAGTCGGCCTCCGGCGCCCCAAACCTGACACTGCCAGGCCTCACACCGCTGGCTGATTTGATTAAGATGTGTGCTGCCCATGGTGCCAAGAGGGACACCATTGCTCAGCTGGATCTGATGGGTATGAATGTTAAGAGTGGCGTTTAAACCCGCAGAAACGAGGATCAGATTCTTTAAACCCTGATGGTAGTAGCCCACCAACAGTGGAAATTGACCTTTCAGGTTGGCCTGGCGCAGCAGTAAATTGACCTGTTTTAACAGGCCGCCCAGCTCGGGCAAGCGCTGCCCCTGACCGGAAAGCTGCTCCTGCAGCAGTCCATTGAACAGAGCGCGTAGCAGTAATGCGGCCAGCACGCCGTTATCACCGGCTCGGGTGACATCGAGACAATAGAAAGCGAGATCGCGTTCCGATAATGCCGCCACGTCAAGTACCAGTCCCGGCTGCTCTGCCATCGTCAGCTGGCGATAGTTGATGCGACAGTTGGCTATCGTCTGCTGCACCGGCGGTTGCAGCTGCTTGAGAAGCTTGGCGGCGGCCTGCGGGTCACTGACCAGCGCGTCCCAGTCCTGAAAAAGCTGTTCGTCCTCCTCCACTTTAGAGGTAAACATTGACGGATAGAGGCACTCGAATACCGCTTCACGCAGGCGCGCGAGGTCTTTAACCGGCTTGAGCAGCACATCCTGCACGCCCAGACGCAGGACGTGGGCGATATCCGACATATTTTCGGTGGCCGAGATAACCAGGATAGGTAATGAGTTCCCCTTGCTGCGCAGATGCTCAACCAGCTTGATACCGTCCATGCGCGGCATGGCGAGGTCGCAGATGATCAAATCCGGCAGCGTTCGGCTCAGGGCTTCCAGTGCGTGTATGCCGTCATCAGCCAACGTGACCACCGCACCGAGCGCAGAGAGAAAGTTATCCAGCAGGGAACGGAAAACGACTTCGTCCTCAACGATGAGAATATGTTTTCCACTTAATGGTTTTTCCATTGTTTCCCCCTGCATAACAGATACCTCAATAGTGGTCTATAAACGCCCTTTGCGCCTCTCAGAATTGGCTGAAGTCGTCGCTTTTTGACCACGCTATTGCTGCCTGTCACGGACCAGAGGTAACAATTCATCCATTTTTTTCTCAACGGACAGTCTCCCCGCTTCAATGGCCTCTTCAGCCCGGTGGAAGTCCAGGGTAGAAATTTGTGGGCAGAAGGGTTGTAACAGCACATCTGGCGGGTCACCCGCCATACGATTGCGCTTCAACCGATTTTCCAGCACCTGTATAGAGGTAGACATGATCTCCATGGCGCCGGGTGTGTGATTTACTCTACGTAGCTTAAGGCCGCTAATGCGCTGACGCAGGCGGCCGCTCCAGCTGTCAGGCTGCGGTAGCGGTTGCTCATCGGCGGATTCTGGCGTTACTGATAGCAGATCCTGCTGCATCAGATGCGCATCGTGCTGCAAATCCACGGCAATAACGATATCAGCGCCCAGCGCACGCGTCAGGGAAATCGGTACCGGGTTGACCACGGCGCCATCCACCAGCCAGTAACCGTTCCAGCTCACCGGTGCCAGTAAACCGGGCATGCTGCATGATGCGCGCACGGCCTGATGCAGGTCGCCTTCCGTCAGCCACAGCTCGCGGCCGGTACTAAGGTTAGTCGCCACCGCGCCGAAAGGTAAACCGCATTGTTCGATATTATTTTCGCCTATCAGCTCACGCACGTGGCTAAACACGCGCTCACCGCGCAGCAGCCCACCTCGTTGCCATGAAAAATCCATCAGGCGTATAACCTGCCAGTAGCTGAATGAGCGCACCCAGCGCTCCATCAGCGGCAGCCGCTGCGTGGCATATGCAGCCCCGACCAGGGCACCTACGGAGCATCCGGCCACGACGTCGATACGGATGCCGGCGCGTTCAAGAGCATTGATCACTCCGATATGCGCCCATCCCTTCGCGGCGCCCGATCCCAGCGCCAGCCCGATTTTAACCTGTCTCATTCCACCCTCTGGCCTGAAATTCACTAACAAAATGGCATCACCGATGCTGCCCGGTTATCATGATGCCTAAAATTCTCACCCTGTAATTAACTAATCGGAGTTTACGTGTCTGAACATTGTCCGTGCGGTAGCGGATCGCAGTATAGCCTATGTTGCGAGCCGTTTCTAAACGGTGCGGCGCAACCTGCTCATCCAGAAGCATTAATGCGCTCGCGCTATAGTGCTTACGTCAAACGGGATGTGGGTTACCTGGTTGCAACCTGGCACCCGTCCTGTCAAGCCTCCGCTTTTGCAGCCAGCATTGAAGAGAGTTTTCCCCACACTGAATGGCTCGGGCTGAAGGTATTAAGCAGCGAAGTTATGCCGGATGGCCAACAGGGTTATGTGACTTTTTTTGCCAGGTTCTCTGAAAATCAGCGCGAACGCTTTATTCATGAACGTTCACGCTTTCTTCGCGAGGAGCAACGCTGGTACTATATCGACGGAACCTTCCCGCCAATCGGGCGCAACGATCGGTGCCCATGTGGCTCCGGCAAGAAATACAAGAAATGCTGCGGTCACTCTTGACCCCTGATTTCCCAATTGTATCGACAGGATTACCATCGCAATGCAAGCGCAAACACTGCAACGAAAAGTTTTACGGACCATCTGCCCGGATGCAAAAGGGCTGATCGCCAAAATTACCAATATTTGCTACAAGCACGAACTGAACATTGTGCAGAATAATGAGTTTGTCGATCACCGCACCGGGCGCTTCTTCATGCGTACCGAGCTGGAAGGCATTTTCAACGACACCACGCTGCTGGCCGACCTCGACAGCGCGCTGCCAGCCGGTTCAGTGCGCGAGCTGCAGCCAGCGGGCCGCCGCCGTATTGTTATTCTGGTGACCAAAGAGGCGCACTGCCTTGGCGACCTGCTGATGAAAAGCGCCTACGGTGGTCTGGATGTAGAAATTGCTGCGGTGATCGGTAATCACGAAACGCTGCGTACGCTGGTTGAGCGTTTTGACGTGCCGTTTGTGCTGGTGAGTCACGAAGGCTTAACCCGCGAAGACCACGACAACAACATGGCGGCGGAAATTGACCGCTATCAGCCAGACTATGTGGTGCTGGCAAAATATATGCGCGTGCTGACCCCGGCCTTTGTGCAGCGTTATCCGAACCAGATCATCAATATTCACCACTCCTTCCTGCCAGCCTTCATCGGTGCCCGTCCCTATCACCAGGCTTATGAGCGCGGCGTGAAGATCATCGGCGCCACCGCGCACTACGTGAATGACAATCTGGATGAAGGCCCGATCATCATGCAGGATGTTATCCACGTCGATCATACCTATACCGCAGAAGATATGATGCGTGCAGGGCGTGACGTCGAGAAGAACGCGCTGAGTCGCGCACTCTACCAGGTGCTGGCGCAGCGGGTATTTGTTTACGGCAACCGCACCATCATTCTGTAAGCCGGATGCTGCTGTTTTGTTTGACAAAACAGCAGCGCGGGCAAAAAAACGGCAATCGCAACGCTTTCTCTTAAACGGGGCTTTACAGCGTCAGTTCATCTGATATGATGCGCCCCGCTTAACAAGCACAGCAGTAAGGCCAGTGGTGGGGTTCCCGAGCGGCCAAAGGGAGCAGACTGTAAATCTGCCGTCATCGACTTCGAAGGTTCGAATCCTTCCCCCACCACCATTTTTAGATAGTTTTCATATTTAAAAATGAGTTTCACGCTTTCATATTCCCCACGGGGAAGGATGAGGAGCTTCGACATCGGAGGTTCGAGTCGAACGCAGTGAGACAACGCCACTTGTGGCGGCCCGGAGGGCAAGGAGCGCAGCGACGCAGTAATCCTTCCCACGGCTGAGAATTTGCACTTGTTAACACGCTTCCCCTGGTGGGGTTCCCGAGCGGCCAAAGGGAGCAGACTGTAAATCTGCCGTCATCGACTTCGAAGGTTCGAATCCTTCCCCCACCACCATCTTCAAGTACCCGGATATGCCAATCTTACACCACTCAGTCATGCTTCCCTGTGGGAAGGATGATAAGCTTCGACCCGAAGGTTTGAGCCGAGCGCAGTGAGGCCACGCCACCTGTGGCGCCCGCAGGGCAAGGAGCGCAGCGACGCAGTTATCCTTCCCCCACCACCATTTCGACATCTCCTCCCCCTTCGTACACCTACTGATTGCATCATCTATCGCAGCAATATTTCTTTCTCGCCACGACTTCTGCTACCATTCCGCCATCTTTTCCGACGCTAAATGGCCTGCGCTATGAAATTTGTTTCTTTTAATATCAACGGGCTGCGTGCTCGCCCTCATCAACTCGCCGCTATTGTCGAACAGCATCAGCCGGATGTGATTGGCCTGCAGGAAACCAAAGTTCACGATGACATGTTCCCGCTCGAGGACGTGGCGAAACTTGGCTATAACGTGTTTTATCACGGTCAGAAAGGGCATTACGGCGTGGCACTGCTGACTAAAGAGCCGCCGCTCGCCGTGCGTCGCGGTTTCGAGGGTGATGACGAAGACGCCCAGCGCCGTATCATTATGGCGGACATTCAGACGCCAGCCGGCCCGCTGACGGTGATTAACGGCTATTTCCCTCAGGGAGAAAGCCGCGACCATCCGACCAAATTCCCGGCGAAAGAGAAGTTCTATCGCGACCTGCAAAACTACCTTGAGCAGCAGCAGCAGGTGGAAAATCAGGTGCTGATTATGGGCGATATGAATATCAGCAGCAGCGACCTTGATATCGGCATTGGCGAGGATAACCGCAAGCGCTGGCTGCGCACCGGTAAGTGCTCATTCCTGCCGGAGGAGCGCGAATGGATGGACCGCCTGATGAAATGGGGGCTGGTCGATACCTGGCGCGCGCAGAACAGCGAGGTTAACGACCGCTTCTCATGGTTCGACTACCGCTCAAAAGGCTTTGACGATAACCGCGGCCTGCGCATTGACCTGGTGCTGGCCAGTAAGCCGCTGGCGGAGCGCTGCATTGCGACCGGGATTGATTACGATATTCGCGCGATGGAAAAGCCCTCTGACCACGCCCCGATCTGGGCCCAGTTTAGCTACTGATCGCCGGTAAAAAAAATGCCTGCGCGATGCAGGCATTTTTTAGGGATTTATTTGACGATGCGCCAGATAAGATTATTAGTGCCCAACGACTGCGGGTCGCGCGCGCACTGCAACAGCACCCCTTCACTCTTCAGCACCGCCCCTTCCGTGTAGTTGCGGTTTTCATAGATGCAGCACCGGTTACAGGGCTGGCTGTTGTTTTGCCCCTGCGTCCAGACTTCTGGCGGCATATCGACCACCACGTCCGCATTAGCGCCACCGTTACCGTTGTTGCCGCCGCTGTTGCCATGCCCTTGCCCGCTGCTGATATAGCGCTCGGCCATGGCCGATGAGCTGACGGCCAGCAGCAGAGCCAGTGCCAGATGCATTTTCATTATTCGCTTTCCTTTTCCTTCGCCGCTTTACGACGCGGTTTTTTCCTGGCAACCGTTGCCGGAGCCGTAACGCCGCGAAACGCATGTGCGGCGGGCTGTTGACGGGCCTGTGAGATCAGACTGTGCAGCGTTTCCACCAGAGGGTGCATAAAGTCCTGGTAGCGACACTGCTTCTCACTGATTTTAGTCAATGTTGACTCCCACTGCGCGGTCATATCAGGCCGCGCGGCCATCTCCGGCAGTGAATGGATCAGCGCGCGTCCGGCCGGGCTGGAGTGAATATAGCGCCCTTTCTTAAACAGGAAGGTGCGTCTGAACAGCAGCTCGATAATCCCGGCGCGCGTTGCCTCCGTACCTAAACCATCGGTCGCACGCAGCACTTTCTTTAAATTTTTATCCTGCACGAAGCGGGCAATACCGGTCATCGCTGATAACAGCGTGGCGTCGGTGAACGGGCGCGGCGGCTGCGTCTGCTTCTCCACCACTTCCCCGCGCTCGCACAGCAGCTCATCACCCCTGGCCACCACCGGCAGCGGGGTACCGTCATTCTCCTCATCCCGCTCTTTACTGCCGAGCAAGGCACGCCAGCCTGCTTCAGCCAGGAAACGCGCTTTGGCGATAAACTTGCCGCCGGCGATATCCAGTTCGATCACGCATTTGCGGTACACCGCATCCGGGCAGAACTGCATCAGGTACTGGGTGGCAATTAAACGGTAGATTTGCTGCTCGTTATCCGACAGGTTGACCTTACTGCTGCGCGCGGTCGGGATAATCGCATGGTGCGCGTCGACCTTTTTGTCATCCCAGCAGCGATTTTTTTGATCGCTATTAAAATCAGCGGGTGGCGTCAGGTCCGGCTGATGAACATTGATTGCATTCAAAACCGCATGACGCCCGGCGAAATGCTCGTCCGGCAGATAGCGGCTGTCGGAACGTGGATAGGTAATCAGCTTGTGGGTCTCATACAGGCGCTGGCAGGTATCCAGCACCGCCTGCGCGCTGAGGCCAAAGCGCTTACCGGCCTCAATCTGCAGCGCCGAAAGCGAGAACGGCAGCGGCGCGGTGTCATTTTCACGCTTGTCGTTATAGCTGGTGACCAGCGCGGGCTGGCCATCGATACGCGCCACCACATGCTCGGCCAGCGGGCGGTGCAGCAGGCGGCCCTCCTCATCCTGATAAGGCTCGCAGGAGTCACTCGGCTGCCACAGCGCGACAAAACGCTCATCCTGCGGGGTGACGATATGCGCTTTGACCTCGAAGAAATCTTTGGCGACAAAGTTCTCAATCTCTTCATCACGCCGCACCACCAGCCCCAGCACCGGGGTCTGAACGCGCCCAACGGAGAGCACGCCGTCATAGCCCGCATTGCGCCCCAGTAAGGTGTAGGCGCGTGTCATGTTGATGCCGTACAGCCAGTCTGCGCGCGAGCGCGCCAGCGCGGAGACGCACAGCGGAATAAACTCGCGGTTTTCACGCAGGCGGCCAATGGCGCGTTCAACCGCCTGCGGGTTGAGGTCGTTGATCAGGCAGCGCTGCACTTTCGCCCGCTTTTCTGCCGGCAGGGTCAGGTAGTCGAGCACCTCATCCACCAGCAGCTGACCTTCACGATCCGGGTCACCGGCATGGACCACTTCACTGGCCTGCTCCAGCAGCCCTTTAATCACGTTGAGCTGCTTTGCCACCGACGGACGCGGCTGCAGCTGCCATTTTTCCGGCACTATCGGCAAGTCTGCCAGCGACCAGCGGGCAAAGCGGCTGTTGTAGCTGTCAGGCTGCGCCTGTTCCAGCAGGTGGCCTACGCACCAGGTCACCATCTGATCCTGCCCACAGGCGATAAAGCCATCGCCACGACGGTGCGGCTTGGGCAGAACGTCCGCTATCGCGCGGGCAAGGCTGGGTTTTTCGGCAATAAACAAACGCATGCTGGGGTGAGTTCCTGCTCAGGGTTTGACTTCAATAACGGCCCTTCCGGCCTGGGCCGTCAGGAGTTCACCAATCGGGGTGAGTGTAATCTGCTGCGCGGCGGCAATCGCCTGCACCGCAGCCTCTGCTGCCGGCAGTACCGCCAGCAGCAGCCCGCCCGACGTCTGCGGGTCGCACAGAAGGTGGCGCTGCGCGGGCGTCATGGCGCCGATCAGCGGCCCGTAGCTGGCGAAGTTTCTTTCGGTGCCGCCCGGCACGCAGCCTGCGGCGATATATTCATCCACGCCCGGCAAACGCGGGATGGCACTGTACCACAGGTCGGCATGCAGGCCTGCGCCCTGACACATCTCGCTGAGGTGGCCCAGCAGCCCGAAGCCGGTGACATCGGTCATCGCGCAGACGCCCGCTTCACCGGCAAACTCGGCCCCAATCTGATTGAGCTGGCACATGGTGGCCGTCGCCAGCCCCTGATGCGCAGGCTTGAGCAGCGATCTCTTCTCGGCGGTAGTGAGAACGCCAATGCCCAGTGGCTTGGTGAGGAAAAGGCGGCATCCGGCCTGCGCTTCGCTGTTGCGCTTCACCCGATCGGTGGCCACCACGCCGGTTACCGCCAGGCCGAAGATCGGCTCCGGGGCATCGATAGAGTGCCCGCCCGCCAGCGAAATCCCCGCCTGCTCGCAGACGCTGCGCCCGCCTTCGATCACCTTACGGGCGATCTCTGGCGGCAGCAGGTTAACCGGCCAGCCGAGGATAGCGATCGCCATAATCGGTTTTCCCCCCATCGCCCAGATATCGCTAATGGCGTTGGTCGCGGCGATGCGCCCGAAATCGAAGGGGTCGTCAACGATGGGCATAAAGAAGTCGGTGGTGCTGACCACCGCGGTGCCGTTGCCGAGATCGTATACGGCCGCATCGTCACGGGTTTCGTTACCCACCAGCAGATGCGGGTCCTGACGTAACGGGTGGTCGCTGTGCAGAATGGTATCCAGCACCGCAGGCGAGATTTTACAGCCGCAGCCAGCGCCGTGGCTGTACTGAGTCAGACGGACATTATCTAAGTTCATGAAGATCTGTTCCCTGTTAGCTTCACCGGAAGTCATGGTAGCGTTTTCGCCAGAGAGTGATAAGACTAACCGACGATTCTGCCATTTGTTTGCTCACTATCCCGACGAATTGCAGGGCCGCTCACAACCCTGCCTGCTAACAGCGAAAATGTCATTCAGAAATAACTGACAAACGGGGCGCTGTCAGGCGGTAACACGGTGGTGGATGATTTCAGCTGCGGGGTCCCCAGGTACAGGAAGCCGACGATGGCGTCCTGAGGGCGGCAGTTGAACGCGCTGCGCACCGCTTCATCTTCGGTCCATGCACCGCTGCGCCAGATACCGTTAAAGCCCTGAGCGGCCGCGGCCATCTGCATCGCCATTACGGCACACCCTGCCGACACCACCTGCTCCCAGCGCGGCACTTTCGGGTGCTCTTCACAACGCGCGACCACCGTGATAATCATCGGTGCGCGGTAGGGGGCATTTTTCGCCTTATCGATAGCTTTCTCTTCCAGCTGCGCATCGCGCGATACTTTCTCCAGCAGCGCGCTCAGGCGATCGCGCCCTTCATTCTCGACAATAGTGAAGTGCCACGGCTGCAAAGTGCCGTGATCCGGCGCGCGCATACCGGCGCGCAGAATGTTCTCCAGCGCCTCGCCTGTCGGCGCGGGTTCTGCCAGCCGTGATGCGGAACGACGGTTAACCAGTAAATCCAGAGCGTCCATGATGTCCTCCTGTGGTAGTGATTCTCATCCGGCAAAAACTAGCACAGGATGATGTTTTGTTACAGCATTGCGCTTTTTCATGCTGACAATTGCCCCCTTGCTATTTAGGATGTGTGCTATTCCTGCCCGGACCTCTGCTTCTGGCATTTCATTGCGACTTTGGAGTTTCTATGCGCGTGTTGTGGCGAATGATCGCTGGCATTTTTAAGTGGACATGGCGAGTCCTGAATTTTGTTCGCGAATTTATCCTTAATCTCTTCCTTATTTTGCTGATCGTGGTTGGCGTGGGTATCTGGCTGCAGGTCAGCAGCGCCAATGCCCCGGCTGAAGTACAGAAAGGCGCACTGACCTTCGATCTCAGCGGCGTGGTGGTGGATAAACCTTCCGTCAGCAACAAGCTGAGTAAGATTGGCCGCCAGCTGTTAGGCGCCAGCAGCGATCGTCTGAAAGAGAACTCACTGTTTGACGTGGTGGATGCCATTCGCCAGGCGAAGGACGACGACAAAATTACCGGCATGGTGCTCGACCTGCACAACTTTGCGGGCGCTGACCAGCCGTCGCTGCAGTATATTGGTAAAGCGCTGCGCGAGTTCCGCGACAGCGGCAAGCCAATCTATGCCACCGGCGACAGCTACAGCCAGGCACAATATTACCTCGCCAGCTTCGCCAACAAGATCTACCTCTCGCCGCAGGGCACCGTCGATCTGCACGGTTTTGCCACCAACAGCCTCTATTACAAAACCCTGCTGGACAAGCTGAAAGTCAGCTCGCACGTGTTCCGCGTTGGCACCTACAAATCGGCGGTAGAGCCGTTCCTGCGTGATGATATGTCCCCTGCCGCGCGCGATGCCGACAGCCGCTGGGTTGGCGAGCTGTGGCAGAACTATGTCAACACGCTGGCGGCAAACCGTCAGATTACTGCCGATCAGGTATTCCCTGGCGCTCAGGGGGTGCTCGACGGCCTGAACAAAGTGGGCGGCGACAGCGCGCAGTATGCCAAAGACAGTAAGCTGGTAGATGAGCTGGCCTCACCGTCAGTGGTCGACCAGCAGCTGGTGAAAACCTTTGGCTGGGATAAAGAGGCGAAGGATTACAACGGCACCAGCATCTATGACTATCCGCTGAAAAACACCCCAACCACCGACGGCAATATCGCGGTGATCGTGGCGAACGGGGCGATTATGGACGGCGAAGAGACCCCGGGCAGCGTCGGGGGTGATACCACCGCGCTGGAAATTCGTGAAGCGCGCCTCGATCCGAAGATCAAAGCCATTCTGTTCCGCGTCAACAGCCCTGGCGGCAGCGTGACCGCTTCTGAAACTATCCGTGAAGAGCTGGCGGCGGCAAAAGCCGCGGGTAAACCGGTGGTGGTTTCCATGGGCGGCATGGCGGCATCTGGCGGCTACTGGGTTTCCACTCCGGCTAACTATATTATTGCCAGCCCGAATACGCTGACCGGCTCTATTGGTATCTTCGGCGTGATCAACACCGTGGAGAACTCACTGGATGCTATCGGCGTGCATACCGACGGCGTGGCAACGTCTCCGCTGGCGGATGTCGCCAGTACCAAAGCCCTGCCGCCGGAAGTTCAGCAGCTGATGCAGCTGACCATCGAAAACGGCTATAAAAACTTCCTTGGTCTGGTGGCAAAATCACGCAACAAAACGCCAGAACAGATCGATCAGATTGCACAGGGTCACGTCTGGACCGGCAGCGATGCCAAAGCGAACGGTCTGGTGGATGCGCTGGGTGATTTCGATGACGCGGTGGCGAAAGCTGCCGAGCTGGCGAAGATCCAGCAGCCACAGCTGAACTGGTATCAGGATGAACCGAGCATGATCGACGTGCTGTTCAGCCAGGTTGATGCTTCTGCACAGGCAGCACTGCCTGCGGCGCTGCGCGCTTATCTGCCTGCCCCGATGCTCGACGTCATGGCCGCGATGAAGAAGCAGCCAGGCCTGCTGGATAATCTCAACGATCCGCAAAATCGCTATGCATTCTGCCTGACCTGTGGCGATGTAAAGTAGTGAGCTAACGCACTAAACGGCCCGGCCATCTCTGGTCGGGCTGGTTTTCCTGACAATTCCCCTTATACTGCGCCTTTTCGGCAAGCCCTGAGTTAACCAATGCAAAAGAAATCGATTTATGTCGCCTACACCGGCGGTACCATCGGCATGCAGCGTTCCGAACACGGCTTTATCCCTGTTTCCGGCCACCTGCAAAATCAGCTGGCAAATATGCCAGAATTCCATCGCCCGGAAATGCCAGATTTCACCATCCACGAATACGCCCCGCTGATTGACTCCTCGGACATGACGCCGCAGGACTGGCAATCGATTGCGGATGATATTCGCCAGAACTATGATAACTACGATGGTTTCGTGATCCTGCATGGCACCGACACCATGGCGTTCACCGCCTCTGCGCTCTCCTTTATGCTGGAGAATCTGGCGAAGCCGGTCATCGTGACAGGGTCACAGATCCCGCTGGAGCAGCTGCGCTCTGACGGGCAGCAGAACCTGCTTAACTCGCTGTTTGTCGCAGCAAACTACCCGATCAATGAAGTGACGCTGTTCTTCAACAACACCCTGTTCCGCGGTAATCGCACCACTAAGGCGCACGCCGATGGCTTTAACGCCTTCGCTTCGCCCAACCTGGCCCCGCTGCTGGAAGCCGGTATCCATATTCGCCGCCTCAATACGCCAGCGGCCCCGACCGGCAACGGTGAGCTGATCGTTCATCCCATTACGCCGCAGCCGATTGGCGTGGTGACGATTTACCCGGGGATTTCGTCAGAAGTGGTGAGTAACTTCCTGCAGCAGCCGGTGAAAGCGCTGATCCTGCGCTCCTACGGCGTCGGTAACGCGCCGCAGAATAAAGAGTTCCTGCGCGAACTTCAGGAAGCGTCTGACCGTGGTATCGTGGTGGTTAATCTGACCCAGTGCATGTCCGGCAAAGTGAACATGGGCGGTTACGCCACCGGCAATGCCCTGGCACACGCCGGTGTGATCAGCGGAGCTGACCTGACCGTGGAAGCCACGCTGACCAAGCTGCACTTCCTGCTGAGCCAGGATCTGAGCAGTGAAGAGATCCGCCAGCTGATGACGCAGAACCTGCGCGGTGAATTAACTCAGGATTAACCCGGGGAGAGTGGTATGAGCGCACGTCAGGCACTGTTACTCATCGACTTACAGAATGATTTCTGTCCGGGCGGCGCGCTGGCGGTGGCCGATGGCGACCAGACTATCGCGGTGGCTAATCGGCTGGCGGCTGAGTTCTGCACGCGCGGTGAGCCGGTGATCGCCACGCTCGACTGGCACCCTGCCGGGCACGGTAGTTTTGCCTCCACGGCGGGTAATATCCCCGGCACCGTGGGTGAACTGCATGGTTTACCCCAGGTGTGGTGGCCGGATCACGCTATCCAGCACAGCCCAGGCGCCGAGCTGCATCCTGAGCTGGACCGCTCGCTGATTAGCACGCAGATCTGTAAAGGCGAAAATCCGCAGATTGACAGCTACAGCGCGTTTTTTGACAACGGGCAGCGTCAGCAGACGCATCTGCACGCGTGGTTGCAGCAGCACGCAGTCACCTCACTGACGGTAATGGGGCTGGCAACGGACTACTGCGTGAAATACAGCGTGCTGGATGCGCTGGCACTCGGTTATCAGGTGACGCTGGTGTCCGCAGGCTGCCGTGGTGTCAACCTGCGCCCGGATGACAGCCAGATAGCGCTGGTAGAGATGGCCAAAGCCGGAGCGGTGATCCTCTGAAGGGATAAAAAAATCGCCGGGCAGTCAGCAGACCGGGCCGGCGATTCTTTGTACGAATTATTCCTGCTGGAATAATTTACTGCAGCGTGATTTGCGTGACGTCGTCATCGCCAATGCCAAACTCTTCTTTCAGCTGTTTCTTACTCTTGGTCACGATCTCCCCGCCCTTCGCCACGCTCATATGCTGCGGGTTATCGTTGTGACGCGCCTGCCATAGCAACACCAGCTGCAGGCTGTTCTCTTTCTGCTCTGCGGTTAATGCCACGCCGTCAGCCCACTTGCCGGTTTCTACCGCCGTCGCCAGACGCTGATACACTTCCGGCGTCATGCTGGCAATCATTTCATCCAGTTCCATTATGCCTTACCCCCGAGTGCTGTTGCCGTCTTCGTCGGTGAAGCTCAGCGAGGCGGAGTTAACACAGAAGCGCTCTCCGGTCGGCTGCGGGCCGTCCGGGAACACATGCCCCAGGTGGGCATCGCAGCTGCCGCAGCGGATCTCAACGCGCTGCATACCGTGGGAATCGTCTTCCAGATAGCGAATAGCTTCATCGCTGTAGGGTTCATAGAAGCTCGGCCAGCCGCAGCCGGAATCATATTTACTGCCCGACAGGAACAGCGGAGCTTTGCACACCAGACAGTGGTATATGCCCTGGTCTTTGTTATGCAACAGTTTACCGGAGTACGGAGGTTCGGTGCCGCGCTGCTGGGTGACGTAGCGCTGCATCTCGTTCAACTCATTTTCGGGTGAGAAAGGTGTATTTTCATTAGCCATGCTAGACTCTCTGGCAGTGTTGTTCTGAAAAGATCGCTGAGTATTCTAACAAATACTTAACAAGATCAGGTGAATTTTTCGCGTCCGGGCGCTGAGAGAATTCTGTCATATCTCAAACTGTGATGCAGATCACCCTTTAGATCTACCGTCCCTTTATATTCGGGCACTGTGCCCCAATATGAATGCAGTTCGCGGGTCAAGAAATAGGTTTTGTGTCGAATAATTCCTGCCCGACAGTTTGATTTGTCGCAACAATTGACACGATTCCGCTTGACGCCTGGTAAGGTTTTTGTAATTTTACAGCCAACCTTTTATTCACTATCAACAAGCTGGTGGAATATATGACTATCAAAGTAGGTATCAACGGTTTTGGCCGTATCGGTCGCATTGTTTTCCGTGCTGCTCAGGAACGTTCTGATGTAGAAATCGTTGCCATCAACGATCTGCTGGACGCCGAGTACATGGCTTACATGCTGAAATATGACTCAACTCACGGCCGCTTCAACGGCACCGTGGAAGTCAAAGACGGCCACCTGGTTGTTAACGGCAAAACCATCCGTGTTACCGCTGAGCGCGATCCGGCTAACCTGAAGTGGGATGAAGTCGGTGTGGATGTGGTTGCAGAAGCGACCGGTATCTTCCTGACCGACGAAACTGCCCGTAAACACATCGAAGCTGGCGCTAAGAAAGTTGTTCTGACTGGCCCATCTAAAGATGACACCCCAATGTTCGTTATGGGCGTGAACCACAAGTCATACGCTGGCCAGGATATCGTTTCTAACGCATCCTGCACCACCAACTGCCTGGCACCACTGGCTAAAGTGATCAACGACAAGTTCGGTATCGTTGAAGCCCTGATGACCACTGTGCATGCAACCACCGCGACTCAGAAAACTGTTGATGGCCCGTCTCACAAAGACTGGCGCGGCGGCCGCGGCGCATCCCAGAACATCATCCCTTCTTCTACCGGTGCTGCTAAGGCCGTAGGTAAAGTGATCCCTGAGCTGAACGGCAAACTGACTGGTATGGCGTTCCGCGTTCCTACCCCTAACGTTTCCGTTGTTGACCTGACTGCACGTCTGGCTAAGCCTGCATCTTACAAAGAAATTTGTGCTGCAATCAAAGCCGCTGCCGAAGGCGAAATGAAAGGCGTTCTGGGCTACACCGAAGACGAAGTTGTTTCTACCGATTTCAACGGCGAAACGCTGACTTCAATCTTCGATGCGAAAGCCGGTATCGCACTGAGCGACACTTTCGTTAAGCTGGTTTCCTGGTACGATAACGAAACTGGTTACTCCAACAAGGTCCTGGACCTGGTTGCTCACATCGCTAAATAAGCGACGCGAGAGAATCTGAGGGCGACGTGAGTCGCCCTTTTTTTATGGTTAAATTTCAGAAGGCTGACTCATGAACGAGAAACTTTTTTCACTGCCGGTCATTAACCAAATTAGCCCCTACATCACCCAGCGCCAGATAGGTGAACTGCCGACAATCGTCGTCACCCATCCTAAAGTCCGCGCTGCCGTCACCCTGCAGGGCGCCCAGCTGATTGCCTGGCAGCCTTCAGGCGAGAAGCCGGTCATCTGGCTCAGCGACAAAACCGCGTGGAACAGCGGGAAAGCCATTCGCGGCGGCGTCCCGATCTGCTGGCCATGGTTCGGCCCTGCCGGTGAACCTGCGCATGGATTCGCCCGTAACCTGCCGTGGAAACTCTCCGCCCACGATGAGAATGCCGACAGCGTGGTGCTGACGCTGGTGCTGGAAAGCAACGAACAGACTAAGAAGCTGTGGCCGCATGATTTCACCCTGTTTGCCCGTTTCCGCTTCAGCGACCGCTGCGAAATTGAGCTGGAAGCCCACGGTGACTTTGAAGCGACTGCGGCCCTGCACAGCTATTTTGCAGTAGCGGATATTCAGGGCGTAGAGGTGAGCGGGCTTGGCAACCGCTATATCGATAAGGTTAATCACGGCGTTGAGGGGCATTCAGACGACGGTAAGCAGACCTATCCGCAGCGCATTGACCGCATCTATACCGCGCCAGCGGATTGCAGCGTCATTAACGACAAGGCGGGGCAGCGCGTTATTGAGGTCTACCACCACCATCATAGTGACGTTGTCACGTGGAACCCGGGGGCTGAACTCTCATGCAGCATGGGGGATATGGCGAATGACGGCTATCAAACCATGGTCTGTGTCGAAACCGCCCACGTCAGCAGCGCGATGAAAAGTGCCGGAGAAAACCCGGCGCGGCTGGCAACCACCTTCCGGGTGCGTAGCAAAGTTTAATCGCTCAGGGGCGGCTAACGCCGCCCCTTACACCACGTCCAGCGGCATTTTGCCGCCCGGTGGCGGGTAAGCCTGGTTAATCAGCGCCAGCTCTGCGCTAGATAAGCTCACCTCAAGCGCAGCCGCATTCTCCTGCACATGGGCAATGCTGCTTGCTTTAGGGATGGCCAGTACCCCTTCCTTGCGGATTGCCCAGGCCAGCAGCAGCTGAGCGACGCTGATGCCCTTTTGTTGTGCAATGTCGCGCAGCGTCGGGTGATGCAGTAACTCGCTGCGCAGTTTTCCGGCTTGTGCCAGCGGGCAATAAGCCATCACCGGCATCGCCAGCTGCTGGCACTCCGGCAGCAGATCGTACTCAATGCCGCGTGAGGCCAGGTGGTACAGCACCTGATTGGTAGCGCAACCCTCTCCGCCCTCTTCAGCCAGCAGCTCCTGCATATCCTCAAGGTCAAAATTGGATACGCCCCAGCGGCGAATTTTGCCCTGGCTTTGCAGCTGTTCCATCGCCCGTAGCGTCTCCTCCAGCGGGATATTGCCGCGCCAGTGCAGCAAGTAGAGATCGAGATAATCCGTTTGCAGACGTTGCAGGCTGCGCTCGCAGGCTTCAATCGCCTCCGACTGACCTGCGTGCCAGGGGTACACTTTCGACACCAGGAACGCCTGGTCACGACGCTGTTTTAGCGCAGCGCCAACCACGACTTCTGCCCCGCCGTCGGCATACATTTCTGCGGTATCAATCAGCGTTAACCCGCAATCCAACCCGGCCTGGAGTGCGCTCACTTCCTGGCGCTGCAGATCCGGGCTCTCCCCCATATACCAGGTTCCCTGACCTATCGCAGGCAAGGTGGTTCCATCAGCAAAGGTGACAATTCGGCTCATCGCAATCTCCATGCACTTAATTGGTGCGCCACAGAAGTGCAAAAGGGCGCAAAGCGCCCTTTATCAGTGCAGACCTGCGGCGTCAGAAGGTATAGCTGATTCCGGTCCACAGCAGAACCTGAGAGTCCTGATCGACCATCGGGCTATCTTTGATATCACTGCCCAGGCGGGTGTAGCGACCTGAAAGCGTGGCGTTCCAGCTGTCGGCAATTTTCCAGCCGGCGGTCACTTCCAGATAGGGGCTCCAGCTGCTGTCAGGATCGTAACTGTCCAGACCGCTGCGGCGAGATTCAGCCGAGGAAATACCGTAATAGTAGTCGTTCTGGTTCGAGCTGTTCCACAGCGCACCGATGCCCGGCGTCAGGCTGAAACGGCCAAATTCGAAGCGGTACAGATAGGTCAGATCCCAGATGATCCCGTTGCTGTTATCGAGCATATCGCCAACCAGCGTGGTGCGCACGATACCCCAGTCAGCGCTGTGACGATAAGCCACACCGCCCATCAGGGTCATATGGCGCTTATTCAGCGACTTCATATCACCATCATCGACATCATCCGGGTCGAAGTTCTGCGGAGAACCCAGCACGGTTAACGACAGCTGATCCTGGCTGTCTTTCCACAGGTAATAACCCGCCTGCAGGCTGCGAATGTAGAAACTGTCGCCCTCATAATTAACGATGGGTACAGGGTAATAACGGTCCTGGCCGCTCTTATACGGGCTCTGGCTATAAAGCAGTGAAGCACCCAGCGTCAGTGGGTTCGCCTGTGCGAAGGGTGCCGCAAAACAGAGAGGTAAAAAGGCAGCAAGCGCGGTAACTTTGAAATGGTTCACAATTTATCCGTTCCATAAATATAACAATCAGCGTAATAGTTTAAACAGTAAGTGGATTGTTAGTCAGATATTTACACAACTGGTAGCACTTAGAATCAATTGAACTGTTAAAAATTGACCATTGATCTGACAAAAACCGCCTCAGCCCGCATCAGCTAAGGCCAGCGCTTAGTGACAAAATGACTTTGTTATTGAAATTTCATTGAAAATGTCGAGTGGTTCAGGAAATTTCCTAAATGCGATCTACGCTTAATTGTAAGACGCTAAATTTTGACGAGCAGAGTAACCAAAAAAAATTGTGTTTTCCGCTAAAACAGTCAGGTTGGCATAAGGGTTGCTGTACTCATTAACAAGTTCCTTCAGGGGCTGACCCCAATTAGGCTCCTGGTACCTGTGCTAAAAACGAAAGGACGGGCATCGCCATGAATATATTCGATCACTATCGTCAGCGTTATGAAGCTGCCAAGGACGAAGAGTTCACACTGCAGGAGTTCCTTGCCGTTTGCCGGCAGGATCGCAGTGCATACGCCAACGCGGCGGAACGACTGTTAATGGCTATCGGTGAGCCAGTGATGGTCGACACCGCCCTGGAGCCACGCCTTTCCCGACTGTTCTCTAACCGTGTGGTCGCACGCTACCCGGCGTTCGAAGAGTTTTACGGTATGGAGGATGCGATTGAACAGATTGTCTCCTACCTGAAGCACGCGGCGCAGGGACTGGAAGAGAAGAAACAAATTCTCTATCTGCTCGGCCCGGTAGGTGGCGGTAAATCCTCACTGGCTGAGCGGCTGAAGTCGTTAATGCAGCGCGTACCTATTTACGTGCTGACCGCCGACGGCGAGCGTAGCCCGGTCAATGACCATCCGCTGTGCCTGTTTAACCCGCAGGAAGATGCCAACATTCTGGATAAAGAGTATGGCGTCCCGCGCCGTTACCTGGGCACCATCATGTCGCCGTGGGCGGCTAAACGCCTGCATGAATTTGGCGGCGATATCACCCGCTTCAAGGTAGTGAAAGTCTGGCCGTCGATTCTCGAACAGGTGGCGATTGCTAAAACTGAGCCGGGCGATGAAAACAACCAGGATATCTCCGCGCTGGTGGGTAAAGTCGACATCCGTAAACTGGAAAACCACGCACAGAACGATCCGGATGCCTACGGTTATTCGGGCGCATTATGCCGGGCTAACCAGGGGATTATGGAGTTCGTCGAGATGTTTAAAGCACCGATTAAAGTGCTGCATCCGCTGCTGACCGCCACCCAGGAAGGTAACTATAACGGGACGGAAGGTATCTCCGCCCTGCCGTTTAACGGGATTATACTGGCGCACTCCAACGAATCTGAGTGGGTGACGTTCCGTAATAACAAAAACAACGAAGCGTTTCTTGACCGTGTCTATATCGTCAAAGTGCCTTACTGCCTGCGCGTTTCCGAAGAGATTAAAATCTACGAGAAACTGCTGGTTAACAGTGAGCTGACCCATGCACCTTGCGCGCCCGGCACGCTGGAAACGCTGGCACGCTTCTCAATCCTGTCGCGCCTGAAAGAGCCGGAAAACTCCAGCACCTACTCTAAAATGCGCGTGTATGACGGTGAAAGCCTGAAAGATACCGATCCTAAGTCGAAGTCATACCAGGAGTATCGTGATTACGCTGGCGTCGATGAGGGAATGAACGGGTTATCTACCCGCTTTGCCTTCAAAATTCTGTCGCGCGTGTTTAACTTTGACCACGTCGAAGTGGCGGCTAACCCGGTGCATCTGTTTTACGTGCTGGAACAGCAGATTGACCGTGAGCAGTTCCCACAGGAGCAGGCAGAGAAATATCTCGAACACCTGAAAGGCTATCTGATCCCGAAATATGCCGAGTTTATTGGTAAAGAGATCCAGACCGCCTATCTGGAGTCCTACTCCGAATATGGCCAGAACATTTTTGATCGCTACGTCACCTACGCTGACTTCTGGATCCAGGATCAGGAGTACCGCGACCCGGATACCGGCCAGCTGTTTGACCGTGAATCGCTGAATGCCGAGCTGGAGAAAATTGAGAAGCCGGCCGGGATCAGTAACCCGAAAGACTTCCGTAACGAGATCGTCAACTTCGTGCTGCGCGCCCGGGCGCACAACAATGGGCGTAATCCGAACTGGACCAGCTACGAGAAGCTGCGCACCGTGATCGAGAAGAAAATGTTCTCGAATACCGAGGAGCTGCTGCCGGTCATTTCATTTAACGCCAAAACGTCCACCGACGAGCAGAAAAAACACGACGATTTCGTCGACCGTATGATGGAAAAAGGGTACACCCGCAAACAGGTACGTCTGCTGTGCGAATGGTATCTGCGCGTGAGAAAATCGTCGTAACCAGAAAGTCGCATCCAATCGGGTCAGGGCCTGTCCCTGACCCGGCTTGCAACGTTGTTTGGGGGAGCTATGGCCTATTTTATCGATCGGCGTCTTAACGGTAAAAACAAGAGCGCGGTGAACCGCCAGCGCTTCTTGCGCCGCTACAAGTCGCAAATCAAACAGTCGATCTCCGAGGCCATTAATAAGCGTTCGGTTACCGACGTTGAAAGCGGCGAATCCGTCTCTATTCCGGTTGAAGATATCAATGAACCGAGTTTCCACCAGGGGCGCGGCGGCCAGCGTCATCGCGTTCATCCGGGTAATGACCACTTTGTCCAAAACGACCGCGTGGAGCGCCCGCAGGGCGGCGGCGGTGGCAGCGGCAGCGGTCAGGGAAATGCCGGACAGGATGGTGAGGGACAGGATGAATTTGTCTTCAACATCTCGAAAGATGAGTATCTTGACCTGCTGTTTGAAGATCTGGCACTGCCTAACCTGAAGAAAAATCAGCACCGGCAGATGAATGAATATAAAACCCACCGCGCCGGCTATACCGCCAACGGCGTTCCGGCCAATATCAGCGTGGTGCGGTCACTGCAGAACTCTCTGGCGCGGCGTACCGCCATGACCGCCGGCAAGCGGCGCGAGCTGGGCGAACTGGAAGCCACCCTGCTGAAAGTAGAGAACAGCGAACCGGCTCAGCTGCTCGAAGAAGAGCGGCTGCGTAAAGAGATTGCTGAACTGCGCGCGCGCATTAAACGCGTGCCGTTTATTGACACCTTTGACTTGCGTTATAAGAACTTCGAGAAGCGCCCGGAGCCTTCCAGCCAGGCGGTGATGTTCTGCCTGATGGACGTTTCGGGTTCAATGGATCAGGCCACCAAAGATATGGCGAAGCGCTTTTATATTCTGCTGTATCTGTTTCTCAGCCGCACTTACAAAAACGTGGATGTGGTGTATATCCGCCATCACACTCAGGCGAAAGAAGTGGATGAACAGGAGTTTTTCTACTCGCAGGAGACCGGTGGCACCATCGTTTCCAGCGCGTTGAAGCTGATGGATGAAGTGGTTAAAGAGCGCTATGACCCGGCGCAGTGGAATATCTATGCCGCGCAGGCGTCCGATGGCGATAACTGGGCCGATGACTCGCCGCTGTGTCATGAGATCCTGGCAAAAAACATCCTGCCGGTGGTGCGTTACTACAGCTATATCGAAATCACCCGGCGTGCTCATCAGACGCTGTGGCGTGAGTATGAACACCTGCAGTCGACATTTGATAATTTTGCCATTCAGCACATTCGCGAGCCGGAAGATATCTATCCGGTATTCCGCGAGCTGTTTCACAAGCAGGCCGAAGAGAATTACTAAATTCAGCGGGTTGACCGGTCGCCTGGTCAACCCTTTTCCCGTAAAATGCCCGGCTATCAAGGTCACGATGCCGACTTAAACGGCAGACTCCCCTCTCATTACCCGCCTTTCGCTTCAATCCACGAAATAAAGCGTACTTTTATCGCACTCATCAGCATTTGTTTCATGGCTTTATGCGATATTTTATTCTGGCTAAAATAGTACCCTCAGAATGCCAATCAGTGACCTTCGGGTTTTGACTTTATACCTGTTGTTACAACACACTGTAAAAACAGGTTTTTAATTTTCACAGGAGAAATGCCCATTGGAAGCCAGCGCAATCTACAGTCTTTTCATCATTGGTTCAGTGCTGGTCGCGGCGAGCATTCTGCTCAGCTCTTTCTCATCTAAGCTGGGCATCCCGATATTAGTGATCTTTCTCGCCCTCGGTATGCTGGCCGGAGTTGACGGCATCGGCGGCATTGCCTTTGACAACTATCCGGCAGCCTATCTGATCAGTAACCTCGCGCTGGCCATCATCCTGCTGGACGGCGGCATGCGTACTCAGGCCAGCTCCTTTAAGGTGGCGCTCGGACCGGCGCTGTCGCTGGCAACGGTGGGCGTGCTGATCACCGCCGGGCTGACCGGTCTGGCCGCCGCCTGGCTGTTCGACCTTAACCTGATGAACGGTTTTCTCGTCGGGGCAATTATCGGCTCTACCGATGCTGCCGCCGTGTTCTCCCTGCTGGGCGGCAAAGGTCTTAACGAGCGCGTCAGCGCCACGCTGGAGATTGAGTCCGGCAGCAACGACCCCATGGCGGTGTTCCTGACCATCACCCTGATTGAGATGATCCAGCAGGGGCAAAGCGGCCTGAGCTGGATGTTTGTGGTGCATCTGGTGCAGCAGTTTGGCCTGGGTATCGTGCTTGGGCTGGGCGGCGGCTGGGCGCTGCTGCAAATGATTAACCGCGTATCGCTGGCGGCCGGCCTCTACCCTCTGCTGGCGGTGAGCGGCGGTATTCTGGTCTTTGCGCTGACCACCGTGCTGGAAGGCAGCGGTATCCTCGCCGTCTATCTGTGCGGCTTTGTGCTGGGCAACCGCCCGATTCGCAGTCGCCACGGCATCCTGCAGACCTTTGACGGTATGGCCTGGCTTAGCCAGATTGGCATGTTCCTGGTGCTGGGACTGCTGGTTAACCCGACTGACCTGTGGCACATTGCGGTGCCTGCCACCCTGCTGTCGCTGTGCCTGATCCTGGTGGCGCGCCCGCTGTCGATTATCATCGGGCTGATGCCGTTTCGCGGTTTTAATATTCGCGAGCGCATATTCATCAGCTGGGTGGGGCTGCGCGGCGCGGTACCAATTATCCTGGCGGTGTTTCCGATGATGGCCGGTTTGCCTCACGCCCCGCTGTTCTTCAATATCGCCTTCTTTGTGGTGCTGGTGTCGCTGATGGTTCAGGGCACCTCGCTCGGCTGGGCGGCGCGCAAAGCCAGGGTAATTGTGCCGCCGATGGCTTCGCCCATCTCCCGCGTCGGCCTCGACATCCATCCGGAGAATCCGTGGGAGCAGTTCGTCTATCAGCTGAGTGCCGACAAATGGTGCGTGGGTGCGGCGCTGCGCGACCTGAAGATGCCGCGTGAAACGCGCATCGCCGCGCTGTTTCGCGATAACCTGCTGCTGCACCCCACCGGCAGCACCCGACTGCGCGAGAACGACGTGCTGTGCGTGATTGGCCGCGAGCGCGACCTGCCTGCGCTCGGTAAGCTGTTCAGCCAGTCGCCGCCTGTGGCCCTCGATCAGCGCTTCTTTGGTGACTTTATTCTGCAGGCGGATGCGCGTTTGCACGACGTGTCTGAAATCTATGGCATCGACCTGGATGAAGAGGCCAACAGCCAGCAGACGCTGGGCCAGCTGGTGTCCGGCATTATCGGCGGCGCGCCGGTGGTCGGAGACCAGGTTGAATGGAAGAATATGATCTGGACCGTGGCAGAAAAAGAGGCCAACGAGATCGTCAAGATTGGCGTTCGGGTTCAGGATGAGAAGGAGTAGCCTCAGTTTGCGCGAGCTGTTCGAATAAGGATAATCTGAAAACCGCCATAATTGCCGCTGGCGGTTTTCATTTTCATCAAACGGATGCTTCATTGTTATCTTATTGTCATAACCACATTTTTTAATTTTTATATTAGCGCTGCGCTTAATTTCCCTCTCAGAATTATCCTGTTCGATTTTTCAGCGTATTTTAGGATTATCCCGTATTAACTAAGCCAAATAACTCCTGCATACTCATCTCTTCAATTATGACGGAATTGCGTGATGCCCTTTTTCATCACCGCTCCGCTGCCCTGATTTGTCACACAACAGAAACATTGAAGTCAGTCCGGATAACCGTGAAGGTTTGATGTAGCGACGCCTTGACGCGTGCTTTATTCCCGTCAGGTTACTGATTCCTCATGAAAAGAGAGCAGGCATTATGGCAAGTACTCTGGTACTGAATGACAGTCGCCGCACGTTTAGCGGCACACGAAAAAACGTAATTGCGAAAGTCGCGTTAAGCTTATCAGATTTACTCTCGATTAATCTGGCACTGTTCCTTTCTGCTGCCACCCTGCAGGGTATTTGGGGTAATCTGGATATATTTATCCCACCGCAGGAAGTTGAAGTCCGCTTTATTGCCCAGTTCGTTATGTCAGTGGTGTGTACCGCCTGGTTCTGGATGCGACTGCGCCACTATACTTATCGCAAGCCATTCTGGTTTGAATTAAAAGAGATTATCAAAACTCTGGTGATTTTCTCTCTGCTGGATCTGGCCCTGATTGCGTTTTCTAAATGGGATTTCTCCCGCATGCTGTGGAGTTTTACCTGGATCTACGCGCTGATTCTGGTTCCGCTGCTGCGCTCATGCGTGAAGAATGCCATTCTGAAAGCAGGCCAGTGGCAGAAGCACACCATCATTATCGGTTCGGGCAGAAATGCCCGCGAAGCCTACGCCGCCTTACAGAGCGAAGAGCTGCTGGGCTATGACGTGAAAGCGTTCGTCGCCCCGGCCGGTGAAAGCGGCCCTGAAAGCTTTAACGGCATTCCGGTTATCACCCATAAAGATATCGTCTGGGATACCGTCGACCTCGATAACACCCAGTTTATCGTGGCGATGGAGAACGACCAGCGTGCGATCCGCGATAAGTGGCTGAAGCTGCTGTCGAAGAAGAAATGCCGTTCGGTCTCCGTAGTACCGACCCTGCGTGGCGTGCCGCTGTACGGTACCGACATGTCCTTTATCTTCAGTCACGAAGTGATGCTGCTGCGCGTCAGTAACAATCTGGCAAAACGCTCTTCCCGCTTCCTCAAGCGCGTGTTTGACATCGTGGTGGCCTCAATGCTGCTGCTGCTGTTGGCACCGGCCTTTGGCCTGATTTGCTGGATGGTCAGCCGTGACGGCGGCAGCCCAATCTACGGTCACGAGCGCGTGGGCCAGGACGGCAAGAAGTTCAAATGCCTGAAGTTCCGTTCAATGGTGATGAACTCCAAAGAAGTGCTGGAGAAGCTGCTGGCGACCAGCGAAGAGGCACGCGCCGAGTGGGATAAAGACTTCAAGCTGAAAAACGACCCGCGCGTAACCAAAATCGGTTCGTTTATGCGCAAAACCAGCCTCGATGAGCTGCCGCAGCTGTGGAACGTGATCCGCGGTGAGATGAGCCTGGTCGGTCCGCGCCCGGTGATTGAAGCCGAGCTGGAGCGCTATGCCGGTGACGTTGACTACTACCTGATGGCCAAGCCTGGAATGACCGGTTTATGGCAGGTCAGCGGTCGTAACGACATCGACTATGACACCCGCGTTTACTTCGACTCCTGGTATGTTAAAAACTGGGCGCTGTGGACCGACATTGCCATTCTGTTCAAAACCGCAGGCGTGGTATTACGTCGTGACGGGGCTTATTAACCCTGAGTAACGCCAGTCAGCGATAGTCATGCCCTGCCGCAGGGCATGACTATCGCCACCTCAATTGCCCTTTTTGCCATTTTCTGCTTTTCTTTTCCCGCCGTTATCTCTACCCTGTCCGGCTTGCTTTACTTCGGACCTCTCCATTCCATGCAAAAATTCACTCTGCTACTGCTCAGCCTGGTGCTCCTTGCGCCGCTGGGTATTGACCTCTATTTACCTACGCTGCCGGATATCGCCGCCGGACTGGCAACGCCTGTCGCCACCATTCAAACCACTATCCCACTGTTTCTGCTGGTCATGGGGCTGGGGCAGATTATCGCCGGCCCGCTGGTGGACAATGTGGGCCGTAAGCCTATCGCGCTGATCGGCCTGCTGCTGTATATCGGCGGCAGCGTGCTGGCCGCGACCGCCAGCGGCTGGCCGCAGTTTCTTAGCGCCCGTATTATTCAGGGCTGTGCCGTCTGCTGTACCGCCGTGGTGGCGTTCAGCGGCGTGCGTGACCGCCTTGATGGCGATGAAGCGGCGCGCGCTTACGGCTTCCTGAATGGCGCCCTGAACATTGTCCCGGCGCTGGCACCGATGCTCGGCGGATTTCTGGCAGAAGCCTTCGGCTGGCGCGCCAATTTCTGGTTCCTGACCGGCTATGCGCTCTTTATTGGCCTGCTGGTGATCTTCTTCCTGCCAGAAACCCGCCCGGCCGACACGCAAAAAGTCAAAGGAGTGCCGCTTCGCCAGTACTGGCAGATCCTCCGTCAGCCGCGCTTCCTCGCCTTTGCTTTTGCCAATGCCGGCGCGCTCGGTATGGTGCTGACCTACGTTTCTCTCGCCCCGCACGTGCTGATGACCGAAGGCCAGCTGAGCGCCCTGCAGTTCTCGATTGCCTTTGGCGCTAACGGCTTCTGGATCATGCTGGTGAGCGTGCTGGTCAATAAGATGATCCGCAAGCTGGGCCGCCCGATCTGCCTGGCGACCGGCGCGCTGGCCATGACGCTGGGCGCGCTGATGCTGATGGCTGGCGTGATGCTGTTCCCCGAAAGTATGCAGAGCCACTGGGCGCTGTATATGCTACCGGTAGCGGTTTCCGTTGCGGGCCTGGCCTTTACCGTCGGCCCGGCCACCAGCTATGCGCTGGAGCCTTACCAGCAGCAGGCAGGCGTGGCTTCCGCGCTGGCTGGGTTTATTCAGATGGCAGGGGGTTCTTCTGCGGGACTGCTGGCGATGGCGCTGCCGCTGGCGGAGAAATCCGCACTGGCGCTGATGATGGTTGCCGGGGCACTGCTGGCATTTACTGCATGGCGTATGAGCCGGAAAGTGCGCGGTACGCTGACCGCGCTCTGAGTTTACTCGACGACGACCGGCACCCGACGGGCGAGCGCGCACATCAGCTCGTAACCTACGGTGCCGGAAGCGGCCGCCACGTCATCAATCTTCACGTTATTGCCCCACAGCTCAACCTTGCTGCCGATACCGGCCTGCGGGCACGGCGTTAAATCTACCGTGATCATATCCATTGAGATCGCCCCTACGGTGCGAGTTAACGTGCCGTCAACCATGACTGGCGTCCCGGTCGGCGCATGGCGCGGATAGCCATCGGCGTAGCCGCAGGCCACCACGCCGATGCGCTGCTCGCCAGCGGCACGATAGCGCGCGCCATAACCGACGGCGGCACCGGCAGCCAGCTGCTGAATGCCGATGATTTCCGTGTTTAAGCTCATCACCGGCTGCAGCCCGCTACCGGCGATATCCTGCCACTGTCCGCTTGGGGAAGCGCCGTAAAGAATAATGCCGGGCCGCACCCAGTTATGATGGGTCTGCGGGTGCCACAGCGTCGCGGCGGAGTTGGCCAGCGAACGCGCGCAGTCCAGCCCTTCCGCGGCCTGGTTGATACGCTGCATCGGCTCGACAATGCCCTCTGCGCTTTCCGCTTCGGCAAAGTGCGCCATCAGGGTCATCTCGCCCACGTTGGCTAATGAACGCAGTTTTTGCCAGGCGTTGTGCACCTGCTCCGGTTGAAATCCCAGTCGATTCATCCCGCTGTTCATTTTCAGATAGATATCAAGCGGCGCAGAGAGTTTCGCCTCGGCCAGCGCTTTGATCTGCCAGTTGCTGTGCACGCTGGTGGTCAGGCGGTAGCGGTCAAGCAGTTCGATATCGCTGGGATGGAAGAAGCCTTCCAGCAGCAGTATCGGCTTTCTCCAGCCGCGGTCGCGCAGCAGGATCGCCTCTTCCAGGTCGAGCAGCGCAAAACCATCGGTCTCTGCCAGACTTTCCCATATGCGTTCAATACCGTGGCCGTAGGCATTGGCTTTGACCACCGACCACAGGCGCGAATGCGGGGCGGCCTGGCGCGCCACTGCCAGGTTTTGCCGCAACGCGGCGCGATTAATCGTTGCGACAATCGGACGTGACATACCCTCTCCTTGAATAACTATTAGCCCTGGGCTGAATTAACCAATATTAGCACCGTGCAGCGTGGTCGCTGCGGCCGGAGCATAACCCGGCAGATAGCGCATGACGGACAGATCGTCAGCCGCAATCGCTGGCGTGCGGCCGGAAATAATGTCGGCCAGCAGCTGACCAGAACCGCATGCCATGGTCCAGCCAAGAGTACCATGACCGGTATTAAGGAACAGGTTTTTCAACGGGGTACGGCCGACAATCGGCGTTCCGTCCGGGGTCATCGGGCGCAGCCCGCTCCAGAACGTCGCCTGCTCAATATGCCCACCCTGCGGATAGAGATCGCGCACCACCATCTCCAGCGTGCCGCGACGCGCAGGCAGTAGTTTGGTGTTGTAGCCGACAATTTCCGCCATGCCGCCCACGCGGATGCGATCGTCAAATCGGGTGATCGCCACCTTGTAGGTTTCATCGAGTACCGTCGAAACCGGCGCGGCATCGGCATCTTTAATGGGAATGGTCAGCGAGTAGCCCTTTAGCGGATAGACAGGCACTTTGACGATCTCATTCAGCAGCGCCGTTGAAAACGAGCCGAAAGCGACGACGTAAGCCTCAGCCGTCACCCGCTCATCGCCACACTGCACGCCGGTAATCTTATTGCCTTCCTGGATTAAACCGTCAACCGGGGTATTGAAACGGAACTCCACCCCGGCGTCAGCCGCCATTTTAGCCAGCCGCTGGGTAAACAGCTGGCAGTCACCGGTTTCATCATTAGGCAGCCGCAGCCCGCCGGTCAGCTTGTGCTGCGTGGCGGCCAGCGCCGGTTCCGCCTGCGCCAGCTGCGCGGCTTCCAGCAGCTCGTAGGGCACGCCCGCCTCCTTCAGTACGGCGATATCCTTGGTCGCGCTTTCATACTGCTGGGCGGTGCGGAACAGCTGCAGCGTGCCGCCCTGGCGCCCTTCATAGGCAATGCCTGTTTGCTGGCGCAGCGCCTTAAGGCAGTCCCGGCTGTATTCGGCAATGCGCACCATGCGGCTTTTATTCAGCTGATAGTGGCGCATATCGCAGTTACGCAGCATCTGCCACATCCACTCCAGCTGGAAACGGCTGCCGTCCAGGCGAATCGCCAGCGGAGCATGGCGCTGAAACATCCATTTAACCGCTTTCAGCGGCACGCCTGGCGCAGCCCAGGGGGCAGCATAGCCCGGTGAGATCTGCCCGGCATTACCCGCGCTGGTTTCAAGTGCCGGGCCGGGCTGCCGATCGATAACCGTTACCTGATGTCCGGCCTGTGCCAGATACCAGGCGCTCGCCACGCCAACCACTCCACTGCCCAGAATGACAACACGCATAACCACCTCGCCGAGATTTAGAAAAGAACAATGCACTGGATTTTTAGCTATCAACTGGATGAAAAAACCAGAGAGCACGTCATCCCGCCACTGATGAATTTCACATATTTTTTACCTGATGCCGAAATAAAAACAAGATGGCACCCTCACTTCAGTGGAAAACTCTAGCAAAGCTTCTTTTGAAGCAGGTAATAATCAATAAATAGCATAATTACGCAAACATCAGCACAAATGCTCCCCACCATAACTTTTCATTATAAACAGTACATTATTCTGCAAAACAAGCCTTAACCTGCATTTAACCTCAGTTAAAAACCTTTTTTACCCCAACGCTGTATTTTGTATCGAAAATTTCAATTGTTTTCGCCACAGGGATAAGAGACAGTGAACTATCATTGAGGTATTGGTTTTAATTCCAGGCTTATCATCACCGCACTGCTGCGGGTTAAGCTGACATGAAAACGGACATTTTGCCGCTACGGATGTATCGCCAGAAACCGGTTTTATAAAAAGGGGTGCGCTATGACCACGATCTTTGACGTTCCAATTAAGGACAGCAAACGACTCGATGATGGACCAGACTGGACCTTCGACCTGCTTGATGTGTATCTCAAGGAGATTGACCGCGTCGCCAAATCTTACCGGCTTGATACCTACCCGCACCAAATCGAGGTCATTACCTCGGAGCAGATGATGGACGCCTACTCCAGCGTCGGCATGCCAATTAACTACGCGCACTGGTCATTCGGTAAGAAATTTATTGAGACCGAGCAGCGTTACAAGCATGGGCAGCAGGGCCTGGCGTATGAAATCGTCATTAACTCCAATCCCTGCATCGCCTATCTGATGGAAGAGAACACCATGACGATGCAGGCGCTGGTGATGGCGCATGCCTGTTATGGACACAACTCCTTCTTCAAAAATAACTACCTGTTTCGCAGCTGGACTGATGCCAGCTCGATTGTCGACTATCTGATTTTTGCCCGTAACTATATTACCCAGTGTGAAGAGCGTTACGGGGTGGAACAGGTTGAGCGGCTGCTGGACTCCTGCCATGCGTTAATGAACTACGGCGTTGACCGCTACAAGCGCCCGCAGAAGATCTCGCTGCAGGAGGAGAAAGCCCGCCAGAAGAGCCGCGAGGAGTATCTGCAAAGCCAGGTTAACATGCTGTGGCGCACCCTGCCGCGCCGCGAGCGTGAGGAGACCCCCTTCGCTAATACCCGCTACCCGGCGGAGCCGCAGGAGAACATTCTCTACTTTATGGAGAAGAACGCGCCGCTGCTCGAACCGTGGCAGCGTGAGTGCCTGCGCATCGTGCGTAAGGTAAGCCAGTATTTCTATCCGCAAAAGCAGACTCAGGTGATGAACGAGGGCTGGGCGACCTTCTGGCACTACACCATCCTTAATCACCTGTACGATGAAGGCAAAGTATCCGAGCGCTTTATGCTGGAGTTCCTGCACAGCCATACCAACGTGGTGTTCCAGCCGCCGTATAACAGCCAGTGGTATAACGGCATCAACCCCTATGCGCTGGGCTTTGCCATGTTCCAGGATATCAAACGCATCTGTGAAGAGCCGACGGAGGAGGATCGTTACTGGTTCCCGGACATCGCCGGTTCGAACTGGCTGGATACCCTGCACTTCGCGATGCGCGAATTTAAGGATGAGAGCTTTATCAGTCAGTTCCTGTCACCGAAAGTGATGCGCGACTTCCGCCTGTTCACCGTGATGGATGATGACCGCAATAATTTCCTTGAGATTGCGGCTATCCATGATGAAGCCGGATATCGGGCTATTCGCCAGCAGCTGTCCGCTCAATATAATCTGAGCAATCTGGAGCCGAATATTCAGGTTTATGACGTTGATTTACGCGGAGATCGCTCACTGACGTTACGCTACGTGCCGCATAACCGGGCGCCGCTCGACAAGAGCCGTCGTGAAGTGTTGAAACACGTACACCGCCTGTGGGGTTTTGATGTCAATCTTGAGCAGCAGAACGATGACGGCAGCGTTGAAATTTTAGACCGCTGTCCGCCGCGTGCCGGAACAGCTATCTGAGGACAGATTGTAGGGGACGACCGCTTTTTTGGTCGTCCCTTTTAATTTCAGCGCCGCGCCGGCGGCAGGTCGGTCGGCATGCTGATCTGCATGGCATGCCAGATCTCGCCGCTGCGGCGACCGTAGTCGCGCACGCTGTCGACAATCAGCTCATAGTTTTTAGTCTGCAGGATTTCCAGCAGCTGCTGATAGAACGCCTGCGCCAGGCGACGCGCTTCCGGATTAGAGAAGTAGTGGCGGCCAACGCGGGTATACAGCCCCTTCAATCCATTGAGGATCAGACCGTAGATCGGGTTGCCCGAAGCAAAGGCCAGCCCGCGGAAAATATTGTAGTCAAGGTTGGTATACGCCTCGGCGTGGTCCTCAACCTGATTGGCCGTTTCCAGCACTTCACGGGCTTTTTCCGGATAGGTGCGGATAGCGCGGCGGATAAAGATTGAGGAGATATTGGTGCGCACGGAGAGCAGATTGTCGATCAGCTGCGGCACGCTGTCATGGTCAAGCCGGGCCAGGGTTTCCAGAATACTCAGGCCGGAAGTTTCCCAAAAATTGTTCACCTTAGTCGGTTTGCCATGCTGAATGGTCAGCCAGCCATCGCGCGCCAGGCGCTGAAGCACTTCTCGCAAGGTGGTGCGGGTAACGCCAATCAGTTCGGAGAGCTCACGCTCCGCAGGCAGGATAGAACCCGGAGCAAAACGATTATTCCAGATACTTTCAATAATATACTCTTCAGCGAAACCCGCAGGGCTCTGCGCTTTAATGACCATAGCGTTCTATTTCCGTTGCGTTCAGGACTGCAAAATTTCAGCTCATCATACCAGACGCCCCTGGCTTCACCTAGCCTGGCTACCGGGGAAAAAGCGATCGTCTGCAAAAATCAGAGATTCTTTTCCGGTAACGGATGGCGCTTTATCGGCTTCTTTTTCCGTGCCGGGTTCGAAAGCTGAAATCTTCACTTTTTTGCTAACGGATTTATTTTAAGTCATTTTCCCGCTTAAATTTTTCTCACGCAGGCTGGCATGCTGGCGCTTTTCGTTTACACTGCCGTTTCAACGCCTACTACACGGACAGACTTATGTTGAGATACCTGAATCGCTGCTCTTATGGCCGGGGTGCCTGGCTTTTAATGGCGCTAACGGCTTTTGCCCTGGAGATGACAGCGCTCTATTTTCAGCACGTGATGCTGCTAAAACCCTGCGTGATGTGCATTTATGAACGTTGCGCGCTGTTTGGCATTATGGGTGCAGGGATTGTCGGTGCCATCGCACCAAAAACGCCGCTGCGCTGGGTGGCCATCGTTATCTGGCTGTACAGCGCGTGGGAAGGGGTGCGTCTGGCGTGGGAACACACGATGATCCAGCTGCATCCGTCACCGTTTGTCACCTGTGATTTTGCTGCTCGCTTCCCGACGTGGCTGCCGCTGGATAAATGGCTGCCGTCGGTATTTGTCGCCTCAGGCGACTGCGCGGAGAGATCCTGGTCGTTTCTGACCCTGGGGATGCCGCAGTGGCTGGTGGGGGTTTTTGCGGCTTACCTGCTGGTTGGCGTACTGGTACTGATTGCCCAGGCGTTTAAACCGAAAAGACGCGATCTGTTCTCACGGTAAGCTTGCCAGAGCCAGCGTCCGCTGGCTCATCTTCTTCCGCTTTCTGTACTACTTGCCGTACCAGCGCGGACGGTTAATGATGTGCTCTTCCCAGTCCACGACTTCGCTCTCATGCACGGCAATGTGGCGCACCGAAATACGCGCGGCATGCATTGCGGCGCGTGAACCGCTGCGCAGCGGATGCCACGGCGGCAGAGTTTTGCCTTCAGCCAGCACGCGATAGGCGCAGCTCGGCGGCAGCCACTGGAAAGTGGGCAGATTATCGCGCGTCAGCTTGATGCAGTCCTCTTCCAGTTCGAAACGGGTTTCATAGTTACGGCACTGGCAGGTTTTGATGTTCAGCTGGTTACAGGCGACGTTGGTGAAGTAAATTTCATCGGTATCGGCATCCTGCAACTTATTCAGGCAGCACTGACCACAGCCATCACATAAGGATTCCCATTCCTCGTCGCTCATTTGTTCCAGCGTTTTACGCTGCCAGAAAGGGGTCTCAGTCATGTTAGCGTCCAGTAAAAGTAAAAGCCCGAACCTTATAAGGGGTTTGGGCTTCAGTTGCAAGTGTTGTCGCCTTGACGCGTGATTACAGGACGCGGGTGGCAACCCCTCTTCCGCCCAGAGAGACTTCCAGCTTATCGCCTGAAACCATCGGACCAACCCCTTCTGGCGTGCCGGTCAGGATCACGTCGCCCGCCCGCAGGGTGAAGAACTGGCTCATATAGGCAATCAGCGGCACAATTTTATGGATCATATCCGCGGTGCTGCCCTGCTGGCGCACTTCGCCGTTGACTACCAGCTTCAGTTCAACGTTCTGAGGATCCTCGTTGAACTCACTGACCGGAATAAAACCGGAGAGCGGGCAGGAGTTATCAAAGCCCTTGGCTTTTTCCCATGGCTGACCGGCTTTCTTGCATCCGGCCTGCACGTCGCGCAGGGTTAAATCCAGCGCCACGCCGTAGCCAGCAATCGCCTTAGCCACATGCTCAACGCTGGCATGCTTCAGCGTCGCGCCAATCAGCACCGCCAGCTCAACTTCGTGATGCACCGCGCCTAAACCCTGCGGAATCGAGAGCGGCTGGCGGATATCGCACAGCGCAGTTTCCGGCTTGATGAACAGCACCGGCTCAGTCGGCGTAGCGCTGCCCATCTCTTTAATATGCTTCGCGTAGTTACTGCCCACGCAAACCACCTTACTTGCCGGAAAATCTAACAGTGCGCCCTGCCAGTTGTGATGCTGATACATACTCTTCCCCTGCCTGGTTGATGAGCGGCGCCGACATCGTGCCAGCGCGCGTCGTGATGGGTACGGTGCTTACTGTGCCGCAATTGCATCGGCCATGGTGCCAATACTGATAGCGAAATAATAGGATCGATTCCAGTGCATCAGCGTGCGGAAATTGTCATAAACCATGAATGAGCGGCCGTCGCCATCTTCCGGCGTCACAATCCATGCGCGCTGCGCGCCGTTGCTGGCCGCATCAGGATTATTGGCCTGTACGCCCAGCTGCTGCCACTGCGCCACGGTTTTCGCCTGCGGCGTTTTCAGCCCGGCCAGCTGCGCATCGAAGTTGCCCGGCAGCGTCACTTCCACGCCCCAGCGCTGGCCGGCCTGCCAGCCTTCACGCTGCAGGTAATTAGCGGTGGAAGCAAAGACGTCATCAAGGTTGTTCCAGATATCAATTTTACCGTCGCCGTCGCCGTCCTTACCATAGTTAAGGAAAGAGCTTGGCATAAACTGGCTCTGCCCCATCGCACCGGCCCACGAGCCCTTTAGATCGGCAGCGGACATCTGCTGCTGCTGAATGATTTTTAGCGCCGCCATCAGCTCTTTGGTAAAGAACGCCTCGCGGCGGCCCTCAAATGCCAGCGTTGACAGCGCGGAGACCACTTCCTCTTTGCCCTGAATGCTGCCGAACTGACTCTCCATGGCCCACAGCGCCACGATGTAATTGGCCTGCACGCCAGAAGCGGCAGCAATTGGCTGCAGCTGATTCTGATACTGCTGCAGATTCTCGCGCCCCTTGTCGATCTTCGCCTGGGTGATCACCCGGCTGAGGTAGTCGTTAAGGGTAATTTTTTTCTCAAGCTGCCCGCGGTCGGATTTGATGACCCGATCAACAAAATGCACGCCGGTGAATGCCGTATCGATAGTCGCCTGATCGATTCCCTGCTGGCGCGCCTGCGCTTTCAGCTGTTCCACGTAGGCCGGGAACTCTGCGGGATCGCGCCCCTGTTGCGCCAGGGTGCTGCTGCTCGGGGTTGGCTTCAGGAAGCCACCGGAAGGTGTGGTGCTGGCAGCAGGTTTAGCTGCGGGTTCTGGAGTTTCGGGGGCCGGAGCGGCGTGGTTACTGGCGGCACAGCCAGCCAGGGCGACGGTGAACAGTAAAGTGTGCAGGGCTGACAGCTTCATGCGGCATCCTTTTTTTACACTCTCCACCGTCGAATTAAAACATCCAGGGAGGTTCTGAACGGTGGAGATATATTTGCAGATGAATCCTAATTAAACTTTTTTATCATTTTCCAGGTGCATCTTAAGCAGACTTTCTACCGGCGGCGGCATCTGTAAATAAAAGCCTTCATCACGCAGCGCCGCTTTCACTTTCTCGATATCCGCACCCACCAGCTTCTTACTGCCGTCAAGCGGCAGCAGCATTGCCAGCTGCGGTTTACCAAACCCTTTCAGTAAGGCTTCGGGAACGCGGGAGAAATCGTCTTTTTTTTCGACATAAAGATAAGTCTGGTCACGCTGGGGACTTCTGTAGATCACACAAAACATATTTTTTACTCGAATTAAGCGGGATGGTGGCTTGCCTGAATATTACAGTAACTATAACATGCTTGCAGAACTTCGGAATATTCACAGCTTTGATTAATCACCGTCTTGTGGGGTTGATTTAGCTGGGGTAAGAAATAACAGGACTGAGCGGGACAGATGTCACAATCGCCAATCGAGTTAAAGGGCAGTAGTTTTACGCTGTCGGTCGTTCATTTGCACCACAGCGATCCTGATACCGTGCGTCGGGCACTGGAGGAGAAGGTCAGCCAGGCTCCGGCCTTTCTGAAGAATGCCCCCGTGGTCGTCAACGTCTCTTCGCTCTCGCGCGAAGTTAACTGGCGGCTGATGCAGCAGGCTATCGTGGCGACAGGTTTACATATTGTTGGCATCAGCGGCTGCAAGGATGAGCAGTTAAAGCGCACGATTGCGCGCTCGGGCCTGCCCGTGTTGAGCGAAGGCAAAGAGCAGAAGAAAAATGCTGAGACAGCCGCACTGCCGGTGCCGGTTGCCCCGATTGAGCTCCCTGCCACCAAAACCCGGATTATCTCCACACCGGTGCGTTCCGGGCAGCAAATCTATGCCAAAAACAGCGATCTTATCGTCACTAACAGCGTAAGCGCCGGTGCTGAACTGATCGCCGATGGCAATATTCATATTTACGGCATGATGCGTGGGCGTGCGCTGGCTGGCGCCTCCGGCGATAAAAATTGCCAGATTTTTTGTACCAGTTTATCAGCTGAACTGGTCTCTATAGCCGGTAACTACTGGATTATGGACCAGATCCCCGCTGAATTTTTCGGAAAAGCGTCGCGTCTTTGTCTCAAAGATGGCGCCCTGACTATACAAACATTGAACTGAGCCAGGCTCACGAGCCCTTTCTTTTCTTAAGGAAATTACTATATGGCACGCATTATTGTTGTTACATCGGGTAAGGGAGGCGTTGGTAAAACCACGTCCAGCGCGGCCATCGCTACCGGTTTGGCGCAGAAAGGTAAAAAAACTGTCGTTATCGATTTCGATATCGGCCTGCGTAACCTCGATTTGATTATGGGCTGTGAACGCCGTGTGGTTTATGACTTTGTTAACGTAATTCAGGGTGATGCCACGCTGAACCAGGCGTTAATCAAAGATAAACGCACCGAGAACCTGTTTATCCTGCCAGCGTCGCAAACCCGTGATAAAGATGCCCTTACCCGCGAAGGCGTGGAAAAAGTGCTGAATGACCTCGGCACCATGGAGTTCGATTTCGTGGTGTGTGACTCCCCGGCGGGGATTGAAACCGGTGCCCTGATGGCGCTCTATTTCGCCGATGAAGCGATCATCACCACCAACCCGGAAGTGTCGTCAGTGCGCGACTCCGACCGTATTCTCGGTATCCTGTCCTCCAAATCACGTCGTGCGGAGAACGGCCAGGACCCGATTAAAGAGCATCTGTTACTGACCCGTTATAACCCGGGCCGCGTTAACCGCGGTGACATGCTGAGCATGGAAGACGTACTGGAAATTCTGCGTATTCCACTGGCCGGCGTGATCCCGGAGGACCAGTCCGTGCTGCGCGCCTCAAACCAGGGTGAGCCAGTGATCCTGGACGCTGAATCAGACGCAGGTAAAGCTTATGCCGATACCGTTGACCGTCTGCTCGGCGAAGAACGTCCCTTCCGCTTCATTGAAGAAGAGAAGAAGGGTTTCCTGAAACGCCTGTTTGGGGGATAAACCATGGCCTTACTCGATTTCTTTTTATCCCGTAAAAAGAGCACAGCCAATATAGCCAAGGAGCGGCTGCAGATTATCGTGGCGGAACGCAGAAGGGGCGACAGCGAGCCCCACTATCTGCCACAGCTGAAAAGGGACATTTTGGAAGTGATCTGCAAATACGTGAAAATTGATCCAGAGATGCTGAGCGTTAAGCTGGATCAAAAGGATGATGACATCTCTATTCTTGAGTTGAACGTCACCCTGCCAGAGACAGAAGCGGAAGCGGAAGACACACCGAAATGATCCCCAACCGCTCCTGATTTTCCCCTGCTATCGCAGCAGGGGAAAATTTCTTCGGGGGTTTAGTACGCCGCGAGCAGTTCGTTGATGCCGCTCTCCAGCAGTTTCCCACGCCAGCCATCCACCAGCTCCGGCTTAGTGGTTTGGGGTTTCAACTTCCAGTACCAGCTCAGCAGCTGATTGATCTGACGGCGCGATGCCAGCAGTTCCTGACTGACGCCATGCTGTTCCGCCGCCTCGGCGACCAGGGCTTTTAACCCTTTGAAAACCTGCTTGTAGTTCGGATAGTCCACCAGATTCGGTAACGGCTGCGGTAGCTCGGCTTCGCTCAGTGCATTGGCCTGCGCCACCATCGCGACCAGCGCTTTACCATGGAAACGGATCTCCTGCCCGGCCAGCCCCAGATGGTCCAGCTCGCCCAGTGAACCCGGCATAAAGCGGGCGACTTTCCACAGGTTCTCTTCGCGTACCACAAAGTTCACCGCCATATCTTTCTCGCGTGCCAGCTCAAGCCGCCAGGCAGCCATCAGGCGCAGCGCGGCCAGCTGACGTGGGCGCAGCTGCCAGGCATTGGTGATTTCACGCCAGGCATCCTGCGGGTCAAGCAGCGTGGTGCGGCGCTTGCACAGCAGCTGGCACTCATCCAGCGCCGCCTCCATCTGCCCTGCTGCTTCGGTCTCGGCCATCAGCTTATGCGCAATCGGCAGCAGATAGAACACGTCAGCGGCGGCGTACTGGCACTGTTTTTCGCTTAGCGGGCGCGCTATCCAGTCTGTACGTGACTCGCTTTTATCCAGCGCGATGCCGGTAAAGGACTCAACGATGGTCGCGAAGCCGCACGACAGCGGGCGGCCGCTGAAGGCCGCGAGGATCTGCGTATCGATCATCGGCTGCGGCAGCACGCCAAACTCATGATGGAACACTTCGAGGTCTTCACTCCCGGCATGCAGGAATTTGATGCACTGTGCATCGACCAGCAGATCGCGGAATGGCGTCCAGTCGGTGATCGGCAGCGGGTCGATCAGGGAAATCGTCTCCCCGTCGAACAGCTGGATTAAACCGAGACGCGGGTAATAAGTACGGGTACGGACGAATTCAGTATCCAGCGCCAGCGCAGGAACCTGACGGGCGCGCTGGCAGACCTCGGCCAGCGCCTCATTGGTGGTGATCATGGTGTAATTCAAATTTCTATTCTCTCGCCACAGGGGCCATTGCCCTGTAGTCAGCTGGCGTTAACAATAAAAATGCCGGGTAGCCCGGCATTGTACGTTAGCAGGAAAAGCCGCTGGCGATCAGCCTGTGGGCTGGGCCGTCTTGATGGCTTCCTCGCGCAGTTCGCGACGCAGTATTTTGCCGACGTTGGTCTTCGGCAGCTCGTCACGGAACTCAACAATTTTAGGAATTTTATATCCTGTCAGATGCTTCTTGCAGTGAGCCAGCAGTTCATCTTTGGTCAGTGACGGATCCTTCTTCACCACGCAGATTTTCACCATCTCACCGGCAACATCATTCGGCACGCCAATGGCGGCTGCTTCGCGCACTTTGGGATGCAGCATCAGCACATCCTCAATCTCATTAGGATAGACGTTGAAACCGGAAACCAGAATCATATCTTTTTTACGATCGACAATACGCAGGAAACCTTGGTGGTCAACGGTAACAATATCACCGCTGCGAAGCCATCCATTTTTTAAAACTTCATCGGTTGCATCAGGGCGCTGCCAGTATCCCAGCATCACCTGCGGGCCTTTAATACAGAGTTCGCCCGGTTCACCTTCCGGCACTTCGTTCCCGGCATCATCCACCAGCATGATATCGGTGGAAGGGACCGGTAAACCAATGCTGCCGTTATGGCAGGTAATGTCATACGGGTTAACCGACACCAGCGGCGAGCATTCGGTCAGGCCGTAACCTTCCAGCAGATAATGGCCGGTCAGCTTCTCCCAGCGTTCGGCCACCGCCTTCTGCACCGCCATGCCGCCACCGGCGGACAAACTCAGCGTTGAGAAATCGAGCTGGTTGAACGCGGCATCGTTAAGCAGCGCGTTAAACAGGGTGTTAACGCCGGTGATGGCGGTAAAGGGATACTTCGCCAGCTCTTTTACCAGCCCCGGAATATCACGTGGGTTGGTGATCAGCAGGTTAGCGCCGCCCAGCTCGATAAACAGCAGGCAGTTCACCGTCAGCGCAAAAATATGGTAGAGCGGCAGCGCGGTGACCACGGTATGTTCACCCGCCTTGAGCAACGAGCCATAGGTCGCCTTGGTCTGCTCAAGGTTGGCCTGCATGTTGCGGTGCGTCAGCATGGCGCCCTTGGCGACTCCGGTGGTGCCGCCGGTATATTGCAGGAAAGCGAGATCGTCATTGACGATCTCCGGCTTAACATACTCCAGCTGCGCCCCGCTGTGCAGCGCCTGGCGGAATGAAATGGCGCCGGGGAGATAATATTTCGGCACCATTTTTTTGATGTATTTGACGACGAAATTCACCAGCGTGCCCTTGGCCGGGGAGAGCTGGTCGCCAAGGCGCGTCAGGATCACGTGCTTAACCTGGGTTTTCGCCACCACTTTTTCCAGCGTGTGGGCGAAGTTGGAGACAATCACAATCGCACTGGCACCGCTGTCATTCAGCTGATGTTCCAGCTCTCGCGGGGTATACAGCGGGTTAACGTTCACCACAATCATCCCGGCACGCAGAATGCCGAACAGGGCAATCGGGTACTGCAGCAGGTTTGGCATCATCAGCGCCACGCGGTCGCCCTTTTTCAGCCCCAGCCCCTGCTGCAGATAGGCGGCAAATGCGCGGCTGCGCGCATCCAGCTGACGGAAGGAGATACTCTGCCCCATATTGATAAATGCCGTTTGCTCGGCGTAACGCAGCGCCGCGTGCTCAAACAGATCGATCAGCGACCGATAGCGATCGGGATTAATGTCAGCGGGTACATCAGCGGGGTAGCGGTTTAGCCAAACCTTATGCAAGGAATCACCTCGAAAATTATTATTTGTTGTCATCGCAGCCTCGACCGATCGGCGTCTGTTAACATTATTTTAACTCAGCGTACCAGTTTGCTCAGGTCTCTGTTTTGAGGTTGCGAAGCCCATCACTAAATTTCTCTCATCCGGAGAAAATCAATAAAAAACGGCATATCGCCAGCCGCTGGCAGATATGCCGTCGTCAATGTTTACGCGCTGTGGCTACTCGGTGAGAATGGTCTGCACCTGCGCCGGGCCGGGGTTGTAGTAACCCCACGGGGCCGGGCCCCAGTAACCTCCGCGATGGCGGCCGTTGCCGGGGCCATACCAGATCCACGGGTCGATAGGCTGCGGCGGCGTCACAATCTGCTGGCTCATATGCCAGCGCTGATAACCGGTGACACTCACCACCACGAAGCTATACTGCGCCTCGCCAATCTTGCCTTTCTCAGTACCCTTAATCGGCCCGACTACGGTGACCATCTGGTTATTGAAATCAACCGGATCGAGGAAACCGTTCACGTCGGCAAAAATGCGGCCGATAGAAGCGCTGCCAAGAATTGGCCTCGCCCCGTCATCAAGGCGCATGGCGGCAATCTCCAGCCGCGTTAACCCGTTGCGATTGTCGACTTTGATCACTTTCCCGCCAAAGCGCGACTCCTGGCCGACAAACAGTTCTGGCGCACTTAACACCCGCACCAGATCCTGCTGAGGCGTGGGCGAGCTGCCTTTGACTGAATCCGGCACGGTGACACAGCCGCTGAGCAGCAGCGACGCGAATAACAAACCACTTAACTGCCAGATACTCGGTTTACGCATTAAGATTCTCCCTGGTTTATGCTACTTCGACTGCATCCCGTTTAAATAGTTGCCGCCGGCTACTCGCGACCCGGTAATTTCTTCCACGCCACTTCATTACGCAGGTAAGTTGGCTCTGCGTGTTCAGGGGCCACGGTCTGCCCGGCAGCCAGCGCCTGTTCGGCCAGCGGCAGCATATCCTCTGCGCGCGGCAGCGTCACATCAGTGACGGTTAAGCTCAGCGCGCTGTTTTCTGCCAGCTGCGGCCATGCCTGCCAGCCGATACCCACGCAGGCCCATTCACCGCTCAGCTGCGCCATCCGCGCCGCGGCGGCTTCCGGCTTCAGCACCGCTTCGCTCTGCTCACCGTGCCAGACGCCCTGCGCATCGCGCTGATACTCTGCCCAGTAAACTTCGCCCATCCGTGCATCAATCGCGGCCAGCACGCGGGAAGCGCCATGCAGACGCCATGCGCTCTGCGCCATGGTTTTCAGGGTGGAAACGCCAATCAGCGGCAGGCTGGCACCCAGCGATAATCCCTGAGCGATGCCAATGCCAATGCGCACGCCGGTAAAACTGCCGGGGCCGCGCCCGAATGCCAGCGCATCCAGTTCGCTGAGTGCCACCCCACCGTCGCGCAGGATCTGCTGCACCAGCGGCAGGATGCGTTGCGTATGTTCACGCGCGCAGAGTTCAAAATGGGCTAGCGTCTGACCGTGGTTAAGCAACGCAACCGAACAGGCTTCTGTCGCCGTATCAATAGCTAAAATTCGCGTGGACATCACAACCTCAGGGGGAGAAAAATTTTCGGCGCGCATCATAGCATACTGCCGCCGGATCCATTACTGCTTGTCGCAGGCTTAAGAAACGCCACGGCCTTATCTAAATCTCTGGTGCGCGGCGTCGGCGGCAGACTGTTAACGAAAACCGCGCCGTACGGGCGCATCACCAGGCGGTTATCACAAATAACCAGCACGCCGCGATCGTCAACATCGCGGATCAGACGGCCCACCCCCTGTTTAAGGGTGATCACCGCATCCGGCAGCTGCACTTCATCAAACGGATCGCCGCCGCGCACCTTGCAGTCTTCCATACGCGCTTTTAGCAGCGGATCGTCCGGCGAGGTAAACGGCAGCTTGTCGATAATCACCAGCGACAGGGCATCACCGCGCACATCCACCCCTTCCCAGAAGCTGCTGGTGGCCACCAGCAGGGCATTGCCCGCCGCGACAAACTGCTTCAGCAGCTGGCCTTTGCTGGTTTCGCCCTGCAGCAGCACGGGTAAGGTCAGCATGGCGCGAAACTCTTCCGCCAGCTCGCGCATCACCTTGTGCGAGGTGCACAGGAAGAAGCAGCGCCCGTTGTTGGCTTCAATCAGCGGGCGCAGCATGCGTGCCAGCTGGCGCGTGCCGCCGGGTTGGTTTGGCGAGGGCAGATTACGCGGCACGCAGAGCAGCGCCTGGCTGGCGAAATCAAACGGACTGTTGAGGATCAGCGTCTCCGCCTGGCCGACGCCAAGGCGATCGACAAAGTGGGTCATCTGCTCATTCACCGCCAGCGTCGCCGAGGTGAAGATCCAGCTGGCCGGCCGCTCATCCATCACTTCGCGGAAGCGATCGGAGACCGACAGCGGGGTCAGCGCCAGCACAAAGTGGCGCGAGTTGCACTCATACCAGTAGCTAAACCCCGGCTGCGAAACATCTTTCAGGCGCTTGAGGCGCCCACGGTAGAGCGCGGCGCGCTCAAAGGCCGCATCCAGCAGTGCAGAGCGCCCCAGCGAGAGCTTCGCCACGTCATAACAGAGTTCCAGCGCGTCATCGAGTAGCAGCAGCGCGCGCTGAATCTGCGGGTCGCTGAGTAAATCGCGCAGGTTGCCGCGAAAACCGGGGTCGCCCAGCGCGATGCGGAAATCCTGGGCGCACTGCGCCAGCCTGTCAGCGGATTTTTGCAGCTGCTGGACGTCACGGATCTCGGTACGGTAGGCAATATTGATGTCTTTCGCCAGGTCAAGCAGCTGGCGGCTGGAGAGCTGCTGGCCAAAGTACTGGCTGGCGATATCCGGCACCTGATGCGCTTCGTCGAAGATCATCACGTCAGCATCCGGGATCAGCTCCGCAAAGCCCCCCTCTTTCACCACCATATCGGCGAGAAACAGATGATGGTTGACCACCACCACGTCGGCATCCATCGCTTTACGGCGGGCTTTAACCACGAAGCAATCTTTATACTGCGGGCAGTCGCTGCCGAGGCAGTTATCGTTCGTGCTGGTGACTAGCGGCCAGATGGTGCTGTCTTCCGCCACCCCACCGCAGGTGCTGATATCGCCGTCGACGGTTTCGTTTGACCAGCCGCGCAGGTGAACGAGATCGCTCATCGCCTGCACCGCCAGTTCACCCCCGGCCATCGACTGCTGCTCCATGCGTTCCAGACACAGATAGTTGGAGCGCCCCTTCAGCAGGGCCACGCTGCCTTTAAACTTCAGCGCTTTGGCGACCGTGGGCAGGTCGCGGCTGTAGAGCTGGTCCTGCAGGGCTTTTGAACCGGTTGAGACGATCACTTTCTTCCCGGAGCGCAGTGCCGGGGCAAGATAGGCATAGGTTTTACCGGTGCCAGTACCGGCCTCGACCACCAGTTCGCTCTTGCCCTCAATCGCCCGGGCCACGGCGGCGGCCATCTCCCGCTGTGGTTCACGCGGCCTGAAGCCGGGTATAGCCTGCGCCAGGGCGCCGTCTGCTGCAAAATCGTCTGCCACACATCCTCACTGCCGGAAAAAAACACCTGTAATTATGTCAGTATCCTCCGGTCTGAGCCACCCTTAAGGTGACAAGCCGCCTGAATCTGTGCCAGTCTGTCTGCGTTTAAAGGTATCGGTAATAAAGGAACGCACATGACCATCGAACGTATTGACCCAGAGAACCGCATGTCGGAAGCCGTGATCCACAACGACACGGTGTATTACACCAGCGTGCCGGAGAATCTGGATGAGGATGCCGAAGCGCAGACCGCCAACGCCCTCGCGGTAATTGATAAGCTGCTGACGCGCGTCGGTTCAGACAAGAGTAAGATTCTGGATGCCACCATTTTTCTGGTGCACAAAGAAGATTTTGCCGCGATGAATCGCGCGTGGGATGCCTGGGTCTCGCCGGGTAATGCCCCCGTGCGCTGCACCGTACAGGCCAATTTGATGAACCCGAAATATCGGGTCGAAATTAAAGTGGTTGCCGCGAAGTAACCTCTTTCCCCTGCCAGCCGCTGGCAGGGGTAAACCACTTACTCTTCTTCGTCTTCTTCTTCTTCGTCGTGGTTGTTGTCGCCCATGTAGTCTTCTTCATCTTCGTCAAACATCACCGGAACATGTCCGCCCGTGTGATTCTCACGAATCTCAGCCGCCACCATTCCAATGGCCTCGCCACTGCTCATGCCATTTGCCATCAGTTCCTGAATGCGCTCAACGGCCTGTTGCTGCTCTTCGTACGACAGCGCGGGTAATCCTGTAAACATAGTGACTCCTGGGTGGATTTGCTGCGCGATTATTCCACGGGCGACAAAGAGATGCCAGCGGCTTAAAAATATGTCAGGCTTGCGCCCCTGTGTACCTTTATCTGCTGAAGAACCATGTCGCCTGTCTATCATCCTCTGAAGTATACGCCAGATGCGCTGGCCGATCGGTTTGCCACCCTTTCCCATCTGCCGTGGGCGATGCTGCTGCACTCCGGCTTTGCCAACCACAGCGATAACCGCTTTGATATCCTGGTGGCTCAGCCGTGTATCACCCTGACAACGCGCGGCGCAGAGACGGTGATCGAGCACGCCGCCGGGACGAGAGTCAGTGAGGATGACCCCCTCGCGCTGCTGCAGCAGCAGCTGGAAAACTGCGGCCTGCGGGCTGAGCACAATGACAGCCTGCCGTTTCAGGGCGGCGCGCTTGGCCTGTTTGGCTACGACCTCGGCCGGCGCTTTGAAAAACTGCCCGCGTCAGCACAGCAGCAGCTGACCACGCCGGATATGGCGGTTGGCATTTACGACTGGGCGCTGATTGCCGATCACCACCAGCAAAAACTGACGCTGGTGGTTCATGGCGACGTGCAAGCGCGCCTGGACTGGCTGGACCATCAGCAGGCGGCAGCTCAGCCCGCCTTCCGCCTGACCAGCAGCTGGCAGGCGAATATGTCGCGTGAAGAGTATGGTGAGAAGTTTCGACAGGTGCAGCAGTGGCTGCTCTCCGGCGACTGCTATCAGGTTAATCTCGCGCAGCGCTTCAACGCCAGCTACGCGGGCGATGAATGGCAGGCCTTCCGCCAGCTGTGTGCCGCCAACCGCGCCCCGTTCAGCGCTTTTTTGCGCCTGCCGGACAGCGCGATCCTCAGCCTGTCGCCAGAAAGGTTTATCAAGCTGCAGCGTCAGCAGATAGAAACGCGCCCGATTAAAGGCACGCTGCCGCGCCTGGCCGATCCCCTGGCCGACCGCCTGCAGGGAGAGAAGCTGGCGCAGTCGCCAAAGGATCGCAGCGAGAATCTGATGATCGTCGACCTGCTGCGTAACGATATCGGGCGCGTTGCCACTCCGGGCAGCGTCAAAGTGCCCGAGCTGTTCGTGGTTGAGCCGTTCCCGGCGGTGCATCATCTGGTCAGCACCATTACTGCCGAGCTAAAACCTGCGCTTTCCGCCTGCGATCTGCTGCGCGCCTGCTTCCCGGGCGGGTCGATTACCGGTGCGCCAAAAGTCCGGGCGATGGAAATTATTGAAGAGCTGGAGCCGCAGCGGCGTAATGCCTGGTGCGGCAGTATCGGCTATCTCAGCGTCTGCGGGCGCATGGACACCAGCATTACCATCCGCACGCTGATTGCCGAGCGCGGCACCCTCTATTGTGCTGCCGGAGGCGGGATCGTAGCCGACAGCGAAGAAGCGGCGGAATATCAGGAAACCTTCGACAAGGTTAACCGCATTTTACCCTGCCTGGAGCAGCTGACTGATGACGTATAATAACCCGGTGCTGGAGCGCTTTTTGGCGCGTTTTATTCTGCAACCGCCCGCTGCCGGGCAGCAGAATTTACCGCGTCGGCAGGCCGCCGTTCTGGTGCCGATCGTCGCTCATGCCAGCCCAACCCTGCTGCTGACCCGCCGTGCCGCCACGCTGCGTAAACATGCCGGCCAGGTGGCGTTTCCCGGCGGGATGATGGACAGCAGCGATGCCTCCCTGGTGGCCACCGCCCTGCGCGAAGCCGCTGAAGAGGTCGCGATCCCGCCGGCGGCGGTCAGCGTGGTCGGCATTCTGCCTGCGGTCACCAGCAGCACCGGGTTCCAGGTCACGCCGGTCGTCGGCGTGCTGCCGCCGGGTCTGAACTGGCAGGCCAACGAGGGCGAAGTGGAATCGGTATTTGAGATGCCGCTGGAAGAAGCGCTGCGACTGAGCCGCTACTCAGCGCTGGATGTGCATCGTGGCGGGCAGTCACACCGCGTCTGGCTGTCGTGGTTTGATGACTACTTTATCTGGGGGATGACCGCCGGGATTATTCGCCAGCTCAGTCTTCAGGTAGCTAAACCGGCCTGAATCGGTTAAAATCCAGCCATTAGTTGCAGAGAAAACCACCTTCACATTATTTATCACCAGAAAATCGCATCGTGGCGATCCAAATCACTGCAATCCGGTAGTTTTTCATTTATATTTCTCGCCATTCGTGGGTAACCACCGTGAGCAATGCCCACCGCGAGCAATAATCCTGACAGGAGCGTATAACGTGATTAGCGTTTTCGACATGTTTAAGATCGGCATCGGCCCGTCCAGTTCTCATACTGTCGGCCCGATGAAAGCCGGCAAACTGTTTGTCGACGATCTGGTAAATAACCGCCAGCTCTCTTCCGTGACGCGTATCGCCGTCGATGTGTACGGTTCGCTGTCGCTGACCGGCAAAGGGCACCACACCGATATCGCCATCATTATGGGGCTGTCCGGGGCTTCCCCCGAAACGGTCGACATTGATGCGATTCCCGGCTTCATCCGCGACGTGAAGCAGCGTCAACGCCTGCTGCTGGCTAACGGCGCGCACGAAGTCGACTTCCCGCGTGAGGGCGGCATGGTGTTCCGCAGTGATAATCTCTCACTGCATGAGAACGGCATGAGCATTCACGCCTTTGCTGGCGATCTGAAAATTTACAGCAAAACCTACTACTCCGTCGGCGGTGGTTTTATTGTCGATGAAGAGAGTTTTGGTAAAACCGTGCTGAACGAAGTGTCGGTTCCCTACCCGTTCAACTCCGCGAAAGAGATGCTGGAGCACTGCCATCAGACCGGCCTGTCTCTGTCCGGCATGATCATGAAGAACGAACTGGCGCTGCACAGCCGTGCTGACATTGAACGTTACTTTGCCGATATCTGGCAGACCATGCGCGACTGTATCGATCGCGGCCTGAATACCGAAGGCGTACTGCCGGGCCCGCTGCGCGTTCCGCGCCGTGCTTCCGCACTGCGCCGGCTGCTGATCTCTTCCGATAAGCTGTCCAGCGATCCGATGAACGTCATCGACTGGGTCAACATGTACGCGCTGGCGGTGAATGAAGAGAATGCTGCCGGTGGCCGCGTCGTGACAGCGCCAACCAACGGCGCCTGCGGCATCGTGCCTGCGGTGCTGGCGTATTACGATCGCTTTATCGAATCGGTCAGCCCGGATATCTTTATCCGCTACTTTATGGCCTCCGGCGCTATTGGCATCCTGTATAAAATGAATGCGTCAATCTCCGGCGCCGAAGTGGGCTGCCAGGGCGAAGTTGGCGTTGCCTGCTCAATGGCCGCGGCGGGCCTCGCCGAGCTGCTGGGTGCCAGCCCGGAACAGGTCTGCGTTGCTGCCGAAATCGGCATGGAGCATAACCTCGGACTGACCTGCGACCCGGTGGCAGGTCAGGTGCAGGTGCCGTGCATTGAGCGTAATGCTATTGCTTCGGTGAAAGCGATCAACTCGGCGCGCATGGCGATGCGCCGTACCAGCGAAGCGCGCGTCTCGCTGGATAAAGTCATTGAAACCATGTACGAGACCGGCAAAGACATGAACGCCAAATATCGTGAAACCTCACGCGGCGGGCTGGCGATAAAAGTCCAGTGTGATTAATCACAGCGTAACGCCACCTTTGAGGTGGCGTTTCTTTTTGTATGTTTAGGTAAAAATAATTTTCTTCTGCCGCTATCTCCGCAACCTGGAAACAGCTAGAGTGTTTTCGGCGTATCTACGCGAGTAACTTCCTGTATTTAAGCGCTCCAGCTTTTATCTTCAGCACGACTAAACTTAATGCCCCTGTTGCCGATAATTGGTATTCGGTCTCTATTTATACGCGTCTTGATCTAAGGGTGGTTACTGATGCACATGTCCCAGGAAGTTTTAGGACAGTTTCGCCGCAAGCGGTTGCTGATCGCTGTGGTGGTTGCCGCGTTGGTGCTCATTCTCACGTTAACCTTCCGTTTTCTGGAAGAGAAAGGCCGAATAGAGCAGCAGTCGCGAAGTTTTGCAGACAACGCTATCCAGCGTTTTGATCGGATGTTTTCGCCGCTTGACGTTGCGGCAAACAATACGCTGGGCCTGGTGGGCCTCACCTGTAGTGAAGTGCGTTTTCCGCTGATTGAAAAACTGGCCTCTTTGCAGACGGTCAGGTCTATTTTACTGGTGGATGAAGATCGCATTTACTGCTCCAGCATCTATGGCTCCACGGATGTTGGCTTTGCCGACAACTATCCAGAACTGGCGGTCAATAACCAGCGCATGATGCTGTCGGTTGATGAGCATTTGATTAAGGGATCGCCGGTGCTGCTGCTCTGGACGCCACGCTCGCTCGACAACCGTTCCGGGATCATTCAGATCATCAATATTGAGCTGATGACCAACTATTTGCTGGAGCCAACCCTGCCGTGGGTGGAACGCGCCATTTTTAACGTGGGTGGTAAGAGCCTGGAGTTTGGCAATCCGATGATTGAGCCGGCGGTGCCTTCAGAGGATGAAGTGACCTATGAAGAGTCGTCGCTGCGCTACCCGTTCTCGATCACGCTGTTTGGCCCCTCCCCGGCGCGGCTGGCTTTGATGACGGTGCCTTCGCAGCTGCCGCTGGCCCTGCTGCTGAGCCTGCTGATGGGCTATATCGTCTGGCTGGCAACCGCCAACCGTATGAGCCTGTCGTGGCAGATTAGCTATGGCATCACCGCCCGTGAGTTTATGGTCTACTGCCAGCCGCTGATCAACGCGCGCAGCGGGGGTTGTGAAGGTATTGAACTGCTGCTGCGCTGGCATAACCCGCGCCAGGGCTGGATCCCGCCGGACGTATTTATCCCGCTGGCCGAACGGCAGAATCTGATCGCTCCGCTGACCCGCTTTGTTATCAGTGAAGTGGTGCGCCATTTACCACAGCTGCCAGCCTGTCCATCGTTCCATATTGCCATCAACGTAGCGGCCAGCCACTTCCACGAGCGCGCCATTATCGACGATTTACAGCAGCTGTGGTGGCCGGCGAACCCCAGGCCGCAGCTGATTGTTGAGCTGACCGAGCGCGATTCGCTGCCGGTGGTCGATCAGCGCGTGGTGTCGCATCTGCATAAGATTGGGGTGAAGCTGGCGATCGATGATTTTGGTACCGGCCACAGCTCCCTTTCGTATCTGAAGACGCTGAGCCCGGACGTGTTGAAGATTGATAAAGTCTTTACCGCCGCTATCGGCACCGATGCGATCAATGCGACCGTGACCGATATGGTGATCTCACTGGCGCAGCGTCTGAACATTAGCCTGGTGGCTGAAGGGGTAGAAACGGCGGAACAGGCGGAGTACCTGCGCGAGAAAGGCGTTGATACGCTCCAGGGCTACTTCTTTGCCCGCCCGATGCCGCTGGGGGATTTCCCCGAATGGCTGATGAATCACCAGGAGACGCTGAGCGCGTGATGGGTTGACCTGTAGCGGCAAGGCATGCCTTTTAAATATCTTCAGACATCACTCCCATCGCTAAACGTCCGCTGACCGGTCTGAGCTCATCCCCCACTCGCATCGTGCTCGCTGTGGGTTTTAAACCGCGACGATGAGGCTTCTGATGTTGGGAGGCGTGCCTGGCCGCTGTTAATCCAGTTCAGGCACGCCTGATAGTTACTCTTCTTCGTCTTCCTGACGCTCTTTGGTGACACGCACCAGATCAATACGGTAGTCGGTGGCTTCGATAATCTGGAAGCGCAGCGGCAGCATCTCAATCACCTCACCGGCTTTTGGCAGCTGACCTTTCTGGTCAATCAGCAGCCCTGCCAGCGAAGCATGATCGTCTTCCGGCTTAACCAGCGCCTGAGTATCCAGCAGCTGCTGTAGCGAGTGCAGATCGGTTCCGCCCTTCACCAGCCAGCCATCACCATCCGCAATGATATCCGGGGTTTCATCTTCATCCGGGAACTCACCGGCAATCGCTTCCAGTACGTCCAGCGGCGTAATCAGCCCCTGCACCACGCCAAACTCGTTGGTGACCACGACAAAGCTGCCTTTTGCCCGGCGCAGCACGCCCAGCAGGTTCAGCGGGTCGAGCGTTTCCGGTACGATGATCGGCGGAGTGTTGCTGGCAAAGGTTGCCACATCAATCCCGTGATCCAACGCCACCAGCAGCTCTTTCGCGCGCACCACGCCAATGATTTCGTCCAGCTCGCCCCGACAGACCGGGAACAGGCTGTGCGGCGTATCCAGCAGCTGAATGCGAATTTCGTCCAGCGGACGCGTGGCGTCAACCCAGGAGATCTCACCACGCGGCGTCATGATGCTGCGCACCGAACGGGATGCCAGCGTCAGTACCCCATTGATCATGTAGCGCTCTTCATCTTTAAACGCTTCCTGCGGCATGATCGCGGCCACTTCACTGCTTTCACTGTTCTGCACTTCGCTCTGACGACGCCCGCCCATCAGGCGCTGGATTGCCTCTGCGGTGCGTTCACGCATCGGACGTCTTTCCTGATGGCGCATAAAGTTATGGCGCGCAATCTGGTTAAACAGCTCGATAAGAATCGAGAAGCCAATCGCTGCGTACAGGTAACCTTTTGGAATATGGAAGCCGAAACCTTCCGCCACCAGGCTGAGACCAATCATCAGCAGGAAGCTCAGGCACAGCACCACCACGGTCGGATGCGCGTTGACAAAGTTGGTCAGCGGTTTGGATGCCAGCAGCATCACGCCCATCGCAATCACCACGGCGGTCATCATAATCGCCAGATTATTCACCATCCCGACGGCGGTGATCACCGCATCGAGGGAGAATACCGCATCAAGAATAACGATCTGCACCACCACGGCCCAGAAACTGGCATATCCTTTATTGCCGCCGTCATTCATCTCACGGTTTTCCAGCCGTTCATGCAGCTCCATCGTGGCTTTGAACAGCAGGAACAGCCCCCCCACCAGCAGAATGAGGTCGCGGCCGGAGAAGCTGAATTCGCCAACGCTAAACAGCGGACGGGTCAGGGTCACCATCCACGAGATAAGCGACAGCAGGCCAAGGCGCATAATCAGCGCCAGTGACAGGCCGATCAGACGGGCTTTATCACGCTGCTTTGGCGGCAGTTTATCGGCCAGAATGGCGATAAACACCAGGTTATCGATGCCCAGCACGATCTCAAGAACAATGAGCGTAAAGAGACCGGCCCAGATTGAGGGGTCTAAGAGAAATTCCATGAAAGACTCCGGAAAAAGGATCGGGAAAACGCAGCAGGCGTTCGGCTGAACGTGCGGCAGAGATAACGACGGGTGGAAAACATGATGACGTCAAATGACGTTAAAAACGATACCGGATAGCCCGGCGGCATGATTAAGCGACTTCGGTGACAGTCCATAGGGAGGGCTGAGGCCCGTTACTCCTGTATAAAAAAAGGATCCCTACTTTATCAGTTGCCGCAGGGACGTCAAAATATTTTCTTACACTCAGGGGCACAATCCTTCACAAGGGATGTTGTTTCAACAATAAGCCGACAAATATGGATCAGCGTCTAAATTACTGAGCAAGGTCACATAATTTATTTTTTCGCGTACTAAAATAAATGCCGTCAATGTGGTGTGTGTTCAGTACCGCTGATAAGTAACCAAACAGATAAAAGTGGGACCTCAATCATGCTGAACGCGATTAACTCAGCTGAACCTCGAACGACGTTTACTCCAAGCGTCGTTTTAACTGGATAAGGAGGTAGCAAGTGACTATTGCTATTATGATTGGCACGCACGGCTGGGCAGCAGAACAACTGCTGAAAACTGCCGAAATGCTGTTAGGGGAACAGGAAAATGTCGGTTGGATTGACTTTGTCCCCGGAGAGAACGCCGAAACCCTGATCGAGAAATATCAGGCACGGTTAGCCAGTATGGACAGTACGCAGGGAGTGCTGTTTCTGGTCGATACCTGGGGAGGCAGCCCGTTCAACGCCGCCAGCCGCCTTGTGGTAGATAAACCAGATTATGAAGTTGTCGCCGGGGTCAATATTCCGATGCTGGTCGAAGTGCTGATGGCACGAGACGATAACCCAACCTTTGACGAACTGGTCGCGCTGGCGGTAGAAACTGGCCGTGAAGGGGTAAAAGCCCTGAAAGCGAAAGCACCAGAAGCCCCTGCCCCCGCCGCCGCTGCGGTGAAAGCGCCGGCTGCACCACAGGCACCCATGGCACCTGGCGATCACATGAAAATCGGTCTGGCACGTATCGATGACCGTTTAATCCATGGCCAGGTCGCCACCCGCTGGACCAAAGAAACCAACGTAACCCGCATTATTGTCGTCAGCGATGAAGTTGCTGCCGATAACGTGCGTAAAACGCTGCTGACTCAGGTTGCCCCGCCGGGTGTTACCGCGCATGTGGTGGACGTAGCGAAAATGATCCGCGTGTGGAACAACCCGAAATATGGCCACGATAAAGTGATGCTGCTGTTTACCAATCCTACCGATGTGGTGCGACTGGTAGAAGAAGGCGTCAATATCACTTCGGTCAACATCGGGGGGATGGCGTTCCGCCAGGGGAAAACTCAGGTCAATAATGCGGTATCGGTAGATGCCAAAGACATTGAGGCGTTCAAAAAGCTGAATGAGCGCGGAATCGAACTGGAAGTGCGTAAAGTATCGAGCGACCAGAGACTGAAAATGATGGATCTGATCGCCAAAATGCATCAGTAGCCCGTGGCCTGAAATTTCAGGTTGAACTCCGTTCTGGCATTAAATAGGAGAAGTGTAATGGAGATTACCACGCTGCAAATTGTTCTGATATTTATCGTTGCCTGTATTGCAGGCATGGGCTCGATCCTCGATGAATTTCAGTTCCACCGGCCACTCGTGGCCTGTACGTTAGTCGGCATGATCCTCGGTGATATGAAAACCGGGATTATTATCGGCGGTACGCTGGAAATGATCGCGCTGGGCTGGATGAACATTGGTGCCGCCGTGGCGCCGGATGCTGCTCTGGCTTCGATCATCTCGACCATTCTGGTTATTGCCGGTGGACAGAGCGTGGGTGCCGGTATCGCCCTGGCTATCCCGCTGGCAGCAGCCGGTCAGGTTCTGACCATTATTGTCCGTACCATCACCGTTGCGTTCCAGCACGCTGCCGACAAAGCGGCTGAAAAAGGCAACCTGACGGCCATTTCCTGGATCCACGTCTCCGCACTGGTGCTACAGGCAATGCGTATCGCAATCCCTGCCGTGATTGTTGCCGTTTCTGTCGGCACCAGCGTGGTTCAGGAGCTGCTGAACTCTATCCCGGAAGTGGTCACCAACGGTCTGAATATCGCCGGTGGAATGATCGTTGTGGTCGGTTACGCCATGGTCATTAACATGATGCGTGCAGGCTACCTGATGCCGTTCTTCTACCTTGGTTTCGTTACCGCTGCCTTCACCAACTTCAACCTGGTGGCACTGGGCGTTATCGGCGTAGTGATGGCCATGCTGTATATCCAGCTGGCGCCAAAATATAACCGTGTTGCCGGTGCACAGGCAGCAGGTCCGGCTAATAACGACCTTGATAACGAACTCGATTAAGGAAAGGTGAGAGAAATGGTTGACACAACAACTACCACTACGCAGAAGAAATTAACGCCAGGCGATGTGCGCGGTGTGTTCTTACGCTCAAACCTGTTCCAGGGTTCGTGGAACTTCGAACGTATGCAGGCGCTGGGTTTCTGTTATTCGATGGTGCCGGTCATCCGCCGTCTGTACCCGGAAAATAACGACGATCGTAAACAGGCGATCAAACGTCATCTAGAGTTCTTTAACACCCACCCGTATGTGGCTGCTCCGGTACTCGGCGTGACTATGGCGATGGAAGAACAGCGCGCCAATGGCGCGCCGATCGACGATGCCGCCATCAACGGCATTAAAGTCGGTCTGATGGGGCCGCTGGCCGGCGTGGGTGACCCGATCTTCTGGGGTACCGTGCGCCCGGTATTTGCTGCCCTGGGCGCAGGTATCGCGATGAGCGGCAGCCTGATGGGCCCCCTGCTGTTCTTCGTTCTGTTTAACCTGGTACGCCTGCTGGTGCGCTACTACGGCGTGGCTTATGGCTATCGCAAGGGTGTCGATATCGTTAGCGATATGGGCGGCGGCTTCCTGCAAAAACTGACTGAGGGGGCGTCGATTCTCGGCCTGTTTGTCATGGGGGCGCTGGTCAACAAGTGGACACACGTGAACGTGCCGCTGGTGGTGTCTGAGATTACCGACCAGACCGGTAAAACCACGGTCACCACCGTACAGTCGATTCTTGACCAGCTGATGCCGGGCTTAATCCCGCTGCTGCTCACCTTTGGCTGTATGTGGCTGCTGCGCCGTAAGGTGAATGCCCTGTGGATTATTATGGGCTTCTTCGTTATCGGTATCTTCGGTTACTGGATTGGCCTGCTGGGCGTATAATCCTGCGTTGAGAATAATCTTTACCCCGGGGCCAGCCAGTCTGGCCCCTTTTTATGGACGCCGATATGTCTCTGACTGACTACCTGATACTCCTTTTTATCGTACTTATTCTGCTGTATGCGATTTACGACGAGCTGATTATGGATCGCCTGCATGGCCCCACCCGCCTGAAAATCCTGCTGCAGCGCCGCAACAAGCTCGACAGCCTTATCTTTATCGGCCTGCTGGCTATCCTGCTGTATAAGAACCTTGCTGAACAGGGCCCCCAGCTCACCACTCTGCTGCTGCTGGCACTGGGAGGCCTCTCCGCCTGGCTGTTCTGGATCCGCGCGCCGAAGATGCTGTTTAAGGAGAAGGGATTTTTCTACGCCAACGTCTTTATTGAATATGCGCGTATCAGCGCCATCAACCTGTCAGAAGATGGCGTGCTGGTGATTAACCTGGAAAAACGGCGCCTGCTGGTTCACGTACGCAAGCTGGACGATCTGGAAACCATCTATCAGTTTATGCTGGAGAGTCGCTGACATCCTGCACGATCTCGTCGTCACGCTGCCACAGGCGCAGCGTGAAGTCAGTTTCACACTCAAACTGCTCGGTTGTGGCCAGAATACCCCACACTTCCGGGCGCGCACGCCATGCAAACGGCGTCATCTGCAGCAGCGCCGCGGACTCTTCACTGTTTAGCGTCATCGGGTAGCAGAGCTGCTGCTGCTCAACCAGGGTAAAGCCCGGCATCTGCTCAGGCGTGGTGTCGTGTAGCTGCACATCCTGGTAAATCAGCGCTTTAAACTGCATTAAATGGCGCGGGCCTGGCGTGACGGTGAGTACGTAGCCCTGCGGCTTGACGACGCGCGCCAACTCTTCAGCCTTGCAGGGCGCGTAGATGCGCAGTACCGCATCGAACTGCCGATCGCTGAACGGCAGGCGGTGGCTTGATGCGACGCAAAATTCCACGTTGCGATAGCGCTTAGCGCCATAGCGCACGGCAATTTTAGCCACGTCGAGACCGAACACCTCAGCCTGACCTCTGGCCTGCAGGCGGCCGGCGACTTCATGGGTGTAATAGCCTTCCCCACAGCCGATATCCAGCACGCTCACGCCAGCGCCCGGCAGCACACGCTCCAGCAAATCACCCACCTGCCGCCGCAGCGGCTGATAGTGACCGGCATCGAGGAAATTGCGCCGCGCCTGCATCATATCCGCACTGTCGCCCGGCTGCTTAGAGCGCTTATGCTGTACCGGCAGCAGGTTAACATAGCCCTCTTTCGCCTGGTCAAACTGGTGCTGATTGTCACAACGCCAGGTGCGCTGGTCAAACGTCAGCGGCTGCTGGCAAAGAGGACACTGGTACGACATAGCAAGACTCCATAAATTTAAGACGCGGCAGTGTACTGCAAAGCCCGTGGAAAATCCCGCGCACCACGATAATCGGATATAAAAAAGCCCCGTCATGACTGACAGGGCTTTAGTATTCAGATTTCAGCCTGGATTACACGCCGGGCGGCAATGTCAGGCTCAGATCGAAAATTAGATAGCGGTGACGTTCACAGCAGCAGGGCCTTTCTGGCCGTCCTGAATTTCGAACTCAACGTTCTGGCCTTCAGCCAGAGTTTTGAAGCCATTACCCTGGATTGCAGAGAAGTGTACGAACACATCTTTGCTGCCGTCAGCAGGAGTGATGAAACCAAAACCTTTAGACTCGTTGAACCACTTAACCTGACCTTTAATCTTTGCCATTTTGCAAATTTCCTTAGAGTGTTTATTCGCCCGTGGGCTTAACGTACAGAAAAACCAGAGACATTACTGCATGAGGCACTAAATTAAAGCTCGGCAAGGAAGCGGTATTCAACGTTAGTCTTTTACTCAGAACTTCTTTACTGAAGATGCCACACATAAACAGAACTGTACCTCGTTTTACCCGAATGTTTTATCACATATCCACAAATTAATGGCAAGTCATTTTTAAACGGGGATAGAGATGTCGCACACATTTAAAACGATAGCTGGCACAGAATGCACATTGATGCATCACGGACTTCACCACTGAACAGATTTCACTCTGCAGAGCCTTTAAGCACCTGACCAATACAGGGTTTATATCAGAGCGCCGAAGGTGTCAAGTCCGCCCTGCTGCGGGCTGCAGCGGCTAAAGTGAGCGCCAATGATTGCATAAATATGGCAAAGCTTTGTCAAAAGAGTTCATTAAACTCAGGGCCAGTTATCCCTCCTGCTCAGGTGTCACAACTGTACAACAACCACGGATTAGTACAGCTTATAAATTAAATTGCACCAAAAACAGGAAACTATCTGACACGCTGCCCCATTTAAATGCATTGATCTGTACCAGTTTATTAACGTTATTACGCTCAATCTATTTGCGTAAATAGACTGGGTTCTCTTAATAGGTGGCCTGATATAATGAAATGGCTTTAGGATTATTCCTAGGCGGTATTATCTGTTGGCACCCGCCGCGCGGTAACGTCGCCGCGGGCGGCAATCAGGAGCAGTCACGCGTGAACCATTTTGGTGCACGGCGTTCGGGCTGCAGGGCTTAAGGATAAACTGGCCCATTTTGGCTGCGCTATCAGCAAAAATTTTACCCGTCGCCCTGCAACTTCACGATAAAAATTAGCGCTCCGGGATCAGCCGGGTAAAATCTTTGCTATCAGCGTTATCTTTCGCTGCGGCACCCTGCTCTTTGCCGGCAACCGCATCGGTAAGGCGGCGCAGCATCGCGTTCTGACGCTTCTGCTCTTCCAGCAGTGCTTCCAGCAGTTGGACCTGCTGACTGGCCTTCACGCTGGCACGGTTAACGAAAAACCATACTACCAGCCCGATGACCACCAGCAACGCCACGATGCCAACAGAGACCATATCCATCGCACCATTGTTTATTTCATTCATACTTGCCTCAATACAGATTAAGAGCTGCCTCTATGCGGCCGTACCGCGCAGATGATTTTACCTGTAAGCCCGGCAATTGATAGACAGATCACAAAAAAGTCAGCATCGAATCGTCAGAAAGATCCAAAGGTTTCAGCATCCTCTTATCGATTTGTGTGGTACTAAGCGACAAGCTGTTATGCTGCTGCGGGCAGTGAGGACACCGCCTGAAAACAATAAGGGGATTACCATGAAATTTTTGCTACGTATTGTCGCGCTGCTGGTCATTATCTGGCTGGCTATGCTGCTGACTGGCTATGGCATTCTGACGGGCAGCACTAAAAACGTTGCGGGGATGGGCTTACAGTGTCAGTACCTGACCGCACGCGGCATGGTGATTGCACAGTATCTGCACACCGACAGCGGCATCATTGGGGTGACGGATTGCCCACTGCTGAAGAAAAGCAGCGAAGTCGTGGATAATTGATTGACCGGCGGGCCGGTCCACACCGGCCCGCTGATGTCAGAAGGGATAGTGGTGATAACCCATCTGTTCTGAGATATTTTTTGCCGCCAGATGCAGCATCGCCACCACCTCTTTTTTGTTCTCTTCCGAGAAGCGGATGGTCGGGAAAGAGATGCTCAGTCCGGCAATCACCATGCCAAAGCGGTCGAAAACCGGCACCGCAATACAGCGCAGCCCCTCTTCCTGCTCTTCATTATCTTCGCCAAATCCCTGGCTACGCACCTGATCCAGCACCGGCAACAGCGCTTCCTGCGTGGTAATGGTGCGTGCGGTGCTGCGGGTAAACTCAACATTCGCCAGTATCGCATCCACTTCGGCACGTTCGCGCCACGCCAAAAGCACTTTGCCAATTGCGGTGCTGTGCAGCGGGTTACGGCGCCCAATGCGCGAATACATGCGCAGGTTGTACAGGGAGTCGATTTTGTGGATGTAGACAATGCTGTCCTCTTCCAGCGCGCCAAGGTGGATAGTCTCTTTGGTCTGGCGCGAGATCTCACGCATCTGGATATCGGCACTGCGGATCAGATCGACGTTTTGCAGGGCTTTAGCACCCAGCTCGAACAGTTTTAGCGTCAGCGCATACTTCTCTGACTCCCCTTCCTGTGAAACGTAGCCGAGCGTTTTCATGGTCTGGAGAAAACGGTATACGGTGCTTTTCGACATCATCACGCGCTGCGACAGCTCGGTGATGCCATTTTCACGCTCTTCGCCCAGCGCCTGTAAAATGCCAAACACTTTCATCACTGAAGAGACGGAATCGGGCTGTTTATCTGGATCGGCACTCGCCATGACTTACCTTTTGTGTTTTATAAAAAATGGAACGCTATTTCCAGTATACGTAGCCCCTCTGCCGGGCGCAATGACGGCCACTGCGGCGTGGACACATCTGCTGATAGTTTTCAGCAATTTACATACTGGCATAATTCGTAAAAACCATTAGCATGAGACTCTTCTCCCACGTAACTATTTCAACGCTATGCACTCAACTTCAGCCAATGACGGATTGCCGCTACCCCAGCGCTACGGGGCCATACTGGCTATTGCACTCGGCATCACGGTGGCCGTGTTGGATGGCGCGATTGCCAATGTGGCGCTGCCGACCATTGCCCGTGAGCTGAATGCCAGCCCGGCAGAGTCGATCTGGATTGTTAACGCCTACCAGCTGGCCATTATTATTTCGCTGCTGACCCTCTCTTTTCTTGGCGATATGCTCGGCTACCGCCGCATCTATCAGTGGGGGCTGGTGCTGTTTAGCTGCACGTCTCTGTTCTGTGCGCTGTCGGACTCGCTCGGCATGTTGACCTTTGCCCGCGTGCTGCAGGGCTTTGGCGGAGCCGCGCTGATGAGCGTTAACACCGCTCTGATACGCATCATCTATCCGCAGCGCCATCTCGGGCGCGGCATGGGGATTAACTCGCTGATTGTGGCGGTATCCAGCGCTGCCGGGCCGACCGTTGCCGCCGCCATTCTCTCGGTGGCTTCCTGGCAGTGGCTGTTCCTGATTAACGTCCCCGTCGGCATCGCCGCGCTGCTGCTGGCGCTGCGCTATTTACCGGATAATCCGCAGAAAGCCAGCGGGCAGCGATTTGATCTGCTGAGCAGCGTGATGAATGCGTTAACCTTTGGCCTGCTTATCTCGCTGCTGAGTGGTTTTGCTCAGGGCCAGAACGGTAAACTGCTGCTGGCTGAACTGGTGGCGCTGCTGCTGGTCGGAACCCTGTTCATCCGCCGCCAGCTGCGGCTGGAATTCCCGCTGCTGCCGGTTGACCTGTTCCGCATTCCTATTTTTGCCATGTCGATTGGCACCTCCGTGTGCTCATTCTGCGCACAAATGCTGGCCATGGTCTCTCTGCCCTTCTTCCTGCAAAGCGTGCTGGGACGCAGCGAGGTGGCAACCGGCCTGCTGCTGACGCCGTGGCCGCTGGCGACGATGGTGATGGCACCCATCGCCGGGCGGCTGATTGAGCGCTTCCATGCCGGGCTGCTGGGTGCGATTGGCCTGGCGATGTTTGCCGCCGGGCTGTTTGCGCTCGCCCTGCTACCCGCCAGCCCATCAGACGTCGATATCATCTGGCGTATGATGCTGTGCGGTGCCGGATTTGGTCTGTTCCAGTCACCGAATAATCACACGATTATCTCTTCGGCGCCGCGTCACCGCAGCGGAGGGGCCAGTGGCATGCTCGGCACCGCCCGCCTGCTCGGTCAGACCAGCGGCGCGGCCCTTGTCGCCCTGATGTTCAACCTGTTTGCTAACCAGGGTACCCACTTCTCCCTGTTGCTGGCGGGCAGCTTCGCCGCTATCGCTGCGCTGGTCAGCGCCCTGCGCATCACACAGCCGGGCAATCACCGGGCATAAAAAAACCCGCCTCACGGCGGGTTTTCATTTAGCAATCAAACCTACTTCAGGTATTCGCCGCTGCGCAGCGCTTCAATGCGTTTATCCAGCGGTGGGTGCGACATAAACAGCTCGCTCAACGACTTGGATTTACCATTGATGCAGAAGGCCATCATGCTGCTGGCTTCCTGCGGCTCGTAGCTGGTTTTCAGACGTTGCAGTGCGGCAATCATCTTCTCACGTCCGGCCAGGCGAGCAGCGCCCGCATCCGCATGGAATTCACGGTGGCGTGAGAACCACATGGTAATAATGCTGGCAACAATACCAAACACCAGCTCCAGCACCATCGATACCGCGAAGTAGACCATCGGGTTACCGTTGCTGCTGCCTTCCTCGTCGCGGTTACCGGACATAAAGCCCGCTGCCAGCTGTGCCAGAATGCGCGAGATGAAGATCACGAAGGTATTCACAATCCCCTGAATCAGGGTCATGGTCACCATATCACCGTTGGCGATATGGCTGATTTCGTGAGCCAGCACCGCTTCTGCTTCATCACGGCTCATGTTCTGCAACAGACCGGTTGATACCGCCACCAGCGACGCATCGCGACGCGCACCGGTAGCAAAGGCGTTAATGTCTGGGGCATGGTAAACAGCCACCTGCGGCATGGCAATGCCCGCCTGCTGAGCCTGACGGCCCACGGTTTCCATCAGCCAGCGCTCAGTTTCGTTACGCGGCTGTTCAATCACTTCACCACCAACGGAGCGCAGTGCCATCCACTTCGACATCAGCAGTGAAACAAACGCACCGCCGAAGCCAAACAGACCCGCCATGATCATCAGGCCCATTACACTGCTTGACTGGATCCCTGTCAGGCTGAGGATCAGCCCGAAAACCACCATAACCCCGAGGTTGGTCAACAGGAAAAGAGCAATACGCATCATAAAATTAAACTTCCTCAGTTATTCCGCTTTTCGCGTACCACCATCGTAAGGTCAATACGCCGCTTTTCAAGCACTCTTAATCTTTAAGTGTTTAAAAAGACATAACTTTACACTTTATGTTACTTTTCGCGCGCAGCGCCAGGCAGGACGGACAGAATAAAAAAAGGCACAGCGATTGCTGTGCCTGTTGGGCTTATTTTGCCGCTGCCGGTGTCACTGGCGGCTGCTGTTTTTCCAGCTGCGCCAGGTCGTTGGCAATGTTCACCGTCTCATCCAGATACGGGTCCGGCTCTTTGTAATCTTTAGGCAGATCTTCCAGCTTGGTCAGCGGTTTCTTACCGTCTGCTTTCAGGCGAGCATTAATGCGTTCCAGGCGCAACGCATCATCTTCTTTGTTCTCTTTCTCGCGCTCGGCAAGATTCAGAGAGATGATATTGCGCTTGTCCTTGTTAGCATTAAAGCGGGCGATATCCTTAATGATGTACTGGAACTCAGCATCTTTAGCGATGCGATCCTGATGATCTTTAATCAGCTGTGCTTCCAGCGGCTTGAGGTCTTCGGTTTTGGTATAGGTAGCAGCAGGAACGCTATCCCACGGCAACGCGTTGTCCTCAAACTTCTCACCGGTTTCTATCGCTTCTACACCGGTAGGCATCAGCAGGTCAGGGGTCACGCCCTTACGCTGCGTGCTGCCGCCGTTGATGCGGTAGAACTTCTGAATGGTGTACTGCACCGAGCCCAGCGCCGGCCATTCAGGGCGCAGCATCTGATCGTAAATGCGGTTCAGTGAGCGGTACTGCTGTACCGTACCTTTACCGAAGGTCGGCTCACCAACAATCAGCGCGCGGCCATAATCCTGCATGGCAGCGGCGAAGATTTCAGATGCCGAAGCACTGAAGCGGTCAACCAGCACCACCAGCGGACCCTTGTAGTAAGTAATGCCGTCGTTGTCGCTGTCCTGGCGGATTTTGCCGTTGTTATCGCGAACCTGAACCACCGGGCCGCTTGGGATAAACAGACCAGAGAGCGAAACCGCCTCGGTCAGTGCCCCACCGCCGTTGGTGCGCAGGTCGATAACAATGCTGTCGACGTTCTGCTTCTGCAATTTCTGCAGCTGCACCTTCACATCGTCAGTCAGGCCAACGTAGAAACCAGGGATATCCAGCACGCCGACTTTCTGTTTGCCAACGTTGTGTACCGACATTTTGACCGCACGGTCTTCCAGACGGATCTTCTCACGCGTCAGCGTCACCGTACGGGTTTTGGTACCTTTGCCGGCAGGCAGGATTTCCAGTCGCACTTTGCTGCCCTTCGGTCCTTTGATCTGCGCGACGACATCATCCAGACGCCAGCCGATCACATCGACCATCGGTTTGCCCGGCTGACCAACGCCAACAATACGGTCGCCCACGGTAATGGTTTTGCTTTTCGCCGCCGGACCACCGGCAACCATTGAGTTGATCACCGTGTAATCATCATCCATCTGCAGCACCGCGCCAATACCTTCCAGCGACAGGCTCATTTCGGTGTTGAACTGTTCGGTGTTACGCGGGGAGAGATAATTGGTGTGCGGGTCGATTTCATGCGCGAACGCGGTCATCGCCAGCTGGAACACGTCTTCGCTGTTGCTCTGCGCCAAGCGACGTTCAGCGAACTGATAGCGCTTGGTGAGGACTTCGCGGATCTCTTTCTCATCTTTACCGGCCAGTTTCAGGCTCAGCTCGTCATACTTCACCTTGGCATCCCACAGGGCATTCAGCTCTGCGGTGCTTTTAGGCCAGGGGGACTTGCTGCGGTCGATATCGATGGTGTCGTTACCGGTAAAGTTCATCGGCTTATTCAGCACGGAAAGCGCGTACTGATAACGTTCAAAACGGCGTTTCTGCGTCAGATTATACAGATCGTAAAACGCCGAAAGCTGGCCGCTTTTTAACTCATCGCCCAGCGTGGTTTTCTTGTCCGCATATTGCGCAATGTCAGACTCCAGCAGCACATTGTGGCTGTAGTCCAGCAGGTTCAGGTAACGCTCGAAGATTTTGACCGAAAAGTCTTTATCGAGGTCAAACTGGCGGTAATGGGAACGGGTAAAGCGGGAAGTGACGCGCTCGCTGACGGTCGCGTGCTGTGCTTCCTGATGCAGCTGCGGGATCTGGTCTGCACGGGTGATGTTATCGGCCGCGAAGGCATTGCCTGCAATCAGCAGGCCCGCAATGATGGTGCGTTTAAAAAGAGTGTTCATGCCCTGATTAGCCTCCGTATCAGAACTGCAAGTGTTCTGCGCGTACTATCATTGCCAGACCGTTAGCCAGCTGTACCCGGACGCCATCTTTAGAGATTTCAAGAATGGTGGCATCCATCGCACTTTTGCCTGCGGTAACTTTAATGCTCTGGCCCACTTGCAACGCTGAGGTGTCGGTAACCGGTTTGCTACTCGACGTCTGAGTCTCTTCTTTTGCTGCGGAAGAGTTGCGTTCAGCCTGAGGACGCTCTGGCTTGCTGCGCACTTTACGTGGCTGCTCACCTTCGGCCGCAGGTTTACGAACAGGTTTACGCGGACGACGCGGTGCGGTTTCTTCACCGGCTTCACGCTTTTTCGCCTGCTGCTGTTCGCGCTGTGCCTGCACGCGCGCTTTAGCTTCTTCAAGCTGTTTGCGCGCATGTTCAACATGCTGTTCATCCAGCAGGCCACACGCATTGCCATCAAGGTCAACGCGAGTCGCACCGACCTTGATGCCGTACAGATAGCGCCAGCTGGAAGTATAAAGACGCAGTGCTGAACGAAGCTGAGTTTTACTCAGGTTCATTTCACCCTGCACGCGGTCGACTAAATCCTGAAAGATTCCGATCTTCAGTGGTCGTGCTTCGCCTTCGGCGCTAAAGCATTGTGGGAAACGCTCGGCCAGAAAGGCGATGACTTCTTTGGTGCTATTCAACTTAGGTTGATTTTCCATGAAATTTCCTGATTACAACGGGTTTGCCAATCAGCGCAGGCATGAACAGGCGACATTATAATGACCCCATCAGCAATTGCTACGTGATCCAGCGCTTTAGGTGCGTTTCATGTGAATAAATTTTTCCACATCCGATCCGGCAAGCACCTCACAAAGCCCGTCAGTCAACGCTTTCAGCCCCGCTTCATCCTCACTGTCAAAGCGGTTATATTCAACGCTGTCGATATCTAACACGCCAATAATCTGACCATTTACCACTAACGGCAGCACAATTTCCGCGTTGCTGGCAGCATCACAGGCAATATGGCCCGGGAATTCATGCACATCATCAACACGCTGAACGCTGTTTTCTGCGACCGCTGTACCGCAAACGCCGCGCCCGACAGGAATTCGCACGCAGGCGATTTTGCCCTGGAACGGGCCGAGTACCAGCGTGTTCTCTTCGGTCAGCAGATAAAAACCCGCCCAGTTAACCCCATCAAGACGTTCGTATAAAAGCGCGCTACAATTGCCCATCACCGCCAGGAAGCTGGTTTCGCCGCTGAGAAGTGCGCGCATGTCGCGATTGAGGTCGGTATAAAATTCTGCTTTTGTCATTGTTTAACCATTGTAGAAACTGAGACCAGGCCGGTAGCCACTGAGTCCGATAAAATTAAGCATTAAAAGTACAGCGGGACAAGGTGATTCATTCCGTTAGTTAATATAACCTTGGATTTATCCGAATACTGAAGCACGGCTATACTGAGTCCTGCTCTCATGGCGTTAATCAGCCTAACCTGCCCTGCACCTGCGCTGTTGGGGCCTAAGCACGATCGGGAATATGAAAATACACGCCATCAGTCATGCTCTGCCACAGGCACGTTATCAGCGATGTCCCCAATGCGATACCCTTTTTTCCTTACCAGATGTGAAATCAAGCCAGTCTGCGCACTGCCCGCGCTGCAATGCGCGCATCCTCAATGGCCGGGACTGGTCGATGACGCGACTGACCGCCATGGCGGTGACCATGCTGCTGTTGATGCCCTTCGCATTCAATGAGCCGCTGATGTCGATTCGTCTGCTCGGCACCAACATCTACGCCAGCCTGCTGGGCGGCATCATGCAGATGACCAGGGAAGGCGACGTGATTGCCGCTTCAATGGTGGCATTTTGCACCATTGGCGCCCCGCTGACGCTGGTGGTCTCTATTGGCTATCTCTATTTCGGAGACAAGCTGGGCATGAACCTGCGGCCGGTGCTGCTGATGCTGGACCGCCTGAAAGAGTGGGTGATGCTGGATATCTATCTGGTCGGCGTTGCCGTAGCGTCAATAAAGGTGCAGGACTATGCCGCCATCACTCCGGGCCTCGGTCTGGTGGCCTTTATCTCTCTGACGCTTCTCAGCCTGCTGACGCTGATTCACCTTAACGTTGAACAGCTGTGGCACCGTTTCTATCCGCAGCCTCACCCTAATGTGCCGATTGCCCAGCTGCAGGTTTGCCTGAGCTGCCACCATACCGGCGTGGCCGATGAGCGTGGCCGCTGCCCGCGCTGCCGCACGCGGCTCTATTTCCGCCGTCATTTCAGCCTGCAGAAATCCTGGGCGGCGCTGATCGCCTCGATTATTTTTCTGATCCCGGCTAATCTGCTGCCGATTTCAGTTATCTATCTCAACGGCTCTCGCCAGGATGACACCATTCTTTCTGGTATTCTCTCGCTCGCCTCGGGCAATATCCCGGTGGCTATCGTGGTGTTCGTCGCCAGTATTCTGGTGCCGTTTACCAAAGTTATCGTTCTGCTAACCCTGCTGCTCAGTATTCACTTCAAATGTGAGCAAGGGCTGAAAACCCGCATTCGCCTGCTGCGCGTGGTGCAGTGGGTGGGACGCTGGTCGATGCTCGACCTGTTCGTCATTTCATTAACGATGTCGCTGGTTAACCGCGACCAGCTTTTAGCTTTTACTATGGGACCGGCTGCCTTCTATTTCGGCTCAGCGGTCATACTCACTATTCTTGCCGTTGAGTGGCTGGATAGCCGTTTACTTTGGGATGCTCATGCAACAGGAAACGCCGACTACACCGACTAATGCACGCGTCAAAACTCGGCGAAAAATATCGCCATTCTGGCTGCTGCCCTTTATAGCTCTGCTGATTGCCGGCTGGCTTATCTGGTCAAATTACCAGGAGCGCGGCACCACGGTGACCATTGATTTCGCCACGGCGGACGGCATTGTGCCGGGCCGCACGCCGGTACGCTATCAGGGCGTTGAAGTCGGGCTGGTGCAGGGCATCAGCATGACCGACGATCTGCGTACCATTAAGATCAAGGCCAGCATTAAGAGCGATATGAAAAATGCGCTGCGGGAGGATACGCAGTTCTGGCTGGTGACGCCGAAAGCGTCGCTGGCCGGCGTTTCAGGTCTGGATGCGCTGGTGGGCGGCAACTACATCGGGATGATGCCGGGCAGCAAGGGCGAACCGCGTGAAAACTTTACCGCGCTGGATACCCAGCCCAAATACCGCCTGAACACCGGCGAAATGATGATCCACCTTCATGCCCCTGACCTCGGCGCGCTGAACAGCGGTTCACTGGTCTACTTCCGCAAGATCCCGGTGGGCCGCGTGTATGACTACAGCATCAACTCCGGTAATCAGGGTGTCACGATTGACGTGCTGATCGAGCGCCGCTTTACCAACCTGGTGAAAAAAGAGAGTCGCTTCTGGAATGTCTCCGGCGTTAAGGCCGATGTGGGTCTGAGTGGGGCTAAAGTGCAGCTGGAGAGCCTTGCCGCGCTGGTCAATGGCGCAGTGGCTTTCGATTCACCGCAGGAATCGCAGCCGGCGAAGAGCGAGGACAGCTATAACCTCTACCCTGACCTGGCGCAGAGCCAGCGCGGCGTGAAAATTTTGCTCGACCTGCCTGACGGTAAAAACCTGAAGGAAGGCAGCACCCCGCTGATGTATCAGGGTCTTGAAGTGGGTTCACTGACCAAAATGACGCTGCAGGACAACGGCAAAGTCAGCGGTGAGCTGACGCTGGATCCTTCCGTCACCGGCCTGATGCGCAGCGGAACGCGCATTGAGATGCGCAGCCCGAAAATCAGCCTGACTGACAGCAGCCTCAGCAGCCTGCTGACCGGCAATACCCTTGAGCTGATCCCCGGCGACGGCGCGCCGCAGGACCATTTCGTGGTGCTGCCAAGCAATGAGTCGCTGCTGCAGCAGCCGAATGCGCTGGAGGTCACCCTCACCGCCCCGGAAAGCTACGGCATTGACGCCGGGCAGCCCCTGATGCTGCACGGCATGCGCATCGGCCAGGTGATTAAGCGCACCCTGAACGAAAAAGGCGTCACCTTCAACGTGGCGGTGGCCGCGGACTATCGCGACCTCGTCCACGGCGACAGCAAGTTCATCATCAACAGCCGTCTCGACGTGAAGCTCGGCATTGATGGCATGGAAGTGCTGGGTGCCAGCGCCCGCGAGTGGGTGGACGGCGGTATTCGCCTCGATCCCGGCAGCAAAGGCGAAGTGAAAAAAACTTACCCACTGTATGCCAACGCGGAAAAAGCGGCTGAGGGCGTGGTCGGCGATCAACTGCCAACCACCCTCACCCTGACGGCCACCAGCCTGCCGGATATCCAGGCCGGTTCCGTAGTGCTCTACCGTAAATTCCAGGTCGGCGAAATCGTCAGCGTTACGCCGCGTGCCGATGCCTTCGACGTAAACGTGCATATCAAGCCGGAATATCGCCGGCTGCTGACCCAAAGCAGCGTGTTCTGGGCTGAAGGCGGTGCGCGCGTGCAGCTTAACGGCAGCGGTCTGACGGTGCAGGCTTCGCCGCTTAACCGCGCGCTGAAAGGGGCGATCAGCTTCGAAAATCTTACCGGCGCCGGGGTTGGCCTGACCCGCCAGGATAAACGCGTGCTGTATGATTCCGAAACCGCCGCGCGTGCGGTGGGTAGCCAGATCACCCTGCGCACCTACGACGCCAGCAAACTCTCGGCGGGTTTGCCGATCCGCTACCTTGGCATCACTATTGGTCAGCTGGAGTCGCTGGCGCTCGGCGAAGGTAACAATCAGGTGATTGCCAAAGCGGTGCTCTACCCTGAATACGTTAAAGATTTTGCCCGTCTCGGCTCGCGCTTCTCGGTCGTTTCGCCGCAGATTTCGGCGGCGGGGGTCAATCATCTGGAGACGCTGCTGCAGCCGTACATTAACGTTGACCCAGGTAAAGGGCGCCCTCAGCGCAGCTTCGAACTGCAGGAATCAACCATTACCGACGCCCGCTATCTTGATGGCCTGAATGTGGTGATGGATGCGCCGGAAGGTGGCTCACTGACGGTCGGAACCCCGGTGCTGTTCCGCGGCATCGAAGTGGGTACCGTGACCGGAACCTCTCTCGGCTCGATGGCCGACCGCGTGCAGATCACTCTGCGCATCAGCAAGAAATATCAGCATCTGGTGCGCAACAACTCGGTGTTCTGGCTGGCTTCCGGCTACAACCTCAAGTTTGGCCTGATTGGTGGCGTAGTGAAAACCGGCACCTTCCAGCAGTTTATCCAGGGCGGCATTGCCTTTGCCACGCCGCCAACGGTGCCGCTGGCGCCACAGGCGACTTCGGGTAAGCACTTCCTGTTGGAAGATGAAGAGCCGAAAGACTGGCGCAAGTGGGGAACCGCCCTGCCGCAGTAACCTCCCATTGGGCAGCCTTCGCTGCCCAATTTTTTTACCCGCCCCCCTGTGCTAAACTGCGCGCACATTTTTTCTGTGGATCCTGCCTGTGCCTCACTCTTCCCGCGTGTTTTTCCCGCAGCCTTTTCTCGACCAGATGCAGCAACTGCTGCCGGATGCGAGCGACTTCGATCGCTTTATTGCTATCAGCCAGCAGCCCCTGCGCCGCAGCCTGCGCGTTAATACGCTGAAAATCAGCGTGGATGACTTCCTGACGCTGGTTGCCCCTTACCAGTGGGCGCTGACGCCGATTCCGTGGTGCGAAGAGGGTTTCTGGATCAGCCGCGACGATGCGGACGCGCTGCCGCTGGGCAGTACGGCAGAGCACCTTGCCGGGCTGTTTTATATTCAGGAGGCCAGCTCAATGCTGCCGGTGAGCGCGCTGTTCGCCAACGGTAGCCAGCCGGAGCGCGTGATGGACGTCGCCGCCGCACCGGGTTCTAAAACCACCCAGATTGCGGCGCGCATGGCCAACAAAGGCACTATCCTCGCCAACGAATACTCCGCCAGCCGGGTGAAGGTGCTGCACGCTAACCTCAGCCGCTGCGGCGTCAGCAACAGCGCCATGACCCACTTTGACGGCCGGGTATTTGGCCCTGCATTGCCCGACTGTTTCGATGCGGTGCTGCTGGATGCCCCCTGTTCCGGTGAAGGGGTGATCCGCAAAGATCCCGATGCACTGCGCAACTGGTCGGAAGCCAGCACCGCCGACATCGCCGCAACCCAGCGCGAGCTGATCAACAGCGCGTTTCACGCGCTGAAACCCGGCGGTACGCTGGTTTACTCCACCTGCACGCTGAACCGCAGTGAGAATCAGCAGGTGGTTGAGTGGCTGCTCGCCGAGTACCCCGGCGCAGTTGAAATCGAGCCGCTCGACCAGCTGTTTGGCGGCGCGCAGCAGGCCGCCACCGCGGAAGGATTCCTGCACGTCTTCCCGCATATCTTTGACAGCGAAGGTTTCTTTGTCGCCCGCCTGCGCAAGCTGGAGAGCGTGCCGCGCCTGCCCGCTCCGGGCTATAAAGTGGGCAAGCCGCCGTTCAGCCCGCTTAACCGCAAGCAGCAGCAGGACGTGGCAGATGCCGCAGCAAAAGCCGGGTTGAACTGGAGCGATGAACTGTCGCTGTGGCAGCGTGATAAGGAGCTGTGGCTGTTCCCGCGTGCGATGGAGCCGTGGCTCGGGCGCGTGCGCTTCTCACGCATCGGCCTGAAGCTGGCGGAAACCTTCCCTAAAGGCTGGCGCTGGCAGCATGAAGCCGCGATTGCGCTGGCGGATCCTCACGCGGCAAACGCGTTTGAACTGACCAGCAGCGAAGCGGAAGAGTGGTATCGCGGGCGCGATATCTATCCTGAACGCGACCTGCCTGCTGACGAGGTGATTGTCTGCTATCAGCAGCAGGCGATTGGCATTGCCAAGAAGGTTGGCAGCCGGATTAAAAACAACTATCCGCGCGATTTAGTGCGCGACGGCAAGCTGTTCAGCATGTCATAGCCTGCGGCCTGTCATCAGGCCGCAACACTACTGCACCTGGACCAGCGTCAGCACATTACCAAACACTGCACCGGTATCGATGTAGTGTTGGTTCCAGGCATTCAGCGGCGCAGAGAGCGGCGTGTGACCAAAGTAAAAATCATCGGCACCGCGGATCCGTGCCCCCTCACCGCGCTGGGCTGCCGCAACTCGCTCGCGCCCCCACAGCAAGGCATCCGTATCGACCTCCCGCCCCCAGGCATACTCGTCCGCCGGATAGTCAGCGTGCGCGATAACCGCGACGCGCTCGGCCAGCTGCAGCTGCAGAATCAAAGGCAGTTGGTGACAACGTAACAAATCGCGTTTCACCTCCAGCACCGGTATGCCTTTCATGCGGTAAAACCAGTCGCCGCCATTGCGACGCCATATCTGACTGCCCGCCCCGCTCAGCGCATCCAGCGCCATCTGTTCATGATTGCCGCGCACGCAGCGAAACCACGGCTGGTGCAGCAGCGCCAGGCAACCTGCACTGTCGGGACCTCTGTCGATCAGGTCACCTACGCCAATGACCAGATCCCGCTGGCGATCAAAATGTCGGGCAGTTAACTGCTGCTCCAACATTTCACGACAGCCGTGGAGATCGCCAACAATGTAAATATGCCGCCAATCTTCCCCGCTTAAAAAGTGATAAAGCATCGCTGAAACCTATCTTAGCGGCACATATTGACGCCTGGTTTAGTGAATTTGCGATAAAGTATAGCCTTTCAGCCACACAGGGACTCCAGCGTCATGAATAACCGTAAGCAGTTTTATTTTACGCTGGTGCTAATTACGATTGGCAGTTTGCTGATTATTGAAGTGTTGGCGCGGATGGTACATCTGATTGTTGTCGGGTGACTGACTCAGGCAGGATCGGGGTGGCAAGGGCCTTTGCGGCCCGAGATTCGATTATTTTAACGCACGCGGATTCTTACGCAGCGATGCAGTCCAGTTAAACTCTTTTACTTCACTCTCTTTCGCCGCGGAGGGCTTACGCGGTTTCTTCGCCAGCACAACTTTGCTGCTCTCACGCACCACGCGCTCTTTCATTACCAGGCGTTTCGCCTCTTTGAGGATCTCTTTTTCCTCTTTCTTACTGGCAACATGACTCAATTTGTCCGTCAATGCTTTCACCCGCTGCTCCACCAACCCTTTCTCTTCTTCGGTAAACTGATCGATGGATATCTCTTTCTCGCTTTTCATGCAACAGGCTCCCGGCCAGTATTCAGCGCTGCGGGTATCCGCGGCGCCGGGCCACCTGACATCGTAAAGTGCTGCGTGACGATCTACAAGCAATGATGTCATTTGTTGTGCAAATTTGACTAAGGTTGCCCATTTACCCGCAAAAATGTGAAGATGTGGCGGCATAATCAGGAAAGATGTGCATTTAAGGAGTGATTAAAATGTCAGATGCCCAACTCTATAACTCATCCCCGCTGTTTCGCATTCGTGGAGAGCTAATTGCCAGCGTTGAAGATGAGCAGGGAGAAGTTTCGGTGATCGATAATAAGATTTATCGACTGATGAGCTTTGACCGGGTCTTTGAGCAAAGCAAGATGCAGAAGAGCCGCCCTGAGCTGCCGGTGCATAAATATATCAGCGCGATGCTGATGGCGGCAGCGCTCACGCCGCTGGATAAGGTTCTGCTGCTCGGGCTGGGCGGCGGCTGTCTGGTGCGCGCGCTGCATGCGCACAATCCCGCCATCGCTATTGATGTGGTCGAGCTGCGCCAGGCCGTGGTTGACGTGGCGAAGAGCTACTTCCGTTTGCCGCAGAGCGAGGATATTCGCTATCAGGTAGAGGATGCGGCACTGTTCATCGCCAACGCGGTGAAAGGCCACTACTCGCTTGTCTGTTCCGATCTCTACTCCGCCAGCGCAGCGGTTCCTCTGCAGTCGACGCGCGCCTTTTTGCGCCTCTGCGCCCAGGCCCTGCAGCCGGGGGGCTGGCTGGTGCTTAATCACCAAACGGCTCCCGATGAGGATTCTGCCTTTTCCGATGCGTTAACCTCCCTATTCAGCACCGTGCTGTACTGCTCGACTCCCAGCGGAAATGTGGTGATTTATGCCAGCCGAGAGCACTGTGCATCGCCATTGTCTGAGCTGCGCGATCGGTTGAAGAAAAGTGGCGTGCTGTTTCAGAGTGACTTTTCCCTGCTGGCACAAAAGGTCAACCGCTGGCCAGGTACCAGACCGTAACGGATCTTTTGGTTTTATCAGGCGCACGTTATTGCCGTTAACCCGCACGTAGTCTACTTTTAGCGCGTAACCAGATAGCATTTTAATAACAGAGACCAATCAATGATCATTAAGGGCTTAAGTAAGGGATTTTTCATCTTCATACTGGCGATCACCACGTTCGCTTTTTTACACATTTTGGGACCCTATTTCTCCGCCATTCTGTGGGCCGCCATCCTGGCGATTATCTTCCACCCGCTGAAAACGAAAATCAGGAAGCATTTGGGTGACCGTAACGGCGTCGCTTCACTGATTTCAATGTTAATTATCTGCCTGATAGTCTTCATTCCGCTGGCCATCGTCGCCTCTTCGCTGGCGTTAGAATTCAATGCGTTATACAACCGCATCCAAACCAACCAGAGTGAACTGACCTCCGCTGCTGCCGGGGTGATCAACCATCTTCCCAACTGGCTGCGTCACTTCCTTGCCGAAAACAATCTGAACGATGCCGGTGCTATTCAGGAAAAACTCTCCGGCGTGGCGATGAAAGGCGGGCAGTTCTTTGCGGGTAGCCTGATGATGATCGGCAAAAGCACCTTCAGCTTTACCGTTGGCTTCGGCATCATGATGTACCTGCTGTTCTTCCTGCTGAAGGATGGTGCTTACCTGGTCAGCCTGGCGCTGGACGCGATCCCACTTTCACAGTACGTAAAGCAGCATCTTTTTGTGAAGTTTGCCGCCGTATCTCGCGCCACGGTAAAAGGTACGGTTGTGGTTGCCGCCGTACAGGGTGCGCTCGGCGGTATCGCCTTCTTCTTTGCCGGGATTCAGGGCAGTATTTTGTGGGGCTCGCTGATGGCCTTCCTGTCGATTATTCCGGCGGTAGGCTCCGCTATTATCTGGCTGCCGGTAGTGCTGTACTTCTTCTTTACCGGTGCAATCGTTAAAGGGGTGATCCTGACCTTCTTCTTCGTGGTGGTGATTGGCCTTATTGATAATATTCTGCGCCCGCTGCTGGTCGGCAAAGATACCAAGATGCCGGACTATCTGATCCTGATCACCACGCTGGGTGGTATGGAGATTTACGGTATTAACGGCTTTGTTATCGGTCCGCTGATCGCCGCGCTGTTTATCTCCTGCTGGAATCTGCTTTCAGGCCGCGACCATCGGGGTAATACCGACGAAATCGATCGCGACTTTATGGAAGAGGGTCAAAACCATCCGGAAAAAGAGAGCGAATAACAAGTAACGGGGCTGATAAGGCCCCGTTTTTTTATTTCGCTTTATCGCTGCCGGTTTAAGAGCCGCCACGCAATTTCTATTTTTTAACTCAGATCAATTAAGCAAGCGGATATATTTTATCGGCGGGTGCTTAAGGCTTGCGGATCCACATCATGAAGGTAACCGGCGGGGAGTGTTCCCGCCAATCTACTTTTGGGCTATTAGCACTTAGGCCCCCTTCTTTGCTGCCCAGTTTGAATAGAGCATCACGGCGGCCCCCACCAGCAGCATGACTATAGCCGTTGGGAACATCTTCTCATTCGTCCCCCCCAATCCGCCTGCCCCCAGAAAGTACACTGCCGCGAAGAGCGCTTTAACGGCTTTCAATACATTATTTTGCTGCTTCATACAGATGCTGCGAACCGCCCATGCACCCAAAATTAACCCCATAAAACCTAACACTGTTCCCATTGCACGAACCTTATAAGGTTAATTAAATAACCTGTTTACGTTAATTTCACAGGTAATATTACCTGCCATATTTACGAGGCGCTACGCAAATTTGTTTGATGAATGAGATTAATTAGCCAGACGGGAGTATTTTATCGGCGGGTGCTTGAGGCTTTCTGCCTTAAGCATGTTGCAGACGGCAGAAAGAGAAAAGCCCCACTTTGACTCTTAATCAAAATGAGGCCATCTCTAATGCTCCACAACATTAGGTTAGCTTCTTGCGTGCCGAAAGGCAAGGAGACGCAACCATGAAGCAGCAACGGGTGATTACGGTCACCGCTCTGATTATCATCGCGGCTATTGCGGTCGTGCTGGTCAGCAGGAAAGACCTCTGTGAGGTACGCATCCGAACCGACCATACGGAGGTTGCCGTCTTTATGGCTTACGAATCCAAATCGTGATGGCAACCGGCGGGGAGCAATCCCCGCCACTTTGTTGTTGGGCTGTTAGCGCTTAAGCACCCTTCTCATTTCAGGATGGTTTTGAGGTCTAAAAATTAAAGTCATATCTGGACAAGCTCTTATCAGAGTGAAAGCCATAATAACTGAGGATCCGTAACCCGAATTTAATTTACTGTTTCATGCCAAATGGGTCGCAACATACATCTTACCTGGCTGAAGGACATTGTCAGTATAAGCCCGCTTAATTGAACGCCACTACCGTTCATTGCGCCATCAGATGGGGATGGGGTATAGCAAATGCGCTCAGATAAAAAAAAAGACCGAAGACGATTCCTGTCTTCGGTCCAGGGAAATGGCTCTTTTCAGAGCCGTGCGCTAAAAGTTGGCATTTATGCAGGCGGTTACGCCTTGCACTTTAAAAGATAGACCACAAGCGGGGGATTTCCAGCCAGTTGTCAACAGCCCGCTAACTGATTGTTAGCGCTGTGATCCCGGCTGCATATAACCAGAGGGTTTTGCTGCGCGGCAAGAGTTAACCGCTGAGACATTCAGGCTGGCGTACCGCGATGGGTGCGCCAGCGCTGAGGATCAGTGACAGAGTTTCTCGGCGCGGGTGATGATCGGTGCCAGGCTCTTCTTCTCGCCGGGATGAGTGGGATCGTCAGCCAGAATCTTGTCGATGGGGAACCCTTTCGACTGCCCTGATTTCACCTTCGCTTCGGCCTCGGCATTAAGCGGGTACTGCACCAGCGTGCCGTCATTGATGGCGAACAGCACGTTGCCCTTTTCGCAGCTCAGCATGATCTCTTCGCGGGTAAACGGCCAGTTGTCTTTACCCATCTCAAAGCGGCTCACGGTTTCAATTCCGGCCATTGCGCTGCTGCTGACGCCCAGTGCTACGAATAACAGTGCCAACTTTTTCATCTCTATACCTCAAACAATAAAACTTAATCTGCCATGTGAATAATCGGGCTTATGCCGGCTCCAGCGTGGCAAACACGCTGACCGTCAGCACGACCGCCGCAGCCAGCGCTATCTCAGCCAGCGTGGTGGTCATAAAATGTTGCTGCGCCCCCTCTCCGCTGCGCTGAAAGCGCGGCACCAGCCAGTAGCGGTTAAACAGGGCGATGGCTATCATCGCTGCCACCAGCAGGGTTTTTAACAGCAGCAGCTGGCTGTAGAGGCGGAAACTGCCGGGCGGCCAGCCAAGGATCAGCAGCGCGTTGACAACTCCGCTCAGCAGCACCAGCGCAACCGCCAGATGGCCGTAGCGCGAGAAGCGCATCATGGTACGAATCGCTTGATACTGCGGCTTGTCCTGGCGCGCTAAGCGCATCAGCAGCAGCACCGGCACCAGGCCTCCCGCCCAGAATGCGGCAGCGATCAGATGCACCATCTGGTTAGTGCGCTGCAGCACGCCCATCCAGCCCTCAAGCATTGCCGCGTGGCCAACAAAAGCCAGGCCGGCGAGCTGTGCCAGCGCCAGCAGCAACAGTGCCCACTGGCGCGCACTGCCCCGCAGCCAAAGCGCGATGCAGCCCAGCAGTGCGCAGGCTAACTGGCCCTGCCAGACCAGGCCGAACCGGGTTTGCAGCACGGCAAGCCAGGTTTCCCCATCGAGGATATCCTGCCAGCCATCGCCCATTTGCCCGGTCTGCGCGGCCAGCAGCAGCAGCGCGCTCACTAACGTCAGCCAGCTGGCGGTGCGCATCAGCGGCATCAGCCGCTGGCTGAGTTCCTGCCGATAGTGCACCGGGGCCAGCACAACCGTCATGGCACCCGCCCCCGCCAGCGACATTAACGCGCTGAAGTGCACAAAACGGCACAGGATGTAGACGCCAGCCAGGGAGATCATTACGGCACGCTAAAGGTGTAGTTCCCTTTTGTCTTGTGACCATCCACTGACAATACGTGCCAGCTGACCTTGTACTCCTCACCCCTTTTCAGCGGCTGCTTAAACTGCACGCGCAGGGTGTCGCGCTGGCCTGGAACGCGTTTCGCCTTTAGCTGCGGCAGCGGCGAGTTATCCATATGGGTCACGACGATGCCGCTAAACGCCGGCTCGACATTTTCAGTAAACTGGATGGTCAGGGCATTAGGATATTGACTGCCTGCCGGATTTAACGAGGTGTATTCACTTTTAAGATGTGCGTAAGCAGAAGCCTGCTGGGCAAAAAGAGCGGCAATAAGCAAGCCGGAGATCCTGAAGAAGTTACGCATGAATCGTAATTATCCTTAACAATGCGCAGCGCCTTGCTGCCTGAGGCCGAAAGAATACCCCGCTTAAAAAGCAGTGTCGAGGTGATAGCGGCTATCAATCCACGCTGAAACTTGCTAATCCGTGCCTTCTGCATTACTTTCTGCCACAAACCATCGGGGGAAAATCATGAGTTACAATCTGGCCACGCTGCCGCAGGATGAGAAAGACAAGGTTAACGTTGAGATGGCCGCCGCGGGCGTGGCGTTTAAAGAGCGTTATAACATGCCGGTGATTGCCGAAATGGTGGAGCGCGAGCAGCCAGAAGCGCTGCGTGACTGGTTTCGCCAGCGTCTGATGCATTATCGCCAGGCCTCACTTTCACTCTCCCGCCTGCCCTGGGAACCTAAGCAAAAATAGCGGCTTGCGTTTTGCTCCCGCTTCGGTTGAGATAAGACACCTACTTTCTCTTACCGGGGGAGCACCATGTCCAGTTGGACTATCGCTGCAGCACAGTCAGGTTCACGTCCAGGGGATATTGCCTGTAACCTTCAGCACCACCTCGAATTTGTCCGCTACGCCGCTGTACACCATGTTGACCTGCTGATGTTTCCTGAACTCTCCCTGACGGGGTATGAGCTGCCGCTGATGGCAAAACTGGCGATGGCCACTGACGATCCGCGTCTGCAAGCTTTCGCCGATGCCGCGCAGGAGCATCAGATGGGGATTAGCATCGGCCTGCCGCTGCAAAGTGGTGACAACGTGCGCCTCTCGGCACTCACCTTTCTGCCGGACGGCACCCGTCTCGCCTACAGTAAACGCAATCTCTTTGGCCCGGAGCAGCAGATATTCACCCGGGGTGAAGCCCTGCCGCTGTTTGGCTATCAGCATCACCATGTCGCCATCGCCATCTGCGCAGATATCAGCGTGGAGGAGTATGCCCGTGATGCCGCTCATCGCGGTGCCGATCTCTATGCCACCAGCGTACTGGTGTCAGAGAACGGCTACGAGAGTGATTGCGGGTACCTTGCCCGCTGGTCGCGCGATTATAAAATGGCAATCGTTATGGCCAACCATGCATGGCCGAGCGGGGGTTATATCTGCGCCGGGAAAAGCGCTTTCTGGGATCAGAGCGGTCGCCAGGTGGTGCGTGGCGGCGAGGGTGAGCAGCTGATTGTTGCCCGGCGCAACGCCAGCCATTGGCAGGGAGAGGCACATCCGTTACCCTGCCCGTCAAATCTGTAAACGGGAGAAGTTATGTTACGCGTGATAGACACTGAAACCTGCGGGCTGCAGGGTGGCATCGTCGAAGTGGCATCTGTCGATGTGGTGGATGGTCAGATCGTCAATCCGATGAGCGACCTGATCTCCCCCGACCGCCCTATCAGCCACCAGGCGATGGCGATCCACAGAATTACCTCAGCGATGGTGCACGGCAAGCCGACCATCGAGCAGGCTATCGGGCGCTATCACGGCAGCAGCCATTACGTGGCGCATAACGCCAGCTTTGACCGCCGTATGCTGCCGGAGATGCACGGTGAGTGGATCTGCACCATGACGCTGTCTCGGCGCCTGTGGCCTGGCCTGAAATACAGTAACCAGGCGCTGCGCGAGACGCTGCAGCTGGACGTCGAGCCACCTGCCGATCTGCACGCCCACCGCGCGCTGTACGACTGCTACGTCACGGCCGCTTTACTGATCCGCATTATGTCGTTTAGCGGCTGGGATGCCGCCGAGATGGTGCGCCGTATGCAGGTGCAGGGCTCGGTAAATACCTTCCCGTTCGGCAAATATCGCGGGCAGAAAGTGGATGATGTGGCGAAGAAAGATCCGGGATATTTAAAATGGATGCTTAAAAATATCACGGATCTGAAGCCCGACTTACGCAGTGCTATGCAGCGGGCGCTGAGCGCGGTTGATTAAGCGTTCTGACCGGGCAGCAGTCCGGTCGCCAGCGCGATAAGAAACGCATATTCCAGCGCCACGCCTTCATAGGCTTTGAAACGCCCTGACTTGCCGCCGTGACCGGAATCCATATCGGTGTCCAGCAACAGCAGGTTGTCATCGGTCTTCAGCTCGCGCAGTTTTGCCACCCATTTTGCCGGTTCCCAGTACTGCACCTGGGAGTCATGCAGTCCGGTGGTCACCAGCAGGTGCGGATAGGCCTGCGCGCTGACGTTGTCATACGGGCTGTACTGTTTGATGTAGTGGTAATACTTTTCGTCGTTGGGATTGCCCCACTCGTCATACTCACCGGTGGTCAGCGGGATCGTCTCATCCAGCATGGTGGTGACGACGTCAACGAACGGCACCTGCGCGACAACACCGTGGAAACGCTCAGGCACCCTATTGATGACGCTCCCCATCAGCAGGCCTCCGGCGCTTCCGCCCATGGCGTACAGTTTTGCCGGGTCGCCGTAACGTTTTTCCACCAGCGCATTAGTGATGTCGATAAAGTCGTGGAAAGTGTTGAGCTTATTCAGCAGACGCCCATCGTCGTACCACTGCTGGCCCATTTCCCCCCCGCCGCGAATGTGCGTCAGGGCAAAGACAAAACCACGGTCAAGCAGGCTGAGACGGCTGGCGCTGAAGTCGGCATCCATGCTGCTGCCGTAGGAACCATAGCCATACACTAACAGTGGATTGCTGCCCGGCGTAAAGCTGTCCTTGCGGTAAACCAGCGAAACCGGTACTTCAACGCCGTCACGCACGCTAATCCACAGACGCTCACTAAGGTACTGCCCGGCATCAAACCCCTTCACTTCGGTCTGCTTCAGCACTTCGCGCTCGCCGCTGTCGAGATCCAGCTCAAACAGCGTATCGGGCGTGGTCATCGAGGAATATCCGTAGCGCAGCTTGCTGCTGTCCGGGCTGGGGTTGTAGCCAATCCAGGTGACGTAGGCCGGGTCATCGAAAGCAATTGCGCTGCTCTCCCCGCTCTGCCAGTTGATCTGCCGCAGGCTGGTCAACCCACGCTGGCGCTCCTCCACCACCAGCCAGTCGCGAAACAGCGCGTAACCCTCCAGCACGATATTGTCACGCGGGGCAATCAGCGCCTGCCAGTGCTGCTCGTCGCAATGCTCACTGCAGTATAAACCGAAGTTTTTGCCATCGCGGTTGGAACGCACATAGAACTGTTGCTGGTAGTGATCCACGCTGTATTCGTGATCCTTGCGGCGCGGGCAGAAAACCTGCGGCTGTGCATCCGGCTGCTCAGCATCCAGCAGCAGGATCTCACTGGTGGTGCTGCTGCCAAGCGCAATCGCCACAAACTGCTCAGAGGTGGTTTTATAGACGCTGACGTAGAACGTATCGTCCTGTTCCTCATACACCAGCTGGTCCTGCGACTGCGGCGTCCCAAGCGTATGGCGCCAGACCTGATAAGGCAGCAGCGTCTTTTTGTCTTTCAATACGTAGTAGAGCGTGCGCGAGTCGGCCGCCCACGTCATGCTGGAGGCCACGCCTTCCAGCACCTCCGGATACCACTCCCCGCTGCGTAAATTGCGCAGACGGATGCCGTACACCCGGCGCGAGAGGAAATCTTCCGCCACCGCCATCACCTGGTTATCCGGACTGATCGCCACGCCGCCTAAGGTATAGAACTCGCTGTCGGCGGCACGCTCGTTGCCGTCCAGCAGCGTATCCCAGACGTCCGGGGTTGCGGTCTCAACAGGCTGGCGGGTATAGAGGGTGTACTCATTGCCCTCTTCATAGCGGCTCTGATAGCGGTAGCCTTTTTTCACGTAAGGCACCGAGTGGTCGCGCTGGGGGATGCGCTCGACAATCTCCTTCAGCAGCTGTTCCTGCAGCGCCTGCTGCGGCTGTAATGCCGCTTTACAGTAATCATTTTCAGCGCGCAGGTACGCCAGCACCTGCGGGTTCTCACGCTCATCGTCGCGCAGCCAGTAGTAGTTATCGGTGCGCGTATCGCCGTGCAGCGACATCACATGAGGGATTTTTTGTGCTTCAGGAGGTGTCATATTATCTTCGCGGTTGCTGTGCCTGTCTGTAAGGTTGGCAGCAACCCGGCTGATTGCCAAGGGGTTATGGCAAACAATCTGGCAATCAGCGCGGGGGGATGACCCGAAAGGCGATAACTTCACCGCCTTCAGGTTCAGGCGGGAAGTTTTTGTTTCTCGGCGCGGATATCCGTTTCAATCGACTGCCGCACGTCGGCGGGAATTTTCAACGCATCGCCCAGCGCCTGCAGGTAGCTGCGCTCCATAAAGTGGTCGACGTCGATCACCAGATTGCTGAGGAAATAGACCTCCAGCGCTTCCTCTTCATTTTTCACATCCGCAGCCAGCGTATTCGGGTCCAGTGGGCGGTCGATGGCGCGCTGAACAATCTGCTCGGCCTGCGTACCCAATCCCGACTGGTGAATATGCTGATCGATGGCTTTGCGCTCTTCTGCATCAATATGCCCATCGCTTTTTGCAGCGAACACCAGTGCTTCAATCAGTCGTTCTGCGCGGCGATCGACCGGCGTACTCTGCTGGCCAAACTGCGGCTCATCCTGGTGCGTTTCGCTGACGCGCTGCTTATATTTATTCCACAGCACGGCACCTGCTGCGGCGCTACCGCCGATGATTAGCGCATTTTTACCGTATTTTGCCAGCAATCCGCGCGATGACTTACTGGCAATCAGTAATCCAGCCAGCCCGCCGAGCGCCCCGGGCGCCAGCATTTTGCTCAGGCCTTCACCCCCGGAGGATTTACCCGCTTTGCCCAATACCGTCTGAATCTGTTGCAGCCAGTTACTCATACTCACTCCTTCATTGCCATAAAACACCACAATAGGTGACCCCGCGTCAGGAAACGTCAAAGCATGAAAAGGCGCTAAAATTTTCACGGTTTGTTACCGATCCCCTGCTGGTGGAGACGGTAATTTGTTCCTATTTTAAAAGGTCAGGGGAAAACAGCTTAAGGAGCCACATGAGATTTTCAACCAACCCACTCTTTATCAATACCGTACTGTTAGGGGGCAACCCGCAGCAGAAGCTTGAAGCTGCTGCCCAGGCAGGTTTCGCTCAGGTTGAATTGTGGCAGCAGGATGTTGAGGCAGCAGAAGGCGGCGCGGAAAGTCTGACGGCGTTATGCCGCTCGCTGGCGATCGGGCTTACCGATTATCAGGTTCTGCTGGACTTCGACGGCGCGCCGGACGATCTGCGCGACAGCAAGCGCCAGGAAGCCCTGCGCATGATGGCCACGGCACAGCAGCTGGGGGCTTCTACCCTTCTGGTTCCCGCCTCAACCCATGCGCGCTGCCAGGCGGAACGGGTGGAGGACGATCTGCGCTGGCTGGTGGCGCAGGCCGACGGGCGGGGACTGCGCGTGGCGTATGAAGCGATGGCCTGGAGCCAGCAGATCAATAACACCGCCGACGCCTGGCAGCTGGTAAAGCGCATTGATGCGCCCAATCTGGGGCTGGTGGTTGATGCCTTTCATATCTTTGTGCGCCAGCGCAGCGTTGAAGATTTGGCGGGGATTCCGGCGGACAAAATCTATCTGGTGCAGCTCTCGGACCTCGACAAACAGCCGGAGGCTGGCAGGCTGGTCGATATCGCCCGTCATCAGCGCCTGCTACCGGGTGAGGGTCATTATCCGCTGGAGGATTTACTCGGGCATTTGCAGAAGATTGACTACCGCGGGCCAATAGGCCTGGAGGTGTTTAACGATCGGCGCAAGGCGGCCGATGCGTTTGCTACGGCAGCAGCGGCGATGAGCGCCCTGCGCAGCGTACTGTAGGGTTGAAGCATGCGTCCCCAGGGTCAGGCATGCCTGACCCCTACAGGGCAGGTTAAACCGCGCGCAGTTTGCCTTCGGCGGCGTCTTCACTGCCGTCGGCCGCGCTGCTCTCTTCCGGCAGCTTGCCGGTGCGCAGGATCTGCTGCAGCGCGTCTTTATTTTCGGCCAGGTAGAGGCCCAGCGCCTCGCCCTGCTGCTCGTCGATCTCCAGCGGGCTGGCGGCCAGCCAGTCTGAGAACACTTCCGCCATGTCGAGCATCTTGTCGTAGGCATCGGCTTCTTTCTTGCTGGCAAATGTCATCTTTTCCTCACCTTTTCTGACGACAACGTATTTGATTTCAACAGCCATGATTTTCGTCCCGTTTAACTGTATTTTTGTACAGTATAACAGCGGCGCTTTTTTGACTCAAGCGCAAACTGCCGGATGAATACGCAAACGTTTTCGTTTATACTGCGCGCGTTTTTTTAATCCATTCAGGTAGAGATTATGACGACTCTTGGAACCGCGCTGCGTCCTGCAGCAACCCGCGTAATGCTGTTAGGATCTGGTGAACTGGGCAAAGAGGTGGCGCTGGAGTGCCAGCGTCTGGGCGTGGAAGTTATCGCCGTTGACCGCTACGCCGATGCCCCGGCCATGCACGTTGCGCACCGCAGTCATGTTATCAACATGCTGGATGGCGCCGCGCTGGCTGCGCTGGTCGCCCAGGAGAAGCCGGACTTCGTGGTGCCGGAAATCGAAGCGATTGCCACCGATATGCTGATCGAGCTGGAAAAACAGGGCCAGCACGTGGTGCCCACCGCCCGCGCGGCTAAGCTGACAATGAATCGCGAAGGTATTCGCCGCCTGGCGGCAGCAGAGCTGGCGCTGCCAACCTCTACCTACCAGTTCGCCGACAGCCGTGAAGCGTTTCTCGCTGCGGCTGATGAGATTGGCTTCCCGTGCATCGTCAAGCCGGTTATGAGCTCATCCGGCAAGGGCCAGAGCTTTATTCGTTCAGCCTCGCAGCTGGACGCCGCCTGGGAATATGCCCAGCAGGGTGGCCGTGCTGGCGCAGGCCGCGTGATCGTTGAAGGCGTGGTGAAGTTTGATTTTGAAATTACCCTGCTGACCATTAATGCGGTCGACGGCATCCACTTCTGTGCGCCTATCGGCCACCGTCAGGAAGATGGCGACTACCGCGAATCCTGGCAGCCGCAGCAGATGAGCGAACTGGCCCTGCAGCGCGCACAGGATATTGCGCAGAAAGTAGTTACTGCCCTTGGCGGTCGCGGCCTGTTTGGCGTGGAGCTGTTTGTCTGCGGTGATGAAGTGGTGTTTAGCGAAGTCTCGCCGCGACCGCACGATACCGGGATGGTCACGCTGATTTCGCAGGATGTTTCCGAGTTCGCGCTGCACGTGCGTGCCTTCCTCGGCCTGCCCGTTGGCGGCATTCGTCAGTACGGTCCGGCGGCATCGGCGGTGATCCTGCCGGAGCTGGAGAGCAGTAACGTCCAGTTTGGCAATCTGTCAGCCGCACTCGGGGCGGGTTTACAGCTGCGCCTGTTCGGCAAGCCGGAAATTCAGGGTAAGCGTCGCCTGGGCGTAGCGCTGGCCACCGGTCATGATATTGATGATGCGGTACAGCGTGCCATCGCTGCGGCGGCTCAGGTTAAAGTCAGCGGGTAACTGGCAGGCAGTAAATACTCAGGGCGCTGATATCAGCGCCCTTTTTCATTTCTGCGCGCTTAACGTGCGCCCGCCACCGCTTCGCGCGCCAGCTGGGTAATACGCTCATAATCCCCTGCCTCCAGCGCGTCGGCGGGCACCAGCCAGGAACCACCGATGCAGAGCACGCTTTTCAGCGCCAGATAGTCGCGATAGTTTGCCGGAGAGATCCCGCCCGTCGGGCAGAAACGCACCTGCGGGAACGGGCCGCCAATCGCCTGCAGGGCTTTCACCCCGCCGTTAGCTTCAGCCGGGAAGAACTTAAATTCGCGCAGGCCATAATCAAGACCGGTCATCAGCTCGGACACGGTGCTGATGCCGGGGATCAGCGGCACAGAGCCGGCAACGGCCGCCTTCAGCAGCGGTTCAGTCAGCCCCGGGCTGATAATAAACTGCGCGCCAGCATCGGTCACTTCCTGCAGCTGCTGTGCGTTTAACACCGTGCCAGCGCCGACAATCGCCTCCGGCACTTCACGCACCATCGCTTTCAGGGCATCCATCGCACAGGGAGTACGCAGCGTCACTTCCAGCACGCGCACGCCGCCCGCCACCAGCGCTTTCGCCATCGGTACCGCGTGCTCCAGCTTGTTGACTACAATAACCGGAACGACCGGGCCGGTGGTGAGGATCTGTTCTGCGCTTGTTTTCCAGTGACTCATCTGTGACCTTCTCCTGTCTGGCCTGCCTTCCGTCCTGGCGGATCGTTGCAGGCAAAAGTGACGCCTACAGCGTCAGGAATATGATTGCGAGCTCTACCATACAGGAGAAAGCCCGCAGGCGTCTATGCCACCTGATCATTTTCAAAATAGAGGTTCATTTTTAATGAATCTGGATTTTGACCATAAAAAAACCCGCCGCAGCGGGTTTTACTTTTTCAGGCAGGAACTACTCGAATTCATTCCATGAGCGACCATCGCGGGTGATCATCGCAACGGAAGCCACCGGCCCCCAGGTACCCGCCTGATAAGGCTTAGGCGCTTCTTTATCAGCAGACCAGGCATCCATAATGGAGTCGACCCACTTCCACGCCTCTTCCACTTCATCACGGCGCACGAACAGTGCCTGAATACCGCGCATGGTTTCCAGCAGCAGGCGCTCATAGGCATCTGCCAGGTGCGACTGATTGAAGGTCTCTGAGAAGCTCAGATCCAGCTTGGTGGTCTGCAGGTTGTGCTTGTGGTCGAGGCCCGGCACTTTGTTCAGGATCTGAATATCCATGCCTTCATCCGGCTGCAGACGGATAGTCAGTTTGTTCTGCGGCAGCTCCTGCCAGGTATCTTTGAACAGGTTCAGCGCCGGATTCTTGAAGTAGACCACCACTTCGGAACATTTGGTCGGCAGACGCTTGCCGGTACGCAGGTAGAACGGCACGCCCGCCCAGCGCCAGTCATCGATATCCACGCGGATAGAGACGAAGCTTTCAGTGGTGCTGGTTTTGTTCGCCCCCTCTTCTTCCAGGTAGCCAGGCACTTTTTTGCCCTGCACAAATCCGGAAGTGTACTGACCCCGCACGGTTTTTTCGCGCACGTTGGTGTGGTCAATACGGCGCAGGGAGCGCAGCACTTTCACCTTTTCATCGCGGATACGGTCGGCAGAGAGGTCCGCCGGCGGTGACATCGCCACCATGGTCAGAACCTGCAGCAGGTGGTTCTGGATCATATCGCGCATCTGGCCAGCCTGGTCAAAGTAACCCCAGCGGCCTTCGATTCCCACTTCTTCAGCCACGGTAATCTGCACGTGGTCGATGGTGCGGTTATCCCAGTTGGAGGCAAACAGCGAGTTAGCAAAACGCAGCGCCAGCAGGTTAAGCACCGTCTCTTTACCGAGGTAGTGGTCGATACGGAAAACCTGGCTCTCGTCGAAGTATTCGCCGACCTGGTCGTTAATTTCCTGCGAGGTCGCCAGCGAAGTACCCAGCGGTTTTTCCATCACTACGCGCGCCGGGTGCGCATTCAGCTTGGCAGTACCCAGCCCTTTACAGATCGCGCCGAAAGTGCTTGGCGGCATGGCGAAATAGTTGATGGTGACGCGTTTTTTCTGGTCCAGCATCTTGCCGAGGCGTGGGAAATGACCGCTGTCGTTCACATCAAGGTTGCAGAAATCGAGGCGGTTGCTGAGCTTATCCCACAGCGCTTCGTCGATTTTCTCCTTCATGAAGGTTTCCAGCGCTTCACGCACCACTTTGGTATAGGCTGCTTTATCCCACTCAGCGCGGCCAACGCCGATGATGCGGGAGTCCTCATGGATCTGACCGGCTTTTTCTAATTGGTACAGAGAGGGCAACAGTTTCCGGCGTGCAAGGTCGCCTTTGGCACCGAAAATTACCAGATCGCATGCCTGGGCTGTTTGTGTAACCGCCATTTCATTCTCCTCGTTGCAGGATTAGCCTGTCCCTAAAATTCCGTAGTCAGACAGACTCTTATTGTAATTTTGTTTCAATACAATGTACTGCTTTTGCCCGGTCCGCGTAAACCAGCCGGACGCACTGAGGCACAATGTATTCAACCAATGCCTAATTTAGTGACAAACCACCGGGGGTGGCACTCAGTTTGTGCGTAATTTTTCGACATTTTTGTTACTGTTATTACAGTTGTGAAAATCAGACACAGCTCAAACTCTGGCAAAAAATGTAAAGTATTGTCGTTATGCTACTGCCACCCGGCCTGTAGCGCATTGTATATTCTCTACAAAATGACATCGATTTCTCCTTTGATTGAAATCGTCAGAATGTATGAGCGGGTAGCAATATGAATATGCTGGAAAAAATTCAGTTACAGCTGGAAAATCTGAGCAAATCCGAACGCAAGGTTGCGGAAGTGATCCTCGCCTCCCCGACCACCGCGATGCACTCCAGCATTGCGCTGCTGGCGCGTGCTGCCGGCGTCAGTGAACCGACGGTTAACCGCTTCTGCCATCGGCTGGATGCCAACGGCTTTCCAGATTTTAAGCTCCAGCTGGCTCAAAGCCTGGCAAACGGCACGCCCTATGTCAGCCGTAACGTTGAACAGGATGACAGCGTCGAGTCCTATTCCGGCAAAATTTTCGAATCGGCGATGGCCGGTCTCGACCGGGTAAAACAGAGTCTGGACGTTAATGCCGTTAACCGCGCGGTCGATCTGCTTACCCAGTCGAAGAAAATCGCCTTTTTTGGCCTCGGCGCCTCCGCCGCTGTCGCGCACGATGCGATGAATAAATTTTTTCGCTTCAATGTCCCCGTTATCTATTCAGATGATATTGTGATGCAGCGCATGAGCTGTATCAACAGCGGTGAAGGCGATGTGATGGTGCTGATCTCCCATACCGGGCGCACCAAAAGTATGGTCGAACTGGCAATGCTGGCCCGTGAAAATGATGCCACCGTGCTGGCTATCACCTCTCCCGGCTCGCCACTTGCCCGCGAGGCCACACTGGCTCTGACGCTGGACGTTCCCGAAGACACCGATATCTATATGCCAATGGTTTCCAGACTGGCGCAGCTCACCCTGATTGACGTTCTGGCGACCGGTTTCACCCTGCGGCGCGGGGCGAAATTTCGCGATAACCTGAAGCGGGTGAAAGAAGCCCTCAAGGATTCACGCTTCGAGAAAGAGAGCCTGATTTCTGCTCTGACGCGCCAGTAATTAACCGTTTTTTAATCAGTAACGACGGTAAAGGGTCGAATTCATCTGGCCCATATCATATAACTAGAGATACAGCCTAAGTAGTGCTTGCTCCCGCAACACCACACTCAAAGTCAACGGAGTTATACATGTCAAGACGTCTCAGAAGAACCAAGATCGTAACCACTTTGGGGCCCGCCACCGATCGCGATAACAACCTTGAAAAAGTCATCGCGGCGGGCGCTAATGTCGTTCGTCTGAACTTCTCACATGGCACAGCAGAAGATCACCAGATGCGTGCAGATAAAGTGCGTGAAATTGCGGCTAAGCTGGGGCGGCATGTGGCGATTCTGGGCGATCTTCAGGGCCCTAAAATTCGTGTTTCAACCTTCAAAGAGGGCAAAGTGTTCCTGAATATCGGCGAACGCTTCCTGCTGGATGCCAGCCTCGGCAAAGGCGAAGGCGACCGTGAGAAAGTTGGTATTGACTATAAAGGCCTGCCTGCTGATGTAGTTCCGGGCGATATCCTGCTGCTGGATGATGGTCGCGTGCAGCTGAAGGTGCTGGAAGTTCAGGGCATGAAGGTGTTTACCGAAGTGACCGTTGGTGGCCCGCTTTCTAACAATAAAGGCATCAACAAGCTCGGCGGTGGCCTGTCGGCCGAAGCGCTGACGGAAAAAGATAAGGCTGACATCCTGACCGCCGCCAAAATCGGCGTTGATTACCTCGCCGTCTCCTTCCCGCGCTGCGGAGAAGACCTGAACTATGCGCGCCGCCTGGCGCGTGAAGCGGGCTGCGAAGCGAAGATTGTCTCCAAAGTTGAGCGTGCAGAAGCCGTTGCCAGCCAGGAAGCGATGGATGACATCATTCTCGCCTCCGACGTGGTGATGGTCGCCAGGGGCGATCTGGGGGTTGAAATCGGCGATCCGGAACTGGTGGGTATTCAGAAAGCGCTGATCCGCCGTGCGCGCCAGCTCAACCGCTCGGTGATCACCGCGACCCAGATGATGGAATCGATGATCACTAACCCGATGCCAACCCGTGCAGAAGTGATGGACGTGGCGAACGCCGTGCTGGACGGCACCGATGCGGTGATGCTGTCGGCCGAAACCGCTGCGGGCCAGTATCCGGCGGAAACCGTTTCGGCAATGGCGAAAGTGTGCCTCGGCGCAGAGAAAATCCCCAGCATCAACGTCTCCAAGCACCGCCTCGACGTGCAGTTCGACAACATCGAAGAAGCGATTGCCATGTCGGCGATGTATGCCGCCAACCATCTGCAGGGCGTCACCGCGATTATCACCATGACCGAATCCGGTCGTACCGCACTGATGACCTCACGTATCACCTCCGGCCTGCCGATCTTCGCCATGTCGCGCCATGAGCGCACGCTGAATCTGACCGCGCTCTATCGCGGCGTGACGCCAGTGTTCTTTGACAGCAACAATGATGGCGTAGCGGCAGCGCACGACGCCATCAACCTGCTGCGTGAAAAAGGCTTCCTGATGTCGGGCGATCTGGTGATCGTCACCCAGGGTGATGTGATGAGCACCACCGGCACCACCAATACCAGCCGCGTGCTGCGCGTCGAGTAATCCACACTATGATTGGGCCGCTCAGGCCCAATCATTTTTTTACTTTTCCCCAGGCAATCCTGCCGCCAGCTTCCCTCTTTATCACCTCTTGCAAAATATTTTTCACCTATGAAACACCTATTTTGTGACTCAGGTCACACTCATGACATTAGCTTTGCTTATGCAATCTTTGTCACAATAATCCTATTGAATGATAATAATTACTATTTATAATCTCATTCACACTATTGCCACGACATTAAAAGCGGTTTAAACCCCACTAAAAGGAGTTTTATTACCTCACATCACTAAACCCCACGCATTAACCTATTGACCGGAAAACAGTTACCGGCAAAAAACATTAAACATACTGAACTGACGCAGCGCGTCAGGCGGATCGTGCTGTCAGGCAAATATGACGGCTGGGCTTCTTACGCAAAAAAAAAGGTGACGGGTATGGTCTTTCGTTCGCAAACCCCACAGTCAGAGGCGCCTTCTCTGCCCGCGGAAAACTTCATTTTCAATGATGCGCAGCTGCAAGCGTACTCACGCCAGACCGAACGGGCAGTCGCGCTGATTGCCAGTACCTTGCACAACGTGGAAAAACCCTTTAGCGGCATCCTGCCGCATGAGCTGGCCCCGGCGTTCGCCAGCGTCGACCTCGACCGACCACTGGGCGACGAGGAGTCTGCGCTGGCCGAGCTGCAGCAGCTGTGGCTGAAGGACGCCGTGTGGTTCCACCATCCCAAATATATTGCCCACCTCAACTGTCCGGTGGTCCTCCCTTCCCTGCTGGCCGAACAGCTGATGGCCGCCGTGAACAGCTCGGTGGATACCTGGGACCAGAGCGCAGGCGCCACGCTGATAGAGCAGAAGGTGATCGACTGGACGCTGAAACGCTGCGGTCTGCCCGCCAGCGCCGACGGCATCTTTACCAGCGGCGGCACGCAGTCAAACCTGATGGCGATGCTGCTGGCGCGTGACAGCGGGTACGAGCGCAGCCATCCCGGGCGTACCATCAAGCAGAACGGGCTGCCTGCCGACGCCAGTAAATGGCGCATTTTCACTTCCGGCCTTAGCCACTTCAGCATTCAAAAATCCGCAGCGCTGCTGGGATTAGGCTACGACGCGGTGATCCCGGTGGCGCACGATGACAAATTCCGCATGGATGCCGGGGAGCTGCAGCGCGAGATTGAAGCCTGTCTGCAGCAGGGATTAATCCCGATTGCCGTGGTCGCCACCAGCGGAACCACTGATTTTGGCAGTATCGATCCCCTGCCCGCCATTGCCGCGCTCAGCCGCCGCTACGGGCTATGGATGCACGTGGACGCCGCCTACGGCTGCGGGCTGCTGGTGTCAAACCTGCACCGCGAGCGGCTGGAGGGCATTGAACTGGCGGACTCGGTGACGGTGGATTACCACAAATCCTTCTTCCAGACCGTCAGCTGCGGTGCCTTTATGGTGCGCGATAAACGCCACCTGCGCCAGGTCACCCATCATGCCGACTACCTGAACCCGCTCAGCGCGCAGCAGGAAGGCACGCCAAATCTGGTGAATAAAAGCATCCAGACCACCCGCCGCTTCGACGCGCTGAAGATGTGGCTGACGCTGCGCATTATGGGGGCGGAAACGCTCGGCAGCGCATTTGACGGGCTGCTGGAGCGCTGTCAGCAGGCGCACCAGCTGCTGCGCGATCACCCGGTGATGGAGGTGCTGCACGCCCCCGAACTGACCACTCAGGTATTTCGTCTGGTGCCGAAAGCAGGCTACAGCGATGCGCAGCTTGATGAGCTGAATACCGGGGTGCGCAAGGCGCTGTTCCGTTCAGGCAATGCCGTGGTCGCCGGAACCAAAGTGGATGGCCGTCAGTATCTGAAAATCACCCTGCTCAACCCCAATACCACCCTCGCTGACCTGCAGGATACCCTCGCGCTTATCGTCCATTACGGGCGCGAGCTGCTCAGCCAGCCGCGCACAGGAGGCCAGCACCATGAGTAAAATTTACGATTTTATCGGCATTGGCATCGGGCCGTTCAATCTCAGCCTTGCCTGCCTGACCGAGCCGCTGGAGGATCTCGATGGCATCTTCCTCGATCAGAATCCCGGCTTCGACTGGCACACCGGCATGATGCTGGAGAGCGCGCATCTGCAGACGCCGTTTATGGCCGACCTGGTGACGCTGGCTGACCCCACCAGCCGCTTCAGCCTGCTCAACTATATGAAGCAGCAGGGCAAGATTTACTCCTTTTACATCCGCGAAGATTTCTTCCTGATGCGCAAAGAGTACAACCTGTACTGCCAGTGGGCCGCCGCTCAGCTGACTAATCTGCGCTGGAACAGCCGGGTTGATGACGTCAGCTGGGATGAGCCGCTGCAGTGCTACCGCGTGCGCAGCCACGATAGCCGCAGCGGGGAACGCCAGCAGTGGCTGGCCCGCCGCCTGGTGTTGGGCACCGGCCCGCAGGCCTGGCTACCGGAGTGCAGCAAGCCGCATCAGCAGCGCCTGACGCACTCCAGCCAGTACCTGGTGAACAAAGCCCAGCTGCAGCAGAAGCGTTCGATCACCGTACTGGGCAGCGGCCAGAGCGCGGCGGAGATCTACTATGACCTGCTGGGCGACATCGATAAATTTGGCTATCAGCTCAACTGGGTGACCCGCGCTCCGCGCTTCTACCCGCTGGAGTACAGCAAGCTGACGCTGGAGATGACCTCGCCGGAGTGGGTGGATTACTTCCACCAGCTGCCAGCGCAGAAGCGCGATAGCCTCAACGCCCAGCATAAGAACCTCTATAAAGGCATCAACAGCGAGCTGATTAACGCGATTTACGACCTGATGTACGTCAAGCAGCTGGACGGTGCGCTAGACGTCAATCTGTTTACCCACTCGGCCCTCACCGCTCTGCGCTGGCTGCCGCAGGGCGAGTTTGAGCTGACGCTGCATCAGCAGGAGCAGGACCGCAGCTACACGCGCCGCAGCGAGGGCATCGTTATGGCGACCGGCTATCACTATCAGCCGCCGCAGTTTATTGAGGGGATCGCCCAGCGGCTGCGCTGGGATGATAAAGGCCGCTACGACGTGCAGCGTAACTACAGCATCGACCGCGACAATCGGGTGTTTGTGCAGAACGCAGAGCTGCACACCCACGGCTTTGTCACCCCGGACCTTGGCATGGCGTGCTACCGCAACTCGGTGCTGATCCGCGAACTGAGCGGGCGGGAAGTCTATCCCATCGAGCGCCGCATCGCCTTCCAGACCTTCCCCGCCAGCGAGGAGCAGTAATATGTCGTCATCCGCTATTTTCACCACCTCACGTCCGGCGGGCGCGTTCTCCCTGCGCCCGCTGCAGCCCGAAGATGCCGCCGTGATCCACAGCTGGGTAACGCGCGACTACGCCCGCTTCTGGGGCATGCAGCAGGACACGCTGGAGCAGGTCAGCCAGTTTTACCAGCAGCTGACCGCCAGCGATCCGCACGCGGCGCTGATGGGCTGCTGCGACGGCGAACCGGTGTTTCTCATCGAGTGCTATCAGGCGCAGCGCGATGAAGTCGGTAAATATTATCCGGCTCGCGACGGCGACTACGGCATGCACCTCCTTATCGCCCCCGCCACCCGGCCGCGTCCGCAGTTCAGCTGGCAGGTGTTTACCGTGGTGATGGACTTTATGTTCAGTCGCCCTGAGGTTCAGCGCGTGGTGGTCGAACCGGATGTGAATAACGCCAGGATCCACCCGCTCAATAAGCGTGCCGGCTTCCAGTACCAGCACCAGATTGATATGGGCCACAAAACCGCGTGGCTGGCGTTTTGCCAGCGCGAAGATTACCAACAGGCACTGCAACAGGAGACGCTGACCATGACTACCCCTTCCCCGCTGCTGAGCGGCAGCCATCTGCCCGGCCCCCACTGGGAACAGGCTAACCGCCTGCTGCTGCGCAAAGCCATTGCCGAGTTCTCACACGAGCTGATTATCACGCCGCAGGCGCTGGGCGATGACCGCTATCGCCTGCCCGTTCCGGCCAGCGAGTGCGAATATCAGTTCCGCGCCCGGCGCATGGCGCTCGATCACTGGGCAATCGACGAGCAGTCGCTGCAAAAGCTGAACAACGGCGCGCCGCTGCCGCTGGATGCGTTGCAGTTTATCGTCGAGTTCAATCAGCAGATCGGTATTCCGCCTAGCCTGCTGGCGACCTACATGGAGGAGATCACCAGCACGCTGTGCAGCTCGGTCTTCAAGCTGCAAAAAAACAGCCTCAGCAGCGCCGAACTGGTTCGCGCCGATTTCCAGACGGTGGAAGCCGCCATGAGCGAAGGCCATCCCTGCTTTGTCGCCAACAATGGCCGCATCGGTTTTGATGCCCGTGATTACCTGGCCTATGCGCCGGAAGCCGCGGCGCCGATCAATCTGATCTGGGTCGCGGTGCATCGCCGCAATGCGCACTTTGCCAGCCTGGATGAGCTGGAGTACCAGCAGCTGATGCGCGATGAGCTGGGCGATGCCACCCTGGCGGCGTTTCATCAGCAGCTTGACCAGGCGGGCGTGGCGCAGCAGGACTATCTGCTGATGCCGGTCCATCCGTGGCAGTGGTACAACAAGCTGCTGACGGTGTTTGCCGCCGATATTGCCGCCCGCGATATTATCTGGCTTGGCAGCGGGGATGATGTGTATCAGGCGCAGCAGTCGATCCGCACCTTCTTCAACCGCAGCCAGCCGACGAAACGCTACGTTAAAACCGCGCTGTCGGTGCTGAATATGGGCTTTATGCGCGGCCTGTCGCCGTACTACATGGCGACCACCCCGGCGATCAATCACTGGCTGGCAGAGCTGGTGAAAAATGACCGCTGGCTGCAGCAGTGCGATTTCCGCATCCTGCGCGAAGTGGCGGCTATCGGCTATCACAACCGCTATTACGAGCAGGCCATCAGCGGCGACTCGGCCTATAAGAAGATGTTTGCCGCCCTGTGGCGCGATAACCCGGTGGCGCAGCTGCAGCCCGGCCAGCGCCTGATGACCATGGCCTCATTCCTGCACCTTGATGCCAACCAGCAGCCGCTGCTGCCCGCGCTGATCGCCGATTCCGGCCTCGACGCGGCCAACTGGGTCGCGCGCTATCTGCGCTGCTACCTCAGCCCGCTACTGCACTGCTTCTATCAGCACGACCTGGTGTTTATGCCGCACGGCGAGAACCTGATCCTGCTGCTGCAGAACAATATTCCGGTCAGTGCCTATATGAAAGATATCGGCGAAGAGATTGCGGTGATGAACCCGGATGCCGTGCTGCCGGATAAGGTGCAGCGCCTGGCGGTGGACGTGCCGGAGCCGCTGAAGCTGCTGTCGATCTTCACCGACGTCTTCGACTGCATCTTCCGCTTTATCAGCGCCATTCTCGATCAGTCCGGCACGCTGCCCGAAGCGCGTTTCTGGCAGGCAGTGGCTCACTGCGTGCAGGAGTATCAGCAGGCGCATCCACAGCACGCCGGCAAGTTTGCGCGCTACGACCTGTTTGCCGAAGCGTTCCAGCGCTCCTGCCTTAACCGCCTGCAGCTGGCCAACAACCAGCAGATGATCAACCTGGCCGATCCGGCAGAGAACCTGAAGTTTTCCGGCGTATTGCACAATCCGATTGCCCGCTTTCGATAATTCATAATTGTGCAGTGTTATCAGGTGAAAATGCGGTATGTTAGCGCGGTCGCTCAGGCGGCCGCGCTTTTTTTACTTTTCATTAATTCCAGGAGGGAGCCGGAATGGCGTCATTTATCCCCATAGCAAACCTTACCCGGCGACATCTGATTTTCCCGCTGTCACTGGTGCTGTTTGAGTTTGCCACCTATATCGCCCACGATATGATCCAGCCCGGCATGCTGCTGGTGACCAGCGAGTTTAAGGTCGGCCCGGAGTGGGTTTCCGCCTCACTGACCGCCTATCTGATCGGCGGCATTGTGCTGCAGTGGCTGCTCGGGCCGCTGTCCGACAAGCTTGGCCGCCGCCCGGTGATGCTCTCAGGCGTCGCCTTCTTTATGCTGACCTGTATGGCGACCCACTGGGTGCAGAGCATTGAGCAGTTTGTCCTGCTGCGTTTCCTGCAGGGCATCAGCCTGTGCTTTATCGGCGCCGTCGGCTATGCCGCCATTCAGGAAGCGTTCGACGAGGCGCTGAGCGTGCGCATTATGGCGCTGATGGCCAACGTTGCCCTGCTGGCGCCGTTAGCGGGCCCGCTGGCGGGTGCCGCCTTCCTGGAGTTCAGCGACTGGCGCACCATGTTCTGGCTGTTTGGCGTGGTGACCGCCGTAGCGCTGATTGGACTGTGGCGTACCATGCCGGAAACCGCAGGCGAAAGGGAGATGTCGCTGTCGCTGAAATCCCTCGGCAAAGGCTACCTGGCGCTGGTGAAGGACCGTCAGGTGATGAGCGGTTCGCTGGCGATTGGCCTGGTCACCATTCCCTGCCTGGCCTGGGTGGCGCTGTCGCCGGTGATCCTGATCCACGACGAGGGGCTGTCGCGCATGGACTATGCGCTGCTGCAGCTGCCGGTGTTTGTCGCGATGATTGCCGGTAACCTGACGCTGGGCAAGCTGGCTTCCCGCGTGCCAATCGACTTCCCGCTGCGCCTGGGCGCCTGGCCGATCCTTCTGGGGCTGGGGATTGCCGCCATTGCCGCGCTGATCGACGGCCACAGCTATCTGTGGCTGACCGCCGGGCTGAGCATTTATGGCTTCGGCACCGGGCTGGTCAATGCCGGGCTGTATCGTCTGACGCTGTTTTCCAGCAGCGCAGGCAAAGGCAGCGTGGCCGCGATGCTCGGTATGGTGAGTATTCTGGTGTTCGCGCTGGGGATTGAGCTGGCGAAGTTTGCTTACTTCAGCGACGGCACGCGTGCTTTCAGCCTGGCAAATCTGGCCTGTGGCCTGCTCTGGTGCTGGCTGGTGCGTGCATTCCTGCGCGAGAGAAAGCGCCGGTCGGCGTTGGATTGATACTGGACGTAGTGGCGAGGCATGCCTCGCCCATTCGTAGCGGGTCGGGCATGCCCGACCCCTGCGCGCAAACTGCTTATTTCTTCGGGTACAGCTCTTTACGATCGTAAGGCTCCACTTCACCCGGACGACGCGTTTTGATCAGCTTTAGGATCCAGGTGTACTGCTCCGGGTTTGGACGCACAAAGATTTCGACCTCTTCATTCATCCGCCGCGCCAGTTTCTGATCGTTCACATCCACCAAATCATCCATCGGCGGGCGCAGCCAGATATCCAGCATATGGGTTTTGCTATCGTATACCGGGAACAGCGGCACCACCCTGGCGCGACACACTTTCATCATGCGGCCGAGCGCGGGTAGCGTGGCTTTATAGGTGCCGAAGAAATCGACAAACTCGCTGTGCTCCGCACCGTGGTCCTGATCGGGCAGATAGTAGCCCCAGTAACCCTGACGGATAGAGCTGATAAACGGTTTGATACCGTCATTACGGGCGTGCATACGGCCACCAAAACGGCGACGTACGCTGTTCCAGACATAGTCCATCACCGGATCGCTCTGGTTATGGAACATCGCCGCCATCGGCTGCCCTTCGGAAGCCAGCACCATCGCCGGGAGATCGACCGCCCAGCCGTGCGGCACGAGAAAGATCACATTCTGCCCCGCTGCGCGCATCGGTTCGATAATTTCACGGCCGTGCCAGCGAATGCGTTTGATTGCGCTCTTCGGGCGAATAGCCAGCTCGGCCATCATCGCCATCGACTGCGGCGCCGTGGCAAACATCTCATCGACAATCTGCTCGCGCTCGGCTTCGGTCTTCTCCGGCATGCAGTACAGCAGGTTAATCTGCGCACGGCGACGCGCGCTGCGCGCCAGCTTGCCGGCAAAACGCCCCAGCGCACCCAGCAGCGGGTCGCGCAGGCGCGGGGAAACCAGTGCCAGACCAGCAAAGGCACCTACCGCCAGCCAGCTCCCCCAGTAACGCGGTAAAAGAAAGGATTTCTGAAAGGTGGGTATAAACTCAACGTTACTTTTTTTTCTGTTTTCCATGCACTGGCCTCGAACAATAACGGGCTTATGATAGTGCTGACGGGCAAATTTGCAATGTTATTGGTCATTTAGCCGCTGCCTGCCCAAAAAAAAGCCGATGGCAACACCCATCGGCTCAGTTTTCACGCAGCTGAATTACTCAAATCGCAGCTTAGGCACCACTTCACGCACCTGCGCAAGGTAGTCGCGACGCTCTTTACCGGCCAGCCCTTCCATACGCGGCAGCTTGGCCGTTAATGGGTTGACTGCCTGATTGTTAATCCAGATTTCGTAATGCACGTGAGGCCCGGTGGAGCGCCCGGTATTGCCGGACAGCGCAATGCGGTCACCGCGTTTCACCTTCTGACCTGGCTTCACCAGCAGCTTTTTCAGGTGCATATAGCGCGTCATATACTGGCGACCGTGGCGGATAGCCACATAGTTGCCCGCTGCGCCGCTGCGCTTGGAGACGATTACTTCACCATCACCCACCGCCAGCACCGGGGTACCGACCGGCACGGCAAAGTCGACGCCTTTGTGCGGCGCGATACGCCCGGTTACCGGGTTGACGCGGCGCGGATTAAAGTTAGAGGAGACGCGGTACTGTTTCACCGTGGGGAAACGCATAAAGCCGCGCGCCAGACCGGAGCCACTGCGGTCATAGAACTTGCCGTCTTCAGCGCGGATAGCGTAGTAATCTTTGCCACCGCTGCTCATACGTACGCCCTGCAGTTCGCTCTGCTCGCTTTTACCGTCCATCATTTCACGCGACATCAGCACCGCGAACCGATCGCCTTTGCGCAGCTTGCGGAAATCCATCTGCCACTGCAGAGATTTGATCACCGCGCTGATTTCGCCGCCGGTCAGGCCTGCCGCACGGGCGCTGCTGACGAAGCTGCCGTTAACCACGCCGCTCAGTACCTTGTTCTGCCACTCGCCCTTCTGCATCGCCGCGGAGGATTTAAAGCCATCGCCGGAGCGATCGTAAGTACGGGTTTCACGGCGGGAGACTTCCCAACTGAGGCGCTGAAGCTGACCATCATCGGTGAGCGTCCACGACAGCTGCTGGCCGATCTGCAGATTACGCAGGTCTTTATCCGCCTTCACCAGCTGGCTGATATCAGACATATCAATGCCATATTGATTCAGTACGCTGCTGAGCGTGTCGCCGGTAGAAACGACATAGTCGTGCGTGCCGCTTTCATCCGGCACATCTTCATCGATTTCATCTTTAGGCAGATCATCAGCAGGGGACGGCGTATCTTGATCGATAGGTTCACTGGCTTCCGGGAGCAGCGTGCGCAGCTCACTCTTTTCCAGCTCGACCGTTTTCACAATCGGGCTTTCACTGCCAGGATGATAAACGTAAGGCCGCCAGACGGTGACGGCCAGAGTCACGACGGTGAGCGACCCCAGCATGATGCGGTGAGGTCGGGGTAAATTATTGAACGCTATGGCGACAGCGCGGGCAATCTGCTGCACTTAAGTTTCCTCTATTCTCCATTCAGGCAGCTCGCATATTGGCTGGACAGCTGTGAGAGGAATGTCACATAGCTATCTTTACCTGGGGTGATGTTCGTCCCGAGTGGATCCAGCGTGCCCGAACGCACTTTGGTCCCTCTGGCAACGGCTTCAATCACGGCCGGCCTGAATTGTGGCTCAGCAAAGACGCATGCGGCCTTCTGCTCAACCAACTGTGTTCGTATTTGATGTAAACGCTGCGCGCCAGGTTGGATCTCAGGATTCACGGTAAAATGACCTAATGGAGTCAGACCGTAGTGTTTTTCAAAGTATGTGTAAGCATCATGAAAAACGAAATATCCTTTACCTTTCACCGGGGCCAGCTGATTACCGATTTTCGCATCGGCAGACGACAATTCTGCTTCAAAGTGCTGCAGATTAGCGTCTAGTTTGTCCTTGCTTTGCGGCATAAGTTCCAATAATTTTGCATGGATTGCAACAGCAGTTTTCTTAGCGATTTCAGGAGACATCCACAGGTGCATATTATATTCACCGTGGTGGTGGTGCTCATGCTCTTCAGCACCGCCGTGAGCATGACCTTCATGCTCTTCCTCTTCGTCTTCCCCGCCCTTCAGCAGCAGCGCTTTTACACCCGGCAGGGTGTCCATTTCAACGTTCTTTTGTGCGGGAAGTGAAGCGGCCGATTTGGTCATAAAAGCTTCCATTTCTGGCCCGACCCACACCACTAAATCCGCGTCCTGCAAGCGTTTAATGTCTGATGGGCGCAGCGCGTAATCATGCTCTGAAGCACCGTCGGGCAGCAGGATTTCAACCGGGGTTACGCCATCGGCGATGGCTGAGGCGATGAAGCCCACCGGCTTAACAGAGGCGACCACGGCGGCCTGAGCAGGAAGTGCAAGCGAAGCGGCGACACTCAGGCCAGCCAGCATTGAAAAGGCACGCGTTTTTTTATGTAACATAATGATTCAATCCATCGTGATTAGCTGATGGGTTGTGATATTATAACATTCGTAAACTTCTGCAACCAGTAATCGATATGTCCCCTTTGATAGCCCTTGATAAAATATCTGTGAGCTTCGGTCAGCGCCGCGTGCTGTCTGATGTTTCACTGACGCTGCAGCCTGGCCGCATTCTGACCCTGCTCGGGCCAAACGGTGCCGGTAAATCTACGCTGGTGCGCGTGGTGCTGGGGCTGATTGCCCCGACCACGGGAACCCTGACGCGCCCTGCCCAGCTGCGGATTGGCTACGTGCCGCAAAAAATTCATCTGGATGTCACCCTGCCGCTCACCGTCGATCGCTTTATGCGTCTGCGCCCCGGCGTCAAGCGCGCCGATATTCTGCCGGCGCTGAAGCGCGTGCAGGCCGCGCAGCTGCTGGAGTACCCGCTGCAGAAATTATCCGGCGGTGAAATGCAGCGCGTGCTGCTGGCGCGGGCACTGCTCAATCAGCCCCAGCTGCTGGTGCTGGATGAGCCGACCCAGGGCGTCGATGTTAACGGCCAGGTTGCCCTGTACGATCTGATCGACCAGCTGCGTCGCGAGCTGAACTGCGGCGTGCTGATGGTCTCCCACGATCTGCATCTGGTCATGGCGAAGACCGACGAGGTGCTGTGCCTCAATCACCATATCTGCTGCTCCGGCACGCCGGAAGCGGTGTCGCAACACCCGGAATTTATCTCGATGTTTGGCCCACGCGGTGCCGAGCAGCTGGCCATTTATCGCCATCATCACAACCATCGTCACGATCTTCAGGGACGCATTGTTTTACGCAGAGGGACCGGACGCAATGATTGAGCTGTTATTACCCGGCTGGCTGGCGGGCATTTTACTGGCGCTGGCGGCTGGTCCGCTGGGGTCGTTTGTGGTCTGGCGCCGCATGTCCTATTTCGGCGACACTCTGGCGCACGCTTCCCTGCTCGGCGTGGCATTTGGCCTGCTGCTCAACGTCAGCCCGTTTTATGCGGTGATCGCGGTGACGCTGCTGCTGTCGCTGGTGTTGGTGTGGCTGGAGCGCAGGCCGCATCTGGCCATTGATACCCTGCTCGGGATTATGGCGCACAGCGCGCTGTCGCTGGGGATGGTGGTGGTCAGCCTGATGTCCGACGTGCGCGTTGACCTGATGGCCTATCTGTTTGGCGACCTGCTGGCCGTCACGCCGCAGGATCTGTGGACGATTGCGGCGGGCGTGGCGGTGGTGATGCTGCTGCTGGGCTGGCAGTGGCGCGCGCTGCTGTCGATGACCATCAGCCCGGAGCTGGCGCAGGTGGACGGGGTGAACATTCAGCGTACCAAAATGATTCTGATGCTGATCACCGCGCTGACCATTGGCGTGGCCATGAAGTTTGTCGGGGCGCTGATCATCACCTCCCTGCTGATTATTCCTGCCGCCACCGCGCGCCGCTTCGCCCGTTCCCCGGAGCAGATGGCGCTGTTGGCCATTGTGGTTGGCATGCTGGCCGTCACCGCAGGCCTGACCTTCTCGGCGTTTTATGACACCCCGGCCGGCCCGTCCGTGGTGCTGGGTGCTGCCGTGATGTTTATGCTGAGCATGGTGAAGAAACCGGCAGTTTAGCATCCCTCGTAGGGGTCGGCATGCCTGACCCTGGCTTGCTGGCAGCGGGCGAGGCATGCCTCGCCCCTACGGAGAAGCCGGGCGATCGATTCCAAAATGCTTGTACGCATGCCCGGTGGCAATACGCCCGCGCGGCGTGCGCTGAATAAAGCCCTGCTGGATTAAAAATGGCTCCAGCACATCCTCAATGGTTTCGCGCTCTTCGCCAATCGCCGCCGCCAGGTTATCCAGCCCGACCGGGCCACCCATAAACTTATCAATAATCGCCAGCAGCAGTTTACGGTCCATATAGTCGAAACCTTCGGTATCGACGCTCAGCATATCCAGCGCTTTCGCGGCGACATCGCCACTCATCTCCCCGGCGGCACGCACTTCCGCAAAGTCACGCACGCGCCTGAGCAGGCGGTTGGCGATACGTGGCGTACCGCGGGCGCGGCGGGCGATCTCCAGCGCGCCATCCTCGGTCAGCGGCAATCCGAGGCAGGCTGCGCTGCGCCCGACGATATGCTGCAAATCTTCCACGCGATAAAACTCCAGGCGCTGCACGATGCCAAAGCGGTCGCGCAGCGGCGAGGTGAGCGACCCGGCGCGCGTGGTAGCACCAATCAGGGTAAACGGCGGCAGGTCCAGCTTGATCGAGCGGGCACCCGCCCCTTCACCGATCATAATATCCAGCTGGTAATCTTCCATCGCCGGATACAGTACCTCCTCCACGACCGGTGAAAGGCGGTGGATCTCATCGATAAACAGCACGTCGTGAGGCTCAAGGTTGGTCAGCATAGCCGCCAGATCGCCCGCCTTCTCCAGAATCGGCCCGGAGGTGGTGCGCAGATTGACGCCCATCTCATTGGCGACAATGTTGGCCAGCGTGGTTTTACCGAGGCCCGGAGGACCGAAGATCAGCAGATGGTCGAGCGCATCACCGCGCATTTTGGCGGCTTTGATGAAGATCTCCATCTGCTCGCGCACCACAGGCTGGCCGACGTACTCGTCCAGCATCTTCGGCCGAATCGCGCGGTCAATCACCTCTTCTTCTGTAATAACCCCGGCAGAGACCAGGCGATCGGCTTCAATCATGCTTTACCTCTAAATGGCTGCGCGCAGGGCTTCGCGAATTAACGTTTCGCAGTCGGCATCAGGTTTGCCCACTTTACTGATCATCCGGCTGGCTTCTGGCGGTTTATACCCCAGGGCGACCAGCGCAGCAACGGCTTCACTCTCGGCATCGTTACCCGTTTCCACCGGCATTTCGCTGGTCAGGGCAAACGGTGCATCGCTGGCGAACAGATCGCCGTGCATGCCTTTAAAGCGGTCTTTCATTTCAACCACCAGGCGCTCGGCGGTTTTCTTGCCCACGCCCGGCAATTTCACCAGCACGGCGATCTCTTCACGCTCGACGGCAGTCACAAACTGCTGGGCCGACATCCCGGAGAGGATCGCCAGCGCCAGCTTCGGCCCGACGCCATTCACTTTCACCAGCTCGCGAAACAGCGCGCGCTCGGGCTTACTGTTAAAGCCGAACAGCAGCTGGGCATCTTCACGCACCACGAACTGGGTAAAGATGATCGCTTCTTGATTGAGTTCGGGAAGCTCATAAAAACAGGTCATCGGCATTTGCACCTCATAACCCACGCCGCTGGCCTCAATTAACACCACGGGCGGCTGTTTTTCCAGGATAATGCCTCTCAGACGACCTATCACATTCGCTTCCTTCCGATAACTTTAAGTGGGGAGTTTATAGCATAAAAAAGGCTGGATGAATATCCAGCCTGCCGGGAATTTCGGGATGAAAGCTAACTCAGGCGGCCGCGTGCAAGGGTCAGTTTGCCTTCGCCAATACGCGTGACGTTCTGGCTCAGATGACAGTGGGTGATGGCAATGGCCAGCGCATCCGCCGCATCCGCCTGCGGGTTAGCAGGAAGTTTAAGCAAGGTGCGCACCATGTGCTGCACCTGGCTCTTTTCCGCACCGCCCGTGCCTGCCACGGTCAGCTTGACCTGACGCGCCGCGTATTCGAACACCGGCAGATCCTGATTCACCGCCGCGACGATCGCCGCCCCGCGCGCCTGACCGAGCTTAAGCGCCGAGTCCGCGTTCTTAGCCATAAATACCTGCTCGATAGCAAAATATTCTGGCTGGAACTGCGTGATAATTTCACTGACGCCCGCATAGATCAGCTTCAGGCGGGTCGGCAGATCGGCCACGCTGGTGCGGATACAGCCGCTGCCCAGATAGGTTAACTGCCGCCCGACCTGGCGGATCACTCCGTAGCCGGTAATGCGCGAACCCGGGTCAATACCAAGAATGATCGCCATTACGCGCTCCTGCGGTGCGATGGAGCTGCTATCAAAGCGTTTCCGCCACCTCGTCAGAAATTTCACCGTTATGGTAAACTTCCTGCACGTCGTCACAATCTTCCAGCATGTCGATCAGACGCAGCAGCTTTGGCGCGGTTTCCGCATCCATATCCGCTTTGGTCGATGGGATCATGGTGACTTCCGCGCTTTCCGCTGGCAAACCTGCCGCTTCCAGAGCATCCTTCACCGCGCCCATGTTTTCCCACGGGGTGAACACGTCAATCGCGCCATCGTCATAGGTCACCACGTCATCAGCGCCGGCTTCCAGCGCCGCATCCATCACCGTATCTTCATCCAGGCCAGGTGCGTAAGAGATCACCCCTTTTTTGGTGAACAGATAGGCAACCGACCCGTCAGTCCCCAGGTTACCGCCGGTTTTGGTGAAGGCATGACGCACTTCAGACACGGTACGGTTACGGTTATCAGACAGGCACTCGATCATCACGGCGGTGCCGCCCGGGCCGTAGCCTTCATAAATGATGGTTTCCATATTGGTATCATCATCACCGCCCACGCCGCGTGCAATCGCACGGTTCATGGTGTCACGCGTCATATTGTTGGACAGCGCTTTATCCATCGCCGCACGCAGGCGCGGGTTAGAGCTGGCATCACCGCCGCCCAGTTTGGCAGCCGTCACCAGCTCACGGATGATTTTGGTAAAGATTTTACCGCGCTTGGAATCCTGTGCAGCCTTGCGGTGCTTGGTATTTGCCCATTTACTGTGTCCCGCCATTTCCTATTAGTCTCCAAATTGGCACCGGACAGGCTATCTTGCTGGCGATGACGCCTGACCGTTTGGCTAAGTTCAAAAGATTAAACCAAAGTTAAACTACGAATTCTTCAATTGCCTGGCGATTACTCCAGGACTTGGTGAGCGCTGCGGCGGCCGGGGCGTCCAGCCACTGATAGGCCAGATGCTCGCTCAGCGTTATGTCGCACTCCGCCGTCAGCGCCAGGGTAAACCAGTGTTCCCGGTTGTGGGTGGTGCCCGGCGCATAGCGGTGGAGGAAGTGCGGAAAGATTTCGAATTCTATATGACGCTGGCAGTCCACTAATGTGAGCTGCTCCGCGCAAATATCAATTCCCGTCTCTTCCAGCACCTCGCGCTGCGCGGTCCGTGCAGGGCTCTCCCCTGCTTCCTGACTGCCGGTGACCGACTGCCAGAAATCCACATCATCGCGCCGCTGCAACATCAGCACCCGCCCCGTATTGGCGGCGTAAATCACCACCAGCACTGATACCGGATGCTTGAAGGCCATTATTCGTTCTCTGATGGCTGGTCTTTGACCTTTTTAATCACCTCAATACCCAACTCAGCCAGGGAAGCCGGGTTAGCGAAACTTGGCGCTTCGGTCATCAGACAGGCCGCAGCGGTGGTTTTCGGGAAGGCGATAACATCACGGATGTTTTCCGTGCCGGTCAGCAGCATCACCAGGCGGTCAAGGCCAAAGGCCAGGCCAGCGTGCGGCGGTGTACCGAACTTCAGGGCATCCAGCAGGAAGCCAAACTTCTCGCGCTGCTCGTGCTCAGCAATACCCAGAATGCCGAATACAGTCTGCTGCATCTGGCCATTGTGGATACGCACAGAACCGCCGCCCACTTCATAACCGTTGATCACCATATCGTAGGCATTGGCAATCGCCGTTTCCGGCGCGCTGTTCAGCTCGGCTGGTGACATATCTTTCGGCGCGGTGAACGGGTGGTGCATCGCCGTCAGGCCGCCTTCGCCATTGTCTTCAAACATCGGGAAGTCGATCACCCACAGCGGTTTCCACGCGGCTTCGTCGGTAATTTTCAGGTCACGTCCCAGCTTCAGGCGCAGCGCACCCAGCGCATCGGAAACGACATTCGCACTGTCAGCGCCGAAGAAGATCATATCGCCATCGGCGGCTGCGGTGCGCGACAGAATAGCGTCGACAATTTCCGCGCTCAGGAACTTAGCCACCGGGCTGGTGATCCCTTCCAGGCCTTTCGCACGCTCGTTCACCTTGATATACGCCAGGCCACGGGCACCGTAGATTTCAATGAATTTGCCGTAATCGTCAATCTGCTTGCGGCTAAGCTGCGCGCCACCCGGCACGCGCAGTGCGGCAACGCGTCCTTTAGCATCGTTCGCCGGTCCGGAGAAGACTTTAAACTCTACGTCTTTCAGCAGGTCAGCAACGTCCACCAGCTCCATCGGGTTACGCAGGTCCGGCTTATCAGAGCCGTAGCGACGCATCGCCTCGGCAAAGGTCATCTGCGGGAAGTCGCCGAGATCGACAGACTTCACGTCTAGCCACAGATCGCGCACCAGACGTTCCATGATCTCACGCACCTGTGGCGCCGTCATAAATGAGGTTTCTACATCGATCTGGGTAAATTCTGGCTGGCGGTCGGCGCGCAGATCTTCATCACGGAAGCATTTGACGATCTGATAGTAGCGGTCAAAACCGGACATCATCAGCAGCTGTTTAAACAGCTGTGGCGACTGCGGCAGCGCATAGAATTTGCCTTTATGTACGCGGCTTGGTACCAGGTAGTCGCGGGCACCTTCCGGCGTTGCCTTGGTCAGCATCGGGGTTTCGATATCGAGGAAACCGTGCTCATCCATAAAGCGGCGCACAAAGCTGGTGATTTTGGCACGTGCTTTCAGGCGGTTAGCCATATCCGGGCGGCGCAGGTCGAGGTAGCGATATTTCAGACGCGCTTCTTCGCTGTTAGCCATGTTGGAGTCCAACGGCAGGGGCTCGGAGCGGTTGATGATGGTCAGGTCGGTGGCAAACACTTCGATCTCACCGGTCGCCATATCACTGTTTTTGTTTTTCTCATCACGCGCACGCACGGTGCCGGTGATCTGAATGCAGAACTCGTTACGCAGCTCAGAAGCCAGCTTGAAAGCTTCCTGACGGTCCGGGTCAAAGAACACCTGCACGATGCCTTCACGGTCGCGCATATCAATAAAGATCAGGCTGCCGAGGTCGCGACGGCGATTAACCCAACCGCACAGTGTCACCTGCTGGCCTACATGAGACAGGTTGATCTGTCCACAATACTCAGTACGCATAACGATATCCTTTTAACTACAGCGCTGCGGGTGCAGCATTTTTAATCAATACCCTGCTCTGAGAAGCGCTGCTGCCGCGAAAAATGGCGGCCATTATAATGGAAAACGCCTCACAGGATAAGTGCTGTCATCAGTGCAACCGCGCAGAAAAAACGCGAGCAGCTTTCCAGACTGATAAAGCGGTCAAGAAAGCAACTGCAACGTCCTATTCTGGCTATCCGCCCGCCCCGCTCTGGGCGTCATTACCATTATCTGCCGAAAAAACAACCAATCGAGTTAGATGACCGCTGCCGCATGGATATTCAAAGGGAGGCAGGGACCTATGTTATTGAAAAGCAATGGTTCCCCATGTCGCTATTCGCAGGCTAAGAAATACCCGCTAACAAATCTCCCCCCGCTTTATCGCCATAATTTGTCGCACGAGTAGCCGGTTCCTTTGTATTCTCGCTGTTTTTCAGCTGCTGAACCGGAGAAAGTCATGTTTAAACTGAACCCAAAAACCACTGCCCTGGTCTTGATCGACCTGCAGGAAGGCATCCTGCCTTTCGGTAATGCCCCGCACGCTGCCAGCGATGTGGTCGCACGCTCTGCCAAACTGGCGGCTAAATTCCGCGCCGTTGATGCGCCGGTAGTGCTGGTGCGCGTCGGCTGGTCGGCAGATTTCGCCGAAGCGCTGAAGCAGCCGGTGGACGCTGAGCATGCGGGCGGCGCGCTGCCGGAAAACTGGTGGACTTACCCACAGGCGCTTAACGTGCAGGCCAGCGATCTGGAAGTGACCAAACGTCAGTGGGGCGCATTTTACGGCACCGACCTGGAGCTGCAGCTGCGTCGCCGCGGCATCGACACCATTGTGCTGGGCGGTATTGCTACCAACATCGGTGTGGAATCCACCGCACGTAACGCCTGGGAGCTGGGCTTCAATCTGGTGATTGCGGAAGATATCTGCAGCACGGCGACGTCCGAGCAGCACCAGGCCAGCTTCGCGTGGATTTTCCCGCGCATTGCCCGCGTGCGCCAGTCTGAAGAAGTGGTCGCCGCGCTGTAATTCGCGTGGCGCGGACCGGAAGGAACCGGTCCTTTTCCCCCTTGCACACCGTTATCCCCCCGCGTTACAGTCGCCCGCAGTCAACACTCACAGGAAACGTGATGAAGCCGTTTTATCTCGGCCTGCCCCAGTGGCAGCACCCGCAATGGAAGAAGCTGGGGATGAGCACCCTGGAGGATTATGCCCGCTACTTTAACTGCGTTGAGGGCAACACCACGCTCTACGCCCTGCCGCGCCCGGAAGTGGTGCAGCGCTGGCGGGCGATGACCCATGATGATTTCCGCTTCTGTTTTAAATTTCCAGCCACCATCAGCCACCAGGCGGCCCTGCGCCAGTGCAGCGATCTGTGTCACGAATTTTTCTCGCTGCTGGAGCCGCTGGCCGATCGTCTCGGGCAGTATTGGCTGCAGCTCCCTTCCGCCTTTTCCCCCGCCGATCTGCCCGCGCTCTGGCACTTTCTCGATAGCCTGCCCGCGCAGTTTCGCTACGGGGTTGAAGTACGCCACCCGGAGTTTTTTGCCAAAGGGGAAGCGGAGCGCGCCCTGAACCGCGGCCTGCATCAGCGCCAGGTTAATCGGGTCATTCTGGATACGCGAGGCGTACACAGCGCCGCGCCCTCTACTGCCGAAATTATCGAAGCCCAGCGCAAGAAGCCAAAGCTACCGGTCCATGCGCTGATGACGGCAGATGCCCCGATGATTCGCTTTATCGGCGGGGACGACCCGGGCGCCAATCTCGGCTGGTTTAACGCCTGGCTGCAGCGCCTGCCGCAGTGGTGCGATGCGGGCCAGCCGTGGCTGTTTATTCATACCCCGGACGTGGGCTTTGCCCCGGAACTGGTGCGTTATCTGTGGCCTGCTCTCCAGCAGGCATTGCCGCAGGTAGGGGATGCTCCCGACTGGCCACAGCAGGAGTTACTGTTCTGAGAGCGACAAAGAGCGGTTTGTCCGCTACCCTGTCGCACAAGAAAATTCTTACAACATGGAGTGAGAGATGGTCAGTGCTCTCTACGTAGTGCTTGGCGCGATTTTTATCATTAAATTTTCTCTGGATGTGGTGAGGCTGCGGCGTCAGTACCGGGTCTCCATCGGCGATGGCGGCGTATCTGATTTACAGCTTGCCATCCGGGTCCACGGCAATGCGGTAGAAAATATTCCGATTGCCGTGATGCTGCTGGTGATGATGGAGATGAACGGCGCTGACATGGTCCTGCTGCACCTGCTCGGCGTGCTGTTTTTCCTCGGTCGCCTGATGCACTTTCACGGCTTACGCAGCCGTACCCTGCTGTGGCGCCGCAATGGCATGGTTTTAACCCTGCTCTCCCTGTTCGGCATGGTTGTCACCAATCTGGTGTTCCTGCCCTGGGACCTGGTTTTCACCCTTCATTAATCCGCAAACTGGCAGAAAAGGTGCAGCCCGCGCCGCTTTCTGCCAGAATATGCCCTTTCCGTTAGCCTCTCCGGACTTACCATTATGTCTAACCGCGATACGCTGTTTTCCGCGCCAATTGCCAAGCTCGGCGACTGGACGTTTGACGAGCGCGTGGCTGAAGTCTTTCCCGATATGATTCAGCGCTCCGTGCCCGGCTATTCCAACATTATTTCGATGATTGGCATGTTAGCCGAGCGTTTTGTCCAGCCGGACTCCACGGTCTATGACCTTGGCTGTTCACTGGGCGCCGCCACCCTGTCGGTACGCCGCAACATCAAAGCCGCAGGCTGCAATATTATCGCCGTGGATAACTCCCCCGCGATGGTCGAACGCTGCCGCCGCCATATTGACGCCTTCCGTGCCGACACGCCGGTGGACGTGATCGAAGCCGACATTCGCCAGATCCCGATTAAAAATGCCTCAATGGTGGTGCTCAACTTTACGCTGCAGTTTCTTGAGCCGGAAGAGCGCCAGCAGCTGCTGAATACCATTTATCAGGGCCTGAAGCCCGGTGGCGCGCTGGTGCTGTCTGAGAAATTCAGCTTTGCCGATGCCGATGTGGGTGAACTGCTGTTTAACATGCACCACGACTTCAAACGCGCTAACGGCTACAGCGAGCTGGAGATCAGCCAGAAGCGCAGCATGCTGGAAAACGTGATGCTGACCGACAGCGTTGAAACCCACAAATCGCGCCTGCGCAGCGCAGGTTTCGAACACGCCGAGCTGTGGTTCCAGTGCTTTAACTTTGGATCTTTAATTGCTTTAAAAGCGGGTCACGCCTGATGGATTTCGGAAACTTTTACCAACTGATTGCCAAAAGCCCGCTGTCACACTGGCTGGAAACGCTGCCTGGCCAGATCGCCGCCTGGCAGCGCGAGTCGCTGCACGGCCACTTTAAGAACTGGGACCGCTCCGTCGAGCACCTGCCGGATCTCACCCCGGAAACCCTCGACCTGCTGCACGGCGTCAGCGCCGACAGCACCCAGCTGACCGCCCGCCAGCGCGACGGCATTGAGAAACTGCTGCGCAATCTGATGCCGTGGCGCAAAGGCCCGTTCTCGCTGTATGGCGTCAATATCGATACCGAATGGCGCTCTGACTGGAAGTGGGAGCGCGTGCTGCCGCATATCTCTTCCCTCGCCGGGCGCACCGTGCTGGATGTCGGTTGCGGCAGCGGCTACCACATGTGGCGCATGCTGGGCGCAGGAGCCAGACTGGTGGTGGGTATCGACCCGATGCAGCTGTTCCTGTGCCAGTTCGAAGCCGTGCGCAAGCTGCTGGGTAACGATCAGCGCGCCCACCTGCTGCCGCTCGGCATTGAGCAACTGCCGGAGCTGAAGGCGTTCGACACGGTGTTTTCTATGGGCGTGCTCTACCATCGTCGCTCACCGCTCGATCACCTGTTCCAGCTGAAAAACCAGCTGGTTTCCGGCGGAGAACTGGTGCTGGAAACCTTAGTGGTAGAAGGCGACGACCAGCAGGTGCTGGTGCCGGGCGAACGCTATGCACAGATGCGCAACGTCTACTTTATCCCCTCTACCGGGGCGCTGAAGAACTGGCTGGAAAAGTGTGGTTTCGTCGATGTGAAGATTGTGGACTACTCCGTGACCAGCACCGGGGAACAGCGCCGAACCGACTGGATGACCAGCGAATCCCTCGCCGAGTTCCTCGACCCGAACGATCCGGGCAAAACGATAGAAGGCTATCCGGCCCCGCTGCGTGCGGTACTGGTCGCCACTAAGCCCTGAGCCTCGGGGACAAGTGACGTCCACGGGACGGGCATGCCCGTCCCGTTTTCATTCCCAATACTCAAATCGATAGGCCGCGGTAATATTGCGGCGCACAATGCCACTGGGAAACACTTCCATCTCGCGCGAGTAGCTCAGGGTACAGTTACCGCGATCGTCCCACAGCTGGCACTCGTCGACGCTGGTCATGCTGCTGAGAGCATTGTCAGTTTTGGTGGTCAGACTCAGCTCGCGCTGCTGCTTATCGTAGCGCCACTGCATCGTACTGCGTTCCGATTTTGAAGAGAGCAGCTGATTGTCATTGTTCCAGCGGTAGTCGAAAGCCCCGTTGCTGTTTTTATCTGAGCCGCGCGACACGCTGCGCACCAGGCGCTGTTTGCCGTCAAAGCGATTAGTGGTTTCTGTAAAACCCTGCTCACCCTGCAGCAGAAATCTATCGGTTGAACTGGTGATACTGCCGCGCTGACCGGTGTGATAGTCGATGGTGCCCTGCTTATGGTTGACCTCAATCGGCTGGCCGTCCTTAAGCTGATACACTACCAGGTCATAGCCGGAGCGCCAGCCCTGCTCAACCCGCTCGATATTTTGTACCAGTTTGATCTGCATATTCCCCTCCTGCTTCTCATAGCTGATATCGGCGCGCAGCAGTGCTCCACAGCGGTCAAACTGGCCGAGCATGCGCTTTTGCTGGTCGACATCTTTGCCAAACTCCCCCACCACAAACTGTTTAACAGGGCCTTTTGCCGTGCCGCCCAGCATCATCAGGCTGTTATTGTTGTTTACCTGCTGAGAGCCGGGTGCGCAGGCTGCGGCGGCATATCCCGCCGGAGCCACCAGTAAAGCCACCAGCGCCGTTAACGTACACGCGAAAATCTTCATCAAGGCTCTCATCACGGGTTATGGATAGAGTGAGTGTAAAAGTTTTTTGCCTCATCGGGCATCATCTGCGTGCCTTGAGAACAAAAAAAACCCCAACAAAGGGGTTGGGGTCTGGTACTTGCAAGCATCACGTCAGAGTGCGGCGTGCTGCGCGGCAAAATCGGCTACTGTCTCAGGCCACTCTTTCGGGAGCACCAAACGACATTACGCTTTTCATTGCCGCTACCACGTCGCCATCCACGCAGCTGCGGCTGAATTCGTCAATTTCCGTCTCGGAACACATCGACACGCCGGCTTTGCGGTAGCGCATCGGGGAAGAAACTCGCTGACTGGCGGAGCTGTGCAGCTCAGTCAGGCCGGCATCGATAAATTTTTGCAAATTGCTCAGGCGAACGCCCGCACCCGCCATAATAATCGGACCGCACGTAATGCGGCTAAGTTCCCTTAACAGCGGCAATCCGCTTTCGGCACTCTGCTGCTGACCTGAAGTCAGAATGCGCGCCACGCCGAGATCCGTCAACTGTTCCAGCGCGCTGCGTGGGTTATGGCACAGGTCGAAGGCGCGATGAAAGGTTACACTCATCCCCTCACACAGCTGCATCACCTGCCGCATCCGCGCCAGATCGATATGCCCGTCTTCATCCAGCAGGCCGATCACCAGTCCGGGGAAGCCCCGATCGCGGATAAAAGCGATATCCGACTTCATCAACTCAAATTCAATATCGCTGTAGCAGAAATCGCCGCCGCGCGGGCGCACGATCGGGTGAACCGGAATCGATACGCGCTGGCGCGCGGCAATCAGTGCGCCTGCTGACGGCGTCAGTCCCCCTTCTCCGGGGGCTGCGCACAGCTCAATCCGGTCGGCTCCCGCCCGTTCTGCCGTCACTGCGCACTCCACCCCGTAGCAGCATATTTCCAGTTTTCGCATCCTATCCTCCGGTTAATCACTGCTGGCTGTTTGTTTATGTATACTCTGATGATTAGTCTGAACTTATCTTGCACTGGTACTTATTTTAACGGGAAACATGATCATGGCATTCAGTTTTGACCAACGGATAGACCGCCGTCACAGCGATAGCCTGAAATGGCGAAAATATGGTGACCGGGATATCCTTCCGCTGTGGGTAGCGGATACGGATTTTCGCTCTGCCGACTGCATTATCGACGCGTTACAGCAGCGGGTGGCTCACGGAATATTCGGTTATGGCTTCCCGCAGGAAGCGCTGATTGAAGTGATTATCGCACGGATGAGCAGCTGCTATGGCTGGCAAATCCAGCCGGAGTGGTTAGTGTTTCTTCCCGGCGTGGTGACCGGGCTTAATCTTTGCGTGCGTGCCTTTACCGCTGCCCATCAGGGCACCGTGGCCCCCACCCCAATCTATCCGCCGTTTCGCTCCGCTGCTGCGCTCGCCGCCCGAGATCAGATTAATGCCCCGCTGGTGCTGCAGGAGCAGCGCTGGGTGGTGGATTTTGACGCGCTGGAAACGCAGCTAACCGGCAACGAAAAGCTGCTGATGCTGTGCAACCCACAAAACCCTGGCGGCACCGTCTATCGCCGCGCCGAGCTGGAAGCCCAGCTGCGGTTTGCCCAGCGTCATGACCTGCTGGTCTGTTCGGATGAAATCCACTGTGACCTGCTGCTGGAACCGGGGGTAGAGCATATTCCGTTCGCCAGCCTGAGCGAAGACGCCGCGCAGCGCTCGGTGACGCTGCTGTCGCCGTCAAAAAGCTTCAATATCGCCGGGCTGGGCGCCTCGCTGGCCATTATCCCCAACCGTGAACTGCGCGAACGTTTTAATCAGCAGCGCAAAGGCATTGTGCCGGACGTCGACGTGCTGGCGCTGGTGGCGGCCACCGCGGCCTGGCGCGACGGTCAGCCGTGGCTGGATGCGCAGCTGGCGTATCTGCGCAGCAACCGCGATGCGCTGGTGCAGCACGTTAACTCACTGCCGGGCCTGAGCATGGTGGCGCCGGAAGGCAGCTACCTCGGCTGGATTGACGCCAGCCAGCTCAACGTAGCCAGCCCGGCGCTGTTCTTTGAAAAACACGGGCTGGGTTTCTCGGCCGGGCGTGACTTTGGCGATGACAGGTTTGTGCGCTTCAACTTTGGCTGTCAGCGCGACCTGTTAGACGAAGCCCTGCGCCGCATGACGCTGGCGCTGGCTATCGGTCGCTAAGCGTCGCGCTCGCTCTCAACAATCTCCTTCAGGCTCCACGGATGGAACTTAATGGTCACCTGCCCGTCGGTCACCGCCAGCGTCGGGTTCGGCAGCCGCTCACCTTCCCCCTGCGGCGCGCTGCTTTTCACTGATATGCCCTGTTGGATCAAGCCTTCATCGGCCATCAGCGCCAGCGCGCGCGTCCCCAGCGTGTCGGCATCGCCGCGCAGCACCACTTCGATGTGTTCCCACCCCTCGTGACGATAGAGCCGCTGACCGGGCCACGGCAGTTCAATGATGCTTATCGGCCACGGCCCTACCTGTAACGGTGGCGTTAATTCGAATAATGCAATTGGCCTGCCCGCAATCTGCTTCTCGGAAAACAGCGTACCCAGACGTAAAAGGCCCTGTTTCCAACGCTCTGCGGTGGTGTTCTGGTTGCACCTCAGCGCAATGTGGTCAACTTCCAGCGCGGCGAGATCCAGTCCCAGGCGCTGCGCCAGATGGTAAAGAGAGTGTAAAAAACGGGGTAAATCATTAGCCAGATCGTTTAATTCTGCCACTTCAAAGCGTTCAGACATCACTATTTCCTTCATTTACTGTAGCCAGGCTTACCTTTCACACTTAAGGCAATCTGTTTTACGTACCATCTCAATCAATAGAAACTTATCGTTTTAAGGCGATTATCCCAACCTTTCGCCTGTTTATCCTGCTTTTCATCCAGCTTAAGCTGGTTTAGTGCCAGCTTTTCTTTTAGAAAACAGCCTTTAACTTTCTGTTTTAGTTTGGTTAAATTTATACAATGCGACAATTCCTAAATCCAAAGGGGTGGATTGTAGGCTATTCTGCTTTCTTATAGATTTGTCCCGACCATCACACAAGGAAAAGCTCTATGCTTATGTTATTGCTTGTCGCCGTGCTGATCGCGATGATGGGGTTTGCTCTGGTACGCCACTGGAAGGTACAGAACGGAAAAAATACTGTCGCTAGCCCGCACCGCCCCCATCGCCGTCGTTAATATCTCTTTTTGTGGATGACAGCCTCACAGCACTGTTTTCCCCACCTGCTCTGCACAAGTTATCCAGGAACGCAGGTTCCTGGATAACTTGTTATCAAATGCAGTATACTTTTCCCCTTCTTTTTTAGCGCTGCCATTTCCGGTCAATTTCCCGGTGGGCGGCGTCGTGACAACGGCCAGCGCGCAAGCGTTGACCTTTCAGCAAATTAAGGTAACTCGGTGAATATTCAGGCCCTTCTCTCAGATAAAGTCAGTCAGGCGATGATCGCAGTGGGTGCTCCGGCTAATTGTGAGCCTCAGGTGCGTCAGTCGGCTAAAGCACAGTTTGGTGATTACCAGGCCAACGGCATGATGGCCGTGGCTAAATCGCTGGGCATGCCGCCGCGACAGCTGGCAGAAAAGGTTCTGGAGCAGCTGGACCTCACCGGAATTGCGCAGAAAGTGGAGATTGCCGGTCCGGGCTTCATTAATATCTTCCTCGACCCGGCATGGGTTGCCAGCCAGATCGACAACGTGCTGGCAGCACCGAAGCTCGGCGTGGCGGATGTCACTCCGCAGACCGTGGTGATCGACTACTCTGCCCCTAACGTCGCCAAAGAGATGCACGTGGGTCACGTTCGCTCCACCATCATTGGTGACGCCGCGGTGCGCACGCTGGAGTTCCTCGGCCATAACGTGATCCGCGCCAACCACGTCGGCGACTGGGGCACCCAGTTCGGCATGCTGATCGCCTTCCTCGAAAAGCAGCAGAACGAGAACCACGAAGAGATCGCGCTGGCCGACCTCGAAGTGTTCTACCGCGAAGCCAAGCGCACCTACGATGAAGACCCGGCCTTTGCCGAGCGCGCGCGTAGCTACGTGGTAAAACTGCAGGGCGGTGACGAATACTGCCGCAGGATGTGGAAACGCCTGGTTGACATCACCATGTCGCAGAACCAGAAAATTTATGACCGCATGAACGTTACCCTGACGCGCAACGACGTAATGGGTGAGAGCCTGTACAACGACATGCTGCCAGGCATTGTCGCCGATCTGAAGGCCAAAGGGCTGGCGGTCGAGAGCGAAGGCGCCACCGTGGTGTTCCTCGACGAGTACAAGAATAAAGATGGCGAGCCGATGGGGGTGATCATCCAGAAAAAGGATGGCGGCTATCTGTACACCACCACCGATATCGCCTGCGCCAAATATCGTTACGAGACGCTGAAAGCGGATCGCGTGCTCTATTACATCGACTCACGCCAGCACCAGCATCTGATGCAGGCGTGGACCATCGTGCGTAAAGCCGGTTATATCCCGGATTCACTGCCGCTGGAGCACCACATGTTCGGCATGATGCTGGGCAAAGACGGTAAGCCATTCAAAACCCGCGCGGGCGGCACCATTAAGCTCTCCGACCTGCTGGATGAAGCGGTTGACCGCGCCACCAAGCTGATTGGTGAGAAGAACCCGGATATGCCAGCGGATGAACTGCAGCAGCTGGCGGAGATCGTCGGCATCGGCGCGGTGAAATACGCAGACCTGTCAAAAAGCCGTACCACCGACTACATCTTCGACTGGGACAATATGCTGGCGTTTGAAGGCAACACCGCGCCGTATATGCAGTATGCCTATACCCGCGTGCTGTCGGTGTTCCGTAAAGCCGGGATTGATGAACACGGCATCAGCGGCGAAACGCGCATCAGCGAAGAGCGCGAAGCGGCGCTGGCCGTGCGTTTGCTGCAGTTTGAAGAGGTGATTACTCAGGTCGCGCGCGACGGGATGCCGCATGTGATGTGTGCCTACCTGTACGATTTGGCGGGCCTGTTCTCCGGTTTCTACGAGCACTGCCCGATCCTGAATGCCGAAGATGACGCCACAAAACAGAGCCGTCTGCGCCTGGCGCTGTTGACCGCCAAAACCCTGAAGCAGGGTCTGGATACCCTGGGCATTCAGACGGTAGAACGGATGTAAACGCGGCGGGCGAGGCATGCCTCGCCCCTACGAAAATCGGGATTCAACCGTAGGGGGCGACCCTTTTTTTTGGTCGACCCGTGCCGGAATGTTGCACCGGCGGGCTGACCGAAACAGAGGGTCAGCCCCTACGAAAAAGCCGCCCCGTATTTTGACGTTTACTGGTAATTCACCATCACTTCATTACTCACCACGCGCACTATCGGAAATACCCGCCCTTTCCCTTCTACGTGATAAATAAAGCGCAATGTTTCACCCGCCGCCACGTTGCTTAAGCCGCGCGTTGACCCGCTGCCGCCCTCAATCGGTACGCAGCGATTTTCCGCACAGAGCCTGACCTGCAAACCCGCCGGAGCCGGCGTGCTCAGCACGTAGCGCCAGGCGACCTCGGTGATCGCGCCGCTCACCGCTTCAGACGGTGCCAGCGGGCGCGACGACGCCTGCACGCCGCGATTCTGCAGGCCCGGGCCGGTGGCGCTGGCATGCCAGGCACCGCCCGCCGCCAGGCTGATGCCCGGCAGCAGCATTAACAGCCATAACGCCTTCATTAATGACCCCCGATGGTGGAAGTCATGCGGATATTGCGGTTGTCGGTCAGCTCCATATTGGAGATCACCATCAGCTGCGGCAGCGTGCGGCGCAGGAAGCGGGCCAGCAGCGCCCTCAGCGGATGATTGACCAGCAGCACCGGCGGCGCCCCCAGCCCTTCCTGGTGCTGCAACGCGCTCTGCGCCTGCGCCAGCAGGCGGTCAGCCAGCCCCGGCTCCAGCCCACCGCCGCCCTGTAACGCCTGTAACAGCAGACGTTCCAGCGTTGAGTCCAGCCCGATAACCTGCACTTCGCCATTGCCCGGGAACCACTGCTGGGTGATGGCGCGGCCCAGCGCCACGCGCACCACCGAAGTCAGCTCCTGCGGATCGGTCTGCACCGCAGCGTGTTCCGCCAGGGTTTCAATAATGGTGCGCATATCGCGGATCGACACGCGCTCGGCCAGCAGGTTCTGCAGCACTTTATGCAGCGTAGTCAGGGTGATCACGCCCGGGATTAGATCCTCGGTCAGCTTCGGCATCTCCTGGGTAACGCGGTCCAGCAGCTGCTGCGCCTCCTGGCGGCCAAATAGTTCGCTGGCGTACTGGCCAATCAGATGGTTGAGGTGAGTGGCCACCACGGTGCTGGCCTCCACCACGGTAAAGCCCTGAATCTGCGCCTGCTCTTTCAGCGCGCTGTCAATCCAGATCGCCGCCAGGCCAAAGGCCGGGTCGACGGTGGCTTCACCCGGCAAGGTTCCGGCAGCGGTGCCGGGGTTAATTGCCATCCAGCGGCCGGGATACGCATCCCCGCTGCCAATTTCCACGCCCTTCATCAGAATGCGGTAGCGCGCCGGCGTCAGATCCATGTTGTCACGGATATGCACCACCGGCGGCAGGAAGCCCATCTCCTGGGCGAATTTCTTACGGATACTGCGGATGCGTCCGAGCAGCTCGCCGTCCTGCGCGCTGTCGACCATCGGGATCAGGCGGTAGCCCACTTCCATCCCCAGCGAATCTTCCAGCTGCACGTCGCCCCAGGTGGCTTCGACCGAGGCCGCGCTCTCCTGCGGGGCTTTGGCCATCTGCGGCGTCGCGGCGGCTTTAGGCTGCATCTCTTTACCGCGGATCCACCAGGCCAGCCCCAGCAGCGCGGCGGTAAACAGCAGGAACACCAGGTTTGGCATGCCCGGCACCAGGCCAAGCAGGCCGAGTACCCCGGCGCTCAGCATCATGACGCGCGGGTTGTTGAACAGCTGGCCAACCATCTGCTCGCCCACGTCCTGATCGGTGCCCACGCGCGTCACAATCACACCGGCCGCAGTGGAGATCACCAGCGCCGGGATCTGTGCGACCAGGCCGTCACCGATGGTCAGCAGGGTATAGGTTTCCGCCGCATGTCCGGCGTCCATCCCGTGCTGCACCACCCCGACCAGCAGGCCGCCGATCACGTTGATCACCATAATCATGATCCCCGCCACCGCATCGCCGCGCACGAACTTACTGGCACCGTCCATCGAACCGTAAAAATCGGCTTCCTGCGTCACATCGGAACGACGCTTTTTCGCCTCCTCTTCACCGATCAGCCCGGCATTGAGGTCGGCGTCAATCGCCATCTGCTTACCCGGCATCCCGTCGAGCACAAAGCGCGCGCCCACTTCGGCAATACGCCCGGCACCCTTGGTAATCACCATAAAGTTGATGATGACCAGGATGATAAACACCACGATACCAATGGCGAAGTTGCCGCCCACCAGGAAGTGACCAAAGGCTTCCACCACCTGTCCGGCCGCCGCCGCCCCGGTGTGGCCTTCCATCAGGATAATACGCGTGGAGGCCACGTTGAGCGCCAGGCGTAATAAAGTGGAGAACAGCAGAATGGTCGGGAAGGCGGCGAACTCCAGCGTTTTCTGGGTGAACATCGCCACCAGCAACACCATAATCGACAGCGCGATATTAAAGGTAAACAGCAGGTCGAGGATGAACGGCGGCAGCGGCAGCACCATCATCGACAGGATAAGCAGGATCAGTATTGGCCCGGCCAACACTTTCCACTGCGTATCTTTCATGTTGGCAGGTAACCGTAATTTAGCGGCCAGATTAGACATCAGGTTTTTCTTCTCCAGCAAAGTCCAGCGCGTCCGGCACCGGTAATTTAACAGGTCGTTTTGGGATCAGCCCCCCTTCCACTTTCCAGCGGCGGAGTTGCCATACCCAGGCGAGAACTTCTGCCACGGCGGCGTACAGCTGCCCCGGGATATGCTGGCCAATTTCACTGTGGCGATACAGCGCACGCGCCAGCGGCGGGGCTTCGAGGATCGGGATACGATTCTCTTTCGCCAGCTCACGAATGCGCAGAGCAATATCCCCTGCGCCCTTCGCCAGCACCTTTGGCGCACTCATTTTTTTCTCGTCGTACTGCAACGCGACCGAATAGTGGGTCGGGTTGGTGACAATTACGTCCGCTTTCGGCACATCGGCCATCATGCGGCGGCGGGCAGCGGCACGCATTTGCTGGCGGATACGCCCCTTCACGTGCGGGTCACCTTCCTGCTGCTTGTACTCATCGCGAATATCCTGGCGCGACATGCGTAAATTCTTGAAGTAGCTGTAGAGCTGGAAGAACACGTCGAAACCGACCATCGGCGACAGCCCGAGCACCACCAGAATGCTGCACATCGCAATCATGTTCAGCGCCCCGGCCAGCGCGGTCACCGGCGACTCACTCACCAGGCGCAGCATCTCCGCCCAGTGGTGCCAGATATACAGCCCGGTAACGATGCCAACCAGCGTCGCCTTGAGCACCGCTTTCAGCAGCTCCGCTGCCGACTGCGCGGAGACCAGCTTCGCCAGCCCTTTGATCGGGTTCATCTTGCCGGGGTCGAACTTAATGGATTTTCCGCTGAAGACCAGGCCACCGAGCAGCATCGGCGCGGCGATTGCCACCACCACCAGGCCAAACATCATCGGCAAGATGGCCATCACCGCCTGCATCAGCAGGTTGGCAATCTGGCGCAGCATCTGGCTGGTATCACTGACCACCGAGTGGTTAAACACCAGACCATCCGCCACCAGCGCACCGAGTTTGCGCCCCATCCACTCGCCGCCGGCCCAGAGAATACTCAGCCCGGCCACCAGCATCAGGATCGACGTCAGCTCACGCGATCGTGGAATCTGCCCCTCTTCACGGGCTTTTTCCAGTCGGTGAGCCGTAGCGGACTCTGTTTTTTCCTCATCGCTATCCTGAGACACAGCGGCGAACCTTCAGTACGGATTGACTGAGGCTAGAATGCCAAATTCGCGCAGGGGTAATGCCACGAGTAAACGTGTAAAAAGGGGGTTATTTACGGAATGGGAAAAACAGTCAATAAAGGGGCGAAAAGGCTTCGCCCCTCAGGCATCAGAAGCCGAGGCTGTCCAGCAGGTCATCGACCTGGTCCTGGCTGGCCACCACGTTTGGTGCCGCAGCATTAATCTGCGGACCATTAAGCAGGCTGTCGGTATCTTTTTTCACCCGCATACTCTGGTCTGGAATGTTCTCCATCAGGACCGTCAGCAGCTGACGTTCAATCTCCTGGATCACATCCATCATGCGTTTAATCACCTGCCCGGTCAGATCCTGGAAATCCTGAGCCATCATGATTTCCATCAGCTGGGCGTTGGTGAAGCTGGTATGCTGCGGCACTTCGTCGAGATAACCACGAGTATCCGAAACCAGCGAGCGTGCATCTGCCAGTTCGATAGGATTTTCAAACCACTCATCCCAGCGCCCTTTCAGCGTTTTCGCTCCATCTTCCAACACCGTCTGACGCGGCTGTGCAGCCTCCACGCAGTTGAGCGCGCGCTCTGCCGCCTGCGCGGTCATCTGTACCACATAATCAAGGCGATCGCGGGCATCAGGGATCGCTTCTGCCGCTTCGGCAATAGCATGATCCAGACCCAGCTCTCGCAAACTGTCGCGCAGCATCCGCGTCAGTGAACCAATTTTGGAGATAATGTCCTGTGCCGAAGCAGCATCAACATTTGGTTTCGGAATTGCGTTCATGTTGGCTCCTTACATACCCAGTTTTTCGAAGATCTTACCTAATTTCTCTTCCAGGGTAGCCGCAGTGAAGGGTTTAACCACGTAGCCGCTGGCGCCCGCCTGAGCCGCAGCAATGATGTTCTCTTTCTTCGCTTCCGCCGTCACCATCAGCACCGGCAGCTTGCTCATCGTGGCGTCCGCACGAATGGTCTGCAGCAGCTGCAGACCGTCCATGTTGGGCATGTTCCAGTCAGAGACCACGAAGTCAAAGCCACCGGCGCGCAGCTTATTCAGCGCATCGACGCCGTCTTCTGCTTCTTCAACGTTGTTGAAACCCAGCTCTTTTAACAGGTTACGGACGATACGACGCATCGTGTTGAAGTCGTCTACCACCAGAAACCGCATATTTTTATCGACCATACTTACTCCCGTTTTTTGTCGCTCGCGAGGACCGCGTTGTTAGATACGCAACGCCTGTCCGGCGCTAATTTTTGCCAGCATGTGCTGACTGATTTGGTGAAGATCCACCACTTCACTGGCTCCCCCGAGGGCGATTGCCTCTCGCGGCATACCAAATACCACACAGCTCGCTTCGTTCTGGGCAATGGTCCAGGCGCCGGCTTTATTCATCGCCAGCAGCCCGGCAGCTCCATCGTTGCCCATTCCGGTCAGGATCACGCCAACGGCGTTGCGACCGGCGTACTGCGCCACTGAGTTAAACAACACATCGACCGACGGCTTGTGACGATTCACCGGCGGGCCTTCATTCAGTTTGACCTGATAGTTTGCGCCACTGCGCGCCAGCTCCAGGTGCATCGCGCCCGGGGCAATATAGGCATGGCCGGGCAGAATACGCTCGCCGTCTTCCGCCTCTTTCACCGTGATCTGACACAGCTTGTTCAGACGTTCGGCAAACGAGCGGGTAAAGCCTGGCGGCATATGCTGGGTGATCAACAGCGCCGGGCTGGTGGCCGGTAACGGCTGCAGCACGTGGCGGATCGCCTCGGTGCCACCGGTCGATGCCCCAATCGCAATCAGCTTTTCACTACTCAGCAGCGGGCCCGCTTTCAGCATCACCGGCGCGGGCGTTGGGCCACGCGTGTGCAGACGTGCGCGGGAAGCGGCCCGCACCTTATCGGCAATCATCTGGCTGTAGGCCAGCATCCCTTCGCGGATCCCCAGCGACGGCTTGGTGACAAAATCCACCGCCCCCAGCTCCAGCGCGCGCAGCGTGATCTCAGAGCCTTTCCCGGTCAGGGAGGAGACCATCACCACCGGCATCGGACGCAGGCGCATCAGTTTTTCAAGAAAATCGAGGCCATCCATCCGCGGCATCTCAACATCCAGCGTTAACACATCCGGGTTGAACTGCTTGATCAAATCCCGCGCCACTAACGGGTCCGGCGCGGATGCCACCATCTCCATATCGGCATGGCTGTTGATAATCTCGGTCATCAGCTGACGCATCAGGGCAGAATCATCAACGCACAACACTCTGATTTTAGTCATTATCTTTCCTTAGTCAGTCCATAGACCGTCTGGCCACGCAGATAGAACTCTTTACTGATCTGGCTGAAGTTTTCTGAGTGTCCGGCAAACAGCAGGCCGCCCGGTTTCAGTAACGGAACGAAACGGCGTAAAATTTTCTCCTGCGTCTCTTTATCAAAGTAGATCATCACGTTACGGCAAAAAATCACATCAAACGGGCCGGAGAGCGCCCAGTCGTTAGCCAGCAGGTTAAGCTGGGCAAAGCTCACCATATTTGCCAGCTCAGGACGCGCGCGCACCATGCCTTCATGCGGGCCGGTGCCGCGCAGGAAGAAGCGCTGCATCTGCTGCGGTGACAGCGTGCGCAGCTCTTCCTGGCGGTAGACGCCGGACTGCGCCTTCTCCAGCACCTGGGTGTCGATATCCGTGGCATGGATCTGGAATTTACCCGGACCGGTGCCCAGCGTTTCGGCCAGCGTCATGGCGATGGAGTAAGGCTCCTCACCGGTGGAGGCCGCGGCACACCAGACGTTGTAACTGCCGGGGCGACGCTTCGCATGCTCCGCCAGGATCGGAAAGTGGTGCGCCTCGCGGAAAAAGGCCGTCAGGTTGGTGGTCAGGGCATTGATAAATGCCTGCCACTCCGCGCTGTTCGGGTCAGTTTCCAGTAGCGCCATATAGCGACCGAAATCGTCGATATTTAACGTACGTAACCGGCGCACGAGGCGGTTATAAACCATCTCGCGCTTGTGGTCGGCGAGGACGATGCCAGCTCGCTGATAAATCAACTGACTGATACGCTTAAAGTGCGTATCGGATAACGGCAGACGCTGCACCATCTGTGACAGCAGCGTTGCGGTTTCCGGTGGAGCTAACAACGTCGTTTTCTTCATGTAGCCATCCTGCCAACTTCAACCCAACGTTTCTGCGTGGGCGGACCACAACAGCGCTCCGCCCCTACTGTAGGGGTCGACCCTCTTTTTCGGTCGCCCCGTTAACTGGCAGACCGGCTATTTCGGCCGACCGACCTTATTGTGACGTGTTAAAATGTTTCCCAATGCTCGTCTGAACTGGCTGCCGGTAACGCTTTACGCGCCGCCGCGGGTGCTGCCAGCACCGGGGAAACGTTGCCCCTGTTGTTATTAACGGCCGCGATGACATTTTCTTTACGAATTCGGAACACGGCGACCGCCTGAGTCAGTCGGCTGGCCTGATCTTCGAGCGAGGCCGCCGCCGAGGCGGACTCTTCCACCAGCGAGGCGTTCTGCTGCGTAACGCGGTCCATCTCGGTGACGGCGGTGCCGACCTGGTCGATGCCCTTGCTCTGCTCGTCAGAGGCAGAGGCGATTTCGCCCATGATGTCGGTGACGCGGGTCACCGCATTGACGATATCGGTCATCGTCTCTCCGGCGCTCTCCACCAGCACCGAGCCGGTATTGACGCGGGATACCGAGTCTTCAATCAGTCCTTTAATCTCCTTCGCCGCCTGCGCGCTGCGCTGGGCGAGGTTACGCACTTCGCCCGCGACCACGGCAAAGCCACGCCCCTGCTCCCCGGCACGCGCCGCTTCTACCGCGGCATTGAGGGCCAGAATGTTGGTCTGGAAGGCGATGCCGTCGATGACGCTGGTGATATCGGCAATTTTCTTCGAACTGCCGGCGATGTCGTTCATGGTTTTCACCACGCCATCCACCACTTTGCCGCCCTTCTGCGCGGTTTCAGAGGCGCTCAACGCCAGCTGTGACGCCTGGCGGGCGTTCTCGGCGTTCTGCTTCACCGTGGCGGTCAGCTGCTCCATGCTGGCAGCGGTCTGCTCCAGCGAGGCGGCCTGCTCTTCGGTACGCGCAGAGAGGTCGTTGTTGCCGGCGGCAATTTCGCTGGCGCCGGTAAAGATGGCATCGGAACCGTCGCGCACGTCGCTAACGGTTTTTACCAGCTCCTGCTGCATGTGATGCAGGCTGGAGGCCAGCTGCGCCATCTCGTTGCGCCCTGTCACCTCAATACTCTGCGTCAGGTCGCCGCTGGCGATACAACGGATATGCTCGATGCTCTGTTTCAGCGGACGCAGCAGAATGTGGTGGATACCGCTCCACACCAGCGCGATGGTGGCGACGGAGACCAGCAGAATAATCAGCAGCACCCAGATAGCCTGGTGATAAGCGCGCTCGTTCTGCTCGGCACCCGCCGACAGCAGGGCATCGGTATTTTTCAGCCAGTTATCATAGGCCGCTTCAAAACCGTTCTGGAAACCGGTAGTAGGCTGGTCGACAAACCCTTTGAAGTCACCTTTGGCCAGCATGTCGCTCAGCTCAACCAGCGCGTCATGCAGGATTTTATAGTGCTCGCTCACGGCCTGAACGTGCGGCAGTGCCACGACATCCGGCGGTAACTCTTTGGTGTACTCAGCAAACTGCGTTTCCGCGGTGGTCAGCTGGCTTTTCGCCAGCGCAACCAGTTCCGGAATCGTGGCGCCGCTGCCGTTATTGCTGGCATCCAGCTGATAGCGGATCCCGGCGCGGTTAAGCGTATTACGTGTCTGAACCAGTGCTATCCATGCGGCGGTAAGATTGGCCTGCTCCAGGCGAATCTGCTGAGTCAGCGCGAAGTTTTCCTTATCTCCTTTCAGAGACTGGAAAAACAGCCCGCCCGAAATCAACTGTAAAGCACCAAATAAAACCAAAACCAGCACCAGGCTGGTTACCACTTTCATACTCTTGAACATACCTTTCCCCAGTTGGATAGCTACTGCTGTGTTTTATCGGCAATCGCGGGGGGATCTTTATGGCGTTGGGCGGATTAAGGTCGAGGCATGCCTCGACCCTGGGTGTTACGCGTAGGGGTCGGGCATGCCCGACCCGTTTTGGATACGGAATTAAAACGTTTCCCAGTTGCTGTCGCTAACCACCGGATTAGAGGGCTCAACACTGGGCTTATTCAGCAGCGGGCGCTTTAGCACGGCAGCCGGGGCCGCCTGCTGGCGCGCAATGCGAAATACCGCCACCGCCTGGGTCAGACGGCTGGCCTGATCCTCCAGCGAGGCGGCCGCCGAGGCGGACTCCTCCACCAGCGAGGCATTCTGCTGCGTCACGCGGTCCATCTCGGTCACCGCCGTCCCGACCTGGTCGATGCCGCGGCTCTGCTCGTCCGAAGCCGAAGCAATTTCGCCCATGATATCGGTGACGCGGGTCACCGCATTGACGATATCGCTCATGGTTTCACCGGCGCTCTCCACCAGCACCGATCCGGTATCAACGCGCGCCACCGAGTCTTCGATCAGCCCTTTGATCTCCTTCGCCGCCTGCGCGCTGCGCTGGGCGAGGTTACGCACTTCGCCCGCCACTACGGCAAAGCCACGACCCTGCTCCCCGGCCCGCGCCGCTTCTACCGCGGCATTGAGTGCCAGAATGTTGGTCTGGAAGGCGATGCCGTCGATCACGCTGGTAATATCGGCAATTTTCTTCGAACTGCCGGCGATGTCGTTCATGGTTTTCACCACGCCATCCACCACTTTACCGCCCTTCTGCGCGGTCTCGGAGGCGCTTAACGCCAGCTGTGAGGCCTGGCGGGCGTTCTCGGCATTCTGCTTCACCGTGGCGGTCAGCTGCTCCATGCTGGCCGCGGTCTGCTCCAGCGAAGCGGCCTGCTGTTCGGTGCGCGCAGAGAGGTCGTTATTGCCGGCGGCGATTTCGCTGGCGCCGGTAAAGATGGCATCAGAGCCGTCGCGCACCACGCTGACGGTGCGCACCAGCTCCTGCTGCATATGCTGCAGGCTGGCGGCCAGCTGCGCCATCTCGTTACGCCCCTCTACTGCAATCGGCTGCGTCAGATCGCCGCTGGCAATACGCCGGATATGAGCGATGCTGCTCTGCAGCGGCAGCAGCAGGATATGACGGATGCCGCTCCACACGCCGCCGATCGCCAGCAGTGATACCACCAGCACGATAACCAGCACCCAGATCGCCTGATTAAAGGCGTGCAGATTCTCATCCGCACCGGCCTGCGCCTGCGCATCATTCTTGCTCAGCCAGCTGTTATAGGCCTGGCTGAAACCATCCTGATAATGCTGGGTTGGCTGATCGAAGAATTCGGTAATTTTGCCGTCGTTCATCAGCAGGATCAGCTGCGCCAGCGCGTCGTGCAGGATGCGGTAGTTTTCCTGAATAGCACGCACGTTTTCAGCGTTTTTGCCCTGTTCTGACAGCAGCGAGTCCCAGGTGGCGTAGCCTTTCTCTGCGATAGTGAGCTGTTCCTGCGCCGCCGCCAGCAGCTGTTTAACGCTGTCGCCGCTGCCCATATGGTTAGCGTCCAGCATGTAGCGGATCCCGGAACGGTTGAGGGTATTACGCGCCTGAATCAGCGCGATCCACGACTGGTTGAGGGCGGACTGCTGCAGCCGCAGCTGCTGGGAGACGGCGAAATTATCTTTATCGCCTTTCAGCGCCTGGAAGAACAGGCCGCCGGTGATTAACTGTAATGAACCAAAAAATGCCAGCACCACTATCAGGCTGGTGACGACCTTCATACGCTTAAACATAATGTTCCTTATTAACCGGTTAAGGCTGCTGTTATCGGCAGCAACGGCAGGATCTTTAAGGTGTTTTTGGCGCGATCGGGCAGAGATTTTTGCGGTGAGTTAAAACGGGCGGGTCATAACCCGCCCCTACGGATAGGGGCCGATCTTCTTTTTCGATCGGCCCGTCTGGTCAGAACGTTTCCCAATGACCGTCGTTGCTCACCGGGTTAGCGGGCTTAGCACTGGGCTTATTCAGCACCGGGCGCTTTAGCGCGGCAGCGGGTGCCGCCTGCTGGCGTGCAATGCGGAACACCGCCACCGCCTGGGTCAGACGGCTGGCCTGATCCTCCAGCGAGGCGGCCGCCGAGGCGGACTCTTCCACCAGCGAGGCGTTCTGCTGCGTCACGCGGTCCATCTCGGTCACCGCCGTACCGACCTGGTCGATGCCGCGGCTCTGCTCGTCAGAAGCCGAAGCAATCTCGCCCATAATATCAGTGACGCGGGTCACCGCATTGACGATATCGCTCATGGTTTCGCCCGCGCTGCCGACCAGCTGTGAGCCGGTATCCACGCGCGCCACCGAGTCTTCGATCAGCCCTTTGATCTCTTTCGCCGCCTGGGCGCTGCGCTGGGCGAGGTTACGCACTTCGCCCGCCACCACGGCAAAGCCACGCCCCTGCTCCCCGGCACGGGCCGCTTCCACCGCCGCATTCAGCGCCAGGATATTGGTCTGAAAGGCGATACCGTCGATCACGCTGATAATATCGGCAATTTTCTTCGAGCTGCCGGCAATATCGTTCATGGTTCTCACCACGCCATCGACCACCCGGCCCCCCTTCTGTGCCGTTTCGGAAGCGTTAAGCGCCAGCTGTGAGGCCTGGCGGGCGTTCTCAGCATTCTGCTTCACCGTCGCGGTCAGCTGCTCCATGCTGGCAGCGGTCTGCTCCAGCGAGGCGGCCTGCTGTTCGGTGCGCGCTGACAGGTCATTATTGCCCGCCGAGATTTCGCTGGCGCCGGTATAGATCGCGTCTGAACCGTCGCGCACTACGCTGACGGTCTTCACCAGCGCCTGCTGCATCTCATGCAGGCTGGTCGCCAGCTGCGCCATTTCGTTGCGTCCGACCGCAACGATATTTTGCGTCAGGTCACCCTCTGCAATGCTTCTGATGTGGGTAATGCTGGTCTGCAGCGGGCGGATCAGGATGTTGCGCAGGCCATACCAGCACAGCACGATCAGCGCCACCACCAGAATCAGCACGCCGGAGATCAGCCACAGCATCTGCACATAGGCTTTCTCGTTCTGCGCCGCGCCCTGCTTGCTCAACGTTGCCTGCTGGTCACGCCACTGGACGTAGGTGCTCTGCATCACTTTCTGCTTCGCTTCAATATTCATTTTGAACATCGCATCCAGCTGTTTGTCATCCATCAGCTGGATCATCTGCGTCAGCGTCTGCAGGTAAACGTCATAGCTCTGCTCCAGGCGGTCAACCAGCTGACTGTCCATGCCCGGCGTTTCCGGCAGGGTCTGATAAGCGGCGTAGGTTTTAGCCGCCAGCGCAAGCTGCTGTTTGGCCTGGTCACTGAGCATCTTCAGGGAGGCGCTGCTGCCCGAGTTGGCCGCTTCGCTCTGCAGGCGCAGCATGCCGCGGTTGAGCGTAATGCGCGTCTGGTTCAGCGTGACCCAGGCGTCGGTAAACAGCGCCACGTTATCGCTGGCGGCCTGAGATACCGCAAAGCTGTTTTTGTCATGGGTCAGCGCATTGATAAACAAGCCGCCAGAAGCTAACTGTAACGTGCCGAAAATCACCAGAACCATAATCAGGCTGGTGACGACTTTAATCCGCGTGAACATAAGAAACCCTTGGTATGTATGATAAATAGAATAACGTCTAATGGTATCGGTTCCCCGACGCAGAACTTTATGATGCGGAAAGTTAAGTAACTAAAAGATCTCAGCCCTCTCCTCCCTGCACTTAAGGCAAAGCAATGTGAGGTATCTCTGCAAAAAAAAGGGGTGACCCAACATTCGGCCACCCCTTACGCAATCGTTAGTGCTGAAGATTATGCGCTGCGCAGCGTATCCATCAGCGCCATCTCTTCGCTGCTCAGCAGCTTCTCGATGTCAACCAGAATCAGCATACGCTCGCCGAGCGCGCCCAGACCGGTCAGATACTCGGTGGACATAGTCACGGCGAACTCCGGGGAAGGACGGATCTGATCCTGCGTCAGCGACAGCACGTCAGACACGCCGTCCACTACGATGCCGACCACGCGCTGCTCCAGGTTAAGGACAATCACCACGGTGTTGTCGTTATAGTCGACGTCCGGCTGGGCGAACTTAATACGCAGGTCGATAATCGGTACGATTACGCCGCGCAGGTTGGTGACACCCTTGATAAACGCCGGGGTGTTGGCGATGCGCGTGACCTGATCGTAACCGCGGATCTCCTGCACCTTGAGGATATCAATCCCGTACTCTTCATCACCCAGCGTAAATACCAGGAACTCCTGACCCACGGTTTCGCCGGCGAGTTTAGTGACAGTGGCCATTCCAGTCATAATGCTACCCTTAATCAGTTATTGTCAGGCTGCGGCTCCCGCCACACGCTTTTCACGGTTCAGAGACTGCAGTGCAGAGACGTCAACAATCAGCGCCACGCTGCCATCGCCAAGGATGGTGGCGGCGGAGATGCCCGGCACTTTGCGATAGTTGCTTTCCAGGTTTTTCACTACCACCTGGTGCTGGCCAATCAGCTGATCGACCAGCAGCGCGTAGCGTTTACCGGCGCTCTGCAGGATCACCACAATGCCCTGCGTCGCTTCGGTTTTCGCACCCTGCACTTCAAAGACGTTCCACAGCTCAACCAGCGGCAGATATTCGCCGCGCACTTCCAGCACGCGTTCACCGCCCGCCAGCGCTTTCAGGTCATCCGCCAGCGGCTGCAGGGACTCCATCACCGCATTCAGCGGCAGGATAAACACTTCGTTGGCTACGCGCACCGACATGCCATCAAGGATTGCCAGCGTCAGCGGCAGCAGGATACGGATCGTCGTGCCCTTGCCCTGCTTCGAGGAGATCTCAACGTGGCCGCCCATCTCCTGGATGTTACGTTTCACCACGTCCATGCCCACGCCACGACCGGAGACGTCAGTCACCTGCTCGGCGGTGGAGAAGCCCGGGGCGAAGATCAGCATGCCAACCTCTTCGTCGCTCATCGACTCACTGACCGGCAGGCCGGAAGAGAGCGCTTTAGCGAGAATACGTTCGCGGTTCAGACCGGCACCGTCATCGGTGACTTCGATGCAGATGTTGCCGCCCTGGTGTTCCGCTGACAGCGTCAGGTTGCCCACCGCGTGCTTGCCGACTGCCTGGCGTTTTTCCGGCGTTTCAATCCCGTGATCCAGGCTGTTACGCACCAGGTGCGTTAACGGGTCGATAATGCGTTCGATCAGGCTCTTATCCAGCTCGGTCGAGCTGCCCATCAGCGTCAGTTCGACTTCTTTACCCAGCTTGCTGGCCAGGTCGCGCACCAGGCGCGGGAAGCGGCTGAAGACATACTCCATCGGCATCATACGAATCGACATCACCGACTCCTGCAGGTCGCGCGCGTTGCGCTCCAGCTGGCCCATGCTGTTCAGCAGGTCGCCATGATTGACCGGGTCCAGTTCGCCGGAGCGCTGCGCCAGCATTGACTGGGTAATCACCAGTTCGCCAACCAGGTTGATCAGCTGATCCACCTTCTCAACCGCCACGCGAATACTGGTAGATTCATTCACCTTCGGGGCAGCAGGCTTTTTCGCCGCTTCGCGCTTCAGCGGAGCAATCTCGCTCACGCTGGCCAGTTCCGGCTCGGCGCTGGTCACCGCAGCGACCGGTTCAGCGACCGGCTGAGCAGCCGCCGCAGCGCTGATATCCACCACCTCAGCTTCAGGGAAGTGGATTTGCGATTCGTCGATAACGAAGCACAGCACCGCGACGATATCGTCTTTACCCACTGAGGAATCCAGTGAGGCTTCGAGCGTATTCTCGCCCTTCACTGCTGCGGAAACCGTACCCAGATTGCCCAGCTCTTCCAGCATGAGGTCGGCTTCGCCCGCTTTCAGGCCGGTCAGTTTGATCCGCAGACCGCTGGCAGCAACCGCCACAGCCGGAGCAGCGACAGTTGCCTCAGCAGGGGCCGGAACCTCACCTTTGGCTTCCAGCGCCAGCTGACGCAGCGCCTGACAGATATAGGCAAACGTCGCCGCATCGGGTTCCGAGGCAGTCTTATACGCATCCAGCTGTTCTTGCATAATATCTTTGGTTTCCAAAAACAGGTTGATGATATCGGTGCTCAGCTGCATTTCGCCGCGTCGCGCACCGTCGAGAATATTTTCCAGAATATGCGTGGTTTCCTGTAGCACAGTAAAACCAAAGGTACCCGCTCCACCTTTAATCGAATGGGCCGCACGGAAGATAGCGTTAAGCTGTTCCGAATCTGGTTCCTGCGGGTCAAGACCCAACAGGTGTTGTTCCATGTCCGCCAACAATTCGTCGGCTTCATCAAAGAACGTCTGGTAAAAATCGCTGATATCCATGCTCACGGTATCACCTCGGCTGTGAGTCGCGATCGGTCTGGGCCGCCGGTGCGGGTGCCGCAGGTAACGAGGTTACCGGTGCATTCGCGCTGACAGGCTCAGCCTGTGAGTGTTGAGGGTCTTGGTTTTTGCTGGCATCAGAAGGAACTTCCGGTGCCGCTATCGTTTTAAGGCTACTTGCATCACTAATCTGTACCGCGTCACTTTCGGCATTTTCACGCTCGATCTGCGCTTCCGTGTCATGGTTTAACACCAGCAGGCTGATGCGGCGGTTAACCGCATCGTTGCCACCCCGGTTCTTCAATTTCATGGTGTCAGCCATGCCCACCACGCGCAGCATCTTGCCGCTGTCCAGTCCTCCCAGCATCAGCTCGCGTCGGGACGCGTTGGCACGGTCGGCAGAGAGTTCCCAGTTACTGTAACCCCGCTCTCCCCCGGCATATGGGAAGTCGTCGGTATGTCCCGCCAGGCTAATCCGGTTGGGGATATCATTCAGAATCGGGGCAATCGCACGCAGGATGTCGCGCATATAGGACTCCACTTCGGCGCTGCCGGTTTTAAACATCGGGCGGTTCTGGCTGTCGATAATCTGGATACGCAGCCCCTCTTCCACCATGTTAATAATCAGATGCGGACGCAGCGCTCGCAGGCGCGGGTCAGCCTCAATCAGCTGGTCGAGCTTTTCCCGCAGGCGGTTAAGACGAATTTCATCCAGCTTGCGCTTCTGCGCATCCATATCGACCACTTTATGCACTTCACCCTGCTTCTCGACCGGATCTTTACCGCCGCCGGGGATCGGGCTGGAGCTGTCGCTGCTGCGCTGGCCGCCGGTCAGCGCCACTTTCAGCGGCGTCTTAAAGTAATCGGCAATCTGAATCAACTGTTGAGGACTTGAGATAGAAATCAGCCACATCACCATAAAAAAGGCCATCATTGCCGTCATAAAGTCGGCATAGGCGATTTTCCACGAGCCGTGCGAGCCGGCATGCTTATTCGACTTTTTTCGCTTTACCAGCACAATGGGGTGATTGTTATGCTTCATGCGTCTTGATCCGAAGTCTGCTTATTGGATTTCGCATTACGAACGTGCTCTTCCAGCTCGCTGAACGACGGTCGATCCGTTGAGTACAACGTCTTACGACCAAACTCCACCGCGATCTGCGGGGCATAACCGTTCAGGCTGGAGAGCAGCGTCACCTTAATGCACTGCATCATCTTGGTGGTCTCGGCACACTTCTGGCGTAACACCCCGGAGAGCGGGGAGATAAAACCGTAAGCCAGCAAAATACCGAGGAAGGTGCCGACCATCGCGTTGGCGATCAGCGCACCCAGTTCAGCCGCCGGGCGGTCCGCAGAGGCCAGGGTGTGAATCACCCCCATTACCGCAGCCACGATGCCGAACGCCGGCAGTGAATCGCCCATCGTTCCCAGCGCCGTTGCCGGCACATCGCACTCGTGCTCGTAGGTCTCAATCTCTTCATCCATCAACGCTTCAATCTCAAAGGCATTCATATTGCCGCTGACCATCAGGCGTAAATAGTCGGTAATAAAGTCCACTAATCTTTTATCGGCAAGAATGCGCGGGTAATTAGCAAAAATCTCACTTTCCTGCGGATTTTCGATATCGCGCTCCAGCGACAGCATCCCCTGCTGGCGCGATTTGGCCATCAGGCGATAGAGCAGCGCCATCAGATCCATATACACCGACTTGTTATATTTCGAGCCGCGCATCAGCAGCGGCAGCGACTTAAGCGTCGCTTTAATCGCCTTGCCGTTGTTGCCGACAATAAATGCGCCAATGCCGGAGCCGACAATAATCAGCACCTCCGACGGTTGATAGAGTGCGCCAAGGTGGCCGCCGACCATTGCGAAGCCGCCCAACACCGATCCGAGGACAAGGATATAACCCAATATAATCAGCACGAAAAATCCTTACGCTGTAAACGTGTGGGTGGAAGTTAAGCCAGAATTCGGCAGGCGCATCGCCAGGCGTGGGGCAAAAAAAAAGCAGCGGTCAAAGACCGCTGCTGGATTCACTCCACGTGGCGAACACTATTAAACGGCTTGTTTAACCTGTTCATCCAGCAGTTGTGAATTGTTATCGGCAGATTCTGCGATAAGTTTACGTCTTTTTACCGCTCGGGACGGCGGCTGGCAAAGGCTACAGGTGAAGCTGCCAACGGGCTGATGTGCGTGGTTAATAAAGCTGCCACCGCAGCATTTGCAGCCGGCTAATTCCAGCATGCCGCTTTCAACAAACCGGACCAGGGTCCAGGCGCGCGTCAGCGCCAACAGCGGGCCCTCGTCCTGTTGCGGACACTGCTCCAGGTATAGACGGTAGGCTTTAATCACCGCTTCAACGCCGGTGCATAATCCGCTTTTGATCAGGAACTGCCAGGCGTTACAGAACATCGAAGCATGGATATTCTGCTCCCACGTCATAAACCAGTCAGTCGAGAACGGCAGCATGCCTTTTGGTGGTGGGCTTCCACGCAGCTCTTTATATAACTTAATTAAGCGGCCGCGGCTCAGCTGTGTTTCACTCTCTAACATTTGCAGGCGCGCACCCAGCGTGATTAATTCCATCGCCAGCTGAATGTCACGCGCTTCCTGAACAATACTTTTTTCGCTCATTAGCTCGCCGCCCTTCTTTTCGGTGTCTCGTCATCTTTTGAGACATCACGTAATAAACGACTGGATAACAGAATACCGGTATGGATTTGCTGCAAATCATCCACACGAGATTCACGAGTCAAACGGCTAATCGAATTGTGATCGGTGAAACGGAACTGACAAACCAGCTGATTGGTTTCCGCCAGCTTGACCATTTCAGGCAATGTCAGACCTGCCAGAGCATCGGCCATTGATTCATCGATGCCCAGCCGAAACATGGCCGAAGCTTTTTCCTGGTTAATTAATCGTTGTGCAAGCAATAAATAGGACAAATTGATGTCGTAAATATGTTTGAGTAATTCTGATGTACCCATTTTTTTTCCATCCTGACTGACACTACTTTTAACGTGTGCGGTCAATGCCGCTACCATGGTTGCTGGTTGGTAAATCTAAAGATGGCAAAAATTTAGTGGCAGAAGCCAAATGCTTGCTAAGGCTGTCTTGTTTTTCGGTTAAACCAAGCCAGGAAATAATCATGAATTCATTTTGCCAGTGGCCATTCCTCAGCCCTCTCTTCCCTGACTCCGTCCGTGATTTCTTGTTACATTCTTTTAAGACTATTCCGAAAACAAGGCAACTCTATCCCCTCTGATTTCGACATACAACGAGAGTCTACCCGAATTTTGGATAAAGTGTGACGTATATCACACTTTTAAGGCAAATAATTTCGGAAAAACCATCAGCAACCCTGTTGATTAGCTCACTAACTAATCATTTCGGTCAGTTTTTGTAAATTCCGACCTGTAAGTAACCATCTTCGAACGAAAATGAACCCGTGTGGAATTAAAAACGCGAGGTGAGCAGCGGAGCGGCAATAAGCAGCATAAAATTCATTAATGAGACGGATTATAAGACTTTTATACTTTAAATAAGGTGTTTTACACCCCCTTCAGGTAGTTACTTACGGTGAATATACGAAAGCTATTCGAAGGCGGAAATGTGACAAAGGTCAGGTTTTTGCAATGGAGTGATAGTGCTTTGTAAGCAGGCGGCGCCTGATGTTCAGCTAATGCCTGTAGATGTAAATAGACGTTACATAAGAGGTGTGAATGTTTTGCGGATTTTTCGGGTAATTGCTTATTTGAGTATCGGCAGCCTGGCGCCAACCTTTAGGGAAAAGTGGCTTTCTGACGTTTTTTCTGAAGCAAATGAGCATTTTTTCCCCAAACGACGTCAGAAAAGCGTTAAGCGGCGTGAGGATGAGTTAAAGCGGGGTAAAGAAAATCAGGGGCCGCAGCCCCTGCTGGTCAGATATCTTGTTTACACTGGACCGATGTTTCAGGCCAGTTTTGGCAAGGAAGTCACGTTACTCTGCTGGCTCTTTACCCGGCCATCGTGCGGCAGCGCCTGCAAATCACGCAGGTAACTCTCACGCCAGTGGGTAATGTCATTGCTGCGCAGCACCGCCATCATGTCGTTGTAGCGCGAAATCCTTTCCGTGCGTGACATGGTCATGGCCTGGTTGAGCGCCGCCGCCACATCATCGCGGTCATAAGGATTGACGATCAACGCCGAGGTCAGCTCGTTAGCGGCACCGGCAAAGCGCGACAGCACCAGCACGCCCGGGTCATCCGGATCCTGCGCGGCGACATACTCTTTCGCCACCAGATTCATACCGTCACGCAGCGGCGTCACCAGCCCGATATCCGTCAGGCGGAAGATTTTCATCAGCAGGCGGCGGTCAAAGTGCTGGTTGAGGTAGTAAAGCGGCGTCCAGCCCAGCGTGCCGTATTTACCGTTAATGCGCCCCGCTTCGGTTTCCAGCGTATGGCGGATATCCTGGTAAGCCTGCACGTCGCCGCGCGAGGTGGGCGCAATCTGCGAGTAGCGGATTTTGCCATGATGCTGCGGATAGTTCTCCAGCAGCGCCTCATAGGCGAGAAAGCGCTCCGGCAGCCCTTTCGAATAGTCGAGGCGCTCGCAGGCGATAATATTTTGCGCATCACCCAGATCTTTCTTCATCGCCACCATTTTTGGCGGTAGCGGCCCTTCAGCCATCTCTTTGATGCTGTCAGGTTCAATACCGATCGGGTAAACCTCGGTGGTGAAGCGGTTGCCGAAGGCGCGGTGCTGTTTGCCTTCGCTCTGCATCTGGGTCAGCAGTGAAACGCTCTCCAGGAACGCCAGGCGGTCACTTTCCGTCTGGAAGCCCAGCAGATCGTATTCGCACATCATCTCCAGCAGGTCAGCGTGCGGCGGCAGCGCGTTGAAGATCTCCGGGGTCGGGAACGGGATATGCAGGAAGAAGCCGATGCGGTTATTCACGCCCAGCTTGCGCAGCTCGGCGGCAAACGGCAGCAGATGGTAATCGTGGATCCACAGAATATCATCATCTTTCAGCAGCGGCTGCAGGCGCTGTGCCAGCTGCTTGTTGACGCGGCAGTAACCGTCCCAGGCTTCACGCTGGAAATTCACCAGGTCGAGACGGTAGTGGAAAGCAGGCCAGAGCACCGCGTTGGAAAACTGCAGATAGTAGAGATCGTAATCGTTCTGATCGAGGCCGAAGGAGGCATAAGTGATGCCGTCCTGCTCCAGCATATTCAGCTGCTCTTCATCTTCTCCAATTTCATTGATCTCACCGTTCCAGCCAAACCACATGCCTCCGGTGGTCTTCAGGGCATCAACAATGCCAACCGTCAACCCTCCGGCACTGGCCTTACTGCCATCAGGAATGGCAATACGGTTAGATACGACTACTAAGCGACTCATAACTTTGACTCCTCACCGACGTTGTTGCGTCTTGATCTAGTTTTATTCGGGTCTGTTCCAGCCAGCGGTAAACGGCATCAACATCAGCCAGACGTCCGCGCGCGGCGGTGGCTCCAGAGCCGACTTTAATTGAGATACCGTCCATGGCATTGACCACGTCAAAACCTGCTTCGTCAGTCAAATCATCCCCGATAAACACCGGGATACGGCCGGCAAACGGAGGCAGTTGCATAAAATCGTTAATCGCGGCGCCTTTGTTCACGCCCCGCGGCTTCAGTTCGACCACGCATTTTCCCGGCTGTTGTACCAGCTCGGGGAAACGCGCCACCAGCGAGTCGGCCAGCGTTTCAATCGCCTGCTGATACTGCGGTGCCTGGCGATAATGCAGGGCAAACGCCATACCTTTACTCTCCAGCCCGGTGCCCGGCAGAGCGGCTATCGCCTGCTCCAGTTCACGGCTGAGGATCGTCACAGTGCCCGGGTCAAGGGCAATGCGCGTAATGTCATTCTGGAGACTGCGCCGCTCAGCACCATGCACGCCGGCCAGCGGAAAACGCGCCGGGGCGACCAGGGCATCCAGTTCGCTTATCGGGCGGCCGGAAACCAGCGCCAGCGCAGCATCACAGCTTTGCGCCAGCTGCTGAAGGTCATCCACCACCGCAGCAGGGACCGAAACCTCATCCGGGCGCGGTTTAATCGCCGCCAGTGTGCCATCCACGTCAAAGAAGAAGGCGTAGCGCGCTTCTGCCTTAATTGGGGGAACGAAATCTGCTTGTTTAGTCACACATTCCTCCTGATTAATGGTTCAGAAGATGCTGTGCAATGAGGGTAACTGCGTGGTCTGACGGGGACGGCGTAAAGCAGTTGCCTGTCGTCTGACGTCGAGAGGGACCGTGGTTTTCTTACCGCGTCGACCCTCAGTGCGGACAACATCAGCGTTAAGTATAGAAGGGTTTCCAGATCCTGCCAGAAAATCAGGCAGTCACCGCTTTCTGCCACAGGGCGTTAAGGTCAATCCCCGGCCAGTGTCCGGCGTCTTCCGGCCCGACAATGGTTGCGGAGTAGTGCTGGCTGGCGAGATCCACCTCATAGGGCGTTAGCCGTTTGCCGCTGTTTAACGACCAGAAAATGCAGACTTTAGGCTGCAGCAGCGAGTGTTCACCCGGCTCGGTCACCACGCCAAGCAGCCCGTTGGAGAGCCGAACCAGTGAGCCAACCGGATAGATACCGACCGCTTTGACAAATGAGTGCAGCAGCTTACGATCAAAATGGCCGTGCCAGTTAGCCATTTGGTGCATTGCACTGGCCGGGTTCCAGCCCGCTTTGTAGGGACGGTCGGAGGTAACGGCATCATAGACGTCACATATTGAAGCCATACGGGCCAGCAGAGAAATCGCAGTGCCGCGCAGCCCGTGCGGATAACCCGTGCCGTTGATCTTTTCATGATGATGCAGTGCCACATCCTGCAAATCTGCATCGGCACCGCTGATACGCAAAATCTCCGCCCCGGCCAGCGGATGGATCTTCATCTGCTCAAACTCCTCCTCCGTCAGCCTGGCAGGCTTATTAAGGATCGACAGCGGCACCGCCGCTTTGCCCACGTCGTGCAGCAGCCCCGCCATTCCGGCACGTTTGGTCTGATGCTGATCCAGCTTCAGCTGTGCCGCCAGCGAAAGCATCAGCGCACAGACCGCCACCGAGTGCAGGTAAGTGTAATCATCGTGTGATTTGAGGCGCACCACGCTCAGCAAAGCGGCCGGATGGCGGTTGAGCGAGCCGGCAATATCATTGACCAGCGGCAGCGTGCTGTTTGCATCGATGGTTTTGCCCATGCGCGCATCGCTGAACATGTCCATCACTGGCCCTTTCGCCGCCAGGCAGATTTTCTGCGCCTGCACCATCTCACTGCGCAGGGTGGCAGGCTGCTGGCTATCAACTGCAGGTGACTGATACTCAGACGGCGCTTCGGCTTCAGGCAGCGCCGCCTCTTCAGCGATTTCCACCTTCAACTCTACGCCGCGCCCGCGTGACAGGTCGATCCACACTTCACGCACGCCGCTACTCTGGATAACCTTTATCTGTGTCTCATCCGTCAGCAGCATTTCATTGCCGACCAGCGGATGCTTCAACCAGAACACGTCCAGCTTATAAAGGTACATACCCAGCAGCAGCTCATTCACCGCAATGCTGACGATCATCCTGCCTCCTCTTCTCTGTGAGCATTCCCTTCCTGATAAGTATCGGCAGCGAGAATGAAAACCTGTGGGCCCAGGATGAAGTTAATTTGCTGCTCCGACCTGCTCACCTCTATGCTGCCGGGGACGTAATCATCGATATCAAACAGGTTATTTCCAGAAATATCCAAATACATTGATAATGAAGTTAAGATGATGACGCCAACTCAAGCGACGCAATAAAAGGCAAGAATGAAAAAAATAGTGTGGCTATTTCTTACACTGGCCTGCATCTGCTGCCAGGTCATCGCCGGGCAGCAGACGGTCACCTTACTCAGCCGTGCCAGCTCGCTGGACTCCAGCTATCACCCGCTTTGGGATGAGAGTGACGCGCGATGGCTGAAAGCCAAGCAGCATCTGCGACTGGGTATAACCCCGGAGGACTCTGCGCCGTATGGGCAGGTCAACAATCGTAATGAATATGAAGGGATCACTGCCGACTTCACCTCGCTAATCGCCAGTGCGCTCGGGTTGCAGGTTGATGTGCACTGGTACCCCACTCAGCAACGCGCGGTGGCGGCGCTGAAACAGGGCGAAATAGATATTCTCGGCACCTTTCGTTCCACGCAGCTTCAGTCGGGCATTCATCTGAGTGAACCCTACGCCATTGAGCAGCCCGTGCTGGCCACCAATAGTGACTCTGAAAAAAATTTCAGCGCCGACCTCGCCGGGCTGACCATCGCCATGCCGCGCAACATCATGCCGGCTGACAGGGTTCAGCGCTACTATCCGCAGGCAAAGATCCGGCTTTTCAACGACAGCCATGGCGCGATTAACGCCACCGCCTTTGGCGATGCCGACGTGTTCCTCGGTAACGCATGGCCCATCTCACGCAACTACCTTAATAACCTGCATGTCATAAAGTATGCAGGCGTACCGTCGATTCCACTTACCTACGCCCTGGCCGATAATGCCACGCATCTGACCAGCCTGATCAACCGGGTGATCAATGAGCTGCCGGCGGACGTGCGCCTGCGCGTCAGCGAACGCTGGATAAGCAGTGACAGCGCCTCACACGTTAACTCCGCCCGCATCAATCTCAGTGCGGCAGAGAAGCAGTGGATAGCGCAAAACCCACAGGTCAGGGTGGTGGAGTTTGCCAACTACTCGCCGATCGCCTTCGTGGGCGAGGATGGAAAAATGCGCGGTATCGCGCCGGATGTGCTGGCGAGCATCTCTTCGCTGACCGGTCTGAGCTTCCACTATACGCCCACCGCCTCCCTGACGGCTTCGCTGCAAAAAGTCGCCAGCGGCGAAGGCGATATGATCGCCGCGTTGACGGTTAGTGAAGAACGGCGCAAAGATCTGCTGTTTACTCGCCCCTATCTCAGTAATGCTTTTGCACTGATAGGTACTCAGCAGCGGGAGGATATTCGCTCAATAGCCGACCTGCCGGGAAAACGGCTGGCCGCGATCCGCGGAACTCGCCTTGCTGAATCGCTGGCGCAGCAATATCCGTCCATCCGCGTGGTGTATGCCGGTAGCGCCGAACAGGTGCTGCGCCTGGTTGCCGATGGCCAGGCCGATGCCGCCATCAATACGCTGGCCAACAGCGAATACCAGATCTATTTCAACTATCGCAACGTGCTGCGCATCATCAATGTTATCCCGCAGAGCCCGGCTTATATTTCCTTCGCGATATCCAGGGATAATCCAATGCTGCAAAACATTATTGATAAGGCCCTTTTGTCGATTGCCCCTGACGAGCTGGACGCCATCGCTAACCGCTGGCGGCCGTCTAATATGGTGGTCGGCAATAGCTTCTGGCTGAAAAATAAAAATGTCATTCTGACGGCCGCGGGCTTCTCACTGTTGATGATGGTGATACTGGTCGCCTGGATAGTTAACAGTCAGCGCCTGCTGCGACGCACGCAAAAGGCGCAACGCGCGCTGGGCGACCAGTATCAGCTGATGACCGATATGCTCGATGGTACCCCATTCCCTATCTACATTCGCAACCTCGACGGGCGTCTTACCACCTGTAATGCCGCCTACCTGCGCGAAACTGAAGCACGCAGGGAGGAGATCATCGGCACCCTGATATATGACGAGAAGCTGGCGCGTGATACCGATCAGGCTGACGAATTCGCCCAGGCCTATCAGCGAGTGATGGCGTCCGATCGGCCCGAATTCCAGGATTTTGACCTGTGGTTGAAGCATGAAAATCGCGTGCTACACGTGTTCCACTGGACTCTGCCCTATCATGACACCCACGGGAATATCTGCGGCGTCATCGGCGGCTGGCAGGATATCAGCGAACGTAAACGACTGCTGCACCATCTGCAGGATGCCAGAGAACAGGCCGAGGGTGCCAACCGCGCGAAAAGTACCTTCCTCTCTACTATGAGCCACGAGATCCGCACGCCGCTTAACGCCATCAGCGGCATGCTGGAGATCGCGCTGCGCGGCGCCGATCGGAATATCATTGACCGTACTGCGCTGGAAACTGCGCAGAGCGCCTCCGCCACCTTGAGCGAGCTGATCGGCGATATTCTCGACATTGCCTATATTGAGTCGGGCAGTATCAAGCTGGTTGCGCAGCCCGCTTCAGTTGCCGCCCTTAGCGCCTCGGTGATCACCATGCTGCAAGGTATGGCGAGGCAAAAAGGCCTCCAGCTGCACTGGCAACCGCAGCAGGTGGCGACGCCGCAGGTACTGATTGATCCGCTGCGCTATAAGCAGATGGTCATTAACGTGCTGGGTAATGCGATTAAATTTACCGATCGTGGTGGTATCGTCGTTACGCTGCAGGAGGAGTACGACGACATCGCGCAAAGGGTAGAGAGTACTCTGACCATACTTGATACCGGCATTGGTATGGACACCGCTACCTGTGAAAGGATCTTCCAGCCATTCACCCAGGCCGACCACCAGCGACCCGGCACCGGGCTGGGTTTGTCGATCAGCAAAACACTGAGTGAAATAATGGGCGGTACGTTGACGGTCAACAGCACACCCGGAGAAGGGACCGAGGTGTTTATCCGCCTTTCACTCCCCGTCGCTGCAGAGCAGCCGAGCGGCGACAGCGCGCAACCGCCAGCGGCGGGCAGCTTAACCTCGCCGCTATCGATACTGATTGTGGATGACTACCCCGCCAACCTGCTGCTGCTGGAGAAACAGCTTACGCTGCTTGGACATCACGTCGTCGATGCCAGTAACGGCGCTCAGGCCATGTCACGCTGGCAGGAGGAACATTTCGATATAGTGATCACCGACTGTAATATGCCACTGATGTCGGGCTACCAGCTGGCGCAGGCGATCCGCGCGGCGGAGCAGGCGCAGGGGCGGCAAGCCGGCTACCTGCTCGGCTATACCTCCAACGCTACTCCGGATGAGTTAGCCCGCTGCCAGCAGGCTGGTATGGACAGCTGCCTGTTTAAACCCTGTAACCTGGCCAACCTGCAACAGGCGCTGGCGGCCTGTCAGCCGGGCCAGAGCCATCAGCCCGCGCCGGCTCTCAGTCTTGATCACATTATCCAGGGTGACGCTACGCTGCGCGATGGCCTGATTGATAAACTGCTTATCAGCAACCGCGACGATCGCGCCGCGCTGCTGCAGCTCAGCCCGCAGGATGATAGCCAGGCCATTGCCGACCTGTGCCACCGGATTAAAGGCGGGGCTAATCTGGTTTATGCTCATAAGCTCGCTACAGCCTGCGAAAACCTGGAGAGCATGGCTCGCCAGCCACAGCAGCAGCAGAGCGAACTGATAACCGCACTTGAGGCACTCAGCGCTGAGATGGACCTGTTTGCAGGGCAGCTCACGGCCCTGCGCCTGGCAGGCGGGGGTTAATCGACGAGGTTATTACGCTGAGCAAGGCCAATCAGGTCGACCACATTGCTGGCTTCCAGCTTGAGCTGCAGTCGGGTTTTATAAGTGCTGATGGTTTTATTGCTCAGCGTCAGCGCTTCGGCAATCTGCATATTGCTGTAGCCCTTTGCCAGATAGATCAGCACCATCATTTCACGCTCCGACAGTGAGGCCAGTCTGGCCGCTTCATCATAAACACCTTCCTGCGTTGGCAGCGCCAGCGGTGCAGACTCGGCAGGAAAGAAGGTATAACCGGAACGGATCGCGCGGATAGCCACCAGCAGGTTTTCAAAATCTCCCCCTTTGCTGATAAAGCCTGACGCTCCCGCCTGCCGACAGCGGCGGGCAAACGAGTCAGCGTTCTGCGAGGTGAAAACCAGTACCTTCGCGCGCAACCCCATGGTTCTGATGCGTTGAACCACTTCCAAACCGTTTATCACCGGAATAGCGATATCCAGGATAATCAGGTCCGGATCCAGCGTTTTCGCCAGCTTTACCGCCTCAGCACCGTCCCCGGCCTTACCCACAACCTGTATATTGTCGCGCTGCAGGAAAATCTCCAGCGCATGAATAATGACCGGATGATCGTCGACGAGCAGCGCCTGGTACTGAATGGTATTTTGCATAGTGGTGTCATTCATTGCCTGATGTCATCCTTTGAATATAGACCGACCTCATTAATTAAAACGAAAAAAACACGGGCCGCTACCGACCCGTGCTGGATTATTTCTCGTCTTATCAGAAGTTGTATTTAATCCCCAGCGTGGCGCTGGTGTCGCTGAAGTGGTTGCTGCCGGCCTGCTGACCGATGCTGCCCCACAGGTTGAGCTTGTTGTTCAGCGCGCTGTTGACGCCAACACGCACTTCCGCCACGTTTTTGCCCGCCGCGCTGCTTACCGCGACATCGTCCATCTTGCTGCCGATGGTTTTGCTGTTATTCAGCCAGTTGGCCTCAATAAACGGGCTGAATGCGGCCTGGTCTTTCTGCACAGCACTCTCCAGTGAGAAGCGTACGCCGAGGCGCGATTGCAGGTTACCTGCCCCCTGGCTACTGACGCGGGTGCCGTTAGACTCCTTCACTTCATCCGCCTTGACATTCATGCTGGTCAGCTGTGCATTAGGCTCGATGAAATAGCTGTTTTTAAAACGGTCTGCACCCAGCTTCCAGCGGTAGCCACCCTCAAGTGAGGCGGTAATACCCCGCGACTTATAGTGCTCGGCGTCCAGCTGCTCGCCGCTTACCGAGTTATTAAACCAGCCGTACTGTAACCAGCTGTCAACATAAGCGCCGGTTCGGGTTTCTGGCTGCTGATACCAGGTGCCGTACAGGCCAAGGCTGTAGCCGTTTACATGGCCTTCGGAGTGATACCCAGTCACCGCAGCATCACTTTTGCTGCGCGCGTTACCGTAACCGGCCATCGCACCAAGGTGCAGACTATCGGTTCCGTTGAAGCTCCCCTGGACCAGATCGCCCCCCAGCTGCATAACGTAGCGATTGCTCTCGGTGTTTAACTGCCCACTGTTGTCACGCGATTGCTGATGAGCACCGACGCTTCGCAGCCACATGCTGGTGGCTTTTTTCTCGCCGGTCAGCGTATCCACGTACAGCGTTTCACCGCCGCGATCCTGCAGGCGCAGGTTAAACATCGAATTCACCGCACGCATGTTTGCCATATAGCTGCCCGCCTCTGGCCGCAGGATCATTTCCGGCTTTGGCTCAGGCTGTGGCTGCTGCGTGTCCCCCGGAGGGGTGGCATCGTCCGGCGGCGTGATCGTGCCGTCATCGGGTGGAATAGAGTCAGTCGGCGGTATTTCACTGCTCAGATACCAGTTACCGCTGTTGCTACCCTTGCCGCGCAGCAGATTATAGTCATAAGCACCGGCGACAATACGCCCCTGCTGGCGGAACTCGCCTGCCGAGAGACCATTGACCTCGATAAGCTCAATGCCGTTCAGGGTTTGCGCACCGTTACCACCCGCCTTATTAACTACAACGTTAGTCGTGCCGCTGGTATTGCCATTGACCACCAGGCGGTCGTGCGCCGAGCTATCGTCATCCAGCACGCTGTTAAAGACCAGCGTACCATTGCTGCCGCTGTAATTACCGTCCACGGTCAGGGTTTTAAAGCTGCTGTCCGGGGCAAAAGCGAGGGTACTGTCGTTCAGATTCAGTACACCGACGTTAGAGTCGCCGGTCATATTCCAGCGGCTGCCGCCGTTAAGCTGCAGGCGCTGTAATCCCGCAGAGGCACCGGACCAGACCGAAGCCGTATCGAGATTAATCGCACTGTCGGCGGTGTAGTTGCGGTCAATGCTGACGTCACCCAGTAGCTGTGAACCGTTGCTGGCGTTAATGGTGGCATTCTGCGCCTGCAGATTGCCAGTGTTCGCCTGCCCCCCCTGCAACAGTACCTTGCTGAGAATGGCAGAGTTATCGAGATTGAGCGCCAGGTCTGCACCTGCGGTGACGTTAACCCCAATATTGTCGGTGATCATCTGGGTATTTTTCAGCGCGACCGTCTGGCCGCTACCCTCGACAGCGTTAATTGCTTGGGCGGCAGCTCCATTAATAATAAACCGTGAGTCCTCGACGTTGACGGTTACATTACCTGCACCATCATGTACTCGTATCCCTGACGCTTCCATCGCAGAGTGCGTAGTGACGACGGCGTCAATATTCTTAGCATTCAGAATACCACCGCTGCGCGCCAGCAGTACGTTACCGCCGTTGTCGCTGGATACGCTCACACTGTCCAGATTCACCAGGCTTCCCTGGTTGGCATACACGGCATCAGAGATGACGACTCCATCACCTTCGAGTTTAATGTCGCTGTTGGTGACGTTGACATTACTGCTGTCCGCAGCCCAGATCGCAACGGATTCTTTACCCGGTTTGCTGATGAGTGTCAGATTGTTACCGTTAAAGGTTGCATCTTCGACCCAGAACCCCAGCTGTGACATTTTCATATTCACTGAATCTGCCGTCACCTGCGCCCCACTGTCAACGATAAAGGAGCTGTAGGTAATCCCATCGATATCAATATTTTTTATATCCATATGCGCATTCTGTTGAACACGCACCGGATTACCCATCGTCTGAATAGTGCCACCATCAAGATTAACCTGCGTGTTTGCTCCAATGGCATACACCCCGTGTGATCCAATACCGTTAGTAGTGATATCAATATTATTGCCGTTTACCACCCCGCCATCAGCGAATATGCCGTAGCTGTTGGCGTTACTGGTGTTGATAGTGACGTTGTTGAGGGTAATATCACTGCTGCCGGAGCCATATACGCCATGGCCATTATCAGAGATGGTTTTAACCGCGAGGCCATCAATATCAACGCGTGAGTCAATGGCTCGTAAACCGATGCCACTGCTGTTTAAGGTAACGTTGCTACCTTTCACCACGCTGTTCTCTTTCACCTGCAGTGCCGTTGAGCCGCTGTTCAGCGTTGCCAGCTGCGAATCAGAAATATTTAAGGTCGAGCCCCCCTGGATCACAGCAGCAATAGTGTCATTCATCAGAGTTGCGGCATCGCTGTTCAGCAGGTTAAGCAGCGCCCCGCTCTGTACCTTAAAGGCTGATGATCCGCTGTCCGAGGTGCTGATATACACCGATGTGGCGGTTGCATTACCGTTCGCGCCCTGCACCGTCAGTACATCTTTGCCACTGCCATTGCTTAAAATATTTTTATCCGCAAACGTGGCGGTAGTGTTATTCACCAGCACCGGTCCGAAAATGGGTGCGGCAGACAGTGCTGGCGCAAACAGCGCAAGCGAGGTAAACAGCAGGGATGTGCCGGCAACCGCTCCAGTCACATTGGTGTTATTTTTGCCTTTCCCTTTGGCTAATTCAGAGGTCACGACAAAACACTGCTGAACGTTATTCCAGACGATACGATAAATTTTATTCATTTACTGTCACTCAACACAGAGAAAAAAGGGTCTCTCCTTATTCACTAAGAAGAGCGGGATATTTCCTGTGGAGAACAATACGCAGGCGGGCCGATCGACAATGCCGGACGCGTCCGGTCGTGATGTAGGAAATTTCCTATCATCCGGGATAAGTGAGCAAGTGTTACCCTGAGCCGCGTTAAACAACGCTTTCGGGTTCAGTGCGTGGCTGCCCAGATGCCTGGCAGAAGTGCTGTCGCCGTTCTGCAACAGGATGTCAGAGACCTGGATATTCGATAGCAATCGAATATTCGCTGAAAATATTATTTTTTCTTTACCGAACTTTTAATAAAAACAGCTAAAAATAGTTTCTTTATTTACGAAAGATCGGATAACTCTAATTACCCTCCACCCATTGGCTTTACTCACCTCAAACACACTACACTTGGACCTGACCGTTACGGAAGAATAGGAGGTAGTCATGCTCAATATGATGATCAAGCGCAAGCGCGCCCGCTCCCACACCGAGGACCGCTGTCTGGCGCTGGTGCTGGCCACCAGCGCCGGACTGCTCAACGCCATGGCGCTGGGTGCCTTTGGCTTTTTCCCGTCGCACATGAGCGGTAATACGTCACAGCTGTCGGCAGAAGTATCCAGTTTTAATGTGAAAGACCTGATACTTCTGATATCGGTGATTGGCGCGTTCGTGCTCGGCTGTATTACCTGTCGGCTGATTGTTATTGGCGGAATTAAACACAACATCCGCACTATCTTCAGCATGGTGCTGCTGATAGAAGGGGCATTATTAATTGCCATCGCCTCCTTTGAGATGCTGTTTTACTCCCCGTTTAATAACCGGGAGGTGATCGTGCTGCTCGGCTTCCTGATGGGTATTCACAACGCCAACTCCACCCAGCTCTCTAACGGTCGTGTGCGATCCACGCATATCACCGGCACGCTAACCGATGCCGGGATTGCGCTGGGTTCGGTGATTGCCACGCTGGCGCGCCGCGACGTTTCCAAACAGGTCACCACCCAGCGCAAGCAGTTCCTCACCCACCTGATCACCATCGTCTCCTTTCTCACCGGGGGGATTGCCGGGCTGCTGCTGTTTAAGCTGTTTGGCTTTAGCGCGATGATGGCGGTCGGCGCGGGCCTGATGCTGGTGGCGCTTAGCTCGATTCTCATCACGCTGTGGCTGACCCGCCGCGTAAGCCTGGCCTGAGACGCGCGTGCCAACCTGCCCCTTACTCCAGCCCGGTATTCACCCGTTTGCCAATATCCTTCAGCTGAGAATATTTCTCCAGCAGCTGCGGGCCGTCGTCGAGGCTCATGGCGAACATCCACATATAGGTCATCACCGAGTAGATGTGGCCCGCATCCGCCCCGCCCTTCAGCGTCATATACAGAATGGTCAGTGCAAACAGCAGCGCCGCTGCGCTGCCAATCGCCAGATAGCCCCAGGCCTCGCGGTCCGACAGGCGGATGCGCAGCCCGGCCAGCACGCGGTAATGGCGCGTCAGCGCGGGCGTTTCGGCGTGGGTGACAAAGCGCACCTCTTTCTCCAGCCGATCATTGAGGCGGCCAAACAGCCGCTCATTTTTGCGCGTGTAGCCGCGCAGAAACAGGCTGAAAAACGCCAGAATCACCAGACAGGCAATGCCGGTCCAGAACTCAATCGCCAGCAGCATCACCGCCGCGCCGGTAATCGACGCCACCGAGGTGATCAGCACCGGCAGGTGTTGCTCGAAGAAGTCGACGAACTCGCGCGACAGCGCCACGCGCGCGGCCACGGTCGATGGCGGATGGTTTTGCTGGCGCTGGGTGAGGATCACCGGCACCGCCAGCCCGGCATAGATGCGGGCAAAGGTGCGCGTATCCACGCTGCGGCGTGCGGCACCAATCGCCCACATGGTAAACACCATCGCCGCATACAGCGCCGCATGCAGCGCCTGGCCGCTGAGAATGGCGTTAATGGCAAATCCGGCCGCCAGCGGATAGAGCAGATAGGTGACGTTTTCCGCCACCACCAGCAGCAGCGTGAGGATCAGTTTTTTGCTGTGGCGGCGGCCAAGCAGTTTCAGCGTGGCGATCGCGCTGGCGGAAGTCGGTACGATTTCCGCAGTGGTACAGGTTTTCATCGGATTATTTTCTGGTAGGATTAGGCTTGAGCGGTTGCTCAAAAACCAGATGCAGTCTATTTGAGCAGTTGCTCAAAGTCAACGTGGAGCCGTGGGAAGCAACAATGAAAGAGACCGCTGAAGTATTACGCGCCCGTATTCTTGACGGCGCAATTACGCTGTTTAGCGAAAAAGGCCTTGAGCGCGTGACCACCCGCGAGCTGACCGAACAGCTCGGCATCTCCCGCAGCCACATCTATCACTACTTCCGCGACTGGGAAACATTGTGCAAAGAGGCGATGACGCTATTTATGCAGCGCGACCGCGTAGAGTTTGCTGATGAGATTGGCGCGCTCGAAGCGCGCTCACAGCTCAGCGCGTTTGTGCAAAACTACCTGCCCGCCGCACCGGACGCCAGCTGGTCGCTGTACAGCTCGCTGTGGCAGCTGGCGATCCGCGATGAGGAGTGGGCGCAGCTGGCGGAGGCGATGATGGCGCAGTGGCAGGCGCTGCTGGCTGACATTATCGACCGCGGTATCACGGCCGGTCACTTTCGCCATCGTGATGCGCAGCGGGTGACGCGCCAGCTGTGGGCGATGCTCAACGGCTATGCCGACCAGCTGATTATCTCGCCATCCCCCGCTGCACAGCAGGCTGCAACGGCAGATATCAACGCGTTTATCGCCGTTATCCTGGTCGCGCCCCCCGACCCCGTCGGCAAAGGGGCTTAGCCGAACTGCTGCTGATGTTTTTTGCGCCGCGCCAGGTAGTCTTTATCCTGGCGGATGCGGTCCCAGTGGGCTTTAAAAATGGCGGCGGCGGCGGCCTTCTCTTCATTCAGCTGATACGGCAAAATCTGACGGTCCGCGTCATATTTACGCCCGCCTTTGTGGTTGGCGTAGCGCCTGGCGCGCGTATAGCCCATCTGAATAAACTTGCGTGCCATATCCATGCCGACGAAGTCATCGCTGCGGCGATACGCTTCAAACAGCGCCATGATGGCGTTAGCAGAGATCTCCGCCACCTCGGGCGTTTTGAAGCGCCAGTGCGGCAGGATTTCGCTTTTATACGGCTCAACCATCAGCACGCCCTGCTCCCCGCGCCCGACCTGGTACTGCTCCGGGTGTTTCCTGAAATCGATCTGGCTGAAATCACGCTGGTAATCAAATTCCTTCATGGCTTCTCCTGATGATGAATGGCGTCCGTCAGCAGAGAGCATAGCCGCTGGCGGATACCCCTGCCATTGAGCGGCAATTACCATCAGGCTTTCTGTTTCATCCATGAGTCGCCATACTGGATATTACCCGCGATATACTCCCACGTTATCCCTCTGAACCTCAACGCTCCCCTTGCCAGCAGCACCTAAATTTCCAGCCGCTTCAGAGGCTTTCCAGAAGCTGCGCGAAAGGTGCTTGATCGCTGGCGGTATTCAGTAATACTGTATATAAACACAGTAACATTGAGATTCAGACTATGCCGTTCATCCGCCCAGGCTCACTTACCCCGGCTCTGCCGCTCCCGCTGTTTATCGAACGGGTGCCGTGCGGCTTTCCCAGCCCGGCGCAGGACTATGTTGAGGAGACGCTCGACCTCAACAAGCTGGCGATTAAACACCCGAGCGCCACCTACTTTATTAAGGTCAGCGGCGATTCGATGATTGGTGCGGGGATTGGCGATGGCGACCTGCTGATCGTTGACCGCTCGCTCGATGCCGTGCACGGCAACATCGTGGTGGCCGCCGTGGCGGGCGAGTTCACGGTGAAAGAGCTGCGCACCCGCCCCGTTTTGCAGCTGTTCGCCCACAACAGCCAGTACGCGCCGATCACCTTCCATAACGAGGAGGAGCTGGAAATCTTCGGCGTGGTGACCTTTACCCTGAAAGCGCATCAGTAGCCATGTTCGCCCTCGTTGACGTCAACAGCTTCTACACCTCGTGCGAGACGGTGTTTCGCCCGGATCTGCGCGGGCAGCCGGTGGTGGTGGTATCGAATAACGACGGCTGCGTGATCTCGCGCTCGGCCGAGGCCAAAATGCTGGGGATCAAGATGGGCGCGCCCTACTTCAAGCTGAAAAACGAGCTGCACCGCCAGAAGGTGCACGTCTTTAGCTCCAACTACGCGCTGTATGCCGACCTCAGCAGTCGGGTAATGAATACCCTGACGGAGATCGGCCCGGCCATTGAGATCTACTCCATCGATGAGGCCTTTGTCGACGTCAGCGGCGTGAATAACTGTATGCCGCTGGACACCTTCGGCCACCAGATGCGCAACCAGGTGCTGAAAAACACCGGGCTGACCGTTGGCGTGGGGATCGGGCCGACCAAAACGCTGGCGAAACTCGCCAATCATGCGGCGAAAACGTGGAAAAAGACCGGCGGCGTGGTCGATCTGTCGAACGTCGACCGTCAGCGTAAGCTGCTGGCGCTGGTGCCGGTAGAGGAAGTGTGGGGCGTGGGGCGGCGCATCAGCAAAAAGCTTAATCTGATGGGTATTGAGAGCGCGCTTCAGCTGGCCGACTGCTCCAGCTGGGTGGTGCGCAAGCACTTCAACGTGGTGCTGGAGCGCACCGCCCGCGAGCTGCGCGGCGAACCGTGCCTCGGCATGGAGGAGTTCTCCCCCACCAAGCAGCAGATTATCTGCAGCCGCTCGTTCGGCCACCGCATCACCGCCTATGAAGAGATGCACCAGGCCGTCTGCGCCTATGCCGAACGCGCCGCCGAAAAGCTGCGCCAGGAAAAGCAGTTCTGCCGCTTTATCAGCGTCTTTCTGCGCACCAGCCCGCACGCGCAGGATGAGGTGTTTTACGGTAACCAGGCCGCCAGCAAGCTGCTGACGCCGTCGAACGACACGCGCGATATTATTCAGGCCGCCACCGACGCGCTGGACCGCATCTGGCGCGACGGCCACCGCTATATGAAGGCGGGCGTGATGCTGGCGGATTTTTTCAGCAGCGGCGTGGCGCAGCTGAACCTGTTTGACGAATGTCAGCCCAGGCCTGACAGCGCGGCGCTGATGGCGGCGATCGACACGCTGAACCGCTCGGGGAAAGGCAAAGTGTGGTTTGCCGGCCAGGGGATTGAGAAAGCCTGGGCGATGAAGCGCGAGATGCTGTCGCCCGCGTATACCACGCGCTACGCCGATTTTCCGGTGGCGAAATAGGCGGATTCAGGGTGCAGGTTGCCGGGTGTAAGTTGCAGTGGAAAAATTCAGATATCCCCCCTATTGTCATCTCTCACCTTATTGCGTGTTCTTGCTTCACCCGGGGTTATGTATGAAATTACGTTCACTGCAAGTGCTCTGTTTGCTCAACTTTTTTATTGCCGACGTTCGCGACGGGCTGGGGCCATTCCTCGGGATATTTCTGGTCTCTCACCACTGGCAGGCGGATGATATTGGCCTGGTGATGACCGCCGGTAGCCTGGCGGGATTGCTGGCCACCTTTCCCTCTGGCATGATCGTCGACGCCACGCACCACAAGCGCCTGTTACTTATCGTCTCGTCCCTGCTCATCACCCTGAGCACGCTGGCGCTCTGGTATTTTCCGACGCCCACCATCGTGATTGTCTCGCAGATCGTCACCGGCTTAGCCGCCGCAGTCGTTGCCCCCGCGATTGCCGGTATCACCCTGGGGATCGGCGGTCAGCAAATTTTTGTGCAGCAGATGGGGCGCAATGAAGCCTTCAACCATGCTGGCAATATGACGATAGCCCTCCTGGCCGCGTTCACCTGCTGGATTTGGGGCACCGGGTCCGTGTTCTTACTGATGACGGCGATGGCGGTATGCACCCTCATTTGCACCTCGGCCATCAACAAAGATGATATCGACCATAATGTGGCAAGGGGGAGTAATGAACAGGCAGGTGCGACCGTTTCTCCCTCTTTGTTAGCATTGCTAAAACGGCCAGAATTGCTGGTAACAGGGTCCACTCTATTGCTCTTCCATCTGGCTAATGCGGCCCAGCTGCCGATGTTGAGCATGCAGATCGCCTCCTCTGGCGCGAAAGCGATGTTCACGCCAGGCACCTATGCCGCATTAACGGTGGCTATCTCGCAGGTGGTGATGATCCCTGCCGCATTGCTGACCGCGCGCTATGCCGCCCAGTGCGGTTACGCGCGACTCCTCCTGATTGCCCTCCTGGTGTTGCCAGTGCGCGCCGCGATTGCCGCCTTCTGGGGGAATGAGTGGGTGTTATTTCCCGTACAGGTGCTGGACGGTGTCGCTGCGGGAATTCTGGGGGTTGCCGTGCCCGGACTGATTGCCTGGTTGTTCAACGGCTCAGGGCATATTAACGCCGCGCTGGGTTTGGTGATGCTATTTCAGGGGCTGGGCGCCTCACTCAGCCCGGCACTGGCCGGTGCCATTGTCAGTGATTCAACGTATAGCCATGCTTATATGGCGCTGGGCGGGATAGCCCTGTGTGCGCTGTTACTCTGGCTGATTTTTAGCAAACGGGTCTTATAAACAGGTCTTCGGTCAAACGCTCAGCCAAGCGCTCAATGCGCTAACCCGCTGCGCCCGCCCCTGGTTATACTCCTTATCTTAGCCATCCTCTTCAAAAGGAATCTAGTGTGATCAAATTCAGCGTACTTTACCCGCGTAAGCCCGATGCCCATTTCGACCACGACTATTACCGCGATGTACATCTGCCGCTGCTCAAAACGCGCATGGGCGATAAGTGTGTCGCCTATGAAATTGATACGCCGCTGGACAGCAGCGCGCCGTTTATTGCCGCCTGCCATGTTTACTGCAACAGCATTGAAGAGTTCCAGCAGGTGATTGACGCGCATGGTGCGGAGTTTGTCGCGGATGTGAAAAACTTTACTAACGTCGAGTCGCAGAAGATGGTGTCTGAGGTATTGCGCGTCGGATAAAACCCCGTGGGCGCGGTACTTCCCACGCCCACAAACTTACGCTACGGCTCATAGTCTGTTTACCCATGCTTTCCTTCTGCTACAGTCCAGTCGTGGAAAGGTAGCTCATGTTCTCTTGGTAGTTGGTTGCGCCACAGTGATAAAGCGTGATCGGTACCACGCATAGAACTTCAATTATCAAAAAAAACAGCATTAAACGCCATCTATCTATCGGCCTTTTTGTAACCATGCCGAATAATTCAACCGAAGCCACTCAATAAGATAATGATCTTGTCAGGAAAAACAGAAAGTAAAAAGCCCCCAAAAGAGCCTATAAGAATCAATAAAATAATTTTTAATAATTCATCACATTAGAAACATTCAAAATATAAATTGACATAAAAACCAGGCAAAGTAGTGTTTAAGCGCTGGCTGGAAAATATGTGCAAGATGGCATTTATTAATGAGATAATGCCCAGGAGAAAAAATGATTGAGTACATACATCAAACCTACACAGGGCTGCAGGTCAGGGATGTCACCCAAGAAAACTGTACTTTCATTGACTGTGATTTCATCGGGTGCACCTTTGAAAAAATTCGTTTGCGTCAGTTTGAGTTCGAAAACTGCAGGTTTACAGATAGTTCAATCGGGCTGATAACTCAGTCATTTATGAGAATGAACGATGTCATTTTCCGCAATTGTTTTATTCAAGGGGTTTCGCTTAATGGTTTGACCATTCCGCACTCACTCTCCTTCTACGATTGCCGACTCAGCTTAGTCGATTTTATTAATCTGGCGTTGCAAAACAGTGCTTTCAGCCACTGCTCCTTTAAGGAGTGTTCATTTGAAGATTGCAATCTTAAGAAAAGCTGCTTTACGAATTCTGCCTTTTCATACTGCGAGTTTCGCCGAACAGATCTTTCCGACTGTGACTTTTCGGATACGGAAGGGCTCGATATTAATCATGAGATAAATATTATTAATAATATAAAGCTGCCTCAAACTGCAGGGAATAAAATCCTTAAGAGAATGGGTATTTCCATTTCATAACCCTGAACTAAAGGCATCTCTATTACAACAGCATCGAAGCATTCGGGTAAGTGGTAACGCGGACGGCACAGCATGAAGCCATCCGCGTTCGATCAATCACTGACTCATGGCATCCTTTTTCATGCCATCTTTGCTCATTGAATCTTTGCCCATGCTGTCTTTCTTCATCGCATCCTTCGACATGGCATCCTTCGACATTGCGTCTTTCTTCATGCCGTCTTTTTTCATACAGTCATGGCCCATCTTATCTTTGCCCATTGAATCCTTGCCCATACAGTCGTGGGACATATGGCTCATGCTCTCTTTCTTCATGCTGTCCGCCGCGTGAACCGCTCCGCTCAAACCCATCATCATCACGCCAGAGACCATCACTGCATTGATTAACTTTTTCATGGTATTTCCTTAATAGTAAGAGTGCACAGAGTGTGCAGATATAGCATTGTTATTCGCGGCGTTAGCTGCCGCCAAACCAGTTGTAGCCCTGATCTTCCCAGTAACCGCCCGGGAAGGTGTTAGTCACTTCGATAACCTGAATATGCTTAGGATTTTTATACCCGAGCTTGGTGGGCATCCTCAGCTTCATGGGATAACCGTACTTTGGTGGCAGGATCTGCCCGTCATAAGTCAGCGCCAGCAGCGTTTGCGGGTGCAACGCCGTTTTCATATCGATGCTGGTGTAGTAGTCGTCGGCACATTTGAAGCTGATGTACTGTGCGCTGAGGTCAGCGCCGATCAGCCGCAGGAAGTCGGCAAACGGCACCCCGCCCCATTTTCCAATCGCACTCCAGCCCTCAACGCAGATATGGCGCGTCACCTGGCTGACCTGCGCCATGTTGTACAGTTCGGGCAGCGACCAGTTGCGCTTATCGAGCACCTTTCCGGCGATGTTCAGGCGATAATCCTCGCCGCTAACCTGCGGAATATCCTCTTCGCCATAAAAGGCGTTGAAAGGAAACGGGCGCGTGATAGCCGATTCAGGGTATTCCGGCGCCAGCCGGTCACTACCGAACAGCCAGTGCTGCACGCGGTCGTTGAAGCCGGAAACCGAGTTCAGCGCCTTTTCGACTCCGGCGTTGTCGCTGATATCACAGCCGGTCAGCATCGCTACCCCACCGAGGGTTAACCCCTGGCGCAGAAAGCGGCGGCGTGAAGAGGACTCAAGCTGGCGGGCAATCAGCCGCTGCGCTTCTTTCACCACGTCCTGCGTCTCTGCGGGGCTGAATATCGTGCGTATCATCTTTTTCATCGTCTCTCCTTAACGTCCGCGCAGCATCGCCAGCAGCGTTTTCGGCACCACCGCGACCATCACCACGTGCAGCAGCACAAATCCCAGCAGCGAGGCCATCGCCAGAAAGTGCACGTAGCGCGCCGTGTCGTAGCCGCCCAGCAGCTCGCGCAGCAGCGGAAACTGCACCGACTTCCACAGCACCAGCCCGGAAAGCACCAGGATCACGCCGTCAAACATCACAAACAGATAGGCCAGCCGCTGCACCATGTTGTAGTGGCGCGGATCGCTGTGCTGCAATTTACCGCGCAGCGCGGCACCAAGGTCGGCCAGCAGCCCGTGCAGATTAAGCGGCCAAAATTTTCGCTTTATCCGCCCGCTGGCCACGTTCATCACCAGGTAAAACAGGCCGTTGAACCCAAACAGCCACATGGCGGCAAAGTGCCACTGCAGCGCGCCGCCGAGCCAGCCGCCAAGGGTGATTTCAGCGGGAAAGTTGAAATCAAACAGCGGTGAGGCGTTGTAAATGCGCCAGCCGCTGGTGACCATCATCAGCACCGCCAGCAGGTTAAGCCAGTGCGTCAGCCGTAGCCACAGTGGATGGATAATCTCAGGCCGGCTGCCTGCTTCCCCGGTTGACACGTTCATGATGTTTACCCTCAGCGACTCCGTTGCGATGAGGCAGTATTGCCCGGATAAGTTCCCGAAGACCTCACGCAGAGTTAAACAAAATGTGATAACTCCGCGGCAGGCGGGTGTGTAAACTGAGCGATATTAAGGCTGACAACGGCGGGCAGAATGGAAAACGGCAAACGTATTTTAATCGTGGAGGAGGATGGCGATATCGCCGAGCTGCTGGGGCTGCATCTGCGCGACGAGGGCTACGAAATCACCCACGCTGCCGACGGGGATCGGGGGGCGGCACTGCTGGAAAAAGGCGGCTGGGATGCGCTGATCCTTGACCTGATGCTGCCGGGCGTCGACGGGCTGGAGATCTGCCGCCGGGCGCGCAATATGACGCGCTATACGCCAATCATCATCATCAGCGCCCGCTCCAGCGAAGTGCATCGCGTGCTCGGGCTGGAGCTGGGCGCGGACGATTATCTCGCCAAGCCGTTTTCGATGCTGGAACTGGTGGCCCGGGTTAAGGCGCTGTTTCGCCGCCAGGAGGCGATGAGCCGTAATCTGAAGATGGATGCCGGGACGCTGAGCTTCTCCGGGCTGCTGATTGATCCGATCTCGCGCGAGGTGATGCTAAATCAGCAGCCCATCGAGCTGACCCCACGCGAGTTCGACCTGCTCTATTTCTTTGCCAAAAGCCCCGGCAAAGTATTTTCGCGCCTCAACCTGCTGAATCAGGTATGGGGCTACGAGCACGAAGGCTACGAGCATACGGTGAATACGCACATCAACCGGCTGCGCATCAAAATCGAAGCTAACCCCGCCGAGCCGCAGCGCATTCTTACCGTCTGGGGCAAGGGCTATAAATTTGTCGCTGAGGCGCACGACGCCCGGGAAAACCTATGAAACGACTTACGCTCTCGCAGCGCCTGATGCTGGTGTTTATCGTGCTGCTGATCGCCTGCTGCGCCATCTCCGGCTGGCTGCAGGTGCGTTCCGCCAGTCAGTATAGCCAGGCCGTGACGCAGCGGCTGTCGGTTAACCTCGCCAGCCAGATCGTCAGTAACAACCCGCTGCTCAGCGCGCAGGGGCTGGATCGGGGCGCGGTCCACAAGCTGTTTGACCAGCTGATGGCGGTTAACCCGAGCGTGGAAGTGTATCTGCTGGACAGCAGCGGCAAGATTATTGCCAATGCTGCCCCAGCGGGAAAACTGCGGAGCCAGCAGGTTGATCTGGCTCCGGTGCACCAGCTGCAGGCCGGTGCGGCGATGCCGATCTACGGTGATAACCCGCGCGATCCCGCACGGCCGCAGGTGTTCAGCGCCGCGCCGTTGAAAATGGGCGACAGCGTGCAGGGCTACGTCTATATCATACTGCAGGGCGAGGAGTATTCGCTGCTGGCCAGCGCCGCGCAGCGCCACTCGGCGGTGCTGATGGCGCTGCGCTCGATGGGGCTGGTACTGCTACTGGGTGGCATTGCCGGGTTCTTCGCCTTCCGCTGGGTCACGCGCCCGGTGCGCAGGCTGACTCAGCAGGTCGCCGGGCTGGACGATGACGGCATTGATGCCATCCGCGCCCTGGCTCATACCCCGCTGCCGCCGGGCAAACCGCAGGATGAGGTCGCGCAGCTGCAGCAGGCGTTTGTCCAGCTGGCGCAGCGTATTGACCAGCAGTGGCAGAGCCTGACGCAGCAGGATCGGCTACGGCGCGAGTTTGTCGCCAATATTTCTCACGATCTGCGCACCCCGCTCACTTCGCTGCACGGCTATCTGGAAACGCTGTCGGTGAAGGCCGATACGCTCAGCGTGGAGGATCGCCAGCGCTACCTTGGCATCGCGCTGGCGCAGAGTAAGAAAGTGGGCCGTCTGGCGCAGGAGCTGTTCGAACTGGCGCGGCTGGAATATGGCGTGGTGAAACCGCAAAAGGAGACGTTCTGCCTGAGTGAGCTGGTGCAGGACGTGATGCAAAAATTTGAGCTGACGGCTGAATCCCGCCACCAGCAAATCCGGGTAACTGCCGCGCCGGGTATTCCGCTGGTCACAGCCGATCTCGGCATGATGGAGCGGGTGCTGACCAACCTGCTGGACAACGCCTTGCGCCATACGCCGGAGCATGGGCTGATTGAGATTGAGATGACGCAGCAGGCTGGCAAAGTACAGGTTCAGGTCAATGACAGCGGGCCGGGGATAGCCGCTGAACTGCGCGAAGATCTGTTTGTGCGCCCTTCGCTGCTGAATGCGCGCAGGCATCGCGCTGGCGGGCTGGGATTGATGATCGTGCGGCGTATTTTGCAGCTGCATGACAGCGATATTAAGCTGGTCGATCGCCAGCAGCGCGGCGCCTGTTTCCAGTTTTTTGTGCCGGTATGAAAGAGGGGTCAGGTAAGGCGAGCTGACCGAAAAAGAGGGTCAGCCCCTACAAAGGTGGCCGTAGGGGCGATGGCATGCCTCGCCCGGAAAATGGGTCAGGCATGCCTGACCCCTACCTTAATTTTCAGGAAAGGATTTTCTTCTCGGCAAGATCGAGCGCGAAGTAGCTGAAAATAATATCGGCACCGGCGCGTTTAATCGCCCCCAGGCTTTCCAGCGCCACGTCGATCTCGCTGATGGCCCCCGCCTGCGCGCCGAACTTAATCATCGCGTACTCACCGCTGACCTGATACGCCGCCAGCGGCAGTCGGGTATGTTCACGCACGTCGCGCAGGATATCCAGATAGGCACCCGCCGGTTTCACCATCAGCGCATCCGCACCTTCCGCTTCGTCGATCAGCGATTCGCGGATCGCTTCACGGCGGTTCATCGGGTTCATCTGGTAGGTTTTACGGTCACCTTTCAGCGAAGTTCCTGCCGCCTCACGGAACGGGCCGTAGAAGGATGAGGCAAACTTGGTGGAGTAGGACATGATGGCGGTATCGGTAAAGCCTGCCGCATCCAGCGCCTGGCGGATCGCGCCCACCTGGCCGTCCATTGCTGCAGAAGGAGCAATAAAGTCCGCTCCGGCTGCTGCCGCGACTACCGCCTGCTTGCCGAGGTTAATCAGCGTCGCGTCATTGTCGACACCGTGATCGTGCAGCACGCCGCAGTGGCCGTGGCTGGTGTATTCGCAGAAGCAGGTATCGGACATCACGATCATTTCCGGCACGGTCTCTTTACAGATGCGCGACATACGCGCCACCAGCCCGTTTTCATTCCAGGCATCGCTGCCGTCAGCATCGGTATGATGAGAGATACCAAAGGTCATAATCGACCGCACGCCCGCTTTGGCAATGCGCTCAATCTCATACGCCAGGCGTTTTTCAGGAATACGCATCACGCCCGGCATCGCCATAATCGGCTTATAGTCGTCAATCTCTTCCTCAACGAAGATCGGCAGCGCCAGATCGTTCAGGCTAAGGGTATTTTCCTGGAACAGGGAGCGAAGAGAAGCGGTTTGACGAAGGCGTCTTGGGCGCTGAGCGGGAGAGTAAGTGGACACAACAACCTCAGTTTTAGCGGGTCATCCAGCGGATAAGCGATATCCGTGGAGAGAAAGATGAATAGTGTGCTAACAGTATACTTCCGGGCGCCGGATGACAATCTTTGCGGGCTTTTCTGGACCTCGTAACGGCACAGAATGCGCATAAGTATTTACAGATATTTCATAATAGTGCTTGTAAAATTAACGGGTTAGCGCTTTTATTGAGCAACCTCCTGTCAATATAGGGAAACCACCATGAGTCAGAACGCTCCCCTGAAGTTTGTTACTCTGCTCGGCAGCCTGCGGGCCGCATCACTGAATGCCGTTGTCGCCAACACCCTGCCGCAGCTGGCTCCGGCCGGGGTGGAAATCAGCCCGCTGGGGTCGATTGCCGACTTCCCCCACTATGACGCCGATATCCAGGCGGAAAGTTTCCCTGAGGCCGTGCTGGCGATGGGTGCCGCCATTGCGGCGGCGGACGGCGTGGTCATTGTGATGCCGGAATATAACTATTCGGTGCCGGGCGCGCTGAAAAATGCCATCGACTGGCTGTCGCGCCTGCCGGATAACCCGCTGGCAGGGAAACCGGTGGCGATCCAGACCGCGTCGCCGGGGGCCATTGGCGGTGCGCGTGCGCAGTATCATCTGCGTCAATCCATGGTGTTTCTCAACGCTCAGGTGCTGAATAAGCCGGAAATCATGATTGGCCAGGCCGCCACGCGTATTGATGTGGAAAGCGGCACCGTGACTGACGAAAGCACGCGTCATCACCTCAGCGCACAGCTGGAAGCGCTCGCCCTGTTGGCACGTCGCAACGACTGACTGCGCACAAATGCGGCAGTCGTTTGTGCCGCTTCGCCATATCCCGTCCATACTGAATAGATTGCAAAATCGATTCAGGAGTAGTGATGGGATTTCTTGGCTGGACCGCTGCCACCGGCGGTCTGTTATTACTGATGTCGCTGGCATCGGGCTGGATTACGCGTGGCCCGGTGACGGCGTTTGCTCTCTATCTGATTGCCGGTATCCTCTGCGGCCCGTGGGTTCTTGACCTGCTGCGCGTGGATATTGCTGCCCACGCCACGCTGGCCAAAAACCTGACTGAAATTGCCATGGCCGCCTCGCTGTTTATCACCGGGCTGAAGCTGCGGCTGCCCATTAAAAGCCCCGGCTGGCATATGGGGCTGCGGCTGGCGTTTCCGGGCATGCTGCTGACGGTGGCGGGCGTAACGCTGGCCGCCCACTGGCTGGCCGGATTCTCCTGGCCGCTGGCGCTGGCATTTGGCGCTATCGTCGCCCCCACAGACCCGGTGCTCGCCAGCCTGATTTCAGTCAACGACGCGCGCGATAACGATAATTTGCGCGTCTCGCTCTCCAGCGAAGCCGGAATGAATGACGGCACCGCCCTGCCGCTGCTGATGCTGGCGGTGGCGCTGCTGACCGGCAGCGGAGAAATGTCCTGGGGGTATCTCAGCCACTGGGCGCTGGTCGACGTGCTGTGGGCGGTAGTCGGCGGTAGCGCTATCGGCTTTGTGCTCGGCAAGCTGATTGGGCAGTATGCCGCGCACCTGCGCCACACGCATCAGGATGTGGCCCCGAATGATTTTCTGGCGCTGGCGCTGATTGCCCTCAGCTACAGCGCCGCTCAGGCGCTGGATGCTTCCGGTTTTCTCGCCGCTTTCGCCGCCGGGGTTGGGCTGCGCCGCGCCGAAATGCGCGTGGTGCGCCATTTCCCGACCGAAGAGTTCCAGGATAGCGACTGTCATCCACCGGCTGAAGAGCTGATTAACCCCAACGCCCGCCATATGATTGAGGGCACCAATCCGGCCAGCTCTGCCGGGCTGGTGGTCAGCGATGCGCTCTCCTTCGGCGACACCATCGAACGGCTGTTTGCCGCGCTGATCATTATCGTGCTTGGGGTGACGCTGGCGCAGCACTGGAACGCGGACGGGCTGCTGCTGGCCGCGCTGCTGTTCCTGATTATTCGCCCGCTGTCGGTGTGGATAGCCACGCTGGGCATGCATACCCCGCGCCTGCAGCGCGCCACGATTGGCTGGCTGGGCATTCGCGGAATTGGCAGCATTAACTATATTGCCTGGGCCTATACCCACGGACTGTCGGGGGAGGAAGTGACGCGCATGGCGGATATGGCGTTTACGCTGATCGTCGCCAGCGTGGTGGTACACGGCATCTCGGTGACGCCGTGGTTGAACTGGCGTCAGTCACGTATCGATCGCAACTGACGCGAGTGATTCAGCCTGCGTGCTCGTTACCAGGCTGTTTAAAAACCGCAGGCCGGGCGAGATAGGTTTTCAGAATATCGTGTTTCACCAGCAGATAGATAATGCCGATAAAGATCAGGATTTCTGAAAACACCAGCGCACAGGCCGCGCCCAACGCACCAAACTTCCACGCCAGCAGGCAGCAGGCCGGGATATTAATCCCGCCAACGATAAACATCAGGTACATGCGCTGCTTGGTCAGGCCGTGCGGAATGAGGATCTGCAGGCCAGCCGGGTAGCTGATATTACCGAAGATAAAGCCACACACCGCCACCCGCAGCACGTCTGCCGACTCATGGAAGGCTGGCCCGAGCAGGATGCGCACCACAATATCGGCGAAGAAATAAGTGAAAATCACGATAAACAGGCTGAGCAGGAACGATAGCGTGATGCTCTTACGCGTGGCCGCGATTGCCGCTGCGCGGTCTTTGTTAAACAGATGGCTGACGCGGGGGAAGAAGGCGTTCCCGATCTGCTCCGGCACCGAGTTCGCGGCTTTTTTCAGGCGGTCTGCCCCGTTATACAGCCCGACCATATAGGTGCTGGTCATCGACGCTAAGATCAGCACGTTGATGTTGTTAAACATATTGGCGCCGAAAATTGACAGGAACACGTGCAGGCTGTCTTTCATGCGCTGCAAAATTTCCCGGGGCTGGAAGCGGTAGAAGCCGATGATATCCATCTTCACGACAATCGACAGCGTGATAATTGCGGTAACGAAAGCGACAACGCCCGGGATCAGCGCTGCCAGCCAGGTATCATCCGGGGTTTTTACCAGCAGGAAAGTCAGCGGGATAGAGGTCAGCTGACCAATCGTCGAGATAATCGCCGTCTTGCCCAGCTTCTCAAAGCCCTGCATAAGCCAGCCAAACGACAGCAGCTGACCGTACAACACCGTAGCGTTAGCCAGCACGATGTAGAACAGGTTATGCCAGGCCGGATTGAACCAGGTGACCATCAGCAGTACCGCCAGTGAGGCTGTGCCGAGCAGCAGCTTGGCGTTGAACGTCGACCAGAACAGCTCGGTGACTTTCAGCTTATTATCACGATGCTCTGCGATGTCTTTGGTGGTGTAAACGTTGAATCCCCAGTCGGAGATGGTACTGCAGTACATCACGCAGGCCAGGCCCAGCGCGAGTAACCCCATATGTTCAACGCCAAGGATGCGTGCCAGGTAAGGCAACGTCACCAGTGGGATGATGAAAGAAGCGCCACGGTAGGCCAGCAGTGAGAGAACATTTATTAACAAGCCTTTATCAATTACTTTTGCCATGAGTCTCTAACCTTGCGCCTTGCGAAGTCCTCGCTTTAATTTAATCAGATTAGAGTACAGTTCGGGTTGTTTTAACAATAGCCAGTTGCCTGTACCGCCCGGTTTCAGATTTTTCCCGAAATAATTAATCGCATTTTTAACGTAGTCCGGCACCGGATTGTTGCTGGCGAGCGAAAGATTAATCATTAATTTGAAGGAGTGGATCAGATAAAGTCGACGCAATTCATGACGTTCTTCCATTCCGCTTGTCAACTTCATCAGCTTTTCATAGCAGGAGATAAAGGCATCATAACGCTGACGGAAGAAACTTTCCGCTTTGGCGCTATTGGTCAGGGAGCCCTGGCGAACGCGCTGACGATAATAAACATTGGTACTGACAAAGGCAATTCGACTGCAAAGGAATGCCCCCAGCGTGTAGCAGTGGTCTTCATGCACCCGATGGATATATTTCAAATTATGTTTCTCAATAACTTCCCTTTTAAGCACGTAGTTCCAGCTCGCCGAGGTATATCCACCATGGCTTAACAAATTGCGGAAAACCGTCGCCGGGCGCAGCAGACCAAACTGCTGATGCTGCACTTTTGGCCAGCTGCGTTCAGGGGCATTATCGGCAAACATTGAGGAGTTGAAGCAGAACAGTTCCAGCTCAGGATACTGGCTGTATGTCGCCTGTAACTCTGCGAAAAAGCCATTGCTAACAACATCATCTGGGTCGCAGCAAAAGACGAATGTTCCCTGTGCGAGGCTGATGCCGTAGTCACGGGCCTGGCCCGCGCCGCCATTGGACAGGGTGACAATTTTCACTCGTTCATCATTGCCGTAGGCCTGCTCGACGCGGGCCAGGGTGTCGTCGGTTGAACCGTCATTGACGATAATAATTTCATTGGGTGCCGCTAACTGCACCAGCAATGAATCAACGCACTCGACAATATAGTTAGCCACGTTATACGCAGGGATGATCACTGACAGCAATTTTGGAGTCATCACGTAAATCTCTTAAGCTCGAAGTTAATTTAATTAACACCAGATAAAATAAAATATCAACGCCATATTAATTCCTGTGCGGGGTTTCGGATAAAGCCGACATTGCCAAAGAAATCACTTAAGAATCAGATAAGAAACCCTGAAACATCTTCAATGAAATCATTAGTTGGGAATCAAATAAACAAAGGTTAAACGATTCGGGGATAATTAAATCCAATTATTTAAAACGTAATTTATCGCTAATGATTACATTAAGGTTAACTTAAGAAAAAAATGGACGTGGTTTTTAATATTAACGTTCAATAAACCAAAAGTGCCACCAGGAGTATTCTTAGTGTAAATTCATTGCCAACCGTAAGCGTAGGATGAGGATATTCTTATTTCACAGGTTAAGTGGCAAAAGGTCAAAACCGAGGTTTCCTATAAAATCTGTAGCTTAGCTCCCTGAATGCTCCCCTCGCCTCCTGACCGTTCTAAATTCATCCTGGTGTAATATTTACACTCTTTTCAGCTTAGAGGGGAGAACGGCAAACCATCGCGGTAACAAAGGTGGGCAATTCAGTACCGGTTAAAACAGATAATTCTGATAAATTCGCCACTTTTCAGCCAAAAAAAGCATCAGCCAGCGCGATGCAAATCACACTTTCAGCGCAAAGTGGCGACATCATCAGCCACAAAGTCACACCCGGTTACGGTTTCCCCACGCTGATTCTCATTAGCAAAACCCGATGACGACAACATTTCCTCGCGTTCAGGTGACAAAACTCGCGTCAAAGATAAATTCCTTTAATCAGTGAACTCCGGGTTAACAAATCAATCATCGAGAAATCGCGACCAACTTACGGCCAACCCGCTGCAGAGGCGCGTTATTGCGGGTTGATGCTGGCCTGACGTAAAGGCAGCCGCTGGCCAACCTTACGGCTTTTCGCGCTGGGATCGGTGGGGAGGTGGCCAGTATGATGGAACAGAAGGTGACCGCTGAAAGAGGGGAAATCAGCGGTCAGATGAGTGTGACGCGAAGTTTAGTGGCTAACGTTGGCATCAGCCGGTGGCGGCGACAGCTTTTGCGGCTGCGCTTCCCGGCTCTTGCGCGTCAGGTCTTTATGCAGGCTGACCATATACAGCAGGATCACCACGGAGAACGGCACGCCGCAAATGACCACCGCCGTCTGCATCGCATTGAAGTTCCCGGCATACAGCAGCCCGGCGCAGACCAGAGTGGTCACCGCCGCCCAGAAGATACGTAACCAGGCCGGCGCATCATCGCTGGAGGTTCCTCCCTTGCTGGAGAGGTTGGCGATCATCAGCGTGCCGGAATCGACCGGCGTCAGGAACAGCAGGAAGCTGATCACCACGGTGAAGCCAGACACAATGTGGGTGAACGGCAGATACTCAAACAGTTTGAATATCGACATCGGCGGGTCGGTCAGCGCCACCTTTCCTAAAATAGCATCACCATGTTCCAGCACCAGACTGATGGCGGTATTGCCGAAAATGGAGAGCCACGCCAGGGTAAAACCGAGCGGGATCAGCAGCACGCCGAGGATCAGTTCACGAATGGTACGGCCTTTTGAGATACGGGCAATAAACAGCCCGACAAACGGCGCCCAAGCCACCCACCACGCCCAGTAAAACAGCGTCCACGCGCCCTGCCACTTCTCCGCCTTGCCATACAGATAAACATCAAAGCTGCGGCTGACAATGGTGGAGAGATAGTCACCCACGTTTTGCAGCATGCCGTTCAGCAGGCTGAGCGTCGGCCCACTCAGGAAGACAAACAGCAGCAGCAGGCAGAGGAAGCCGACGTTAATGTTCGATAGCATGGCGATGCCCTTCTCCACGCCGCTGACCGCGGCAAAGGTTGCCACGATCATCATCACCACGATCAACCCCAGCAGCACGCCCGGCGTTTGCGGCACGCCAAACAGATAGTTAAGGCCGGAGTTAACCAGCAGCGCGCCAATCCCGAGGTTGGTAACCATCGAAATCACCGTGACGAGGATGCCGAAACTGTCCACCAGATGTCCGGGCCAGCCGTGGGTGCGCTCACCAAACAGCGGATAGAGTGCGGAGCGCAGTGCCAGCGGCTGACCGCGGCAGTAGGCGAAATAGGCCAGCGCCACGCCAATCAGCGCATACAGCGCCCAGCCGTGTAGCCCCCAGTGCAGAAAGGTGATCGCCATCGCCTGTCGCGCCGCTTCCACGGTGCCACCTGCCCCTTCCGGGGGCTGCAGGAAATGGTCGAGCGGTTCATAAGCGCCGTAGTACACCAGCGCGATACCGATGCCCGAAGAGAACAGCATCGCCACCCATGACGGGTAGCTGAACTGCGGGGCTTCGCCCTCTTTACCGAGCCGGATGTTACCGTGGCGTGAACAGGCCAGCCAGAAAACAAACCCCATGCACAGCACCATCAGCAGCATGTAGTACCAGCCGAACACATCGGTTATCCACAGTTGAGCGTGGCTCAGCCACTGCTCGCTGCCTGTCGGGAACAGCACCAGCAGGATGCCGAGCACTAAAATCACCAGCGATGAACTGATAAAAACCGGCCGATTGAGGCTCACCGATTCATCTTGATGCGTATTGCGATTTTCCACTGTCATCCATCATTCCTTGTTCATCTCACAAACCATTGCTGCAACATCTCATTATCAATTGAATATCATCTCATTGACATTGGGTGAGCCTATAGTATTTTAATTGAACGTTCAATCAATAATAAAACAGCCGATTCTTTCCCGTAATCTGCATCACAGATCGGGAGCACCGGGCAGCACGCAAGCCCCAACTTAAGGACAAGTCATATGGCTCAACTTCCCATTCAAAAACTGTATATCGATGGCCGCCTGACGGATGCCAGCGGCACAGAGACCTTCGAAACCATCAATCCCGCCACGGGGGAAAGCCTGGCACAGGTGCAAATCGCCACTGCCGCCGACGTTGAACGTGCGGTGGAGAGCGCCGAACGCGGCCAGCGTATCTGGGCCGCCATGAACGGCACTGAGCGCGGGCGTATTCTGCTCAACGCCGTAGCGCTGCTGCGCGAGCGCAATGCCGAACTTGCTCTGCTTGAGAGCCTGGACACCGGTAAACCGCTGTCGGAGACCACGGCCGTGGACATTGTTACCGGGGCAGACGTGCTGGAGTATTACGCCGGGCTGGCGGCCGCCATTGAAGGCGAGCAGTATCCGCTGCGCAGCGGCAGCTTCTTCTATACCCGCCGCGAACCGCTGGGCGTTACGGCCGGGATCGGCGCGTGGAACTACCCCATTCAGATCGCGCTGTGGAAGTCGGCCCCGGCGCTGGCTGCGGGTAACGCTATGATCTTCAAACCGAGTGAGATTACCCCGCTCAGCGCGCTGAAGCTGGCGGCGATTTACAGCGAAGCAGGCGTGCCGGACGGGGTATTCAACGTATTGCAGGGTAGCGGCAGCACCGGACAGGCGCTGACCGTTCATCCGCGCATTGAAAAAATCTCCTTCACCGGCGGCGTGCCTACCGGCAAGAAAGTGATGGCCGCTGCTGCGGAGTCCTCATTGAAAGAGGTCACCATGGAGCTGGGTGGGAAATCGCCGCTGATTATCCTCGCCGATGCCGATATCGAACTGGCCGCCGACATCGCGATGATGGCGAACTTCTACAGCTCGGGCCAGGTGTGTACCAACGGCACCCGCGTATTTGTCCCGCGCGCGCGAAAAGCGGAGCTGGAAGCGGCACTGCTCAAACGCGTGCAGCGTATTCGCCCGGGTGATCCGCTGGAAATGGACACCAACTTTGGCCCGCTGGCCAGCTTCGCGCATCGTGACAAGGTGCTCGGGTATATCGCTTCCGGCCTGCGTGAAGGCGCGCGCCTGCTGAGCGGCGGCGCGGCGATAAGCGGTGGGATGTTCGATGCCGGTGCCTGGGTGCAGCCCACCATCTTCACCGACTGTGAAGATAGCCACACCATCGTGTGCGAAGAGATCTTTGGCCCGGTGATGAGCCTGCTCAGCTACGACAGCGAGCAGGAAGCGATTCAGCGTGCCAACGATACCGTCTATGGCCTGGCCGCTGGGGTGGTCACGCCCGACCTGGCGAAAGCTCACCAGATTATCCACCAGCTGGAGGCGGGAATTTGCTGGATTAACAGCTGGGGAGAATCCCCCGCGCAGATGCCGGTAGGTGGCTATAAGCAGTCTGGCGTCGGCCGCGAGAACGGCTTAACCGCTCTCCACCATTACACCCGCATCAAGTCGGTGCAGGTGTCGATGGAACGTTATCAGTCAATTTTTTAATGAGTAAAGGGAAGTGACCATGAGCAATCGCAGGGAATATGACTACATCATTATTGGCGCAGGTTCTGCCGGCAACGTACTGGCCACCCGCCTGACCGAAGATCCCGACGTGACGGTGCTGCTGCTGGAAGCTGGCGGCCCCGACTACCGCCAGGATTTCCGCACCCAGATGCCTGCGGCGCTGGCTTACCCGCTACAGGGCCGGCGCTATAACTGGGCATATCTGACCGACCCGGAACCGCATATGAACAATCGCCGCATGGAGTGCGGGCGCGGCAAAGGGCTGGGCGGCTCATCGCTGATCAACGGCATGTGCTACATCCGCGGCAACGCGATGGATTACGATAACTGGGCGCAGCAGGAGGGGCTGGAGAACTGGCGCTACCTCGACTGCCTGCCCTACTTCAAGATTGCCGAGCGGCGCGATATCGGCGGCAATGATTATCACGGCGATGCCGGGCCGGTCAGCGTCACCACGCCGAAAAGCGATAACAATATTCTGTTCCATGCCATGGTTGAGGCGGGCGTGCAGGCGGGTTATCCGCGCACCGAGGATCTGAACGGCTATCAGCAGGAGGGCTTTGGTCCGATGGACCGCACCGTGACGCCAAAAGGACGACGCGCCAGCACCGCACGCGGCTACCTCGATCAGGCGCGTCCGCGCAGCAACCTGACGATTGAAGTCCATGCGCTGACCGACCGCATTCTGTTCGAGCAGCAGCGCGCCGTCGGGGTGCTGTGGCAGCAGAAGGACCAGCCGCAGCAGGCGTATGCGAGACGCGAAGTGCTGCTGTGCGCCGGCGCCATTGCCTCCCCGCAGATCCTGCAACGCTCCGGCGTCGGCCCCGGCGCGCTGCTCTCTTCGCTGGATATCCCGCTGGTGCTTGACCTGCCCGGCGTAGGTGCCAATCTGCAGGACCACCTGGAGATGTATCTGCAGTACGAATGTACGCAGCCGGTCTCGCTGTCGCCCGCGCTGAAGCTGCACAATCAGCCGCTGATCGGTGCCGAATGGCTGCTGAACGGCACGGGAATTGGCGCCAGCAACCACTTTGAAGCGGGCGGCTTTATCCGCAGCCACGAAGAGTTTAGCTGGCCAAATATTCAGTACCACTTCCTGCCGGTGGCGGTGAACTATAACGGTTCGAACCCGATCCGCACCCACAGCTTCCAGGCACACGTTGGCTCAATGCGCTCCCCGAGCCGTGGCCGCGTCCAGGTGGTCTCGAAGGATCCAAAAGCGCATCCGAGCATTCTGTTCAACTATATGTCGCACGAACAGGACTGGCGCGAGTTCCGGGCGGGGATCCGCATCACGCGCGAGATTATGCAGCAGCGCGCGCTGGATCCGTTCCGTGGCAAGGAGATTTCCCCGGGCGCAGAGTGCGTCAGCGATGCCCAGCTGGATGAGTTCGTGCGCCATCATGCCGAAACTGCCTACCACCCTTCCTGCTCGAACGCGATGGGCTATCACAATATGGCGGTAGTGGGTAACGATGGCAAAGTTCACGGCATTGAGGGGCTGCGCGTGGTGGATGCATCGATTATGCCGCAGATCACCACCGGTAACCTGAATGCGCCAACGATTATGATTGCCGAGAAGATGGCTGATGTGATCCGTGGCCGTGCCCCGCTGCCAGCGGTGGAGGTGCCGTACTATCAGGCCAACGGCGCACCGGTTCGGCAGCCGCGTTAATCATTAAGGCGGCTGGCAAAACCGGAGTATATAAAAATTAAGGCCCGATTGTTCGGGCCTTAAAACTTTCGAAGCATCGAAATTCATAAAATCAAGAGTATCCAGAGCGCACAAGCAACCTTAGCTATAATTAATTTACTAAAAGATGCCCTGCCCTCTCGTTGCTCCTCCTTTACTGATCAAATTCGCCGAAACACTCACAGGTTTGGTTTATATTTTCTTTTGGTCATTTCACCATTTTCCTTCATACGGTATATACCATCATCAACGCCAAAATAAATGTCGCTATCTGTACCTCTCCCCACAGTAAACTCTTTGTTTTTTTCAATGCAGTTTACTGGAGGTTTCATATCCGCAAAGCAACGCCGATCGTACTTACCCTCTTCCATATAACCACCAGAAAAATCCCAGAAAACAATAGTAAAAGCACCACAGGATGCAGGCTTGGGAATACCATAACGCTGTTTCAGCATATCCTTATTCATCAGCCACCAGTCTATTTTTCCTTTTTCGGTCAATGGGAAATTTTTTACCAGGATATGGCTGTAATTACCATCCTGGTGGACAGCGACGATTTCAACCGGTCGAAGCAGAAACCAGATAAGGTAGATTACTCCAGCAACCAAAGCTAAGAGTAGTACAATAACCGCTTTATTATTTTTTACTGTCATTGCGTTCTCCAGAGACAACCCTAGTGGTTTCAAAATTACTCACATCAGAATTTCGGCTATTTTATTTCATCAGGGTGACTGGGCAGCTTCAGGGATTGAGCATAGTGAAGGTGACCTCATGCTGGTGTGATGCTTTCAATGTGAATTAAGTCCCGCTTATGTGAGCTCGCTATGAAAATGGTAAAATGGTCATTCGATCATAACGTTTACGTCACGAGTTATGATGAGTTAATATTTTTCTTTAGTCATCTCACCATTGGCTTTCAAACGATAGATACCATCATAAACGCCGAAGAGGATGTCGCTTCCCCTGCCAGTTTCCACAGTAAACTCCTTATTTTTTTCAATGCAGTTTATCGGAGGTTTCATATCTGAAAAGCAGCGCCGATCGTACTTCCCCTCTTCCATATAACCATCGCCAAAGTCCCAAAAGACAACGGAAAAAATTCCTTTTTTATCAGGTTTTGGAAAATTATAACGCTTCTTCAAGGTATCTTTATTTGCCAGCCACCAGTCTATTTTCCCTCTTTCAGTCAGAGGAAAATGTTTCACCAGTACATCACTGAACTGGGCGTCCTGATGGACTGCGACGATTTCAACCGGCCGGAGGAAAACCCATAGAAAGTAAAGCGCACCAACAACCATAGCTAAGATTAGTACGTTGAGCGGTTTTCTTTTTTTTATTGTCATTATCCTTTCCTGTACCCATCAAGTAAGCCGGGCGCTCAAAGGTTTGGTTGATATTTTCTTTTAAACATCTCACCATTTTCATTCATACGGTATATACCATCATCAACGCCAAAATAAATGTCGTTATCTAAACCTTTACCTACAGTAAACTCCTGATTTTTTTCAATACAGTTTACCGGAGGCTTCATATCTGTAAAACATAACCTGTCATATTTCCCCTCTTCAAGGTAGCCATCAGCAAAATCCCAGAACTCAATGGTAAAGGCACCATAGGATGCAGGCTTGGGAATATCATAACGCTGTTTCAGCATATCCTTATTCATCAGCCACCAGTGTATTTTCCCTTTTTCGGTCAATGGAAAGTTTTTTACCAGGACATAGCTGTAATTACCATCCTGGTGGACTGCGACAATTTCAACTGGCCGGAGGAAAACCCATAGAAAGTAAAGCGCACCAACAACCATAGCTAATATAATTTCGTTAAGCGCTTTCCTGATTTTTAATTTCATTATCCTTTCCTGTACATTTCAAGTAAGACGGGCGCTCAAAGGTTTGGTTGATATTTTCTTTTAAACATCTCACCATTAGGTTTCAGATGAATTACTCCATCATCAACGCCAAATAAAATTTGGCCATCCCGGCCCGTTTCTACACTGAACTCCCTGTTCTTTTCTATGCAGTTAAACGGGGCTTTCATATCCGAAAAGCATAACCTGTCATACTTTCCCTCCTGCATATAGCCACCAGAAAAATCCCAGAATATTATGGTGAACGCTCCATAGGATGCCGGCCTGGGGATGTTATAGCGCTGTTTTAGCATATGCTTATTCTTCAACCACCACTCAATTTGTCCTTTTTGCGTCAGTGGAAAATTCCTTACTAAAACATCACTAAAGCTATTTCTCTGATGAATAGCGATAATTTCAACCGGCCGCATAAGAGAACAGATAAAGTAGAGGAGCCCTGAAGTAAGGACCATCGCTAACACAATAAGATACAGGCTATTTTTTACCGTCATTACGCCCTCCGGTGATCACCACGCTGGCTTCCATATTGGTCATAAAGGGTTTAAATGCGAGCTTGTTGTAGCGCTGCAGCACAAACCAGATGCGGAAAAAACGCAGCTGCCGATATTTGATATTTAAAATATCGTTACCGTCCAGTCCGAAGTGATCCTGCACTTTGTAATGCACCACCGCGCGGTAACTGTCATTGTAAATCTTTAGCGACTTAAGGGTGATAAGGGTGGCCCAGGTATCATGGACGCTGATACCCATTCCGTTAAAATTATCGATAAACCTGTCGAATTTTGGTAGTTTCCCGCCCAAAATAGCTTTTGTAAGCTCATCTTTTTTTTCTATGGGGTAGATTCCTCCCTCCCAATTTATAAACTTTGTCAAGGCATTATTTAACCGCTGCAGCGTACTATTCTCTGTTGTATCTCTTTCAATTTGCTCCTTTAAAGCCACATCAAGATATATGCTGGAAAAGGCCTTACCTTCACCGCTTTGCATATGACTAATCATCGATTCAATCAACGATTTGTACGGACCATAAAGCGAAAAGGTGCGCGACAGCTGGCGAAATTCATCAAACAGAATAGCGGCGCACTGCTGGCGGGTGACTTTGTCCCCTTCGGGCCGCGTGCCCTGAAACATCGACTGCGGCTGGGTAAAAGCGCTAACTTTGCTTAGGGTATAGGGATTAACCCTGGCGGAAACGTCAACCAGATGATAGTGCCTCTTTAACTGAGATTCTGACAAGTCCCCGCAGCGCATATCTTCTGCATTGTAGTCATCCATACTTTTTTGGGTTTTAAATAGGGTACAGGGAAAGCTCAGGGCTGACATATTATACACTCCTTGTGCAGTTATCCTTTTACCCCTAAATATTACGCTAATGCCGGAGAGAAAGTCATTTCTTTACCCATTATTCTGGCCAAAATCAGAATTTTGGCCATTTATCCTTAATCACCTGTGAGTGCGCAGCTTATTAATCCCCAGCCAGCACAACGCGGTAAATATCCAGCCGATCAGCCACGAAATATCATTGCCGTCAAACCAGATCACTAACGCCCCCCGATAAAAACCATTGGCGACAAACGGCAGCTGCACCAGTACGCCCAGCACGTAGGTGAATATACCAATCCAGTTCCAGCGCCCGTAGCGGCCATCCGGATCGCTCAGCGTCGCAATATCCACCTTTCCGTGGGTAATAAAGTAGTAGTCGGTCAGGTTCATTGCGCTCCACGGCACGAAGAAGGCCAGCAGGAACAGCAGGAACTGGGTGAATGACTTAAGGAAAGAGGGTTCGCTAAGTATGGCAATGCCGCAGGAGATCAGCATCATGGCGATGATAAACAGCATGCGCGCCCGCTCGCTAATCGCTGCACTTTTGCGGAAGCCGCAGACGATTGTCGCCAGCGACATAAAGCTGCCGTAAGCATTCAGGGTGGTGAAGGTGATTTTGCCGAAGCAGATGGCGAAATAGAGCACCAGCGCCATCATGCCGCTCGATCCCAGCCCGACGATATAACCCACCTCATTGCCGGAAAAGGCGCTGCCCGCCAGCGCTGCGGCGATCACCCCGAGCGTCATTGAGGCCTGGGTACCAAGCACCGTGCCGCTGAACACCGCCCAAAAGGTGCTGCGCGCTGAAACGCTGCGCGGCAGATAGCGCGAGTAGTCGGAGACATACGGGCAAAAGGCGATCTGCCACGATGAGGAGAGCGACACCGCCAGCAGAAACATCGGCAGAGAAAAATGGCGATTCGCCAGCAGGCTGCTGACGTCATTCTCGATAAACAGGCGCAGGAACAGATAGCAGAACGCCAGGATGCCGACCACGCTGGCGACTTTACCCAAGCCGTGGATCAGACGGTAACCGAACGTCGCCACCACCATGATAATCACGGCAAACAGCATCATTCCGCTGCGGTCGCCCATGCCGGTAAGATGCGCCAGCGCCTGCCCGGCCAGCACGGTGCCGCTGGCGGAAAAGCCCACGTACATCATGCACACCAGCAGCAGCGGGATCACCGCGCCATAGACGCCAAACTGGGTGCGGCAGGTGATCATCTGCGGCAGCCCAAGGCGTGGCCCCTGCACCGCATGCAGCGCCATCACTGCGGCACCTATCACCTGCCCTGCCAGTAGCCCCACCAGCGACCAGACGACATCGCCGCCCAGTACTACGGTGAGCGCGCCGGTAATTATCGCGGTAATTTGCAGATTACCCCCGAACCACAGGGTGAACTGGCTGAACACCCGGCCATGCCGCTCGGCGTCGGGAATATAATCAATACTGCGGGTTTCGATAAGACGGCGTGGCTGAGGCTGCGCGCGCGATGATGTGACGGACATATCCAAACTCCTTGCCTGAAGTGATCTCACCACCGCGGGAACGGCGCGGCGACAGCGTCATGTTGTGAAATGGTTGTGCATTCTTGTCTATACAACCTTAAAAATACCGTGCCATATTTGTCTTTAGTCAGCAATCGTCCGGGTCATATTAAAAAGTTATGGAAGGGTGATTGGCCGATCAAATGGTGCAATTGATGTCACAAATCGCACCTTAAAGCACTTTCGGGTGATTATTTTTCGTTGCGAAACAAGAGGTAATTTACGGGGTGTAATCGCTCCCAGCAAAAGCGTGATCTGCGTCAAATTCTTTCGCATGATACGGCGTACTATCAGCCGTGCCGAGGGATGGTGTGCTGCCAGTTACTCACGTTTTTAAGTGGGTTTTTTATCTCCATAACGCCCCGATCGCGAGTTTTTGGCGACTTATTCACGATCGGGAAAAAAGATAACAATCAAAAATATCGTTGTGTTATAAATGCTTACGCGGCAGAAAACCCAGGGAGTGGTTCGCTAATACGCAATTTTATTCATAGTGAAGATTTATGAAAACTTCAATTAAAGTCATCGCTGCTGTAATCGCTTCCACACTGACTTTTTCTGCCTCTGCTTATGAACAGATCCATCAGATCGTTGATAGTGTTCGCCAGGCGGCCTCAGAACCTCAAGGAATTAACATTACTGCTATTAAGGATATCGCCGCGCGGCGCGCAGGAATTACCTTGAACGATGTGCAGGCATTAACTTTTGGCCAGTTAGCAAAAACATACACGGTCTCGAGTTACGATCTGGATAATACAGTTGAAGTGAAAATCGGATATTCAGGTGAACCAGCCCCAACTGCCCTGACGCCTCTGACAGCGCCAGTACCCGCGACAACAACCCCAACCCAACCCGCTGTCAGCAGCCAGACGGTGAACAAGATTAAAAACACCTCAATGACTGACAGCATCCAGGCGGGCCAACAGGCTGCCGCAGCCGCCCGCGCCGCTCAGGAAGGCCCACAGCTCACCGCTGCTAACCAGCAACGTACAGCTCAGCAAATTACTGCGCTGAACGGCGCACAGCTCACTGCCGCCAACCAGTCACGCACTGCGCAGCAAACCTCCGCACTGCAAGGCGCTCAGCTCACCGCCGCCAACCAGTCACGCACTGCGCAGCAAACCTCCGCACTGCAAGGCGCTCAGCTCACCGCTGCCAACCAGGCACGCACCGCACAGCAAACTGCCGCACTGCAAGGCGCTCAGCTTACCGCTGCCAACCAGGCACGCACCGCGCAGCAAACTGCCGCACTGCAAGGCGCTCAGCTTACCGCTGCCAATCAGGCGCGCACCGCGCAGCAAACTGCCGCACTGCAAGGCGCTCAGCTCACCGCTGCCAACCAGGCGCGCACCGCGCAGCAAACTGCCGCACTGCAAGGCGCTCAGCTCACCGCTGCCAATCAGGCGCGCACGCAAATGCAGGTCAACGCGCTACTCGGTGCGCAGCTTACCCAGATGAATATTGATCGGGTGAAAACTCAGGTTGTCGGCCGCCCGACCTTTACCGACACGGTACCCGCTGTTGTTTTGAATAAACCGGTCGTTAAAAACAGTGCCCCATTCCAGACAGCAAAAGGAACGGGAGGGAGCAGTAAAGGTCAGCATTCTCAGCATGCGGGTGGCTCGGGTCATGGTGAAAATAATGCCGGATCGCACGCTTTTGGCGGCCACGGATACGGAGCAAACAACACCGGTTCGGAAGGATTTGGTGGCGGGTCTCAGTTCCACTAAGGGGGAGCGCAGTAGCATTCACAGGCCGGAAAACCCCGGCCTGTGGGCTATTGACTCAGAAGAAACCCAGTGGCTGCACGCTGTAGCTGACCAGCAGATTTTTGGTCTGCTGGTAGTGATCGAGCATCATTTTGTGCGTTTCGCGGCCAATACCGGATTTTTTATAACCGCCAAACGCCGCATGTGCTGGATAGAGGTGGTAACAGTTGGTCCAGACGCGCCCGGCTTTAATAGCCCGTCCAACGCGGTAAGCACGGTTGATATCACGCGTCCACACGCCGGCACCCAGGCCATAAATGGAATCATTGGCAATGGCAATCGCCTCGGCTTCATCCTTAAAGGTGGTAATGCCGACCACCGGCCCGAAGATCTCCTCCTGGAACACGCGCATGCTATTGGTACCTTTCAGCAGCGTTGGCTGAATGTAGTAACCGCTCGAGAGATCGCCCTCCAGTTTTTCCACCCCGCCGCCGGTGAGAATTTCAGCCCCCTCCTGCTGCGCAATTTCAAGGTAAGAAAGGATTTTATCAAATTGCTGCTGGGAAGCCTGCGCGCCCACCATGGTGTCGGTGTCCATCGGGTCGCCGCGCTTAATGGTTTTCACGCGCGCCATCACCGCCGCCATAAAGGGCTCGTAGATCGATTCCTGCACCAGCGCACGCGACGGGCAGGTACAGACTTCACCCTGATTCAGGAAGCCCAGCACCACCCCTTCTGCGGCCTTTTCAATAAAGGACGGCTCGGCCTGCATGATATCTTCGAAGAAAATATTGGGCGATTTGCCGCCCAGCTCGACGGTCGATGGGATCAGGTTTTTCGCCGCCAGCTCCAGAATATGTCCACCGGTCGCGGTCGACCCGGTAAAGGCCACTTTGGCGATGCGCGGGTTCGAGGCCAGCGCCTCACCCGCTTCCTTACCGAAACCGTGGATCACGTTCAGTACCCCTTTCGGCAGCAGGTCACCAATCAGCTCCACAAACAGCGTAATCGACAGCGGCGTCTGCTCGGCGGGCTTTAGCAGCACGCAGTTACCGGCGGCCAGCGCAGGCGCCAGCTTCCAGGCTGCCATTAATAGCGGGAAGTTCCACGGAATAATCTGCGCGACCACGCCCAGCGGTTCATGGAAGTGGTAGGCGGCGGTAAACTCGTCGATCTCCGCCGCCGTTCCCTCCTGCGCACGCAGGCAGCCAGCGAAGTAGCGGAAGTGATCGACCGCCAGCGGCATATCCGCCGCCATGGTTTCACGCACCGGCTTACCGTTGTCCCAGGTTTCATTGACCGCCAGCGTTTCCAGATGCTGCTCCAGCCGATCGGCAATTTTCAACAGCGTCAGGGAGCGCGCCTGCACGGAGGTTTTCCCCCAGGCTTCCGCAGCGGCGTGGGCAGCATCCAGCGCCTTTTCAACGTCATCTTTATCAGAGCGCGGGAACTTGCCGATAACCGAACCGTTTACCGGCGAGGTATTGGTAAAATAGTTACCGTTGACCGGAGCGACAAACTCGCCGTTGATGTAGTTGCCATACTCCTGCTTCAGGGTAATCAGTGAATCTGTGGTGCCCGGGTATGCATAGCGCATCATCGTACTCCTGTTGAGGTCATCGTCGTGGCGAATAATTAACACTGTGATAACTGAATGTTAACACTTGTCGATATTCGGCAGGATGCCAGATCGTAGAGGCTGAAACTGTGATGAGGACGTCAGTAAAACGGGAATTTCGCGGGGTGATGTGAGGTGGCGCACAGGCGGTAACTCACCGTGTTGCTCACTACAGTAAGCCACCACGCGGGATGGCACAGACAGGCAGGTATTGATTAATAGTTTTCTTTGAACATCACACCATTTTTTTTCAAATGGTATATTCCACCATCTGCGCTAAACAACATCTCGTCACCTCTACCCGTTTCAACAGTGAACTCCTTGTTTTTTATAATGCAGTTTACCGGCGGTGGCATATCAACAAAGCAAAGCCTGTCATACTTCCCCTCTTCCATATAACCGTCACCAAAATCCCAAAAAACAATGGTAAAGGCACCACAGGAGGCAGGCTTGGGAATATCATAGCGATTTTTCAACATATCCTTATTCGCCAGCCACCAATCTATTTTTCCTTTATCGGTCAGCGGGAAATGATTTACCAGAACATCGCTAAAATTTCCGTCCTGGTGAACCGCGACAATATCAACCGGACGCAGTGAAACCCAGATAAAGTAGAGCACACCTAAACTGAAGGCCAGAATCAATACACTGAGTATTTTGTTAATTTTTATTATCATAATACACTCCGTAACCTTCGCAATGGTTAATCTACATCACCTTTTTAGCTAATCTCTTTGCTTGAATATCTCACCATCTTTTTTCAAATGATACAGGCCATCATGCAGCCCAAATAAGATTTCGTCATCCCTACCGGTTTTCACAGTAAACTCCTTGTTTTTTTCGATGCAGTTTACCGGCGGCGGCATATCTTCAAAGCAACGCCGGTCATACTTTCCCTCCTCCATATAGCCATCGCCAAAATCCCAAAAAACGATGGTAAAGGCGCCATAAGAAGCAGGTTTTGGAATATCATAGCGATCTTTCAGCATATTCTTATTCGCCAGCCACCAATCTATTTTTCCTTTATTGGTCAGAGGGAAATGTTTTACCAGAACATCACTAAAATTCCCGTCCTGGTGAACCGCGACAATCTCAACCGGCCTGAGTAAAGCCGAGGTAAAATAGAGACCGCCCACGCCGAGAGCCAGGATTAACACACTAGATACTTTGTTATTTTTTATTATCACTGCGTTCTCCGGTAATCACAACGGTGGCTTCCATATTGGTCATAAAGGGTTTAAACGCGAACTGAGTGAACCGCTGCAGTACAAACCAGATGCGGAAAAAGCGGAACTGGCTGAACTTCGCGTTTAAAATATCGTTACTGTCCAGACCGAAGTGATCCTGTACTTTATAATGCACCACCGCCCGGTAGCTATCATTCTCTATCTTCAGTGATTTAAGGGTGATATGGGTGGCCCAGGTATCGTGAACGCTGATCCCCATACCGTTAAAATTATCTTTTAATCGGTCGAATTTAGGTAGTTTGCCGCCAAGAATGGCGGTCCTTAGCTCACCTCTTTTACCAACAGGATAGTACCGATTTTTCCAATCTATATATGCGTCAAAGGCATCTTTCAAAAGTTTCCTCGTACTATTTTCTGTTGTATCCCTTTTTATATGCTCTTTTAAAGCCACATCAAGATACATACTGGAAAATGCCTTACCCTGGCTGACCTGCATATGCGTAATCATCTTTTCAATCAGGTGGCTGTAGGGGCCATAGAGCGCAAAAGGGCGGGATAGCTGGCGGAACTCATCAAACAGAATAGCGGCGCACTGCTGGCGGGTCACTTTTTCCCCTTCAGGACGGGAACCCTGAAACATTGACTGCGGCTGGGTAAAGGCGCTGACTTTAGTCAAAGTCCAGGGGTTCACCCGGGTGGAAACATCAACCAGGTGATACTGCGTCCTTAGCTGAGATTCTGATAAATCTCCGCAGCGCATATCTTCCGCATGATCGTCATCCATTTGCTTTTGGGTTTTAAACAGGGTGCAGGGAAACGTGAGGGCTGACATATAACACTCCTTGTGCGATTGTCCTTTCATCGCAGAATGTTACGGCACAGCCAGCAGCCGTGTAAATTATCGCGGGCTATTTACGGCCAAAATCAGAAATCTGCCCATTCTACTTTAGCAAGAGAGCTGCCCGTTGCAGGCAGCTCGACAAGTCAGGCGCTTCCTGCACGGGGGCGGCCAGCTCCAGCGCCTTAATAAACCGCTGCTTCTGTTCCCCAGCCTGTCTCATAACATTTTCAGGTAATCTTTATACAAAGCATCGGCTTAGTCGGAGCTATCGGCTGCTGAAAAAATGACGGTCAGCAGCGCCTCATCGGGCGCATTTCGTGCCATGATGAAAGGGACTCAATCACTTAACTAAGGATTTTGTGGTGGCTCTGCGTCATTTTTTTCTGATTCTGATGGTGGTGTCCATCTGGGCATTTAATAACATCGCCATTAAATGGGGGCTGCTTGACCTGCCCCCGCTGCTGATGACCACCCTGCGCTTTGTGGTGGTGGCGCTGATTCTGGTGCCGTTTACCCGCGTTTCGCGCCAGCAGCTGCGTTATCTGGTGCCGCTTGCCTTTACGTTTGGCTTTATGCACTTTTCGCTGCTGTTTGTCAGCCTGAACCATACTGATGCCGGTACTGCGGCGGTGATCGTACAGCTCGGCACGCCTATCGCCATGCTGCTGGCGATGCTGATCCTCAAAGAGAAGCTGCGCCTGGTGCAGCTGCTGGGCATTACGATTTCCCTGAGCGGCGTGGTGGTGCTGGCGGGTAGCCCGACAATCCCTAACTGGTGGGTGCTGGTTCTGCTGCTGCTGAGCGCATTCGGCTGGGCGATGAGCAATATGATTGTGAAAAAATCACCGCCCATCAGTCCGCTGACCATGACCGGCTGGCTCTCTTTTCTGGCCATCCCGATCGTCGGCTGCGCCTCATGGCTGACGGAATCCGACCAGCTTAACCTGCTGCTACACTCTTCATGGCGCGGCTGGTTTGGCATCCTGTTCAGCGCAATCGGCTCCTCGATTGTGGCTTATTCGCTGTGGTACAGCCTGCTGAAAAACTACAACGTCAACCTGATCATGCCCTACTCGCTGCTGACCCCGGTGCTGGCGGTGATTATGGGGGTGGTGGTGCTGGGCGACAGCATGAACAGCTTTAAAGTCACTGGCGGGCTGCTGGTGATTATTGGCACGGCAATCGCGGTGATTAATCTGCGCAACCTGAAAATGCACGCCCGCCTGTCGCGTTTTCGCCTTGTGCGCCGCCGTTCGGATCGCCCCTGATTAACTGAAGGAGAGTCTGATGGACAACCGCCTGAGCGCTGCGCTGTGGCAACAGCTGTGGCTGGGACTTCGCAACAGCAGCACGCCGCTGCCCGAGCTGAAAATCAACGGTGAACAGGCGCTGGTTTCCGCTTATCCCGTCAGCGAACTGGCGGCCACCAGCATCGGTCTGGCGGCGCAGGCGGCTGCCAGCCTGATTGGTAGCGCGCAGCCGGTGGAGGTGGATGCGGCTTTGTGCGCGCGCTGGTTCCAGCACGCGCTGCGCCCGGTTAACCGCCCGCTGCCCTCGCTGTGGGATCCGCTTGCCGGGGATTACGCCACCGCGGATGGCTGGCTGCGTCTGCACACTAATGCCCCGCATCATCGTGCGGCGATGGAACAGGTGCTTGGACCGCAGGCAGATCGTCAGCAGCTGGCGGCAGCCGTCGCCCGCTGGCAGAAAGTGGAGCTTGAGCAGGCGGTGGTGGACGCCGGAGGCTGTGCCGCCGCGCTGCGCAGCCACAGCGAGTGGCAGCAGCACCCGCAGGGGCAGAGCGTCAGCCGTGAAGCACTGATTGAGCAGACGCTGCAGGCCTGTGGCCCTGCGCCCACCTGGCGACTGTTTGCGGCACGCCCGCTGCTGGGCGTGCGCGTGCTCGACCTGACGCGCATTATCGCCGGACCGGTCGCCACGCGTTTTCTCGCCGGGCTGGGTGCTGAGGTGCTGCGCCTTGACCCACCGGACTGGCAGGAACCTGCGCTGGAGGAGGAGGTCACGCTGGGTAAACGCTGCGCGCGGCTGAATCTGAAATCGACGGAGGGACGCAAACGGTTTGAGCAGCTGCTCGGCCAGTGTGACGTGCTGGTGCACGGCTATCGCGCCGATGCGCTCAGCAATCTGGGCTATGATGCAGAGGCGCTACAGGCGCTGAAACCGGGGCTGGTCGATGTCAGCCTCAACGCATGGGGATGGACCGGGCCGTGGCGCAACCGCCGCGGCTTTGACAGCCTGGTGCAAATGGCCAGTGGGATTGCCGAGCGCGGCCGCCTGTGGCAGCATAGCGATGCGCCCGTTCCGCTGCCGGTGCAGGCGCTCGATCACGCCACGGGTTATCTGATGGCGGCGGCGGTACTGGAAGGATTGCGCCAGCGCCTGCTGCACAATACCGGCTTCACCGCCCGCCTGTCGCTGGCGCGCACCGCCTGTCTGCTGACGGACGCCCCCTATCCGCAGGAAGCACAGCCCTTAGGGTTGGGCGCGCGCCTGCCGCCAGATGAAGATGCCGAAGCGCTGATTTCGTCGTTTGGCCTCAGCCAGCGGCTGCGTTCGCCGTTCTGGCTGCCCGGCACGCCGCTAAACTGGTCGCGCGCGCCGTCGAAGTTAGGTTCAGCAGTGGCGGAATGGCAGGATTAATGGTCCGGTGATGAACGGGTCAGGCTTGCCTGACACCCTACGCGATATCGTCTTCCAGCTCGTCGCGCATCGCCTGAATCGCTTCACGGCTGATGACGGCCAGCGTGCGGTAAAAGGCGGTGGTCGCATGGGCTTCCACTTTGCCCAGAAACGCCCCCACCCACGGCAGCAGATACTCATCAAACAGGGTTATCTGTGCAGTGATTTCATCCGCTTCGGACTGATCCTCCAGCCATGATGCCGCCAGCAGCAGTGCGCCAATATGGTCGGCCGGTGCATCGCTCAGCGGCATGCCGCGGCTGGTAAGAAAAGCGCGCACGTCCGCTTCCTGCGGGCCATTCTCCCACTGCGAACCGAAAGGCGACACTTTACATTCGCTGCCAACAAACAGGGCGTTATAGTCGGTTGCCAGCGTCTGTGGGTCACAGTTCTGCTGCAAACGGGTTAGCAGCTCATCCTGCTCCAGCGGCCAGTGCTGTTGCAGTTTACCTTCACGCAGCATCTGGAACAGCGGCACCAGTAAAGGGTCCTGCGGCTGGCGATTGTAGAGGGAGCCTAAAATGCGGCAGATGATTGAAAACTCATTCATTTCTTTCAATTCCGTAAAAAGTTATGCGTGACATTGTCACAGATCGGCGAACTCGGCTATTTCCTTACCGGTACGCTGCTGCAGGAAGTCCAGCAGGCGGCGCGGCGTGACATTTAACACGCGATCTTCAGGAAAATCCACCTCGCGCAGGATACGCAGGCAGTGCTCAAAATTACCGAGGGTAAAGGCAGTGTGGGAATCGGAGCCTAATGCCAGGCGGCCACCCGCATCGCGCACCGCTTCCGCAACCTTGCGGCAGTTGGATTCACTGCCCTTGCGCGAGGTGGTAAATGAGGAGTTATTCAGCTCCAGCGCCACATCATACTTCGCTGCGGCTGCGGCGACCGCTTTAATATCGATCGGGTAATTTGGGTTGCCGGGATGGCTGATGATATGCACCAGCCCGCTGGCCATCGCGGCGATCATCGCCTGGGTATGGGTCGCTTCATCCTGCGGAGGAAATACCGGCTCGTGGAACCCGGCAACGATAATATCAATCGAACCCAGCATCGGGCCGCTGCAGTCGATCTCGCCCTGTACATTTTTGATATTCGCTTCGATGCCGCGCAGCACGCCCACGCCGTCAATCACCCGCGGCCAGACTTTCATATTAACAAAATGCCAGTAGTGCGGTGCATCGGCCATATCCGGGCCGTGATCGGTGATCGCCAGCAGCTTAACGCCGCAGGTCTGCGCCTGTAATACGTAGTCGCGCAGCGTACTGTAAGCATGGGTGCTGGCAACGGTATGCATGTGAAGGTCAACTGGATACATCTGTTCTCTCCTGATTAGTAACCCCGATCGATATCGACGCGCCCTTCCGGCATTTCACCGCTCTCGCGCCGGGTAATCGAACGCGCAATGTAGTCCATAGCTTCGTCTGGTAAGGTTACAGCGGCATTATGCGGCGTGATTGCGATATCCGGATGCGACCAGAACGCGTGTTCGGCGGGCAGCGGTTCGTGATTAAACACGTCGAGCGCCGCTGCTTTCACTTCGCCCGCTTCCAGCGCGGCCAGCAGATCGGCTTCCACCAGGTGGGCACCGCGCGCGAGGTTAAGCAGGAATGCACCGGGCTTTAGCTGGCTGAGCAGCTGGCGGTTGATAATACCGCGGGTTTGCGGCGTGTTCGGCAGCAGGTTAATTAACACCTGGCTTCCGGCAAGAAACTCGCCCAGCTGCGCTTCACCATGGAAGCTGGTGACGCCGTCAATCTGCTTCGGTGAACGGCTCCAGCAGCTGACCGGGAAATCCCACGCCAGCAGGCTGCTGGCGACGCTGCTGCCCAGCACGCCCGCACCGAGAATACCAATGGTGAAGTCGCGGCGCGCGTAGTTGCGCAGGTGGTGCCACAGGGTTTCGGTTTTCTGTTTCTGATATTCCGGGAAGCGGCGGAACCAGCCGAGGACGTGATAAACCGCATACTCCTGCATCTGGCGGCCCATGCCGGTATCTTCCAGACGGAACAGCGGCACCCCGGGTGCCAGCATATCCGGATGCTCGCGCAGCTGGCCGAGGATATCATCCACGCCAGCGCCGAGCGCAAAGACGCCCTTCAGCGCCCGCCCTTTTAACATCTCTACCGGCGGCTGGCGTACCAGCGCATAATCGGCCGGCCGATCGTCGCCGGGCTGCCAAAGACGAATACGTGCATGGGGTAAACGCTGCTGTAACCCGCTGGTCCAGGTCTCTGCCTTAAAGGATGGGTGATAAAAAAGGATGTCCACGTTTTTTCTCCTGTTTTTTGTTTAGGCTCAGGGAAAACGCGGCGGCTGGCAAGTGAAAATTTGGGGCAGAGAACTGCCCCGAAAAGAATTATGGCCGGTCGACCTGCTGGATCAGTCGGCGCAGCAGCGGGATCAGGCAGATCAGTACCAAACCGACTGACGCGCTGCCCCAGCCGAGCAGGCTGAAGATATGGCTGTAGCCGGGATTAGTCAGCAGCGGGGTGCTGCCGCTGTTTTCCGGCATCAGCGCGGAAACGTAGCCGGACAGCACCGAAGCGACGCCGGTCACCATCATCCAGCAGCCCATCATCACCCCCTGATAGCGCGCCGGAGCCAGCTTGCCGATCATCGCATAGCCAATTGGCGACAGCAGCAGTTCGGCGATGCTCTGCAATACGTAGCTGATAACAATCCATTTGAACGCCACAATGCCGTCCCCGCCCGCCAGCGCGATGCCCAGCGGCAGCACCAGCATACCCAGCCCGATCATAAACAGCGAGGCGGAGAACTGCAGCGGGATATCGATGCGCCAGCCGCGCTCGCGCAGGTTGCGGAACCAGATAGCCAGTAGTGGCCCGCCGAAAACAATCACCAGGGTGTTGATATTCTGCACCCACTGCGGGGCCACCTGAATGCCGTACACGCGGAGGTTAATATTGTGCTCGGTGAACAGCATCAGGCCCATCGGCGCCAGCTGGTACAGCGTCCAGAACACCAGCGCACCCAGCGCGAGGATCAGATAAGCACACATGCGGCGCTGCTCGTCACGCGGGCGATGGCGCAGCGTGGTAAAGCACAGCAGCAGGAATATCGCAGCGCCCAGCGCCAGCACAAACGCCCCGGTAAACCCGGCGTGATTGAGCATCAGGCGGATCAGCGGCACCAGCGCCACCAGAATCACCAGCCCGGCCAGCATGCGCCAGCGGAACTGGCGCGGGTTTGCCTGCAGCAGCGGAGTACTGATATCGGCCAGCACTTTCCAGCGCAGTAGCGAGATGACAATGGCCACCGCATTACCGATAGTGGCGAACAGGAACAGCGCTTCATAGTGCTCGCTGAGCTGGAAGTAGCCCGCGCCGGTAAAGCCGAGGAAGAATCCGAGGTTCATCCCGGCGTAGTTCCACAGGAAGGCGCTCTCACGGCGGTTATCTTCCGGGGCAAAGCGCTGGGTCAGCATCATATTAATGCAGGTGACATTGAGGCCGCTGCCGGTCAGGAACATCGCCAGCCCCCAGTAAAGGCCTTCCGCGCTCTGGCCGGAGAGCGTCCAGCAGCCTGCAACCTGCAGCACCATGCCCAGCACGAACAGATTACGGTTGCTGAGGAAGCGACCGCCAAGGTAGCCGCCGAACAGATGCAGGCCGTAGTTAAAGGCGCCGAACACGCCCATCATGGTGTTGGCCTGCCCTTCGCTGAAGCCGAGCTTTTTGGTGGCGTACAGCACCAGGCTGGAGTAAAGCACCGCGAAGCCCATGGTCGCGAAAATTTGAATAAAGAACAGCGCGCCGGTTCCCCCCGGCACCTGCTGTTGGGGGATGCGGTTGGTGTGGTTCACAACTAACCTCTGTTTTTCCTGCCGAAATAAGCCGGTTATTATGCACCTTTTGCGCCTGGGGATGCGCGCCGATTTGGCTTTAGCGGGGGTAATCTGAAGCTGGCTGGCGTTTAAACCAGCAAAGTGCGTTAAAACTGACTAAACGCACTCAAAACAGTCGAAAGGCTGTTGACCGCAACCGCACTTTTCCCTACATTAGCGCCCGTCAGCAACCTGGTTGCGGCAACAATATGGTGAGGTGTCCGAGTGGCTGAAGGAGCACGCCTGGAAAGTGTGTATACGGCAACGTATCGAGGGTTCGAACCCCTCTCTCACCACCATATTCCAAGAGAAATGCCTGAGCGAAAGTTCAGGCATTTTTTTTGCATTTTGCGTAGGGGTCGGGCATGCCCGACCCGCATTCGCGGAGGGCGAGGCATGCCTCGCCCCTACACATGCGCGACCAACGGGATGCTATTTAATATCCAGCGCCGCTTTAATGGTATAGAACAGGTCGGTCTGATCGGTCAGGCCGACGACATTGGCCGCGTGTGGGCCAAAGGCGGCGATGCGCAGCTGGGTGCCGGTGTGGCCCTGCGAATCCTCTTCTGAATTACCGTAGCTGATGGTCATCGGGCTGCCATCTTTGGTGATCAGCGTCTGCGTCAGGCCCGGGGCTTTGCTGTCGTTGGCGATAATCTGGCTGGAGTGCGCATGATCGGCAGTGACAATCACCAGGGTATTGCCCTCTTTGCGCGCAAACTCCAGCGCCTTCTGCACCGCTTCGTCCAAATCGACGGTTTCACCAATCTGCCCGCACGGATTGGCCGCGTGATCCTGCTTATCAATAGAAGCGCCTTCCACCTGCAGGAAGAAGCCCTCCGGTTTACTGCTCAGCAGCGCAATAGCCTTATCGGTCATCTGCGCCAGCGTAGGCGTCGATGCCGGGCGCTCCGCGTTTACTTCGCAGGTAATCGGTTTGCCATCAAGATTACCGTGGTAAGTGGCCTTGGGGCCTTTCCAGCGCACCGGCATATTCCCGGAAGCGAACAGCCCCAGCACCGGCTGCGCGTCGCTGGCAGAAGTAAGCGCATTCATGCCGTCGAGATCGTTCACCAGCTGATAGCCGCGTAGCTTCGCCTGCTCTTCCAGCGTTTTGCCCTGCCACTCGCCGGCTTTTGCCGTTTCGCTGAAGGTCTTCCCGCCGCCGCCAAAGGTGACGTCGGCGCGCGCATTTAGCAACTGCTCAGCAATCGAGCCTTTACCGCCCTGCTCCAGCGCATTGCTGGCGCACAGCTCGCTGGTTTTGACCGGGCCGTAGCACTTACGCGAGGTGACGTGGGCAATCTGCGCCGCCGGGGTGGCATCTTCCAGCTCTGCGGTTGACACATTGCCGGTCGCTTTACCGGCGGCTTTCGCCAACTCCAGCAGCGAGGGATGATCTTTACCCGTTACATCAACGCCAATTGCGCCGTTATAGGACTTCACGCCGGTTGCCCAGGCGGTGGCAGATGCTGCTGAATCGGTCACATAGTCAGGCTTGTGGGTTTTCTTATCCAGCGCATAGTGGGTGTACTGTCCGGTGAGCGGCAGCGCATCAATCCCTTCAAAGAAACCGCCCGCCCCTTGCGCATAGTTTCGCGCCGCCGTAATTTCGGAGTCGCCCATGCCGTCGCCGATCAGCAGAATAACGTTTTTCGCCGTGCTGTTGCTCAACGATGCTTTAATCGCCTCGGTCTGGTCACCGCTCAGGCGACGTGCTCCGCCCGGCTGAGTAATATCACCCTGCGCGGCCCGCTGGTAAGTGGCGATATCGGCGACGGCAGAGGAGCAGATCAGTGAGGTCAGCAGGGAAAGTGCGAAAGCTTTATGTTTCATTAAACGGCGATCTCCATGAATAAGTTTTGCTTAAGATTTCAGGGAGTCAGTCTGCGATACAACTATTTCAGCTTTGCGACTTTTTTGTGACAGATTAATGTCAATTTACCTTATGGCTGGCCGAGCGCTTCACAGGGTTTAGCTGCTGATATCAGCCCGGCTTAAAGCCCGGCCTGCCGTTTTTTGCACGCCACTCTTTGACTTCTTTAACAATACCTTCCGGACTATCTTCCCGGTCGGGAGGCGGATAAAAGAGCACGTCTGAGCCTTCAGGATGTTCGCTCAGGCGGCGAAATTCATCGACTAAGTCAATGTCCTCTTCTTGCGTTTCTCCTTCAAAGAGACAAAGTTTTCTGACAAACGCTAAAAACTCAGCCTCGGTATAATCCGCAATAGTTTTCTTTTCCATTTTTCAAATCTCTCCTGTTTGCACTATAGGGCCAAAAATGAATTATATAATCGATGAACGGGTGCCATCAGCCCGGCTTAAAGCCCGGCCTGCCGTTTTTTGCACGCCACTCTTTAACTTCTTTAACAATACCTTCATGACTATCTTCACGGCCGGGCGGGGGGTAAAATAGCACGTCTGAACCTTCGGGATGCTCACTTAAGCGGCAAAACTCATCCACTAATGCGTCATCCTCTTCTTCGGTTGTTCCTTCTTCTACCCACATTTTCCTGACGAATGCTAAAAACTCAGCCTCGGTATAATCCGCAATAGTTTTCTTTTCCATTTCACTTAGCCTCTTTATGAATATCAATATGCCGTTTTGGGGTAACGATACGAATATTATCAATATCGTATACGGCGCCATTATTTTTTATGGGTTTCATGTGATGAAGTTCATTGACCTGACGTCTTCCAACACGCCCTGACTCTGGTACAAATGGAGACTTGCCCTTCAATATATTGGTTCTGTTCTGCACATTAAACTGCTGAAGCAGCTCAGGATCTTTCCCTACCTCATTCCAAAGCGCACGACGAAATGAATTAAAACTGGAAAATACGCGTCCGCGCAGTTTATCGGCTATCTGCGCAGGTATAGCCGCACCAAGTGCCAACCCCGCACTGTTCAACCAACCCGACTCGACCGGCTCGCCTTTGCCGGTTACCTTGCCCGGCATCAGGCGCGGATCGCTGAGCATCACATAAACAGGCTCAACACCGGTGCCAGCAGCATTCGGGCGCCAGTAGATAAAGTCCTGGACGCTTCCCGCTTCAGCAGCGGGTGTGATGGTCGTCAACGGTATTTTTATCGGGTTGACCGTCGTACCAGTATGCACTGGCGTCACTGGCACTGGGGCCGGGTGACCGGTGGTTAACGGTGCGCTGGGTCCTGCTGGTGCCGGGTTAATCAGAATAGTGCGCGCAGGTGCCCCCGCCACTGCAGGTACCGTAACGCTGTCCAGCCCGGTACTGTTATCGCGCACGCTGTTCAGTATCTGCACTGCTGCGGGTACATCGCTGCTGCCGGTTTTCAGCAGCTGTAGCGCCAGCTGTCCGTTGCTGCACACCAGATTACCGCGCGCCGGCAGGTTGACGCTTGTCATACCCGGTTCAATGGTTACGCCGATACCCCCGATCAGATTGGCGTTCACGGCAAATACCGCATCCCAGCTGCGCCCGGTTTGTCGGTCAATATCTGCCTGACTCTCCTCACCTGCTGGCAGTGGCCAGAGAGCCGCTGTTGCTACAGCGATTTGAGGCCCCAGCGTGGATGACAGGGCCGTTGCATTCAGGCTTGCCAGCGCGCGAACAATGGCACTTTCAATAGCGCCAATCGTCTCTCCTGCCGCCGTCCAGACGCCACTCCCCGCGGCGGAAAGCTGCATGCTGCCTGCCGCATCCCCCAACACCAGCGCATCTGTGGCGGCCATGGCGCTGTTAGCCGCTGCGACCATTTCCGGGCTAAACCGGGGTGCGGGCAGCACGCCAGCGCTGGCAAACAGCGCGGCGATTTTCTCTTTAGCCTCGGCATCGGCTTTCTGTTTTGCTGCGGCCACGGCTTGTGCTTTCTGCTCCGCCTCCGCCCGGCTCCTCGCCTCCGCATCGGCCTTTGACTTTTCAGCGGCATGAAGTGCTGCCTGCGCTTTGACGCGGTCGGCGGCTCGCTGCACATCTGCTTCCCTGATTTTTTTCAGCCGATCTTCCGACTCCTGTTTTAATTTTTCCGTCTGCGCTTTTGCCGCCGCCGCAGCTTTGGCTTTTGCTTCGGCATCCGCTTTGGCTTTGGCCGCCTGTTCTGCCTGGGATTTTTTAAACTGCGCCGTTGACCATTTCGCGGTTTGATGGATCGCTGCGGAATTCTCTTTTTGCTGCTTAGTCCGGGTGTCATTTTTGGCGGCGGAGATAGCGCCGGGAATATAGGGATTGCTGCCAATACCAGACGGTTTTTTCAGCTTGTCTGGCCCGCCGGTGATTAAAATCAGCGGTGGCTTTATTGACTTATTCGTAATGAGCGCACGTTTACTTAGAATATGGGGGGGAGAGGGTGAATCGGGTGATACTTCATTCGGCTTCTCATCCTGGTCTCGCTGCCCATCGGCCTCACTATCATCGCGTTTATCAGGCAGCTTGTCCGGGTTACTGCTGTCATGATTATCCATCTGAGATATTCCTCTCTGTAAAAGAGGAATAAGAGTAAGGCTTGCTCAGGTCAGTAATAACGACATAAAAGGCGAGCTTCGCCGTTTGTGGCGAATTGCGCACTGGCTGCACCAGATTATCCGTGGTTGCTCATCACTTAAGCGAATAGAAGCACAGGGAAAAATACTGCTTGACCCATTACCCGCGACTGCCTATAGTAGCGCCCCGTTACCCCCTGCGGGTAGCGGCAGTAAAATATGGTGAGGTGTCCGAGTGGCTGAAGGAGCACGCCTGGAAAGTGTGTATACGGCAACGTATCGAGGGTTCGAACCCCTCTCTCACCACCATATTCCAAAAGAAATGCCTGAGCGAAAGTTCAGGCATTTTTTTGCATTTTGCGTAGGGGTCGGGCATGCCCGACCCGCATTAACTGCGGGCGAGGCATGCCTCGCCCCTACACATGCCCGACCAACGCGATGTTATTTAATATCCAGCGCCGCTTTGAAGGTTTTGCGGGGCGACCAGAAAAGCGGTCGCCCCCTACAGCAAAAAATGTGATCTGCCGCACAAACTGCGTAGCCGTTACCCCTACATCTTCACTACCTTCACACTCTACATATTCAGAACACCAGGTATCACATGAACGAAATCACTCAACTGCTGAAAAGCCACCGCAGCGACCGCAGCTATCTTGACACCCCCATTGCCGACACGATTATTGATGACATTGTCGAAACGGCCTGGCGTGCGCCAACCTCGGTAAATTCCCAACAGGTATCGCTGGTGGTGGTGCGTGATGCTGCCACCCGCGCAAAAATCGCGGAAATTGCCGGTGGACAGCCGTGGATCGCGAAAGCCCCGGTATTTATTACCTTCGTGCTGGATATGCACAAAAGCCAGCTGGCAATTGAAGCGGAAGGCAAACAGCAGATCGCGCATGAGAGCCTGGAAAGCCTGATCTCCGGTTCTACCGATATCGGAATCGCGCTGGCGACCGTGATGACCGCTGCCCGCTCTCACGGGCTGGGCGTGGTGCCAATTGGCGGGATCCGCCGCGAGCCGCAGGCGATGATTGAGCTGCTTAACCTGCCTGAGCTGACCTTCCCGGTGGCGGGGGTGGTGCTGGGGTATGTTGATCAGCCTGCCGTGCAGAAACCCCGTATGTCGCTGGCGGGCTTCCGCCACGAGGAGCGCTATAACAGCGCAATGCTGCCTGAGGTAATCAAAGCGTATAACGAGGTGCTGGTCGCGCACTGGCAGCAGACCGGGCGAACCGATGGCGATAACTGGGGTAACAACACCGCCAGCTATTACGACCATATTTATTTCCCGCAGGTGCAGCCAGCCGTGCTGAAACAGGGCTTCGGCACTGACGAGTAGCCATAAAAAAGCCCGGCCAACTGGCCGGGCTTTCATCAGGGCTTAAGCGATTAACCGTAAGCCAGCAGCGTGCGCTGACAAAGCTGAGAACGCACGCAGTCCTCTTTTCCGAAACGGACCACGCTCACCATCTCGTCGTCCTGGAAGCGCGACAGCGCGTCGGCCAGGCCGGACTGAACATGTGAAGGTAAATCACACTGGGTGATATCGCCGTTAACAATGACGGTCACGTTTTCCCCAAGGCGGGTCAGGAACATCTTCATTTGGGCGGCGGTGACGTTCTGCGCCTCATCCAGAATCACCACGGCGTTTTCAAACGTGCGGCCTCGCATAAAGGCAAATGGCGCGATTTCCACTTTGCCGATTTCGGGACGCAGGCAGTACTGCATAAAGGAAGAGCCAAGACGTTTAACCAGAACGTCATATACCGGCCGGAAATACGGGGCGAATTTTTCTGAGATATCCCCTGGAAGGAATCCCAAATCCTCATCCGCCTGAAGTACCGGGCGAGTCACGATAATCCTGTCAACATCCTTATGAATCAGGGCCTCGGCCGCTTTTGCGGCGCTGATCCAGGTTTTACCACAACCTGCTTCGCCCGTAGCGAAGATCAGTTGCTTGGTTTCTATGGCGTTGAGATAGTGCGCCTGAGCTTCATTTCTGGCTTCAATCGGTGAATGGTCGCGGCTATCGCGTGCCATGCCAATCGAATCCAGCCCACCCATCTGCACCAGCGAGGTGACCGATTCTTCTTCACGCTGACGGTGACTGCGTGAATCGCTACGAAGCACACGTTTTGCTTCACGACGAGCTTTGATCACTGCTTTCTGTCTTCCCATAGTGGCACCTTACAGTTGGTTTCATTTCCCGCATCCCTATTATCGATGCGATTACGTGAACGCTTTAGAGGTCATGGCTTCCTTTTAAGCCAGGTCTAGCCGTTGGTAAAAATGCATAGCGATACGATTGCAGGCTATGCACCAAAAAAGGTTTAAAGGAGTGTTGGAACAGCAGTTGGATTGTAAAAGAAGAGAAAGCTACCGAGGAAATGAGCTCCTCGCGAATCAAGGCGATGTATGACTTTTTCACTTGTGGTCCGTTAAAGGACTTCAGCATTCGCTATCTCCGTAGTGGGAAACTATATGCGAAAATCAACAGCAATTTCATATTCAGCAGTTTACCAAAAAAATGCAACACTTTTTTTACGAGTATAATGACAGTTTCGATAAGGCTTTATTAATCATCAGGTTATAAATATCATTTTATTAACAATGGCGTCAGTAAAAACAGCGTCTGCGTGTTTTATAATCAGTTAAGATTGTCTGATGTCATTTTGAGGGAGCGAAAGGTAAAAGGAAAATTAGCGGATTAAGTCAAATCCGCTAATTAGGTCAGGCTTCCAGCAATCCCTGTGCCAGATAGTGTTGCGCATCCGGTACGCCCGGCAGGACAAAGAAATAGCCTCCGCCGATCGGTTTTATATACTCTTCCAGCGCTTCGCCATTTAATCGTTTCTGCACGGTTAAAAATCCTTTTTCCAGATCGTGCTGATAACAAACAAATAGCAGCCCCATTTCCAGCTGGCCGGAACGGGAAACGCCCAGCGAATAACTGTAACCGCGGCGCAGCATCAGGCTATTCTGCGTTTCCGGCGTGCGCGGGTTTGCCAGGCGAATATGCGCATCCAGCGGGATAGTGTCGCCATCCGGATCCTGAGTGTAATCCGGTATATCATGCTCGTTGTGCATGCCCAGCGGTGCGCCGCTGTGCTTTTCACGGCCGAAGATGGTCTGCTGTTCACGCAGCGGCGTGCGGTCCCAGAACTCCACGCGGAACTGAATAATGCGTGCCGCCTGATAGCTGCCGCCCAGCGTCCACGCCGGTTCACCCTGCTCTTTGCCCACCCACAGAATCGTATTCATCAGGCTGGCGTCTGCCGTATCAGGGTTCGCCGTGCCGTCCTTAAATCCCAGCAGGTTAATTGGCGTCTCTTTACCTTTGCTGCGCGCGGCGTGGTTGGAGATAAACCCCTCGCGCCGCCAGCGTACGCTGAGCAAGTCCGGCGTGTACTTGATGATATCGCGCAGCGCGTGGATCACCGTGTCATTGGTGTTGGCGCAGATCTGTAACAGCAGGTCGCCGTGACACAGGCTGGCATCCAGCGCATCGTTGGGGAAGCGGGTCATGCGCTGCAGCTTTAGCGGAGTCAGCGCCTGCAGCCCAAAGCGCTCATCGAACAGCGAATGCCCCACGGAAACGGTAATCGTCAGGTTATCCGGGTAGATCTCCTCACCGAGAATGCCAGAGTCCATCGGCGGCAGCTGCGGGTTAGTCACCAGCGGCGCTTTCCCGCCGTGGGTGAGAAACGCGATGCGCGCCGTCAGCAGCTTGAACAGCTGCTGCAGGCCCGTCTTATCCGTCGCCAGCACGTCGAAGGCCACCAGCATCATCGACGCCTGCTGCGGGGTGACGATCCCGGCCTGATGCCTGCCGTAGAACGGCTGGCTTTCCTGACGGGCATTCGGCGATAACGCCCCCGGTGAGAAAGAGTCCCCGTCAGCGGCGGCATGAACCGGGCAACCGCCCGCCACGGCCAGGGCACCGCTGAGGATGCCCATTCCTTTCAGTAAACGACGGCGTGACGTCTGCGCCACGTCGTCAGCAGGTTTTGCCATTTCTGATTAGTCCAGGCCCAGCGTGCCGCGCAGCAGAGAAAGGTCTTCGGCCAGCGCCGTGATAGGGCCTTTCAGTGCGGTACGGTCCGCATCGGTCAGTTTGTCGTAGGATTCATAGCCGTCTTTGGTACGGTACCTGGCGAGAATGGTATCCACCTTGTTAAAGTTACCGTCCACCTTCGCCAGCAGCTGCGGGTTCTGTTTCTGCACCAGCGGGCGCAGCAGGTTAACGATTTTCTGCGCGCCATCAACGTTGGCCTGGAAATCCCACAGGTCGGTACGGCTGTAGCGATCTTCTTCACCCGAAATCTTGCTGGACGCGACTTCCTCAATCAGACCGGCAGCCCCGCCCACCACTTTACCCGGCGGGAAGGCCAGTTCGTTGATGCGGGTCTGCAGATCCAGCACATTTTTGTACAGCTGGTCGGCAAACTTATCCATCCCTTTGGTGGTGTTATCAGCAAATAACACTTTCTCCAGGCGGTGGAAACCGGTGAAATTCGGGTCTTCCGCTTTCTTCTCGAAGTCATCTTCACGGGCGTCGATGGCACCGTCGAGATCGGAGAACAGCTCGGCGATCGGCTCGATGCGCTCGTAGTGCTGGCGGGTTGGTGCAAACAGGGCTTTGGCTTTTGCCAGATCGCCGGCTTTCACCGCATCGGTAAAGGCTTTAGTGCTGGCAACCAGCTGCTCGACTTCTTTGGTCACGTACACTTTGTACTCGGCAATCGGCCCGACCAGCTGCAGCACGTCCGGCTTACCATCATTGGCTTGGCTGCCGCTGGCTTTGACAATCAGCTTGCCTTTCGGGTTGCTCAGCAGGCCACAGGTAATATCGTACTCTCCGGCTTCCAGGTTGGCGGTCAGCTTCTGGGTAAAGGACGGCGCGATGTTTTCACGCTCTTCCACCACCATCACCCCTTTCAGGATCTCCCACTCCAGCGCTTTCTGGCTGTCGTTCTTGATGATGAACTGGGTTTTACCCGCGTCCACCGTCAGCGTCATCGGGGTACACTGCTTGTCGTTAACGCTGACCTTAACCTGGGGAATATCAGCCGCCAGCGCCGCGCCGGAAGTCGTTAGAGCAGCCAGCAGCGCGGCGTTCAGCGCATGACGGCGAAAATGCATGGTCATAGAGGTAATCCCTGTCAAAGTAATAGCACCGGCGGGCCAGGCCCGTCCGGCGGAATCAGCGCACGCCAGGCGCTGTGGAGGTTGCAACACGTCCCGGCATAACAAACAGCAGCAGAGCCGGAATAAGGTAGATAAACCACATCGCCACTTCGCTGACGCTCGGCGCTTCCTGGTAGCCCAGCAGGCCTTCCAGCAGAGTGCCAAACACGCTGTGCGTCGTGAGGGTATTACTGAAATCAAATGCCACGTCCTGGAAGTGATTCCACAAACCGGCTTCATGGAAGGCGCGGATCGCCCCCGCCGCCAGGCCAGCCGCGACAAAAATGATAAACAGGCTGGTCCATTTGAAGAAACTGCCCAGGTTGAGGCGCACACCGCCCCAGTAGATCAGCATGCCGAGCACCACGGCGGTGCCGAGGCCGAGCATGGCGCCGAGCGGTGGCGCGTAGCCCACGTCCTGCTGAAAAGCCGCCAGCAGGAAGAATACCGACTCCAGCCCTTCACGCGCCACGGCAAGAAAGACCATAAACACCAATGCCCAGCCGCTGCTGTTGCCCTTCTGCAGGGCGCTGTCGACGGCGTCTTCCAGCTGTGCCTTCACGTTGCGTGACACTTTACGCATCCAGAACACCATCCAGGTGAGCACCACCACCGCGACCACGGCAACGATACCCTCAAACAGCTCCTGCTGTTTCTGCGGAAATTCACCGGTGGTTTCATTGATAAACCAGCCAAGGGCAAGGCAGAGCGCAGCAGCGGCAAACACCCCAATCCACATGGCGGGGAACCACTGGCTGCGCTGAGTACGCTTCAGGTAGCTGGCGATCAGGCTGACAATCAGCGCCGCCTCCAGCCCTTCGCGTAACATGATGAGAAACGGGACAAACATGCCATAACCCTCTAACTGTTAACTTCAGTCAAATCCAGTAAAGATAAGTAAAATACGAACGATATCGATTATCATTATCGGCCAAAGAAATACAAGCCAGCCGGGGGATATTTTCGAGATTTGCGAGGGGGGAAAACATTAAGCAGATGTAACGGTGGGGGTGGGCGTAAAAGAAAAGGGCCAGACTGGGCTGGCCCTTGAGCGTTAGTCTGCCTGATACTCCGCTTCCGCAGCATCAAAGCGCTGCTGCGCCGCCGCCGACGGGCCTTTGCCCAGCAGGCTGAACACCACAATCGCGATGCAGGCGAACAGGAAGCCCGGAATAATTTCGTAGAGGCCAAACCAGGCGTACTGCTTCCAGATAAGCACGGTTGCCGCACCGACGATCATCCCCGCCAGCGCGCCGTTACGCGTCATGCGTTTCCAGATCAGCGACAGCAGCACCACCGGGCCAAAAGCAGCACCAAAGCCCGCCCAGGCGTAGCTCACCAGGCCCAGCACACGGTTGTTCGGGTCAGACGCCAGGGCAATAGCAATCACCGCCACCAGCAGCACCATCAGGCGCCCTACCCACACCAGCTCGCGCTGAGTGGCATTTTTGCGCAGGAAGTTTTTATACAGATCTTCCGTCAGCGCGCTGGAACAGACCAGCAGCTGGCAGCTCAGCGTCGACATCACCGCCGCCAGAATGGCAGACAGCAGGATCCCGGCAATCCACGGGTTGAACAGAATACGCGTCAGTTCGATAAAGATACGCTCACCGTTTTCAGACACGCCGGAAGCCTGATCCGGATGGTTCTGGAAGTAAGCAATCCCGAAGAAGCCCACCGCCACGGCGCCGCCGAGGCACAGGATCATCCAGGTCATGCCGATACGACGTGCGCTACGAATCGAGCGGTGGGAGTCAGCAGCCATGAAGCGCGCCAGGATGTGCGGCTGGCCAAAATAGCCCAGGCCCCAGCCCAGCAGGGAGACGATAGCAATAAAGTTGAGGTTCTTCAGCATGTCGAGGTTCTCAACGCTTTTCGCACGGATCACCTCCAGTGAATCACCCAGGCCACCGACTGCCAGAATAACCATGACCGGCGTCAGGATCAGCGCGAAAATCATCAGGCTGGCCTGCACGGTATCGGTCCAGCTCACCGCGAGGAAGCCGCCAACAAAGGTGTAAACGATAGTCGCTGCGGCACCGGCCCACAGGGCCGTTTCATAGCTCATACCGAAAGTACTTTCGAACAGACGCGCACCAGCCACCACGCCAGAGGCACAATAGATGGTGAAGAACACCAGAATGATCAGGGCGGAAATCACCCGCAGAACTTTGCTCTTATCCTCGAAGCGGCTGGAGAAGTAGTCCGGCAGCGTCAGAGCATTGTCATGGTGCTCGGTCTGCACGCGCAGACGGCCAGCAACAATCTTCCAGTTAAGGTAAGCGCCGATCGTCAGACCAATAGCGATCCAGCTTTCGGAAATGCCGGACAGGAAAATGGCCCCAGGCAGGCCCATCAGCAGCCAGCCACTCATATCAGATGCCCCGGCTGACAGCGCGGTAACCACGCTGCCCAGGCTGCGGCCGCCCAGAATATAGTCGTCAAAGTTTTTCGTTGAGCGGTAAGCGATAAAACCGATCAAAACCATGCCGAGAATATAAATACAAAATGTCACCATCATTGGCGTACTTACAGTCATTCAGATTCTCCACTTATTATCAGTATCCTCAGGCGAAAGACGCTCGTGAAACGGCCGGAACGGGGCACGTTTTACAGGGGGCTTTCTGCCGGGGGCGGTATCCTGCCGTAATCGGCGTTGACGCACAAACGATTTAACACATCATCCACAGCCATTTCACCTGCTAGTTACGTTCAAATGTCAGCAGGTTGCACTTCGTCACATTTAATCGGGTTGCACCTCGGTAACAACCTGACAAAAACCAGGTAATACGTCACATTTCATAACTGGCCGGATTCTTGCAGCAATATCCATGCCGCTTTTTGCTCGTTAACAAAATGGCGGTTTTCAGGAATGAGGGCGAGGTCACATTTAACCGGGTTGCACAAAGTTGCAACATCAGTGATATTGCACCTCATCGAATGTTTATTACTGATTCAGGAGCTGTAAGGCATGGGCACAACCACTATGGGCGTGAAGCTGGACGACGCAACGCGCGAGCGCATTAAACTGGCAGCGCAGCAGATTGACCGCACGCCCCACTGGCTGATCAAGCAGGCGATATTTAACTATCTGCAGCAGGTGGAACAGGGCAGCGCGCTGCCGGAGATCCCGACAAACGGCCAGCAGGCAGAGGGCGATGAGCGCCCGCCGGAAGAGCCGCAGCACCAGCCGTTCCTCGACTTCGCCGAGCAGATCCTGCCGCAGTCCGTAGCCCGTGCCGCGATCACTTCTGCCTGGCGCCGCCCGGAGACCGAAGCAGTACCGATGCTGCTGGAGCAGGCGCGTTTACCGAAGCCGCTGGCGGAAGCCACGCATCGCCTCGCTTACCAGCTGGCCGACAAGCTGCGTCACCAAAAAGGTGCAACGGGGCGCGCCGGAATGGTGCAAAGCCTGCTGCAGGAGTTCTCTTTATCCTCTCAGGAAGGCGTGGCGCTGATGTGCCTCGCGGAAGCGCTGCTGCGTATTCCCGACAAGCCAACGCGCGATGCCCTGATCCGCGACAAAATCAGCAACGGTAACTGGCACTCCCACCTTGGCCGCAGCCCGTCAATGTTCGTTAACGCCGCCACCTGGGGCCTGCTGTTCACCGGCCGCCTGGTCTCTACCCACAACGAAGCGAACCTGTCGCGTTCACTGAACCGCATTATCGGCAAGAGCGGCGAACCGCTGATCCGCAAAGGCGTGGATATGGCGATGCGTCTGATGGGCGAACAGTTCGTCACCGGAGAGACCATTGCCGAGGCGCTGGCTAACGCACGCAAGCTGGAAGAGAAAGGCTTCCGCTACTCCTACGATATGCTGGGCGAAGCGGCGCTGACGGCGCAGGATGCGAAAGCCTACCTGCTCTCCTACCAGCAGGCGATCAACGCAATTGGTAAAGCGTCTAACGGGCGCGGCATTTATGAGGGTCCGGGCATTTCAATCAAGCTTTCCGCACTGCACCCGCGCTACAGCCGTGCCCAGTACGAGCGCGTGATGGAGGAGCTGTACCCAATCCTTAAATCGCTGACGCTGCTGGCACGCTCCTACGACATCGGCATTAATATCGATGCTGAAGAGGCCGACCGCCTTGAGCTGTCGCTCGACCTGCTGGAAAAACTGTGCTTCGAACCGGAGCTGGAAGGCTGGAACGGTATCGGCTTCGTGATTCAGGCGTATCAGAAACGCTGCCCGCTGGTGATCGACTACCTGACCGACCTCGCCCAGCGCAGCCGTCGCCGCCTGATGATCCGCCTGGTGAAAGGCGCCTACTGGGACAGCGAAATCAAACGCGCCCAAATGGACGGCCTGGAAGGCTACCCGGTCTACACCCGCAAGGTCTACACCGACATCTCTTACCTCGCCTGCGCGCGCAAGCTGCTGGCGGTGCCAAACCTGATCTACCCGCAGTTCGCCACCCATAACGCCCATACGCTGGCGGCCATCTACCAGCTGGCGGGCAACAACTACTATCCTGGCCAGTATGAGTTCCAGTGCCTGCACGGCATGGGCGAACCGCTGTACGAGCAGGTGGTCGGTAAAGTGGCGGACGGCAAGCTCAACCGCCCTTGCCGCATCTATGCCCCGGTCGGCACGCATGAAACCCTGCTGGCCTACCTGGTACGCCGCCTGCTGGAAAACGGCGCCAACACCTCGTTCGTGAACCGTATTGCCGACGCCACGCTGCCGATTGATGAGCTGGTTGCCGACCCGGTGGAAGCGGTCGAGAAGCTGGCGCACGGCGAAGGCGCGCTGGGTCTGCCGCATCCGAAGATCCCGCTGCCGCGCGATCTCTACGGTGAGAAACGTCAGAACTCCGCCGGTCTGGATCTGGCTAACGAGCATCGCCTTGCCTCACTCTCCAGCGCGTTGCTGAACAGCGCCAGTCAGAGCTGGCAGGTAGAGCCGCTGATTGACGCCGGGCTGGAAAGCGGCGAAAGCGTGGCGGTGCTTAACCCTGCCGAGCCGCAGGATGTGGTGGGCTATGTGCGCAGCGCAACTCGCGGAGAAGTCTCCGCCGCGCTCAATGCCGCCGTCAGCGAAGGGGCGATCTGGTTTGCCACCCCGCCGCAGGAGCGCGCCGCGATCCTCGAACGCGCCGCGGTGATGATGGAAGGCCAGATGCAGCAACTGATCGGCATTCTGGTGCGTGAAGCCGGTAAAACCTTTAATAATGCCATCTCCGAAGTGCGTGAAGCCGTAGACTTCCTGCACTACTACGCGGGCCAGGTGCGCGACGATTTTGATAACGAAACCCACCGTCCGCTAGGTCCGGTGGTGTGCATCAGCCCGTGGAACTTCCCGCTGGCGATCTTCAGCGGCCAGGTGGCTGCCGCGCTGGCGGCGGGTAACAGCGTGCTGGCGAAACCGGCCGAGCAGACCCCGCTGATCGCCGCGCAGGCCGTGGCGATTATGCATGAGGCTGGCGTGCCGGTTGGCGCGTTACAGCTGCTGCCGGGCGCCGGCGAAACCGTTGGCGCGCAGCTGGTGCAGGACGAGCGCGTGCGCGGGGTGATGTTTACCGGCTCTACCGCCGTGGCCACCCTGCTGCAGCGTAACCTTGCCGGTCGCCTCGATCCGCAGGGCCGCCCGACTCCGCTGATCGCCGAGACCGGCGGCATGAACGCGATGATCGTCGACTCCTCGGCGCTGACCGAGCAGGTGGTGACGGATATCGTCGCTTCGGCGTTCGACAGCGCAGGCCAGCGCTGCTCGGCGCTGCGCCTGCTGTGCATTCAGGATGACGTGGCGGAGCACACGCTGCAGATGCTGCGCGGTGCCATGGCCGAGTGCCGCATGGGCAACCCGGAGCGCTTCTCAACCGATATCGGCCCGGTGATTGATGCCGAGGCCAAAAGCACTATTGATGAGCATATCCAGAGCATGCGCAGCAAGGGCTTTAGCGTGTTCCAGGCCGCGCAGCCGCAGGCAGCGGATCGCCGCGAATGGCAGACCGGTACCTTTGTGATGCCAACGCTGATTGAGCTGAACAGCGTGACGGACCTGACCAAAGAGGTGTTTGGCCCGGTACTGCACGTGGTGCGCTATGCGCGTAACGCGCTGCCGCAGATTGTCGAACATATTAATGCCTCCGGTTACGGTCTGACGCTCGGCGTGCACACGCGTATTGATGAGACCATCGCTCAGGTAACGCAGAAAGCCCACGTCGGTAACCTGTACGTTAACCGCAACATGGTCGGTGCCGTGGTCGGGGTGCAGCCATTTGGCGGCGAAGGTCTTTCCGGCACCGGTCCGAAAGCCGGCGGCCCGCTTTACCTGTACCGCCTGCTGTCGCACCGCCCGGACGGTGCACTGCGCGTGACGCTCGATCGTCAGGATAAAGAGCGCCCGGTCGATGCCGTTCTGCGCCCTGCTCTGCTGGCGCCGCATCAGGCGCTAAGCGAATGGGCGAAAGATCGTGCGGAACTCGCCGCCTGCTGCGCGCGCTATGAGGCGCTGGGCCAGAGCGGGACCGTGCGCCTGCTGCCTGGTCCAACCGGCGAGCGCAACACCTTCGCCCTGCTGCCGCGCGAACAGGTGCTGTGCCTGGCGGATAACGAGCAGGACGCGCTGGTGCAGCTGGCGGCCGTGACGGCAGTCGGCAGCCAGGCGCTGTGGGCGGACGACGATCTGCATCGCACTCTGCGCCAGCAGCTCCCTGCGATTGTGCAGCAGCGTATTTCGCTGGCCGCAAAGCCGCTGGAGAGCACCACCTTTGATGCGGTGATCTATCATGGCGATGCCGATCAGCTGCGCAGCCTGTGCGAGGCCGTAGCGGCCCGCGACGGCGCGATTGTCTCGGTGCAGGGCTTTGCCCGCGGCGAAACCAACCTGCTGCTGGAGCGCCTGCTGCTGGAGCGTTCGCTGAGCGTCAATACCGCTGCGGCGGGGGGAAATGCCAGTCTGATGACGATTGGTTAATCAGGACATCGTCCGTCCGGGTCGACCGATTCCTGCGGTCGACCCATCTCATCTATCCCTGCGCATGTCGGCGTTCAACGGCCGAGTCAGGCACGGCAGCGCGTTCCTGATACAGCGTAAAGTCGAAGTCGATTGAGGTGAAGGGTTTAGTCAGTTTTTTACTGGCTATCTGTTCTGGCGAGTTCACTTTATGGACTTCAGGCACCAGGCCTTCGCGGCTGGCAAAAGCAAAGTCGTCCCACAGGTATTCGTCACCATCAATGTTGATCTGGGTGGTTAACTTACGGTAGCCGGCGGCAGTCACGAAAAAGTGAATATGTGCCGGACGCCGACCGTGCCGCCCCAGCTGATTGAGCAGATGCTGCACCGGCCCGTCAGGGGGGCAGCCGTACCCTGACGGCACGACGCTGCGGAACTGATAGCGCCCCTGTTCATCGGTAATGATGGTACGACGCAGGTTAAACGCACTCTGACTTTTATCGAAGAACGAGTAATTACCGAGGGTATTGGCGTGCCAGACCTCAACGCTGGCGCCGGGAAGCGGTTGACCCTCTTCGTTCCATACCGTGCCCTGCATCAGCAGCACTTCGCCCTGGCGATCTTCAGAACCATCGTCCAGCCGCGCCCAGGCCTGACACACTGGCGCCCCGGCCACATAGAGAGGACCTTCGATGGTGCGCGGTGTCCCACCGTGCAGCCCCGCCCTCGCTTCAGCCTCATCCGCCCGGATATCCATAAAACGCTCCAGTCCGGTTCCCGCCGCCAGCAGCCCCATTTCCTGAGCGATACCGGTATCGGCCAGATACTCCAGCCCTTTCCAGATCTCAGTTTGCTGCAGATCAAGATCCTCAATCGCTTTAAACAGATCGCTAAGGAGACGAACGGTGACCTGCTGAATACGTGGGTTCACCGTGCCTTTCGCGCTTTTAACGATAAAGCAGTTAACCAGGTTGTCGATCTCTTTGCTGTTCATATTGACGCTCCATTTCAGGTACAGCTCAGGATGAGAAAGTATTTAACGATCGTCCACACGCACCGCTGAAGGATGGCAGCACAGTGGCACTATCTGCATCGTCATAAAGGGATAAAGCGGCAGCTCACTCAGCAGCTGGTGCAACTCCTCAACGCTGTCCACATCAAAAACGCTGACGTTGGAGTAGTGCCCGGCAATGCGCCAGATATGTCGCCACTTGCCGCGACGCTGAAGCGCCTGCGAGTAGGCTTTTTCTCGTGCCTTAAGTTCGCTGGCGACATTTTCCGCCATCGTCTGCGGCAGATTCACATCCATAGTTACGTGAAATAGCATGGTGATATTTCCTCCTGTTAACGGCGCCGCAGCGCCGCGATTTTGTCGCGATCGAGGGCAATGCCCAGCCCGGGCCCGGTTGGGACCTGCAGCATAAAATCACGATAAACCAGCGGTTCACTGAGAATATCTTCGGTCAGCAGCAGCGGGCCAAACAGTTCAGTGCCGAAACTCAAATCGTTGAAGGTGGAGCAGAGATGCGCCGTGGCGGCCGTGCCTACGGCGCCTTCCAGCATGGTGCCCCCGTAAAGCGCGATATCTGCCAGCTGGGCAATATCGGCAACCCGGCGCGCCTGCGTCAGCCCGCCGGACTGGGTAATTTTTATCGAGAACACATCAGCGGCAGCATGGCGGGCCAGCTCGAAAGCATCGCGCGGCCCTTTCAGCGCTTCGTCCGCGATCACTGGCAGGCTGAAACGCCGCGCCAGTCGCGCCAGTCCGGCACGATTTTCTGCCGCAATCGGCTGCTCAACGGCATCAATGCCGCCGGCTTCCAGTGCTGCCATGGCGCGCTCGGCCTGGCGCTCGCTCCAGGCCTGGTTGACGTCGACGCGCACGCTGACCTCATCCCCCAACGCCTGCCTGATGGCCAGCGCGTGCGCCACGTCCGCATCAACATCGCGCAGGCCGATTTTGAGTTTAAAAATTCGATGGCGGCGCAGGGCTAGCATTTGCCGGGCTTCGGCAATATCTTTGTCGGTGCTACCGCTGGCCAACGTCCAGGCCACCGGTAGCGCATCGCGCACCCGTCCTCCCAGCAGTTCACTGAGCGCAATATTCAGACGCTGTGCCTGAGCGTCCAGCAATGCGGTTTCAATTGCGCATTTAGCAAAGCGGTTGCCCTGCACTGATTTATTCAGGCGCGCCATCAGCCGGGCGATGCGGCGCGCATCCTCACCAATCAGTAACGGCGTCATCCAGCGGTCAATATTGACTTTGATGCTCTCGGGGCTTTCATCGCCGTAGCTCAGGCCACCAATGGTGGTGGCTTCTCCCCAGCCCTCAAATCCGTCCTCACACACCAGATGGACCAGCACCAGCGTCTGCACCTGGAGCGTGGCCATCGACAGGCGATGTGGACGGATAGCAGGCACATCCAAAAGCAGCGTTTCGATAGTTTTGATCATAGGTTTACGCTATATAACCCTGCAGATTTAAGGTGAATATGACCCTATTCCGCTCTGCTGCCAGCGTCCAACACCGAATCAGCATCATCTTCATACCAGGAGGGTATCGTTATGGAATTGCGCCATCTGCGCTATTTTGTTGCCGTCGCCGAAGAGAAGAATTTCAACCGCGCCGCATTGAGGCTGCATATCAGCCAGCCGCCGCTTTCAAGGCAGATCCAACAGCTGGAAGCCGAGCTGGGGGTCGCACTTTTGCGACACGGTTCCCGCCCGCTGCAGCTCACCGAAGCGGGTCTTTTTTTCTACCGCCACGCTCGCCAGTTACTGGCACAAAGCATCGAGATGACCGCGATGACGCGCCGCATTGGCCAGATCGATCGCTCACTGGTGATTGGCTTTGTGGCTTCCACGCTGTACGGCATTATGCCGCAGCTGATCCGGCGCTTTCGCGCCACTCATCCGGAGGTCGAACTCAACCTGCTGGAGATGACCACCATGGAGCAGCTGAAGGCGCTGAAGGACGGCACCATAGATATCGGTCTTGGCCGCATTCGCTATGAAGATGCCAACCTGCGGCGCATCGTTCTGCGCGAGGAGCCGCTGATGGTGGCGATGGCGGGCGATCACCCGCTGGCCGCATCCCCGCAGCTCAGCCTGCAAGACTTGCAGAGAGAAACTCTGCTGCTCTACCCCAGGTCACCGCGCCCCAGCTTTGCCGATCAGGTGCTGGCGCTGTTTCGCGAGCGTGCGCTGGAACCTCAGCGCATTGTCGAAGTGCGCGAGCTGCAAATGGCTTTAAGCCTGGTCGCATCCGGCATCGGCATCAGTCTGGTGCCGCAGTCTCTTCACTGCCTGCAGCGTCAGGATGTGATTTATAAACCCCTGAGCGATAAGAGTTTAGTCTCCCCGATTATTATCAGCACACGTCTGCAGGACCCCTCCGGGGATATCCAGATTCTGCTGGAAATGATTGACCAGCTGTACGATGAGCAGCAGAACGAGGCTGTTCGCCCCAGCTCACATAATTTGCGATAAACGCGTCGTTTTAGTGCCAATGACACTTTTAGCTGATTTTTTCGCCGGTGAAGCCAGCACCCTGATGCTTCAAACTCAGGAGGAGCGAGATGATCGACAAAAGTCTGTTTTTGGCCGATGAGGCCGTGGCTGACATTCATGAGGGTGCCACGCTAATGATTGGCGGATTTGGCCCGGCAGGACAGCCCTATGCGCTGCTGGACGCACTGATTCGGCGGCGGCCACAACACCTCACGCTGATCAGCAACAACGCAGGCAACGCTGATTCTGGCCTGGCGCTACTGTTGAAAACGGGGTGCGTGCGCAAGATGATCTGTTCCTTTCCGCGCCAGAGTGACTCATGGGTGTTTGACGACCTCTACCGGCGCGGAGAGATTGAGCTGGAGCTGGTGCCGCAGGGCAATCTTGTGGCGCGTATTCAGGCGGGTGGCAGCGGGCTGGGGGCCATTTTTACCCCAACGGGGTTTGGTACTGAGCTGGCTGCGGGCAAAGAGACGCGTGAAATTGAGGGGCGGCAGTACGTGCTGGAACTCCCGCTGAAAGCAGATTTTGCCCTGATCAAAGCGCAGTGCGGTGACCGCTGGGGCAACCTGGTCTATCGCAAAGCGGCACGAAACTTCAACCCGATTATGGCAATGGCTGCCCGCTGCACCATCGCCGAAGTCTCACAGCACGTCGCACTGGGCAAGCTGGACCCGGAGACGGTGGTGACTCCCGGTATTTTTGTGCAGCGCGTGGTCTGTTCACGCGACCTCAGCGGCCCGACGCTCGCCACAGGAGAATGACGCCATGCCACTCATCCGCCTCACGCATAACCAGCTGGCGCAGCGCATCGCCCGCGACATCCCGGACGGCGCCTACGTCAATCTTGGCATCGGCCTGCCAACGCAAATCGCCAACTATCTTCCCGCCAATAAGGATATTTTCCTGCACAGCGAGAACGGCATCCTCGGCATGGGCCCGGCGCCGGCCAGTGGCGAAGAGGATCCCGAACTGATCAACGCCGGTAAACAACCCGTCACGCTGCTGTCAGGCGGTTGTTATTTTCATCATGGGGACTCATTCGCCATGATGCGCGGAGGACACCTGGACATTTGCGTTCTTGGCGCTTACCAGGTGTCGCAATACGGCGATCTGGCAAACTGGAGCACCGGTAAACCCGGCGCTATTCCGGCGGTCGGCGGCGCGATGGATCTGGCCACCGGGGCGCGTCAGCTGTTTGTGATGACTGAACATATGACGAAAACAGGGCAGTGCAAAATCGTGGCGCAGTGCAGCTATCCGCTGACCGGCATTCGCTGCATCAGCCGGATTTACAGCGATCTTGCGGTGATGGACGTCAGCCCGCAGGGACTGAGGGTGCGGGAGATATTAACCGATATCACCCCGCAGCAGCTGCAGGAGATTACCCCGGTTGAGCTGACGTTTGCCACAGGGGGGCGTGATGAATAGTGCATGGCTGTGCGACGCCGTTCGTACCCCGTTCGGCAAGCTCAACGGCAGCCTGGCAACGGTTCGCACCGACGATCTTGCTGCTCTGCCGCTGAAGGCCCTGTTCGAACGCTACCCGCGTCTGGACTGGCAGGCGCTGGACGATGTGCTTTACGGCTGTGCGAATCAGGCCGGGGAGGATAACCGCAATGTCGCACGCATGGCGCTGCTGCTGGCAGGGCTACCCACTTCTGTCCCCGGCTGCACCATTAATCGCTTATGCGGCTCCAGCCTTGATGCGGTCGCCATCGCCGCGCGGGCGATCAAAACCGGCGAAGCCTCACTGGCGATCGCCGGCGGGGTGGAAAGCATGTCACGCGCCCCTTTTGTGATGGGCAAAGCAGAGCACCCCTTCAGCCGCAGTATGAAGCTGGAAGACACCACCATGGGCTGGCGCTTGATCAATCCGCAAATGCACGCCCTTTACGGTGTCGAATCGATGCCGCAAACGGCAGAAAATGTCGCGCTGAAGTTTACTATCAGCCGCGCCGATCAGGATGCTTACGCCCTGCGTAGCCAGCAGCGCACCGTCGATGCCCAGGAGAGCGGATTTTATCAACCGCAGCTGATGGACGTCACCCTTCCTCAGCGCAAAGGGGCCGCCCTGCACATGGTGCGCGATGAGCATCCGCGTCACACCACGCTGGAAATGCTGGCAAGGCTCAAACCGGTGGTACATCCGCAGGGCAGCATCACCGCCGGAAATGCTTCGGGTCTGAATGACGGCGCCTGCGCCCTGCTGCTGGCCAGCGAGCGCGCCGCGCTGCAGCATCAGCTGCAGCCGCTGGCGCGGATTGTTTCCAGCGCGGTGAGCGGCATTGAACCCGCGCTGATGGGCTTTGGCCCAGCCGGAGCCATTCGCAAGGTCCTGAGCCAGGCAAAACTGAAGCTGGAGCAGATGGATGTGATCGAACTGAATGAAGCCTTTGCCGCCCAGGTGCTGGCGGTGATGCGCGACCTTGGCTTGCCTGATGACGCTGCGCACGTCAATCCAAACGGAGGAGCCATCGCCCTCGGCCACCCGCTGGGCGCATCCGGCGCCCGGCTGGTGATGAATGCCGCCTGGCAACTACAAAAAAGCGGCGCACGCTTTGGACTTTGCGCAATGTGCATTGGCGTTGGCCAGGGCATTGCGCTGATTATTGAAAGGAGTTGAGATGAATATTGAATATCGCCTGGATGGCCCGAAAGAAGCTCCGGTGCTGGTGCTGGCCAACTCATTAGGCACCACCTGGGATATGTGGCAGCCGCAAATGGCGGCCCTCACCCGTGACTTTAACGTGCTGCGCTATAACCCACGCGGGCACGGCAGCACACCGCTGCCCGCCTGTGAGCTGAATCTGGAGATCCTCGGGCGCGACGTTATCGCCCTGCTCGATCATCTCGACGTGGAAAATGCCTGCTACTGCGGTATCTCAATGGGGGGATTAAGCGGATTATGGCTGGCGCGTCATTACCCTGCGCGTTTCCGAAAAATGGTGGTGGCCAATACGGCCGCGCGTATTGGCAGTGAGGAGGCCTGGCTGCAGCGGGCGCGCCAGGTACGCGAACAGGGCCTGTCAGCGGTGGCTGCCGGCTCTTCCGCTCGCTGGTTTACCCCAGAATATATCCGCCATGCCCATCCGCAAGTCAGCCGGCTGGTGATGCAGCTGTCACACTCCAGTGCCGTCGGCTATGCCGCGTGCTGCGATGTGCTGGCTCAGGCTGACCTGCATGCTGAAGCCGGGCGGATTAACCTGCCGCTGCTGGTTATCGCCGGAGAATTTGACACCATTACCCCGCTGGCCGAGGCCCAATGGCTGCATCAAAATATCCCCAGGGCTCAGCTGGGGGTGCTACCCGCGGCGCATCTGTCCAACATCGCCTGCCCTCAGAAATTTAACGAGAGCGTAATCAGTTTCCTGCATACCTGACGAGCGGGCCGCAGAGGTCGGGCATGCCCGACCCTCTCCAGGCATGCTCCATTCGCGACTTAGCTATCAAACTTCATGCGCAGCAGCTTCGGGTAGATAAACAGCGATTTACCCCAGCCGCGGTTCAGCAGCGTCCAGATCCCCACCGAACAGGCGACGCACAGCCCCACCATCAACGGCGGGAAAGCGATTGCCCACAGCATGGAAAAGGCTTTACTGGCAAACAGCTGGTGGCTGACGGCAAACAGGATCGCCGACATACCAAAGAACTCAATAAAGATGCGGTGCAGCACGTAGATTTGTAGCGTGTTTTTCCCTACCCAGTTGAGCCACTTCATGCTGAAGTGCTGATTGAGGATGCGGCAGGCCGCGATGCAGCCGAGGATTGCCAGCACGCACAGGAACAGGCTCTTATCCAGCCCCAGCCAGATGTGCGCCAGCGACAGCGCCAACAGCGCCATCCACGGCAGCACATTATCCCGCCGCCATTCGCTCCAGCGGATCAGGATCGCACTGTAAAATGAGCCAAACAGGAAGAAGATAAAGTATTGCGACAGGCTCTCAGGCCCCCAGCCAGGGATCACTTTGGTGATCGCCGCATAGTTCAGCAGCACCGCCGCCAGCATCACCAGCGTTTTTTGCTGGCGGAACAGTTTGGCAAACAGGAAGAATAATCCCAGCGCATACAGATACCAGGAGGAGCTCATCGCCAGCAGCATCAGCTTGAGAAACTGCCACGGGGTTTCGGCCCAGGCGGCGTTGATGTTATCCGACAGATGATCGCCCATGATATTGTTGGATACACCATTAATCATTAGCCACTGGATCACTCCCCAGAGGAAATACAGATAAAAAAGATTGGTGACGCGTGAAGTGAACACCTGTTTCCAGGGCCGGTTAGAAATAGCATTTGCCGCCAGCAGGCCGGAGACAAAGAAAAATGCCGGCATTCGTAACGGAGATAAGGTGTTATTAAAGGCCACCCATAATTTAGCCGGTAGCAGCCCGGCAGTAAGATGAGAAACCATTTCGGCATAACCGGGTAAAACCACGTGGTAAAGCACAACAAGCAAAATACAAGCGCCTTTCAGGGTATTTACCCAGGCGATCTCTTTCTTCTGAGGTGTATTCATTAAATACTCCAGCTGTAGTGGTCCGATGTTGGTAAAGGGTTCTGGTACATCCTCCGTCATGCCAGAATGGATACTGATTAATTATTTTTTATAGTTATTTATCGGTAAAAAAATGGCCGAATAAATCGGCCAGAGAGAACAGGGTCAGCCATTGCTGGCCATTTTTTCCGCCGCCTGCGGCTTACGCAACAGCCGCGGATAGATAAACAGCGCCTTTCCAGGACCACGATTAAGTAGCGTCCAGGCCATCAGCGAAACGCAGGTTGTCACACTCACTGCAAACACTGGCAGTACCAGCGCCCACGCCAGTGAGAAGGCCTGGTTGTCGAACAGGCTGTACTTCACTGCCAGCGTCAGCATGGTTAAACCCAGCAGTTCAATAAAGATACGGTGCAGCACGTAGATTTGCAGCGTGTTGCGGCCAATCCAGTTCAGCCACCCCATATTGAAGCGGTTGTTCAGCGCCCGGCACAGTACGATGCCAAACACAATCGCCACCATGCAGTAGAACGGATTCTTCATCATGCCGGCGGCGTGGTGCGCCACGCCAATCACCAGCATCCCGGCCAGCAGCGCCAGATGACGGCGCGACAGCTGACTGATCTCTATCAGGGTATGGCTGAAGAAGGCGCCCAGCAGGAAGTAAACAAAGTTCTGCGCCACGCTGTTCGGGCCCCAGCCAGGAACCAGATTAAACTGGGTGGCATAATTAACTAAAATCGCCACCGCCAGCAGTGCCACTTTCTGGCGGTGAAACAGTTTCGCCGCGAGGAAATAGCCCGCCAGCGCGTACAGATACCACAGGCTGGTCATCGACAGCGTCAGTAATTTAATAAACTCCAGCGGCGATCCCGCATAGGCCGCATTGACCGAAGAGGAAAGTTTCTGACCAATCAGATGAGTGGAGATATTATAAATACTGGCCCACTGGATAATGCCCCACAGAATGTAAAGATAAACGATGTTGGTGAATTTTTTAGTAAATACCTCGCTCCAGCTCTTTTTAGTGATGGCACTGGCGGCCAGCAAGCCTGAAACAAAAAAGAACGCTGGCATACGCAGCGGCGAGAGATATTTATTAAACACTACCCACATATCAGCCGGTAACAACCCCGCCGTTAAATACTGCAGTGATGGAATAAACGTGGTAATGATGGTGTGATGTAAAACCACCAGCAGTATACAGCCACCTTTTAATGTATTAATCCATAATACTTCTTGCTTGCCAGAGACAGACATAATAAAAATCCAGTAAAATTATTTTAACTGGATAAGTATCTCTCGTTAGCCTGCTAATCACTATGAGGATCGTCCTAATTGACCGTTATCTCAACCGGTGCGGGTATAAGCCAGCGTTATTCAGGGTGTTTGCCGTGGGCTTTTAAGAATAACCTTAATACTTCTGAAGGGGTCGACCTTCTTTGCCGGTCGACCCGCTGACAACTCAATGATTGAGGAATTTATCGAGGAACTGGCGCGTGCGCGGCTGCTGCGGATTGGAGAACAACTCGCGGGCGGCACCCTGCTCCACAATTTTACCCTGGTCCATAAAAATGGCGCGGTCGGCTACGTCGCGGGCGAAGCTCATCTCATGAGTGACGATCACCATAGTGCGCTTCTCCTGCGCCAGCGAACGGATGGTGTTCAGCACTTCTCCCACCAGCTCCGGATCCAGCGCCGAGGTCGGCTCATCAAACAGGATCACCTCCGGGCGCATCGCCAGCGCACGGGCAATCGCCACGCGCTGCTGCTGGCCGCCGGAAAGCTTGCGCGGATAGCTCTCTTCCTTGCCCTGCAACCCCACCCGGTCGAGCAGCTGACGGGCGCGCGCTATCGCTTCTGCCTTTGGCTCACCTTTAACAATGGTTGGCCCTTCAATAATATTCTCCAGCACCGTGCGGTGCGGAAACAGATTGAAGTTCTGGAAGACAAAGCCGACCTGCTGACGCAGCTGGCGCACGCGCTCTTTCTGCTTCGACATCGACTGCGCGGCGTCCACGCGGATCGCCCCGACCTGAATGGTGCCGCTGTCCGGCACTTCCAGCAGGTTAATACTGCGCAGCAGCGTGGTTTTTCCGGAGCCGCTTGGCCCGATAATTGCCACCACTTCCCCGGCATTTACCGTCAGATCGATGCCGTGCAGCACCGTCTGGCCGTTAAATTTCTTTACCAGCTGACTGACTTCAATGGTACTCATTTCGACTCCCGATCCTGGCGGTTAACACGATCTTCCAGCCGGCTTTGCAGGAAGGAGAGGAGCGTCGCCATTACCCAGTAAATCAGCGATGCCGCCAGATACATGGTGAACACTTCCAGCGTGCGCGAGGTGACCAGCTGCGCCTGACGGAACAGCTCCGGCACCTGAATGGTGGCCGCCAGCGAGGTGTCTTTGACCAGGCTGATAAAGCTGTTGCCGAGCGGCGGCAGCGCGGTGCGTGCGGCCTGCGGCAGGATCACCCGCTTCATGGTCTGCCAGCGCGACATGCCGATACTGGCCGCCGCTTCCCACTGCCCGCGCTCGATGGCGGCAATCGCCCCGCGCAGGGATTCAGAAGCATAGGCCGCCGTATTCAGCGACAGGCCAATCATCGCCGACGGGATCGGGTCCAGCTCAATACCGAACTGCGGCAGGCCGTAGTAGATCATAAACAGTTGGGCGATCAGCGGCGTGCCGCGAAAAATTGAAACGTAAAAACGCGACAGCCAGGCAATCGGCCAGAAATGGGAAAGGCGCATCATCGCCAGCAAAAAACCGAGCAGCAGGCCGAAGAACATCCCGCCGATACTCAGCTGCAGCGTGAACAGTGCGCCCTTAAGTAAAAATGGTGCTGAATCCAGCACCAGTTGCAGACTTTCTTGCATTATTTAGTTACGTCCGTACCAAACCATTTTTCAGAAATCTTCTTCATGGTGCCATCTTTCTGCATGTCAGCAATCGCGTTGTTGATAGCCTCCAGCAGCTGAGCGTTACCTTTACGCAGCGCCACGCCCGATTCCTGACGGGAGAAGGCCGGGCCTGCTGCCGCCATGGTATCGCCGGTTTTCTTCACCAGATCCAGCGCCGCCAGGCGATCGACCAGAATGGCATCGGTACGCCCTACGCGCAGATCCTGGTATTTGGTTGGGTCATCATCATAAGTGCGGATGTCGACGCCCTTGACGTTCTCGCGCAGCCACTGCTCGTAGTTCGAGCCAAGACCCACGCCGACTTTCTTGCCGCTCAGATCTTCCGGCTTGTTGATGCTGCCCGCGTTGGCCTTTTTGGTCAGCGCCTGGATACCGGAAATGGTGTAAGGCGTAGAGAAGTCATACTTCTTCTTACGCTCGTCGGAGATGGTGACCTGATTGATCACCACATCGATGCGCTTAGAGTCGAGGGAAGCCAGCATGCCGTCCCACTTGGTCGGCTTCAGGCTGGCCTTAACGCCCAGATGCTGCGCCAGCGCCTCGGCGAAGTCGACTTCAAAGCCGGCCAGCTTGCCGTTCTCATCCTGGAAGCTGAACGGCGGATAGGTGCCTTCCAGCCCCACCTGCAGCGACCCGCGCTCCTTCACTTTTGCCAGCAGGTTTTCATCCGCTGCCTGTGCCTGCATAGTCATACCGCCGACCAGCGCCAGCGCCATGGTTCCCATCACCAACTGGCGACGAACTTTCGAAAATTTCATAGCAACCCCATTATTATTGATGATATGCAAACAACGCCGGTGAACCACCGGTATGAACAAACACAATCGGTCCTTCACGACGGAAGCGCTTTTGCGCAATCCCGTCGATCAGTCCGGCCATCGCCTTGCCGGTGTAAACCGGATCAAGGAAGATACCTTCCAGCCGCGCCAGCAGTTTAATCGCTTCCATACCCTCTTCATTCGGCTCGCCGTAGCGCGGCGCAAAATAGTCATCCCACAGCGTAATCGGCGCGCTGCTGGTTACGGCTAATGAGTGCGCCAGCTCGGCGCGGATCTTCTCCACTTTTGGCAGCTGATCCGCCACTTTGCGAGACACGGTGACGCCCACCAGTTCGGTGTCCGGCAGCAGCAGCTCCAGCCCCACCGCCAACCCGGCGTGCGTCCCGGCACTGCCGGAGGCAACCACCACGGCGGCAAAATCGACCACGCCTTCGCTCTGATGGGCGATCTCCTGCGCGCACTCGACGTAGCCCAGCGCACCCAGCGCGTTCGAGCCGCCGACCGGCACCACATACGGGCGGAAGCCCTGGGCTTCCAGCAGCGTGGCCTGCTCTTCTAACTGCACATCCGGCGCGTGCAGCGCATCGACCATAATGATTTCGCTGCCCATCAGCTCCAGCAGCAGGCGGTTACCGTTGCTGAGGTAGTTGGCAGAGGTGGTTCCAATCGGGTTTTCCAGCAGCGCCACGCACTTCAGGCCGAGCTTCGCCGCCACCGCCGCCGTCTGGCGCACGTGGTTAGACTGAATAGCACCCGCCGTCAGCAGCACGTCGGCACCGTTGCGCAGGGCATCCGCCGCGAGGAATTCGAGCTTACGCAGCTTGTTGCCGCCAAGGGCAACCGGCGTGACATCGTCACGTTTGATAAAGATATCGCGTCCAAGGTATTCGGACAGGCGGGGAAGATGCTCCAACGGCGTGGGCGCACCCAGCAGTTCAAGACGAGGAAAATTGTTGATATTCAGTAAGGACAACGCAGCCTCCGCAGCAGGCGTTAAATATTATCCCTACAGTGTTACAGAAGATGACCGGTTGGTCATCTTCCTTTTAGTGATAACTAATTACGCTGCCAGCCAAGAAACTGATCGTATTTCCGCAGGGCAATACGGTAGTTATTGTTGCCGGCATCCGGCAGGTCATTTTCCAGGCACTCGTGCCAGCTCGGGCCTTTGAGTTTTTCCGCCGGGAAATTACGCGCAGACAGCATATCGTCGAGGCGACGCAGGCGAACAACGTATTCGCGAATGGTGCTGTGGCTCATTTCGGTCTGCTCAAACAGGTACTGCTTGAACGCCATGATGTCAAAGTAAGTCGGATGTGTGTTGCAAAAGATATCGCTACAAAAACGGCACAGCGCCGTAAGCTCATTCTGTAATTTTAACCAGACCTGATCGTCGATCAGCTGATCCATCCGGGCGATGGCCTCTTTGTTAATGATCTGACCACGAAAAACCAGCGCCATTCTGTCCAGTACCTTGCCGCAGTGGGAACAGTTACTCTGGCTGTGTTTGTAGTCTTTCAAATAACGGCTCAACGGCCTCATTTTAATTTTGGATCCCATGCGAGATTCCCCGGTTGGTGTTGAGAGTGCAAAACTGACGTTGTCAGCGCGCTCCCGATAACCGGGCGCGCAGGCGTTTGATCGCCTGACTGTGCAGCTGGCTGACGCGGGATTCCCCCACCTCCAGCACGGCGCCAATCTCTTTCAAATTCAGTTCTTCCTGGTAATAGAGCGTCAGCACCATTTTTTCGCGATCGGGTAACGCTTCGATCGCTTCAATGACGCGTTCGCGCAGATTCCCTTCCATCAACTGGTGCAGCGGATTAGCCTCTTCATGGCCGTCCGTCACCAGCTCGGCGCTGTCACCGTGCTCCTCACGATATTCGTCGTAAGAGAACAGCTGGCTGTTATTGGTATCCAGCAGGATCTGCCGATACTCCTCCAGCGACACATCAAGCTGCGAAGCCACTTCCTGCTCGGATGCCGTGCGCCCCAGCGCCTGTTCAACCCGATGCATGGCACCTGCCACCTCGCGCGCATTGCGGCGCACGCTGCGTGGTGCCCAGTCGCGGCTGCGTAATTCGTCGAGCATCGCACCACGAATGCGCTGAACGGCGTAGGTGGTAAATGCGGTGCCCTGTAGGGCATCGTAACGCTCTACGGCATTCAGCAGACCGATGCCCCCAGCCTGTAACAGATCGTCCAGCTCCACGCTGGCCGGCAGACGAACCTGCAGGCGCAATGCTTCATGGCGAACCAGCGGTATGTATCGCTGCCACAGCGAATGTTTGTCCATCACGCCATCGGCGGTATATAGATCGTTCACTCTGACCTACCCTGCGTTAATTAAGTTATCGGCACGATTATCTGTTTCTGTAGGGCATTTTGATTGGGGGAATAGCGGTAAAAAAGGCGGGTTATTTCATTTTTGTCACCGTGAAAGATCCCCGGCGTCACAAAAAGAGGACGCGGGGATCGCGGTAATCAGGCTTTCAGTGATAAACGCTGGCGCGTGCCCTCCGGCACCTGTGACCACAGGGCGCAGACTTTCCCTTCCAGCTCCTGATAAAACGGCAACAGGGTGTTATCTTCCTGCAACGTGCGGCGAAAATGCACCGAACCACTCACCGGGTCAATTGACAGCCGTTTACTGGCAAACAGCCGTTGCAGATCGCTGCGCAGGAACAGACCGTTGTCCGCGCTGTTATCCAGCAGGAAACCCTGCTCATTTTCCCGCGTATCGATATGGCAGGCTTCCACCCACGGCCACGCCTGCTCGTCGGTCAGCAGCGTGCCGGTGATCACGCAGGCGCCGTAGCGCGCACGTACCGCGTTGCTGAACTCATGATGGCTGGCGCGATGCCACAGCCGGGCTTTGACGCGTCGGCCGACCTGCGTCCCCTGGATCACCCCGGCAGGCGGCAGCAGCAGCGGCGAGGTCAGCACCACAATAAACTGCAGCTGGCGCGAGTATTCAAAGCACGGCTGCGACTGGCGGTCGTACAGCTGCCAGTACTCATCCTCTTCGTCACTGCGCAGCAGCGTTAAGGTATAGCCACGCTGTTGCAGCAGGCTCTGCGCCATGATCGATGCCGGGTCCAGCATCGCCAGCACCCGGCTCTCGCCCATCACCTTCCAGCTGTTCCACGGCGCGGGTTCCAGCGGACGACGGAAATAGAGGAAGCTCTCCTGGCGCTGCAAATAGTGCTCGAAGCGCTGCAGGTAGTTTTTGCGTTCGTTATCGTTGCTGATAAACAGCAGGTCTTCCAGCGGTATATGGCTATCTTTGCTGGCGAATATCGCGCGGATAGTCCAGTTCTTGCTGGAGGTCGACGGGCTGAGCAGCCCGCGGGTGGTCAACGATTTATCGTCAGGGTACTTTTTGCTGTAGCGGTCGTTTATCTCCTCAAACGGCAGCAGTTCCCCGGGTAACAAGTCATAATTGAAGCGCATAGACACTCCAGAGAAAAAAAACCCCGCAAAAGCGGGGTTTTAAAGGGTTCAAAATGGCGTTAAGTCGCCGATTAGCCCTGCAGCAGAGACAGAACCTGCTGTGGAACCTGGTTAGCTTTCGCCAACACGGAGTTACCCGCCTGCTGAACGATCTGCGCTTTAGACAGGTTAGACACTTCCACCGCGTAGTCAGCATCCTGGATACGGGACTGTGCTGCAGACAGGTTAGTGGTGGTGTTGTTCAGGTTAGTAACCGCTGAACCCAGACGGTTCTGGATGGCACCCAGGCTTGAACGGAACTGGTCGATTGAAGCAATCGCTTTATCCAGTGCAGCCAGTGGGTCAGCAGTTTTATCAGAAGAAGTCTGCGCGTCAGTGGTGATTTTGCCAGCAGCATCTTTGTAAACTGATTTGCCAGAGCCGTTAGTGATAGCACCATCAGCTTGAACGAAGTAGGTAACATCTTTAGTTGTAGTCAGAGTACCGTCATCTTTTGTATAGGAATCAACACCACCAGTCTGGACTACGCCTGCAGCACTTACTGTAGTCGTCCCAGCAGTGTAGCCAACAGTTGCAGCAGCACCTTTCAGTGCTTCAGAACTAATAGTTGCACCAACAACATCGTAGTTAGTACCGTCAGTCGTCAGAGTAGTACCAGACTTAAGGGTAATAGTTGCTGCTGTTACGCCAGTTCCAGCCGCCAGATTAGTCAGAGTTGCAGGAGGAGGTGTTGTTGCACCTGCGCTGTTTTTGGTTAGGTTACCAGTTGTATCAAGATACAATACAGCACCATCATCAGCTGCAGTGATGGTACCATCTTTTGCAATGTTAACTTCTTGCTTGGTGGTACCTACGGTGATGCTAGCTGACGTGGTGTCCCCTGATTTAGGATTAAGATAAGAAGAAACCTGTGCAACAGTTGCGTTGGCGGCATCAAATTTGAAACTGTCAGACGCTTTGTTATAAGTATAGGTGGCTGGTGCAGTAGACAGACCATCATCAACTACAGCAGCAGTAACAACAGTGGCGCCGTTAGCCAGATTTTTGAGCACATCTGCTGAAGTTGATTTTGCATAACCAGCATCGCCAGTATAGGTTTTGCCTGCATCAGCAGTAGTGAAACCAGCAGCAGTCAAGTCAATAACTTTAGCAACGGTATTATCCACGCCGCCTTTACCATTGACGTTGAAGCCCTGTAATCCTAAGGTAGAAGAGTCGATTTTTTTCAGGTCGATAGAGATAGTCTGGCCATCATTCGCGCCAACCTGAATTTTCATTGAGCCGTCTTTTGCCAGCACGTTCACGCCGTTGAACTGGGTCTGACCCGATACGCGGTCAATTTCGTCCAGACGGGATTTAATTTCGTCCTGGATTGAGTCCAGGTCAGAGCTTGAGTTGGTGCCGGTAGAAGCCTGAACACTCAGTTCACGAACGCGCTGTAAGTTGTTGTTGATCTCTGACAGTGCGCCTTCAGTGGTCTGCGCGACTGAGATACCGTCGTTAGCGTTACGCGCAGCCTGAGTCAGACCTTTAATGTTAGAGGTGAAGCGGTTAGCAATCGCCTGGCCCGCAGCGTCGTCTTTCGCGCTGTTGATACGCAGGCCGGAAGACAGGCGCTCCATAGAGGTAGACAGAGCAGACTGGTTCTTGTTGATGTTGTTCTGAGTGATCAGCGAGAGGCTGTTGGTATTGATTACTTGTGCCATGATAAAGTTTCCTGTTAAATCATTTCGGGTTAAGTGGTTGGGCTTGTTTGCCCCCCGGCTTCATCGCCGTCAAAGTTGTTATCGTCTGCCCCACAGTAACCTTTAGAATTTTTTTAGTTCCGCGCCGATTTTTTTCACCTCCCCCTACTCGCTGAAATACCCCTCTTTATTACCGCTATTCGTTTTATTGCTGCTGCGCAAATAATCGTAAACTTTATCTATCAATCGCCGATAACCTCGGTATTCATACTCCGTCCTGATTAAATAAAGGAAACATCATGGCTAGTATCTCTACTTTAGGTATCGGCTCCGGGCTTCAGTTAGCTGACATTCTTGACAGCATGCAGACTGCTGAGAAGGCGGCATTAGCGCCTATTACCAAACAGCAGAGTGCTTACTCTGCCAAGCTCAGTGCATACAGCACTATGAGCAGTGCAATAGAGACCTTTCAAACTGCCAATACCAAACTGAACAATGCCGATCTGTTCAGCGCATTCAAGACTGTAAGTTCTTCAGCCGCTTTTAGCGCCACTGGTACCTCCGGTGCCGTCGCCGGTAAATACAGCATCAACGTCAGTGCTCTTGCTAAAGCGCAGACGCTGACAACCACTGAAAAAAACAGTAATACCGCCGCGCTGGCGACCAGCGACAGCACCCTGACCATTCAGGCTAGCGCCGAAGGAAGTAAGCCGGTTGAGGTGAAGATCTCAGCAGCGGACTCCTCGCTGACCGGTATTAGAGATGCGATCAATAAAGCCTCTGCTGGTGTGACCGCTAGCGTAATTAAAACCGGTGATGGCAGCTATCGCCTGTCGCTAACTGCGGATAAAACCGGTGCTGATAATGCTGTAACGCTGAGCGTTGATGGCGATAATCTGATGAAAGACTTGCTGAACTACGGCGGTACCGGAGCCAGCAACGTAACGCAAAGCGTAACTGCACAAAATGCGGTGCTGACGGTAAACAATGTCAAAATCGAAAATAGCAGCAATACAATCAGCGATGCGCTCGAAGGCATTACGCTTAATCTGAACGATGTGACCACTGGCGAGCAGTCGCTGACCATTACCAAAGATACCAGTAATGCTTCCACGGTCCTGACTGACTGGGTTGCCGCATACAATACCCTGCAGGATGCTTTCGCCAGCCTGACCAAGTACACCGCGGTGGAAACCAATGCCGATGCACAAGATACCAGCAACGGTGCGCTGATCGGTGATACTGCATTGCGCACCATCCAGCAGAAGATGAAATCTCTGTTGACCAACACCGCCAGCAGTTCAACCTTTAAAACACTATCACAGATTGGTATCACCACTGACCCAACCACCGGGCAGTTGGAAACCGATAAAACTAAGCTGGATGCGGCGCTGGCGAAAGATCCGGAGGGCATTAAAGCCATGGTTATCGGCGATGGAAAAACCACCGGAATTGCCACGACGATGGCGAGTAATTTAACAGACTGGCTCTCCAGTAAAGGAATTATTCAGTCGGCGAAAGATGGTGTCAGCAAAACACTGAATAATCTTACCGAGCAATATAATGCGGCCAATACGCGAATCAACGACACTATCGCACGCTTAAAAACCCAGTTTACGGCACTGGATTTAATGGTCAGTAAACTGAACAGCACCAGTGACTATCTGACTTCACAGTTTGAGACGACCAAAAACACTAATTCATAATTCAGGAGCCATAATGTATAGCGCAAGCGGTACCCAGGCCTATGCAAAAGTCGGCGTGGAAAGTGCAGTGATGAGTGCCAGCAATGACCAGCTGATCACTCTGCTGTTCGACGGGGCGCTCAGCGCCCTGGTTCGCGCACGCCTGTTTTTGCAGGACGGCAATACGGTCAAAAAAGGGGAGTCGCTCTCCAAAGCCATTAACATTATCGACAACGGTCTGAAGCAGGGTCTGGATGAGTCCTCTGATGACGAGTTAACGCAAAATCTGCTGGGGCTGTACCGCTATATGGTGCACCGCCTGCTGCGCGCGAATATCGATAACGATGCCAACGGAATTGAAGAAGTTGAAGCGCTGTTGCGCAATATCGCCGATGCCTGGAAAGAGGTTTCCGGCACAACCGCTCTGGTTTAGGACTCTGTATAAATGAACATTGCCCCACATCTGCTCGCGATATATCAGGAAATTTTGACCCACAGCCAGTCGATGCTGCGCCTGGCGGGTGAAGGCCAGTGGGACGACCTGATCGATATGGAAGTTGGCTACCTCAGCGCCGTGGAAAAGCTGGCTAAGGCTACGCAGAATGAGCCGGTTCCGACTCATACTCAGGAGCAGCTGCGCCCGATACTGCGCCATATTCTTGATAATGAAGCCGAAGTCAAAAAGCTGCTGAAATCACGCCAGGATGAAATCTCCTTGCTGATCCAGCAGGCTGGCCGCCAGAAGTCCGTCAATCGTGCCTATACTAATGTCGCCGGCGTGGTGCTGTTCCCTACCGGATCGAACGGATAAACCTCACGTTTACTCAGTATGACTTTATACAACACCTTTCCAGGGCCAGCGCGGAATAATTAATTTCGTCCTGGCCCACCCTTTCGCTGCGCTTACTCCATACTTCATTTTCCCGTCTGGCGAAAAATGGAGCACGGATATGCACAATCCCACCCTGTTGCAGTTCTTTCACTGGTACTACCCCACAGGCGGCAAACTGTGGCCGGAAGCGGCCGAACGTGCCGCATGGCTGGCTGAAATCGGCATCAGCGACGTCTGGCTACCGCCGGTTTACAAGGGCGAATCCGGCGGCTATTCGGTCGGTTACGACAGCTATGACCTGTTTGATCTTGGGGAATTTGAGCAGAAAGGTTCACGCGCCACCAAATACGGCGATAAGCAGCAGCTGCTGGCGGCGGTTGAGGCGCTAAAGGCTAACGGCGTTGGCGTGATCCTTGACGTGGTGCTCAACCACAAAATGGGTGCCGATGAGAAAGAGCGCATTCAGGTTAACCGCGTCAACCCTGATAACCGCGAGGAGATCGACGAGGAAGTGATTGAGGTTGAAGCCTGGACCCGCTTCACCTTCCCGGTGCGCGCCGGGCAGTATTCGCAGTTTATCTGGGACCACAAGTGCTTCAGCGGCGTCGACCACATTGAAAACCCCGATGAGAACGGCGTGTTCAAAATCGTTAACGACTACACCGGCGAAGGCTGGAACGATCAGGTCGATAACGAGCTGGGTAATTTCGACTATCTGATGGGCGCCAACATCGACTTCCGCAACCGCGCGGTAACCGAAGAGCTGAAATACTGGGCGCGCTGGGTGATGGAGGAAGTGCACTGCAGCGGCTTTCGCCTCGACGCGGTAAAGCATATTCCCGCCTGGTTCTATAAAGAGTGGATCGAACACGTGCAGGAGGTGGCCGAACAGCCGCTGTTTATCGTCGCCGAATACTGGTCGCACGAGGTTGATAAACTCCAGCAGTATATCCAGCAGGTGGACGGTAAAACCATGCTGTTTGACGCCCCGCTGCAGATGAACTTCCATAACGCGTCGAAACAGGGCGCTGACTACGACCTCAGCCAGATCTTCACCGACACCCTGGTCACCACCGATCCGTGGCACGCGGTGACCATTGTCGCCAACCACGACACCCAGCCGCTGCAGGCGCTGGAAGCCCCGGTCGACCCGTGGTTCAAACCGCTGGCGTATGCGCTGATCCTGCTGCGTGAAAACGGGGTGCCTGCAGTGTTCTACCCGGACCTGTTCGGCGCCAGCTATGAGGATGAGGGCGACGACGGCGGGCAGTATCAGATAGAGATGCCGGCGATCCCCGAACTGGAAGCGCTGATCCGCGCACGCCAGCTGTATGCCCATGGGGTGCAGACCGAATGGTTCGATCACCCTAACTGCATCGCCTTTGCGCGCAGCGGCACCGACCAGCACTCGGGCTGCGTGGTGATCATGTCGAACGGTGAAGCGGGTGAGAAAACTCTGGCGCTGGGGGAAAACTACGGCGGGAAAAACTGGCGCGACCTGCTGGGCCATATAGAAGAGACGGTCAGCAGCGACGAGCAGGGTAATGCCACGTTCCGCTGTGCGGGAGGATCGGTCAGCGTGTGGATTATTAGCTAGATATCAGGTCGTGGCCGGGCGGCCACGACCTGCGAATTACTGCTGGGGCGCGGTAATGGTGGTGTTAGCTGCTGGCACGCTTGACGGCTGCGTGGTGGCATCAGGCTGCGCCTGCTTATCCAGCGCCTGCTGGCACTCGACGGTCGGTTTATCCACTTTACGCATCTTCAGCTTATCGTAATGCAGCTCGCTACCTTCCAGATCCAGCGTCATCACGCGCATCTGCTTGTTCACATTGACCCACTCGTCATCGAAAAAGGTGACTTTGCCCGGCTTGGCAATGACGCGCTGCCACTGACGGCAGTCCAGGGTATCCCCTTCTTTTGTGATAATCAGGCTGGCCATCGCCTGGTCACTCACCAGCCCACTCTGCGGACCAACCGTCTGCCAGTTACCCACCAGCGCTGCCGGAGGAGCAGTTTTCACCGCCGCTTCATAATTCGGTAGCTGCGCACAGCCGCTGAGCGTAACGGCCGTCACTGCCGCCATCATCCACTTTTTCATTTTTTTCATCCTGAGCTAATCAATTACGCGCTACGTTATAATTTTTACCCGCCCCGCCGCAAGCACCAGGCGCAGCCTGCAGCTAAAATGATAGATTAAACGCAGAGATAAGCAGCCGCCGGCCCCCTGTCGCCCGGCTTTAACCTGCCCTGCACCTTGTGTACACTAGCCGCCATTATCCAGACCGTCACCCCGCAGGACCGCCATGAAAACCGTTGAAGAGTATTACGCTATCGCCAAAGATCTGTTTCTTGAGGCGCACCCCGAGCTGAAAGCCGGCATCGAAAACCTGACCGCAGAGCAGGCGTCCACCATGGGCATGAGCGTTGAGCAGCTGCGCGAGTTGCAGAAAGAGCGGGCTTATGCGGCGTACGTGCGCGAGAAGAAACTGGACGGCATGCTGTTTGCCATTCAGCTGGCAGAGCCGGATAAAGCGGTGATGGTCGATGCGATTGAATCCTATCTGCATCGCCACGCCGAAGCGCTGGGCATGAGCTGGGAAGAGTTTTGTATTAAGAACGAGCTGTAAAATAAACGCTGCGGGCCGACCGGAAAAAAGGGTCGGCCCCTACGGCATCAGGCATGCACCGACAAAACTAACCCGCCAAACGCGTTGCACCAGCCAGTACAGAAAGCTCTTCTTCGCGAAACGCTTCACGCCGCACGCTAAAACCGTCATACCAGCGGCACTCCACCATTCCACTGGCGACACCTGTGACAATCATCGCAGGCCCACCGTCCTTATGCTGCACTTCATCACTGATTATAAAGCTCATAAAGCACCTCCCTATCCGGTTAAAATCACCAAATAGTTATAGCATCTGAGCCTTAGCACCGCTGTTAACAGCAGGTAAAACATTTGTTAAATACAAATAAGCAGTTAAAAACGCTGGATATAAAAAAAGCGAGTAAAATTATTACTCGCTTTTTATGTGAAATCCGTCGCAGTTTGCGCTTAGATTTTACAGCCTTCGCAGTCGGCTTCGTCACCTAAATCAGCCGGAACTTCGGCGGCTTTTTTTTCGGCGTTCGCTTCTGCCTGCTCTAACTGCGCATCAATATCGAACTCAAAAATATCGTCTTTCATCATTACTCCCGTTTTACTTACTAACTTCAGGCGTCTTTATACTGATTTTTGACGCATTTTGGCAACCCCATTGACCACCAACAGCACAATCGACCCCACGATGAACCCGACCACCAGGTTCGCCAGATTGCTGATAACGCTGCTCATCAGGCCGCTCATCTCGCTGCTGTATTCCGTTACCAGATGATGCAGCTGCGGAATGCCGTGCACGATAATGCCGCCCCCCACCAGGAACATCGCAATGGTGCCGACCAGGGTCAGGATCTTCATCAGCCACGGCGCGGCCGCCACCAGCACATTACCCAGCCCTTTAGCCAGCGCCGAGGTTTTCTTCTGCAACCAGAAGCCGAGATCGTCAATTTTCACGATGCCCGCCACAATGCCGTACACGCCAATCGTCACCAGAATGGCAATCCCGGAGAGGATCAGCACCTGATTCAGCAGCGGGGATTCAGAGACGATGCCGAGGGTAATCGCCACAATTTCGGCCGACAGGATAAAGTCGGTGCGCACCGCCCCTTTTACCTTCTTCTTCTCAAAGGCGCCGGCATCCTGCTGTGCCGCCTTCAGCAGGCGCTTTTCGCGCGCTTCAGGCGTCTCCTCACTTTTGTTTTTATGCAGGCTGTGCAGCACCTTCTCCACGCCTTCATAGCTGAGGTAAGACCCACCCACCATCAGCAGCGGCGTGATAGCCCAGGGCGCAAACGCACTGATCAGCAGCGCCAGCGGCACCAGGATCAGCTTGTTGAGGAAGGAGCCTTTAGCCACGCTCCACACCACCGGCAGTTCACGATTGGCTTTAACCCCGCTGACCTGCTGGGCGTTAAGCGAGAGATCGTCACCTAACACCCCGGCGGTTTTTTTCGCCGCCACTTTGCCCATCACGGCTATATCATCAAGCAGTGTCGCAATATCATCCAGTAAGGTTAGTAAGCTGGTTCCTGCCAAAGTCGTATTCCTTATTCATGTTCGTCATGTTGACAACAGGGGCACAGCTCCATTTCGGCCACCGCCATATCGGCAATGCCATCACAGTCCCACTCAACGCGCACCGGCTGGCCCTGCGGCTCAGCGTGGTGCAGATATTTACTCACCGGGCTTTCGGTCATCCCGCTAATCTCTTCCGTGGCGATCAGGCGATCGCCAACAAAAATACGCGCCGTTGCCTGGGTATTGACCATGCGTTCGCCGCTAAGTTTATACAACCGTCTTACCGTCAGTTTGACACTGGCCATGGCCCACCTGGCTTTGCTGTATTTAAGAGGAGGATGATCTAAACAATTATGCGCAAAGAGTGCAAATTTTGTAAAAAAAATCCTTCCGACCGTGAAAATTAGTGGCAGAATTAGCCGCTTATAACATTTGATTAGCTTCTTATAACAGGGATTGATTGCAAGATGACGCTACGCCGTGCCCCCGCCCTGCTGCCGCTGCTGGCCGCGCTGTTCTGCCTCTATTTTATCTGGGGCTCAACCTATCTGGTGATCCGCATTGGCGTCGAGAGCTGGCCGCCAATGATGCTGGCCGGTCTGCGCTTTTTGCTGGCTGGCGTGGTGCTGCTGACTTTTCTACTGCTGAGAGGTGAGAAGCTGCCATCGCTGCGCGCGGCCGGTAATGCCGCGCTGGTTGGCATTATGCTGCTGGCTATCGGTAACGGTGCCGTCACCGTGGCGGAGCATCAGCAGGTACCGTCCGGGCTGGCGGCGGTGATGGTGGCAACCGTGCCGCTGTTTGCCATGTGCTTCAGCCGCCTGTTTGGCATTCCTACGCGCTGGATCGAGTGGCTGGGCATCGCCGTTGGGCTGGTGGGAATTATCCTGCTGAACAGCGGCGGCCATCTGGCGGGCAACCCGTGGGGCGCGCTGATGATCCTCGGCGGTTCTCTGAGCTGGGCCTTTGGTTCGGTATGGGGTTCGCGCATTACGCTGCCGAACGGCATGATGGCGGGCGCAGTGGAGATGCTGGCGGCAGGCGCAGTGTTACTGATTGCCAGCACGCTGAGCGGCGAACACCTGGCGCAGAAACCCTCTTTAGCGGGCTTCTTCTCGCTCGGCTATCTCAGCCTGTTTGGTTCGGTGATTGCGATTAACGCCTATATGTACCTGATCCGCAACGTCACCCCGGCTATCGCCACCAGCTACGCCTACGTTAATCCGGTGGTGGCGGTGCTGCTGGGCATTGCCTTCGCCGGGGAGAGCCTGTCAGGCCGCGAATGGCTGGCGCTGGCGATTATCGTGCTGGCGGTGATTCTGGTGACATTGGGCAAATACCTGTTCCCGGCAAAGCCGATCGTAAAACCCTGCGAGCCTTAATCGGGAGTGCGGGCCGATCGAAAAAGAGGATCGGCCCCTACAGCTGGCGAATGCCGTTCTCGTCAATTTCCGCGTTTCTTTCGGCGGCGCACACCCACTCCTCCAGACGCGCGCTGAGCTCCTGCTCCTGCAGGCGCGTTTTACCGCGCAGTGCGCACTCCCACACTAGCAAAACCCGCCAGCCGCTGGCCGTCAGCTCCTCAACGTAGCGCTTATCGCGCGCCACGTTGCTGTCGATCTTACCCATCCAGAACGCGGTGCGCGTGGCGGGCAGCTTAAACAGGTGGCAGTGATGGCGGTGCCAGAAACAGCCGTGAACGAAAATAATGGCGTGATGATCGGGCAGCACAAAATCGGGGCGCCCGGGCAGGGATTTATCCTGTACCCGGTAGCTCAGGCCAAGCTCAACCAACAGCTCGGCCAGCCGCTTTTCAATCGCGGTATCGCGGGTGCGGATGGCGCGCATATTCTTACTGCGCACCTCGGAGGTGTGAACGTCGGCCATGGTGATATTCCTTTCATCAGGACCTTAAGTTTAGCTAAAACTGGCGCTGACGCACCGCCTGCTCAATCCACGGCAGCAGCAGCCGTGCCACGGCGGCAAACGCTGGTACCACCACCGAATTGCCAAACTGGCGGTAGGCCTGAGTATCCGAAACCGGAATGCGAAAATCAGCGCTGCCCGGCTGCTCAAAGCCCATCAGGCGCGCACACTCGCGCGGCGTCAGGCGGCGCGGTCGGTTGTTCTGGTTGCTGGCATTATCGAAATCCTGCTCACCCAGCGCTTTATCCCAGCCGCGATCGATAAGGATCTCCGAACCGTCCTTGTAGTAGCGCGCCGACAGCGTGCGCACCACGCCCTGCTCGCGCTCCGGGTCCACCAGCCCATAGCCAAAGCCATTGCCGCGCGCCTGGTGCTTTTTGGCATACTGATAAAGGTATTTCCACAGCGTCGGGGTAAGGATATATTTCGCCTCCACCACCGGGTCGAGCAGCGCTTTTAGCGGCGTGCGTTGAGGCGGGTAGAGAGAGGAGAGCTGACTCAGGCTGAAGGCCGGCAGCCTGAGGTCGCGGCGCAGGCCGACCAGCACAATACGCTCGCGGTGCTGCGGCAGGAAGTGCTGACCATCAACAATCTTCGGGTCCTGAGGGCCGGTCGTCTCGGCATCGGCAACGTCATAGCCCAGCTCATCCAGCGTCTGCATGATGATGCGGAAAGTATTGCCCTTGTCGTGACTTTTCAGGTTTTTGACGTTTTCCAGCACGAATATCGCCGGCTTTTTGGCAGTGATAATCCGCGCCACGTCAAAAAACAGCGTGCCCTGCGCTTCGCACTCAAAACCGTGCGCGCGCCCGAGCGCATTTTTCTTCGATACGCCCGCCAGCGAAAACGGCTGACAGGGGAAACCGGCCAGCAGCACATCGTGGTCGGGCACCTGCTGGCTGATGTGCTGATACGCCTGCTGTTCGTTAATCTCCGGCTTGCCGCTCAGCGTCACATCACGGATATCCTGATTAAAGCGATGCTGCTGTTCATCGCAGTACCAGTTGGCTTTGTAAGTGCGCACCGCGTGCTTATTCCATTCGCTGGTAAACACGCACTGGCCGCCTATCGCTTCAAAGCCGCTGCGGATGCCGCCAATCCCGGCAAACAGATCGACAAAGCGAAACGCGTAGTGAGGATGATGGGCCGGTGGCGCGGGCAACATGCCGTGCAGCATGCTGACTTCGGCTTCGCTCAGCATTTTACGGCTGTTGCCTTTCACCCAGCGATTCACCGACTCGCGCGTCCACTCCTGCTGACTGACCTTACGCAGCGTTGCCGCAACGGTTTTCTGGTCATAAATTTCCAGCACGCGCAGCAGCAGCTGACGGTCCTGGTCCTCTTTCTGCTGCGCCTGTGCTCGTGCCTGTTCGGCCAGATCAGCTGCCACGCGGTCAAAATCGCTCATAATCACTCAATCAAAGGGATAAACGGGTGCCAGTCTATCACCTCATTGACCCGGCGCCAGGCGCAAATCGTTTACACCGCCGGGGGATGTACAAAACTCGCTCAGGGCAGTATCGCGGCAGCAGTTTTTACCGGCACTAATTTGCCTTTATAACGCACAGCTTTCTGTTTGCTGCTGCGACGGCTGCGCTGTAACACGCGTGACATATAAGCTGCGAATACTCCCTTTTATTTTATGGGACCCACTATGTCACTGCTGACCGTTGTGCCGCTGCGCCTGTTACGTCGCCCTCGTTTTTCCTTTACTGCTCTTCCCGGCTGGCTGAAAAGCCTGCGCGGCAGCTTTATCCTGTTTTTAATTATTTTTTCGCTGCTGCAGTGCGCAAGCGTGCTGCTGCTGACCCGGCTGGTGAGCAGCACCGGCGATAACGTGGCGGCAACCCACGCCCTCTCCAGCCGCCAGGCGCTGCTGGACAAGGCGCGCATGGAGCTGCTGACCGCCAGTGATAACAGCCACCGCGCCGGTATCTATCTGATGCAGGATAACCAGACCGGTTCGGTCGACAGCTGGAAAAGCCTGGCTGAGAGCGCCCAGGCCTCACTGGATCAGGCGCGTAAGCTGTTCGGGCAGTACCCCGCCAGCAAAGAGAGCCCGCTGCAGCAGAATTTCACGCTGCTGGCCGACGGGCTGCAGGAGCAGCTAAAAGGGCTGAATGCCAGAGATATCGATACCTTCTTTATGGTCCCGATGCAGGCGTTTCAGCAGCAGTTCAACGACGCTTACTATCAGGTGCTGACGCAGGAAAACCAGCGGTCCGGCGAACTGAATCAGTCCACGCTCTCCTCCCTGACCAACAGCCGCAACCTGTCGCTGGCAATCTCTGCACTGCTGGGCGGGTTACTGCTGCTTGGCGGTGGCCTGCTGCTGCGCGGGGTGATCCAACCGTTAGACCGCGTATCCAGCTGGCTGGCGCAGATTGCCACCGGGGATATCTCGCAAAAGCCGCAGCTCAGCGCTTTTCAGTCGGCAGAGATACGCCAGCTGACCGATAGCATCAGCGCGATGCAGCACGGCCTGCAGCATATCGTCGGTGAGATCAATGCCATCTCCAGTGCGGTGCGCGACAGCGCTGACCGCATGGCGCAGCAGAGCGACGAGTTTAGCGCCCACAATCAGCAGCAGACGGCTGCGTTTGACCATATCAGCCAGCGCCTGAATCGCGTGGCGGAAGAGGTCGGCCACAGCGTGGAGTTCACCCGCCACGCCACGCAGCAGGTCCAGGCTACCGACAGCCTGACCCAGCGCTGCGGCGAAGTGGTGATTGCCGTCGAGTCGCAGATGCGCCAGATCGTCGCGGCCTCCGGCGAGATTGCCGGGATCGTGACGCTGCTGGAGGGGATATCCCTGCAAACCAAACTGGTGGCGCTCAATGCCGCCATCGAATCGGCCCATGCGGGCGCGTATGGCCGCAGCTTCTCTATCGTGGCGAAGGAGATCGGCCTGCTGTCGGAGAAAAGCAGCGCCTCCACCCGCACCATCGACGGGCTGATCGGTAGCACCCACCAGCACATCGACAGCGGCTTCAACCAGGTGCAGGCGCTGGACGGCCTGTATCAGGAGATCGCCGCTGCCGTCTCCGGCGTGGTGACGCTGCTGAGCGAGCTGCAGCACAACGCCGACGCGCAGAGTCAGCGCGTTAACCGCATCGCACTGGAGATTGGTCGCCTGAATCAGCAGGTAAAAGAGAGCGAGAAGCTGACGCGCCGCAGTGCTGACACCTCAGAAGCGCTGGTCGATCATGCGCAACGGCTGTCGCATAGCGTCAGTCAGTTTGTACTGTAAGGGATTTAAACGGCGTCCCTGAGAGAAGGGACGCTGGGAAGCGGTTTATTTTTTCTTTTTCGATTTCTTCAGCAGGCTGCGGATCTGCTTGAGTTCTGCAGCGCTGAGCTGTTCGGTGACGGCTTCTTCGGTATCGAGACTGTCGACAGCCGCCGGCTGCGCAGAGAGGCTTTTCACCAGGTGAGTGGTTACAACTTCACTCAACGAAAGATGGTTTTCCAGAGCAACGGCTTTAATCGTTTCCTTAAGGGAAGGATCGATCTTGATAGTTAAACTAACTTTGTCGGTCATACCTGATTCTCCTGAGAATTGTCTCAACAAGCTAACCCGTAATGTGCGACTTAACCATACTGTCACAAAAATTTAATATTTCTCTGCTAGCGGGCTGAACTCCTCCAGCACGCTTTGATCGAGGGCACAGAAATCCCCTTTTAATTCAGCGCATAGCTTCGCCATATAGGTTACCAGGAAACTGGCGTTAAATTCGGCCAGCCTTTTTCCTTCAGCGGTCTGCATGGTTTCTGGCAGCTTCAGCAGTTTTTTCTGGAAATGGTCCAGCGCCCATTCGGCATCATCCAGCGAACGGTCGCGCCCCAGCGGGTCATTACTGTCAAATAACGAACGCCCCAGCGCGCCCGAAACGTAGAACACCCGCGCCAGGCCAATCGCCCCCAGCGATTCAAGGCGGTCGGCGTCCTGCACAATTTTCGCCTCCAGCGTTTCTGCCGTCACGCCAGCGCTGAAGCTGTGGGCGTGCACCGCATGCGCCACCGCCTCGATTTTGTCTGCGGGAAAATCAGGAAATACCTCGCGCAGAATGCGCCGGGTTTCATCTGCGGCCTGTTTCGAGGCCAGATGACGCTCGGGATGGTTTTTTGGCAGATTTACGATGTCGTGGAAGTAGCAGCCGGTGAGCACCACCAGCTCATCAGCCTCTGTCCCCTGCATGATGCGCTGCGCGCTTTGCCAGACGCGCTTAAGGTGCGCGATATCATGGGCTTTATCGCCATGCTGCCAGGTTTCGAAAAGAAATGCGTCAAAGCGGGATTGCCAATGGGTCAGGTTCATAGACTTCTCCTTATTTTTTGGACTTTTTGAGATGTCAGTGGTGGTTGCCCACTGTAACGGGACAGCCATATCAGCATAAATGAGATCCACATCAAACTTATAGCCGTTGTTTTAACCTTCTCACAACATTTTTTGCATTTTCAGCTTTTTACCAAGGCGTTAGGGTGTGACTAATTTTCGATCAAAAGATAAATAAATGTTATGATCCGAAGTTATACGCTGCCCGATAAATTAAACGCTGGCACGGTTTAAACGGCTTTTGACCCGCGAATGGAGTGAACTGATACCCATTATCGATGGCCGCAATCGTACAAGCTTTATTCGCAGTAACATATTGTATTATGGTAAAATGTCATTTGTGTTACGGCACGACAGCCAGGTTTAAGCCACACCGCAAAGACGGAAGGCGGCACACTTTCCCGGTGCAAATTTTTCGCACCATTTTTTTTATAAGACTTGCTGATGATTAGTGAAAATACCCCCCTGTTTGTTTTTTTGAGCTAAAGTTAGGAATTGTCTGTATTGTATTTTTACTTTGCTTATGAGCCAGGCACTGGTCAAGAAAGTCATATTAGAGGTCAAGCCATGAAAGAACGCCCGATTTTATTTAGCGATCAACGGGTGCGCGCCCTGCTCTCCGGTCAGCAACGGCAGACAAGGCGCATCATGAAGTCCCAGCTGTTTGGGTCGGTTCAGGATAACCACGAAGGCTGCTACGGCATTGATGTACTCAGCAACAACCTGCAGGGCAACCGCGTATTGGGAATGGAAAATCTCAGCTACCACTGCCCGTATGGTCAACCCGGCGACCGTCTGTGGGTGCGAGAAACCTGGCGTGGGCCGGTCGTGCCCCCGCAGGAAATGGCTCAATACCAGCACTCCCCATTGCAGTTCAAAAATATCGATTACTGCCAGTACCGGGCTGACACCAGCATTTACAGCACTGATGAAGAAGACGATCAGTTCGGCTGGCAGGCAGGCATTCATATGCCGCGCTGGGCCAGTCGCATTGACCTGCTTGTCACCGGCGTGCGCGTGGAGCGGATCCAGGATATCAGCGACGACGACGTTATGGCCGAAGGGGTGCAGGTTGATTCGCACTTCCTCAATAATTTTTTCACCATGCACAGCGAAGCCGTTTCGGCGAAGGATGCCTACCGCAAGCAGTGGGCTATTCAGTACGGCGGCACCAGTTGGGAAGTGAATCCCTGGGTGTGGGTAATCGATTTCGACCGCATCTGAGGCCAGCAGGTACCTTCGCAGCGCTGATTTTTTTCGGCGCTGTTTGCGTTCAGTCACAGACAGACTTCCCGATAACTGATTGAATATTCCCTTTATTTACTTTTGTGGAGTGTCAACTGCATGATCAAGTGGCCATGGAAAAGCGATGACGACGCGATAAATAGCGGGCTTCCCTGGCAACAGGCGCTGGACATTCCATTACTGTCTGCGCTGAGCAGTGACGAACGCAAAGCCCTGATCCAGCTTGCCGACCGCTTTCTGCGCCAGAAGCGGCTGGTGGCGCTACAGGGCTTTGAGCTGGATGAGCTGAAAAGCTGCCGCATTGCGCTGCTGTTCTGCCTGCCGGTGCTGAGCCTGGGCTATGACTGGCTGGACGGCTTTCATGAGGTGTTGCTCTACCCTTCTCCGTTTACGGTGGACGACGAGTGGCAGGATGAATTTGGCCTGGTGCATCGTGAACGCATGGTCCACGCCGGGCAGAGCTGGCAGCAGGGGCCGATTGTGCTGAACTGGCTGGATATTCAGGACTCCTTTGACTGCTCCGGCTACAACCTGGTGATCCATGAAGTGGCGCACAAGCTGGACGCACGCGGCAGCGGCGAAGCGAACGGCGTACCGGCCATGGCCATGCGCGACGTCGCAAGCTGGGAACGCGAGCTGATGGCGGCAATGAACCACATTCAGGATGAGATTGACCTGGTGGGTGAAAACGCCGCCAGTATTGATGCCTATGCCGCCAGCGAACCGGCCGAGTGCTTCGCCGTGCTGTCAGAATATTTCTTCAGCGCGCCGGAGCTGCTGATTGCCCGCTTCCCGTCACTCTACCAGCGATTTCGCCAGTTCTATCGTCAGGATCCCAATCAGCGGCTGGAGCAGCAGCAGTTACACCACAATCCCGGCGGAACTGTACACTAATCGCCCGGGTTGTTTTAAACGCAGCCAGTTGAAAGCTAAACTTTTTTTTGCAGTTGACAGCCACGGAGTGGATCGCTAATATTCGCCTCGTTCACACGATTCCTCTGTAGTTCAGTCGGTAGAACGGCGGACTGTTAATCCGTATGTCACTGGTTCGAGTCCAGTCAGAGGAGCCATATTTAAGAAGCCCGCTCAGGGAAACCTGAGCGGGCTTTTTGCTTTGCAATGGAATGGGTGGAAAATGTATATCGGCACTAATACCCAGATGACGAATTCAACTGGCGGCCGGCAAGGCGTCATTTTGTTAGCAATAAAGGTGAGCGCCTGAGCGAACACCTTTATTACTCTGACAGTGACCCAGAATGGTTTACAGGATCTATAAACATGCTATTGCATGCAGGCAAACTACTTCCCTTCCAGAGTTAACCGATACGCTTCCTGCCCCGGTTGTAACGGCTGCGCTTTTTCCTGCATCCACAAGGAAAAACGATCTAACCACCAGTCGCTTAATGGATTGCCACTTTGCCCCGCAGGTAGGCTCAGAATCGCATGTGACTCGTCGCCGGGGGAAACCACCATTCGCTCAGAAGCACCAAAAGCAGGACGATTGACATGTATCACATTGTTATCTCCTGATAAAGGCTCTGCCGGGGAACGTAAATATTGTCCCACTACAGGCAACGATTTGGCCAGCGGATGCTGGTAGTTGCTGCGGTTAATATCGCCCCAGTTCATTTTACCCTCACCTAAGCTTTGCCACACCGAATCCAGTCTTTGGCGGGTAAAATCCGCCCAGTCGCTGGCTCCGTCAGGCACCCAACTACCCGCTGCCATAACTGTCAGTAGCGTTTCGTCCCAGCGGGGATTTGCCCGCCGATAGCTGGCCTGTGGCCACTGCGTCACCAGCTGACTGTCCAGCTTACCGAACAGCGCTGAGTAGACCTCATCACGCCAGCGAGAGATCAACGCATAAGCAACGGAATCCGCGCTGGCGTTGCCGTTCCATTCCTCCAGCAACCTGCGCATGTCGCTACGGGCCGCATCCTCTCCCGGCTGATGTTCACCAAGACTCTGCAGTAGCCAGTCACGCCATACCTGTGCCAGCCATGCGCGGTTATCCAGCTGCAAATGATACATCTGCCGCACATCAGCCGACTGCTGTTGCTTTAGCTGTTGAGCAATGGCATAAGAGCGTACCCCGATATCGGCACCGCCATCCCCCAGCCGATCGCCCTGGGCGTTATACAGCAGGCGATTATTGGCAGTAACGATCGTGCCTTCAGGCGGATTAACCCGCTGTGGATGAAGATCAGGCGCCAGAGGCAAGGCACGCCACAGGTTGTCCGCTGAGGAAGATAATGGGAAACTATTCTGCTGCCCGGGCTGTATTCGGTCCGGCAATGCCCCCGCCAGCGTCCAGCCGATATTGCCTTTGCTGTCAGCCACCAGCAGATTCTGCACCGGGATACCTGCCTGCTTTCCCACCGCTAAGGCGCTGGCAACATTTTGAGTCTCACTCAGTGCCATCAGATTAAGATTGAGCGTATCAGGCAACTGCATCACCCAACGCATCGCCATTTCACCGCGCGGGGTTGACACCACCGGCCCCCATTCACTGCTGCGAATCGTGATCGCCTGCGGCCTACCATGATTAACAGACAGGGTGGCCTGCTGTGATACAACTTTCACGCGGCGATCGATAGCAATCCAGTCAAAAGTATCCACATAGCTGTTAGTAAAACCCCAGGCGATATGGCCATTGCTGCCACTCAATAAAAATGGCACGCCCGGTAGCGTAATCCCGCTTTGTTTCAACGTTGTTTGTTGCCAGGGATAGGTAATCTGCGCCTGATACCAGATGCCCGGCAACGTCAACCCCAGATGCATATCATTGGCCAGAACCGCCTTGCCGTCCCGGCGGATTAACCAGCCGTTACTGCCCTTCATCCCCTCTTCCCTAACGACTTTGTCCTCAGCTGGCTGACGTTTCCCCCACCAATCGGGCGCTGAATGTGGAATAGTGGCCTCAGCAGGTACAGTGCCAGTCAGAGGCGTATCCCAGCGGCTCCCTGTTGGCAGCAGAAAAGTCGATTGTTGTGGATTATGGCTGGCGATCCAACCACGCGCGTATTCTCTGCCTGGCTGGTTACCTTGCAGGTCGAAATACATCGCGGCAATAACCAGCAAACTGTCCTCATCGCGCCATGGCTGCGGAGCAGTGCGTAGGATCCAGTATTCAAACGGACGGCTTTTAAGCGCACGCAATCCAGCATTTACCCCCGCGCTGTAAACCGCCAAACGCTGGCGTTGCTCCGGCGGTAATCGCGTCAGCTCATGGCCTGCCTGCTCACGCAGCTGAAATATGCGCCGCTGCCGATCCAGTTTCAGACCACTCTTGCCGACCAGCGCGGCCAGCTCACCAGCCGCGCTGCGCCGCAACAAATCCATCTGAAAAAAACGTTCCTGCCCATGCAGATACCCCATCGCGAACCACGCTGACTGGCTATCTGGCGCGATAACCTCGGGTACGCCTGCACTGTCGCGGGTTACGACAACCTTTCCCGTCAGCCCAGGTGCTTTCACGCGACCTTCACGCTCCGGCAGGCTCTGGTATAAAGTCAGCCAGCCTGCCACGGCAATGCATAACACCACGATCACAGCTGCGCTGAGTAAATACAGCCCAGTTTTACCCATACAGCGAATAGCTTTATGCATAACAACCTCTTCCATGTATTCAGGCAAACAGCACCAGAGATGCTGATAAAAGAAGTAAAAGCGCGCAGATAATGTCGATTAATCTGTACCAGCGCCCGTTCCCGGTGTTTGCCCTTGACGCCAGGGTCGAACTGGCGAGGGTATAGCCCAGAAGCACCGGGTATTCCAGCGCGATAGCCAGCAGCCCAAGCAGCAGTATGGCCCATCCCCCGGAGCCGTCAGTGGTGCCGATAAAAACAGGCAGCAATGCACAGAAAAACAACAGTGACTTAGGATTGGAGAGTTGCAGTAGCAGACTTTCATGAAACAGAGCCGGTCGCGAAGCTATCGTCTGCGCACCTGTCCCGTCTGCCGCCCGCTGCGAAGTGTGCCAAAGACGCTTCAGGGCAAGCCAGACCAGATACAGCGCCCCCGCATAGCGCAGCACCTGATAAACCTGCGGCCACTTCATCAGCAAAGCCCCCAGACCAGCGGCAGATAGCAAGCAATAGAGTGCATTACCACACAAAATACCCAGCACAGATAGCTGCGCCCGCCGCCAACCCTGGCTATAGGCATGACTGGTGACCTGGATCACCGCTGGACCCGGCGTAACATTCAGGGCCAGATTGGTAAAAACGAAGGTTATTAACATGCCCGGTTCAATCATAAGTCTGCTGCTCCACCCGGCTCATCTCTCCGGCAGCAAAGATAAAACCGCTGGTGAGGGGGTAACGCCGCTCACGTGACAGCGCCAGTTCACTGATTTTAGTGCCGGGTGCGGCCTGGCGACGTTTGTATTCCGCACGCTCCAGCAGGCCGGCCACCTGAACGATTTGCCCGGGTGAGAAACCGCGCGCCACGATTTCGGCTGCAGTGAGGTTCTCCTCAATCAGCAGCTGTAACAATGCATCCAGTGTTTCGTAAGGTGGCAGGCTGTCGCTGTCCTGCTGCCCCGGTTTCAGTTCAGCGCTTGGCGCTTTGCTGATAATCGCCTGCGGAATGACATTCAGCGCCTGTACCTTACCCTGCCAGGGCTGGAACTGATTGCGCCACTGGCACAGCGCATAAATCTGGGTTTTGTAAACATCTTTCACTGGATTAAACCCGCCGCACATGTCGCCATAAAGAGTGCAATAGCCGACCGCGACTTCTGATTTATTACCGGTAGACAGCAGCAAGGATCCCCACTGATTTGACAGCGCCATCAGCAATGCGCCACGACTGCGTGCTTGCAGGTTCTGCTCAGTGAGATCTTTCAGCGGCTCAGGGGTGATGATTGTCGACAGGGTTTGCTCAAACGCGGTATGTGCAGCGCTGATCGGCAGAGAATAGAGCGAGATGCCGCTGCGCTGCGCCAGTTCCCGTGCATCTTCGATACTGCCCTCGCTACTGTAACGTGACGGCAGCATTACTGCGCGTACCTGCTCTGCACCCAACGCATCTGCAGCAAGCATCGCCACCAGCGCCGAGTCAATGCCACCGGACAACCCCAGAACCACGCTGGTGAAACCATTTTTTGTAATGTAATCACGCAGTCCCAGTAGCAGAGCCTGATACAGCTCTGCCAGGGGTTCCTGCTGCATCAGCCGTTGAGCAGTACTCTCGATCGGCTGGCCCTGCACACTATCCAATGACAGTAAATAGTTCTGCTCCTGCCAGGCAGGCCAGCTGGCGATCAGCTCTTCACGAGCATTCAATACGTAGCCGCCGCCGTCAAAAACCAGCTCATCCTGACCGCCAAGCAAATTCAGATAAACCAGCGGCAATTTCGTTTCACTCACTCGCTGGCGTAAGACCTGCATACGCTGGTCCCTTTTATTCTGCGTCCAGGGGCTGGCATTGAGTGAAATTAATACCGTCGCTCCCGCCTGGGCAAGCCGCTGCGATAAATGTGGCAGCCAGACATCTTCACAAATCATCACACCCAGCCGATAGCCGCGAAAAGAAACCGGGGAGGGTTCGATGGCAGGCACAAACCAGCGAGCTTCATCAAAAACGCCATAGTTAGGCAATTCACATTTGCCGATAACTTGCACAATCGCCCCATGCTCAACCAGAAGGGCACTATTCACCATTTTACCTTCGTGATACCACGGGGTGGTCAGCATCAATGCCGTGCGCATTTGCGATGACAATGTCACCAGACGTACCACCTCCTGCTCAATTTGCTGCATAAAAGTGCGCCGTAGCACTAAATCCTCAGCAGGATAGCCCGACAGGGCCATTTCCGGCAGAAAGAGCAGATCGGCATGGCGATTGTCCGCCTGCTGCCATGCCTGCTGAATACGCTGGCTGTTGCCGGTAATATCACCGACCCGACTGTTCATCGCACAAAACTCCAAACGAAGATCGGTATTCATACGGCTATTTCCTTGCTGATGGTCACAGATAACAGACGAAACAACGAAGACAGCGTGCTTTGCGGTTGGCGCAACAGGAAAAAATGACCGCCGGCAGTCGCAACAGAATGAAAAGAGCCTGAGGTGCACTCTCGCCATGACGCAATGCCTGACGGCGTGGTTAGCTCATCAGTTTCGCCATACAGTGCAACAATCGGGCAGTCCAGCGCTTCTCCCTCCTCATGTCTGTAAGCGTCAAGAATCTGGTAATCACTCTGTATGGCTGGGGCAAACCAGCGCATCAGTTCGGCAGAAGCAAGGATTTCTGTTGGCGTACCGCCCAGCTTAGCGAGATAAGCGGTGAGCGTTGGCAGGTCAAACGTGTTAACCTGGCGAGAAGGAAGCTGTTGATGGGGAGCATTCATCGCACACACCACCAGCCCCGCCACGGGCCGGTTCTGACTGCGCAGATAGCGTGCGGTTTCATAAGCAACCAGAGCACCGAAACTGTAGCCCAGCAGCAGCACCGGTTCTGATTCGGCAATATCTTCTGCCGCCTGTTGCGCCAGCATCCTCAGCGAAGGGGCAAATTCCTCGGACATACGGCTACCGCGTCCGGGATAAAGATACTGTTGCAGAGGTATCGTCTGTGGCCAGTCAGCAAGCAACGGTATAAATGCATTATCACTGCTGCCTGCATAGCCAAATGCGTAACATCTCATTCAACCTGCTCCTGCTCTGCCAGAGCGTCGAGACGACGACGCAGCACTTTGCGCTGAATTTTGCCGATGGAAGTGCGCGGGATTGCAGCCGCTTCGCAGTCAAACAGCCGGTATGGCACAGCCGCAATCAGCTGGGTCAGGCGCGCAACAATCCGCTGGCGCACCGCCTGCGGATCGCATCCGGCCCGGGCGACGAAAAAAATACCGACCGTTCCCGCGACCTGACAGACGGCAGTAAAACCAGCACGCACGCCAGGCAGACGCTCCAGTTCAGCTTCCAGCTGGTAGCCTGAGAGCGGGATACCGTCGATACCGTCCCCTTCGCGATCGGTGATATACAAGCGGCCCTGATGTAAAAAGGCACGATCGCCGGTGTCAAACCACCCTTCCAAAAGGAAGCAACTTTCTGCTTCCCCGTTAAAATAGCCGCGTGTAACCGATGGTCCCTGCACTTGCAAATAGCCAATCTCGCCTTCATTTAACAGCGCGCCGCGGTGATCGGTAATGCGCACGCTCGCGCCTGGGATAGGCACACCTAAATCCACATAGCCATCGACCCGGCGACCGTCGCCCGACGACCAGGTCAGCCCTGAGCAAGTCTCTGACATGCCAAAAGCGGGTCTTAATGCCGAAGGTTTCAGGCCATGTGCGGAAAAACGGTCAGCGCAATACATCATCTGATCGCCGATACTCTCTCCGGCATTGACCAGGAAACGCAGGCTGCTGAAATCCCAGTCGCCAGCAATTTCCAGCTGCATCAGTTGGCTGAAAACATGGTTAGGTATCCAGCTCACAGTGGCCTTGCGCTGCGCGACCAGACGCGGAAAGCGGCCCAGATCTTCACTGACCCACGGTGTCGCCAGGTGGATTTGTGCCGCACCGCAGCAGACAGGCAAAATCGCCAAAAATGCCAGCGAACCCACATGCTCCATCGGCATCCAGTTAAGAAATATATCCCGCCCGGTAAAATCATTCATCTGTGCGCTACCCGCGGCCATGGCGAGCAGCGCACGTGCAGTTTGGGTCACCAGTTTCGGCTGCCCGGTCGACCCCGATGTCGGAAAAATCAGCGCCAGATCGTCCCCCCTGGCTCCAGCCGAATAGACTTCGTTGCAGGGGGGCAGCGTGCGTAACTTTGCCGCATCAATAACTGGCATGCGCGCCTGCGGCATATCATGCTGGATCTGTTGAAAGCGAAGCAGGTCCTCGCCTGCGCCAATCATCGCGGCCGGGCGAATGAGATCCAGTGAAGCCAGCGCCAGCCGCAGCGCCTGCTCTTGCGTTGGCCAGGGCTGCCCCGCAGCAATTGGCACTGCCACCGCACCAAGCAACAGACAACCCCACAGGGCGAGCACAAAGTCCGCCGGGTCGGCCAGCCGCAGCAGCACGCGCTCTCCCGGTTGGATCCCTTTCTCCCGTAGCGCCTGGCTGGCGGCCAGCGCCTGTGGATAGAAATCAGCGTACCGCCAAAAGGTACGTTCCCCGGCCGAATTGATTGTTTCAATGCCGTTTTCGGCTTGTTCAGCAGCCAGTGAAAGTGCGTCATGCAGTGAGTCCAGCGCCCACAAACGGTGTTGTGGTTCAGCGCCTGAGGCCAAAGCCTGGTTCATAACAGAGTCTCCAGAAGAAGGGCATTTTCGGTTATGGGGGAGGTGTTATGCTGCCGCAGCCATTGCAGCGCCTGACGATCGGGTAAGATCAGTGTGCACTGCTCAGCCTCCAGAGGCAGTTCATCCACCGGCAGTCGCCATTCCCGCTTCCAGCTAAAATCAATCCCGCATTCCGGTGCGAGTGAGACATGGCGAAAACGTTGTTCGGGATGAAGCAGTTCAGCTTCAGCGAATGGCTGATGAATGGTTTGCCGCGCACCACGCGCATAAAGCGCATTGCGCTCAAACTGCAGCCCGTAGGGCGCAAAATTTATTCCTGCCTGAGCGGCGTTTAACAGCAGCCGGGCGGCCTGAATCAGCGGGATTTCACTAAAGGCGATGCAGCGGCGCTCACCGAGGATATAAGGCGGACGTTCGCCGTTCAGCGTTCCGCGTTGCAGGATAGCAAGCAAGTCTGGCAACGGTGCCCCCTGCTCGCCGGGTTTAATCCACCACACCAGTTTTTCACTCAGATCGTTGCGCAGCCAGTTAATCATTTTCAGCATCCTCAAGCGAAGTGGGTTTCGTTCTTGCCATCCAGAGCGGTAATTCTGCCCACAGCAGTACCACGACAAACAGCGCGCATAACGTCCATCCTGTGGCGACCAACCCCACCCGGTCGGAAAGCGCACCGCCAGCAACAATGGCCAGCACCATGCCAAGAGTGGATACCGACAAGGCGCTCGACGATACCGCAGCCATTGCCGACGGTGGACACTGGATAATCATGTTCTTTTGGCAGAACGTGAACGCGATTTCGAAGACAAACAGATACAGGGCATAGCCCGCCAGACTCAGCCACACTACCGGGGTCAGCAGTGACAGCTGCATCAGTACCACACTGATGAGGGCAATAAACCATGGCTGACTGCGCCAGCTTTGATCCTCCCCCTGCATCAGCAACGCTACGACCAGAGCGCCAGAAAAGAAGCTGACGCTGGCAATCGCCTGGAGCAACATGACCCCCTGTTCACCCAGCCCGAGAAGATTAATCGGCAATAAGGTGCGGGCGACGTTATGAAACCCCTGAAGTAATGCGGTGGTCACGATCACCCAGATAAATTGACGTCGTAGTTGTGGCAACTCACGCAATGCCTGAAACGCCGGTCGCAGCGCGCTGCCGCTGGCTGCCAGTGCAGTACTCTCCTGCGTTTTGTTACGTCGCCACAGCAGGAAATAGAGTGCGCCGGAGAGCAGAAAGGTCAGGCTGTCTATCAGTGCGACCCATCCCAGCGGAAGTTTTTCTACAAGAATGGCCCCCAGCAGCGAACCCAGCGCAATGCCAATAAACGTACCGGTACCGAACAGCGAGGCCGCACGCCCCAACAGTGGCTCAGGGACGCTATTTTTCAGTGCAACTACTCTGGCCGCTTTGCTCAGGCTCTCAACCAGTCCCCGCAGGGCTAGCAGCACAAACACCAGCGTCAGATGCTGATAGCTCAGGCCGATCAGCAGTGAAACTGCGCCGCCCAGCCATTCACTACAGGCGGCCAGTTTTGCGGCGCTGATACGCTGCAACAGCCGGCTGACCAGTGGAGCAGAGAAGATAATCGCGCCCCACTGCACGGCAAAGACGGCCGAGGCGAGAAAATTGCTGCCGGTGATTCGCCAGATGTATACCGACAGCGACAGCATCAGCAAAAAATTCCCCAGCGTGCTGATCAGCACCGCTGACCAGATGGTTTGCAGGCTCTTGTTGCGTAACGTTTCACTCAGGCTGGCCATCAACCTTCCTCCCCGGCAGGTGCCAGCTGGTAACCTGCGGGATCGACCTGATGCTGCTGCAACAACATGCGTAACTGCTGCTCTATCCACGGGCAAAAAACCAACAGCAGCTGCTGCTGCTCTGCAAGGCAATCATCCGGATGGATCGCCCAGTTCACCGCCCTGCGGCACAGGTCGGCCTGCTGTGGGTATTGACGGCAGAAGACCTGGCAGCACAACGACAGATCGCGCGTATAGCAACGCTGTTGCTCCATCGTCAGTTCGAAAGCGGCGCGTACCACCGCTTTCATTATCCACTCACACAACAGCCGCGGTTTTTCCTGCCACTCTGGCTGGTTCAGGCGCTGCCGGTACTCCGCCATTCGCTGCTTCAGCCACAGCGCCTCCCCCATAATGGCGACTCCGGGGCGATAGGACGCCAGTTGAGAGGCATAATCATAGCCGTACAGTAGCAGCGACTGCGTTTTGATAAAAAACGGCCACACGCCGAGGTAGTTACCCATCACCTCTTTTTCCTGACAGCAGGTGAATTCAAGTTCGGTTAATCCTGGCAATAACTGGCGTAACTCCGCTGCCAGGAGATCATCTGCCGTCAGCGGTTTTATCGAGCTTCCATCCTCCAGCACCGCAAAGGCATCAAGATCGGAAAGTCCCGGCACCCGAGTGCCGCGGGCGACAGACCCGCGTAAATACACCGCGCGCAGCGTCTGTGGAAACCACTGCTGAAACGCGCTGACCAGCCGCGCGCCGAACGTGGCGGGAAAGTGGTGCGCCGAAGTGTCATTGACAATAAATCCCTGCTCGTCCAGGGGAAAAAAGCGTCCCGGAATATCAGCCTGCGTCATGATTTGTTAGCCTCCATCGCCTGGTTATCCAGTTTGCTGAAGGTGGCCATCACCGTCTGCGTTGCCGCGATCGCCGCTGGCCAGCCATTGAATAACGCGCTGAGTTCCACCGCGCTCAATACCTGCTTACGCTGCCAACCCTGTTTTAACGCGGCTGCGGCGCAAAACTCCAGCAGGGCTGACGGAGTGCCAGCCGTGCAGGCCAGCGCCAGAGACAATAAGGTGCGCGTTTTCTCATCTACCACCTGATCGGGGCGGAAATAATCGCCAAAATCTTCCAGAAAATGCTGTTTGAATTCTGGTGCTTGTAAGCGCATGCCGTGTAACAGCCCGTGAGGGTTTCCCAGCGGCTGATCAAGATGTTCAATCGCCTGCAATCCACGCGCCAGACGGTTAGGTTGTGTATCATTCATGAAGGATCCCTTTGTTTCTGCGGTGTTGCACGCCGCTCACGCGCCTGAGAAAATGCCGCGCGGCGACGCGCAGCATTAACATTCACTTCAGGCGATGGGACGGCGGTGGGTGTTTTTAACGTGACAAACTGGCTTAGCGCCCGAATAGTGGGATGGGCAAAAAGATCGACCACCGCCAGCGGCTCCCCCAAAGCGTGGCCGATGCGTTCGCTGGCCTGAACCATCATCAACGAGTTGGCACCCATCTCGAAAAAGTTGGTTTCGCAGTCCGGCACTGTGGGTAACTCAAGCAGTTGTTGCCATACTTGGGCAATCGTCTGTTCGAGGGAATTCAACGTTTCCGTCTTCCTCTGTAACTGCTGCGGCAATTGCTGCGGCAGACGGCGGCGGTCAACTTTGCCGCTGGCGGTGAGCGGTAATTCGGGTAACAGCGTGAAGCAGGAAGGCACCATATAAGCAGGCAGTTTTGCCATTAGCGCTTGTTTCACCGCTTCGGCCTGTACCGCGCCAGGTGCACTTTCAGCGATCCAGGCTGCGAGAACCGGGTTACGCTCATCACCCACCACCGTTACCGCACAATGGCGGATCTCAGGCAGTTGCCCAAGACAGGCATCAATTTCTCCCAGCTCAATACGATTGCCACGCAGCTTGACCTGAAAATCAATACGCCCAAAGAACGCCAGCACACCATCACTGCGCCAGCGGCCGAGATCGCCACTGCGGTAGAAACGTTGCCGCGTCCCATCAGGCAGAGTGCGTGAGACAAAGGCGTGTGGCGAACGCTGCCCCAGATATCCCGGCGAAAGCCCAGGTCCGGCAATGCAAATCTCACCTACTGCCCCCTGCGGTAACACCAGGCCTTCTTCATCCATAATCAACAGTTGGGTATTCGGGTTAGCGATACCAAGCGGGACGGTCAGCGCATTCTCATCCTGAGTTGTCGCGATGTGCGTTGCGCTGGTCATCGTCGCTTCAGTGGGCCCATACTGATTGATAATGGTCAGATGGCTGCCGAAAGCTCTCCATGCGGCCGTCAGATCGTCACCGCGCAGGCGTTCACCGTTCAGCATCAGCACCCGCAGAGAGAGCACCCGCTGCTGCTCCACCAGCAAGGCGCGCAGCAGCGTGGGCACCATGGACAGAATATGGCTGATCCGTTGTTCTGCGATCAACGCCAGAATACGTGCAGGATGCGTGGCCGTGGCATCATCTGGCAGGATAGCCGCAGCACCACTCGCCAGCGTGGCAAACTGATCGCGTACTGCCGGGTCGAAGCTAAATGACGTCAGTTGTAGTACCCGGTCACCCTCGCCCAGCGCCAGGCGGCGAATGAGGAAAAGTAAATCGTGCGCCACACCGCCATGACGTACCGGCACTCCTTTCGGTATACCAGTGGAGCCTGAGGTATACATCAGATAACAGCACTGCTGCGCATCAACATGCCGCTCCACCGCGTTAACAGGCTGCCCCTGTGCCAGCGTCAGCAGACGCTGCTCATCAATATGCTGAGCTGGCTGCGCTTGTTCGCGTACCAGCAATTGCCGCTCAGCAGGCCAGTGCGGATCGACCGGCAAATATATCCCCCCCGCTTTCAGCACGCCGTAGAGCACGGCGACGCGGGCGCTGCTGCGCGGCAGGCAGACTGAGACGCACTCCCCCGAAGCCAGCCCTGAAGCAATTAAACCGTGCGCCAGCTGGTTTGCCCAGGCATCAAGTTCGGCATAACTCAGTTCTCTGCCTTCCCACACCAGCGCCGTTGCCCGTGGCGTACGCTCCACCTGGGCTTCAAACAGACCATGCAATGTCTGAGAGGTGGGCAGCGAAGGATCGTAATCAACCATTTCCCGCTGCTGAGCACTGAACTCTGCGGCAGAGAGCAGACTCAGGTTGTTGGCCGCTGCACCAGGTGACTTCAGCATCGCGCTGACCAGCTGTTGCCATGCCTGTGCCAGCCGTGCAATGGTTTTTTCGCCATACAGCGACTGGCGGTAAGCGATATAGCCGCCAAACGCAGCGCCCTGAGTCTGAAAATGTACGTTCAGATCATACTTCGCCTGCTGCGACAACGCAGGACAGGCGGTTATTGTCAGCCCCGACAGGCTGAACTCATCCAGGCTGACCGGATCTTCCACTATCTGGATCTGAAACAGCGGCGACTGCTGGATATCGCGCAGCGGATTCACCGCCTCGACGATCTCCTCAAACGGCAGCGCGGAGCCGGACATCGCCTGATCGAATGCCGTCGCGACGCGTCTGACCAGCTGTTCCAGCGGTAAGGAGCCATCACAGTGTACGCGCAGTGGAATAGTGTTAAGCAATGGCCCGATCACCGCAGCGCTGTCAGGATCATCCCGCAGTGCAACGGGGATGCCAAGGACCAGATCCTGCTGACGGCTGTAGCGTTGCAGCAGGATAAACCAGCTACTTAACAGCAGAACAAAAGGAGTCATGCCCCACTGGCGTGCTTGCTGCCGCAGCTGATGCCACTGTGCAGGCGCTAATGACAGCGCCTGCATCCCGGCATCCTGAGTATCGTCGCTGTCGGGCAGCGCGTCCGCCGGAAAACGCGAGGTTTGCGGCGCGTCCGCCAGCCAGCTTTTCCAGCGCTCGCGCAGCAAGGGATAGCTGGCTTTGCGCTGCTGCTCCAGCCATGCGAACTGCGGAGCCGTTTCTGCTGGCAGCAAGCCCTGCCAGGCGAGCTGGAGATCGTGCAGTAATATCGGCAGCGACAAACCATCGGCAGCGATATGGTGCAGATTCACCAGCAGATAATGGCCTGCTGGTGCCGTCTGCACCAGGGCGAAACGAATGAAGCGGTCGCACGCCAAATCAAGCGGCTGAGTATGGAATTGCTGGCGGAAGGCGGGAAACTTCGCTTCATCTATCTGATACTCTTCTGCCACTATCGGGCCGTCATCAGCATCCAGCTGATAATGAGGGCCTTGTGAATATTCAATTAAACGGCTGCCAATAATAGCGTGCCGCACCGCCAGCGCAGTCAACGCCTGTTGCAGCCGGGAGGTATCCAGCTCGCCGTCGAGACACCACGTCGCAGACATGGAATAATCACTGTTCGCGCCATGCATCCGCCACAGGAACCATAACCGTTGTTGCATTGCACTCAACGGATAGGCGGCATGAGGATCGTGATTGTTGCGCGGATCGCTATACGTTTGCCCGGCCGGCAGCAGTGCAAGCGCGGCAGCAAAATCTGCCAGGCGCGGGTGTTGCATCAATAATCCGGTGGAAGCGGCGATACCCAGCTGACGGCGGATCTGGCGTACCACTTCCATCGCCAGCAACGAGTGTCCGCCTGATGCGAAGAAATCAGCTTCGCGATGATTAATCGGACAATCCAGCAGTATCTGCCAGATTTCTGCGATGTGGCGCTCCAGATCGTTGTTTAACGTGCCTGTCACAGTGGTACTGTCAGGCAGCGGTAAGGAGTGCGGCAACGCATTGCGGTCAATTTTTCCACTGCGGGTCAGCGGCATCGCGGCAAGTGGCACATAGCGTGCCGGCACCTGATAATGCGGCAGTCGCAGTGCCAGCGCATCGTGCAGTTGGGCTTCAGTCAGCCCGGACCTGGCACTACAGTAAAATGCCGCCAGCAGCGCATGTCCCCACGCATCTTCGCGTAGCACCACCGCCACTTCATCCACCCATCCGGTAGCCAGCAACGCAGCTTCAATCTCTTCAATTTCAATGCGATAGCCATTAAGCTTAATTTGCCGATCGCTGCGTCCCAGGTAGTAAAGATTGCCATCTTCACGTAAAACAGCCCGGTCGCCGGTTAAATAGCGCCGCTGGTTAACGCCCGCCCCTCCTGACAAGAACTGACGTGCGGTAATATCGGGACGCTGGTGATATCCCAGACCAACACTGTCGCCGTCAATCATCAGTTCACCGCTTACCCCAGCGGGCAAAAGCTGACCATGCTGATCCACGACCGAAAGCAGCGCTCCCGGAATAGCCCGCCCCAGCGGGACGGGTTCTTGTTGCTGCGTTAGCGGATACTCCAGCAGATGCCAGGCAACAACATCGGCGCACTCTGTAGGACCATAGCTGTTGATAAAACGGCATGCCGTTGGCCTGGACTGCTGCCACTGCCGCAGCGGCGCCAGCAGCACAGGTTCACCGCCCAACACCACATGACGCAAGCTGTCAAGTGCAGCGTATTCCTGCTCACGAGCTTCCTGTAACAGTGAGATAAACGCGGTAGGCGTGCAGTTTATTACCGTGACCTGATGCTTAACGATGGCCTCCAGTACCGCCAGAGGATCGAACCGATCCATACAGGGAAAGAGCACCTGTCCGCCACACATTAACGGCGCAAAAAGATTTTTCTGGGTTAAATCAAATGACGGATTACTGATCACCAGCGCGCGCATCGCTTCACCGCCAACGGCCTGTTGATACCATGCCAGCAGACGTGCCACACCGGCATGGTGTACAACCGCTGCTTTTGGCCTTCCGCTGGAGCCGGAAGTAAATATCAGCCAGGCGGGATTTATTGGTTGCGCCTCCCGGGGCTGCCACTGGTCAAGAATTTCGCCCGTCGGCATGGTCTGTTCATCAATCACCAATGCCAGGCCAGCGTCAGCCATCATATCCTCCAGGCGCGCTGCGGGCTGCTGTCGGTCGAGCGGCACATAGGCGCTTCCCGCAGCAAAAACGCCCAGCGTTGCCGCCAGCGAGTCAGGCCCGGCAGGCAGGCAAATACCTACCGTCGATCCCGGTTGTACCCCCTGCTGATGCAACCATTGTGCAACCCTGCCCACTTTTGCCCACAGCTGCGCATACGACCAGGACTCGCTTCCCCGGGCAACAGCAACAGCCTGCGGCATTTCCCTGACCTGCCGCGCAATCTGCTCCAGCGGACCTACAGGGGATGACGGCATCGGTACGACACCCAGCGTCTTCTGCAAGCGGAAGGTCTGCAAAGCAGCATCGGGAGAGTCGGCGATTTGCGCCAGCAGATAAATATAGGCCTCGGCCATAACCGCGACATCCTGCGCCGCCAGGGCGCCGTGGCGATACTCGAACAGGCACTGCGGCTGCACACCTGGCACCACGGTCAGCATCAAATCAAACTTGGCCTGCTGCGGCAAATATCGCAGCACGCTGACATCAATCCCTGCCAGCGCCAGTTGATCCGCTGCATCGCTTTCCAGGCTAAACATAATATTGCTGGCTGCATGAGGATAACGTGTATGCAGATTGTGATAAGAAGCGTGGCTGTGAATAAGACTTTCCTGCGCCTGACGGGCCAGCATCAGCACTAACTCACGCAGCGTTTGTGTCGGCTGCATGGCAGCTCTACTGTATAGGGTGTTGACCAGAAATCCGACGCGCCGGGCATCCGCAGTGACATTACGATTGGCATACGGAGTCAACACCACAATATCGTTTTTTGCATAATATTTGGCCAGCAACAACTGGAATGCCGCATTCATCCAGTGGTGCAGGCTGACGCCGCTGCGCTCTGCCAACGCCGTCAGGCGTGACCACAGCGCCGGGTTCACCGACCGGGCTAAATGACCGGCCAGCGGCTGTCCGACTGCGGGCGCAAACGAGATCGGTTCTGCGGCATCCTGTAACAGCGTTTCCCACCAGGCATCCGCTTGTTGGGTATCCACTGCCGGACGGTAAACCGGCAGGCTTTCTATTGCAGGCAGATCGCCCTGATAACGTTTAGCAACGTTATTCAGCACTATCCCGAGACTCCAGCCATCAATCACACTGTGATGAAACACCAGCAGCAGCACATGACGATGTTCTGCTACACGCAGTAATTGCACACGCAGCGGCAGATCATTAGCCAGATCAAATACCGGCGCGGCCAGCTGATTTAGCCACTGATGTGGCATACCGGAAGGGGCTGGTTGCACATCAATAGCTGGCAATCCCTGACCGGAGCGCTGCCGTAAGCCCTGTTCGCTTTCCACCAGCCGCATACGTAAGGCGGGATGCTGTGCGATTTCGTCATGCAGCGCCTGACAAAATAACGCCGCATCCAGCACGCCAGTCAGTTCAAGCCCCAGCGCCAGATGATAAGCATCTCCACCGTGCTGCTGCTGCCACAGCCATAGCCGGGTCTGGCCATCGCTGGCCGGAATGTTTTCCCCCTCACCACTCAATAATTGCAGCAGTGCGGACTTGTGCTGTTGCAATTGCGCTTTCAGCGCTTCATCGAGCGCACCTTTCGCTGCCCGTACCCGAAGTTGACCATCATCATACTGGAGAGTTATCCCCAGCGACGTTAATCGCTCATAAAGCGCCAGTGCGGTACTCATAACGAAATTTCCTCTATGTCGTCGCAGGGTTGAGCCTGTTGCACCCAGTCAGCCAGTGCATCAGCCTGTTCGCCAAAGACCCGGTGATTCAGCAGTAAGGTCAGAGGAACATCAATATTCAGAATGCGGCTGAGCTGTTGGCACAGTTGCACGGCGAGCAGAGAGTTGCCCCCCAGGCTGATAAAATGCGCCTCGCGATCCTGTGGGCGCTGCCCCAAAACCTGCTGCCAGATATCCGCCAGCTGCCGCTCATCTTCACGCTGCAAGGGGCGAGACGGCGGCTCAGCGGCGGCAGGCAGCGGCAATGCGCGGCGATCAATTTTTCCATTTGGGGTTTGCGGCAATGCCGTTAAGGCCAGCCAGATACTGGGCAACATCCACTCAGGCAGCGTTTTCATCAGCTGGCGACGTAATTCACTGGAACCGGGATCCTCTCCAGTCGCAACATACCAGGCGGCAAGCTGTTTCTGTCCGGCGACGTTCTCCACCACATTGACCACCGCCTGCTGAATACCAGGCAGGCGCAGCAGGCAACGCTCAACCTCCCCCGTTTCAATGCGGTAACCGTTCAGTTTGATCTGATGGTCCAGACGGCCCAGATAGACTAAGCGTCCATCCGCCTGGCGGCGGACCCGATCTCCGGTACGATAGGCTCGACTCTCCAGGTGGCTCAGCGCGGCGGGTACGGTAAAGGCCGCTGCGTTAAGCTCGGGACGTTGCAGGTAGCCTTGCGACAATTTCTCCCCGGCAAGCCATAATTCTCCCGGCATGTTGTGCGCTACAGGCTGCTGGAAGCGATCCAGCACATATAACCGGGTACCCGGTAACGGTAGGCCTATGGTTTCGTCCCCTCCGGCATAGCGCCGGGCACAGGTGGAATAGACGGTGTCCTCAGTTGGGCCATACAGATCCAGCAGGCGCGGCAGTGCGACCTGGCTTAACAGCCGATCAACCAGCGCCTGGCGGAAAGGCTCGCCGGCCACCAGCGCGACCTGAGTCTGGGCGGGAAACGCGCCAGCCTGCAACAGAGCCTCGATGGCGGAGGGCACAGTATTCACCAGAGAAACCGCACGCGGGTGCCCAGCCAGATCGAGAATACGTTCAACGATTACGCAGCACGTACCGAGGCAAAGTGGAACAAAGAACTCAAATACGGATAAATCAAAGCAGATGGATGTTGATGCCAGCACGCGCTCGCGCTCTGTGTCACTCAGAGATGCCTGCGCCCAGTTCAGCAGTGCTGAAATATTACGCTGCGTCACCTGTACGCCTTTTGGTCTGCCGGTAGAGCCGGAGGTATAAAGCACATAGGCGATAGCATCAAGACTGACTGCCGCCAGCGGGCGCGTAACCTCCGGCCGAAGATCGGCTGGAGAAATAACATGGCGTTCGGGGAATAATGCGGGGTCACGCGCCATGATTATTCGGCACTGGCTGTCTTCCATCATCATCGCCAGCCTGTCTGGCGGATAACTCAGGTCCAGCGGTACGTAACAGGCACCCGCTGCCTGGATCGCCAGCATTGCAGCGGGGAGATGGCGGTCGCGCGTCATTGCCAGGCCAATGCGCTCTCCAGGCTGGACTTGCTGATGTTGTAATAACGCGGCATATCCCTGCGCCAGCCTCTGTAGCTGAGCGTAACTGCATGCTCCTTTGTCATCCTCGACCGCAATAGCCTCGGGGGACAACGTCACCTGATGAGTGAAGCGGGTAATGACATCTTCGTGATGCTGAACGGAAACCTGCGGGCAGGTCAGCAGGCCCATTTCCGCTTGCTCGGCAAGTGACAGGTAGCAAATCTGACCGATAGCACTGTCTGGCCGCATTAGCGCTTCATCTAGCCAGTGCTGTAAATGCCCCAGCAGGCGCTGAGCGCTGTGGCTGTCGCACAGCTGCGGATCAAACTCCAGCTCGAGCACGATCTGCTGTGATGACGGAAATGCCAGCAGCGAGAACGGACTTTGCGCCGCAGTAGCGGGGATATAAGGCGGACATTCCTCTGTTTCACTCTGACAGGCGAACACGGCATGGTAGAGCCTGACACGCTGTGGCTGATGCCGCCGCACCTGCTCGAGTAACGAAAGATAAGGCAGAAAGCGATGACGGAGCAGCAAATGAGTTTGTGCGCCCACTTGCTCAATCAGTGTCTTAAACGTGGTGTCATCATCGAAGTGCAACACGAGTGGTAAAATATTGACCGCATTCGTCAGGCAGCGGGCCTGAAGAGGCGCACGCACGGAAACGGGAACGCCAAGCGCCAGCCGCGTTTCACCGCTGTAGCGCGCCAGCAGAGCAGAGAATGCAGCAGCTAACAGCACATGCAGCGTCACCCCGGCCTGCCGGGCATAATGCTTTAATGCCCGGGTCTCAGTAGCAGCCAGCGTATGGCGAACGCTCGCCAGCGCCGCCGGTTGAGCCGGTTTTACCAGATTAAAATCCTGGTGTTCTGGCGTGGCACACAGGGCCGCCAGCCAGTCAGCCTCAGCCTGCATATCGGGACGCGCGCTACTGTGCAGGCTTGCGGGCAATAGCGGTATATTACTGGCTGCCGCTGGGCACCTTTCTCCAGCCAGCAACTGCCGCAAATCATGCAGCAATGTCTGCGCGGCAGTATGATCAATGATCATATGATGCACCGCTATAGCCAGTTGTCTGCCCTGCCCCTGCTCCATTTGCAGGGCGCAGCGCCAGGGTACACTGGCCGTCAAATCAAAAGGCCGCGCACGAAAGTCAAACAGCCATGATGATCGTTGCACTGCCGTCCAGTCGGAAACGTCCACGCATTCCAGCATCAGCTGCGCTCCGCCTGTCCAGCCAGATCCTGTTAGCGTTGCCGCCAGCTGCGGGTGCGCTGCGCTGAGCCGCATTAATATCTGCTGCACCTGTTCAGCCGTGTGGCCTGGCGGAAGTGGCAGCAGAGTCGCAAGGTTGTAGAATGCCGCACCTGGCTGAGTCTGCTGATGCAGCCAGATAGCTTGTTGCCAGGGCGTCGTCGCTGCATTTTCCTCCGGCGTATGATCTTCGGTGAGCGCCTCTGCCTCGGGTAACAGCGCAATCTGCTGCTCAAGCTTTTCCAGCGTCAAATCGGCCAGTAACCAGTCGAGCGGGATCGTGCGGGCGCACTGCTGCTGTAGCAGGGTGTGCAGTTCAAGCCGTAGGAGTGAATCCACACCGAGCATGCTCAGGGTCTGTTGCGGATGAGCATCTAATCCTTTCGCCGCCAGCAGCGCGAGAAGTGTGGAAACTGTGGTGCTGTCCGGCTCAGCCGTTAACGCTGGTGAACCCAACGCCGTAAGATGACCGGCCTGCCACTGCCCGCGCATATAGCGACGGCGCAGTTTACCGCTGGAGGTTTTGGCAACGCTTCCTGGTTTCACCGCCACCAGGTGTGCCAGCGTCAAACCATGGTGGTCGGCAACGGCACTGCGCGCCCGCTCCAGTGCCCGGGCGGCATCAAAGCGCCGTACCGCGCTGCGTCGAACTTCCTGCACTACCACCAGCGCATCGCCACTGATAAATGCCACACCGCTGCCAGTGACAAACTGACTGTCACTGCTCTGGACGGTGTGTTCAATATCCTGCGGATAGTGGTTGCGGCCGCGAACAATCAGGACTTCTTTCAGACGTCCGGTGACGTAGAGTTGACCCGCGTATATAAAGCCCAGATCACCAGTGCGCAGGCAGAGGGTGTCAACATCGTCCACCAGCGTAGCCAGCAGGGTGCTATTCGCCTCAGGCGCATTCCAGTATCCGCGGCTGATGCTGTCACCGCGCAGCCAAATCTCCCCCACCTCACCGTCAGCACAGCGCGTCCGCCGTTCAGGATCGGCGATCGTCAGCTGCGTCCCCCCCCAAAGCTGACCGCTGCTCACCAGCGTTGTGCCCTCTGCAGTGGTCGGCAGGACGACCCCCGCGCTGAGCCGTTCGCTATCAACGCGCAGGGTCGTTGCGGATTGGCCCGCAACGCTGCCCGACACAAACAGCGTCGCTTCCGCCAGGCCATAGCAAGGATACAGCGCGCCGTGCCGCAGGCCATATTGCGTATAGACAGCCTGAAAACGCGCCACGGTTTCACTGCGAACAGGCTCCGCACCGTTATAGGCAACCTCCCAGCGGGAAAGATCGAGTCCGGCGCGCTCCTCGTCACTAATACTATTGACGCAGAGTGCATAGGCAAAATCTGGGCCACCGCTACAGGTCGCCCCAACAGCAGAAATCAGCCGCAGCCAGCGCACCGGTTTTTGTAAAAATGCCATTGGCGGCATCAGCCAGCAACTGACACCCAGATAGAGCGGCTGCATCACGTTGCCGATCAGCCCCATATCATGAAACAGCGGTAGCCAACTGGCGAATACCGTATGATCGCCATTACCCATTCCCTGACGGATAGCGAACTGATTGCTCATCAGATTGGTGTGAGTGATAATCACCCCTTTCGGGTCACCGGTCGAGCCGGACGAGTATTGCAGAAAGGCAATATCTTCCCCTGTCAGCGTTGGTGCCATCCAGACTTCAGCATCACCGCCTTGCGCTTCTTCGATACAAAGTAATGCGAATGCGTCAGCATCACTTTCACGCCGCACATCATCCAGCGTTTCCTTGTTGGTGAGAATCGTGGTTGCCTGGCTTGTAGCGATAAGTTTTTGCAGGCGATCGCTCTTCGAGCGGTTGCTGCCAGGCGGATAGGCGGAAACCGCTATCGCCCCCGCATATAAACAGCCAAAAAATGCCACGATAAAATCGATTCCGGGGCGAAATTGCAGCAGGATCGGCTGCTTGCTCAGGCCCTTCCCCTGCAACATCAGTGCGGTCAAGCGCGCCTGCCTGTCCAGTTCGGCGTAGCTGAGTGAGGTGCTGACCTTCTCGCCATCCGGCAAATAATGAAAGGCGATGGTGTCGGGACGAGCCTGTGCCCAGTGCTGAATAACGTGATGAAAGCAAGGGGATTTTTCAATCGGGGACGTCATGCTTACGCCTCCCCCGCGCCAAAACTATGGCGGAATGCCGCGATGGCGGGAGCAGGGACACGCCAGGAGCCACAATGCAGGTTGGCCGCCTGGTAGCCTCGTTCAACCAGCGCCTGGTAATGCGTAACGGCATGCTGCGGCTCGACCATACCCAGTGTTGTAGGATAACCAAATTTGCCGGAGAACAAGCTGGAGAGAATACAGCCGGTAATATGATGGGCGTTATCGTCATCCGCCGGATATTGCAGCGCCCACTCCAGCGCTTTGGGTACATAAATTCGATGCTGGATCTCGCCGGGAGCACGTAATGCGCCACCTTCGGTAAACAGAATATCGCCTTGAGTTTCCAGTCGCTCAATCGCCTGCGCAGTATCAAAGCAGTGCGGATCGGAATCATCAACAATCAGAGTCCCCGGGCGCAGGCGGGCGATATCTACCACATTCGGCACGTTGGTTGCGCCCACCAGCGTCGTCGCCTGGTAGATCTCTTCCGGGCAGGTACGTTGTGAAGGCACAAAACGCAGCTCCCCCTGATAATCCAGCTCCTCGCGCAGATAGCGCATGAATGTTTCCAGCGCATCGCGCCGCGTGTAGAGATCGCACAATGTCAGACTGCGAGGATGCGGTAGCACTTTCAGCATCAGAGACAGCGCAGCAGTCCCCACCGATCCCAGACCAATAAAGCTCAGATCTTCTTCTGCCAGATTGCGCCCTGCTGCCTGTAGCAGTTTTTGCAAAGACAGCACCACCGCCGAGGTGGTTGTGGCATGCCCGGTGGTGATTGACGGTTGGCCGGGCTGATGACGAATGGCCTCGCCGTAGCGGGTTGCTGATGGGATCAGCCCGGTCAGCGAAACGCTACGCGCCCCCAGCGACTGCGCAATATTCAGACTCTGTTCAACCAGCCGCACGATATCACCGCTTTGCGAGTAAATTTGCCCATAAGTACGCGGCAGCGTCAGCGTGGCAATGCGTCCTTCAGGTAGCTGTCGGATATTGCTAAGCAGCGGCAGATCGCCGCAGATCCCGTGAGTAATATCGCGCAAACTGAAACCGTTCCCGACCACGCGGTCGTTCAAACAGGTAATGGATACCGCATCCACAGGTGCTTCTTCACCTGCCGCAAACAACGTCAGCAGCGGGCGGCGATCGAGGGTCAGCCAGGGCGCTGGCTGCGTCTTCAGCATCTCTTGTACTTCATTGCCGGTTTTGGCGCGCTGCGACAGCTGGGCTAACAGTTTATTTTTTAATTCAGGCGTCAGGGTTGAAAGGGATGCAGAAACACTGGACATATCAGTTTACCTTTTGCTCACGAAAGTGGGAGGGAGCTAATTCGCGCAACAGCGCCAGGCTGGTTAGCGTAGCGTCGAGGGGGATGCCAAAATCAATCAGGCAGGCGATTTCATTCACCCCCATGGCACTCAGGGTGTGGGTCAGACGGCGGCATTTTTCGACCGGGCCGAATAATGCGCCCTGCTCGAAATAACGTTCGAAGGCAAAGTCGAGAAATTGCGTCTTATTGTCATTCACATTCTGACGAACATCCGCATCCACAAGGCTGTCGTATTGCCGGATATACCCTTCGAGGTAGCGCAACATCGGTTCCCGAACCAGCTCCTTTGCCCGCTGGACATCATTATCCAGGTAGGTATGAAGCATGACGCTAATCGCCCCGCTGTGCGGATCCAACCCCGCCCGCTCGCGCGCCTGACGGTAGTTGTGAATATTTTCTTCCAGCAGGCTGAGGGAGTTGCCCAGCATACATAGCACATTGCAGCCCTGCTCTCCGGCGCGCACCCAACCTTCAGGTGAGCTGCAAGTCAACCAGTAGCGCAGCGTTGGCTGGATCGGGCGCGGCCATGTGCGGACCTCAACACTCTCCCCGTCTACACCCGCAACGGCGACCGCCTCTCCACGCCACAGGCGCTGCATCTGCTGCATACCGCTGGCAACGCGCTCACGCCGGTCATGCCAGGCCTCAGGCCGTAACGCAAAGTCACCTTTATGCCATCCGCTAGCCAGCGCCAGCGCCACGCGGCCACCAGAGAGGTTGTCGACCACTGACCACTCTTCCACGATGCGCACCGGATTATGCAGCGGTACTACCACGCTACCGGCGCGCAGCTCGATATTTTTGGTGCGCACCGCCAGCGCTGCGGCCAGCACGGAAGGGTTGGGGTAAAGGCCGCCAAAGGGGGTGAAATGGCGTTCAGGCAACCAGATCGCTTTAAAACCGTGCTTATCGCCAAATTCCGCACAGCGAAACAGCAGGTCGTATTTATTCCCGGCACCTTCTTCATCATTAGCCGAGAAAAAAAACAGGCTGAAATCCAGCTCCCCTGCGGCTTCCGGCTGCGGCTGCTGCGCCCGTTTAACACTGCGCTGACGCAGATGCTCCCGCTGCTGCGATGTTAACGCCGCCAGTTTTTCTTTCAGAAATTCATTCATGACGCTTGTCCCTGCTCTCCCTGCAACAACGCTTCCAGCTCTTCTTCAGATAGCTCACCCAGTTCCTCCAGCAGCGCATTCAACTCTGCAGTGTCTACGCTATTCAACAAACGCTGTTCGACCAGGGCGCTGAGATCGCTGATGGTGGCGGCATGCAGTAACTCAGAAAGGTGTACTTCACAACCAAAGTGGGCGTTGACTTTGCTGACGATTTGCAAGGCCCAAAGGGAATTGCCGCCAAGGTCAAAAAAGTTTTCATCCGCACCAATTGACGGTAAGGCCAGCACTTCCTGCCAGATAGCAGCAATCTGCTGATGAACGTCATTCTGTGGCTGCGTGCTGCCTGTATCGGGTTGTTTCATCGTGAGGTTCCCGGCTGAAGAAAAGTTAGGGGATGCAGCCTGCGGGGTGATCATCTGGCTGAACAGGGACTGGATCTCCTGCTGGCTGCGATACTCTTTGCCGTCCAGGTTCAGACTGACACCGCCCTTAGCCAGAAGCTGACTGAGCTGCGCGGTATCCGGCACAAGATGGGGCTCTGCCCAGTGGTAGCCACACTCAAAGGTGTAGCCCGGCAGGCGAAAACGTTGCAGATCTAACGGTGCCGTCATCAATCCACTCAGAGCGATGGGCTGGCCATGCGCCCACAGGTCACCCGCGGCCTGCAACAGCGCGCTGACTGACTTCCCGGCTTGCGTCACATGCGGCTGGCTGCTGATAACCTTGGCCTGAGGTAACACGCCGCGCGTCAGCGATGTCAGCACCGTACCGGGACCACATTCAACAAAAATATCTGCCCCCTGCGCGGCGGCACATTCCAGACCGGCGGCAAACTGCACCGGGCGGCGAATATGATCCGCCCAGTACTGGGCCGAAAGCGCCTGCTCTTCGCTCAGCAGCTGTCCACTGACGTTGGAGACAATCGGGATGGTGGGAGGGTGGCGTGGCGTGGCGGCCACTGCCTGAGCAAACTCGGTTGCTGCCGGGACCATCGCCGCAGTATGGAAAGCATGAGAGGTATGCAACAGTCGGCAGGCGATCCCCTGCCTTTCCAGTTCAAGGCTGAACTGCTCAAGCTGAGCTGCATCGCCCCCCACCACGCAGGCGTTATGCTGGTTGATAACGGCGATCTCCAGCTCCGGCGGCAGCTGCTTCTGCAAGGACTCCGCATCTGATGCTACGGACAGCATGCGTCCGGGCCTGGACGCCTGCATTAAACGACCACGAAGGCAAACCAGGCGCATTGCATCATCCAGTGAGAAGACACCTGCCAGGCAGGCTGCCACCCATTCGCCGATGCTGTGCCCCAGTAGCACCGCAGGCGCGATCCCCTGCTGGCACCACCACTGCGCCAGCGCCCAGCTGGTAGCAAACAGAGCCGGCTGCGCCTGCTGCGTCGACATCAACGTTTCGCCTTCCGCCGCCAGTAGTGCCAGCAGATCGCCACCACCATGACGTCGCATGCTCTCCGCCACTTGATCCAGCCAGCGGCGGAAATCGGCACGTTGCCGGTACAGCGGCAGCATCATCTGCGCATGCTGGGATCCCTGACCGGGAAAGAGCAATGCCAGCCGTCTGCTGCCAACCTCCGCCATTGATGTTGGCCGCAGCGACTGTAACGCGTTCACTGCCTGCGCGATATTTTCAGCGACCACCGAAGTGCGGCAGGAAAAATCAGCGCGCGTCGACGCCAGCGTGGTGGCAAAACCCGGCAGTTCGGCATCGTTGCGTGACGCCAGCGCCGAAGCCAACTGGTGACACTGATTTTCCAGCGCGGCGTGATTTTTTGCCGACACCACCAGCAGTGATGCTTCAGGTGCTGGCAATGGCGCTGCGCATGCCTCGGGAGCCTGTTGCAGGATCAGATGGACATTGGTGCCACCGATCCCGAAGCTGCTCACGGCTGCCTGGCGGGGCTTTTCCCCACATGTCCATGGTTCCGCCTGTAGCGGTATGCGAAACGGCGAGTGCGCGAGCTCCAACGCAGGATGTGGCGTTTCACAATGTACTAGCGGCGGGATCACCCCCTCCCGTACGATGCAGCAGGCCTTAATCAACCCGGTCACGCCAGCGGCCGCACCGAGGTGGCCAATATTCGCCTTGATGGAACCCAGCGCGCAGTAAGCGGTGCGCCCGGTGGCACTGCTCCATGCCTGCTTAAGCGCAGAAATTTCAATCGAATCGCCCAGCTGCGTTCCCGTACCGTGGGTTTCTACATAGCCAATATCTTCTACATCGGCTTGCGCCACCGCCAGCGCTTCAGCAATCACGCGCGCCTGACCACTGACGCTGGGAGCGGAATAGCCCACTTTGTCGTTGCCATCGCTGTTGACCGCACTGCCAGAGATCACGCCGTGGATAGCATTGCCATCGCGTAATGCGTCGTCCAGCCGTTTTAGCGCCACCAGCGCCACGCCAGCACCGTCGATGGTGCCATTGGCCTGCGCTGAAAAGGGGCGACACAAGCCATCCGGTGAGAGAAAACCGCCAGGGATCGCTCGCTGGGATTCGGGCCGAAAAGCGGGGATCGCCGCCCCACCCGCCAGCGCAACATCGCATTCCCAGGTCAGCAGGCTGTTACAGGCTAAATGAACGGCCAGCAGGGAGGTTGAACATGCGGTATTGACGCTAATGGCAGGCCCCCCTAACCCTAAGCGGTAAGCCAGCAGCGTTGCCGCGCTGTCTTTGCGGTTGATCATTTGCAAATAATCGGCCCCTAGCGCGGCCTGATGGCGGGGATTGTGCTGTAAGTGCTCTTCGTAATAGCGAGAGTGGCGCACACCAGCAAAGATACCGGTGCGTAAACGCTGGCTTTCCTGACAGGCATTCGCCTGCTCCAGCGCCAGCCAGCCCTGCTCCATCAGTAAGCGTAGCTGAGGGTCAAGCGCTTCGGCTTCGATCGGGGAATAGCCAAAAAAAGCCGCGTCGAACCATTCCGGGCGGGTTAATAATGGCCGGCGATGTATCCAGTTCTGACCGGGTTTTTCTTCAACCGTTGGCGGAAATTCAGGTATAGAAACTTTGCCGCTACTAATATTTTTCCATAAAGTATCGACATCTTCAGCATCAGGAAAAACGCCCTGCATTGCAACAATAGCAATATTCATTTTACCCACCAGGAAATAGCAGCCATTAATAAATAAAGCTCAAAAAAGAGCTTTATTTCTGATTAAAAAACTTATATTCCTGGCGAAAAAGAACTCAAAATAAGGGAGGAAACCCATAATGGTTTCTAAAACCCTTGTTAAGATAAATCGTATTAAAGCATGAGTTAAATTTATTGATTCCGACTATAAACTCCAATGTAAATAACTGTCAACACAAGTGAAATAAAAACGAAACATATAAGGCATATGTATAAATATAGGACAACATACAGAATAAAAACCTATACAATCCGCTAATAAGCAGCACTATAAACCTGAAAACAGCCAATAATCAGTTAACAAGCCAAGGAGACCCAAAAACAGTCACATTAAAATTAAAACCCAAAAAACACCCCCAGCAACAGCATAAAAAATTATAAAAAAACCAAAAAACAGCATTTGATATCAAAAAATTAGTTGCATTCATCAACAGCAACAGTTGACGTTACGATCATAGATTTTTCTTATAGATTAACTCGCCTAATAGTTTCTTCTCAAAACAAACTGCTTCATCCCGCCCCTGATAAACGCCATAATTTTCAATAATTTGATACCCACTCATCAGATAAAACCGCACCGCCGACTGATTGATCCTGCGCGTTTCAAGCCTGACTGCCCGGTAACCCTGGCCAAATGCGGCCGCTTCCAGTGCCTGGAGGATCGTTCGTCCCAGCCCTTGCCTCTTCTCTAACGAAAACATTCTTTTGATTTCACATACCTGCGCCGTTAATGGGCGAAAACCGCCGCAGGCAACCGCCTTTCCATGTTTTACTGCCAGCAGAAACAGTGCCCCTTCAAGGGAAAAGTCGGACAGATCTGCACGTTTCGAACCATCACTGCCGCTGATATTGGAAAGGGATGAATTTAAAAGCGCTATTAACTCTGCAACCTGCTTATCCTCCGCCGGTCGTTTAATTATTTCTATTTCAATGCTCATTTAAATCTCTCCGTTAAAATCCCTGTAAGGATAATAGTAGCTGGTATAACGTTAAATATGTTAACTAACGGCGACAGAATTAAAGTCAGGGTTCCCGCCGCAACAAACCTCACCTCCTGTTCAGGAAAAAATCCACACCCAGTTCACATTCCATTCTGGTACTAAATCCATTTTGTAATGTTGTATAAATTAGCTCCGCATGATTTATAGCTTGTGCTATACCTTATAGCAACAGCTAACTATGCCGATTTTTTATACTCTATGGGGGTTGTAATGCCTGAACGGCTTTGGATTAAACGCGGGCTGTGCGCCCTGCTGGTTGCTCTGTTACCGCTGGCCCCTGCCAGCGCCGCTGAAAAATTTAAGGTGATCACCACCTTCACCGTGATCGCCGATATGGCGAAAAACGTCGCCGGGGAGGCCGCCGATGTCGCCTCGATCACCAAACCGGGGGCGGAGATCCATGAATATCAGCCGACGCCGGGCGATATTAAGCGCGCTCAGGGCGCACAGCTGATCCTTGCCAACGGCCTCAATCTCGAACTGTGGTTCCAGCGCTTTTACCGTCATCTCTCCGGGGTGCCGGAGGTGGTGGTCTCTGACGGGATTGCGCCGATGGGCATCAGCGAAGGGCCGTACAGCGGCAAACCAAATCCACACGCGTGGATGTCGCCGAAAAATGCGCTGATCTACGTCGATAATATCCGCGATGCGCTGGTGAAGTATGACCCGGACAACGCGGCAACCTATCGCCAGAACGCTGAAGCCTACAAAGCCAAAATCAGCGCTGCCGTTGCCCCGGTCGAGCAGGCGCTGGCGCAGATCCCTGCCGACAAGCGCTGGCTGGTGACCAGCGAGGGCGCATTCTCCTACCTGACGCGCGACTTCGGCCTGAAGGAGCTGTACCTGTGGCCGATTAACGCCGACCAGCAGGGCACGCCGCAGCAGGTGCGCAAGGTCATCGACACGGTGAAACAGCAGCAGATCCCGGCGGTGTTCAGCGAGAGCACCGTGTCCGATAAAGCGGCGCGCCAGGTGGCGCGGGAAACCGGCAGCCACTATGGCGGCGTGCTGTATGTCGACTCGCTAAGTGCCGCAGACGGCCCGGTTCCGACCTATCTCGATCTGCTGCGCGTCACCAGCGAAACCGTGGTCAAAGGCATCAACGAGGGTTTGGCAAAATGAACCCACAACCCGGTATTGACGTCAGCCAGCTGACGGTAACCTACCGTAACGGGCACACGGCCCTGCGCGACGCTACCTTACAGATCCCGGCCGGCAGCATTGCCGCGCTGCTCGGCATCAACGGCTCCGGCAAGTCGACGCTGTTTAAGGCGATTATGGGCTTTGTGCCGCTCTCCAGCGGGTCAATCACCCTGCTTGGCATGAGCGAAAAACGCGCCCTGAAAAGTAACCTGGTCGCCTACGTACCGCAGTCCGAAGACGTCGACTGGTCGTTCCCGGTGCTGGTGGAGGATGTGGTGATGATGGGCCGCTTCGGGCACATGGGGATGCTGCGCATCGCGCGGGCGGAAGACAAACGGCTGGTGGCTGAGGCGCTGGAGCGCGTCGGTATGGCTGATTTCCGCCAGCGCCAGATTGGTGAACTCTCCGGCGGGCAGAAAAAACGCGTGTTCCTCGCCCGCGCCATTGCTCAGCGCGGGCAGGTGATCCTGCTGGATGAACCCTTTACCGGGGTGGACGTTAACACCGAAAGACAAATCATCACCCTGCTGCATGAGCTGCGCGCCGAGGGCCGCACCATGCTGGTCTCTACCCATAATCTCGCCACCGTCAGCGACTACTGCGACCATACCGTTATCGTCAAGGGCACGGTGCTGGCCTGCGGACCAACTGCCACCACCTTCACGCGTGAGAATCTGGAAAATGCCTTCAGCGGCGCGCTGCGCGGCGTCGAGTTTAGCGATGAGCTGCCGCAGCCGGGCCTGACGGTGGTTGGGGGGCAGCGCTGATGGCGTGGCTGGCGGAACCCTTTCACTACCAGTATATGCTGAACGCCATGTGGGTTTCGGCGCTGGTCGGCGGCGTGTGCGCGTTTCTCTCCTGCTATCTGATGCTTAAGGGCTGGTCGCTGATTGGTGATGCGCTGTCGCACTCGATTGTGCCCGGCGTGGCGGGAGCCTATATGCTGGGCCTGCCGTTCGCGCTGGGTGCCTTTCTCTCCGGCGGGCTGGCGGCGGGCAGCATGCTGTTTCTCAATCAGCGCACCCGGCTGAAGGAGGATGCGATTATCGGGCTGATCTTCTCCTCCTTCTTCGGCCTCGGGCTGTTTATGGTGTCGCTTAACCCCACCTCGGTAAATATTCAGACCATCGTACTGGGCAATATTCTGGCAATTGCCCCGGAAGATATCCTGCAGCTGGCGATTATCGGCTTCACCTCGCTGCTGATTTTGCTGGTGAAGTGGAAAGACCTGATGGTGACCTTCTTCGACGAGAACCACGCGCGCTCGGTCGGCCTCAACCCCACCCGCCTGAAGCTGCTGTTCTTCACCCTGCTGGCGGCCTGCACCATCGCCGCGCTGCAAACCGTCGGCGCCTTTCTGGTGATCTGCCTGGTGGTCACGCCGGGGGCGACGGCGTATCTGCTGACCGACCGCTTCCAGCGGCTGCTGCTGATTGCGGTGGTGATTGGCAGCGTCACCAGCTTCTTTGGCGCCTGGGTGAGCTACTATCTCGACGGCGCGACCGGCGGCATTATCGTGGTGGCGCAGACGCTGGTGTTTCTTATCGCCTTTGTCTTCGCCCCGAAACACGGGCTGCTGGCACGCCGCCGCCGCGTCAGCCAGGGAGAGGAGGTACTATGAACCTGACAGAGCTACTGCTCAGCCCGTTTGAGTTTGATTTCATGCATGCCGCGCTGACTATCTCGGTGATTGTCGCTATTCCCTGCGCCCTGCTCTCCAGCTTTATGGTGATCAAGGGCTGGTCGCTGATGGGCGATGCGATGAGCCACGCGGTATTTCCCGGCGTGGTTATTGCGTGGATCGTCGGCATCCCGCTGGCTATTGGCGCATTCTGCGCCGGGCTGTTCTGCGCGCTGGCGACCGGCTACCTGAAGGAGAACAGCCGCATCAAGCAGGATACGGTGATGGGGATCGTCTTCTCGGGGATGTTTGCCGTCGGCCTGATTATCTATATCTCCGTCAAGTCAGAGGTGCATCTTGACCACATCCTGTTTGGCGACATGCTCGGCATCTCGCCTGCGGATATCTGGCAGAGCGGCGCCATTGCCTGTGTGATTGCCATGATTATCGGCATCAAGTGGCGCGATCTGGTCCTGCACGCGTTTGACGCGCAGCAGGCCAAAGCCTGCGGGCTGAATACCGCGCTGCTGCACTACGGGCTGCTAAGTATGATTGCCCTGACTATCGTTGCCACGCTGAAGGCGGTCGGCATTGTGCTGTCGATTGCGCTGCTGATCGCGCCCGGGGCGATTGCCATTCTGCTGATGCGCCGCTTCTCCTCGGTGATGATCTGCTCGGTACTGCTGTCGGTGGTGGTCTGTTTTAGCGGCACTTACCTGTCATTCTTCCTCGACAGCGCGCCCGGACCGACCATTGTACTGCTGTTCGCTGTGCTGTTTATCGCCGCGTTTATCTTCTCGGCCAGGCGCGATCGCCACGCTATCACTGCCCGCTGATAATAAAAAAAAAGCCCGCACCGGTTTCCCGGGCGGGCTTGTTGCAGACTCAGGCTAGTTTCAGATATCGAAACGGTCGAGGTTCATCACTTTAGTCCACGCAGCGACGAAGTCTTTGACAAACTTCTGCTTAGCATCGCTGCTGGCGTAAACCTCGGCAGAGGCGCGTAAAATCGCGTTGGAACCAAACACCAGGTCGGCACGGGTGGCGCTGAAGCGCACCTGGCCGCTCACGCGGTCGCGCCCCTCGAAGCGTTCGCCGCTGGCATCGGTGGCTTTCCACTCGGTACGCATATCCAGCAGGTTGCTGAAGAAGTCGGTGTTGAGTTCGCCAACTTTATCGCTGAACACCCCGTGCTGGCTGCCGTCGAAGTTGGCCCCCAGCGCACGCAGGCCACCTACCAGCACCGTCAACTCCGGCACGGTCAACGTCAGCTGCTGCGCCTTGTCGATCAGCAGATTCTCGGTCGAGGTGCGGCCCGGTGCGGCGCGATAGTTACGGAAACCATCCGCTCTCGGCTTCAGCAGCTCAAACGACTCAATATCCGTCTGATCCTGACGCGCATCCACGCGGCCCGGGGTGAACGGCACTTCAATGTCGACGTTAACCGCTTTCGCCGCCTGCTCAACACCGACGACACCGGCCAGCACGATGATATCCGCCAGCGACGCCTTCTGCTCGCTCTTCTGAATTGCCTCCAGCACCGGCAGTACGCGTGCAGCCACGGCGTTCACTTCCCACTCACGCTGCGGCAGCAGCGCCAGCCGGGCACCGTTGGCCCCTCCGCGCTTGTCACCGCCGCGGAAGGTCGAAGCAGAAGCCCAGGCTACCGAGGTCAGCTCCGCCACCGACAGGCCCGACGCGGCAATTTTCTCTTTCAGCAGCGCGATGTCATAGGGGGTTGGGTGATAGCTCGGCTGCGGCAGCGGATCCTGCCAGATCAGATCCTCTTTCGGCACTTCCGGCCCGATATAGCGTGCTTTAGGCCCCATATCGCGGTGGGTCAGCTTGTACCAGGCCCGGGCAAACGCTTCGTTAAACGCCTGCGGATCGTTCAGGAAGCGGCGCGAGATCTTCTCAAACTCCGGGTCGAAGCGCAGCGTCAGGTCGGTGACCAGCATGGTCGGCTTATGCTTCTTCGCACTGTCAAAGGCATCGGGAATAATCTCCTCTGCATTCGAAGCTTCAAACTGAATCGCCCCTGCCGGGCTGCGCGTCTGCACCCACTCGTACTTAAACAGGTTCTCGAAGAAGTAGTGGCTCCACTGGGTTGGCGTCTGTGACCAGATCACTTCCAGACCGGAGGTGATGGCATCGGCACCGACGCCCGTGCCGTGACTGCTGGCCCAGCCCAGGCCCTGCGCTTCGATCGGGGCGGTTTCCGGGTCGACGCCGACATGTTTGGCATCGGCGGCACCGTGAGTTTTACCCAGGGTATGGCCACCGGCGATCAGCGCCACGATCTCCTCGTCGTTCATGCCCATGTTGCCAAAGGTGGCGCGGATAGCCGGGGCAGCAGAAGCCGGGTCACCGCTGTGTTCCGGGCCTTCCGGGTTGACGTAAATCAGCCCCATTTCGGTGGCGCCGAGCGGTGAATTAGCCAGCGATTCCGGATGACGATGCTCCAGCCAGGTGGTCTCATCGCCCCAGTTAACGTCAAGATCCGGTTCCCAGACGTCTTCACGCCCGGCACCAAAGCCAAAGGTGCGGAAGCCGGAGTTTTCCAGCGCGACGTTGCCCGCCAGAATATAGAGGTCGGCCCAGGAAATTTTCTGACCGTACTTTTGCTTCACCGGCCACAGCAGGCGACGGGCTTTATCCAGGCTGACGTTATCCGGCCAGGAGTTAAGCGGAGCAAAACGCTGCTGACCACGGCCGGAACCACCGCGCCCGTCGACGGAGCGATAGGTACCGGCGCTGTGCCACGCCATACGGATAAACAGACCAATATAGCTGCCCCAGTCGGCTGGCCACCAGGCCTGTGATTCGGTCAGCAGCGCGCGCAGATCGCCTTTCAGTGCGGAATAATCAAGCTTGGCGAACTCCTGACGGTAGTCGAAGGATTCTCCCAGCGGGTTTGAACGGTTTGAGTGCTGGTTCAGCAGGTCGACTCTCAGCTGCTGCGGCCACCATTCGCGGTTGCTGGTGCCACCGCCAGAGACTTCGTTAGATTTGCCCGCATGGAATGGACACTTACCGGCAGAGGCTTCCCTGTCCGCTTCTACAATGGGTTCGGCACTATTCGCTTCGTTATCAACAGAATTGCTCACGGTCTTTCTCCTTTTCGCTTGATTACAAACACTCTATACGCGGAACTTACCCGCACAAACCTGTCTCACCCTATGCATTTGATAGGCATTCTCTTCGGGGATTGCCAGCGTTATCCCGGCGCCTGGCAGCACGGTGGTGTCGATTAATGAGTATAGAGTAGACAGACAAAGCTTATGGTTTTCTCTGCATGCGGATCAAAAAACCCGATCTGCGGCACAGTAAACGCCGATCAAATCATCAGGTTGTTGTAAACATCAGCAACTGATGACAAAAGGTGTTTTTTAGCGTTGACACCCCCGCCTGCCGTGTTTACTATGCGCCCCGTTCACACGATTCCTCTGTAGTTCAGTCGGTAGAACGGCGGACTGTTAATCCGTATGTCACTGGTTCGAGTCCAGTCAGAGGAGCCAATTTAAGGGAAGCAGACGTTCACTAACGTCTGCTTTCTGCATTTCTATCAGTTGCTTATCCCCTTCTTCAAGTTCACCTTCGTTCACTAAAAACCACTCGAAGCCATACACATTTGCTGGTAAAAATGTTGGTAATGGTAGTTCGATTGCGTTTTTACCAACAAACGGGGGATGCCTTTATGCCACTTACTGATACTAAAGTAAAAAATGCCAAGTCCCTTGAAAAGGAATACAAGCTGACCGATGGCTTTGGCATGTTCCTTCGCGTTACCCCCAAAGGTTCAAAATACTGGCAAATGGCCTACCGTTTCGAAGGGAAGCAAAAAATCTTCTCCATAGGCGTTTATCCTGCTGTTTCCCTTGCTGATGCAAGACAACGCCGTGATGAGGCTAGAAGGCTTCTTGCTCAGGGCATTGACCCTAATGCAAAGAAACAGGCAGAGGTTAAAGAACTAAAGGCCAAGCGTGATAAGAAACGCTGCTTCGCTATGGTGGCTAAAGCTTGGTTTGCCACAAAAACAAAATGGTCAGAAGATTACGGTGATACCGTATGGAAACGTCTTGAAACCTATGTATTCCCGGCTATTGGCGATAAAGATGTTGCCGAACTGGATACGGGTGACCTGCTGGTTCCGGTGAAAAAGGTTGAGGCACTTGGCTATCTTGAAGTTGCCATGCGCATTCAACAATACATTACGGCGATCCTCCGCCATGCTGTCCAGCAAAAACTGATACGCCATAACCCTGCCTATGATATGGAAGGTGCAGTTCAGAAACCACAGACTAAACACCGCCCTGCACTGGAGCTGGAAGAAATCCCTCAACTACTGAAAAAAATTGCCGAATACAGAGGTCGCAGGGTAACCATACTGGCTATTCAGCTCAATCTGATGATTTTCATTCGTTCCAGTGAACTTCGTTTCGCCCGTTGGTCTGAAATTGATTTCAAAAGTAAGTTGTGGGTGATCCCCGAACAGCGGGAAGCGATTGAAAACGTCAAACATTCGACTCGTGGGGCCAAAATGAAGCGTAAGCACTTCGTTCCCCTTTGTAAGCAGGCCATGAAAATATTGAAAGAGATCCGACAACTGACTTATGAGGAAGGTCATGATGACGGATTAATCTTTACTGGCTGTTATGACTCGTTTAAACCCATGAGTGAAAACACCATCAACAAAGCCCTTCGCAATATGGGCTATGACACGAAGCAGGACATCTGTGGACACGGTTTCCGCACACTGGCCTGTAGTGCTTTAATTGAGTCAGGTTTGTGGTCAGAAGACGCTGTGGAGCTTCAAATGAGCCATAAGGAAAGCAATAGTGTTCGTGCTGCTTATACCCACAAAGCCAAGCACCTTGACCAGCGCCGCCTGATGCTTCAGTGGTGGGCTGACTACCTTGATGCGAGCAGCAACGGTATGGTCAGGCCATTTGAATTTGCCACAGATGCTCGTTTTGGGTTAGAAAACCAAGCCTAACCGCTTGATAACAAATCACATAACAGCATGTAACCCTTTGTTTTGAATATATTTGAATAGCCATCATTGGTTGATGGCTATGACTACATACCGTAGAATATTGGTCAAATTTGAATGAAAGCTCACTGCGAGCAGATGCCGGAAAAATTTTATGATCAAAATAACTTCTGATATGCCAGAACTACAATCAATGAATATCACTGAAGATAATATCAGCAAGCTTAACTCATTGTTTCCTGAAGTATTTAATGAAGGAAACATTGATTTTGATGTTTTAAAGCAGCTTTTGGGTGAAAATGTTGACGAAAAAGAAGAGCGCTATGGCCTGAACTGGCATGGTAAACGTCAGGCTCGCCAGCTTGCTCTCACCCCTTCCCGTGGCACCTTACGCCCATGTAAAGCTGAAAGTGTTGATTGGGATAACACTAAAAACCTCATGATCGAAGGTGATAACCTTGAAGTGTTGAAGCTTCTTCAAAAAAGTTATGCCGGAAAAGTTAAGCTTATTTATATCGATCCGCCTTACAATACCGGTAAAGATTTTGTTTATCCTGATAACTTCCAAGATAATATGAAAAATTATCTTGAAATTACTGGACAGACAGAAGACGGAGCACGTTTAAGCACAAATACAGAAACCAGTGGACGTTATCATACTGATTGGCTGAACATGATGTATCCTCGTCTTAAGCTTGCGAGAAACTTGCTTAGTGAAGATGGTGTTATTTTTATTTCTATTGATGACTCAGAAATAGAGAATCTGAAAATCACCTGTAATGATATTTTTGGTGAAGACAACTTCATATCAACTATATCACGACTAATGAAAACTGGCGGTGCAAAAGGGAACTTTTTCACGCCAAATGTTGAATTTATCTTAGTTTACGCAAAAAATATCAACAGAGCGGCTCATTTTAGAGCAAAGATTGGTGCAGAACAAATTGCAACTTATTATAACAAAACACAAAGCGGCGGCATACGCGATGGTGAAATTTATGGTGAAGAAAGGCTTTATAAAGCTAGCTTGGATGCAAGAGCTAACCAACGCTACTGGATAGAATGTCCAGATGGTAGTTATGTTATTCCTCCGGGTTCCACTTTTCCCAACAGTGTGAAAGAAGGTGTGCAGATCACTCCTGAACGAGGTGATGGTGTATGGAAATGGACGTACACTAGATATAAAGAGGAATATAACCTCGGAAATATTGTTTTCAAAGAAACCACTACATCAGCACTTGTAGATGAAGAAGGAAAGCAGGCAAAATATAACATATACAACAAGCTTTGGTTAAAAGATCAGCAAGAAAAAGGAATGGTGCCGGGAAACTTAATTAACAAATGGGAGAACAGACAAAGTTCTAAAGAATTAAAAGAACTTGGCATACCATTTGATTTTGCTAAGCCTACAAACCTTCTGAAATATCTCATTGAAATTTCTAGAATCAAAGAAAATGAAATTGTCATGGATTTTTTTGCTGGTTCAGGCTCCTTTGGCCACAGCCTTTACAAATACAATGCCGAAAACAACACTTCGCTGAAATATATATTGGTTCAGTTACCCGAAAAATTATCTTTTGATAATCAGGACCAAAAACAGGCATATAACTTTTGTGTCCAAGAAAGGCTACCAAAAACTATCTGTGAATTAACCAAAGAGCGCCTGCGTCGTGCAGGTAAAAAGGTACAAGAGGATAATCCAGACTGGAATGGGGATATCGGTTTTCGCGTGTTCAAACTTGATACATCCAACATCCGTCCATGGGAAGCGACTGCTGATACCCTTTCACAACAGCTTGATGCCTATGTAAGTCCAATTATTGAAGGCCGTAGTGAAGAAGATTTGCTCACGGAGTTAATGCTAAAGCGTGGTATTGACCTGAGCGTAAACGTTGAAACCCGTCAGTTTAATGGATTAACCATTTTTTGTGTTGACGGTGGCAAATTGTTTACCTGCTTTGCTAATCAAATCCCTGTATCTTCAGTAGAAGAACTGACCAAGGGGATCATCGACTGGCATAAGAGTTTGAAGGCTGGAAAAGATACTGTCTGCTATTTCCTTGATGACGCATTTGAAAATAACGTTGCTAAAACAAATCTTTGTGCCATTTTGGAACAACACGGCCTGACTAACCTGCATAGCTTGTAAGGGAATGAGATGAAACTACATTTTGAATCTGACCTTACCTATCAGCAAAACGCCATAACATCGGTCTGTGATTTGTTTGAAGGGCAAGAGAAATGGGAAAGCGAGATGACTGTGCTGGCCCCAGCTCAAGGTGCACTCTCATTTGATGGCGCAACAGGTTCAATGCCTGTAAATCCACAAATACCCGAAGATGATGTTCTGCTAAAAAACTTAAACAGTGTTCAGTTGAAAAATCAGCTTCATCCTTCACCTGTGCTTGACAGCCATGATTTTACTGTCGAGATGGAAACAGGGACTGGTAAGACGTATGTTTATCTTCGCACCATGCTTGAGTTGAACAAACGCTACGGCATGAGTAAATTTATTATTGTTGTCCCTTCCGTTGCCATCAAGGAAGGCGTTTATAAAACGCTACAAATCACTGAAGAACATTTTAAAAGCCTTTATGCGGGAGTTCCGTACGAATACTATCTGTATGACTCGGCAAAACCTGCGGATGTGCGAAATTTTGCAACCAGCTCTGTTATGCAGATCATGGTAATGACGGTTGGTGCGATTAACAAAAAAGACGTTAACAAGCTATACCAGTCCAGTGAAAAAACAACCGTTGACGATCTAGATAAGCCAATTGATCTGATACGTGCTACACGTCCAATTATTATTGTCGACGAACCGCAAAGTGTGGATGGTGGTTTAAGCGGTGCGGGTAAAACCGCTCTGGATGCTATGCACCCAATGTTCACCTTACGCTATTCAGCAACGCATGTGCATAAACATCATATGGTGTATCGCCTCGATGCTATTGATGCCTACAATCAAAAACTGGTCAAACAGATCGAAGTTGCCGGGCTTGAAGTCCAGAATGCAAGCAACAGCCCCTATGTAAAACTGGTAAATATTAACAGTAAGAGGAATAACATCAACGCGACTGTTATTGTTGATATAGCCGATAAAAAAGGGAGCGTAACTCGTTCTGAGCTTACCGTGTATGACGGTATGACACTTGATGATGAAACGGGGCGTGATATTTATCAGGGATACAGGATAAGCGAGATCCGCACGGGCAAAGAAGGTTATCTTACTCTGGAAACGCCTTCTAATACCTACTATATGAAAGTAGGTGATGTCGTGGGGGATATTGACCCGATGCTCATCCAGCGCCATATGATTAGACGTACAATACGTGAACATCTGGATAAAGAACTTCGCCTGAATAATCAGCAAATCAAGGTTCTCACTCTGTTTTTCATTGATAAGGTTGATTTCTATCGCCAAACTAATGAAGAAGGACTTCGAAAACCGGGTGAATATGCTCGTATCTTTGAAGAAGAATATCTCAAAGCCATCAAAAGCCCTGCATATAAAGGTTTACTCCCTTCTCATCCAGTACATGCTAAAGACGTTCATGATGGTTATTTCTCCATTGATAAAAAAGGTGCATGGGCTGAAACAAGCGAAAGCAATAATGCAGGCCGCGAAAATGCGGAGCGTGGTTATAACCTCATCATGAAAAATAAAGAGAAGCTTTTGAGTTTCTCCAATCCAGTGAGGTTTATTTTTTCACACTCTGCTTTGAAAGAAGGCTGGGATAACCCCAATGTATTCCAGATCTGTAGCCTTCGAGAGATGGGAAGTGAACGAGAACGTCGCCAAACATTAGGCCGTGGTCTTCGCCTGTGCGTTAACCAAGAGGGTGAACGTGTTCGTGATGACAGCATTAACATTCTGACTATCGTTGCCAGTGAAAATTATGAAGCCTATGCCGAACGACTACAGAGCGAAATTGAGAACGAAACAGGCATCCGTTTTGGTATCATCGAAAAAGATGCGTTTGCCCATCTGTTCTTCTCTGATTCCTCACAAGGTGTAGGTATCGCCGGTTCACATGAGATTTGGTCTGAACTACAAACTGAAGGTTATCTTGAAAAATCGGGGAAAATAACCAAGGCCCTGAAAGAAGCATTATATGAAGACATTTTTGTGGTTAGTGAGAAGTATGCCTCCCTACAGGAACAAATTGAAACTATCCTGCGTAAATCAGCAGGGCGACTCAATGTAAACAATGCTGATGAGCGTAAAAAAATCAAATACCGGAAAGAAGTCTTAAACAGCCCGGAATTCGAAGCGTTATGGCAGCGCATTTGTCAAAAAACGCTGTACCGACTGGCATTTGATGATGAAGATTTGATTAAATCATGTACGAAATCACTTTCTGAAATGCAGCCTGTAGCAAAAGCAATGGTCAGTTTCAGCAAAGCAACAATCAAACAAAGTCAATCTGGGCTTGATGTTAAAGCTCAGTTTAATGGGACAACAAGCGCTGTAATAGATGTTGCAGAGCAGCCACTGCCAGATATTCTTGGTGTTCTACAGGAAAAAACCGGACTGACAAGACGCAGTTTAAGCACCATCTTGAAAGAGAGTGGAAGACTCGCTGATTTTGCTAAAAACCCACAGCAGTTTATCAGTGAAGCTATAAGTCGAATCAACTACTGCAAGCGCCTATCAATTGTTGATGGTATTAAATACTATCCACTAAAAGGTGAGGTATATGCGCAAAGTCTCTTTATTGATAAAGAGCTAACAGGATATGCCCGTAATCTTTTCGAAACCTCGTCTAAGTCAGTTTACGAATATGTTCCTAAAGATTCTGAAGTCGAAAGCCGTTTCGCTCAAGAACTCGAAGAACAGGATGAAGTTAAGCTTTATGTGAAGCTTCCCGGTTGGTTTAAAATCCCGACGCCACTGGGAACCTACAATCCTGACTGGGCCTTAGTTATTGAAGACAATGGTGAAGATCATATTTACTTTGTTGTAGAGACAAAAAGTAAACACATTGGTCTTGGTAATGAAGAAGATGCGAAAATTACTTGTGGTAATGCTCATTTTATCTCACTCAAAGATCAGATGCTTAATCCTGCGAGATATATGCGCTCTACAAACATCAATGATGTGTTAGGCAGTATATAAAATGGAAAAGGGCCTTACGGCCCTTTCATTTTCCCTTGAAGGGAACTCTCCATTGGAGAGAATACATATCCCCATACTTGGGGCAACTCAATCAGCCTGTTGGGCTGTAAACAACTCCCCATATGTGGGGCAATCAGACACTTCGATGAAGTGAATATTCTCAAGGAACATTTATTAAATACAATATTAAATATCCATTGTCAAATTTATTTCACTGAAACGTTCAGATTTAAAAATAATATATAATTGTATAGCACAATTATGAACAATACACTACAACATAAAATGCATTGTTCATAGTGGCCCGTTTAATATTCAACGCAACTCTTCGTCTTCGCATAATGGCAACGAGTCGATTGCAGCGATTTTCTTTAGCTGAGCTAAATAATCCGGATTATTATCTACTAACCAATTCAATACCGAATAATTAGAAAGTAATTTTTTAATGTGGCCAATAATCACTGCCAACTTTAAATTATTTGTACCATATATATTTTCAAGTTGCTTGGTCTCCGTTTCCATAGCAGCCATTTCTCGTTCCATTCTGGCAAAATTTTTTGCTACGTCTTGTTGCTTTAGTTTCGAATCTTTCGGATTTATTAGCATATCATCAGGAGTGTAATGCAATAATGATAGAGCAAATTTACGACTGAAATTATTTATACTCATCATCGTGGATACCGCCTCCAGCTGTCTTTCTGGTTTCATTTTACGTAAAATAGCGAATATTGCTTGAGGAACATGTTGATTCGCTAATAAAGCGGTAGTTTCCGGGCTAATCCCATCAAGTAATCTAAACTTTGCCCTAAGTGTATCTACTGATATATTCAGAGATTGACTAATTTTTTCTTCTGAAACACCAGCATCCACAGCCTGTAATATCATACGATATTCCTGAATAACTGGTAATCGATTGACATACTTGTTATAGCTGTAAGATTCTTCATCCTCAGAAATCAAACAAGGCACAGTGGATAGCCCTATATCCTTTGATGCTTCAACTCTTAAGTGACCATCAAGTATTATCTTTTCTGACAAATTATTAATATAAAGAACTATGGGTTCTATGATACCAACTGTTTTTACCGTGGAAAGTATCTGATGATATTTTACGCTTGATTTCACATTAATAGGCAACTCTTTCCCATATAACAGTTCAGAAACATTAATAATAAAACACTTATTACCGAAGGTAGGTTTATTCATTTTCAAGACCTCGTTCGGGGTCAACATTATCCAGAATAAATGCAGGAACAGAATTCAGGCTATCAACAGATAGAAGTTCTGAAAACTCTCTATTCCTCAATAAATTAACCATTATTTCTTTAACAACCATTAGGCTAGATATTGTAAACTCAGATCTTGTATGAATAATTTTATGCCTTTTGACATTTTCTTGATAAAGTTCTTTTAACTCATCAGAAGTAATCCGCTTCTTTTTTACCCCCTGAACAAAAGAATTATTATCACTTCCCTTACCTGATGTCTCTCTCTGAGATAAGATCCTTTTAATTGCACCTATCTGCTTTGAGTTAAGCTCACCAGAATTAAAGCCTTCTAAAAGAAGGTGTTGTATATCAACTCCTTTAGCTCTTGATATTTCTACCGCTATATATATCGGAATTCTGCCAGACTCAACAGCAGAAAGTAATTTATCTTCACCATTTTCTTTTAATGATACAATAGACGCTACCCAATTTTTAGAACGGCCAATTTTATTAGCAATCTCTAATTCAGAAAAACCTTTATTCTTTAATTCTATAATGCTGTTGAGAAGCTCAGTCGAACGTGGTTTTCTTCGAGCAATATTTTCTGCAAGACTCATGATATGACCATCTTCATGATCTACTGACTTTACTATTGCTGGGATTTGCTTTTCACCTAATATTTCATAAGCTTCAATCCGCCCTTGACCACAAATTAAATCGTACACATACGTCTTACAGGTTGAGTCAGATAACCTAACCGTAATAGGTTTTTTTAGCCCTATGTTTTTTATACTTTCAACAAGTTCATCGTGAATAGATTTGCTTCTTGAACGTGGATTAACGATCCTAATCTCTGAGATATCTATAAACTTTATTTCTTCATATTCATTCATCAGTGGATTCCTTTTAAAAAACTTCACGTTTAAGGATTTGTAAAAAAGGTATCAAGTCATCATATCGATAAAACTCTAACTGGTAAGGATTTAACTCTTCAAAAACAAACTGATTATCTAATAACTCTATTGAAGGGAATATATAGTAATCTTTGGTGTTCACGTTTTGACTATCAAGTCTAACAACGATACAAATATCATAGCTAAACTTTCGCTCAAACCGGATTCTCCAGCGCTTTCTCGTGTTATTCATGAAACAACGGGAGATAACTACAGACATTTTAACTTCATCATTAATAGTAAATAATTTTGACTCCTCATCATAATCAACATAACAGCCTTGTTCTGTAATATCAAAAATGAGTTTTTCAACTAAACTATGGTACTTTTCTCTTAGAAAGGAATTAATTCGCAAATAGTCATAATCGTGCTTTGGTTTATAGTCAATTAATTTATAAGCCTGTAATAGACCACCAAATCGTTTCCTATAAACAGATGAGGATGGTGTATCATCATCTTCATCTATAATTATGCCGGATAGTTTCCCTTTTGTTTTAAAAAGCTCGGAGAGTTTACAAAGTAAATCATCATTACTAAGATGAATACTTCTATTACTAATAATAGTCTGCGCTTGTAAAAATAGCTCAGGAGAAATAATGGCTTCAAAAGCATTTTCACATCTTACCCATTCATGCTGTGGGTTGTGGACAAGACGCTGCTTTAAACGAGAAGATGTTCGGTTATAGACATTATGACCAATATACTTTTCGTTAGTTAAAATCTCGTGAATCTTTCCTCTGGTCCATTTAGTGCCATGCTCTGCAATAATCCCTCTTCTATTCAACTCAGAGGCAATAACCCTCTCTGGCTTAGAGTTATTCACGAATTGATCGTATATCCATCTAACCGTTATGACTTCATCTTCCGGCCCTAATACTAAAATTATTCGATCAGTCTGGATGCTTTTCCACTCTCGATATTTAAGTATCCCTTTATGTTTATGGTTTTCATCTATCAACATTCTTCGTAAACCATATCCAGCAGGCCCGCCTTGGTGATATCCACGACCAGCCAGATTAGCTTGTCCAAGAAAGACTTTTTGTGATAAATCCCGACTTAAAGAAGAAGCTTTTTTTCGATCTATGAATAATTGAAAATCAGCATAATCACTATTACCTTCGATGATAGGGTTTGCACAATATATGATGCCAACACCATGCATTTGAAGTTGATGGGTATAATATCCAAATTGATCTATACTCTGAAATCGCCCAAAACGGCTTATGTCATAAACTAAAACTGCTTTAATATTTATTTTCCCTTCAACCACATCATCTATTAACTGTTGAAATGCCTGTCTTCTGTTTGCCGTAACCCCACTTTTTCCAGAGTCATCATATGTATGAATGATATTCATCTTATGTTCTGACGCAAATTTACTTATGAATTGAGATTGATTGAATATTGAATACTGCTGATGGTCTGTAGACATTCTCAAGTATTGAGCAACATTGACTTCATCCATAACATCCACCTCACCTCAATGAAAAAGATTGTGGTTTCATGGAAAAGCCAAATTTCAAAAAACCTTCCTCCACAATACCTTAACGAAAATTCACCTAAGCTAAACTACACTATAAAGCACATAGATTTTCTTGAGCACGATCTCAAAAACGAACACTATTTGAACAATCACCTCTGTAGTTCTAAATACCCAACTGTCGCTGAACACAAAAAAACCTTCATTATCATGATGTTATATTTTTGAGTCGTTATTCCTGTCTACCAACCATATCCTCAAGAAACCTTTTACCGCGTAATTTCAGCCTTGCCTTATCCTCAGCACCAACATTTTGAAAATGTATTAATATACCCAACACAAACTCCTTATCGACGTCTTCTACTTTACAGCCAAAAGCTTTAGCTACTTCTGCCCCAAGGATTATCTTCAGGCGTGTCTCAGCGCTCTTAGTCAGGGATTTTTCCTTACTCTTTAGACGATTCAGACGCATCTGCGCTGATGCTATTTTTTGCTTAATGGTTTTTTCTGTTCTTGGCTTTCTGTTTTTATCATCCTCACTCATAATTACATTTCCTTTTAGTTGTTAAAGACATCAAATACAATTAAAAAAGGAAAAAATCAAATTATAGGTAGCAAGTTGAATAGTTTTTATTTCAAATTAAACCACGCAGCGTAAAATGATTGTTCCAGACAATCAGTTGCTGAACAGGCTTGCCCTGTCAACGATGGGATTCATCCAAAAAATGGTGTTTTTGTTTTAAAAATAAGATACTAGTAAGCTCAAAGTAAAATTGTGCAACGCAAGTGAGTGCAATCACTAACTCAAAATATTTGATACTCTCCGCGTTACTTATTTTCTCAAATCAATGAAAACAATTTCACCTGTTTTCTTTTGATTCTGATTTCAGTTATTAACCTGTGAAATGTGCAACACATAACAGTATCAGTTATTTCCTGTATTTAATCTTAAATTCTCTTTCCCGCCTTACTGCGGGAGGGAAAACACTTCTTCTGCCCTTACGGGCGCTAACTATAACCAAAATATTCAATATTATCCCCCTACCTCAGCCGTTCATCCGATTCTAGTCCTGTTAATTTCACAGGCATTAAAACTGGTGTTATTAATTAAGGGTAAGAAAACTTTTTACATTGTTGTTATTTTTAGCTCCTTTAGGAGATATAAAAATAAAGCAATGCCCACCTATACACTCACTTCGTGAGCGTGTGGGGTCTACCGACGGTTGCCTGCCGCAGGCTAAAAGCAAAACCAAGGTCAACGTCAACACCAGAGTTTTTCTTGCGAAAAACTAAAACCAGCTTAGTTATATTTGAGGATTTATGTTTTGGTTTGATATTTAAATTCATATTGAGGTTGTTTTTATTGTATGGCTATTTTTCATCTGGATTTTAAAATTGTGAAACGTTCAGAAGGCAAGTCTTCCGTTGCGAAGGCTGCCTATCATGCTCGTTGTAGAATCACAGATGAAAGAACAGGTGATACGTATGATTATAGCCGCCGTACCGATTTATACGGACATGTCATATTAGCACCTGTTAATGCTCCTGAATATATTGTAAAAGACTCTACCGCATTGTGGAATGAAGTTGAAAGAGTTGAGCGTCAAAGTAATGGACAAACAGCCCGTTATTTCGATGTTGCTATCCCCGCTGAGCTAACCAATGATGATAAGAAAAAACTTGTCCTTGAGTATTGTCAGAAAAATTTCGTCGAGAAAGGCATGATTGCTGACATCGCTTTCCATGATCTTGATAGCGATAATCCTCATGCTCACGTTATGTTGACATTAAAAACCATTGGCCCGGAAGGGTTTGGTAAAAAAGAAAGAAGCTGGAACGACAGAAAAATGTCTGTGGTGTGGCGTGCATCATGGGCAGCGATGGCTAACAGCTACCTCGCTGCTGCTGGTTCGCCAGAACGTATTGATCATCGTTCCCTTCAAGCCCAGCACGAAGAGGCATTAGAAAAAGCGGCGGCTGCTCTGGACAATGAAGAACAAGCGCTATGGCTTGCTAAAGCCGCTGAAACAAATCGTCCTGCAATGAAACGTATCCACAGTGCCAAATGGCGTAGTAAGGCTGCTCAGGAGCAAAGGGCCGCAGAACAGGCTGTTCGTGATGCAGCCAAACAAGAAGCAGATGACGTCTACAAAACCTTCAGGGAGCTTAACCTTGAAATCGTCGTTGATGTCAGAAGCTTTACGATTACACATCTTGCTGAATCGGAAGAGATTGTATTACCAGAAACACGCTCCGGCTCTTCTACTCATGTAGCACAAAGACCTGTACTGGTAGCGCCAGCACCACATACTCGTATGCGTGGGATTAAATCTTACCGTGATAAAACAAAAACTAGTAAGGTTATTGCTGGTCATAAATCATTAGTCGGTATTTCTGCTATTGAAACAAATACCAATTTGAAAACATCCTCTTCCAAAACAAAAAACAAGGCCCCCAGAAGCGCCCCTACTCGCGTTAAGAGAAAGCAGACTACCTCACGTCAGGATAATATATTTAAACGCTTTACCGCTCTTTTAGTTGATTTTATCAAGGATAAATTCATATGGGCTAAAACGAACAAAACTAAAATTGATATTATCAGTCAAGAACATGATAAACGTATTGCTGAGAACTACGTTTTTGACGAGATATTAGGCCGTCATATCTCTCGCACTGAATATGAGAAAAAAGCCAAGTTTAACCAAGATGACTATATGCCAACGTCTGATGAGATCAGCCGTTTCCCAAGCCGTCCTAAAAATGAAATACCGGAATATGATAATAGACTGGATCTCACGCCGTCTATGGCATTGCACTCAATTACCGATAAATTATCGCCTCCTAAATTTACACCTAAAAATACTAAACAATGAAAGAGCATTAAGTTCATATTTAATCATTGCCCATCCAAATAAACACTTCGAATTTCATTCCTTAATGCATTTGACAAATCAAATGAATGCTTGTATTTGTTTTTCCATTACACTTACAAAGGAAATTTTATGCTTACAGAAAAACAGAGGCAAGAGATAATATTTCTCGCCGTTATTCAATGGAAACATGCCTGTACTCTACATTTTGTTGGGGAATGCAATACATCTATAAATGATGATAAATTTATGGATATGATATTAATTTTGATTAACAATCCTTCAATCTATTCTACAGTCTGTCATCAGGATGTTTTTGAATATGAAATGGAATATGAACCGATAACCTATGATGAAATCAGGCTGGCTCTGAACCAGCCATTACGCCATTTAATAGTATAAATTATGGTATTATTGATTGTGCAAGATCTAACATTCTTTTTTGGACTCGTATGTAATTATCAAAAATATTGTTATCAACCACAATGATCTGTTGATATAAAACAACACCATCCTCTGGATTTTCTTTATACCCAATCTCTGCAATATTTAGCTTGATAGTTTGTTTTTTATCTTCCGCATCAATTTTATGGTCAGAGAAAAACAAAATAATTTTATTTCCTTTCATATTGTTTTTTCTTCCGATATAACCAAATCCATTACATATAAATTGATTGGAATTTTTATTTATTTCATTAACTATTTTACCACTGACTTGACAGTTATACAGATCCTGTGCCTCGGTCATATATAAGAATCCATAAGGAATATTGAATAAAGTCATTGCTCTATATGTATGTCCTTTATTCAAAGCGAAGTCATTTAGCATTTCTTCAATAACAATATCGCTGAATTTTATTCCCGTGACTGTCTTCATTATTGCGACAACTAAATCAAAATGCTCTCGTAATTTACTTCTTATTTTCTCGGATAATCCATTTTGTGAAGAATTTCTTCTAACCTTAGCATCCATTCTTTCTGGATTCCTGAGATAACAGTCATCATATTCAGATTGATTGTAATCTGCGAGATCCTTTACGTTATACTTAACATGCATAGCATACAGCGTTCCAGAAATCCTCTCGCTACTATTTTTATTCACCAGCCGTACCGGGTTTTTACACGCAGGGCATATTGCATATGAAGCATTTTCTCGATTAAAAACCTGAATGTATGGATATGACCGTTTAGTTATCTCATCATAACTTTTTTGAGTGAGTTTATTTGGATAATCAGGATCATTAATAACACCAAACACAAACATAAAAACTCCTTATAAAAAACATAAATTTCCATGTTGATTATAGGCCTATCTTCTTCAAGGATCTACCATTACAGATCACGAAAAATACACAAGATTCATTGCATGGTTCTCATGTCATCCAGAAAATCTAATAGATTAAAGCTAAAACCACCCGGCTACAAAGAATAATAAAATACTCTTTTAAATTCTCCGTCAGTTATGTATATTACCAAGATAAATAATCTCACTCAATTAAGGACGGACGTTGTTAACGATTGCCGAAATCCAAAATGAAGCGACAGAGTTTCGAAAATTGATCGAGTTCTGTGACAAAAAGAACACCAGCCTTGTTATAGACCGTTTTCCGGTTATGAGTTGTAAACTTTCTTCGATGCTTCTTTCGTATCATCTTCTGAAATTATGGCCTGATCTCTTAATAAAAGGTGTGAGTGCTGCTACAGGTAAGAATGGTCAAATAACTCACTACTGGCTTGAGATTGATGATATTGTGATTGATATAACAGGAGTTCAATATAACATTATTTCTGACAAGGAACTTAATAAAAAGATTGTAAATTGCAGACCCTTTCCAGCCATTCATGTCTCACATAAGAAAGAAAGCTATCTGTATGAAATATTCAAGGTAAAGGAAGAGGAATATCTGGTTTCAGGATTCCCAACTATTGGAAATGATTTTATTTAAGAAATGGAATATGGACATACACAGTTAATGAGCTACAGATCTATTGGTAAATAATTTTTATATAAATGAATAAACCACTACCAGTTAATATCTTGGTGGTGGTTTATCAGTTTTATCGATTACATCATTCGCCTGAACACAACATTATCAGAGAAAATTGCCTTGCCTGCGACAAACCCAACAGCCGCAATTATTGGTAGGCTGATAGTAGCTCCCGCCATACCTGCAGACATTCCGATCAGTATAGACAGGCCGAAGGTCAATACTATAACAACGAAAGCATACCAACCGGGGTAGGCTCCATATAGAACAGTCGCCATGCAGCCGGTGCAGACATGGACGCCTCTCTGACTTTCTTTCAGGCAAAACGGACACTGGATAGTTTTGTTTTCCATAATAGCCACCTTAGATCGCTTTCCAGCCATTGCTGGTTTTAACAAGGTTCATGGCACCATCAGCAGGTTCGCTCATCCCTTTCACACCAGAAAACGCGCTTTTGTCCACCCACGTTGGAACATCAGTTAATTTCCATGTATAGGTGACGCGAACAACTTTCTGATTACCGTTGCCCGGCTCGGTCCATTCTTTGACTTCATCAACAACACGGCGACCAATGCAGACACCTTCTTTGGCATCCCAGATTTTGGCTTGTTTACCTTCATCTGTTATCCCAAGCGTATTGTTATCCCAGCCTTTAACAAAGGTCATTAAGCCCTGTTCTACGAGGCCGTCGAGGATCACAGATCCTGTTCCAGTGCCTGTTTCGTCAAATCGTGGTTTGGAGAGCTGAACAGGGAATGTGACATTGTTGTTTCTCAGTGAGAAACAGGTTTTCGATTGACCAATCTTCGCGTTGATCGCTTTCTCATAGTCACCTTTTTCACCACATCCCGCCAGAACCAGCGCAGCGCCTGCCATAAGTAAGATTTTCTTCATTTTCATATCCCATCAGTGATAAAGAACAGGTTGTTTGTGGCATGAATGAAAATAGAAATGACCCTATTCCCAGCCGGATCGCACCTGAACCACAAACAGACTGTTTAACCAATTGATAGAATTGAATTATTTTTTATGTTCGTCATATCGTTTAAATCGATCGATAAAAAACATACGATAGATTAAACCTATCAAACATATTAAATCGATCGATTAAAACAATTAAATGATCGATCGATAAATCGTTTTCAATCGGCTAAAGCTATCAATAATAAATTATCGATCTTTTATATCAATTGATTGATGGTGGCGGTGAGCGATGGAATATCACTGTTGCCGTGCTTTAGATGGGTGTTCGGGGGACAAGGAATGAAGCAGCACACAAGGTGTGTTGTGCTGCTTACGTTGGATAGATAATTGAAAACGCGCTTTAAAGCGAGGATAACTCTATTTCAGAGTTCCCCACCTGATATTTGAAAATCCAAATCATCTTGGAAAAAGTTTTTATCCAAGATTTTCTCAATTGCCTTGACCTGTTGGCTGGTAAGATCCCATCCACCGATCCCTGCAGTAAAGTCACTATAGTCTTCATCCGTCCAAACCATGACTTTAGCTATTTCCGGGAGTTTTTCTTTTGGTATATCGATTTCGAAGACGAGTAGTTCATCTACACGTTCGAAAGCATCAATAGTATAAACAATTGTCATTTTTCTACCTTTCTTGTCGGATCTGCTGGTTTAGTTTGCTCACCTGTTATTGGGTCAAACTCGCCTAAATGATTGCGCCCTGAACGATCATAAATTTCGACCGTACCGTGTTGTGAATCCCATTCATAGATACGCCCTTTAGAATCTTTCCATCTTGAACGCAATGATCCCCCGCCCTTAACCGGGGTCCTTTTTTTAGCTGTTTTAGCATCTGGGAAGGCAGGTAATGGAGGATTTCCCTTTGGAGCCACATGATATTTATGATCAGCATTCAGATAAATATATATTGGTGGAATATTAGGCAGTGGCAGAACAAGAATATAATCCGCAAAATTCTTCTCTTCCGGGGTCGGAGTGGTCGTTGCCTCAATACTGGTATTTTCTGGCAGCGGATCGACAACTACCGGATTTGGTATCCTTACTGGGTTCTGGTTGCCTGTATTTGAAGGAACATTGACACCTGAACTGTCGGGCGTCCAGATAATGGTGATACGCGGATCTTCTTCTGTGGTGAACGTATACGCTTTTCGGCTGCTGTCCCACTCCATTTTGCGCACACGCACCATGTCTTTACCGGGTGGTGTATGCCAGCCATGAGGAACCGGATTACCTTTTTCATCTTGTTCCCACGTATACCGCACACGGCTTGGTGCTTCACGCATCTGTTCCAGACGCATCCGGTCAATAAAGTCCTGTTCACCGTCATTCAGCCTGCCGGGCATCATCCCCACCACGATTGCTGCTATCCATGCTCCGGGACCCGCTGCCGCTATTTCCCCTACCGCTGTTGCACCACGAACAGCCCATGTTCCTGACGTAATAGCACTTCCGCCTAGCTGTTTACAATTTGCTTCCTGTCCAAATCACCGTCGGCTTCTGACAGGAAGTAATAACCGTAATCTATAATGCAAATGTTTTCACCGTTTTCCAGCGTGAGGTTTATTCCTTTTTCATTTTCCTCGATGCTGGTGATCAAACAGGTCATAAAGGGAATGTTTTCTTTCGCTTTAAAGATGTTTATTATATTTATAGCTTTCATTGTATGCTCCTCCTTATCTTATATAAAAAATACCATTTCCTGTTGAAGAAAATCCAATTTAACTTACCCTTCAGAACAGGTTTACTGCCTGTTTATTACTCTCTTTTGAAAAGATATTTATCTTATGAGCTAACGCTCATGTGCTGCCGCACGGCTACGCCCTGACGCTGATATCCAATGGGATTTAATGGCTAACACTTTTTCCATTATTTAATTGCAATATGGAAAGGATCCTTTTACCCAAGATCAGATCCTTTTTCGATATATAGCATTTATTCTTAAATTTACAGAAAAACAATATCCACCGCAGCACTTCGTGATTGTTTTGGACAATCACATTGCTGAACAGGGTTCATCCCTGTTAATGATGGATTTATCCATGAAAAATTGCGGCGTAGCCGCTATAACGTAGAGGAAAAACAATTGTATATTTACTAAAAAATCAGCAGCGCTTCGTGATTGTATAAAACAATCATTTGCTGTCCATAACATCAAGTAAAAACAAAGCAGAAAAATAGACGGTGCCATTTAGCTGGCACACTCCCCGTTAAGGTTATTAAACATATTATAGTATTAAGGAGGCGTAACCTATTATATTTAAAAGAGATTTCACGAAAAAAGTTTCCTGTACGGAAATTTAAGTTTCTTCTGTGGAAACCGAAGTTTCCTGTACGGAAACCAAAGTTTCTTCTGTGGAAACTTTTTTATAGTTAAAATTCCCAGAAAGAAGTGAACGCTATTTCGCAAAAGTGTATTATTTTCCCTTTTTTCACATTTATTTTTGACAAAAGTATATCCTGCATTATATAGAATAAACATAATAACAATAAAAGGATAACCGATGAGCATTGATTACAATACAATAATGACCTCCAGCAGTGAAGAAGTGGAAGAATATATAAACAGAAATCATTTTACAGACAAACAGAAACTGGAGATTTACAGTTTTTATAACAGAAACAGAAAAGATAAAATAACCGTAAATGTAAAAAAAGAGAGAAGTTCTGATATTCAACCGGGAATAGCCTATGTTCATGCTTTTCTTGATAATCTGGAAAAGCTCGGAAAAAATATGTCTGGTGCAGAATACACAATAATGATCCGCTTATGTAAACTCATGCAGCATGGAAACCTCATTGCCAGTATATCTCAGTCGGCACTCGCAGAAGAGCTTAATATGAGCAAATCTAACGTGTGTAAATGCTGGAACAAGCTAATAAATAAAGGCATTCTGGTCAAAGAAGGGAAGCATACCATGATAAACGCAAATCTCTTTCTGAAAGGCCAGTACAGAACATTAAATGCCACAAGGAAAGAATATGTTAAGAAGTCACTGAGAACGACCAGTGAAGGTATAGAAGACGTATTCGTCACCGTTTATAAAGATACGGTACTTACAAACAGCGCAGAAAAAACAATCGATAAAGAAGATGATAAACCTTTACTTTCTACTCCCGAAGAAGATATTGACTGGGACCCTGTTTCAGAAGATAACATTTTTTATGATTATCCTGAAGATGTTGATCAAGAAGAAAGAATATAGTTTTCATCTGAATATTATCATTCTTATTTCCCGGTTATATTTGACACTTACACTATATCTCGTAATATAAATATATTCACTATTTTATTTACGAGGTATATATGGGGAAAGTAAAATTAGACAATGATGATTTAATTCAGTATCTGAACACCATCAAAGCTTTAAAAAAATATCCAACGATGTCTGAATACAGAGATGAATATCGCAGATTAAGAACCGATGGTTCACCGTTGAGTGAAGCCAAGAAATTTAAATCGGCGCATACCGAACTTCTGAGATTAGACAGGAAGAAAAAATCACTGCTCGAAAAATTTATTGAAGAACTCAACCCTGTCAGTCACGCATCAGCCCTTGCATCAAGAAAGCTTGAAAAAGTACAGGAGTCCATTATCTACCGAAAGTCATTACTTGAGAAAAGCCCTGATGAACTCGTCGCTCTGGTCATAAAACATCGCACAGAAGCAGCTCTTGAGTTCCAACGTTCTGTTGAACAGAGTCTTGAACAACTTTCTGGTATATCTTCTGATTTTAATGCATCAGCGACAAAGTGCCGAAAATTTTCCATCTAAAATAAAACTACCATACTGGCAGTATATTACCAATATGGTGGTTTTATTTTATAACTCATGTGGTGATACACGATCACGCTCCATTTTCTTAAGCAACCTTTGTATTCTTTCTGCCCTTAGCTTTTGAGCCTTCTTCTCACCAATCTCCTGATAGTATTCTTCGCGACGCTCCGCAACAACTTTGCGGAACTTCTTCAAAAGCTGTTCCAGTGTTTTGATGTCGGTAGTAGCAGCTTCTGCTTGGATTTTTTTATACATATACATCACATGAAATTCATCAATCAATTTTGGCTCCTGTTTTTATTTACTGTTTTTTAGTTAGCCCCTTGCGGGGCAACTTTTAGAATTCATTTCCTGAATCGTTCTGAATGGCACACCAACACAACAGCAATCTGCTCGAAGTTAACTTCATTAATACTCCCACTATCACCTTCTTGGGTTGTAAATCTCTCAAAGTTATTCTGAATATGGTCAATGATGTTCATAATAAATGGACTCATGAAATCAGGATCATCAAGATAGTCATTAGCGTCTCCATCTCCATTCACTTCCTGAAAAATCTTCCAGCTTGCCTCCAATGATCTTATAGCAAGATCAAGGAACAGCTGTGTAGACTTATTTGTTACTACAGTTTCTTTAGACATAATTAATCCTCATTTTTACATATTTGTTTGACTTATTTTATTTAGCCCCGGAATAGGGATAAACAGATAACTACTTTTTATAAACCAGATTAATGATCACTGATCCGTATCTTAAATCCATTTCACTGACCAGTTCGTTATTAACATAACTGTTCAACGCATCTGTCAGGTTTTCGTCATCCATTACTTCCTCGGCTGAATACCCGCATAGCGCAATGAACGTACTGACGCTTGCTTGGATGGTGAAGAGTATTTCAGGTGTTTGCTCACATAGCATACTTACTGATATTGCAATATTATCATTCATTTAAATGTTCCTTTATTGAGTTGATTATTAGCCCCTTCCGGGGCCATATACTGATCACAAAACCATTAGTTCGCGTTAAAAATAACGTTGTGCATATGTCTCAGATTCACTTTGACCTCATCGAATAAAACATCTCTGAGAGAGCCAGTACTTTTACACTCCTTAAGAAACTTATTGAATCCTTCTTTACTGTTTTCTATTACCTTGTCAAACACATCATCCATATATACTCTGTCTTCAATCATATTAAAAAATCTATCGCCCATGTATTCCTTCATATTACTGATATAAATCTCATAGCAATAAAATGACTTCACAAGGAATAATCTGGTAGATTCATTGTAGACTTTGATTTCGTGGACTTCTGTTATTGCATTACTCATGTTTATTTCCTTCTTTATTTTTAAGTGAACGTCCCCCTACAGAAATCTGTATGATTTTGGTAAGGGATATTATTTACAACAGTTTTATTTTCTTATGTTTACATAAAACCTCCTTAGATCATTATATGGATAATATTTGTTAAACTGCTTGTTTTCGTGATGCCTGAATAGCTCGTTCAATCCACGCATCCACCTCACTTTCAATAAAGGCGATTGCTCTTACACCTGTTTTTATCTGTGCGGGAAAGCAACCCGCTTTAATAAGCTCATATATCCATGTCTTCCCGAATCCAGTTCTATTCATTACCTCAGGTAAACGAATAAGCTTGGGATGTTTATCTGTTTTGATTTGAACCATATTTATCTCCTGTGTTGTTCGATGAGATAATTGTATGGGTTTTTCTTGTAATTTAAGAGGGACGTTCGAGAAGAAGTTTTTTACGCAGATTTTTGAAAGAGAAAAAACAGGGTATGTTCAGCTTAGGTGAATATACACGATAAACTTGAAGGTGCATGCTTGGTCAGTGGTATGTGCCAAGCCTTGTGGGGACAATGCTGCAAGAGCAACATGCAATTTGAAGTATCACGAGTATATAGGCGATATTTGCATTGCGCAGCACACCGCCTCTTGGAAGATCAGTCCTGACCGGATTGCTCATCCTTACCAAGTTCCTCTCTGATCAGATCCTGAACCTTCCATTGCCTTCTGTCATCATATCTATATGTAAAATCGACAAAAGACCGATAGTGAGCAAGGTTTGTCAGATACTTGACTGCCAGCGGATGGTCTGTCGACTTCATTTTCTCAACGTCACGGATACCACCTTTAAACTCGTCCGGGTAGATAAAATTGGTAAGTTGCGGCATGCCAATCCGGACCTCTTCACCCTGCGCCCAGAACAGCAAATCCATGATGGGGATGATGTTGTAATCGAGTATTTTTTTGAGGTTGCTGACTCCAAAACGGAAATCTCTGGCTGGCGGCTGAGGAGCCTGTAGCTGTTCTTTCCACTCTGGAACCATGACTTTCAGGTGATTAATGATTTCTTCGGATGACGTTTCCGCCAGATTAATTTGAACCAGCATCAGCCCTTCGTTGTTTACCTCGGCTTCCTTCAGATAGTGCGAAACTTCCATATGAGGTAGGGGTTTTCCTTCAGGGTTAACGTATTTATCGAAAGCAGCCACATAACCCGCCACCTCCCATAGTCCTTGGTGTGTGACAGGCTTGATGGCATAGCTGGAAGACAGCCTTTTTTCTGGCCCTCCGAAAATATCACCAAAGACGACTTTACCTTCAATCAGCTCTTCGTAATAGTTCTGATGCCTGCGGCGACTTTCAGGAGGCAACTCCCCACGGTTTTGCCCCATGCGGTAAGCGACAATCCTGTTTTCAATCTCTTGAAAAAGTTGTTCCACTGTCAAATTTTGCAGGACGTTGTAATTTTCGATGTTGAACCATTCTTTAACCTCTTTGGCGATCTCAGCTTTGGTCATAACCTATCCCTCCGGCTTTACTTATCTTTCAGGTATGTTATGAGTAAACATATCGGATTTGATGGCGGTAATCTATTGAATAGAGCAGGAAAAAGCAGTGGGATAATCAGTCCAGACATTAAGATCGTTCAGTGAGATTCAGCAAAGCGTGTTGTCATAACCAATTGAATGTAATTGACATTTTATCGACACAAGATTAAAAATGTTGGTAAATATGATGGTAAAAAATCACGCCGTCATTCTAATGCCACTAATAACAGGAGATACAGATGAAGTTCGAGTCCAGTCAGAGGAGCCATATTTAGAGAAGCCCGCTCGGGGAAACCCGAGCGGGCTTTTTGCGTTTACTGGTCAAATGACAGAGACAGTTAGCATTACTGATGCAGCATCGATACAGTCCATCACTCAATTTCATATCTCAGGCCGCCTTTATTTATCAGCTTGCCAGGTTTGATTGGAATGGCTTCTTTGTAAGTCGTCATTTCTGCCGTCTGCTCGATGTATTTTTTAAAATGGGGTGTCATGCGATGGGCCTGATAAGCCTCTTCGCTGGCGTATATTTCATAGAAATACCAGCGGTCAGGATTCGCTTTATCGATAGCGGCGTACATGGCCAGAACGCCCTCTTCCAGCTCAATGGACTGTGTCATTTCGGGCAGAACGATATGGCGAAAATTTGAACCGAACTCTGGTTTGACATCGACGATGACAAAGTTGTTTATCGTATTATCGCTTTGCAAAATCGGTTTATCTGCCAGGAGTTGCGGTATCACCTCAATTCTACGCTTTTGGTTCGCCACCAGAATATCAGGAGAATTGCGCAAAAATTCTTTATAGCTCAATGAATTCAGGTGTTTTTCATAGGCATCGCTATCAGCGTAGATTTCAAAGACATACACAACTGACGAGTTCATTTTTTGTCTGGCTGAATAGATCGCAAGGGTTCCAGATTCGCCGGTTACCGAGGCAGTAATATTCTTTTCAGCCAGGCTGTCGTATGCATTATCTTTATCTTGCTGGATGACGAATTCAAACATATTGAACACCGGTGGAACAGTCCCTTTTTGTCCCTGAGCAACAGCGGAACAGCTCAGAGCCAACAAAAGTGATAAAGAAATCCCAGCTTTCATAAATGGTCCCTCTTATCGGCTGCATTAAATTTTATGCAACTATTACTGATAAGGCCTGTTAACCGCGCCACCATCACAATCCATTGTCATTGCGCCCGACGTCCTGGTTGCTTGGCAAGGGTGAGAGCCGTGCCGCTTGTTCACACAGCGGTGGGACAATGCCATCAACAACATGGGGAACGTAGGGTGCCTCTAGCGCTGCGATCTGTCCTGGCGACAATGTCAGCGTCAGCGCGTCAACTGCAGTTGCAAGATGTTCGGCTTTTGTCGCACCGATTATAGGTGCGGTAATCACAGATTTAGACAGCAGCCATGCAAGCGCAACATGTGCGCGAGGCACACCCTGCTCAGCGGCAATCTGCGCCACAACCTCAACCACGTTCCGGTCCTGCTGTGCGGCATTTTGATACATTTTCAGCGCAAAGGCGTCGTTCTGCGTTCGGGTAGTGGTTTCATTCCAGTCGCGTGTCAGTCTGCCGCGCGCCATCGGGCTCCAGGGAATAACCCCCACCCCCTGATCTTCACATTGCGGCAGCATCTCCCGCTCTTCCTCCCGATAAAGTAAATTATATTGCGGTTGCATAGAGACAAAGCGTGTCCAGCCGTAACGCTCGGCGACATGCTGCATTTTGGCAAAACGCCAGGCTTCCATTGAGGATGCACCGATATAGCGAACTTTCCCGGCTTTCACCAAGTCGTGAAGCGCTTCCATGGTTTCTTCAACGGGTGTGCCGTAATCAAAACGGTGGATCTGATACAGATCCACATAATCCATACCCAACCTGCTGAGGCTGTCATCGATGGCCTGAAACAGCGATTTTCGCGAGAGAAAACCTGTGTTTGGCGAGTTTCGCCATGGGAAAAAAGCCTTGGTGGCAACGACGATTTCATCCCGATACGCCATATCGCGTAGCGCCCGCCCGACAATCTCTTCAGAGCTTCCACCTGAATAAATATTAGCCGTATCAAAAAAATTAATTCCCGACTCAAGTGCCTGACGTATCAGCGGCCGCGAAGCGTTTTCATCAAGCGACCACGGCTGAGGAAGACGTTGTGGTTAGCCATAACTCATGCATCCCAGACACAAGCGCGATACTTTCAGGCCGCTTCGCCCCAGGTTTACATACTGCATAATCATCTCCTCACCACGTTAATTTGGTCATCAGGATACAGAATTTGGCTTCCATAACAGTGGATTGTTCAACTCGAAGTGAGTATAAACCACCCTGATTCTGTTTTTTAGGGCAGCAATAGCTCATAGACTCTTAGCCATCAGCTAACAATCTGACTGTATTTTCTCTTCAGGATGACGCCATGAACAATGTCATTTACAACCAAATCCGTATTTTCCATAGCATCGCCCGCGAAGGCAGCATTACTGCTGCGGCCAGGAAACTAGAGATAACGCCACCTTCCGTAAGCAAAGCGCTAAAACTGCTTGAGCATCATATTGGCCACCCGCTTTTTGTGCGCACCACGCGGCGCATTGAGCTAACGGACGCCGGAGAACAGTTGTTGCAACAGACATCACGGGCGGTGGCATCACTGGAAAGCGCGGTGGAAAGCATTAAAGAACTGAATCAGGACCCCTCCGGGCTGGTCAGAATTACGCTGTCACGCTTTGCCTACCTGCTTATTCTGAAGCCCTTGATGGCAGAATTTTGCCAGAGCTACCCCGGAATACAGCTTGAGATATCCGTGTATGACGGCACCGTGAACATGATCGATGAGCGCTTCGATTTGGGCATACGTTTTGGCGATATTCTGGAAGAGAGTGTTGTGGCTCGCCAGTTGATGAAACCGTTTCGTGAGGGTCTGTATGCTTCGGCGGCCTATCTTGCAGAGTACGGTACGCCAGAACTGCCGACGGATCTGCACCAGCATCAGCTCATTGGCTACCGCTTTATCACCAATAACCGCATCCTGCCTCTGATGCTGGAATATAACGGTGAGCAATTAACCGTTGAGATGCCAGGGCAAATCATCAGCAATGATATTGATGTCATGGCAGATGGAATACGCAGCGGTCTTGGAATTGGCAGATTGTTTGAGCCGGTGTATGAATTGCAGCCCGATAAAGCGCAATTTATCCCGGTAATGATGCCTTACTGGAAAACCTACCCACCGGTTTATCTCTACTACTTAAAAAGCACAGGTCAGGCAAAGCGTGTCAAAGCACTGATTGATTTTTTAATAATGAAAACCACAAAATAGTTATCGTCATAACCTGTTACAGGTACAGATCAATGAGTAGCAAGATCTTAAAAGTAGCTGGTTCGAATTACAGGGATACTTAGCTTTCCAGAGCCTCCACGATGGCGGCTTCAATTTTCTGCGGCGTAGAGATTGGTGCAAAACGCCTGAGCGGTTTGCCGTCCCGTCCGACCAGGAACTTAGTGAAGTTCCATTTGATGCGCCCGCCCAGCACGCCGGGCAACTCATCCTTCAGATAACGAAACAGCGGATGAGCGGCGTTGCCGTTGACCGCCACTTTTTCGAACATCGGGAAACTCACACCGTAGTTGATATGACAGGTCTGCATAATGTCGTCAGTACCGCCGGGCTCCTGCTTACCAAACTGGTTGCAGGGGAAACCCAGCACCACCAGGCCCTGGGTGGCGTATTTCCTGTATAGCGCTTCCAGGCCTGCGTATTGTGGCGTGAAGCCACAATGGCTGGCGGTATTGACCACCAGCACCAGCTTGCCCGCGTAGTCGGCCATCGGGATAAGCTGGCCGTTCAGACTGGTGGCATTGAGTTGATAAAAGGGGGTCATAGTAGGGCTCCAGGCAAGTTGTTGATCTCAGCAATCACCTGCCTCGTGGCATCTTCGATCGTCCCTTCATTACGGCATAAAAACCAGCCGTGATGGGCAATTTCTTGCTCGAACGCCTCAGTACAAGAGACATGCTCTGCCAGCTTATGAATCACCGTACTGCCCAACCCGCGCGTTCGGGCCGCGGCTCTCGCCCAGGAAATTTCTGGCGACGTGACAACACCGACATGCAGGTCTGGCGCGCGTACGTTTCGCTCAATATTAAGCTGCAGAATCTCTGCGAAGGGGATCATGCGGCGAAACGCGGCATCAGACGGGTACCAGCGATCCATCAGGATGATGCAGTCCGCTGGCTGTTTCGTCAGCACATGCCGGGAAATCCATGCCCGACTGTCGGCAAAGCGCTGACAGACCTCCCATTCCAAATCCAGGCTGGGGTTTCTGGCCAGCTTGTTGACCAGAGCCATGGTTTCCCCTCTCCGGGGATCGCTTTTTTTCTCGCAAAGCCGGATCACCTTCTTGTTGTCTGCCCTGAGTGCTTGCGTAATGGACTCCAGCAATGTGGTTTTACCGGCTCCCTTAGGACCGTCCAGAGTAACAAACAGCTGACGGCTCATTGCTGAAAGGACGGTTGGCATACTGTTTTGGTAAAACTCAAATCTGACAAAAGCATCTCACTTCCCTGGTATAAACGGCTAACCACCCTGCCCGGTGTAGTTTAAGGGATCCGTCTGTAAAATCACACCAGGTCTGTTTTTAAGCAGATAAGCGCTGAGAGGCAGCTTTGAGCCAGGAGCGGACGCTGGCGTTCTTGATAAAAATTCGGTTTGTGTTGTTTTGCATTAGTTTAGAGACGAAAAATATTGCGTCGGTGATTTACCCAGCGCTTTTCTGAACATCGTAATAAACGCGCTGACCGAATCATATCCCAGCGTTCCGGCTACGCGCTGCACGGACTGACCTTCAGCCAGATGGCTCAGGGCAATCATCAAATGCAGTTGCTGACGCCAGCGACCAAAGCTCATTCCAGTCGCCTCTTTTATCAGCCTGGCCAGCGATCGTTCGCTGGTGACCAGATGTGCAGCCCACTGCTTTAACGTTCGCCGATCATCAGGCTCATTAAAAAGTGCCTCCGCCATATTCCGGATTTTAGGATGATCGGATACGGGAAGATGGAGCGCTTCAACCGGCACATCCGGAATATGCTCCAGCAGCACCGCGGCGAGCCTGGCAGTTTTACTGTCAGGAGAATAAGCCTGTCCCTGCTCTGCCAGATACAGAACAAGCTCGCGGACCAGAGAAGTCATCGCCAGCGTACAGCAGATTTCCGGCATCGCTGCCGCGCCGGGTTCGATAAACAGAAAGCAGGTATCTGCATTCTTCGTGACCCGGCAACTGTGGGGGATTTCACCCGGAACCCAGACAGCATGTCCCGGTGGAACAAGCCACAGCGCATCCTCAACCTCACAGCTCACTGCACCGCGTAAAGAGATAATAAGTTGTCCCTTACGGTGAGCGTGCGGACTCTGACCTGCATACTCGCCTGACGATGACACATGCAGCGCGATAGCAGCCTGACTGAAAGCATCGGCATTAAACTCATCCGGTGAGGTCACCGGTTTTTTATTAACTGGCATGATTTAGTTATATGTTGTCAGGTTATCTATATTCTGTAACTCATGAGTACTTTAAAGTCTTTCTTTTTACCAGAGAAAGCAAAATTTATGTCCCACACTACGAACAAGTGGTCTTCAATCATACTTGTGACCGGCATCCTTTTTATCGCTATCAACCTGCGTGTTCCTTTTACCGCTATCGCACCCGTTTTAGAGTCTATTCGCCATGATTTTGGGCTAAGTATTACTGCCGTTGGGTTACTTAACTCGCTGCCTTTGCTGGCCTTTGCCGCCTTTTCACCGCTGAGCGCATCCATCTCACACAAGTACGGTCTTGAACGCACTCTTTTTGGTGCCCTGACCGTGATTTCAGCGGGCATCCTGCTTCGCTCTACAGGCAGTGTCTGGGCGCTTTATGGCGGAACCCTATTGATAGGTATCGGGATTGCCCTCGGCAATGTCCTGCTCCCTGGCCTTATCAAACGTGACTTTTCTGGCAACGTGGCTTCCGTGACGGGGGCATATTCCATCACCATGGGCGCGGCTGGTGCTATTGGTTCAGCCATTGTCATTCCTCTGACGCAGAGCTGGGGCTGGAACATCGCGTTAGCCATGCTGGTTATTGCACCGCTGCTTGCGTTGATTTTATGGCTGCCCCAGTTAAAGATGAAGCATCAGTTGCCAGGAGAGGGTGAGAAAAAAGCTGCGACCGTCGCGGTCTGGCGCTCGCCTCTGGCATGGCAGGTCACCTTGTTTATGGGCCTGAATGCGATGCCGTTTTATGTTGCTGTCGGCTGGCTGCCCGCCATTCTAACCAACAGTGGACTCTCCTCAGCCCAGGCCGGTGAAGTACACGGCATTCTTCAGCTGACCACCGCCATTCCCGGCCTGATTCTGGCGGCCACGCTGCGTCGCCTCAACGATCAGAAAGCAGCCGCTGCCGGCGTCAGCCTGTTAACCGCTGCGTCCTTTATCGGCATCCTGTACCTGCCGAATCTGGCGATGCTGTGGGCTGCTCTTCTCGGCTTCGGCTCGGGTGCCAGTATGATGCTGGGCCTGACCTTCATCGGGCTACGTACCGAAAATGCCGGTGACGCCGCCGCGCTGTCAGGCATGGCGCAGAGCGTCGGTTATCTGATGGCGGCGATGGGTCCGCTGCTGCTGGGCAAAGTACAGGAGTTGTCCGGAGGCTGGACGGTGCCATTACTGATGACCGTAGCAATCGCTGTTGCTGGTGCCTGCACCGGAATGGCTGCCGGACGAAATGCGCATCTGGAATCTGCACCCCAGCCGGGCTGAATTGGCTGGCACAACAGGGGAACGATCGGTTCATCTGCTGTGGATGCTGCCCATTATCGTTCCGATAAATATCCCTGCTACTTAAGGCGACCTTTTACAGAGAAGACCGTTTTTGACCTGCGCCATCGTTAAAAAGCCCGGCGACCCAGTCAGCAAAAGCACGCACTGCGGGAGAGAGAAAACGCTGATGCGGATAGAGCATCGTCACCGGCACTGAAGGTGGCTGCCAGTCCGCCAGAACCTCGACCAGCTTGCCTTGCTGCAGATTCTCCGAAATGACATTCTCAGCAAGCTGCGCCAGCCCAAAACCCTCAAGACACAGTCTGATATAGAGTCCCGTTTCGTTAACGGCTGCTTCTCCTTCTACCGGAACGGAAAGCATCTCAGTGCCACGCGTAAAACGTAGTTCATTGGTCCGTCTTCCCGAACCGGAAAAGTAATGAATTGCCCGATGCTGCGACAACGCTTCCGGCGTCTCAGGGATACCGTACTCCCTGAGATAGTCCGGCGAGGCACAGGTCACCCAGCGAAACCGGCCAAGGGGACGGGCAACCAGCGTGGAGTCGGTTAATTCTCCGGTTCGGATCACGCAATCCACACCTTCCTGAACAAGATCAACCTGCCGGTCGCTGACGCCAATCATCAGATAAATATCCGGATAGAGCCGGTAAAAATCTTTCAGATTCGGCATGACGATAAAATGGGCGATCCCACCGGGCATATCTATCCGCAGTCGCCCCTGGGGCCGCCTGACGGAATCGGTCAGGCTGGATTCCGTGTGTTCAATCAGTGAAAGGATTTCCCGGCACTGCGCAAGATACTGCAGGCCTTCAGGAGTGAGTCTGACCCGCCTCGTCGTCCGGTTAAGCAGACGCACCTGCAGGTATTTCTCCAGATTTTTAATCGTGCTGGTGACGGTGGAAGCTGGCAGAGACAGTGTCTCTGCCGCGCGCACAAAGCTTCCGGCTTCAGCAACCCTTATAAAAACCTGCATAGCCTGAATCCGATCCATCGTCCTGCTCCTGGATAAAAGTGAGCCTGATTATTCGCGAATTATGAATTATGAAAACGCTTTATGCATCTTTTTCAGGCTAATGACGTGGCGTATCGTTTCCCCATTAATCACAAAAGAGGCAGGTTTAATGACCGACTACATCCGAAATATTGTTAACAATCAGAATGTCACTTCACTGGCTACGTTGATTCGTGGCGCGACGATACTGAGTATGGACGGGAACGTCGGTAACATTGAGCGCGGCGATATTCTCATCAACGGCTCAACGATTACCGCCGTCGGCCAGAACCTTGATGTGCCGGATGCGCATGTCATTGATGCCACCAACATGATCGCCATGCCGGGAATGGTCGATTCTCATCGTCACGCATGGGAAGGACAGCTGCGCCGAATTAACCCAAACGCCACCTGCCTGGACGACTACAGCAACGCCACGCACTTCTCCTTCGCTAAATATTACCGTCCTGCCGATATCTATGTTGGCAACCTGCTGACGGCGCTGGGCGCTATTGACGCGGGCATCACCACGATGATCGATAACTCGCACAACAGCCGAACTGCAGCGCATTCCGATGCCGCCGTCGAGGCCTTACTTGATACCGGCATTCGCGCCATTCATGCTTCCGGCGCACCGGTAGCTGGCGAATGGGATAAAGCGCACTGGCCGGGAAACTGGCAGCGTCTGCAGGATAAGTATTTCACCGACACCCCTGAAAGCCTGGTCTCTCTCGCCGTCATGGCCCAGCTGGAGCCGGAGTTGTGGACCGAGGCCCGCAGGCTGGGACTGTCGATTGTCACTGAGTTCTTTGGCGCTGAGATGGGGTCTGAACTTGAGTCGCTGCATCAGCAGGGGCTGCTGGGTCCGGACAATATTTTCAATCACTGCACGGCGCTGCCGGACCGGGGATGGAAAATTCTGCGGGAGGCCGGTGTCAGGGTGAACGTCTGCCCGCGCTCAGATTCGCACTATGGCATCGAAAGCGGGATGTTCGCCATTGAGGCCGCGCAGCGTCATGGCATCAACCCTGGCCTGAGCGTAGACAATGAAACGTCGTACAGCACCGATATGTTTATGGAGATGCGCGTCGCCTTTTACCTGCAGCGCGTGATGGGCATGCATCAGCAGCAGTGCTGCGATTCAGAACATGCGCTGAAAACGCTTCCGGCGGCGCAACTCCTTAAAGCCGCGACTCTTGATGGCGCTGTCTGTGCGGGGCTGCAGAACAAAGTGGGCAGCCTGACGCCAGGCAAACAAGCCGACCTGGTGCTGATTAGCGTCAGTGATCTCAATCTTTACCCTTCCGGCAATGCCTTTGGCACGGTGGTTCATGCCGCCGAGCGCAGCAACATCGACACCGTCATGATCGGCGGACGCATCGTTAAACAGAACGGTAAGGTGCTGGGCGTAGACAGCGCGCGACTACATGCGGCGATTGATGAGTCGCGTGAGCACCTTTTTGCAGCCTCTGGTTACCAGCCTGACATTTTTGCTGACACCTTCCTACCGCTGGTGCAGGCCGACTGACCAGGATGAAAAGCATGGGCATGATCTATTACGTAATCGCTTTTGCCGCAGGTCTGGGGATCACCCTGCAGACGACCCTGAACAGCCAGCTGGCAAAGGGACTGGGCGGCGATCCGGTCACTGCGGCGCTGTTTTCATTTACGGCAGGCGCGTTCAGCCTGGGGATTTACGCGCTGCTGCGGGGTGGGTTGATGACATCGCTAGCGGCGATCCCGTCGCAACCCCTCTGGAGTCTGGCGGGCGGAATGATAGGCGCATGTGCACTGTTCAGCTACGTCGTGCTTGCGCCGAAAATTGGGTTTTCAGCGCTGCTCGGGCTGGCGATTGTCGGACAGTTACTTTCCTCGCAGATGATTGACCATTTTGGCTTGCTGGGCGCTGTGCGGCGTCCGGTTTCGTTACTCAGGCTGGGGGGAATGGTTGTCATGCTGATCGGACTTGCCGTCATGCTTTTCGGCGATAGGCTCTCTGCACGTTTTCTGCAGTAGCTGCGTTATCCACTTTTGCCATCGTGCAGTACGACCTTTTATCTCCGGAGGATTATCATGTTTTCAATTGCAGCTGAGGTCAGGAATACGCTCGGAGAGTGCCCGCTGTGGTGTGAAAGAACCCGCAGGCTCTACTGGACTGACATTGAAGCCAGTGAACTGCTCGCAATAGAAGAAGGCAATGATGCTGTGATGCGCTGGTCGCTGCCGGAACGCCTTGGCTCCTTTGCACTGACTGAAAAAAGTCACATTCTGCTGATGGGATTCGCGTCAAGACTGGCTTTCTATGATCTCAACAGCGGGTTAATTACCCCAGTGGCCGCTTCACCGGGAGGCACCGATACCCGCATAGGTGATGGACGATGTGACCGTGCCGGTAATTTTGTCTTCGGGACGATGGATGATGGTTATCCCGTTAAAGTCATCGGTAAGTTTCATCGACTCAACGCGGCAACGCTGACTGTTGAGACGCTTGCACTGCCCGATGTCGCTATACCGAACAGCATCTGTTTCAGCCCCGATGATGGCACGCTCTATTACTGTGACTCGATGCAGGGTCGGATAATGTGCTGTGATTACCCCTCGCTGCAGAACCAGCGCGTGTTCGCCGAAAGCGAAGGCAGCGGCGCGCCTGACGGCTCCTGCGTGGATGAGATGGGCTATCTATGGAATGCTGAATGGGGGGGGAACCGTGTTGTCCGTTACCGCCCGGATGGGACCACAGACGCTATTCTGACGTCACCTGGAATCCAGAGCACCTGTCCGACACTGGCCGGTGAGGGTTTTACCCATCTCTATTGCACCACGGCTACAGTGGGACTCACTGCGCTGTCTGAATATGACGGTGCATTGCTCAAAGCTAAATCTGATCTCAGTCCCGGATTACCTGAAAACCGCTTTGCGGCACACACAGTTTAATGGTTTTGATACTGATAGAAATTTGGCAGTTCAGGCTCAAAGAAAACGTCCGCTTCTGGCACAGGCTGTGTATAAACCCGGTTTTTGCAGTATCCGAGGACTAACACTAGCCAGGGATGCAAGATATTCCTGATATGGACTGTATTCGCAGTGATTTGTATGTAGAGGCAAAACGAGGCTATGTGCTGAATATTGAGTGCTAATGACCTGTTATTAGGGGGGAAAAGCGGCCACTGCCGCTAGTTGCATCGTTCTCGCAGCTTAATGGCCAATCCTTCGGTACCCCAGATGGACATCATCCTTTTCAGGTTATAAGCCAGTACATGCAGACTGATTTCTGTGCTGACGTTTTTAAACCGTTGCGTCAGGAAGTGAGTCGCTCCTATCCACATTTTAATTGTCCCGAACGGATGCTCTACCGTTTGCTTTCGCACGACAGCTGTTTGTGGCGATGCATTAAGCCTGGCTTGCATGTCTTCCATTTCTGCTTCATGAACCCAACGCCTTATACGTCTTGGATCGCGTTTTGATGTGGTGCACCTTGACCGCTGACTGCAATCGCGACAGGCAATATTGTTAAAGTACATTTGCTGTTCTAAACCATCCTCAACCATCGTAAATCGGTTCTGAAGCTCGTTACCCATCGGGCAAATATAAATATCTTTTTCCTGGTCATATTTGAACAATGAACGATTGAAAAGACCTTTACGGTCAGCGCCAGAGGTATCGCCTTTTGGTACTAAGGCTACGGCACCTAAGTCCTGCGTTGCTTTAATATCTCCCCGGCTGTAATAACCTTTATCAGCCAGTACGGTAATATCCGCTTTGCCAACAGCGTTCTGCGCTAATTTGGTCACCGCTGTTAGCTGCCCACGGTCTGGAGTATTCGTTACTTCATGCGCAATAATCAGGTGATATTTAGCATCAACGGCAGTCTGAACGTTATAGCTCACCTGGCGGTTAACATTGTTTATCTTCATTAGCCGGGCATCAGGATCTGTCAGTGACAGCTGCTTATCTGGGTGCTGCGCAACAGCCTGCTGGATTTTCCTGAGTTCTTTCAGACGCTTTTGCAGCCATGCCACTTTCGCAGTTGTTAAACATGCATTTTTTTCGGGCTCCGCAGCCTTGTCAGCTTCTTCGAGCTTATTCAGGTAAAGAGAGATACTTTGCTCAACCCTTTCAATGTGGCCTTTTTTTTTCTGGGGCGTGAAATTGTTCGATTTGCTGTTTACCGCCTTGAACTTACTACCATCAATGGCAACCACCACATCGGTGAATATCTGCATCTGCCGACATAGATCAATGAAAGCGCGGCAAGCGTTTTTGATGCCTTTACCATTGTTTTTTCTGAAGTCTGCAATGGTTTTAAAATCAGGCGTTAATCGCTCAAGTAACCACATCAATTCAACGTTACGATGTGCTTCCTTTTCTAACCTGCGGGATGACTGAATGCGGTTCAAGTATCCATAAATGTACAGCTTCAGCATGGTTGCGGGGTGGTATCCTGGCCGCCCGGTTTGTTTTGCATTAACGCGCTCGAAGCCAAGTGTATCAAGCTGTAATTCCTCAACAAAGACATCAATAACCCTGACAGGGTTGTCTTCTGTGACAAAATCATCCAGCACTTCAGGGAGCAACGTCACCTGATGTCTGCCTTGACCTTTAATGTGGTGAGTCATATCTGCACCCGCAATATTTAATCGTATGTTTCTAATTTTATTGAATAAAGTAGGTTACCGCATGGGTTTATCAATAATGGTTGATCATATAAAGCCACTACTTAGACCAAAAAGTGATCAGCAGTTTTCACACAGCCTGGGCACCAAGCGGACAGCTAAGTTGAACACCGCCTGCAATCAACAACGGCAGATATCCTGCTGCACTTAGAATCTTTGATTGCACGTGAGCATCATTTGATTTAGATTTTACTAAATTTAGAAAAAACTAAAATAAGAATGAAAGAAACGAGTCTACTTCACATACAAGAGGGGGCCTTGCGGGCAACCACGCTGCTTAAGTCGATGAGTAACAGCAGTCGTCTGTTAATCCTCTGTATTCTCATTGATAAACCCGGCACCTCTTCGGGTGAACTGGGGCAACTGACCGGCTTAACACCTTCTGCAACCTCTCAACACCTTGCGAAAATGAAAGACGAGGGTTTGATTGAGTCAAAAAGGGTCGCGCAAAAAGTCAACTATTTCATCAAAAACGATGCGGTGAAAAAAGTTATATCCACCTTAAAAGACATTTACTGTCCTGAGGATTGTTAAAATGACACCAGAATCAGTCTCACCGCAAGAAGCCCAAAAGCTTATTGAAGCAGGCGCTGTGCTCATTGATATCCGGGAACGCGCTGAATACTTGCGTGAGCATATACCCCATGCGAACTCGCTTCCGCTCACTGAGATTACGGCAGGTAAAACGGTGGAAAATGCGGCGCGACAGCCTGTCATTTTCCACTGCCAGGCAGGAATGCGCACGGTTCAAAATGCTAACGCGCTGACCCATGCCGCAAGCCCTGCGCCGGTTTTACTGATGTCAGGTGGCATTAACGCGTGGAAGCGCGTCGGCCTTCCGACAATCGAAGACAAAAAGCAACCACTGCCTGTTATGAGGCAAGTCCAGATTGCTGCGGGCACGCTTGTTCTTACCGGTGTTGTTTTGGGATACGCCGTTGACAGCAGGCTATTTCTTTTATCAGGCTTTGTCGGTGCAGGACTACTTTTTGCCGGCTTAACGGGGTTTTGTGGAATGGCGAACATTTTGTTAAAAATGCCATGGAACAGGAATTCCTGAGAGGGCTTCTGAGGCTGTGGCTGGAGGGCCGAGTATAACCCGCGCACTTTGCGGCATTAATTTTGCAAAAGTCACTTCCTGTTTCTGGTTCTGCACCATTGTGGGATATATTGGCAGCACTATCGTAAATGAACATTAGATGCAGGTAACCTCAGCAATGGCTCTAATCCCCAAAAACTATGCGCGGCTGGAACCCGGCTATCGTGAAAAAGCCCTGAAAATCTATCCCTGGGTTTGTGGACGCTGCGCGCGCGAGTTTGTTTATTCAAACCTGCGTGAATTAACGGTTCACCATATCGATCACGATCATACTAACAATCCGGAAGATGGCAGTAACTGGGAGCTGCTGTGCCTGTATTGCCACGACCACGAACATGAGAAATATACGGAAGCCGACCAGTACGGCACCCGCGTGGTCGCCGGGGAAGATGCGCAGAATGATGTAGGCGCAGCCACCTATAATCCGTTTGCCGATTTAAAGTCACGGCTGGATAAGAAGAAGTAATCGCTGCGATACCCGCTTCTGGCGCAGATCCTGTGCCAGATTTTATCATAATAACAATAAATTCATACAGTTAACACATACCCCTCCTACCCTTCGTGCGATCATGAAGATGGCTCATGCAGCAATGAAATTAAATCACTTTTCCTCAATCAGTGACTCTGGCATAAAGTACCTACTGCTATTTTATTTAGACCATCTGAATAATAAAACCAGAAAAGAAAATTTGAAAGCACTGAATAAAAAATTCAGGTTTTATATCAGAAATCAGGATACTTCATCGCCATGAACAATAAATTGAAATTTACGCTTAAAAGCCTCACTTTCGATGAGAATTATAACCCCTCTGAGAATACTCGTATTACCACCAACTTCGCTAATTTAGCGCGCGGTGAGAAGCGTCAGGAAAACTTGCGTAATGCCCTGACGATGATCGACGATCGTTTTAATAGCCTGGCGCGCGAGGATAATCCCAACGGCGATCGTTACGCCGTGGAGCTTGAGATCGTCTCTGTTGAGATGGATGTGGAAGGCAAAGGCGTTCCCTTTCGGGTGATTGAAATATTGAAAACCCATATCGTCGATCGTAAAAACAATCAGCGCATTGAGGGGATTGTCGGCAATAATTTCTCTTCTTACGTGCGTGATTATGACTTCAGCGTGGTGTTGTTAGAGCATAACAAGAACCGGTCCAGCTTTAGCACGCCGGATAACTTTGGTGCGCTGCACGGAAATCTGTTTAAATCTTTCGTTAACTCAAGCACCTACAAAGAAAACTTCAAGAAGAAGCCGGTTATCTGCCTGAGCGTGTCCAGCAAAAACACCTATCACCGCACCGACTATCAGCATCCGGTACTGGGCGTTGAATATCGGCAAAATGCGCTGTCCATGACCGATCACTATTTCAAGAAAATGGGATTAGAGGCGCGCTACTTTATGCCGACAAATGCGGTCGCACCTCTGGCCTTCTATTTCTCCGGTGACTTAATTAACGACTATACCGATCTTGAGCTAATCAGCACCATTAGCACGATGGAAACGTTCCAGAGAATTTACCGTCCTGAAATTTACAACGCGAATTCAGTCGCGGGACAAGAGTATCAGCCAAGCCTGAACAGTCAGGATTATGCATTAACTAAAATTGTTTACGATCGCGAAGAACGCAGCCAGCTGGCCGTTGAGCAGGGCAAATTGACTGAAGAGAAATTCATTAAGCCTTACCAGAATGTTCTTAAGCAATGGTCTGCAGATACCGTTCTTTGATTCAGAAATTACAAGGTCACCTATTATGAAAAAGTTATTACCCACTTCCTCTGCTGGCAGCTTGCCGAAACCCTCCTGGCTGGCACAGCCTGAAGTTTTATGGTCGCCGTGGAAATTGCAGGATCAGGAACTGATTGACGGCAAGAAAGACGCTCTGCGTCTCTGCCTGGAAGACCAGCAGCAGGCGGGCATTGATATTGTCAGCGATGGCGAACAGACACGCCAGCATTTCGTCACCACCTTTATTGAGCATCTCGAAGGCGTGGATTTCGAGCAGCGTGAAATCGTCAAGATTCGCGATCGTTACGACGCCAGCGTACCAACCGTCGTGGGTCCGGTGAGCCGCAAAAAGTCGGTGTTTGTCGAGGACGCTAAGTTCCTGCGTCAGCAGACTGACAAGCCCATTAAGTGGGCCCTGCCGGGTCCGATGACGATGATCGATACCCTGTATGATAATCACTATAAAAGCCGTGAAAAACTGGCGTGGGAATTCGCTAAGATCTTGAATGAAGAAGCGAAAGAGCTGGAAGCGGTGGGTGTGGATATTATCCAGTTCGATGAGCCAGCGTTTAACGTCTTCTTTGATGAGGTGAATGACTGGGGCATCGCCACCCTGGAAAGGGCCATCGAAGGGCTGAAGTGCGAAACGGCGGTGCATATTTGCTACGGCTACGGCATCAAAGCTAATACCGACTGGAAAAAGACGCTGGGCTCCGAGTGGCGCCAGTACGAAGAGATTTTCCCGAAGCTGCAAAAATCGAATATCGACATTATCTCACTCGAATGTCAGAACTCGCATGTTCCTATGGAGCTGCTGGAGCTGATCCGCGGGAAAAAAGTGATGGTGGGCGCTATTGACGTGGCAACTAACAACATTGAAACCCCTGAAGAGGTCGCCGCGACGCTGCGCAAAGCGCTGCAGTTCGTCGATGCCGACAAACTCTACCCGTGCACCAACTGCGGTATGATCCCACTGCCGCGTGGCGTGGCAAGAGGCAAGCTCGACGCACTGAGCGCGGGTGCCGAGATCATCCGTAAAGAGCTACTGGCTAAATAACGCTGCCTGATTAAAAGTCCGTGAAGGGGATCCTGAGCGGACTTTATAATTCAACGCGACCTTCCCCTGGTTGTTCTACAGTTAGTCATTCTGTGCACGATGACGTAGGGTTTGCGGCGACTCCCCGGAGGTACGCAAAAATGCCTTGCGCATCCTCTCTGCCGATATAAAACCAACACTTGCTGCAATATTGTCAAAATTATCGTGCCCCTGCTCTATTCGAGCGCTGGCAACTTCAAGGCGTAACTGTTCCACTGCTTTCGCCGGTGTTATACCCGTTTCCCTGCGGAAGGCTCGGGAAAAGTTTCTGGGGCTCATCGCCATACGGTCGGCAAGACACTCAACCACCAGGACTTCATCAAGATGTTCCCGAACCCAGCCCATCAGTTCGCTAAATAATCCAGCACTGGGTGCGATCTCCAGCAAGACGGACTTTTGTGAATAACGACCAGGGCGGCGATAATATACCACCAGCTGTCTGGCAACCTGAGTAGCCACCGAACGTCCCAGATCCTCTGCAATTAATGCCAGTGCCAGGTCAATGCCAGCGGTAATTCCCGCCGATGTCCAAATCTTTCCATCACAGACATAGATACTGTCAAATTCCACCCTGACTTTAGGATAATCTCTGGCCAGTTGCTCCGCCCGACTCCAGTGAGTTGTCGCCCGGTGTCCATTAAGGACACCGGAGGAGGCAAGCAGAAACGCACCTGAGCATACGCTTGCCAGACGGCGAACTTTCGCCGCAGCTTTGCGGATATATTGTTGAAGTGGCACATTCTCCACCATAGTCGAGATACCGGGTCCACCCACAATCATTAACGTATCATAATCAAGGGGATGACAGGAATTAGCGACCGTTCCAACCCCACCAGAACTCGATATTATCCCCTGCTGATGAGAAATAACACTCAACTCATAACTTCCAGGAATAACCTGGCTGGCGACCTCAAAGGCGGTTGCAGGCCCTGACATATCAAGCAGTTGAAATCCTTCAAAAACATACAGTCCTATTTTACGTGTCATGGCAGTAATACCCCGATATTAGTCATTGCTCTCGGTAGACATCACCGTTATTTTAAAACATGTAAATGCATCATTTATTATTTTTACGAATCATTGATGCCAAATTAAATCCATTTACACCTAAGGCACAAAAAAAAGAGACACATCCTTTAACATTCTACAGGAAGTATTGTGTATCTGAGGCTAAGTATCTAATAAAAAAGAGGGAACTACATTGAGAACAAACTCATCATTCCATCATGATAATGTTAATACTATCACTGATGGACATCGTGTACTGGACATTTCAAACCAAAAGAGAGATTTTTTATATACTAAAAGTAAATTTCAGGCTAAAGCACAAGAAATTTCTTATGAATTGATTTTTGAGAAAATGGTTCCCGCACTCATAAACAGCATGGAGCAGAATGTATCACATCACCTCACGGCTGCAGCTTTGCGAGCCTCACGAAACCCATCCCTTAATAGCACCACCAAACCCAGCGCAGATGAAATATCCGCTGAGATATTATTTGACAACACATTCGTGAAAGTAAATAACAAAAACATTAACCGAGAAACAATTTTAAAAAAAACCAAACAATCACGAATTAGCCAGCAACCATTGAGCATCGGAATCCCACTTTTTTCAAGAAAACCCGTATCCCCTGTTAAAAATAGAGGTTACAGTCCTGATATTGGCGATATATATTCAATCATACGCTGCGCTGAGTTAATGAAACTACTGTCATGGTTCCAAGAGCAAGATGTTTGTCTAAATATATTTTCTGACGGATTCAAGTACCAGAGGGCTTGTGGCACTCCCGATGAGAACATCCTTGATTATCAAAATGGATTGCGTTTTTGGATTGAAGCATTAGAAATCAACAATTACGTAAAAATAATTAATTATGAAGATCATCTTGCTATGACTTTGGGAAGAGAGTTATATTCTCTCCGGGAGAAAGAATACTTTACAACTTATCTAAAATTCGCTGCTGATCTAAAGAGACATTTCGACCCAAGATTCCTTCACCGTAGCTTTCATAATATTGAGAGATCATCACCCTATGGAGCCGAGATAAAATACGTATTTTACTCTATCGCCAGTAGCGTTTACTATCAGTCTGGTCATTTAGGAAAGAACATCGTTAATAAACACGATCTGGCTCAGTACATCTTCGTTGACTATCTGGCTGAAATACACCTAGCATCGCTAGGCAATATCTCACATTACTTACCCGATAAATTACTATCATTATCTTTATTAGAAGAAACATGGGAGGCCACTTTAAAATATGTTTCAATATCACTGACCGATCGTCATCTGGATGTCTGGAATAAAATTCAACCAAGCGGAATAAAACTTTCTATCCATGGAAAACCGGGAGAAATTCAACTTCGACCCACTAATTCAAAGTTCTTAACTATGACGGCCCAACATTCTGTAGGTGGAGTGGTGAAAACTAAGATGGGAACAAAAATCACTTGTGAATACCGTATTGAGCGTGAAGCAGCTGGAGAGATCCCTGTTATTTTAGCAGGCAGTAAAAATAAAAATGTTTTCAGCAAAAAACCACCTGATACGATTAAAAAAATGATTAGATCAGGGCAGCCTTTTTGTTACGTCCCTGATAAAACCGAAGATATCCAAAAAATTATTTCAGGGAGTTATATCGATGCCTAGTGCTCCTTTATTATGGGGGAAAATTCAATCAGAAATTAAACTGAATGAAATACCCGATTTAGTAACTTATAAAATCCCGAATGATATATCTCAACACATCCGCCAACGCCTAAAAAAACAAATAGATGTTGCAGCTAAGAAATTCACAAGATATGCAATTCGTAGTTTGGATGCACTTTCCAGCTCGCTTATTTATAAAGACTTAGGTTCTTTTTTTGGTCGCCAGTCAGCGCTAATTTGTGAATTATTTCGTAACGCGCATTTCGTTTCAAACTCAGGAAGTTTGGATGTAACCAGACTTCAATATTATCTTATAAATGCTTTATCCGACGGAAGAAAGGAAAAATTAACATTTGAACTTGGTTGGGGTCAGGCGAAACGTGATGCAGGAAAACTAAGATCACTTGGCGCCAGCGCTGACTTCGCTGAACTTATGGCAATCGCCCGTATCATTGCTGTAGTAAAAAGCATCGAATTACTTATCAACAGCCAAATAAAATTTAGAGTGATAACAGGCGGTCAACGCTTTCGCATGGCCTTATTTACTCGTCCCGATATTGACAATCTCTACAACTTACAAAGAAAAAAATTTGCTTTCTGGCTCTCGCCAGGCACAGATATTTCGTTCGAAAACATTCAAATTTACCTTTCTGATCATGAAATTAGAGAAAAGCTGAATCTGGATAGACAGCACACTATCACATCTAGCCTGACTGAAGAAAATTTTCGTTTCGCACTGTTTGCAATTGACTGGTATAACGTGCTTGAACGGGGTATAGAACATAACACTCCCCTTTCATCACCTATTTTAGAGAAATTTAGGTCGTTATCTCCTCATGCAAAAAGTCATTTTTTACGCGCAACATTATCTTTAATTGCTAACGAAAATATATATATTCCCCCTACCGTACATCGGCTACCTCACCACTTGATATATGAAACAAGCAAATGGTTATGTGAAATCACTAAAATTTCCGCCGATCTATATTTACGATTAGGCAGGATCACTAATAGAGCATCTATCAACAATCACCATGGCGGTCATCCAATTCTACTCACCGTAGTTTTAAAAGCTAGCCGCCCTGATATTCCTTGCGTTCAACTTCTGGGGAGAAAATATGGCACAACCTTGCCTCAGCACTTAACTGCCTGCTTGCTTCCCAAAGGTGAAATGACATTTGACTCATTTTATCTAATCGAAAATCCCAAGGCTATGATTATTATTCCTGAACTCGCCGAAACGCCTCTTGGTGTAACCGCACTTAACGAACAAGAGACAATCACTTCCATTAACTTAATTCATCTATTCGATGATAGAGAAATTTCATAAAAAACATGGAGTTATACATGGATAGTACATCACTTTTCACACGCCTTGCGTCAGCCTATGCTAGCTCTCGCCCAACCTATCCACCGGAAATTCTTGCCCTACTATCTTTGCATGTTCCACCACCAGCTTATGCCGTTGATATAGCCGCTGGCACTGGCATATTTTCCCAGTGCCTATTACAAAATGGTTATAACGTTACTGCGGTTGAACCCAATCCTGCTATGCGGAGTGAAATATTCCATTCTGCTATCTCACAACGAGTATCCATTGTCGCAGGCACAGCAGAGTCAACCGGACTGAAAGAGCATTCAGCCGATCTCATTACCATTGCTCAAGCGTTTCACTGGGTAGATCCTGAGGCCACACGACTAGAATTTAAGAGAATAGGTAAACCCTCATGCCTGACCGCTGTTGTGTGGAACTCTCGAAATTTTTCAAACTCATCGTTTATGATGCAATACAAAATGCTGTTAGAGGAATTTGCACCTGCCTATAGATCAATGAAAACTCACTGGTCAAATCTTGATGTTCGGGTAAAAAACTTTTTTCTTGGAAAATATAAATATGACCAGGCAAGTCATATCTTGTCTGTTGATGAAGATCAGATGATAGGGAACCTTTTATCACTGTCCTATGCTCCTCCCGAAGCAACGCCTGAACATAAAATATTTATTAATCAGGCTAGAGAGATATTTAGCAAGCACCAGAAAGGGGGGTATGTGCAGTTCGATCTCACCACTCACCTCTTCACTGGCAATCTCTGACAACGGAGTATCGGATATGATCAATAAGCCTTTGCAAGTCGGTCTGTTACTTTTCCCGCAGGTAACTCAACTCGACCTCACCGGGCCGGCAGAAGTATTTGCAGCCAGCAGCCGCTGCGACGTTCATCTGATTTGGAAAACGCTCCTTCCCGTAAAGACCGGTTCAGGATGGTCAATTCTACCCACCCAAACATTTGCAACATCACCGGTGCTGGATGTGATCTGCATCCCCGGTGGTAGTGGTCAGATAGCCCTGATGGATGATGAACAAACCCTGGATTTTATCCGCCGTCAGGCTGCGAGTGCTTCAGTTATCGCTTCTGTCTGTACCGGTTCTCTGGTGCTGGGCGCTGCTGGTCTTCTCGAAGGTTACCGTGCAACCAGCCACTGGATGTCGCTGCTGCAGCTGGAATATCTCAGAGCAATTCCGGTTAAACAGCGTGTAGTCGTAGATGGTAACCGTATCACCGGTGCCGGGATTTCTGCTGGTATCGATCTCGCCTTGACGGTGATTGAGCGACTGCTGGGAACTGAGACGGCAAAGGATATCCAGTTAGGAATAGAATACGGTCCTGAACCACTTTATACGCTTACAGAACTGGAAACTCCTGAGCGCGTTGAGCGCCTGCAACACCATGCCGAACAGCGTCAGTTGCTCCGGCTGGCTGCAACCCTAAGGGCAGCAGCACGTCTGGAGGTAAGATGACCTCCATGCCAAAAGAAGTCTGGATCCTGACTCTTTGCCAGGTGCTGTTCACTGCAGCTATTTCAATAGACCTTACCATTACCAGTCTGGCTGGACAGTCTTTAACACTGCATCCTGAACTAGCAACCATTCCTTTTGCCTTACTGACCGTGGGTGGTGCGTTAATCATGCCCATTTTGGGATGGCAGATTCGTTATCATGGTAGACGTAACGCACTGATAACAGGGTGCTGTATCGGTGTGGCTGGAGCACTCATCTCAACGATATCGACATTAATACCTCACTTCTGGGGGTTGTGCCTGGGTTGCTTACTGGTTGGCGCTTTTCAGGCCTCAGCACAGTTTTACCGGCTGGCAGCAGGTGATCTGGTGAGACAGGAATTGAAACAGTTTGCAGTATCGCTGGTGCTGGCGGGGGGAGTGATTGCTGCCTTTCTCGGGCCGGGCCTGGCGGTATGGAGCGCATCTCTCTACCCCTCTTCACTTTTTACCGGTTCCTATCTGGCTGTGAGTATTCTGATACTGGTCTCAGCACTACTGTTAGTCTGTTTTTATAAGACAGATGGTAAGCCTGCACTTGCAGAGGCCTCAAAGGCTGAGTGGGCTGGCAATTATGCTGCCCTCAAGAAACCCGTTTATCTGGTTGCCACAATAAATGGTGTGCTGATTACCAGCGTCATGATGTTAATGATGAGTTCTGCACCTTTGGCAATTGTAAAGGCCGGCCTAACGATGAAGGAGGGTGCTGCCGTCATGCAATGGCATTTAGTCGGCATGTATGCCCCCTCTTTAGTGGCGGGTTATACTTTCCGCAAATTGGGTGCCGGCATGAGCCTTATGATTGGGATCAGTTTGACAGTACTTGCTGCTTTGGTTGGCATGCAAGGGACTCAGCTGGCTACATTCTACTGGTCACTTGCCCTGCTCGGAGTGGGTTGGAATCTGAGTTTCGTCACCAGCTCCATTCTTCTTTCGCTAGGAAATGATTCCAGCATGCGCAAAGCAGCCCAAACGGCCAGTGAAACATTACGTTATCTCTTCTCGTCAGCTGCTTCGCTGCTGTCCGCTGCAGCTCTGGAGTACTTTGGATGGCATCAACTCAATATCATTATGCTGCCATTTTTACTGGTAGGTCTCTGTGTCACTGGATGTTGGATAATCTTTTCCAGAACAACCCCTCACGCCGGATGAATATCTTATCGGGCGCAGGGGATTGAAGAGACCTGGCATCTTTATCCGTCTGACTATTTTCGCCAGCCCAGCCCCGGCGCAACGTGCTTCAGTATCGCCTCAATGGTGTGCGCGCAGTAATCCACGCCCAGCTGATTCGGGACGGTCAGCAGCAGCGTGTCGGCTTCGGCAATCGCTTCATCCTCTGCCAGCTGTTTAATCAGCACATCCGGCTCGGCGGCGTAGCTGCGGCCAAAAATGGCGCGGGTTTTCTCGTCGAGGTAGCCGACCTGATCCGCTTCCTTACCGCTGTTGCCGAAGTACATGCGGTCCTGCTGGTTTACCAGCGCGAAAATACTGCGGCTAACCGAGACGCGCGGCGTGCGGGTATGTCCAGCCGCTTTCCAGGCTTCACGGTAGGCGCGGATCTGTTTCGCCTGTTGAATATGGAACGGCTCACCGGTTTCATCATCCTTCAGCGTTGAGCTTTGCAGATTCATTCCCAGCTTCGCCGCCCACACCGCCGTGGCATTGGAGCCTGCGCCCCACCAGATACGCTCGCGCAGCCCTTCCGAGTAAGGCTCCACGCGCAGCATGCCCGGTGGATTAGGGAACATCGGCTGCGGGTTCGGCTTAGCGAAGCCTTCGCCGCGCAGCACGTCGAGCAGCACTTCGGTGTGATGACGCGCCATATCCGACTCGTTCTCACCTTCGGCGGGCTGATAGCCGAAATAGCGCCAGCCGTCGATCACCTGCTCCGGCGAACCGCGGCTGATGCCGAGCTGCAGGCGCCCGCCGGAGATCAGATCGGCGGAACCGGCATCTTCAGCCATGTACAGCGGGTTCTCATAGCGCATATCGATGACGCCAGTGCCGATCTCAATACGGCGGGTTTTGGCGCCCACGGCGGCCAGCAGCGGGAACGGAGAGCTGAGCTGGCGGGCGAAGTGATGCACGCGAAAGTAAGCGCCGTCCGCGCCCAGCTCTTCAGCCGCGACCGCCAGATCGATGGATTGCAACAGCGCGTCGGCAGCAGAACGCGTGCCGGACTGCGGCGAAGGTGTCCAGTGACCAAACGACAGAAATCCAATACTTTTCATAGGGTTTTCCTGAGTGGCAATTGCGTGGAGATAATACTATTCCTAACTCGCCGTGCCTGACTAAGCAAGGATTGTAATCAAAAATGAAATATCGTATAACAGGCTGCTCCGAGGGGTGTCCTGTAATGGGCTGAGATGGCGTAAGCCGAACCCTTTGAACCTGATCTGGGTCATGCCAGCGAAGGGACGGGTTGGCATCGATCATGTGCCTGTTCATACCTCTGCGTGCCCGGATCTCCACTGAATTTATGGAGGTCCCGTGTCTCACCCCGTTTCCCACATCGATTTCAGCCAGGGTTTGTACGGCCGTTTACGCCAGCAGGCGGGCCTTGAATGGCAGCACTACGTCGATCACCCGTTTTTGCAGCAGCTGGCTGACGCTACCCTGCCCGACGTTGCGTTTCGCCGTTACCTGACCCAGGACTATCTGTTCCTGATCCACTTTGCCCGCGCCTGGGCCCTGCTGGTTTCCAAGCTGCGTACCCTGCCGGAAATGCGCGCCGCCACCGCCTCACTCAACGCCATCGTCAATGAACTGCCGCTGCACGTGGGCTACTGCGCAAGCTGGGGGCTGAGCGAAGCACAGATGGCAGCCGAGCCGGAAGCGGCGGAGACCATGAACTACACCCGTTACGTGCTGGATATCGGCCACTCTGGCGATGCGCTGGATCTGCTGGTGGCGCTGCTGCCGTGCGTGGCGGGCTATGCCGAAATCGGCCTGCGCCTGCTCAACGACCCGCAAACCCGGCTCGACGGCAGCCCGTATGCCTCGTGGATCCGCAACTACGGCGATGCCGATTATCTCAGCGGCGTGCAGGCGGCGATCGGCCTGCTGGAAACCGTGGGTCAGCAGCGCGCAGCAGAGAGCCGCATCGCCAGTCTCAGCGAGATCTTTATCACCGCCACCCGGCTGGAAGCGGCATTCTGGCAGATGGGGCTGAATGCGGTGCCCGCACCATGATGCCTCCTGGTATTGCCGTGCGCGACCTCAGCCTGAGTTTTGGCGGGCGCACGATCTTTGAACACCTCAATTTTAACATCAAAGGCGGCAGCTTTGCCGCCCTGCTGGGCGCCAGCGGCTGTGGCAAAACCAGCCTGCTGAAGATTATCGCCGGCCTGGCTACCGCCGATGCGGGCCAGGTGCTCGGCAGCGATGGCCTGCCGCTGCCGGGGCGTATTGCGTATATGGGGCAGAAGGATCTGCTGTATCCGTGGCTGACGGTGATTGAAAACGTCACGCTCGGCGCGCGCCTGCGCGGCGAAAAAGCCGACCTGCCCTGGGCACAGCATCTGCTGGAACGCGTCGGGCTGGTGCAGCAGGCAGCCGAGCGTCCGGCGGCGCTCTCCGGCGGCATGCGCCAGCGCGCGGCGATTGCCCGTACGCTGTACGAGCGGCGCCCGGTGGTGCTGATGGATGAACCGTTTTCGGCGCTGGATACCCTGACGCGAGCAAAGATCCAGACGCTGGCCGCCGACCTGCTCAGCGACCATACCGTGCTGCTGATCACTCACGACCCGATGGAAGCCTGTCGCCTCAGCCACCAGCTGCTGGTCCTCTCCGGCTACCCGGCGGGAATTGATGACGGCCACGCCATCGGCGGGCAGCCACCGCGCGCGCCGGACGATCCTGACCTGCTGAAAAGCCAGGGTGAACTGCTGCAACAGCTGCTGAGGGCGGCAGGATGATGATGCACTGCACAGGAAAACGCGCCCGCAGCCTGCGCGGGCTGGCGATCTTCGCCGGGCTGATGGTGCTGTGGTGGCTGGCGACGCTGACCGATATCCCGGCCTTTCTGCTGCCGTCGCCAGTTGCGGTGGCGAGGGCGCTGTGGGATGACCGGGCGTTTCTGGCCTGGCACAGCCTGATCACCGCGTCGGAAGTGCTCAGCGGGCTGGCGATCGGCGTACTGCTCGGTTCGCTGCTGGCGCTGGCGATGACTTTCTCCCCGCATTTACAGCGCTGGATGATGCCGCTGGTGCTGACCAGCCAGGCAATCCCGGTCTTCGCCCTTGCCCCGCTGCTGGTGCTGTGGTTCGGCTTCGGCATCAGCGCCAAAGTGGCGATGGCGGTACTGGTGATCTTCTTCCCGGTCACCTCGGCGTTTTATGACGGGCTGCGGCGCGTTAACCGTGACTGGCTCGATCTGGCCCGCACCATGGGCGCTTCACGCTGGGCGCAGCTGCGCCACATCCGCCTGATGGCCGCGCTGCCCGCGTTCGCTTCCGGCCTGCGCATGGCTGCGGCGGTAGCGCCTATTGGCGCCATTATCGGTGAGTGGGTCGGTTCCGCCGAAGGGCTGGGCTACGTGATGCTGAATGCCAATGCCCGCATGCAGACCGCCCAGTGCTTTGCCGCGCTGTTTATCCTGATCCTGATGACGGTGCTGCTCTGGCAGGCGGTCGATGCGCTGCTGCAGCGCCTGATTAACTGGGCACCTGAAAATAACTAACTCACTATAAAAGGCGATAACCATGTTGAAAAAAACCCTCTGCACCCTGCTGCTGGGCGCCGCGTGCAGCGCCCAGGCCAATGAAAAGCTGACGCTGATCCTCGACTGGTACATTAACCCCGATCACGCGCCGATTATGGTGGCCGAACAGATTGGCGCATTCAAGGCGGAGGGGCTGGACGTGAAGATCGTCCCGCCTTCGGATCCGTCACTGCCGCCGCGCCTGGTGGCGGCTAAACAGGCCGATCTCGCCATCACCTATCAGCCGCAATTACACTTCTTTGCCGATGAAGGCCTGCCGCTGGTGCGCGTCGGCACGCTGATCGACTCCCCGCTCAACACGGTGATGACGCTGGATAAAAACATCACCTCGCCCGCCGGGCTGAAAGGCAAGAAGATCGGCTACTCGGTCAGCGGCATAGAGCAGGCCACGCTCGGTACCATGCTGAAGCACGAAAACGTGAATCCGCAGGACGTTAAGCTGATTAACGTCAACTTCCAGCTGACCAGCGCGCTGCTGGCAGGCCAGGTGGATGCGGTGATTGGCGGCTATCGCAATATTGAAGCGCAGGAGCTGAGGCTGCAGGGGAAAAATCCGGTGGTGTTTAACGTTGAGGATTATGGCGTTCCGGCCTATGACGAGCTGGTGATCGTCGCCAATCGCGACGCGGTGAACGCGCCGAAGGTGAAGAAATTCCTCGCCGCGCTGCAGAAAGGCACCGACTCTCTGCTGGCGCATCCGGAAGAGAGCTGGCAGGCGTTTGCCAAAGCGCATCCCGAACTGAACACCGAGCTGAACCACGTTGCATGGCAAAAAACGCTGCCACTGTTTGCCAAAAATCCGGCGCAGCTCGACGGCCAGCGCTATCAGGCCTACGAGCAGTTCCTGTTTGATAACCAGCTGATCAAGAAGATCACCCCGGTGGAAAAGTACGCGGTCGAAGTGCATTAATTCCTCCCGCGCTGGCGCAAACGGCCAGATAATGATAATTATTATCATCTTTTTTTTTGGCGCGAGGTTTTCATGCACGCTTTGGCACCTGAACGATTAACCACCGACTGCTGCATCGTCGGCGGCGGCCCGGCCGGGTTGATGCTCGGCTATCTGCTGGCGCGTGCCGGTGTGCAGGTGGTAGTGATTGAGAAGCACGCGGATTTTTTGCGTGATTTTCGCGGTGACACTATCCACCCCTCCACGCTGCAAATCATGTACCACCTTGGCCTGCTGGAGGAGCTGCTGAGCCTGCCGCACCAGCGCGTGCCGCGCCTGCAGGCGGAGCTCGGCGGCGAAGAGGTCACGCTGGCGAATTTTACCCGCCTGCCGGTGAAGTGCCGTTTTATGGCGTTTATGCCGCAGTGGGACTTTCTGAATTTTCTTGCCGGCAAAGCTGCTGCCCTGCCCGGCTTCCAGCTGCGCCAGTCGACCGCCCTTGATGAATTAATCACTGAGGACGGCGTCGTGCGCGGCGTCACGGCCAACGGACCTGACGGCAAGCTGGAAATTCGCGCGCAGCTGGTGGTGGGCTGTGACGGACGGCACTCTGCGGTGCGGCAGCAGGCTGGCCTGAGCGGACGTTCGTTCGGCTCGCCGCGCGACGTGCTGTGGTTTCAGCTTGATAAACGTGAGGACGACCCGGAATGGAACACCGGCCACAAGGGACCGCGACAGAACTTTATCATGCTCGATCGCGGCAGCTTCTGGCAGTGCGGCTACTCGATTACCAAAGGGCAATTTGCGGCCATCAGGGAGAACGGCCTCGAGCCGTTTAAGCAGCAGATTGCCGAGGTTGCGCCCTTCCCCAGCGCGCGGATGTCCGATCTGACCGACTGGCAGCAGTTCAGGCTGCTCGACATTCGCATTGACCGGCTGGACAGCTGGGCCAAACCGGGCCTGCTGTGCATCGGCGACGCCGCCCATGCGATGTCGCCAATCGGTGGGGTTGGCGTCAACCTGGCGATTCAGGACGCGGTCGCCAGCGCCAGGCTGCTTACCGCCAGCCTGCTGAAAGGCAGCGTCAGCCTGCGCCAGCTCAATAAGGTGCAAAAACGCCGTCAGTTCCCAACCCGCGCCACGCAGTTTATCCAGATCAAAATGAGCGGCAAGCAGCGCCCGGCCGGGCAGCCCAGCCCGCTGCCGCGCATCATTAAACGCTACCCGTTTCTGCCCTACGTGTTTGGCTGGATCATCGGGCTGGGGTTCCGCCGTGAAAAACCGCGCCGCTTCAGGGCTGCCCCATAAAGGTTTCCAGCGGCACGCGGAAGAATTTTGCCAGTGCTTTGATCTGCTCAACGGTGAGAGATCGTTTGCCGTGGATCACCTCTGAAATAACGCTCTGCGTGGCAATCTGGCGCAGGTCAGCCTGGCGGATTTTGCGTGCTTTCATCAGCATTGAGAGCGCTTCGCCGGGCGTAACATTGGGAACCTGCAGCTGCTTCATCTCATACTCATACACCCGGTCGCTGACCCGTTCGGCGCACTGAGCGGCAAAGTGCTCTACGTCACTGGCGTGCGAGTACAGTTCATCAATCAGCGTCATCCGCCCCTGTAAATCTGCTTCGTTCTCAACCGGCAGCGTGCAGGCACGCACGAGTACCGACAGCGGCTCCAGCTGTGCGGCGGCGGTTTGCAGCAGCAGCGGCAGGCTGGCGATCAGGCCATCAAGCTGGCTGGCGTTTAACGTCATTGTTCTCATGATTTACCTCTTTGAGCGGGTCTGATCGCGTCACCACTTATCGTAATCGGCGTGAGAACAGACCTGTTTAATATACAGCGTCCCTGTTTTCGGGTTAAGCCACGCCAGAACCCGGCACTGATTTTTGTGGATATCGAATACGCAGATATCCAGCGGTCCCCTGTGGCTCTCTGCCTTTAATCTTGCATAAGGTATGCAATCAAGATTCCAGCCAGATACCTCAAGCCAGTGGGCGCGCAGCTGAAGTAGCGACTCGAAGCGTAAGGAAGGGGTGTTGAACACATCCAGCCAGAGTTTCAAACCTGCCTTCCACTGCCCATGCTTTTTCATTGCCTCAACGATGGCTCGTGCCGTAATCACCCTCATTGCTGTCTCCTGACATTATCGCAAATTGCGATATTCACAATCCCTGAAATTTCGTTAAGCACGCGTTGCTAAACCCACTCTCCAGCCCTGACTGCCTGAGATGCGGGTAAGGGTAATTGACCGGGATTTTAAAATCAGATTGTTGAGGCGATTTTGGAAAGCGCCACGCAACTCAGAAACCAATTGTGAAACCCGGTAACAGAATATTGTTGATGCCTCGAAACGCCTTGAACTTTGGTTTAAGATGCGCTGAATAAAAATGATAACGATTATCATCTCATTTCATACGGGACCGTATCACCATGAAAATCCGCTCCACGTTATCCGCTGCACCTGCCCTGCTGCTCTGCACCCTGCCCTCGCTGGCGTTTGCCACGACTTACCCACTGACCGTCACCGATATGGACGGGCAGAAAGTGGTGATCAAGCAGGAGCCAAAGCGCGTCATTTTGCAGGATGGGCGTGAGATCCTCAGCCTGGCGCTGCTGGACCGCGATAATCCGTTCCTGCGCGTGGTGGCGTGGAACAACCTGATGAAAAAGCAGGATACCGGCAGCTGGAATATGCTGAAGCAGAAGTGGCCGCAGGCGCAGGAGATCCTCGACATGGGCTTCTCCGACCAGGGCGAAGTGAATCTTGAAACGGTGATTGCTAAGCAGCCGGACCTGATGATTGCCCAGCTGCGCGCCAAACCCGCCCTGAAGCAGACCGGCGTGCTGGCCCAGCTCAGCGCCCTGAATATTCCGGTGCTGTTCGTGGATGATGAACTGCACCCGGTTGAGCACACTGCCGCCAGCGTCACCCTGCTCGGCCAGGTGCTGAACAAGGAAGCCAACGCCAAAGCCTACACCGACTGGTATCAGCACAAGCTGAGCGCCATGCAGGCCGCAGTGAAGGATGTCTCTCCTAAGCCGACGGTATTCGTTGAGCCTATCGCTGGCGTGGGCGGCGGCGGCGAGTCCTGCTGCTTTACTCACGGTCATAACGGCTGGGGCGGCCTGATTGAGGCCACCGGCGCGAAAAATATCGGCTCTGAGCTGCTGCCCGGCACCAGCGGCACGGTGGCCGTTGAGAAGGTGATCAGCATGAACCCCGATTACTACGTGATGAGCGGCTCAAAGCGCGGCGGCAAAGGTAACGCGGTGATCCCACTGGGCTACAACACCGACGTCAGCGAGATAAAAGCCAGCTTTGACCATCTGCGCAATCGCACCGGCGTGAAGGATATTCCGGCGGTGAAAGCGGGCAAGGTCGCGGCGGTCTATCACCACTTCTACAACCACCCGTACAATATCATCGGCATGGAGATGCTGGCGAAGGACTTCTATCCGCAGCAGTTTAAGGACGTCAATCCCACGGCGGACTATCACACCATTATCCGCAACTTCACCAAACTGCCGGATGAGCCGATTAATCTCGAATATCACCCTCAGCAGTAAACGGATGGGCCAGGTGGATGCCTGGCCCTTTCAATGGTGACCTCCTCTCTACCCCAGCCGTATCCGGCGGTGGCTGATATGTTCGATCAGCGCTTCGTCGTGGCTGACCACCAGCAGCGCGCAGTTCTGTTCCGTTGCGACCTCCACCAGCAGTTCAATGGTCTGCTGCTGGGTGAGCAGATCGAGACGCGAAGTCGGCTCATCGGCGAACAGAAATACCGGTTCAGGCAGCAGCACGCGCAGCAGGGCAAAACGCTGCAGCTCCCCGCCGGAGATCTCCCCGGGATAGCGGTCCAGCAAAGCCGGGCGCAGCTTCAGCCGCTGCATCAGCGGCGCAATTCGCGCGGCATCCAGCCGGTGCAGTTTCACCACATCCATCAGCGCCTGGCGCAGCCTGATACGCGGCGCAAAGGCTGACGGCGGATCCTGAAAGATTTTCTGATACTTCACCGCAGCCAGCGTGGCATCGCGCAGCACCTCTCCGCTGTCGGCGCTCAGCAGGCCAAGCAGGATATCGCCGAAGCTGCTTTTGCCGCAGCCGCTGGGCCCGGTAATGCCGATAACCTCTCCGGCGTGGATGCACAGCGACTGGCCGCTGAACAGCTGACGCCCGCCGCGGCTTTTGCCCAGATTGCGCGCCTCCAGCACCACTTTCCCCAGAGGCTCAGCACTCTGGCGTGGCGCCCAGCGCGCCGGGTCCGCCGCCAGCAGTGCCTGCGTATAAGGGTGCTGCGGCGCGCTCAGCACCTGCTTCGCGCTGCCGCGCTCGACGATTTCGCCTTTAAGCATCACCGCCACTTCGCCACCGATTTGCCGCGCCAGTTCGATATCGTGCGTCACCGTCAGCAGCGCGCCGCCCGCGTTAACCTCCGCCAGCAGCAGTGCAATCACCTCATCGCGCCGCGCCACGTCGAGCCCTTTAGTTGGTTCATCGGCGACGATAATCTTTGCACCCCCGGCACGGGCAGCGGCAAAGGCCACCCGCTGTGCCATGCCGCCAGACAGCGCCTGCGGCAGGCGATCGGCGGCATGCGCCACCCCCAGCGCCGCCAAATCCTCCTGTGCCGCCAGGCGCGCCCGTTTTTTACTCATGCCGCGCACCAGGCGATAGCTCTCCGCCACCTGCTCACCCGCGCGCATGGTCGGGTCGAGCGCCAGCCACGGCTCCTGCGGCAGAATGCCGAGCGTATGCCCCCACAGCGCGCGCGCCGGGCGGCTGGCAAGCGGCAGCTGCTGACCGTCAAAATGCAGCGTTCCGCTGGCGGTTAACCCGGGCGGCAGCAGGCCGGTCACCGCCTGCGCCAGCAGGCTCTTGCCCGACCCGGTCTCCCCCAGCAGCGTGAACGGCTGCCCGGCGGCCAGGCCGAACGACACTGGCTGCACGGAGAGATCGCCGCCGCTGACCGCGGCCTGTTTCACATCCATCAGCATCATGCTCTCTCCTTCCCTGCCAGCAATAGCAGGCTTAACACCAGCAGAAATACCACCATCACCGGCTGCAGCAGCGCATAGGGGGCTTCCTGATAATAGGGCAACAGTTCGGTCATCATCAGCCCGAGTTCAGGCGTGGGAGGACGCACGCCGACGCTGACAAAACCCAGCGCGGCAATGGCCATCACCGCGCTGGCCGCGCCAAAAGCGGCGACGGTCAGCACCACCGGGGCCATCTCCGGCCACAGGTGACGACGGAAAATCAGCCACGGGCCAAAACCCAGCAGGCGGGAGGCCTGCACCGCCGGAGAGTTCAGCAGCGGGCGGGCCATGGCGCGGCTGATGCGGAAATACTCCACCCACAGCAGCAGCGAAATGCCGACGTACAGCATCACCGCGGAGTCCGGCACCACCGCCGTTAGCAGCAGCACCAGCAGCAGCCCCGGCAGCGCCAGAAAGGCATCGGCCAGCAGCGACACGCTGCGTTCCACCCTGCCACCGCGCCAGGCGGCCAGCACCCCCAGCAGCACGCCGGGGATCATCGCACTCAGCACGCTCACCAGCGCCAGCCCGAGCGACAGGCGGATCGCCGCCGTCAGGCGGGCAAACAGCGAACGGCCGAGATGGTCATAACCGAGCGGTGCGTCAAAAGTGGGCCACTGCAGGGCCAGCGTCAGCTTCTGGCGTAGCGGGTCCTGCGGCCAGAGCAGCGGCAGCACAAAGGCGAAAATAAGCAGCACTACCAGCAGTGCGGCCCCGGTGCGCTGCGCGCCCGAAGTGCGGCGTAACAGGTTCATCATGCGGTTTTCCTCCGGGGGTCGAGCCACCAGCACAGCGCGTCGCTGGCCGCGTTAAGCAGCACAAACAGCAGCCCCATCACCAGCGCGCTGCCCTGGATCATCGGCACATCGCGGGCAAAAATGGCATGCACCAGCGCATGACCAATCCCCGGCCAGGCAAACAGGGTTTCCACCACAATCACTCCCTCAATCAGATAGATAAACTGCACGCTGAGGTAAGTCACCAGCGGTACGCTGACGTTGCGCAGGCCGTGACGCCAGAACAGCGTGCCCTCCTTCAGCCCTTTGGTGCGGCCAAAGCTGTACCAGGCCGAGCCTGCGACCTGGCGCATGGCGTTGCGCGCCACGCGGCTGGAGACCGCCGCCAGCCCAAGCGCCAGCGTCAGGGCGGGCAGCAGCACATGCTGCACGTCACCGTATCCGGCAGCGGGCAGCAGCCCGAGCGTCAGGGCAAAAATCAGCACCAGAATCAGCCCCAGCACAAAGTGCGGCAGCGCGCGCAGGGTGGTGGAGAGCGCCAGCAGCAGACGATCCAGCCTGCCCCCCGGATTGAGTCCGGCAAAGATGCCGAGCGGCGGCCCGAGCAGCAGCGACATCACCAGCGCTACGGCCGCCAGCAGCAGGGTCTGCCCCAGCTGGTGACCAATCTCGGCCATCACCGGCTCGCCGGAGACCAGCGAATTACCGGGATTAAAATGCAGCAGCTGGATAAACCAGTCGGCCAGTGCCTGCCAGGCAGGGCGATCCAGCCCCAGCTCCTGCTGCACCGCGCTGGCGGCGGCGGCATCAACGCGGTCGTAGCCGTAGCGCCCGGCGGCGATACGGTAAGCCATATCACCCGGCAGCGAGCGCATCAGCACAAACGTCAGGCCGCCGACGAGCAGGGCAACAAACCCTGCCTGTAACAGGCGATAGCCCAGCATACGCATCATTCAGCCCACCTCATTTTCTCCAGCCTGAAGCTGCGCTCAAACGGATCCAGCGCCGCGCCGCTCAGGCGGCTGGAGATCGCGGCGGTCTGCTGATACCACGCCACCGGAATGGTCGGCAGCTCGCTGTGCAGAATGCGCGTCAGCTGCTGGCGTTCGGCCGCGGCCTGTGACGGATCGCGCCCCTGTACCAGATCGGCCAGCGTCTGATTAAAGGTGGCGCTGCTCCAGTTCATCGCGCCCCACTCCCCGCCCTGCGGGGGGTAATCCTGCAGCAGCGTGCCGAGCGGATCGGGGGTCAGCGCGAAATTACGCGCCACCAGCGCCAGTTCCAGCGTGCCGTCATGGTGCTTCGCCGCGATCTCACCGGAGTTGGTGGCGTTAATCGCCACCTGCACGCCGATTTCTCGCAGCTGCTGCTGGATTGCGGCGGCGATCAGCGGCAGCTCCGGGCGGTCGGGATAGGTGGTGAGCGTCAGCGTGAACGGTTTGCCGTCGCGCTGCAGTACGCCATCGGCTCCCGGCTGCCAGCCCAGCTCGCTCAGCAGCGCCTGTGCCCGCGCGGGATCGCTCGCCAGCGGCGTCAGGCTGGCGTTATGCCACTGCGTGACAGACGGTGGGAACAGCTGCCCGGCGGCGGCAGGGTAGCGCAGGATGGCACGGGCAATACCGTCACGGTCAATGGCGAGGCTCAGCGCCTGCCGCACGCGCACGTCGCTAAGCAGCGGGTTGCCGGCATTCACCTTCAGCAGCACGCTGCGTGGGATCGACACCGCCAGCAGCTGAAGTTTGGCACTGTTTTTCAGGCGGCTGCGGCTGGCCGGATCGAGATTCAGCACCATATCGGCACTGCCGCTCTCCGCCAGCAGCGCGCGCGTTTCTGCCCGCCCCACCGCCATATAGCTGGCTTCAGCAATGGCAGGCTGCGCGCCCCAGTAGCCACTAAAGCGCGCCACGCTGAGTTTCTGCGGCGCCTGCAGGGAGGTCAGGCGGTACGGTCCGCTGCCGATCACCTGCACCACTTTGTGCTGTGCATCATAGGAAGCCGGCGCGAGGATCTGCGCGCGGTTTTCCGCCAGCATGCTCAGCAGCGGGGTAAACGGCTGGCTCAGGGCAATCACCACCTGCTCGCCCTCGGCGCGGATCGCCGTAACCGGCGCTTTATCCAGCAGCCCCGGCTTGCTGCGTGCCACCTCCAGCGCATTCACCACGCTGGCGGCGGTCAGCGGGCTGCCGTCGTGAAACTTCACGCCCGGCCGCAGGGTAAAGCGCCACAGCAGGCCATCGTCCGCCACCGTCCAGCGGGTGGCCAGGCCGGGCAGCGGCTGCCCGGCAGAGTCAGCGTTGACCAGGGTTTCAACAATCGACATTTTTAAGAAGATATCGCCGGAGAGCGTCGGGTCAGTGCCCTTAATTTCAAACGGTGCCACCAGCGAGGCCACGCGCTCGGGTGCGGCGATGGCGGCGGCACTCAGCATCAGCGCCAGCAGCGGGGAGAAAACAGAAATGCGCATCAGGTATCAATCCTTTATCCAGAAAATGGAACAGCGCAGGCTTAAGCCCGCGCTGCGGATGATAACTGTTACTTTATAACATTACAATTGGCAATCGGTGGTTACATTTGCGCTTATTTCACGCGGATACCGCTTCAGGAGCCGTGCGGATCGGCGGCCTGACGGACGCTGAACTGCGGTTCGCTTTCCGGCAGCGGCATCGGGGCAACCTTGCTCCTCTCCCCTGCTTGAGGATGATATTTCAGCTGGAGTGCGCGCTGCATCTGATGGAGGATCTCACCGTCCAGCTTGTAGTGGCGCAGGTAGATCCACAGGGTAAGGACGAAGAACAGCAGCGGCAGGCCAACCATAATGCCCTGCATGCCCATGATGGTGCTGGCGGACTGCTGCACGCCGGGCACATAGCCCACCAGGCCCAGCATCACGCCAATCAGCAGCCCGGCAAAGGCCGCCCCGGCTTTCACCACCATGGTCTGCACCGAGAAGGCGATACTCTCGATGCGCACGCCGAGCGCGTAATCGCCATAATCCACGGTGTCCGCCACCATGATCACCAGCATCACCCAGAAGAAGCCACCGCCAATATTCACCAGGATCCCCGACAGTGAGATCAGCGTGGCGCTCTGCGGCGCATATAGCCCGACAAACAGCAGCAGCACGCAGCTGAGCACCGGCAGCACTGATGCGCTGATCCAGATGGCCCGCCGTGAGAAGCGTGCCACCAGCTTCGGGAAGCAGAGAATGGCGATCAGGTTCGCTATCCCGGCGTACATCATGTACCACGGGAACAGCTCGGCCCTGCCCACCACATAGGTAAAGTAATAGATGGCAAACGCGGTGATGATGTTGTGCGCCAGGTTCCACGCCAGCGCCATCAGCAGCAGGGCAAACAGCGGGCGGTTGCGGATAATCATGCTAAGCACCGCCTTAATGGTGGTCTGCTCCGGGGCATTTGGCTGCGCCGAGGAGGAGTACTTCTCTTCGATATTGCGCAGCGTAATGATGGCCGAGAGGATAAAGAACACCACGAGGATCAGCGAGAACAGCATGAACCCCTCACCTTTATTGCCGTTCCCCAGATAGTTCACCAGCGGCAGGCCAATCACCCCGGTGGTGTATCCGGCGAGGCTGGCAAAGAAGCGCGGCCACGGGATCAGCGCCTCGCGCTCGCGCTTGTCGAGGGTGATGCAGGGCACCAGCGACCAGAACGGCACGTCCATCAGGGTGTAGGTAAATCCCCACAGCAGGTAGGTGGCCCAGATCCAGGCAATCAGCGCCCCGCCCTCAAAATGGTGCGCGCAGAATACCGCTACCAGCACCACCGAGTTACTCAGCGTGCCAATCAAAATCCACGGTTTGAATTTGCCCCAGCGCGTGCGGGTGCGCTCGACAATCCAGCCCATGACCGGGTCAAAAAAAGCATCGAGAATGCGCGCCACCAGAAACAGTGAAGCCACCATGCTGACCGAGACACCCACCACGTCGGTGTAGTAGTACATCAGGTACATATAGATAATGCCGATGGCAAAGTCTTTTCCGAAGGCACCCAGTCCGTAACTGACTTTGGTTTTAAGCGAAACACTCATCGTTTGCGCCCCGTATCAATAGTGCAGTTAAGAGCAGCCCGCGTGCCGGGCCGCTCCGGCGATTAACGGTAGGCTGGCAGCCAGTCGCCATGGGCGGCGATCAGCTCGTCGCACAGGCGCACCGTGTCATCAATCGACAGCTCGGCAGAGGTGTGCGGGTCAAGCAGCGCGGCGTGATAGATATGCTCTTTTTTGCCGCTCAGCGCCGCTTCAATGGTTAACAGCTGGGTGTTGATGTTGGTGCGGTTTAGCGCCGCCAGCTGCGGCGGCAGGTCGCCGATGTAGCACGGAGTAATCCCCTGCCCGTCCACCAGGCAAGGCACCTCCACGCAGGCTTCACGCGGCAGGTTAGTAATGAGCCCATGATTCATCACGTTGCCACCGATTTTATACGGCGCGTTGGTTTCCATCGCTTCAATCATCCATGAGGCATATTCATGGCTGCGCGCGTGGCTGAGATTTTCATTTTGCGTCAGCCTGTCGCGCTGCTGATGCCAGCGGTCGATCTGCTCAATGCAGCGGCGCGGGTATTCGTCGAGAGGAATGTTAAAACGTTCGATCAGTTCGGGGTAATGACGCTTGATCCAGTACGGCATATATTCCGCATTGTGCTCGGAGGACTCGGTAACGTAATAGCCGAACACCCGCATAATTTCATGGCGCACCATATCGTCGTGCTGGTGGGTGAGTGCGGCGGCGCGGCGCTTAATTTCCGGATAGAGATCTTCGCCATCGCGGGTAATATTCAGCAGCCAGGCCATATGGTTGATCCCGGCAATTTGCCACTGCACGCCCTCAGTGCTGATATCCACCGACTTCAGCAGCGTCTCCGCACAAACCTGCACGCTGTGGCACAGCCCGACGGTCTTAATGCCGGTATGTTGCAGCATCGCACCGGTCAGCGATGCCATCGGGTTGGTGTAGTTGAAGAGCCAGGCGTCAGGGCACACCTCCTCCATTTCACGGGCAAACTCCAGCATCACCGGAATGGTGCGCAGCGCGCGGAAAATGCCGCCAATGCCCAGCGTATCGGCGATGGTCTGACGCAGCCCATATTTCTTCGCTACTTCAAAATCAGTGATGGTACAAGGATCGTAGCCGCCCACCTGAATGGCATTGATCACATAGCGCGCCCCGTCCAGCGCCCGGCGCCGTTGTTCAGCACCGACAAATTTTTCAATGCGCGCTTTCCCCTGGCAGAGATTGGCATTGAGGTTATTCAGCATCTGCCACGAATCCTCCAGCCGCCCGGCATCAATGTCGTACAGCGCAATATCGACCTGCTGTAGCGCCGGGGTCGCCAGAATATCGCCCAGCACATTCTTGGCAAACACCGTACTGCCCGCACCGAGAAACGTAATTTTCATTGCTGTATTCCTGTCAGTTGTGAGGTGAAGTAAACCCACTTTAGGCAGGTGCGGCAAAGCTTGATATGTCATTTTTTGACATTGATATGGTGAAAAATGACCGCGAAATTGAACTGTGATCTGGCTCGCTAATTAGCGTGATACGGCCAGGTAAAACAGACAGGTGGTCACAATAACCGGTGCGCGGCAAAACGACGCGAAGGGAAATATGCTGTACTCAGCTGAAATTCAATGAGAAAAAATAATGCAGAAAGATATCCACCCCGATGACATCGCCCAGTTCGGCCTGAATATCTATCAGTACGGTCACGAAGTCTGCGCACGTCAGCACAGCTATGGCCCGGCGGTGCGCCAGCACTACCTTTTACATTATGTGATAGCCGGCAGCGGCACGTTGTACAGCGGCGAACAGAGCTGGCCGGTCGGCAAAGGAGAAGCCTTTCTGATTCATCCGCATGAAATCACTACCTACACCGCCGACAAAAAGCAGCCGTGGGAGTATATGTGGATTGAGCTTGACGGCTTAATCGCCCAACGCAGCCTGGAGAAGTGCGGATTACGGCGGGACATGCCGATCTGGCGGCCGAAAGAGGCACTTTTTCCTGGCGTGGAGGGGCAGTATTTGCAACAGCTGGTGGCGCTCGACCCGGCACATTCGCTGCGTATTGCCGGGCTGACCTGCCTGTTTCTCGATGCGCTGATCGCCAATGCACGCATGACGGCCAGCGAAGAGATCAGCAGCGGCAACCGTCATCTGGATAACGCCATCCAGTTTATTGAGCGCCATCACCACCATCACTTCACCATCGGCGCGGTGGCTGACTACTGTAATATTGACCGCAGCTATCTCAGCCGCCTGTTTCAGCAACAGTTTGGCTATGGTCCGAAACAGTATCTGCTGCTACTGCGCATGAATGCGGCAACCTCACTGCTGATGGATCGCAGCCTGCCGATTAAAATCATTGCTTATTCATTGGGTTATGCCAGCCAGATGCAGTTTGCCAAAGTGTTTCAGCAGCACTTTCACTGCTCGCCCACCGAGTGGCGCCGTCACAATGCGCATGCAGACTGAACTGCCGCCGATAATCTGCCATACTCTGTGGCACTCTCCGGCATCGGCCGGGCTACCTGACAGCGCGAGGCTCACCATGAATACAGTGCTCAGCCCCTCTCCGGCTTATAGTCAACTGCACGCCTCCCTGCTGGCACAGCGCTCCAGCGTGCAGTCGGAACAGGTGATCCACGCCGTTAACCGCGCGCTGCTGGCGGGTGAAATGGTGAGCGCCGCCTTTTACGATCTCACCCTGCTGAAGCTGTTGCAGCAGCGCAAAACGCCAGCCAGGCTGTCGCCGGACGCCCAGGCAGAGATTGAGGCGTTTATTGACCAGCTCACGCCGCTGATCCCGGAAAAACTGATTGATGAAGGCCAGTTCGACAAGCTGCAGCACAAGGTGGCAAAGCTGAGTAAGCGCTATGACTGGCAGCACGCCAGCCTGACGCTGGTGAAAAACGCCCTGTTCCTGCGCACCTACCAGCGCTGGCAGCAAACGCTGGAAGCCCTGTTCAGCGCTCAGGACACTCACCTGGCGTTTACCCGCGTGAAGCAGGTGTTGAAGAAATCCAGCGGCCGCGTGGCGCTGCTGGGGGAGACGCATGAACTTTACCGCGTGCTGCAGGAACTGCTGGCCAACTGCCGGGAAAAAGCGGCGGCCAGCCGCGAGAATCCCGATAAGCTCGCCGATTACATTGCGGCGGCTGATATTGCCACCCGCGGCATTATCACCTTTGGCGCCACGGCGGAAACCGTGCTGCGCGGCCACGACCTGCCCGACAGCGCCCAGCTGGCGAAACGCATTAAGCAGCATCAGACCAGCGTGATTGAGCGCACCCACCCGTGGTTTTCGGCGATGTAACCCGGCGCGATTTGTAAATCGCGCGCGCTGACGTTAATCTGGCGGTGGTTTCCACTGAACTTAAATGGATATTTAGCCGTTATGCCAGCCCCCGCCAAACGCAAGAACGATCCCGAAGGGTTAAAAAAACGTATCCTCGCCAGCGCACTGACCACCTTCGCCGAATTTGGCCTGCAGGGTGCACGCATGGAGCAGATCGCCGAAAACGCGCAAACCACCAAGCGCATGGTGGTTTATCACTTCAGCAATAAAGAGCAGCTGTACGTGGATGTCCTGCACCACGTCTACCGGGAAATTCGCCAGCATGAAACCGGGCTTAATCTGGCCGAGATGACGCCCTCGCTGGCGATAGCGCGCCTGGCCGAAGCCAGCTTTGACTACCACATCAGCCACCCGGATTTTATGCGCCTGATCTGCAGCGAAAACCTGATGCGCGGCCGCTATATCAGCCAGTCCGCCACCATCATTACGCTGAATCAGAGCGCGCTGGCGGTACTGGATAGCGTGCTGCTGCGCGGCAAGCAGAGCGGCGAGTTTGACCCGCACGTCACTACGGTGGACGTTCACCGCCTGATCAGCAGCATCAGCTTTCACAACGTTGCCAACCACTACACGTTTAAAACCCTGTTCGGCGGTAACGAAAGTGAGGAGCAGAGCCTCACCCGCAACCGCAAGCTGGTGGTTGATGCCACGCTGCGCTACCTGCGTCCCGCCAGCTAAATCTGTACAACAATAAACTTAACGTACAATTTTTTCACCCCGCTGTGCAGCAATAACGGGGCTTTTCGTCTACGCTTAATCTCAGTAAGTATCCTCGCCATTTTATCACCACACCGTGATTGTCCTGAACAGGAGTCGTCAATGACACGTGAATCCGCTGGTTACCCACGCCGGCAGCCGCAGATATCGCCGCAGGAAAGTAAACTGTGGAACTGGGCGCAAAATGCCACCCTTGCCGACACCAGCAGCGTGGCCACCCCCGCCAGTGAAAGTGAGCTGCAGGCGATGCTGGCCAAATCTACCGGCAAAGTGCGCGTAATGGGCAGCCGTATGTCGCCCGGGCGCATGCTGGAGCTGCAGCAGCGCGGCGACCGCCTGATTGATACCTCCGCCCTGCGCGGGCTGATTAGCAGCGATGCCGACAGCGCCACCTTTGCCGGCGGTACGCCGCTGCATGAGGTCTATGAACTGCTCTCTGCAATGGGCCGCATGCTGCCCGCCTCCCCCGGCGTGATCGCTGCGCAGACCCTGGCCGGTGCGCTGGCTACCGGCACCCACGGCCAGGGGCTACAGCAGAGCTCCATTGGCGATGAAGCGCTGAGTATTCGCATGGTGCTGGCCGACGGCAGCGTGCAGACCTTCGATCGTCAGCACCCGTGGTTCCCGGCGGTGCAGCTGGGTCTGGGCAGCCTGGGCGTGGTCACGGCGGTCACGCTGCGTACCTGCCCGAGTGAGATTTATACCTGTTTTAAAAATGCCGTCAGCGCCGACACGCTGGAGCAAGACCTGCTGACGTGGAACCACGACTACGCGCTGAGTAAAGCCTGGTGGTTCCCTGGGGAGAATCAGGTCCATGTCTGGGCTGCCCGCAGCGCCACCAATGAAGAGCGTGCGCAGTACCGTGAGAATCACGGCGACCTGGTGAAGCAGGAAGAGACCAGCGACGCGATGAACCAGACCATCGACCAGACGCTGGAGCATATGCGCAACGACACGCAGATCGTTGATGATAACGGCAAACCGTTCCGCACCGTCACGCGCTTCAAGGACTTCTCCGACGTGACCGGCGATGTCTATCAGGTGTTCTGTCGCGGCATCGCCACGCCGCAGATCAACGTGGAGATCGCCATTCCGCTGGCGCGCACGGCGGCAGTGATTGCCCGCATCAAACAGTGGCACAGCGACACCAATCCCCATATGCACTACCCGGTGATCCTGCGCTGTACCGGCGCCTCGCAGAGCTGGCTCAGCCCCGCCTGGCAGCAGCCCAGCTGCTATTTTGGCTTTGTGGTCTATTACGCGGAAGATGGCTCGCTCTCCGCCGACGGCGTGGCTTTCCTGCGTGAAGTTGAAAAACTGCTGGCGGAAGAAGGCGGCAGGCCGCACTGGGGCAAATACTTCGATGCCTCGCTGTACCGCTGGGATGAGATTTACCCGCAGATGGCCGCATTCCGCGAAGTGCGTGAAGCGCTGGACCCGCAGCATAAATTCAGTAATGCATTCAGCCAGCAGCTGCTGGATCAGGGAGAGTCAGTATGATGGCATGGGTTACCCTGCTAACGCAGCCGGGCTATGTGGTTGGCGTAGAGGCGCTGCAGAAATCGTTGCGCGCCGTGGAGAGCCGCTATCCGCTGGTGGTGATGGTAACGGAAAAGATTGATGTCGCCGCGCGCCAGCGGCTCGAACAGCAGGGCTGCCTGCTGCGTGATGTCGCCCCGCTCAGCCCCAATCCCTCGCTGGCCAATAGCTATGCCAACGCGCGTTTTGCCGAGGTGTGGACCAAGCTGGCGGCGTGGACGCTGACGGAGTTTGAGCGCGTGGCGTTTCTTGATGCGGATATGCTGGTGACGCAGAACATGGACGAGCTGTTCACCCAGCCGCTGGCGCCCGGCACCATCGCGGCGTGCCACGCCTGCCGCTGCAATCCCAACCGCATTGCCAGCTATCCGGCCGACTGGGTGCCGGAAAACTGCTTCTACAGCTGGTGTGAAGGCGTGGACCATGTTGAGCAGCTGGACAAGGTGGATAACTACCTGAATGGCGGTTTCCTGCTGCTGACGCCGGACCGCACGGTGTTTGAGGAGATGCTGGCGCAGCTGGCGGCGCTGGACGACCTGTCCGGTTTTCTGTTTGCCGAGCAGGACTTCCTCAATCAGTTTTATCAGGGCCGCTGGCAGCCGCTGCCTTATATCTACAACGCGCTGAAAACGCTGCCGCACCAGCACCCGAAAATCTGGGATCTGGCGCGGGTGAAGAATATCCATTACATCATCGATAAACCGTGGGAAAAACAGCCCGAGCCGGGCGACCGCTATTTCGAGCTGCATCAGCTGTGGTGGGACAGGGTTCGCGCTTGATGGCGGGCGGACCGAAAAAGAGGGTCCGCCCCTACAAAACCCAGGCTGCCTTACACGTAGGGGTCGACCTTTTTTTTCGGTCGACCCGTTGAAACGTTATTCCTGGCCAAACAATGGTACTGCCTGGCCGCGGATGTAGCGCTTGCGCAGCTTCGCGGACAGGTGGTCCATCGCCATCACAATCACCACCATCATCAGGGTGATAAACATCACCACATCCCAGTTCCACAGCCGCATATTCTCGGCATACACCAGCCCCACCCCGCCCGCGCCGACAAAGCCGAGCACTGCCGCTGAGCGGGTGTTTGACTCAATCTGATACAGGCTGAGCGCCAGAAACGCCGGAAACGACTGGGTAAAGATGCCGTAACGGTGTTTTTGCAGGCTGTTGGCGCCCACCGCCGTCAGCCCGCGCCCCGGTGAGCGCTCCACCGCTTCGTGCCCCTCCGCGTACAGCTTCCCCAACAGGCCCACGTCCTGCATGATAATTGCCAGTACTCCGGCCAGCGGCCCCATGCCCACTGCCCGCACGAAAATCAACCCCCAGATCGCCATATCAATCCCGCGCAGAATATCCAGCAGCCGACGCATCAGCAGCGCCACCGGGCGCAGCACGGGCGCATGCATCACGTTACGCGCCGCCAGGAACGACAGCGGAAGCGCAATCACCGTCGCGGTGATGGTGCCGGCAAACACAATGGCAATGGTGATAAAGATCTGGCCAAAGTAGTAGGCATACGGCCAGTTCGCCACGTCATGCCAGACAAACATGCGCAGGAAATAGTGCCCCAGCTGCCCCATGCCAATGGTCAGCTGCTGCCAGCTGATGCCGAACGTCGCAAAGAAGAACACGTAATAGAGCAAAATGGCGGCGGCAATCAGTGCGGTTTTGCGCAGATAGCGCTTCTGTACGGCAAACAGCGCCTGATGCTGCTGCTTCATGCCGTCCAGCTGTTCATTACCCATCAGTCCAATCATGCGGTTTTCCCCTCTACCACGCGCTGGCGGATCTTGCCGGAGAAGGTATCCAGCAGCGACACCACCACGATAATCAGCAGCAGCGTCATGCTCACCTGGTCGTAGCGGTCGAGTTTAATATTGGTCATCAGCTCCTGGCCGATCCCCCCCGCGCCCACCAGCCCGAGAATGGTCGACTGACGGAAGTTGACCTCCAGGCGCATAAAGCCGTAGGAGAGGAATACCGGTTTCACCTGCGGCCACAGGGCAAAACGCATGCGCTGCAGCGACGAGGCACCGCAGGCGGCCAGCCCGCGCACCGGCTTATCGGAAGCGCTCTCAATCGCCTCATAGAACAGCTTGGTGAGGCTGCCAATGGTGTGCAGCGCCAGCGCCAGGAAGCCGGGGATCACGCCAATACCAAACGCCATCACAAACATCACCGCCCACGCCAGCTCGGGCATGGTACGCAGAAAAGCCACGCTGGTGCGGATGGCAAAGCTCAATCCGCGCGGGGTCTGGGTATTGCTGGCGGCAAGGAAGGCCAGCATCCCGGCGATAAGCACCGAGACCAGCGTCGCCGCCAGCGCCAGCTGCAGGGTTTCCCAAATCAGCGGCAGCTGGATGTGCAGACGGTAGCCCCAGTAAGCGAACGACCCTTCGGTATGGCTGTCGGCAAACAGCTTGTCCGGGTGCAGCACCGGTACGGTTTCGCTGAGGTAATCAAAGAAGTGCGGCATCGACACCCACACGGTGTGCAGATTAAATTCCGCCAGATTGCCGGAGGCCAGATAGAGCGCGGCCAGCGTCAGCGACCACAGCAGGGTGTCGCGCTTTTGCCTGCCGCGGATCTGCTGATAGTAACGTTCAAAGTCGGGATTGGTCATGCGGATACCTGAGTGAAGGGCCGGCGAGACCGGCCCTCAGATGCGGAAAAATGGCGGGCAATTAGCGGGCTTTGGTCAGCTCGCGTTTCATATCGATAATCGCCTGGTAGTCAGCCACGGTCGCCGGGCCAATATGCTGCGCGCCGCCCACGGCCTTGACGAAGCAGCTGTGCTGCTCTTTATCCAGTTTTTTGATGGCGGTAATCAGCTGCGCTTTAAAATCAGCCGGCAGCTTGTTGCTGACCAGAATCGGACCGTTGGGGATCAGCGGCGATTGCCAGATAATACGAATTTTCTTCATCAGGTCAGGCTGACCGGCACGGATCATGCGGGTAAATGCGCCGCTGGTGTAACCGGTGTTGTAGTCGCCGATCATTGAAGCCCAGGTGACCGCGCCGTCAAACTGGCCGTTCAGCACGCCGAGAACATCCTGCTCGTGGCCGCCGGAGAAGGTGACGCTGGAGAAGTGGCCGTTGTATTTATCATCCACCGAGCCACCAAATTCTTTCTTAAAGCTCTGGTTGGGGATCAGGAAGCCGGAGGTCGAGTCCGGGTCTGCCATGCCAAAAGATTTCCCTTTCAGATCGGCCAGCGTTTTGTACGGGCTGTCCGCTTTCACCACCACCACCGAGTGGTAACCGCGAGATTTATCGGCGTCGTCAACCACGATGCCCACCACGTCGACCGCTTTCGGATCGTTGATATACACCGAGGCATAAGACGACGGTGACATGCTCAGCACCATATCCACTTTGCCACCCAGCAACCCCTGAATCACCCCAGAGTAGTCAGAGGAGTTGCGCAGTTTGGTCTCCACGTTCAGCTCTTTATCGAAGAACGCCTTCACGCACTGGTTATCACCAATCTGCTGCGTGGCGTTCTGGCCGCCGAGGATGCCTAAATTCAGTTCCTTTGGTGCATCGGCAGCTGAAACGTTAGCGGCAAAAACAGTCGCAATCGCTGCGGTGAGAATGATTTTTTTCATTGCTGAGTTCCGTATCCCAAAGTGATGTTTAGTTTAATTGCGATATTTCTTCGCCGTATAACGTATGCAGCAGGTCGTCCGTCAAATCAGACGGATGACCGTCAAACACAATGCGCCCCTTAGCAATACCAATGGCGCGCGTACAGTACTCTTTCACCAGCTCCACCGAGTGCAGGTTGACCATCACGCTGATGCCGTTGTCACTCACCTGGCGCAGCACGTCCATAATGCGGCGGGTATTTTTCGGGTCGAGCGAGGCGACCGGCTCATCGGCCAGCAGAATTTTAGGGTTCTGCATCAGCGCCCGGCAGATCGCCACGCGCTGCATCTGGCCGCCGGAGAGATTCTCGGCACGCTGCAGCGCCTGCGGCAACATATTCAGCCACTCCAGCAGGCCAATCGCACGGGCGCGATCGGCATCGGGAAACACCTTGAAGAATGATTTCAGCGTCGAGGTCTGGCTCAGGCGGCCCAGCAGGACATTGGTCAGCACATCCAGGCGCGGCACCAGGCAGAAGTCCTGGAAGATCATGCCGCAGTCGCTGCGCCACTGGCGCATCTGACGGGAGTTCAGCTCAACGATGTTCTGCTGTTGTCCATTGTCGCGGAAGTTAAGGATCTCCCCTTCGCTGGCCGGAATAGTGCCGTTCAGCACGTGTAACAGCGTGGACTTCCCGGCACCGGAACGACCAATCACCGCCACCAGCTCGCCGCCATGCAGGTCGAAATTGATATCGTGCAGGACGCGATTCTGCGTGCCGTAGGACTTGCCAAGGCCACTTACCGCCAGCACTTTCGGGCGGAGCGCCGTTTGCGGAGTCGTATGCTGCGTGGGGGCAATTTTTAACAGTGCCTGTGCCATATTTTTTACCGTGTCGGGTTAGCGCTTTAGCTTGTGCGCCCTATTAACCATGTGGCGGATGAAGGTTTAATGACGCGGGAGTGATGAAAACATGACAGGCCAAAAAAAGGCCGCTAAACAGCACGCAGTGACTGAACCTTTAACGCCCCCCGCCGATAATCCTGACGAGACCCAATCTAATAATAAGGTTCACCATGTTTTCTACTATTGCATCAGGAATCACGTCACGCCTTGCGTGGCAGAAGCGCTCACACTCTTCTGCCACGCTCGACTCGTTAAACGACTCTATCGCCATGATTGAATTCATGGCCGATGGCACCATTATCACCGCTAATGCCCTGTTTCTGGAGAAGATGGGTTATCAATCAGATGAGGTAGTCGGCCAGCATCACAGCATGTTCTGTACGCCGGATCTGCTGCAGTCGCACCAGTATCAGGAGTTCTGGATGCGCCTGAACCGGGGGGAAAGTTTCAGCGATAAGTTTCTGCGCGTGGCGAAAGACAGCCGACCGGTGTGGCTCGAAGCCAACTATGTACCGGTGCGCGATCGTCACGGCCGCGTGTTTAAAATCGTTAAGCTCGCCACCGACATAACCTCGCGCATTATCGACGCCCAGGAGCAGCGGGCAATGACCAATGCGATTGAGCGTTCGATGGCGGTGATTGCCTTCAACCTGCAGGGTGAAGTGCTGAAAGCCAACGACAACTTTCTCAAAACCATGGGATATCGCGCCAGCGAGGTTATCGGCGCGCACCACAGCCAGTTCTGCTCTGCCGAGCTGCGCAGCAGCCCGGAATACAAACTGTTCTGGCAGAAGCTTAACCGCAGGGAGTTTATTTCCGGCCAGTTCCAGCGTGTGAATAAGCAGGGTGCCACGATCTGGCTGCGCGCCACCTACAACCCGGTGTTCGATGACAGCGGTGAGCTGTATAAGGTGGTGAAATTCGCCACCGACGTTACCGCCCAGGTTGAGAAAAACCGGCTGGAGCGCGATGCCGCCCAGCAGGCTTATCAAACCGCCCTGCAAACCAGCGAGAGCAGCAAGCGCGGCGCCTGCGTCATTGCCAACAGCGTGCAGACCATGAATGAGCTGGCGGGTGAACTGCACGGTATTTCCAGTGATATCACCGGGCTGGGCGACTCCTCGGACAGTATCGGGCAGATTGTCAGCAGCATTCGCCGCATTGCCGACCAGACCAACCTGCTGGCACTCAATGCGGCGGTAGAGGCCGCGCGCGCAGGCACGCACGGCCGCAGCTTCGCCGTGGTCGCCAATGAAGTGCGCACGCTGGCGCAAAACATCAACCGCGCCACCAGCGAAATCGAACAGAGGGTGCAGCAGAATCACCTGCTGGCGAGCAAGGCGCAGAAAGGCATCACCTCAAACCTGCAGCGCGCCGACCACGGCCTGGCGCTGGCGCAGGAAGCCGGCGGCGTGATTGCCGATATCCGCGACAGCTCCGACGACGTCGTTCGCGCCATCGGCCACGTCACCGAAGCGTTGAAAAGCGATTAGGCGTAAGCCGCGTCGAAAAATGCCAGCTCCAGCGTGACTGCGCGCTGGAAAAAGTCCTCGCACTGCGCACGCTGGGCTGGCCCGACGCGATCGAGTTCACGCCGCAGGAAAGCCACGAATTCGCGGAAGTCGGGGTTGTCGTGCAGCGTAATCCACTCGGCATGGACAAAACTGGTCGGCAGCGGCTGCGGTGCCTGCGCTGCCCAGTCGAGGTAGAGCCATTCGGCGACGTTAAGCACGGTGAGGATCGCCGCATAGCTGCGGGTTTCCGCTGCTTCCAGCATCAGCGCCTTAAACCCGGCGGTGGCTGCGCTATCGGGGGTGTTGTTGCGCTGCGCCACGCTGACGTCCAGCGCGTCGAAAGCGCGCAGGAAATAGGTATTCTCCTCGGAGGAGACCACTCCGGCGCAGCGGCCAAAGCGCAGACGCGCGTCAACGCTGTCGGCGCTGGCAATGGCGGCACCGACTAAGGTAAGAAAGCTGTCGAGAAAGCGGTGATCCTGAACCAGGTAGGTGATCATCACCTGGCGGTCGACGGTGCCGTGATACAGCTCGCACACAAAGCGGTGTGAGACGGCCTGTGACCAGCGTGGCTGGCTTAAACTGCGCAGGGTTTCGGTAAAACGTTCGGTCATCTGGTAGTCCTTTAGGGAAGACTACCGGCAAAAGTCAGGTCAATTGCCCCATCCCTTCGCCGGCATTACCCGGATCAGGTGTTAAGGGTCATCGCGCCGCTATCGCTTGCGATTTCTCAGCCCGTCGCCGGGCTCCCCCTGGAGCCTGAACTAATACATTAATTCTTTCGGTGAGTCACGAAAATAGCACAATTGTACATTTTCCAGGCACGTTGTGGCTAACCCGACCGCGCAACAGCGAATAATCTTTACGGGCAAAAACAGCGGCCTACTCCGTCTCACCTGATATCAGAGAATGCCCTCATTAAGGAAGATTATGTGCAGAAAAAACAGGATGTTGACTGCCCGTCGCCGTGGAGTCGTCCGTCAGGGGCGGTCACACAAAATTGGCTGGAAAAACATCGCGATTGCGCTGCCCGTGACGCTGCTCGTTATTGCCTGGGGCATCACCCTTGTCATTCCGCCCCCCCACACGGCTGCAGTACAGCCATCCATCACCGCTACGCCTGAACTGATCCAGCGCGGCGCTTATCTGGCTCGCGTGGGTGACTGTGTTGCCTGCCATAGCCAGCCAGGTAAACCGCCTTTCAGCGGTGGCGCGCCTATCGCCTCACCGATCGGCGGCATGGTGCCGCCCAATATCACCCCGGATAAGCAGTTTGGCATTGGCACCCTGAGCTATGCTGATTTTGACAATGCCGTCAGACAGGGTATCCGCAAAGATGGCACCACACTCTACCCGGCGATGCCCTGGCCTTCTTATCGTCGTATTTCCCACCACGATATGCAGGCGCTCTACGCTTATTTTCTCCACGGCATTAAAGCTGCACCTTGCGCCAGCGCGAAAAACAGCATTCCGTGGCCTTTATCGTTGCGCTGGCCAATGACCTGGTGGCGCTGGTTGTTTGCGCCAGAAACGGGGCCAGTCACACAGAATGCGCCACAAGACCCGGTAAAGCTGGGTGCCTACTATGTTGAGGGATTAGGACATTGCGGAGCCTGCCATACCCCACGGGCAGTCACCTTGCAGGAAGTGGCTTATGACGACAGCGATCGCCACTACCTGTCCGGTTCGCAGGTTATTGACGGCTATGCGGCCCCTTCGTTACGTACAGAGCTGCGCAGCGGGCTGGGAAACTGGCAGCGCGATGAACTGGTCGAACTGTTAAAGACCGGCGTCACCGACCACGCGGCAACCTTTGGCCCGATGTCTGAGGTGGTGAGCCACTCAACGCAGTATATGACTCAGCCCGATCTGCAGGCTATTGCTGCCTATCTGCGGTCATTGTCCCCGGCGATTCAACAACCTCAACTTTTCTATAGTAGCAACACCTTTACGGCATTCAGCCGTGGGGATCTGTCAAAAGCGGGTGCTGAAGTCTACTTAAAAAATTGCTCAGGCTGCCATTTAACTAACGGCCTTGGCTACCGTAAAAAATTCCCCGCACTGGCGCTTAACTCTGCGGTGAACGCCGCCGATCCGGCAGGGTTAATCAGTATCGTTCTCAACGGCGCTACTCAGCCTCAAAGCGCATTGCCTGGCCCCTACTATTCGATGCCGGGTTTTGCCGGCAGATTAAACGATCGGCAGATTGCCGATGTACTGAGCTTTATTCGTTCATCCTGGGGCAATCAGTCGTCAGCGGTGCCAGAAACAGCCGTATCCGTACTGCGTCAACCGCGCCCCGCTGCGCACCCCTGATCAATTTGGATTATCGCGAAAAAGGAAATTTTATGAGAGTAAGAATAACCCGCCAGCTTAACAACCTGCTGTTTGCCGCCGCTGCCGCTGCAGCGTTACCCGCAGAAGCCCACCTGCCTGACAATGATATGGCTTACCCCGCCGGAACGGTAGAACAGCTGGCTAAAGCCAGTGGCTGCATGAGCTGTCATGGACCCGGCGGTATCAGTCAGTCGCCGGAATGGCCAAATCTGGCCGGCCAGAAGGCGCCTTATCTTGAGAGTCAACTGCGGGCATTTCGCGCAGGCACGCGTAAAAATGGAATGATGGAAAACATGACGCAAAATCTGACTGCGGAAGATATGAAACGGCTGGCGAACTATTTCAGCAAGTTACCTGCTACTCATCACTGATGGTTAAGCTGAGGATGGTATGAACACTCATTCACTACTACGCCGCCGCCTGATTAAAGCGTTAATGGCAATAAGCGTGATATTGCCAGGATGGCTCAGCTCCGCAGCGGGCTTTGCCAGAGAGAGCAAACCGCTGCTGCTCCAGACATTCAAAGGCCTATTGGTATGGCAGACCGATCCTGAGTGGTTACGCTGGTTCTGGGCAATGACCTGGTACAGTAAAAAGCCGCAGCGTTACCCCGCGCTGATCGCCCAGCCGCAGGACAGTGACGATCTTAAGCTGCTGCTGGCCTGGGCAGCGCAGTCCGGGCATCAGGTCGCCCTGCGCAGTTCCGGCCACAACATCACCATGTCACCGCTACGACATAATGGCGTCACCGTCGATTTATCCTTATTCAGCGCTATCGCCATTGATGCCGGGGCAAAAACGGCCTGGGCAGGTCCGGGCGTATTCAGCCAGCAGCTTAATCAGGCTACCTTTCCGTACGGGCTGGTTTTTCCCGGCGCGCACACGGGGTTTGTCTCGCTGGGTGGCTTTTTGTTGGGGGGCGGAATGGGCTGGAACATGCCGGCTTACGGTATGGGCTGTGCCTCCGTGCTGGCGGCAGAGCTGATGCTGGCAGACGGCCGAATCGTCACCACCTCTGCGACAGAAAACCCCGATCTCTACTGGGCGATGCGCGGCGTTGGGCCCGGTTTTTTTGCCGTGGTGCTGCGCTACAAGCTGCAGCTACACCCGGCACCGATCGCCGTGATGAACACCTTCTATTTTCCACTGGAAAAGCTGCTTCCGGCGCTGGAAGAGATCCTCAGGCTATTACCCGCAAATAACCAGCGTTCAGAAATTCTCGGTGCCCTGGGAAAATTTTCCCCTGCGGGTACCCCACCAGCAGAACAGCGTTGGCACTACGTACTGAACGTTGTCTCCTTTGGTGAGAGCCTCAGTTCCGCCACTGAGGTGGCGGAGATTTTTAACCACAGCAGACTGCCGCAGATCTGCTCGTTACAAAGCACTCACAACCGCGCGCTTAATTACCTTGAGCTGTTCGACGCGCTGGGTGCCACTGACGCCTACAGCACCAGCCGAACCAGTGAAAGCGCATTTTTTACTGAGCATCCTGAGGAGGTACTGCCGGTTATCGCGCAGCTGCTGGAACAGGAGGCGCCGGACTCGCGCTCGTTCGGATTTTCCGTCATTGATACCAATCCTACCGTGCCAGAACCCTGCAGCTTTACCTGGTGGGCCCCCCACTACGTTTCATGGTATCTGATTGGTGAAAACCGGCAGGAGATCGCCGCAAACCAGCGGCTGATGAAAAAAATGAGTGCCGCGGTTAAGCCCTGGGTCAGCGGCTACTACATCAACGAAATAGACCTCTCGCTGGCACCGGAGCTGGCACAGCTCTGTTTTTCCGCTCAAAAGTGGCAGCGGCTCAATGAACTGAGAGCCGCCTGGGATCCGCATAATCTGTTTTTCGGCTACGTCAGCGACGATCCAGAGCGCTGATGACGGGGATTATCGCTATCCAGCAGGCTTAAGAGCCCCTGCAACGTCCTGCCCGGCTCGCCGTCGTTGTTCAGCACCAGGCAGCCTGCGCTAACCGGCTCCGCTGCCCGGCTCAGGCGCTGCGCGATCTGCGCTTCATCTTCGCGCCCGCGCTGGCGCAGGCGCGCCGCCAGCACCCCGGGCGACACCTGCAAACAGACCGCCAGCAGCCGCTGGCCGTAGCGCTGCTGCGCGGCGGCCAGATGCAGCCGCGAACCGTTCACCACCACGTCCAGCCCGCTTGCCAGCCACTGGTCAATCTCGATGCCCAGCGCGTAGTAAAACTGGTGCGCCTGCCAGTCGAGGGCAAACAGACCATACTCGCGCCGCCGCATAAACTCATGCTCGCTGAGGGCGACGTGATTCTCGCCCCCTGCCGTCGCGCTGCGGGTAATATAGCGGTGCGCCACGACCACCTGCGGCGGCGCACACTCGCGCAGCGCCAGCAGCAGGCTGTCCTTGCCGGAGCCGGATGGCCCCATCAGCCAGATCAGCCGCCCCATCAGAACACCGTCCGCCCCTGCGCCCAGACGCTTTTCACATACGCCTGCTCGCGATGCTGGCGCACCAGCACCATATCCGCACGCTTGCCTTCGGCGATGACCCCGCGATCGTGCAGGCCAATGGCCCGGGCCGGATTGCGCGTGACCAGCGCGACGGCGGCAGGCAGCGTAATACCGTTCTGCTCATCACGGGCAATGCGAAACGCGGCATCCAGCAGGCTGCCGGGGTAATAGTCGGAGGAGAGAATATCCAGCAGCCCGAGGGAAGCCAGCTCCGCCGCCGAGACGTTGCCGGAGTGCGAGCCGCCGCGCACGATATTCGGCGCGCCCATCAGCACCTGCAGCCCCATCTCATGAGAGGCGCGTGCTGCTTCGACGGTGGTCGGGAATTCGGCGATGGTACTGCCCACCCCTTTCGACTCCACCACGTGTTGGTAGGTCGCGTCGTCGTGGCTGGCCAGCGGAATATGGTACTGCCGGCACCACGCGGAGATCGCCTCACGGTTCGGCTGCGACCAGCGGGCGGCCAGGCGCAGCTGATCGGCCTGGTACTGATCCAGCTGCGCATCGCTGAGCTGGTACTTGCCGCCAAAGTAGGTGCGCCAGGCGTCCAGTGACACGTACTGACGCTGGCCCGGCGAATGGTCCATCAGCGACACCAGCGACAGCGCCGGGTTACACATCAGCTGCTCGAACAGCGGCAGCGTGGAGTCGTGCGGCAGCTCGCAGCGCAGGTGCAGGCGGTGCTCGGCACGGTTCAGGCCATGCTTCTGGCTGTGGCGGATCGCGTCGATCATCTTGTTAAGATTTTCCATGCGGTGGCCGCCGTCACGCACGTCGCCCACGCCAATCGCATCCAGCACCGTGGTAATGCCGCTGGCGATAATAAGCGCGTCGTGGCCGCTCATCGCCGAGTGCGCCGGCCAGTCAACCTTGGGTCGCGGGGTAAAGAACTTGTCGAGGTTATCGGTATGCAGCTCGACCATGCCCGGCATCAGCCAGCCGCCCTCACCGTCAATCGCGCTGGGCAGCTGGCTTGGCGTATCGGAGAATGCGGTGATAATGCCGTTCTCGCAGGCCAGCGATCCTGCCACGACTTCATTTTCCAGAATCAGCTTAACGTTGTTGATAATCATACGGCGTGCTCCACGGCAGCGGGTTGCATCACATGCAGACGGTCAGCGATGCGATCGCGCACCGCGTTATCATGAAAAATTCCAACGATGGCGGCACCGCGCTGGCGCGCCTGTTCAATCAGCCCGACCACCGCCGCGCTGTTAACGCTGTCGAGCGAGGCGGTTGGCTCATCCAGCAGCAGGATTGGCGACTCGGCAATAAATCCGCGTGCGATGTTAACGCGCTGCTGCTCCCCGCCGGAGAAGGTGGATGGCGCCAGCGCCCACAGGCGTTGTGGCACGTTGAGGCGGCCCAGCAGATCGCTCGCCCGCGCTGCGCTCTCGGCACGATCCACGCCGCGCTCCAGCAGCGGCTGCATCACCACTTCCAGCGTGGAGATACGCGGGATGACGCGCAGAAACTGGCTGACCCAGCCCAGCGTATCGCGGCGGATGCTGAGGATCTGGCGCGCCGGGGCGCTGACCAGATCGACCCACTGCTGCTGATGATCCACCCAGATATGGCCGCTGTCCGGCAGATAGTTGGCATACAGCGAGCGCAGCAGGGTCGATTTACCGCTGCCGGAATGGCCGTGCAGCACCACGCACTCCCCCGCTGCCACCTGCAATGAGGCGTTGCGTAACACCGGCAGCTCCGCGCCGTGCTGGTTATGCATCACAAATGTTTTCGACAGATTTTCGACGCGCAGTTTCAGGTTCATAGTGATTCCCGTGCCTCCTGCCGGGGCGACCGGAAAAGAAGGTCACCCCCTACAGGATAAATTATAAAATGGATGACACCAGCAGCTGGGTATACGGATGATGCGGATCGTCCAGCACCCGGTCGGTCAGGCCGCTCTCGACCACCGCGCCCTGCTTCATCACCAGCAGGCGATGCGCCAGCAGGCGGGCCACGCCGAGGTCGTGCGTGACAATCACCACCGCGAGATTCAAATCACGCACCAGGCTGCGCAGCAAATCGAGCAGGCGCGCCTGCACCGAAACATCCAGCCCACCGGTTGGCTCGTCCATAAACACCAGTTTAGGATGGGTCACCAGGTTGCGCGCAATCTGCAAACGCTGCTGCATCCCGCCGGAGAAGGTGCCCGGCAGGTCATCAATACGCGCCAGCGGGATCTCCACGTCCTGCAGCCATTTGCCTGCGGTGTGGCGGATCTCACCATAATGACGCTGCCCCACCGCCATCAGGCGCTCGCCGATATTGCCCCCGGCAGAGACCTGCGCGCGCAGGCCGTCCATCGGGTATTGATGCACCACGCCCCACTCGGTGCGCAGCAGACGGCGGCGCTCGCTCTCGCTCATCGCGTAGAGATCCTGGCCCTGGTAGATAATCTCGCCCTGCTGCGGCGTCAGCCGCGCCGAGATGGCCTTCAGCAGCGTGGTTTTACCGGAGCCGGACTCGCCGACGATGCCTAATACTTCCCCCGGATAGAGCTCAAACGACACGTCGCTAAAGCCTTTGCCCGGCGCATAAAGATGGGTTAACTGATTGACCGCCAGCAGCGGGGATTCACGGTTCATGGCTGATTCTCTTGTTGCTGATGGCAGTAATCGGTATCCGAACAGACAAACATGCGCGTGCCGGCATCATCCATCACCACTTCATCCAGATAGCTGTCGCGCGAGCCGCACAGCGCGCAGGGTTCAGACCACTGCTGCACGCTGAACGGATGGTCGTCGAAATCGAGGCTCTCCACTTTGGTATACGGCGGCAGCGCGTAGATACGCTTTTCGCGCCCGGCGCCGAACAGCTGGAGCGCAGGCATCATATCCATCTTCGGGTTGTCGAATTTCGGGATTGGCGACGGGTCCATCACGTAGCGATCGTTGACCTTCACCGGGTAGGCGTAGGTGGTGGCGATATGGCCGTAGCGGGCGATATCTTCATACAGCTTCACCTGCATAATGCCGTACTCCTCCAGCGCGTGCATGGTGCGGGTTTCCGTCTCACGCGGTTCAATAAAGCGCAGCGGTTCCGGGATCGGCACCTGATAAATCAGGATTTGATCCTCGACCAGCGGCGTTTCCGGGATGCGGTGACGCGTCTGGATCAGCGTGGCATCCACGGTGCGCTCCGTGGTGGCTGCCCCGCTGACGCGCTGGAAGAAGCGGCGGATTGACACGGCGTTGGTGGTGTCGTCCGCGCCCTGGTCGATCACCTTCAGCACGTCATTTTCGCCAATCACGCTGGCGGTCAGCTGGATCCCGCCGGTGCCCCAGCCGTAAGGCATCGGCATTTCACGCCCGCCAAACGGCACCTGATAGCCGGGGATCGCCACCGCCTTGAGGATGGCGCGCCGGATGGTGCGCTTGCTCTGCTCATCAAGGTAGCCGGGGTTGTAACCGCTGAGTTCAGTCACGGTGTTTCTCCTGGTATTCAGCACGCAGGCGCTTGAGCAGTTCAAGCTCGGCCTGGAAATCAACGTAGTGGGGAAGTTTCAGGTGCGAGACAAAACCCGCTGCCTCGACGTTATCGGCGTGCGACAGCACAAACTCTTCGTCCTGCGCCGGGCTGGTAATGCGCTCGCCGTGCTCATCGGTTTGTAGCGCACGGTCCACCAGCGCCATCGCCATCGCCTTGCGCTCGGCGCGGCCAAACACCAGCCCGTAACCCCGGGTGAAGTGCGGCGCCCGATCTGCCGGGGTGGTAAAGCCGTTGACCATCTCGCACTCGGTCAGCAGCACTTCGCCGATTTCCAGCGGGAAGCCCAGCTCTTCCGGGCAGATCTCCACCGTGACATAGCCGGTACGGATCTCCCCGGCAAACGGGTGGGTACGCCCGTAGCCGCGCTGGGTGGAGTAGCCGAGCGCCAGCAGGAAACCTTCATCGCCGCGCACCAGCTGCTGCAGGCGCGCCGAGCGCGGCATCGGGTAGGATGGCGCATCGTGGGTGATATCGACAGGTTCACTGCCGTCATCCTCTTCGCGCAGCGCCAGCCCCTCGCGCGTCATCAGGTCAAACATATGCGGGCACTCTGCCTGCAGCGGCTGTTCGGCACGCGGGGTGGCCGGCGCTTTGCCCTCTGCCAGCAGGGTGAAATCGAGCAGGCGGTGGGTGTAGTCGTAGGTCGGCCCGAGCAGCTGACCGCCGGGCAGATCCTTATACACCGCCGAGATGCGGCGCTCGACGCGCATCGCCGCGCTGTCAAGCGGCAGGCTGTCCGCCAGGCGCGGCAGCGTGGTGCGGTAGGCGCGCAGCAGGAAGATGGCTTCCACCAAATCGCCACTCGCCTGTTTTATCGCCAGCGCCGCCAGCTGGCGGTCGTGAATGCCGCCTTCGGTCATCACGCGATCCACTGCCAGACCGAGCTGCTGGTCGATCTGTTCACAGCTGATTTCAGCCCGCGTCGCGTCGCCACGGCGCAGACTCTCCTGCAGCTGATGGGCGGCGGCTATCGCCTTCTCGCCCCCTTTAACGGCGACGTACATCAGCACACCTCCACAACGGTGCTGCGCGGCAGCGCCATCATGTTTTCACCGCAGGTAAAGATCAGGTCGATACCCTGCGGGAAGTGATGCACGCGGTTACGCAGGTAGTTCAGCACGCTTTCCGGCAGCTGTGGCGCAATGGCGCGGCGCTCCATCAGGCCCGGCCCGCGCAGCCGCAGCGTCAGTCCGCCGCTCAGGGCAGGCACGTCGACGATCAGCGTGGTGCTTTTCTCCGGCGCGACGTTATCCCCCGCCGAGAACTGGGTTATCTCCGTGCCGTCAGCGGCGTGCAGCAGGGCAAAGGGGGCGTCGGTGCGCTCGGTGACCGGCGCCCCGGTGTGGAAACGCAGATTGCTGAGCAGCGCATCATCGTTCAGCGCCTTGTCGATCCACAGCGGCGTTTCGCGGTCGACCAGCGTCATCAATACCGCCGTGGCGGCCGGAGAAGCACGCCCCCATGCAGGCAGCGCGGGCAACGACACCATCACGCCCGGCTCGCTCATCGCTTTCAGAATGCGGCGAAAGGCGCGCTGGGCATCAGCGACAGGATGGCTAAAGCTGGCAAGTAAGGTCATCAGTTATCTCCCCGGACAAGGGTAAAGAAGTCAACGCGGCTGCTGGCCACTTCGCGTGAGCGCAGCGTCTGCTGCTCCTGACGCAGGGCCGCCAGCGGCGCAATAATCTGCTGCTGTAAATGCTGCATACCGTCGCTTTGCAGCAGGGCATCCAGCAGCGCACAGCGTTCGGCATGATCTTTATCGCGGCCAACAATGTAGCTGTATCCGCACAGCCCGTTTGCCAGCCGCACCACGGCGCGGGTCACGGTGGTATCGCCCAGAATAAAGCGTTTACCGCTGCCGCCCATGCGCGCCTGCAGGCGAGTCAGGCCGGTTTCTGCCGGGCGCAGCAGCTGATAATCCGCCTTCAGATCCTGCGGCCAGTGCGCCAGTAGCTGTGCAGGCTGGCTGTGGGCCAGCACGGAGAGCCAGTGCTGACGTGCCTTGTTTGCTTCCATTTAGTGCTCCAGCGTCAGTTCGATCATATCGGCACGCGTCAGGCTGACGGAGTATTCCGCCATGCTGCCGCTGTCGGTACAGGTATTCAGGGTGCGCACGCACAGCAGCGGCGCGTGCAGGGCCACTTCCAGCAGGCCGCTCTCTTTTGCCTGGGCGCGGCGGGCGGTGATGCGTGTCTGCTTGCGCGTCAGCCCGGCGGTGAGATGCTGCTGGATAAAATCGTGCAGGGAGCCGCTGTTAAACTGCTGTAGCTGCGGCCACCAGCTCAGATCCGGCAGGTAGTGGTTAATCACGCAGACCGGCACGCCGTTGACCCGGCGCAGCGTGCGCAGGTGGACAACCGTATCGCCCTCTTTACACGCCAGCGCACTGGCGACTTCCGCATTGCACGGGCGCAGCACCGCCAGCAGGCGCTCGCTGGTCGGGTGGCTGCCCTGCTCCAGCAGGTTCTGGCTGAAGCGCGCCTGAGCATGCAGCGGGTAGTTATACGGGCGCATCAGCACCAGAATACCCACGCCCTGGCGGCGCTGAACCAGCCCTTTATCCACCAGCTCATCCACCGCACGGCGCAGGGTGTGGCGATTGACGGCATAGTTTGCGGCCAGCTGTTTTTCGGAGGGCAGATACTCCCCGCAGCGATAGCGGTTGCGCAGCTCCTCCTCCAGCTGGGCGGCGATGGCCTGATACAAAGTGGTCGGATGTCTGGATAAGTTGAGCATGTAAAAAATCTCCGCGAAGCCGTCCGTTCAGCGGGGGTAGCAATTTGCCTTAACGCTCCCCACCAGGTTGCACACTAAGATGGCCGGGTTGTGTGACAGTGCGGTTAAGGAGTGATGAAGGTTTTTAAAAAGCGCCGCGAGTGTGCGAGGATGATGCGCTAAGCGGGTGTTTCACAGGATGCGGTTATGCATGAAGACGTGGTGACTCAGATTGGTCGGGTGCTCAGCGAGCGGCTGGCGACGCTGGGCGATGTCGATTTTCTCTACCTGCGCAAGGGGCAGCATAGCCCGCAGCAGGCGCTGGTGGTCGGCAGCCAGAACGATGGCTGGTTAGAGGATTACCGCGAGCAGCGGCGCTGGCTGTAGGACCGCGTGGTGCAGGCCGCGCAGCAGCGGATTGCGCCGTTTAACTGGCAGGACTGTGCGCACCCGAATGTCGGGCTGTGCGAGGCAGGCAGCCACTGCCAGCGGGTGAAGGGGTACACGTTTAGCGTGCATGACCATCAGCAGCAGATGTCATTACTGAGCGTGATCCGCCGCCGCGATCATTCTACCTTTGCCCAGGATGTGACGGCGCGGCTGGCCGATTTGCAGATGCTGCTGATCGCCCTGCACCAGCGTACGCAGGGGCTGGTGCTGGACAATAATCTGCCGGCGCTGTCGCCGCGTGAGCAGGAAGTGCTGCTGTGGAGCAGTCGCGGCAAAACCTACGACGAGGTGGCGATTATCCTTGGTATCCGCCTCAGTACCGTGAAGTTTCATATCGCCAATGCCACCCGCAAGCTCGGGGTCAGCAACGGCAAACATGCTATCCGCCGGGCGCTGGAGCTTAATTACCTGCCCTCCCCCCTGTACTAAAGGCTAGCTGCACGCACCCCGTGTAGCCGCTACACTTTGCCTCTTTGCTTCTTCTCACCGGGAAACGTTATGTCTGCAACTTCCACTTCTCTGCCAGCGGCCGTGTATACGCTGGGATTCGGCGTTTTTGCCATGGTAACCAGCGAATTCCAGGTGGCGGCAATGATGAATATCATGACGGCCGACCTGAACATCAGCCTGCCGATGGCGGGCTATTTGATCACCGTGTATGCGCTGGCGATGGCGCTCGGCGGCCCGCTGCTGACCCTGCTGCTGCTGAAGCAGCCGCCGCGCCGCGGGCTGTTTATTCTTCTCGGGCTGTTTATTACCAGCCAGGCGCTCGGGGCCATTGCCAGTAACTACCCGCTGCTGATGGCGGCGCGCATTATGACCGGGGCGGTTGCCGGAGCATTTATTGGCTGCGCGGTGAGTACCGGCGTCAGGCTGGTTAAGCCGGAGCTGATCTCACGTGCGATCACCGTGGTGCTGGGCGGGCTGATGATCGGCACCGTTATCGGCCTGCCGCTGGCGAGCTTTATTGGTAACCTCGCGGGCTGGCGAGTCAGCTTCTGGTCGGTGGTGGTGATTACGCTGCTGGCGCTGTGGCTGACGCGTATGACGCTGCCAAAAGCGTTACAGGCGGAGGATATCAGCCTGGGCGACGAGCTGCGGGCGCTGAAAAACCCGCTGCTGTGGCGCGCCTACAGTACCAGCATGATGATCATCGGCGCGACGTTTGCGGGCTTCAGCTACTTCACGCCGATCCTGAGCAACGAGACCGGCTTTAGCGCCGGGACCATTACCTGGCTACTGGTGGTTTACGGCGCCGCTACGGTGCTGGGCAATGCGGTGGTCGGCAGGCTGGCACAGCGCTTTGCGCTGCCGGTGATTATCTGTGGCCTGCTGTGCCTGATGCTGTTTATGACGCTGTTTGCGCTTTACATTGCGCAGCCGGTGATTGCCGTGGCGGCGGTGGTCGGCGTCGGCTTAACCGGGGTGACGATGAACCCGGCGATGGTGACGCGGGTGATGGGAGCGGCGGGCAACCGTCAGCTGGTGAATACGCTGCACGCTTCGATGATCACCCTTGGCCTGATGCTGGGGTCGCTGCTCGGCGGGCTGGGTATTGAGTATGGATTTGGCCTCAGCGCCCCGCTGTGGATTGGCGTTGGCATGGCGTTCTGCGGGCTGTTAACCCTTATCCCCGATGCGCGATCGCCGCAGCAGGAAACCTGCCGCAACTGATATCGCTCACTGAGGGCCGACCGAAAAAAAGGGTCGGCCCCTACAGCAGACCTGCACTCTCGATGGCGGAGTTTTGCGTAGGGGTTGACCCTCTTTTTCGGTCAACCCGCAGTATTTTGCTGAAGGCCGACCGAAAAAGAAGGTCGGCCACTACAGCAGACCGGCAATTTCGTTGCCGGGTACGCGTACTTACATCAAAAATACCCCCTTGAAGTGGCATCTGGACCGCCTCCACCCATCTATAATTAACGATTCAACAATCAGCAGGGACAAACGATGAATCAACAACGCTGGGCGCAGGTCGACGACTATCTGGTGGAACAGCTGGTGCCGCAGGATGAGGCACTGCTTGCGGCGCTGGCGGCGAACCAGGCGGCGGGTTTACCGGCAATTGATGTCGCCCCCAATCAGGGCAAGCTGCTGCAGCTGTTTGCCAGAATGGTCGGGGCAAAACGCATTCTGGAGATTGGCACGCTGGGTGGCTACAGCACCCTCTGGCTGGCTGGTGCGCTGCCGGAGGATGGCAAAGTGATCACCCTGGAATATGAAGCGCATCATGCCGAAATTGCTGCCAAAAACATTCGTCATGCCGGGCTGGAGAGTAAGGTGACTATCCGAGTCGGCGCAGCGCTGGATACCCTGCCCACCCTCGCCGGGTCCGCACCGTTCGATATGATTTTCATCGATGCCGACAAGCGTAATAACCCGGCTTACCTTGAATGGGCGATTAACTATTCCCGTTCCGGGACGCTGATAATTGGCGATAACGTGATCCGCAACGGGCGCGTGGCCGACGGCGACACCAGCGACTGGAACCTGCAGGGCGTGCGCGATTTTTTGTCGATGATGGGCAGCCACCCGCGCCTTGACGCCACCGCGATTCAAACCGTGGGCGCCAAAGGCTGGGATGGTTTTTCACTGGCGCTGGTCAAATAATGTTGGGGTCGGGCACGCCCGACCTTTAATCATCTGCTCCCCGATTCTGGCGCAATCGAGGAGAGCGAGACAAATATCCCGCACAGCGCTGAAATTACCAGCGGTAGATAACGCCAATCGTAAAATAAAAAATAGCCAGCTGCTGACCATCATGAGGAAAATACCAGGCAGTCTGCATTACTTAGCTCTCCATACGGCGTAGAGATACACAGCGCTCAAGAAGATTGCGCCTGAAAACGCGCCGCATTTTGCGATATAATCCGTATAAATTAGAGAAGGGAAAATTAACGGAATCAGGCCGGTAACGCCAAACCCCATCCCTAACCCACCTCCGATTGCACCAATAAACTCCTTCAGGTTGAAATCCATCTTAACCTCTCTTACTTATTCCACTAATAAACCCACTGTTTATTATCCACCCGGAAATCCTACCCCGTTAAAAACAGAAAAACATTAATGAAGCAGATAAAAAACCCCGACAAATTTTGTTTCCCGGCACGGATCGCAAAATTCATCAGGGCCCGACATCCGCGTTACATTGATTGCGGGACGTTGAGCGCCGGGAAGCGTTGTAATAAGCGCGCAAACAGCTGAGCCATCTGCTGATCCAGCGCTAATTCACGGCCTTCACCTGCCTGTACCGCCGCAAACACCTGGTGCTTGAGGAAGTGACGCCACACTACCGGGCGCTGCGCGAGAAACGTGGTGAGCAGCTGATAGCGCTGCGGCGTCCACAGGCTTTCAAACTCGCGGCGGGCGCTGCCCACGTCAAAATGTTCTCCGCTGGCGTCCGCCATCGCGCTGCGCAGACGGGCGGTGCCAACCTCGTCAATCTCTCCGTGCTGCAGCGCCACGCCGTACTGCTCGCGCGCCGCCTGTTCGCTGACAAAACCGCACTGCACATCCTGCCATACCGCCTGCGGGCTGCGGTGCTTCGCCAGCCCGTAGCCGCCCGCGCCCGGCCCTTTGATCGCCACCACATCCCCCGGCCCGCAGTGGATCACGTCGGTATTGCCGTGTTCAGTGACGCGCCCGTCGGCGTGTTCGGTACGGAACCACGAAGTGCTGCTCGCGCCACAGAGATAACTCCGGTCTTATTATCTTTTAGCTCTTCAAGACAAGGATTAAAGCCATTAACTTCATAGAAAGTGAGATGTATGACACCAAGATTAGTAGAGAAAACCGATGTCAACTAAAATTTCTTAACAAAAGTGGTTAGTAATTTTTTTTGATTTTTTTTATAATTTGTTTATATTAATGAAAAATTTTTAGGAGGACATATGAAATATAAGGATAGTCAAACCGATTTAAGATTAAGAAAATGGTTCCAAAACTCTCTGGATCAACAATTATTACGTGAAATAACCTTGAGCTCTGGAACTTTAAGAGGCATGAGTAAATTTCAAATCAATATTGATTATCCTCTACTCGCAATAGCTGGAAGAAATGGCGCAGGCAAGTCCACGGTGCTTGCAATGGCAGCATGTGCCTTTCATAGTCATAAAAAAATTCCATTTTAAAAAACAGAAAGAAACCCTATTATACCTTTGCTGATTTTTTCATTCAACATGCAGAAGAAGTGCCACCAGAAGGGTTAGTTATATACTATAAGATTGCTCACAACAACTGGGCGGTAAGTAAAAGTGCCCCAGATGGAAAAGGTATATTATATCAAGAAAGAAAAAAAGCAAAAGGTGGAAAATGGAGCAATTATGATAGACGAGTTGCTAGACCAGTAATATTTTTAGGGATTGAAAGAATAGTACCCCACACAGAAAAAAGCCAATCAAGAAGTTATTCCAAACACTTTTCAGAAACTCCAAACACTGGATGGGAATCTGAAGTTAAAGATTGCGTAAGCTATATACTTAATAAGCCGTATGATGACTTTAGGTTCGTTTCACATTCAAAATATAGATTACCCCTTGTCCTGTGCGGAGGAAAGAAAATATCTGGGTTCAATATGGGGGCTGGAGAAAATGCATTATTTGAAATATTATCCACTCTGCATGCTTGTGCAGAAGGCTCTTTGATTATAATTGATGAAATAGAATTAGGTTTACATGCAGAGGCTCAAGTACGCTTAATAAAGAAATTAAAAGACATCAGCTTAGCCAGAAAACTTCAAATAATTTTCACCACACATTCAGAAATTGTCTTTGGATGCATTCCAGATGAGTCAAGGATATTTATTGAAAAAATATCCGAAAAAACAGTAATCACACCTGGGATATCTCCAGCTTACGCATTTTCCAAATTAATATCCTACAACTCTGAAGAGCTGGATATTTTAGTTGAAGATATTGTAGCTGAAAAGCTATTATTAACCTTTTTACCAAGTGAATTACGCTCAAGAATAAAAATCGAAGTTATTGGTTCTGCAAGTGCACTTTCCAGACAATTAGGTGCAATTTATCAAAGAACAAAAAAACACCCTACCTTAGTTATATTCGATGGTGACCAAAAACGCCTTCGAGATAATAATTTAAAAACAGCTCGCTCAACTATTGAAAAGAATCTTGCTGATTTTGACAACTGGTTCGACAATAGTGTCACCTACCTTCCTGGAGACTATTGGCCTGAAAAGTGGATAATCGAAAAAAACATCACATACGCAGACAATTTATCCAACATCGTTAAAGCAGATTTAAACACCGTTAAAGAAGCTTTGATTAGAGGCCGTGAAGCTGAAAAACACAGGGAATTCGTAGATGCCTCTGTACCGCTTGGTTTAGGTTCAGTAGACATGCTTGAACGCTGCTGCTTAAATCTAGCATTAAAATGCCCGAGTGATTTTAACTATATTATTGATAAAATAAAAAAAATATTACATTAGCAATTTTTAACTATTGAAAAAAATGATAAGGTCAAAAATGACCTTATCATTTCTCTATGAAAAATTTACAACATATTTTTCATGTTCTAAGTATTAGATAAAAATGATATCAATCATCATACTAATTCGATATAGCCGGGAAGCGTTCTAATAAGCGCGCAAACAGCTGAGCCATCTGCTGATCGAGCGCTAATTCACGGCCTTCACCTGCCTGTACCGCCGCAAACACCTGGTGCTTGAGGAAGTGACGCCACACTACCGGGCGCTGCGCGAGAAACGTGGTGAGCAGCTGATAGCGCTGCGGCGTCCACAGGCTTTCAAACTCGCGGCGGGCGCTGCCCACGTCAAAATGTTCTCCGCTGGCGTCCGCCATCGCGCTGCGCAGACGGGCGGTGCCAACCTCGTCAATCTCTCCGTGCTGCAGCGCCACGCCGTACTGCTCGCGCGCCGCCTGTTCGCTGACAAAACCGCACTGCACATCCTGCCATACCGCCTGCGGGCTGCGGTGCTTCGCCAGCCCGTAGCCGCCCGCGCCCGGCCCTTTGATCGCCACCACATCCCCCGGCCCGCAGTGGATCACGTCGGTATTGCCGTGTTCAGTGACGCGCCCGTCGGCGTGTTCGGTACGGAACCACGAAGTGCTGCCCGCCCGGCCACCGGCGGCGCCCGCCGAAGAGAACACCGAGCGGTTGCGGTTACGCGCGGTAATGGTGGTATTGGGTGCGAACACCTCAAACGCCATCTCTGTTGCCAGACCGCCGCGATACTCCCCGGCCCCGGCGCTGTCGGCGGCCAGACCGTAGCGATGAAAGCGTACCGGCACCTCCGCTTCGTTAATCTCGATGGGGGTATTTTTCAGGAACGCCGAGAGGCCGCCCGAACCGTCCGGGCCATCGTGCTTCGGCGTACCGCCCGCGCCGCCGCCGACCGGCCCGAGCGAGGCCACCACGCTGCGGTTCTGCCCGTCAACGGTACGAATATTGATAATAGAATTGCCGCCCGGCGAGTTGGCCGGCAGGCGCTGCGGCATCGCCAGCGAGAAGGCCCCCACGGTGGCGATCTGCGACATCGCGCAGGTCAGTGAGCGCATCCCCACCGCCGCTGGCGCTTCGCAGTTCATAATGGTGCCCGGCGGCAGAATAGCCCGCGTCGGGCGCAGCGTGCCGGCATTAAGCAGCAGCGAACGGTCAAGGGTGGAGAGCACATAGGTGACGCCGACCAGCGCCAGAGGATGACGCTCGCGCCCGCCGGTCGGCATATTCAGCGACGACATCAGCTGCGGATCGCTGCCGGTATAGTCCAGCTCCAGCCGATCGCCCGCTACCCGCAGCGTGACGGCGATGCGGCACGGATAGCCGCCCTCACCGTCTTCGTCGGCATAGTCGGCGTAAAAATAGTCGCCGTCGGGAATGGTGCTGATAATGCGGCGCGCCTGCTGCTCGGCATAGTCGAGAATGCCCTCAATGCCGCTGAGGAAATCGTCGACGCCGAAGCGCGCGATAATCTCCTGCACCTTGCGTTCGCCGATGTTGACCGAGGCGATCTGCGCGTTGAAGTCGCCCCAGTTCTGATCCGGTGCACGTACGTTGAGGCGCATAATGCGCGCCACCTCTTCGTTCAGCACCCCAGCGCTGATGATTTTAAGCGGCGGAATGCGGATCCCCTCCTGCACAATTTCGCTCAGCGAGCGCGACAGCGAGGCCGGAACCGCGCCGCCGACGTCGGTGTTGTGGATATGCCCGACCACAAAGCACACCACCTCGCCTTTGTGGAACACCGGCTTCCAGATATGGATATCCGGCGAATGGGTGGCGACATTGCCCGCGTAGGCGTCGTTAGTGATGCAGATGTCCCCTTCGCGGTAGCCGTCGATCAGTTCCAGTACCGGGCCGTAGTCGATGCCGCTGTACCACGGCGCACCGAAGCTGCGCGGTGAGGCAAACGCCATGCCGCTGCGGCTGACGATCTGGCAGGAGAAATCCTCGGTCTCTTTAACAAAGGTCGAGTGCGCGGTGCGCATCAGGGTAAACGCCATCGCATCGGCGGCGGCTGCGCAGTAGTTGGCGAGGATTTGCAGGTTACGACCATCAATTGCCATGATGCGCTCCGGTTTGCGGGGTAATAATCAGGTTGCCGAAGCGGTCGACGTCGACCTGCATCTGCGGCGGAACACAGGTGGTGCAGTCATCCTGGGCGATAATCACCGGGCCATTCAGCTGGTGCCCGGCCAATAGCGCGCTGCGGGCAACCACGCCAACCTGCCACCACTGACCATCGATCCACGCGTCCACTTCGCGCAGTACCGTCACCGGGTCCGTGGCCTGCGCCAGCGTGGAGAGGCGAGGTTTCGGCGTCGGTGAGGAGAGCACCAGCCGCAGGTTGATCAGCTGTACCGCCGCGTGCGGGTCGTGGTGACCGAACAGGCGCGTATGGTGGGCATCAAATGCCGCACGCACGGCGGTGAGATCGCCCGCCAGCAGCCAGGCTTCCTGCAACGCCACCTCTATTTCAAACGACTGACCGCGGTAGCGCATATCGGCGGAGAAGCTCAGCTGATACGGCAGATCGGCACCGTACTCCCGCGCCAGCCAGCCTTCGGCATCGCGACGGAGTTCGCCCGCGTTAACCTTCAGATCGTCCGTGACCGCCAGCGTCAGCTCGCAGTACAGCGTGCGGATAAAGTCATTTTTTATGTCGGCCACCAGCCCGCCGAGCGCCGACAGCACCCCAGGCGTCGGGGGAACCACCACGCCTTTCAGCTTCAGCTCACGCGCCAGGAAGCAGCCCATCATCGGCCCGGCCCCGCCGAAGGCGAGGAAGTAGAACTCACGCGGGTCGAGGCCAAAGCGTGATATCAGCCCGCTGGTGTCGCTGTACATGCTGGAGATCGCCAGCGCGATAATATTTTCCGCCGTCTCCTCAATGCTGATACCGAGCGGTGTAGCCAGTTTTTCCACCGCCGCGCGCGCCCCGGCCACGTCGACCTGCACCGCGTTATAGCCGAGGTCGCCGTGACCAATCAGCCCGCAGGCGGCAAACGCATCGGTCGCGGTGGCTTCGGTGCCGCCGCGACGGAAGCAGACCGGCCCCGGCAGCGAACCGGCGCTGTCCGGCCCGACCTGCAGAACGCCGAGGCTGTCGATCCAGGCGATCGACCCGCCCCCCTGGCCCACCGAGCTGACCGACACTGACGGAATGTAGATCGGGAAATCCCCGATAATTTCGCCGCTGCCGTACTCCGGACGGCCGTCGATAATCACCGCCACGTCGGCGCTGGTGCCGCCGATATCGAGGCTGAGCAGGCGGTCAAAGCCGCAGCTTTCGGCAATATAGCTGGCGCCCATCACGCCGGAAGCGGTGCCGGACAGCACCATCTGTACGCACTCGGCTTTGGCCTGCGCCAGCGCCATCACCCCGCCGTTGGATTTGGTGATGCGCGGCGGCACCGGCACGCCCATCTCTTTCAGGGCGCGTTCGAACGCCTCAAGGTAGTGGATCACTTTTGGCTGCACGTAGGCGTTGATCACCGCAGTGATGGTGCGTTCGTATTCACGAATAATCGGCCAGATCTCGGCCGAGCAGGAGGTCAGCAGATCGGGAGCAATCTCGGCAACGATCGCGCGCACCTGCGCTTCGTTACTGCCGTTGCGGTAGCTATGCAGCAGCGATACCACAATCCCCTGGCAACCCGCAGCGCGCGCCGCGTCTACCGCGTCCAGCACGCTCTGACGGTCGACCGGCTGCAGCACCTCGCCGTCACGATCGCTGCGCTCTTTGATGGCGAAGACGCGGTCGCGGGCGATCAGCGGGGCCGGACGGCGTGAGAACAGGTCGTGGATATGAGGAATTTTCAGGCGGGCCAGCTCCAGTACGTCGCAAAAGCCCTCGGTGGCGAACAGCGCCAGCCTGACGCCTTTGCGCTGGATCACCGCATTCACGCCAACGGTGGTGCCGTGGGTGAAGTAGTGGATATCGGCCGGATTGATGCCATCGCGCTGCTGAAACGCCGCCAGCCCGGTGGTGATTTCACTGCCGGGGCTGTCGGGCCGCGACAAGACTTTCAGGGTGCGGATGCTGTTATCACGCTCGTCGAGCAGCGCGAAGTCAGTAAACGAGCCGCCGATATCGACGCCAACGCGGTAGGTCATGGAGTGCAATCCTCTGGTGGGGTGGGAATAAATTCCATCAAGCGTTGCGGCTGTGCCACCGGCTTCCAGCCCGCCCTGCGGTAGACGTCGTGCGCGTCGTCGGTCGCCAGCATCCAGCGTTTTATGGTTTTCAGTTCGGGGTGATGGACAATTGCGGCGGCAAACCAGCGCCCTAAGCCTTTGCCACGGTGCGCTTCGTCGATCATCACGTCACTGAGATAGGCAAAGCGGCTGTAGTCGGTGATCAGGCGGCCAAAACCTACCTGCTGCTGCTGGTAATAGATGCCGAAGGGCATTGAGGCCGCGAGGGAGCGCTCGGTAGTTGCCAGCGTTTGCCCCTGCGCCCAGTAGCTGTGTTCGGAGATGTGGTGGTGGACCCAGGCGATATCGATTTTTTGCGGGTCGCTGCTTAACAGGTAGTCATCGCGCTGCCATTCGGCAACGGCAGGCACAAGCGGCATTAGCATAGGGATCCCTGACTGTTTTTGGCGGTTAAAAACAGTGTAAGGCCAATGCTGACGCGAGTTTTTTGCTGGATAAGGGTCAGGACAGCGTTTTGTGGGGAATTGCGGGCGGGCGAGGAAATTTTGTGCCGGCGCATTCAGGGCTGGCCTGAACGGGCGAGGCAAGCCTCGCCACTATGTGACAGCGATGATTGTCACATCTTTTGTTACGGGTGCGGTTCGACGAAAATGCCGTCTTCGTGGCCGGATTCGTTAAAGAACCAGATCCCCAGCGGATAATCCTCCAGCGCCACCAGGAACATGGTGCCTTCGCTAAACTCCTCCACCGCCAGAACCGTCCCCGGACGGCGAGGTCCGCCGTCGGTTTTTACCGTTACGCGCTCATTAACTTTCATGGTCTCTCCCAAGCCTGATTTGCTTCAGTTTAACCGAGTATTTTATGGCGCGCAGCAGCCTGGTCAGTTAGCGACGTGCAATTACCCACACCGCGTGGATGATACCGGGGATATAGCCGCACAGCGTCAGCAGGATATTCAGCCAGAACGCCCCGCCAAAACCTACCTGCATAAACACGCCCAGTGGGGGTAAAAGAATCGCAATCACAATGCGTAAAAAGTCCATACACTCTCCATTTTCTGTTTTTGTCAGGGGGGTTAACCCGTTGATCAGTATAGCCAGCCAAAAAAATCATCGCGTCGGCTGCGCGTAAAGCTGCGTAAAGTCTTCTGTTGACTCACTTTTTCGCTTTCTTTACGTTTCGCGGTGAGACTTCTGACAGGGTTTAATCTTAGAATCTTCTCACTGCACCAACCCCAAAGGCGCAGTCAACCTAAAAAGTAACAAGGATTTTTGCCCGCGCAGCGCGGGCTTTTTTTTGCCTACGATTTCTGCCTGAGCAAAAAAAATCCCGGCCAGTCACTGGCCGGGATAAAGTATTCTCACAGGAAATGAATTCGTTACTTGGGTAATTCATTGACGATAGAAGAGTAACCGATCGTCTGACTAAGACAACTCCTAACTTACGATTAATTTGTACAAAAATTCAGAGCCTGTACAAGCTACCCGGCTGCAGCCTGCGCCACTGCTGAGCTTTCGCACCGCCCGGGACTGTCACTCCCGTCACTTTTCTCTCTCATATTTAAGATAATTCCTGGAGTTATCTCACCGTTATCGCCCGGTTTTCCCCGTCCCTGCGCCTTTGAAACTCTGGGCTATACTCAGTGATCACTGTCACTTATGAGGGTTTGCCAATGCCGACGCTGCAGGACCCGGTGATGATCATCACCGATCTCGACGGTTCGCTGCTGGACCACCATACCTATAGCTGGCAACCCGCCGAACCCTGGCTGGCACGCCTGCAGGCACAGCACATCCCGATCGTTATCTGCTCCAGTAAAACTGCGGCGGAGATTGTTCCGCTGCAAAATCAGCTGGGGGTCGCCGGTGCGCCGTTTATTGCTGAGAATGGTGCGCTGGTGCAGTGGGATGACGGCAGCGGCGCTGGCCCTTTCAGGGAGTCGGGCGGCACCGATTACGCCACGCTGTGCCGCACGCTGCAGCGCCTGAAACAGCAGCACGGCTTCAGGTTTATCGGCTTTGCCGACGTCAGCGAAAAAGAGGTCTCCGACTGGACCGGGCTGGCCCCGCACGAGGCGGCTTTAGCACGCCAGCGCGAGGCCTCAGAGAGCCTGATCTGGCGCGACAGCGAGGAGCGCTTTACCGAGTTCCGCCAGCATCTGGCGCAGCAGGATCTCACCCTGATTCAGGGCGGGCGCTTCTGGTGCGTGGTGCGCAGTGGATGCGGTAAAGGCGCGGCGCTGCGCTGGTTGCTCCAGCACTACCCGCACCCGCTCGGGCAACCGGTTACCATCGGTCTGGGAGACGGCCCGAACGATGCTGAGATGTTAGATGCCGTTGATTATGCGGTAGTGATTAACGGCTACAGTAAAAACCCGGTCATTTTGCAGCGTCAGGATAAGCACCATATCTATCACACCGAACATTTTGGCCCGGAAGGCTGGTGCGAAGGGCTTGAGCATTTTATCACTCAGTAAGCTGAGGTCACCTTAACGAGGTAAGCGATGAGCGATTTTTACCAGAACGGCGTCATTACTAACTTTCATAACCTGACGGGGCGCAGCGTAGAGGAGCTGGAAAAAGAGCTTACGCGCTTCTCGCGCAAGCGCAAAATGGGGCTGATCCTCCCTTCCCTCTATTCGGAACTGGAAGGTCCGGCCCTCAGCCATATCGTCGATGAGCTGGCGAAAGTCCCTTATCTGGCCGAGATCGTCATTGGGCTGGATCGCGCCGACCGCGATCAGTTCCTGCACGCCCGCGAGTTCTTTTCGCGCCTGCCGCAGCGCCATCGCATTTTATGGAATGACGGCCCGCGCCTGAAAGCGCTGGATGCCGAGCTGGATAAAGAGGGGCTGTCGCCTGCGCAGCCGGGTAAAGGACGTAACGTCTGGTTCTGCACCGGCTATACGCTGGCTTCCGATAAGACCGCCTGCGTGGCGCTGCACGATTGCGATATCGTCACCTACGAGCGCGGCATGCTGGCCCGCCTGCTCTATCCGCTGGCGAATCCCAGCTTCCAGTATGAGTTCTGCAAAGGATTCTATGCCCGCGTCGCGGATGGCAAGCTGAATGGCCGCGTCGGCCGCCTGCTGGTTGGCCCACTGCTGCGCTCGCTGCAGAAGGTGTACGGCCATTCGGAGTATCTCGACTATCTCTCCAGTTTCCGCTATCCGCTCTCCGGCGAGTTCGCCATGCGCACCCATGTGCTGAACGGTATCAAAATTCCTGGCGACTGGGGGCTGGAGATTGGCGTGCTGTCCGAGATCTATCGCAACTACACCACGCGGCAGAGTTGCCAGGTGGAGATTGCCGATAACTACGACCATAAGCATCAGCCGCTGGCCGAAGAGGATGGCACCGGGGGGCTGAAGCGCATGAGTAACGATATTGTGCAGTCGCTGCTGCGTAAAATGGCCACCATGGGCGTCAATATCACCAGCGACTCCTTCCGCGTGCTCAAGGCCACCTACTATCGTAACGCGCTGGATATGATGGAGATTTATAACCACGAAGCGACGATGAATGGCCTGAAGTTCGACCAGCATGCGGAGGAAGCCGCCGTGGAGATGTTTACTCAGGCCATTCTCGACGCCGGGCAGTCGTTTATTGAACGCCCGAATGAGAAACCCTTTATCCCCAGCTGGAGCCGCGTGCAGTCAGCCTTCCCGGATATTCTGCAGCGTATCTATCAGGCGGTTGAAGATGATAATACCGGCGACGTCTGAACAAAATTAATGGAGTAATTGTCGGTTTTTTGATCTCAATGACAATGGCCGACGGTTAACCCTGCGACTATGATGGCATTCATTACTGGCGGTATCTGCGGGGGTTAACGATGTCCAGATATCCACAAGGCAGTATCGTGCGCCATAAAACCGGACAGATTAAAGGTGTGGTGCTGAATGTTTTCGAACAGGGCGACCAGCCCGCCGGTTACTACGTCAAGTGGGACGATGGTAACCATAGCTATCATGGTGAAAATGAGCTGATCTGGGCGAATATTGACCGCCCGCGCATGCACTATACGCAGCAGTCACCAAAATAGGCCAGGATGCCCAACTGCCGCTAAAATCAAGGTATACTCCGCGTAGCTGAATCGGGACCGCCCGGCACCACAGCGGTTTTCCGATCTCCCCTTTGCCAAGAGACCGTCTAACTGATTATGCCAGAACTCTACCGCTACGACCTGCCGACCAGAGCAGGCGACCAGCGCCAGCTGGGGCAATTAACCGGTGCAGCCTGTGCCGTTGAATGTGCCGAAATGGTTGAACGTCATCAAGGCCCGGTGGTATTGATTGCGCCGGATATGCAGAATGCACTGCGCCTGCAGGATGAAATCAAACAGTTTACCGACCAGCCGGTGATGGCGCTGGCGGACTGGGAAACGCTGCCTTTTGACAGTTTTTCGCCGCATCAGGAAATCATCTCCTCGCGACTCTCCACCCTGTATCAACTGCCGACGCTTGAGCGCGGCGTGCTGATCCTGCCGGTTAATACGCTGATGCAGCGCGTCTGCCCGCACAGCTTCCTGCACGGCCATGCGCTGGTGATGCAGAAAGGGCAAAAGCTGTCGCGCGACAAGCTGCGCGCCCAGCTGGAACAGGCAGGCTATCGCAGCGTGGATCAGGTGATGGAACACGGTGAGTTTGCCACCCGTGGCGCGCTGCTTGACCTTTATCCGATGGGCAGCGATCGCCCTTACCGTATTGACTTTTTCGATGATGAAATCGACAGCCTGCGCCTGTTTGACGTCGACAGCCAGCGCACTCAGGAAGAGGTCGCGGCGATTAACCTGCTGCCCGCGCATGAATTCCCGACCGATAAAGCCGCGATTGAGCTGTTCCGCACCCAGTGGCGTGAACATTTTGACGTGCGTCGTGAAGCCGAGCATATCTATCAGCAGGTGAGCAAAGGCACCCTGCCCGCCGGGATCGAATACTGGCAGCCGCTGTTCTTCGAGCAGCCGCTGCAGCCGTTATTCAGCTATCTGCCGGCCAATACCCTGCTGATTGTTTCCGGCGACCTGGAAGCCAGCGCCGAACGTTTCTGGCAGGATGTTAACGCCCGCTATGAGAACCGCCGCGTCGACCCGATGCGTCCGCTGCTGCCGCCGCCAACCCTGTGGCTGCGCAGCGATGAACTGTTCGGCGAACTGAAGCAGTGGCCGCGCGTGCAGCTGAAAACCGAGCTGCTGGCCGATAAAGCCGCCAATACCAATCTGCATTATGAAACCCTGCCGGATCTGGCGGTGCAGGCGCAGGCCAAAGCACCGCTTGATGCGCTGCGCCGTTTTCTCGAGAGTTTCAGCGGCCCGGTGGTGTTCTCGGTAGAGAGTGAAGGCCGCCGCGAAGCGCTGCAGGAGCTGCTGGCGCGCATCAAGCTGAAGCCCACGGCGATCCACTCACTGCCGGATGCGCAGGAGCCGGGTCACTACCTGCTGATCGGCGCCAGCGAACACGGCTTTATCGACGGCCTGCGTAACCGCGCGCTGATCTGCGAAAGCGATCTGCTGGGCGAGCGCGTTAGCCGTCGCCGCCAGGACAGCCGCCGCACCATCAACCCGGACGTGCTGATCCGCAACCTTGCGGAGCTGCATCCTGGCCAGCCGGTGGTGCATCTGGAGCACGGCGTCGGGCGCTATATCGGCCTGACCACGCTGGAAACCGGCGGTATCCAGGCCGAGTATCTGATGCTGGCGTATGCCGGAGATGCCAAGCTGTATGTGCCGGTGTCGTCTCTGCATCTGATCAGCCGTTACGCGGGCGGTGCCGAAGAGAACGCGCCGCTGCACAAGCTGGGCAGCGATGCCTGGTCGCGCGCCCGCCAGAAAGCGGCAGAAAAAGTGCGCGATGTGGCCGCCGAACTGCTGGATATCTACGCCCAGCGCGCCGCCAAAACCGGCTTTGCCTTTAAGCATGACCGGGAACAGTATCAGCTGTTCTGCGAGAGCTTCCCGTTCGAAACCACCCCTGACCAGGCACAGGCGATCAACGCCGTGCTGAGCGATATGTGCCAGCCGCTGGCGATGGACCGCCTGGTGTGCGGCGACGTGGGCTTTGGTAAAACCGAAGTGGCGATGCGTGCCGCCTTCCTCGCGGTGGAAAACCACAAGCAGGTGGCAGTGCTGGTGCCGACCACCCTGCTGGCCCAGCAGCATTACGATAACTTCCGCGACCGCTTCGCCAACTGGCCGGTGCGTATTGAGATGCTGTCCCGCTTCCGCACCGCCAAAGAGCAGGCGCAGGTGCTGAGCGAGGCGCAGGACGGCAAGGTTGATATTCTGATCGGCACGCACAAGCTGTTGCAGAGTGAGATCAAATGGCGCGATCTCGGCCTGCTGATCGTCGATGAAGAGCACCGCTTCGGCGTACGGCATAAAGAGCGCATCAAAGCGATGCGTGCCGACGTGGATATTCTGACGCTGACCGCCACGCCGATCCCGCGCACGCTGAATATGGCGATGAGCGGGATGCGCGATCTGTCAATTATTGCCACGCCGCCGGCACGCCGCCTGGCGGTAAAAACCTTTGTGCGCCAGTACGATGAGCTGGTGGTGCGCGAGGCGATCCTGCGTGAAGTGCTGCGCGGGGGCCAGGTTTATTACCTCTACAACGACGTCGAAAATATCGAGAAGGCGGCACAGCGTCTCTCCGAACTGGTGCCTGAAGCGCGTGTGGCTATCGGCCATGGTCAGATGCGCGAGCGCGAGCTGGAACGGGTGATGAACGATTTCCACCACCAGCGGTTTAACGTGCTGGTGTGTACCACCATCATCGAAACCGGTATCGATATCCCGACCGCTAACACCATTATTATCGAACGTGCCGATCACTTTGGTCTGGCGCAGCTTCACCAGCTGCGTGGCCGCGTGGGCCGTTCTCACCATCAGGCCTACGCCTGGCTGTTGACTCCGCACCCGAAAGCGATGACCACCGATGCGCACAAACGCCTGGAAGCGCTCGCCTCGCTGGAAGATTTGGGCGCGGGCTTCGCGCTGGCAACGCACGATCTGGAAATCCGCGGTGCCGGTGAGCTGCTGGGAGAAGGTCAGAGCGGCCAGATGGAAACGATCGGCTTCTCGCTGTATATGGAGCTGCTGGAAAACGCCGTTGATGCGCTGAAGGAGGGCCGTGAACCCTCGCTGGAGGATCTCACCAACAGCCAGACGGAGATCGAACTGCGCATGCCTGCGCTGCTGCCGGATGACTTTATCCCGGATGTTAACACCCGCCTCTCCTTCTATAAACGGATCGCCAGCGCGCAGGAGTCCGGCGAGCTGGATGACCTCAAGGTTGAGCTGATCGACCGCTTCGGCCTGCTGCCGGATGCGGCGCGTAACCTGCTGGATATCGCCGGGCTGCGTCTGGTAGCGAAGAAGCTGGGCGTGCGTAAGGTGGAAGCCAGCGAGAAAGGCGGCTTCGTTGAGTTCGCCGAGAAAAATAAGGTCGACCCTGCCTGGCTGATTGGCCTGCTGCAGAAAGATCCGCAGCACTGGCGGCTGGACGGCCCGACGCGCATTAAGTTTATGCGCGACCTCGGCGAGCGCAAAGTGCGTATGGGCTGGGTGCGGGAGTTTATGGATAAGATGCTGGAGAACGCGGCAGCGTAACTCATAACGCAAACAACAAGGGCGGACCGAAAAAAGGGTCCGCCCCTACAGGTGATGCCGATAACCTGAATATTGTAGGGGCCGACCGCTTTTCGGGTCGGCCCAAATATTAGGGGCGGACCGTAAAAGAAGGTCCGCCCCTACAAAACATCGCGCCAGGATGCTATTACGCTTTGTCGCTCAGCACCAGCTGACCGTTATTATCGAGCGGGATGCGCGTGCCGGGGTCGTTTTCCATACGGATTTTACCCTGCTGGTCACCAATTTTATAGGTGACGTCATAGCCCAGCATCTTTTCCTGCTTGTCGTAGACGGTTTTGCAGCGCTGCTCGGAAGTGGTGTAAGTATCACGATCCTGCAGAGCGCCCTGCACCTGGTTACCGCCGTAGCCGCCGGCCAGCGCACCCGCTACCGTTGCCACATCGCGACCACGACCGCCACCAAACTGGTGACCCAGTACCCCGCCCGCTACCGCGCCCAGCACGGAACCGGCGATGCGATTTTCATCCTGCACGGCGCGGCGATGCGTCAGCGTGACGTTGCGGCATTCCTGACGCGGGTTCTTCAGCGTCTCTTTGATCGGCGTCGCAGAGAGCACCTGCGCGTACTGCGGTCCGCGATCGAACACGTTCATACTTGCCACAGCGGCCACACCCAGGGCGGCTGCTACACCGATGCCAATACCCGCTAACATTGATTTATTCACAGGAAAACCTCCTGAAATTGTTACCGCGCATGATTGCCTGCTGAGACGTCCTGTAACAGCTACGGCATTCCCGGCGTGCGCGACGCGCCGTGGTAATGAGTCTTGAGTTTGCGTTGAGTGGGCGTATGTGACAATAAGAATACTGGAAGAAAAAGGGCCAGCGCATGATAAGAGAAAGCTTTTAAGAGAGTTCTTAACAGGGGGGTCAGACGGCGCTATCAGAACAACGGCTTATAGATAACTGCACTATAAGCCGTTTATTTTACAGAAAGCGGCGGGATTAATGCAGCTTCATTCGTGGACGGATCACACGGTTAATACTGCCCACCAGCATCATCAGGCCGGTTTTAAAGTAGCCATGCAGCGCCACCTGGTGCATACGATACAGTGAGATGTAAACGAAACGCGCAATGCGCCCTTCAACCATCATCGAGCCGCGCATCAGGTTACCCATCAGGCTACCCACGGTGCTGAAGCGGGACAGGGAGACCAGCGAGCCATGATCTTTATAGACGTAGGCCTTCTGCGGCTGCCCTTTCATCTCTGCCAGAATGTTGGCCAGCACGCGGGAAGCCATCTGGTGCGCGGACTGCGCACGCGGCGGCACAAAACCACCGGACGGCAGCGCGCAGGAAGCGCAGTCGCCAATCGCGTAGATATTCGGGTCGCGCGTGGTTTGCAGCGTTGGCTCAACCACCAGCTGGTTGATGCGGTTAGTCTCCAGACCACCCAGATCTTTCATAAAGTCCGGTGCTTTGATGCCCGCAGCCCAAACCATCAGGTCAGCTTCGATAAATTCGCCGGACTTGGTGTTCAGGCCTTTCTTGTCCGCGCTGGTCACCATGGTTTGCGTCAGAACGCGCACGCCGATTTTGCTCAGCTCCTGGTGGGCGGCGCTGGAGATACGCGGCGGCAGCGCAGGCAGAATACGCTCACCGGCTTCCACCAGCGTGACGTTCAGCGCCTGGTTATCCAGACCTTTATAGCCGTAGCTGTGCAGCTGCTTCACCGCATTATGCAGCTCGGCTGACAGCTCTACGCCGGTGGCACCTCCGCCAACGATAGCGATATTGACCTTCTCCTGCGTGCCCTCACTGGCAGAGAACTTCAGGAACAGGTTCAGCATTTCGTTGTGGAAGCGGCGCGCCTGGTGTGGGTTATCAAGGAAGATACAGTTATCCTTCACGCCCGGCGTACCGAAGTCGTTTGAGGTACTGCCCAGCGCCATTACCAGCGTGTCGTAGGCCAGCTCGCGCTCCGGCACCAGCACCTCACCCTGCGCATCGCGGATTTCCGCCAGCTGCAGGCGGCTATTTTCGCGGTCGAGGTTGGTCAGGGTGCCAAGCTGGAAGCTGAAGCCATGCTTGTGGGCATGAGCCAGATAGCTCAGACCGTCGATGCCTTCATCCAGCGATCCGGTCGCGACCTCGTGCAGCAACGGCTTCCATAAATGGCTATGGTTGCGGTCGACCAGGGTAATCTGGGCTTTCTTCTTGCGGCCCAGCTTATGACCAAGCTGAGTAGCCAGTTCGAGTCCCCCGGCACCTCCGCCGATAATCACAATTTTCTTCATAGGTGTTGTCAAACGACCCCCTGTAAAAGTGAACCAATCGTTAATTTAAAGTTAAATAAATAACCTTAATTAACATAGGGTTGGCGATGTTAATTCGCGAGCTGGGGCCAGAATAACACGGAGGAAATCATCTGCTATAGGAAAATTGATCCTGGTCAATTTTATTAGCAAAACTAAGAATAGTACGAATAAAGACCACAAAATCAGCCCGCACATTAGCGGGCTTCAGCGGCGGGATGTCACGCCGGGCAGAGTGATTTAACCCAGTGATTTGAAGGCGTTAATGCGCGGCAGATGGTGGGAAATGTTGCGGAACTTGTGGCCCTCAGCTTCATCCCACACCACCTCGTAATAATGGTGTAAGGCATCCGCGCTGCGGGCGCTGTCCAGCGCATCATCATGGCGGGAGAGGAATACCAGCCCGCGCTGACGGTTCTGTTGGCGAAAGTGGCTGACGCACTTGGTGGCGATATCCAGGTACTCTTCCGGACGATCAATCTTGCCGTCCATCACTTCATTCGGCCACAGATTGGGGTTAAACATCACCTGGCGCACGTTGCAAAGAAAGCCAATGCGCTCGGCCCAGTAACCCCCCAGCCCCACGCCGCAAATCAGCGGGCGCGGATCGTCACTCTGACGCAGCATCTTGTCGGTTTCCTTGAGCAGATGCTGCATATCATGTTTAGGATGGCGGGTGCTGTAGCTGAGCAGGCGCACGTCCGGGTCAATGAACTGAAGCTGCAACACTTTTTCGTGATTGCCCGGGCTGTTTGAATCAAAACCATGCAGATAGATAATCATCGTCATCCTCATTGTGATTCGCCACGGGCAGCCTGATGTCAGATGCCCGCAGCCGCTTTATGGGCCAGCCAGCGCTCCTGCAGCGTATTCAACGCGTTGCTCGTCTCCTTCCAGCGCGACGATTCCTGCAGTTGCTGACGGGTAAAGGTTCCCCGATGGTAGAGCTGAGCGACCCTTTCTGCCTTGATCGGCGACAGGTTATCCAGCACGCTGACCGCGCCTGCGCGGTTATTACACACCAGGATCATATCGCAACCGGCATCCAGCGCCGCCTGGCCACGCTCGGCGTAGCTGCCCATAATCGCCGCGCCTTCCATCGACAAATCGTCAGAGAAGATCACCCCGTCAAAGCCCAGCTCCTGGCGCAGTACCGTTTTCAGCCAGTGTGATGAGCCGCTGGCCGGGCGCGGATCCACTTCAGTATAGATAACATGGGCAGGCATAATGGCGTCCAGCGCCTGCTCGGCGATCAGCTGCTGAAAGATCGGCATATCATGATGGCGGATCTCCGCCTCGCTGCGCGTATCTCGCGGTGTCTCTTTATGCGAGTCCGCACTGACGGCACCATGTCCGGGAAAATGTTTGCCGGTGGTCTTCATGCCGGCATCGTGCATGCCGCGGATAAAGCAGCGCGCCATTTGCAGGGCAATTGCCGGATCTTCATGGAAAGAGCGCTCGCCAATCGCCGCGCTGCCGTGGCCGATATCCAGCACCGGGGCAAAACTGATGTCGATGTCCATGGCGATCATCTCAGAGGCCATCAGCCAGCCTGCCTGCTGCGCCAGCTGTTCCGCGCTGGCCGCGTCATTCAGCGCAGCAAACGACTGCATCGCGGGCAGGCGAGTAAAGCCATCGCGGAAACGCTGCACGCGGCCGCCTTCCTGATCCACTGCCACCACCAGCCGGTTGCGCGAGGCGCTGCGGATCTGTCGTACCAGCTCACGCAGCTGCGCCGGGTCATGATAGTTGCGGCTAAACAGGATCAGCCCCCCCACCAGCGGATGCTGTAAAATCTCACGCTCTTCCGCATCCAGCTCGCAGCCGAGCACATCTAACATTACCGGTCCCACACTTCACCTCTTGTTCTGTCGTTGCTGCCAGCCTTCTGCTGCCAGCGTATAAAAATGTTGTTCACCGCTCTGCTGCGCCCGCAGCTCGTACCAGCTGGTCGCCAGCAGAGACAGCCACGGCTGCCAGCGCTGGATCTGGCCGCGCAGCGCGTGAATATTCAGCTGCTGACGCGTGGCATAACGGCTGATGAGCCTCTGTTGCTGCGCGGCGTCCAGCCCGTTGGCGCTGATGATGGCGGCCAGCTCCAGCGCCACATCGCCATCCGCTGCGTACTCCCAGTCAATAAAGCGCAGCCGGCTGCCTTCGGCGATCAGATTTCCGCTGTGGAGATCCATATGCAGCACCGCCAGGCGCAGCGGATGCGGTTGCCCCTGACGCTGCAGCTGCCGCAGCGCGCGCAGCCACTGAACGGTGCGGCGCTGCGGCTGGCTGCGCTGCCAGTAATCCATCAGCAGCGGCATCAGCTGCAGGCGATAACCGCTCAGCGGCTGGTGATGTAACCTGACAACCTCATCCACCAGCCCCTCCAGCCAGCTGTCCAGCTGCCCGGCGCTCAGCACCTCACCCGGCTGCCACCCCAGCAGCAGCCAGTCGTCATTCCTGCCGTGTACGCCAGGCGTCAGACCACTGGCGGCCAGTTTACGCAGCAGACGATATTCACGCTGGCGGTCAACGCCCGGCATGGTCTGCCCGCTGGCTGCCCGCCGTGCCAGAAATTTGCGATCCCCCAGCGCGACCTGCACGCTGTAGCCGCTCAACCCGTCCAGCGCAGAAAAGGAACCGGCGGCACTCGCCGCCGGAAACTGCTGCCCGATCAGCCTGTCGAGCGCGGGATCAGTGCAGGACGGCACCGCTGCCTGACCAGATGATTTCGCCGGTCTGCACCAGCATCAGCTGCATCTGTAGCGTCGGTGACTTCACATCACCCTCGGCATTGCTGTACAGCACGTACTGGGCGCCGACATAGCGCGCCAGGCCAATCGCTTTGCTGCGCGACACCAGACTGTCCTCTGCGGAGAGCCCCAGCGTCTGTTTCGCTACCGCCAGCTGCTGCGAGGTGACGAGGGTAAACTGCGCGTTGTTCGCCAGCGAGCTTTGCAGCGCCGCGGTTGCTTTCGCGCTCTGCAGGCTGCCGTTAGTGCTGTTCTTGACGTTATCCACCAGCAGTACGCTGCCCGCCGTTACGCCGTCTGCTTTCAGCATCTGCGCCACCAGCGGTGATACGCTGGCAGGCCAGTTGATGGTCTGCATTTTTGGCGGCTGCGGCACGTTCTGGCCCGGCTCCGGTTTTGGCTGCTCCGGCACGGTTACCGGCGGCTGCACGGGCTCAACTTTGGCGGGTTGCTCAGGCTGCTGCTGCTGTTGATTGTTAATACAGCCGCTCAGAATCAGTGCCAGTAGCAGCACGCCTGAGAGCTTAAAGATATTGCTGTTCACGCTTAACTCCTTACAGATACAGGTAGAGACGAACTTTGCTCGCCGTCAGATTACCGGTTTGAGATGCGATGTCGGCTTTACCATGCGCGGGGACTGTCACCGTGCGCGGACGTTCAAAAGGCAGGATCTCTAACCCTTTATCATCATACCAGTAGAAGCGATAGGTGACCTGAACCGGCTTTTCCTGCTGGTTAAACAGCACGGTGGTGGCGCGCTGCTGCCCTTCCCTTTCGCCAATAGCCGGTTCATCGGTGGTAATGCCCGCCGACAGCACGGCCGACTCCATCACTAACGACTGTGAAGTATTGATAGTGGTGCGCTCGCTGCTGCATCCGGCCAACGCGACCAGTAACGTGAGTGCCGTTACGCTTGCCCGCATAGATTTGTGTCCATAGTGGTTGGCGTTCAGGACGCCAGCATTGGGCCTAAAGGACGGCCACCGAGCAGATGCAGGTGAATGTGATACACCTCCTGACCACCGTGCTTGTTGCAGTTCATGATCAGGCGATAGCCATCTTCGGCGATGCCCTGATCTTTAGCGATTTTCGCCGCCACCGTCATCATGCGCCCCAGCGCGGCCTCGTGCGCGGCGACAACATCATTGGCGGTAGGGATTAAGATATTCGGCACAATCAGAATATGGGTCGGTGCCTGCGGGGAGATATCGCGAAATGCGGTAACCAGCTCATCCTGAAAAATGATGTCGGCCGGGATCTCACGGCGGATGATTTTACTGAAAATGGTTTCTTCAGCCATGCTGCATGTCCTTGAGCGTAATATAAGTTACCGCAGTATGAGCGAGAGAATCCTTTTCTTTCAACCTGCAACTGACTTTTCTTTCGCTAATCGCATGGCTTTCCAACGTTACGCCCCCACCCGACGCCAGAAAAAATTATTTTTGCGTAACGCCTCGCAGAATGAATCGCTATTTTCGATAAAAACGAAACGCTGTTTTATAAATTTAGAGATCCCGCAAGGTGATAACGGTGATTTTGCCACTCTGCGTAATTTACTGGCAAAAACGACAAGGTTCATTGGTTGGGAACGCTCTACTTTTTCATCATCCGTCTGAGTTGTCCGGAATACGTGGTTGAAACCACCCTACAGCAAAGGAGTTTTCCTGATGCACACGCGTAAGATCGGACTGGTCAATTACCTTGCCTACGGCTCGGGTGATTTCCTCGGCGCCGGGACCACGGCGCTGACCGCCGCCTGGCTGCTCTATTTCTATACCACCTTCTGCGGCATGACGCCGATTGAAGCGACCTTTATCTTTGCCCTTGCCCGCGTGCTGGATGCGGCAATCAGCCCGCTGATGGGGTTTCTCACCGACAACTTCGGCACCACCCGGCTGGGAAAACGCTTTGGCCGCCGTAAATTCTTCATCCTGCTCGGCATCCCCGGCGTGTTCAGCTACAGCCTGATGTGGGTCGGCGATATGAGCTATCTGTGGTATCTGCTGACCTATCTGGCGTTTGATATCGTCTACACCATGGTGCTGGTGCCTTATGAAACGCTGGTGCCGGAAATGACCGACGATTTTAAGCAGAAAACCCGCTTTTCCGGCGCGCGCATCGCACTGGCCCAGCTCTCCACCATCCTCGCCGCGTTTCTGCCCGGTATTTTGCTGGGGATTTTCGGCAAGGATAATGCGGTGTCATTTTTCTACGCCAGCCTGGTGTTCTCCACCCTGTGCGCCATCGTGCTGATGCTGGTGTGGGCGTTCACCTGGGAGCGCCCGGCAGATGCCCTGTCGGCCGAGTCGCAGCGCGCCATGGCGGAGAAACAGCAGCTTAACCTGCGTCAGAGCCTGCAACGGCTATATGTGGAGCTGGCTTCCACGCTGCGCATTCGTATCTTCCGCCAGCATCTGGGGATGTATCTCGGCGGCTATATTGCGCAGGACGTGTTTAACGCGGTGTTTACCTGGTACGTGGTGTTTGTGCTGATGCAGGGCGCGCAGCTGGCTGCCAATCTGATGGGCACCATGGCGGTCCTGCAGTTTATTGCGGTGATCGGCATGATCCCGCTGTGCATTCGTATCGGCCCGGCGCCGGCTTACCGCCTGGTGGTGGTGCTGTTCGGCGCCAGCTCTCTCTCCTACGCGCTGCTGTGGTACGCCGGGATGAGCAACAATCTGGCGCTGCTGGTGCTGATCTCTGCGGTGGCCGGGCTGGGTCGCGGGGGCATCAATTACATCCCGTGGAACATTTACACCTACATTGCCGATGTCGATGAGGCGATTACCGGCCAGCGCCGCGAGGGGATTTTTGCCGGGATTATGACGCTGACGCGCAAAGCCTCGCAGGCAGGTGCCGTGATGGTGGTGGGCATCGTGCTGCAGCTTTCCGGCTTTGTCTCCGGGAAGGCAGAACAGCTGCCGCAGGTCGGCCATACGATTATCGTTATCCTCAGCGTCGGTACGCTGGCGATACTGACCTGCGGCTTCATTATCTCCCTGCGCTTTAAGCTCAACCTGCACACCCACCGCACGCTGCGCGAAGAGACGCTGAAAATGCGCGCGGCGGATGGGCCGGTGCCTCAGCAGTTAAGCGCGCAGGCACGCGCCACCGTCGAAACGCTGACCGGCATGGCCTATGAAAATCTGTGGGGTAATAACAATATTGGCTACCTCAACCGTAATAAATCTCCGGCAGCTTTGCTGCCTCAGGCGCCCGCCTTCCCTGCTATCCGACCTCAGGAGCAACATGATGACAGTCTACCCGGTTAAGTACAGCGCGCTGCTGCGCCAGCCCGAATTCCTGCTGCCTAAGCCCGAACTCAGCAAACTGATTGCCCGCGTCAGCGACAATCTGGTGGGCATTACCGATGAAAGCGGCGAGTTTCTGCTGCGCCTTGACGATGGCCGGGTGATTGACACCAAAGGCTGGGCGGGCTGGGAGTGGACGCACGGCATCGGGCTGTACGGCATGTATCACTATTACCAGCAGACCGGGGACCCGCTGACGCTGCAACGTATTGACGACTGGTTCCGCGCCCGGCTGGCAGAAGGCACGCCGACCAAGAACGTCAACACCGCCTGCCCGTTTCTGACGCTGGCCTACCGCTATGAGGAGACGCGCGACCCGACGCTGCTGCCGGTGCTGGAGCGCTGGGCGGAGTGGGTGATGTACGAGATGCCGCGCACCGAGCATCACGGCATTCAGCATCTGGTTTATAACAATGAGAACCACCAGCAGATGTGGGATGACACGCTGATGATGAGCGTGATGCCGCTGGCGAAGATCGGCCAGCTGCTGAACCGCCCCGAATTCGTCGAGGAGGCCACCTATCAGTTCCTGCTGCATACCCAGTACCTGATGGATCGTCACAGCGGCCTGTGGTTCCACGGCTGGACCTTCGACGGCCAGCACAATTTTGCCGAAGCGCGCTGGGCGCGTGGCAACAGCTGGCTGACGATTGCCATCCCGGATTTTATTGAGCTGATGAACTGGCCGGAACAGCACGCCACGCGCCGCTATCTGCTGCAGGTGCTGGAGACTCAGGTCAGGGCGCTGGCGCAGTGCCAGCATGAGAGCGGGTTGTGGCACACGCTGCTCGACGACAGCGACTCGTATCTGGAAGCTTCGGCAACCGCCGGGTTTGCCTACGGGATGCTCAAGGCGATACGTAAACGCTATATCAGCCGCGACTATACGGCGGTGGCGGAACGGGCGCTACAGGGGGTGATTGAGCGTATCAATGACGCTGGCGAGCTGACGCAGGTCTCATTCGGCACCGCGATGGGCAACGACCTCGACTACTATCGCCAGGTACCGCTGACCTCGATGCCTTACGGCCAGGCGATGGCGTTGCTGTGCCTGACGGAGTATCTGCGGGTCTATTTGTAATCGCTTCTTCGACCTGTAGATAAAAGGGACGGGCATGCCCGTCCCCTACCGATTGCGTCTGAAATGAGATAAAAAAAGGGACGGGCATTGCCCGTCCCTTACTTACGTCATGGATTACATGTTGCGGATATAGTCATCCATTTCGGTTTTCAGGTTATCGGACTTGGTGCCGAAAATGGCCTGAACGCCGGAACCCGCCACTACCACACCCGCCGCGCCCAGTTTCTTCAGGCCAGCCTGGTCAACTTTTGCGACGTCGGCGACGCTCACGCGCAGACGGGTGATGCAGGCATCGAGGTTGGTGATGTTCTCTTTGCCACCAAATGCCGCCACCAGGTTACCGGCCATTTCGCTGGCTGAACTGGTGCTCTGCTCGCTGGCGGTATCTTCACGGCCAGGGGTTTTCAGGTTCAGTTTGACAATCAGCACGCGGAACACGGTGTAGTAAACCAGCGCATAAACCACCCCGACGATAGGGAACAGCCAGATTCGGCTGCTGTTGCCGCTCAGCACGATAAAGTCGATCAGACCGTGTGAGAAGCTGGTGCCGTCACGCATGCCTAACAGGATAGCGATTGGGAAGGCCAGGCCCGCCAGGATAGCGTGGATGGCATACAGGATTGGCGCAACGAACATGAACGAGAACTCGATCGGTTCGGTAATCCCGGTCAGGAACGAGGTCAGCGCAGCGGAGATCATGATGCCGCCCACTTTTGCGCGGTTCTCAGGTTTCGCTGAGTGCCAGATGGCGATAGCCGCCGCTGGCAGGCCGTACATTTTGAACAGGAAGCCGCCGGACAGCATACCCGCAGTCGGGTCACCCGCCATGTAGCGAGGGATATCGCCATGGAACACCTGGCCTGCGGCGTTGGTGTATTCACCAATCTGCATCTGGAAAGGTACGTTCCAGATGTGATGCAGACCAAACGGCACCAGCGAACGCTCAACCACCCCATAGATACCAAAGGCCACAACCGGGTTCTGATAAGCCGCCCACTGTGAGAACGTCTGGATAGCGGTACCGACCGGTGGCCAGATAAAGGAGAGGATCACCCCGAGGAAGATGGCGGTGAAACCGGAGATAATCGGCACAAAGCGCTTACCGGCAAAGAAGCCGAGATACTCAGGCAGCTTGATGCGGTAGAAGCGGTTGAACATATATGCGGCGATGGAACCGGCAATAATACCGCCCAGTACCCCGGTGTCCGCCAGGTGTTTCGCCGCAATTTCTTCGGCTGGCAGATGCAGTACCAGCGGGGCGACCACGGCCATGGTTTTCACCATAATGCCATAGGCCACCACGGCCGCCAGTGCTGAAACGCCGTCGTTATTGGTGAAGCCCAGCGCCACACCAATAGCAAAAATCAGCGGCATGTTGGCGAACACCGAGCCACCGGCTTCCGCCATAACGTGTGAAACTACCAGAGGCAGCCAGCTGAAGTTGGCAGAACCAACGCCCAGCAGAATACCCGCGATCGGCAGAACCGATACGGGCAACATCAGCGATTTACCGACCTTTTGCAGGTTCGCAAATGCATTTTTGAACATAGTGTAAAGCTCCTGAGTATGAGTGCTTTTTTTATCGCAGGCTGAGAGATCGGCCTGCGTTGCAGAGGGGGGAGGACCCGCTGCGGGTGGAGCGCTTTGCGCTCTCGGTATTTATTACGAAGAGTAAAATAAATCCGTTCAAATTTGTTTGATGGCTATCACGTTTCGTTGAACGTGGGCCATTTCTTTAGCAGACTCTGGCAAAAAATGCCCGTTTTCCGGCACAAAAAAAGTGCAGCAACCTTTTACGGCGCTGCACTTTACGACTTCTGCCTATTAATTACGAGCTATAAAAGAAATCGGTGCTCAATCATTAATCGGCGAGGCGCGACATGGGCACGTGGAACAGGCGTGAGAAGTTTTCCGTGGTCGCATGGGCCATCTCTTCAATACTCACCCCTTTGACCACCGCCATATATTCCGCCACATCGCGCGTGTAGGCCGGCTGGTTTTCTTTACCGCGATGCGGCACCGGGGCCAGATAAGGCGAGTCGGTTTCGACCAGCATGCGGTCGAGCGGAACGTAGCGCGCCGCTTCACGGATCTGCTCGGCGTTACGGAAAGTGGCAATGCCGGAGAACGAGATATAGAAGCCCATATCCAGCAGCTTTTCGGCCGTCTCGCGATCTTCGGTGAAGCAGTGCAGCACACCGCCGCACTCGTCGGCCTTCTCTTCCTGCAGGATCGCCAGCGTGTCTTCACGCGCATCGCGGGTGTGGACGATTACCGGTTTGTTAAGATCGCGCCCTACGCGGATATGCTCGCGGAAGGAGGCCTGCTGACGCGCTTTGGTCTCTTTCTGATAAAAGTAGTCCAGCCCGGTTTCCCCCATCGCTACCACGCGCGGATGGGCTGCCAGGGCGCGCAGCTCGGCGAAGTCATACTCCTCTTCCTGATTCAGCGGATGCACACCGCAGGAATAGGCCACGTTTGGCCGCTCGCCAATCAGGTCAACCATCGCCTTGTAGCCCGGCAGCGTGGTCGCCACTGCCAGCATAAATTTCACATCGCGCGCGGCGGCCTTGGCCAGCACGTCGGACACGTCCTGATGCAGGGTTTCATAATTCAGGCCATCAAGATGGCAGTGGGAATCAACTAAAAACATCGCATTACTCTCTAATTCGGTGAAGCGGCCGCAGCCGGTTTAACAATAGCTTCCCAGCTCAGCAGCTGTTCGGTGAGCAGCAGCTCGCGGTTAACCGCGACCACATTGAGCAGGCGATCGCGGCACTGCATCCACTGGCGCAGGCTGGCGTCGATCGCCGCCGGGGGCAGCAGGCTGGCGAGGTGCATCACTTCAGCCTGGCGGTCAACATTGCTGATGTATTGCCCGCCGCCCTGTTGCCACTTGACGGCATCCACCAGCAGCGAACAGAGCCAGCCGATGCGCCGTGCGGCGTCATCGTGGTTGAGTGCAGGCAGCAGGCTCAGCGTGTCGCCCTGCAGGGCGGCAGGCAACGCCTGACAAACCTGCTGGCGCTGCTGCCAGGTTTTCTCTTCCAGCAGTTCAAGCGCGGCCGCGGGTGCCCCGGAGGCGAGGCGCAGCGCAGCGGTGCGCTCATTCAGCCCGGCGGCACACTGCTTATGCAGCCACTGCAGGCTTTGTGCTTCATCCGGCGGCGCGAGGTGCCACAACAGGCAGCGGCTGCGCAGCGTTGGCAGCAGGCGTGACGGTTCACGGCTGCTGAGGAGAAACCAGGTATTCTTCGGCGGCTCTTCCAGCGTTTTCAGTAAAGCATTGGCCGCCGCTTCGGTCAGCTGCCCGGCATCCGGTAGCCAGACGACTTTTGCCCCGCCCTGCTGCGCGTGATGCCAGAGCTTCTCGGTCACGCTACGCACCGCATCAATGCCGAGCGAACTTTTGCCCTTCTCCGCTTCCAGCCGATACCAGTCCGGATGCGTTCCCGCCTGCATCAGCTGGCAGGGGTGGCACTCGCCGCAGCTTTTCAGTCCGTCCGGCTGTTTACACATCAGCCAGCGGCTGATGCCCCAGGCCAGCGCATCGTCCCCCATACCGGGCAACGCCTGAATCAGCAGCGCATGATGCCCGCGCTGTGCCTGGTGCTGGCTGAGGATTTGGCGATAGCTGTGGTTCAGCCACGGATACCAGTTCATTGCTGTTCCTGTAGCCACTGGTTGAGCGTGGCCTTCAGCGCGGCGCTGACCTGTTCCAGCGGCCGGGTCGCATCCACGCTGCGGATGCGGCTGTCGGCGGCGACCAGGGCAAGATAGCGCTCACGCGTGCGGGTAAAGAAGTTCAGCGACTCCTGTTCGATACGGTCGAGCTCCCCGCGCGCACGCGCGCGCTGCAGGCCAATCTCCGGCGTCACGTCCAGGTACAGGGTCAAATCCGGTGCGAAATCGCCCAGCACGGCCTGCTTCAGGCTGCTCATCAGGCCGCTGTCCATCCCGCGCCCGCCCCCCTGGTAGGCCTGAGAGGAGAGATCGTGACGATCGCCCACCACCCATGCACCGCGAGCCAGCGCAGGTTTGATCACGTTTTCCACCAGCTGCACGCGCGCGGCGTACAGCATCAGCAGCTCGGCCTGGTCGGTTACCTGCTCCCCCTCAATGCCCTGCTTGATTAAATCGCGCAGTTTCTCGGCCAGCGGCGTGCCGCCCGGTTCACGGGTGAAAACAATATCGTTAATGCCGTGGCGCTGCAGTTCACTGACGATCGCATCGCGCGCCGTGGTTTTCCCTGCGCCTTCCAGCCCTTCGATAACGATAAATTTACTGTTCATTTTTTTCCTTCAGCGCGAGGCGATAGACCTGCACGGCTTTGTTGTGGCTCGCCAGGTTGGTGGTAAAGGTGTGCCCCCCTTTCCCGTCGGCGACAAAATAGAGGAAGTTGGTCTTTTCGGGGTGGGCTGCCGCTTCCAGCGAGGCCTTGCCCGGCATCGCAATCGGGCCTGGCGGCAGGCCGCTGATGGTGTAGGTATTATAGGCGGTCGGCGTTTCCAGATCTTTACGCGTCAGGGTGCCTTTATAGCTGTCGCCCATCCCGTAGATTACCGTTGGATCGGTTTGCAGACGCATACCGAGGCGCAGGCGGTTAATAAACACCGAGGCCACTTTACTGCGTTCTTCGCTGACCGCCGTCTCTTTCTCAATAATCGAGGCCATGGTCAGCATATCATTTTTGCTTTTATACGGCAGGTCATCCATTTTCCCCTGCCAGACGCTATCCACCCGTTTTACCATGCGCTCATGGGCGCGGTTCAGCAGCGCCACATCGGGGGTGTTTGCGGTATACAGGTAAGTATCCGGATAGAACCAGCCTTCCACACCCTGCTGCTCGCCCTCCAGCTTGAGCGCAGCGGCCACCGTCGCCAGCTTATCGTCGCTCAGCGTGTGCTTAATGTAGGGCGCGTTGCGTAACTGGCTCAGCCACTCCTGCATGCGCGTGCCTTCAACAAAACGCAGCGGGAACTGCGCTTCTTTGCCGCTGGCCAGCAGTTGCAGCATCTCACGCACGGTCATATCTGGCGTAAAGCGGTAGGTCCCGGCTTTGAACTTCGCCAGCTCCGGTTCCAGCTTCAACAACACCCCGAACCACGGCGTGCTGCTGATAATATGTTTTGATTCCAGCTGCGCTTCCAGCACCACCCGCCCGGAACCGGCCGGCAGCGTAAAGATAGTTTCACCGTCAATGGTCAGGGCGGAATCGGCAAACTGACGCGTTTTCCAGTAGCTGAATGCGGCAGCCAGCACGGCGATAGCCAGCAGCGCGACGAGTATCTTTCGGATTTTAGTCATGAAGTTTCCACATCATTCATTATCGGGATTGAGCTGGCTGAACAGGTCGCGTGACGTATAGCGCCACGCCTCAATCTGGCTGACCGGCAATACCGGCATCAGCGCGTTGGTAATCAGCACTTCTTCCGCTTCGGCCAACACCTGATAGCCCTGGCGCACTTCACTCAGGGTATAACCGAGTGCGATGACCTGTTGCATCACCTGCTGGCGCTGGATGCCATTCACCCCGGAGGCGCTGAGATCGGGGGTAAATACCTGTTTTCCCACGCGCCAGAATAAATTTGCCGCACAGCATTCCACCAGCATGCCGTCACTGTCAAGCACCAGCGCCTCATCCGCGGCGGTCTGCTCAAGCTCTGTGCGGATCATCACCTGCTCAAGGCGGTTGAGGTGTTTTATCCCGGCCAGTAGCGGATTTTTGCCCAAACGGATCGTGCTGAGCGCCAGGCGCACCCCGGTCTGGCGCAGCCTGAGGTAGTGCGCGGGCCAGGCGGAGAGCGACATAATGCGGGCAGGCTGCCGGCAGCCGCTGGCGCTATAGCCACGCCCGCCGCTTCCGCGCGTAATAATCACTTTAATCACACCATCATCCGTGGTGCTGGCGATAGCGGCCATCTCCTGCGCAAGCAGCTGCCAGTCTACCCCGGCGATCATCAGGCGCTCACAGGCCTGTTGCAGCCGCTGGAGGTGGGCTTGCGCTCGCAGCATCCTGCCGTGCAGGACACGGGCGGTGGTAAAGCAACCGTCACCAAACTGCACGGCACGGTCACGTGCTTCAATGCTCTCCTGCGCCAGGCCATTAACCCACATCATGCTCACTCTCCGTTATTTTCACCCGAACAGATTACCCGTCCGGCGCGCCAGAATCATCTGATTCCAGGTAATGAAGCGTATAGAACCGGCCCGCAACGGCCACAAATAAAAAAGGCCCGCTGTGTGCGGGCCTTAGATAAGTACGGGCAGGATCAGATTTTACGGAAGATCAGCGAGCCGTTAGTTCCGCCAAAACCGAAGGAGTTACACAAGCTGTACTCCATACCTTTCACCTGACGCGCGGTGTGCGGGACAAAATCCAGGTCACAACCCTCATCCGGGTTATCCAGATTGATGGTTGGCGGGATAACCTGATCGCGCAGCGCAAGGATAGTGAAGATAGACTCCACCGCCCCCGCCGCGCCGAGCAGATGCCCGGTCATGGATTTGGTCGAGCTGACCATAACGCTGTGCGCTGAAGCACCAAAGACGGATTTCACCGCCTGAGCTTCGGCTTTATCACCGGCCGGCGTCGAGGTGCCGTGGGCGTTGATATAACCAATCTGCTCTGCAGACAGCTGTGCATCTTTCAGTGCATTAACCATCGCCAGTGCGGCACCGGCACCATTTTCTGGTGGCGAAGTCATATGATAAGCATCGCTGCTCATGCCGAAACCAACGACTTCTGCATAGATTTTCGCACCGCGTTTTTTCGCGTGCTCATACTCTTCCAGCACCACTAACCCTGCTCCGTCACCGAGGACGAAACCGTCACGGTCTTTATCCCACGGACGGCTTGCCGCCTGCGGGTTTTCGTTGCGGGTTGAGAGCGCACGTGCCGCCCCGAATCCACCGACGCCGAGCGGGGTACTGGCTTTCTCAGCACCGCCTGCCAGCATCACATCCGCGTCGTTATACGCGATGATACGGGCAGCGTGACCGATGTTATGCACACCGGAAGTACAGGCGGTAGCGATAGAGATGCTTGGACCTTTCATACCGAACATGATGGTCAGATGACCCGCAATCATGTTCACAATGGTCGAAGGCACAAAGAACGGGCTGATTTTACGCGGGCCACCATTCACCAGAGAGGCATGGTTTTCTTCAATCAGACCTAACCCGCCAATACCGGAACCAATAGCGGCACCAATACGGTCGGCGTTCTCTTCGGTGATCTCCAGGCCGGAATCGTGCATGGCCTGAATGCCAGCGACGACGCCATATTGGATGAAAGCATCCATCTTGCGCTGATCTTTGCGCGAGATAAATTCATCACAATTGAAATCTTTTACTAAGCCAGCAAAACGCGTTGCGTAGGCACTAGTATCAAAATGGTCGATAAGGCTGATGCCACTCTGACCGGCAACAAGAGCATTCCAGGTGGACTCTACGGTATTGCCGACAGGAGATAACATGCCAAGACCAGTCACAACTACACGACGCTTAGACACGTTCGTCCTCCAGGGAGGGAAAAGTTGACACTGTGTGGGAAGTTCAGATAAAACTCAGGCGGTCGAATGACCGCCTGGAGATGTTCACTTATGCCTGAGCTGAATTGATATAATCAATGGCAGCCTGAACGGTAGTGATTTTCTCAGCTTCTTCGTCCGGAATCTCGGTATCGAACTCTTCTTCCAGAGCCATTACCAGCTCAACGGTATCAAGAGAATCAGCACCCAGATCATCTACAAAAGAGGCAGTATTAACAACTTCTTCCTGTTTAACGCCCAGCTGCTCGCCAATGATTTTCTTAACGCGTTCTTCGATAGTGCTCATACTATTAAATTTCCTATCAAAACTCGCTTTCGCGATGGTTTTCGTAGTGTATAAAATGTTGAAAAAGATGCAACTAAATCCCGGCTGGTATGACCACGATTTACGCTATTTTGCGGCTTTTACCCCAAATAACGCAAATACTTTCGTGATGATCAGACCATATACATTCCGCCGTTGACGTGCAGCGTTTCACCAGTGATGTACGCAGCCTCGTCAGAGGCTAAAAATGCAACGGCATTGGCGATTTCCTGCGCGCCGCCGAGGCGACCTGCAGGCACTTCCGCCAGAATGCCCGCACGCTGATCTTCGCTCAGCGCACGCGTCATGTCGGTTTCAATGAAACCGGGTGCCACGACGTTAACGGTAATGCCACGTGACGCGATTTCACGCGCCAGTGACTTGCTAAAGCCAATCAAACCCGCTTTTGCTGCCGCGTAGTTTGCCTGGCCCGCATTACCCATTGTTCCAACTACGGAGCCAATGGTAATAATTCGGCCCGCGCGTTTTTTCATCATGGCACGCATTACCGCTTTCGACAGGCGGAATACGGAAGTCAGATTGGTGTCCAGAATATCCTGCCACTCATCGTCCTTCATGCGCATCAGAAGATTATCACGCGTGATGCCTGCATTATTGACTAAAATGTCAACTTCGCCAAATTCGGCACGAATATTTTCCAACACGCTCTCAATCGAGGCTGAGTCGGTAACGTTCAGGAGCAGTCCTTTACCGTTATCACCCAGATAGGCGCTGATAGCATCGGCACCGCTTTGGCTGGTTGCAGTACCCACAACTTTGGCACCGCGAGCTACCAGAGTTTCTGCAATAGCACGGCCAATTCCACGGCTTGCACCGGTGACCAGCGCGATTTTACCTTCGAAGTTCATGTTCATCCTCGTTTATTGTTCAAGCGCCGCTGACAGGCTGGCCTGGTCGTTGACCGCCGCCGCCGTCAGAGTGTCAACAATACGTTTAGTCAGCCCGGTCAAAACCTTACCCGGACCCACTTCCAGCAGCGAAGTGACGCCCTGCTGAGCCATAAATTCTACACATTCTGTCCAGCGTACCGGACTGTACAGCTGGCGAACCAGCGCACTGCGAATCGCTTCGCCTGATGTCTCGCACTTCACATCAACGTTATTCACCACCGGGAAGGCGGGAGCGTTGAAGGTCAGCTGCTCCAGCGCCAGGGCCAGCTTATCCGCAGCGGGCTTCATCAGCGCGCAGTGCGACGGAACGCTCACTGGCAGTGGCAGCGCACGTTTAGCGCCGGCGGCCTTACAGGCAGCACCAGCACGCTCAACGGCTTCTTTGTTGCCGGCAATCACCACCTGGCCCGGTGAGTTAAAGTTCACCGGAGAAACCACCTGCCCCTGCGCAGACTCTTCACAGGCTTTGGCGATAGACGCATCGTCCAGACCAATAATGGCCTGCATCGCGCCGGTTCCTTCAGGAACGGCTTCCTGCATCAGTCTGCCACGCAGCTCAACCAGCTTGATCGCATCGGCAAAAGCAATGACACCTGCACAAACCAGCGCACTGTACTCACCCAGGCTGTGGCCTGCAAGCATTGACGGCGCTTTTCCGCCTTTTTCCTGCCAAACGCGGAAAATGGCAACAGATGCAGCCAGTAAAGCAGGCTGAGTTTGCCAGGTTTTGTTCAACTCTTCAGCAGGTCCCTGTTGAACCAGCTGCCAGAGGTCATAACCGAGCACAGCAGAGGCTTCACTAAAGGTTTCTTCCACAAGCTTGTTTTCGCTCGCCAAATCGGCCAGCATGCCCAGCGCCTGAGATCCCTGTCCAGGGAAAACCATTGCAAATTGCGTCATTGTGATTTCCTGTTAGTCGCGATGACTTATTAATAAAAATCTTATTAATCAAAAAAGATAATCAGAAGCGCACCAGCGCCGAACCCCAGGTGAACCCGCCGCCAAAGGCTTCCAGCAGGATCAACTGGCCGCGTTGAATACGACCGTCGCGCACCGCTTCATCCAGCGCCGTCGGCACCGAGGCCGCAGAGGTGTTGCCATGACGATCGAGCGTCACCACCACTTTATCCATATCCATGCCCAGCTTGCGGGCGGTGGCGCTGATGATACGCAGGTTAGCCTGATGCGGCACCAGCCAGTCGATGGCGCTGCGGTCAAGGTTATTGGCCTGAAGGGTTTCATCAACGATATGTGCCAGCTCGGTTACGGCGACTTTAAAGACTTCATTACCCGCCATGGTGACATAGGATGGTTGATCCTGATGCTCACGATCCTGATTTGACAGGGTCAGCAGCTGGCCATAGCGGCCATCGGCATGCAGGTGAGTCGAGATAATACCCGGCTCTTCGCTGGCACCCAGTACCACTGCGCCTGCGCCATCACCAAACAGAATGATGGTGCTGCGATCCTCAGGATCGAGCATGCGCGCCAGCACATCAGCGCCGATCACCAGGGCATGTTTCACTGCGCCGTTTTTGATGTACTGATCGGCCACGCTCAGCGCATAGGTGAAACCTGCACAGGCGGCTGCCAGATCGAAAGATGCCGCATCGTCAATCTCCAGCATTTGCTGGATCATGCAGGCGGAACTTGGGAATGCGTGACTTGAGGAGGTGGTCGCAACCACGATCAGGCCAATGTCGTTCTTATCAATTCCGGCCATGGCCAGCGCGCGTTCTGCGGCGTGGAAGCCCATGGTTGCCACGGTTTCGTCCGGGCTGGCGATACGACGTTCACGGATACCGGTACGAGTGACAATCCACTCGTCTGACGTATCCACCATTTTTTCCAGATCGGCGTTAGTCCGCACCTGTTCGGGCAAATAGCTGCCCGTACCGATAATTTTCGTATGCATGTACGCTCAGTCACTCTTAGGTAATACAGCTTGAAGGCGGGCAGCAATCCGCTCGGGTACTTGCCGCCGCACCGCCTGCTCTGCCTGTTGGATAGCCACCGCAAATGCGCGTTCATTCGCCGCACCGTGACTCTTAATCACGGTGCCACGTAATCCTAACAGACAGGCGCCATTGTACTGGTCGGGGTTGAGATGGCCGAACTTCTTCGCCAGGCGCTTTTGTAAAACGCGCCCCAGCACTCGCAACCACCAGACCGTCTTTTTACCTTCGCCCTGTGATTTCAACAGCGAAAGGAACATTCTTACCACGCCTTCCATCGTTTTCAGCGTGACATTGCCCACGAAACCGTCGCAGACAAGCACGTCTGTCTTACCGGTAAGAAGATCGTTGCCTTCGAGGTATCCAATATAGTTAATTTCTGGCGTTTCACGCAGCCTGGCTGACGCATCGCGAATCGAAATCAACCCTTTGGTCTCTTCCTGACCAATATTCAGTAGTGCCACTCTTGGGCGGGTAATCGCTAACACTTCTTCCGCCATTACCGCACCCATAACAGCAAACTGCACCAACATAGCACTGTCAGAATCGACGTTAGCGCCTAAATCCAGAACCACGGTTTTGCCGTGCTGCTGATGCGGTAACACGGTCATTAACGCCGGGCGGTCAATGCCGTCCAGCGGTTTTAATAATAGTTTGGCCAGCCCCATCAGCGCCCCGGTATTGCCGGCGCTGATGCAGGCCTGAGCCTGCCCTTCTTTCACCTGCTCCAGCGCAATACGCATGGATGACCCGCGGCTGGCGCGAATCGCCTTAGAGGGGCTGTCATCACTTGCAATAACCGATTCGGCAGCAATAATCTGCAGACGCGCCCTGAGGGCAGAATCAGCTGTGGTAAGGAATGACGTGATTTTGTCGGGATCGCCGACTAAAAGAAGATGCAGATGTGGGTTAGATGCCAGTGCCTGCAGTGATGCAGGCACTGTCACGCAGGGACCGAAGTCCCCGCCCATGGCATCTATCGCCAGGGTCAATCGTGTCAAAATAGCTCCGCTAACCGCGGAATTACTTAACGATGACCTTGCGACCGCGGTAGTAACCATCCGCAGTGATGTGGTGACGCAGATGAGTTTCGCCAGAAACTTTGTCTACGGAAAGAGCTGCAGTGGTCAGGGCATCGTGTGAACGACGCATGCCACGCTTGGAACGGGTTGGTTTATTCTGTTGTACGGCCATGGACCTTACTCCTATTACTTACGCTTTAAACTGGCTAATACGGCAAATGGGTTTGGTTTTTCTGCCTCTGCAGGCAACTTGCCAAAGACCATGTCCGCCTCGGACACTTCACAGTGTTCAGAATCATGCACCGGAACGACAGGCAGGGCGAGAATGATTTCATCCTCAACCAATGCCAGCAGATCGGTTTCGCCAAACTCGTTGACGTTGATCGGCTCGTACGCTTCCGGCAATGCTTCGGCCTGCTCGTCAGTGACGACCGGGCTGAAACAGTACGATACGTGGACATGATGCGGGAATGTCTGATTGCAGCGTTGGCAGCACAGCGTCACAGCAACATCAGCCGTACCTTTCAGTACCGCCAGGCGCTGTTCGTCAATCGCAAACGACATCACACATTCAACATCACTGTCCACGCTAACCACCGAGTCGGCGATACGCTCAACCTGTTCAGGGGTGTAAACACCCTGGTAGTCCAGGCGTTTTTGAGCGGTTCGGACCGCATCGAGAGTCAGGGGTAATTTTACCTTTTGCATAGGGCGCGCATATTAACTTTGTAACGACATAGAGTCAAAGAAAAAGGCCGTAAAACGGCATCTTTCAGCCATGATTCGCATCCTGTGCGGCGCATAGTTTAAAATGCCTGCCACCGATTCGCTATATATTCTGGAAAAAATTATGCGCCAACTGGTTTTAGCCTCTACGTCCACTTACCGAAAGGCGCTGCTCACCAAGCTTCAGCTGCCGTTTGACACTGCGGCACCGCAGGTTGATGAAACCCCGCTAGCCGGGGAATCCGCGACAGATTTGGTGGCCCGACTTGCGGCAGCGAAAGCTCAGGCACTGGCGGCGGCGTACCCCGATCATCTGATCATCGGCTCAGATCAGGTCTGCGTGGTCGCGGGCAAAATATGCGGCAAACCGCACAGCGAGGAGAATGCGCGCGCCCAGCTGCGTGCCACCAGCGGGCACAGCGTGGTGTTTTACACCGGCCTGGCACTGCATGACAGCCGCGAGGGGACAACGCAACTTATCTGTGAACCCTTCAGCGTCGATTTCCGCGAATTAAGCGACGGTGAAATTGCGGCCTATGTTGCTAAAGAACAACCGCTTAACTGCGCAGGCAGTTTCAAAAGTGAGGGGCTGGGCATCACGCTATTTGATCGTTTATCAGGGCGCGACCCCAATACGCTGGTCGGGCTGCCGCTGATAGCGCTGTGTGAGATGTTGAGAAAAGCCGGGGTTAATCCGCTGGGATGAGAGTGCAACGCTGACGCGGGTCAGGCATGCCTGACCCCGTCAAATCACGCGTTACGTTGCCGGGTACTGCTTACGCAGGATATCCAGACAGCGCTTGAGCTGGTCGTCCAGGGGGGCCTCCACGCGCATCACTTCGCCGCTCGCTGGGTGGGTGAAGCGCAGCGCTGCAGCATGCAGAAACAGCCGTTTCAGCCCGGTGCCGCTCAGCTGCATATCAAACTCGGCCTCACCATAGCGATCGTCAAACGCAATCGGATGCCCGGCATGCAGCGTATGCACACGGATCTGGTGAGTACGCCCGGTAACCGGGCTGGCTTTCACCAGCGTGGCGATGGCGTAGCGCTCTTCCACTTTAAACAGCGTCTCGGACGGCTTGCCTTCGCTGTTCACTTTGACGATGCGCTCGCCGCTTTGCAGAATATTTTTCATCAGTGGCGCACGCACCGCCTTCACATGCGAAGGCCACTGCCCGCGCACCAGCGCCAGATAGTCTTTCTGCATGCCCTTTTCACGCAGCTGCTCGTGCAGCGAGCGCAGCGCCGAGCGCTTCTTCGCCACCAGCAGGATGCCGGACGTATCACGGTCCAGGCGGTGTACCAATTCGAGGAAGCGGGCATCCGGGCGCAGCGCGCGCAGGCCTTCAATCACGCCAAAGCTCAGACCGCTGCCACCGTGTACCGCGGTGCCGGAAGGCTTGTTCATCACCAGAATATGATCGTCTTCATAGACAATCGCGCCTTCCAGCGCAGCCACTTTGGTCAGCTTCGGCGAAACGTTCTCTTCTTCACGTTCGGCTACGCGCACCGGCGGAATACGCACCTCATCCCCGGCCTCAAGCTTGTATTCAGGCTTGATGCGTTTTTTGTTCACCCGCACTTCGCCCTTACGCAAAATGCGATAAATCATGCTCTTCGGCACCCCTTTTAATTGGGTGCGCAAAAAGTTATCGATGCGCTGTCCTGCCTCATCGGCAGAAATAGCAATAAAATGTACGGCTGGAGTATTGGTTTTCATGGTTGGCGATTCTAAATAGTGCGCTGTGATAGCGCCACCTCTTTTTCTGTGCTTAACTGAGTTGGACGGTTTCGCAGAAGGTTATGATCGGTTTTTAGACGATCTGCTGAAAAGCACTGCAATTCGCTCTAAAAGCTGAGAGAAACTTCTCAACGCGGAGAAAGTCATCTTGCGATCACCCGCTTAGCAATGGAATAATGATTCCGTTTGGACGCTAAGACTTGTGAATGCAAGAAAAAAGCGTTTACCCGATAGCTTTCAGCCTTCCTTTATATGGCAGTTGAAAGATAAGGGTGTAATACGAAATTTTGCCGGATAGCCCATACACGCAGCAATGGCGTAAGACGTATTGTGCAATCAGGCATTTAGCGGGCTGCGGGTTGCAGCCTGGACGAAAACGGGATTGGTTCACCTGGTATTATACTGGCGGTTCTCCCTATCAAAGCGCTGTTTTTCCATATGTAAAACAGGCTACCGAGTATTTGCGCCCCAAGAGCAGCCGACATCCGTGAGGTTGACGGCTTTGCGATGAGACACGGGGTCATCGGTCTTTCACGTCCAGCGTTACTTTGCCCGCAGCTTTGTCACTAATGTAAGAATAATGAGTAAGTTACGATGAAAAGAATGCTGATAAACGCAACTCAGCAGGAAGAGTTGCGTGTTGCCCTCGTGGACGGACAACGTCTGTACGATCTGGATATTGAAAGCCCTGGACACGAACAGAAAAAAGCCAACATCTATAAAGGTAAGATCACCCGCATTGAACCCAGTCTCGAAGCCGCATTTGTTGATTACGGCGCTGAAAGACACGGTTTCCTACCTCTGAAAGAAATCTCCCGCGAATACTTCCCTGCTAACTACAACGCACACGGCCGCCCGAATATTAAGGACGTATTGCGTGAAGGCCAGGAAGTGATCGTACAGATTGATAAAGAAGAACGTGGTAACAAGGGTGCTGCCCTGACCACCTTTATCAGCCTGGCGGGCAGCTATCTGGTGCTGATGCCGAATAACCCACGTGCAGGCGGGATTTCACGCCGCATCGAGGGTGACGACCGCACCGAACTGAAAGAAGCCCTTTCGGCTCTTGAGCTGCCGGACGGCATGGGCCTGATCGTGCGTACTGCTGGCGTTGGCAAACAGGCCGATGCGCTGCAGTGGGACCTCAGTTTCCGCCTGAAGCACTGGGACGCCATTAAGAAAGCCGCTGACAGCCGCCCTGCTCCGTTCCTGATCCACCAGGAGAGCAACGTCATTGTGCGTGCTTTCCGTGACTATCTGCGCCAGGACATCGGCGAAATCCTGATCGACAACCCAAAAGTGCTCGAACTGGCGCGCCAGCATATCGCCGCACTGGGCCGCCCGGATTTCAGCAGCAAAATTAAACTGTACACCGGTGAAATCCCGCTGTTCAGCCACTATCAGATTGAGTCGCAGATCGAGTCCGCTTTCCAGCGTGAAGTGCGTCTGCCTTCCGGTGGCTCGATTGTTATCGACAGCACCGAAGCCCTGACCGCTATCGATATCAACTCCGCGCGCGCCACCCGCGGCGGCGACATCGAAGAGACCGCCTTCAACACCAACCTGGAAGCGGCTGACGAAATCGCCCGCCAGCTGCGCCTGCGTGACCTCGGCGGCCTGATCGTCATCGACTTTATCGATATGACCCCGGTACGCCACCAGCGCGCGGTAGAAAACCGCCTGCGTGAAGCGGTGCGTCAGGATCGTGCGCGTATACAGATCAGCCATATTTCACGCTTCGGCCTGCTGGAAATGTCGCGTCAGCGTCTCAGCCCGTCACTGGGTGAATCCAGCCATCACGTGTGCCCGCGCTGTAGCGGCACCGGTACCATCCGTGATAACGAATCGCTGGCGCTCTCTATCCTGCGTCTGATTGAAGAAGAAGCGCTGAAAGAGAACACCAAAGAAGTTCACGCGATTGTTCCAGTCCAGGTGGCGTCATACCTGCTGAACGAGAAGCGTGAAGCGGTCAGCGCCATTGAGAAGCGCCAGGGTGGCGTCAAAGCCATCATCGTGCCAAACGATCAGATGCAGACTCCACACTACTCCGTACTGCGCGTGCGTAACGGCGAAGAGACTCAGACCCTGAGCTACCACCTGCCGAAGCTGCACGAAGCCGAAATGGCCCTGCCGTCTGAAGAAGAGCATTCCGAGCGTAAGCGCCCTGAACAGCCAGCGCTGGCCGCCTTCGTGATGCCAGATGCCCCCCCGGCGCCGGTAGAAGAAGTGACCGCAGCTGTTGCCCCTGCCGCCCCTGCGAAACCGGAAGCGAAAGCCCCTGCGGCCCCAGCTCAGCCGGGCCTGATGAGCCGCTTCTTCAGCGGGCTGAAGAAAATGTTTGCCGCTGAAGAGAAACCGCCAGCGCAGCCAGCACAGCCTGTGGTAGAAGAGAAAGCGCCAGAAGCCGCCGCACCGCGTGGTGAACGCCGCAACAACCGCCGCCAGAATAACCGTCGCGATCGTAACGGTGACCGCAACGGCGAGCGCAATGAGCGTTACGGTGACCGCAACGAACGTAGCGGTGAGCGTAACGAGCGTGGTGGTGAGCGTAATAACGACCGTAACGACCGCAGTGCGGAGCGTAACGATCGTAATGCGGATCGCAACGGCGAGCGTACTGAACGTAACGATCGTGCCCCGCGCGAGCGTAACAATGAAGCGCGTGAAGGCCGTGATAACAGCCGTCGCAACAATAACAACAAGCGCAACTCGCAGCAGAACGACCCACGCAGCGAGCGCATGGTGCCGGACGAATTCGAGCGCAGCGAGCCTTCACAGCCGCAGCCGCGCCAGGAGCGTCAGCGTCGTCGCCCGGCGCAGAACCAGGAAGAAAAACGTCCGGTTGTGCAGGAAGAGGCGATTGTTGAACCGATCGTCGCCGCGGTAGATGAAAATCAGGATGCGCAGGAAGAGAACGTACAGGTGATGCCGCGCCGTAAACCGCGCCAGCTGAATCAGAAAGTACGTATCGAAACCGCCGAGCAGACTGCCGCGCGTTCATTCGCACCGGAAGCCGCTGCACCCGCAGCTACCGTGAATGAGCCAGCCGCAGCAGAAGCCGATGACAGCGAAGATCGCGAAAGCAACAACATGCCGCGCCGTTCACGCCGTTCGCCACGCCACCTGCGCGTTAGCGGTCAGCGTCGCCGTCGTTACCGTGATGAGCGTTACCCAACACAGTCTCCAATGCCGCTGGCTAACGCTGCTGCATCGCCAGAGATGGCATCCGGGAAAGTGTGGGTCTCCTATCCGGTTGCTCAGGCTAATGACCACGAAACGCATGCTGAGCATCAGTCGGTGGTTCCCGCTTACGGTCACGCCGATGTGGCAGAACCTGCCGTCGTGGAAACCGCTGCCGCTGTTGAAACAGCTGCTGCTATCGAAGCCCCTGCTGCGGTAGAAGCCCCTGCAGAAGTCGCGCCTCCGGCGGAAGTGACTGCACCGGCAGCCGTGGCAGAAGCCCCGGTTGCGGAAACCCCAGCGGCGCCGGCAGCAGAAGCTGAACCTGTGCATATCGTCGAACCACAGCCAGAAATTCAGCCGGAGATCGCTCCGGTGGCAGCGGCGGACACTTCAGCTATCGATGCTGCGGTGAACGAAGAGCCGGCGGTGATCTCCAGCGCTGACGAAGTTGTCGCACAGGAAACGGCAGCAGAAGCGGTCCCGGCGCAGGAAGTGCAGCCTGCGCCAGCTTTCGCAGCGGTCGATGCCGTGGCAGAGATTGTGGAAGAAGCCCAGCACGCTGAACAGCCTCAGGTTTCTGAAGCTACCAGCGAACTGGCGCATGAAACTGCCGCTGACGTCAGCCCGGAAGTTGAACAGCAGGTTGCTGAAGTGCTGCATGCACCAGAAGCTGCCGCTGAGCAGCCAGCGGCCATCAGCGAGCCACACGCGCCGGTTCCGGCACGTGACGAGCCGGCCGTTGCTGCGGTTGCCGCGCCAGCGCAGAGCAGCTTCAAGCACCATGCTGCTGCGCCAATGACCAAAGCGCCAGCTCCGGCTTACCAGCCAGAACCTGCTCGTCAAAGCGACTGGGTGCGCCCTGACTTCAACTTTGAAGGTAAAGGCTCCGCAGGCGGTCATGCTGCGACTCATCAGGCGACGGCACCGGCAACGCGTCCGTAACTGTCCCGCTGAGTAAAAAGCCCCGGTCTGATGACCGGGGCTTTTTTTATTGCTGCACTGCCAGTGAATCCCACACCCGCATAATCTCGTCTATGGCCTGCTCGCACACGGCGAGGCGCTGACCGTCTCTGGCCTGTATCGATAATCCCTGCAAAAAGCTGTTAAATACCATCGCCACGCCCTGCACGGAGGTGCCAGCGGGCAGTTCACCGGCGGCAACCGCCCGCTCAACGCAGGCGACAAACCCTGCCCCGGTGCGCGCGCGCGATGCGCTTAACTGCCGGGTAACGCGGTTATTTTCCGCCGTCGGGGCACTCATCACGCCGAGGCTGACCATACAACCCGCCGGGTGGTCGGCAGAAAACTGCATGCGGGCTGAACGCCTAAGCGCCAGCTCAACGGCGCTGCGTGCAGGCAGCTCGCTATCCCACAGGCACTCCGTAACCTGCGCATGGCTGTCGAGGTAGCACTGCACCGCCTCCTGGAACAATGCCTCTTTTGAGCCGAAGGCCGCGTAGAAGCTGGGGGCAGAGATACCGCCGCCAATTGCCGCTTTTAGCTGGCTCAGCGAAGTGGATTCATAGCCATTCTGCCAGAACAGCAGCATCGCCTGCTCAATAGCCTGCTGACGATCGAATGTGCGCGGGCGCCCGATCTGAGCCATCACTTTTCTCCTCTCAATAGTGATTTAAATACTAATCGATACATAATTCATTGACAAGCCTACGCCGCTCTCTATAGATTTATACCGATCGATACATAAACCTCAGGATACCCTTATGAGCAGTTCAGACACGCTTTGCGCAGCGGACAAAACAGAATGTCTTCCCCTCTCCGCGCTGCTGGCCTTAGCCATGACCGGATTTATCTGCATCATTACCGAAACCATGCCGGCAGGATTATTGCCGCAAATCGCCAGCGGGCTGCAGGTCTCAAACGCCCTCGCCGGGCAGACCATCACCAGTTACGCGCTCGGCTCGCTGATCGCCGCCATCCCGTTAACCATCGCCACTCAGGGCTGGCGGCGCCGCCGCGTGCTGTTGCTGACCATCCTCGGTTTTCTGCTGTTCAACTCCCTGACCGCCTGGTCCTCGAACTACTGGCTCACCCTTGCGGCGCGCTTCTTTGCCGGAATGGCCGCCGGGCTGGCATGGAGCCTGCTGGCCGGATATGCCCGGAGGATGGTGGCCCCGCATCAGCAGGGACGGGCAATGGCGGTGGCCATGCTCGGTGCGCCGGTCGCGCTGTCAATTGGGGTTCCGCTGGGTACCTGGCTGGGCACCTTTAGCGGCTGGCGCACGGCATTCATTATCATCTCGGCGCTAACGCTGCTGCTGGTGGTCTGGGTTTTGACAAAAGTGCCTGACTACCCCGGCCAGTCGCGCCAGCAGCGCCTGCCGCTGCGCGCGGTGTTTTCCCTGCCCGGCGTGCGCCCGGTGCTGGGCGTGGTGATTGGCTGGATGCTGGCCCATAACATTCTCTATACCTACATTGCTCCCTTTGTTGAGGCAGCAGGCATGGGGAACCAGGTTGACGTACTGCTGCTGATCTTCGGCCTTGCCGCACTGGCGGGTATCGCAATCACCGGCAAGCTGGTTGAGCACTGGCTGCGAATTAGCGTGCTGAGCAGCCTGGCGCTGTTTGCGCTGACGGCGCTGATGATGGCGCTATTCTCCGGCTGGCCCGCGGTGATTTACGGCGGTATCGCGCTGTGGGGCCTGACCTTTGGCGGAGCGGCAACGCTGCTGCAAACCGCGCTGGCGGACACCGCCGGGGACGGGGCCGACGTGGCGCTGTCGATGAATGTGGTTGCCTGGAACGGGGCGATTGCGGGGGCGGGTGTGGCTGGCGGCGTGCTGCTGGATAGCTGGGGGATCGCCTCCCTGCCGTTTGCTCTGCCGCCGCTGCTGGCGGTAGCATTCGTCGTGGCCTGGTCGGCGCGCGCGCACGGATTCACGCCGGGAAGTCGCCGCCACCGGCCGTAATCGCAGGCAAAAAAAATCCCGCTGTCGGCAGGTAAATACCGACAGCGGGGCAAACTGAGCACACCCGGTTTAAGCATGCTCAAAATTAAAGATTGGATCAGGAATTCAGGTTAAACAGTGACAGCTTGGACATCTGCTGGAATACGGTATAGGAAGCCTGCAAGGCGGCCTGCTGCATGGTGTAGCTGGAGATGGTTTCCGTGGTATCGGCACCAATCAGCCCGCTCATCTGCGTTTTCAGGTTCAGCGTGGTGTCATCCCCTTTGGAGTCGAGGTTCGCCAGCTCCTGCAGGTTGGTCCCCACCTCGGCGCGCACGCTGGAGATAGTGTTCAGCGAGTTTTTCAGGCCACGCATTGATTTTTCCATATCGGCGGAGGCGCTATCGATAGCGGTTTGATCGGCATCGGCCAGCGGCGTCTTCAGCGCTTTAATCGCGGTATCCAGCGTGTTGAAGATATTGCTCTCCCCGGTAGAACCGTCCGGCTCTTTCGTGGCGTTGCTGGTCAGTGAATCGAAAATCTGTGCCCCGGTATGGTTGGTGGTCAGCGTACGGCTGGCATCGACCTTCTGGGTGATCGGCGTGCTGCCACCGGCATAGGTGGTTGCGCCAGTGGTGGCGTCCGTCACAAACGGCGCGGTATCGCTGTTGTAGCCAGCAAACACATAGCGGCCGTTGCCGTCGGTGCTGTTTGCCAGGTTGAGCAGCTGGGCGCGGATCCCTTCCAGCTGGGTAGCATAAGACGCCCGGTCATCGTCAGACAGGGTGCCGGTAGATGCCGCCACCAGGGTCGTCTGAGCGCCGATCACCACATCGGCGACCTGCTTCAGCGTGGTGTCTTCGGTTGACTGGTTCTGGGTGGCAAACACGCGCGCCGTCGAAAACTGCGCGGTCTGTGTTTGAGCCTGAGAAACCACCACCGCCTGAGCTGCGGCTACCGGATCGTCCGAGGGGCTGTTCACCCGGTTGCCGGTCGCGAGCTGCTGGCCCACTTTCAGCCAGCTCTCCTGCGAGTTGGCGATGCCACGAGCCTGCTGGTCATAGATCATGCTGGTACTGAGACGCATGGTTTAATTCCTCTGCAAAAATCAGCTGACTGCGGACATCAGCGACTGGAAAATGGTGGAAGCGGTCTGCAATACCTGGGCATTCGCCATGTAATACTGCTGATAACGCGTCAGGTTGGCATACTCTTCGTCGAGGTTAACCCCGGAAACCGACTGCTGCTGGTTGGTCAGCTGCGTCACCACCGCGGTCTGTGTCTTGCTGGTGGTTTCCAGCGTGCTGGTCTTGTTACCCACGTTCGCCACCAGGCTGGCATAGGCTTCGGTCAGCGTGCTCTTGCCGTTGATAACGCTGGCAGTCTGAATATCCAGCAGCTTCTGCGCATTCTCGTTGTTGCTCTCCCCGCCTGCGCTACTGGCTGCCGCCAGTTTGCCTTCCTCGGAGATCAGCACGCTCATTCCGGTAATGGCTTCGGCCACCGGCTTAATGGTGAAGCTGTCTTTACCCGCCGGAAGCTGGTCGTAAGCCACCGTCAGGCCGTCGAATGACAGCGTCTGCGCACTGCTGTCGACGGTGATAGTCGATTTGCTGTTGTCGGACAGGCGGGTTGCCGTCCAGTTGGTGCCGTCATAGCTCAGGGTATAATTCGAAGCCTGCACTTTGGTGGTGTCTGCCCAGCTCGCGGTGAGCGTCGCGCCGCCGGTGTTTTTAGTGTTCGACACCACCGCCGGGCTGCCGAGGCTGAACAGCGCGCCGCCCGCATCGCCGTTGATATCCACCCCGGCTTTGTGCTGTGCGTTCAGGCTGGTGCCGAGCGCCATGGCCAGCTGGCCAATCTGGTTACGCACGCTGTCGAGATCTTGACGGAACGCCAGCAGGCCGCCGAGTGAGCCGGTGGTAATCTGCGACTCGGGGATCTCAGTTTTTGCGCCGGTTTTTGGGTCAACGGTGGCAATGGTATTGCGCGAAGGGTCGGCGCTGGATGCCACGGTCGCCAGCTGGTTGTAGCTGGTCCCCTGCACCAGCGAAATGCCGCTGCCGATGGAGATATTGTAGCTGCCGCCGTCCTGCTGGCTGACGGTCACGCCCACCAGCTTGTTCAGGCCATCGACCAGCTGATCGCGCTGATCCAGCAGGTCGTTTGGCTCATTGCCGCCGCCCGCGCCTTTCAGCTTAGCGATCTGCTGGTTAACGTTGGCGATCTGCTTAGCGTAGTTATTGATCTGATCAACGGTCGAGGTCACGGAGGTATTGACGCTGCTGTCCAGATTGGACAGATAGGTATCGGTTACCTTGAACTGGTTAACCAGCCCCTGGGCTTTACCCAATACGGCAGTACGTGACGACGAGTCGCTGGCGTTGCTGACCAGCGTCTGCAGCGAGCTGAAGAAGTCCTGAATATTGCTCGACAGAGTATTGGTGGTGCTGGACAGCATATCGTCGATATTCGACATCTGGCTGTACTGGGTGCTGATATTGCTCGACTGGGTGCTGGCAGCGCGCAGTTGGTTGGTAATGAACTGGTCGTATTCGCGATACACCGTCGAGACGTTGGCACCGTTACCATAATACTGGCCGCCGGTCAGCGTGCTGGAAGTCTGCGCAAGGACCGTGGTCTGGCGTGAATAACCGCTAACGGCATAGTTAGTGATGTTATTACTGGTGGTATTCAGCGCGGCGGAGGCGGCGCTCAATCCGCTCATCGCGGTATTAATTAAGTTTGCCATTTCGGGTCCTTGTTAACCGGCAACTGCAGAGCCAGCATTGACGAATCGATTGCCGGTAAGTTGGGTTAACTCAAATCCGGCCTGAAAAGGTTATCGGTACAACCGGGGTAAACTTGAGAACAAAAGCCAAAAAAAGTCAGAACAGCGTGGAGATATCTTTCATATCCTGACCATAGGCTTTCACCACTTTTTCACCCATATTTTTAAACTGCTGGATCATCCCCACCAGCTTCTGCGCATACTTCGGATCGGTGGCGTAACCCGCCGCCTGCAAGGCCTGTGCGCCCTGCTCCGGTGACGCAGCGGTGGTGACAGCGGCGTAGCGCGGGTTGTTGCTCAGCAGCTTGACGTAGTCGGTCAGCGCGTCGAAGTAGGAGTCGTAAACGCGAAACTTCTGCCTCACCTTTTTCGCTTCTCCGTTCTCATATTCGGTGGTCATCACGTCGGTGGTTTTGCCCTGCCAGCTGCCCGTGGCTTTGATGCCAAAGACGTTGTAGCTCGGCTTGCCGTCGCGCGTGAGGATCTGCCGCTGCCCCCAGCCGGACTCCAGCGCCGCCTGGGCGAGGATCAGGTGATGCGGAATCCCGCTCTGCTCGCTGGCGGCTTTTGCCGGCTGTGCCAGCTGGGCGATAAAGTCGCTGTTATCGCCGGAAAGCGGCATTTCGCTGGAGTGGAAGCGCGGAACCGCTTTACGCACCATCTGCTCCATCGCCAGCGGCGGCAGCGTGTTGATAAAGGCTTTATCCAGCGGCATTGGCATCGTGCCGGCTTTTTCGTCCGGGGCTTTCTGCGTTTCCATCTGCTTGACGATCATATCGGCCAGCCCTAACCCCTTCGAGGCGATCTGCTGGCCGATCTGCTGGTCATACATTGAGGTGTACAGCCGCGTCTGTTCGGTGCTCAGCATGCCGTCCTGCGGCAGCGCCTGACGCATGCTTTTCAGCATCATCTGCACGAACATCCCCTCCACCTGCTTAGCAACCTGCAGCGCGTGCGCTTTCGGGTCGCTGCTGGCAAGGCGCTTCAGGTTGTTGAGCGAGCGGCTGTCATACGCCGCGCCCATCATCGACTGGCTGTTGTCACTCATCAGATAATTTCCAGTTTGGCGTGCAGGCAACCGGCGCTCTGCATCGACTGTAGAATGGACATCAGATCGATTGGCGTTGCACCCAGCGCATTCAGGGCGCGCACCACGCTGTTGAGATTGGCGCTGGCATTGACGCTCTGCAACGCGCCGCCGCTCTGGCGCAGGTCGATCTGCGTCTGTGGCGTCACCACCGTCTGCCCGCCGCCAAACGGCGTGTTCGGCTGGCTGACGTTCTGTGTCTGGTTCACCGTCACCGACAGGTTGCCCTGCGCCACTGCACACTGGCTCAACATCACTTCGCGGTTCATCACCACCGAGCCGGTGCGCGAGTTGATGATCACTTTGGCATCCTGAATCGGCACGGAAACGTCGATATTCTGGATATCAGCCAGCTGGCGCACCTGCGAGGTGCCGTTGGCGCTGCTGCGGATCTGAATAGTGCGGCCATCCAGCGCCTGCGCCATGCCATAGCCGCCGCGGCTGTTGATGGCGTCGCTGATGCGCTGCGCCATGCTGAAATCTTCCTGATTCAGGAACAGGTTAATCACGTTGCTGGTGCCGAAGTTGTTTGGCAGCTCGCGTTCGATGGTGGCGCCACCGGTAATGCGCCCGCCGTTCACCTGGTTGACCTGCACGCTGCTGCCACCGGCGGCGGCACTGGCACCGCCGATCAGCACGTTACCCTGCGCCAGCGCATACACCTGGTTATCCACGCCTTTCAGCGGAGTCATCAGCAGCGTGCCGCCGCGCAGGCTTTTGGCGTTACCCATCGAGGAAACCACCACGTCCACCACCTGCCCCTGGCGACCAAAGGCCGGCAGTTTGGCGGTGACCATCACCGCCGCGACGTTTTTCAGCTGCATGTTGGTGCCGGCGGGAACGGTGATCCCTAACTGCGACAGCATGTTGCTCAGGCTCTGGGTGGTAAACGGAGTCTGGGTGGTCTGGTCACCGGTGCCGTCCAGCCCCACCACCAGGCCGTAGCCGATCAGGGAGTTATCACGCACTCCGCCAACGGTGGTGAGATCGCGAATACGATCGGCCTGCGCCAGGGAGCTCATCCCCACCGTCAGCAGCAAAGCAAATCGAATCAATACATTACGCATGGAAACCTCTTACATCGGTGATATGTTCAGGAAGAACCGCTGCAGCCAGCCCATGGTTTGTGCTTCATTGATGTAGCCGTTACCGACGTACTCAATGCGCGCATCCGCTACCTGGGTTGACACTACGCTGTTGCTGGCGCTAATCGTGCGTGGGTTAACCACCCCGGAGAAGCGGATAAACTCAGTTCCCTGATTAATCTCAATCTGTTTTTCACCGACCACGCTCAGGTTGCCGTTTGGCAGTACCTGATTGACGGTAACGGTAATCGTACCGGTAAAGGTGTTATTGGCAGTCGCGCCGCCTTTACCGGCGAAATCATTTTTGCCTTCGCCAGCAAAGGTGGCCTTATCGCCGCCCAGCAGGCCCTCAAGCGCGCGCGGCGTGGCAGTCAGCCCAAAGCTGGTGCTGCCGTCACGTCCGGCATTGGCAGAAGAACTCTTACTCGCGCTGACGTTTTCCTGCAGCGTGATGGTTAATGTGTCGCCAATATTACGCGGGCGTCGATCCTCAAACAGCGGCTGGTAGCCGTAGTTCATTGGCATCACACCCTGAAAAATAGAGCCGTTCACCACCGGCGGAGAAGCAGGCAGCGGCTGAGCCGTTGTCGAACCTTCTACCAGAGGCTTACGGGGAACTAACGCACAACCGTTAAGCGTCAGCAGCATCGCGGCTACTAACAAACGTCCAGGCAATGAGATCTGCTGCGCCATGGAAATGAACCTTTCATTACGTGAATATTTTATTAACGGGCCGGGCAGTGAAGCCCGGCACCTGCGACGGTCAAGCTGTCCGTCGTATTACAGCTGGGTCAGCTTCGCCAGCATCTGGTCGGAAGTACTGACGGCCTTACTGTTAATTTCGTAGGCGCGCTGGGTCTGGATCATGCTCACCAGCTCTTCTGCGACGTTAACGTTTGAGGTTTCAACGTAGCCCTGATACAGCGTACCGGCCCCGTTGTTGCCCGGGTTACTTTCGGTTGGCGCACCGGAGGCCTGGGTCTCCTGGTACAGATTCTCACCCATACTCTCCAGGCCGGCATCGTTGACAAAGGTACTAAGGGTCAGCTGGCCGACCTGCACCGGGTTCGTCTGGCCCTGCTGCGTGACGCTCACCACGCCATCACGGCTGACGGTCATGCTCAGCGAGTTCGCCGGGATGGTGATGGCTGGCTGCACCGGGAAACCGGCGTTGGTCACCAGCTGGCCGTTCTGGTCAGTCTGGAAAGAACCATCGCGGGTATAGGCCGTGGTGCCGTCCGGCATCAGGACCGAGAAGAAGCCCTGGCCGTTAATCGCCACGTCTTTCGACGAGTCGGTCTGCGACAGGTTGCCCTGATTGTGCAGGCGCTCGGTGGCGACCGGACGCGTACCGGTACCAATCTGCAAGCCGGAAGGCAGCGTGGTCTGATCGGATGACTGCGCCCCCGGCTGACGCATGGTCTGGTACATCAGGTCTTCGAAGACCGCACGCTGACGTTTGAAACCGTTGGTACTGACGTTGGCCAGGTTGTTGGCGATAACGTCCATATTGGTCTGCTGAGCGTCAAGGCCGGTCTTGGCAATCCATAAAGAACGGATCATCTGTTTATTCCTCTGATCAGCCCATTGACAGCAGCTGGTTGGCTTTTTGTTCGTTCTCGTCAACGCTTGAGATCACTTTCATCTGCATCTCAAAGCGACGGGCATTGGCGATCATATCGACCATGGTCTGGGTGGTGCTGACGTTGCTACCTTCCAGCACGCCGGGCATCACTTTCATCGTCGCATCCAGCGGCAGGGTTGCGCCGCGGGTCGTCTGGGCGGCGGCGGTGAGACGGAACATGCCGTCATCACCGCGCTGAAGTTCGCTGCCGGTGGCTTTCACCAGCTTCAACTTGCCCAGCTGGACCGTAGCATTCGGTGCATCGCCCGGATTCAGCGCGGTAATGGTACCGTCAGCCGCGATGGTGATTTCAGAACCCTGCGGCACCGCAATCGGCCCGCCGTCACCCATCACCACGTTGCCCTGCACGGTAAGCTGCCCGGCCGGGCTGACTTCCATATTGCCGTTGCGGGTGTAGGCTTCGCTGCCGTCAGCGGTCTGCACCGCCAGCCAGCCGTCACCCTGCATCGCCACATCCAGCGGGCGCTCGGTGTAATCCAGCGCGCCCTGGCTCATATCCGATCCCGGCGTTGAGGCCGTGACCAGCGTACGGGTAGGCAGAGATAAGCCTTCCACCGGCACCGCGCGCGCCGCGTTCAGCTGTGCGCGAAAGCCCGGCGTAGAGGCGTTGGCGAGGTTGGCCGCCGTCACTGCCTGCTGATCGAGGGTCTGACTGGCAGCCCCCATTGCGGTATATATCGCGTGATCCATTGAACTCCCCTGTTAACCGTATTAACGCAGGTTGACCAGCGTATTGAGGATCTGGTCCTGAGTTTTGATGGTCTGCGCGTTCGACTGGTAGTTACGCTGCGCCACGATCATGTTAACCAGCTCTTTACTCAGGTCGACGTTGGACGCTTCCAGCGCGCCCGAGGTCAGCGTGCCGAGGTTTCCGGTGCCGGCGATGCCGGTCAGCGCCTGGCCTGAAGCGTTGGAGGCGGACCAGACGTTGTCCCCTTCGGATTTCAGACCTTCCGGGTTGGCAAAGTTAGCCAGCACGATCTGACCCAGCACCTGAGTCTGCTGGTTAGAGTAGGTTCCCACCAGGGTGCCATCGTCGTTGATCTGATAGCTGGTCAGGTCGCCCGGGGCATAGCCATCCTGGGTTGGGTTACCGAAGGTAGAGCCGCCGTTGTTCTGCTGCAGGCTGCCGGAAATATCCACCAGCGCGCCCGCCGCAGGTACGGTTACCGTGCCGCCCATCGCAAACATGGAGACATTCAGCTTGCTCGGGCTGGTCGCCGTCAGCGCGCCGCTGGTGCCAAATTCCAGATTGGTGGTGGCATCAACCGGTGGCGTACCGGTATCGGCGGAGTCAATCGCGTGGGCGGTCCACTTGTTGTCAGCCGTCTTCACGAAGTACAGATTGATGTTGTGCTCGTTACCCTGGGAGTCATACATGGTAATCGAGGTTTTCTTGTCGTAAGTCGAAGTATCGCTGGCATCAAAGGTGCTGGTGGTCGGCGTGGCCGTCGCGGAGGAGTTCAGGCTCAGGGTTAGCGCCGCAGTGGTAGTGGCCTTCGCTGACATTGAGGTATCAGGAATGGTCAGCGCCACCGGGTTCGCCCCGGTCTGCACGGTGGCCGGGTTGCCGGATGCCGGGTAGCCGGTCAGCTTCAGGCCCTGCATGTTCACGATATTGCGATCCGCGTCCAGCGTGAACTGGCCGTTACGGCTGTAATAGACCGCGCCGCTGGTGTCGGCCATGCGGAAGAAGCCCGCAGAGCTGATGGCCACGTCAAGACCGCGGCTGGTGGTGGTGGTGGTACCGTCACCAAAGTCCTGCACCACGGCAGCCACTTTGGTGCCGAGGCCGACTTTAGAACCGGCAAACATATCGGCAAACGCCACAGTGCTTGATTTAAAGCCCGCAGTGGCGGAGTTGGAGATGTTGTTACCAATAACGTCGAGGTTGCTGGACGCAGCGTTTAAGCCACTGACCGCCTGTGAAAAACTCATGTTGTCACTCCTGAAGCAAAAGTAGTGGATTAAACGATCTGACGAACGTTAGCCAGGGTTGTGGTACCCATGGTGCCGAGGTCGAGCACCGCACCGGTAGAGTTCGTGGTTACGCCGCTGACGTAGGCGTAGTTCAACGGCTGTGCCACCAGCTGGCCGGTGGCGTTGCTGGCAGCGATAGACACGGTATATTTACCGTCTGCCGCGGTGGTGCCATCAGCCGCTTTGCCATCCCACTGGAAGGTGTGAACCCCTGCGGTCTGCGCGCCGAGGTCAATGGTCTGAACCACGGCGCCGCTGGCATCTTTAATCGTGGCGGTGGTGCTGGTTGACGCCTGAGTCAGTTCCACCCCGAACGGCGTGGTGGTGCTGCTGCCGACCAGGATCTGCGAACCGTCTACCATCACACCGTGGCCGATCAGGGTCGATGCCTGCAGCGACTGGCCGCTGGTGATCTGCCCGGAGATGGAACCCAGCGTGGTGTTCAGCTTCTCAATCCCGCTCAGGGTGTTGATCTGCGCCAGCTGTGAAGTGAGCTGGCTGTTATCCATCGGATTGGTCGGATCCTGGTTCTGCAGCTGGGTGACCAGCAGCGTCAGGAAGTTACTCTGAAGATCCGCTGCTGAGGTATCAGAGCTGGATGAAGAGTTGGTTAGCGTGGTGGTCGCCTGTTTTTCATTTACGCCTACAGCAATACTCATCGGGAAGCTCCTTATTGGCCCAGCGTTAAGGTTTTCATCATCATCTGTTTAACGGTGTTTAAAACCTCAACGTTGGCCTGGTAGCTGCGCGAAGCTGACATGGTGTTCACCGTTTCTCCTACGACATCCACGTTCGGCATCTTCACGTAGCCTTTGGCATCCGCCATCGGGTTACCCGGCTCATACACCAGGCGCGCGGGCGCCGGGTCATCGATCACCTGGGCGACCTTCACGCCACCGGTAGGCGAACCCGGCATCGCGTTAGTCTGGAAAACCACCTGCTTCGCGACGTAGGGCTGACCATCCGGCCCGGTGACGCTGTCGGCGTTGGCCAGGTTACTGGCGCTGACGTTCAGACGCTGTGACTGTGCAGCCATTGCCGAACCGGCAATATCAAAAATGTTCAAAAGTGCCATAACTTATTGCCCCTGTAGCACGGACATCATGCCTTTGATCTGACTGCTGATCATGGTGAGATCGGTCTGATATTTCAGGCTGTTATCTGCAAACTCGGTACGTTCCCGGTCCATGTCAACCGTGTTTCCGTCCAGTGCAGGCTGGTCAGGAATGCGGTACATCAAATCCATGGAGGGGGGTTGAAGCGTTTCTGCAGGAATATGGCGTGCCGACGTGACCGCAAGCTGTAGCCCGGAACCCTGCGCCCGCCCCTGTTCCATCACCTTGTTCATCTGGCTGGCGAAATCGATATCGCGCGCCTGATAGCCTGGCGTGTCTGCATTCGCGATGTTGGATGCCAGGATCTCCTGCCGCTGTGCGCGCAGGTTCAGAGCTTCGGTGTTAAACCGTAGTGCTGCGTCCAGTTTGTCGAGCATGCGTCCTCCGCAAGTGAGAATTTAGAGCTGACAGCATAATCTCGGGGTGGGAAGGCCTATCGTTTGAATAGCGCTAAAAATGGTCGCTAATTTGCGCCTTGACATCGCACCCGCGAGGGTAGAATCGCTGCCATGTTGATAAAAAAAGAGGGGGCGCCATGCGTGGAGCCACACTGCTGTTAAGCGCGCTGCTGAGCCTGGCGAGCGTCACCGCCACTGCCGGCGATCTCAACGCTCAGCTCAACCAGTTTTTTAAAAACCGCTATGGGGAAAACGGCCAGGGTGCCGATAACCTGAGCGTGGTGGTCAAGACACCGCAGAGTATGTGGCCCGCCTGCGATGCGCCGCAGTTCTCTCTGCCGGGTAACAGCCGCATGTGGGGCAATATCAGCGTGGCGGCCAACTGCGAGCAGAACCGCCGCTATATTCAGGTGCAGGTGCAGGTCAGCGGCAGCTATCTGGTGGCCACCCGCCAGGTGCCGCGCGGAACCGCGATCGCCGCTGGCGATCTGCGTATGCAGCAGGGGCGCCTGGATACCCTGCCCGCCCGCACGCTGCTGAAAGCGGAAGATGCGGTAGGTGCCATTACCCTGCGCGACATCAATCCCGGCCAGCCCGTCACCCAGATGATGATGCGCCAGCCGTGGCGGGTAAAAGCCGGGCAGATGGTCACCGTGACCGCCAGCGGCGACGGCTTCAATATCAGCAGCGAAGGCAAAGCAATGAACAACGCAACGGCCCTGCAGTCGGTCAGGGTACGCATGAGCTCCGGGCAGATTGTGATGGGCAAAGTCGACTCTGATGGGAATATTCTGATATCGCTATAAACCACTAAAGAAGGCATCAGTTCTGCCGATAGTGTTAATAACAGCCGTAGTACTATTAAGAATATCGAACATCAGGCGCGGTAAGCCTGAGTTAACAGGAGCCCAATATGAGCATCGACAGAACCCAGCCACTGAACCCGGCCAGTACCGTTCAACAGCGCGATACTAATGATGTTGCCCAGCCGAAGGCTCGCGCAGCGGAAAGCAAAACCACTGAAACCTCTGGCACCCAGGTGGTATTGAGTGGCGCACAGTCACAGCTGACCAAGGCCAGCTCACAGGACATTAATACTGCCCGCGTGGAAGAGCTGAAAACCGCTATTCGTAACGGCGAACTGAAGATGGACAGCGGCAAAATCGCTGACGCACTGATTCAGGAAGCTAAAGACTCACTGCAAGGTAATTAACTCAATGGATAAGCTGCTCAACACGCTTGATAAAATGCTGGAAGTTCTTTCGTCGCTGACCGATGTGATGAATGCGGAGCAAGAACAGCTCTCGGCGGGTCAGGTCAACAGCAGCTTATTGCAGCGAATTACCGAGGATAAAAGCTCGCTGCTTGCGACCCTGGACTTCCTGGAAAAAATGCGCCGCGATGCAGAAAAAGCGGCCGGGCTGCACGTGCCCTACAGCCGCTACCCGGAACTGGCGAGACGCTGGTCATCGATTCAGGATCACACGGTAAAATTACGCGATACCAATCTCCACAACGGTATGCTGCTCAATCATCAAATCAGTCATAACGAGCATGCGTTGCAGGTACTGAAGCCTTATCAGTCACAAAAATTTTATGGCCCCGACGGCCAGGCGATTCATAGCGCCCCCGTCAGCCGTAAAGCGTAATTATCCTTGTCAGACTTTACCCCGCAGCACCTGTGCGCCGCGGGGTTTTTCTGTTTATGCCACGGTACGGCGGGCAAAATCACGCGGCCGGAAACCTAACAGGCCCAGCACGGCAAAGTAGACGCCGCCACCCACCGCACAGACCGCTGCCAGACGGATTAACCGCCATAGCATGTTGCCGGTCGCCCAGTCAGGCATCAGATAGAGCACGCCGACCAGCGCCGCCGCCATCGCCACAACGGCGAAGAACAGACGCACCAGGAAACTCGCCCAGCCCGGCTGCGGCTGGAAAATATCCTGCTTGCGCAGCTGCCAGTAAAGCAGCGCGGCATTCAGGCAGGCCGCCAGACCAATCGACAGCGACAGCCCGGCATGCTTCAGCGGACCAATAAATGCCAGATTCATGGCCTGGGTTGCCAGCAGCGTGAAGAGCGCAATCTTCACCGGGGTTTTGATGTTCTGGCGCGAGTAGAAGCCCGGAGCCAGCACCTTCACCACGATCAACCCCATCAAACCGACCGAATAGGCCACCAGCGCACGCTGGGTCATTGCGGCATCAAAGGCGGTAAACTTGCCGTACTGGAAGAGCGCAACGGTCAGCGGTTTTGCCAGAATGCCTAACGCCACGGCGCTCGGCAGCGCCAGCAGGAAACAGAGGCGCAGGCCCCAGTCCATCAGGCGCGAATACTCTGCCTGGTCGCCGCTGGCAAAACTCTTCGCCAGCGACGGCAGCAAAATGGTGCCCAGCGCCACGCCCAGCACCCCGGAGGGAAACTCCATCAGGCGGTCAGCGTAGTACATCCACGACACCGAGCCGGAAACGAGGAACGAGGCAAAAATGGTGTTGATGATCAGCGAGATCTGGCTGACCGAGACGCCGAGGATCGCCGGCCCCATCTGGCGCATCACCCGCCACACGCCCGCATCCTTCAGGTTAAGGCGCGGCAGTACCAGCATGCCGATTTTTTTCAGGTGCGGCAGCTGATAGCCGAGCTGCAGTACCCCCCCGGCGACGACTGCCCAGGCCAGCGCCATCACCGGCGGGTGGAAGTGCGGCGCGGCAAACAGCGCAAAACCAATCATGCTGACGTTGAGCAGCGTGGGGGCAAATGCCGGGACCGAAAAACGGTTCCACGTATTGAGGATCGCCCCGGCCAGCGAGGCCAGTGAAATCAGCATGATATACGGGAAGGTGACGCGCAGCAGCGATGAGGTCAGTGCGAACTTATCGGCGGTATCGGCAAAGCCGGGGGCAGTGACGAGGATCACCCACGGGGCGGCAAACATTCCCAAAATGGTGACAATCGCCAGCGCCAGCGTCAGCAAGCCGGAAACATAAGCCACAAAGACGCGCGTGGCTTCTTCACCCTGTTTACTTTTGTATTCGGCCAGAATAGGGACAAACGCCTGGGAAAACGCCCCCTCGGCAAAGATGCGTCGCAGCAGGTTAGGCAGCTTAAACGCGACGAAAAAGGCATCGGTCGCCATCCCGGCGCCAAATACGCGCGCGACAATCGCGTCGCGGGCAAATCCCAGCACGCGTGAAAACAGGGTCATCGAGCTGACCGCTGCCAGTGATTTCAACAGGTTCATGTCTTTCCTGGTTCTGGATAACGGACCGGGGAACCCCGGTCGTTTTTTGGTGCGGATAGTCTACTGAAGTAAAAGGAAATAACCATAGCGGTTTGTTACGGGGTATATCGAGGATCGCCCAGGGGTCGACCTTTTTTTTCGGTCGACCCGAATCCATCCTGCCTCGGGCCGACCGGAAAAGAGGGGCGGCCCCTACAGGAAGGCAGGTTGTACCCTATTCCCGCTCGGCCTCACGCCATAATTTCTCGACCAGCCGCTGCGCCATCAGCGCCTGCTCGCCGCTGGTTTGCGGCATTGTCTGATTTTCTGCGCAGCGGATAAAATGGTGAGCCGCACCGACAAAGCCACGCTGCTCCAGCGTGGTTTGCCAGCCAGGTATCGGGTCGATGGTCACGACGCCCGCCTGCTCCTGCTGCCAGTCACGCATCTCGCTCAGCTGGTAGACCGCGCCATCATCGACCGCCATCACCCGCTCCATCTGGCTGCCGGCACGGCGATGCATACTGGTCGTCACCTGCGTCGCCCCGGCGCTAAAGTGGTGTTCGGCGTAAAGCATCTGCCCGCTGTCGTTGGTCTGGATCGTGCCGCTTTGCAGCTTGCCCTCCCCGCCGCACAGCCACAGCGCGCTATCGACCACGTGCAGATAATCATCCAGCAGGGTAAACAGCAGATCGTTGGGCCCCACGCTGTCGCTGCGATGTTTGTCCATGCGCAGTGATGCAGGCTGTTGCAGTGCCGCCCGCAGCTGCAGATAACGCGGGGCAAAGCGGCGGTTAAACGCCACCATCAGCTTGCGCCCGCGCTGTTCCGCCAGATCCACCAGCCGTTCGGCCTCGTTCAGCGTGGCGGCGAGCGGCTTATCCACGCAGACATCAACACCCGCGCGCAGCAGGCGATTAACGATCTCATAGTGGCTGGCAGTGCTGCTGTGGACAAACACCGCATCGCTGGCGGCGGCGAGATCGTCCAGCGATGCGTGCAGCGGAATGCGGTAGCTGTCACAGACCGGGCGCGCTTTTTGCTGATTGGGCGAAAATGCCCCGGCAATCTGCCAGCCGTCGGTGCGGGTCAGCACCGGCAGCCAGGCTTTCTGCGCAATGCCGCCCAGCCCGACAATACCCACTTTCAAGCCGCTCATGTGCGCTCCCCCTGTGCCAGCAGGTCGGATAGCTGCTGTTGCAGGGTGGCGACCTGCTGCTCCAGCAGCTGCACCCGCGCTTCCAGCCCGCTGTCCGTTTCCGGCAGCGAGCTGGCGGCAAGCGAGCTCTCATCCACCTCACCGCTGAACAGGTGCATATAGCGGCTTTCACGCTTGCCCGGCTCGCGTGCCAGCCGCACCACCAGCGCACCGTCTTCGCGCTGCATCAGCCGCTCCAGCGTCTGCTCCACTTCGCTCATATCGGCAAAGTCATGCATGCGCGAACTGCGCGTACGCAGCTCGCCCGGCGTCTGGGCGCCGCGCAGCAGTAGCGTGGCGATCGCCGCCACCTCTGCCGGACTGAATTTCAGCTGACCAAACTCCGAGTTGCAGAAACGCTGCTCATATTTCACCACCCGGCTACCAAAGCCATTTAGCGCGGTGAGCTGATGTTTTTTCACCAGCAGGTCGAGAGTGTTCTGCACCTCGCTGTCGCTCAGCGACATCACCGGCTCGCGGTTAGACTTCTGGTTACAGGCGGTCACCACGCCGTTCAGCGACATCGGATACTGGTCCGGGGTAGTGACCTGCTTTTCCAGCAGGCAGCCAATCACCCGCGCTTCAACGGCGGTAAAAGGGGATTTGATCATGTGAAATTACACTCCACGCCGGTCCGGCGTCCATTCGTGGGAGGTCAGTGCCGTCAGGACATGATCCTGCCAGCGTCCATCGATCAGCAGGTACTCTTTGGCATAACCCTCTTTTTCGAAACCGAGGCGCGCCAGTAAATCGCCGCTGCGCTGATTGTGCGGCATATAGTTGGCCATAATGCGGTGCATGCGCTGCTGCCGCTGCATATAGCGAATTGCGCTTTGCAGCGCTTCGAACATCATCCCCTGCCCCTGCCACTTCTCCCCCAGCGAATAGCCGAGGTAGCAGGCGTGAAACGAGCCGCGCAGCACGTTGCTAAAGTTCGCTACGCCGCGCACTTCATTCTCATCCGGGTCCATCACCGCAAAGTAGAAGGCACTGCCCTGCTTCTGCATCTCAGCAATCAGCCCCAGCCGCGCCTGCCAGCCGGAGGGATAGCAGTGGCTCTCATCGCGCACCGGTTCCCACGGTTTAAGAAAAGCACGGTTTTCAGCATAGTAATCAGCCAGCCGCCAGGCATCACGTTCGTTGACCAGACGAATCACCAAACGATCGGTAGTCAGGCGCACTTTAGGTGCAGCAGTACGATAGCCAAACATCATTTCTCCTGAAACACGTGTCTGGAAAGCATTGTGAGTGGGGGAGTGAGACCGCGCACCACCGCGCGTCACTCTACTCGTTTCACTATAACCGCCATCCCGTTTGCCGGTAATACGCTGCCGCATAAAAAATGGCATAATCCATGAAATTAAGCTTAAAACCTCGCCATACCCGCCCCTGCGGTTGCCCTTCTGCGGGTTCTCTTCCATACTTTCATAATACATTCAGATAATTGATGTTAATTCATCGATATCGCAAAAGAAGGAATTGAGAGTGAAACTCTATATCTATGAACACTGCCCGTTCTGTGTAAAAGCCCGTATGATCTTCGGCCTGAAAAACCTCCCGGTTGAGCTGGTGGTGATGTTGAACGATGACGAAGCGACGCCCACCCGCCTGATTGGTCAGAAAATGGCGCCGATTCTGATGAAGGAAGACGGTAGCTGCATGCCGGAAAGTCTGGATATCGTGCACTATATCGATCGTATCGATCGCGAGCCGCTGCTGACCGGAAAAACCAATCCGGCCATCACCGACTGGCTGCGCCATATCAACAGCTATGTTAACAAGCTGCTGATCCCGCGCGTGGCGGAAGCGCCGTTTGCCGAGTTCGCCACGCCGGAGGCGCGCGACTACTTCAAAAACAAAAAGCAGGGCACTTATGGTGATTTTGCCGAGCTGCGCGAACACTCGGCGGGCTGGATTAAAAACGTCAACGACGACCTGCGCAAGCTGGATAAGCTGATCGTTAAGCCGAATGCCGTCAGCGGCGAGCTGTCGCTGGACGACATTCATCTGTTCCCACTGCTGCGTTCGCTGTCGCTGGTAGCGGGTATTGAGTACCCTTCCCGCGTGGCGGATTACCGCGATAACATGGCTAAACAGACGCAAATCAACCTGTTATCCTCTGTTGCTTCCTGATATTGCCGGGCCAGCTTTTGCTGGTCCGACACATTCCGTTGTGCTTTCCCCTGCCGGTTAAGCGTTGTCCTGGTGACGAATGCCGCCCGGTGGTGCATGCTATTCGCTGCCCGGTAGGGTCGACCGGTGAATAAAACAGAGGAATAACATGAAGAAGATACTTTTTGGCCTTGGTGCGCTGCTGTTAGCAGGCTTAGTCACCGGCTGTAATCAGATTGCTCAATACAGCATCAGCGAGCAGGAAATTAATCAGGCGCTGGCAAAACACAATAATTATGAGAAGCAGATTGGCGTGGCCGGGCTGGCCGATGCCCATATTACCCTGACCGACCTCAGCAGCCAGATTGGCCGCGAGGAGCCGAATAAAGTGACGCTGACCGGCAATGCTAAAGTGAATATCACTTCCCTGTTTGGCCCGCAAAAAGCGGATATGAAGCTGACCATGAAAGCGCAGCCGGTGTTTAACCAGCAGGAAGGGGCGATCTATCTCAAGGATATGGAGCTGGTGGATGTGCAGGTGCAGCCGGAAAAAATGCAGGGCGTGCTGAAAACCCTGACGCCGTATCTTAATGAGTCGTTAAAAAATTACTTCAACCAGAAACCCGCTTACGTGCTGAGTACCGACCGCAGTAAAGCCGAGTCGCTGGCCAAACGCTTCGCCAAAGGGCTGGAAGTGAAGCCAGGCGAGCTGATTATCCCGTTTACTGACTGACTTCCTGATAACGCTACGCGTTCGCGTAGCGTTTTTTTCCCGCCTGCGTATAAAGCAGGTGCATTCACCGCGCTTTATCATTAATCTTTATACCCGGCTAAAAACAGCTATTCCACCCCTTTGCCGGAGCACATCGCATGACCGCACAACCTCAAGAATTGATTATTCGCCGCCCTGATGACTGGCATATCCATCTGCGCGATGGTGAGATGCTGGAGGCCGTGGTGCCGTTTACCAGTGAGGTGTGTGGCCGCGCCATTGTGATGCCCAACCTCGTTCCGCCGGTGACCAGCGTTGCCGCTGCCCGCGCCTACCGCGAGCGCATCATGGCTGCCGTTCCGGCCGCGCACGCCTTCACGCCGCTGATGACCTGCTACCTGACCGACGGTCTGGATCCGAACGAAATCGAAACGGGCTTTAATGAAGGGGTGTTTACCGCCGCGAAACTCTATCCGGCGCATGCCACCACCAACTCCGCGCATGGCGTTACCAGCATCGCGGCGATTGCTCCGGTGCTGGAACGCATGCAGAAGATCGGTATGCCGCTGCTGATCCACGGCGAGGTGACCGATGCCCATATCGATATCTTTGACCGCGAAGCGCGTTTCATTGAGAGCGTACTGGAGCCGCTGCGTCAGCAGTTTCCTGAGCTGAAGGTGGTCTGCGAGCACATCACCACCAAAGAAGCCGCTGCTTATGTGCTGGAAGGCAATCGTTTTCTTGCGGCCACCATTACTCCTCAGCATCTGATGTTCAACCGCAACCACATGCTGGTGGGCGGCATTCGCCCGCATCTTTACTGCCTGCCAATCCTCAAACGCAACATCCACCAGCAGGCGCTGCGTGATGCGGTTGCCAGCGGGCACTCGCGCTTCTTCCTCGGTACCGATACCGCACCTCATACCCGCGACCGTAAAGAGACCAGCTGTGGCTGTGCTGGCGTGTTCAACGCCCCGTCTATGCTGAGCGCTTACGCCACGGTATTTGAAGAGATCGACGCGCTGGCACATTTTGCCGCCTTCTGCTCCGAGAATGGTCCTAACTTCTATGGGCTGCCGCTGAATGAAGGCACCATCAAGCTGGTGCGCCAGCCGTGGACCGTGGCGGAAAGCGTACAGGTTGGTAGCGATGGCCATACGCTGGTGCCGTTCCTGGCCGGCGAGACGCTGAACTGGCGCGTCGAGAGTGAATAGCACGGGACGACCGAAACAGAGGGTCGTCCCCTACCCACCATGTATTGCCAAACCTGTAGGGGTTGACCTTTTTTCCGGTCAACCCTCAACAACCTCGGAATAAATGATTGCTTACGCCGAATTTACTGTATATATTTACAGTAATTCAACCGGAGGCTATCATGCGTATTGAAGTCACTGTAGCAAAAACCACTTCCCTGCCTGCGGGCGCGATTGACGCGCTGACGCAGGAGCTTAGCAAACGAATCGATCAGCACTTTCCGGATGGCAGCAACACCATTTCGGTACGCTACGCCAGCGCCAATAACCTGACGGTAATGGGCGGTGGTAAAGAAGCCAAAGATCGCATCACCGATATATTGCAGGAAACCTGGGAAAGCGCCGACGACTGGTTTATTACCGATTAAGCGCTGCGCTTTCTACCGCTTGTGCCGTTTTTGCCGGATACGCTATCCGGCTTTTTTATGTCCATTTATTACTCCGCAACACTGATAGTCAGCCCTGAATAATCTTCCTTTACTGCTAAAGGTGATTATTAGCCAGGCTCCCGGCTTAATAAGCGTGCCAATAACGGATGATGTTAACGCTGCGCAAATTTAATTCTGCGAAAGAAAAAACTGCTGTTATAATTACAGGGCTCCATGGAAAAAAAGCCGCATTGAACCTCGAAAAATCACTTGGTTACCCTAAATAATTCGAGTTGCAGTCAGGCGGAGAATGAGCGAATCCCGATAAGCTTACATCAGTCAGTGATTCGGGTAAGCGAGAGAAGCCAACGCACCTGCAGCTTGAAGTATGACCGGTATCGTCATTATTCACGAGTTATAGGGGGTTTTAATGGACAGAAGCAAAGAAGTCATCCAGACACATCCCCTCATCGGATGGGATATCAGTACAGTAGACAGCTATGACGCCATGATGATCCGTCTGCATTCGCTCTCTTCTGATCAGCAGCAAGCCGAAGATGCCGATGTAGGCCAGACTTACTGGCTGACCACTGATGTTGCCAGACAATTTATCTCCATTCTCGAAGCTGGCATTGCCAAGATTGAAGCGACCGATTACCAGGATCGTGATTACAAGAAGCACTAATTCGCTCAACGTTTCGCCTAAGGGCACCCACAACAGGGTGCCTTTTTCATGCCCGCAATAATTTGCTATTCTGCTGCCCTCTCCTGAAAAAAAAAGAGTGCTGCAAATGGTTTACGATTTAATTGTGGTCGGCAGTGGTTCCGTTGGGGCTGCCGCCGGATGGTATGCCACCCAGGCCGGCCTGAAGGTGCTGATGATCGACGGTCACCATCCCCCGCACCGCGAAGGCAGCCATCATGGTGAAAGCCGCTTAATTCGTCACGCTTACGGTGAAGGTGCGCGCTACGTGCCGATGGTGCTGCGTGCGCAGCAGCTGTGGAACGAGCTGGAGCAGCAGAGCGGTGAACGCATCATGCAGCGCAGCGGCGTGCTCAACTTCGCGCCGCAGGAGTCCGAATTTATTCAGAACGTGATGCAGAGCGCGCAGCAGTACCAGCTTGAAGTGCAGATCCTCAACAGCGACGAGATCGTGCAGCGCTGGCCGCAGATCAGCGTGCCGCAGGGCTATATCGGGGTTTTTGAACCCGGCTCCGGCTATCTGAAATCCGAAGTGGCGATTAAAAGCTGGATCCGTCTGGCTAAAGAGGCAGGCTGCGCGCAGCTGTTTAACTGCCCGGTCAGCCAGATCGACACGCTGGACGGCCTGCAAACCGTCACCACGCCAGACGGGATTTACCAGGCGCGCAAGCTGCTACTGAGTGCCGGCACCTGGGTGAAAACGCTCTACCCTTCTCTGCCGGTCGCGCCGGTGCGCAAGGTCTTTGCCTGGCACCAGGCTGACGGCCGCTACAGCGAGAACAATAAATTCCCGGCGTTTACCGCGCAGATGCCGGACGGCACCCACTATTACGGCTTCCCGGCGGATAATAACGCCATTAAAATCGGCAAGCATGAAGGCGGGCAGCCGATCGACTCCCCGGCAGGCCGCACGCCGTTTGGCAGCGTGGCGGCGGACGGGAGCGAACTGTTTGGCTTCCTGCGCCAGTTCTTACCCGGCGTGGGCGTCTGCCTGCGCGGTGAAGCCTGCACCTACGATAACTCACCGGATGAAGACTTTATTATCGATCGCTTCCCCGGTGAAACCGATCGCATGATCATTACCGGCCTGAGCGGTCACGGGTTTAAATTCGCCAGCGTGCTGGGTGAAATCGCGGCACAGTTTGCTCAGGGTAAAAGCAGCGAGTTCGATTTAACCCCGTTCTCTTTATCGCGCTTCGCCTGACGTTCGGGCGCCAGGTCATGCGATAAAAAAAGGCTCACAGTGGGACTGTGAGCCTTGTTATTGGGCAAGCCAGTGCGCATTTATTTGCCGGTCAGCGTCCCGGCTTTGGCGGCCGCATCTTCTTTCTTACGACGCAGACGCAGCTTATTGACCAGGCGGTGTGCTTCGGCACGGCTCCCGACCGAGGGCGCAGAACCGCGCAGCGGCTTACGTGCCGTTTCACGCAGCGTGAACACCGTAATCACCCCGATAACGCCCGCTCCCATCAGATAATAAGCCGGCATCAGCAGATTGCCGGTGCTCTCCACCAGCCAGGTGGTCACCAGCGGCGTGGTACCGCCGAACAGTGAAACCGACAGGTTAAAGCCGATTGCCAGCGCGCTATAGCGAATATCGGTGGCAAACAGCGCCGGTAAGGTCGCAGGCATCGAGCCGCTGAAGCAGGTGTGGATCACCCCGAGAATAATCAGCCCCAGGAACACCAGCCACAGGTTGCCCGTACCAATCAGCATCATACACGGCACCGCCATCACGATCAGGCCAATGGCACCGGCCCAGATCACCGGACGACGGCCCAGGCGGTCATTCCAGTGGCCCCAGAACAGGGTCAGCGGCATCATGACAAACATCACCACCAGAATCAGCAGCAGGCTGCTCAGCTCACTCAGGCCCAGGATCCCGGTCAGATAGCTTGGCATATACGAGGTCAGCATATAGTTGGAGACGTTAAACAGCAGCACCAGGCCAATACATTTCAGCATTGAGGCACGGTATTTCTTCAGCATCTGCCACAAGCCCAGGCGCGGTTTGCTGTGCTCCAGCGCTTCCTGCTTTTCCATATGCTTCTGGAATGCCGGCGTCTCTTCCAGCTTGAGGCGAATATAGAGGCCAAACAGGCCGAGCGGTGCCGCGATAAAGAACGGAATACGCCAGCCCCAGTCGAGCAGTGTCTGTTCCGGCATCGCCGCCGTCAGGCCGGTTACCAGCCCCGCCCCCAGCAGATAGCCGCCGAGCGTACCGAACTCCAGCCAGCTGCCCATAAAGCCGCGGCGCTCATCGGTTGAGTACTCGGCGATAAAGGTGGCGGCACCGCCGTATTCACCACCGGTGGAGAACCCCTGCAGCAGACGCGCGGCCAGCAGCAGCACGGGCGCCATAATGCCGATGGAGTGATAGCCGGGAATAATCCCGATACAGAAGGTGCCGATCGACATCAAAATCATGGTGATCGCCAGCACCTTCTGGCGACCGATGCGGTCGCCGAGCGGGCCAAACACCAGCCCGCCCACCGGACGTACCAGGAAGGCGGCGGCAAATGCGCCAAAGGTCGCCAGCAGCTGCGCTGCCGGGCTGCCGCCGGGGAAGAAGACTTTACCGATGGTCACCGCCAGATAGCTGTAAACCCCGAAGTCGAACCACTCCATCGCGTTACCCAACGCTGCCGCGCCGACCGCACGCTTGAGCATGTCTTTATCGACGATAGTAATATCATCGACGCTCAGCTCCTTCTTCGCGCTTTTGTTCTTGTTCCAGAAATGTTTCTTCTGCGGCTGTTGCCCTTCAGATGTATTGCTCATAGCAGCTCCCTGTTGTGGTGAGTGAGCAGCCTTATAGCTTTCGTCGCCTGAAAAATAGTGGGGAATTACAAAGGGGAAGAAAGCTATAACGCAGCGAAAATGCGGATGGTAATGAACGGTAAATCTCAGACTGCCGTTGCTTACACAAATTTAATCTATACAAGATTCGGTGATTTTTCAAGTTAACCACAGTAATCACTGCCATTGGCGAGCAAACCTGCCGTATTCGCCACCCTTTTCGCCGCGGAAAATAGAGTCCACTGGCAGGCTGCCCTCAGCGGTGGTCACGCCCGCCCTATACATTAAGCAAAGTAACTATTACACAGCGGGTAATATTGACATAACGTGACAAAAAAATGACATTTATTGAAATTAAAGACAAAAATACAGAACATGATCCTGCCCTCACCATGGCAAAGCTTCTCCACAAACTCGAGCACAGAGCCATATCAGGCCACCCGCTTTCTGATTTACTGGTGATAAGCCATTATTTTATTCAAAATATTTCATGATAATATTTAATTTAATAATCAGTTAATTTATTTGTTGATTTTCACCCCTGTCGCCGTCAGTCTGACCTTAAATTCTTACTGGCGGAACACCTGATGCCGTTAAAAAATAGCGCTGCAAAATATGGCTCACTGAGCATCACTCTGCACTGGCTGGTCGCCGCTGCGGTCTACGGCATGTTTGCCCTTGGACTGTGGATGGTCACCCTCGGTTATTACGATACCTGGTATCACAAAGCTCCTGAACTGCACAAAAGCATCGGCATCACGCTGTTCGCGGTGATGATTGTGCGCGTGGTGTGGCGCTTTGTTTCGCCGCCGCCGAAACCGCTCAGCAGCTATTCCCCGCTAGTACGCTATAGCGCCATTACCGCGCATCTGCTGCTGTACGGCGTGCTGTTCGCCATTCTGATTACCGGTTATCTGATCTCTACCGCAGAGGGCAAACCGATCAATGTCTTCGGTATCCTGCCGGTTCCTGCGCTGTTTTCCGGGCTGGGCGAACAGGCGGATCTGGCGGGGGAAGTCCATCTTTGGCTGGCGTGGAGCGTGGTGATCCTCTCCGGACTGCACGCCCTGGCCGCGCTGAAACACCACTTTATCGATCGCGATATTACCTTGAAAAGGATGCTGGGGCGCCGCATCCATTAACCTTTGGAATGGAGAACACCATGTTGAAGAAAAGTATTCTGGCCATCACTACCGCCGCCCTGCTGATGACGGCGGGGACAGCCGCCGCAGCCGACTACAAAATTGATAAAGAGGGGCAGCATGCTTTCGTGCAGTTCCGCATCAAGCACCTGGGCTACAGCTGGCTGTACGGCACCTTTAAAGATTTCGACGGCAGCTTTAGCTTTGATCCAGCCGCCCCTGGCAAAGACAAAGTTAATGTCACCATCAATACCGGCAGCGTCGACACTAACCATGCCGAGCGTGACAAGCACCTGCGCAGCGCCGATTTCCTCAATGCCGGGAAATTCCCTCAGGCAACGTTTGTTTCCACTAAGGTCAGCAAACAGGGCGATGGCCTGGCCGTAGACGGTAACCTGACGCTGAACGGCGTGACCAAACCGGTGAAACTGACGGCAAAACTGACCGGGGAAGGTAAAGATCCGTGGGGTGGCTACCGTGCGGGCTTTGAAGCGACGGGAACTATCGCGCTGAAAGAGTTTAATATTGAGAAGGATTTAGGCCCGGCTTCACAGCAGGTGGAGCTGATGATTTCGGTGGAAGGCGTGCGCCAGTAGCAATATCACTCACCGGGCCTGCGCCCGGTGAGTTCAACACATTACTCTTCAGGAATATGCATGGTGGTGCTCAACAGCCCGCGCGACTTGTTGAAAATCTTATTGCCGTTTTCACGACCTGCACGACGCGCGCGCTGCTCTTCCGGCGGCAGTGCCAGCTCTTCCATGCAGAGCGGGCTGCAGCAGTTGTGAAACTTCCCGGCGCAGCTCGGGCACTGGATAAACAGCAGGTGGCAGCCGTCATTCAGGCAGTTAACGTGCGTGTCACAGGGCGCTCCGCACTGGTGGCAGTTGGCAATCACATCGTCTGAAATCCGCTCGCCCATACGCTCATCGAAGACAAAGTTTTTGCCTTTAAAGCGCACCGGTAAGCCCTGCTCGCGCGCGCGACGGGCATACTCAATAATCCCGCCTTCAATGTGGTAGACATTCTCGTAACCGTTATGACGCATCCAGGCGCTGGCTTTCTCACAGCGAATTCCCCCGGTGCAGTACATCACGATTTTTTTGTCTTTAGCCTGCTGCAGCATATCAACGGCCATCGGCAGCTGGTCGCGGAACGTATCCGCCGGGATCTCCAGCGCGTTTTCAAAATGGCCCACTTCATACTCATAGTGGTTACGCATATCGACAAACACCGCTTGCGGATCGTCCAGCATAGCGTTCACTTCCGCCGCTTTCAGATAGGCGCCGACATCGCTGGCGTCAAAGCTGTCATCGCTAATGCCGTCAGCCACGATGCGTTCACGCACTTTCAGACGCAGCACCCAGAAGGATTTACCGTCATCATCCAGCGCGATGTTCATGCGCAGGTTATTCAGCGCCGGGTGGAAAGCGTACAGCGCGGCTTTCATCTGCTCGTACTGGCTGGCTGGGACGCTGACCTGCGCGTTAATTCCCTCGGCGGCGACGTATACGCGGCCAAACACGTTTAGTTTGGTGAGGGTAACGTAGAGCGCGTCGCGAAACGCACGCGGATCGTCAATAGTGAAGTATTTATAAAAAGAGACTGTGGTACGCGGCTCGGTTTCGGCCAGCATGCGTGCCTTCAGCTCTTCATTGGAAACAAGGTTATGTAACACTGGCATGGTGTACGTTCCTGAATTCTAAATGAGAGGGGAATTTTTGCGGCGCTATCATACCTGAGTGGCGGGGGGTTGTCGTGCCTGAACGCTGTAAATAGCAGCAGTCGGCGCAAAAAGCGATGCGCAAAATGCGCATTATGACTATGCTAATAGCAGCACACCTGACCTACCTGCCCGTGAAAACCTAATCTGAACAGGCGCTTATTTCATCTGCTGCGAATAAAATGGCACAATAGGCCATAACTCATTTTAAACGGGCACTATAATGTTCCCCCTTTTTTTGCGATCTGGAAAATCATGACTCAGCTGCCTCAATTTCGTCGCGCATTGCTGCATCCCCGTTATTGGTTTACCTGGTTGGGTATTGCCCTGCTTTACCTGCTGGTGATGCTGCCCTACCCCCTGCTCCGCTACATTGGTTGCGGGCTGGGTCGGCTGTCAATGCACCTACTGAAGCGCCGTGTGGAGGTTGCCCGGCGCAACCTGGAAGTCTGTTTCCCGCAGATGCCTGCCGCTGAGCGTGAAGCCCTGGTAAAACGTAACTTCGAATCGCTCGGCATGGGACTGATTGAAACCGGCATGGCATGGTTCTGGCCTGACTGGCGCATCAAAAAATGGTTCAGCGTTAGCGGCCTGGAGCACATCAGCAAAGCAGCTGCCGACGGTAAAGGCGTCTTGCTGATCGGCATGCACTTTTTAACCCTGGAACTGGGCGCGCGTATTTTCGGCATCCACAACCCCGGGATCGGCGTTTATCGCCCCAACGACAACGCGCTGATTGACTGGCTGCAAACCTGGGGCCGCATGCGTTCCAACAAAAGCATGCTGGACCGCAAAGATCTGAAGGGCATGATCCGCGCCCTGAAAAACGGCGATATTATCTGGTACGCCCCGGACCACGACTACGGCCCGCGCAGTAGCGTATTTGTGCCGTTCTTCGGCGTCGACCAGGCTGCCACCACTAAGGGCAGCTACCTGCTGATCCGCAGCGGTAACCCGGCAGTGATCCCTTTTGTGCCGCGCCGCCTGCCGTCGGGTAAAGGCTATGAGATGGTGATCCTGCCGGAAGTGCAGGATATCCCGCTGGACAATGAGGTCGCCACGGCAGCCGCGATGAACCGCGTGGTCGAGCACGGCGTACTGATGGCGCCAGACCAGTATATGTGGCTGCATCGCCGCTTTAAGACCCGCCCGGAAGGTCAACCTTCCCTCTACTGATCCCCCTCTACAGGCCGGTTTCCCGGCCTGTTCGACTATTTGAAACCGTTTTTCATTTTTTTCTGCAGTGGCTAGGCAGTGAGCATTTAAAGGCGCATAATTAGCCAGCTAATGGTTAATCTGCGACGTTAACTTCTAAGGTTCCTGCACACGCTATGTCAACGGCCGATACGCCCTCAACTGCCATCAACTGGCAGAGAAATCTCTTCGTCGCCTGGGTGGGATGTTTCCTCACTGGCGCCGGATTCAGCCTGGTTATGCCTTTTCTGCCACTGTATGTCGAGCAGCTGGGCATTACCGATCCCCAGGCGCTGAACATCTGGTCCGGGCTGGTTTTCAGCATCACCTTCCTGTTCTCTGCTATTGCTTCCCCTTTCTGGGGCGGGCTTGCCGACCGCAAAGGACGCAAAATCATGCTGCTGCGCTCCGCGCTGGGCATGGCGATTGTGATGATGCTGATGGGTATGGCCACTTCCGTCTGGCAGTTTCTGGCGCTGCGGGCGCTGCTCGGCCTGCTCGGGGGATTTGTGCCCAACGCCAACGCGCTGATCGCCACCCAGGTGCCGCGCAATAAAACCGGCTGGGCGATGGGCTGGCTGTCAACCGGGGCGGTCAGCGGCGCGCTGATCGGCCCGCTAATCGGCGGCCTGCTGGCTGACAGCTTTGGCCTGCGCCCGGTGTTCTATATTACTGCGGCGGTGCTGTTCTCCTGCTTCCTGATGACCCTGCTCTGCATCCGCGAGAGCTTCACCCCGGTGCAGAAAAAGGATCTGCTGCACGCCCGCCAGGTGTTCACCTCGCTGAAAAATCCCCGGCTGGTGCTGGCACTGTTCGTCACCACGCTGATTATCCAGGTCGCTACCGGTTCGATTGCGCCCATTCTGACGCTGTACGTGCGTGAACTGGCGGGCAACGTGGCGAATCTGGCCTTTATCAGCGGCATGATTGCCTCAGTGCCCGGCGTGGCGGCGCTGATGAGTGCGCCACGCCTTGGCAGACTGGGGGATCGCATCAGCCCGGAGCGGATCCTGATTGCCATGCTGGTGGTTTCGGTACTGCTGTTGATCCCGATGGCTTTTGTGCAGAATGCGTGGCAGCTCGGGATCCTGCGCTTTATGCTCGGCGCCGCCGACGGTGCACTGCTGCCAGCGGTGCAGTCGCTGCTGATCTACAACGCCAGCAATCAGGTCGCCGGGCGCATCTTCAGCTATAACCAGTCTTTCCGCGATATCGGCAACGTCAGCGGCCCGCTGATGGGCGCGGCGGTGTCGGCCCATTACGGTTTCCGTGCGGTGTTTCTGGTCACCGCCTGCATCGTCCTGTTCAACGTGGGGTACACCTGGTACACGCTGAGAAAACGAACCGAAAGAATGGTGGTGCGGGAAGAAGAAAAGCGCCCGCTATCTGAAGCAGAGTAAAGGGAATTGCGGTGGCGGCTCATCTCAAGTAATCTCAAATAATAGCTTTTTTGAGATTGTTTGAGATGAGAATTAAAACGCCGCCCTCTGTGGCTGAGGCTGAACTTAGCGCTGAGCAGCTTATTGCACTACTGGCGCAGCATAGCGCCAGCGACAGTAAATATCTTCATTACGATCAGTTGCGTCGCCGTATCAACGACCGCGCAGAGTGTTCCCGCGCGTGGGCAGCACTGAAGATAAAGCGCGCAACCACCTGCACGGCTTTTTCGCTGGCGGGTACCTCTGCCTGTTTTAATCTCACTCCTGCCATAATCGCCACCCTTTCCCTGGTCGACAAAATGGCGTTTGGTACAGGGCGTGAACCCAGCGCACAGGATGCCTCTACCTATCTCGCTTCGCAACTGGTCATGGAAGAGGCCATCTCTTCCAGCCAGTTAGAAGGTGCAGCCACCACCTCGCGCGTGGCAATGGAGCTGCTGGCAGTTGGACGCCAGCCACGTAACGTCAGCGAAAGTATGATTATGGGGAACTGGCGACTGATGAACCATATTCTGCTGATGGCGGATGATCCACTGAGCACCGATGATATTCTTGATATCCATGCCATTGCATGTAGCGGCATCAATGATGAAAAGTATCGGCCAGGATCGCTGCGGGATAATAACGCGGTCTTTGTTGCCGGGCGTGAGGGCGAAATCGTCCATCGCCCCCCTGATTTCACGCGCGTTGAACCGATGCTGGATGCACTGTGCAGTTTAACTATCCAGCTGGAACAGCGGGATATTCACCCATTGATCGTCGCCTGTATCCTCCATTTTTCCGTCGGATACATCCACCCGTTTAATGACGGCAATGGCAGAACCGCCAGAGGACTGTTTTATCTGCATATGATCCGCCGGGGCTATAGCGCATTTCGCTATATGTCGATCAGCAAGCTGCTGAAAAATGCTCCGGTGCAATACGGGATGTCGTATCTTTATAGCGAAACTGATGAGATGGACCTGACCTATTTCATTCAGTATCAGTGCCAGATTATCAGCCGGGCGGTCAACGAGTTTGCGGCCAGCATTGAACGGCTGCATCAGGAACGACTGGAGCTGGCCGAATTTGTATTATCCACTCCTGAGCTGGATAAAACCGGGCAGGATATTCTGGCATTAGCGCTAAACGCTCCCGGCTCTCTGCTAAGCGCCGCCGGCGTCAGCCAACGTCTGTCACTCTCGGATAACACCGCCAGAAGTCGCCTGAAGACACTGGCAGCTCGCGGTTTATTGCGTTCGCTCAAAGATGGGCGTGGATTGGTTTATCAGGCCCCTGCCTCTGTGGCAAAGCTGAAGCAGTGGATGGGGGTTCAGGGATAAACCCTGGCAATACCCGTGCAATAAATCACGACGAAAATATTTCTCCTCCCCCGCCTTGCATCTTTGCCCATAGCGACAACAATTACTCTTTAGTCATTTTTGACCTGAGGAGATGCCATGAGCATGTATGCCACGCTGGAAGAAGCGATTGAGATGGCACGAGAAGAGTACCTTGCTGATAACCCGGAGCTGGACGAGGGTGAAGCCTCGGTTAACCAGTTCAACCTGCAGAAGTATGTGATGCAGGATGGGGATATCATGTGGCAGGCGGAGTTTCTCACCGATGACAGCGATGAAGGAGAGCTACTGGCCTTCCGCAGTGGAGAAGCGGCGCAGGCGATCTTTGATGAAGATTTCGACGAGGTCGAACTGCGTCAGGAGTGGCTGCCGGAGAAGACGCTGTACGAATGGGATGAGGGCGAATTCCAGCTGGAACCGCCTGCCGGCAGCGAAGAGGCCGACGCGGCAGCGGGAGAGTGGGAAGACGATAACACCGACGCCGACAATAATTACTCGTAAGGCCCGTGGCTGGCATCAACCGGCAGCAGTAACGTGTCGACCACCAGCGACAGCGGCAGGTCAATAATGGCGAGAAACCGCCACGGCTTGTCGCGAATATCCCACTGTACGCCGGGATAGTATTGATTGCCGTGCCCCTGTCCGGGCACGGCTCTGCTGATAATACTGCCGCAGCCGCTCAGCACCAGCACGCACAGCCCAACCGCTAATCCCCGCAATATCATTGTCACCATCGCTGCCCCAGAGTAAAAAACGCACTATTCTACAGTCTGGCCCAGTTTTGACCAGAGCGGCAACTGCAAATTAAACGTAAAAAAAGCCGGAACCTGAGTTCCGGCTTATCGCGTCGTAGGGGGCGGCATGACCGCCCCGCAAGCTATTTGGCGTTATTCAGCGCCTTCGGGTTGAGTTCCAGCGAATGGTAATAATCTAACCAGTCGTGATACTTATCCGCGTTCTGCCACAGGCGGTAGTGCATACGCGCCAGGGTCACCGGGTCACTGAACAGCGCCAGGCGCTGATCGCGATCCAGTTTGGCAGGTGACTCACTGAGCGCCTGCTCGATGCGGCGGTCGCGGGCATAGTCGAGAATATCGCTGTTCAGGTGGCGCGAGGTTGCCATTGCGCTGGCCAGGGCGTTAAACGACGGGTGGAACATGGCGTGCATAAAGCCATTCTCCAGCGCACGTTCACGATTCAGCTCAACGTAACGGTCGGTATCCAGCAGCTCCTTCGGCGGATCGTACTCTTCCGGGATCAGGAACAGCTTGCCGCGTTTCGACGCCTGGCCCAGCGTGCGACGGCTTGACCACACCGAAACAAACGGCGACAGGATCAGCGAGAACACGATTGGCGACAGCCACCACAGGAAGTTCAGGTCCAGCCAGCCCATACCGCCCGCCCACACCAGGCCCAGCAGCATCTGCGAGCCGTGGCGTTTGAACGCTTCACTCCACGGCGTGGCATCATCGTCACGCTGTGGCGAGTTCCACACCACTTCCCAGCCAAGAAACGCGCTGACCACGAATACGGTGTGGAACAGCATGCGCACCGGCGCCAGCAGCACCGAGAACAGCATCTCCAGGAACAGGGAGGCCAGCACGCGCAGCGCTCCGCCGTAAGGCTTCGCCCCTTTGCACCATACCAGCACGATGCTCAGCAGCTTCGGCAGGAACAGCAGCACTAAGGTGGTTGAGAACAGCGCTATCGCCAGTTCAGGGCGCCACTGCGGCCACACCGGGAACAGTTGGCGCGGCTGCAGGAAGTACTGCGGCTCCATCAGCGTATGCACCACCTGCAGCGCGGTCGACAGCGCCAGGAACATAAACCACAGCGGCGCAGACAGGTACGACATCACGCCGGTCAGGAACACCGCACGGTGCACCGGGTGCATGCCTTTTACCAGGAACAGACGGAAGTTCATCAGGTTACCGTGGCACCAGCGGCGGTCACGCTTCAGCTCATCCAGCAGGTTTGGCGGCAGCTCTTCATAAGAACCCGGCAGATCGTAAGCGATCCACACGCCCCAGCCCGCACGACGCATCAGTGCAGCTTCGACAAAGTCATGCGACAGGATCGAACCGGCGAATGAACCTTCGCCCGGCAGCGGTGCCAGCGCACAGTGCTCGATAAACGGCTTAACGCGGATAATGGCGTTGTGGCCCCAGTAGTGCGACTCGCCCAGCTGCCAGAAGTGCAGGCCGGCGGTAAACAGCGGGCCGTACACGCGGGTAGCAAACTGCTGGCAGCGCGCATACAGCGTATCCATCCCGGACGCTTTCGGCGAAGACTGGATGATACCCGCTTTCGGGTTCGCTTCCATCATACGCACCAGGCCGTTGAGACACTCGCCGCTCATCACGCTGTCCGCATCCAGCACCACCATGTAGCTGTACTGGCTACCCCAGCGGCGGCAGAAGTCATCGATGTTACCGGATTTACGTTTTACGCGACGGCGACGGCGACGATAGAAAATGCGCCCTTCCCCGCCGACATCACGCACCAGCTCCATCCACGCCTTTTGCTCGGCCATGCAGATATCAGGGTTGTAGCTGTCGCTGAGAATGTAGACGTCATAATTGTCCTGCTCACCGGTGCGCACCACGGATTCCCAGGTCGCACGCAGGCCAGCGAACACGCGCTCAACGTCTTCATTACAGATCGGCATGATCAGCGCGGTGCGGTGATCCGGGTTGATCGGCTCGTCACCGTTGGTCAGGTAGGAGATGCTGTACTTATCCTTACCGATCAACAGCTGCAGGAAGCCCATCAGCGCGGTCCAGAAACCGGCGGAGACCCACAGGAACAGCACGGCAAACAGGAACAGGATCCCGGTCTGCAGCACGTAAGGGAGGATCTGCAGCACCGACTGCTGCCAGTTCTGGTTGATCATCTCCATTGGGTCGATCAGCGCCCAGCCCTGGTAAGGCAGAATGGTCTTCATGTACCAGGTGGCCACAACCGTCTGGAACACCGAGAGGAACAGCAGAATATAACGACGGATGGAGCCAACATGGCGCCACTTATCTTCATTTTTCTGCTCTTCGCGGCTGGCAAAACGCGGGGTGCTTTTACGGCCACGCACGGAATCCCACGCGCGCGCGACCGGGTTGGTCCGCCACTCTTCCGGGTACATGGAGGAGCGGGTATGCTTCGGCATCGCTTTCAGCGTGGTGCGGTCCAGCGCATCTTTATCGAACTGCTTGCCGTCATCAACGGAATCCGGCCAGCTCTGTTCGACGCGTGTTTTTACCGACTCCTGCGGTGCGTCATCGGCACGCGTTTCCACCGGACCCTCCTCGGCCAGCAGGTGATGCAGCTGGCTGAAGGCGTCGTCAGATTGAACCGGCAGTGCCGAGCGCAACTCCCCTTTCCGCTCGGCGGAGAGGGGCAGCGCGTCGATATACTCATCGGGTATTACGGTTGACTTATTCATTGGCAGGCAGCTGATTGCTCCAGGTTTCAGTCAGCGTTTTGTCACCGTTAACCAGTGCAGCACGCATTTCCGTCGGCTGTTTGTTGTCTTTGACGCGCACGCGCAGCACCAGACGCCAGCCTTTGGTGACCGGATTATAGCGCACGCTGTTCTCCACCAGCTCACCGTTGTTACCGATGCTGACCTGAGGGGTCACAGGGGTGTTTTGCGGCAGCTTGCTCATTTCCGGGCCAACGAAGTCGACGATGAATGCCACGGTGCCATCAGGCTGCCGCACCAGGTTCGACTGCTTCACATCCCCGGTTGAGCGCAGGGTGCTTTTCACATATGCCGTTTCCGGTGAATGCAGCGCGCTTTCGTCACGCGTGAAGTGCAGGCGGTAGGAGAAGTTCATCACTTTTCCTGGCTCTGGCAGACTTTCCGGGGTCCAGAAGGCCACGATGTTATCGTTGGTCTCGTCGGACGTTGGGATCTCAACCAGCTCTACGCGGCCTTTGCCCCAGTCGCCTTTCGGCTCGATCCAGCCGCTTGGACGCATATCGTAGCGATCGTCAAGATCCTGATACTTATCGAAATCACGACCACGCTGCAGCAGACCGAAACCGCGTGGATTTTCCACGGTGAAGGTGCTGACAGCCAGGTGTTTTGGATTGTTCAGCGGACGCCAGATCCACTCACCGTTTCCGGCGTGAATCGACAGACCGTTAGAATCATGCAGCGCCGGACGATAGTTTGGCACTGGCGATGGCTGGTTAGCGCCAAACAGGTACATGCTGGTCAGCGGGGCCACGCCCAGCTTGCCGACTTTGTCACGCAGGTAAACTTTAGACTGCACATCAACGGTGCTGTCTTTACCCGGGGTGATCAGGAAACGGTAGGCACCGGTCGCGCGGGGTGAATCCAGCAGCGCATAAATCACCAGGTGTTTATCCTGAGGTTTAGGACGTTCAATCCAGAACTGCTTAAAGCGCGGGAACTCTTCCCCGGACGGCAGCGCAGTATCAATGGCCAGTCCACGGGCAGAGAGACCGTAAACCTGGCCTGCACCGATAACGCGGAAGTAGCTTGCGCCCAGGAAGCTGGTGATTTCGTCTTTCTTATCTTTACTGTTCAGCGGGTACAGTACCTTGAAGCCAGCAAAACCGAGGTTTTTGACGGTATCAGGGTCGTGTTTGACGTTGCCGAAGTTGAAATAGTCCGGGGAGTACTTAATCTCACGGACGCTGGTCGCCGTGACTTCATTGAGTTTCACCGGGGTATCGAAATACATTCCCTGATGGTAGAACTCGAGTTTGAAAGGGGTCTTCAGATTGCTCCAGTACGCTTTGTCGTGATTAAACTGGATCTGCTGATAGTCAGCATATTTCATATCACGCAGCTGTGATGGCAGGTTACTCTTAGGCGCTTCGAAGCCTTTCCCGGCTAACTCCTGCGCCTGTTTTGCCACATCATCAATGTTAAACGCCCAACTGGTGTTGGCATACATTGAAAGCAAAACTGCTGCGCCAAGCCAGCGCAATTTCATCAGTTCTGGTTTATTGTTCATTTTATTCCGCACTTCCCCCCCTTTCGGGTGCTTAAATCAATTGCATCCATCTTAAAGGATAATCCAGCATTCCGACAGCCTGACCACGTTTTTGTTCCATGAATCCGATCGCGTTTAGCGCCCTATTCTCAAGCGGTTAACGGAAACAGATTTGGCTGATAGTATACCCGGGTTTCAACTATTAAAGTAAGCGCTAAACTTTAGTCTGGTTCAGGGTGAATCAAGACATTAACATGTTGAATATCGGACATTTATGACTAAAAAAACGCAGCCAAGAGAATATTTTCTGGACTCTATTCGCGCCTATCTGATGTTATTAGGCGTGCCTTTCCATGTTTCGCTCATTTATTCCACTCAGACGTGGTCAGTAAACAGCCTGCACCCTTCTGAATGGCTCACCCTGTTTAATGATTTTATCCATGCGTTTCGCATGCAGGTGTTCTTCGTCATTTCAGGCTATTTCTCCTACATGCTGTTCCTGCGCTACCGGCCGTCAGAGTGGCTGAAGGTGCGCCTGGAGCGGGTTGGCATCCCAATGCTGACGGCGATCCCGCTGATCACCCTGCCGCAGTTTTTCCTGCTGAAGGAGTGGACCAGTAAGATTGGCGACTGGAGCAAATTCACGCCCTATCAAAAGTACAATGCGCTGGTTTGGGATCTGATTTCGCACCTGTGGTTTTTGCTGGTGCTGGTGATACTGACCCTGGCGGGCTACTGGCTGTTCCGAATATTGCGCGATAGCCAGCGGGAAAAAACAGACTATTCCGAGCTAAGCTGGGGGAAATTAACCCTGTGGATCCTGCTTTGCGGCCTCGCCTGGGGTATTTTCCGCCGCCTGATGTTTATCTTTGCGCCGCAGATCTTAAGCGATGCCCTGTTCAATATGGCCGTGATGCAAACCCTGGTTTACCTGCCGTTCTTTATGCTGGGTGGAATGGCATTTAAGTACCCGGCGATTAAAGCGCTGTTTGTCCGCCCGGTGCCCTGGACCTTTGTCGGTTCGGCACTGGCCTTCGCTGCCTATGTGGCTAATCAAGCCTGGAACAAGGGTGAAGGCTGGTTGTATGAGATTGATACCCTGGTATCGATGCTGATGGGGCTGTGGATGGTTAACGTGGTGTTCTCTCTTGGCCATCGCCTGCTGAACTCCCATTCGCCGCGCGTCACCTACCTGGTGAACGCATCGCTGTTTATCTATCTGGTGCACCATCCGTTAACCATTATCTACGGCATCCTCTTTGTGCCGGTGATTGGCAGTAACACGCTGGGCTTTTTCGCCGGGCTGCTGTTTGTCTTCGGGATTTCGTTCCTGCTGTATGAGATCCACCTGCGCATTCCGCTGCTGCGCTTCCTGTTTTCTGGCAAGCCACAGCGCACATAGCAACCTGAGCCATCGCCCCGGGTCGGGCACATGCCCGACCCCTACAGCAGCCACTCAATCGGTAAACGCCACACCAGCCGCACCAGGAAGCGCTGCATTAGCCGGGTGCGCGGCTCGTGCTTATGCACCACCTCATTCGCCCCCTCCCCCGGGTATTCCACCCAGTTTACCCGCCCCCACTTATCCAGACGCAGCGTCCAGGCCCGCTCGCGCATGCTGCTGATAAAGCGCTGATGAATACGCGTCGCCAGGCCCTCATTCTCAATCACCAGCCCCATTTCGGTGTTCAGCACCGCGGAGCGCGGGTCGAAGTTAAACGATCCGATAAAGACTTTTTGATTATCGACGCTGAACGTCTTGGCGTGCAGGCTGGAACCGGAATTCCCCGTCAGGCCACGGTCGTGGCTCGGTTCACGCGCGGCCATATGCGGCTTCAGTTCATACAGGTGAATGCCGTGGCGCAGCAGCTTCTTGCGCCATTTGGCATAGCCCGCGTGCACGATCGAGACATCGTTCGCCGCCAGCGAGTTGGTCAAAATAGAGATTTTGACGCCTTTGCGCACCAGCCGCAGCAGCTGCGCCACCCCCGCCCGGGTCGGCACAAAATAGGCTGAGATGATATCGAACTGCTGCTGCGGCTGGCCAATCACCTCGAGCAAACGCTGGGGCAGCAGCGAACTGCTGCGGGCACGGCCCAGCCCTTTGCGCGGGTCATCACTGAGCAGGCGGGTATCCGCCCAGGTAAACGGCAGGCTGCGGTTCTCCAGCTGGCTAACGAAGCTGGAGGCTTCCACCCGGTCGAGATAGCGCACCACCTGCTCGCTGGCGCGCCACTGTTCGGGCAGTACCACGGCTGAAGGGCTGCTCTGCTCATCCTCCACCACGCTGTTAAGGGGAGCCACGGCGCGGCTCTGCCAGTAGCGATCGAAATCCAGCGCCACATCATGCACCACCGGGCCGACGGCCAGCACGTCGAGATCGGAGAACAGCGGTTCGTCACCGGCACCGAAATATTCGTCGCCGACATTGCGCCCGCCCACAATGGTCGCCATGCCATCGACGGTAAAACTCTTGTTGTGCATGCGGCGATTAAGGCGGGCAAAATCGGTAAGATAGCCGAGCATCCGCAGGCTGCGAAATGAGAACGGATTAAACAGGCGCACTTCAATATTCTCATGGCGATTCAGCTCGCTAAGCGTTTTATCCAGCCCCATGGTGTTATTGTCATCCAGCAGCAGGCGCACTTTTACCCCACGTGCGGCAGCCTCCAGCAGGGCGCTGAACAGCAAGCGGCCTGACATATCGTTTTGCCAGATGTAGTACTGGATATCCAGCGTGCTTTCGGCCAGGGACATCAGCAGATAGCGCGCCGCAAAGGCATCCAGCCCCTCCGTCAGCGGATAGACCCCGCTGTGCTCAAGATGCTGTTTAACCAGAGGCGTAATGGCATGAGCCAGGCGCGTGGCGGCCTGGCTCTCTTCCTGCGGCGAGTGAAGCGTGTCGGTCATCAACTGTCCTTAACAGGTTTACGGTGGTTCATCCGGTATCTTCCGACGATCTCTCCCCGTCTGACCAGACATATAGTCTAGACTTAGCCCATCGCCCTGCGACAGTCCCAGTGACCAGGAGAGCATCATGCATGTTGGCAGCCAGCACAATCAAAAACGCCACCAGCCCAGCCTGTTTAACAGCTTCTACCAGGGCAGTTTTGCCTGCTCTACCGCCTGCCGTACCCCGGGAAAACGTGCCGATCTGATGCTCAGCAGCGGCCATGATACCCTGCTGGAGAAAGATTATGCCCTGTTACAGCAGCATCAGCTACTGACAGCGCGCGATGGCGCACGCTGGTATCTGGTTGAAAAGCAGGCGGGTGAATATAACTGGCAGAGTTTCTTACCGCAGCTGGATGCTGCCGAAAAATATCAAATCGAAATGATCTGGGAGCTGGCGCACTTTGGCTGGCCGGACTGGCTGGATATCTGGCAGCCGGAATTTGTTGAGCGCTTTGCCGCCTTTTCCCGCGCTTTTGCCTGCCTGCTGCGCGCGCGCGGCCACGCCGCCCCCTTTATCAGCCCGATGAACCAAATCTCTTTCTGGTCGTGGGCAGGTGCCGATATCGCCTGGTTTAATCCCTTTGTCACCGGGCGCCGTATTGAACTGAAGCGTCAGCTGGTCGCGGCCAGTATCGCCGCCATGCGCGCGATGCGTGAAGAGCTGCCCGGGGTGCGTTTCGTCATTACCGACCCGCTGGTCCATGTGGCGGCTTCCGGCTACTCCAGCAGCGCAAAGCACGAAGCGCAGCAGCAGCATCAGGCACAGTTTGAAGTCTGGGACTGGATCAGTGGACGCAGCGCGGCGGAATTGGGAGGTTCAGAGGAGTTACTGGATATTATCGGATTTACCTGGTACCCGGACAATGAGTGGTTCCACAACGGTGACCCGCTGGAACCCCATCACCCCGATTACCTACCGCTGCATCAGCTTTTACAGCAAGTTTGGCAACGTTATCAGCGCCCATTGCTGATAGCTGAAACCGGGGCAGAGATCGGGAAATGTACCGACTGGTTTAATCGGGTAAGCCAGGAGGCTGCGCTGGCGCTGGAGGCCGGAGTAGCGCTGGAAGGGGTTTCGATCTATCCCCTGGTCGACTATCCCGCCTGGGACGACGACCGCCGTTCACCCGCCGGGCTGTTTGGCCTGCCGGATGCCAACGGCAATCGTACCGTTAATGAGCCGTTTGCCCTGGCGTTACGCAGCCAGCAGATAAAACTGAAGCAGGAGCCTGTCAGGACATCCACAGCGTGATGGTCAGCACAAAGATAATCAGGGTAAAAGAGGTGATTGCCAGCACCACAATCGCAAACTGCGCATCATCTAGCGGGACCCGGCTCTCTTTTTCAGGGTCGGGTTTAGAACGGTTTTTCATTATCAGCCACAGCGTACCGGCAAAACGTTCCTGTAAAGGCGCCAGTAAAAATATGAAAGACATCCATTTCATGAATAAAAATAAGGAATACTAACGAAAACTCAGCATATCGCAGGCACAAAGGTTACCTTGCCAGCAGAAAAAAACTGTCTGATTATCGCGCTAAATGATAGCACAACGGCGTATTTTTTAACGTAATAAATTGATTTCAGGCTGCTGAAAAGGGAATAAGTTATCGCTGATTGGTATACAGAATCAGGCAAAACAGTGCTTTAGCCCGTGAACAATCAGAGCCAATGATTATCAACTTTCACTTATGCTTATCTTGGTATAATCCTAAGGATTAGCGATTCCCCCGCCGCCGCTACAGCGCTACCCTGTCAGGCGTCCACAATTAAAGGCAGGCCTATGAAACAGTCCGGTTGGGTAGAGATTGCGCGCGACAGCCTCTCGTCGATTGAAATTATTCGCGCGCATTTCACCGGGCATGCTTACGATCCGCACTGGCACGACAGCTATCTGGTCGGCGTCACCGAACAGGGCGTCCAGCAGTTTCACTCGCGCCGCCAGCAGCATCGTAGCTCTCCGGGTACGGTATTTTTGCTGGAGCCTGGCGAACTGCACGATGGCGATGCCATTGATGCCAGCGGCTTCACCTACCGGATGCTGTATATCGATCCGCTGCTGATGCGCCAGCAGTTGAGCAACCTGTTTGCTGAGATCCCCGACAGCTTTGAACTGCGCTTCGCCAGTACGCTGAGTGCCGACCGCAGGCTGGCCTGGGCGACCTTTAATGCCTTTCAGGCGCTGCGGGACAACGAGCTAAAAATGGTCAAGGAGAGTGCGCTGCAGCGCCTGTTCTCCGCTCTGACGCGCCACCAGCACTGGCATCAGGCGATAATCGTGCCGCCGCAGGAGAAGAGCCTGGCCCTGCAGGCCCGCGATTTTATGCTGGATTTACGCTATGACAATATTGGCCTGAGCGATATGGCCGCCGCACTCGGCGTTGACCGCTTCCGCCTGTCGCGCGAGTTTCAGGCGCAGTTCGGGCTGCCGCCGCACGCCTGGCTGATTCAGCTGCGTCTTGCCGAGGCGCGCCGCCTGCTGGCCGCAGGTGATCCTCCGGCGGGCGTTGCCGCACGGCTGGGTTTCGCCGATCAAAGCCATCTTGGCCGCTGGTTTAAACGCGCCTACCGGCTGACGCCGGCCTTTTATCAACGCCACTGCACAAATCTTCCAGACTGAGGTGCCCGGCAGGTTTACGCTGGGTTTTTTACCTGTATGAAGGATGAGTGATGAACGACGAACGTTGCGTGGTGATACTGAATGAGGAGCTTCCGGTGGGCAAAGCGGCCAATGCCGCGGCGGTGCTGAGCCTGACGCTGGGCCAGCGCTATCCGCATTTTGTCGGCGAGTCGTTAGTCGACGGCAGTGGAAACAGCTGGCCGGGATTGATCCCGTTCGGCATCCCGGTGCTGGCGGCGAATAATACCCAGCTGCGCTCGCTGCTGGGCCAATGTGCGGAGCGGCAGTTTGATGCCCTGATATTTCCGCTTGAAGGCCAGATGACGGTGGATTACCCGGCGTTCAGCGCGGCCGTTAGTCAGATCGCCACCGATGATTTGCAGCATCTCGGGCTGGCGATCGTCGGCGAGAAAAAAGCGCTGCGCAAGCTAACGGGCAAGCTGAAGCTGTTCGGTTAGCAGAGGCGGGTCGGGCATGCCCGACCCAGCAATCAGTTCGGCTGCCAGCCGCCGCCCAGTGCGCGATACAGATCGATCTGCGCCAGCAGCAGGTTGTTTTTTGCCTGCACCACGCTGAGCTGGGTGCTGAACAGCGTGCGCTGGGCGTCCAGCTCATCAAGATAAGAAGCGTAACCATTCTGGTAGCGGTTGCTGGCAATGCGCAGTGCTTCCTGCACCACCTTCTCCTGCGCCTGCAGCTCGCCAAGCTGCTCGCGGTAACGGGCGATGGCATCCAGATCGTCATTCACTTCGCTAAACGCGCTACGCACCACTTTCTCATAGCTGTACAGCGCCTGATTGCGCGTTGCCATCGAAACATCGACCTGCGCCGTCAGCGCTTCGCGATTGAGTATCGGGGCCAGCACGCTGCCGCCAATACTCCACAGGCGGAACGGATCGCTGACCAGATCGTGCAGGATAGAACTCTGCAGGGTGCCGCTCGCCGTCAGGTTAAGCGATGGCAGCAGCGCGGCGCGCGAGGATTGCAGTGAGGCATCGGCGGCCAGCAGCTGGCGCTCGGCCTGCACAATATCCGGGCGGCGCTGCAGCAGCTGAGATGGCATCACCGACGGTAGGGTCTGCGGCGCCAGGTGCTCGAAGTGGTTCTGCCGCGCGATCTGGCGCGGGTTCATGCCAACGAGGATGCTGAGCGCGTTCTCCTGCTGCGCGATCTGATGCTGCAGCAGCGGGATCTGCGCTTTCGCCGTCTGATATTCAGACTGCGACTGCACCCACTCCAGTTTAGAGGTATAGCCGGTTTCATACTGGCGCTGCGCCAGCTTCAGCGAGTTGGCACGCGTGGCCAGCGTCGCCTCGGTCACGCGCAGCTGCTCATCCAGCGACACCAGCGTCATATAGCCGGACGCCACCGAGCTGGCAATGGTCAGCTCTGCGGCGCTGGCCGCGGCCTGCTGTGCCGCCAGCGAGGCTTTCGCCGCATCGACGCTGCTGCTGCGCTCGCCCCACAAATCAACATTGTAGTTAGCCTGCAGCAGCCCCTGGAATACCGAATATTGATAAGGCTGACCGGTCACCGCTGAGATAGCGCGCGCGCGCGTTGCCGCCACGCCAGCATCCAGCGTCGGGAAGTCATCCCCCTCTGCGCCGCGCAGCTGGGCGCGGTACTGATCGACACGCGAGCGGGCGGTGAGAATATCCGGGTTGTTGCGCAGCGCCTGCTCAACCAACTGATTGAGAGACGGATCGTTAAACGCCCGCCACCAGCTGGCTTCCACCGCCGCACCCGGCCCGACCTGGCTGCGCCACTGTGCGGGGATGGGCAACGAGGACGGTGCTTTTTCCACCTGGGTGGCGCACCCGGCCAGGGCTGCCGTCATCATCATCACCAGCAGCGTTTGTCTGGCCGCCATCATGGCTGCACCCCGCCGCGTGGTTTCGCTGCGGTATCGATATTCACCTCCACCGACATTCCCGGACGCAGGTGGGCCGCGTTATCGCTGGTGATTTTGATACGCACCGGAATACGCTGGGCGATTTTGACAAAGTTACCGGTAGCGTTATCCGGTGAGATCGCGCTGAATTCGGAACCTGCCGCCGGTGAAATAAACTCAACCTCGCCGCTGAAGCGCTCGCCGTCGAGAGCATCAACGGTAAACACCACCGGCAGGCCTGGCTTAACCCGCGCCATCTGCGTCTCTTTCATATTGGCGATCACCCACATCTGCTGCGGTACCAGCGAAGTCAGGCGCGTTCCGGCGGAGACATATGCGCCCTCACGCACGGAAATCTGCCCCAGCTGCCCGTCGCGTGGGGCAATAATTTTGGTGTTGTCGAGGTCGATCTGCGCCAGTTCCAGCGCCGCCTGCGCGCTGGCGACGTCCGCCTCCAGCGAGGCGCGGTTAACGATCACCGTTTGCAGATCCTGCTTCGACACCTCCAGCGTGGCCTGCGCCTGCTGCACATCGGCCAGCGTCTGGCTGTTGCTGGCGCGCGAAGCATCACGCTCGCGCAGCGACAGCGAACCATCCGCCACCAGGTTCTCTACCCGCTTGAGATCCAGCCCGCCTTTCACCGCCTGAGCTTTGGCGTTGAGCAGTGCCGCTTCATTGCGTTTGATCACCGCTTCAGCACTGCGGCGCTGCTGCAGGTTGTTGGCCAGCGCGGCCTTTTTCATCTCCAGCTGGGCACGAGACTGATGCACGTGCTGCTTATAGATGCGGTCATCTATGGTCATCAGCACGTCACCGCGATGTACCGGCTGGAAGTCCAGCACGTCCACCGAGGTGATATAGCCGCTCACCTGCGGACTGATAAAGGTCACCTGGCCGCGCACGTAGGCGTTTTCCGTTGACTGCGTCTCACTGGTGAAAGGCGGCAATTGCCAGGCATAAAGGATCACCAGCACCCCGACCAGCGCGATGCCGGAGCCAAGGGCGATGGAGACAATACGCAGCTTGTTATTTCGTTGGCGCTCCTGGAGCTGCTGGTCCTGTTGACTCATTAGTTACCTACGTTCGCAATATTAGTATTTTGCATAGCTCGCTGTTCCGCTTCCGCTTCGCGCTTAGCCTGCTGCCAGTTGAGGTAGCGCAGGCGCGACAGCCGCCATAACACCCAGAGTAAAGTGACCCCTGCCATCACAGCGGTCAGAATATAAACATCGTTATAGGCCAGCACGTTGGCCTGCAGGGTGGCAACGGTTTGCAGCTGCAAGGTGCCTTCTGCACTGCGCAGCGTGCTGTCACCCAGCAGGCTGGAGAACAGATTGCTGTACTGCGCCAGCCGATCGGTGACATTCGGATCGAGCAGGGAGAGCTGATCGCCCAGCAGGCTGGAGTGATATTTTTCACGCCACGTCTGGAAGGTGCCTAACAGCGCCGACCCCATCAGGCCCCCCAGGTTCTGGCTCATGCCGAACAGCACCACAAAACTGACTAAATTTTTCGGCTGCGTCACCACGCTACCAACGCCCAGCAGCATCGCCGGAGCAATAAAGAATGAGGTGCTGAAACCCAGCAGAAACTGGCTGAAGTACATGTTATTGGCGCGGGTCAGCGGGCTGGACTGCGCGTCCATCAACGAGGCGACCATCACAATAATCAGCGACAGGACAATCGGCCAGCTGAGATGCTGCGGATTGATGGTCAGCGCGCTGCAGACGATCCCGGCGGCGACACCGGCAAGGATCGCCAGCGCCAGCCCCTGCATCTGGTCATTCTGGATCCCCAGCTGCTGCAGATAGCCAATCGCCCCGGTGTTCTGTTCAGCCAGCATGATACGCAGCAGGATCATCACAATGCCGAGACGGAATATCGCCCCGCTGCCCAGCCAGCGCGTATTAATCAGCGGGTTGCTGCGGTTGTGCTCCACCAGCACCGCGGCGGTGACCAGCACCAGCCCCAGCGCCAGACAGATCCCCAGCCACGGCGTGCTGGTCCACCATTCGATACGCCCAAGCGACAGCACGCCGCAAAACAGCGCCATGCCTGGCGCCATCAGGAAGAAGGTGAGAAAATCTTTCTTTTCAAAAACTTTGGTACGCTCGCCGGGCGGCAGCTTAAGAATTAATACCGCGCCCAGCGCCATCAGTGCCAGCCCCAGCTCAAACAGGTAGAGTCCGCGCCACTCGTCCAGCTGCAGCAGCTCGGTGGAGAACAGGCGCGCCAGGGGGATCGCCAGCTGGGAAGCGCCAAGGCCAATCGCCAGCGCTTTCAGCCGGTGCTTTGCGGGCCATGCCTGCACCTGATAGTAAATCCCCAGCGAGCTGAGCGCCGCGCCCACCATGCCGTGCGCGGCACGCACGATAATCGCCGAGCTGAGATCGTTGACCAGCAGATGGAAAAACGCCACCAGCACATACAGGACAAGGAAGGCTTCGGTAAACACGCGCAGGCCGAACTGCTGGCGAAACTTGACCAGCAGCAGGTTGATCGAGATATTGCCCATCACATAGACGGCGGGGAGCCAGGCAATTTCGTTGTTATAAGCACCGAACACGCCCTGTAAATTGGTCAGATTCGCCGTCACCAGCGCATTACTTAACGCCCCGGTGATACAGATCAGCAGGCCAACAATACCGAAAGCGATGCGTTTATGCGTGGGATGAACTGGCGTGGAGGGGGAGCCAGGCAGCATCGGTTTTTCACCGGGTGCCCACTCAACCGGTGCATAAGGATTGGATTTATTGCTACGCACCCTACTTCACCTCAGTTGCCGCCAGCAGCTGTTGCAGCACGCGCTGGGTGACCGCCAGCTCAGCGGGGTCAATCCCTGACAGCAGTTCATTACGCAGCGCGTCGGCTTCCGTTTTTAAACGCTGGTACAGCAGCTCCCCTTTTGGGGTGACGTGCAGCAGCCGCTTACGCCGATCTTCCGCAGGCTGAACGCGCTCAACCAGCTGCTGCTTCACCAGCCGATCGATCAGAGGGACGACGCTGGCATCTTCCAGCCCCAGCGCCTGCGCCAGCTCTTTCTGGCTCATCGGTTGGTCCTGAATAGCAATGGTGGCGACGGCCATCCAGCTACTCATGCTCAACCCGTTGTCTTTCATACGACGGTCGATCGCCTGACGCCAGGCATGAGCCGTCAGATGCAGTAAACGGGAGAAGTTTAGTTCCTGGGAATTCAATATATAGATGCCTGATGATTAGAGGTCTAACTAAAATTATCTGGCAATTATAAGCACGCTCAGATAAAGAATGGAAGCTACTGGCAGAGAGTTTAGATAATTCTTAGCCACTGCGCCAGCACCCTACCGTAAAGGAGCCAGAACACTGATGGACCTTATTCCGCTGCGTCAGCAGCCCGAAAGAACCGCAGAAATTGCCGCACTGTTACACAGCGAATGGTCGCACCTGCCAAACTGGGCCTGCTTAACGCAAATCGACCTGCGCTTGCAGCGCCGTAATTGCCCCTCAAAAAGCAGCTTCACCCTGCTGGCCTGCAGTGCCAACGGGCCACTGATGGGCACTGCCAGCGTGATTGAATTTGAATTAGAGGATATGCCCGTGCGCCGCTACTGGCTGGGCGAAGTGTTTACCGCCGCTGATTTTCGCGGCCGTGGCGTCGGTTCAGCGTTGATCAACGCCTGTATCACCGCAGCTCAGCAGCAGAAAATTAAGGAATTGTGGCTGTATACCCCGGACAAACAACTGCTTTATCAGCGATTGGGCTGGCAGGAGGTTGAACAACGCGAAGTGAATGCCGAGAGGGTTTCAGTCATGGTACGCAGCCTGACTCATTCAGCAGCCATTGATTAGCTGCTGGGCGTCTGCCCTGGGTGAATTTCAGGCATAAAAAAACCGCCTTTCAGGGGCGGTTACGACATTGCTTACAGCTTGTTTTTATTCGTTTTAATCGGTAGTTCGAAGATGGTGCCCGGGGTGGGACTTGAACCCACACAGCCATAAGCCGAGGGATTTTAAATCCCTTGTGTCTACCGATTTCACCACCCGGGCTTGGGTGTAAAGTGGAGGCGCGTCCCGGAGTCGAACCGAGGTAGACGGATTTGCAATCCGTAGCATGGCCACTCTGCCAACGCGCCTTTTATTCTTTTCTGTCATCAGAGCTTCATCTCTGCTGACTAAATTTGGAGCGGGAAACGAGACTCGAACTCGCGACCCCGACCTTGGCAAGGTCGTGCTCTACCAACTGAGCTATTCCCGCTTAGCAATCAAATAGTTGAGTTAACTCTCTGACTTGCTTTATCTTCTGGCAGACCGTGCTGCCTTTCGATGCGTTGCATTCTACTGTTCTCACCAGGCGAGTCAATAAAATTATCCTCACAAAGCATCTGTTTGCTGCTTTTTGAACCGCTTCGATCACCGTTCGAGCAGATCGCCGCGCGCCGCACTGAGATACTGGAACATTGACCAGAAAGTCAGCACTGCTGCGATATATAAAGCGGCGACGCCGACGCCTTCAATCACATCGTTTGGATGCCATAACAGCGCAAACAGCGCCAGCATCTGCGCCGTGGTTTTCACTTTACCGATCCACGATACGGCCACGCTATTACGTTTACCGATTTCAGCCATCCACTCGCGCAGAGCAGAAATGATAATCTCGCGGGCAATCATGGTGGCGGCAGGCAGCGTAATCCACCAGGCATGGAAATATTCCGCCACCAGCACCAGCGCCATGGCCACCATCACTTTATCCGCCACCGGATCGAGGAAGGCGCCGAACTGAGTGGTCTGCTTCCAGCGGCGCGCCAGGTAACCGTCGAACCAGTCAGTCACCGCAGCGAAAATGAAAATCAGCGCGCAGGCGAGCGGAGCCCATTGAAATGGCAGATAAAACGCCAGCACAAAGAATGGGATTAACACTACACGAAACAGGGTAAGTAAGGTCGGAATATTAAATGGCATAATTACGCTAACTGTCTGGACAGAGTAGAATTTGTCCCTATGTTGCTACATTGCCCCGGGTGTTGCAATGCTTAGTGTTTCAGCGCATGGAAGATTTTCTCCGCCAGCGCGTGCGATATTCCCGGAACGCTGGCGATCTCCTCAACCGAAGCATTAATCAGCGGTTGCAGGCCCCCCATGTACTTAAGCAGCGACTGACGGCGTTTCGGGCCGATGCCTTCAATGGTTTCCAGTGCGCTGGTGTTCTTCACTTTTGCCCGTTTATTACGATGACCCGTAATTGCGTGATTGTGAGAGTCATCACGAATATGCTGGATAACATGCAGCGCCGGGGAGTCCGCCGGCAGCGCAAAGCCCTCACCTTCCGGCTCGAGGAACAGCGTTTCAAGGCCTGCCCGACGATCGCTCCCTTTCGCTACGCCGAGCAGCAGCGGGCGATTTTTATCCCAGGGAACATCCAGCTCGGCAAACACGGTTTTTGCCTGCGCCAGCTGTCCTTTCCCGCCATCGATCAGGATCACATCCGGGATTTTGCTCTCTTCAATCGCTTTGCCATAGCGGCGGCGCAGCACCTGATTCATCGCGGCGTAGTCATCACCGGGGGTAATTCCCGTAATATTGTAACGACGATACTCACTGCGCAGCGGCCCGTTAGCATCGAAGACCACACAGGAAGCCACGGTCTGCTCGCCCATGGTATGGCTGATATCGAAACACTCCATACGCCGGATGGGCGGCAGCTCCAGCGTTTGCGCCAGCGCAGCCAGCCGTTGATGGATGGTAGAGTGCTGCGCCAGACGCGTCACCAGCGCTGTGGCCGCATTGGTGCGCGCCAGCTTCAGGTAGCGGGCACGATCGCCGCGCGGTTTGCTCTGAATCGATACGCGCCGCCCCGCCAGCTCAGTCAGCGACTCCGCCAGCAGATCTTTTTCCGGCAGCGTAAAGTCCAGCAGAATATCCCCTGGCAGCGTGCGCGCCTGGCTTCCCTGCAGGTAGAACTGACCGACAAAGGTTTGTACCACTTCTGACAGATCGGTGCCGCCCGGCACTTTTGGGAAATAGCTGCGGCTGCCCAGCACTTTCCCCTGGCGGATAAACAGCACATGCAGGCAGGCCATGCCGGAGTCAAACGCCACGCCGATCACATCCAGGTCGTCGCCCTGGTTAGAGACAAACTGCTTCTCAGTTACCCGGCGCACGGCCTGAATTTGATCGCGCAGCCTGGCCGCTTCTTCAAAGCGCAGATCGCGGCTGGCGTTTTCCATCCTTCCCACCAGCTGGTTCAGCACCTGATCATCTTTGCCGGACAGGAACAGCCGGACGTAATCAATTTGCTGCGCATATTCCTCTTCCGAAACCAGTCCTGCGACGCAGGGCCCGAGGCAGCGACCAATCTGATACTGCAGGCAGGGACGCGTGCGATTGCGGTAAACGCTGTTTTCGCACTGGCGAACCGGAAAGACTTTTTGCAACAGCGACAGCGTTTCGCGCACCGCATAGCCATTGGGGAAAGGACCAAAGTACTCCCCTTTCGCATGCTTGGCGCCGCGATGGCTGGCAAGGCGTGGATGGGCATCCGCGCTCAGGAAGATATAAGGATAGGATTTATCGTCACGCAGCAGCACGTTATAGCGCGGCTGGTAGAGCTTGATGTAGTTGTGCTCAAGCAGTAACGCCTCGGTTTCCGTGTGCGTTACCGTCACATCAATTTGCTGAATTTGTGCCACCAGCGCTTCGGTTTTGCGGCTGGCGAGATTGCCGCGAAAATAGCTGGTCAGGCGCTTTTTGAGATCTTTCGCTTTACCGACATAGATGACGGTGCCGCCGGCATCATACATCCGGTAGACGCCAGGCTGACTGGTGACGGTTTTCAGGAAAGATTTAGCATCAAACAGATCACTCACTACTGATTAACGGCTCCGCATTGAACAGGCCATGACGAATGGCCAGATGCGTTAACTCTACGTCACCACTGATGTTAAGCTTACTGAACATGCGGTAGCGATAGCTGTTAACGGTTTTGGGGCTCAGGTTCAGCTGTTCGGAAATTTCCGTCACTTTCTGGCCTTTGGTGATCATCAGCATAATCTGCAATTCGCGTTCCGACAAACAGCTGAAAGGCGATTCCGCTTTTTGCGGTTCAAGCTGGCTTAACGCCATCTGTTGAGCAATATCTGAAGCGATGTAGCGCTGCCCGGCGTTCACAGAGCGAATCGCGCTGACCACTTCCTGCGGCGCGGCACCTTTACTCAGGTAGCCGGCAGCCCCTGCCTGCATCACTTTTGCCGGCAGCGGGTTCTCCGTATAGATGGTCAGCATGATGATTTTGCTGTCCGGGGCGTAGCGTACAATCTTACGCGTGGCCTCAAGGCCGCCAATGCCGGGCATGTTCATATCCATCAGCACCACGTCGGCACTGTTATTACGGCACCACTTCACCGCATCCTCACCGCAGTTGGCTTCGCCGACTACCTGGATACCTTTGATATCTTCCAGAATGCGACGAATACCTGCACGTACCAGTTCGTGGTCATCAACGAGAAATACGCTTATCAAAAGAGGCTCCCTAGATGGCTGAGGCGGGTGACAGTAGCGACATTGGCAGGGCCGTCATGTTACTACTTTTCCAGCAGTGTTAGAACAGAAATAATGATACACCGCGCAGAAAAAATAATTATCCAGCGCGTTATATTCGCGTGAAAATCCAACAACATTGCCACGGTATTAGCACAACTATCAGGGCCAGATAACGCGCGGAATCATCTACAGATGCAAATGATAGTAAATTATCACATATATTACAAATAGATAGATTTATCCGGCAATAGTTTAAATTTTGAAAAAATTAATACCCCCCCCTTTTTGCAGCAGCCGTTTCGCCATCCTATTCTGCCAATTAGGTTAATCATCAGTGCCTGAGTTATGAGTTAAGTTTAATCTTAAGAGTTTCGGGCAGAGGATTCCTTCATACCATTCTGTGATATACTTTTGACAACTTTTAGTGCCCGGTCCGCGTGCCAGGTGCACTGTTTTTCAATGACTATTGGGAGAGATCATGAGTCAGATTGACTTTTCAACCAGCGAAGAAGTGCAGGCATTAGCCAACGAAGTGACCTGCATGAAGGCACTGGTCACGCTGATGCTGAAGGGAATGGGGCAGGCCGATGCCGGGAAAGTGATTATCAAGATGGAACGCTATATCGCCGATCTCGAAGACCAGCAGCAGGCGGAAGTATTCAGCAACACCGTCAAGCAAATTAAGTTTGCGTTCCGCCAGTAATCCCCTTGCGCTGGCGCACGCTGGCGAATAAAAGGTCCATTGCTTTTTCAGTGATTTTGTCACATCTTAAGGTTTTCGCTGACTGAACAGAGCAATGGCCTTACTTTTCAAAGCATTACTCGGCGCTTTGGTTGTGGTGTTAATTGGCATTCTGTCAAAAACCCGCAATTACTACCTTGCCGGTCTGATTCCGCTGTTTCCTACATTCGCCCTGCTGGCTCACTACATTGTTGCCAGTGAACGCGGTGTTGAAGCGCTGCGCACCACCCTTCTTTTCGGGATGTGGTCGATTGTCCCCTACTTTGTCTATCTGCTGTCGCTATGGTATTTGATTAATTTGATGCGGCTGCCGTGGGCGCTGCTGGCAGCCGTAGGGTGCTGGTGTGCGGCAGCGTGGTTATTAATCACGCTGTGGTCAAAGTGGCAGGGTCACTGAGCGGCTAACGCCCACGCGCTCCCCAGCTCACCGAAACGCCCAGCGTCGGCAGCACTTCCTCAGGACGAAAACGGCGCGCGCCGTGGAATTTTTCCGCCAGATTGGGCTGCTGCACCGGGATCTTGACCGCAAACAGATTATCCTCTGACTGGATAATCCCCGGCGTGAGGGGTTCATAATTCACCTGATGCTGTTCAAACATCTGTTCCAGCATCGGCGTGGCCGCGCTGTAAAGATATTTCACGCCGGACTGCTCCGCCAGCTGTACCGCATGCCATAAAATGTTGAGTGGCAGTTCGGCGTCAATCTCCAGTCGGGCAGAAAAGCGCGACATTTCCCAGACAATTTCGCTGTCGTCAGACTCAGCTTCACTGATTATCGCCGACGAATTATTATCGGGGTTGTGCCACGCCATCAGGCGTACGCAGCCGCAAATACCATGCTGCGCTTTCCAGGCGATCAACCAGATCACATCAGATCGGTCATAGCGGTCGTACTCCTGTCCCGGCGTACTCAGGCGTGAAGGTATTGACCAGCCCTCACCGCGGGCAAAAACGCTATACCGATAACTTCCTAATTCTGCCAGCAACGAAGATGGCATGTCCTTCAATCTGGTCTGGATAATCTTCATATAATCCCCTGTCGCATTCCCTCGTGAGCGCCGCTCCTGACGGCACGGGCAGGGTTGTCACCCTGGGCGCAGGGTAGACAACCGGTTAGCAATACGAAACTACCAAAATTAGTAGTTGCATCCTCTTTCAGATTAAACCGATTGCCGCAGCGTAAGAGGCGATTTGCGTTTTGTTTGGTGCATTAAATCGTTTTTGCATGTTTTTTTGGTGAAAGTTAACCGTATTTTGTGAAATTGAGAGTATCAGGGATATTTCCGCAGCCGTTTTTCCCTCTGCTGTCCATTTGAGTATCTCCAATTCTCGTTCACTTAATTCCAGCTTCGCGGTAGTCATCGAGATATCATCCATCTCGATCAGCGCGGCCAGGCTCAGTTCCGCCAGGTGCTGAAGCTGAAGTTCAAGCCCTGTTGTTAACTGAATAGTTTTACTTTCACAAGCGTATGACATCGACAAGATACCTATAGATCGATTCGTCGCCATCATCGAACATGAAATACCGTGATAGATGCCGTGTTTACGGGCAGCCCGGAACACTTTTGCGCCTGCCGCATCGGCCATTTCATCCCACGGCCACACTTTGCCGGCAGCACGGCAAATTTTCAGCACCGGATCGAGCTGTGCAAAGTCCTCCTGCAGATAATACTCAATCCAGTTCTGTGGATAATTAGTGAAAAAAAAGGTTTTCGGCCGGGTAAAAGGCACGGGGTGCCGAATAAAAAATGCATAAAAATCGAATCCCAGATGAGACATCTGCTGCTCAATAGTCCGGGTAATATCAGCGGTGCTGGCAGCCTGACTAAAGGCAAATTGCATTTCGGTTCGCCAACTGAAATAGTTCTCAGGTGTCATAACGCCTCAGCGGGACAGTAGCAAAACCCCATACCCTAATTATAATTGTCATTGTCTAACTGGTCGCAAAAAATGAATATCGTCGGGTGAAAGCTAACTATCCCGCGTGTTCCGGCAGCAGTTGAAGCCGTGCTTAATGCCGCATTATTCATAATCGGGGTCATTAAAAATTATCGGGGAAATTGTCCCGAAAAAGCGTTCTGTCGCCGTTAAAAATTCCGGCATGCCAGCACCAGACGATCTGCAACCCGAATAGTACGATTTAGCCCCGCCCTCATCACACAGAGTTAGAATAGGATTTTTCCTATAAATATTCAATAATTTTGACCCATTTGCCCGGCCGTTTACACAGAATAGTTTTACACTATCAGCGGCGGAATTTTGGTTAAAAAACAGTAACTTCCTGTGGGTTATTAGTTAAACACACTGATATTATTGTTAATTATCCTAAACCTTAGCCAATTTGAGTTTACACAATAGATTAACCTGCATATAAAAACATCAGATATATCCACATTTGCATCAAGGTCTTACGCCCGCCTGGTTAATTGAGACGAAGGTCTTTTTATTATCATTACAGGGCGATTAAACCCGCGTGGTCGCCCTTTAGCGGCAGAGGGTAAACCCGCGCATGCCCAGATGAAAATGGTTAGCGTGAGCGGCGTTATATTCCGGCCCCAGCGAGTTGCCAAACAGGCCGCAGCTTTGCGCAAACACCTGATGCAGCCAGCGACTGCGGGCATCATCCCCCTGCCAGTGATTCAGCACGCTAATACGCTGACCGTTTTGCAAGCGAAATGCGCTGAGGTCCCACGCTTCGGCCGTGGCGTGCTCGCTCAGCCGCCCTTCAGCACGATGATAAATATTACGGCAGGCATAGCTGCCAAGGTGGTCAATCCGCGCCAGAGGCGAAGCTAACTCACGCTGCGCCAGCGGTTTCAGGGCCTGGGTCACCAGCATCGTGCTGCTCACCGCCAGCGCGCAGCTGGCGAGAAAGCTTGAGCTGAGTTTGACCTCGCCAAAGCCGCTAATACGCACCGGGTCGACCAGTGGGCATTGACCCTGCAGGTTGCCGGGGCGCGTATAGCTGATATAGCCCGCACTCTCGGCCCGCTGCAGTACTGCCAGGCAGCCAGCGCTGTCGCTCGCCAGCCGCTTCAGCTTGTAGCGCGTCACCAGCGTGGGTGGGTCGGTCACCGCCAGCGGGGTAGAGGGATTCCATTCGGTTGGCAGTTTTTTTAACAGGGTGGGCAGCGCCAGCCAGCCAAGCAAAGCCAGTAGTGCAAATACCATTAATTGCTTCATTTCCCTCCCCTTTTATTATGTCGGTGAGATCAACGCCGGGTTTTTAAGCAGGCGATGCGTGCTTCTCGCAGTTTAGCCGCAATTTCTGCTTTATCCTCCGGTCTTTTGCGTTAAGCTCTTGAACGCACTCACCTCGACATCATCGATTTATTAAAAGCCATAAGAGCTTAAACATCATCACCACAGGACAGGAAACCCAATATGGTTGATCAATCAAAAGAGGCTATCGTCTCGGAGGAAGGACCGGATACGCTCCGGCGTAACCTGCATAATCGTCATATTCAGCTGATCGCTATCGGCGGCGCGATCGGCACCGGCCTGTTTATGGGATCGGGTAAAACTATCAGCCTTGCCGGGCCGTCGATCATCTTCGTCTATATGATCATCGGCTTTATGCTGTTCTTTGTGATGCGCGCCATGGGCGAGCTGCTGCTCTCCAATCTGGAGTATAAATCCTTTAGCGATTTCGCCGCCGACCTGCTCGGCCCCTGGGCCGGGTATTTTACCGGCTGGACCTACTGGTTCTGCTGGGTGGTGACCGGAATTGCCGATGTGGTGGCGATTGCCTCCTACTTCCAGCTATGGTTCCCGGACTTCTCGGTCTGGATGAGCGCCCTGCTGTGCATCGCGATATTTTTAACGCTGAATATCGCCACGGTAAAACTGTTTGGGGAAATGGAGTTCTGGTTTGCGATTATTAAAATCGTTGCCATCGTTGCGCTGATCGCCACCGGTATCGTTCTGGTCGCCATGCACTACCCTTCTCCGGGCGGCGGCACCGCTTCCCTGAGCAATATCTGGGATCACGGCGGGATGTTCCCGAAAGGGCTGAGCGGCTTCTTTGCCGGGTTCCAGATCGCGGTATTTGCCTTCGTCGGTATTGAGCTGGTCGGCACCGCTGCCGCTGAAACACACGATCCAAAAACCGTGCTGCCGCGGGCGATTAACGCTATCCCGCTGCGTATCATTATGTTCTACGTGCTGGCGCTGATGGTGATTATGGCGGTGACGCCGTGGGATCAGGTGGTCGCGGACCGCAGCCCGTTCGTCGAGATGTTTGTGCTGATCGGCCTGCCGGCAGCGGCAAGTATCGTTAACTTTGTGGTACTGACCTCGGCAGCATCCTCGGCGAACAGCGGTATCTTCTCGACCAGCCGTATGCTGTACGGCCTCGCGCAGCAGGGCGTAGCCCATCGCCGTTTCGGCATGCTGTCAAGCCGTGCCGTGCCGACCACCGGGCTGTTCTTCTCCTGCCTGTGCCTGCTGGGCGGGGTCGCGCTGATTTATCTGATCCCGAACGTGATGACGGTATTTACCCTGGTCACCACGGTATCCGCGATTCTGTTTATGTTTGTCTGGACCATTATTCTGTGCTCATACCTGGCGTACCGTAAGAAGTACCCGCAGCGTCACGCTGAATCGAGCTACAAGATGCCGCTGGGCAAATTCATGTGCTGGATCTGCATCGCCTTCTTCGCTTTCGTCATTGTGCTGCTGACGCTGGAAACCGACACACGCCAGGCGCTGATGGTGACGCCGCTGTGGTTCCTGATGCTGGCGGTGGGCTGGTTCCTGCGCAAGCGTAAAGCGCGCTAACGCTGTCGCCCGGGCCGGGCATCATGCCCGGCCCGTTACGTTCAGAAGCGTGACCACAGTTTATGCAGCGCCTGCCCGAGCGGTGGGCGCTGAACCGCCAGGCGCGAGGGTTTATACGGCCCCTCGTTCAGCGGCAGCGGACCGAGATCAAAGGTAAAGGTGTAGTCCGGCTCCTCCCCCATGCGCAAATCGGTGATGGTGATATAGCCATTGACCTGCTTCATGGCAAAGAACCCCCGGCTAAACCAGGCCACACGCTGCACGTACCAGTTCGACGCCAGCTGCTGATACAGCGCCGTACCGCGATCGTGGGTGGTCAACGCCAGCGGCTTGTGCGGGCTGAGCAGTGAATAGAATCCCTCCTGATAGCTGCCCTCCTTCATTACCACCACGCGCCATTGCAGGGTATTAAAGGCTGTCGGCGTTATCAGCAGTTGCTCCACGTCATCCCGCTCTGCCGCCAGCTGCTGCTTCACCTCATGCGTCACCCACGCCTGCGCCACCATGCTCCACAGCAGATAAGCACAGCTGAGGCTCAGCCCGACGCTATTCCAGCGCCGCCCGCGCTCCCCGCGCCACGCCAGCGCGGCAACCATTCCCACCAGCAGCGGCAGCGTATAGAGCGGATCGATAATAAACATGCTGCCGATGGCAAACGGCCGATCGGTAAATGGCAGCGCCAGCTGGGTGCCGTAGACCGTGGTCAAATCCAGCAGCGGGTGAGTGATCAGCGCCAGCCACACCGCCACCCACCAGCGGGCGAAGTGCTGCTGCTGGCGGCAGAGGCGGGCAAACAGCGCGGCCAGCAGCGGCGAAACCAGGGTCAGCCACAGCAGCGCGTGGCTTTCGGTACGGTGAAAGGTCATATTGCGGATGGCATCGCCGTGGTCGATAAATACATCCAGATCCGGCAGCGTGCCGCACACTGCGCCCACGGCCGCAGCCTGCCAGACCGGTGTTTTGCGCCCCATCACGGCAACGGCTACCGAAGCGCCCAACACAAATTGTGAAACGGAATCCATAAACCTGTCCTGTTCAGCCTGCGGTTAGCGTACGCGAATACCCTCAATCACCATGCGCTGCACGTTCTCCACCGTCTGGTTAAAGAACTGCTCATCCTGCAGCGTTTGCCCGGTTATCGCCTCTACCTGGGTGGAGAAATCCGCATAGTGCTGCGTGGTGGCCCACAGCATAAAGATCAGATGGTGCGGCTGGACCGCCGCCAGCTTGCCCTGCACTACCCATGCCTCAATCACCGCCGCTTTATCTTCCACCAGGTGACGCAGATCGCCCGCCAGTTCGCCCTTCAGCAGCGGTGCGCCCTGCAGCATCTCCAGACAGAACAGACGTGAAGCCTGCGGATGATCGCGTGACACTTCCAGCTTAAGGCGGATGTAGTCGCGAATCGCCTCCAGCGGATGCTGATCGGCGCGCAGCGCACGCAGCGGTGCCAGCCACACGTCCAGCAAATCTTTCAGCACCGCGATATACAGCTCTTCTTTCGACGGGAAATAGTAAAGCAGATTGGTTTTGGAAACGTCAGCGCGTTCAGCCACTTTATCCAGGCTGGTGCCGTGGATGCCAAACTGGGAAAAAAACTCCAACGCTGCCGCCAGAATGGCAGTGCGCTTGGCGGCAACCGCGCGGGAACGGCGGGTTGAGGCTTTTGCCGCAGGCTTATCAGTCGAATTCACCGTGACTCCATGATCCATGTGGGTTGCGGGGATAATATCAAATCGCCCGAAGCATACCTAATCACAGGGATGCACTTATATTGACCACGCCTGCCTGCTTTTTGTGCAGATAGTTTTGACCAAATGGTCTGATTTGGACCATTCACTCCAGCTCGAATTTACAATATTTATACAACACACTGTTTTTAATAACTTTTCTTATTATGGCACAGCCTTTGCAATATTCCAGTACAGAGTATCGCAGGCAATCTTTCGCTTAATCAGAGGGTTTCACATGAAAATTGGTGTTTTTATCCCTATCGGTAACAACGGCTGGCTGATCTCCAACAACGCGCCGCAGTACATGCCGACCTTCGAACTGAACAAAGCCATTGTGCAGAAAGCCGAGCACTATCACTTTGATTTCGCCCTGTCGATGATCAAGCTGCGCGGCTTCGGCGGCCAGACCGAATTCTGGGACCACAATCTGGAGTCCTTTACGCTGATGGCCGGGCTGGCCGCCGTTACCTCACGCATTGAAATATACGCCACCGCCGCCACCCTGACGCTGCCCCCGGCGATTGTGGCGCGCATGGCATCGACCATTGACTCAATTTCCGGCGGACGTTTCGGCGTCAATCTGGTGACCGGCTGGCAGAAGCCGGAATATGACCAGATGGGCCTGTGGCCGGGCGATGAGTACTTCTCGCGCCGCTATGACTATCTGACCGAATACGTCAGCGTGCTGCGCGATCTGTGGGGCACGGGTCAGTCAGATCTCAAAGGTGAGTTCTTTACCATGAACGACTGCCGCCTCAGCCCGCAGCCGCAGAAGCCGATGAAGGTGATCTGCGCCGGACAGAGCGATGCGGGCATGGCCTTCTCCGCGCAGCACGCCGATTACAACTTCTGCTTCGGCAAAGGGGTGAATACCCCGACCGCTTTCGCCCCGACCGCGGCGCGGATGAAAACGGCGGCCGATGCCGCAGGGCGCGATGTCGGCTCCTATGTGCTGTTTATGATTATCGCCGATGAAACCGACGAGGCGGCGCGGGCGAAATGGGAGCACTACAAAGAGGGGGCAGACGAGCAGGCGCTGGCTTGGCTGACCACGCAGAGCCAGCAGGATAAGAAATCCGGCAGCGATACCAACGTGCGCCAGATGGCTGACCCGACTTCAGCGGTGAATATCAATATGGGCACGCTGGTGGGCTCTTACGCCAGCGTGGCGCGCATGCTGGATGAGGTGGCGACGGTGGAAGGCACCCACGGCGTGCTGCTGACCTTTGATGATTTCCTGCAGGGCATTGAGAACTTCGGCGAGCGCATCCAGCCGCTGATGCAGTGCCGCCTGGATGTGATTGATGCTACTCAGGAGGTCGCGTAATGAACAGCAAACCCGCCGTGGTCTGTACCACCGCCTCAAGCCAGAATGCCATTACCCTGCCCGCTCGCCCGGAAGCGATTGTCTTTCCGCCGGAGCAGACCGCGCTGATCGTGGTGGATATGCAGAATGCCTACGCCACCCCCGGCGGCTATCTCGATCTCGCCGGCTTTGACGTCTCCGCCACCCGCCCGGTGATCGACCAGATCAACGTGGCGGTTAAAGCGGCGCGCAATGCCGGGATCCAGATTATCTGGTTCCAGAACGGCTGGGACGATCAGTACGTGGAAGCGGGTGGCCCCGGCTCACCGAACTGGCACAAATCAAACGCGCTGAAAACCATGCGCCAGAACCCGGAGCTGCAGGGCAGCCTGCTGGCGAAGGGTGGCTGGGACTATGAACTGGTCGACGAACTGACGCCGCAGCCGGGCGACATCGTGCTGCCAAAACCGCGCTACAGCGGCTTCTTCAACACCGCGCTCGACAGCATGCTGCGCAGCCGCGGGATCCGCCATCTGGTGTTTACCGGCATTGCGACCAACGTCTGCGTGGAGTCGACGCTGCGCGACGGTTTCTTCCTCGAATACTTTGGCATCGTGCTGGAGGACGCGACCTATCAGGCCGGGCCGCTGTTTGCCCAGCAGGCGGCGATTTTCAATATCGAAACCTTCTTTGGCTGGGTCTCTGACGTCGGCAGCTTCTGTCGCGCATTACAGAATGAACCGGCCGCCGTACAACAAACGGCATAAAAACTGCATCACTGAGAGGAGTCAAGAGCATGCCAAAAACGATTATCACCCCAGCGGGCACCAGCGTGCCGATTGCGCCTTTTGTGCCGGGAACGCTGGCCGACGGCGTGGTGTATGTCTCCGGGACATTGCCCTTCGATAAGGACAACAACGTGGTGCATGTCGGTGATGCTGGCGCGCAGACGCGTCACGTACTGGAAACGATTAAGAGCGTGATTGAGACGGCGGGCGGCACGATGGACGACGTGACCTTTAACTCGATCTTTATCACCGACTGGAGCCACTACGCGGCGGTTAACGCAGTGTATGCCGAGTTCTTCCCCGGGGAAAAACCGGCGCGCTTCTGCATTCAGTGCGGGCTGGTGAAACCCGATGCGCTGATTGAGATCGCCAGCGTGGCGCACATCGGTCAATAAGGAGTGACGCATGCATATTGAGCTTTCAGGCCGCGACGATGCCGGGGCCGCAACCGTGGTGCTTTCCGCCGGGCTGGGCGGGCTGGGCAGTTTCTGGCTACCGCAGATGAATGCGCTGCGTGCCGCGTATCGCGTGGTGGTGTATGACCAGCGCGGCACCGGCAGCAGCCCGGATACCCTGCCTGAGGGCTACAGCATGCAGGATATGGCCCGTGAACTGGCGCAGGCGCTCGGCGCGCAGGGCATCGAGCGCTACGACATCATCGGCCACGCGCTGGGTGGCATGGTGGCGCTGCAGCTGGCGCTCGACTATCCCGAACGCGTGCAGCGCCTGGTGCTGGTCAACGGCTGGCTTCGGCTGGATGCCCACACCCGTCGCTGCTTCCGCGTACGTCAGGATCTGCTGCTCAACGTCGGCGTCGAAGCGTATGTCCGGGCGCAGCCGCTGTTCCTCTATCCGGCTGACTGGCTGTCGCAGCATCAGGAGCGCATTGAAGCTGAGGATACGCTGCACGCGGCGCATTTTCAGGGGAGTGAGAACCTGCTGAAACGTCTGCATGCGCTGATGGCCTGTGATTACAGCGTGCAGGCGCCGCGTATCCACCAGCCGGTGCTGCTGCTGTGCGCGCGCGACGATCTGCTGGTGCCCTGGACCTGCTCCGAACAGCTGCTGGCCGCGCTGCCCAACGCCAGGCTACAGCGCATGAACTGGGGTGGCCATGCGATGAGCGTCACCGACAGTACCACTTTTAATCGCCTGCTGATGAGCTGGCTGCACGATGAGAGCCTGGTCGCCAATACCGCCGAAATGGAGCCGTTATGTCTGAAGCCCTGAACATTCCCGTCCCCGATACGCTGGTGGACAAACAGCAGTTTCGCAATGCGATGGCCCGCCTCGGCGCGGCGGTCAATATTATCACCACCGACGGTGCTGGCGGTCGTGCCGGATTTACCGCATCGGCGGTGTGCAGCGTCACCGATTCGCCGCCAACCCTGCTGGTGTGCCTGAACCGTTCCGCCTCGGTGTATGACGCTTTCCGCCAGAACCGCCGGCTGTGCGTCAATACGCTGGCCGCCGGGCATGAGGATTTGTCCAACCTGTTCGGCGGCAAAACCCCGATGGCCGAGCGCTTTGCTGCCGCCGACTGGACGACGGGCGTCAGCGGATCGCCGATCCTCAGCGGCGCGCTGATTTCGTTTGACTGCCTCGTCACGCAGACGATGAGCGTCGGCACCCATGACATTCTGGTCTGCGAGGCGCAGGCGCTGGCGATCAACGACAGCAGCCACGGCCTGGTCTGGTTCGATCGCGGCTATCACCCGTTACCCGCGCGCAGTTTCTGATTTTTCATGCAGTGCTCACACTCTGGAGATAACGATGGCAGCTTCCTGGTTTCCCAAATGGTCGAAAACAACGGCATCCGCCACGGGTATCGTTGCGCCTGATGAAGCCCTGCCCTTAGGGCAGACGGTGATAATGGGCCTGCAGCACGCGGTGGCGATGTTTGGTGCGACGGTGCTGATGCCGCTGCTGATGGGGCTCGATCCCAACCTGTCTATTCTGATGTCCGGGGTCGGTACGCTGCTGTTCTTCCTGGTAACGGGCGGCCGCGTGCCGAGCTATCTCGGCTCCAGCGCCGCTTTTGTGGGGGTGGTGATTGCCGTCACCGGATTCAATGGCCAGGGGCTGAACCCCAATCTCAGCGTCGCGCTGGGCGGGATTATCGCCTGCGGCCTGGTCTACACCCTGATTGGTGTGGTGGTGATGAAGGCCGGCACGCGCTGGATTGAGAAGATGATGCCGCCGGTGGTCACCGGCGCGGTGGTGATGGCGATTGGCCTCAACCTGGCGCCGATTGCCGTGCGCGGCGTCTCGGTCTCGATGTTTGACAGCTGGATGGCGGTGATGACGGTGCTGTGCATCGGCGTGGTGGCGGTATTTACCCGCGGTATGGTGCAGCGCCTGCTGATCCTCGTCGGGCTGATCGTCGCCTGGGCCATCTATGCGGTGCTGACCAACGGCTTTGGCTTTGGCAAACCGGTCGACTTCAGCCTGCTGGCCAGCGCCCCGTGGTTCGGCCTGCCGCTGGTTACCTCGCCCACCTTCAGCAGCCAGGCGATGGTGATGATTGCGCCGGTGGCAGTGATTTTGGTGGCGGAAAACCTCGGCCACCTTAAAGCCGTGGCGGGCATGACCGGGCGCAATCTTGACCCGTATATCGGGCGTGCCTTTGTCGGCGACGGTCTGGCGACCATGCTCTCCGGCGGCGTCGGCGGCAGCGGCGTGACCACCTACGCAGAGAATATTGGGGTGATGGCGGTGACCAAAGTCTATTCGACGCTGGTGTTTGTTGCGGCGGCGATGATTGCGATGGTGCTTGGCTTCTCGCCGAAGTTCGGCGCGCTGATCCATACCATTCCCGGCCCGGTGATCGGCGGGGCATCGATTGTGGTATTTGGTCTGATTGCCGTGGCGGGCGCACGCATCTGGGTGCAGAACCGTGTCGATCTGAGCCAGAACGGCAACCTGATTATGGTGGCGGTAACGCTGGTGCTGGGCGCCGGGGATTTCGCGCTGAAAATTGGCAGCTTCACGCTGGGTGGCATCGGTACGGCAACGTTTGGCGCCATCCTGCTGAATGCCATTCTGAGCCATAAGCGCGCTGCGGCCTTAAGCGGCAGTAGCGTGGTGCGTCAGGACGTGTAATCCCATCGGCTGTGGGTCGGGCATGCCCGCCCCCTACGATAGCGCCGTTTTTTTGCGTTTTTTCAGCTTCAGCTCGCTGATCAATACACCCAACACAATCAGCGCCCCGCCCAGCAGCGCAACGGCGGGCAGGCGCTCCCCGGCAATACGCCCGACAATGCCTGCCCACACCGGTTCACCGGCATAAATCACCGTGGCCCGCGTTGGCGATACGCTGCGCTGCGCCCAGTTCATCGTGACCTGAATCAGCGCGCTGGCGACCCCTAACCCGACCGCGCTGTACAGCAGGTACGGGCTGAACGGCGGCAGCGACTCTCCGTTGGGCACCATCATCAAAAAGCCGAACAGCGAGGCGGCAGCCAGTTGGATCACCGTCACGCGCTGGACGTTCACCTTCCCGGCGCTGGCGCTGATCAGGATGATTTCGGCAGCGATGGCCAGCGTACTGAGCAGCGTGGCAATCTCCCCCGCATTAAACGCCAGTTCGCCCCCGTCCGGCCCGGCCAGCAGCAGCAGGCCGCTAAACGCCAGCACGATACCCACCCACGACATCAGCCCCGGCATTCTGCCGAGGAACATCCACTGCAGTAGCGGAACCAGCGGCACATACAGCGCGGTAATAAACGCCGATTTACTGCTGGAGATGGTCTGCATGCCGTAGGTTTGCAGGCCGTAGCCGCAGCCAATCGCCAGGCCTATCAGCGCACCGGCTTTGATTTCATACCAGGTCACCCCGCGCAGCACGCGCCAGCAGATCGCCCCCAGCAGCAGCGCGGCCGTGGCAAAGCGTACGCCAATAAAAAAGAACGGCCCGCTGACGGTCATAGCATGATGCACGGCAAGAAAGGTTCCGCCCCAAATCATGGTAATGAGGATCAGCACCCCTTCCTGCGGGTTGACGGCGAATTTATAACGAGAGAGGAAAGCAGACATGGTGCGCCCAGCTGAAAATTTGGCGTCAGTGTGCGGGGTTCGCTTTACGGAATCAAGTGCCGTTATTGTCCAGGTAAGGATGTGCCGCCGGGGGAACCCGGCGGCGGGCTGCGGGTGGGATAGATCAGTGCTCGTCGGTTTTGCTTCTGCTGCCGCGACTGTTGCGGCCCCCTTTTTCCCCTGCAAGAGAGGCTCGCTGCGGGTCGTTTTTGAAGTTGCCCCCGCTGACTTTTCCGCCCTTACGCCCTGCTTCTGATGCTCTTTCACGGTTCTCAGCGAAATTTCCAGATCCACCACGATGTTCTGCCATTTCTTACCTCCGAATAGTTAAGACATCATACTGTATTACACCGGCCGCTGATGCTGCCCGCCGGCTGTTTCGCGCACGGGCCACAATACCCGCCGCGCTGTTAAGCATAGTGTATTAAGCGGAATGTCGTAGCAAACGGGGTTCTGATGACCTGCCGATTGCCGCGAACAGCCTGATTTACCCCTTAATTTTCATTAATCAATAGTGCGGAAGAATGCGCTAAACGGGCGTTTAATGAGCAAAAAATGTTCAGACAGCGGGCACAAGACAGTGCATCTTCTATACTGAGAAATCGGACCAAAGTTCACTTCTCAGCCTTAATCAGGGAGTCGCAAAATGGCAAAGATTTTAGTGCTCTATTACTCCATGTACGGCCACATTGAGACCATGGCGCAGGCCGTCGCCGAAGGGGCAAAACGCGTTTCCGGCGCGGAGGTCACTATCAAGCGCGTACCGGAGACCATGGATGCCACACGCTTCGCCGAGGTGGGCGGCAAAACCGGGCAGGCTGCCGCAGAGGCCACCCCGGATGAACTGGCGCAGTATGATGCGATTCTGCTGGGCACCCCAACCCGCTTCGGCAATATGGCCGGGCAGATGCGCAGCTTCCTTGACCGTACCGGCGGGCTGTGGGCATCGGGCGCGCTGTACGGCAAGCTTGCCAGCGTGTTTGCCTCCACCGGCACCGGCGGCGGTCAGGAACAGACCATCACCTCAACCTGGACGACACTTGCCCATCACGGCATGGTGATTGTCCCTATCGGATACGGCACCAAAGAGCTGTTTGATATTTCGCAGGTGCGCGGGGGAACGCCCTACGGTGCTACCACCATTGCCGGAGGCGATGGTTCACGTCAACCCAGTGCAGAAGAGCTGAGTATTGCCCGCTATCAGGGTGAGTACGTTGCCGGGCTGGCGGTAAAACTGAACGGATAATCTCAACCACAGGAGAACGATATGCTAACGCAGAAATCGAAAGAACATCACGTCGGGGAATTTGCATCCGTCCGTAATACCTCTAAGGAGATTGCTGAGGCTATTTTCGAAGTGGCAAATTACGATGAAAAGCTCGCTGAGCAGATCTGGGAGCAGCAGGGCAGCGACGAAGTGCTTATTCGCGCCTTCGAAAAAACGGATCAGGACGTTCTCACCTGGGACAGCAAAGTGGTTGAGCGCAGGAACGTTTAACGATATCAGGGCGGGCTTTGCCCGCCCTTCCACGCGTAGGACTCATCCGATAACGAAAAACCCGCTGTTTTCTCTACTACGCTTGATCCCACGTTTCACTGACAGCCAGAATCCGGCTGCTTACTGACAGAGGAAAGTTTCTATGTCCTATCAGACTATCAATCCTGCAAGTAACGAGCTCATTAAATCCTGGCCTTCGCACAGCGACAGCGACGTCGAAAAAGCGCTGGCGACTGCGGACCAGCTCTATCATTCAGCCTGGTCAAAAGGTCCGATTCAGCCGCGTCTGCAGGTGCTTAAAAAGCTGGCAGACCTGATTGACAGCCGCGTTGACGAACTGGCTAAGACCGCCAGCATTGAAATGGGCAAACTGATCGCCCAGAGCAAAGGCGAAGTCGAACTCTGCGCGCAGATCGCCCGTTACTATGCCGAGAATGCCGAGCGCTTTCTCGCCCCCACCCGCTACCCGAGTGAACTGGGTGAAGGCTGGGTAGAAAATCATCCGATCGGTGTTCTGGTGGCGGTGGAGCCGTGGAACTTCCCGTTCTACCAGCTGATGCGCGTACTGGCGCCTAACCTGGCCGCAGGTAACCCGGTGCTGGCGAAGCATGCCCCTAACGTGCCGCACTGCGCCACGCTGTTTGAGGAGCTGGTAACAGAAGCCGGCGCGCCTGCCGGGGCCTGGACCAACCTGTTTGCCAGCAACGAGCAGATTGCCACACTGATTGCCGACGACCGCGTACAGGGTGCCGCGCTGACCGGCTCTGAACGTGCCGGTAGCGCCGTGGCGCAGCAGGCCGGTAAATATCTGAAGAAAACCACCCTCGAGCTGGGCGGTAACGACGTCTTCGTGGTGCTGGACGACTGCGATCTGGAAAGAACGGTGAAGGCCGCGGTGGGCGCGCGTCTTAGCAACTGTGGCCAGGTCTGTACCGCCGCCAAACGCTTCCTGGTGCATGAAAAAGTGGCCGATAGCTTTATCGAGAAGCTGAGCGCGGCGTTTAAAGAGGTTAAAATCGGCGATCCGCTTGACGCCAGCACCACGCTCGGCCCGCTCTCTTCAGCCGAGGCCCGCGATCGCCTGCAGAAGCAGGTTGAACAGGCGAAAGCTAAAGGTGCCAGGGTGCTGCTGGGTGGCGCACCGGTCGCGGGAGAAGGCTGTTTCTTCCAGCCCACCATTATGACCGGCATCACGCGTGACAATCCGGCCTACTTCGAGGAGTTCTTTGGCCCGGTGGCGCAGATCTACGTGGTCAAAGATGACGAAGAGGTGGTGAGGCTGGCCAATGATTCCCACTACGGTCTGGGCGGTGCGGTATTCAGCCGCGATATCCCGCGCGCGAAGGCGCTGGCCTCGCGCATCGAGACCGGCATGGTCTTCATCAACTCGGCGAGCAGCACCGCAGCCGAGCTGCCGTTCGGTGGCGTTAAGCGCTCCGGCTATGGCCGCGAGCTGTCCGACCTTGGCATCAAAGAGTTTGTGAACCAGAAACTGGTGGTCGTCAGCAACGACGAATAGCCTGGGCGCATCAGTAAAAGTAAAGCCGACGCTATGTCGGCTTTTTTTTTCTCACTCAGGCCTGAGAAATGGGGCGGCCTGTTTTGCCCGCTGCAACAGCAGCGCTGCGGGACACCAGAAGAAGGGATCTTCCTCAGCAAAGCGGGTTAAATCCCGCACGACCCGGTCCAGCCCAAGGGTGTCGGCATAAAACAGCGGGCCGCCACGATAGCGCGGGAAGCCAAAGCCCGCCACCATGACCACATCCACATCGCCCGCACAGCGGGCGATGCCCTCTTCCACCACTTTCGCCCCCTCATTAATCATGGCCAGCAGGTAGCGCAGAACAATCTCATGCGGGCTGAAGCTGCGCGGCACAATATTTGCCTGGCGGCGCCCGGCCTCAACCACGGCCAGCACCTCAGGATCCGGCAGCCCGTTTTTCTCGCCCGCTGCGTAGCGATACCATCCCCGCCCGGTTTTTTGCCCCAGCCATCCCTGCTCGCACAGGCGATCGGCAATGCTGACATAGCGCTCGCGCACATCGCGGGTCGCCGCGCGCCGCCTGCGCGTTGCCCAGGCGATATCACCACCGGCCAGATCGCTGGTTTCAAACGGCCCCATTGCAAAGCCAAAGCCGCGCAGCGCGCTGTCAATCTCATACGGTGAGGCCCCCTCCAGCAGCATCGCCTCGGCAGCCCGGCGGGTTACGGACATAATCCGGTTGCCGATAAAGCCATCGCAGATGCCGCTGCGCACCGCTATTTTTCCCAGCCGCCGCGCCAGACTGAATGCACTGGCAACAATACGCTGCGGGACGCTTTCGGCGGCGATCACCTCCAGCAGCCGCATAACCGGCGCGGGAGAAAAGAAATGCAGCCCCAGGCTGTGGCTGGCGCAGGAGGTTCCCGCGGCTATCTGGGCAATAGAGAGGTAGGAGCTGTTGCTGGCCAGCAGCGCATCAGGGCGGCAGTGAACGGCTAGCTGGCGAAACAGCGCCTGTTTAACCGCCAGATCTTCCGTCACCGCCTCGACCACCAGATCGGCTGGCTGCAACGCGCTCAGCTCAAGCGTCCCCTGCAGTCGCGCCAGCCGGCTCTGCACGTCGGCTGGCGTCAGCCGCATTTTTGCGATCTGGCGCTGAAAATAGCCCCTGACGCGCGCCAGCCCGCCCTCCAGGCTCAGCGCATCACGTTCAACCAGAGTGACCTGCAGACCGGCGTTCAGCATCACCACCACAATGCCCGCCCCCATCGTTCCCCCGCCGATCACCCCCGCCGTGCTGAAGGTGGCTGGCGTAACCCCCGGCGGCAGCGGGAATTTTGCCGCGCTTTTCTCCGCCAGAAAAATCTGCACCAGCGCACGGTGCTGGGGGCTGAAGAGGCAGCGCTGAAACTGTGCCGCTTCGAAGCGGCAGCCCGCGGCAAAGGTGCTGCGGCTGGCCGCCTCTACGCAGTCGATAATCAGCGCGGGAGAGAACTGCCCCCGGAACCGCAGCGCCAGCTTCGCGCGCGCGGCGCTGAGGGCTGCCTGCACGCACTCGCGGCTCTCTGCTCGGTGGCTCATCGTCGCGCTGCGGCGTGCTCCCCTGCCTGCCGCCAGCAGTTCGCTGATCCATGTCAGGCCATCTTCACGCGCATTGTGCCCCAGGCGGTCCACCAGCCCGATCGCCAGCGCCTGTTCACCCGAGAGCAGATCGGCGCCAAGCATCATGTCGAGCGCCGCCTTTACGCCCGTCAGCCGCACGCTGCGCTGGGTGCCCCCGGCGCCCGGCAGCAGGCCAAGCCTGATTTCCGGCAGCCCCAGACGCGCGTCGGGCAGTGCCAGCCGATAGTGGGCCGCCATTGCCAGCTCCAGCCCGCCGCCAAGTGCGTTGCCAGCAATGGCCGCCACCACCAGCTTATCGCAGGCTTCCAGCTGGTCGCAGAGATCGCGCAGTGCGGGCGGCTGGCGCGGCTGGCCAAATTCCCGAATGTCGGCACCTGCCGAAAAGTGGTCGCCGCTCCCCAGCAGCAGCAGCGCCGCAATTTCATCATCGTTATCCAGCTGTAGCAGTAGCGCCTGAAGCGCCGTGCGCACCTCTGCGCTGACGGCGTTGACCGGGGGATTATCCAGGGTGGCGATCAAAATCGTCCCCTGACGCACCCGCTCTGTTATCACTCGCCCGCGTATCTGATGACGGTTGTTATTCATAGTCGCTTACCTCCCCTTATCATTCGCTTACGGCTGCTTCGGCGGCGCCAGGCGATAGCTGGCCGGGGTGCGGCTGAGCTTAATCGGCGAGGCGACGCCACAATAGCCGTCACCGATACGGATAATCATCTTACGGTGGAGGGTGTGAGGATGTGACAGGGCGGCATCAACGGTGAGCAACGGCGCGCTGGGCACCCCCGCCCGCAGCAGCCGTTCTGAGAAATCAGCCCCATCGTAGCCAGCCAGCTGCGCAATCAGTAAAGTGCGCAGCGTCTGCCGGTTTACCGAGCGTGCGGCAGGGGTCGCAAAGCGCTCATCGCCAGCCAGTTCGGGCGCCTGCAGACATTCACACAGCGTGTGAAACTGCCTGTCGTTGCCTGCGCCGATAAACACCGCCACGCTGCCGGTTGGAAAAACGTCATAGGGATAGACGCTGATATGGGCATTGCCGCTGCGCTGCGGCGGCTGCTGGCTGGTGAGCCAGTTCGTCGAATAAGGATGCAGCATCGAGAGCGCGGTATCATACAGGCTGGCTTCAATAAACTGCCCCAGCCCGCTGCGGGTACGCTCAAACAGCGCCAGCAGAATACCAATGGCGGCATTCATCCCGGCAGACTGATCGACTATCGGTATCCCGACACGCACGCCGCCGCCGTCTGCATCGCCGTTGACGCTCATGATGCCGCTCATCGCCTGCAGCGCGGCGTCATAGCCGACTAATCCGCCGAGCGGACCCTCGCTACCAAAACCCGACACGCGGCAGTGGATCAGGCGCGGAAAGCGCCTTGCCAGGCTCTCATAGCCGATCCCCCACCTCTCCATGGTGCCGGTCTTGAAGTTTTCAATCAGCACATCCGCATCGGCCAGCAGCTCAAACAGCGTTTCGCGCCCGCTCTGCTGCGATAAATCAAGAAACGGACCGCTGCGCTTATTGCGGTTAAGACCCAGGTAGTACGCCGCCACCCCCTGTTTGAAAGGGGGGCCCCAGCGGCGGGTTTCATCGCCCTGCGGCGGCTCGACTTTTATCACGTCGGCGCCGTGATCGCCCAGCAGCTGGCCGCACCAGGGCCCGCCCAGCACGCGCGAGAGATCGATGACGCGGATCCCCGCCAGTGAACCTGTTGTTAGTGAATCTGTGGTTAATTCGGTCATGGCTATTGCTCCCATCCGGCGTGGCCGACGTCGGCCAGCAGCTGCGCTTCAACCTCCGGGGCCATCGCTGCGTCACGGCCCAGCGGGTTATGCGGCAGCAGCTGATGAATAAGGATTAACTGAGCCAGCAGCCGTCTGGCGGGCAGCCCGGCCTGCTGGCTCTCCCACGCCATAATGACCGCGCTGATGAAATGATAGAGTCCGCTGGCTGCGGCGCGGGCCAGCGCCGTGCCCTCAGGTTCAGCGCTCGCCGCGGCCAGCGCCCACACCTGCTGTTGCGCCGTGGCAAACTGCTGCTGCAGCTCGCTGTCCAGCTTTGCCTCAGCCAGATGTTGCGCCAGCCAGGGCGCCAGCGCCTCCAGCGAGTGCTCGCGCAGAATGGCGCGCCGCACGTCCAGCGCCACAATGTTGCTGGTCCCTTCCCAGATGGAACCAAGCTGCGCATCTCTGAACAGACGTGGGTCGCCCCACTCTTCGATATAACCGCAGCCGCCGCGCACCTCCATGGCATCTGCGGTGACCTTGCGCGCATCGCGGCAGGCGCGAAACTTAATCAGCGGCGTCAGAATACGCAGCAGTGCGTAAGCCTGTTTATCGCCGCCGTCAGCGCGGCGCAGTATCTCTGCGCTCTGCAGCACCATGCTGCGCGCCTGCTCACAAGGCAGTAAAATTTTTAGCAGCTGGCGCCGCATCAGCGGCTGCTCAATCAGCGTTTTGCCGAAGGCACGCCGCTGCCGGGCAATGTAAAACGCTTCGCTGACCGCCCGCTGCATCAGCCCGGCGGAGCGCACGCCGTTTGACAGGCGCGAGTTGTTGATCATATCCGCCATCTGTACAAAGCCACGACCTGCCTCACCCACCAGCCAGGCGTGGGCACCTTCCAGGCGGATCTCTCCGCTGGCCATCGAGCGCGTACCGAGCTTATCTTTGAGCCGCACAATTCGGTAGTCGTTGGCGGCTCCCCCCTCCAGCGTGCGCGGCAGCAGAAACAGCGACACCCCTTTTATTCCCTCGGGAGCGCCCTCAATACGTGCCAGCACCATCGCCAGCCCGGCGTCAGGGTTCGAGCAGAACCACTTTTCGCCATACAGCAGATAGTGATCCTGCGCTGGCACCGCCAGCGTGGTGGTGGCGGCAATATCGGAACCGGCGTCCTGCTCGGTCATAAACATCGCCCCCTGAAGACGCGTTGCGGCATCCAGGGAGGTCAGACGCGGCAGATAACGCTGCGTCAGCATCGGCGAGCCAAACTTTTTCAGCGTGCGCGCCAGCGAGTCGGTCATCGAAACCGGGCACATCAGACCAAATTCGGCCTGCACGAACAGATAGGTAAACAGGTATTTCACCAGCGGCGGGCAGGAGCCCGGCCAGCCGGGGAGATCGGCGCGGTGTGACAGCGCCGCCATAGCAAAATCACCGAAGGCAAGCTGTTCCATTTCGATATACGCCGGGTGCTTGATGATGCTCTGCTGGTCGCTGCCGGTGCGGCTGCGCATCTTCAGCTGCGGGGGATTTTTATCGGCGCTCTCGGCGAGCGCATTCAGCCGCCCCCCGGCCAGTGCCCCCAGCGTGTGCAGCCGGGCATGCAGCTGTTTGCGCAGTGCGCCAGAGAGATAAAGCGGCAGGAGAGCCTGAAGGGTGGTATCGCTGGTAAACAGATTGACGTCGTGACGATCCGGAATGTTTTCCGGTTGAGGATTGAAGAGAGACATATTGACCTCCATTGCGTTGTCTGAGGTCCACTGTTGGCAAATGGCGCAGCTTTGTCCAATACCGACGCTGTATCGGCTGATACTGTATTCAGATGATGTCGCCACCGGAGGAGTGAACTGCCGACCATGGATACTCGTCGTTTACGCTATTTTCTGGTGCTGGCCGAGGAGCTGCATTTTGGCCGTGCTGCCCAGCGGCTGGCCATTTCACAGCCGCCGCTGAGCGTCAGCATTCGCCAGCTGGAGGAGACGATCGGGGCAAAATTGTTTGAACGCAGCCATCAGCAGGTGCGGCTGACTGCCGCAGGTAACGCGCTGATCCCTGCGGCTCAGGCACTGCTGGACCGCATGGAAAGCATGCTTGTTGAGGTGCAAAACGTGGCGCACGGGGTGACGGGCCATCTGCGTATCGGTTATGTCGGCGCGCTGCTCTATCAGGGACTGCCCGAGCTGATGCAGCAGTTTCAGCAGCGCCACGCGGGGATGCAGCTGAGTATGCGCGAGCTCAATACCTGCGATCAGCTGAGCGAGCTGGCTCACGGCAGCCTCGACGTGGGTTTTGTGCATACTTCCCCCCTGCCCGCGGGCCTCTCTTCACTGCGCTTTTCCCACGACAGGCTGGCACTCTGCCTGCCCGTGCAGCATCCGCTGGCCGCTGCTGGCGAGCTGGCGCTCAACCAGCTAAAAGAGGAGCCGTTTATTCTTTTTGCACGCCGATTCTCCCCGCGTTACTACGACCGCATTCAGTCAGTATTGCTGGCCGCAGATATCGAGCCCGACACTCGCTGGGAGGCGCGCCACTGGCTGAGCGTCGTGTCGCTGGTGGCGCGCGGTTGCGGTATCGCACTGGTGCCCGCCAGCCTGCGTTATTCCGCTATGGCCGGCGTCAGCTATTGCCAGTTGCCGCAGAGTTCGCTGCTGTTGCCGTCGTTCTGCGTCTGGAACAGCGCGGAACAACGGCCGCTGCTCTCCGCACTGATCGCGATGCTGCGGCTACCCCACCAGCACCTTAATCCGGCTGACGATATGCTCGCCGATCGGCAGGGCTGAGGTGGCAGCAGGCGACGGGGCGTTGCAGACGTGAAGGGTGCGGGCAGTGCTGACGAAAAGAAAGTCGTCGATAAGCTCCCCTTCACGCGTTACTGCCTGAGCGCGCACGCCCGCCGGATGCGGCAGCAGGTCCTGCTGTTGTAGAGTGGGACAATAGCGCTGCACCAGCCGCAAATAGCCACTTTTGTAGAGTGAATTTTTCATCTCCTGCACGCCCGCCTGAAAGTGCCTGCGCAGCATTTTGCGCATTCCCGGATAGGCCACCATTTGCCGGACATCGCGCCAGCTGAAATCAAGTTTGTGATAGCCTTCCCGCTGCATGGCCAGCACCGCATTGGGGCCTACGGTGACGCTACCCTCGATGGTCCGCGTCAGGTGAACGCCGAGAAATGGCACCGCAGGGTCGGGCACCGGATAGATAAGATGATTAACAATCTGGTTGTGCTGGCTGGCAAGACGGAAATATTCGCCGCGGAACGGACAGATGATAAAGCCCGCATCGATCCCCAGCATAGCCACCAGCCGATCGGCCATCAGCCCTGAGCAGGCGATCAGATAGCGTGAGCTGAACTCGCTGCGCGCCGTGGTGATCGCCACGCTTTGGCTCTCCTCATGCAGCGCCGTGACCTCAGCCTGATAGATAATTTCACCGCCCCGGCGGGTGAATATCTCAGCCATCGTGACCGTGACCTGACGGTAGTCAACTATACTGCTGGCGGGCACCAGAATGCCGCCGAGGCCAACAATATTTGGCTCCCTCTCTTGCAGCTGTTCTGCATTCAGCCACTCCCGCTGCAGCCCGTTTGCCGCCGAACGCTTCCACAGGGTTGCCATGCGATCCATCTCAAGCGGCGTTGTGGCGACAACTATTTTTCCACACGCCTGCCAGGGAATTTGATGGCGTGAGCAGAATTTCCTGGTCGCCTGATTGCCGGCCAGGCAGAAGCGCGCCTTCAGGCTGCCCGGCGTGTAATAGACCCCCGCGTGGATCACGCCACTGTTGTGACCGGTCTGGTGCTGGGCCGGTCCGCTCTCCTTCTCCAGCACCGCTATCCGCGCATCCGGATAGGCGGTTATCAGCTGCATCGCCGTGGACATTCCGATAATGCCCCCACCCACAATCACGAAATCATACATAGTGCGCTGCCCTCCCTGCCCGACGATTACAGCACCGGTGTGAAGTAACCGCGCTGGCGCAGCAGCTCGCGCCGTAACGCCGGATGCGGCAGGAATTTGTCGCGCCCGTGCAGCCAGAAGTGATTGTTGATCAATAGCATGCTGCCCACCGGCACCGGAACGTAGATTTTACCTCCGCTGTTTTCCAGCGAGTCCGACAGCGCGGTCAGCCAGTTGCCCTCGGTAAAATCTTTTGGCTGAACAAACTGGTCAATGTAGCGCATCACCGGCCGGCCGCGTTCGTCCACGCCAAATACCGGGTGGTAAACGCTGTGCGGCGTATTTTTACTGGGCGGTGCCGACCAGCGCATCGTACGCCGCGCCAGCGGATGGCTGAACCAGCTGTCGAGCTGCGCCCAGTCATCAAGGTGCAGCAGAATCGACTCACCGCCCTGCATATTTTGCTCGTCGATTTTCATCATCAGCACAAAATCCGTCGGTTCATCCACGTAAGTGCCGTCGTTATGCAGCTCCAGCGGCTTGTGCGGCTGGCGCAGGTAGCTGTCGGAGTCGTCGCTGTTTTTCACCACAAAGCGTGCGTAGTACTGTCCGCTCATTGAGTCGAAATTGGCGCGGCCAATCAGATGCGCGATCGCCGTGGCAAAGCGGACCATCTCCTCTGCCCGTTCGACGCAGGTTAACCCCTGAGCATTGATTAACAGCGCCCCCTGCTCGCGCGACTGCAGAATGCCGCTCAGTAGCGACCGCAGCTGATTACCACAGAGATCGTCCAGCAGTTTGCCAAGGTGGAAGCGCAGCATGGATTTGTACTCCAGCGCCTGAACCGGCCAGCTGCGCGCTGCCTGCAGAAAAGCCTGAGCGATCTCTTCGTTGAAGGTGAGGAGAAGTAAGCGGGAAGAGTAGGGAGAGTCAGAGAGCGTGACGCCGGGGATAAGCGTTTTATGCTCGCTATGCTGAAGCGCATCATAGCGGGTTGAGCTGGTCATTAGGTTAGTCTCCTGATTCGATAAGTCGGGTGCCAAAGCACCTGATGAACAACGAAATCAGGGTATATCGCGACTGAGCGGGAGGAGAGACGTTAAATGCCTAACCGCAGACGGCAGCATTTGCACCGCGCAGAAAAAAAAGGCCAGCATCAGCTGCTGGCCTGTCTTCACGCTCCCGGCGACATCAGTTGGCCGCAGGTGCCGCTGCTGGCGCGGGTTTCGCATCCGCTGCACCCGCAGCGCTCTTCTCTGCCGCGGCTTTATCGGCAGCGGCTTTGTCGGCTGCAGCTTTGTCGGCTGCGGCCTTCTCTTTCGCCGCTTTTTCCGCAGCGGCTTTGTCTGCTGCCGCTTTTTCAGCTGACGCTTTCGCCTGCGCCGCTTTATCCGCTGCGGCCTTATCCGCAGCCGCTTTATCGGCCAGGGTTTTGTTGACTACCGCTTTCTCGTCGGCCGGTTTGGCTTCGGCTGCTGGCGCGGCCGCAGCGGGAGCCTGAGCGGCAACCTGCAGCGGCGTGCCCTGCAGTGCCGTGTTCAGCACCTCGGTAAACTTATCCCACGAGCAGAAGCCGTTGGCATCGGTCGGGCAACCGGCCATCTGCAGCGTGACGCGCTTCGGTGGATTGTCCAGCGACAGCGGTTCTGCATCACGCAGCTGGCCGGATGTCTGATAGACGTACTCCACTTTGACCAGCTCCTTGTCGTTTTTCTTGTCGTGCCAGCGCTGGAACTGCACCATGCCACCGATTGGCGTCTGCTCATTCTGGCCCGGCAGGTCATACGGTTTGAAATCCAGTGCGGTCAGCAGTGAAGCGATGTTGGAATCGTGCCCCACCATCAGCGTCACCTTAGGCGCGCTGGCTTTATCCTGGTCGACCAGCATGCTGCGGATGTAGTCCACCAGCGGCGCGGCGACTTCGTGCGCGACGGCCGGGGAGGTAAACAGCGCATCCTGATAGCCATTTTTAATTGCCGCCAGCTCCTGCCACTGCTCAGGCGTTTTGATCTGCCCCCAGGCTACCTGCTCCATTGGGAAACCTTCGTAATACTGCAGCGTGAAGGCATCCACCAGCGAGTTACCCACCTTCAGCGGGCCGGAAACATTCGGCTCTTTACCGTTATCGGCGCTGAACTGGTTCTGATTGGTGCTGGAAAGGTCGCACTGCTTCTTACCGTTACAAGCCGGGGAGTTTTTGTAATCGATGATTTTTTCCAGACGCTGGAAGGCCGGCTTCAGGGCCAGCTTTTCGCCTTCGGCATTGATTGCCGCCAGCGCCTGCTTGTTGAAATCTTCACTGTCGTTGGTGATCACCGGATTAAATACCGGATCCATGCTGCCCATCTCATCCTGATGCGAAACCGGAATATCACAGCCGGGGAAAGCGCCGGTAATAAAGAACTGCGCGGTGGCAACGGTGCGCTGCAGGCTGTTGGCATAGGCATAAATATCGTCAGAAGATGGGCATTCGCCCTCTTTTACCAGCCCCTGCTGCGCCAGCCATTCGCGGGTATAACGCCCCATGTAAACTTCGAGCACCCCACCTTTGGTGGTCAGCTGGCCGCCCGGAACTTCCCATTTCGGCCAGGCTTTTTTAGTGGCCTGCGCCAGAACGCTGCCGTTATCTGCCAGCGGGGCGCGCAGGTTATGGCGGCTCATCATCAGCACCTGTTCCAGCTGATAATCGCCGTCGGCAGCCCAGGCCGAAGCACCGGAGAGTGCGGAGCAAACCGCTAACGCGCAGAGACTGAACTTGTTGATCATCTATTTATTCCATTGATTCAAAGGGTGAACTTACCGGCCGGCAAAAGCCTGCAGCGCAGAAAGAAGAGCAGCGCGCTGCGCTGACTCACCACCACCGCTCTCAAGATAAGGCCAGAGACTGGGTTTAGTCATAGATATTGAGAATATAGCAGACTCTGACCCCGGCGGTTTAGTGGCTTCAGGGGATTGAAAAGAAACAGGATGTTTTTAGGAATGCTCTAATCATCACCGCCTCGCAAGAAAATAGCAGGATGTCGGGCAAAACAGAAGATGTTAAGCACGGTGACAAGTGCTTTTATTCAGCTTCAGTTGTACTCAATCAGGAATAATACCTGGGCCTGAAAAGCCCCCGTGTCGATGGTGGCCGCGCGCCCTTTCACCGCCGCAGAAAAAACCAGCTTGTTATCACCATCGTTAATGCGCTGCCAGGCCACCGGCTGGTTGTTTACGACCGATTGCCCATTACGGTCGCGCAGGATCAGCCCAACCGATTCGTTGCCGCCGCCGACCGCAAACAGGCCGTCTGAATAGGCGCTACCCTGAAAAGTGACGCGTACCTGATTTTTAAGCACGCTGGAACAGCGTTGCAAATTGAGCACGAACTCCTCGGATTGAGATTCGCGCCCGTTACGCAACTCGGCGCTGCTTAGCTGGCCGAAGTCCACTTCCAGACTGGCCGACTCCGGTAAAAGCGAACAGGGCGCATCGATCACCACCCCACGCATATTGATTTTGCCGAATCCATTACTGTTATCTGCTGCCACGGCGCCGCTCGCAGCCAGCATAATGGCAAACAGCCATTGCCTGTATCCGCTCATGATTTGCATCCTTATGAATAAAGTAACCAGTGATACAGCTCCAGATTCTTCTGCATCCCCAGCTTGTGCATGACTGAACGTTTATAGGTGCTGACCGTTTTCGGATGCAGCGCCATACAGCTGGCAATTTGGTGCGGTGTCGCATTAACTCGCAGCAGTTCAATCAGCGTTTTTTCCCGCGGCGTCAGCCTCTCTTCGCTGCACGCACGCGGGTCGACCATCATAATTAGCCGGGTATCCGGCGGCATAACCCGGCGCAAAAGCGCTGCCAGCTGGGCCTCCGACTGGCGACGACTCAACATCCACTGCGGGAAGGTCTGCAGTAGCGGCGGTAACGACTGCCAGCACTGATGCGCGGTATCGGTGATAGTGATCAGCTGGCCGTCCGGCGACATTCTTGCGGCGAAATGCTGTGCTGCACAGAGCGAAACCGCGTCACACCCGGCGATCAGCAGATCGACGTTGCCCTCAAGTTTTGCGCTGTGCCTGACCACCGTGTGCGGCAGCTGATTCTTCAGCACCTGCACTACGCCCTCCTGAAAAAAGCGGTCACTGTCCAACATCATGACGGTAATATAAGCACGGTCGGTCATAGTGCATCCTTGTTCCGGCATTCCGGCCCCTATTGCAGGCTCATCACTAATATCGCGGAGGCGTTAAACTCCCCCGTCGCCACCTGAGCATTGCCCGACCTCACCAGAGCAAAGGTGAAATCGTCGCTGCCTATACCGTTGACAATACGGCTGTTAATGCTGTCGAAAGGCTTGATCAGCTGGCCGTCGTGGTACAGCTCCACCCCCAAATCGGGGTTGGTGGTTTTGATTGCCTGCGAGGAGAAACTGCTGGCATCCGCCGACAGCGTCAGCTTCACCGCCCAGTCACTGGTGTCTTTACACCGATAGGGAATATTCACCTGCTGCCTGAACGGGCTCAGGCTGCCGCTTTGCGTCAGCTGATTGCGGGCGACTAAGCCAAAATCGATATTAATGTCCTGGCTGTTGTTAATCTCGCAGGTGCCGGCGGTGTAATAGGCATCGTTGGCGGCAAGGATGCGCCAGTTGGCGGTAAACACTCCGCCCGCAGGCGCACTCCATTTGTACATCTGCATACTGGCCACCACCGTCCCGGCCTTGATAAACACGCCGCGCCCCGGGCTGCTCTTTAACTGATAAAAGGCTTTTACCTGCAGATCGTGCCAGTTGCCGTCGCGCAGCTCGAAGACGGTAATCGGTGAGTTGATCGGGTTAAGATAGCGGGTGCCGTTAACCTCCAGTCCGCTGCTGAATGACTCATCCAGCGACGTTTGATAAGTTCCTGAATTCAGACGCATATAGTCGACGTAACTGTTGGGAAGCTCATTTTTACAGGTAAAGTAATTGGCGAGATCAAACACCACCACATCGCCGATAATAATTTCCGGTGACAGATTGACGGTGATGTCAATATTGCGCTGCCCCACGGCGTTAAACGGCTTACCATCACGCTTATCAATACAGGCAAATGCCAGCGCTTTCATCGGCAGCAGCAGTACCAGCAGCAGAACCAGTGCCCGCCTCATGATTTAGCCACTGCCCTGCAGCTGCCCGCCTGACAACGGAAGTGCAGCGCGACGCGTCCGCCAAAATCATTAACGTACTGCAGCACCGGGGCATCTCCCAGCGCCGCCGCGCTGCCGCCCAGCATCGCATTCTGCCGCGGGCCGACCATTAGCGGCGCGAAGCCGCGCACCGACTCTTCCCCCTCGCGGCGGCTGGCTCCGACGAAGGTGATGTAGTATCCCGTCGGGTTTTCAATCCGGTAATCATCGCCAATGCGCATCAGTCTGACCTGCAGCTGAACCGGATTGGCATAAGCACCCGGCGACAGCTGCAGTGATGCCGGGCGGTAAAACAGCTTTATTTTGGTTTGCAGCGCCACCTGCAGAGTATTCGGCTTATCGGCGCGCGGTGGGATCTCGCGCAGATTGAAATAAAAAAGTGTCTCTTTATCCTGCGCCAGTAAATTAGCGCTGGGAAGCGACTGAATTTTAACCTGGCTTTTTTCGCCCGGCTCAATACGCTGAACGGGTGGCAAGACAGTTAAGGGCGTGGTTATTTTCTCTCCATGCTCGTTTTCCAGCCAGCCCTGCGCCAGATAGGGTAAACGCTGGCTCTCATTGGTGACTGTCAGGCTGACGGAGGGATTATCGGCATCCATAATAATACGTGTGCGGTCCAGTGCGATGGCGCCCCACGAGAAAGCGGAGATAAACAGAGTGGTGGCCGCGATGGTTTTTAGCGCAGCCGGCTTGATGAATAATTTCATTTACTTTTCCTTTATTTTTGCAGCCTGCGAAAGTTCGGTATGTTTTGGAGCGGCTTTCATGCACGGCAGCAGCAGGTTCGCCAGCGATGCTTCATCCAGCTGCGGTAGCGTCAGCGTGCACTGATTTTTTCCATCCCAGTGCACTGACATCTGTTGCCCGGACTGCAGCCCGCTGAGGTACACGCTGCCGCCATCCGCGACCAGCCCCACTTCCTGCTGGCGCGCGTTAAATACCTGCGCACCAAAAGGCGGGAAGCTCCCATCGGCCAGGCGGATAACCGCCATGGCTTTCTGCCCTGCCAGCACGGAAAAGTGCCGGTAGCCGATGGCCCCCTCGGTCAGGGTTACCCGCACCATTGAGGAGGTGACTTCGGCATTTTCAGGTAATCGGTTAATATCAATGCCTACCTGGTTGCGGTAATAGCTGCTGACATCGGATATCACCATTTTGCCAAAGCGATTACTGCGGGCCGTGCCTGAGGTTGATTTCACCGGAATATCCGCCACGCCGTCGGTATCCAGTAATAATCGCGTGCCGCCGGGACTATTCTGGCGGTGCAGCGCCATGCCCTCAGTTGTGGCACTCATGCCCCCTTTCATCGTGGCGCCAAACGCCTGATAATTACCTGGCTGAATATTGGCGCTGGCGGTCATCTGCCCTGCACTACCTTCATGGATGTAATATCCCGCCATTGCAGTATTGTTATTACTGCTGCCTGCGCTCAGGCTATAGCTGTCGCTATTATTCAGGCGCTGATAATAATTTACCTGCTGAGTGTTGTTATCACGCCCGCTTGAACCGCTGTAGCTGATGGTCTTATTATCGCCAAAGGGTAGCGAGAGCGATAAATAGAGCCCTTTGTCGCTGTTCTGAGTATCCCGGTTGCGCCAGGCGGAAAGTGACAGGCTGAGATTGCGCCACTCCATCAGATCAAAATAGCGTGACATGGCCAGGCTAAAACGTTCCGTATCGGGCTTGTCCCACCAGGTTTGCCGGTTGTAGCTCAGCTGCACGCTGGCGGCCAGCGGGCGGATATCCTGTGCCAGGGTCACCATATACATCTCGCGGCTGTTGCTGGTGCGATCCTTCTGCGATTGCGCATCAAGGAACTCTTCCATGGTCATAAACTGGCTTTCAGAGAAGCGATAACCGGCAAAGGTCACCTGGCTGCCGTAATCATCAAAACGCTTGGAGTAGCTCAGGCGATAGGAATTTCCCGCGCGCGACTCCCCGGCCGCCAGCTGCGCCATTGAGTGCGTGACGTCAAACGACATCGCGCCAAATGCCAGCAGATCGCGACCGATACCGCTGGCCAGCGCCTGATATTTATCGCTGCCAATTGCGCCGCCGTACAGCGACCAGCCGTTGTTTACCCCCCAGGAGAACTCCGCGCTGGCAAATTCCGGTCCGTTCGCCGCGTGCTGCCAGTTAACCGGTCGGCCCAGCGCCATTTTGTAGCGTACCTGTCCCGGACGCGTCAGATACGGCACCGTCGCGGTATTGATCGTGAAGGTTTGCACCGTGCCGTCTTCCTCCTCCACCCGCACATTCAGCTCCCCGATCACTGAGTCATCGATATCCTGAATGCGAAACGGTCCGGCAGCGACCTGCGACTGATAGAGCACACGGCCCTGATGCATCACCACTACGCGGGCGTTGGTGCGGGCGACGCCGGTGACTTCCGGTGCGTAGCCGCGCAGGTTGGGCGGCAGCATATTGCTGTCGGTCACCACGCTGGCACCGGCAAAGCGAAAGCTGTCAAAAATATCGGAGACCAGATAATCCTCGCCCAGCGTCAGCTTGGCCCCCAGCTGCGGCAGCGCGCGATAGGCGTAATAGCGCGTCCAGTCAAAGCTGCTGCGCGTTTCACCACGCTGGCTGTCACGCCGCCCCTGCCAGTCAGCACGTAGGCGCCAGGGACCAGCATTGGCACCCGCGACGCCGGAGCCGCTCAGGCTGCGCTGGTCGCCGGAGTGGGCGTTAAAGCGTGCCTGGGTATTGAGGTTGTAGTCAAACAGCAGCCCGGGAATGCCGTTATCCCAGCGCGAGGGCGGGTCCCAGTTAGCGGACTGATACTGCAAAAATTCCTGCGGCATACTAATCGACAGCGTCGAGTTAGCCAGCTCGCCGCGCGCCAGCGTTCCTGCCAGGCTGCTGGTTGCCAGACATTCGCCGCCGTGCCACCATTTAAGGGCATCTGTCGCCGCCGATTTCAGACCCAGTTCATCCACCAGCTGCGGCGTCAGGCAGGGAAGGCTCTCATCGGGATGCTCTTTTGGGGTGTAAAAATCAACGCTGCGGTCGCCCAGTGCATCTCCGTTCAGCCGGACATTAAGGGTATAGCGGCCAGGCATAATGTAGCCTTTGCGCGCAAAATTGGTGACGTCAATATTATTACGATCGTCGACATCTAAAAGATCGGTGTTAAACTGAATATCTTCAGCATGAACCCTATTCAAAGTTGAACTTAGCGCCAGAAAAATGGAAATAACCAGGAATGCTGGCGATTTGATTGTAAAGGTCATTTTTCCCATGGTCCCACAAATCGTCACTGGTTGATGCTCAACGGGCGATAAATAGCGCCTGCTATTGCAGGCGCTCTGTTATTTATCTGGCGGAGGTGAATTACTGATAGGCCAGTGTAAAGTTAGTAACTGCCGTAAATGCACCGGTGCCAATCTCAACTGGCGCATCTTTGGTGCCATCACCCTTCAGGGCGGCGGTAAACTGCAGCGTGTTCGCGTTACCGTTTAAGGTCTGTGCGGTGGTTGGCGTGCCCAGCTCGATTTTCTTACCGCTGCCGTCGCGCAGTAAAATACTGGCGCCTTTCGCTTCCCCGGTGATACCGAGACGGCCATCAACGCCCGCCATACCGGTGAAGGTCGCGGTTACCGTGTGCTTGGTTGCATCGTCACAGTTCTGTAGATCGATGGTAAAGTCGACGGCTTTCTGCTCGCCACCGTTCGCCAGGTCCGAATTAGAGACCTGACCCAATGGAATTTTTTGATCGTCCACACCGGGTGCAATTGAGCAGGGTGCATTGACGATTGAACCATAAAAGGTGACTTTACCGTTGCCCTGATCGGCTGCCTGAGCGACGCCAGTAGTGGCCAAAGCGAACAGTGCAACAGCGGTGATTTTTTTGATTTCCATTTAATTGTCCTTGACTGATATTTAACAGAAAGAATGAGCCTCGTCATGAAAGTGCCGTCAGTTATTAATTACAATAATCGACCACCTCATCCCCGGTATTCCTTTGAAAGCGAGGCAATACTAATCAGTCCGCTACTCAAGTCACTGTCCATTTTTGTTGTTAATTTAAATCAGATCAAAAACAATATGTTACGAAGGCCCGAGATTACCCGAGCAAAAATATCATCAATTAGGAAAGATCTTACTTAACTTAAGTGCATGTAAAACAGATGTTTTATGGCAACTATTAACACTTAGTCATGTTAAAATAAGTAAAAAAACCTCGCTTTGGTTGACAGCGGCGATATAGCAAAATAAGATAATTCTTACACCACGGAAGATAATATAACTAAGAAAGTGATATATGCCTTTTATAAGCATAAAGAAGCCAGAATTAGAAAAAAAGCTAAAATACAAAGCTGAAGAGTACAAAGCACGAGAGGAACTCAATGACGCGATCCAATGTCATTATGAGCTTTTACTTAAGTTGTACTTAACTAATCCGCTTTACTTCAAAACGCTATTCAAAGCTAATCGATTTATTGTCGGCTCGGCGATTCTCGGCATCTACTACATCCGTAAAAGCAGCACTTTTAAAGATGTAAAACGCTTTTGTATCAGTAACGATCTTTTCAGCAGTAACTCTTTGGATTCCTTCCTGCTTTTTCTGCGGGTTGGCGGAAGACTGGAGGTTTATCGCGACAGTGAAGACAAGCGCAAACTGAATTATAAGCCGACGCCGAAAGCGCTGGCAGAAACGCAGCGTATGATCAACACCATGATTATCCCCTGCGCGATGCTGACCGACTCATTTGACCTTGAGTTTTATCAGCAGCACAAAAATTTCGTGCCTGAATTTTTCCGCACCTACGCGGAGATCACGCTTAATCGTCTGTTTATCCACGATATGGTGCCGGGCAGCGCTGAGTTTCTCAGCCGCGACGGCGGCCACATGATTATGTTCAATCTCTATCTGGAAACCATTAAGCAGCAGAGCCTGACCATAAAGTTCAATATTCTGAAATCGGCATTCTGCTGCGGCGTTTCCCGCTCGCATATTCGCCGCTGCCTGCAGGCGGCTGAAGAGATTGGCATGCTGAAGATCGAGGATGGGGCAAATGGCCTGACCTTGTCACCCGCGTTTATCGAGATGGTTAAAGATTACTTCTGCATCTATCTGGCCACCGTGGAGCACGGCCTGGCGGGAATGCGCTAAAACAAAAAACCCCGGACTGTTAAGCCCGGGGTTCTGAATTTGATGGTGGAAGCGTAGAGATTCGAACTCTAGAACGGTTTCCCGTCGCCGGTTTTCAAGACCGGTGCCTTCAGCCACTCGGCCACGCTTCCACACGTACCAGCTGTTGAGAAGTGTCTCGCTAACTGATGGGGCGCAGTATAGGGGTTGTTGGCGCAATTGCCAAGACTATTTTTATCTACTTTGTTGATTTTGTGAGCATTTGTGTTCGTTTGCCGCAAAAACCAGCAGCGCGCAGCAAAATGGATAAGAAAGCAGCAGGGAGAGGCGTGGGTCGGTCTGTTTATTGCGCGCATAGCAAAACGGGCTAGCTTTCGCTAACCCGTTTAAATTTGGTGGTGGAAGCGTAGAGATTCGAACTCTAGAACGGTTTCCCGTCGCCGGTTTTCAAGACCGGTGCCTTCAGCCACTCGGCCACGCTTCCACAATGGGGCGCACTATAAACACCCCCGTTGAGCTTGTAAAGTGGCTTTTGTTTCAATCGCGTAAAAAAACGCCAATCGGCCGCTGTTTGTTGAGATTATCGCCAGCCTGTTCACAGAATCAGCGTTTTAGCGCGTAAAGAAGGGTAAAACGCCTTTCCCCGCTGCGCTGCGCTCCTTATTCTCGCTGCTATATTACCATCGCCATTTTTTAGTGACCCAGAAGAGGTGTTTTATGGATCGCATCGTTTCAAGCACACGTGAAAGCTCGCTGCTCAGCACGCACAAAGTTTTGCGCAATACCTATTTCCTGCTCGGCCTGACGCTGGCATTCTCCGCGCTTACCGCCACGCTGAGCACCGTATATGCCTTACCGGCACCGGGACTTATCCTGATGCTGGTCGGTTTTTATGGCCTGATGTTCCTGACCTACCGTCTGGCTAACAGCCCGGCCGGTATTCTGGCGGCGTTTGCCTTTACTGGCTTCCTCGGTTACAGCCTTGGCCCGATTCTGAACAGCTTCCTCTCTGCCGGCATGGGCGATGTGATCGGCCTGGCGCTGGGCGGCACCGCGCTGGTGTTCTTCTGCTGTTCCGCCTATGTGCTGACCACGCGCAAGGATATGTCATTCCTCTCCGGCATGATGATGGCCGGCTTTGTGGTGCTGCTGGTGGCCGTTGTCGCTAACCTCTTCCTCAACATCCCTGCCCTGCACCTGGCGATCAGCGTGCTGTTCGTCCTGTTCTCTGCGGGCGCTATCCTGTGGGAGACCAGCAACATCATTCACGGCGGCGAAACCAACTATATCCGCGCCACCGTCAGCCTGTACGTGTCGCTGTATAACATCTTTGTCAGCCTGCTGAGCCTGCTTGGCATGTCGCGTAATAACTAAGCCGCGATCGGTTGGCATCAAGCCCCGCAGCGCGGGGCTTTTTTTTTGCCGCTAAAAGTTTGCTAAACTGGGCGCTGGTTAAGCATGGTGGGGCAAGAGAGTGCAGTTTGACGGTAAAGAGATTGAGCGCGATGCGCAGGGCTATCTGAAATCAGTTGCGGACTGGAATGAGACGCTGGCGCTGGCGCTGGCGGCAGAAGAGTCCATCGAACTGAGCGAGGCCCACTGGGAAGTGGTGCGCTTCGTGCGGGCATTTTATCTGGAGTTTAATACCTCCCCGGCGGTGCGCATGCTGGTCAAAGCGATGGCGCAGAAGTACGGCGAGGAGAAAGGCAACAGCCGCTATCTCTTCCGCCTGTTCCCGAAAGGCCCGGCAAAGCAGGCGACCAAAATTGCCGGTCTGCCTAAACCGGCCAAGTGTCTTTAAATACTATGCGGTGCTGAAACCCTGCGGAAAGTGCGCGGGGTGATGAGGTTCAGTCAACACCTTATCCACTCTGGCGCTGCGGGGGCCTCCGGCCTTTAGCCAGGCCAGCAGCGCCTCCACTCCCGACTGTTCACCGCACGCCAGCACCTCCACACTGCCGTCCTCCAGATTTTTAGCATAGCCGCTCAGCCCGTGCTGCTTCGCTTCGCGCTGGGTGCTGTAGCGAAATCCTACCCCCTGCACCCTGCCATGAACCCATACGCGCACACAGATCGTTGCCATTTCTCCTCCTCTGCCCATCACCGATTGCTTTTTGACGGTCGGCACCGGACAATATCGCCTGATTCTCTGAAGGTAAGCATAGCAAAACATGACCGTACGATTAATTCTTGCCAAAGGACGTGAAAAGTCCTTACTTCGCCGCCATCCATGGGTTTTCTCTGGCGCGGTTGCCCGTATGGAAGGCAAAGCCTCCTCCGGTGAAACGATTGATGTCTGCGACAGCAGCGGAAAGTGGCTGGCGCGCGCCGCCTGGTCGCCTGAATCACAGATCCGCGCCCGCGTCTGGAGCTGGCAGCAGGATGAGTCGATTGATATCGACTTCTTCGTGCGCCGTCTGCAAGCCGCTCAGCAGCTGCGCGACTGGCTGGCACAGCGTGATAACCTCGACAGCTACCGCATTATCGCCGGTGAGTCTGATGGACTGCCGGGCGTGACCATCGACCGCTTCGGCAACTTCCTCGTGCTGCAGCTGCTGTCCGCCGGTGCAGAGTATCAGCGTGCCGCGCTGATCACCGCGCTGCAGACCTGCTATCCGGGCTGCGCCATTTACGACCGCTCCGACGTCAGCGTGCGTAAGAAAGAGGGTCTGGAGCTGACCCAGGGCTTAGTGCTGGGGGAGATGCCACCGGAATTGCTGCCTATTACCGAACACGGCATGAAGCTGCTGGTCGATATCCAGACCGGGCACAAAACCGGTTACTACCTCGACCAGCGCGACAGCCGCCTGGCCACGCGCCGCTATGCCGAAGGCCGCCGCGTGCTGAACTGCTTCTCCTATACCGGGGGCTTCGCCGTCTCCGCACTGCTGGGCAACTGCGCTGAAGTGATCAGCGTGGATACCTCGCAGGCGGCGCTGGACGTGGCGCGTCAGAACGTTGAGCTGAACGGGCTCGACCTCTCTAAGGCCCAGTTCCTGCGCGATGACGTGTTCAAGCTGCTGCGCCGCTACCGTGATGAAGGCGAGAAGTTTGATCTGATCATCATGGACCCGCCAAAATTCGTTGAGAATAAAAATCAGCTGATGGGCGCGTGCCGTGGCTACAAAGATATCAATATGCTGGCCATGCAGCTGCTTAACCCTAACGGGATGCTGATGACCTTCTCCTGCTCCGGCCTGATGTCCACCGATCTGTTCCAGAAGCTTATCGCCGATGCTGCCGTGGATGCAGGGCGTGACGTGCAGTTTATCGAGCAGTTCCGCCAGGCCGCCGATCACCCGGTGATTACCAGCTATCCTGAAGGGATGTATCTGAAAGGTTTTGCCTGCCGCGTATTGTGACTTGAAAACGTTGCTCGCGCCCCCACTTCAGGTAAGAGCAATATTTCTCAGGAGGTAACAATGATTGCCAGCAAATTTGGTATCGGACAACAGGTACGCCATCAGCTGCTCGGTTTTCTCGGTGTAGTGGTGGATGTCGACCCGGAATATTCACTGGAAGAACCCGCCATTGATGACGTCGTGGATAGCGATGCCATGCGTGCTGCCCCCTGGTATCACGTGGTGATGGAAGATGATGATGGCCAGACGGTGCAAACCTATCTGGCTGAAGCGCAGCTCTCATGGGAACTGCCCGGTGAACACCCGGATAACGCCTCGCTGGACGAGCTTGCGGCATCCATCCGCCAGCAGTTAACCGCTCCCCGCCTGAGAAACTGATAAAACCCCGCTGCCGCGGGGTTTTTTATGCCTGCTTCGCCAGTCCAAGGCGCGGGATCTCTATTTTCGGGCAGCGATCCATCACCACCTGCAAACCCGCCTCTTTCGCCAGCACGGCCGCCTGCTCATTGATGACGCCGATCTGCAACCACAGTGACTTCGCGCCGATGGCTATCGCCTCCTGCGCCACGCCCCACGCTGCCTGCGCGTTGCGGAACACATCAACCATATCCACCGGATGAGGAATATCTGCCAGCGTGGCGTAAACCTTCTGACCCTGCAGCGTCTGCCCTGCCAGCTTCGGGCTGACCGGTATAACCTGATAACCCTGCGCCAGTAGATAGCCCATCACGCCGTAGCTGGGGCGCGCTGGATCGTCACTGGCCCCGACCAGCGCGATGGTTTTGCTGGTTTTCAGCACCTGTGCAATCGTCTCATCACTCATTGTTGCCTCCCTTGACCTGGTTAACCTGCCTGGCGCTAATTGTGGCCTGGCCAGCGCAGGGAAAATAGCGTCTGCTGCGTTTCATGATATATAGCACGAATAAGTATGTTAAAATGTTACTATACTGTCATACTGAAAGACTTTGATACATTCAAGTCCCAGCCATCACTCACCATGCCGGAGAAATAATGAAGCTACGCGGGGTCATCATCGGACTGATAACTGTGCTGTTCGCTGCCAACGCGCAGGCGACAACGCTGAAGTTATCGCCGGATATTGATCTGCTGGTGCTGGATGGACATAAGATCTCTGGCTCGCTGCTGAAGGGCGCGGACGGTCTGGAGCTGGAGCGCGGTGAACATCAGCTGCTGTTTCGCATTGAGCGCACGCTAAAAAATCAAACGCCCACCGCTACTCACTGGGTTTCTGCTCCTCAGATTGTCACTTTCACCACCCAGGCGCAGTCGGTCACCATTACCCTTCCCGCCCTGCAAACGCTGCGCGACGGCAGACACTTTGATAAAAGCCCGCGCTTTGTCCTGCTCGATGAGCATGGCGCCGAGGTCGCGAGCAAGCGCGATCGCCTGCAAACTGAGGCGCAGGGTGATTTAGAACAGGCGATGGTGCTGTATAACCTCGATGACAAAATTGCCTCGGTGCCGCGCTTTGCCCAGCCGCTGCGCAGGACTGCCATGGCAAACGGGCAAATGCCGGAGATCGCTTTCAGCCAGCATCCGGCCGAGCGCATGCTACGCCTGTGGTATCAGCAGGTTGACTCCGCCACCCGCCAGCGCTTTGTGCTGCTGATGAAAGCCCTGCATACCAGTTGATCGCAGATTATTCTCAGCGCTACACTCAGCCCTCTGTTGACCCGATTTTGCCCGTTCCACCCAACCAGGATACCTGAATGGATCAGACAACCCGTACTCTCCAGCCGCAAAAACATATTGCGCTGGTGGCTCATGACCACTGTAAAAATTCCCTGATGCAGTGGGTGGAAACCCATAAAGAGCAGCTGCAGCACCACACGCTGTACGCCACCGGAACCACCGGTAACCTGGTGCAGCGCGCGACCGGCCTGCCGGTCACGGCGATGCTGAGCGGCCCGATGGGCGGCGACCAGCAGGTCGGGGCGCTGATTTCTGAAGGGAAGATTGATGTACTGATCTTCTTCTGGGACCCGCTCAATGCGGTGCCGCACGATCCCGATGTGAAAGCGCTGCTGCGCCTGGCCACCGTGTGGAATATCCCGGTGGCCACTAACCGTGCCACCGCTGATTTTATTATCCACTCGCCGCTTTTCGCCCAGCCGGTGGAGATCCTGATCCCCGATTACGAACGTTATCTGCAGCAGCGCCTGAAATAGCTTCGGCGCGACAATTTCGTCAGGGCTTGCGCAGTACCGGCACGCCCTGACGGCTCAGCTCAGCCACAAACACCGACGGATTTTCCCGATCGTACAGCAGCCAGACCTGCTGTTTCGCCCGCGTCATCGCCACATAGGCCAGCCTGCGCTCCTCCGCATCGGGGAAATCTTCGGCGGCGGGCAGCAGCGCCTCTTCCATGACCGATTCTCTGGCCGCGGCCGGGAAGCCCTCTTTCCCCTCTTCCAGCCCCAGCAGAATGACATAATCTGCCTGCTGACCTTTGCTGGCATGAATCGTCATAAAATCGATGTTGAGGTTCGGCCAGCGGGTGCCGGCTTTTTCCAGCTCTTCCGGGCGCAGATAGTGGTAACGCGCCAGCACCAGAATGCGCTCATCCGCTTTGGCATAGCCGCTCATTTTGTTCAGCAGGGCTTCCAGCTGCGTTTGCGGCAGCAGCGAGACGGCTTTTTTATTGCCTTTGCTCAGGCTGTTAAGCGGTTTCTTCAGCTGGTGCGGATTGCTCTGGACAAAGCCATTGGCGATTTCACCAATGCGCTCATTAAAGCGGTAGGTGGTATCCAGCACGCAGCGGTCGCCTTCGCCGAAGTGGTGGTGGAAGGCGGTGGTCAGGGTCATCTCTGCCCCGCTGAAACGATAGATTGCCTGCCAGTCATCCCCGACGGCAAATAGCGTGGTCTGTTTATTCTGCCGACGCAGAGCCGCCAGCAGGGCCGCCCGCTGGGGGGAGATATCCTGAAATTCGTCGACCAGAATATGCTTCCACGGGCTGATAAAACGCCCTTTATCGAGAATATTGACCGCCTGGTGGATCAGCCCGGCAAAATCGACCGCCCCTTCCTCTTTCAGCGCGCTTTTCCACGCCTTCATCAGCGGCGCCATTAATTTCACCCGCTTGCTGAACAGCTCGCGCACCTCTTGCGGGGCGCTGTCGATCATCGCCGCCTGCGCCCCGCCGTGCATGCGCATCAGCCCCAGCCAGCGTTCAAGGCGGCTTGCCAGCCGTTTTGCCAGGCGCTCATCCTGCCAGAAACTGCCCTCTGCCAGCTCCCACTTCAGCTCTTCGATCAGCCACTGCCGCCAGCCGTTGGCATGGGCTTTTTTCTCGCTGCACTGCTGACGCCAGACGTCAATTAACAGCGACTGCCGCTGGGCGTTATCGGTTTCCAGTTTGCTGATGGTCGGCGCTTTGTTGCTGCCCTGCTGGATAATGTTCAGCGCCAGCGAGTGGAAGGTGCGCGCCTGAATCTCTTCGCTGTGCAGACGCGCGCGAATGCGGTCGTTCATCTCTTCGGCGGCCTTACGGCCAAACGCCAGCAGCAGGATTTGACCCGCGCTGGCCTGCTTACGCATCATCAGCCAGCCGGCACGTGCCACCAGCACCGAGGTTTTCCCGCTGCCGGCCCCCGCCAGCACCAGCACCGCATCTTCGCCATTGACCACGGCGCGGGCCTGCGAAGGGTTGAGCGGAGAGGTTTCCACCTGGTTGAAAAAATCAGCATGCTGCACCAGCATTCGCTCGGTCCACTGGTTATTGCGCTGCACGCGCCGGGCATCGTTATCGCTCAGCCACTGGCGAAGGTAGCGATACGCTTCGCGGCAGTTATCAAATTCGTCCAGCCGCTCAACGGGCAGAGGCACCGCCGCAAACGCTTTGTGAATCGCCTGCTGCCACGCGGCAATATCGCTGCGCTTCAGCCATTTATCCTGCTGTTCTGCCTGATGGATCTGCTGTTGCTGCGCGCTGAGCACCTCGGCGCACACCTCGCTCATCTCGCTGCTCCACTGCTGCCAGGCCTGATTGAGGTAGTGATAAAAACGCTGGGTTTCATTCCACTCCGTGCCGTGCAGGCGCACCACTTTGTCATCCGGCAGCGTAAATTCCAGCTCGCCCCATACCAGGCCGCGTTTGCATTTGATCGACAGCAGCTGGTTAAACGGGATCAGGTATTCATGCTTTTCACCGCTGACCTCAACGCCTGCGCTCAGCAGCCGCACGCGGTTATAAGGATGTTGTGCCAGATGTTTGCCCAGCGATGTTGCTTTCAGTTCCATTCCGGTGACCCTGGCTGCGGTTATTTTCTACATCTGACAGTTTAACTGTCCGTGCTGTACCGCTCCAGCGCTAAAACGCGTTACAATCAAGGAATTGTCAGTTGATTATCGCTATCGCAAGAGGGAAACCCGTTTATGCGCACCGTATTAAATATCCTGAATTTTGTGCTGGGAGGTTTCTTTACTACCCTCGCCTGGCTGGTCGCGACGCTGGTCAGCATTATTTTCATCTTCACGCTGCCGTTGACCCGCTCATGTTGGGAAATTACCAAACTGTCGCTGGTGCCGTTTGGCAACGAGGCGATGCACGTTGATGAGCTAAATCCGGGCGGTAAAAATGCGCTACTGAATACCGGTGGAACGCTGCTGAACGTGCTCTGGCTGGTGTTTTTCGGCTGGTGGTTGTGTCTCTCACATATCTGTATCGGTATCGCCCAGTGCATTACGCTGATCGGCATTCCGGTGGGTATTGCTAACTTCAAAATTGCCGCCATTGCCCTGTGGCCGGTCGGTCGCCGGGTGGTCTCAGTGGAAGTCGCCCAGGCCGCGCGTGAAGCCAATGCGCGCTCACGCTTTCAATAACCGTTTCGATGAAGAGATCCCTGTTCAGCAGCCTGCGGCGTCAGGCCTTTAACAGTAGCTGGCTCTACAATATCCGCATCACGCTGGCGCTGGCGGGAACGGCGGCCGTTCCCTGGTGGCTGCATCAGATCACCTGGACGATTCCGCTGACGCTGGGCGTGGTCGCCGCCGCACTCGCTGACCTCGACGATCGCCTGAGCGGACGCCTGCGCAACCTGCTGATCACGCTGGTCTGTTTCTGCGTCGCTTCGGTTTCCGTTGAGCTGCTGTTTCCTCATCCGTGGCTGTTTATCGTCGGGCTGGCGGTGTCGAGCTGGGGCTTTATCCTGCTGGGCGCGCTGGGGCCACGCTATGCCACCATCGCCTTCGGCGCACTGCTGATCGCCATCTATACCATGCTGGGGATCAACCTGTTTGCCCAGTGGTATCTGCAGCCTGCCCTGCTGCTGCTCGGTGCGGTTTGGTATAACCTGCTGACGCTGGCCGGACATCTGCTGTTCCCCATCCGCCCGCTGCAGGAGAGTATTTCGCGCTGCTATGCCCAGCTGGCGCGCTATCTTGAAGCCAAAGCGAACCTGTTCGACCCGGATATTGAAGACGACGATCATCAGACGCTGGTCGGCGTTGCCATGGCCAACAGCCAGCTGGTGACGCTGCTGAATCAGGCTAAAGCGTCGATACAGTCACGTCTGCGCGGCGACCGCGGCCAGCGCGGCACCCGGCGTACCCTGCACTACTATTTTGTCGCTCAGGATATTCACGAGCGCGCCAGCTCGTCACACGTGCAGTATCACGCACTGCGCAAAGCCTGGGGCTCCAGCGATATTCTGTTTCGCTTCCAGCGTCTGCTGACGCTGCAGGCGCAGGCCTGTCAGAAACTCTCCAGTGCGATCCTGCGGCGCGAAAAGTATCAGCACGCGGCCCATTTTGAGCGAGTCTTTACCAATCTCAACAGCGCGCTGCAGCGCCTGGAAATACAGCAGCCCGCCAGCGCAGAAGTAAAAGCAATGCACTATCTGCTGAACAACCTCAAGGCTATTGATGCGCAGCTGGCGACGATTGAATCCGAACAGGCGCTGGCAGAGAGCGGGCCACAGCATGACCAGGCGCTCTCCAGTGAGGGGCTGACCGGCTGGAGCGATATCCGCCTGCGGCTCAGCCGCCATATGAGCCCGGAATCTCCGCTTTTTCGTCACGCGGTGCGCCTCTCCCTGCTGCTGTGTACCGGGTATGCCTTTATCCAGCTGACAGGTTTACAACACGGCTACTGGATTTTGCTGACCAGCCTGTTTGTCTGCCAGCCCAATTACAACGCCACCCGCCGCCGCCTCGCACTGCGCATCATCGGCACCCTTGCGGGCATTGTTCTGGGGCTGCCGCTGCTGTGGCTGGTACCGTCAGTTGAGGGGCAGCTGATCCTGATGGTGGTCACCGGCGTGCTGTTCTTTGCCTTCCGCAACGTTCAGTACGCCCACGCCACGATGTTTATCACCCTGCTGGTTCTGCTCTGTTTCAATATGCTGGGTGAAGGGTTTGAAGTGGCGATCCCACGTATTGTCGATACCCTGATTGGCTGCGGAATCGCCTGGCTGGCGGTGGCATTTATCTGGCCTGACTGGCGTTTTCGACGGCTTCCTGCCGTGGCCGAGCGCACCCTGAATGCCAACTGCCGCTATCTGGATGCGATTCTCGTGCAGTACCATCAGGGCAAGGACAATCGGCTGGCGTATCGCGTTGCCCGTCGTGATGCCCACAATGGTGATGCGGAGCTGGCTTCGGTGGTGTCTAATCTTTCGGTGGAAAACAGAGCCGACCGCACGCTGCGTGAAGCGGCTTTCCGGCTGCTCTGCCTGAATCACTCTTTCCTCAGCTATATATCAGCGCTCGGTGCGCACCGTGAAAAGCTGGACAGTGACGAGATGCTGCAGCTGATGGATGACGCCGTGTGTTACGTCGATGATGTGCTGCACATTGAGGTCGTGGACGAGGATAAGGCTCAGCGGATGATGGATAGCCTGGCACAGCGCATTCAGCACAGTGAAGCCGATACGACAACCAAAGAGCCACTGGTTCTTCAGCAGGTTGGCCTGCTGGTGGCTCTTTTACCGGAAATTGCCCGGCTGAAAAAACAGATCGCGCTGCGCGGCTAACGTAGTCCCTGGTGGCGTTCGCGCGCTCTTTTCGCTTCCCGCTGCGCATTTCGATGGAACCACATGCGCAGCTCTTCTTTCATCTCCAGCGGCAGAGCTTCGTAGTGGCGACCATCAATCGCCCCCTGCAGCGCGTAGAGTACGGTTAACCCGAGGTTGCTGTTGCAGGTGCGTAGCAGCAGCCAGCAACGCTTCGCGCCCTTCTGTTTTAGCGTTTCGATGCTGTTAATTCCCACCTGATGCAGCAGCATCTCTATGCGTACCCCCAAATTTGGCAGGTCCTTAAGCCGACGCTTTTTCTGTTTCTCCAACTGCTGGGTTCTGGCCCCCAGCAGACAGAGGCGGGAAAGCGCCACCAGCTGATCGCTGTCTGACCATAAATCACCGTCAACGCGATAATAGTGAAGTGCTACCGGCACGCCGCGCTTTTTCAGGCTTAACGGCTCCATTTTGCGTTCGACAATGTAGGGCCGCACTTGCTCACAGGCTCGCAGATAGAGCTCGCCGTCAGCGACGACCGCAAACACGGTTTTCTCCACAGTCAGGCAATATCCGCCGAACTGAGTGCGCGATTCAACTTCACCCAGCGGCTGCAGACGCTGTTTTGCCTCTTCAATTTTACGTTTTGAGCTAGCCATGATCTCTCCCTGTAGAAGTAAGATTTATCTAACTATCGTCCTTAATTCAACGTATTAGAAAGTATTCAATCTCAATTACGTGTTCAATGAATAAATTCAGTTCCCACGCTTTACCTCAAGGATTTGCGAGACGTCACGAAAAAACAAAAAAACGAGGAGAGGTCGATTACTGCGGGGGAAAACCCAAAATCACTCTGTAGCCTGGTTTATTCGACGCGTTAACCCTGGGGTTGCCAGAAAGGATTAGCGCCCGCCAACAAGAAAACCGATCCTGGGCCAGTGGCCGGGACATACCGGCAGCCGAAGAGATTTCACACAGCTCAGGGATGAGATTTAATCTACTACGACAAATCATGACAAAAGAGCAGGCAAAGTAGCAGCTGAATAATTCCTGAGAGCTGTTGGAGAATAATGGATGAAAATAAGCGCACCTTTCGTAGCCGGTTTTTTTCTGCTGGTTTCCGCTACCGCCATCGCACAAGGAGGCGACTTCAAAACCGCCAGTGCCACTGTTATGCATCACAAGTTGCTGAATACGCATGTCTCTGTAGCAGATACGGCGGAGATGCCGGATGAACGCCGCGAGGAGCCTTTTCATAAGAAGCACCATGTCAGTGATTGAACTGAACAGATGAATAATTATTATCAATCTGTTTAACCGATCTGCCATTCGGATTCAGAGACAGTCCGGTAATAAGATTTATTTTATCTAAACGGCTAAGCCAGGGAATAAATCATTTTTTCATAATATCAAGTGTGCTCAGCTTATAGCAGAGCGGGTAAATTCCCTGGCAGTTTTAAATTTTCCGTAATAATAGAGTCAGTGCAAAAGAAAGCCGTATCGCTTATAAATTAATCGCCCGTTGACCGTCATTTTTCGGGCTTCGACGTCGCCTTGTCAGACAAAGCGAGCGCCCTTCCTCCCGCCCGGGTGGATCGCGGGTTCGGTGATGACCGGCGCTGTGCAACGCGCAGATTAAGGTTGATCTTTGCTCACCGTGGATATACTGTATATCCATACAGTCACCTGTGAGCGAAGACACCATGCGTACTCATTCCCTGAAATCTCAATCTGTTACCCGTGCCCTGCACGTTCCTTCATCCGCATCTGCCTGCGGTAATGGTCTGATCAGCGAACTGACTTACAGTGAGAATCAACCTGGTATGACTCAGCTACTACTGCTGCCGTTGCTGCAACAGTTAGGTACGCAGTCGCGCTGGCAGCTGTGGCTCACGCCGCAGCAAAAACTGAGCCGCGACTGGCTTCAGCGCTCCGGCTTACCGCTGGATAAAGTGATGCAGTCCCCTCACTCCACCACTATCACCACCGTTGAAGCGATGATCAAAGCGTTGAGCACGGGAAATTACAGCGTGGTTTTGGGCTGGCTGGAGGAGGAAGTATCAGAAACGGATCGTCTACGTTTGCAGCAAGCAGCGAATTCTGGACAGGCCCTCGGACTGATTATGCGCCCGGAAGAGCCCTCTTATCTTCCATCCAGACCGTTAAATGGAATAAAAATTCACTCTAGTTTGTATCATTAAGTAAAAATTGAGATTTTTCTCAGGTTTTTTCTTTCCCTGCCCCGCTTTAACCCGCTGATTATGTTATGACGCGGCTAGACAATGGTTTAGCTGCGTTCACAGACCCTTTTTTCAGCAAAGAATTCACCCTCAAATGTTAAAAAATGTGTATGAAACCCTGTTTTTTTGCTGAGCACCGTCACATCATACTTGTAAGTTTGCTGGTACGTTGTAGACTTTAGCTCGCCAGGGTGCTCAATAACCTCCTTTTTTTGGAAGAGTCATAATCGAGCTACATAACCCGGCGAAGGATTAAACCAAAGAGCTAACTTAAAGCTCATTGCCTATTTGGATGATAACGAGGCGCAAAAATGAAAAAGACAGCTATCGCAATTGCAGTGGCACTGGCTGGCTTCGCTACCGTAGCGCAGGCCGCCCCTAAAGATGACACCTGGTACACCGGTGCTAAACTGGGCTGGTCTCAGTACCACGACAAAGGTTACTACGGTAACGGTTACCAAGATAATGACGGCCCATCTCATGAAAGCCAGCTTGGTGCTGGTGCATTCCTGGGTTATCAGGCGAACCCATACCTGGGCTTCGAGCTGGGTTATGACTGGTTAGGCCGTATGCCTAACAAAGGCGACCAGGTTAACGGCGCATTCAAAGCACAGGGCGTTCAGCTGGCAGCTAAATTAAGCTACCCAGTAATGGACGATCTGGACGTGTACACCCGTCTGGGTGGCATGGTATGGCGTGCTGACTCCACTCAGCAGGTTGTTGGCGGCGATCGCATCAGCGACCACGACACCGGTGTTTCTCCACTGGCCGCGGTTGGTGTTGAATACGCAGTGACCAAAAACTGGGCAACCCGTCTGGACTACCAGTGGGTTAACAACATCGGTGACGCAGGTACCGTTGGTGCGCGTCCTGATAACTCCATGCTGAGCGTTGGCGTTTCATACCGCTTCGGTCAGGATGAAGCAGCTGCTCCAGTTGTTGCTCCAGCACCAGCTCCAGCTCCAGTTGTTGAAACCAAGCGTTTCACTCTGAAGTCTGATGTGCTGTTCAACTTCAACAAAAACACCCTGAAGCCAGAAGGTCAGCAGGCTCTGGATCAGCTGTACACCCAGCTGAGCAATCTGGATCCTAAAGATGGTTCTGTTGTTGTTCTGGGCTACACTGACCGTATCGGTTCAGAGCAGTACAACCAGAAGCTGTCTGAGAAGCGCGCACAGTCTGTTGTTGACTACCTCGTTTCTAAAGGCATCCCTGCTAACAAGATCTCTGCACGTGGCGAGGGTAAATCTAACCCAGTCACCGGCAGCACCTGTGACAGCGTGAAAGGCCGTAATGCCCTGATCGACTGCCTGGCGCCAGACCGTCGCGTAGAAATCGAAGTTAAAGGCATCAAAGACGTTGTGACTCAGCCACAGGCTTAAGTCCATCAGTCATAAAAAAACCCCGCTTCGGCGGGGTTTTTTATTGCCGGTCTCTTTTCCGGCAGCGTTAATAGAATCGCGCTTATTCCGGCTTACCCAGAATAGCTTTCAGATCCTGCTTGAGCGACGACATCTGGCTGGCATACTGCTCTTTCCTTTCCGCATCTTCAATCAGCTGCACGATCGTTTCCGAGAGTGTGCTGTTACGGCGCTGTGCCAGACCCGCCAGGCGCTGCCACACCAGATACTCCAGATCGATAGATTTTTTACGCGTGTGCTGATGCTCGGCGTTGAAATGACGTTTGCGTCGCGCGCGAATCGTCTGCTTCATGCGGTTTTCGAGCGTCGGATTAATGTGCAGGCTAATCCACTGCAATACTTCAACCGGCCGGTTTTCCATGACCAGCAGTTCATCCACGGCTGCCTGCGCTGCGCTTAATTCGATATAGCGCGTGATCAATTCACCCTCGCGGTGTTTTTTGACCAGATACTTCCACTTCCAACCGCTTTCCAGATTTTCCAGTTGTTGATATTTCATCGGAATCTCATGCTGACCACATAACGGGTTAAGAATAACAGCTTTTTTTGATCAGGCTGTAAAGAAAACAGGACCAGCAGGGGGAATGTGAGATCGCCCTGGTTTCAGGCGCATGTCTACGGTGCTTAACAGGCTGAAATCTTGTATAATGCCGCTTTTATTCATTTCAGAAAAATACGATAACTTTGACCAACAATCGATTAGAGTGGCGCGCCCTACAGCCCGATACCGAACGCTTCCAGCATCTCCTCTCGCAGGCAGTTGCTGCCGACGCAGAGTGCTTTGCTACCGTACAGGCTCGCCTGTTTAATGGCCTCAGCTTATTGCTGCAAACCCCGGCAAAAGTGCCGCTGATGCTGGTCAAAAGTCCTGAAAGCGCGGAATATCTCACGCTGTTGCAGGATATCCTCACCTCGATGGCGGCTGACGATAGCGATGAATCTGCCCTCTACGGCGGCCACTATACGCTGAGTGGGAACTCCGTCAGCTGGCGCCCGGCTGAAAGGGCCGAGGATAACTTCGCCAGCGTTGGCGGCGTCCATCAGGCTGAGTGGATTGAAACGGAACAGCTTTTTGGCTGCGTGCGCCTGCATCAGTCTGCCATCACTCTGACCCCAGGCCTGGTACATCGTGCCAACGGTGGCGTGCTTATCCTCTCCTTGCGGACCTTGCTGGCTCAGCCGCTGATGTGGCTGCGCCTCAAGCAAATTATGGTGAATCAGCGCTTTGACTGGTACTCCCAGGATGAAACCCGCCCTCTGCCGCTCGATATCCCTGCGATGCCAATGCAGTTCCGTCTGGTACTGATTGGTGAGCGTGATGCGCTGGCTGATTTCCAGGAGATGGAACCCGACCTGGCTTCCCTGTCGCTCTACAGCGAGTTTGAAGACAATATCCAGCTGGTTGATGATGAAGACTTCAGCCACTGGATGCAGTGGGTGCTGAATATTGCTCAGAATCTGGGTTATGACGCACCGGCGGCTGATTTCTGGCCGGTGGTGATCCGTGAAGCGGCACGCTACACCGGCGATCAGGATACCCTGCCCCTTGACCCAATGTGGCTGAGCCGTCAGCTGCAGGATGCCGTGCAGTACAGTGATAATCTCAGCGTCAGCGCCGAAAACATGCAGGATGCGCTCAGCACGCGCGAATGGCGTGAAGGCTTCCTGGCTGAGCGTATTCGCGACGAAATCCTGCTCGATCAGATCCTGATCGAGACCGAAGGCGAAATGATCGGCCAGATTAACGCCCTGTCGGTGATTGAATTCCCGGGCCACCCACGCGCCTTTGGTGAGCCGTCGCGTATCAGCTGCGTGGTGCACATTGGTGACGGTGAGTTCAACGACGTTGAGCGTAAAGCCGAGCTGGGCGGTAATATTCATGCCAAAGGCATGATGATCATGCAGGCCTGGCTGATTGCTGAGCTGGAGCTGGAACAGCAGCTGCCCTTCTCCGCCTCGCTGGTGTTCGAGCAGTCTTACTCTGAAGTGGATGGCGACAGCGCCTCGCTGGCGGAGCTGTGCGCGTTGATTAGCTCGCTGGCTTCTCAGCCGATTAACCAGCAGCTGGCGGTGACCGGATCTGTCGATCAGTTTGGTCGCGTGCAGCCGGTGGGTGGACTGAACGAAAAAATTGAGGGCTTCTTCCACATCTGTAACCAGCGCACGCTGAGCGGCACCCAGGGGGTGATTATCCCGGCCGCTAACGTGCGTCATCTGTCGTTACAGCAGGAAGTGGTCGATGCCGTACGTGACGGCAAATTCCACCTGTGGGCCGTCTCCAGCGTGGAAGAAGCGCTGCCGTTACTCACCGGCGTTGAATGGGATAAAGAGCAAGGCCCATGCCTGCTTGGCACCATTCAGGAACGTATTGCACAATTTAACCAGCAGGATCTGCGCCATCGTCCATGGCCGCTGCGCTGGCTAAACTTGTTTAACCGTAGCTGATCGGACTTGTTCGGCGTACACGTGTAAGCTAGACTCCGTGATTCACTAAAATAAGGCTTATTGAGAATATGGTAGATAAACGCGATTCCTATACAAAAGAAGATTTGATTGCCTCCGGTCGCGGTGAACTGTTTGGCGCAGAAGGCCCGCCATTGCCTTCTGGCAACATGCTGATGATGGACCGCGTGGTTAAGATGAGTGAAGACGGCGGTAACTACGGTAAAGGTTTCGTTGAGGCTGAACTGGATATCAATCCGGACCTGTGGTTCTTCGGCTGCCATTTTATCGGCGACCCGGTCATGCCTGGCTGCCTCGGTCTGGATGCAATGTGGCAGCTGGTTGGCTTCTACCTCGGCTGGTTAGGAGCTGAAGGTAAGGGCCGCGCGCTGGGTGTAGGCGAAGTGAAATTCACCGGTCAGGTGCTGCCGAGCGCGAAGAAAGTTTCCTACCGTATTCATTTCAAGCGCGTTATCAACCGTAAGCTGGTGATGGGCGTGGCAGATGGTGAAGTGCTGGTCGATGGTCACGTCATTTATACCGCAACCGACCTGAAAGTGGGCCTGTTTAAAGACACTACCGCTTTCTAAAATATTTTTAACCGCATAATTCGTGGTGTAGCAAGGCAGCAAATGAAGGCGTCCCGATGAGCTTACGCCGGTAAGTGATTCGGGTGACTGAGAGCAGCTAACGCAGAGACGGCGTGAAGTAGGACGGTTAAAACGAAAACCTCCGCAGCAGCGGAGGTCTTTTCCCTATCGATAACAGGCGTTACGCGGTAACCGTCCTGTCCTCCATGGCTTGTCGCCAGCCTCCCAACCAGTGAGATCGAGCATCCAGCATCTGATACGGACACATCTCTTTAGAGCGTCCTGTGATGCCTGCGTGGTAACCTCGTGATTCTGCTCGTTCAAGGCGATCTCGTTTCTGTCTCTTCATGCCGCGTTTCCCTCATTCTAGTCTGATGGATTCTGGTGGAAAGAAAACAGTGGTCACACTTTGTGCAGCCACACATAAGTTCTACCGCGACTTTAGGTAAAGATCAACGCGCAAATTTCACGCCAGTGTCATAATATTGAATCACACCGAGCGTGCTGACTGCGCAAATCTTCCGCCCCAGGCGCCTGCAGCCTGTTGATTAACAATAAAAAAGCCCTTGATTGTGCAAAATTCTGAATCTGCAACAATCAAAGGCTTAGGCGGTTAGTAAATTTTTGCTTAAGGTTGGTGTATTACTGCATTAGCCACCTGACCCGCCACCTGCTGCCATCCTTTAGCTAATGTTCTTACTAACGCATCGTAACCATCTTCGTTCTGCGCGAGGTCAAAGGCAAAAGGCTGCCGGATCAGTTTGCCGTCGTGCTCCAGCGTCCAGGCGCCGCTCACCACCACGTGCCCATCATAGCGCCCATGGAAACCGGTCACGCTGACGTTCAGCGTATCGTGCTGCTCCCCCATGGGCGTGGATGACACCAGCGCGCCAGGCAGGGCAGCACTCAGGTTACTCACCAGCGTTTGCTGCAGCTGCTGATCCAGCGGGCTGGCCCACTGATTGTTGGCGGCAATCACGAACTGCACATCGTTGCTTTGATATACCACGCCGTTACCCGCCAGATAATCAGGTACCGAAACATGCTCCACCCACACCGGGCGGGACACATTCTGACTGCTGGCCGCCACCGAGCTGCCCGCGGCGGGCAGCTGGTAGTAGATGGTTTGCGGCGTGCCGCTACAGGCGCTCAGTGCCAGCGCCAGGGCTACGGGGATCCATTTCATCATTATTTCGCCCTCTTCGGCTGTGGGTCCTGGCCGGGTTTTGCTTCAAAGACCAGTGCATTACTCTTGCTATTCAAGGTTTTCAGTACCGGTTGCAGCTCGCGCAGCACCTGGTCGAGACGCTGCATATCGCCCACCATCTTACTGTAGGCTGGTGAACCCGGCTGGAAGCCTTTCATACTGCGATTCAGCTCACGCAGCGTTTTCTGCATGTCCGCCGGCAGCTCCTGCATGGACTGGCTGGCGGTAATCTTATTCAGATTATCCAGGGTTTTCTGCAGCTCTTTCAGCGTGCGCTGGCTCTCTTTCAGCGTACCGGTCGCTTCATTCAGCATCGGGTTCAGCGGCAGATTGTTGATCTTATCCAGTGACTCCATCAGCTTCTGCTGGATCTGCGCCAGGCCACCGCTCACCGTTGGGATCAGCTCATAATCAGCGAAGCTTTTCGGTCCGGTATAAGGTTTAGCGTTGCTGTAGAAGTCGAGATCGATATACAGCGAGCCGGTCAGCAGGTTGGCTGATTTCAGGGAAGCACGCAGACCGCGGCCAATGCCATCTTTCAGATGCTGCTCAAAGTTGAAATCGTTACCCAGCTGTTTCTGGAAGCGATCCGGTTCAATGCGGATCAGCACCGGAATACGATAATCATTGTTCAGACGCTGGGCAATGCCCGGCATGGTGAACGGCACTTCTGCCACGGTACCGAGACGAATGCCGCGGAACTCAACGGGCGCGCCCGGCTGCAGGCCGCGGATGGAATCGCTGAAGAACAGCAGGAAGTCTTTGTGCGCGGTATACAGGGAGTCCTGAATGCTGCGCTGGTCGTTGAACAGGCGATACTCCGCCTTATTCTCGGCCGGTTTACCCAGCTCCCAGCCGTCCGGGACGTCAAAGCTGACGCCGCCGCTGAACAGCGTGGTCAGCGAGCCCATTTCAACGCGCATGCCGGAAGCCGACATGTCCACCGCAATGCCACTGTCTTTCCAGAAGCGCACATTGCTGGTTACCAGACGATCGTAAGGCGCGGAGATAAACAGCTGATAGGTCATCATGCGCTTATCCGCGTCAAAGGCGCTGGTTTCCACCGTGCCAACCTGGTAGCCACGAAACAGCACCGGATCGCCCGCATTGAGCTGCCCGGCTTTTTCGCTGTCGAGCGTAATACGAATGCCTTTAGCATCCAGCGGAGCCAGCGGTGGTGCGTCCAGCAGCTTATACTGTTCGGTTTTTTCACCCTTTGAACCGGGCTGCAGCTCGATATAGGCGCCGGACAGCAGCGTACCTAATCCTGTCACCCCTTCACGGCCAATGGCTGGCTTCACCACCCAAAATGCGCTGTCTTCGCGCAGCAGTTTTTCCATGCCGGAATTAAGGCGGGCTTTAATCTCAACGTGGTGCAGATCGTCGGTCAGCACGGCGCTTTCGACGATCCCGACGTTAACGCTGCGGCTTTTGATGGTGGTTTTACCGCCCTCAATCCCCTCGGCATTGGTGGTGATCAGCGTCACCTCCGGTCCCTGATGACTAAAGTGATAAAACAGGATCCACGCCCCAATCAGCACGGTAACAATCGGGATGATCCACACCGGTGACCAGCGCTTAATCTGTTCCACCTTGGCGGTATTGTAGTTATTGTCCGTCACTTGCAGGCTCCTCAGTACTCTTTTCTCTTACCCGATCCCAGGTGAGACGGGGATCAAACGTCAGGGCGGCAAACATTGTCAGGATCACCACCAGCGCGAACAGCAGTGCGCCAATCGCGGGGTAGATACTCATCAACCTTCCCATGCGTACCAGCGCAGACAGCACGGCGATAACGAATACATCAATCATCGACCAACGCCCGACAAACTCCACCACTTCATAAATCTTGTGCATTCTTTCACTGTCCTGCCGGTTGCTGCCGCGCCCGTTGGCATCCCAGCACAGCCAGCCGATAGCGATCATCTTCAGCGAAGGCACCATAATACTGGCAATAAAAATCACCAGCGCAATCGGCCAGGAGCCATCACTCCACAACAGCACCACCCCGGCCATGATAGTTGAGGTCATTTTGCTGCCGAGCGCCTCGGTCACCATAATCGGCATCAGGTTAGCGGGAATATAGAGCAGGATGGAGGTGAACAGCAGCGCCAGCGTCCACTGCAGGCTGTCCTTGCGGCGGGCGTGCCCCTTACTGCCGCAGCGTGGGCAGATCAGCGTATCGCTGCTCAGCACCGCAGTACAGCAGCGGCAGGAGCGCAGCCCCTGGCGCAGGCCGCTGATCCCCGCCAGCGGCTTAGCTGGCAGTGCAGGTAGCGGAGCCACGCGCGCCCACAGCGTGCGGCGATCGGTACACTGGAAAGCGCGCAGCTGCAGCAGGCAGAACAGGCACCACGGTACAAAGCTGGTGCCGACGCCGATATCGCCATAGGCCATCAGCTTGACGAAACTGACCAATACGCCGGCGAGGAAAATCTCCGCCATGCCCCAGGTTTTTAACTGGAACAGCACGCGTGCCATCAGCTGCTTAAGCGGCGATGGCATCCGCACCCGGTTGACCAGCAGCAGGATCACCACCATACAAACGGCAGGTACGCCCTGTACAAACAGCAGAAACAGCGTTGCAAGGCTGCTGTAGTCGTCAGAAACCATCACGCTGGGTATTTGCGGCAGCGTAATTTCGCTGCTCAGCCCGGCAACCTGCATATTGATAAAGGGAAACAAATTTGCCAGCAGCAGCATCAGCAGCGCCGCCAGCGCATAGGCGGTGGGCCGCTTGCGCGGCTCATCCCAGTTAGACTGAAGCGTGGTGTGACAACGTGGGCAGCTTGCCTTGCTGCCCGGCCCGATAGCGGGCAACTGCGTCATCAGGTCACACTGCGGACAAAGCATCCAGTGATGCGCGTGGTGCGACGAACACATACTTCACCCTCTGTGGTGGGGAAAAACGGCCGTATCAGCCGCCGTTTTGTAACGATTCCAGATATTCCCAGCGCTCGAACGCCACTTCCAGCTCCTGCTCCGCCTGAGCCAGCGCGTCGAGAACCGGCTGGGTCACCTCACGCGGCTGGGTGAAGAAGTCGCCGTCGGCAACCTGAAGCTGGTACGACTCAAGACGCGCTTCCAGCGCTTCCATTTGCTTCGGCAGCTGTTCCAGCTCTCGTTGCAAATTGTAGCTCAGCTTAGCGGCAGGTTTTTTCGCTGCTTCACTTTTTGCGCTTTCCTGACGCGGCTGCGCGCTGGCAGGTTTAGCGCTGGCGCGATTCTGCTTAAACGCTTTGCGCTGCAGCTGGGCATCGTGGTAGCCGCCCACAAAGGCGCCGATTTCGCCGTTGCCTTCAAAGATCCAGCACTCGGTCACGGTGTTGTCGACGAACTGACGATCGTGGCTGACCAGCAGAACCGTGCCCTGATAACCGTCAACCAGCTCTTCCAGCAGCTCTAGCGTTTCCACATCGAGGTCGTTGGTCGGTTCATCGAGGATCAGCAGGTTGCTTGGCTTGAGGAACAGGCGCGCCAGCAGCAGGCGATTACGCTCACCGCCGGACAGCGCGCGCACCGGAGTCATCGCACGCTTTGGATGGAACAAGAACTCCTGCAGATAGCCCAGCACGTGGCGTGGCTTACCGTTGACCATCACTTCCTGCTTACCTTCGGCGAGGTTGTCCATCACCGTGCGGTCCGGATCCAGCTCGGCGCGGTGCTGGTCGAAGTAGGCCACTTCCAGCTTGGTCCCGATATGTACGCGGCCGCTGTCCGCTTTCAGCTGATCGAGCATCAGTTTCAGCAGCGTGGTTTTACCGCAGCCGTTAGAACCGATCAGCGCGATTTTATCGCCGCGCTGAACCTGGCGGGAGAAGTCACGCACCAGCTGTTTACCGGCAACGGAATAGTTGACGTTTTCCAGCTCAAAGACAATCTTGCCGGAGCGCGAAGCCTCTTCCACCTGCATGTTGGCTTTGCCCATCACTTCCCGGCGGTCTGAACGCTCGCGGCGCAGGGCTTTTAGCGCACGAACGCGCCCTTCATTACGCGTGCGGCGGGCTTTGATGCCCTGACGGATCCACACCTCTTCCTGCGCCAGCTTGCGGTCGAATTCAGCGTTCTGCATCTCTTCGACGCGCAGCGCTTCCTCTTTGCTGGTGAGATAGAGGTCGTAGTCGCCCGGCCAGGAGACCAGCTTGCCACGGTCGAGGTCGACAATGCGCGTGGCCATGTTGCGAATAAAGGAGCGGTCGTGCGAGATAAAGATAATGCTGCCCTGGAAGGTTTTCAGGAAGCCTTCCAGCCAGTCGATGGTCTCAATATCAAGGTGGTTGGTTGGCTCATCGAGCATCAGCACTTTCGGGTTGCTGACCAGCGCACGGCCCAACGCGGCTTTACGCAGCCAGCCGCCGGAGAGTGAAGAGAGCTGCGCTTCGCCGTCCAGACCGATCTGCTGCAGCACATCGTGAATGCGGCTTTCCAGCTGCCACAGGTTCTGGTGATCGAGAATTCCCTGCAGGCGCGCCATCTCATTGAGATTTTTATCGCTCGGATCTTCCATCACTTTGTGCGAGATCGCGTGATAGGCCTTCAGATGTTCTGCCTGCTCTTCCACGCCCTCAGCGACGAAGTCATACACCGAACCCTGCACGTTGCGCGGCGGATCCTGCTGCAGGCGCGCTACCACCAGGTCCTGCTCATAGATAATACGCCCGTCATCCAGCGGCTGTTCGCGGTTGATGATCTTCATCAGGGTGGATTTACCCGCCCCGTTACGGCCAACCAGACAGACACGTTCGTTTTCTTCGATGTGCAGTTCAGTGTTATCCAACAACGGCGCGTCGCTGAATGAGAGGTAGGCGCCATGAATACTGATTAGTGACATAAAAACTTATTCCTTACCGGCGTGAGTAATCAGCCAGCAGTTGTGAATTTGACGGTTACGGGCGAAATCCTGAGACTGGGTTTTCGCCGTGATTTCGGTTGCAGCCAGACCCAGTGCTTCGAGTCCGGCGAGATCCATTTTGAAACCGCGCTTATTGTTCGAGAACATCACGGTGCCGCCTTTGCGCAGGATACGCTGCAGATCTTTCATCAGATCGAGGTGATCGCGCTGCACATCGAAGCTCTCTTCCATACGTTTGGAGTTGGAGAACGTCGGGGGATCGATAAAGATCAGGTCGAACTGTTCATCGGCATCGCGCAGCCAGCTCAGGCAGTCTGCCTGCATCAGGCGGTGCTGACGGCCGGAAAGCCCGTTCAGGCGCATATTGCGCTCCGCCCACTCCAGATAGGTGCGGGACATATCAATAGTGGTGGTGCTGCGCGCGCCGCCCAGACCGGCGTGCACGCTGGCGCTGCCGGTATAGGCGAAGAGGTTGAGGAAGTCTTTGCCCTTGCTCATCTGGCCCAGCATTTTACGCGCAATACGGTGATCGAGGAACAGGCCGGTATCGAGATAATCCGTCAGATTAACCCAAAGTTTGGCGTTAAATTCGCCCACTTCGAAGAAATCGCCCTTTTCGCCCAGCTTCTGGTACTGGCTTTTCCCTTTCTGCTTCTCGCGGGTTTTCAGCACCAGCCGGTTGGCCGGCAGTTCCATCACGCTGAGCGTGGCAGAAATCACATCGAACAGACGCTGACGCGCTTTACCCGGATCGATGGTTTTTGGCGGCGCGTACTCCTGCACCACCACCCAGTCGCCGTAACGGTCGACCGCGACATTATAGTCTGGCAGATCGGCATCATAGACGCGGTAGCACTCGATCCCTTCCTGGCGCGCCCACTTATCGAGCTTCTTAAGATTTTTGCGCAGGCGGTTGGCGTAATCATCCGCCAGCTGCCCGGCCGCGGCACCCGTTGGGTTCTCTGCCAGCTGGTAGTTTTTCTGCACGCAGTCCAGCGGGCCGTTTTTCGCTTTGAACTGGCGATCGGCACGCAGCTGCAGGCAGCTCAGCAGTTCCGGCGAGGCGCTGAACAGCGACAGGTTCCAGCCGCCAAAGTGCGTCTTCATCAGGCGCCCGAGCTGGCCGTGCAGGGCAATTAGCGCCGGTTCGCTGTCCAGGCGTTCACCGTAAGGCGGGTTACTCAGCACGGTGCCGGTGCTGCCCTGTCCCAGCGGATTGGTCAGCTTCAGCACATCCTGGGTGGTAAACTCGATCAGCTGCGAAAACCCGGCATTACGGGCGTTGGCACGCGCACGTTCGATCACGCGGGAATCGTTGTCGTAACCGTAAAAGCGTGACGTGGTGGCCTGCACGCCTTTGGCCGCGCGCTCGTGGGCATCACGCGTCACGTCGCTCCACAGCGGCTGGTTGAAGTTGCTCCAGCCGGTAAAGCCCCAGTGCTTACGCTGTAATCCCGGCGCACGATCGCAGGCGATCATCGCCGCTTCAATCAGCAAGGTGCCGGAACCGCACATCGGGTCAACCATCGCCGTACCCGCCTGCCAGCCGGAACGCACCACGATAGCCGCTGCCAGGCTCTCTTTCAGCGGGGCCTGGCCGGTCTGCTGGCGATAGCCGCGCTGATGCAGGCCCTCACCGCTGAGATCCAGCGCAATGCTGGCGGTGTCTTTATTCAGCCAGACATTGACGCGAATATCCGGCTGCTCGCGATCGACGTTCGGGCGCGGCAGATTTTTACGCGTAAAGCTGTCGACGATGGCGTCTTTCACTTTCAGCGCGCCGTACTGGCTGTTGCGGATCACGTCGTTCAGGCCGCTGAAGTGCACGGCAAAGGTTTTATCGCTGCCGAACATCGCCGGCCAGTCAATGGCCTGCACGCCGAGGTAGAGATCCAGGTCGCTGTAAACGCCGCATTCGGTCAATGGCAGCAGAATACGCGAAGCCAGGCGGCTCCACATCAGACTCTGGTACATCAGACGATCGTCGCCCTGGTAATGTACGCCGCCCTGGACTACCTGGCAGCTTTGCGCTCCCAGGGCTTCCAGTTCACTTTTTAACAGCTCTTCGAGCCCACGCGCCGTACTGGCAAACAGAGAATTCATAGCGTCACTTATCGTCATCAGAAAATTGCTGCGCATTATAGCTAATCATGGCGGCATGTCATAAAGTTAGCTTCTTTTGCGGCAGAAACCCTGCAAATAGCAGGGAGGGTCGGCCCGGCGCCATGGAGAATCGCCATGATCAGTTTGTCACGTCTCTTTGTTCACCCGGTTAAATCAATGCGCGGCATGCAGGTTTCCCACGCTCAGGCACTGGCTTCCGGGCTGGCATTTGACCGTATTTTTATGATCACCGATGCGGATGGCACCTTTATTACTGCCCGCCAGTATCCGGAGATGGTGCTGTTTACTCCGGCACTTAGCGTTGACGGCCTGCATCTCAGCGCCGCGGATGGCAGCAGCGCCAGCGTGCGTTTTGCTGATTTCCATAAAACTCCGCAAGCCACCGAAGTCTGGGGCAATCATTTTACCGCGTTAATTGCTCCGGACAGCATTAATCAGTGGCTGAGCGGCTATTTTCCGCGCCCGGTGCAGCTGCGCTGGGTCGGTCCGGAGATGACGCGCCGGGTGAAACGCTTTGAGCGGGTTCCGCTCGGTTTTGCCGATGGTTTCCCTTTTCTGCTGGTCAATGAAGCCTCGCTGCACGATCTGCAGCAGCGCTGCCCGGCAGGGGTCAGAATGGAGCAGTTCCGCCCAAATCTGGTGGTCAGCGGCGCCAGCGCATGGGCGGAAGACGGCTGGGCATCGCTAAAAATCGGCGAGATTATCTTTGATGTGCCGAAGCCGTGCAGCCGCTGCGTGTTCACCACCGTCAGCCCGCAGCACGGGCGTAAACATCCAACCGGACAGCCACTGGCTACCCTGCAAACCTTCCGCAGCGCGCAGGACGGTAGCGGTGACATCGATTTTGGCCTCAACCTGATTGCCCGCAACAGCGGCGTGGTGCGCGCGGGCGATGCCGTGGAAATTTTAAGCAGGCATACCCCACGAGCCTACGGCGCGGGTGAAGTCACCGAAACCCTGGAGGTTGCCAGCCAGGCTGTAAAGCCGGTGGCGATTAACTGGCAGGGTCAGCATTTTAGCGGAAATAATCAGCAGGTGTTACTGGAACAGCTGGAAATGCAGGGGATCAAAGTGCCTTATTCCTGCCGTGCCGGGATCTGCGGCAGCTGCCGGGTCACGCTGGTCAGTGGAGAGGTTCAGGCCATGAAGAAGGGCGCGGAGCGCAAAGAGGACGGGACGGTGCTGAGCTGTAGCTGCATTCCCTGCGGCGATCTGGTCCTGCGTTAGCCAGGATTAGCCTGCGCGGGAAGTTATACCGCGCGGGCGAAATTGAGATCGTCGCTGTCAGCCTGAGGCAGCAAGCGGTCATGCATGATTTTGATCGCATCACCCAGCACCATCCCACGACCGGCTACCGTCAGCTGCGGCTGTGCCACCAGGCATAGTGCGGCGCTGTCACCCGACTCGACCACCAGCAAACTGCCCTGCTCACCGCTTTCAGACACCTTCACGCACACCAGCTCACCTTCTGCCGGGCGCCAGCTCCCCTGAGGATGGGTATCAAAATGCCAGCTTTTCGGCATCAGTGGCTTGAGGAAGCGCGTGGCGACCAGCGCGTTTAGCACCAGCTCAGCACGCTGATCGGCATTCAGCCCGCAGTGGCGGCAGCGTTCATCAAAGGTGAAGAACAGCGCGGCATCATCAACACAAAAACCAGAAACATCAAAGGCATCAGGCGTTAACATCTTGCGCGGGAAACGCGAACGGAACAGCATACCATCAGCCAGGTCGAGCATCATCCGGTCATGTTCTGCGTCAAAAAACCAACGCCAGTTATCGTCTGGTTTTATCCTCATGATGGTTCCTGTATTAATACTTAGTAACATACGGCCGGAGCGTTTAATAACTCTTCCGGAAATCAGAACGCGCTTTTAAGCACCTGGCGCACTCTGCTAAAACTGAATAATCAGTGAACAGAACAAAATATAAACGAGCCTGCGGCGAAAATAAAGCCCCAGGCTTATTAATAGTCAGAAATGACTTAGATATTGCTCACAATTTCCTTTATCAAAGGCGGACCTTTGTAAATAAAGCCGGAATATATTTGCACCAGTGAGGCGCCTGCCGCCATTTTTTCCCGCGCCGAGACCAGTGAATCAATCCCTCCCACGCCAATAATCGGAATGCGCCCCTGCAGCTCAATGGCAAGGCGGCGGATAATTTCCGTACTGCGCGACTGTACCGGACGGCCGCTTAAGCCCCCTGCTTCCTCCGCGTGCTTCAGCCCTTTTACCAGCTCGCGATCGAGGGTGGTATTGGTGGCAATCACGCCGTCAATATTGTGACGCAGTAAACTCTCCGCCACCTGGATCAATTCCTCTTCAGAAAGATCCGGTGCGATCTTTACCGCCACGGGAACATATTTGTGGTGGATCTGCTGAAGATCATTCTGACGGGTTTTAATCGCCGCCAGCAAATCATCCAGCGCTTCGCCGTATTGTAAAGATCGCAGGCCCGGGGTGTTAGGGGAGGAAATATTGATGGCGATATAACCGGCGTAGGGATAGATTTTATCCATGCAGATTAAATAATCCTCTTTGCCCTGCTCAACCGGGGTGTCTTTATTTTTGCCAATATTAATGCCGAGGATGCCGTCAAAGTGGGCCTTTTTGACATTTTCCACCAGGTTATCAACGCCGAGATTATTGAAGCCCATGCGGTTAATGATCCCCTCCGCTTCAACCACGCGGAACATACGCGGCTTGTCATTACCCGGCTGCGGGCGCGGCGTGACCGTACCGATCTCAATGAAGCCAAATCCCATGGCACCAAAGGCATCAATGCATTCGCCGTTCTTATCCAGACCCGCGGCCAGGCCCAGCGGGTTCTTAAATGTCAGCCCCATACAGGTGACGGGCTTAAAAGGAAGAGACTGACGGATCAGACCGGTAAAAGGGGTGCCGGAAAGGCGGGTCAGCTGCTGCAAGGTCAGGTCATGCGCACGCTCAGGATCGAGCTGAAACAGCGCCTTACGAACGAAAGGGTAATACATGGTCACTCCTGAGGTCCCGATGGAAAATCGGGGTCGTATTATCCGGGTTTAGCGGCGTAAAGGGAAATGACCTGGCGCAAAAGCCGCTAAAAAAATCACGATTACTGTCGCGCATGGTCATCCCTCCCCCAGCTATATGTGAAAAACAGCATAAATTTGCCGGATAAATCATTTAAGCCACATAGCGCGCTCTGTCAGGATGAGCCTATCGGTTCTTGAATTTGGTTAATCAATAACTTTTGGTTATAAGGAGAGGTTATGCGCGTTATTACTCTGGCTGGTAGTCCCCGTTTTCCTTCACGCTCCACCGCACTGCTGACCCTCTGCCAGCAGGCACTGGAAAAACGCGGTGTCGAGGTTATTCCGTGGAATCTGCATAATTTCCATCCTGAAGATCTGCTGTACGCACGCTTTGACTCCCCTGCCCTGCTGGCATTAAAGGAAGACCTGGAGTCTGCGGATGGATTTATTGTCGCCACGCCGGTGTATAAGGCGTCATTCTCCGGCGCGCTGAAAACGCTGCTCGACCTGTTACCGGAGCGCGCGCTGGAACATAAAGTGGTGCTGCCACTGGCAACCGGCGGTACCGTCGCCCATCTGCTGGCGGTCGACTACGCGCTGAAACCGGTGCTGAACGCGCTGAAAGCGCAGGAAGTGCTGCACGGCGTGTTCGCCGATGATACGCAGATTAGCCATTATGACCGCCAGCCTGAGCTGTCGCCGCTGCTGGCGGAGCGCCTTGCCGAAGCGGTGGATACCTTCTGGCACGCGCTGGCCCGACGCCATCAGCCGCTGGCCGCGGCGGTTTAATCAGGGAGAGAATGATGACGCTGTTTTCACGGATACTCGCCACCGTTATCGCCGCCGGGCTGATCTCATCCAGCGCGCTGGCGGCGGAAAGCCAGGATGCCCCGGCACAGGTGCGCATCGGCTATCAGAAAGGGTCAGTCAGTATGGTGCTGGCAAAGTCCCACCAGCTGCTGGAAAAGCGTTTTCCACATACGCAGATAAAGTGGGTTGAGTTCCCTGCCGGGCCGCAGATGCTGGAAGCATTAAACGTCAACAGCATCGACCTCGGCAGCACCGGTGATATTCCGCCAATTTTTGCCCAGGCTGCCGGTGCGGATCTGCTGTACGTTGGTTCCGAACCGCCAAAGCCGAAATCTGAAGTGATTCTGGTACGCGAGAACAGCCCGCTAAAAACGGTTGCCGATCTGAAGGGGCATAAGGTTGCCTTCCAGAAGGGTTCCAGCTCACACAATTTGCTGCTGCGCGCACTGAAAGAAGCAGGGCTTGGATTTAACAATATCCAGCCTGCCTTTCTGACGCCTGCCGATGCACGTGCCGCGTTCCAGCAGGGCGATGTTGATGCCTGGGCTATCTGGGATCCCTACTATTCAGCAGCGATCCAGCAGGGCGGCGTGCGCGTGCTGAAAGATGGCAGCACGCTGAATCTTACCGGTTCGTTCTATTTAGCCACCCGCCCGTTTACCGAGAAAAACGGCGCGTTTCTGCAGCAGGTGCTCGACACCTTTAGCCAGGCCGATGCGCTGACCCGCAGCCAGCGCGAGCAGAGCGTGGCGCTGCTGGCAACGGCGATGGGGCTGCCAAAGGCGGTTATCGCCACCTATTTCGACCACCGTCCACCCACAGCGATCTCCCTGGTGAGTGACAAAACCGCTGCTGCCCAGCAGGCGACCGCCGACCTGTTTTACAGCAGCCATTTAATGCCGGTTAAAGTCGATATTTCCAGCCGCATCTGGCATGGCCCGACGGCCCACTGATTGAGGAGCAACACAATGAGCCTTTCCGTTTTCTGGTTTCTTCCCACTCACGGTGATGGGAAATATTTAGGCACCGACGAAGGTGCGCGCCCGGTGGATCACGCCTATCTGCAGCAGATCGCTCAGGCTGCCGACCGTCTGGGGTTTGGCGGGGTGCTGATCCCGACCGGCCGCAGCTGTGAAGATGCCTGGCTGGTCGCTGCATCGCTGATCCCGGTGACGCAGCGCCTGCGCTTCCTCGTGGCGCTGCGCCCAGGCGTCATCTCCCCGACTCAGGCCGCACGCCAGGCCGCCACGCTGGATCGTCTCTCCAACGGCCGTGCGCTGTTTAATCTGGTCACCGGCGGCGATGCCGAAGAGCTGGCGGGCGACGGCGTGTTCCTTGACCACCGCGAGCGCTATGAAGAGTCCGCCGAGTTTACCCGCGTCTGGCGCCGGGTGCTGGAAGGTGAAACGGTCGATTACCAGGGAAAGCATGTACATGTGCGCGGGGCGCGGCTAATGTTTAAGCCGGTTCAGCAGCCGCGACCGCCGCTGTGGTTTGGCGGTTCGTCAGAGGTGGCGCAGGATCTGGCCGCCGAGCAGGTTGATGTCTACCTCACCTGGGGTGAACCCCCTGCGCAGGTCAGAGAAAAAATTGAGCAGGTGCGCGCCAAAGCGGCGGCGCAGGGGCGCAAAGTGCGCTTCGGCATCCGTCTGCATGTGATAGTGCGTGAAAGCAATGAAGAGGCGTGGCAGGCGGCGGACCGTCTGATCTCCCATCTGGATGATGCCACCATTGCCAAAGCCCAGGAGGCGCTGGCAAAAACCGATTCGGTCGGCCAGCAGCGCATGGCGGCCCTGCACGGCGGTAAGCGCGATCGGCTGGAAATCAGCCCCAACCTGTGGGCGGGCGTTGGCCTGGTGCGCGGCGGTGCAGGTACGGCGCTGGTCGGTGACGGCCCGACCGTGGCGGCGAGGATGCAGGAGTATGCCGATCTCGGCATTGAAACCTTTATACTTTCCGGCTATCCGCACCTGGAAGAAGCGTATCGCGTCGGCGAACTGCTGTTCCCGCACCTCGATCTTGAGGTGCCAGAGGTACCGCAGCCGCGCGTGATTAAGGCGCACGGTGAAGCCGTTGCCCATGATTTCGCCCCGCAAAAAGTCTCACAGAGTTAGAGGTGGTGTATGAGTAGAGCGGTAAAACGTATTGGTAATGGCCTGCTGCCCTGGGCGCTGCCGATCCTGCTGGTGGTGGTGTGGCAGATTGCATCGTCGGTCGGCTGGCTGTCGACGCGTATCCTGCCGTCGCCAAAATCGATCGTGGTCACTTTCTGGAACTTATCCGCCAGCGGTGAGCTGTGGCAGCATCTGGCGATCAGCAGCTGGCGTGCGGCGATTGGCTTCAGCATCGGCGGCTCAATCGGCCTGGTGCTGGGACTGATCACCGGCATGTCGAAGCTGGGTGAGCGCCTGCTGGATACCTCGGTGCAGATGCTGCGTAACGTGCCGCACCTGGCGCTGATCCCACTGGTGATTTTGTGGTTCGGTATTGATGAGTCCGCCAAGATCTTCCTGGTGGCATTAGGCACGCTGTTCCCCATCTACCTCAACACCTATCACGGCATCCGAAATATTGACCGCGGGCTGGTGGAAATGGCGCGCAGCTACGGCCTTTCCGGCTGGAGCCTGTTTATTCAGGTGGTGCTGCCCGGTGCCCTGCCCTCCATTATGGTCGGCGTGCGCTTTGCGCTCGGCCTGATGTGGCTGACGCTGATCGTGGCGGAAACCATTTCCGCCAACTCCGGCATTGGCTATCTGGCGATGAACGCCCGCGAGTTCCTGCAAACGGATGTGGTGGTGGTGGCGATTATTCTTTACGCCCTGTTGGGTAAACTGGCGGACGTCAGCGCGCAGCTGCTGGAACGTATCTGGCTGCGCTGGCACCCGGCGTATCAACTAAAAGAGGAAAACGCATGAGCGAGTTAACCCCGTCTCCGGCGCGTCTCAATGCCGGTACGCCGCTGGTGATCAACGGCGTCAGCAAGCAGTACAACAATCGCACGGTGCTGAACAACATCGACCTGCACATCCCGTCCGGCCAGTTTGTGGCGGTGGTGGGCCGCAGCGGCTGCGGCAAAAGCACCCTGCTGCGCCTGCTGGCCGGGCTGGAAAAAAGCAGCAGTGGCGAACTGCTGGCGGGCAGCGCACCGCTTAATGAAGCGCGGGAAGATATCCGCCTGATGTTCCAGGATGACCGCCTGCTGCCGTGGAAAAGCGTGATTGATAACGTTGGCCTGGGTCTGAAGGGCAAAGCCTGGAAAGAGCAGGCGCTGGCCGCACTGGATGCGGTGGGCCTGGCTGACCGGGCGAAAGAGTGGCCTGCGGCGTTATCCGGTGGCCAGAAACAGCGCGTGGCGCTGGCGCGTGCGCTGATCCACCGCCCCGGCCTGCTGCTGCTGGATGAACCACTCGGCGCGCTGGATGCCTTAACCCGTATCGAAATGCAGGATCTGATTGAGTCACTGTGGCAGCAGCATCACTTTACCGTGCTGCTGGTGACGCATGACGTCAGTGAAGCGGTGGCGATGGCCGACCGCGTGCTGCTGATTGAAGAGGGCAATATCGGGCTGGACCTGCTGGTTGACCTGCCGCGCCCGCGCCGTAAAGGTTCGGTCAGGCTGGCAGAGCTGGAGGCGGAAGTGCTGGACCGGGTGATGAAGCGTAAGCCGCTGGCGGAAGCCGAAAAGCAGTATGCGCAGCGCTGATAACGCGCTGGCGGAGTGAAAACGGGTTCTCAGGATGAGAACCCGTTTTTGTTCAGGGGTGGGTCAGGGTCACCAGCCTGCCTTCCTTCGCGCTTAACAGCGCCGCATCCAGCACTTCCAGCGTGCGGATCGCCTGTTCACTGGTCACCGGCGGCTCGGTACCATCGCGCACTGCGGCGGCAAAAGCTTCGTAGTATGCGTGATAGCGCCCCTGCTCTGACGGTATCCGCTCCTCCCCTTTATCAGTGCGCAGCGTACCCCACAGTGCTTCAGGCTCATAGCCCCAGCCGGCCAGATCATCTGCCGGTTTCTTGCCGGCGAAAATTGCCGTTGCCTGCACGTCGGAGCTGGTCGCCAGATAGCTGCCCTTGTCACCGTATAACCGCAGTTCGCGGCTGGCGAGGTGGTTCAGCTTGCTGGAGGAGATATGGGAATGCACACCGCTGGTGTGCGTCAGGGTAATCACAAAGCTGGCATCCGTTGGCCCCTCCGGGCGCTGGATGATGTCGGTCTGGGCGAATACCGACTTCACCGGCCCCAGCAGCCAGACGGCCTGATCGACCAGGTGGCTCCCCATGTCGCGCAGCAGGCCGCCCATTTCACCGCCGTCCAGCGTTAACGGGTCGTCAAGATCCATACGGTTGTGCAGCCGCCACGGCTTGCCGACGCGCTGCTGCTCTATCACCTTGCGCAGAGTCACGATATCCGCATCGAAGCGGCGGTTGTGGTAGATGCCCAGCACCACGCCTTTTGCCTGCGCGGCGGCGGCCAGTTCGCGCCCGGTTTGCGCATCATGTGCGAAGGGCTTATCGGCAATCACCGCCACCCCCGCGTCGATAGCCTGTAGAACCAGTTCACGACGGGTTTCCGGCGGGGTGGTGATGGTGACAATGTCGACTCCGGCGGCCAGCATCGCCGTCAGGCTGGGGTAAATCGGCACCTCGGGGAAATCCGCTTTGACCCGTGCGATGGTTGCCGGTGCGCGCGCCACAATGCCCACCAGTTCAACCCCCTGCGCGGCGCAAATATAAGGAGCATGGAAGTTCTGACCGCCCGTACCATATCCGACCAATCCAATTTTCATCTGTCATCCTCGTTGTTGAGTCCGCAAGCAACATTCGTCAGCATGTTACGATTATGTTGATTTTTGCTACCGTTGGCAAATGTTGCATTTGAGGCAATAACATCCAGAAAATAGTAAAAAAAAAACCGGGCAACTGCCCGGTTTGCTTTTAGCTTAGGATGAAACCTAAGTTCAGGCGTTGAGCGCCTTGGTGATCTTCTCGAACAGATCGCCGGAGAGTTTATCCAGCCCTTTCAGCTGCTCCAGCGCGTTGCGCATCAGCTGCTGGCGGGTGCTGTCGTAACGCTTCAGGCGGATCAACGGTTCGATCATCCGTGCCGCAACCTGCGGGTTACGGGTATTAAGATCGGTGAGGATCTCCACCAGGAACTGATAGCCGCTGCCGTCGATGGCGTGGAAAGCAGACGGATTAAGCTGGGCAAATGCCCCGACCAGTGAGCGAATACGGTTCGGGTTGCTGAGGGTGAACGAACGGTGGTTCAGCAGCGCACGCACCTGCGTCAGCACATCGGCCGCCGGGCTGGTAGCCTGCAGCGCAAACCATTTGTCCATCACCAGGCCATCCTGATGCCAGCGCTCGTCAAAGGCCGCCAGCAGATCCGCACGGCACGGCAGCTGCGCACTCACGGCCGCCGCCATCGCCGCCACGCTGTCGGTCATGTTATTGGCTTTTTCGAACTGGGCTTTCACCAGCTTGTTGGCCAGCTCCGCATCACCAAACGCCAGGTAGCTCAGGCAGACATTTTTCAGCGCGCGCTTGCCCATATCGGCGTGCTCAACGCGATATTCCGCCGTCTGGTTGGCGTAGTAAACCGCCAGCAGCTCGTCGGCCAGCTCGGTGGCCAGCGTGCGCACCAGCGATTCACGTACGACCGCATTGGCGGCCGGGTCGATCACCTCAAACAGCTCGGCGATCTCATTTTCTGATGGCAACGACAGGATCAGCGCCATCAGGGCAGGATCGGTATTCTCCTCCAGCAGCACGGCACGGAAGGCATCCGCCACGTGCAGCGGCAGTGACAGCGGCTGGCCCTGCTGCTGGCGGGCAACGTTGATTTTGATGTAGTTAGCCATCAGGCTCTGCGCCGCATCCCAGCGGGCGAAGTCATTACGAGCATGGCGCATCAGGAAGGTCAGCTGCGCATCGCTCCAGTTGTAATCGAGTTTTACCGGCGCTGAGAATTCACGCAGCAGTGACGGCACCGGCTGGAAATGGACGTTATCAAACACAAAGGTCTGGAACGATTCGGTGACGTTCAGCACATGATGGACCGGATGGCCATTGTGCTGTAGCGGGATCACCTTGCCTTCACCATCGTACAGCTCGATATCCAGCGGAATATGCAGCGGCAGCTTCTCTTTCTGGTCGGCGGTCGGCGGGGTCATCTGAGTGACGTGCAGGCTGTACTGTTCCAGCTCCGGGTTGTAGTCGTCACGAATTGACAGCACCGGCGTACCGGACTGGCTGTACCAGCGGCGGAACTGCGAGAGATCAACGTTAGAGGCATCTTCCATCGCCTGCACGAAGTCATCACAGGTGGCGGCGCTGCCGTCATGGCGTTCAAAGTAGAGCTGGATGCCTTTCTGGAAGTTTTCCTCGCCCAGTAAGGTATGCATCATGCGGATGACTTCGGAACCCTTCTCATACACCGTCAGGGTGTAGAAGTTGTTCATCTCGATCACCTGCTCCGGGCGGATCGGGTGCGCCATCGGGCTGGCGTCTTCGGCAAACTGTGAACCGCGCATCACGCGCACGTTATCAATGCGGTTGACCGCGCGCGAACCCAGGTCAGAGCTGAACTCCTGATCGCGGAACACCGTCAGCCCCTCTTTCAGGCTGAGCTGGAACCAGTCACGGCAGGTGACGCGGTTGCCGGTCCAGTTATGGAAGTATTCATGGCCGATCACCGCCTCAATGCCGAGGTAATCTTTGTCGGTCGCGGTTTCAGCCTTAGCCAGCACGTATTTGGAATTAAAGACGTTCAGGCCTTTGTTCTCCATCGCGCCCATATTAAAGAAGTCGACGGCGACGATCATAAAGATGTCGAGGTCGTACTCCAGTCCAAAGCGCTCTTCATCCCACTTCATGCTGTTTTTCAGCGAGGTCATCGCCCAGTCAGCGCGGTCAAGATTGCCGCGATCGACGAAGATCTCCAGCGCCACATCGCGGCCGGAGCGGGTTTTGAAGCTGTCGCGCAGCACGTCAAAATCGCCCGCCACCACGGCAAACAGATAGCAGGGTTTCGGGAACGGGTCGTGCCACTTCATCCAGTGGCGGCCATCTTCCATCTGACCACCGTCTACGCGGTTGCCGTTGGAGAGCAGATAAGGATAGATCGCCTGCTCGGCAATAATCGTGGTGGTAAAGCGCGCCAGCACGTCCGGGCGGTCAAGATACCAGGTGATGTGGCGGAAGCCTTCGGCTTCACACTGGGTACAGAGCGCTTCGCCGGACTTGTACAGCCCTTCCAGCGCGGTGTTTTTATCCGGGTGGATCTCATTGACGATTTTCAGGGTAAAAGCATCAGGCAGCTGGGTTAACACCAGCGCGCCCTCTTCCAGACGGTAGTGCTGCCACGGCTGGTCGTCGACATGCAGCGACACCAGCTTCAGGTCTTCACCGCCGTCAAGACGCAGCTCCGCCGTGCTGGCACCCAGACGTTTAATCTGGCTGATAGCGGTGACCTGCGTGGTGCTGGCATCAAGGTTAAAAGTCAGATCGATATCGGTAATGGTGTAATCCGGGGCACGATAATCATGGCGATTTTTGGCTTGCGGCAGTTGCGTCATAAGTCCTTCTCACGTCGTAATTAGTTAACCTTTTCAAGTCTATTCCTGTTATGCCCTGGTTGCCACGTAGAATCGACGACATTTGGCGCCATTGCCTGAAAATGGTACATCTCATTAACAAACGCCCAGGTTTTCTTCATCCCGACTATCCGAATTGTGCTGTGATCGGGTTCACTAAATGAGTATTCGGGTTATACTCCTGCGACTTTTCTTTTATTTGAACCAGGGATAACGCTCTTCGCCAGAGGATGCTGAAACGCACCATGACACGACACGCTTCCCCGATTTTGACCACGCTTTTAGATACCGATGCCTACAAACTCCACATGCAGCAGGCTGTGTTTCATCGCTATTACGATGTCACCGTCGCCGCCGAGTTTCGTTGCCGTGGTGACGACATGCTCGGCATCTATGCTGATGAGATCAGTGAGCAAATCGCGGCGATGGCTTCGCTGGCACTGAGCGATGACGAGTTTGCGTATCTCTCCGGCCTGCCCTTCTTCAAGGCGGACTACCTGAACTGGCTGCGTAGCTTCCGCTACGATCCGCGCCAGGTGAGCGTGCGCAACCATCACGGCAAGCTGGATATCCGTATCAGCGGGCCGTGGCGTGAAGTTATCATGTGGGAAGTGCCGCTGCTGGCGCTGATCAGTGAAGTGGTGCATCGTCACCGCTCCCCTCTGGTGACGCCACAAATGGCGGTAGACAAGCTGAAGAGCAAGCTGGTGCAGTTTGCCGACCTGACGGCGGATCTCGATATGTCGCGCTTCCGTCTGATGGACTTCGGCACCCGCCGCCGCTTCTCTCACGATGTGCAGCTGGCGATTGTCAGCACGCTCAAGCAGGATTTTCCGTGGCTGGTCGGGTCGAGTAATTATGAAGTTGCGCGTCAGCTGGGTATTGCCCCGGTCGGCACTCAGGCGCACGAATGGTTCCAGGCGCATCAGCAGATCAGCCCGGTGCTGGCTAACAGCCAGCGCGCTGCACTGCAGGCCTGGCTGGAGGAGTATCCGGACCAGTTGGGTATTGCGCTGACCGACTGCATCACCATGGATGCCTTCCTGCGCGACTTCGGTCGTGGGTTTGCCACCGCTTACCAGGGGCTGCGCCACGATTCTGGGGATCCGTTTGAATGGGGCGAGAAAGCCATTGCCCACTATCAGCAGCTGGAATTAGATCCGCAGAGCAAAACGCTGGTGTTCTCCGATAATCTCGACCTCGATAAAGCGGTGGCGTTATATCGCCACTTTGGCCAGCGTATTAATCTCATTTTCGGCATCGGTACGCGCCTGACCTGCGATATCCCTCAGGTTAAACCGCTTAATATCGTCATCAAGCTGGTGGAGTGCAACGGTAAGCCGGTCGCCAAACTTTCCGACAGCCCGGGTAAAACTATCTGTCAGGATAAAGCCTTTGTGCGCGCCCTGCGCAAAGCCTTCGATCTGCCGCTGGTCAAGAAAGCCAGCTAACAGTTTCCAGGGGCCAGACCCGTGCTGGCCCCTGACAGCCCCATCCTGTTAATAAATCTCTCCCGCTTCCGGGAATTTCTCTTGTTTCTCCTCGTCTGGCAAGTAACATAGCAAGACCCTAATTTCGGGGTTATTCAGATTAATAGTGAGAGACTTATATGAGCGTTGTGCCTGTAGCGGATGTACTGCACGGCCGGGTCGCGGTTGACAGCGAAGTCACCGTACGTGGCTGGGTGCGTACACGAAGAGATTCAAAAGCCGGTATTTCTTTTATCGCCGTTTACGACGGTTCCTGCTTTAATCCCGTTCAGGCTGTGGTCAATAATTCTCTGAATAATTATCAGGATGAAGTATTGCGCCTGACCACCGGCTGCTCGGTTGTGATTACCGGCAAAGTGGTGGAATCTCCGGGTGAAGGCCAGAGTTTTGAAATTCAGGCCACGGCGGTCGAAGTGGTTGGCTGGGTTGACGACCCTGATACCTACCCGATGGCGGCAAAACGCCACAGCATTGAATATCTGCGTGAGGTTGCACACCTGCGCCCGCGTACCAACCTGATTGGTGCCGTTGCCCGCGTGCGTCATACGCTGGCCCAGGCACTGCATCGCTTCTTCGACGAGCAGGGTTTCTTCTGGGTCTCTACCCCGCTGATTACTGCTTCCGATACCGAAGGTGCCGGTGAAATGTTCCGCGTTTCCACGCTGGATATGGAAAATCTGCCGCGCACGCCGGAAGGCAAAGTCAATTACGACGAAGACTTCTTTGGTAAAGAAGCGTTCCTGACCGTTTCCGGCCAGCTGAACGGCGAAACCTATGCCAGTGCAATTTCTAAGATCTACACCTTCGGTCCAACCTTCCGTGCGGAAAACTCCAACACCAGCCGCCACCTGGCGGAATTCTGGATGCTGGAGCCGGAAGTGGCGTTTGCCGATCTGGAAGATAACGCCGCGCTGGCGGAAGCGATGCTCAAGTATGTCTTCAAAGCGGTACTGGAAGAACGCGCCGACGATATGGCCTTCTTCGCTGAGCGTGTAGACAAAGAAGCGATTTCGCGCCTGGAGAAATTTGTGACTACCGATTTTGCCCAGGTAGATTACACCGAGGCCGTCGAGATCCTGCTGGCATCTGGCCAGACCTTCGAAAATGCCGTTTCCTGGGGTATTGACCTCTCTTCCGAGCATGAACGCTATCTGGCCGAGAAACACTTCAAGGCACCGGTAGTGGTGAAGAACTACCCGAAAGACATCAAAGCTTTCTATATGCGCCTCAACGACGACGGCAAAACCGTGGCCGCGATGGATGTTCTGGCTCCGGGTATCGGTGAAATCATCGGCGGTTCACAGCGTGAAGAGCGTCTGGACGTGCTGGATGCTCGCCTCGCCGAGATGGGTCTGAATAAAGAAGATTACTGGTGGTATCGTGACCTGCGTCGCTACGGCACCGTGCCACATTCAGGTTTCGGTTTAGGTTTCGAACGATTAATCGCCTATGTCACCGGCGTACAAAATGTAAGAGATGTTATCGCCTTCCCGCGCACTCCGCGCAACGCGACCTTCTGATTCCTGCATTAAATATAAGAAATTCATATATATACTAAGGCCAGCCTCGCTGGCCTTTTTTTATTTTTGTAAATTTAGAGTTCCCTCACAAAGTTCCGTAATTTTTACATTTTGTCATACATATTTTCCTCTTGTAACCAGAATAAGAGATTGGTAGCATTTTCGCGCTAGATTAACCAGGCTGTGAATGGAAAGATGCGTGCAGACACAGGAAGACACCAAACTCTCATCGTAGTTCTGTAAAGAATTATTGACGGCAGTGGCAGGTGTCCAAATAACTCCAATGAGGGTAATAAAAAATGATGAAGCGCAACATTCTTGCAGTAGTGATCCCAGCTCTGTTGGCTGCTGGTGCCGCGAACGCTGCAGAAATCTATAACAAAGATGGCAACAAACTGGACCTGTACGGTAAAGTTGATGCGCGCCACAACTTCTCTGACGACGCTGGTTCTGACGGCGACCAGACTTATGTTCGTTTTGGTTTCAAAGGTGAAACCCAGATCAACGATCAAATCACCGGCTACGGCCAGTGGGAATACAACGTTCAGGCGAACGTTGCTGAATCTCAGGGTACTACAGGTTCTAAAACTCGTCTGGGCTTCGCCGGTCTGAAATTCGGTGATGCAGGCTCATTCGACTACGGTCGTAACTACGGCGTGATCTACGACGCAATGTCTTACACCGACCAGCTGCCAATCTTCGGCGATGACACCATGTACCAGGAAAACGACAACTTCATGGTTGGTCGTTCAAACGGTCTGGCTACCTACCGTAACAGCAACTTCTTCGGTCTGGTTGAAGGCCTGAGCTTCGCTGTACAGTACCAGGGCAAAAACGAAGGCCGTGACGTGCTGCATGACAACGGCGACGGCTGGGGCTCTTCTGTAGCTTACGACACCGGTATGGGCGTGAGCGTAGTAGGTGCATATGCCTCTTCTGACCGTACTAACCTGCAGGCTGCTGACGGTAAAGGCGATAAAGCTGACCAGTGGGGCACCGGCCTGAAGTACGATGCTAACAACGTCTACCTGGCAGCATTCTACGGTGAAGCACGTAACACCACTGCATACGGCGACACTGCGCGTCAGACTGCTAACAAAACTCAGAACTTCGAAGTGGTTGCACAGTACCAGTTCGACTTCGGCCTGCGCCCATCCATCGCTTACCTGCAGTCTAAAGGCAAGCAGCTGGATGCAGTCGGTACCTTCAACGGTGGCGATGCAGACCTGGTTAAATACGTCGAAGTGGGTACTTACTACTACTTCAACAAAAACATGTCTACCTATGTTGACTACAAAATCAACCTGCTGGATGACAACGATTACACCCGTTCTCAGGGCGTAGCGACCGACGACGTTGTTGGTGTTGGCCTGCAGTACCAGTTCTAATTGCCATTTAACTGCGGCTGCGGTCGCGGTTAACAGAGCATCAAAACGGGGCTTCGGCCCCGTTTTTGTTTTCTGCCCTTCTCACCCCTCTTTCTGCTGCAATTTTCACGCAAACGGTTGGCAATTTGCCCTTTCTGGCGGTAACCTGAGTCCTCACTTCGCTTTAGATTAAGCTAACGGACTTCGACTATGTTTGAACGTATTGCAGCTGCACCCGCCGACCCTATTCTTGGTTTAGCCGATCTGTTCCGCGCCGACGATCGCCAGAATAAAATCAACCTCGGTATTGGCGTGTATAAAGATGAAACCGGCAACACGCCGGTACTGACCAGCGTGAAGAAAGCTGAGCAGTATCTGCTGGAAAACGAAACCACCAAAAACTATCTGAGCATTGATGGTATTGCTGATTTTGGCCGCTGCACCCAGGAACTGCTGTTCGGTGCCGACAGCGCCCTGATTAGCAGCCATCGTGCCCGCACCGCACAGACCCCTGGCGGTACCGGTGCCCTGCGCGTGGCGGCGGACTTTATCGCCACGCAGACGCCTGCCAAACGCATCTGGGTGAGTAACCCAAGCTGGCCGAACCACAAAAACGTGTTCGAAGCCGCCGGTCTGGAAGTGTGTGAATACAAATACTACGATGCGGCGAATCACTCGCTGGACTTCGATGGCCTGTTAAACAGCCTGAATGCCGCTGAAGCCGGTGACGTGGTGCTGTTCCACGGCTGCTGCCACAACCCAACCGGGATTGACCCAACGGCTGAACAGTGGTCACAGCTGGCTGAGCTGTCACTGGCGAAAGGCTGGCTGCCGCTGTTTGACTTCGCCTATCAGGGCTTCGCTCGCGGTCTGGAAGAGGATGCAGAAGGCCTGCGCGCCTTTGCTGCCACCCACCAGGAGCTGATCGTTTGCAGCTCTTACTCGAAAAACTTTGGCCTGTATAACGAACGCGTGGGTGCATTCACGCTGGTCGCCGCTAATGCAGCGGTGGTAGATACCGCCTTCAGTCAGGTGAAAGCCACTATCCGCGCCAACTACTCTAACCCGCCGGCACACGGTGCGGCTGTGGTTGCGACAATCCTCAGCAACAGCGCCCTGCGCGTGCTGTGGGAGCAGGAGCTGACCGCGATGCGCGAGCGCATTCAGCGTATGCGTCAGCTGTTCGTCAATACGCTGCAGGAGAAAGGGGCGAAAGGCGACTTCAGCTTTATCATCGATCAGAACGGCATGTTCTCGTTCAGCGGCCTGACCAAAGATCAGGTGGTACGCCTGCGCGATGAGTTTGGCGTGTATGCGGTGAACTCCGGGCGCGTTAACGTTGCGGGCATGACCCCGGACAATATGGCGCCGCTGTGTGAGGCGATTGTCGCGGTACTGTAAATGAGAGAGGGCTGACCGGGACAGAGAGTCAGCCCCTGCTTTGCATTGCCTTAAAGGGTGGCCGTTTTGCGGTCACCCTTTTTTACTGCGGCTACTGCAGGAATGGGTTGCTGATACGTTCACGCCCGAGCGTCGACATCGGGCCGTGACCGGCGATAAAGGTCACATCGTCGCCCAGCGGCAGGAGTTTGTGGTGAATAGAGGCAATCAGGTCGCTGTGGCTGCCCTGAGGGAAATCTGAACGCCCGACCCCGCCGTTGAAAATCACATCGCCAGAAACCAGCAGGCGGCCTGCGCGGTCAAAGAAGACGATATGTCCGGGCGTATGGCCAGGGCACAGCAGGATTTCAAGCGTGGTATTGCCCACGGTTACCGTCTCCCCCTCTTCCAGCCAGCGATCCGGCGTCAGCGGTGGGCAAGTGGCAAAGCCAAACATTTCACTCTGCGTCGGCAGCGCGTCCAGCCAGAATTTATCGGCGATATGTGGGCCAATAATCGGCAGCTGATAATGCTGTGCCAGCTCGGCGGCGGCACCCACATGGTCAAGATGGCCGTGCGTCAACAGGATCTGGGTGAGCTTAACGCCCAAATCAGCGACTTCTCGTGTGATTTTCTCCGCGTCACCGCCCGGATCCACCAGCGCGGCTTCGCGGGTTTCCGCACACCAGATCACCGAACAGTTCTGAGCGAACGCGGTGACCGGAATAATGTGATAGTCCATAACTCTCCGTTACCGGCCACCACGGGTGCCCGGAATTTCGTTTTACCAGTTCCGTACCGGACCGGTATCAATATGCACAAAGTTACTGCTCGGGTAGTATCCTACACCGCCTGCACGTAGCGAAAGCGCAGCTTTGCGAATATTGCTTAACGAAATTCCTTCAATGTGGAAATCCATTGCCTGACCCAGGGTGTGGTAGCTGTGCTTTGCCACGCCTTTGCTGTGCGAACGCAGCGAGTTATTGGTCGCCAGCGAACGGTAACCGGAGATTAACTGCACGGGTTTGCGCGTATCAAGCATGGTCTGCAGGCGGTAAAGCTGATCGAACAGGTGGGGATCGATGTTCTTACTTTTGTTGGCCCGGTAGTCACGGAAAAAGTGATTCAGGCGCGCTAATTCATCCTTGTCGTAACTTTTTCCATTGAAAAACTCAGTTTTGAGGCTTTCACCGGTGTTGAGGTTGCTGAGGGTCAGCACACGAGGACGAGCAGTAGAGAGCGAGGCAAAAGCCTGTCCGGGAAGAAGTGCCACACCGAGTGCAGCGCCGCCCAGTGCTAACCACTTACGACGATTTGAGTCAAATTTATCCATGAATCTGTATTACCTGGCTGAAGTATTCGGAACGATGCATTTACTGCACCGTCCGAACCTTACCGGGGGAGAAAACATCCGTCAACCCGGCGCAGCGGAGTGTGACGCAGAGATCGCACTCAACGCCGCTGCGCCAGCCAACTGAGCGGAGAACTCCCCGCGGGCGGAACTGCTGGATAATCAACAATTAGAGCAATAATTGACCAGCCTGCGTCAGCACCTGAGTGCCTGAGCGCGCCGTCATATCATAATTGTAAATATCTGTACGAAACTGCGGCTGACCGTCATCTGCTACCCAGGCGGTCAGGTAATAGAGATTAACCGGAATGCGGTGGCGGATCGAAACAAAGCGCGTTTCGCCCTGTTTCAGGGTGCTGCTGATGCGCGAGCCATCCCAGCCCACATCCTGCAACAGCAGGTTAGCCAGGTCCGAGGCCCGGTTCACGCGCACGCAGCCTGAGCTGAGCGCGCGAATATCTTTCTGAAACAGGCCGTGATTAGGCGTGTCGTGCAGATAGATGGCGTCCGAGCTTGGCATATTAAACTTGTAGCGCCCTAACGAGTTGGTGGCCCCCGGAGCCTGGCGAATGCGATACGGGAACGAGGCGGCCGAAACCATACTCCAGTCAATCATTGATGGGTCGATCACCTGCGCATCACTGCTCCAGCCTGACAGCAGCGTATAACCGTGTTTATACAGGTACATCGGATCCTGCTTCACCTTCGGCACAATATCTTTGCGCACCAGCGTGGTCGGCACATTCCACGGCGGGTTGAGTACCACATTATTTAGCGCGCTGCGCATCAACGGCGTTTTACGGTCCGGGCGGCCAACAATCACCCGCGAGGATAAAATCTCGCTGCCGTTAACGTAGTAAGCCAGCGAGTAGTTCGGGATATTCACCATGATGCCGTTGTGCATATCATCGGGTAGCAGACGCAGACGCTGAATGTTCAGCGCCAGCAGCGAAGCGCGCTGCTGCGGCGAGACGTTTAACCACTCGCGGGTGCGTATGCCAATTGCGCCATCCGCTTCCAGTCCCTGCCAGCGCTGGAAGCGTTTCAGCGCCTCAACCAGCTCTGGCGTGTAGACGTTGTCACCATTGACCGGAATAGCCTCGCCCTGCACGTTACCGACGTTATTCGGCACCGCAGGCGGGGGAATATCCGTGGTGGCAGTGGCAGAGGGGCTGACAACCGCGTTGGTCTCTCTCTGCTGCTGCACGACAGCATCCGGCTGGGCGTTATCATCGTCATGCACCAGCGGGGCATCCACGGCGCCGACCACTTCGGCAGTCGGTTTCGGCGGCTCATTGGCGGCAGACATCATGCCGGTGCGCTGTAAAATATCGCGCAGCGCCGGGACATCATCACTCACCTGCCCCGGTTTTAACGTTTGTTTATCACGCAGCTGCGGCCACGGGCGCGCATCCGCCAGCAGGGTTTTCAGCGCCTGATGCATCAGGGCATATTGCGGGTGCTGCGGGGTCAGGGACTGCACAAAGCCGCTGAGATTGCCCTGCGCCAATGCGCGCTGCCACTGATTAATCGCCGCCATTGACGGCGCTTCCATCTTGTAAGGGGTATTGCTATACAGCCAGACTTCACCCTTGCTCGGCACATTGGAGGTGAATTGCAGATAGCCCAGCATGGCGTCAGACAGCACCACATCACGCGCCAGTCCGCGAATCTGCGGATCGGTCAGCTGTTTGACCCAGCGGGTGAATTGCGGCTGCACGCCGGAAAGCGCGACCTCAGCCAGCTGCTGCTGAAACTGCTGCACCGCCTGTTGATCCTGCCACATAAGGCGCATACCGTTTGCGGCATACAGCGGGGTGAGATTCTTCAGATAAAACGGCGTGCTCCCGTGAGGGAAAGCCGCACTGATTTGAGCCTGGCTCTGAACCACGCTAACGGTCGATGACGCAGGTGCGGATACAGGTGGAATACCTGCCGCTGCGGGGGACATGTATGTCAGTCCGAACATCAAACAGTAGCCAAGCGCAACGGCCTGAGCGGATAACGATTTCTTCAGCAACATCCCTTGCCCCCTGTGTAAGCCAGCTGAATCGAAGAACAGCAGCAGTTAGTCATTGTTATAAGTATAGAAACAGAAAACGGCATCTGCCTCTTCCGTTGCAAATGCCGTTATCCAGAGTAATCTGGCCGCAGAGATTTTACCACTGCACGCCCTGATTTTTTACATTTTTAGTCCAGGATTATGCCTCAGCTTCGGCGCCATTGCTGGTCAGCGTTGGCTCGGCAGCAAAGCCGCGCAGCCCCACCACATGAACATGCTCAGTATTATTAAACACCTTACGCACCAGCTTATAGGTCGTCCCCTTTTCCGGGCTGATGTTTTCCGGTGCCGCGATGATCAGCTGCATTTCCAGACGGTCACACAGCTCGAACAGCGTGGCGATGGATTTGGCATCCAGACGCGCCGCTTCATCAAGGAACAGCAGGCGGCAAGGCGAGATATCTTTCCCACGCAGGCGGCGTGACTCCTCTTCCCAGCTCTGCACCACCATCACCAGAATGGACATCCCGGTACCGATAGCCTCACCGGTCGACAGCGCACCACTCTCTGCGCGCAGCCAGCCGTCTGAACCACGGTTAACTTCGACTTCCATTTCCAGATAGTTACGGTAATCGAGCAGCTCCTCGCCGATAGTCTGCGGGGTGCGCTGGCCCATGTCGATCTGCGGGTTAAGGCGCTGATAGAGTTTTGCCAGCGCTTCCGAGAAGGTCAGGCGATTGCTTTTAAACAGATCCTGATGCTGCTCATGCTGTTCTGACAGGACGTCAAGCAGGGTTGAGTGGGCTTCACGCACGTTGACGTTGAGACGCACACTCTTCACCTGGCCAAAGCTGACGGCCTGCAAGCCCTGGTTCAGCTGGCGGATACGGTTCTGCTCGCGCTGAATGGTTTTACGAATAATGTTCGATACGCTGCGCGAGCTGATCGCCAGCATCTGCTCGCGTGCGGTTAGCTCTTCGGTCAGACGATTCAGTTCGATCTCCATCTGCTCGATGGCTTCGACCGGGTCATCCGTGCGGATGATATCCTGACGGATACGCTCGCGCAGGTGCTGATACACGGCGATAAAGAACTGAATTTTACGCTCAGGACGCTTAGGATCTTCCGACAGGCGCAGCACATCGCGCAGGTGTTCGTTATCCGCCACCGCCAGACGCAGCGCACCCAGCGCCTTATCCGACATTGAACGCAGCTCGTCCCCGCCAAGATACGCCAGCTCCCGGCGATGCAGACGGCGCTCAACGCCGTTGTCTTTCACCAGGCGCAGTACCGCCACCCAGCCCGCTTTAGCACTGACGACCTGCTCGCGGCCCACCTGGTATTCACGCTCCAGGCGGCGCAGTTTTTTCTGCAGCGCATCCATTTCGGCTTCACAGAAGGTCAGCTGTTTTTCCAGCTGATTACGGCGGGCACGATTATTACTCAGGGCGCTATACAGTTCATCACGACGCATGCGCGCACGCTCTTCGGCGCTGGAGTCCGCCTGTACGCCGATGTCCTGCATCTCCTGCTGAAGCTCTTTCAGAATGTCGCGCTTGGCGTCATAGGAGCTTTTCAGCGTGGCCAGCAGCTGAGAATACTGCGTCAGCTGGGCCTGATGCTGGCGCAGCTGGTCGCGGGCACGCGCACGGTCGGCCTCGGCATGCTCCAGGCGCTGGCGCAGCTTCTCGTTGAGATCGCTGTTACCGTCGAGCATGCCTGCAGAGTCGGTATAGCCGAAGTGCGCGCGGCGCTGCACCACTTCCGTCAGGGCAAACGCCTGCTGGCGGGCATCGCGCTGCTGCTGCTGCGCCTGCTGATAATCAAGCTTCAGCTGTTCATGCTGTTCCGGGTCGCTCTGCAACACGGAGAGGATCGGCTCCAACTTCGCCAGCTGAGCGCCGTGCTGCTGAATAAAGCGTGCGGCTTCCTGCGCTTCATCCAGCTTTTCCAGAATCTCTTCGTAACGGTCGCGCAGGGAATCATCCAGCAGCAGGCTGACGCGCGGCATCAGGCGGTTAAGCTGAGCTACGCCCTCTTTCGCCTGGTCAAACTGCTGGCGCTGCTGCTGGTTTTCGCTTTCATGGCTGCTCAGCGCGCGCTCAACTTCCGTGCGGCGGGTGTTCAGCAGGCGCATTTCCGCTTCCGGATCGGACTCAAAGGCCACGGCGAGGTGGCTGCCGATAAAGCGGCTGAAGGACTGGTGCAGACGCTGGGTTTTCTGCACGTCAAACGACAGCGTGGCGTAGCGCTCGGCCAGGGCTTCCCGCTCGGTTTGCAGCAGCTCCAGCTGATTCTCACGCGCCGCACGGCCAAACAGCGGCACTTTCGGGAAGCGCGAATAGCGCCACTGGCGATCGCTGGCCTTGACCACCACCGCTTTTTCCAGCTCTTCCACGTTGAACACGCTGTCATCGAACGACTGCGGGTCCCCTTCAATCAGATAGAGATCTTCCGGGCAGTCATCCATGCCGTCGAGCAACTCACGTACCCGCGACAAATCCGGGACGACAATTCCATGGCGCGCCGGGCCGTACAGCGCGGAGAAGTACGGCGCATCGTCGATGGTGACATCGTCATAAATTTCGGACAGCAGCACGCCGCCAAAGCGCTCAGCGAGGGTGTTAAGACGTGCGTCTTCGGCACCGCCAGGCTGGCTGAGGCGCTCGATCTGCTGCTCAATTTCACGCTTGCGGGCGGAGACTTCATCACGCTCAACCGTGGTTTCGCGCTCGCGCTCCAGCAGCTGCTGCATGAATTCGGTAACCTGCTGGCTGTTTTCCAGCGCCTGGCCGGTCTGCTCGCTGAGCTGGGAGAGGATCTCCTGCGCGGCCAGCCACTGCGGCGCCTGTTTAGTCAGGCGGGCGATACGCTCGCGCAGCTGTTCCAGCTCCTGGCGCATGTTCATGCGGCGCTCACCGGCATCGGAGACGCTGTCGTTCAGCTGCTCAATCTGCGCTTCCAGCTCATACTGCAGGGCTTCCAGCTCTTCAGCATCAACCTGCTTACCGTGGCGCTTGCAGAACTCGCTCAGCAGGCGCTCGGCATCCTGCTGTTCGCGCAGGCGCTGCTCAAGCTCGTTGATGCGGCTACGCAGCGGCTGCAGCTGTTCAGCGTGATAACGCTGGTTGCCCGCATCGCGCAGCAGATCGCGACCGACCTGCCAGGCTTCGCTGCGGCTGACCGGCCCGGCAATTTTGGTAACCAGCTCGAAAGCCTGTTCAAACTGGCTGTGCGCAGCCTGTGCCACGCTCATTTTCTGCTCCAGCATCAGTAGCTTGCTGGTCGCTTCCTGCTCTTTGGCCTGGAAAGTTTCCTGCCACTCTTCAGCGTTATCAACGCTGAGGTCGCTCAGCTGGCAGATCTCTTTCGCCCGCTGCAACGCGGTCAATGCCTGCTGGTATTGGATAGCGCGGGTCTGCTGCACGTCCAGCGCCTGCTGATAGTCAGCCAGCTGGCTTTTCAGCTCGTCGACTTCCAGCTCGGCCGCTTCGCTGCGCGCTTCGTTCTCTTCCTGCAGCTCACGCGCTTCAGCCACCACTTCATTCTGCTCTTCCAGGCGGAAGGTCAGCTCTTCGAGATCGGCATCATAGCGGTCAATTTTTTCCTGCTGACGCAGCGCGGTTTGCACCAGGTTGAGGTGATCGCTGGCGGCCTGATAATCGGTTTCCAGATCGCTCTCTGCGCCGTTATGCTCGGCGAGCTCACGCGCCATCTCAACCGAACGATACTGCTCCGCGGCCAGCTGCTTACGGCTGCTGAACAGGTCGTTACGCACCACCATGGCAGCGTCAAGGTGAATGCGGCGCTCGTTAGCATGGCGCATATAGTCTGCTGCCACGTAGCTGGTCGCTTCGGAAATCAGGTGCTTAAACAGGTCGCGGTCAGACTGGGTAACGCGGATCGCTTCCAGCGTCATGCGGTTTTCCCGCAGCGCCGCTTCCATATCCTGGAAGGCTTTACGCACCCCGCTGTTTTCCGGCAGCAGGTAGTCACGCAGCGAGCGGGTAATCGCGCTGGAGATCCCGCCGTACAGCGAGGCCTCAATCAGGCGGTAATATTTACTGCGGTCGGCGGCAGAGCGCAGGCGGCGCGCCACGATACCGAGATCGAACATCACCGAGTGGTAGTCGGTAATCGAGTTGTACTGTTTGAACTGTACGCTCTCGCTACTTTCGAATTTGTCCTTTAGCTCGCTGAGCGGCAGCACGCGTGCCTGGCGCGCATTCACCGTTTCGGTGAGGATTTCAGTCGGGTTAATCGACGTCGGCAGGCCGTGAATGCTGAACGGTTTAATGTCCACTTTGCGGTCGCGGCCGGCAACCTGCTGCAGGCGCACCCCGACTATCACCCGCTCATGACGTGAGTTCATCACGTCCAGCGCGGCGTAGCACACGCCGGGGCGCAGCTTACCGTGCAGGCCTTTATCGCGTGAACCGGATGTTGCGCCCGCTTCGGTGGTGTTACGGAAGTGCAGCAGCGTCAGATCGGGGATCAGCGCGGTGATAAAGGCCGCCATGGTGGTCGACTTCCCGGCTCCGTTGCCGCCCGACAGCGTAGTCACCAGCTCGTCGAGGTCAAAGGTACGGGCAAAGAAGCCGTTCCAGTTAATCAGCGTCAGTGAGCGAAACTTTCCACGTTCAATCATTTATTCTTCCTCTCCGCCGTCCGGCTGGTTGCGTTCTGCCGGGCTATCGCCGTCGTCGGTTTCATCTGCCAGCGCCAGCCCGCCGTCAAGCTGCATCGCTTCACCGTCACGGATCAGACGCAGCTGCGCTTCACGGGCATCGTCACCGCTGCGCACGTCGGCACCGAAGCGGAACACGGACTCAGTGATGCGGAATTTGCTGCTGTCGTTGCCCATAAACCACACCATACCGAGGCGGCGCAGGCGGTTTAATGAGGCGCGCATTTTCTCCTGCAACTTCTGGCGGTCAAGGTCAGAACCGGTCGAGCGCTGGTTAACCAGCTTCAACAGCCTGCCTTCATCGGCCAGCGACATCAGCTCATCATGCAGCTCCTGCTGGCTGAAGATCCCTTCATTGGCCAGACGTTCCGGGCTGAGGTAGAGATAGCAGAGAATTTTACCGACCATCATATCCAGCTCGGACAGCACCGAACGCGGGATAAGGGTGGTGGAGCGCGGGCGCAGGTAGAAGAAACCTTCCGGTGCGCGGATCAGCTCCACGTTGTAGCGCGCGTAAAACTCTTCAAGAAATTCCTGATAATCCATCAGGAAGGCGTGCTGATCTAACTCATCGATGCCGATATGACGGCCTGCACGTAACTGGCTGTCCAGCGCCGGGAAAATCGGGTTAGCCAGGGCCTGGGCCAGCTTAACCGGCATCACTTGTTCAATATTTGTCGATGACATGTGCCTGCACCTTGGCTCCGTAATCATTAATGGTCTGCCACTCAGCGGACAAACCGGAGAAATCTGCTTCGGCCACGCCTAAGCGCACGGCCTGATCGACGACAATTCTCGCCACGTCGAAGTGACGCACGCGCGGGTATTGTGTCAGGTATTCGCGCATCACGGCGCCGAGATCCAGCGGCTTCTGCTGCGCTTTGTAGATGGCCAGCGCCTCTTCAATCATTGCCGCCAGCTGTTCGCGGATCTCATTAAACTCTTCGTACTCCAGCTCTGACGGCAGTTCACCGGTGACTTCTTCATTACGCAGCGCCAGCTCTTCATCGCGCATATCGTACAGGCGGTCGGCATTGGCATAGGTGAGCGCCCACGGCATCTCAAAATAGTTCTGCACCGAGACGCGCAGCCGCTGGGCAAAGACGCGGTTTTTATCCATATCGATAGCGGTACGGATAAATTTATGGACGTGGCGATCGTAGCCAATCCACAGATCGATAGCCTGCTGGCCCCAGCTGATAATACGGTCGAGCTTGTTTTGCAGGTCAAAGACCAGCTTGTCGACAAACCCCAGATCCGGGCTGTTCATCGTCGCATCCTGGATGCGCAGCAGATTGGCCTGCAGCTTATCGCCCGCGGCCTCCAGCGTATCCTGCAATTCGCGCAGCGTGCCGGAAGTTTCGTTCAGCAGCAGCTCACAGCTGGAGATCGCCGCGCGCCAGTCTTTGTTCAGCAGCTGCGCGATATCGTCTTTTACCGCCTGCTGCTGCTCATCCATGATGCGCTGGGTGATGTCGATACTGTCGAAAATTTCCGCCACCGAGTATTTCAGCGGCGCGAATACGTTGCGGTGCCAGTGGAACTCATCGCCATCTTCGGCGGCGGCATCGGCCGCACGCTTCAGCTCACCGGCGACGATCGACAGCTGCATCGACAGGCGCAGCGTGGAGAACTCGCGCTGGCGGATGTAGTAATCGGTAATGCCAATCCCCAACGGCGTCAGGCGATAGATAGCATTACCTTCGGAGTGTTCGCTGGTAAAGCGGTTGATCAGGCGCTGGCGTACCATATCGTTGATGGCATTGTTGGCGCGCACCAGCACCGTTTCGCTGGTCTGCTCAAAGCCATCGCTGACGTGGCGGAAGGCGTCAATCAGCTCGCCTTCACTCATTTCGCCATCCATGCGCTCCCCGTTGAGGGTGGCAATCGCCAGCAAAAAAGCCAGACGTTCGGTCGGCAACGAGACGGAAAAATCATTTTTTCGCGCCCAGGCCACCAGTTCCGGTACAGTCTGGGAAAAATCACTCATAGTTCGTCCTTCTGAATGGGTTTCCGCGCTGTGACGTGGATGTAACGCCCTAAACTTAAAAACGGCTCCTGGCGGCAGTACTGCTTTTCCAGCGCCAGAATTTCATCAAACCGCTCACTCTGCCTGGTTTTATCCCGCAGATAGTCGTGGAAAACCCGGATGCCGGTTTTGGTTTCAATGGTAAAGCCGCACGCCTCAAGCCAGGCATAAACCTGCTGCGGATCGCGCGGGTAGTCCGGGGACAGGGTTTTCTTTTTGCGTTTGCTTAACCCTGCCTGCAGATAGCCGAAATTACCCAGCACCATGGTCTGCATCAGCAGGCCGTTGACGTTATAAAACATCAGCGACAGCACGCCACCGGGCTTCAGTGCATCATACAAAGCGGCCAGCACCTGCTGCGGTTCGGCTACCCATTCCAGCACAGCGTGAAACAATACCAGATCAACCGGCTTATCCAAATGTTGCACCACCTGCTGAGCGCTAATTTGTTTAAATTGCATGTTGCCGCTCACACCTTTTTCCAGCGCTAAGCGGCTGGCGCGGCCGATCATCTCTTCCGATACGTCGCACAGCAGCACCTGATGACCACGCTCTGCCATGCCGCAACCGGTCTGCCCTTCCCCGCCGCCCGCATCAAGCACCGCAAGCGGCCCGGCAGGAAAGGTACTCAGCAGCGCGTCGAGATCCTGCCAGAGGATCGCCTGGCGAATGCGGCCTTTGGTGGTACCGTATATATTTCGTGAAAACTTTTCTGCGATATCATCAAAGTTGCGATCCTGCATACAGGCAGCTCCGGCGTTCAGGCGTGATTCAGTCGGGTATTTTGGCATACACTGGCAATAAATGAACCTCTCAGTCATCGCTTCGTTTCCGGGTGGCGTTTTTTCGGACAAAAGGAGTCCTTTTTCATGCTTTTCGCGCTGAAAAAAGTGTTCGGCGGCCTGCTGCTGCCCCTGCCCATGCTGCTGTTAATCATGGCGCTGGGGATTTTCTTGATCTGGTTCAGCCGCTGGCAAAAGAGCGGCAAAATTTTGATCTCCGCAAGCTGGATACTTTTGCTGCTGCTCAGCCTGCAGCCGGTCGCCGATCGTCTGTTGGCGCCGATCGAAGATCGTTACCCCACCTGGCACAACCAGCACCCGCTCGCTTATATCGTGGTGCTTGGTGGGGGTTATACCTGGAACGACGGCTGGGCGCCCAGCTCTAACATGCTCAACAACAGCCTGCCGCGCCTGACGGAAGGCATCCGCATCTGGCGTGCCAACCCGGGAGCCAGGCTGATTTTTACCGGCGGTAGAGCGCAGGACAATCCGCTGAGCTCTGCTGAAGTGACGTCACGCGTGGCGCAGTCGCTGGGCGTGCCTGCCGAAGCGATTATTACGCTGGATAAGCCGCATGATACCGAGCAGGAAGCCAGTGAAGTGGCAAAAATTGTCGGCGAGCAGCCGTTTGCACTAGTGACCTCAGCTAACCATCTGCCCAGAGCGATGATCTTTTTCCAGCGCCAGGGGTTACACCCCTGGCCGGCGCCTGCGAATCAGCTGGCGGTCACTTCTCCACTCAATCCGTGGGAAAGGGCGATGCCGAATTCATTCTGGCTGGGGCACAGCGAGCGGGCGTGGTATGAGAGCCTGGGCCGCTTGTGGCAATGGCTGAAGCCGCAAAGCGCTAGCTGAGCCACGGCAGCAGGGAGCGTGCGGCGCGCTTGAAGCGCGGCGGGTCAAATTGTGAGGTGTGGATCAGTCGCGCCACCTCTTCCCACAGGATATAGAGCCAGCGGCGGGCAACGAAGCCCTCCGCCACCGGCGCGCGCTGCAGATAGACGCTCAGAATGGCATCCCCAAGACCGGACTCGCACAGCGGGTAAAGGTCAAACTCACGCGGTGCCCACAGCACCGTACCGGGATTGATCATCGCCAGTAGCCGATCGCCCCAGGCCTCTTTCAACATGCTGCTGAGCGCGAGGTTGCCGTGAACCAGCACGCACGGGTCGTCAAAACCGGCAAACAGGGCATTGAGGCTGGCACGGCTGCGAAACAGTATCTGGCGGTCGTCGATATCCAGCGCTGACGGCTGCAGATAATTTAGCGTTGCCCACAGCACCTCAATGCGCTGCGTATACCACGCCGGCCAGCGATTTTGCTGAGTACTGTCCACCGTGCCGACCAGGCCATGGCTGTCAATACGATGCCAGGAGAGCATGCCCTCGACGATTTGCTCCTGCAGCTGCTGCCAGCGATCGGGCGTACGGGTCGGCGCTTCAACCGAGACGCCGCCGATACGCTCGATCAGCAGCACTTCGTGCAGCGGCGGCTGCTGGCTGATCACCAGCCCGTAAACGGCGGGCACGCGCACTTTCCCCTCACGCGCCAGCATCGACAGCTTGTGGGCTTCCTGAGCGGCAATGCCTTTCATTGAGAAGTATTTCGCCACCAGCGGCAGTGAATAGCCGCTGTCATCATAGAGGGTGTAAAGACTGGCATAAGGTTGCTGGCTGATGCATTCAACCCGGCTGACGGTTTCACCCAGTACCAGTTCGAGTTCAGATCGCAGTTGTTCCATCCGCCCTCCTTTCAGGCAGGCACGCTTATCATGGCGCTGAAAGTGGTGATTAGCTCAGCATGGGATCACATTAGCAGGCAGTAGATCGGGGCGGCGAATGCCGCCCCGATAAAACTCAACGCATGGCCGCGCGCACGCGCAGCAGATCTTCCGGAGTATCAACCCCCACGCTGGGAATGGCTTTCGCCACGTCAACGTGGATCTTCTCGCCGTACCACAGCACGCGCAGCTGCTCCAGCAGCTCTATCTGCTCCAGCGGGCTCGCTTCCCAGCGCACATAGCGGCGGATAAAACCGGCACGATAGCCGTAAATGCCGATATGACGCAGGAAGTGGTCGCCAATGGTGTCGCGTGAGGTTGAAAAACGCTCGCGATCCCAGGGGATGGTGGCGCGGGAGAAGTAGAGCGCATAGCCGTTAGCGTCGCGCACCACTTTCACCGCATTCGGGTTGAAAGCCTCTTCCGCAGAGTCGATCGGCACCGCCAGCGTCGCCATACCGGCACTGCTTTTAGCCAGGTTTTCTGCCACCTGGCGGATAATCACCGGTGGGATCATCGGCTCATCGCCCTGCACGTTAACAATCACCGTGTCATCGGCGAACTGGTAGTGCTCAATCACTTCCGCCAGACGCTCGGTGCCTGACTGGTGATCGGGCCGGGTCATGCAGACCTCGCCCCCGGCTGCCGTGACGGCACGCGCCACATCTTCGTTATCGGTGGCAACGATCACACGCTCTGCACCGGACTCCAGTGCGCGCTCCATGACGTGGACGACCATCGGTTTGCCGTGAATATCCACCAGCGGTTTACCCGGCAGGCGGGTAGAGGCAAAACGCGCCGGAATAATCGCCACAAAACTCATGGATGGCTCTCTTCCAGGGTCAGCGTACGCGCTTCAACTTCCAGCAGTACGGGAATACCATCACGCACCGGATAGGCGAGCCCGTCTGGTTTACACACCAGCTCCTGCCGATCTTTGTTGTAATACAGTTTGCCATGACAGACCGGGCAGGCAACGATTTCAAGTAAACGATGATCCATGGTTCCTCCGCAATGAACCCAGTTTTGCAAGCCTCAAGAATACCATAGCTGCACCAGAGCAGTTACCCGCCGTCCACGAAAAAAACGCGCCCTCACGCTATTTTCCAGCGGGCGGGCCACGCCGTTGTCATCAATGCCGGAAGTTTATTGACCTCGATCATTTCAGCGCCCTGCCAGCGGGCAAACTTTGTCAGCGCGCGCTGTAAATCGCCCAGCAGTTGCTGCGTGACGCGCACCTCTGGCTCAAGCCACAATGTTTTTACCTGCAATATTTTTTCCTTGCGCAGCATGCGCGCATCCAGGCGGCCTTTCAGCGCGCCACGATGCAGGATCGGCAGAACAAAATAGCCGTATTGCCGCTTCGCCTCCGGCGTGTAGCACTCCAGGCGGTAGTCAAAGTTGAACAGCTCCAGCGCCCGCTTACGGTCCCACACCAGCGGATCGAACGGTGAGAGGATGGCGGTGTGCGTGGCGGCCTGCGGAGCGCTGAGCTGGGCGAACAGCGTCTGGTGCACGTACAGCGTTCCCAGGCTTTCGACCTGTACTGCGCGCACCGTGCCCTGCTCCAGCCAGCGGGTGATTGCCTGAGTGACGGGCGCCCGCTTCAGGCGGTAATAATCCGCCAGCCAGGTGGGACGAAAAATACCCAGGCTGGCCGCGCTGTTCTCCAGCATGCGCTCGGTGGCCTCCTCTTGCGACAGAGCATGCTGGGCATCATCCCATTCAGGCAGTATCCGCTGCCGCAGATCGTAGACGCGCTGGAAGTTGCGGCGCTCGCTGACCATGAGCTCGCCCGCGCTAAACAGGTTTTCCAGATGACGCTTGTGCGGCTTCCATGCCCACCAGCCGGGTTTCTGCCCTGCCGGGGCGGCAAAATCTGCCGAGCGCACCGCGCCATTCTCAGCGATATGCGCCAGCAGCTCAGCGATCTCCTGCTGATGCTGATCCATCCATGCCTGATTGTACTTCCAGCCTAACGCCGCCGGATTGAGCATGCGGTGGCGCAGCAGCGGGTAATCTTCCACCGGGATAAAGCAGGCTTCATGCGCCCAGTATTCAAACAGTTTACCGCGGGCCAGCGCCTGTTCTAACCAGCCGACCGGGTAGTCTCCCAGGCGGCTGAACAGCACCAGGTACGGGCTGCGCGCCACGACGTGGATGGTGTCAATTTGCAGCAGCGACATGCGCCTGATCGCCGCCAGCAGATCGTCAAAACGCGCTTTATGAGAAGGTGGCCGCAGTAAACCCTGTGCCGCAAGGTGCAGCTGGCGAGCCTGAACCAGTGAGAGAGTCACTGCCGTCATAGTGCCATCCATAAAATTCAGATGGCTTCAGTGTAGCGTTTAGTCGGTGATTACGGAGAATTTAGCGAGGAATTAATGCACTGATTTTGTTCAGTAACGCCGCGGACTCAGACGGTGGTAACCGTGCATCCACCGGCAAATACCACCAGTCAGCGGCGGCGAAGGCGCGCGCTTTCACCGCGTCTTTCTCGGTCATCAGGAGCGTTTGACCGGGGTCGATCAACGCATTCAAAGCATCGGCGCTGTAGTTTTGATGGTCGGCAAAAGCCACTTCTTTCTCCAGCGTCACCCCCTGCTGGCGCAGGGTGTTGAAGAAGCGCGGTGGATGACCGATACCGGCCATTGCCACGACGTTTTTCAGTTCGGCCACCGGGCGCTGCTCGCCGGATTGCAGGTTGACCGCCATGCCCGGCACCAGCTGCATCGCCAGCTCGCCTGGCTGCGCCGTGCCGCCGTTGGTGATAATCGCACTGACGCTGTTGAGGCGGCTGCTGCGCTCGCGCATTGGCCCGGCAGGCAACCACCAGCCATTGCCAAAACGCCGCTGGCCGTCGATCACCACAATTTCGATATCCCGCGCCAGCGCGTAGTGCTGCAGGCCATCGTCGGTAACGATAATATCCACCTGCCCGCCGCTGACCAGCGCTTCAACCGCCTGACGACGTACCGGAGCCACCGCAACCTGCACGCCGGTGCGCTGGTAAATCAGCACCGGTTCATCGCCCGCCTCTGCGGTAGCCGTCTGCGGCCCCAGCACCAGCGGATAGTTGTCGGCTTTGCCACCGTAGCCGCGCGACACCACGCCGACGCGCAATCCGCGCTGCTGCAGCGCCTGCACCAGCCAGATCACCACCGGCGTTTTGCCATTGCCACCGGCGGTCAGATTGCCTACCACCACCACCGGAACCGGGGCGCGCCACGCCTTACGCCATCCCCAGCGGTAGCTGAGGCGCAGCAGATTGCTAATCAGCCCGTACAGCAGGCTGAAAGGCAACAGCAGCAGGTAAAGCGCGGAGCGTCCACTCCAGATGCGTTCGATCATTGACCAAATTGCATCTTGTGCAGCTGGGCATACACGCCGCGTTCCGCCAGCAGCACTTCGTGGCTACCGCGCTCGACGATCAGGCCATCTTCGACCACCACAATCTCATCGGCTTTCTCGATAGTGGACAGGCGGTGAGCAATCACCAGCGAAGTACGGTTTTTCTGCAGTTCATCCAGCGCGGCCTGAATCGCACGCTCGGACTCGGTATCCAGCGCGGAGGTCGCTTCGTCCAGGATCAGGATTGGGCAGTCGCGCAGCAGCGCACGGGCAATGGCAATACGCTGACGCTGGCCGCCAGAGAGCAGCACGCCATTCTCACCAATCACCGTATCCAGTCCCTTATCCATCTTGCCGATAAAGTCCATGGCATGCGCCATGGTGGCCGCTTTTTCGATGTCGGCACGGCTGTACTGCTCGTGACGCGCATAGGCGATGTTGTTGGCAATGGTGTCATTAAACAGGTGGACGTTTTGTGATACCAGCGCCACCTGGTTACGCAGTGATGCCAGGGTGTATTCGCGCAGATCGTGACCGTCCATCAGGATTTCACCCTGCTGGATATCATAGAAGCGCGTCAGCAGGCTCGCCATGGTGGATTTACCGGAGCCAGAGCGGCCAACCAGCGCCACGGTTTTACCTGCGGGAATGCTCAGGTTGATGTCGCGCAGCGCGGGAATATCGCGCCCCGGATAGCTGAAAGTGACATTGCGGAATTCAATATCGCCTTTCGCACGCTCGATGGTGCGCTTACCGGTATCCACTTCCTGCTCGCTGTCGAGGATCGAGAACAGGGTCTGGCAGGCAGCCATGCCGCGCTGGAACTGCGCGTTGACGTTTGTCAGCGATTTCAACGGACGCATCAGCGCGATCATTGAAGAGAACACCACGGTAATGGTACCGGCGGTCAGCGTTTCCATCACGCTTGGGAAGCTGGCGGCATACAGCACAAAGGCCAGCGCCAGCGAGGCAATCAGCTGAATAATCGGGTCAGAGATCGATGAAGCAGAAACCAGCTTCATACCCTGCTGACGCATGCGGTTGCTGACGGTATCGAAGCGCTGGCTTTCTATTTCCTGGCCGCCAAAGATCAGCACTTCTTTATGCCCTTTCAGCATCTGCTCAGCGCTGGTGGTGACCTGCCCCATGGTGTTCTGCATATTTTTACTGATGTTGCGGAAGCGCTTGGAGACCATACGAATCGCGAACGAAACGATCGGCGCCAGAACAATCAGGATCAGCGACAGCTGCCAGCTGTAGTAAAACATCATGATAAACAGGCCGATAATCGAAGCCCCTTCGCGCACCACGGTAACCAGCGCGCTGGAGGAGGATGAGGCAACCTGCTCAGAATCATAGGTGATGCGTGACAGCAGAGTCCCGGTAGACTGCTGGTCGAAGAAGGCGACCGGCATGCCCATCATGTGGCTGAACAGGCGGCGGCGCATGCCCATAACCACGTTACCGGATACCCAGGAGATACAGTAGCTGGAAGCATAGCTGGTAACGCCACGGATCAGCATCAGGCCTATAACGGCAAGCGGCATCCAGAGCAGTACGGAACTGTCCGCTTTGCCAAAACCATCATCGAGTAAAGGTTTCAGCAGTGACAGCATTAGCGTATCGCCCGCCGCGTTGAGGACCAGCGCGATCGCTGCCACAATCAACCCAGCTTTGTATGGCACAATCATTGGCCAGAGACGACGGAATGTCTGCCAGGTGGAGAGATCTTTATCCAGATGCATTATTTAACCAGCTTTAGATGAAATAGCCGCTTATTCTAGCCGGAATCGCGGAGTACGCCAAACCACTGATGGTACCAACGGTTCATTATTTGTTCTCTTAATCCTAATACTTGCCAGTTATCACCATAAAACTGCGCGCTCAGCTGTCCGGAAAGGGCGGTATCGCGCCATTCGAGGTGATTTTTGCTATAGCGCCGAATAATTTGTACCGCGGGCAAACGCCAGGCGTTATAGCGGGCAGCGGAAGCCATCGCCACGCGGGGATTGACCGCGCGCAGAAAAGGCGGCGAGGAGGATGTCCTGCTGCCGTGATGCGGCACCTGCAGCAGATCGGCAGCCAGATATTGCCGCTGGGTCGCCGTCAGTCTGAGTTCAGCAGGGGCTTCAATATCACCCGTTAGCAGTACTCGCCATTTGCCGTCGGTGATGGCAATGACGCAGGACTGATTATTGCCCTCGCCCTTTTCCCCGGGTGGCGGCCACAGAGCGCTAAACTGCAGCCCCTGCCACTGCCAGCGCTCGCCCGTGCGGCAGGTTAAGTGGCCGGCGCGCCCCAGCGCACTGCGCACGCGCGCTGCCGGGAAGGCCGCCAGCACGCTCTCCAGCCCGCCAATATGGTCAAGATGTGCATGGCTGATAATAATATTTGTCACGCTAAGCCCCTGCCACGCCAGCCACGGCAGGATCTGACTGTGCGCCATATCGCCCATCGGCCAGCGGTTGCCGGTATCGTACAGGGTGGCCTCTCCGTGGCGGGAAATCACCACGGCAAGCCCGTGACCGACATCCAGCATATCCACCCGCCAGGCAGGCTTCTCGCTAAAATAGCGCCAGCTGCCCAGCAACAACGCTGCGCTCAACAGCGTAACCGGAGAGGAACGCCACCAGCGAAACCTTATGCTGAGAAACAGCAGCCAGCACAGCGGGCTGGCAACGGTCAGTGTCTCATCTAAGCTGAACCAACCGTGCGGAAGGTGCCCGAGCGGCAGAAACACCAGTGCCAGCGAACGATCGACCCCCTGCCACAGCCAGAGATTGATAGCGGGCAACGGAAGAGTCATCAAGGCGATCAAAATCAGCGGCACCGTCACCAGCGAGATCAGCGGCACGGCCCAGAGATTCGCCAGCAGCGCACTCAGGCTGACCCCGTGAAACAGCAGAGCCTGTAGCGGCATCATCAGCAATAGCATGCCGACCTGCAGATGCAGCAGCCTTAGTAGAAACCAGCGTTTTTTTCGCGCAAACTTCAGCGGCAGTGGAAAAAAGTGATACCACAGCAGGAGCCCGCCAACGGCCAGCGCCGACAGCCACAGGCTGTCCGAAAGCACGCTGAGCGGATCAACGAACAGGATCAGGGCAATGCACACACTCCATACCTGCCAGCTATGGCAGTTGATGGCCCGCAGGCGCAGCAGGTTCCAGCTTATCAGCGCCAGCATCGCACGCATCGCCGGGGGATTTCCGCCGGAAAGCCAGCAGTAGAGCAGCCCAACCAGCAGACTGCAGATCAGCGGAAAACGGTAACCAATCCCCCCGGCAGGCAGCAGGTATTGAACGCCTCGGGCCAGCAGCCAGCCGAGCGTGGCGGCGAGCGCAATATGCATTCCCGATATCGCCATCAGGTGGGCCGTCCCAGTCTCGCGCAGCAGTTGATTCGTCGCGCGATCCACTTCTGCTCTTTCGCCAAACGCCAGTGCAGAAATCAGCGCCTGCCAGGCAAGGCCGCCATAGTGCTGTTGCGCGGCACGGATTACCCGGGCGCGCCAGCTGCAGGTGTTATCCGTGACGTGCGCCGCCATCACCCTGCCGGTCATGGGTGTCGCATTAGCCAGAGCAAAGCGCTGACGGTCAAAACTGCCTTCGTTCAACAGCGCATGCACCGATCTGAGCGCCAGCTGCATCTGCCAGCGCTGCCCCGCGCAAAAAGCGACAGTCTGCGGGCGCACTTTGACCACGGCATACAGCGGGGGAAAGAGCACTCGTTGCTGATAGCGCCAGACTCTGATTTTAATGCGCTCGCCATCGGGCAAGACATTTTCGATGACCACCTCTGCCTGCAGAGGTTTAACCGTTAATTGCTGGATGTTCTCCAGCAGTGCATTGCCACTTGCTGCTGACCAGACAAACAGCAGCAGCGCTAACCCCATTTTTGCCGCCATAGCCCATCGCAGCTGTGCAAGCAGCAGCCCGAGGCAAAGCAGCCCGGTGCTGGCACATTGACCCGGCAGCTGTGATAAAAAATTCAGCGGTATCGTCGCGGCGACAACACACCACGCCAGCTGGTTTACGGTTAACAATATTGCAGCTCCCTGGGTATCCTTTACCCAGTTTGTCGCAGCAAAGATTCGCGGTCAGCAAGAGGCTGTCTGATGGTGGGGGCGTCTCGCAAACAATCGTTATAACTTGCCGCTTTTGCCGGCGATTTTGCGTATCGGCTTCCACTTGCGCTGAATTTCAGGCAAAAAAAAACGACACCGAAGTGTCGTTTTTTATGCATAACCGCTTTTAGTCGCCGTAGATATTGGCACGGTCGCGCAGCTCTTTTCCTGGCTTGAAGTGTGGAACGTATTTACCTTCCAACTCCACTTTGTCACCCGTTTTCGGGTTACGGCCAGTGCGAGGTGCACGATAGTGCAAAGAAAAGCTGCCAAATCCCCGGATTTCGATGCGTTCGCCCTGTGACAACGTCGTTGCCATGTGCTCCAGCATCTCTTTTACCGCATCCTCAACGACTTTCGCCGGAATATGAGAGTGCTGGCCAGCAAGTCTTTCAATCAGTTCTGACTTGGTCATAAAACCTCCGGTTAATCCCTTTAGGGGAAAGTTCTGACAGTAACGACGGTACAGGGCAGCTTGCGCTGCCCTTAAAGCAATTACTCGCCTTTAGCTGCTTTGAATGCTTCAGCCATGGCGTTAGAGAAGTTGCCTTCTTCCGGTTTGTTAGTGTTAACCGTATTGATAGCTTCTTTCTCATCAGCCTGGTCTTTCGCACGAACAGACAGGCTAACAACGCGGTTCTTACGATCAACACCGGTGAATTTAGCTTCAACATCGTCGCCAACATTCAGAACCAGAGTTGCGTCTTCTACGCGGTCCAGCGATGCTTCAGAAGCACGCAGGTAACCTTCAACGCCGTCAGCTAATTCAACTGTAGCACCTTTAGCGTCAACTGCAGTCACTTTACCGTTAACAATTGCACCTTTCTTGTTCAGAGAGATGTAGTTGTTGAACGGATCTTCTGCCAGCTGCTTAACGCCCAGGGAGATACGCTCGCGCTCTGCGTCAACCTGCAGAACCACAGCTGCGATTTCGTCGCCTTTCTTGTATTCACGTACTGCTTCTTCTCCGGTAGCGTTCCAGGAGATGTCAGACAGGTGAACCAGGCCGTCGATGCCGCCGTCCAGGCCGATGAAGATACCGAAGTCAGTGATTGACTTGATTTTACCTTCAACACGGTCGCCCTTGTTGTGGGTTTCTGCAAACTGCTGCCATGGGTTGTTTTTGCACTGCTTCAGACCCAGGGAGATACGACGACGTTCTTCGTCGATGTCCAGAACCATAACTTCAACAACATCACCAACGTTAACAACTTTAGATGGGTGAATGTTCTTGTTGGTCCAGTCCATTTCAGAAACGTGTACCAGGCCTTCAACGCCTTCTTCGATTTCAACGAAGCAGCCGTAGTCGGTCAGGTTAGTTACACGACCAGTCAGCTTGGTGCCTTCTGGGTAACGTTTCGCGATAGCAACCCATGGATCTTCGCCCAGCTGCTTCAGACCCAGAGAAACACGGGTACGCTCGCGGTCGAACTTCAGCACTTTAACAGTGATTTCGTCGCCAACATTCACGATTTCGCTTGGATGCTTAACGCGTTTCCATGCCATATCAGTGATGTGCAGCAGGCCGTCAACGCCGCCCAGATCAACGAATGCACCGTAGTCAGTCAGGTTCTTAACGATACCTTTAACTTCCATGCCTTCCTGCAGGTTTTCCAGCAGCTGATCGCGCTCTGCGCTGTTTTCGGATTCGATTACCGCACGACGTGAAACGACAACGTTGTTACGCTTCTGATCCAGCTTGATGACTTTGAACTCAAGCTCTTTGCCTTCCAGGTGCAGCGTATCGCGCACTGGACGTACATCTACCAGTGAACCTGGCAGGAACGCACGAATACCGTTCAGCTCTACAGTGAAGCCGCCTTTAACTTTACCGTTGATAACACCGGTAACAGTCTCAGCTTCTTCGTAGGCTTTTTCCAGCGTGATCCATGCTTCGTGACGTTTAGCTTTTTCACGAGACAGCAGGGTTTCACCGAAGCCGTCTTCTACTGCATCCAGAGCAACGTCTACTTCGTCGCCAACCTGAATTTCCAGTTCGCCGGCTGCGTTCTTGAACTGCTCTGCAGGAATTGCAGACTCAGATTTCAGACCCGCATCAACCAGAACGACGTCTTTGTCGATAGAGACAACAACGCCACGAACGATGGAACCCGGACGGGTTTCGATTGTTTTTAAGGATTCTTCAAATAGTTCAGCAAAAGATTCAGTCATATTGATAATCTTCAGGATTCTTCAATTTAACGTCCACCTGACATCCTGACGGGTGGGGTTGTTTCACATGCCCCATGACGTCCATATCACAGGGTTAGATAAATCATTCTGCGAGCAAGGGCTCAGACAGAGGTCATTAAGCGTAGCTGATTTTTACGCCAGTGCGAGTTTTTCGCGCGCATATTTTAGCGCAATCTCAATCACCTGCTCAATCGACATTGTAGTCGAATCAAGCACTAAGGCGTCATCGGCCGGCACCAGAGGTGCAATAGCACGATTACGGTCACGCTCGTCACGCTCTTTTATCTCAGATAAAAGGCGCTCAAAGTTAACACTAAAGCCTTTCTCCTGCAACTGCAGCATACGGCGGTTAGCACGTTCTTCGGAGCTGGCATCCAGGAAGATTTTCACCGGCGCATCAGGAAAAACCACGGTGCCCATATCACGCCCGTCGGCAATCAGGCCCGGCAGCTCGCGGAAACCGCGCTGGCGGCGCAGCAGCGCTTCACGCACGCGCGGGAAGGCAGCGACTTTCGAGGCGGTATTGCTGACATCCTGAGTACGGATCTCAGAGGAGACATCTTCCCCTTCCAGGATCACTTCCATTTCGCCGCCGTTAGAGACAAAACGCACGTCGAGATGGGCAGCGATGGGCACCAGCGCTTCTTCTGAGGTGATATCGACCTGATGGTGTAATGCAGCCAAAGCCAGCACGCGATAAATTGCGCCGGAATCCAACAGGTGCCACTGCAATGCCTCGGCCATTGCTTTACACAACGTTCCTTTCCCGGCACCGCTTGGGCCATCAATGGTGATCACTGGGGCTATTGCCGTCATGTCGTTCTCCTGTCGGTGGGATACCGGGACAACCTGTACCCCGGTAAATATCGACGCGCATTATACCCTGCAAAGCTGAAGCTGCAACCGCGTCAGCAAAGCCGTTATGCTGGCTGGCTAATGCGGGCTAGCTGCTCAAAGTAGTCAGGGAAGGTTTTGGCGGTGCATTTTGGATCGATAATGGTAACCGGGGTGGCCGAAAGCGCCACCAGCGAGAAGCACATTGCCATACGGTGATCGTTATAGGTGCCGATTTCAGCAAACTTAATCTGGGCGGGAGGGGTAATGCGAATGTAGTCGTTGCCCTCTTCCACTTCTGCACCCACTTTGCGCAGTTCAGTGGCCATCGCCGCCAGGCGATCGGTCTCTTTGACGCGCCAGTTGTAGATATTGCGCATCACGGTGGTGCCTTTGGCGAACAGTGCCGCCGTTGCAATGGTCATCGCCGCATCAGGAATATGATTCATATCGAGATCGATAGCGTTGAGATCGCCACGGGTACAGGCAATAAAATCATCGCCCCACTCAATGCTGGCACCCATTTTTTCCAGCACGTCAGCAAAGCGAATATCGCCCTGCATGCTGTTGCGGCCAATACCGGTCACTTTCACCGTTCCGCCTTTAATCGCTGCCGCAGCAAGGAAATAAGAGGCAGAGGAAGCATCACCTTCAACCAGGTAATCTCCCGGTGCCTGATACTGCTGCTGACCGCGCACGGTGAATGAACGGTAGTTATCGTTCTCCACTTCGACGCCAAAGGTCTTCATCAGATTCAGAGTGATATCGATGTAAGGTTTAGAGACCAGCTCACCCTTGATGGCAATGCGGGTGTCGCTTGCCGCCAGCGGAGCCGTCATCAGCAACGCGGTCAGGAACTGGCTGGAAACGCTGCCATCGACGGCAACGTCCCCCCCACTGAATCCGCCTTTCAGGCGCAGCGGCGGATAATTTTCCTGCTCAAGATATTCAATGTCCGCGCCACCCTGGCGCAGTGCATCAACCAGGTGACCAATCGGGCGCTCTTTCATACGCGGCTCACCGGTCAGGACGATATCGTTACTGCCCAGGCACAGCGCGGCAGCCAGCGGACGCATCGCCGTTCCGGCATTGCCGAGGAAAAGCTCCAGCGCGCCCTCAGCTTTCAGGGCGCCACCCTGACCCACTACCCGGCACACGGTGCGATCGGCAGACAGTGTGAACTGCACGCCCAGGGCCTGCAGCGCGGTCAGCATATGGCGCACATCATCACTGTCGAGCAGATTGGTCAGGCGGGTAGTACCGTTTGCCAGCGCCGCCAGTAACAGCGCGCGGTTAGACACGCTTTTAGAACCGGGAAGGTTAACGGTGCCGTCGACCAGGGCGATAGGTTGTAACGTCAGGGAATCCTGCATGTGAAACGTATTCTCCAAATAATTGCAATGAAACCCCGCAGGGCTGCGGGGTTTCAGATTTAAAACTCACTGCGAGTGCAGGTGCACCTTAGCCGTGGCGACGCTCGAAGTCGACCATAAAGTCAGTCAGCGCTTTCACGCCTTCCAGCGGCATCGCATTGTAAATCGACGCGCGCATGCCACCGACAACGCGGTGCCCTTTCAGTGCATGCAGGCCGGCAGCAAACGATTCGTCAATAAACAGCTTGTCCAGCGCAGAATCCGCCAGCTGGAAAGGCACGTTCATGCGCGAACGGTTCGCCACGGCCACATCGTTGCGGTAAAAATCGCTGCTATCGATAGTGCCGTACAGCAGATCGGCTTTGGCCTGATTACGCTTGTCCAGCTCGTGCACGCCGCCCTGCTCTTTCAGCCATTTAAATACCAGGCCAGAGAGATACCAGGCGAACGTAGGCGGGGTGTTAAACATCGACTCATTTTCCGCCAGCACGGTGTAATCGAGGATCGAAGGCAGCTCTTTATGCGCCTGACCCAGCAGATCTTCACGCACCACCACCAGGGTCAAGCCCGCCGGGCCGATATTTTTCTGCGCGCCGGCGTAGATCACACCATAGCGGCTGACATCCAGCGGCGTCGAAAGGATGGTGGAAGAGAGGTCGGCTACAACCACTTTATCGCCAAAATCTGGCGTTTCATGGATGGCGATACCATCGATAGTTTCGTTCGGGCAGAAGTGCACATAGGCCGAGTTATCGGACAGCGCCCACTCGCTCATGGGCTTAATGCCACGTAAACCGGCAACGGTGGTTTTGGCATCGATAACGTTAGGGGTGCAGTATTTCTGCGCCTCTTTCACCGCGCTGGCCGCCCAATAGCCGCCGTCGATATAATCAGCTGTCGAATGCTGCCCCAGCAGGTTCATTGGCACAGCAGCAAACTGCGCACGCGCCCCGCCGTGGCAGAATAATACTTTGTAGTTGGAGGGGATTTTCAGCAGGTCGCGAAAATCTTTTTCTGCCTCTTCAGCAACCTGAATAAATTCCTTACTGCGGTGGCTGATCTCCATCACGGAGGTGCCTAAGCCCTGCCAGTTGCAGAGTTCCTGCTCAGCCCGACGGAGCACTTCTACCGGCAACATAGCCGGACCAGAGCTAAAATTGAAAACCTGACTCATTTCCCCTCACCACTTTCAGTTCGATCGGTTTTGATTCCTCTATCGGTTTTATCATTGCCACCCCATTGCTGCAATAATTTATCCGGTCAGCCGACCAGTTTCCCGAGGCGCGCCGCAACAGCTTGTAGGGCGTATGAAAGCGGAAACGATATTTTGTGAGGTGTTTTCCTGTTTGATAAACAGACCCGTTAACTTTTCACTGTAAAATGGCACTCTTACGACAATGAAATTAACGTTGTCAGATAGCGATTGCCGAGGAAAACCCGTATCATTGCGCGCTTTCCGCACAATCTCCGCACAATTCAAAACGAGTGGGCAAAATGACTCAAACTTATATCCCAGGCAAAGACGCCGCGCTGGAAGTCTCCATCGCACGCTTTCAGCAAAAACTGCAGGATCTGGGCTTCAACATTGAAGAAGCATCCTGGCTGAATCCGGTGCCAAATGTCTGGTCAGTTCATATTCGCGACCGCGACTGCCCGCTGTGTTTTACCAACGGTAAAGGTGCCAGTGAGAAAGCGGCGCTCGCCTCGGCTTTGGGCGAGTATTTTGAACGCCTGTCGACCAACTATTTCTTCGCTGACTTCTGGTTAGGCGAGCAGATCGCCAACGGCGATTTTGTTCATTACCCTAACGAGAAATGGTTCCCGCTGCCGGATGATGACCAGCTGCCGGAAGGCATTCTGGATGCCCGTCTGCGTAAATTCTACGACCCGGAAAATGAAGTCAGCGCCAGCGACCTGATCGATCTGCAGTCTGGCAATGCCGCGCGCGGGATCTGCAGCCTGCCGTTCACCCGTCAGTCTGACCAGCAGACCGTTTACATTCCGATGAACATTATCGGCAACCTGTATGTGTCGAACGGCATGTCCGCCGGTAACACCGCCAATGAAGCCCGTGTTCAGGGTCTGTCTGAGGTGTTTGAGCGCCACATTAAAAATCGTATTATTGCAGAATCCATCAGCCTACCGCTGATCCCGCAGGACGTTCTGGACCGCTATCCGGGCGTGGTGGAAGCGATTGCCACGCTGGAAGCAGAAGGCTTCCCGATCTTCTCTTACGATGCCTCACTGGGCGGCAAATACCCGGTGATCTGCGTGGTGCTGTTCAACCCGGCTAACGGCACCTGCTTCGCCTCATTCGGCGCGCACCCGGACTTCGGCGTGGCGCTTGAGCGCACCGTGACCGAGCTGCTGCAGGGCCGCGGGCTGAAGGATCTGGATGTCTTCACCCCACCCACCTTCGATGACGAAGAAGTGGCTGAACACGCCAACCTGGAAACTCACTTTATTGACTCCAGCGGCCTGATCTCCTGGGACATGTTCAAAGATGATGCTGACTATCCGTTCGCGGACTGGAGCTTCAAGGGCACCACTGAGGAAGAGTTCGCGACGCTGATGGCGATCTTTAAGGCCGAAGATCAGGAAGTTTACATTGCAGATTACGAGCATCTGGATGTTTACGCCTGCCGCATTATCGTGCCTGGTATGTCAGATATTTACCCGGCGGAAGATCTCCTTCTGGCCAATAACAGCATGGGCGCCTATCTGCGCGATACGCTGCTCGCCCTGCCGGAAAGCGGCTGGGAGAAAGCGGACTACCTTGCACTGCTGGAGCAGCTGGATGAAGACGGCCACGACGACTTCACCCGCGTGCGTGAACTGCTGGGCCTGGCTACCGGTAAAGACAACGGCTGGTACACGCTGCGCATTGGTGAGCTGAAGGCCATGCTGGCGCTGGCCGGTGGCGATCTGGAGCAGGCGCTGATCTGGACAGAGTGGACCATGGAATTCAACCAGTCCATTTTCAGCCCGCAGCGCGCTAACTACTATCGCTGCCTGCAGACGCTGCTGCTGCTGAGCCAGGAAGATGAGCGCGATCCGCTGCAATACCATACGGCGTTCGTTCGCATGTACGGTCAGGATGCGGTTGATGCCGCTTCTGCTGCTATCAGCGGTGAAGCTCCGTTCTACGGCCTGCAGAGTGTTGATAGCGAGCTGAAAGCCTTCCCGGCACATCAGGCGCTGTTAGGAGCCTATGAAAAACTTCAGGCTGCCAAACGCCGTTACTGGAAATAAAAAATTTAAAACGGCTTAAAAATTCAGGATGAATTTCACCAGCCGGTTTATTTTCTGGCGCGGCTTCAGCGCCAGGTTAATAAAAGGTAACAGCTCGGGCTATTACCTTTTTTATTGTCACATTATTGCTAAATTGACTGCGACTATTTTACCCACGCCGGGCCGCTCCCCCGTTGAGACTCAAATATATTTTTAATTATTAAAAAAGTTTTATTCAATATAAAACAACAAGATGAGACCATTAACCCCTTTAACATCATGGCTTTACTGGCTAAATTGCTGGCGCAATATGATCCATATCAACTTCTCTCCTATACTCCTTTGTTAGACTTTCCTCGCTGACTACTTTTGGGAGAACGTTAGTGTGAAAGCTGGCAACCCCTTTGATCTGTTATTACCGTCCGAAATGGCGAAAGTTGCTGAAGACGCTGGTGTCTATAAAGCAACGAAACACCCCTTCACGACTTTTTTTCTGGCAATTACTGCCGGTGTATTCATCTCTATCGCATTTGCTTTCTATATCACGGCAACCACCGGGACAGGCACAGTTCCCTGGGGGCTGGCGAAGCTGGTTGGCGGCATCTGTTTCTCGCTCGGACTGATGCTGGTGGTGGTATGCGGGGCTGACCTGTTCACCTCAACCGTCTTAACGGTGGTGGCGAAAGCCAGCGGACGCATCAGCTGGCTGGAGCTGGCTCGCAACTGGATCATCGTCTATTTCGGTAACTTTCTTGGCGCTATCTTCTTTGTCGTGCTGATTTGGTTTGCCGGACAGTACATGGCAGCGAACGGCGCGTGGGGGCTGAATGTGCTGCAGACCGCCGACCACAAGATGCACCATACCTTTATTGAGGCCGTCTGCCTCGGCATTCTCGCCAACCTGATGGTGTGCATGGCGGTATGGATGAGCTACTCGGGCCGCAGCCTGCTGGACAAGATGTTTGCCATGGTATTGCCGGTAGCGATGTTCGTTGCCAGCGGCTTTGAGCACAGCATCGCCAACATGTTCCTTATCCCGATGGCGATTGTGATTAAAGATTTTGCTTCACCTGAATTCTGGCAGGCCACCGGCGCGACAGCAGAACAGTTTTCGCATCTTACCGTTAGCCACTTTATTACCGACAACCTGATTCCGGTCACGCTGGGCAATATCATCGGCGGTGGTTTGCTGGTCGGGTTGACTTACTGGGTCATTTATCTGCGTGATGGCGACCATCACTGATTATCCCAGCGCAAGAATCTTGCAACCGTCGGCGTGACACTACCCGGCGGGAACGTACAACGAACTTCACGTTATAAGGTAGGTATCAAATGACCGAGCTTAATCAAAAAATGGCATCAGCCTGGGAAAGCTTTGCACCAGGTGAATGGCAGACCAGCGTCAACGTCCGTGACTTCATTCAGAAAAACTACACTCCGTATGAAGGCGATGAAGCGTTCCTGGCCGGCGCGACTCAGGCAACCACCTCGCTGTGGGACCAGGTGATGGAAGGCATCAAGCTGGAAAACCGTACCCACGCCCCGGTCGATTTTGATACCGATCTGGTCTCAACCGTCACTTCCCATGACGCGGGTTACATCAACAAAAGCCTGGAAAAAATTGTTGGTTTGCAAACTGAAGCCCCACTGAAACGTGCCCTGATCCCCTTCGGCGGCATCAAAATGGTGGAAGGTTCGTGTAAGGTTTACGGTCGCGAACTTGACCCGTCAGTGAAAAAAATCTTCTCTGAATATCGTAAGACGCACAACCAGGGCGTATTCGACGTTTACACGCCGGATATCCTGCGCTGCCGCAAATCTGGCGTACTGACCGGTCTGCCTGACGCTTATGGCCGTGGCCGTATCATTGGTGACTATCGCCGCGTAGCGCTGTACGGCATCGATGCCCTGATGAAAGACAAGTTTGCCCAGTTCACTTCGCTGCAAAGCGACCTGGAAAATGGCGTTAACCTCGAAGCCACCATCCGCCTGCGCGAAGAGATTGCCGATCAGCATCACGCGCTGCAGCAGATTAAAGAGATGGCGGCAAAATACGGCTGCGATATCTCTGGCCCGGCAACCAGCGCCAAAGAAGCCGTTCAGTGGACCTACTTCGGCTACCTGGCCGCAGTGAAATCGCAGAATGGTGCAGCCATGTCGTTCGGCCGCGTCTCTACCTTCCTCGATATCTACTTTGAACGCGACCTGAAAGCAGGCGTCATCAACGAGCAGGAAGCCCAAGAGCTGATTGACCACCTGGTGATGAAACTGCGTATGGTTCGCTTCCTGCGCACCCCGGAATACGATGAGCTGTTCTCCGGCGACCCAATCTGGGCGACTGAGTCACTGGCAGGAATGGGCGTTGACGGCCGTACGATGGTGACTAAAAACACCTTCCGTTTCCTGAATACGCTCTACACCATGGGCCCTTCACCGGAGCCTAATATGACCATCCTGTGGTCAGAAAAGCTGCCGCTGAACTTTAAGAAATTCGCCGCGAAAGTCTCCATCGATACCTCTTCACTGCAGTATGAGAACGATGACCTGATGCGCCCGGACTTCAATAACGACGACTACGCGATTGCCTGCTGCGTCAGCCCGATGATCGTCGGTAAACAGATGCAGTTCTTCGGCGCCCGTGCCAACCTGGCAAAAACCATGCTGTACGCGATTAACGGCGGCGTGGATGAAAAAATGAAAATGCAGGTTGGCCCGAAAGAAGCGCCAATGATGGATGAAGTGCTGGACTACGATAAAGTGATGAACCGCATGGATCACTTTATGGACTGGCTGGCAAAACAGTATGTCACTGCCCTGAACGTCATCCACTACATGCATGATAAATACAGCTACGAAGCGTCGCTGATGGCACTGCATGACCGCGATGTTTACCGCACCATGGCCTGCGGCATCGCCGGTCTGTCGGTAGCGGCTGACTCCCTGTCAGCGATTAAATACGCCAAAGTTTCAACCATTCGCGATGAAGATGGCCTGGCCGTGGACTTCAAAATCGAGGGTGAGTATCCGCAGTTCGGTAACAACGACTCACGCGTTGATGATATCGCCTGTGACCTGGTTGAACGTTTCATGAAGAAAATTCAGAAACTGCAGACCTACCGCAATGCGGTGCCTACTCAGTCGGTTCTCACCATTACTTCTAACGTGGTGTATGGTAAGAAAACCGGTAATACCCCGGACGGCCGTCGCGCAGGCGCGCCATTTGGTCCAGGCGCCAACCCAATGCACGGTCGCGATCAGAAAGGTGCAGTTGCCTCACTGACTTCGGTAGCGAAACTGCCGTTTGCCTACGCCAAAGACGGTATCTCTTATACCTTCTCTATCGTGCCAAACGCGCTGGGTAAAAACGACGACGTGCGCAAAACCAACCTTGCCGGTCTGATGGATGGCTACTTCCATCATGAAGCCAGCATTGAAGGGGGTCAGCACCTTAACGTCAACGTGATGAACCGTGAAATGCTGCTGGAAGCGATGGAAGACCCGGAAAAATATCCGCAGTTAACCATTCGCGTGTCGGGCTATGCGGTACGTTTCAACTCGCTGACGAAAGAACAGCAGCAGGATGTGATCACCCGTACCTTCACCCAGAGCATGTAACAGCGCCACTGGCCCCTGCAAAGGGGCCAGATGACCACTCAGCCCGTTTTGTCAGTCGCCCACGCGGACCACTGCCAAAACAGACTTAAAACACAGCTAAAGACTGTGTCACCGTGGAGAACTCATCGCAATGTCAGTTACCGGCCGTATTCACTCATTTGAATCCTGCGGGACCGTCGACGGCCCCGGCATCCGATTTATCACCTTCTTCCAGGGCTGCCTGATGCGCTGCCTGTACTGTCACAACCGCGATACCTGGGACACGCACGGTGGCAAAGAGATTACCGTCGAAGAGTTGATGAAGGATGTGGTTTCCTATCGTCACTTTATGAATGCTTCCGGCGGCGGGGTTACCGCTTCCGGCGGTGAGGCGATATTACAGGCTGAGTTTGTGCGCGACTGGTTCCGCGCCTGCCATGCCGAAGGTATTAATACCTGCCTCGATACTAACGGCTTTGTGCGCCGCTACGACCCGGTGATTGATGAACTGCTGGACGTGACCGATCTGGTGATGCTTGACCTCAAGCAGATGAATGACGACGTGCATCAGGTGCTGGTCGGCGTGTCCAACCATCGCACGCTGGATTTTGCCCGCTACCTGGCAAAGCGCAAAATTCGCACCTGGATCCGCTATGTGGTGGTGCCGGGCTATTCAGATGATGATGACTCTGCGCATCGACTGGGTGAGTTTACCCGCGATATGGGTAACGTTGAGAAGATTGAGCTGCTGCCCTACCACGAACTCGGCAAGCATAAATGGGTCGCGATGGGGGAAGAGTACAAGCTGGATGGCGTTCACCCACCGAAAGCCGAAACCATGGATCGGGTGAAGGGTATTCTGGAAGGTTACGGCCACTACGTGATGTATTAAATCCCTCAACCTGACTCTGATGGGGGCGACCACTGTGGTGTCCCCTAATCGCCGCGCTTATAAACCCACAGCGAGCACAATGATGGTGGGGGATGAGATTAGCCGGAGCTAAGCCGGACGTCACGCGGCAGGGATGCCGCGTGCCGAGGCCCGCAGGGAGCGTCTTTTGCCGATCCGGCGTGCTCTGGCTGAGCTCAGACCGGTTACCGAACGCCCAGCTATGTTCGTCATTTCTGGGTATACATCAGGGTCGGCCAACGGTTGCACTCGACCCGCTATTCTATGCGTGCGCCACCGGCGTCGCATGATGATCGGCTTTACGCAGCAGCATCACCAGATAAACCAGCGCTACCGCCGCAATCATCACAAACAGCACGCGGTCAGAGTAGCTCTGCATCAACATTGACGTCATAGTCGGACCGGCCAGGCTACCCACCGTATAGCTCAGCAGCAGCGCCTGATTCATTGCCACCAGTTCGTGGTGCCCAACCTTTTCACAAGCCCAGGACATCGCCACCGGGTAAAGCGTAAAACCGGCGCAGCCAAGAATAAACAGGGCCGGAGCCATCGCCGCATTACCGAGCATCGCCAGCGCGCCGAGGATCACCACAAACACCTGAACGCGCAGCACCAGCAGGCGGCCGAAGCGGTCAGCCAGGCGGCCAACCGGCCACTGGCCAATAATCCCCGCGCTGACCAGCAGCGCCATCCAGTAACCAATCGTCGAGTCGCTCATCCCCTGATGGGAAAGGTAGAGCGGCATCAGGCCATACAGCGAGCCCAGAACGATACCGGAGATAATGCAGCCGTTGATCCCCAGGCGCGCGCTGCGGCGGCGCAGCATCGGCCACAGTCGGCCAGGCGTGGCCTCTTCTTCCATCTGATTTGCCGTCACGCGGCAGAATACCAGCGGCAGGATGGCGGCCAGCACCACGCCGGTTACCCACGGCAGCACGTGCAGCAGTTCGGTAGAGACTTTGCTCACCAGCAGCTGACCGAGGACGGTGCCGATATAGTACATAATCATATAAGCAGCCAGCAGGCGGCCCCGGTTACGCAAGGTGCCGTTGCACAACAGCGCACTCTCAACCACCACCCAGATCAACGCACAGCCTACCCCGGCAATAAAGCGCCAGAGCGCCCAGGACCAGAATCCGGTGCCCAGCCCCAGAGCCACGGTTGCCAGGGCGAACAGCAGGGAAGCAGCATAATAGCTGCGGTTGAAACCGTAATGTTTGATCGTCCAACCGGCAATTAATGTACCCAGCAGGTTACCGCAATAATAAGAGGAGCTGACCATGCCCACTTGCCACGTCGGCAACGCATCATGGGTCAGCCACAGCGGCACCAGCGTGTTAAGCACAGCAATAGAGACCGTCATCAGCAGCAGGCCGCAAAGCAGCACGATAACAGGGCGTGACCAGGTGGACATAGTAGTGAAGAACCGCAGCGAGAGAGGATTTTGCGCGCATAATGCCACCATGCAAGCAATTGTAAAAGCGGAATAAATCAGCAACAGCACGATTTGTAGTACAGCGATTTAATTTTTTTATCTACAAAGAGTGAGAGACCTGAGTCACATTTTTTAGCCGCGAATTATCTCATTGAATTTGCTTTTAAATTGGCTTATAGCGTGCCGAACTCTCCATCATTTATTTTGCTCGATCGCGGGCATAAAAAACCCGCCAGCGGCGGGTTTCGAACTCAGCAATCGGCGAGGTGATTAGCCGATAAACTCAAGTCCTTTCATGTACGGGCGCAGCACTTCCGGCACCGCAATACGGCCATCGGCCTGCTGGTAGTTTTCCAGCACCGCCACCAGCGTACGCCCTACTGCCAGGCCGGAGCCATTCAGGGTATGCACCAGACGAGTGGCTTTTTCGCCTCGCGGACGGCAGCGTGCTTTCATGCGGCGCGCCTGGAAATCACCCATATTTGAGCAGGAAGAGATTTCGCGGTAGGTATCCTGCGCAGGCAGCCAGACTTCCAAATCGTAAGTTTTGTGCGAACCGAAGCCCATGTCGCCGGTACACAGCAGCACTTTACGATAGGGCAGATTCAGCAGCTGCAGCACTTTCTCAGCGTGGCCTACCAGCTCTTCCAGCGCGTCCATGGAATCTTCCGGACGGGTGATGTGCACCATCTCTACTTTATCGAACTGGTGCATGCGGATCAGACCACGCGTATCGCGACCATAGGCCCCCGCCTCAGAGCGGAAGCACGGCGTATGCGCGGTCATTTTGATCGGCAGTGACTCTTCTTCGAGGATCTCGTCGCGCACCAGGTTGGTAAGTGGCACTTCCGAAGTCGGGATCAGCGCATAGTTGCTGCTTGATGCTTCCTCTTCCAGCGGACGGGTATGGAACAGGTCCTCGCCAAATTTTGGCAGCTGGCCGGTACCGTACAGGCTGGCATGGTTGACCAGGTAAGGCACATACGTCTCCTGGTAGCCGTGCTGCTCGGTGTGCAGATCGAGCATAAACTGGCTCAGCGCACGGTGCATCAGCGCAATCTGACCGCGCATTACGATAAAGCGTGAACCGGTCAGCTTAACCGCGGCAGCGAAGTCCAGTCCGGCCGCCATTTCGCCCAGTTCGACGTGATCGCGCACGGCAAAATCGAACTTACGCGGTTCACCCCAGCGGCTGATTTCCTGGTTTTCACTGTCGTCTTTACCCAGTGGCACCACATCCGCAGGAATATTAGGGATAGCCATCGCGAAGTCGTTAATGCTGGTCAGCAGCGTTTCCAGCTCGGCTTTCGCGGCATCCAGACGTTCACCCAGTGCGCTCACTTCCTGGCGCAACGGCTCGATATCTTCCCCACGTGCTTTGGCCTGCCCGATGGATTTGGATCGCGAGTTACGTTCAGCCTGCAGATTTTCAGTTTCTACCTGCAGTACTTTGCGACGCTCTTCGTGCGCGCGCAGCGTATCAACGTCCAGCTTATAGCCCCGGCGTGCCAGTTTTTCAGCGACTGCGTCTGGCTCATTACGCAGCAGATTGGGATCGAGCATGCTTGTCCTGTGCTTATTGTTTGAGTGTCAAAGGAAGGGACGTACTCTTATGCAGAATACGTTGAATTCATTGCTAACCTTACCGCAACGTCACTGTCAGCGGTAGCGTTTTGTCGGGCTATTTTGATCCTGTTCAGCAAGCCATGCGAGCTTTTCGCCGATTTTGCCTTCCAGCCCGCGTGTGGTTGGCTGATAATAACGGGTCTGCGCCATTTGCGCCGGGAAGTACTCTTCACCGGCGGCATAGGCGTTCGGTTCATTGTGGGCATAGCGATACTCTGCCCCCAGCCCCATCTCCTTCATCAGCTTGGTTGGCGCATTACGCAGATGTTCCGGCACGTCGTAATCCGGGCTTTCACGCGCATCGCGCATCGCTGACTTGAAGGCGCTGTAAACGGCGTTGCTTTTGGGTGCGCAGGCGAGGTAAACAATCGCCTGAGCAATGGCGCGCTCGCCTTCCGCCGGGCCAACGCGGGTAAAGCAGTCCCAGGCAGCAATCGCCACCTGCATTGCGCGCGGGTCGGCATTGCCAACATCCTCGGATGCAATCGCCAGCAGGCGGCGCGCCACATACAGCGGGTCGCCCCCGGCGGTAATAATGCGCGCATACCAGTAAAGCGCCGCGTCGGGGGCGGAACCGCGCACGGACTTATGCAGCGCGGAGATCAGATCGTAAAAGCGGTCGCCTTTGTTATCAAAACGCGCACTGCGCTCGCCTGACACCTCATTGAGCAACTGCGGCGTCAATTCGCGCTGGCCTTGTGCGTTGACCTCCGCCATATCCGCCATCATCTCCAGCGTGTTTAGCGCCCGGCGCGCATCGCCGTTAACCAACTCGGCAATCATGTTACGGGTATTTTCCGGCAGCACGATGTTCTCTTTGCCGTAGCCACGCTCGCTGTCCTGCATCGCCTGGTCAAGCACCGCCGAAATATCCTCAACGGTCAAAGATTTCAGCAGATAGACGCGGGCACGAGACAGCAGTGCGGAGTTCAGTTCAAAAGAGGGGTTTTCCGTGGTGGCACCGATAAAGGTAATGGTGCCGTCTTCAATATGCGGCAGAAAGGCATCCTGCTGACTTTTATTGAAGCGGTGCACCTCATCGACAAACAGGATGGTGCGGCGCCCGGCATTGCGATTCTGTCTGGCGCGTTCGATTGCCTCACGGATTTCTTTCACCCCTGAGGTCACGGCTGAGATGCGCTCCACGTCGGCCTGACCATAGTGGCCGATAATTTCTGCCAGCGTGGTTTTCCCTGTCCCTGGTGGTCCCCATAAGATCATCGAATGCAGATGACCGGCCTCAATCGCGCGCGGCAGCGGCTTACCTGCCGCCAGCAGATGCTGCTGGCCGATATACTCGGCCAGCGTGCGTGGCCGCATACGGGCGGCCAGAGGCTGAAATTCATTACGGGAAAAGTCGAGGGACATATTACTCACGCAAACCTCACTGACGCTGGTCGTCCACGGTCACACCCTGCGGCGGGGTGAACTTAAACTTATCAGCGCTGACGGAGCCGTTTTGCTGGCTTTTCAACGCGTAGCTGCTGCGCTGACCATCCTGCTCAATCGCGCTGAACTGGTTGATGGTACCGTTCGGCGAAACGTTAATGGTGAACTGCTTCAGGTTGCCATCCGCCGCTTTCGGCGTCAGCGAGAAGTCATTGCCTTTTTGCGCCACGTTGTACTGCTTCCAGTCACTCGACTGGTTGCGCGCAATCAGCATAAACGGCGTATTGCTGGTGGCGTCTTTCAGCCAGCTGGCGCTGACCTGCTCAACAAACGGGTTATAGAACCACAGGGTTTTACCATCAGAGATCAGGATGCTTTCATCCGGCGCGGTCATGTGCCAGTTGAACAGATTCGGGCGCTGTACCCACATCTCACCTTCCCCATCCTGCACGGACTGGCCGCTGCCGTCGGTCACTTTTTGATTAAAGGTCGCATGGAAGCTTTTCACTTTATCCAGGCGCTGCTGCAAATCACTGGCAGCATCCGCCAGTACGCTTGCAGAAGTAAAGGCCGCCAGCAAACAGCAGGAAATCATTAATTTTTTCATTACGGCATCCTTATTAAAACTTTTGTATCCCGTTGCGGGTTAAGCGTGACGTAGATAACTTTAGCCAGGCGCTGGCGGGAACGACAGAAGAATAAACTGAATTCCCCGGCGGCACTGAGCAGATATGGGGACTGCTGGCAAAAAATCAACGGGCCAGCAAAAGTGGCCGGCCCGTAGTGATTGTTACATTTCGTGCGGCGGTGGTGCCAGCACCTCGCGGTTACCATTATGGCCCGGAGAGGAGACGATACCCTGCGCTTCCATCTGTTCGATAATGCGCGCCGCACGGTTGTAGCCGATGCGGAACTGACGCTGGACGCCGGAGATCGACGCGCGACGCTTATCAACGACGAACTGCACCGCCTGGTCAAACAGCTGGTCCAGCTCTTCATCACCGTCGATACCGCCGCCGCCGGCCTCGCTATCCTCACCACCGCTGAGAATGCCCTCTTTATACTGAGGACGTTCACGCGCCTTCCAGTCAGCCACCACGGCGTGGACTTCCTGGTCACGCACAAACGCGCCGTGCACGCGCACCGGAATCGATGAGTTTGGCGCCAGATAGAGCATGTCACCCATTCCCAGCAGAGATTCGGCACCGCCCTGGTCAAGGATGGTACGTGAGTCAATTTTGCTGGAGACGGTAAAGGCGATACGCGTCGGGATGTTAGCTTTAATCAGGCCGGTAATAACATCGACTGACGGACGCTGAGTGGCCAGCACCAGGTGAATACCCGCTGCACGCGCTTTCTGCGCCAGGCGAGCGATCAGCTCTTCCACCTTTTTCCCGACGGTCATAATCAGGTCGGCAAATTCGTCGACCATCACCACGATGTAAGGCTCTTTCTCCAGTACCGGCGGCGTCATATCCATGCTGTCGGTCGGTTTCCAGAACGGGTCAGGAATTGGGCGGCCCATGGCATCAGCCATATCCACTTTTTCGTTGTAGCCCGCAATGTTACGCACGCCCAGTGCCGACATCAGCTTGTAGCGGCGCTCCATCTCTACCACACACCAGCGCAGCGCATTGGCGGCATCCTTCATGTCGGTTACGACGTCGGTTAACAGATGCGGAATGCCTTCATAGACCGACAGCTCCAGCATTTTCGGGTCGATCATGATAAAGCGCACCTCTTTCGGCGTGGCTTTATACAGGATGCTGAGGATCATGGCGTTCACGCCGACCGACTTACCGGAACCGGTGGTACCGGCAACCAGCAGGTGCGGCATTTTGCCAAGATCGGCCACCACCGGATCGCCGGAAATATCTTTACCCAGCACGATAGAGAGCGGCGACGGGTTATCACGGAACGCCGGGCAGTCCAGCACTTCACGCAGGTAAACCGTCTGGCGATGCAGGTTTGGCAACTCGAGGCCAACATAGGGACGGCCAGGGATCACTTCCACCACACGTACCGCAACCGCTGACAGGGAACGGGCCAGGTCGCGCGACAGGTTGGAAATACGCGCCGCTTTCACACCCGGCGCCAGATCCAGCTCGAAGCGGGTGATCACAGGGCCTGGTGAATACCCCACGACTTCCGCCTTAACGCGGTAGTCAGCCAGACGTGCTTCAATCAGGCGTGCGGTCTGTTCCAGGGCAAACTGATCGACCGGCTCGGTCTCCGCCGGAGGCGACGAGAGCAGATCGAGCGTAGGCAATGGCGTGGTCGGTTTGTAAGTCGGCTGTTCATGGCGCATCAGGAACGGGTGGATCAGGCTGTCCATATCCGGTTCCTGTGGCTTAGGCGCTTCAGCGGCAACCGGCTGCGGCGCTGCAGGCGCACTGGCCTGCCATGAAGGGGCAGCCGGCTGTTGAGCGACCGGAGCCTGAGCAGGCTGTTGCCAGGCTGCAGGCTGCTGCGGCGCGCTTTCCGGCTGCTGCCACTGTGCTGGCTGCGGGGCTACAGGCTCCACTTCCGGCGCGGCAGAAATTGTGAACAGGGGCTCAGTTGGGCCGTCATCAACCAGATCGTCCATCGGTGAGAAATCAAAGGCACCGGCAGTATCAAGGTTAAAGGTTGGCGCGCTGTTCTGCGGCTCGGCGGCATAACGCTGCTGTTGCTGGTCGGCAAACTGGCGAGCCAGTGCGGCCTGCTCCAGAGCTTCTTCATCTTCAGCGGCAAACTCTTCGCCGTAGCGCTGCTGCTGCTGAGCGAAGAACGCTTCGCGCAGCTGTGCCTGTTCAGCCGCATCCTGCTCGTCGTCGACTTCAGCGTGATAAGTGGCCTCAGGCTGAGCCTGACTCTGCTCCTGCTGTTTAGCCTTCTCTTCCGCCATGCGCTGCGAAGGCAGCTTAATGCCGTAGGAAGCCAGCTCGCGACGGGTTGGCAGTTTCACCGGGTTCGGGCGCGGCAGTTCAGGGCCAATGCCCTGCTTCACCTGCGGATTCAGATCGTCACCGCTGGTGGCGGTAAAGCCCGGCATAAACGGCGTACTGGAGGTGGCAGACTGCGCCACGGCGCCAATGGCCACGCCGGTTGCCGCTGCGGCTACGGAAGCGGGATGAGAAGCATGCTGCGTTGAGAAATCAAACGGCGAGGAGGCTGCCGTATCGCGCCAGTTGCCCATCTGCGGACCGTCGTCATCTTCCACCGGCTGAACCGGAACAGAAGGTGCCGGCGTCTCAACTGCGGCAGGCACTTCAAAGCGGTATAACGGCGGCTGAGCGGGTTCAACCGGGGTTGAAACCGGCACGGGCGCCGCTGGCGCTGCGGCAGGAGCTTCAACCGGCGCCACTGAGATGTGTGGAGCGGCAGGCTGCGCCGCAGCCACTTCGCTGGCCGCCGCCGCACCGGCAGCAGCCACAGCGGGTTTCGCCAACAGCGGATCGTGCTGCTCGTCATCCTCATCATCAGCATAAATTGGCTGCGGTTTTGCCAGCAGCACATCGTCGGCGTCGTCCGCCTGCGCGCTGCGTTTCATCAATGGCGCTGTGGGCTCGCCTGCAGGACGCTCGTCTGGCTGGTACTCTTCTTCATCCTCTTCGTGCCATCTTTCATCGGCGCGCGAGCGGTTGCTGGCGAAGGTTAAGACCCCCATCACCACACCGCCAATTTTCTCGGCAATCGTCAGCCAGGACCAGCCAGTGTAAAGCGTCAGGCCCGCAGCCCAGATGCACAGCAGCGTCAACGTGCCGCCGGGACCGCTGAAATACGCTGCCATCGCGTTACTCAGCAGGCTACCAATCACTCCGCCAGAGGCAAAGTACCAGATATCATCGGCATTCAGCGCGGCCAGCCCACACGAGGTCACCACCAGCGCCAGTACGCCGATCAGACGGAGTGCCACCGCGAAGTAGTCGATGTAATCCTGAGAGTGACGCTGACGGAAGGTGATCCAGCACAGGCCTAAAATCACCGGAGGAAGGGCGTACGCCATCACGCCGAAAATAAAGAACAGCGTGTCAGCAAGCCAGGCCCCTACGCCACCACCTAAATTGTGGATGGGCTCATGCCAGGCGGTTTGCGACCAGCTGGGATCGGAAGGGTTGAAGCTCATCAACGCCACCATCAGATAAACGGCGAAAAGAGCAACAATAATCAGTAACGCTTCCAGCAGGCGGCGCCCACTGCTCAGCGGTTGTAACGAAACTTCTTTATCTTCTGTGTATTCCTGGCTCAAGAGTACTCTCCAGGTGCCTGTAAATTATGAAGGCAACAGCGCCGGGCATGCCCGACGCTGAACCTGTATGAATTCACAGGAGTGTACCGAAAACTACCAGGTTTTGCACCTGCCCTGTGTTACCGCGTTTTAATCACTAACCGGTTACTTTGTTTCACTTCTTCCATGACCACATAGGTACGGGTATCGTTCACGCCCGGCAGACGCAGCAAGGTTTCGCCGAGCAGTTTACGATATGCAGACATGTCTGGCACGCGGGTTTTCAACAGGTAGTCGAAATCACCGGAAACCAGGTGACACTCTTGAGTTTCCTCAAGTTTTTGCACGGCGGCGTTAAATTGCTCAAAGACATCCGGCGCACCACGATTCAGAGTAATCTCAACGAATACCAGCAGAGAAGCATCCAGGTAGTGCGGGTTCAACTGTGCGGTATAACCGAGAATGAAGCCCTGACGCTCCAGGCGGCGCACACGCTCCAGGCACGGCGTTGGGGATAACCCTACGCGTTTGGAAAGCTCGACGTTGGAAATACGACCGTCCTTCTGCAGCTCATTCAGGATATTGCGGTCGATTCTGTCGAGGTCTTTACCAGGTCGTTTTTTATTGTCTACCATTATTATTGTCTCTCTTAAAATCCTTCCCTACCTGCCATACCCTGAACGCCAACAATGTAACAGGGTTGATCTAAGTGAAGACAGTGAGCCTGTTGCGGGACTGAACGCTTTATCTACCTGACGCATGTTGTCTGTCCACACCATGAGTCATTGCAAATAACAGGCTGAGTTTATTCGGCCATAAATGGAAAATCCGGGATGAAATCCTGGAAGACCGGGCCTAATCTCCTCTGCTTCTCATAATGTTTTCGCAAAAGCTCAGCCGATTGTCAAAGCAAAACAAACAAAATCAGTACAACATGCCATAGCAGCGGCTGTCTCTCTGTTTTTCAATGACTATTTTTGACTTAAAATGGCATAGTCCGGGCTTCACAGCCTGTTTTCCAGGCAACGCAGTCGTTTGCCTCGCCCACGATTGGTTAAACCTTTTTCATTAATTGTTAACAAAATCGCAGAACGCTTTTTTTGCCCCGGCAAATTCCCTACAATCGCTGCATCTGTTTGCCAGTTAAATAATGAGGGTCTCATGAGTACGGCGAAACACAGTAAATTACTGATTCTGGGCTCCGGCCCGGCAGGCTATACCGCTGCGGTGTATGCTGCGCGCGCCAACCTCAACCCGGTGCTGATCACCGGGCTGGAAAAAGGCGGTCAGCTGACCACCACCACCGACGTGGAAAACTGGCCGGGTGATGCTAACGAACTGACCGGTCCCCTGCTGATGGAACGGATGCATGAGCACGCGGTGAAATTCAATACCGAGATCATCTTCGACCATATCCACAGCGTCGACCTGCAGAACCGCCCTTTCCGCCTGACCGGCGACGAAGGTGAGTACACCGCGGATGCCCTGATCATCGCTACCGGCGCCTCGGCTCGCTACCTCGGCCTGCCGTCAGAAGAGGCGTTTAAAGGCCGCGGCGTCTCCGCCTGCGCAACCTGTGACGGTTTCTTCTACCGCAACCAGAAAGTCGCGGTGATCGGCGGCGGTAACACCGCAGTGGAAGAAGCGCTCTATCTGGCGAATATCGCGGCCGAGGTTCACCTGATCCACCGTCGCGACAGCTTCCGTGCAGAAAAAATCCTCATCGACCGCCTGAATGAGAAGGTCAGAAACGGCAATATTGTGCTGCATACCGATCATACTCTGGACGAAGTGCTGGGCGACCAGATGGGCGTCAACTCCCTGCGTTTGCGTTCGACCAAAGGTGACCAGACGAAGACGCTGGAGGTTGCCGGCCTGTTTGTCGCCATCGGCCACAGCCCGAACACCGCGATCTTTAACGGTCAGCTGGAGCTGGAAAACGGCTACATCAAGGTGCAGTCCGGCATCCACGGCAACGCAACGCAGTCCAGCATCCCGGGCGTGTTTGCTGCCGGCGATGTCATGGACCATATCTATCGTCAGGCGATTACTTCCGCCGGTACCGGCTGTATGGCCGCGCTGGACGCCGAGCGTTATCTTGACGGTTTGGTTAAAAATAATCAGTAAGTTGTTAAAACTCTGAGCTAATCTTGCCCAAGGCGACGAGCAATTGTCGCCTTTTCACCCTCCGCATTGTAACATTGCCGCGCTTGACACCGATCTTCCTGGGGGCTCTGCCTCACTACTGTTTACGTCAGGGCAACACGGCAATAGATGAATAAAACACGGCAACAACAACTCACCCGCTGGTTGAAAAGTCAGAGTGTCCACGGCCATCGCTGGCTGCGTCTCTCCTACATGCTGGGCACGTTAAGTGCGCTCCTGATCCTCGCACAGGCCTGGTTCCTCGCCTCGCTGCTGCAGGCGCTGCTGGTTGATCATCAACCGCGCGATACGCAACTGCTGCACTTTATTCTGCTGCTGGCCTGCTTTGCGGCACGCGCCGGGCTGGCTTGGCTGCGGGAAAAGGTCGGTTTTAAAACCGGTCAGGCGATCCGCCAGGTGCTGCGCCAGCAGGTGCTTAACCGCCTCTCCGATCTCGGCCCCGCCTGGGTTCAGGGCAAACCTGCCGGCAGCTGGGCTACCCTGCTGCTGGAGCAGATCGAAGAGATGCAGGATTACTACGCGCGCTATCTGCCGCAGATGATGCTGGCGGGGATCATTCCGCTGCTGGTGCTGATCCTGCTATTCCCGGTGAACTGGGCGGCCTCGCTGATCCTGCTCGCCACCGCGCCGCTGATCCCGCTGTTTATGGCGATGGTCGGTATGGGCGCCGAAGATGCCAACCGCCGCAATTTCCAGGCACTGGCGCGCCTGAGCGGGCAGTTTCTTGACCGCCTGCGCGGGCTGGAAACGCTGCGCCTGTTCCACCGTGCCGAGGCCGAAACGGCCAATATTGCCGAGGCTTCCGAGCAATTCCGCCAGCGCACCATGGAAGTGCTGCGCATGGCCTTCCTCTCCTCGGCGGTGCTGGAGTTCTTTGCCTCTATCTCGATTGCCCTGATCGCTGTCTATTTCGGTTTCTCCTATCTTGGCGTGTTCGACTTCGGCCACTACAGCGGCGCAGTGACGATGTTTGCCGGTTTCCTGGTGCTAATCCTGGCGCCTGAGTTCTACCAGCCGCTGCGCGATCTCGGGGCGTTCTATCATGCCAAGGCGCAGGCAGTGGGTGCCGCCGACGCACTGCAAACCTTTATTGAAGAGAGTGAGGGCGCAGCGCTTCAGCGCGGTGAGCTCACGCCTGAATTACACACTGGCTTCAGCCTGGTCGCCAGCGATCTGACGATCGTCACCGCTGACGGCAGTCAGCTCGCCGGGCCACTTAGCTTCACCCTGCAGCCAGGGCAGCGCGTGGCGCTGGTCGGGCAAAGCGGCGCGGGGAAAACCTCGCTGATGAACGTGCTGCTCGGCTATCTGCCCTATCAGGGGTCGTTACAGGTTAACGGCGTTGAGCTGCGCGATATTGCCCTGCCCCACTGGCAGCTGCAGCTGGCGTGGGTAGGGCAAAACCCGCAACTGCCCGCCAGCACGCTGCGGCAGAATATTCTGCTGAGCGGCAACCACGATGAAGCCCGCCTGCAGCAGGTGCTGGAACTTGCCGGGGTCAACGAGTTTCTGCCGCGCCTGCCTGCCGGGCTGGAGAGTGAAATCGGCGACCAGGCTGCCAGCCTGTCGGTTGGCCAGGCGCAGCGCGTTGCCGTTGCCCGCGCGTTGATGAAGCCCTGCCAGCTGCTGCTGCTGGATGAACCAGATGCCAGCCTTGATGCGCACAGCGAACAGCACGTCAATCACGCGCTGCTGGCGGCTTCGCATGCGCAAAGCACGCTGTTAATCACCCATCAGCTCGATCGCCTGTCACAGTGGGATGAAATCTGGCTGATGCGCGACGGTAAAATTGTCCAGCAGGGTCGCTGGCAGACCCTGGCTAATCAGCCCGGCGCGTTTGCTGACCTGCTGGCTCAGCGCGGAGGATCGCTTGAATGAAAACCCTGCTGCCGTTCTTAAAACTGTATCGTCGCCATATTCTGCGCCTGCTGTTCGGCATGCTGCTGGCGGTGGTGACGCTGCTGGCCAGCATCGGCCTGATTACGCTTTCCGGCTGGTTCCTCGCCGCCACCTCGCTGGCCGGTGTCGCAGGGATTTACAGCTTTAACTATATGCTGCCCGCCGCCGGAGTACGCGGTGCCGCCATCAGCCGCACCGTCGCACGTTATCTTGAGCGCCTGGTGAGCCATGACGGCACCTTCCGCGTGCTGCAGCATCTGCGGGTGTTTACCTTCAGCAAGCTGCTGCCGCTCTCCCCTGCCGGCATTGCCCGCTTCCGCCAGGGCGAGCTGCTTAACCGACTGGTGGCGGATGTCGACACGCTTGATCACCTCTACCTGCGGGTGATTTCACCGCTGGTCGGGGCGCTGGTAGTGATTGTCGTGGTCACTTTTGGCCTGAGCTTCCTCGATACTTATCTGGCCCTGACGCTCGGCGGCCTGATGCTGCTGACGCTGGTCGCCCTGCCACCGCTGTTTTACCGCGCCGGGCTGCCCGTCGGCGCCGATCTTACCCGCCTGCGCGGCGAGTATCGCAGCGGCCTGACGCGCTGGCTCCAGGGCCAGGCAGAGCTGAGCCTGTATGGTGCGGCCCAGCGCTTCCGTGCCGCGATGGACGGCACCGAACAGGCCTGGCTGAGCGCACAGCAGCGCCAGGCCAGCCTGACCGGGCTGTCACAGGGGCTGGTGATGCTGATGGGCGGGATTGCCGTTACCCTGATGCTGTGGCTGAGCGCCGAGGGCATTGGCGGCGATCCGTATCCCGGTGCGTATATTGCGCTGTTTGTCTTCTGCGCACTCTCCGCGTTCGAAGCACTTGGTCCGGTGGGCACCGCATTTCAGCATCTTGGCCATGTGATTGCCTCCGCGCAGCGCGTGACGCAGATTATCGAACAACGCCCGGCGGTCACCTTCCGCCAGACAACGACAAGCGCATCGGGGCAGGCTGCGCTCACGCTGAGCAACATCAGTTTCGGCTACGCTGACAACGCCCCGCTGGCGATCAGGGATCTCTCTCTGGACATCGCAGCAGGCGAACACATTGCGCTGCTGGGGCGCACCGGATGCGGCAAGTCGACGCTGCTTCAGCTGCTGACGCGCGCCTGGGATCCTCAACGCGGGACGATTCAGCTCAGCGGCCAGCCGCTTGACCAGTACAGCGAAGCCGACCTGCGTGCGCGCACCAGCGTCGTCACCCAGCGCGTGCATCTGTTCAGCAGCACGCTGCGCGATAACCTGCTGCTGGCCGCGCCCGACGCAAGCGATGAACAGCTGAGCGCCGCGCTGCAGCAGGTCGGGCTGGAGAAACTGCTGGAAAACAGCCAGGGTCTGAACGCCTGGCTCGGTGAAGGCGGCCGCCAGCTGTCCGGTGGTGAACTGCGCCGCCTGGGACTGGCGCGTGCGCTGCTGCACGGCGGCGATCTGATGCTGCTGGATGAGCCGACCGAAGGGCTGGATGCGGAAACCGAACGGCAGATCCTCGCGCTGCTGCGCCAGGTGGCGCAAAACAAAACGCTTATTATGGTCACCCACCGCCTGCGCGGCCTGGCACATTTTGACCGGATTTGCGTTATGGACAGCGGCGAAATCATCGAACAGGGTAATCATGCCGAATTAGTCGCAAAACAGGGTCGCTACTGGACTTTTCTGCAGCGCTTTGCGCTATAGTCATTAGCTCTGCCCTGTTGAGAATCTGCGGATGCGCCTGATACAGCTTTCACGCGAATCGTTAAACTTCCCGCCGCCAGAAATGGCGTTGCGGGAACCTAATGGCCTGCTGGCAATGGGCGGCGACCTGAGCCCGGCTCGTCTGCTCAATGCCTACCACAAGGGGATTTTCCCGTGGTTTTCACCCGGCGATCCGATCCTGTGGTGGTCACCCGATCCGCGCGCCGTGCTGTTACCCGAAGCCTTTCACCTCAGCCGCAGTATGAAGCGCTTTCACAGCAGGTCGCCCTACCGGGTAACGATCAATCAGGACTTTCAGCAGGTGATCGAAGGCTGCGCCAGCGATCGTGAGGAAGGTACCTGGATCACCTTTGAAGTGAAGCGCGCCTGGCTCAAGCTGTTCGAACTCGGGCATGCGCAGTCGATTGAAGTGTGGCTCGGCGACGAACTGGTGGGCGGCATGTACGGCCTGGCGCTCGGGCAAATTTTTTGCGGCGAGTCGATGTTCAGCCGGCGGGAGAATGCCTCCAAAACGGCGCTGCTGGTGTTTAGCGAGTGGTTCCATCGCCAGGGCGGTAAGCTGATAGACTGTCAGGTGCTTAACCCTCATACCGCCTCACTCGGCGCGGAGGAGATCGCGCGCGCCCGCTATCTGCAATACGTCTATTCCCTCGCACATCAGCCACTTATCCCCGATTGCTGGCAACCGCAGCGGCTTTTTTAATGCAATTCCCCGATGTTTTTCAGGCATGCCGATGAGAACAGTGATATAATATGCGCGTTTGGTATGTCGTCCGCCTTTCACCGGTACAAGATGGTGATGCGGAATACCAGGCTGGGAATCTCAACGCACCTTGTCAGAACTGTTTTAATCGTGCGACAAAAGCATATTTAAACAGATTCTTAGCCCGCTGTTCCCCCACGCTGACGCCATTTACTCCAGATTTAAACGTAACCCGTCTGCGCAGGTGTGCGCTTTAGAGGGGTTGATGTGGGTGAATTCATCCACAATTCTTTACTTAATACGTGAAATTCGGCATTATCTTGCCGGTTCAAAACTAAGGTAGTCCACCTAGAGGATTCGATGGCCAAAGAAGACAATATTGAAATGCAGGGTACCGTACTCGATACGTTACCTAACACCATGTTCCGCGTTGAATTGGAAAACGGTCACGTGGTTACCGCTCATATCTCCGGTAAAATGCGCAAAAACTATATCCGCATCCTGACGGGCGACAAAGTCACTGTAGAGCTGACCCCGTACGACCTGAGCAAAGGCCGCATTGTCTTCCGTAGTCGCTAATTTGCCCCATTCTGCCGTGCTGCCGCGTTAACGCTTGCCGCACTGATAATCCAAACCGGACTGCTCTCAGTCCGGTTTTTTTATGCGCCAAATATATTTTCTAGCCCCGCTAAAGTGCCTTCAGGCCGTGCCGATAAATCAGAATATTCTTAAAAATAGCTGAATGAATCAGCTCTGATAACTCTGATGGTGGCAATAACAATGAAAAAAACGCTTCATGCTTTCCCGCTTAAACCGCTGGTCATTGCCCTGACAGCAGCGCAAAGTTTAACCCTGGCCCACGCGACGCCCGTACCCAGCAATGAGATTAACGACTCCTCATATGCTGCCCCTTACGTGGTTTCCACAGACACCTTAACAATCACCCCTAACGGCATGGTGAGTGCTGATACTCAGCAGTTCGCCGTGCGCAACTCCAGTACCACTACGCTGATTGATAATCAGGGATCCATTTACAATCAAACAGCTATTGGCTTGTACAACGGCGGCGATCTCGCAACATTGAAAAACTCCGGTTTCATCACCTCCGATACCGGTATAGCGCTTGAAAACGACAATAATATTGGCTCACTGATCAACAGCGGTTATATCAACACCAACAGCTCTTCAGGTTCGCGATATAGCGGTATTGGCATCGCCAATTTCGGCACCCTGAGCGCGTTAAACAACACCGCAAGCGGGATTATCTCCGGTATCCAAACGGCGATTTTCAACCGGGGTCAGATAACCACGCTGAACAACGACGGTTATATCGGCTCCTTCAATCCCGGTTTGAATGCATTCACTAACAACGCAATCACTAACAGTCTTAATGGTGCCATCGGCACTATCAATAACAGCGGCACCATTGCCGGCAATATTGTCCACACCTCCAGCAATGAACTGGTGATTAACGGCGGCAGTGACCGCCGGGGGCAGCTGACCGGCGCAAACCATTTCTTTATCGGTCCGATGATGGGTAACCCGACTGGCCAGATTGTCGCCACCGGCGCCGATGTCAGCTTTGGCGGGGGAATGCTGCTGCTGAATGATAATGTAGACCTGGGGGGCAGCCACACCCTTACCAACAGTGCTGATGTGCTGGTCACCCAGCCACTCACCATTAGCGGCAACTACCATCAGACCCAAGATGCCATCCTTAATCTCGGGGTTTCTGACGCCACGTTTGCCCAGGGCAGCGCGCTGGATATCGGCTATGGCCGCCTGACCGTCAGCGGCAACGCGCTGATTGATTCCGGCTCGACCATCCGTTTAAGCAGCACCGGCAGCAGCTATGGCTTTGCCAGCGGCCAGCGCTATCTGGCAATCAGCGCAGGCAGCGCGACCTACAATGCCAGCGCCCTGCACTACGTGGTGGATAACTATAACGGCGTGGTCACGGCGAAAGTGGTCGATAACGGTAGCAGCAGCGATCTGGCGCTCTATCTCGATGACCCCGCCCCCACACCACCAGTGACGCCACCAACACCACCAACGCCAGTGACGCCAGCACCGCCAGTCACCCCGACCACGCCAACGGTGCCGGTTTCACCTCCGACCACGCCGTCAGAGCCTGTCACCCCGGTCACTCCGGTAACGCCAGTCATTCCGGTAATCCCGGTGACGCCGACCACGCCAACCGCTCCGGTAGCGGCCAAACCGCTGCCCACCACCGGTAATGCGATTGCCTCGATCAACGGGCTCTCCAGCTACAGCGGCTTTTCTGCTGGCCTGCTCGACCTGTTTAACGCCTCCAAAACCATTACCACGCAGGCTGAGGCTAACCGTATTGGCGAACAGCTGGCTCCGGCACAGAACAGCATGGCTTCCGCCGCAACCGCCTCCGCATCCATGGATGCGCTGGGCGTGGTCGGCAGCCATCTGGACGGTCTGCGCACCGCGCAAAGCGGCAGCGCTCGCGGTATCGCCACCGGTGATGACAGCCTCGACTGGGCGGCCTGGGGCAAACCGTTCTACGGCAGTGCTCGCCAGGGCATGACGGATAACGTCAGCGGCTATCGCGCCCACTACGGCGGCCTGGTGCTGGGTCTTGACCGCCAGCTGCCCGGCAACTGGCGCGCGGGCGTGGCGCTGAGCTACAGCCGTACCTCGGTTAAAGGCGCTGATAACCTGAAGGGCAACAGCAGCGATGTCGACGCCTGGGGCGGTATCGCTTACGCCAGCTATACCGGCGAACCGTGGTTTGTCAACCTCAGCACCAGCCTGACCCGCCAGTCCTACGAAAGCCAGCGCGCCGTTGACTTTAGCGGCTTTAACGACAGCGCCAGTAGCCATTTTCACGGTCAGCAGGCCGCAGTGAAAGGTGAGTTTGGCTATCCGCTGGCGCTGGGCGATGCCACCGTGCTCACCCCGCTGGCCAGCATGAGCTACAGCTATCTGCATCAGGGCAGCTACCAGGAGAGCAGCGATGGCGGCAGTGCACTATCCGTCGACAGCGCGCACAGCCAGTCGATCGAGAGCAGCCTCGGCAGCAAGCTGGCGCACAGCTGGTCAACCGGTGCCGGAGCGCTGTCGCCGTTTGTACAGCTGATGTGGACGCATCAGTATGACCGCAGCCCGATGAAAACCTCCTCCGGCTTCAGTGCAGACAGCATTGGCGAAACGCGCTTCACCACTGCGGGCGCCAGCCCGGCTAAAGACAGTGCCGAAGCCAGTATTGGTGCCACGCTGGCCCATGCTGATGACTTGAGCCTGGAAGCGCGCTATGACCTGCAGGCCGCTCCGCACTTTGAGGGGCAAACCATCAGCCTGCAAGTGCGTAAGCTGTTCTGATCTGCCGATGAGACTGACGTTTTTAAGCGCAGGATTACTGGGGTGCAGCCTGCTTTGCGGCGGCTGTGCCCCAGCCAATCGTACTGAAACCGCCGATGCCATTGCGCAGTCGGCGGGATTCCAGCGCGGCGAAATTCACGCCGCGCCCTTTATTCTCCGCTGGTGGGGGCGAATAAGCGATCCGCGCCAGCCGCTGCATCTCTACGTTGAGGGCGATGGCTTTGCCTGGGTCACGCCCAGCCAGCCTTCCCATGACCCGACCCCTTTTAACCCAGTCGCGCTGCGGCTTGCTGCCGCAGATCGCGCTGCCAATGTGATCTACCTCGCCCGCCCCTGCCAGTTCATTGCCATGACGCGCAGCCCAGGCTGTGACACCCGCTGGTGGACCGATCTGCGCTTTGCGCCCGCCGTAATTGACGCAATGAACGATGCCGTCAGCCAGCTGGTACGCCAGACGCCCGGTCAGCCGGTGGTGCTGACCGGGTATTCCGGCGGCGGTGCGGTGGCCGCGCTGGTGGCGGCAAAACGCCAGGATATCCAGTCACTGCGCACCGTGGCGGGCAATCTGGACAGTGAGGAAGTGAACCGGCTGCATCAGGCCAGCGCAATGCCGGGCTCGCTGAATGCCAAAGAGGTGGCGCCTGCCCTGGCGCGGCTGCCGCAGATCCACTTCTCCGGCAGCGACGATCGGGTAGTCCCTGCAAGCGTGACGCAGGGTTACGCGCAGGCCAGCCACAGCCCCTGCGTACGTATTGTCAGCGTGGCGGGAATGACGCACGGCGGCGACTGGGCCGCACTCTGGCCGTCGTTACTGCGGCTGCAACCCAGCTGTCGATAGATAAAAAAAAGCCTGATGATATTCATCAGGCTTTTTTATTCACATCGCGGTTAGCGGTTAGTGAACGGTGCCTTCCGCTTTACGCTTCTCGGCGCTGAGGAAGTGGTAGGTCAGCTGGTTTTTGTCTTTATCCAGCGCCACTGATACCGAGCCGCCGTCAACCAGCGAACCAAACAGCAGTTCATTAGCCAGCGGTTTCTTCAGGCTCTCCTGCACGGTACGCGCCATCGGGCGCGCACCCATCGCTTTGTCGTAACCTTTCTCTGCCAGCCAGTCACGCGCATCATCACTGACTTCCAGCGAGACGCCTTTGGCATCCAGCTGAGCCTGCAGTTCGACAATAAACTTGTCGACCACCTGATGAATAACGGCCTGGTCGAGATGCTTAAACCAGATAATATTATCCAGACGGTTACGGAACTCTGGGGTAAAGATCTTTTTGATCTCTTCCATCGCATCGGTGCTGTTGTCCTGCTGGATCAGGCCGATAGATTTACGTTCCGTTTCCCTTACCCCGGCGTTGGTGGTCATCACCACCACCACATTGCGGAAGTCCGCTTTGCGGCCGTTGTTATCGGTCAGCATCCCGTTATCCATCACCTGCAGCAGCAGGTTGAACACGTCCGGGTGAGCCTTCTCGATTTCGTCCAGCAGCACCACCGCGTGCGGATGTTTAATTACCGCATCGGTTAACAGGCCGCCCTGGTCAAAACCAACATAGCCCGGAGGCGCACCAATCAGGCGACTGACGGTGTGGCGCTCCATATACTCGGACATATCAAAACGCAGCAGCTCAATGCCCAGCGCTTTCGCCAACTGTACGGTCACCTCGGTTTTACCGACGCCGGTAGGGCCAGCAAACAGGAAGGAACCGACCGGTTTACGATCCTGGCCCAGCCCCGCACGGCTCATCTTAATGGCTTCGGTCAGCACCTCAATGGCGTTGTCCTGGCCGAACACCAGCATTTTCAGGCGATCGCCCAGCGTTTTCAGGGAGTCGCGATCGGAAGCCGATACGCTCTTCTCCGGAATACGCGCAATACGCGCCACCACCGTTTCGATGTCCGACACGTTCACCGTTTTCTTGCGCTTGCTGACTGGCATCAGGCGCGCACGCGCCCCCGCTTCATCAATGACGTCGATCGCCTTGTCCGGCAGATGACGATCGTTGATGTATTTCACCGCCAGCTCCACCGCTGCACGCACCGCTTTCGCGGTATAACGCACGTCGTGGTGCGCTTCGTACTTCGGCTTCAATCCGGTGAGGATCTGCACCGTTTCATCAATCGAAGGTTCAGTAATATCGATCTTCTGGAAGCGGCGTGCCAGCGCACGATCTTTTTCGAAGATATTGCTGAATTCCTGATAGGTGGTTGAGCCCATCACGCGGATCTTGCCGCTCGACAGCAGCGGTTTGATCAGGTTAGCCGCATCGACCTGGCCGCCGGAGGCCGCACCCGCACCGATGATGGTATGGATCTCATCGATAAACAGAATGCTGTTGTTATCCTGCTCCAGCTGTTTCAGCAGCGCTTTAAAACGCTTCTCGAAGTCACCGCGATATTTAGTCCCGGCCAGCAGTGAGCCAATATCCAGCGAGTAGATGGTGCACTCTTTCATCACTTCCGGCACGTCGCCCTGCACAATACGCCAGGCGAGACCCTCAGCAATCGCGGTTTTACCGACGCCCGACTCCCCCACCAGCAGCGGGTTATTCTTGCGGCGACGGCACAGCACCTGGACAGCACGCTCCAGCTCTTTATCGCGGCCGATCAGCGGATCGATACCGCCAACACGGGCAAGCTGGTTAAGGTTGGTGGTGAAGTTTTCCATACGATCCTCCCCGCCTGCTTGCTCTTCGTTAACCGGATTTTCCGCGCCAGATGCCGGGCCTGGCTCATCTTTGCGCGTGCCGTGAGAGATAAAGTTCACCACATCAAGGCGGCTGACTTCATGCTTGCGCAGCAGATAGGCTGCCTGTGATTCCTGCTCGCTAAATATAGCCACGAGGACGTTTGCCCCAGCCACTTCACTACGGCCGGAAGACTGGACATGGAATACTGCACGCTGCAGTACGCGCTGGAAACTGAGCGTCGGCTGTGTGTCGCGCTCTTCTTCACTAACCGGCAGGACCGGGGTGGTTTGTTCAATGAAGGCTTCAAGCTCCTGGCGTAATGCCACGATATCCACCGTACAGGCTTCCAGTGCCTCTCTGGCCGACGGGTTACTGAGCAGAGCCAGTAACAAATGCTCGACGGTCATAAACTCATGTCGGTGCTCACGCGCTCTGGCGAAAGCCATATTTAAACTGAGTTCCAGTTCTTGATTGAGCATAGGCACCTCCCCCAATAGATCGCCTTATTCAGGCTTTTTCCAGCGTACAAAGCAACGGATGCTCATTTTCCCTGGCATATTTGTTCACGTGAGCGACTTTGGTCTCTGCCACTTCGGCAGTGAAAACACCACAAATCGCCTTTCCCTGGTAGTGAACCGTAAGCATCAGTTGCGTTGCACGTTCAACATCATAAGAAAAGAACTTTTGCAGCACGTCAATAACAAATTCCATAGGCGTATAATCGTCATTGTTCAGAATAACTTTATACATCGATGGTGGCTTGAGCTCTTCACGCACTTTGTCATCAGCAAGCTGTTCAAAGTTAAGCCAGTCGTTAGTCTTTCCCATACATACCCAGTGTGATCAACGTTACCTGATTACGCCAGACTAACATCATTCAGGTTAGGAATAACATGAAGAAAATGTTGAGCGGCGCGGTGGAAATTGTCTACAGAACTGGTCTTTCGCAACCTTCATCACAAAATTTGCAATAGCGTTAACTGCTTCAAATTTTGATGATTTTGTCCCTGCGATAACCGTCCGTTTGCTTGACCCTTGATACCATTTCTCTACAGTACAGCAACAGGCTGAATATCTTTTAATCAGCCGTCAGGTCAATAAGCCTGAACACCTCCACTCAATTAGAATGTCTTGCGAGGGATGTAGAAGCATGGAGACGGGTACTGTTAAATGGTTCAATAACGCCAAAGGCTTCGGTTTCATCTGTCCGGTGGGCGGTGGCGAAGATATCTTCGCCCACTACTCGACCATTAAGATGGACGGATACAGAACGCTAAAAGCCGGGCAACAAGTCCAGTTCGATGTGCATGAGGGGCCAAAAGGCAATCATGCGAGCCTCATCGTCCCTGTGGAAGAGGCCATGGCAATTAGCGCCTGACCCTTCACAATCATTCTGTACAACCCTACGATAAAATGCCAGCCACTGATGCTGGCATTTTTCTGTTTCTCGCTGACCTTCAACAGATATGGGTTGCGTTAACCCGTTTTCAAGCCCACCGGGTTAATCCGCTTTGCCGCGTGCCAGCCACTGTACCTGGGCGAACATGTTGCGTAACAGCAGCGGAACGGATTGCGTGCCACGCTGTGCGGCATCCATCGCCACCGCGATGGCTAAATCCGGTTTGGAAGAGTGCTGAATCGCTTTGGCGATGACGCGCCGCAGGTTCATCGGCGCATTGGACGGCAGCCGTGCCGTACGATGATATACCTCTGCGAATCCCTGCCTGTACAGGAAATGCTCCATATCCAGTGCGGGTAACTGCGTCAGGTGCTGCTGTTCTGCCTGGCTGTCCCCTTCCAGCTGGCTGCGGGCGGTAGCAGAATACTTCCTGCCCGCTTCATCGCCGTCGGTCAGCACATGCCACTCGATGCCCATGCGGCGGGCAAATTTCAGCAGCGGGCGCAGCCCGGATTGCGCGAACTCAATCACTTTCACCCCTTCCGCGGCAAAGTGATAGCCGCACTGGCGCGCCAGCTCGTTCATTACCCACACCTCCGTCTCACCTTCGACCAGCAGCCAGCAGCGGGCAAACAGCGCCGAGGGGCGGTTAAAGCGGATGTGGAACGCAATGCGGCGGCTCTCTTCCGCGCTCATGCCCTGCGGCCCCACGCGCCAGGCTTTGACCCGCTGCGGCTCGCGCACCAGGCGGCAGACCTGCTCGACCGGTACCATTGAGAGCAGTTCGCCAGAGTTGGTGGTGGCGATTTTTTGCAGCGGCAGCAGCGATAACAGTCCCCAGGCCACCGCCAGCATAATCGGGTGCAGGCGCGTTTCCGGATCCTCGATTAGCAGCAGCGGCCTGGCCTGCGGGTCAAGATGATGCGCGCCGCGCGCCTGCACCAGCAGGGCAAACATCCGCAGCAGGATCAGGCGACGGCTGCGGCTGTCGGCGTCCGCAATCAGCTGATTAATGTTGTCGAGATAGCGCCAGCCACGCCGCGATGCCTGCTGATGAGCAGCACGTCCGCTCTGGGAAGAGGCCGCCGGCAGTTGAACCGAGAAGTAGTGCTCTAACAGCTGCTGCATGGTGCTCAGCCCCTGACGCAGCGCGCCATCGGTGAGATTCTGTGGCCGCGACTGTAAATCCCGCGTCAGCGTCTCAATCTGGCCGGCCAGCCGGTTAAATGACGACGGGTCGCCAGAGGCGTCCGCTTCCAGATGCAGCCGCCGGTTAAAGCGCGCATCGCGCAGGCGCAAAACCGGATGGAGCCGCGTCAGCGTCTGCACCCGCGCCGTCTGATCCCCCGGGATTACCGCGCCGTTCGCATCAACAAATTCATGGCGCGTGACCACCGCCTTCTCTGCCTGCAGCTCGCCGCAAACCCGGTAACAGAGCCGTTTTAACTCGCCCTCACCGGGCTGCCACAGCCCGTTAAGCGGCTGATAGCGCGCCGCCTGATGCTGCCCGGCCTCATACTCAGCAAACGTAAAGCGCACCTCAATCTGCTGCGCACGCGCTGCTGCGCCATCAGGCGAACAGTGAAAGTCGGCGGGGCTAAACTGATAAAGTTCCCCGGGTGCCAGCAGCAGGGTCAGCGCATCCAGCAGGCTCGATTTCCCCCAGGCATTTTCCCCGATCAGCACGTTATCCTGCTCCAGCGGGAGTGAGAGCTGGTTCAGACCGCGAAAACCGCTAATCTCAATCAGTTGCAGTATCATAGGGTGCTTTCCTGTTGTTTCTAATCAGGATCTGAGTGGTGAGAAGTGTTAGTTAGTTCCGTGCTTTCAAGTCATCAGGTCCAGGTCTGCTATGAGCGAAAAGCTGACATTGGCTTTCCATGCCTGTAAGAGATTCCCACCGGGCTGGTGGTTTTTTTAGAGTGTCATTGCCAAACTTATACTGCACCCGCCTCTGGTGTTCCCTGATGGAAAGCCAGCTCCCATTGCCCCCTGTCAGAATACACCCAGCAAGAAGAACGTAGGGATGCTCGGCTGCCGTCCGAGTTAAACGTCTTGTAGTGCAGAATGGCGCAGTACTCTCCTATGCTGAGCAGCCGGAAATCACTGCTAAGAATGATTGTTGGACTTAATTCGACAGCCAGAGATGCTATCGTCTCCGCACGGTCAACTATGACACCTGACCGTGTAATTTCCCGAAATTCGGGATGCAATATCTGTTCAAGCCATTTCCGATCATTCCGCCGGGCACCGTGAAGACTGCATTCAAGTGCTTTCAGCTTTTCCAAGAGCATTTTTCTCACCCTAATTGAACCTTGACAGTTGAATGAATTTATCATAATAGCCAAGGCTAATCTTTAATGCTCCCGAGAGGTAACCTCCGCTTTTGGCACAGGAGTACCAAAGGGCATCTATGAGCGAGAAGCGGAAGCCAAATTGCTTTCCTTTGCGGGTCAGGGGGTGCCAACAAAGCTCGGCAATATTCAGGAAACATATTTGTTGAATCCGGTAAATCTCAGTGCTAAAACAAAAGAGCAGTTTTTTACGATTCGTTGTGTTTCCTGTTCCTGATACCCAACCCATAAGAGAAAGTCAGAAAATGATTAAGTCAGTTCATCCAGCGACAACCGTTACCACCACCGGAACTTTCGGCGGCGTGGGCGTATCTGTGACTGGCTCCTGACAAAACAGACTCTGACTCCCCGCCAAACCGGACGGGGAAGAAAATTTCTCCGTTCATGACTTACTGAATGGAGAAACATCATGATTTCATCTGAAAATGCGCTTTTAGTTATCGATATGCAGCAGGGACTTTTCCGTGGCCCCGCCTCACCGTATTTTGCCGACTCGGTTCTGTCTAACATCTGCTTGCTGATTGAAAAAGCGAGGCAGGCTAAGGTGCCCGTATTTTTTGCCCGCCACACCGGACCTGATGATTCTCACTTCTCTGAGCAAAGTCCGTTGACACAACTGATACCCGAAATGAATGTGAACGCTGAGCACGATGTCGTGTTTATCAAAAAGTACCCCAACTGTTTCCGGGATACGAACCTGCAGCATCAGCTCAGCCAGCGAGGTGTTAAGGAACTGGTTATCGCCGGGATGAAAACAGAATTCTGTGTGGACACTACCTGCCGCGCAGCACCGGAACTGGGATTCAGGACCGTGCTGATTTCAGATGCGCACACGACAATGGATAACAATTACCTTTCCGCAAATGAAATCATCAGCCATCACAACGTCACACTAGCTGGCCCGTTTGTGTCGCTCGCGACAGCAGCTGACTGGGCCTTTCACTCTGAGAAATGAGTTGAGACTGAGAGCCGCCCTCAGGGCGGCTAAGGTGCTTAAAGTCCGCTTCTGGCACAAAACAGACGGTGACAGATCATTCATCTATTTGAAGGTGCTTCTCATCGGATCGACTTTATAACTTACTCACTGGATTTAGCCTACGAGAATTCATATACAGAAAAAGATAGCAAGTAAATACTCATTAAAAACTGAGCTTTACACATAACTCACTGTTAACGGCATTCAGATGTATGGATGGTAGCAGGCTTGCTGGTGGTCAAGTGAACAAACGCATCACATCATCCTCCCCGTCTGGCAGAGTCGTCTATGCTTTGCACTGTTCGCCAATTCGAATGGATTTCTGACCTGGGAGAATTTATGAAGCAAACTATTGCCGCACTGCTGGCTAAAACCCTTGAGAGCGCGGGCGTTAAACGTATCTGGGGCGTCACCGGCGACTCGTTAAACGGCCTGAGTGACAGCCTGAATAAAATGGGCACTATCCAGTGGATGCCGACCCGTCATGAGGAGGTGGCCGCCTTCGCCGCGGGTGCAGAGGCCCACCTTAGCGGGGAGCTGGCGGTGTGTGCGGGTTCCTGCGGGCCGGGCAACCTGCATCTGATCAACGGCCTGTTCGACTGCCACCGCAACCACGTTCCGGTGCTGGCGATTGCCGCACATATCCCTTCTGCCGAAATTGGCAGCAACTATTTTCAGGAGACGCACCCGCAGGAGCTGTTCCGCGAATGCAGCCACTACTGTGAGCTGGTCTCAAACCCGGAGCAGCTGCCGCAGGTGCTGGCGATTGCGATGCGCAAAGCGATCCTCAATCGCGGTGTCTCCGTGGTGGTACTTCCCGGCGATATAGCGCTGAGTGCCGCCCCGGAAGGCGCATCATCCGAGTGGTATCCGCCGCAGCTGCCGCAGGTGCAACCGGTCCCCGCCGAGCTGGCAAAGCTGGCGGAGGCGCTGAATCAGGCGGGCGACATTACACTGCTGTGCGGCAGCGGCTGCGCCGGAGCACACGCCGAAGTGGTGAAACTGGCGGAGACGCTGAAAGCGCCGGTGGTTCACGCCCTGCGCGGTAAAGAGCATATCGAGTACGACAATCCTTATGACGTCGGCATGACCGGGTTGATCGGCTTCTCGTCCGGCTATCATGCGATGATGAATGCCGACACGCTGCTGGTGCTGGGCAGCCAGTTCCCGTATCGCGCCTTCTATCCGCCGAAAGCTAAGATCATTCAGATCGATATCAACCCGGGCAGTATCGGCAGCCACTGCCACGTGGAGATGGCGCTGGTCGGTGATATCAAAGCGACCCTCAGCGCGCTGCTGCCGCAGCTGAGCGTGAAGTCGGAGCGCAGATTCCTCGACAAGGCGCTGGAGCACTATGCCAAAGCGCGTAAAGAGCTGGACGACCTCGCTACCGCCAACGACAAGCAGCCGATCCATCCGCAGTATCTGGCGCAGCAGCTCAGCCTGCACGCCAGCGAAGATGCCATTTTCACCTGCGATGTCGGCACGCCAACCGTCTGGGCGGCGCGCTATCTGAAAATGAACGGTAAGCGTCGCCTGCTCGGCTCCTTCAGCCACGGTTCAATGGCCAATGCGATGCCGCAGGCGATTGGCGCACAGGCCATTGATAAGCAGCGCCAGGTGATTGCCATGTGCGGCGATGGCGGCTTCAGCATGCTGATGGGCGACTTCCTCTCGTTAGCGCAGCTCAAACTGCCGGTCAAAATCGTGGTGTTTAACAACAGCGTGCTTGGCTTCGTGGCGATGGAGATGAAAACCGGCGGCTATCTCACCGACGGTACCGAACTGGAGAATCCTAACTTTGCCGCTATCGCCAATGCCTGCGGGGTCAAAGGCATCCGCGTTGAGCAGGCCTCGCAGCTGGATGAGGCGATCCAGCAGGCGCTGGCGCACGATGGTCCGGCGCTAATTGATGTAGTGACCGCCAAAGAGGAGCTGGCGATGCCGCCGCAGATTGAGTTTGAGCAAGCCAAAGGCTTCAGCTTGTACATGCTGCGCGCCATCATTAACGGACGCGGCGACGAAGTGGTCGATCTGGCAAAAACCAACTGGCTGCGGTAAAAGAGTAAAAGGCCTTTTCACGGACGCTGCGGCGTCCGTTTTTACTTCAGGAGAGCAAGCGTGATCGACTTACGTAGTGATACCGTAACCCGCCCCACTCAGGCGATGCTGGCCGCCATGATGGCAGCCGAAACCGGGGATGATGTGTACGGCGATGATCCCACCGTCAATAAGCTGGAAGCTGAAGTGGCGCGCCTGAGCGGTAAGCCTGCCGCACTGCTTCTTCCCAGCGCAACACAGGCCAATCTGGTCGCACTCCTGTGCCACTGTCAGCGCGGCGAAGAGTATATCGTCGGCCAGCTGGCACACAACTATAAATACGAAGCGGGCGGCGCAGCGGTATTGGGCAGCATCCAGCCGCAGCCGATTATGGCGGCGGCTGACGGCACGCTGCCGCTGGACGTGGTGGCGCAGTTTATTAAGCCTGATGATGTGCACTTCGCCATCACCCGCCTGCTCAGTCTGGAAAACACTCACAACGGTAAAGTGCTGCCGCTCGCCTATCTGCAACAGGCATGGGATTTTACCCGCGAACATAAACTGGCGCTGCATGTTGACGGCGCACGTATTTTTAACGCCGCCGTGGCGCTGGATGTGCCGCTGGAGGCCCTCGCCCGCTACTGCGACACGCTGACCATCTGCCTGTCAAAAGGGCTGGGCTGCCCCGTGGGAGCAATGCTGTGCGGTAGTCATGAGTTTATCGCGCGCGCGCGCCGCTGGCGTAAAATGACCGGCGGCGGCATGCGCCAGGCGGGAATTCTGGCAGCGGCCGGGCTGTACGCGCTGGAGCATAATGTTGAGCGCTTAAAAGAGGATCACGACAACGCCGCCTGGCTGGCCGGGGCGCTGCGTGAAATTGGCGTCGACGTCACGCGTCAGGATACCAACATGGTGTTCCTGCGCCTGCCGCAGGCGCAGGTCGCGCAGCTGGGGCCGTGGATGAAAGCACGCGGTATCCTGGTGAGCGCCGGGGCGGTCACGCGCCTGGTGACGCACCTCGACGTTGATCGCGCCGCCCTGCAGACGCTGGTCAGCGAGTGGCAGGCATTTATCGCCGCGCACTAACCGCGCTTACTCCGTGCCATATTTTTCCACCAGCGCAGCGGCGATGGCCTCGGTTTCCGCATCGGCCACGCCGCGATAATCCGCCGGGCGGAAGTGCATCTGAAACGCCGCAATCAGCGCCTGCTGCTGATACGGCGCCATCTCTTTCGTCACCTCATAGCCATAGCTTGCCAGCAGACCCAGCAGCTTCGCTTTATCGACGCGCTGCCCCGGCGCCCTTCCGGCCAGATAAAAGGTCACGCGCGCGGCATCCGGCCAGGCCCCCACGCCCTGCTGAGCAAACCACTGCCAGGGAAACAGCGGGCCGGGATCCTGCTTGCGCAGCGGCGCAATATCACTGTGCGCTACCACATCCTGCGCACGAATACCGTAGCGTTTGATGATGTCACGCGCCAGCGGCAGTAGCGCCGCCATCTGCCCGGCGGGGAACGGCGTCCAGCTGATGCCGCTGGCGGTGCGCTGCCAGCCGGGGTTCTCCAGCTCAATGCCAATCGAGGTATCATTCAGCCTCGTGGCGCCGCGCCAGTAGCTGATCCCGGCATGCCAGGCGAGCATCGACTCCGGCACCAGGCGCCACACCAGCGGCTGACCGTCATATTTTGGCGGCGTGGCGGGCAGCAGATAGTGAGCGCTGACGGCACGCTCGGTCAGCGTGGTGAGGGAGTTAGAGAAATCCCCGGCGGTGTAGTGGATCACCAGCACTTTAATGCGCGGGCGGGCGCCGTAAGCCTCCTGGCGGGTATCAAGCGTGTAACCCTGCTGCGGATGCAGTCCCTGCGGGGTAATCGAGGTGTAGAGCCACACTGCCAGCAGCACCAGCAGCGGGCGAATAATCGACATCGGGCTCATCAACGACTCAGTTTGACCGCGGTACCCGTTACGCTGACCATCAGCATGCTGCTGTCTTTGCCCACGGTTTCGTAATCAATATCAATGCCGACCACGGCATCAGCGCCCAGCGCTTTAGCCTGTTCTTCCAGCTCCTTAAACGCTATCTGTCGCGCTTTACGCAGCTCTTTCTCATAGGCGCCGGAGCGGCCACCGACGATATCGCGAATGCCGGCGAAGAAATCGCGGAAGATATTCGCCCCGAGGATCGCCTCGCCCGTCACCACACCGCAGTAACCCGTAATCGGCTGACCTTCCAGCGTTGGGGTCGTTGAAAATTGCATAACTCTCTCCTTGATAGATGTCTGCGCCCGTACAGTTAAGCAGAGCGGCTATACTCAATGGTAAAAACCCTTTCTTGCAGAACAATAAGGAAATCAGGATGAAATACCAAGCACTTGCTGCAATTGCTCCACTGGCTCTGTTACTCAGCGCCTGTACCAGCGTGGAGCCCGCCTACAAGGATATTGGCACCCGCACCGGGCCGTGCGTCGACGGCGGCCCCGACAGCGTGGCGCAGCAATTCTACGACATGCGTCTGCAACAGCCCACCCAGGGCGTGCCCGATGCGCAACAGCTGGCGAAATATCGTCCGTATCTCAGCAATAAGCTCTACCAAACTCTGCTGAAAGAGCGCAGCGAACCGCAGAAAGTGCAGCAGCTGAGCGGCGATCTGTTCTCCAGCCAGCGTGACGGCGCAACTGCGGCCAGCGTGGCGGATGCCTCGACCATCCCAAATACCGACGCGCGTAATATCCCGCTGCGCGTCAACTTATCGCGCGGCAGCAGCGAATGGCAGGACGAAGTATTGATGGTACGTGAAGGCACCTGCTGGACGGTCGATGATGTGCGTTACCTTGGGGCAAACCCACATCTGGCTGGCGGTTCGCTCAGTCAGATGCTGCTAAAATAATATCCTTTGTGCCGCTGCCCGGCGGCACAATTATTTTCCTGAATTTATTGCCAACAGCATTTTAAGCAAATAAATATCTCGATTTATACAAAGCCGTAATAAAAAACTTGCTCCCTGTCAAACTTTATTAATATTGGTCATTTTACCGCTTCCATCCTCAGTATCTTCCTCATATCGTCGGTGGTAAAAAAAACACCCCATACAACTAAAGGAATAATTATGTTATATGTTGACGATCATGGGTATGTAGATGCCGAGCGCATTATTGTGAAAATCTTCAATAAAATACAGCGTGGAGAAATGGATCAGGTTAACGGTATTGTGGTACATCAGACCGATAGCCCTACTGCCAGCAGTACATTTAACAGCTATCAAAATGCAGGAGCCAACGGTGCACACTTTCTGATTGACCGTGACGGCACCATTTACCAGACGGCTTCTCTACACAGAGTGACCTGGCATGTAGGCAGGATGCAGTCGCGCTGTGTGTTAACCAAAAAATGCCAACCGGCAGAATTAAAAAAAATGTTAGACCTGGAAAATGCGGGGAGGAATAAAGAGGTCAACCGATTAGAAAAGCAAAAGAACTTCCCAGATAGATTTCCAAATAACACCGACAGTATTGGAATTGAAATTGTGGGAATGGCGAAAGGTGTGTACATGGATAACAATAAAAAAGTGGACGTTTATGAAGTTGTTAATGAGTTGCAGAACAACTCACTGAAATGGCTGTTGTATGAACTGACTGATACTTTGAAAGTTCCGATGAGTGAAATTTATCGACATCCTGATATAGGAAGAAAAAACCCAACGGAGGCTAGCACTGCAAAATGGTGAATATAAAAAACACGCTGTGTTTCATAATACCTTTCTTAATTACCATTTCAATTTCTGCATCTGGAAAAATGGTCAGCCATATTGATATCAATGGAACAGGACTCTATGATGATCTGAGAAAAGATTCAAATCAGGAAAGACTTTGCAAAGGTTTCAGGCCAACTAAAAAACAGTTAACTCACTTTTTCAACCTTGCGAAGGAGTCAAATTCGCATGGAACGCTACTTCATGAATACTACTCCCCCTGCCTGGCGACGGGCTTAGTCCAGTTTCAAGATGGGGCATCAGGAAAGTGGACAGTCCAGTCCAGCGGACTTGCATTTGTGAGTTACGACAATGGTGAATCCGCCACCTTCTTTTATAAAGATAATAAATGGAAGGACCCTTACGCCTGTAGCTACGGCATGAGCGATGAAGGAGACTGCTAGCCGGAATGCTGGAAAAACAGGCAAATTCTGCGTGCCGCCGCCCGGCGGCACGATCCCGCGCACACATTTGCATAACCGCAGTGGCGCATTGCGGCGAAAGCCGTAACATCACGCGATGTTGTGCTATTCTTTACTCACCCTACCCGCATAAATAAATTTTAACGCACGATGATTGCATAACTATGCTGTCAACGTTAAGATTCGCGGCACTAATTACTATTCAGTTTTTGCGCATGAGTATTCAACTAAACGGTATAAACTGCTACTACGGTGCCTATCAGGCGCTATTTGACATTAAGCTGACGTGCCCCCAGGGCGAAACGTTGGTTCTGCTGGGGCCTAGCGGTGCCGGGAAAAGCTCACTTCTGCGCGTCTTAAACCTGCTGGAGATGCCGCGTTCCGGTACGCTCGACATCGCCGGTAGTCGCTTTGATTTCAGCAAGCCCCCGTCCGACAGCGCCATTCGCGCACTGCGCCAGAACGTGGGCATGGTGTTCCAGCAGTATAATCTGTGGCCCCATCTGACCGTCACCCAGAACCTGATCGAAGCGCCGTGCCGCGTGCTCGGTTTAAGCAAAGAGCTGGCCCATCAGCGGGCGGCGAAATTGCTCGATCGCCTGCGTCTGACCGCCTTTGCCGACCGATTCCCGCTGCACCTTTCCGGTGGTCAGCAGCAGCGCGTGGCGATTGCCCGTGCGCTGATGATGGAGCCGGCCGTGCTGCTGTTTGACGAACCCACCGCCGCACTGGATCCGGAGATCACCGCCCAGGTCGTCAGCATTATTCGCGAGCTGGCGCAGACCAACATCACTCAGGTGATCGTGACCCACGAAGTGGAAGTGGCGCGTAAAACCGCCAGCCGCGTGGTGTACATGGAAAACGGTTATATCGTCGAACAGGGTGATGCCAGCCGCTTTACACAGCCGCAAACCGACGCGTTTGCCAATTATCTTTCGCACTAACTGCAGGAAATAATGATGAAAAAAGTTGTAATTGCCGCACTGTTAGCCGGTTTCAGCCTGAGCGCCAGCGCTGCTCAGACCATTCGTTTTGCCACTGAAGCGTCTTACCCTCCGTTTGAGTTTGTTGACTCCGATAACAAAATTCAGGGCTTCGACGTCGATCTGGCGAACGCGCTGTGCCGCGAAATGGGCGCGACTTGCACCTTTACTAACCAGGCCTTCGACAGCCTGATCCCCAGCCTGAAATTCCGCCGCTTCGACGCGGTGATGGCCGGTATGGATATTACTCCTGAGCGTGAAAAGCAGGTGCTGTTCACTAAAGCCTATTACGACAACTCCGCGCTGTTTATCACCCAGAAAGGCAAAGTGGCTGACGTGGCGGCGCTGAAGGGCAAACGCGTTGGCGTGCAGAACGGCACCACGCACCAAAAATATCTCGGTGAGAAGCTGCCAGGCATCAACGTTGTCCCTTACGACAGCTACCAGAACGCGATTCTTGACCTGAAAAATGGCCGTATTGACGCCGTCTTCGGTGATACCGCGGTGGTAAACGAATGGCTGAAGCAGAACACCACGCTGGCCCCGGTCGGCGAGAAAGTGACGGATAAAGCCTACTTTGGCACCGGCCTCGGCATTGCCGTTCGCCAGGGTAACAGCGAACTACAGGGCAAGTTCAACGCCGCGCTGGACAAGGTGAAAGCCGACGGCACCTACAAAACTATCTACAGCAAGTGGTTTCAGCAGTAATTAATGAACGAACTTTATCCTCTTGTCAGCGCCGCCGGGATGACCGTCGGCCTGGCCCTCTGTTCCCTGATCGCCGGCCTGGTGCTGGCGATGCTGTTTGCCGTCTGGGAATCGGCACGCTGGCGCCCGCTGGCGTGGCTGGGCACCGGGCTGGTGACGCTGTTTCGCGGCCTGCCGGAAATCCTCGTGGTGCTGTTTGTCTACTTTGGCGCGTCGCAGCTGCTGCTGACGCTGTCTGACGGATTCAACATCAACCTCGGATTTACCCAGATTCCGGTGCAGGTCAACATTGAAAACTTCGACGTCAGCCCGTTCCTCTGCGGGGTGATTGCCCTGGCCGTGCTCTACTCCTCCTACGCATCACAAACCCTGCGCGGCGCGCTACAAGCGGTGCCGGTTGGGCAGTGGGAGTCCGGTCAGGCGCTGGGGATGAAAACCTCAGCGATCTTCTTCCGTCTGGTGATGCCGCAGATGTGGCGTCATGCGCTGCCGGGGCTGGGCAATCAGTGGCTGGTGCTGCTGAAAGATACCGCGCTGGTCTCGCTGATCAGCGTCAACGACATCATGCTGCAGACCAAAAGCATTGCCACCCGCACCCAGGAGCCATTTACCTGGTATCTGATTGCGGCGGCGATCTATCTGCTGATTACCCTGTTCAGCCAGCAGGTGCTCAAGCGCATTGAACTGCGCACCACCCGTTTTGAGCGCGGAGACTCCTGATGCTGAGCTATTTTCCCGAACTGTTAAAAGGGCTGCACACCAGCCTGACGCTGACGGTGGCTTCACTGCTCTTCGCGCTGGTTCTGGCACTGGTGTTTACCGTGATCCTCGCGCTAAAGGTGCCGGTGCTCAGCCTGATTACCCGTGGCTATATCACGCTGTTTACCGGCACCCCGCTGCTGGTGCAGATCTTCCTGATTTACTACGGGCCGGGCCAGTTCCCCGCCATCCAGAATATTGGCTGGCTATGGAACCTGCTTTCCCAGCCGTGGCTGTGCGCGCTGCTGGCGCTGTCGCTCAACAGTGCCGCCTATACCACCCTGCTGTTTCACGGCGCGGTGAAGGCTATCCCTGCCGGACAGTGGCACTCCTGTGCGGCGCTGGGGATGAACCGCAAGGATACGCTGCGCATTCTGCTGCCCTATGCCTTTAAACGCGCCCTCTCCTCCTATTCCAATGAGGTGGTGCTGGTATTTAAAAGCACGTCACTGGCCTACACCATCACGCTGATGGAAGTGATGGGGCACGGCCAGCTGCTGTATGGGCGCACCTATGACGTCACGGTGTTTGCCGCCGCCGGCGTGGTTTACCTGTGCGTCAACGGACTGCTGACGCTGCTGATGCGGCTGATTGAGCGCCGGGCATTGCGTTTTGAGCACCGCAACTAATGCCGACGGCCAGCACGATTTTTTCCGGCTGGCATCGGCGAATAAAACGCCTTCACCGCAGCTTAATCACGCAATGACTCGCCTGCTGGTGGGCTGATACTGAGTTGGACTTTGAGATCGCAAGGAATTTACAGATGAAAAAACTCGTTCTGGCAGCCCTGCTTGCCGGCGTAGCCTTTGGAACCCAGGCTGCAGAAAAGATCCGCTTTGCCTCTTCGGCAACCTACCCGCCGTTTGAGTCTCTCAACAGCGACAACCAGATCGTGGGATTTGATATCGACCTGGCAAAAGCGCTGTGTGCCGAGATGAAAGCCGAATGCAGCTTCACCAACAACCCGTTTGACAGCCTGGTGCCCGCACTGAAGTTCCGCCGCTATGATGCGGTGATTTCCGGTATGGATATTACCGAGGAGCGCAGCAAGCAGGTGAGCTTTACCCAGCCTTACTACGCCAACTCCGCCATCGTGATCGCGCCCAAAGGCAAGTTCACCAGCCTGGCGCAGTTTAACGGTAAGCGCATTGGTATTGAAAATGGCACTACGCATCAGAAATATTTGCAGGACAAGTACCCGGATGTCACCTCTGTCTCCTACGACAGCTACCAGAATGCGATTCTCGACCTGAAAAATAACCGTCTCGATGGGATCTTAGGCGACAGCGCAGTGGTGGGTGCATGGCTGAAAACCAACCCGAATCTGGCCCCGGTCGGCGAGCATATTACCGACAGCAACTATTTCGGCACCGGTCTTGGTATCGCCGTGCGTAAAGACAACGATGCGCTGCTGGCAAAGCTCAATGCGGCGATCGAGGTGCTGAAGGCAAATGGCACGATCGCGAAACTTAATAAGCAGTGGTTCCCGGAATAATCACCACGGGCGAGGCATGCCTCGCCCCTACGCGGGTGATCGATTTAAACCCGCTGCAACAGCGTTAACACTTCGTAATGTGCGGTGTGCGGGAACATATCAAACAGCTGCACCCTGACCACACGATAAGCGGGCAGACGCGCGATATCGGCCGCCATCGTCACGGCATTACAGCTTGAATAGAGCACCCACGGCGGCGCCATCTGCTCCAGATAGTCACACAGTTCGGCGCCGATACCCCGGCGCGGCGGATTGACCAGCACCAGCTCCGGCACGCTGCCCTCACTGGTAGCAAAGGCGGTGGAGTCCAGCGCGGCAAAGCTCACCTGAGTTAACCCCATCTGCCGGGCGGACTGCTGCGCGCAGGCTATCGCTTCTTTGCTGATCTCAATACCCGTCAGCGCCATCTGCGGCGTGGCGCAGTGCAGGCCAAAGCCGCCGACGCCGCAGAACAGATCCCACATCGCTTTAACCTTGAGATCGCGCACCCATTCGCGCGCCGTCGCATACAGCTCAGCGGCCACGCGCGGATTGGTCTGGAAGAAACTTTTCGGCAGCACCGAGAGCGGCACATCGTTGAAGCGTTCGGCCAGCTGCTGATTGTCCGTCAGCGGGATTTCCTGCTCCCCCTCCATAATCGCCATCGGCACCGGCTGGATATTGGCTGAGATCGCCACCAGCTGCGGTAGCGCCTGCTGCAGCTGCGGCAGCGCGGCGCGCAGCTGTGCCAGCTTGGTGGTCGAGCGCAGCACAAAGCGCAGCATCATCTCGCCGCTGTGCTGACTTTCGGTCAGCAGGATATATTTCAGCTCACCGCGGCGGCGCGCCACGTTATACGGCGTCAGCCCGGCGCGGGCAATAAACGGGCGCAGCTCGGCAAAGACGGCAGCGAAGCTGTCGGGATAGAGCGGGCAGTCGCACAGATCCACCGGCGTACCGTCACGATGCAGCATCCCCAGCAGAGGGCGCTCGACGCTGCCGCTGACCACCATCTTGGCTTTATTACGGAATTTCTGCTGGGCAGAGATCACCGGCGGCAGCCATTGGCCGACCGGAAACGCATCCAGCAGCTGCTGCAGGTGTGACTGTTTTTGCGAGAGTTGCTGGGGGTACGGAGTCTCAAGCCACTGGCAGGAGCGGCAGCGGCCCGCATCATAAAGCGCGCAATGCATGATAAAGCCTAATCAGGGAAGCGAAATGCAGCCGGTGAGTATAGCAGTGCCGGGTTAGCGATAGCCACGCCTACGATAAAAGTGGCGGCTACTGAGTGGCACAAACAGCAGCAGCATTATCACAAAATCGGGAAACTTGTGCGCCAGTAACGCCTGAATAATCTGGCGATTCGTGTCACCGCTGATGCTGAAAATCTCCGGATAAATCCAGCCCATCGACGCCGCGAACATATACAACAGCACCACCACCTGCGTCAGCAGATACCCCCAGCGCCCCCAGTTATGGCCGCGCATAAGGGCGATGGCACAGCGCAGTTCGATAAAGAAGATCAGCTGGCTGGCGATGAAAATCAGCGTCGAATCCCAGGCCTGAGCGCTGCGGTGGATAAAGTTCATCACCTCTTCAACGCCCAGTTCGTTAGCCAGCAGCACGACGCCCAGGCAACGGGTGGCAATAATGGCACTGCCGGCAATCCACACCGGCACCGGAATGCCGGACGCTGTGCGCGACACCGCTTTGACCTCTCTCAACACCTCTGACATCGCTCTCTCCAACTTTCCCGAACGTTTGCCCCACGCTGGTGCAACTGATCCATGGTGGTGTCTCACTGCCGCCCCGCTAAGAATATCCCTGGCAGGATGAGAAAAAAAGCGTCTTTTATTTCACCAGTGAAAATAAATTAACTTTTTTAACCCTGCCCGCGTAGCCAAATTTCCCGTTGCTGCCGCGATCTATTGCCGCAATAAAATAACCCACTTATTTCTGGCACGATCCCTGCAGTCCGTATCAGGGGGGTGGCTAAATATCGGCAACGGCCCCTCTATTTTTAGCCTGAATAGGTAATTAATTCCACTATGCGGAACAAAAATTGCCAGAAAGCTATTTTGTTTATTTTTGCAACTATCAGGGAGTCGCAAGATCGATGTCTGAAGATAAATTATCCGTTAAGGCTGAAAAATGGTCAGTCGGCACAGGCGCCTGGCTGGCATTAATATTGGCCATCCTGTTTTTCTCCGGCCTGTTTTTTAACGTTGAGGGCATGAGCTGGCTGGGAGCCTTTGATTTCACTACCCTCGGCGGCAGCTTCGGCACCATGAAAGATCCGGCACACAACACCTTCGTTGGCGCCGGTGGCCTGAGCGCCAAAGCGGGCTTTCTGTTCGCCCTTTCGCTGGTGCCCACGGTGATGCTGGCACTCGGCCTGCTGGAGATCTTTACCCACTATGGCGCCATCCGCGCTGCCCATAAACTGCTGACGCCGCTGCTGCGCCCGCTATTAGGCATCCCGGGTCGTACCGGCCTGGCGCTGATTACCGATCTGCAAAGCACCGATGCCGGTGCGGCATTAACCAAAGAGCTGTACGACACCAGGCAGGTGAGTAAAAAAGATGTGGTGATCATGGGCGCCTGGCAATATTCCGGCGCCGGGCTGATTAATAACTACTTCTCGATTGGCTCAGCGCTATTTGCTTCGCTGGCAACGCCGGTGCTGGTTCCACTGGTGCTGATGTTTGTACTGAAATTTGTTGGCGGCGCGTTTGTGCGCCTGATGTTGAATACCCTGTATAAGCGAGACTTCCAGCATGCAGAATAACCCTCAGGTTAACGTCTCTAATAATCCGTTTGATATCTTCGTGGTGGGGGCGCGTAAAGGCTTCCATATTGCCATTCACAACTTAATGCCTAACGTCGTGATGGCGTATGTGATTGCCGAGGTGCTGAATCTGCTCGGGGTGATGACGCTGATTGGTGATGTGTTTGCCCCGGTGATGGGCCTGTTTGGCATGCCGGGGCAAGCGGTCACCGTGCTGCTCACCGCCTGGCTCTCCTCTTCTGCCGGCACGGGCGTGGCGATCAGCCTGCTGGCGAAGGGCGTACTGAGCGGCGCGGATATAACCATTTTAACCCCGGCGATCTTTTTGATGGGTTCTCAGTTACAGTATATGGGCCGCCTGCTGGGCGTTTCCGACGTGCCGAAGAAGTACTGGCCCCTGTTGATGCTGACCAGCATGATGAATGCGGTAATTTCCATGCTGGTGATGCGAATCGTTGCGTAATAAAGCTGAATGGAGTGCATAACGTGTTAAAAGTTCTGGAGCATTACAACTACCTGCACGAGATCCCGGAGCTGGGCTTCGAGGAGTTTAAAACCTCGGCGTATATCAGTCAGCAGCTGAAAGCCGCCGGTTACGCGGTGCAGGACAATTTCAATGCCACCACCGGGATTGTCGCGGTGCTGGACAGCGGCATACCTGGCCCAACGCTGGCGCTGCGTGCCGATATGGATGCCCTCGGCCATGTGATTAACGGCGTGCCCTGCGCCCGCCATACCTGCGGCCACGATGGACACTCCTCGGTGGTGCTGACGGCAGCCCAGGAGCTGATTGCTGAGCAGGCGGTGAAAAAAGGCCGCCTGAAGCTGATTTTCCAGCCGGCCGAAGAGTTAGGCACCGGCGCGCTGGCGATGATCGCCGGGGGGGCAATCGACGATGTTGATATGATCCTCGGCTTCCACCTGCGCCCGGCGGAAGAGTGCGCGGTCGGCACCGCCATCCCGGCCGTCTTCTACTCCGCCTGCGTCACCGTTGAGGCGATCGTGCGCGGCCAGACCGCCCACGGCGCCCGCCCGCATCTCGGCGTCAATGCGCTGGATGCCGCCGTCAGCGCCGTCAACGCCGTCAATGCTATCCATATGGCCCCGAACAGCGTCTGGAGCGCCAAAGCCACGCGCTTCCTGTGCGACGCGGGCGTCACCAACTCGATCCCGGATGAAGCACGCGTGGTATTCGACCTGCGCGCCGCGAAAAACGAGGATATGGTGGAGTTGCAGAGCCGGGTGCAGCGCGCTATCGAACACAGCGTGGCCGCCTTTGGCGCAACGGCTGAAGTGCTGACGCTAAAAGCGATGCCCGCCGCCGAAATTGATGACGAGATGAGCCAGCTTATCTCCGGCGCGATTGTTGAAGTACTGGGCGAAGACGCACTGATGGAGCCGCGCTCCACGCCGGGCAGCGAAGATTTCTTCCACTATCCGGTCCAGCGCCCGTCGGTGAAGGCCGGGTTCTGGGGATTGGGTACGGGACTGGTGCCGGGCCTGCATCACCCGGATATGCACTTTGACCTCAACTCGCTGCCGGTCGGCATCAAGATCTTCAAAGCCTGCGTGAAGAAAGTGCTGGGATAAAAGGCACGGGCGAGGCATGCCTCGCCCCTACAGATATCGTAGGGGACGGGCATGCCCGTCCCTTTTAATGCCCGCCGCGCGCCTTCTGGATATCCTTCAAACGCTGCTTCTCTTCGTGCGCCATAAAGCGCCATGCGATAAACCCGACCAGCCCCACCACAAACAGGATCAGCGATGCCAGCGCGTTAATCTCCGGGTTAATCCCACGGCGCACGGTGGCGAAGATCTGCATCGGCAGCGTGGTCGCGCCCGGGCCGGTGACAAAGCTGGATATCACCAGGTCATCCAGCGACAGGGTAAACGCCAGCAGCCAGCCGGTGACAATCGCCGGGGCGATCATCGGCACGGTAATCACGAAGAACACCTTCAGCGGCGTGGCGCCGAGATCCATTGCCGCTTCCTCGATCGAGCGGTCCAGCTCGCGCAGGCGCGAGTTGATCACCACCGCGACATAGGCGGTACAGAACGTCACGTGCGCCAGCCAGATGGTCAGCATGCCGCGATCGGCGGGCCAGCCAAACGCATTGGCCATGGCAACAAACAGCAGCAGCAGCGACAGCCCGGTGATCACGTCCGGCATCACCAGCGGTGCGGTCAGCATAAAGGCAAACCCGGTCGACCCCTTAAAGCGGCCAAAGCGCACAATCACCACCGCCGCAATGGTGCCGAGGATCACCGCCGCCGTGGCCGCCAGCGCGGCAATCGACAGGCTGAGCGTCACCGCGCTAATCATCGCATCATCGTGGAATAGCACGCTGTACCAGTGCAGGGAGAAGCTTTCCCACGCCGCCAGCTGCGATGAGTTAAACGAGTAGATCACCAGCAGCAGCATCGGCGCATACAGGAAGAAGAAGCAGACGCAGAGGATCGCCGTGCGCGACTTGGATTTAATGGTCGGCAGATTACTCATCCCTCATCCCCCACTTCTTTATTCTGATGTTTGTGGAACCAGATAATCGGCAGGATCAGGATCAGCAGGATAATCACCGCCAGCGCGGAAGCCACCGGCCAGTCGCGGTTGTTAAAGAACTCCTGCCACAGCACGCGGCCAATCATAATACTGTCCGGGCCACCGAGCAGTTCCGGGATCACGTACTCCCCGACCGCCGGAATGAACACCAGCATCGACCCGGCGATAATGCCGCCTTTGGTCAGAGGGACGATCACGCTAAAGAACGTTTTCAGCGGGCGCGCGCCCAGATCGAGTGAAGCTTCCACCAGCGAGTAGTCAATGCGCGTCAGCGCCGTGTAGATCGGCAGCACCATAAACGGCAGATAGCAGTAAACGATGCCGATATAGACCGCCAGGTTGGTGTAAAGAATGGCGATCGGATGGTCGGTAATGCCGGTCCACATCAGGAAGCGGTTCAGCACGCCGTTGTCGTTGAGGATCCCCATCCAGGCATAAACGCGCACCAGGAAGGAGGTCCACGACGGCAGGATCACCAGCAGCAGCAGAATGTTGCGCGTCGACGGGGCTGCATGGGCGATTGCCCACGCCAGCGGATAACCTATCGCCAGGCAGATCAGCGTTGAAATCGCCGCCACCTGCAGTGAATGCAGATAGGCATCGACATACAGCGGATCATCGGTCAGCGTAATATAGTTGCCGAAGTTCAGCACCATATTCAGCTGGCTGTCGGCCCAGCTCAGCAGCTCGGTATAGGGCGGAATGGCGCGCGCAATATCGGCAAAGCTAATCTTTAGCACGATCAGGAACGGCAGCAGAAACAGCAGCGACAGCCAGAGGTAAGGCAGCGCAATCACCAGCTTGCGGCCGTGCGCCATCTGCAGGCGCGTCAGCAGGCCTTTAAAGCCGGTTTGCTGGCCGCTCGGTGGCTCAGTGGTACGTTCAGAATATTGACTCATCTCTCCCCCACTTAAACCGTCAGAACCACGCAGCTGTCGGCTTCCCAACAGAGGCGCACTTCGTCACCCCAGGTCGGGGCACCTTTGCGGAAACGGTGCGCGTTCTGCAGCTGGGCGCTGATCATCTGGCCGCTGTGCAGGCGGACGTGATAGATCGACAGATCGCCAAGATAGGCAATGTGCACCACTTCACCCACGGCAAAGTTGCAGCCGTCCGCCGGGATATCATCGCACAGCATTACTTTTTCCGGGCGCAGCGCCACCGAGACCGGCACGCCGTCCACGATCGAGACATCGCTCGCCACTTTCAGCGGATGAAGCAGGCCCGGGCTGTCGATAATCAGGCCATCGGTTTGCCGCTCGCGCAGCAGCCCCTCGAACAGGTTTACCGAGCCGATAAACTCGGCGCTGAAGCGGGTGGTCGGGTGCTCGTAAATCTCTTCCGGCTCGCCAATCTGCACGAATTTGCCACGGTTCATAATGGCGATACGCCCGGCCATGGTCATCGCTTCTTCCTGGTCATGCGTCACCATCACGCAGGTGGCGCCCACGCGCTCAAGGATATCCACTACTTCGTGCTGCATGCGGTCGCGCAGTTTTTTATCCAGCGCGCCCATCGGTTCATCCAGCAGCAGCAGCTTCGGCCGCTTGGCCAGGCTGCGTGCCAGCGCCACGCGCTGCCGCTGCCCGCCAGACAGCTGGTGTGGCTTACGTTTGGCGTACTCCTGCATATGCACCAGCGTCAGCATCTCGGCCACGCGCTCGTTGATTTCGGTTTTTGGCAGGCGGTCCTGCTTCAGGCCAAAGGCGATATTCTGCTCCACCGTCATATGGGGGAACAGCGCGTAGGACTGAAACATCATATTGATGGGGCGCTGATACGGCGGCACGTGGGAGAGATCCTGGCCGTCGAGCACAATTTGCCCGTGAGTCGGGGGTTCAAAACCTGCCAGCATGCGCAGCAGCGTGGACTTACCACAGCCTGAAGCACCCAGCAGCGCGAAAATTTCGCCTTTATAGATGGTGAGGTTCACATCATCCACCGCGTGCTGACCGTCAAACGACTTGGTCAGGTTGCGGATCTCCAGCAGCGGCGTTAACGCCTTGCCTGCTTTGCTTTGAGTACGAGGGATTGCGTCGTTCACGACCATTTTACTCCGGCGCTAAAAGAGGGGACGGCTGTGCGGGTGCCCCACCCTAAAAATAAAAAAACAGAGGCCGGTAACGCGCCTCTGTTGTGGGCTACAGTGTGCAGTCACTGTAATCAGTTACTTACCACTTTTAACTTTAGTCCATGCACGCGTACGTACACGGTCAAGTTTCGGATCCTGCACCTTAAGGGTGAACAGTTTCGCCATGGTTTCCGGGTTTGGATACACGCCCGGGTTATTGCGGATCGCTTCATCAACGAACTCTACTGACGCCTTGTTGCCGCTGGCGTAATAGACCGAGTTAGAGATGTTGGCCATCACTTTGGGATCCATCAGATAGTTGAGGAACTGATAGGCTTCATCCAGGTTTTTAGCATCTTTGGGGATCGCCAGAGTATCGAAGAACGCCAGCGCGCCCTCTTTCGGAATGCTGTAGGCGATATCCACCCCATTCTTCGCTTCTGCAGCACGTTTTTTCGCCTGCAGAATATCCCCGGCCCAGCCGATAGCCACGCAGGTGTTGCCGTTAGCCAGGTCGTTAATATACTGGGACGAGTGGAAGTAACGAATGCTCGGACGCAGCTTCAGCAGCAGGTCGGTGGCCGCAGTGTAATCTTTGGCATCGCTGCTGTTCGGATCTTTGCCCATGTAGTTCAGCACGGTGGCGAAGATCTCTTCCGGAGCATCAAGGAACGACACGCCGCAGCTTTTCAGCTTTTCCAGGTTCTCCGGCTTCAGCACCAGATCCCAGCTGTTGACCGGCGCATCTTTGCCCAGCGCGGCCTTCACTTTTTCCACGTTATAGCCAATACCGGTGGTCGCCCACAGGTAAGGGATGGCGTATTTGTTGCCCGGATCGTGCTGTTCCAGCTTCTTCATCAGATCGGGGTCAAGATTCTTGTAGTTCGGCAGCTTGCTCTTATCCAGCGGCTGGAACACGCCGGACTGCAGCTGACGCGCCAGGAAGCTGGAGGATGGCACCACCACGTCATAGCCGGTGCTGCCCGCCATCAGTTTGCCTTCCAGCACTTCGTTGGAGTCGAAGACGTCGTACACCACTTTAATGCCGGTTTGCTTTTCAAAATCCGCCACGGTGTTTGGCGCAATATAATCAGACCAGTTATAAACGTGCAGCGTCTTGTCTGCGGCCAGTGAGCCTGCTGAGATCGCCATCAGCGTTCCCGCAACCACACCTGACAACCATTTTTTACGTTGGTTGAACATCTTCCATCCTCCTGAACAGGGATAATCTTATGCCGGGCAGGCTAACTGGTTAGCACCTGCCTCTTAATACAGGCCAGTAGATTAAAGGCTACAGAATGAATCATTATTCATCCCGTGGTTAATACTAAAAACCTATATATCTGGGGACGTTGCACGCTTAATGCAGCCACGCAAGAATAGCCCCACTCACCCGGCCAGACCAGCCCCCAGGGTAAAAAACGCCTTTTATCGATTTTTTATGCACGTTTCCTCTATGTGATATGCCATTCACGGCATAAATGGCGATAGAAATCTGGCATTAGAGGGCAAAATGCAGAATAAAAAGTGGTATCGATTCAGAACGAAGTGTCGCTAAAAACAGCATTTAACACAGGGCGTAGCGTGGAGATTGAGTGGGGCGCGAAAGACAGAATAAAAACGGGCGGATGAGGAGTCCGCCCGCAGGAAAAAATGCCGTACTAAGCGGCTGCTTAGTGCAGCATCGGCTGGCCGCTAATCATCGGCGTGCGGTCATCGTCATCCTCACCGATCATCAGCAGATGATTGGCAAAGGCTTCCATCACGATCATCGAGATCTGCTCTTCGCTCTGCTTCATAAAATAGGCGAACTGCCCATAGGTCAGGCCAGCGGTAATGCTCAGCGACTGGCAGACGATCAGCTTCGGCAGGTTATCATCCTGGATATCGAGGAAGGCTTTTGCCGATAGCGAGCTGGCGTTAATCTGCGACAAATCGCCCGCCAGCGGGATCAGCGCCGTCGGTTTAACTTCCGCCAGGGCGGAGAACAGGATCACGTTATCCACCAAATCGAGCTTGGCATCAAACACCCCATCAAAATTCTGCATATGAGGCAGATGAAGGGCCTGGCAGGAGTCACACTCAAACCAGGTGATACTTTGCTGATCCAACCAACGTCGTAACACGTCGATATCGGGAACGACGAGTGAATCCATAGGCTTTGTCTCTTTCTCTGGCCGCCATAAAATTGCGCACTAGCTTACGTAAAAACCTCGCCAAAAACCACGATTACGACAGAAATATGACGTTAACCACCGGTTTTAAGACTGAAGCCAGGTCGCGCCTGGTGCTCTACCCAGTGGATCATCATGGCGGCGATATCCAGACCGGTTGTCTTTTCAATCCCTTCCAGCCCTGGTGAGGCATTCACCTCCATCACCAGCGGGCCGCGACTGGCGCGTAAAATATCGACGCCGGCCACGTCCAGACCGAGCGTGGCCGTGGCTTTGACGGCGATTTCACGCTCGCTGTCGCTGATGGTCACGCGCCGGGCGCTGCCGCCGCGATGCAGATTGGAGCGGAAATCCCCGTCTTTCGCCTGGCGTTCTATCGCGGCGACCACTTCCCCGCCGATCACCAGACAGCGCACATCGCTGCCGCGCGCCTCCTGGATAAACTCCTGCACCAGAATGTGCGCATTCAGCCCGCGAAAGGCATCAATCACGCTCTCAGCCGCCTGACGGGTTTCCGCCAGCACCACGCCGATGCCCTGCGTCCCTTCCACCAGTTTCACCACCAGCGGCGCCCCCCCGACCATCTCGATCAGGTCACGGGTGTCATCCGGCGAATGGGCAAAACCGGTGATCGGCATGGCAATCCCCGCCCGCGCCAGCAGCTGCAGCGAACGCAGCTTGTCGCGCGCGCGCGCAATCGCCAGCGACTCGTTCAGCGGATAACTGCCGCACATCTCAAACTGGCGCAGCACCGCCGTGCCGTAAAAGGTGATCGCCGAACCGATACGCGGGATCACCGCATCGAAATGCGCCAGCTGCCGACCGCGATAGTGAATGGCCGACGAGCCGGGGTTGATATTCATATAGCAGGAGAGCGGGTCAATCACCTCAATGCTGTGCCCGCGGCTGCGGGCGGCCTCCAGCAGGCGTTTACAGGAGTAAAGCGTACTGTCGCGGGAAAGAATGGCAATTTTCACCAGCAGCCTCCGAAGGCGTCAGAATTAGCGCGTCGCCCAGCCCTGCTTGTGCAGATAGTCAAGAATAAACGGACGGCTCTCTTTGATAATGGTTTTCTGGATATGTTCGCTCCAGCTCTCGCTACGGCGATTGCTGTCGCGGTGCTGATAATATTCCACCAGCTCGTTGTCATACTGCGCCAGCACTTCCGGGTTGATCGGCTGATAGCTGTTTTCATGCACCAGCATAGCGGCGGGCATACGCGGCTTGAGATCAGGGTCCTGCGCCGGTTCACCCAGGCACATGCCAAACAGCGGCAGGACAAATTTTGGCAGATGCAGCAGCTCGGTGACCTGCGCGATATTGTTACGAATACCGCCGATATACACGCCGCCCAGGCCGAGCGATTCCGCAGCAGTCAGCGCATTCTGCGCCATCAGTGCCGTATCGACACAGCCCAGCAGCAGCTGCTCCGCCAGACCCAGCTGGGCATCCGGGCAGATCTGCTGCAGGCGGTTAAAATCGGCGCAGAACACCCAGAACTCTGCGGCCTGCGCCACGTACTTCTGGCCACCGCTCAGCGTCACCAGCTGTTCACGCAGTGCGGGATCGGTAATACGAATAATAGAGGTACATTGCAGGAAGCTGGAGCTGGAAGCCGACTGGGCAGCAGCAAGAATGGCTGCGCGCTGCTCGTCGCTGATAGCGCGATCGGTAAATGCGCGAATTGAGCGGTGTGAGCGCAGCAGGTCAATGGTCGGCGTCATGGGAATCTCCTGGTTTAGACGTGTCACGCGAAGCGCGCGTGTTAAAAAGTTCGGGGGCCATTACTTTCGCCGTGCGCCACATCATTACCGTGGCCGCAGGCAGCATCAGCGCGATACCGGCGAAAATCATCACCGTTGCCGCCAGCTTACCGCGTAACAGCGACGGTAAAGGTAGCACTTCGTGCAACGTGAGGTAAGAGAGGATCAGCAGCAGGATGCCGATAACCTCAAGGATAAGCACGGGACGGGGCATCTGACTAAAGGCACGCATGACTCTCTCCGACAGGCGGCATGATAAAACGCAGTGGGATTATTAAAGCCTAAGTCGGCAAGTTATGCATAGCGACCAATCGGACTGACAGGCAATTCCTTCTTTATTTCACGGGTTGATGCGGGCATCATAGGCGCCATTGAGCGTTGAGTTGTGACTTGAGTCACATAAAAGAATCTGACCTTTGAGGAGAGAGCTATGTTTACAGTGATTTTTGGACGTCCGGGCTGCCCTTACTGTGTACGTGCGACTGAGCTGGCAGAGAAACTGAGCGCAGAGCGCGATGATTTCAACTTCCGCTATATCGACATCCACGCGGAAGGCATCACCAAAGCCGATCTGGAAAAAACCGTAGGCAAGCCCGTTGAAACCGTGCCGCAGATCTTCGTCGACGAGAAACACATCGGCGGCTGCACCGATTTCGAAGCCTGGGCCAAAGAGAACGCAGGTCTGTTCCAGTAACAATAACCGCCCTGCGGTTGTTGTTACCGTAGGGGTCGGGCATGCCCGACCCCTACAACCGCTGCTGATGCCGCATCGCCAGCAGCGTTCTGCCCAGCATCACTGCCAACGTCCCCGAACCACACCAGAACACTGCGCTGGTGATAAACGCGATCTCCTGAACCAACTCCAGATGATGAAATGCACTCAGCTGCATCAGCGCCAGGCAGGGAAGCGATGCCAGGGCAATCGCCAGCGCCATCGCGGTGAGCGGCGCCTCTTTCGAGGTCAGTGCCGCCAGCGCACCGGGCAGTAAAAACAGCAGCAACCCCAGCTGAGCATGGCCGACATAGCCCACCGGCAGCGGAAAACGCACGGCAATATAGATCGCACCATACAAAATGCTACAGGCGACCAGGCCGGGCCAGCTAATCCCTTTTACCCACATAGAATTTTCTCCAGGCTATTTTCCCTTCACGATAAAAAATAAGCCTACGGATAGCGCAGTGATAAAATTAAAATCCGTAACAAATAAGCCAGGCGAATGCTGGCTGTCATAAGCTATTGCGATTAAAATGAGCGGCGTTTTATGCCATGCAGCGTGATTATTGCCGGTTGAACATACCGCTTATCTCATCAGTGGGTGAAATTTAGCGCATAAACCCCTTCCCATCAATAGGTTACTGGTAAACAAGAAGTTAAACCGTGAATATAAACGTCGCAGATTTGTTAAGTGGAAATTACATTCTGTTGTTATTTGTCGTACTGGCGCTGGGGTTATGCTTAGGCAAACTTCGGTTAGGTTCTGTTCAACTCGGTAATTCTATTGGCGTTTTAGTTGTCTCTTTACTGCTCGGCCAGCAGCATTTCGCGATTAATACCGATGCGCTGAATCTGGGCTTTATGTTATTTATTTTTTGCGTCGGCGTCGAAGCCGGACCCAACTTTTTTTCTATCTTCTTCCGCGACGGTAAAAATTACCTGATGCTGGCGATTGTGATGGTCAGCAGCGCGATGGTGCTGGCGCTGGGGCTTGGCAAGCTGTTTGGCTGGGACATCGGACTGACGGCGGGGATGCTGGCCGGTGCCATGACCTCCACCCCGGTGCTGGTCGGCGCGGGCGATACCCTGCGCCAGACGCTGAGCGACGGTAAAAGCCTGAGCCTGGCGCAGGACCACCTCAGCCTCGGCTACGCCCTGACCTATCTGATTGGCCTCGTCAGCCTGATCTTTGGCGCGCGCTATCTGCCAAAACTGCAGCATCAGGATCTGCCAACCAGCGCGCAGCAGATCGCCCGTGAGCGCGGCCTCGACCCGGACAGCCAGCGCAAAGTTTACCTGCCGGTGATCCGCGCCTATCGCGTCGGGCCGGAGCTGGTCGCCTGGAGCGACGGCAAAAACCTGCGCGAGCTCGGCATCTATCGCCAGACCGGCTGCTACATTGAGCGCATCCGGCGCAACGGCATTCTGGCCAATCCGGATGGCGATGCGCTGCTGCAGCCCGGCGATGAGATCTCACTGGTCGGCTACCCGGATGCGCACTCGCGCCTTGACCCGAGCTTCCGCAACGGCAAAGAGGTGTTCGACCGCGACCTGCTGGATATGCGCATCGTTAATGAAGAGATCGTGGTGAAGAACAACAATGCGGTGAACAAGCGCCTCAGCCAGCTGAAGCTCACCGATCACGGCTGCTTCCTTAACCGCGTGATCCGCAGCCAGATTGAGATGCCGATCGATGACAGCATCATCCTGAATAAAGGTGACGTGCTGCACATCAGCGGCGAGGCGCGCCGGGTGAAGTCGGTGGCTGATCGCATTGGCTTTATCTCGATTCACAGTCAGGTCACCGATCTGCTGGCGTTCTGCGCCTTCTTTATCATCGGTCTGATGATCGGCATGATCACCTTCCAGTTCAGCAGCTTTAATTTTGGCATTGGTAATGCGGCCGGGCTGCTGTTCGCCGGTATTATGCTCGGCTTCCTGCGTGCCAATCACCCCACCTTCGGCTACATCCCGCAGGGGGCGTTGACCATGGTGAAAGAGTTCGGGCTGATGGTGTTTATGGCGGGCGTCGGTCTGAGCGCCGGCAGCGGCATCACCAAAGGCCTGGGGGAAACCGGGCTGCTGATGCTCGGGGCCGGCCTGGTGGTGAGCCTGGTGCCGGTTATCATCTGCTTCCTGTTTGGCGCCCTGGTGCTGAAAATGAACCGCGCCCTGCTGTTCGGCGCCATCATGGGCGCGCGCACCTGCGCCCCGGCGATGGAAATTATCAGCGACACCGCGCGCAGTAACATTCCGGCACTGGGCTATGCCGGAACTTATGCGATTGCTAACGTTTTGCTGACGCTGGCGGGCACACTGATTGTGATAATCTGGCCGTTTTTTGGCGGTTAAAAATAATTTATCGATTGGGGAGAACTTTTGCAGCGGGCCACAGTCTTAATTAGTGCCACTGCTTTTCTTTGAAATCCCCAAATTGAGGAGCCCGTTAATCTTATGATTAGCGGGTTTTTTTCTGCCTGTCATTTGGCCCAGAATCATCTGATCTGCTGCCGATATTTTTATCGTCAGTAAAACGTCATTCAATCTCAACAAAAGCCAAACGAATCCGGTAATTAAGAGGGTGGCCCTTTACCTGCCAGCCGCACGCTTTTACCTTAAGCAATTCGTGCTACTACTGCGAACAAAAGGTAAAGAAAGTCATGATGGATGAGTTGAACCGGTCGCTGTTTTTATTGATCAACGCTGACGGCCGTTCCCCCGGGTGGCTGATAGCCCTCGCCACCTTTATTGCCCGCGATCTCATCGCCATTGTTCCGCTGCTGATTGTGGGCTTATGGCTGTGGGGGCCGCGCAGCCAGCTGACCTCGCAGCGCGTGCTGGTGGTGAAAACCGGTATCGCCCTGCTGTATGCCCTGGCGATCTCCTGGTGCCTGGCGCAGCTGTTCCCTCATCCGCGCCCGTTTGCCATTGGCCTCGGTCATCAGTTCCTGTCACACGCACCGGATGACTCCTACCCGAGCGATCACGGCACGGTCATTTTCACCTTTGCCATCGCCTTTATCAGCTGGCATCGCGCCTGGTCGGGAGCCGTGCTCTTGCTAACCGGTGCCGCTATCGCCTGGTCACGCGTCTACCTTGGCGTCCACTGGCCGATGGATATGCTGGGCGGCCTGCTGGTGGGCCTGCTCTCCTGCCTGTTTGCGCAAATTTTCTGGCAGCTGGCCGGCGCACGTCTGATGCCGCTGCTCTCTGCGCTGTATCGCGCCGTTTTTGCTTTCCCTATCAGCAAGGGCTGGGTACGTCATTAACCCACTGGCGGGGCTATATTATCCGGCCCCGCCTTACCCTGATTTATATCATCCTTATTGCTATTAAACGCTAAAAAACGCCAAAAAAAACCGTCTGTTTCCTCATGGTTTATTGCGCAATCTGCTTGATAAATGTGCAAATTAATCGCTATGTTGCGCAAGTCACAAAAACTCCAATAAACCACCACGCAGCGCTTTCATCTATTTTTTCTGGTGGTAGAGTGTGCGCCATTAAACCAGAGCAATGAAGTCAATCGACGCGTCGATGGCGCGATTAACTTCATCGTTTTAAACACTGGAGAATCAAATGGACACATCCCAAACGGCGGTGCTCAGCCCCGAAGCGTCTCAGGATGCCAGCGCATGGCGTAAAACCGACACTATGTGGATGCTGGGGCTGTACGGCACGGCGATTGGTGCCGGCGTACTGTTCCTGCCGATTAATGCCGGGATTGGCGGCCTTATCCCGCTGGTGATTATGGCACTGCTGGCGTTCCCGATGACCTACTTTGCCCACCGCGGGCTGTGCCGCTTCGTGCTCTCCGGGCGCCAACCCGGTGAGGATATTACCGAGGTGGTGGAAGAGCACTTCGGCGTTGGCGCCGGCAAGCTGATTACCCTGCTCTACTTCTTCGCCATCTACCCGATTCTGCTGGTCTACAGCGTGGCCATCACTAACACCGTCGAGAGCTTTATCACCCACCAGCTGCAGATGCAGGCTCCGCCGCGCGCGCTGCTGGCGCTGATCCTGATTGTCGGCCTGATGACCATTGTGCGCTTCGGCAAAGAGATGATCGTCAAAACCATGAGCGTGCTGGTCTATCCGTTCGTGCTGGTGCTGATGCTGCTGGCGCTCTATCTGATCCCGCACTGGAGCAGCGCGATTTTTGCCAATGCCAGCCTGAGCGGCAGCGGTAAGGGGTTGATGATGACCCTGTGGCTGGCGATCCCGGTGATGGTGTTCTCCTTTAACCACTCGCCGATTATTTCCGCCTTTGCCGTGGCCAAACGTGAAGAGTACGGCGATCAGGCAGAACCGAAGTGTTCCCGCATCCTCGCACGCAGCCATATTATGATGGTGCTGACGGTGATGTTCTTTGTCTTCAGCTGCGTGCTGAGCCTGACGCCGGAGAACCTGGCGGAAGCCAAAGCGCAGAACATTTCCATTCTCTCTTACCTGGCGAACCACTTTGATACCCCGCTGATGGCGTGGCTGGCGCCGGTTATCGCCATGGTCGCGATCACCAAATCGTTCCTCGGCCACTATCTCGGGGCGCGTGAAGGCTTTAACGGCACGGTGAATAAGCTACTGCGCAGCCGTGGCAAAACCCTTGCCGAGCACAAGCTGAACCGCTTTACCGCGCTGTTTATGCTGGTAACGACCTGGATTGTCGCGACGCTGGACCCGAGCATTCTCGGCCTGATCGAAAGCCTGGGCGGCCCGATTATTGCGGTGCTGCTGTTCCTGATGCCGATGTATGCCATCAACAAGGTCCCGGCTATGCGCCAGTACAGCGGTAAGTTGAGTAATGTGTTCGTAGTGCTGGTCGGCCTGGTGGCGATTTCTGCGGTGGCTTACGATCTGTTTTGATTGATCGGGGCCGACCAGAAAAGCGGTCGGCCCCTACGCAGGATAGATGTAGGGGCCGACCCTCTTTTTCGGTCGGCCCCTAACCATTATGAAAACCAGCTGCCAAACCACCCAGTCATCTTCATCATAACGAAATCCCAGATGCGGCTGAAGAACCCGCCCTCTTTCACTTCGTCCAGCACCACCAGCGGGCGCTGCTCGATGGATTTACCGTCCAGCTGGAAATCAATCGTTCCCACCACCTGATTTTTCGCCAGCGGGGCCGTCAGCTGCGGCTGGCTGAGGGTAAAGCTCGCCTTGAGGTTTTTCATCTGCCCTTTTGGCAGGGTAATCGCCGCATCCTTCGCGACGCCGAGATTCACTTCGCTCTTATCGCCATACCAGACGCGCTGGGTGGCAAACGCCGTCCCGGCCTTGATTGGCGTCACCGTTTCCCAGAAGCGGAAGCCCCAGGTCAGCAGCTTTTCGCTCTCGCGGAAGCGGATAGCATCGGTAGCCGCGCCCAGCACCACCGAAATCAGGCGCTGATCGCCCTCTTTTGCTGAGGCCACCAGATTATTGCCGGCACCGGAAGTGTGCCCGGTCTTGATCCCGTCCACCTGCAGATTGCTGCTCCACAGCAGGCGGTTACGGTTGTACTGGCGGATCTTATTAAAGGTGAACTCTTTCTCTTTGTGCAGCGCGTACTCATCCGGCACGTCGCGGATCAGCGCCTGACCAATCAGGGCCATATCGCGTGCGGTGCTGTACTGGCCGTCAGAATCCAGCCCGTGCACCGTTTTAAAGTGGGTATTCTTCAGGCCCAGCGCCTGCACGTAGTTGTTCATCAGGCCAACGAAAGAGTCCTGGCTGCCCGCAACGTGGTCGGCGAGCGCAATGCTGGCATCGTTACCGGACTGGATCACAATCCCTTTATTCAGCTCCGACACCGGAATCCGGTCCCCGGGCTTGAGGAACATCAGCGAAGAGCCTTGCAGAATCGGGTTACCGGTCGCCCAGGCATCTTTGCCCACGGTGACCATATCGTCATTGCTGATTTTGCCCGCCTTCAGCGCCTGACCGGTCACATAGCTGGCCATCATTTTGGTCAGGCTGGCCGGGTCGAGCCGCTGGTCCGCATTGGACTCTGCCAGCACTTTGCCGCTGTTGTAGTCCATCAGCACCCAGGCTTTGGCATCAATTTGTGGGGCGGCAGGAGCCTGCTCTGCGCGCGCGGTGGAGAGGGTAAGCAGCAATAACGTCGAGGTAGTAGCCAGTGCATACACACCGGTAGAGAGGAGCGTTTTCTTCATGGCGAGACCGGGTATCCATTTGAAAGACAATGATTATCAAAGCACATCTGACGATTAGCCGCCCTACACTATGGCGTTACAGGCTTAAAAAAAACGATTAAACCGTAAAGTTTCTTAGAGTTTATTAGAAAAATCTTAGGTTTGCCCGTAAGCCCGGCCAATTTATCGCCGTTGGGCGCAGGCTGAAAACAGGTTAAATTCCGAATTTTCACCGAACAGTTAAGCCCGTCACAAAAATCCGCTAACCTGAGAAAAGTCTGCCAGAGGAGTGACGACGATGGATTTAGCGCTGTTTGACCTTGATGAAACGCTGATTTGTGAAGACAGTACCGGCCTGTGGCTGCGCTGGCTGGTTTCCCAGGGGTTTGCCCCCGCCGCGCTGATAGAGCAGGAGCGCGCGCTGATGGACCACTACTATCAAGGGTCACTGTCGATGGAACAGTATATGAGCACCACGCTGTCGCCGCTGGCAGGAATGGCCACGCCGACGGTGGCAGGCTGGATACGCCGGTTTATTCATCGCGATATCCTGCCGCGCGTCTACCCCGCCGCGCGCGAGCGCCTGGCGTGGCACCAGCAGCGCGGCGATAAAATCATCGTGATCTCCGCCAGCGGTGAACATCTGGTGACGCCGATTGCGCAACAGCTGGGCGCGCACGCTGCGCTGGCGATTGGCGTGGAGATCATTGATGACCGCTACAGCGGCGAAATCTATGGCACCCTGACCTATAAAGAGGGAAAAGTCAGCCGCGTCAGCGACTGGAAGGCGCAGCAGCAGGATCACCGCTTTGCCCACACCTGGGCTTACAGCGATTCGATCAACGACCTGCCGATGCTGGAACATGCCGATCACGCCTGGGTGATCAACCCGGCAGCGCCGCTGCAGCAGTTAGCGCAGCAGCGCGGCTGGGAAATCTGCCACTGGGTGAAATAAGATCGGCGGGCAACGGAGTGCCCGCCTGGTTTACTCAATACCCACTTTCAGCAGCTTGCCGTTGGCTTCATCCGTCAGCACGTAAAGCCAGCCGTCAGGCCCGCTGCGCACGTCGCGAATGCGCTCCCCGCGCTCGCTCAGCAGGCGCTCCTGCTCTTTCAGCCGTTCACCGTCGACGCTCAGGCGGATCAGGCTTTTCTCCTTCAGCGCCCCGATAAACAGCGAATCTTTCCACTGCGGGAACCGCGTGCCCTGGTAAAACGCCATGCCGCTGATAGCCGGGGAGACTTTCCAGTAAAACAGCGGCTGCTCGGTTCCCGTGGCCGTGCCCCCTTTTGAACCCGGCACCTTCTGCCCGCTGTAATCAATGCCCCAGGTGGCCAGCGGCCAGCCGTAGTTTTTTCCCTTGCGCGGGATATTCAGCTCATCGCCGCCGCGCGGGCCGTGCTCGCTCTCCCAGATCTCACCGCTGTGCGGATTGAGCGCTAACCCCTGCGGGTTACGCACTCCCCAACTCCAGATCTCGGGTCGAACGCCCTGGCGGCCAACCAGCGGATTGTCAGAGGGGATGTTGCCGTCGGCGGTCAGGCGCACGATTTTGCCCTGCAGTGCGTCGAGATCCTGCGCTTTAGCGGCCTGGAAATTATCCCCAAAGGCGATAAAAAGATGACCGCTGCGGTCAAACGCAATCCGGGTACCCAGATTCGCCCCGCTGGATAACCCTTGCTGGCGCAGCACCGGCTTGAAGTCACTGAGCTGGCGGTAATCTTCGCTCAGGCGACCATAGCCGACCACCGCCCCAGCCGCGCCATCTTCCCCGGCCAGCGTGTAGCTGAGCCAGACGCGGCGGCTGCTGGCAAAGTCCGGTGCCAGCACCACATCCAGCAGGCCCCCCTGACGCTGAGCCCACACCTGCGGCACGCCGCTGATGGGCTGGGAGAGGCCGGATCCGGGCTGCCAGCGCCTGAGCTGGCCGGCGCGTTCGCTGATCAACACCCCCTCTTCGCCCGGCAGAAAGGCCAGCGCCCAGGGGTGATCGAGACCGCTTTGCAGCTCCTGTACGGTGATTTTTTCAGCGCTGACGGCGGGGCTTAACAGCAGGGAGGCAGCCAGTGCAGGCAGCAGCAGATAACGCGTCATCGTAATTACTCCGGGCAGGGGCCAACCTTTTTATGGGTCAGCCCATCTAACAGAAATTACTTATCGGGGAAGTTCACTACGTCACTGACCATCTGGTCGATACCGCTTTTCAGCTGGGTCAGAGTAATGGCAGCATTATTGTTCGGCACCGTGCTGCCATAGGCCTTACGTACCGCTTCCATCACTGGCTTACCGGTTTGACTGTCCACCAGCTGCATCTCCAGGAACAGCACGCTGTTCTGAGTACGGTGGCCGGAAGCCGCCATGGTACTGGCGACCACTGCCGCAATCGGCACCACTTCATAGAACTTCATATCCTGATTTTCGGCATTGACGGCGGTAATGGCGGTTTTCAGCTCCAGCGTGCCCGGCCCCGCGTGGTTAACCAGCGGTTTATGCCGGGCCACGGCGGCTTTCAGCCTCTGGTCGAGATAGCCACGGATCTGATCGAGCGTCTGCTGGCTGACGCGGGCGGTCGGCTTCGCGGCAGGATAGTAAACGGCAGGCGTGTAATGGATAGCGTTGTAATTTGCAGACTGATAATCCGGTGATATCCAGCGCAGGGTTTCCACGCCGCTGGCGGATTTTTCCGGCTTCAGGTGGCTATAATCCGGCAGGAAACCGGAATACTGGCTGGTATCAGCCACTTTTGACGAACAGCCAGCCAGCACCAGACACGCCATTGCCAGACCCGCGATCAGAGGTAAACGCATATTGCGCATTGTAACGTTCCTTTACGATTAAGGTCTTTCAAGCATAGAGTGCCGGGCGGCGTTCACCAGTAATGGTGAAGAAATAGTTGATCTGACGAGCAAAGGTCGAGGCATGCCTCGACCCTACAAGGGAGCACGCGGGGTTTCGGAGGGGCGAGGCACGCCTCGACCCTACAAGGGAGCACGCGGGGTTTCGGAGGGGCGAGGCATGCCTCGACCCTACAAGGGAGCGCGCGGAGTTTCGTAGGGGCGAGGCATGCCTCGCCCGCCATGTTTACACCTTCAGCTTGGGATCCAGCGCATCACGCAGCCCGTCACCCAGCAGATTAAACGCCAGCACGGTAAGGAAAATCGCCAGGCTGGGGAAGATCGCCACGTGCGGGGCCAGCACCATATCTGCCTGCGCTTCGTTAAGCATCGCGCCCCACTCCGGGGTCGGCGGCTGCGCGCCAAGGCCAAGGAACGACAGGCTGGCGGCAGAGATAATCGAGGTGCCGATACGCATGGTGAAATAGACCACTATCGACGACAGCGTACCGGGCAGAATGTGGCGCAGGATAATGGTCAAATCGGACGCGCCAATACTGCGCGCCGACTCAATATAGGTCAGATGTTTCAGCACCAGCGTGTTACCGCGCACCAGACGGGCAAAGGCGGGAATGCTGAAAATCGCCACCGCGAGGATCACGTTCGACATACCGTTACCGAGCACCGCCACCACCGCGATCGCCAGCAGGATGCCGGGAAAGGCGAACAGCACATCGCAGATGCGCATGATAATCCGGTCCCACCAGCCCTCGTAGTAGCCGGCCAGCAGGCCGAGCAGCGTACCGATGACCGCACCCACCGCCACCGAGAAGAAGCCAGCCACCAGCGACAGGCGGCTGCCAAGCAGCACGCGGCTGAAAATATCGCGCCCCAGCGCATCGACGCCGAACCAGTGCATCATCGACGGCCCTTCATTCAGCCGGTCATAATCAAAGTAGTTTTCAGCATCGAACGGGGCCAGCAGCGGGGCAAAAATCGCCACCAGGATCAGCAGCAGCACAAATACCGCCGCAATCATTGCCACGTGCTGACGGCGAAAACGCCGCCAGAATTCCCGCCACGGGGTACGCACGCGATTCTCCCGCACGCTGGGCAGGGTTGCGAGCACGGCATTACGTCGCCAGTTAATCATCAAACATCCTTACTTGTAGCGGATCGCGGGGTTGATCGCCGCGTACAGCATATCGACCATCAGGTTAATCAGAATAAACTCCAGCGAAAATAGCAGCACTTCCGCCTGGATCACCGGGTAATCGCGCATCTCCACCGAGTCGACCAGCAGGCGCCCCAGCCCCGGCCAGTTGAACACCACCTCGACCACGATAGAGCCACCGAGCAGGAAGCCAAACTGCAGGCCCATCATAGTGACCACCGGGATCATCGCATTGCGCAGCCCGTGTTTGATCACCACCACCGACTCGCGCACTCCTTTGGCGCGCGCGGTGCGCATATAGTCTTCCTGCATCACCTCCACGAACGAGGCGCGGGTAAAGCGCGCCATCACGGCGGCGACGGCGGCACCCAGGGTGATCGACGGTAAAATATAGTGCTGCCAGCTGTCGGCACCGACGGTCGGCAGCCAGCCCAGCTCGACGGAAAACACCTGCATCAGCAGCATGCCGAGGGCAAACGCCGGGAAAGAGATCCCGGATACCGCCAGCGTCATCCCCAGCCGATCCGGCCAGCGATTGCGCCACACGGCAGAGATGACGCCTATCGCCATGCCGAAAATCACCGACCACACCATACTGGTCAGCGTCAGGTACAGCGTCGGCAGAAAGCGCTGGCCAATCTCTTCTGAGACCGGGCGTTTCGACACCATTGAATGGCCAAAATCACCCTGAAGGGCGTGGGTGATGTAGTGCCAGAACTGCTGCGGCAGCGGCAGGTTCAGCCCGAGCTGTTCGCGCACCATCGCCACCACCTGCGCATCGGCTTCACGCCCCGCAATCAGGCGCGCCGGATCGCCAGGCAGCAGATGGACGAACAGGAACACCAGCACCGCCACGATCAGCAACGTCGGGATCAGCCCCAGCAGTCGTTTAATAAAATAGTTAAGCATCATCTTCCCTGCGCCTCCCCTGCGGGAGGCGCGTCAGTGCATTACTTCAGGTCGGCATCATCAAAGCTGAATGAGGTGTCCGGCATCACGTAGAACCCGGTGAGGTTTTTGGTGTTGGCGGAGACCAGCTTCTCAACCACCAGCGGCGCCCACGGCTGCTCTTTCCAGATAATGTCCTGTGCATCTTTGTACAGCGCGGCTTTTTTCGCGCCGTCGGTGGTGTTCAGTGCGTCAGCGAGATCTTTATCCACCTGGGCGTTGCTGTAGAAGGCGGTGTTAAAGATGGTTGGCGGCCAGGACTGGGTGGCAAACAGCGGCGTCAGCGCCCAGTTAGCTTCACCGGTCGAGGCAGACCAGCCGGTGTAGAACATGCGCACGCCGCTCTCTTTCTGGCCTTTGTCTTCCACCTGCGCGGCACGCTGCCCGGCATCCATTGCCGTCAGTTCGACCTTAATGCCAACCTGCGCCAGCTGCTGCTGGGTGAACTGCAGCACTTTCTGCGCGGTGCTGTGGTTATGCGACGACCACAGCTGGGTGGTGAAGCCGTTCGGGTAGCCCGCCTCTTTCAGCAGCTCACGCGCTTTGGCCGGGTTATATTCCGGGGCCGGGTAGCTTTGTGAATACTGAATCGACGGTGGCACAATGCCGGTGGCCGGGGTGGCATAACCGGCGAAGGCGACTTTTGCCAGCGCCTGACGGTTGATGGCGTAGTTAATCGCTGCGCGCACTTTCGGATCGTTGAACGGCTTCTGCGTGACGTTAAAGCTGATATAGCGCTGCATAATCGACGGCGAGGTCACCAGATCGAGCTTGCTGTTTTTCTCCAGCAGTTTGGCCTGCTCAAACGGGATAGGGAAAGCAAAGTTCGCTTCGCCGGTTTGCAGCATCGCCGAGCGGGTATTGTTATCGACAATCGGGCGCCAGGTGATGCTGTCCAGTTTCGGGTAGCCCGGCTTCCAGTAACCGGCAAATTTCTTCACCTTGACAAAGTCAGTCTGGTTCCAGGTGACAAATTCGTAAGGGCCGGTGCCGACCGGGTGGAAGCCGATATCCTTGCCATATTTTTTCAGTGCGGTCGGGGAGATCATCACCGCAGCCGGGCTGGCGAGGGTGTTAATAAACGCTGAGAACGGCTGCTTCAGGGTGATTTTTACCGTGGTCGGGTTGACCACTTCGGTGCTGGCGATGGTTTTGAACAGGTTGAAACGCTTGAGGTGATTGTCCGGGTTGCTGGCGCGGTCGAGGTTGGCTTTTACCGCATCGGCATTAAACGGCGTGCCGTCCTGGAACTTCACCCCGCTCTTCAGCTTAATGGTATAAGTCAGTCCGTCCGGGCTGGCCTGGTAGCTGTCCGCCAGCACGTTTTCCAGCTTCATCTCTTTATCAAAACCGAACAGCCCCTGATAGAAAGACTTTGCCACCGCCTGCGACAGCGTGTCGTTGGCATCATACGGGTCGAGCGTGGTGAAGTTTGAGGCGACCGCAATGGTAACATCTTTCGCCGCCCAGACGGGGAGCGCCACAATACTGCCGAGCAGGCCAGCGGTTAACAGCAACTTACGCGAGTGTTGATTTATCATCTGGTTCATCCCTTGTTGTCATTATGCAGTTTCAGGCGCGGGCGATGGCATGGCGTGCCACAAAATGCCCGCTGCTGACTTCAACCAGCGGTGCCACTTCCGGTTCGTCGCCCAGGGCGCGGATCGGGCTGGGTATTTCATCCACTAACAGTGCTCGTTCACGGCGGCGGTGCGTGGGATCGGCCACCGGCACCGCCGCCATCAGTTTGCGCGTATACGGGTGCTGCGGCTGTTCGAACACCGCCTGGCGCGGGCCTATCTCGACAATCTGCCCGAGATACATCACCGCCACGCGGTGGCTGATGCGCTCCACCACCGCCATATCATGCGAAATAAACAGGAACGCGATGCCAAACTCGCGCTGCAGGTCGAGCATCAGGTTAATAATCTGCGCCTGAATCGAGACGTCGAGCGCCGAGACGGCTTCGTCGGCGATCACCACTTTCGGGTTGAGCGCCAGCGCGCGCGCAATGCAGATGCGCTGCCGCTGTCCACCGGAGAACTCGTGCGGATAGCGCTGCGCATGCTCCGGCAGTAAGCCGACGCGCTCCAGCAGCCACGCCACGCGTTTTTCGGCCTCCTGCCCTTTGGCAATACCGTGAACCAGCAGCGGCTCCATAATCGAAAAGCCCACCGTCAGGCGCGGATCGAGGGAGGCGTAAGGATCCTGGAAGATAAACTGGATATCGCGCCGCAGGTGCGACAGTGCCTGGCCGGAAAGCCGATCGATGCGCTCGCCGTTAAAGGTGATACTGCCGCCCTGGCTCTCCACCAGCCGCAGCAGCGAGCGCCCGGTGGTCGATTTGCCGCAGCCGGATTCACCGACCAGCGCCAGCGTTTCGCCGGGGCGCAGGTCAAAGCTGACTTTCTCCACCGCGTGAACGCGGCGGTGCACGCGGTTAAAGATGCCGCTGCGGATATCAAAGCGCGTCACCAGATCGCGCACCTGTAAAATCGGCGGCTCCTGCTGACGGACGGTGTCCTGCGGCTGTTCCGGCTGCGGCTCACCCTGCTGGATCAGCGGGAATTTCGCCGGCAGGCTGCGCCCGCTCATTGCGCCGAGTTTCGGCACGGCGGCCAGCAGCGCGCGGGTGTAGGGTTGCTGAGGATCGGCAAACAGCGACTCGACGCTGCCGGTTTCCACCACGTCGCCGCGGTACATTACCTGCACGCGGTCGGCCATTTCGGCCACCACCCCCATGTCGTGGGTGATAAAAATCACCCCCATCTGCATCTCTTTTTGCAGCACGCGGATCAGCTGTAAGATCTGCGCCTGGATAGTCACGTCGAGCGCGGTGGTTGGCTCATCGGCGATCAGCAGCGCCGGGCGGCAGGAGAGCGCCATGGCGATCATCACGCGCTGGCGCATGCCGCCGGAGAGCTGATGCGGGTAACGCGACAGCACGTTTTTCGCTTCGGGAATGCGCACCAGATCGAGCATGCGCTGCGCTTCTTTCAGCGCGTCGGCGTGGCTTTTTCCCTGGTGCAGTCGGATCGACTCGGCAATCTGCTCCCCCACCGGGAACACCGGGTTGAGCGAGGTCATCGGCTCCTGGAAAATCATGGCCATATCGGCACCGCGAATGCGCCGCAGCTCCGACTGCGGCAGCGCGGCCAGGTTGACCCGCTGCTGATTGCGGCGCGTCAGCCACATCTGCCCGCTGTCGATAGTGCCACCGCCCTGCTCCACCAGACGCATCAGCGCCAGCGAGGTGACCGACTTGCCGGAGCCAGACTCGCCGACGATCGCCAGCGTTTCGCCCTGGCGCACGTCCAGCGACAGCCTGTTTACCGCCTGGACGCGCCCGCTCTCCTGTTGAAAGCTGACGCTGAGATCGCGCACCGACAGCACCACATTGTCATGATGGCGAAACTCACTCATCAGGGCTCCTCCCGGTAGATCGCCACCACTAGCGCTTCACCCACTGTGCCATAGCCGCGATACATGCCTTCGCTGTTAAACGGCAGCACCACATTGCCTTCAGCATCCACGGCAATTAACCCGCCGCTGCCGCCGAGGGCCGGGATCTTCTCCATCACCACTTTACGACTCGCCTCATCCAGCGACAGGCCGCCGTACTCCATCAGCGCCGCAATATCATAGGCCGCCAGCGTGCGCATAAAGACTTCGCCGGTACCGGTACAGGAGACCGCCACGCCGCCGCTGGCATAGCAGCCCGCGCCAACCAGTGGGGAGTCACCGACGCGCCCGACCTGCTTATTGGTCATGCCGCCGGTGGAAGTGGCTGCCGCCAGGCTGCCGGCAAGATCTCTCGCCACCGCGCCTACGGTGCCGAACTTACGGTCGGGGTCGAGGGGATCGCCATCGTGGTCAAGCAGCGTCTGGTCGCTGGCAATCGCGCGCTCGAGCTGGGCGCGGCGTTCCGGCGTGGAGAAAAAGCTGTTTTCGACCATTTCGAGGCCGTTCTCTGCCGCAAACGATTCCGCACCCGCGCCGATAAACAGCAGATGCGGACTGGTTTCCAGCACCGCGCGCGCGGCAAGCACCGGATTCCGCACGCGGCTAACGCCCGCTACCGCTCCCGCCTGCCGCGTGCGCCCGTCCATCACGCAGGCATCCAGCTCGTGCGTACCCTGATGGGTAAACACCGAACCCCGCCCGGCATTAAACAGCGGGCACTCTTCCAGCTGGCGCACTGCTTCGGTCACCACGTCCAGCGCGCTGGCGCCCGCCGCCAGCAGCGCCTGCCCGCTGGCGACAATCTCTGACAGCGCCTGGCGATAGTGCTGCTCTTTTTCACTGTCCATGCTGCTGCGGGCGATTGCCCCCGCGCCACCATGAATTGCGATCGTCGCTCTGGCCATAATTCATTTACCCTGTGTGCCAAATCAGCATGAAAAACACTGAGTTAGAATGATTTTATTGAGAAAATGCGATTTTTGACTATAGGCAGGCAGTCTGGCGATGTAAAGAGGAAAGTTCGCACCCTGATAATAACTATTGGTTCTAAGATAAATCAGAATGCGACATTTTCCCCGCCAGCACGTGCAAACGTGACCCTGGCGGGGAATCACGCCATAATAGCGCTTTAAGATTTATGCGTGCGACCGGAGACACAATGGAAGCTTTTACTGCGGGACTGATCTCCCTCGACGATGCCCTCAATACCCTGCTGGCGCAGATTACCCCGCTGAACGACAGCGAAAGCGTGCTGCTACCCGCCGCCGTGGGGCGCATTACCGCTGCGGCGGTGACTTCGCCGATTGACGTACCGCCGTTTGATAACTCGGCGATGGACGGCTATGCCCTGCGCATGGCCGATGTGACCTCAGGTGCGCTGCTTCGCGTGGCCGGGAAAGCGTTTGCCGGCCAGCCGTTTAGCGGTGCCTGGCCGGCAGGCAGCTGCATCCGCATTATGACCGGCGCGCCGCTGCCTGAGGGCTGCGAGGCGGTGGTGATGCAGGAGCAGACCGAAAGCATTGGCGATACAGTCCGTATCACCGCTGAGGTCAGCGCCGGGCAGAACATCCGCCGTGCCGGTGAGGATATCCTTCAGGGCACCGAGGTGCTGAGCGCGGGCACCAGGCTGGGCGCCGCCGAGCTGCCGCTGCTGGCCTCTCTCGGCATTGCGCAGGTTTCGGTCGTGCGCAAGCTGCGCGTGGCGGTGTTCTCCACCGGGGATGAGCTGCAGCCGGTCGGCCAGCCGCTGGCGGCGGGCCAGATTTACGATACCAACCGCTTTGCGGTCCAGCTAATGCTGGATAAGCTCGGCTGCGAGGTGATTGACCTCGGCATTATTCGCGACGACCCGGCGGCGCTGCGCGAGGCTTTCGTCCGTGCCGATGCAGCGGGCGATGTGGTGATCAGCAGCGGCGGCATCTCCGTTGGCGCGGCAGATTACACCAAACAGATGCTGGAAGAACTCGGCGAAGTCGGCTTCTGGAAGCTGGCCATCAAACCGGGCAAGCCGTTTGCCTTTGGTCGCCTGCCCAACAGCTGGTTCTGCGGCCTGCCGGGCAACCCGGTGTCGGCGGTATTAACCTTTTATCAGCTGGTGCAGCCGCTGCTGGCGAAGCTGACCGGGCAGAGCGGCCCGGCGCTGCCGCCACGTCAGCGCGTGCGCAGCGCCGGCCTGCTGAAGAAATCACCCGGTCGCCTCGACTTCCAGCGCGGGCTGCTGCAGCGTAATGCCGCAGGCGAGCTGGAGGTGAAAACCACCGGACATCAGGGCTCGCACGTCTTTAGCTCATTCCATCAGGCCAACTGCTTTATCGTGCTGGAGCGCGAGCGCGGCGACGTGCAGCCGGGTGAATGGGTTGACGTTGAGCCATTCAACGCGCTGCTGGAGGGCTGAGATGCTGCCCGAGCTGAGCGATGACGAAATGCTGCGCTATAACCGCCAGATCGTGCTGCGCGGTTTTGACTTTGCGGGGCAGGAGCAGCTGAAGGCTGCCCGCGTGCTGGTGGTCGGCCTGGGCGGGCTGGGCTGCGCCGCCAGCCAGTATCTCGCCGCTGCGGGCGTCGGCCATCTGACGCTGCTGGATTTCGACCACGTCGCCGTTTCTAACCTGCAGCGCCAGGTGCTGCACGCTGAGGCGCAGGTCGGGATGGCAAAAGTCGACTCTGCGCGGCTGCGTCTGGCGGCGCTTAACTCGCTGATCCAGATTGACACCGTCAATGCGCGACTGGATGACGCTCCTCTGGCAGCCCTGATTGCCTCACATCAGCTGGTGCTGGACTGCTGCGACAACGTGGAGACGCGTGAACAGCTCAACCGCCTGTGCTTTGCCAGCAAAACTCCGCTGGTCTCCGGTGCCGCCATCCGCATGGAGGGCCAGGTCAGCGTGTTCAGCTGGGGTCAGGACGAGCCCTGCTATCGCTGCATCAGCCGGCTGTTCGGCCAGTCGACCCTGAGCTGCGTTGAGGCCGGGGTGATGGCGCCGCTGGTCGGCGTGATTGGCTCACTCCAGGCGATGGAAGCGATCCGCGCGCTGGCGCACTACGGCGGCGCGGTAGCAGGAAAGCTAGTGCTATATGATGCCATGACGCTGCAATTTCGCAGCATGAATGTGGCAAAAGATCCGCGCTGCGAGGTGTGCAGCTAAGCTTTCCAGCACTATAGTTAAGCGAATGCTGGGAAGCGAAAGGATTGATTAGCTTATGATCGATGAACAGATCGCCACTTCAGCAGGCAAAAAATCTTCACTGCGCCGGATGATGATGATTTTTTTGCTGACGATCGTCACGGCGGTGATGGTTATCAACGGCTGGATTGTCTGGAACTCGTGGAACCGGATGATTACCAGCTCACAGAATGATGCCCGCAACCTCTCGCAGTCGCTGTCGCGCCAGGCGGAAGACACTTTCCTGCAGGTCGACCTGACGTTACAGGATCTGCGCGACCGCATCTCGCTGATTGGCCTGCGCCATGAACGCACCCCCTATCTCAGAGATCTGCTGTCCAACCGCAAAGCCAGCCTGCCGCAGCTGCATGGCCTGTTTATTTACAACAGTGAAGGCAACTGGCTGGTCACGTCCGATGGCAATGTTCCGCAGCGCGCCAATAACAGCGACCGCGAGTATTTTCGCTATCATCAGCAGAACCTCGACGGCAATGTCCATATTGGCAAGGTGATCCGCAGCCGCTCGACCGGCGATCTGGTTATCCCCGTTTCGATGCGCCTGAATAATCTCGATGGTTCGTTTCGCGGCGTGCTGCTGGCGACCGTTCGCCTGAACTTTTTTAAGCAGGTTTATGGCTATTACAATATGGGCGATCGCGACGTGCTGGCGCTGATGCAGGCCGATGGCACTATCCTTTACGTGCGCCCGTTCGCCGACAATACCATTAACCGTAATCTCTCCGGCAGCCCGCTCTTCACCCGGCTGCTGAAAAGTGCTCCAAACGGTACCGCGCTCTATAAATCGGCTCTGGACGGCATTGAACGGGTGTTGGGGTACTCCAGCCTGAAGCGCTACCCGCTGGTGGTGGCCGTCGGCTACGATAAAAAGGCGCTGCTGCAGGAGTGGTTCTCCGCTCTCAGCGTCTATATTGCGCTGTCGGCGATCCTGCTGCTGGTGATCTCCCTGCTCGGGTTGCTGGTGCTGCGCCATATTTCCCTCAACCTGAGGAATCAGCTGGAGCTGACTCAGGTGCGCGATCAGCTTACCGCCATGAACCGCACTTTACAGACGCTGGCGCTGGTCGACAGTCTTACCGGGCTGGCAAACCGCCGCCATTTCGACCTCTATCTGCAGCGCAACGTCGAGCGCTCCCACAAGCTGCGCACCCCGCTTTCGCTGCTGATGATCGATGTCGATTCGTTTAAAGCCTTTAACGACACCTACGGTCACCTGGCCGGGGATGATTGCCTGAAACAGATCGCTCATACGCTGTCACGCCTGCCGCACCGCCCGGAAGATTTGGTGACGCGCTACGGCGGCGAAGAGTTTGCGGTGATTATGCCGGGGGCGGATCGCACAGCGGCGCTGCGCTTTGCCGAACAGGCGACTGAGGCGGTGGCAAAGCTCGGCATTCCTAACCCGGGCAGCGATACGCCGGAGAAAATCGTGACGATCAGTATTGGGGTAGCGGTGGCGATGACCGAACGCAGCGAAACCGCGCGCCATCAGCTGATTGCCGAGGCGGATAAGGCGTTGTATGCGGCGAAACGCGCGGGAAAAAACCAGGTGAGTGAATAGCCAGGGGGATACGGGACGACCGAAAAAGAAGGTCGTCCCCCACAGTTTGCAGCAAGGCATTTGTAGGGGCTGACCCTCTTTTTCGGTCAGCCCGCAAAATCTGCGGCAAGGGCCGACCGGAAAAAAGGGTCGGCCCCTACAACATCGGGCCTTAAACGATGCCCTGGCTGCGCAGGTAGTCTTCGTAGTTGCCGGTAAAGTCGTTCAGTTTGCCCGGCGTCATCTCAATCACGCGCGTGGCCAGCGAGCTGACGAACTCACGGTCGTGAGAAACGAAGATCAGCGTGCCTTCGTACATCTCCAGCGCCATGTTCAGCGCTTCGATCGATTCCATATCGAGGTGGTTAGTCGGTTCATCCATGATCAGCACGTTCGGCTTCTGCATCATCAGCTTGCCGAACAGCATGCGGCCCTTCTCACCACCGGACAGCACTTTGGCTGGCTTCTTGATATCGTCCTGGCTGAACAGCAGACGGCCGAGAATACCGCGAACCGCCTGCTCGTCATCGCTTTCCTGCTTCCACTGGCTCATCCAGTCGAACACGCTCAGGTCGTCGGCGAAGTCGTGGGCGTGATCCTGCGCGTAGTAACCAATTTGCGCATTCTCGGACCATTTCACGGTACCGTTGTCCGGCAGCAGTTCGCCAATCAGCGTTTTCAGCAGCGTGGTTTTACCGATACCGTTCGGGCCGAGGATCGCCAGCTTTTCGCCCACTTCCAGCAGCATATTGACGTTTTTAAACAGCGGACCGTTGTCGAAACCTTTGGTCACGGCTTCCAGCGTCAGCGCATTGCGGAACAATTTCTTATCCTGCTCGAAACGGATGAACGGGTTCTGACGGCTCGATGCTTTCACCTCATCCAGTTTGATCTTGTCGATCTGCTTGGCGCGTGAGGTCGCCTGACGGGATTTTGAGGCGTTGGCGCTGAAGCGGCTGACGAAGGACTGCAGTTCGTTGATCTGCGCTTTCTTCTTGGCGTTATCAGACAGCAGACGCTCGCGCGCCTGGGTTGCTGCCGTCATGTACTCGTCGTAGTTGCCCGGGTATACGCGCAGCTCGCCGTAGTCGAGGTCGGCCATGTGGGTGCAGACCATGTTCAGGAAGTGACGGTCGTGCGAAATGATGATCATGGTGCTGTTACGCTCGTTCAGCACCTGCTCCAGCCAGCGAATGGTATCGATGTCCAGGTTGTTGGTCGGTTCGTCGAGCAGCAGAATTTCCGGGTTAGAGAACAGCGCCTGTGCCAGCAGCACGCGCAGTTTCCAGCCGGGAGCGACTTCGCTCATCGGGCCGTAGTGCTGCTCCAGCGGAATACCCACGCCCAGCAGCAGCTCACCGGCGCGCGCTTCTGCGGTGTAGCCGTCCATCTCGCCATACTTCTCTTCGAGGTCAGCGACTTTATAACCGTCTTCTTCGCTCATCTCCGGCAGCGCATAGATCGCATCGCGCTCTTCCTTCACCGCCCACAGCTCGCCGTGGCCCATGATCACCGTATCCAGCACCGAATACTGTTCAAAGGCGAACTGATCCTGGCGCAGTTTACCGAGGCGCTCGTTCGGATCGAGCGAGACATTACCGCCGGAAGGAACCAGGTCGCCACCGAGAATTTTCATAAAGGTGGACTTACCGCTGCCGTTGGCACCGATCAGGCCGTAGCGGTTGCCGCCGCCAAATTTGACGGAGATGTTTTCGAACAGCGGCTTACTGCCAAACTGCATGGTGACGTTGCTGGAAACTAGCACAGAGATAGCCTTTAATTTGCGATGTGAGTATGTGAGTCAGCGCGCATTATGCCACAAAATCACAGCGACGATAACCGCCCCTTTAGTGCGTTTAGATGATGCAACCCTGCTACTCGCTACAAGAGAGAACGTGGGAAAACTATGGTATAGTTGCGCATCACGTAAGCCGTTTAAAAGCAAGGTGTTACTAATGATAAATAAAATTAAAATCAGTAATTATAAGTCATTAAATGAGTTAGAAGTTGAGCCAGGACGCCTCAATGTCATCATTGGTGAAAATGGCTGCGGTAAGAGTAACTTTTTAGAAGCGGTGACGTTGGCGGGTGCCGCCAGCATTGGCAAGCTGGATAATGAATTTCTCGCGAATCGTGGGATTCGTGTGACAAATCCTAAGCTTATGCGTTCAAATTTTGTGGCAAAAAGCGACAGTGTTCCAATTGATATTGAAATCGCGAGCGGTGACGCATCAACGGTTAAATTCAAACTTAACAATGATAATAAACCTTATTCCAGCTGGGAGGTTGACATCGAAGATGACCTTCAAGATGATTTTTATAAAAAATTCAAAAATAACCTAGTAAATGTCATTCATGAAAAAATAACTTTGTTGGAGTTAGATACACCTGCAACCAGGTTGAGATTAGATAATGATGAATCAGATCCAGATCATGTATTACGTGATTTAGCTAAAGACTTAGTAACAAAACTAAACATTACAAAACCTTCAGAAATACATAGATTGGTGGAATTTAAGGTAAATCGTCTTTCAGGAAATCCCTTTAGTAAGTTTATTATTTACTCACCTGAGAACTCGTCTTTGAGAAATTTTTACGAAGAGGGTCAGGTAGAACCTCTGGGTGTCAATGGTCAAGGTTTACTTAAACTATTACAGGTTATTAGTTCAACTGATAGTTCAGCCTACGATGATATCATTGAATCATTAAAAGTATTCAGCTGGTTCAAAGGCTTTAAAATCCCCGATGAATTTAGTCAATCTAAAGACCAATTAGAAATCAAGGATAAGTATACTCTATTAAACTTCGATCAGCGCAGTGCAAACGAAGGTTTTCTGTTTGTGCTGTTCTACGTTGCGCTGGTCGTATCATCTGATACGCCCGCAATCTTTGCTATTGATAATATCGACACCTCGCTCAACCCTAAATTGTGCATTAAATTAACTAAGCTATTGAGCGAGCTGGCAAAAAAATATAATAAACAACTTTTTATCACTACCCATAATCCCGCAGTGCTTGATGGCCTTGACCTTAACGATGATATGCAGCGTCTATTTGTTTTTAACCGTAATCGCCACGGCCACACCAAAGTCAAACGCATCACGGCAGAAAACAGGCCTAAAAGCTCAACGACAAAAGATTATCTGAATCTTTCAGAGTCGATGATGCGCGGCTACCTGAAGGCATTGCCTACCAATTTTTAATGGAGAAAGATCACTATGGAATTTGGATTGGCATGTGAAGGTGTCACCGACCAGGTTGTGCTGAGAAGTATTCTTGTCGGGCACTTTGAAGATGAGGATATGTATGACAATACCACCTTTCTGCAACCCGCATTTGATGAAACCACACGTAAGCAGGATGGCTTTGGCAACTGGACGCTGTTACTGAAATATCTCAGAGAAGAGAAATTCCGCGACGACGTGCTGAACCATGATTATTTGTTGGTTCAGGTCGATACCGATGTCTCTGACGATATCGGTTTTGATGTATCACAGCGTGATATCGCGGGAAATCCCAAGTCGCCTGAACAGCTTATTAACGATACGATCATCCGTCTGATTGATGAAATTAATCTTGGTCAACCCGATTTTTATCAGGAACACACGCAAAAAATCATCTTCGCCTTAGCCGTTCATTCACTGGAATGCTGGCTACTCGCCCACTATGAAAATGGCAAAAAAGCCCAGAAAATCGTTAACTGCTTTAATTCACTGGAGCGAGCAATTAACAAAAAAATTGAAAAAAATCATGACAACTATGAAGCATTATCCGCCCCTTTTCAGAAAAAAAGGAATTTGGCGAGTGCCCGTAGGAACAATGTCAGCCTGCACGTTTTCTTAGAAAATATTGAAGCCATTCTCGCGCCATAATCGATTAAAAGAGGGCCACGCTTACCGTTGCCCTCCTCAGTTTTAAACAATATTTTCAGTTAGACTCTGCTTCTCGCGCTGGCACTGATGATTTTAGCGTGTCCACCTCGTCACTCAGCCAGTCATGCAGATAGTGCTCAATCTGCTCCAGGCTGCGGTTGCGGGTTTCCGGAATGTACTTGATAACAAAGATGCCGGAAATAATGCCGATCAGCGCAAAGATCAGGAAGGCGCCGGAGAGGCCAACGCTGGCCAGCAGCATCGGGAACGCCAGCGAGATCAGGAAGTTGGCGATCCACATCGCGAAGATCGCGCTGCCCATAAACATTCCGCGCAGGCGCGTTGGAAAGATCTCCGACAGCAGCAGCCAGGTGGCCGGCGACAGGAAGCCCTGCTGGAAGCTGAGGAACATCAGCATACCGAGCAGCACCAGGTAGCCGCGCAGCACATCGACCTGGCCGTTGACCGTTTCCGGCATAAAGAAGCTGACCGCCGCGATAAACAGCAGGCTGAAAGTACAGCCGAACTGGCCGATCAGCGTCATGGTACGGCGGCCCATTCTCCCCAGCAGCCAGATGCCGACGCAGACCATCGTCACCGATACCACGCCGTTAGCGATAGTGGCAAACAGCGCCGCGTTGGTACTCATGCCGGTGGCCTTCAGCATGGTCGGCGCGTAGTACATGATGGTATTCACCCCCGAGGTCTGATTGATCACGGCGATACCGATGCCGATAAGCAGCAGCTTCATCAGCCACGGCTTCGCGAGGTCGCGCAGGCCGGGTTTTCCCTGATTCTCCTCTTCGGCCAGCGTCTCCTCGATCTCTGCCATCTCCCAGTCAACGTCCTCTTTCGCGCGGGTGCGCTCCAGCACGCGGCGTGCTTGCGCCAGACGCCCCTGCATCGCATACCAGCGCGGCGTGTCCGGCATAAACATCATGCCGAACCACAGCAGCACCGCGGGCATGGTGGCCACCGCCAGCATCCAGCGCCAGCTTTCATCCCCGCCCCAGGCTGCGTTAAAGCCCGCATTGGAGATATAGGCCAGCAGCTGGCCGCTCACGATCATCAGCTCCTGAATGGTCACCAGCTGCCCGCGTTTATTGGCCGGGGCAATTTCCGCGATGTAGACCGGCACGGTTGCCGATGCGCCACCGACCGCTACGCCGAGGATCAGACGGAAGAAAATCATCCACTCCACGTCCGGCGCCAGCGCGGTACCGATGGAGCCAATTGCGAAGATAATTGCCAGAGTGATGATGATTTTCTTACGTCCGGCGCGGTTAGCGAAGTGGCCGGAGATCAGTGCGCCAAAGGCGGCGCCAAACAGCAGGGAGCTGGTGACCAGCCCGGTGGTAAACGGCGTCAGCTGTAGTTCGTCGCCCATAAACAGCAGCGCGCCGGAGATAACGCCGGTATCGTAGCCAAACAGCAGGCCGCCCAGCGTGGCTACTGCCGCAATCACTTTAACGAACGGTTCGGTTTTGCTGCTGCTATTCGGCCCGGAGGCCCGATTGAGGGTGATATAGTGTTCTTTTGCCATAATGACTTTAGTGACCTCTCATCGACCAGTTAACAGGGTGCTGAGTTCAGTTCACATCAGCAGCGTCAGCCCGGGGTTAACGCTGCACTGCAAGCAGTAGAGCGGGCCAGTCAGCACTGGCCCGCCGGCAATTAATGGTTCTCCGCTTTACGTTTTGTCGTGCTAACTACCGCACTTTCTTCCTCGCTGCTCAGCCAGTCACGCAGGTAGTGTTCAATCTGTTCCAGGCTGCGGTTGCGCGTTTCAGGAATGCATTTAATGACAAACACCGCACCGCAGATGCCAATCAGACCGAAAATAAAGAAGGCACCAGAGAGGCCAACGCTGGCCAGCAGCATCGGGAAAGCCAGCGAGATAAGGAAGTTAGCAATCCACATGGCGAACACCGCCCCGCCCATAAAGACCCCGCGCAGGCGCGTTGGGAATATCTCCGACAGCAGCAGCCAGGTCACCGGTGAGAGCGCGCCCTGCTGGAAGCTGAGGAACATCAGCATACCGAGCAGCACCATATAGCTGCGCAGCACATCGACCTGACCGTTGACCGTTTCCGGCATAAAGTAGCTAACCGCGCCGATAAAGAACAGGCAGGCGGTGCAGCCAAATTGGCCGATTTTCACCATGGTGCGGCGGCCGATTTTGCCCAGCAGCCAGATCCCGACAAAAGTCATCAGCACCGAGATGGCCCCATTGGCGATGGTGGCAAACAGCGCCGCATCGGTACTCATCCCCACCGCCTTCAGCATGGTGGGCGCGTAGTACATGATGGTGTTAACCCCTGACGTCTGCTGGATGACCGCCACGCCCACGCCAATCAGGAACAGCTTAAACAGCCAGGGTTTCTTCAGCTCCTGCACGCTGGCGCGCGTCTGCTGCCTGTCCTCTTCCTCCAGCGTTTCGGCGATCTCTTCCAGCTCCCAGTCGACGTCCTCTTTGGCACGGGTGCGCTCCAGCACTTTGCGCGCCTCGGCCAACCGCCCCTGCATGGCGTACCAGCGCGGCGTATCCGGCATAAACATCATGCCAAACCACAGCAGCACCGCAGGAATGGTGGCCACGGCAAGCATCCAGCGCCAGGTCTCATGACCGCCCCACGCCGCGTTGAACCCCGCGTTAGAGATGTACGCCAGCATCTGGCCGGAGACGATCATCAGCTCCTGAATGGTCACCAGCTGCCCGCGCTTGTTGGCCGGGGCGATTTCGGCGATATACACCGGCACGGTTGCCGATGCCCCACCCACCGCCACGCCGAGGATAAGACGGAAGAAAATCATCCACTCAACATTCGGCGCCAGCGCGGTGCCCATCGCGCCGATGGCGAAGATAATCGCCAGCACGATAATGATTTTCTTACGCCCTTTCGCGGCAGCGAAGTGCCCGGAGAACAGCGCGCCAAAAGCGGCACCGAACAGCAGAGAGCTGGTGACCAGCCCGGTGGTGAAGGGCGTCAGGTGTAACTCGTCGCCCATAAACAGCAGCGCGCCGGAGATAACGCCGGTGTCGTAACCGAAAAGTAATCCCCCAAGGGTGGCAACCACCGCAATCACCTTTACAAAGGGTTCTGTTTTGGTGTTGCTGTTAGGCCCAGACGCCCGGTTGGGGGTGATATATTGTTCTTTTGCCATGGTGACTACAGTGACCTCTCATCGACCTGGTTAGTTGGGAAAAGAGGGGTGACTCATTATGATTTTTACCCGATCACCGCCTCTGACTTAATTTAGATCATATTTTTCATTTTAAACAACAATGAAAATTAAATTTTGATGCACATATCCCGCTATTCCGGCGTTAACGTGATCGATTAGACATTATTAGCTTAATTCTGTTGTATTTAGCTTAGCTACGCGCAGGAGGGATACTTTGAGAACGTTTCATCTCATATTTCATTATGGATTTTTGTTTCATTTTCAATCAAAAAAGATAGCAAGCCATCAATGGCTGATAAATTAGCCTCTTGATGAAGCGTTAAAGAAGGGGATTTAAGCAGGTTTGCCGAGTGATGTTTTGTCCCGCAGGGGCGAGGCATGCCCGACCGAAACAAGACGGGCGAGGCGTGCCTCGCCCCTACGGGAATGGGGGTTACGGATTTTCCGCCGGGCCGAACACCGAATACTGCGGCAGATCGACGTTCTGGTACGCTTCCCAGCCGCCGCCCAGCGCTTTATACAGCGCGACGAGGTCGAGACTGCTCTGCACCCTCGCCTGCTCGGCCTGCTGCTGCGCCTGCGCCAGCTGGCGCTGGGCGTCCAACGCTTCGATAAACGTCGACAGCCCCTGACCGTAGCTGCCGCTGGCAAGTTTGAAGGCGTTCTGCAAGGCATCCACCGTGTCGTCCAGACCCTCCACCTGCTGCTGATCGCTGCGGTAGCTCACCAGCGCATTCTCCACATCCTGCAGTGCGGTCAGCACCGTCTGGCGGTAGCCCAGCGCCGCGCTGGCCTGCTGCGCGCGTGCCAGCTTGACGCTGGAGACCAGCCGCCCACCCTGGAAAATGGGGATAGTGACCGACGGACCAAAGCTGTAGAAGTGGCTGCTCCAGTTATCCAGATAGCTGGCATCGCTATTGCGCATGCCAAACTGTCCGGTTAGCGACAGGCTGGGAAACAGCTCCGCCACCGACACGCCAATATTGGCCGTTGCGGCGTGCAGGCTGGCTTCCGCCTGGCGCACGTCCGGGCGGCGGCGTGCCAGCTGTGACGGCACGCCAACCGGCACCGCTTTAGGCAGCGCAGGCAGCGGCTTGCTTGCCATCAGCTCGCCATCCAGCGCGCCGGGTACTCTGCCGGTCAGCACCGCCAGCCCGTTCATCGCCTGATGGATTTGAGCCTGATACTGCGGCAATTGCGCGCGCAGGGAGTTCAGCTGGGCGCGGGCATTCTCAACGTCGGTCTGCGGCGCCAGGCCGTTTTTCTGCTGGCTCTGCGTCAGCTCCAGCGTCTGCTGCGCCACGTCAATCTGGGTTTGCAGCGTCTGCGTAATCGCCTGCGCGCCGCGCAGTTGCAGGTAGGCACGCGCCACTTCCGCTTCTAACGACACCAGCGCATCGTTGCGATTTTCCACCGACTGCTGCTGCTGCGCGTCGGCCATCTCAACCTGGCGGCGCACTTTGCCCCACAGATCCAGCTCCCACGAGGCATCGAAGCTGCCCTGATATAACCCGACCGGTTTTGACAGGCTGTCGAGCGCCGGACGCAGATCGGTCTCCGTATTGGCCTGGTCAAGCTGGTCATAAACCCCTTCGGACTCCAGCTCGCCTTTAATCCCCAGCTGCTGGCGGGTAAAGCGCGCATTACCGTTTACTGACGGCGCCCACGCGCCACGCGCCTGATTAAGCTGCTGACGCGCCCCGGCAATGCGCAGCACCGCCTGTTGCAGGCTGAGGTTGCCTTTAATCGCCCGCTCGATCAGGCTGTCGAGCTGCGGATCGTTAAACGATTTCCACCAGTTGGGGTTAGTGGATGCCGCCAGCGGTTGAGAACCGCCTTCAGACTGCATGCTGTTAAAACTGCCCGGCGTAACCGGCTTCGGCGCCTGGTAATCTGGCCCCACCGCACAAGCGCCGAGCGCCAGCGTTGCCGCGACCAGCAGCGCGCTACGCGAGCGCATAAAAATGGAAGAAACGTTCATGTCAGTGTGCACCTGCACTGCCCTCGCTTTTGATTGGCGCCAGCAGTAAACAAAATGGAATGAGAACCAGGGCGAGGAGGCTCAGCCCCATAAACACATCGATATAGGCGAGGAACCGCGACTGCACGATCATCTGCTGATACAGCTGGCCGGTGGCGACAGTCACCGGGTCACCGACCGTGTGGGCAAAGTCCCTGACGCCCTGCGCCCAGCGTTCAACCGCGAGGTTAAACGGCTCATTGAGCGGGGTCATGTTATGCACCATCTCCGCACTGCGCGCCTGCGAGCGTTCGGTGATCATCGCGGTGGAGAGCGAAATACCGATCGACCCGGCAACGTTACGGAACATGGTGAACAGCGCCGAGGCATCGGCATTCAGCTTTTGCGGAATGGTGACAAAGGCGATGGTGGTGAGCGGCACGAACAGGAAGCCCAGCCCGATAGTCTGGAAGCTGCGCATCAACACCAGCGTGGTGAAATCAATATTCGGGGTGAGCGTGGCCGAGTAGATAAACGACACGCACAGCAGCGTAAAGCCGAAGGCAATCAGCCAGCGCGTCTGGATAATCGGCATCAGCTTCAGCACCAGCGGGATCGACAGCACGATCAGCACTGCACCGGGTGACAGCACCAGCCCTGAGAGCGTGGCGGTGTAGCCCAGATCCTGCTGCGCCAGCTGCGGGATCACCACCGAACTGCCGTAGAGGATAGCGGCCATGCCCGCCATCAGCAGGCTGGCGACCGCGAAGTTTTTATCCTTCAGCACGTGCAGGTCAACCACCGGTTTTTTGGCATACAGCAGCCAGTAGATCGCCCCGACAATGCCGGTCAGCGCCAGCAGGGCAAAGGTGACAATGAAGCTTGACTGGAACCAGTCTTCATCTTCGCCGCGATCCATCATCACCTGCAGACAGCCGAGGCCGAGGGTAATCAGACTGATGCCGATATAGTCGACGCGCAGCTTGCCCTTGGCCCATTTCCGCTCCCATGGCGGATCTTCCAGCAGCTGGTAGATCGCCAGCACGCTGAGAATACCGACCGGGATATTGATAAAGAACACCCAGCGCCAGCTGTAGTTATCGGTGATCCAGCCGCCGAGCGTCGGGCCGAGCACCGGCGCGACGATAACCGCGATCGACGACAGGCCAAACGCTTTACCCCGGTCGGCAGGCTTGAAGTAGTCAAGCAGCACCGACTGCTGCACCGGCTGTAAGCCGCCGCCGAAGAAGCCCTGCAGCACGCGGAACAGGATGATCTGCCACAGCTCGGTGGCAATGCCGCAGAGGAACGAGCAGACGGTGAACATCACAATGCAGATCAGGAAGAACTGCTTGCGCCCGAGCAGACGGCTGAGGAACGCCGAGATCGGCAGCACGATGCCGTTCGCCACCAGGTACGAGGTCAGCACCCAGGTCGATTCGTCATAGCTGGCCGACAGCGAGCCTGCCACATGCGGCAGCGCCACGTTGACGATGGTGGTGTCGAGGATCTCCATAAACACCGCCAGCGTGACGGTCATCGCCACCAGCCACGGGTTACTGGCCGGTTTCCAGCTCTGGCCGGAACTCATTCCACCGTCACCTTCGGTTCAACCGACAGGCCAATCGGCAGCGGATGCCTGTCATCCAGTCCCTTATCAATCACAATTTTCACCGGCACGCGCTGCACGATTTTCACGTAGTTGCCGGTGGCATTTTCAGACGGGAAGGCCGAGAAGCGTGAGCCGGAGCCCATCTGTACGCTGTCGACGTGCCCTTCCACTTTCAGATCCGGCCAGGCATCGATGCCGATCTCCACTTTGTCACCCGGCTTCATGCGTGCCAGCTGCGACTCTTTGAAGTTTGCCACAATCCAGGTATCGGCAGAGACCAGCGAGAACAGCGAAGAACCGGCCTGCACCAGCGTGCCGACCTGCACGTTACGCTTGGTGACGAAGCCATCATACGGCGCCCGCACTTCGGTATAAGAGAGGTTGAGATTAGCGGTGTTCAGCTGCGCCTGCGCCTGTTCTACCTGGCTCTGACGCGCTTCGACGTTGGTTTCCTGCTGGCGGATCTGCAAAGCCACCTGCGAGGCCACTTCCACCTGCGCCTGGGCGTTCGCCAGCTCGGCACGGGCGCTGCGCAGCTGCGCGCTGGCGGCATCAATATTGCGCTGCGAGGTGGCACGCGGGTCAACGCCGCGCTGACGTTTATAGTCTTCCTGGGCGTTATTGTAGTTAGCCTGCGCACGCGCCTGCTGCGCCAGCGCCTGGTCTTTCTGCGCCGGATACTGCACGCGGGCCAGCGCTAACTGCGCCTGCGCCTGATGCAGCTGCGCCTGTGCCAGCCCGAGCTGCGCCTGCGCCTGGTCACGCTGGGCAGTGGCGTCACGCGGGTCTATCACCACCAGCAGATCGCCCTTCTTCACCCGCTGGTTATCCTTCACTTTCAGCGCGGTGACATAGCCCGACGCTTTCGGGGCAATGGTTACCGCGTCCGCCTCGGTGAAGGCATCGTCAGTGGTTTCAATATTGCGGGTGGTGAGCCAGAAGAACAGCGCGACGATAACCATCACCACCACCACCACCGCCAGAATAATCAGCGGCTTCTTGCCGGGGCTTTTGCGCGGAGTGTCATCGTCCTGCGGGTGGTCATTTTGCTGCTGGTTTTCATCATCGGGAACGGAAGGTGTCTGATTAGCCATAATATCCATCAATCAAAAGGCGGTACGAAACCGTAGCCGCAATTATCTACGCAAGGCTGTGCCCCGCAGTGGATCGTGGTCCGAAGGACTGGGGCACAATTACGGAGCAAAGCCTCTATAACGATAGAGGCTAAATTGACAAATGCCAGGCTTTCTTGACGAATACAGATTTGCCTGAGGTCAGGCCGCACGAATTACCATAAGCAGAATCCATCCACTCGCCAGCGCCCAGGCCAGCATCGGCAGAGAATAGAGGTGGAAGTGCCACCAGATAGTGCGATCTTTCGCCATACGCAGCGCAATCAGATTCGCCAGCGAACCCGGCAGCAGGCCGAAGCCACCGATATTGACCGCCCAGGCCAGCAGTAGTGAAGGCGGCAGACTGCTGAGCAGCAGGATGGTGGCCGGTACGTTGCTGATAACCTGCGACAGCCCGGCGGCCAGCAGATACTGCCCCCCGAGGGAGAGTTGCCCCACGGAGGCTAATGCGCTCTGCAGCACCGGCAGGCGGGTGAGCAGGAACACGTCAATAAACATGGCGATAAACACCACCAGCAGGCTCCAGTCGATGCTGAGCAGAATGCGGCGCGCCAGCAGCAGGAAGCTGACAAACACCAGCAGCAGCCCCCAGGCCGCCACATCCAGCTCCAGCGCCACGATAAACAGCCCATACAGCAGCGCGCTGGCCACCAGCAGCCGGCGCTGCCAGGTAGCCTCTTCATGCTCAGCATGGCGCTCGATACTCTTTGGCGGGAAACAGAGCGCGGTCAGTAGCAGCAGGCTCAGCACCAGCCACGCCGCCAGCGGCAGCATCTGCCAGATAAAACCGGCAAATCCCAGCTCGCCGTGGCGCCATAGCAGGATGTTTTGCGGGTTACCGATCGGCGTCAGCAGCGAACCGGCGTTGACCGCCAGCGCTTCAAAGATGATCAGCCGGGCAATCGGCAGTGCGGAGTATTTGCGCAGCGATAAGGTCAGCGGCACCAGGATAAACAGTGCCACATCATTGGTCAGAAAGGTGGACAGCAGCGCGGCGGCAGCGACCAGGAACAGCGCCAGCTGGCGCTGATGGCGAAAGCCCTGTACCAGTCGGCGCCCCAGCACATCGAAATAGCCGCTGGCTTCGATGCCTTTGGTCAGCATCAGCAGGCCGCACAGGGTCACCATGGTGGGCCAGTCAACGGCACGCGGCAGTTCGGCCAGTTTAAAAGGAACGAAGCAGGCCAGCAGCAGGCCCAGAACCACTAACAAATGCAGAAATCGATCGTGCAAAAAAGGTCTGAGCAGTGAGGTCATGCTGGCGCACCTGGCGTTATTGACGGCTTTCGCTGAATTTTTGGAATATGGCCAGCGTCTCATCGCTGACGTGATGTTCAATGCCTTCCGCATCGCGGCGGGCCGTATCCGGGCTGATGCCTAAGGCCAGCAGGAAAGATTCGACAATATGATGGCGTTCGCGGCTCTCTTCAGCCAGCGTTTCACCTTCCGGCGTCAAAAAGACGCCGCGATAAGGCACCTGTTCTACCAGGCCTACGGTAGCAAGGCGCTTAAGCATTTTTGCCACGGTGGGCTGAGACACGCCCAGGCGGGCGGCCATATCGACCTGGCGAGCTTCGCCAAACTCCCGAATCAAATCTGAGATGAGTTCAACATAGTCATCGATCAGCTCACGACGATGTGCTTCACGTACCTGGCGGAAGCCTTCGACATGCTCTTCGATATCTTTCAGTGGCGCGGGCACTGCAACTTTTGCGCGACGACTCATTCAGCTTCCTCTTGTTCTTATCCACTACGACTATAACCCTGCCGCAGCGGTCATTGGTGTCACATTGTAAACGAACCACCGAGAAGCACAAAATTTAGCGTAATAGCACTGGTTAAGAGTTATAGCCTGTGCTATACCTGTAGATAATTCACTCATATCCTGACTGACCGGAGGGCCATCAGATGAAATTACCCCTAATCCTGAAATTATTTAGCCGCTCGCCGTTTACTCTGCGCTTAATGCTGCTGGAAATGTTGACGCATCCGAAGCCTGGTCCCCAGGCTTCTTAAACCCCGCAGGCACTCGCCTTTACTATTTTGTTTGCTGCTTCACAGAACGTATTGATATTGCTGGTTGCCTTTAATCAAAACAGCGATTATCTTGCCAGCCTTTCGTAAAGAGTGCAGGTAGTCGGGCACCACCCTCCTCCTTATCTTCTGATGTCTTACGAGCTGTATCGGCAGTCAGCGACTTTGCTGTGCATCGAAGCCGCCGCCCTGGAATGACCTGATAAGAACCAATAATGAACCTGACCTTAATTAAAACTGCGACGGCGGTGCGTTACCGTGCGTGGCTTAGCCCGTATCTTGGGCTGTATCTGCTGTTGTCCGTCCTGATCAATCTGGCTTTTGGCTATCCCCTTAGCGGCCTTTACAGCCTGGCGTTTTGCGCGCTGCTGATGCTGCTGGCGGCGGTTGCGCCCAGAGCGCAGAAGTGCCTGATTGCCATCGCTGCGCTGCTTGCCGGATTTTACTATCCCTTCGGCCAGGTTTATGGCCCGCCCAACTTCAATACCCTGCTGGCACTGCACGCCACCAACGCTGAAGAAACCAGTGAGATCCTGGCCATCTTCCCGCTGCACGACTATCTGATTGGGCTGGCGATCCTGGCGCTGGGTATCGTCGCGCTATGGCGTAAACCGATGCCAGCGCACGGCTGGTGGCATATGGAGAGCGCCTGCCTGGCATTTGTCGTGGTGGCCTGGCTGACCCAGCCGGTGCTTAATCAAATGACCGGCGGCGTATTCAACCTCAAAGACACCGGTATTCCGCTGGCGCGCTTCGTTAAAGACACCGTGGAGAGCAAATTGTCGGTCGATAAAGAGATCGACCGCATGAACCAGCTGGCGATGCTGAAAGATGACTGGCACGTGACCGCGGTGAAGCCGCGTCAGCAGATTTACGTGGTGGTGATCGGTGAAAGCGCCCGCCGCGATGCGCTGGGCGCGTTCGGTGGCCGCTGGGATAACACGCCGTTCGCCAGCCAGCTCAACGGGCAGTTTTTCACCCACTACAGCGCTGCGGCCTCATCGACGCAAAAGTCACTCGGCCTGACGTTGACTCAGGTCGTGGGCGGCAAGCCGCAATACCAGAACAATATTATTACGCTGGCTAACCGCGCCAGATTCGATACCTGGTGGCTCTCCAACCAGGGGCAGATTGGCCAGTTCGATACCCCGATAGCCAGCATTGCCCGCCGGGCAAAGACGGTCCACTTTTTGAAAGAGGGGGATTTTGAAGCGGATAAAGCCACGCGCGATGAGGACCTGCTGAAATTCACCTCTGAGGCGCTTGCCCGCCCGGTGGATCGCCCGCGCCTGCTGGTTTATCACCTGGTCGGCTCGCATCCGAAAGCCTGCGACCGTACGCGCGGCCGCTACGTAGAGCGCCTGCACTCGCTGGAAACCTCCTGCTATCTCTACAGCATCACCCAGACCGACGGTTTTTTGCAGCAGCTGTGGCAACAGCTGCACAGCAGCGGCCTGAGCTTCTCAATGATCTATTTTTCCGATCACGGGCTGGCGCTGAAGGAGAAAGGGACGCGCAATGAGTATCTGACTCATGACGATAAGTATCGCCAGAATTTTGAGGTACCGCTGTTTATCACTGCCGGCGACGACAGCCGCCACCAGCTGATCCCTGCTGCACGTTCGGCAAACGATTTCCTGCTGCTGTTCTCCCAGTGGAGCGGCATCCAGGCGCGGGAAATTGCGCCGGGCTATCGGTTTGTTTCCGCTGATAAAGCGCCGCCGATTGAAGTGACCAACTTCAAGCTTCAGCGCCTGCCGTTCAGCCAGCTTCAGCAGGATCCGTTCGGAAAATAGATAAAAAAAATCCGCCCCTTGGGGCGGATTCTTCAGCGCTGAACCGGTAAACGGTTCTGGCGGTGACAACTTAGAAGCTGTAACCTACGCCAGCAGTCCAGGTGCCAACGTCAACGCTGCGGATACGGCTCTGCTCGTAGCCCACGTCCAGAGCGATGTCCTGGATTGGGTTGAACTGCAGGCCAGCACCGTAGGAGAAACCTACGTCGCTTGAATCAGATTTTTCACGGTTTGGTTCGTTGTACTGGTATTTACCGTAGCCGATACCTACAACGCCGTAGATGCTTGCCCAGTCGTTCAGACGGTAAGCTGGACCACCAGTGATGCCGTAGTACTGGCCCTTGATGTAGTCGCCTGCGTCAGTACGATCTTTCTCTGTGTAAGTGAAAGAGCCGATGTAGCCCAGAGCATCGCTGCCGTTTTCGTAGCGGTACTTCAGGTTGAAGCCGTTAGCTTTGTTAGCAACGCCCTGATAGTCGCTCTGCGCATAACCAGCAGAAACGGTGCTTTTTGCCATTGCTGAACCAGCAGATACTGCCAGAACGCAAGCCAGTGCTGAAAGACATGCAATTTTTTTCATAAACCACCTCAAATGTGAAAGTACTTCTCTCCTGACAACGCTGAAAATATAACAAAAAACAGCAAGAAACTCTGCCCTGATTTCATTGTCTAATGAAAAGTTTGGTGTAACAGAAAGTTAATGATGCAATGTATGTCATTCTTTTTACTTATGATTATCACCAAATCCTGCCGGGCAATTTTCATTGTAAAAAAAGGTTCATTGAGATAATTCCTAATTGATTTTGACATTTCTTTACCAGAATGGCCCTATTTTCACCCTTTCCTGACAATTTTTTTGCCCGCTCACAGCGTTTTTTTCCGCCTTACAGTACACTGAGGCCGTCATTTTCACGTCACGGATCAATAAAGGCTGGAATACAGGATGTCCTTAACTCATGCAAAGCACGCTGTCTGGTTACCGGTTCTGGTACTCATCATTGCAATGACTTCTATTCAGGGAGGCGCCGCGCTGGCAAAAACCCTGTTTCCGACCGTGGGCGCGCCGGGTATCACTGCGCTGCGACTCGGGCTGGGCACCCTGATACTGTGCCTGATCTTCAAACCCTGGCGCCTGCGATTCAGCCGCAGCCAGCTGGTCCCGCTGGTCATCTACGGTCTGGCGCTCGGCGGGATGAATTATAGCTTTTATCTGGCGATCCGCACCGTTCCCCTCGGCATTGCCGTGGCGCTGGAGTTTACCGGTCCGCTGGTGCTGGCGCTGATTGGCTCGCGCCGCCCGCTGGATTTTATCTGGGTGGCGCTGGCGGTGCTCGGCCTTTACTTCTTACTGCCAATCGGTCACGACATCGGGAGTGTTGATCCAGAAGGCGCGTTGCTGGCCCTGACCGCGGGCGCGCTGTGGGCGCTGTATATCCTTGCCGGGCAGCGGGCGGGCAGCCAGCACGGGCCAGCCACCGTCGCCGCAGGGTCGCTGATTGGTTCGCTGGTGTTTGTGCCGCTCGGGCTGATGTATGCCAACCCCGGGATCTGGACGCTCTCTTTAATTCCGATTGGCCTGGCGATAGCGGTGCTCTCCAGCGCCCTGCCCTACTCGCTGGAAATGGTGGCCCTGACGCGCCTGCCGGCTAAGACGTTCGGGACGTTAATGAGCCTGGAGCCGGCGATGGCGGCCATTTCGGGCATGCTGTTTTTGGGTGAGGTTCTGAGCCTGGTGCAGTGGCTGGCGCTGCTGGCTATTATTGCGGCCTCTGCGGGTTCCACCCTGACCATGCGCCCGTCGAAGCAAAAAATCGACCCGGTCAGTGAGATAAGAGAATAAAAGGTTCTCACCTGCGGGTATCACCGCCGTCGGGTGAGAATTTTCTTATTAGTTAATAACAAAATACACCAAGGTGAATAAAAGGTTAATTATTCACCTCTGACATATTTTGTTATTCTTTTATTTAACACAATAAACCGAGTAGCTCGCTTAAAAATAAAATCATTATAAAACAACAAGATAAAACCATAATAACAATGAAAATCATTCTTATCCTTATTTAAAACAGGACCTGATTGGGTTTATTTGTTCAACAGGGTGCTGCTATCCCATCAATAGGCGCTAACTTTCGGGCAGGCTTTAAAAGGGGTGCTATACTTAATCCCGTATTTAGGACAACCTGACTATTAAGAGGATATTAATATGAGTACCGCTAAACTGGTTAAAGCAAAATCTTCCGATCTGATTTACACCCGTAACGACGTGGCTGAAGACGAGAAAAAAGCCACTATCGAGGTGCTTAATCGTCTGGTTACCGAGTTTATCGATCTGTCGCTGATCACCAAGCAGGCGCACTGGAACATGCGTGGCGCGAACTTTATCGGCGTGCATGAGATGCTGGATGGATTCCGCACTGCAATTACCGACCACCAGGACACCATCGCAGAACGTGTGGTGCAGTTAGGTGGCGTGGCGCTGGGCACCGTGCAGATCGTCAAGGATAAAACTCCGCTGAAGAGCTATCCGCTGAATATTCACAGCGTGCAGGATCACCTGAAAGCGCTGGCCGACCGTTATGCCGTGGTCGCCAACGATACCCGTAAAGCCATCAGTGAAGTGTCGGATGAAGACACTGCTGATATCTTCACGGCCGCATCACGCGACCTCGATAAGTTCCTGTGGTTTATCGAATCTAACATCGAATAATTCCGACACTGCGCCCTGTCCGGCGCAGCTTCTGGAAACTCTGAACCCCAAAGCAGCTGCCGCGTCAGCTGCTTTTTTTTTGCCCGCCGCTCATGCCTGCCTCCAGTGAGAACGTTCGCTTTTCTCCGCCCTTACCGGTTAAAAATCAGAACTCCATAGCAATAAATTGTTACCGTGCGACATTATATGTTGTCTTTATCCGATAATTTGTTAAAACTGCCCTGCACCACAAAAAACATCACGCACTAAAATGAGGCACCAAAAGAGTGCAACAGCCTGAATCGTATCAGCTGCTTTAAGAAAAATCGCAATTAACCCGCTGTTTTTCATCGTCATTGCAAACCTGGCACGATTCTTCCATAGGGCTGCGGGCATTTAATTGGGAAAGACCTTTCCTGAAAAGCGATAAGGATAAAATGATGAAGTCAATTTTTAAGGTTTCACTTGCCGCGCTGACGCTGGCATTCGCTATGTCTTCCACAGCTGCCGACAAAAAGCTGGTCGTTGCTACCGACACCGCTTTCGTCCCTTTTGAATTCAAACAGGGTGACAAGTATGTCGGCTTCGACATCGACCTGTGGGATGCCATCGCTAAACAGCTGAATATGGAATACACCCTGAAGCCAATGGATTTCAGCGGCATCATTCCTGCACTGCAAACCCGTAACGTTGACCTTGCGCTGGCCGGTATCACCATTACTGACGAACGTAAGAAAGCGATCGAATTCTCCGACGGTTATTACAAAAGCGGCCTGCTGTTGATGGTGCGTGCCGACAACGACAAAGTAAAAAGCATCCAGGACATGGAAGGCAAAGTGCTGGCAGTGAAAAGCGGCACCGGTTCGGTTGATTACGCTAAAGAGCACATCAAAACCAAAGAGCTGAGTCAGTTCCCGAACATTGACAACGCCTATATGGAACTTGGCATCGGCCGTGCTGACGCCGTGCTGCACGATACGCCAAATATCCTGTATTACATCCATACCGCGGGTAAAGGTAAGTTCAAAACCGTCGGTGACTCAATCGAAGCCCAGCAGTACGGTATCGCGTTCCCGAAAGGCAGCGACGAGCTGCGTGAAAAAGTGAACGGCGCGCTGAAAACGCTGCGTGACAACGGCACTTACAACACTCTGTACAAAAAATGGTTCGGCAGCGAACCTAAATAATTATAACAACAGCTTTTAGCTTAAACGCAGAGAACGGGTTGTCTGCCTCTGCGTTTTTTCCACATCAACAAAAATGGTTTTAGATCCGGAGAATTAACATGCAGTTTGACTGGAGCGCCATCTGGCCTGCTATTCCAATCCTGCTTGAAGGCGCCAAAATGACCCTGTGGATTTCGGTCCTGGGCCTGCTTGGCGGCGTGATTATCGGCCTGGCAGCTGGCTTTGCCCGCGCTTACGGTGGCTGGATTTCACGCAACATCGCGCTGGTTTTCATTGAGCTGATCCGTGGCACCCCGATTGTGGTGCAGGTGATGTTTATCTATTTTGCTCTGCCTATGGCACTGCCTGATTTCAGAATCGACGCACTGACCGCTGCAGTGGTCACCATCATGATTAACTCCGGCGCCTACATCGCGGAAATTACCCGTGGTGCGGTGCTGTCGATCAACCGTGGCTTCCGTGAAGCCGGTCTGGCGCTGGGCCTCTCCAGCCGCGAGACGCTGCGCTACGTGATTATGCCGCTGGCGCTGCGCCGCATGCTGCCACCGCTGGGTAACCAGTGGATTGTCAGCATCAAAGACACTTCGCTGTTTATCGTCATTGGCGTGGCGGAACTGACCCGTCAGGGCCAGGAAATTATTGCCGGTAACTTCCGCGCGCTGGAGATCTGGAGCGCCGTTGCCGTTATTTATCTGATTATTACGCTGGTGCTGAGCTTTGTTCTGCGTCGCCTTGAGAGAAGGATGAAAATCCTGTGATTGAATTTAAAAACGTATCCAAGCACTTCGGTGCTACCCAGGTGCTGCACAACATCGATCTGAAAATCAATCAGGGTGAAGTGGTGGTGATTATCGGGCCATCCGGCTCCGGTAAATCGACGCTGCTGCGCTGCATTAACAAGCTGGAAGAGATCACCAGCGGCGATCTGATCGTCGATGGCAAAAAGGTAAACGACCCAAAAGTCGATGACCGCCTGATCCGCCAGGAAGCCGGGATGGTATTCCAGCAGTTCCACCTGTTCCCACAGATGAGCGCGCTGGATAACGTCGCTTTTGGCCCTATCCGCGTGCGCGGCACCAAGAAAGCCGAAGCCCAGCGCCTGGCGCGTGAGCTGTTGGGTAAAGTCGGCCTGGCCGAGCGCGCCAACCACTTCCCTTCCGAGCTTTCCGGTGGTCAGCAGCAGCGCGTGGCGATTGCCCGTGCGCTGGCGGTTAAACCGAAGATGATGCTGTTTGATGAGCCAACCTCGGCCCTCGACCCGGAACTGCGCCACGAAGTGCTGAAAGTGATGCAGGACCTCGCCGAAGAGGGCATGACGATGGTGATCGTCACCCACGAAGTGGGCTTCGCCCAGAAAGTGGCTTCGCGCCTGATCTTTATCGATAAGGGCCGCATCGCCGAAGATGGTAATCCTGACGAGTTGATCAGCAACCCGCCAAGCGACCGTCTGCGTGAGTTCCTGCAGCACGTGTCATAATCTGTTCAGGGGCGGCGCCAGCTGCCCCTGATTTCCATTTATCGCAAAATGCCCCCTTCCCCTCCCAGCCGATAATCACCGTCTATACTTTTCTGCTGTGCGCTACCCGAGGAGAAGAGGATGTCAGGATTCGCCAGCACGCTGCGTATCATATTGCTGTTACTGCTGTTTATCGGTGTGCCGCCGTCACAGGCCGTGAGCCTGCCCGCCGCCGCCGTTGCCGCTTCACACTCCCAGCAGAACAGCGATACTCAGGCCGGGCCGGATCTTAATGATAAAAAAGCCGCCTATGCTGCGCTGGCAAATATTCTCGCTGACGACCCGTCGCGCCAGGAGCTGATTGAACAGCTGCGCAACGCCGCGGCCACGCAGCCGGCGGGCAAAGCGCCGGTGCTCACTCCCCCGAAAGAGGAGGAAGATAAAACCGTGCTGCAGGGCGTCACCGACGTCAGCCGCCACTTTGGCGGCGAGTTTGCCTCACGCCTGCAGCAGCTGCACAGCAGCATCGTCAATGCTCCGCATAAACCCTTTAATCATCAGACTTTTTTCAACGCCCTGAGTCATTTCGCCATGCTGGCGGGTGCGCTATTTGCTTTCTACTGGCTGGTACGCTGGGCGGTCTCACCGCTGTACCGCCGCATGGGCGCGTGGGGGCGGCAGAAGAATGCCGACCGCCGCAGCTGGCTGCACCTGCCGGGGATGATTGCCGCGGCCTTTATTATCGACCTGCTGCTGCTGGCGCTGGCGCTGGTCGTCGGGCAGATCCTCAGTGACAATATGAACGCCGGAAGCCGCACCATCGCCTATCAGCAGGGGCTGTTCCTTAACGCCTTTGCGCTGATTGAATTCTTCAAGGCCATTCTGCGCCTGATGTTCTGCCCGCGGTTTCCCGAGCTGCGCTTCTTCCACCTCTCCGACGGCCGCGCTCACTACTGGAACACGCGCCTGAGCTGGTTGAGCGGGCTGATTGGCTACGGCCTGCTGGTGATTGTGCCGATTGTGGCGAATCAGGTGAACGTACAGGTTGCAGCGCTGGTTAACGTGGCGATCATGGGGCTGATCACCCTGTGGGCGCTCTACCTGATTTCCCATAACCGACGCAACATCCAGCAGGCGCTGGCGCGCCTGGCAGACCGCTCACTCTCTTTCTTTGCGCTGTTTATCCGCGCGTTTGCGCTGGTGTGGCACTGGCTGGCGAGCGCCTACTTTATTGCGCTGTTCCTGTTTTCGATGTTTAATCCTGGCGACAGCCTGCAGTTTATGATGTCCGCCACAGTGCGCTCGCTGGCGATTATCGGCATCGGCGCGCTGGTTTCCGGCATGCTGACGCGCTGGATTGGCAAAACTATCGTGCTCTCTCCGGAGCTGCGGCGTAACTACCCCGAGCTGCAAAGCCGGGTCAACGGTTGGGTGTCGGCAATGCTCAAGCTGGCGCGCGTAATCGCCGTGTTTGCCGTCATCCTGCTGCTGCTTAATGCCTGGAACCTGTTTGACCTGTGGCACTGGCTGACGGTCGGCGCGGGCGAGAAGCTGGTGGATATTCTGATCCGCATCGTGATAATCCTGTTCTTCTCCGCCGTGGGCTGGACGCTGCTGGCCAGCATGATCGAAAGCCGGCTGGCGTCTGACTCGCACGGGCGGCCGATGCCGAGCGCCCGCGCGCGAACCCTGCTGACGCTGTTCCGTAATGCGCTGGCGGTGATCATCAGTACCATCACCATCATGATCCTGCTGTCGGAGATTGGCGTGAATATCGCCCCGCTGCTGGCAGGGGCCGGAGCGCTGGGCCTCGCCGTGTCGTTTGGTTCGCAGACGCTGGTAAAGGATATTATTACCGGCATCTTTATCCAGTTTGAGAACGGCATGAATACCGGCGATCTGGTGACTATTGGCGCGATCACCGGCACCGTGGAGCGCATGTCGATCCGCTCGGTCGGCGTGCGTCAGGATACCGGGGCCTACCATATTATCCCGTGGTCTTCGATTACCACCTTTGCCAACTTCGTGCGCGGCATCGGTTCGTTTGTCGCCAACTATGATGTTGACCGCCGTGAGGATACGGAAAAGGTGAATGCCACGCTGCAGGCGGCGGTGAAGGAGCTGCTGGAGGATGAGAGCATTCGCGGCATGGTGATCGGCGAGCCGTCATTTTCCGGGCTGGTCGGGCTGACCAATCAGTCATTTACCGTGCGCGTGTCGTTTACCACTCAACCGCTGAAGCAGTGGACGGTGCGTTTCGCGCTGGATGGCATGGTGAAGAAGCACTTTGAAAAGGCGGGGATTCAGGCGCCGCACCAGACGGTGCAGGTGATGCAGAGCGGCGTCGATATTGAAGGGGCCGCCAGTTATAAAGCCCTGGCGGCACCGGAGTAAGTTATGGCAACTTTACGCAACCAAAATATTTGGAGTTGTGGCAAGGCGGCAAATGCGTGAGTCCCCAGGAGCTTACTTTAGTAAGTGACTGGGGTGAACGCGTGCAGCCAACGCAGCTACGGCTTCAAAGATGAAGGTTGCGTGTGCGCTGCGGCTGTTCCATAAAAGTCCAGGCGATAAAGCGGCTCTGCTTCTGCCCCTGCGCCATATCGATGGTGCGCACGGCGGCGACGTCGGCCTCTTCCAGCGCGCGCCACAGCTCCGGCAGGTGCTCTTTGCGCGATACCAGCGTGGTGAACCACACGCACTGGCGGGCAAAGCTGGCACTCTCTGCGATCATGCGCAGGATAAAGGCCACTTCGCCGCCTTCGCACCACAGCTCGTCCTGCTGGCCGCCGAAGTTGAGCGGGGATTTACGGTCCAGGCCGAGGTTACGCAGCTTGCGCTGGCTGCCCTGATGCGCCTCTTCCGCCGAGGCGTGGAACGGCGGGTTACACAGCGTGGCCTGATAGAAGTCACTTTTGTGGATCACGCCGTTGAAGATCGCTTTGGGGTCTTTCTGGCGGCGCAGACGGATAGCGCGATTCAGGCCCGGATTCGCGGCAATAATGCCGTTAGCGCCGGCCATCGCCTGCTCGTTCACTTCGCTGCCGGTAAAGCGCCACTGATATTCACTGTGGCCAATCAGCGGGTAGATCAGGTTGGCGCCGCAGCCGACGTCCAGCACGTTAATTTCACGCGGCACCACGCGGCGGTTATCTTCCGCCAGCAGGTCGGCCAGGTGGTGGATGTAGTCAGCGCGCCCCGGCACCGGCGGGCAGAGAAAACCCGGTGGGATATCCCAGTGGGCGATGCCGTAAAAATGGTGCAGCAGCGCCTGATTTAGCGCCTTCACCGCGTCCGGGTTGGCGAAGTCGATTGACTCGCTGCCCCAGTTGTTGACCGCCACAAACGGTGCCAGCGGCGGATGGCTGGCAATCAGCGCAGCGAAATCATAGCGGCCGCTGTGGCGGTTACGCGGGTGAAGCACATTTTTTTCGACGGGGGTTTTCATTGGCGGCTCTCTTATCGGCAGGCGCGTAAGATACCTGCTGTGGTAATAATGGTAAACCACTGACGCCATTTTTCCGCGTTACACAATTTTTCAGGGAGGTTTTATGTCACGTACACGCTATTCCTATCAACCGAAGCTGGGCCACGGCCTGCCGCACGATCCGCTGAATGCGATTATCGGCCCGCGCCCGATTGGCTGGATCAGTTCGCAAAACGCCAGCGGGCAGCGCAATCTGGCGCCTTACAGCTTCTTTAACTGCTTTAACTACCGCCCGCCGATTATCGGCTTTGCCAGCAGCGGCTGGAAAGACAGCGTGGCCAATATCCAGGAGAGCGGCGAATTTGTCTGGAACCTCGCGACCCGCCCGCTGGCGGTGCCGATGAATGAAAGCTCAGCCTCGCTTCCGCACGGCGAAGATGAGTTCACCTATGCCGGCCTGACGGCTATCCCGGCCACGCAGGTGAATGTCAGCATGGTGGCGGAAAGCCCGGTCAACTTCGAGTGCCGCCTGTCGCAGTGTATTCAATTGCAGGGTGCCGACGGCGAGCTGATCCCAACCTGGCTGGTGCTGGGCGAAGTGGTGGCGATTCATATTGATGATGAGCTGCTGGTCGACGGTATCTATCAGACGGCGAAGGCCGAACCGATCCTGCGTGCCGGCGGCCCGAGCGCCTATTACGGCATCAGCGAGGCGCTACGTTTTGATATGGTCAGACCGGATGCACGTAAGTAGATATTGACCGATTTGCTGTAGGGGCGGACCTTCTTTTCCGCTCCGCCCGCAGTCGAGAATCTCCATCGCTGAAAAATCAGCGTCCGCTCTGAGGCCATGCTTCGGGCATCCCTGCCCTTTTCATGTAGGGGCGGACCCTCTTTTCCGGTCCGCCCACAGTCGAGATTATTTCCATCGCTGAAAAATCAGCGTCCGCTCTGAGGCTATGCGTCGGGCATCCCTGCCCCTTTCGTGTAGGGGCGGACCCTCTTTTTCGGTCCGCCCTCAGTTGACGGTTATTTCCATCGCTAAAAATTCGGCGTCAGGTCTGAGGCCAGTCCAGGCACGCCGGAACGGCAAAAGACGCTCCCTGCGGGCCTCGTCACGCGGCGTCCCTGCCGCGTGACGTCCGTCTTAGCCCGGACTGGCCTCATCCCCCGCAGCTATGTTCTTGCTGTGAATTAACAAGAATCACGGTGAGATTCATGAGAATGCAAGGCTCAAGGCAGGAATGTCAACGCCAATCACTCTTAACTCTTGAAATATTTATCGTGGTAAGGCAGAATAATTTTAATAATTCATATCGACCATCACCATCCTCATAAGCTTAATGAATTTAAACAAGAGAAATCAGAAAAATCTTTATTTAAAATCAGAAAATAAGTTATGAGAAAAACAATATAATATTGCAAATGGAATTATAAAATGATTGCCGGATTATTCTTAAGAAACTTTAAATCATTTAGAAATCAGCACTATATTCCCATAGCACTTGACAGTAACTCATCATATTTTATTGGCGAGAATGGCGTTGGTAAAAGCTCCATACTATCAGCTCTGGACACATTATTAAACCACAATGATATCAACAAACTTGATATAAACAATGAAACCAGAAGCCTAGGTATTGACACAAGAGAACCATTTATAACCCCCGTATTTCTTATTGAAAAAGAAAAAGTAAAAAAAAAACCAACGATAGCCAAAATACTTGAAGTGATAAGCAACATAACCTGGCAACTAGAGTCTCATGACTTTACATCTCAACTACAAAAAGTCATCTCAGAGAAATTTATTGAACATAAGGAAAAACTTGCCCTTAGTTATAGCGACCTTAAATACTATCTAATCCCAGTTGGCTTTATTAAAAAGAAAACTAATGAAGTACCAGTACCATTCATGTCTATATTTGAATCCATCCCTTTTTATGAAGAAGAATTAATTGAACTTATTGAAACGCTTCCAAATGTGACATGGCTAAAGAAAAACCCAATAGAAGAAATAAAAGCAAGAATCCTTCAATTCATTAAAGAGATATACTCCTTCATATATCTGCCTGCTGAAATAACTGTTGATAGTTATTCAAAAATAGAAGGAGAGCTATCTCAATCTCTTTTAGGTGATGACATTCAAAACAAAATTCAAAAAATAATAAAAAAGAAAGATATTGAAGACATCAACAGCCATCTAAATAATTATATCCTCAGCGTATCAAAACTTCTTGATAACACCTATCATTTCAAAAAACCATCTAAGAGACAAACACAATTCACTCAACGTCACATGATAAACAAAATCATTGAGACTTACTTCACTGATAAGATACTGCACAGAACAGTAGAAGGTAAAGACACTCCTATTAACAATTTAAGCTCAGGTGAAAAAAGGACTGCACTTCTCGATTTAGCACTTGCTTTTCTTAAAGCCAACCCCAATAAGTTATCATCTCAAACTATATTCGCTATTGATGAACCTGAGCTATCACTGCACGCGACAGCATGTTTCAAACAATTTGAGAAGATAAAAAAAATAAGTTATCTTGGAATACAAACGTTAATAACGACACATTGGTATGGCTTTCTCCCAGTTGTTGGGATTGGCTCAGCGACTTATATATCACCCAACCAAGCACACGTAAAACAATTAAATTTAAACTTCTTTAGAGAAGAAATTACATTATTCATCAAAGAATCAAAAGGAATTTATCTAGACACGCTTGAAGTAAAAAGCAATCACGATTTAGTTCAATCAATAATAGCATCAATAACTTCAAAAAACAGTTATAACTGGCTGTTATGTGAAGGAAAGACAGATAAGGCATATTTAGAGAGACATCTTGAATTTGAGAATATTGAAAACCTTGTCGTATTACCTGTAGGCGGTTCTTTTGCCATAAAAGACATATATAGTTATTTAGTTCTTGCTCTAAAAGATAGAAAAAAAACCATAAATGGAAAGGTATTTTGTTTACTGGACACTGATAGCATATACGATAAATTCGATAGCTCTGATTCCATTCCGAATTTAAAAATAAGAAGACTGTTGTTGAACGAAACATCTGAACACATACAACTCTTAAAAACCACAGATAGCAGAGTTAGTCCCCCAACAGAAATTGAGGATGCTTTAGATAGCTCATTCTATTGGGAGTCACTTAAAAGGCTTTATGAATCAGGAGTTTTAGAATTTAGTTTTATTGATGAGACTGACACACTGTTGTCAGATATTTCCGGTGGTGCATTAAATATAAACGTTGAACAAAAAAAACTATTAACCAAATTCTTTAACGAGCCTGGTAACAAGACAAAATTCTGCGAAATTTATTGTAGCTTAATATCTGAAACAGACGAAATAAGGACACCACAATGGTTATTAGAGATTGCTGATTTCTTCCATGATGAGGTTGATAATATTTAATAACTAAAAATCACAACATCGACAACGGTATCCTAAAGTTTTAACTAAGTAAATGCATGCTCGATACGCGGCTTATATGCCGCGTGACTTTCGACTTACTTCATGCAGACCTCATCCTCTGCAGGCTGTATTTTACACCAAGGTTTTATAACAGCCTGATAATATTCATTAAGAAAGGAGATGTGGCTTGATGCATCAGGTTTATTAGTATGGCACAAACAATAAGAATACTTTTTTTGTAACTCTTTTTACTTTTATGTTTAGAGCGCCGGATGAAAAGAGTCATGTGGTATTGGTTCAATTAGGCAGCATTCATAACGAATTTCACTGCTATTACATTGTTTTTCGAGGCGTCTTCCAGATTTTTAATCAGCTTAAAAATAGCGCTGGCAGTAAGAATGCGGAAGCGTAGACTCGCTGTAACCGGCAAAATCCGGTAACAGGATTGGCGTCCTGAACAAAAACGGCGACAAATGAGATGCACCCGACATCTTGTTTGTCATATCCTTACCCTTGCCTGAGATCGCGGTAAACTAACGCAGAATCAATGGTGAGCTGGGTAGGGGCTTCTTATGAAGCGCCGGAGGTCTCCGTTTGCTCTGGTACGCCAACTCTGCCCAGCTTACCACCCTGAAATTGGCGTTTCTGGTGGTGAGTATTTCGATTACAATCGGAGAAAATCACCATGACTCACTCATTTACCCCCCTCATATATTCCCGCCGCGCTATCTCCCAATTTAAATTTGGAGGTGTGCGATGAACTACGGCACAGAGGATATTTCCACCCTCGATATCAACGAGCTTTGCGATCAGTGTCGGGCGCTGGCGTTTGCCATTAGCGAACTCACCCACCCCGTTGCCCGCGATGTGCTGCACTGGATACTGGTTGAACGGCTGGATATGCTGAGCCTGCGTTTTGAGCCGCAGGAAGTGGTGCTGGAACTGGCCTAATTTCAGCGCATTGAGGCTGTAAACGAAGCCCGTCGCCTTTACGCGATGGGCTTTTTTGTTATCATGCGGGGCTGAATAACAGAGAAGTCATGGAGTGATTATGAAACGCATTGCTATCGATATGGATGAGGTTATCGCTGACTTTCATCCTAAAATGGTAAAAACATGGAACACGCATTTTTCCCAACGGCTGGCGCCCGAAGAGTTGAACCTGTTTCAGCTGCACCAGGATGACCCTGACCGGCTGGGAGAGCTTTTTGAGCTGGTCGTGAGCGACCCGACATTCTTTGCTGACCTCGACGTTATCGAAGACAGCCAGCGGGTGATTGCCCGGCTGAGCGAGCGCTACGAGATTTTTATTACCACCGCCGCAATGGAGGTCCCGACCTCGTTTAACGCCAAATTTCAGTGGCTGAAGACGCATTTCCCTGATATCAGACCAAGCAATATTGTGTTCTGCGGCAACAAAAGTGTTATCAATGCCGATTATATGATCGACGACAATGCGTTTAACTTCGTCAATTTCTGCGGGGAAGGCCTTCTCTATTCTGCGCCACACAACCGTCTGGTTACGGGCTACCGTCGCGTGGAAAACTGGCGAGATATTGAAACCCTGCTGCTGTAGCAGCAGGGCCTGACCGCAGGCGCGTTAGCGGTTGTGATACTGCAACAGCGTGTCAATCAGCTGCTGCAGCAGCGGCTGCAGCTGAGCCGCTTTATCCGCACGCCATTTGAACGGCGGTGCTTCTTCCATGTAGTTACACTGCGCCAGTTCCAGCTGCACCGCGTGCTGGTTCTCCTGCGGTTTGCCATAGGCGCGCGTAATGTATCCCCCCTTGAAGCGCCCGTTCAGCACCCAGCTAAACTGCGACTGTGCGCCACAGCGCGCGGTCAGCTGTTGCGCCAGACGTGGGCTGCAGCTTGCCCCGTCGTTGGTGCCGAGATTCAGGTCAGGCAGCTGCCCCTCGAACAGGCGGGGGATCACTGAAGCGATCGAGTGGGCATCAAACAGCAGCGCATAGCCGTGCTGCTGCTTGATGCGCGCCAGCTCCTGCTGAATTTTGCCATGATACGGCTGCCAGATATGCAGCAGATAGCCCGCCCGCTGCTGCGGAGTTGGCGTCATGCCCGGCTTGAAAGTCGGCGTGCCGTCAAACAGCGTTTCCGGGTACAGACCCGTGGTGGCCGTGGTGTAGAGTGCCTGATTATCCGGCGGACGGTTCAAATCGATCACAAAGCGTGAATAGTTTCCCACCAGCACGCTGACGCCCATCTCACGGGCGAAATCGTACAGTTTTGGAATATGCCAGTCGGTATCCGGCAAACCTTTTGCCGCATCACTCAGCCCGGCTTCCACTTCTGGTGTTAACAGCGTTCCCGCGTGGGGAATACTTAGCAGCAGCGGCAGTTTACCGGCGCTGAATTGAAAAGCGTTCATCGTTGTTCTCCTCGGTCTGCACCTCTAAACACCACCCGGCACGGCAGCTGCCCGCCGAGCCAGTAAACCAGTTCTGCCGGGCGCGTCAGCGGCCAGTGCACAAAGTCCGCCAGCTTACCGACCTCCAGCGAGCCTATCCGCTCGGCCAGCCCCAGCGCGCGCGCGCCGTGCAGCGTGACGCCAGCCAGCGCCTCTTCCGGCGTCATGCCGAATAGCGTACAACCCATATTGAGCATCAGGCGCAGCGACAGCGCGGGCGAGGTGCCCGGATTGGCATCGCTCGCCAGCGCCATCGGCACCTGATAGCGGCGGAACAGTTCAACCGGAGGATGCTGCTTTTCGCGCAGCAGGTAGAAGGCACCCGGCAGCAGCACCGCCACCGTGCCCTGTTGCGCCATCGCCGCCACGTCACGTTCAGTGGCGTATTCAAGATGGTCCGCTGACAGCGCGTTGAACCCTGCTGCCAGCGCACCGCCGCCCAGAGAAGAGAGCTGCTCAGCGTGCAGTTTAACCGGCAGGCCAAGCTGTTGTGCAGCGCTGAATACCCGGCTAACCTGCTCAGGGGAAAACGCCAGATGCTCACAGAAAGCATCAACCGCATCCGCCAGCTTCTCTTTAGCGACCTGCGGCAGCAGCTGCTGGCAAATCACCTCGACCCAGGCATCGGGCTGATCTTTATATTCCGGCGGCACCGCATGCGCCGCTAAACAGGTGGCTTCCACCTGCGCGGGCACTTCTGTAGCCAGCTGGCGGATGGCTTTTAACATGCGCAGCTCGCTGTCAATCTCCAGCCCGTACCCGGACTTGATCTCGACGGTGGTAACGCCCTCCGCCAGCAGATGATTCAGGCGCTGACGAGCGCTGGCGACCAGCTTATCCTGCGACGCCGCCCGCGTCGCGCGCACCGTCGAGATAATCCCCCCGCCCTGCGCAGCGATCTCGCTGTAGCTGACGCCGTTAAGTCGCTGCTCAAATTCGTGACTGCGGTCGCCGCCAAAGACCAGGTGGGTGTGGCAATCCACCAACCCCGGCGTAACGATGCCGCCACCAAGGTCGGTACGCTGCTGCGCCACAATATGCGCACTTTGTGATAAAGGTCCGATCCAGACGATTTTTTCGCCACTCACGGCGATCGCGCCCTGTTCAATAATGCTATAGCGCCCGTCGCGCATAGTGACGATATTGGCGCCGAACCATAAATGGTCACAGCTGAGTTGCTGGTTCATCCGCTCTCCTGCGTTGTGCGCTTTACTGTTGTTTCATAAGTATGTATATGTATATACAACCTCATTGCACAGGAAGCAACCATGACTCGCTTTTTTGCGCCCCGCGCCCTGCTGGCTGAAGGCTGGCAACATAACGTCCTGATCGAAGTCGATCGCCTGGGTAATATCGCCGCTCTCACCGCCAACAGTTCGCCACAGGATGCACTGCGTCTCAAGGGTAGCGTGCTTCCGGCGATGGCCAATCTGCATTCTCACGCTTTCCAGCGCGCCATGGCCGGGCTGGCCGAAGTTGCCGGTAATCCGCAGGACAGCTTCTGGACCTGGCGCGAACGGATGTACCACATGGTGCAGCGCCTGACGCCTGCGCAAGTCACAGCGATTGCCAGCCACCTTTACGTCGATATGCTGAAAGGCGGCTATACCCAGGTGGCGGAGTTCCACTACCTGCACCATCAGCCCGACGGACAACCCTACCCTGACGACGCGATGCTGGATGCGCTGATCCTCGCTGCAGAGCGCAGCGGCATCGGCCAGACGATGCTGCCGGTGCTGTACAGCTTTGCCGGGTTCGGTAGTCAGCCCGCGCAGCCCGGGCAAAAGCGCTTTATTCAGGATGCCGACAGCTACCTGGCGCAGCAGCAGCGCCTGCGACAGAAAATCGCCGCTAAGCCATTGCTGAATCAGGGGCTGTGCTTCCACTCACTGCGCGCCGTTAACCCCCAGCAGATGCGCCAGGTGCTGGAAAATAGCCCATCCGACCTGCCGGTGCATATTCATATTGCCGAGCAGGAGAAAGAGGTCAACGACTCGCTGGCGTGGAGCGGTGAGCGCCCGGTTAGCTGGCTGCTGGACCGCTTTGCCGTGGATGCGCGCTGGTGCCTGATCCACGCCACGCATCTGGATGACTCTGAGATCGCGCGTCTCGCCGCCAGCCAGGCCGTTGCAGGCCTGTGCCCGACCACCGAAGCGAACCTCGGTGACGGCATCTTCCCCGCCACGCAGTATGTGGCGCAGGGTGGCCGCTGGGGAATTGGCTCCGACAGCCATGTCTCGCTGGATGTGGTTGAGGAGCTGCGCTGGCTGGAGTACGCCCAGCGCCTGCGCGACCGCCGCCGCAACCGCATCGTTACCGCGCAGCAACCCTCGGTGGGTGATGTGCTGTATCAGCAGGCGCTGAGCGGCGGTGCGCAGGCCTGCGGAGTAAAAACTGGCAGCCTGCAGGTGGGCTATCGTGCCGACTGGCTGGTGCTGGCCGACGACGCCCTGCTCGCCAGCACGCCGGATGCGTCACTGCTGAACCGCTGGCTGTTTGCCGGCAACCGCGCGCAGATTCAGGACGTGTTTGTCGCCGGGCAGCAGCGGATCCACGACGGTAAGCACGCGCAGCAGGCTGAGATCGATGCCGATCTGCGCGAAGCCCTGGAGGCACTGCGATGATCCAGCGTTACGACAGTCAGCAGTTACCCGTCAGCCGCTGGCGCAACGGCGGCGGTGAGACGCGGGAGATCGTCAGCTATCCGCCCGGCGTGGTGGATTTCGACTGGCGCATCAGCATCGCCACCATCGCCAGCGACGGCGATTTTTCCACGTTTCCCGGCATTGATCGCATTATCACTCTGCTGAGCGGCGACGTCGCACTCTACCGCCAGGGCGCGCTTATCCAGCATCTTGCCCTTAATCAGCCGTTCGCTTTTCCGGGTGAAGAGGCCATTGCCGCCCGCCTGGCAGGCGGGTGCAGCACTGACTTCAATATTATGGCGCGCCGCAGCCGCTATCAGCCGGAGGCGGGGATCGCCACCCAGCGCTTTGCCCCGCAGGATGAGGTTAGCGGCGTAGTGTATGTGATTGCCGGAGAGTGGCAGTACGCAGACGGGGTGCTGGCCGCAGACGGGGTGCTGGCCGCAGGCCAAGGCGCCTGGTGGGAGGATGGTGCCGGGGAGTTTGTTGCGCTAAGTGAGAACGCGCAGCTGCTGTGGGGAACGTTAAGGGCCAAAGCGCCTCGCGGAGTTTAGCCGGGCAGATCAGAGTTAATCATGGATATCTAAACTTAAAGGGACGTAGCATGACTGAGTCAGAATTAATTTCACAGAAAATACTACTTGCATTACAAAAAAATAAAACCCCAGCTTATAGAAAATACACCGAAGCCGCTGGTAATGTGGTATTGGATTTTTCAAGAGACGTGGGTTATTTAACCTATGAGTACTTCGACAGTGATAATAGAGGAAGGAATAAAAATGAAACCATCAGGTTAATAGAAGCCTTAAAAAAAGGTAGCTTCAGAGTTCGAATAACAGAGACTGTAAAAATAGTTGCTAGTGAATTCACTGCCTACATTCCGGAGAAAATACTGGAACTGGTTCCTGGCAAACTCGGCAAGATGACCGGAGATATTTTTATTAATAAGTGTTGATGCAGGATATGGCATCACTGCTTGCCGATAAACTTATCACCCGCATTGGCATCAATGCTGTCTTTTCCACAGCCCTCATGCTGGGAGGCGCGCGCGCAAGGGCAATATACGCCTCACAACGATTGTTTAATGAGACACCGAAAATTTATTACCGTCTGAAAGATAAAGGTGATTTGGATCTACTCTTTTTTATCGTGGAAGATCACTTGGATCCCTTTATCAAGGCGATATTGATTGCTAAAAAGAGTCCAAGTGAATTTGAAAAGATCGTCCTTACCGTGATAAACGGCATTAGCCAGTAGAATCAGCCACTTTTTAACCGGCAGGAGATTTTCAGCGAAAAGTAAATAATCCCTGCCGAGAAAAGCATTATAAGGAGATGACCGATCATATCTCCAGCATTAAGAGCATATATTCCACCATCATCAATCAACACCTTAATAACAAAAAACATACTCACAAACAAAAAAACAAAGATTACAGCAAAAACAGCGATAACCAGCATTACAAATATGCGCAAATATTTTTTGATGTCCATTCTGTACTAGCTCCCTGAGTTATAAATTCACTTTTATCGTACACTTATTTCCATTTTACTATCAATCCTTGATTATCTGATGAAATTAAAATCCATCCTATATTTTGCCTTGGCTGACGACCTCAGCCGTGGCCCTTAAAACGCCCCAGCAGCTTGTAGCGCGATCCCGGGTAGAGCAGCTTCGCATAGGTCACCACTTTGCTGTCGCTCCAGGTCTGGCGGCGGATCAGCAGGCAGGGCTCCTGCGCTTCAATGGCCAAAAGCTGGCACTGCTGGGCATCCGGCAGTACCGCTTCAACGATATGCTCCCCGGCGGTCAAAGGAGCGACGCGCATCAGATAGGTGTACGGCGTCTGGCTGTGATAATCCTGCTGCAGATAATCAGGCGCCACCAGCGGGTTGACCACGCGCTCTTCCAGCTGCACCGGCAGGTCATTTTCAAAATGGACGATAAGCGACTGGAACAGCGTTTGCCCGGTGGTTAACCCGAGCACCGCCGCCTGCTCAGGATCCGCTTTGCTTTCGCGCAGCGTAAGAATTTTGCAGCTGTGACGATGGCCGCGCTGGGCAATCTCTTCAGCAATATTATGCACTTCCAACATCGCGGTGTAGCCTTTCATCTCCGCGACAAAGGTCCCTACGCCCTGCATGCGCATCAGATAACCTTCGCTGGTCAGCTCGCGCAGTGCACGGTTAATGGTCATCCTGCTGACGCCGAGTTCATTGACCAGTTCGCTTTCGGACGGCACGCGCTGGTTGGCTTTCCATACCCCTTCACTAATCTGGCTGATAATCGCCTGCTTAACACGCTGATAGATCGGCGCGGGCTGATCGCTCATGGCGGCGGAGAGTTGTGAAATGGCAGTCTGCACGACCATAGCAAGTTCCTTATAGTGGTAATAACGGGCAGTTTACTGACTTCATTCTTAAATGTATATACATCCTCTCTGCACCAGAAAATGGCAAACTGAACCAGCATGGTGCAGCGCAGCGCCACGCCGGGCGCCTGCTGCGCGTCAGTCGAGTTTAAAAGTGCGCTCAGCGCAGCCAAATTCATATTTGTGACGCAGGTGGCACAACTCTTGCTGGTTGTATAGACAAGACTATACACATGTGATTCACTCAATGATGTCTTCGACTCATATTCATTGCACACGCACTTGTCTATACAGGAGTATACCATGTCACTGACTACACATCATTGCCTGCTCACACCGGGCAAGGTGGACCTGGCCACCCTAAAAGCGATTTATCGCGGTGGGGTAACACTGGCGCTGGACGAGCCATCACGCAGCCGTATTCAGCAGGCGAGTGCGACCGTGGATGCTATCGTCAGCTCCGGCAAGGTCACCTACGGCATCAATACCGGCTTCGGCAAGCTGGCGCAGACCACCATTCCCAACGAGCGCCTGGCCGAACTGCAGCGCAACCTGGTGCTGTCGCACAGCGTCGGCCTTGGAGAGTTGCTGCCGGATGATGTTGCGCGGGTGATCATGGCGACGAAAGTGATCAGCCTTTCTCGCGGCCACTCCGGTATTCGTATCGAACTGGTCGACGGCCTGATTAGCCTGTTTAACGCGGGTGTTATGCCGTGTATTCCGGAAAAAGGATCGGTCGGTGCCTCCGGCGATCTCGCCCCGCTGGCGCATCTCTCGCTGATGCTGCTGGGTGAAGGCGAAGTGCGCGTGGCGGGCAAACTGATGCCAGCCGCGCAGGGGTTAGCCCTCGCCGGGCTGGAGCCCTTTGTGCTGGGGCCAAAAGAGGGCCTGGCGCTGCTCAACGGCACCCAGGTGTCGACTGCGCTGGCACTGCGCGGCCTGTTCGAAGCGGAAAACGCCTTCGCCGCCGGGCTGGTAGCCGGGTCGCTGTCGCTGGAAGCGATTAAAGGTTCGCTTAAACCCTTCGACCATCGCATTCATGAAGCACGCGGCCAGCAGGGGCAGATTGACGTTGCCGCAGCGGTCAGTGCCCTGCTGGAGGGCAGCGGTATTCTGCCTTCACATGCCAACTGCGGGCGCGTGCAGGATCCCTACTCGATTCGCTGCGTGCCGCAGGTGATGGGTGCCTGCCTCGATAACCTCAATCACGCGGCAAAAGTGCTGCAGATCGAAGCGAACGCCGCATCCGATAACCCGCTGGTGTTCACCGATACGGGTGAAGTGATCTCCGGCGGCAACTTCCATGCCGAGCCGGTCGCCTTTGCTGCCGATATTATCGCGCTGGCGGTGGCCGAAATCGGTGCCATTTCCGAACGTCGCCTCGCGCTGCTGCTGGATACCGGGCTGTCCGGCCTGCCGCCGTTCCTGGTGAACGATGGCGGGGTCAACTCCGGCTTTATGATCGCCCAGGTTACCGCCGCCGCGCTGGCCTCAGAAAACAAATCCCTTGCCCATCCGGGCAGCGTCGACAGCTTGCCGACCTCGGCTAACCAGGAAGATCACGTGTCGATGGCGACCTACGCCGCGCGTCGCCTCGGGGCCATGTGCTTTAACACCGCCGCCGTGGTCGGTATCGAAGCGATGGCCGCCGCGCAGGGTATTGATTTCCATCGCCCGCTGCGCAGTTCACCGCAGCTGGAGCAGGTGTTGGCCAGCATTCGCCAGCGCGTGCCTTACCTCGAAAAAGATCGTCTGATGGCGCCGGATATTGAACAGATGCGCCTGTGGGCCAGCCAGGATACCTGGCCGGAAATGATTGCCGCGCTGCTGCCCGCACGCGCTCGCTAAGCCTTAATCCTTTGGAGGAAACTGTAATGACCGAGTCCGTAAGCAAAGCCGTCGCGCGTACCATTCGTGCCCCTCATGGCAGCACTCTGCACTGCGCCAACTGGCTGATTGAAGCCGCGTACCGCATGATCCAAAACAACCTCGATCCGGACGTGGCCGAGCGCCCGGAAGATCTGGTGGTGTATGGCGGTATTGGTAAAGCGGCGCGTAACTGGGAGTGCTTCGAGCAGATCCTGCGTTCACTGGAAGCGCTGCAGCCGGAAGAGACGCTGCTGGTACAGTCCGGCAAGCCGGTGGGCGTTTTCCGCACACATGCCGATGCGCCACGCGTGCTTATCGCCAACTCCAACCTGGTGCCGCACTGGGCGACCTGGGACCACTTCCACGAGCTGGATAAAGCCGGCCTGATGATGTACGGCCAGATGACCGCCGGGTCATGGATCTACATTGGTGCCCAGGGCATCGTGCAGGGAACGTTTGAAACCTTCGCCGAAGCCGGCCGCCAGCACTTTGACGGCGACTTAAGCGGTAAGTGGATCCTCACCGCCGGGCTGGGCGGCATGGGCGGTGCGCAACCGCTGGCGGGCGTGCTGGCCGGGGCCTCGGTGCTGGCAGTGGAGTGCCAGGAGTCGCGTATCGACTTCCGCCTGCGCACCCGCTACCTCGACTACAAGGCTTACAGCATTGAAGAAGCGCTGGATATCATCACTAAAGCCAATAAAGAGAAGCGTGCCATCTCCGTTGGCCTGCTGGGTAACGCCGCTGAAATCCTGCCGGAGCTGGTTAAGCGGGCGAAAGCAGGCGGCATGAAGCCGGATATCGTCACCGATCAAACCTCCGCGCACGATCCGATTAACGGCTATCTGCCTGCGGGCTGGGATCTGGCACGCTGGGAGTCCGAGCGCAAAACGAATCCTAAAGCCGTCGAAAAAGCGGCACGCGCGTCGATGGCGGTCCACGTGCAGGCGATGCTCGACTTCTGCCATATGGGCATTCCTACCGTCGACTACGGCAACAATATTCGTCAGGTCGCGCTGGATGAAGGCGTGAAAAACGCCTTTGATTTCCCAGGCTTCGTTCCTGCCTATATCCGTCCGCTGTTCTGCGAAGGCAAAGGCCCGTTCCGCTGGGTGGCTCTCTCCGGCGATCCGGAGGATATTTACAAGACCGATGCCAAACTGAAAGAGCTGTTCCCGCAGCATAAAAACCTGCACCGCTGGCTGGATATGGCGCAGGAGCGCATCGCTTTCCAGGGCCTTCCGGCGCGTATCTGCTGGCTGGGCCTCGGCGAGCGTCATCTGGCGGGCCTGGCGTTTAACGAAATGGTGCGCAACGGCGAGCTGAAGGCGCCCGTCGTCATCGGTCGCGATCACCTTGACTGCGGCTCGGTTGCCTCGCCTAACCGCGAAACCGAAGCGATGAAGGACGGTTCAGATGCCGTTTCTGACTGGCCGCTGCTTAACGCCCTGCTGAACACCGCAGGCGGCGCGACCTGGGTCAGCCTGCACCACGGCGGCGGCGTGGGTATGGGCTTCTCACAGCATGCTGGCGTCGTTATTGTCGCCGACGGTAGCAAAGAGGCCGATAAGCGCCTGGGCCGCGTGCTGTGGAACGATCCCGCCACCGGCGTGATGCGCCACGCGGATGCCGGTTATGACATCGCCAAAAACTGCGCTCGCCAGCACGAGCTCAATCTGCCGATGGTCAAATAACGCCGCAACGGGCCTGGTCTGCAGGCCCGTTTTTCATCGCATCACTGCCCCTCTTACCCGCGTTTTATGCTAACTTATTTCCTGCCCGCTAAGTGAATAGCGCCCCGTACAGGAGACGTAACCGATGGCCATTCCCCTTTCGCTGATTGAAGAAGCCACAGGCTGGCGCAGGATGCTGCACGCCCAGCCCGAACTCGGCTATCAGGAACATCAGACGGCTCAAATGGTGGCGCAACAGCTCACCGCAATGGGGCTCCAGGTGCATCGTGGGCTGGCGGGCACTGGCGTGGTCGGCACGCTGGAAAACGGCCCCGGCCCAACGATTGGCCTGCGGGCGGATATGGATGCATTACCGATCACCGAATTAGGCAGCGCCGCTCACCGCTCGACCCGCCCCGGCGTGATGCACGCCTGCGGCCATGACGGCCACACCGCGATACTGCTCGCCGCCGCCAGGCACCTCAGCAGCACGCGCAACTTTAGCGGCACGCTGCATTTTGTCTTTCAGCCTGCGGAGGAAAACCTCGGCGGCGCACGGCGCATGGTGGAAGAGGGGCTGTTTACCCTGTTCCCGATGGATGCTATCTACGGCATGCACAACTGGCCTGGCCTGCCCGCCGGGCACGTGGCGGTTAATGAAGGGGCGATGATGGCGTCGCTCGATTCATTCGAAATTACCCTGCGCGGCCGCAGCTGCCATGCGGCGATGCCGGAAAACGGCGCGGACCCGATTGTCGCCGCCGCGCAGCTGATCCTTGCGCTGCAAACCATTCCTTCGCGCCGCCTGTCGCCGCTGGCATCTGCGGTGGTCAGCATTACGCAGATCAACGGCGGTGAAGCGATTAACGTGATCCCGGAAAACGTGGTGCTGCGCGGCACGCTGCGCTGCCTGCAGGCCGATGTGCGCCAGCGGGTGCGTCAGATGATTGACGAGTTTGTCACCACCTTCACCGCCCCGCTGGGCATTGACGGCAGCATCGACTATCAGACCGATTATCCGGTAACGGCAAACCACGCGCAGCAAGCCGCCAGGGTACGCGACTGTGCGTTAACCTTGCTGCCTGCGGAAAAAGTGCAGTGGAATGTGAACCCGTCGATGGCATCAGAGGATTTTGCCTGCATGCTGGAAGCCTGCCCGGGCGCCTATTTCTGGCTGGGTGCGGATGGAGAGACGCCGTCAGCGCCGCTGCACAATGCACGGTATGATTTCAACGATGCGCTGATCGGCCCGGGCATTGCGCTGTGGACCGCGCTGGCGGAGCAGCTGTTGCCGCGTTGATCAACGCAGCGGGCGGAGCGAAAAACAGGGTCCGCCCCTACACAAGACAATGTACAAAACGGGCAATCCCCTCGTAGGGGACGACCTTTTTTTCTGGTCGTCCCGTGCCGAGAGTTGGCACCCTCCGTGATAAAGACCATTTTTTTCGGTCGTCCCGTGCCGAGAGTTGGCAGCCTCCGTGATGAAGATCTTTTTTCCGGTCGTCCCGTTTCCAAATTAATACCCAGCCTGAGCAATCAATTCTAACGCCCCATCGAGATCTGCGGCGCGCCCGGTGGCGAGGTAGCAGCAGGCGATCTGCAGCCGCAGCGACTGCGGCACTGCCACTTCCTGTGCCAGGCAACGGCGGATCCACGCGGCGGTAGTTGCGGCATCCTTTGCCCCCGGCAACGCATCGCCGCTCAGCACCACCTCTTCCTGGCGCCCCAGCAGCGGTTCCGGCTGCGCACCGGCAATCAGGCTGATTGACGGGCAGCGCTGCGGGTTGGCGTAAACCTCCCCTTCCGTGCCGTTGAGCAGCAGCCCGCGCCCGCCGATATCGCTGAAGAACTTGCCGACGCGCGGAATATATTCCGGGTGCGATACGCTGGCGAGGCGCAGCGCGGCGTCCTCGGCAAACGGCGTCGCCAGCTTGGCCAGCGTATGGGCGCTGTTGCGCACGCCCATACGCCAGCGCAGAGAGAGCTGCTGCTCCATCGCCGGGCACAGCGTGCCGATGGTGATAAACGCCAGTTCACCGGCATCCAGCTTCGCCTGCGCTTCAGCCGCTGAGGCCACCGGCGCGATATCCAGCGCGGCGAACACCGCTTCGCTGGTAACGCGAGTCGGATCGTCGCTCACGCCATGCATCAGCACCGGGAAACCGAGGCGTGAAAGCAGCAGCGCCAGCAGCGGCGTAAGGTTGCCCTGACGGCGTGCACCGTTGTAGCTGGGGATGACAACAGGCATAGGCAGGTGCGCAGGCGGCGTCAAACGCGGCATCTGCTCCTGCATCGCCTGGTAGAAGCCGAGCATCTCCTCTTCACCTTCGCCTTTGATGCGCAGCGCAATCAGGATCCCGCCCAGCTCCAGCTCGGGCACCTTGCCGGCCAGCATCTGGCGATACAGGTTGCGGGCGGTATCGATATCAATATCGCGCGCGTGATTTTTGCCGCGCCCGACCTCTTTAATAATCTTGTTATATTCCATGCTCACGCCTAATTGTCTCGATTAACGACGCCGCCTGCCTGCGGTTTTTGGCTTCACGGCAGGCGTCACGGCTTTCGGCAGCTCACCCTCCGGCATGGGCGGCTGCTCTATAGGGAATACCGGCAGCGCACCCAGCAGGCGCGCACCATAGCTTTTGCTGATCAGGCGGCGGTCATAAATAATAATCTCGCCGAAGCAGTCATGGCTGCGGATCAGGCGACCAACCTGCTGGATGAGATTAAACGACGCGCTCGGCAGGCTCTGCACTTCAAATGGGTAACGCTTAAGGCTTTTCAGCCACTCGCCCTCGGTCAAAATAACCGGACTGTCGACCGGGGGGAAAGCAATTTTATGGATATGCACCTGGGATAGCAGGTCACCTTTAAGATCCAGCCCTTCGGCGAACGACTGTAGCCCTACCAGCACGCTGGTTTCGCCCTGCTCCACGCGTTTGCGGTGCAGCGCCACCAGTGCCGGGCGCGGCTTGTCGCCCTGCACCAGCATCATCAGGCGCAGCTCGGGCAGATAGGCGATAAACTGCTGCATCGCCCGATTGCTGGCGAACAGCACCAGGATCCCTTTGTGCTGCGCCTCTTTGATCTGTTGACGAAAAAAGTGCGCCATTTCGGCCAGATGCATCACTTCATTCGCCAGCATCGGCTCATATTTCATCTGCGGGATGACCAGCTTGCCCTGCGTGACGTGGTTAAACGGCGAGTCGAGGGAGACAAAGCGATCGCCCGCCTTTTCACTAAGGCCGGACATCTCCTGCAGGCGCTGGAAGCTGTTAAGGGATCGCAGCGTGGCGGAGGTCACCACTACGTGAGGGATCTTACGCCACAGCAGCTTTTCCAGCTGATCGCTGACGCGGATCCCGGCACAGTGAAACAGCAGGTGCGCATTGCCATCGCGGATCTCCCGCGCCACCCACTTTGACACCGGCGCGCCGGAAGCCTGCTCCATCGCCGCCAGCCGCCACAGCTTGCTGCTGGCTTCAAACCAGCCCAGCGCACGGTTCATCTGGATCAGCGTGCGCTGCAGCCGCACCACGTCAAACTGGCCGCTCTTCTCGCTGAGGTCGTTCATCAACCCCTCCGCCAGCCCGCGCAGCGCATCGCTGAGCTTGAACAGGCGGGCGCAAAGGGTAAGGATCTCCTCAGGCAGCAGGCCCATCTCAAAGCGGTACTCGCCCTCCTGGCCGTCCGGCGGCAGATACAGCCCGAGGATCTGCGACAGCATCTGCAGCTGCTCACGCACCTCTTCACAGTGCGCTTTCAGTTTGTCTGGGTGGCTGAGCGGCGGCGGGCGTTTCGGGCGGAACTGCGCAAGACACTGCTCCACCAGGCGGCAGAACAGGTCGAGCTGCAGCATGGTCCAGCCCGGGGTGATCTCACCGCTCATTTCGAGCGCATCACGCGCCACGTCGGGCAGATGGTGGCCTTCGTCCAGCACCAGCAGCAGGTTCTTGGGCGGAGGCAGCACCGATTCGGTTTCCAGCGCCGCCATCACCAGCGCGTGGTTCGCCACCACCACGTCGGCGTTCTCAATTTCACGCCGCGCCACGTAAAACGGGCACTCGCAGAACCAGTTGCAGTTACTGCCAAGGCAGTTAGCTTTATCGGTGCTGAGGCGCTGCCACAGCGAATCTTCGATATTTTCCGCGCTGTGGTCGCGCAGGCCATCCCACTGATAGCGCTTAAGGGATTTTTCCAGTTCGGTGCAGATCGCGCGCTCATCTTTACTGGCGGTCATATCGTCGTCGAGGAACAGCAGCAGATCGCCCTGATTCTCTTCGTCCGTCGCCAGCGCCGACAGGTTACGCGGGCAGACGTAGCGCCCGCGGCCAAAGGCGGCGGTGAACTTCAGTTCGGGGATAATCTTTTTCAGCAGCGGCAGATCCTTGCTGAAAATCTGGTCCTGCAGCGCCACGTTGGCGGTACTGACCACCAGCGGTTTCTCTTCAGCGCGGCTGACGGCAATGCCGGGGATCAGGTAGGAGAGCGTCTTACCCACGCCGGTAGGGGCTTCAATAGCCAGATGACGACCGTCGTCCCCCGACAGCGTTTTAGCCACTTCAGCAATCATCTGCCGCTGGGGAGCGCGCGGAATAAAATCGGGGACTTGCTGTTGCAGGGCTTTATACCACCCGGCAATTTGCGTTTTTAACGCGACAGTTAACGCCATGACAACCACTTCCTGCTGAACAAGGCTGTATTTTTACACAGTATTGCCGCGACGTCAGCCTGCAATGACTGTTCTCCCGAGACGGCTCGCAGTTTGCCAGGCGTTTCAGACCCGCTTATACATCACCGTCGTGGCTTCCCTCTCTCCCGCCACCGACTGCGCATAGCCCGGGATCTGCCCGGCGACCTGCCAGCCGCGGGAGGCATACAGCGGTTCCGCAACGTCGCCACTGCGGGTGTCCAGCACCAGCAGGCTGCGCCCGGCGGCACGCGCACGCTCCTCTGCCTGCTGCATCAGCGCCCGGGCAATGCCGCGCCGCCGCGCTTCAGGATGCACCAGCAGCTTGACGATTTCCGCCCGGTGCGCGCCGTTGGGCGGCATCGCCAGCACCACCATCACCGTGGCTACAATCCGCGCCTGCAGGCGCGCCACCAGCAGCTGTTTATCGCCGCACGCCAGGCTCAGCACCACGTCCTGCCAGAAGCGGCTGAGCACTGCCGGGTCGCGATTGACAAAGCCGACGCTGGCCCCTTGCGCCACGCAGCCGTCCAGCACCCGGCATAGCGCCTCTCGCTCTGCATCAGCCTGCTGTGCGTCTAACCACTGATATTCGAGTTCGTTCATGAGCGGGCCACCACCAGGGCATAGTGCGCGCCACTGGCTTCCGGCGCGTGAAAAGAGGTTTGACCAAACAGGTGGAAGCGCAGGCAGTCGCCCTTCTCCAGCCGCCACTGCCGATCGTTCATGCGCAGTTCCAGCACGCCATCCAGCATCCAGATATGCTGCTCCAGCCCCGCCACCGGCGGGATGTCATAGTCGATGCGCGCCCCGGCGTCGAGGCGGGCCTCAACCAGCTCCGCGTGAAACGCCTGCGCCGGGGGCGAGACGCTGCGACGCTGGTAGCCGCTCTCCACATCGCGCCACAGGCTCTGCTGTTCGTGACGCAAAAGCTGTACCCCGCCCTGTTCCACCTCGCTGAGCAGGCGAGACATGGTTAATCCATAGGCACTGCACAGGCGATTAAGCAGTGCCGCCGTGGGGCTGCTCTCAGCACGCTCGATACGCGATAGCGAAGCGCGGCTAATCCCGGTAAGATCTGACAACACCTCCAGCGACCAGCCCTTTTCATCACGCAGATCGGCCAGACGCTGAGCAAGCCGCTGTTCCGTTGGAGTCTGTTTCACTTCATCTTCTCATATTAGGGAATTAATCTCATATATGAGATTTAACCGGAAAACCTGACAGTTTCAAGTTGTACAACTATAAATAAATTGTACAACCTGACGTAATTGGTTACGTTGGTGTCAGGAATGTCGTCAGTAAGAGGTAATGCATGACACTGTACAGCATCGGTGATGTCGCCGAACGCTGCGGTATTAACCCGGTCACGCTGCGTGCCTGGCAGCGTCGTTACGGCCTGCTCAAGCCACAGCGCACAGAGGGTGGCCACCGCCAGTTCGACGAAGAAGACATAGAGCGCATTGAGGAGATCAAGCGCTGGATAGAGAGCGGCGTGCCGGTTGGCAAAGTTAAAGCCTTGCTGGAAGGCGAAAACGTTAATGTGGATGATGGGTGGTTTGCGCTTCAGGAAGAGTTGATGGTGGTGCTGCGCCTGGTTCGGCCGTCAAAATTACGCGTCAAAATTGCCAGCATTGGCAAGGAAAATCCGGCTGAGTCGCTTATCGATCACGTTTTTGTTCCTATCCGTCAGCGGCTGGGGCTCGATCAAAATACGGCTCGCGCGATGTGCAGTTTGCTGGATGGTGCTTTAATTGATTATATCTGCTTCTGTTTAGCCGGTTCGCGCAAGAAGGCAGGTAAAGATGCCCTGCTGGTAGGCTGGGGCATTAGCGACCGCACGCGGCTGTGGATGGAAGCCTGGCGCCTGGCGCAGCAGGGCTGGCGTATTGACGTGCTGGCGGAACCGCTGGAGTCCCCGCGCCCTGAGCTCTTTCCCGGCCAGCATATCTTTGTCTACACCGGCAAAGCATTGACCAAACGCCAGCAGGAGCAGCTGGCTCACTGGCAGGAGCAGGGATTCTCCATCACCTCACACGGTAATTGAAGGAGCACGGCATGACGCAACAGGCGACACTGAGCCAGCTGGTCGAATTTTATGAAACGCTGGACAGCAGCCGTCTTGCGCAGCTGCCTCAGATTTACCATCACGATATTCGCCTGTGCGATCCGGTGGGGGAACATCAGGGGCTGGCGGTGGTGGAACGCTACTTTGCCGAACTGCTGAAAAATATGCGCTACTGCCGCTTTATCGTCACGCTGGTGCGCGAGTTCGACAATGATGCCCTGCTGCTGTGGCGTATGGAATATGCCCACCCGGCGCTGCAACGCGGCGCGGAGCAGAGCCTGGAGGGCAGCAGCTATCTGCGCTTTCGCGCGGATAAGATCGTTTTCCAGCGCGACTACTACGATATGGGCGCGATGCTGTACGAGAAACTGCCGCTGCTGGGCTCACTGGTCCTTCGGATTAAAAAGAGGCTACAGCCATGAAACGAGTCCTGATAACCGGTGCCAGCTCGGGCATTGGCCAGCAGCTGGCGCAGGATTATGCAGCCGCGGGCTGGCACGTCACCGCCTGTGGCCGCAACCGCGAACGGCTGGAAGCGCTGCGGGTTCAGCATCCGCAAATTGAACTGTGCGAATTCGATATTACCGATCTTGCGCAGACGCGTTCAGCCCTCAGCAACAAGCTGGTTGATCTCGCGATCCTGTGCGCCGGCACCTGTGAATACCTTGATCATGGTCTGGTGGAAGCGGAAAAAGTCCACCGCGTGATGCAGACTAACTTTAGCGGCCCGATTAACTGCCTCGACAGCCTGCTGCCGCAGATGCAGCCCGGCAGCCGCGTGGCGCTGGTGGGATCCACCGCCAGCCTGGTGCCCCTGCCCCGGGCCGAAGCCTACGGCGCATCGAAAGCCGCGCTGGCCTATTTCGCCCGCAGCCTGGCACAGGACGTCTCGCGCCAGCAGGTCGGCATCAGCCTGGTGCTGCCGGGCTTTGTTGATACCCCGCTGACGCGGCGCAATGATTTCGCCATGCCGATGATTGTCGACGTGGTCCAGGCCTCGCGCTTTATCCGCCACGGCCTGGAGAAGGGCAAAGCGGAAATCGCGTTCCCGCGCCTGTTTGCCTTTATTCTGCGGGTCACATCCCGCCTGCCCATTGCCCTTCAGCGCCTGCTCACGCAGCGAATAGCGAGGTAGCCCGTGCGGGTTGCAATTATTGGTAGTGGTATTTCGGGTCTGAGCTGTGCGTGGAAACTTGCCGCGCGCGCTGAGGTACATCTGTATGAGGCGGGCCCGACGCCTGGCGGTCATACCGCTACGGTGGATGTCGAGCTGGCGGGTAAACGCTGGGCGATTGATACCGGATTTATTGTCTATAACGACCGCACCTATCCGCGCTTTCTGGCGCTGCTGGCCGAGCTCGGGCTGGAGAGTCAGCCAACGGAGATGAGCTTTTCAGTGCGCAATCAGCGCAGCGGGCTGGAGTACAACGGCCACTCGCTGACCAGCCTGTTTGCCCAGCGCAGCAATCTGCTAAAACCCTCGTTTTACCGTTTTCTCGCGGAGATTGTGCGCTTTAACCGCTGCGGCAAGCAGTGGCTGGAGCACCAGCAGGATCAGGGGACGCTGGATGATTTTCTCCGGCAGCACGGTTTCAGCGCCTTCTTTGCGCAGCACTATATTTTGCCGATGGGCGCGGCTATCTGGTCAACCTCGCTGGCGGAGATGCGCCGCATGCCGCTGGCGCAGTTTCTGCACTTCTTTAACCACCACGGCCTGCTCGATCTGGCGCAGCGCCCGCAGTGGTTCGTCATCCCCGGCGGTTCGCGCGAGTATGTCCGCCGCCTGATGCAGCTGATGGGCGAGAAGATCGCTGTCTATCTCAACACCCCGGTGACCCGCGTACTGCGCGATGAGTCCGGCGTTACGCTGGAAAGCGCGCGCGGCAGTGAGCGCTATGATCAGGTGATATTTGCCTGTCACAGCGATCAGGCGCTGCAGCTGCTGGGCGATGCCTCCGGCGCTGAAGCAGAGATGCTGTCGGGCATCCCCTACCGCGCCAATGAAGTGGTGCTGCATACCGATATCAGTATGTTACCGCAAGCGCGCGCCGCGTGGGCCAGCTGGAACTACCGGCTGGAAGACACTCAGGCGGGAGATGAGCTGCTGGGCGCCAGCGTGACCTACAACATGAATATCCTGCAGGGGATCAAAGCACCGCACACTTTCTGCGTCAGCCTGAACCCCACGCAGCCGATCGATCCGGCAAAAGTGCTGCGCCGTTTTGAGTACCATCATCCGCAGTTTGGCCCCGACTGCCTGCACGCCCAGCAGCAGCGCCTGCTGCTCAATGGCAGCAACCGCAGCTGGTTCTGCGGCGCGTGGAGCTATAACGGCTTCCATGAAGATGGCATCCGCAGCGCGCTAGACGTGATCGCGGCGATGGAACAGGGGGAGCTGCTGTGAACAGCGTGCTGTACAGCGGCCACGTGCGCCACCGCCGTTTTACGCCGGTCGACCACCAGTTCAGCTACCGGATCTTTATGCCGTTGATTGACCTCGACGAGCTGCCGCTGCTGAAAAATGTCGGCATTGGCCACAGCCGCCTGCGCGCCGCCAGCTTCAGCAGCGACGACTACCTCGGCGGTGGCGATATCAAGCAGCGGGCGCAGGCGCGCATTGCCCAGCTCACCGGCGAGCAGCTTTCCGGCCGGGTGATGCTTCTGACCCAGCTGCGCTACTTCGGCTGTTCGTTTAACCCGGTCAATTTTTACTATCTGTACGACGACGCCGACACCCTGCGCTGGATGCTGGCCGAAGTGCGCAACACGCCGTGGAATGAGCGACACACCTATGCAGTGAAACCGGACGGCAGCGAGACCACGGAAAAGGTGTTTCACGTCTCGCCGTTTAATCCGCTGGAGATGATCTACCACTGGCGGCTCTCCCCGCCGGGTAAATCGCTGCTGGTGCACATTGAAAATCACCGCGAAGGCCGCGAGTTTGATGCCACCCTGCATCTGCGCCGCCAGCCGTTAACCCGGCAAACCCTGCGCCATTTCCTCTGGCGCTTTCCATTGATGACCGTAAGAACCGCGCTGGCGATTTACTGGCAGGCGTGGAAACTTTGGCGCAAAGGTGCGCCTGTATATGACCACAGCAAGCTGGAGAAATAAGTGATGACTGGCAGCGATATCAGCCTGACCACCCGCAGCAAAACGGGTAAACGTTTTTGTGCTTCGCGCCGGGTGGTCTTCTCCCTGCTGCAGCACATTGAGGATGCCGGGCTGACGCTGCACGATCCCTATCTGGGCAGCCAGTTCTTCGGCGACGAGCAGGCAGCGCTGCAGGCGGAAGTGGTGGTGCATCATTGCCGTGCTTACCGCCGGGTTCTGTTCGGCGGCAGTATCGCGGCGGCGGAATCCTTTATGGACGGCGACTGGGAGACCCCGGACCTGACGGCGGTGATCCTGACGCTGGCGAACAACAGCCGCGTCGTCGATAAGCTGGAGTCCCGCCTCAGCTGGATAAGCGCCCCGCTCAATCAGCTGGTGCATGCCCTGCGCCGCAACAACGTGCGTCAGGCGAAACGCAATATCGCCGCGCACTATGACCTCGGCAACGACTTTTATACCAGCTTCCTTGACCAGGAGATGCTCTACTCCAGCGCGCTGTTCCCGCAGCCGGAGATGTCGCTGGAGCAGGCGCAGCAGGCCAAGATGAAGCGCCTGTGCGTCAAGCTGGCACTTAGCCCGCACGATCACCTGCTGGAGATTGGCACCGGCTGGGGGGCAATGGCCGAATATGCCGCGCGCGAATACGGCTGCCGCGTCACCACCACCACCATTTCGCAGGAGCAGTATGAATACAGCTGCCAGCGCATCGCCGCCGCCGGGCTGAGCGACCGCGTCACGGTGCTGTGCGAGGACTATCGCAATCTGACCGGGCAGTACGACAAAATCGTCTCGATTGAGATGATCGAAGCCGTCGGCAAAGCCTATATCCCGCTGTTTATCGAGCGTTGCCAGCAGCTGCTGAAACCGGGCGGACGCCTGGCTATTCAGGCCATCACCATCAGCGAGGAGCGCTTTGCCAGCTACGCTCGCGGCGTCGACTTTATCCAGCGCTATATCTTCCCCGGCGGCTTCCTGCCTTCGGTCAGCCTGCTGCAGAAGACCCTGAAAGCCGTGAGTGATTTCAGCGTGCTCGATCAGTTTGAGCTTGGCCATGACTACGCGCAGACCCTGCAACACTGGCGGCGGCGCTTTGACAACGCCTGGCCGCAGCTGGCGCAGGGCCGCTTCGACGAGCGCTTCCGCCGCATGTGGCTCTATTACCTGTGCTACTGCGAAGCGGGCTTCCGCTCCAACACCATTGGCACTGTCCAGCTGACGCTGCAGCGGCCATGAGCCGCTGGCGCTTCTGGCTGTTAACCCTGGGCTTTGATCTCTACTGGGGGCTGGCGGTCGCGCTGCGTGAACGCCTCTGGCTGGCACTATCGGCGGTCGCGCTGCTGGCGTGGCTGGTCTGCCCGCGTGAGGTTAAAGCCCGGCTGCTGCTGGTGGCCGCGGGTGGCGTTGCCCTCGACAGCCTGTGGCTGTGGAGTGGGCTGTTCAGCTTTAGCGGCAGTACGTTTTTCCCGGTCTGGATGCTGGCGCTGTGGCTGGTGTTCGCCTGCTGGTGGTGGCTGCTGCAGCGGCGCTTTGCCCTGAGTTTACCCGTGCTGGCGCTGACAGGGGCGCTGGGTGGCCCGTTTGCCTATTTCGTCGGGGAACGGCTGGGGGCGATGCAGCTACATCAGCCTGCGCTCCTGGTGTTTGGCGTGCTGGCGGTGGGTTGGGCCATCTATCTGCCGCTGGTGTCTGCCTGTTTAGGCTCCAGCGAGTGCCAGCCACGGGCCGATCGGAAAAGATGATCGGCCCCTACAAACTCGATTTTTTTGGTGGCGCGACTGATGAAAAAATTACTGCTGCTCCTGCTGTTGCTCTCCCCCCTTGTCCAGGCCGCTGACTGGCTGAGCTGGCGCACGGTCGGTCAGGCCACGCTGACCTGGGGGCCGTTCACCGTCTACGACTCACAGCTGCTGACGCCGAACGGGCGCTGGCAGGCGCAGCAGTGGCCCGTCTCCCTGGTGATCGTTTACCGCCGCGACATCACCCGCCAGGCGTTGCTGGACGCCACGCTGGAGCAGTGGCAGGCGCAGAAAACCGGCAGCAGCAGCCAGCAGCAGCGGTGGCTGCAGCAGCTTGGTGCCATCTGGCCGGACGTCAGCGACGGTACGCGGCTGGCCTTTACTGCCGATGCCGACGGCGGGCAGTTTTACTGGCAGCCCGCCGGGACGCGTGCCGCCGTGAAACCCATCGGTCCGCATTTTGATCCTGAGTTTCGCGATGCCTTCCTCGGCATTTGGCTCGCGCCGAACACCACCTATCCCGATATTCGTCGGAAACTGACCGGAGGTTAACCATGTGGAAATTCCTGCTGCTGACGCTGAGCCTGCTGATTGCGGGCTGCGGTGCCAAAATTGAGGACTATCAGCAAGCCCAGCCGAAAATCGATATCTTCAGCTGGTTCAACGGCGACTCCCGCGCCTGGGGGATGGTACAGGACTACAGCGGCAAGCAGATCCGCCGCTTCGAGGTGACCATTAACGGCCAGGTGGTCGGCGATACCCTGACGCTGAATGAACATTTCGTCTATGACGACGGCGAGAAGCAGCAGCGCGTCTGGCATATCCGTCGCCTGAGCGACGGCAGCTATGTCGGTACCGCCGGCGATATTATCGGCACCGCGCAGGGGCACTCCCGCGGCAACGCCTTTAACTGGCGCTATACCATGACGGTGAAAACCGATGACAGCAGCTACAAACTGAACTTTGACGACTGGATTTACCAGCAGGATGCGCAGCACCTGATGAACGTCACCTCAATGAAGAAATTTGGTGTTGAAGTGGCACGCGTCACGCTGTTTTTCTCTAAGCAGGCGGCCAGCGGGCAATAAAATGCCGCTTTCAGCTTAATTCCGCTGGGCGAAGGCGCTATACTTCGCCCTCCTTTGAGAAAACAGGCTTCGCTATGAACTGGCAAAAAATTGGTGTGGTGTTTATTTTTCTGCTGATGGCCGTTGGCGGCGTCGGCGGCGTGATGCTGGCGGGATACACCTTCATCGTTCGTTCCTGAGCGCAAACACTGGCGGTAATCCCCGGCCGCCCGGCTTTGATTATTTGGTTGTAACTTATAACCAGCTGGAATTTCTCTCCGCCATTCAGGTCGTTATGCTCTGAGTTTACTCGCGAAAAATAAAACTCAACATCATGACTGAAATCACTTCTTCGGCGCACGTCGCGCTGGCAGGGAACGCGCCGACGGGCGAAGCCTTTACCATTCGCCAGGCGGCGGATGTCTCACATCTGGTCAACAACAGCGACCAGTCGCGCAGTAACGCCCGCATCGTGATCGGTATTGCCCTCGGCGGGGTATTCCTTGACGCTTACGATCTTGGTGCGCTGGCCTTTGGTATGAAAGATGTGACGCGCGAATTCAATCTGTCGCCCGCCGGGGCCGGGATGATCGCCTCTGCCATCACCCTCGGCGCCGTGGTTGGCGCGCTGATCGGCGGCTATCTCACCGATAAAATTGGCCGCTACCGCGTGTTTATGGCCGATATGTTCTTCTTTGTCTTTGCCGCGCTGGCCTGCGCCTTTGCGCCAAACGAGTATGTGCTGGCGGGCGCGCGCTTTGTGATGGGCCTGGGTATCGGCATCGATCTACCGGTGGCGATGGCCTTCCTTGCTGAATTCTCCAAACTGAAGGGGCGCGGCAATAAAGCCGCCAGTATCGCCATGTGGTGCCCCACCTGGTATGCCGCAATCTCGATCTCCTATCTGCTGGTGCTGTTCTTCTGGTCAGTGCTGCCGCAGAGCCACAGCGACCTGATGTGGCGGATTATCCTCGGCTTTGGTGCCGTTCCGGCGCTGATTATCATCGCGATCCGCAGCCGCTATATGAGCGAATCGCCGATCTGGGCGGCCAATCAGGGCGACCTGAAAGGCGCCGCCGCTATCCTGCGTAGTTCCTATGGGATCAATGCGCAGGTGGCGCCGGATGCTGACCTGGCACCGGTGAAAGCGGTGCGTCGCGCCAGCTGGCGCAACTATGGCGCGCTGTTCAAAGGGGTGTATCTGAAGCGTACCGTCTTAGCGACCGTGACCTCGATCGTTTCGCCTTTTGCCTATAACGCGGTGGCATTCGGCCTGCCGGTGATTATCTCCAGCTTCCTGGCCCAGTCGATGCTCAACACCATTCTGCTGTCGCTGGCGCTAAACCTGCTGTTTGCCTTTGTCGGCGGTACGCTGGCGGTGCGCTTTGTGCCGCGCTTCGGTGCCTGGAAGATGATGGCCCTCGGCTATGCATTCCAGATTGCCTCGCTGCTGGGGCTGGCGCTGGTCGGTAAGCCGGCGGATGGGCAACAGGCAGCCATCTCCATTGCGATGCTGGCGCTGTTCCTGCTCGGTCAGGGCTTCGGTCCCGGTGCGCACACCATGACTTTCGCCTCACTCAGCTACCCGACATCGCTGCGCGGCGTCGGCGTCGGCTTTAATCAGACCATGGTGCGCGCCAGCTCCACCCTGTCGCTGTTCCTGTTCCCGGTGCTCGCCGCGCTGCTCAGCACCAATGTGTTCTGGGTAATTGGCCTGGCGCCGCTTATCGGCCTGCTGACCCTGCTGGCGATTCGCTGGGAGCCGTCCGGCTATGATGTCGATGCCGAAGACTTCGCCCTGAATAATCGCTAAGCTGGCGAAAGTTTAGACACCCCGCTGGATATGCGATATATTCAATATATGCAATCTATCCAGACGGGGTGATCGATGTCAGCCAAAAACAGTGCAGCATATTCAGAAACGGTTAGCCTGTTCAGCGGGCAGCAGCTGCGCAGCATGGCAGCTGAAGAGAGCGCTGAATATCTGGTAATCAACGTCGATCAGTTGAAAGATGCTGCGCCGTCGAAAAACGGTACCAGCGATGCCCTGCGCAAAAAACTGGAGAAGCTGGTTAGCAATCCCCGCCTCGATCCCTCGCTGGCGCTGGCCTTTTTTGAAATCGCCCAGAACCTGCTCACGCCATCGCGTGCCAGGGCTAAAATTACGCCGACGGCGAAAAACAGCAACAGTATCTTCAGCGGGTTCGAACAGTATCGAAGCAACAATGAGCAGCGTAAAGAGGACCTGCGCGCATTCATCCTGGCGGACGGGCAGTGGCTCAGCTCCAGCGAACTGTCAGACAAAGCACATTTCACCAACGCCAACCGCAGCGCCGGCCCCAACGCCTGGAAACGGCGCGGCAGAACCTTCGCCATCAGCGTTGATGGTCAGGACCGCTACCCGGATTATGCTTTTGATGAAGCCTGGCAGCCGCTACCGGCGGTGAAGCAGGTGCTGGAAATTTTTGACGGCACGCGCACGCCCTGGTCACTGGCCGCCTGGTTTGCCGGCAGCAATAGCTGGCTGGGCGGTCGCCGGCCGAAAGAGCTGCTGAGCAGCGATCCGCAGGCGGTGATTGCCGCCGCACGGCAGGCAAAAGAGGGGGCGCAGCATGGCTAAGGAGAGCCAGTCCGAAAAGGGAGTTTCACGCTTCGCCCCGCCCTCTCACCCCGTGGCAATCAATACGTTCAGCCTGCCGGCGGGCACGACGCTGTGTCGCGTGCACCGCCCGCACTATTCCGGCAGCAGCTTTAACAACACGGTCAGCGGCAATGCCCGCTTCAGCCCCCTTTTTACCCCTGGCGGCGCGGTGATCCCCACCTTATATGCCGGGGAGAGTTCTCGCGTCGCGCTGTGCGAAGTGATCTTTCACGACCTCGACCTGACTTCCCCCTGTCTGAGTTACCCTGTTGCGGCGCTGGATGCCTTTCGCCATACGCGCCTGACCACGGCTGCCGCGTTACAGCTCGCCAGCCTTGACCTGCCCTCGCTGGTGAAGATGCGCGCCGGAAAAAAACTGATCCATTCCGACGCCAGCGAGTACGCAATTACCCGCCAGTGGGCAGAGGCTATCCATCAGCAGTATCCGCACATTCAGGGACTGATGTGGCCCTCGCGCCAGCACCAGGGTAACGCCTGGCTGCTGTTTGGTGACCGTATCGACAGCACTTTGCTGCTCAGCGAAAGTCAAACCCAGAAGATTACTGAGCGCCCGGTAGTGGAAGAGCTGCTGGCGCTGGCGGAGAGGATGGGAATATATCTTGAAGAGTAACGTGCGCCTTACTGCTGCCCGACAAAACGGGCAAATTCCTGCGGGATACGGGCGAAAGTAAACAGGAACCAGGGGGTGAAGCGCTCCGGATGGCGATCAATTTCATGCTGAATATCCGCCAGCGAACTGTAGCGCCAGCCGTCGGCCTCTTCCGGGTTAACCACCGGGACAGCATCACTGAGGGTGAAATAGACGTGGCCGTACTCGTGCTCGGTCAGCCCGTTGCTAAGCGGTAGGTTATAGCTCAGTTCGAACATCGGTTGCAGCGTCAGGCGCAATCCCATCTCTTCATACAGTCGGCGTTCAGCGGCATGCTGAGTCGATTCCTGGGGGTAAGGATGCCCGCAGGTGGTGTTGCTCCACAGCCCGCCACAGTGATATTTACCGCTGGCGCGCTGCTGCAACAGCAGCTGATGGCGGGAATTGAACACGTAAACGGTCACCGCCCGATGCAGTAAGCCTTTTTCGTGAACTTCCATTTTTTCCATTTTACCCGTGGGGCGATCGTGGCGATCGACGAGGATAACTTCAATTGCAGACATGCCGACTCCTTAAGACGAATGCCACTATTCTGGCATAAGACGTCGACATTGATCTGCATAAAATCGTGCGGAGTGTGACAATAACGGCAGAAGTGCATCCGGCGCTGGCTGCGCCGGATGCGGCTGAAATTACAGCTTGAAGCTGCTGACGACGCGCTCCAGCTGTACGCTCTGCTCTTCCATCGCCTGCGCGGCGGCGGAAACCTGCTCCACCAGCGCGGCATTCTGCTGGGTGGTGCTGTCGAGCTGGGTGATGGCGGTATTGATCTGATCGATGCCCATACTCTGCTCGCGGCTGGCCGACATAATCTCGGCCATCAGCGTATTGACGCTGCTGACGCCGCTCATCAGCTCGTCCATGGTGGTGCCCGCCTGCTGCACCAGCAGACTGCCCTCATCGATATTGGCCACCGACTCCTCAATCAGCTTTTTAATCTCACGCGCCGAGTTCGCCGAGCGCTGCGCCAGATTACGCACCTCTGACGCAACCACCGCAAAACCGCGCCCCTGCTCGCCCGCACGTGCGGCTTCCACCGCCGCGTTGAGCGCCAGGATATTGGTCTGGAAGGCGATACTGTCGATGACGCTGATAATATCCACCACTTTGCGCGACGAGACGTTAATTTCTCCCATCGTCGACACCACTTTTTGCACCACCTGCGCGCCGCGTTCCGCCACCTGCGAAGCATCCGCCGCCAGCTGGTTAGCATGGGTGGCGTTATCGGCATTCTGACGCACGGTACCGGTCAACTCCTCCATTGACGCCGCCGTTTCCACAATCGAACTGGACTGCTCTTCGGTGCGGGCGGAGAGATCGAGGTTGCCGCTGGCGATCTCACGCGAAGCGGTAGTAATCGCCAGCGCGCTGTCCCCGACCTGACGCATCAGCCCCTGCAGGCTGGCGATAAACTGGTTGAAGCTCTGCGCCACCGCGTTGAATTCCGGGCTGGAGCTGGCCGGCAGGCGCTGGGTGAGGTCGGCACCGCCGGTGGAGAGTGCCAGAATATTGTCGTTCAGCCCGCTAAGGCGCTTCATCATGGCGCGAATAAAGCCGAGCAGCACCAGCAGCAGCACGATAGCCAGCGGGATCTGCACCAGGCCGAGGCGGGTGAGGATAGAGCTGGTCTGCTGCGCTAACAGCGCGCTCGGCACATCACTGGCGAGGAACCACGGGCTGCCGCCGATCTGCTGCACCAGCAGCGTATGGCTGCCGTCTTCGCCGTCGTAGCTGCTCTGCTGCGGCTCGCTGCCGCTGACTTTGCCCAGCATCTGGCTGAGTGCGCTCGCCATCGGCGTGTTCAGCTCCGACAGATTGCGCAGTTTTGGCGCGCCGTCGACCAGGCTGGCATCCCCCACCACCTTGCCGTCCGCTTCAACGATCAGCGTAGTGCCGTGAATGGCTTCGCCCATCTGCTTCGCCAGATGGTTAAAGAAGCCCAGCGTCACGTCGATAGTCGCGACGCCCCACGCGTTGCCGTCGCGATAAATCGCCATGGCGCAGTTGGTGCGCGGCTGCGGGCTGGCGGCATCCTGATAGGCTTTAGCCCAGGCGCACTGGCCCTTTGCCGCTGCCATGCCATCCTTGTACCACGACTGCTCGTAATAATTCGGCGCCTCGGCGGAGTTCCAGTAGGTGTTGACCTGCAGCTTGTTGCTGCTGTCGCGGGCGAAGAAGCTGCTGAATTTGTCACGCGCGGGATCGCGCTGACGCGCCAGCGGCCAGACGCCGCCGCCAAACACGTCGACGTCCTGATACTGATTCACCAGCGCGGGGAGCACGGCATCAATAGTGTTGCTGTCGAGTACTGCAACGGACTCGGTAATACTGCGCTGCTGTGCCTGCACGCGATTCATCATTTCCGTGATGCTGGCACCGATAGTTTCTACCTCGTAGCGCACCAGACGACTCTCATTGGTCGCGAGTTGAGGCGCTACAAACAGTTTGATCACCACCACGGTGATCAGCAGCAGTAACACAAAGAAGCTGACGATCAGCAGGGTAAATCTGGCCTGGGTTGTTTTAAACATGAGCACACCACTCAACACGAAAAAGGCACAATTGCCTGATCGTGTTAACGGCATGTTAATGAATAACTTGAGTGACAGGCTTCACACATTCGACAATCAGCGCAGCGCGAGATCACTCCCCGGCTTCAACCACCTGCTGGCGAGCGCGGAAAATATGGCCGCTGCCGTACTGCAGCAGGCGTGCGACCAGCTGCAGTCCGCCATCTTCTTCCGCCTGGGCAAACTCACGCTCCAGGGTGGTAACCGGGGCTGCCCACAGCAGGTTCACCTTCTCACCCTCGCGCTTCGGCAGCGGGAACTGTCCGCTTTCGCGCCCGAGCGCGCTGGAGAGAATAAAGCCCTCAAAGCCCATCGGTGCCACCGACGACTCCAGAGTGTGCCCCTCGCCCAGCCAGCTGAGACGTGCCCAGGGCACATGTGCGAATCCGGCGAGCGCGCTGGCCATCTGCACCGCATTCTCTTCGGTCATCACTTCAGCATCGATCGCCAGCGCCAGCTCGGCGCGCCGATACTGGGGCGCCAGATCCTCATAGAGAAAATCGACCCACGGCATCGGGCGAATGCTCATGCCCAGCGTCAGAAAATACCAGCAGCCCTCGTGGTAGTGCTGCGAAATCGCCATCGGCGGCCAGTTACCCTGATCGATGGAGTAGTACTTCAGCGACTCGCCATACTGGGCTTCATAGCACTGCAGCATCTCCTGCTGGATCGGCTCCCACAGCTGGCCGTCGTGCCAGTCGCGCCAGAACTGTCGGTGCTGCTGCGCGGCGGCGTAGTACTCATTGGTGGATGCGGATCCGAGCGGCGCGGTGAGGCGATTGGCTTTGATGCAGCTGGCCGAGTAACTGACCTGCTGATCCTGATAGAGGCTCCAGCCGGGGATCACTGCCAGCAGCTGGCCCTGATACCAGACGGCAGCACCGTCATCCGTCGGCTCCCAGACAATCTGCAATCCGGCCGGATCCAGCATCGGTTCGGCTTCCAGCGTGCGGCAATATTCGGCGCCGAGCAGCGGCGGCGTGCCCTGCTGCATCGCCTCGACATCTTCCTGCATGGGCGCAGGCAGCAGGTTGCGTAACCAGCAGCCGCGTACGGCAAACTGGCTGCGGAAGCCTTCGGCCGGCCAGATATAGAAATAGGCTGTGCGCGCATCCTGTTCGACTATCGCGATCAGCGTCTGTTGCTGATTGGTGACTTCAGCAATCGGGTAGGGCTGTGTCATAACGCCTCGACGGTGTGTGGCGGGATCCATTCCTGAAGCATAGGCCAGGATAATAAGTGAGGATGGCGCGTGAAGGCCGCTGGAGGCAAGGGTAAAAGTCTCAAAATGACGGCGAGAGGCACAAAACAAAATGGGCGAGGCGTGCCTCGCCCCTACTGGACCCGATGTGCGTACGGGTCAGGCATGCCCGGGCAACATGAGCGTAGGGGTCAGGCATGCCTGACCCGGGTTGAACGCTTACCCTTCCATATGGGTGCTGTTGCGCAGGCGATACAGATCGCGCGCCTTCTCTTTAACCACGTTCAGCTTTGACTCCGACGCCACCAGGCCCCAGATAGTCCCCTGCTGCTGCTGGTAGTACTTATTCATCCCCTCAAAGTAGCTATCGCGATAGCTGACCCAGGCACGCTGCGAGGCTTTCAGCGCGCTCTGCGCCGCCGCTGACTGTCCGGCCAGCAGCAGCTTGTACTGCTTATTCAGCTCGGCATCCCAGGCTTTATTCGCCGCGTCATAGCACTGCAGATTGGCCTGAGTGCTGACCGCCTGCTGCTGACAGTTTTCCAGCTGGGTATCCAGATCCTGACGCAGGATGCCTGCGGCGCTGGCACTCCCGCTCAGCAGCAACAGGGACACAGTAACGATTTTTTTCATGATGATATCCTTATGGTGATGAATGCTCACGCCCGACGCGCGCCATGGCACGCTGCCAGGCCCCGCGTTGAATGGCCCAGCGCAGCAGCGCGGCAAGAGTATGTATGCGCCCGTGAATAACCCGGCGCTTTAACGGGGAAAAATGCAGGCCAAAGTCTTGTAAAGCCCAACCGGGCAGCAGCTCAATGCCCGCGGTCATTATCGCTTTCATTGCCGGGCGCGCCTGCCAGCTTGGGGCCGGGGCGTTCATCAGCAGGGAGAGCACTTCCCGCGTGCGTTCATCGCAGCGCAGCTGCGGACGCATCGCCTGCAGATACCCTTCGACGGCCGCCACGCTCCTGGGCACGTTTTGCGCGCCGAGCGCTTCGGCAACCACTGCGGCCTCGGCATAGTAACGATCCTGCTCGCCCAGGCTGAGCTGCGGATTTTTATAGCGCAGGTGCGCGGCGAGGAAACTGCTGGTCTCCGCAACGTGAACCCAGGTGAGCAGCCGCGGATCGCTGGCCTCATAGGGTTGACCGTGCGCGTCGACGCCACTGACCTTCAGGTGAATGCGCTTAACGCGCTCGATGAGGATATGAGCATCGGCGGTGTTGCCGAAGGTGGTGACGGCGATAAACTGGCTGGTACGCCGCAGCCGCCCCATCATATCTTCGCGAAAGGTGGAGTGATCCCAGACGCCCGCCAGCGGCAGCGGATGCAGCATCTGCAGCAGCAGCGCGCAGATGCCGCCGCACAGCATGGAGGTAAAGTCACCGTGCACGCGCCAGATCACGCTGTCCGGCCCGTAAAGACCGGGGTCGCCCGCCGGCTTTGACAGGTCAAACTCATTCAGCGACAGGCCATTTAAGCGGAAGACCTGCTGCTGAATTTTATCGCGAAAATTAACCATATTTGCAGATCCCCGCCGAGGTCGGGCATGCCCGACCCTCGTTACAGGTAATCAAATTCCGCATCGACGGTGCGCGCTGAATCCAGCCCGATCATCACGCTGAATTTACCCGGTTCGGCCACCTGCTGCATTCTGGCATTCCAGAAGGTCAGCGCGCTGACGTCAATCGGGAAGGTCACGGTTTGCGACTCTCCGGCCTTCAGCATAATGCGCTTAAAGCCCTTCAGCTCTTTCACCGGGCGGCTGATGCTCGCCACTTCGTCGCGCAGGTAGAGCTGTACCACCGTGGCGCCGTCGACCTTGCCGCTATTAGTGACCGTCACGCTGGCATTGACCGTGCCGTTACGCGCCATCGTGGCGGACGACATTTTCACCGGCGACAGCGTGAACGTGGTGTAGCTTAGCCCGTAGCCGAACGGCAACAGCGGGCCGTTCGCCTCGTCGAAATAGTGAGAGGTGTATTTGTTCGGCTTCTGAGAGTTATACGGGCGGCCGGTGTTCAGGTGGTTGTAATAGATCGGGATCTGCCCGACGGAACGCGGGAAGGACATCGGCAGCTTGCCCGACGGGTTGTAATCACCGAACAGCACGTCGGCAATCGCATTACCGCCTTCGGTGCCTGCGTACCAGCTTTCCAGCATCGCATCCGACTGTTCTAACTGGTGGGTCAGCGCCAGCGCGCGGGCATTCATCAGCACCATCACGATCGGTTTACCCGTGGCTTTCACCGCATCAATCAGCTGCAGCTGGCTGTGGGACAAGGTCAAATCCGTGCGGCTGGAGGCTTCGTGCGCCATGCCGCGCGCTTCACCGATCGCCAGCACCACCACATCGGCTTTTTTCGCGGTGGCAACCGCTTCGTCCAGCATCTGCTGTGGCGTGCGCGTATCGATGGTGACGGCCTTCTCATACAGATTCAGGAAGTCCTGAATGCCTTTATCGTCGGTGACGTTTGCCCCTTTGGCATACAGCAGCGTGGCCTTGCCGGCGGTGGCATTTTTCATCCCCTGCAGCAGCGTCACGGACTGCTTCGCGACGCCTGCGGCGGACCAGCTGCCCATAATATCAATCTGGCTGTCGGCCAGCGGGCCAATCAGCGCCACGGTGCCGGATTTTTTCAGCGGCAGCGTCTCCAGACGGTTTTTCAGCAGCACCATACTTTTGCGCGCAACGTCGCGTGCTTCAGCGCGGTGCAGGCGGCTTTCGGCATTGGTATCCGCCGGGTCACTCCCCACCGGCCCGAGGTGGCTGTACGGGTCATTAAACAGGCCCATATCATATTTCACATTGAGCACGTGACGTGCAGCGTTATCAATCTCCTGCTCGCTCACCGCGCCGCTTTTCACCAGGCCCGGCAGATATTTGCTGTAGTACTCATCGCTCATGCTCATATCAATGCCGGACTGCAGCGCGATACGCACCGCGTCCTGCGGGTCACGCGCCACCCCGTGCTGAATCAGCTCTTTGATCGCACCGTGGTCGCTGATGGTAATCCCCTTGAAGCCCCAGTCATCGCGCAGCACATCCTTCAGCAGCCAGCTGTCGGCGCTGGCCGGTACGCCGTTCAGCGAGTTCAGGGCCACCATCACCCCGCCGCTGCCTGCATCCAGCGCCGCTTTGTACGGCGGCAGATAGTCCTGGAACAGGCGCTGCGGGCTCATATCCACCGTGTTGTATTCCCGCCCGCCTTCCACCGCGCCGTAGGCGGCAAAGTGCTTAACGCTGGTCATCACAGAGTAGCGGTCCGCCGGGCTTTTGCCCTGCATCGCCTTAACCATGGTGCGGCCCATCACGGACGCCAGGTAAGTATCCTCACCAAAGCCTTCCGACCCCCTGCCCCAGCGCGGTTCACGGGTGACATCAACCATCGGCGCCCAGGTCATGTTGAGGCCATCATCGGCGGCTTCATAGGCCGCAATGCGCCCAACCTGCGCCACCGCATCGGTGTCCCAGCTGGAGGCCAGTGCCAGCGGGATCGGGAACTGGGTGCGCTGACCGTGGATCACATCATAGGCAAAGAACAGCGGGATCTTCAGGCGGCTGAGCTGCATCACCTGGTCCTGCATCGCACGGATATCGTGACGCGTCACCGTGTTGAAAATCGCCCCGACCTGACCGTGCTGGATCATGTCGCGGATGGCTTCTTTCGGGTTTTCCGGCCCGACGGTGATCAGCCTGAGCTGGCCAATCTTCTCATCAAGCGTCATTTTCTTCAGCAGATCGGTGACGAAAGCGTCACGCGCCTGCGGGGTCAGTTGATGTGGGCCGATAAGCTCTTCGGCAAAAGCGGGCTGCATAGACAGTGTGACGGCAAGGCTGACAGAACAAATCCATTTCATCAGATGATTTTCTCTCAAGTGACTACGTTGTTTGAATTTTTTACCCTGAGGTAACAAGTTAGTGCAGTGTGTCATACCTTGAGAATAGCAGCTAGTTTTCAGGTGATGAATCACAGCGCTCACCTCGCGGGCTTTATTGCACGCCCGCGAGTGCTACAGTAAAGCGGTGATACTGACAAGGACATGACATGCACACCTCTCAACCCGCCGCACAAAAACTGATTGCTGAACTGGGCCGTATCGTTGGCCGCAACCATCTGCTCACCGAAGCGGAAAAAACCGCACGTTACCGCAAGGGGTTCCGATCGGGTGAAGGCGACGCCCTCGCCGTGGTGTTCCCAGGCAGTCTGCTGGAGCAGTGGCGTATTTTGCAAGCCTGCGTGGCTGCTGACGTGATTATTCTGATGCAGGCGGCCAATACCGGCCTGACGGAAGGCTCCACGCCGAACGGCAATGATTATCCGCGCGATATCGTGATTATCAGCACCCTGCGCATGGACAAAATTCAGCTGCTGGACGGCGGTAAGCAGGTGCTGGCCTTCCCGGGCAGCACGCTGTATCAGCTGGAGAAAGTGCTGAAGCCGCTGGGGCGCGAACCGCATTCGGTGATCGGTTCATCCTGTATCGGTGCCTCGGTGCTGGGCGGGATATGCAATAATTCTGGCGGCTCGCTGGTGAAGCGCGGCCCGGCCTACAGCGAGATGGCACTGTATGCGCAGATTAGCGCCGGGGGCAAACTGCAGCTGGTTAACCACCTGGGGATGAGTCTTGGCAGTTCGCCGGAGCAGATCCTCAGCAGGCTGGATGATGAAAGCTGGCAGCCCGGTGACGTGCAGTACGATGAGCGCCACGCCTCCGACCCCGATTACGCCGAGCGGGTGCGCGATGTTGATGCCGATACCCCCTCCCGCTTTAACGCCGATGCGCGCCGCCTGTTCGAAGCCAGCGGCTGCGCCGGAAAGCTGGCGCTGTTTGCCGTGCGCCTCGACACCTTTGCCAGCGAAAGCGCTCAGCAGGTGTTCTACATCGGCACCAACGATACTGCGGTGCTCGACCAGCTGCGTCGCCACATGCTCGCGCACTTCAGCAACCTGCCGGTGGCGGGCGAATATATGCATCGCGATATTTTCGATATCGCCGAAACCTACGGCAAAGATACCTTTGTGATGATCGACAAGCTCGGCACCGACAAAATGCCGCTGTTCTTTACCCTGAAAGGGCGTGCCGATGCGATGCTGGCGCGCATTCCGTGGCTGAAGCCGCACTTCAGCGATCGGATGCTGCAGAAACTGACCGCGCTGCTGCCTTCGCACCTGCCCGCGCGCATGAAGCAGTATCGCGACCGTTTTGAACATCACCTGATGCTGAAAATGTCCGGTGAAGGCGTGGCGGAAGCGCGCGCATATCTGCAAACGTTCTTCCAGCAGGCCGAAGGCGAATATTTCGAATGTGTCGGCAAAGAGGGGGCGCACGCGTTCCTGCATCGCTTTGCGGCGGCGGGTGCGGCGGTGCGCTATCACGCGGTGCACCATACCGAGGTGGAGGATATCCTGGCGCTGGATATCGCCCTGCGCCGCAACGACCGCGACTGGTTCGAGCGGCTGCCGCCGGAGTTTGATGCGGCGCTGACGCATCGCCTCTACTACGGCCACTTCCTTTGCCACGTGTTCCATCAGGACTATATCGTGAAGAAAGGCGTGGATGTGCACGCGCTAAAAGAGAAGATGCTGGAGATTCTGGCAGCGCGCGGCGCGGAGTACCCGGCCGAGCACAATGTCGGCCATCTGTACAAGGCCAAGCCGCAACTGAAGGCGTTTTATCAGCAGCTCGACCCGACCAACAGTTTTAATCCGGGGATTGGCAAAACCACGCGTGCGAAGCACTGGGGTGAGTGCGGATGCGATAAACCGTAGGGGTCAGGCTTGCCTGACCCGGGCGAGGCATGCCTCGCCCCTACTCTTCCTTGGATTCCTGCAATACCATCTGACCATTCTTGCGTTCGATGATCATGGTCTGCGGCGTGGAGAGCACCACGCCCTCTTTACGCAGGCGGGTGAGGATATCAAACAGCAGATCGCTTTTCGCCCCGCTCACCTGGCGCGGGCTGGCCACGTTACCGGTTACCGACAGCACAATGCCGCTGGTGGTCAGGTCTTTGAACGACACCGACGGCTCCGGATTCTCCAGAATGCGCTCGTTTTCGTTATACACATCCAGCAGCAGCTGGCGCACCTGCTGCGGGTCGATATCCAGCGGGAAGGTCAGCGTAATGGTCGCCACGCCCTGCGCATTGCCCATGGTGGCGTTACGCACGTTCTGCGAGATCAGCTGCGAGTTCGGCACGATCACCGTCGATTTGTCGCTAAGCTGGATCTCGGTAGCGCGCACGTTGATCCGGCGAATATCCCCTTCGATACCGCTGATGCTCACCAGATCGCCGACCTTCACCGGGCGCTCGGTCAGCAGGATCAGGCCGGAGATAAAGTTCTTCACGATCTCCTGTAAGCCAAAACCGATACCCACCGACAGGGCGCTGACGATCCACGCCAGCTTGTTCCACTGCAGGCCCATAATCGACAGCGTCATCAGGATCACCAGCACAAAGCCGATGTTGCTGAACAGCGTGATCAGCGAGACGCGCATGCCGGTATCCATGGTGGTTTTCGGCAGGAAGTCGTGCTCCAGCCAGCGCTTCACCGAGCGCAGCACCCAGATACCGACCACCAGGCAGATCAGCGCATTCACCATATGCGCCGGCACGATGTTCAGCGACTCCAGCCCTTTGCCGCCCCAAAACTCAATGGCTTTCTGCACCAGCTCAATCGGCGTCGAGCTGCCGAAAGTGCCGTTGAGCAGCGCCATCGCGGCGGCCAGCACCAGCAGGGTTTTGCCGATAGCGCCCAGCACCGCGGCAATCTGCCCCAGGTGGCGCTCGTCAATATTCAGCGAGGTCTGGATACGCTTGCCGGTGGCATTGTTGGTCGAGAACAGGCTTTCACAGCCGTCGGCGACCAGCTGGCTGAAGATATAGAAGGTGCCAAACACCAGCCCCATCCAGATCAGCTCGTAGCTCAGGAAGCGCGCCATGGTGATATAGCCGATCGTCAGCGCAATCATAATCGCCACGCCAATCAGCGTCAGCGCCATCTGGATTAAGCCGACCAGCGTCGACTTCGCCTCCGGCTGATGTCCTTGCTGGATCATCCGGCGGCGCACGCGGTTAGTGCGCATGCTGATCGACAGCGCGGTCGCGCCAATCAGCAGCGCGGTCATGCCGTTAGCAAAAATCGTCGTGCCGACGCTGGTGTTGGCGCTGCTGTTAAAAATTTCCACCGTCTGGAAGATAAACACCAGCGCGGCAGTCAGCGGTGGGTAGGGTTTTAACGCCATTGCCACTTCGTTGGAGATATTCGGCAGGCGCCAGGACGGGCGGCGCGTGGAGAGGAAAGCGCGCCCCAGCCCGGCAATCAGCCCGCAGAAAATACTCAGGCCCACCAGCTTATCGGCGAAGTCGCGCACGTCATCGATCACTTCATCGTGACGGGTAAACGCCTGGTCGAGGAAGTTAAACGCCAGCACCACGGCAGCCAGCGTGGTCATCGCGGTGGCGGCCGCAAGGAAGCTCCGGCGCAGGCGACCTTCCGGCAGATGATGGATGCCGACCCAGGCGAGGAACTCCTCCAGGTAACGGCGGCCCAGCGTGGCGACCAGCCCGGCAGCCAGCAGCCAGGCAAGGGTGCCAAAGCGCCAGCCAGGTTCCCAGGAGAGCGCGGCGGTGGACGTCAGCTCGTCGACAAAATCACCGATCTTGCTGCTGTCATCGCTTTGGGTATTGAACAGCGGAGCCCAGAAGCGCGGGCCAAAGATGCTGCCCGCGTTGAGCGCCAGCTGGGTTTTCAGCGCGTCGCGGCGCAGGTTAACGATCTGTGCCGACAGATTGATCGAGCCGCTTTTAATCGCTTCGGCCTGCTTGATCTGGTCGTCCATTTTGCTTTTCTGGTTTTCCAGCTTGGTACGCTTGCTGGTCACTTCAGCGGTCTCTTTCACCCCGCTGTCGGCCTTGGGGGCCGGGCCAAGCACCGCCAGCTGCGCCTGAAGCTGCGCACGCTGCGGGGTGATGCTCTGGACCAGAGTATCGGCATCGCCGGACAGCTCCAGCGCCATATCATTTAGCGCGCTGAGCTTGCTGTCGTTAGTCTCGCCTGAAACCTGCTGCTTGATTTTATCCAGCACCTTCTGCATTTTTGGCAGTTCGACGGCCGCATTGACCTTCGGTGCGGCATCCTCAGTTTGCTGCGGGTCGCTATTATCGGCAGCCAGCACCAGCTGCGGGGAGAGTGCCACCAGCGCCAGCAGGCAGATGCGAAGAAAAGTTAACAAGCCAGACATGAAAAAGGTTCCTGATACTGAAGAAGACGCTGCGAGGCGCAAGTCAATTTGCCGGCTAGTTTATGCTTTTGCCCTGGCCGGGACTATAGGATTCACGATGTAAAAACCTGTTCGCCGTCATAAGAATAATCTATGACCGCAACTTCAGCCGCCGATGGCAGACTGAGTAAAAAAAGTGCATGGAGCAAATATGTCCCTTCCCGGTTCTGCCATGGTAGTGCGCGACGCCGCAGCTGCCGATGTTGACGCAATTACCCGCATCTATGCCTGGCACGTGCTGCACGGCTGCGGCTCGTTTGAAGAGATCCCGCCCGATACCACCGAAATGGCCGCCCGGCTGGCTAAGGTGCACGCATTCGCCCTGCCGTGGCTGGTGGCCGAAATCGACGGCGCGGTTGTCGGCTACTGCTATGCCACCCAGTATCGCCCGCGCCCCGCCTACCGTTTCACCATTGAGGACTCGGTGTATATCGATGCCGAAATGGCCGGGCGTGGCGTAGGTACGGCTCTGATGCAGGCGCTGATTACCCGCTGCCAGTCGGGCAATTATCAACAGATGCTGGCGATTATCGGCAACGGCGAGCGTAATGCGGGTTCGGTCAGCCTGCATAAAAAAATGGGCTTCGAGATTGTCGGCAACTTCCGCAAAGTCGGATTTAAGTACGGCGAATGGCGCGATACGTTACTGATGCAGCTGGCGTTATAACGGGTTAAACGATCTACGGGCAATCACCCTCTCGCGTAGGGGCCGACCCTTTTTTCCGGTCGGCCCGTGGTTTACCCATGCGCCAAAAACTCAATCTACCGCGCTGTCATCCAGCGCACGGTTACTCACCACCTGCGAAGCTTTCTGCTTTTTATAGCTCAGCGCCGCCGGCGGCACCGGGGAGATCTTGCCAGTTTCCAGCCAGCTGCGCAGGCGGTTAGCGTCGGCAAAGTGGGTGTATTTACCGAAGGCATCCAGCACCACCAGCGATACCGGGCGCTGATTGATCACCGTACGCATTGCCAGGCAGTGACCGGCTTCGTTGGTGAAGCCCGTTTTGGTCAGCTGAATATTCCAGTCCGGGCGATACACCAGGTGGTTAGTGTTGCGGAACGGCAGCGTGTAGGTCGGGTTGCGGAAGCTGGCCATATCTTCATGGGTGGTGCTCAGTTGGCCGATCAGCGGGTAGTTTTTGGTGGCGATCAGCAGCTTGCTGAGATCGCGCGCCGTCGAGACGTTTTTGATCGACAGGCCGGTCGGTTCAACGTAGTGGGTGTTGTTCATCCCCAGCTCACGCGCTTTGGCATTCATCGCCTTGATAAACGCATCGTAGCCGCCCGGATAGTGGTGCGCCAGGCTGGCCGCTGCGCGGTTTTCAGACGACATCAGCGCCAGCAGCATCATATTTCTGCGGCTGATCTCACTGTTCAGGCGCACGCGGGAGTAGATGCCGCGCATCTCCGGCGTGTGGCTGATATCCACCGCCAGCATCTCATCCATCGGCAGATGGGCATCGAGCGTCACCATTACCGTCATCAGCTTGGTGATAGAGGCGATTGGGCGCACCAGATCCGGATGGCTGGAGTAGATCACTTTATTGGTCTTCATATCGACAATCATCGCGCTGCCGGAAGCAATTTCAGGCTGGGCGGCAGCGCCAGCCACCGCAGGCTGATGAGTGCGGGCAGCAGCCGGGGTGAGGATGCTTTGAGCGGAACACAGCAGAACCAGACTTAACAGCGATAAACGAATTTTTGCAGGCATCGTAGAAACTTAACGGCTGATGATGACAGTGTGGAACCCACACGCCGCTGCCCGCACTACAGCGGGGGCTGGCCTGCGCATAATACGCCGGATGTTAAGCATTTTCCTACAGGATATTCGTTTCCGGGCATTACCAAATCACCGCCGGTGGCCCGGCGGTTTTCAGCAACTTACCGCGTTCAAAACAGCTGGTAGCCGTAGCCCCAGATGATCACCGTCAGCGCCAGCAGCACTTCAAACACCAGGATGCCGATAGCCAGCGTCGAACCGGAAAAGCGCAGGCTCTCTTCGCGGTCAATATTCAGGAACAGCGGGATGCCGACGTACAGCAGATAGCCGGTGTACACCAGCGCCAGCGCGCCAACCAGCACACAGAGCCAGACCAGCGGATAGAGCGCCACCAGCCCGCTGATGAACAGCGGCGTGGCGACGTATCCGGCGAACACCATGCAGCTGGCCAGCGTGGGGCGCTGCGGATAATCGCGCGCCATCCACCAGATCACCCGCCCCATCACCGCCACGCCGGCCAGCATCAAGGCATAGAACAGAATAGCCAGCCCGAACGCGCTGGATAACGACAGGGGAATGGTGCGCTCGACGCCCACATCCCAGCCGATTTGCGTGGTGCCGATAAACGCGCACACCACCGGGATCAGAGCCAAAAGCAGCACATGATGCGTGTAATGGTGAGAAACGGTTTCGTTCTCGTTTTTGATGTCGCGCATCTCACGATTCGGATGCGCCAGCAGTCCCCATACATGGTTCATATCATCACTCCTCTGAACAACGGACCGCCAACTGGCACTGTCCCGGGCGGCATCTCTTCAAGTATACGTGGCCTCAGGCTGTTTGTTTTTTAACCGCGACAAATAGCGGCTAAGCACTTCATTTCAGTGTGAAAATAAAGCGCGATTTCGCAATTTTAACGGCGGATTTAGCAGGAACGGTTAGACTTAGCGGCTTGATGTCGATACGGAGGCCTGAATTACCGATGGATGTGAACGCGTTAATTTCCCAGTATGGCTACTGGGCCCTGTTTATTGGTTGCCTGGCCGAGGGAGAGACATTCACCTTGCTGGGCGGCGTGGCGGCCCATGAAGGGCTGCTGCATTTTGGCTGGGTGCTCCTGGTGGCGATGTGCGGCGGTATCCTGGGGGATACGGCGCTGTTTTTCGTTGGCCGCCGCTACGGTGAGCCGATCCTGAAACGCTTTAAGAAGCACCAGAAACAGATCGATAAGGCCAATCGCCTGATCCGCAAGAGGCCGGTGCTGTTCGTGATTGGCGTGCGCTTTATGTACGGGCTGCGCATTGTCGGGCCGATTATTATCGGAGCCAGCCACCTCAGCCCGCGCAAATTTCTGCTATTTAATGTGATTGGTGCCGCACTGTGGGCGCTGATTTTCGTTTCGCTCGGCTACCTTGGCGGCCAGGTGATCGCCCCGTGGCTGCATACGCTCGACCATCACCTCAAGCGTATTTTCTGGGTGGTGCTGGCGGTCGCGATCGTCTGGGGTATTCGCATTGCGCTGAAGCGCCGCGATAAGTAACGCTGCGCCTGTAGGGTTCAGGCATGCCTGAACCCTACAAAATGGGCACTTTCCCGGTAGGGGCGTGGCATGCCGCGCCCGGCTTTTATGCTGCGCACGCGAAAACAGCGGCTATAGTTAAACGATGAAAAATGTAAAACGACCTATTGAAAACCATGGCGTAATTGGTGATTTACGCACCTGTGCGCTGATCGCCGACGATGGCGCGCTCGACTACTTCTGCTGGCCAAATCTGGACAGCCCTTCGGTATTTACCGCCCTGCTCGACAGCGATGATGCCGGGCTGTTTAGCATTAGCCCCGACTGGCCCGATGCGCGGCGTATGCAGCTCTACCTTCCCGAGAGCAATATTCTGCAAACGCGCTGGCTCGACGACCGCGGCGTGGTGGAAGTCACCGACTATATGCCGATTTGCGAAAAGCAGGACAGCCTGCCGCGTATTGTGCGCCGCATTAAAGTGATCCACGGCAGTGCCACCATTCAGCTCTGCTGCTCCCCGGTCCATGATTATGCCCGGGCGGATACGCGGGCCACCCTTCAGACCGGCTCGGTGACCTTCCACGCCGAGGGCCAGCCCACGCTGCGCCTGAACGGCGATGTCGATTTTGCCCTGAATGATGCCGCCGCCGTCGCCCGCTTTGAGCTGAAATCCGGCGAGTGCCGCGAGTTTATTTTCGGCGCAGAGGAAGACCAACACCTTGATGATGAGCGCTCTGATAGCTGCTTCGAGGCGACGCTCGCCTACTGGCGCAGCTGGAGCTCGCACAGCAGCTATCGCGGCCGCTGGCGCGAAATGGTGCAGCGCTCGGCGCTGACGCTCAAACTCTTGACCTCCTGGCAGCACGGGTCGATTGCCGCCGCCGCCACCTTTGGCCTGCCGGAAGAGCTGGGGGGCGAACGTAACTGGGATTATCGCGCCTCGTGGATCCGCGATGCCTCCTTCAGCATGTATGCCCTGATGCGCCTGGGCTACGTCGACGAGGCGAAAAACTTCACCCACTGGGTGGCGAAGTGCGTGGAGAACAGCCATCACGACGTGGAGAAACTGCAGGTGATGTACCGCCTCGACAGCGGCACCGAGCTGCATGAGAGCGAACTGCTCAACCTGTCCGGTTACGCCGGTTCCACCCCGGTGCGCATCGGTAACGATGCCTGGCGCCAGTCGCAGCTCGATATTTACGGCGAGCTGATGGATGCGATTTATCTGGCGAACAAATATGGCGAGGCGATCTCGCAGCGCGGCTGGCAGCACGTCAGCCGCATGATTGATTACGTTGCCGATAACTGGAACCAGCGCGACGCCGGGATCTGGGAGATGCGCGGCGAACCGCAGCACTTCCTGCATTCACGCCTGATGTGCTGGGTGGCGCTCGATCGTGCGCTGCGCCTCGGTGAAAAACGCTCGCTGTCGATGCCCTACTCGCGCTGGGCGCAGGCGCGGGATGATATCCGTGCCGATATCTGGCAGAACTTCTGGAACAAGGAGCAGGGGCACTTTGTTGCCACGCGCGAGGGCGAATTTGTCGACGCCTCCATGCTTTTAATGCCGCTGGTGCGTTTTGTCGGCGCCACCGATCCGGACTGGCTGGCCACGCTGGATAAGATCAAGGAGAAGCTGGTGAGTGACGGGCTGGTGCGGCGCTATAACGTGGAAGAGACGCCGGCGGACGGCCTGCAGGGTGAGGAAGGGGCATTCGCCGCCTGTTCATTCTGGTATGTGGAGTGCCTGGCGCGTGCTGGACGGCTGGAGGAAGCACATTTTGAATTTGAGAAGCTGCTAAGCTACGCCAGCCCGCTCGGATTGTATGCGGAAGAGTTCGACAGTCGCGGCCATGCGCTGGGCAATACCCCGCAGGCGCTGACACATCTTGCCCTGATTAGCGCCGCCTACTTCCTTGACCGAAAACTCGACGGCAGCGATACCCATTGGCAACCCTAAGCCTTCTGTGGCGGATTTAACGTCGCAGAATGGTGGCTTTGCAGACAATTAATCGTAAAGATAGTTCAACAGGGTTAAATCCTGGTTTCTTCCTGAGCCGTTATGAACATATAATGTGCAGCCGGTCACAGTTGGCCAGTATTGGGTCGTTTATCAACAGTCTACATGGCGCTACACCTGAAATAATATGAAAAAGAGCATCCGTGCGTTTGTCACCCTGATTCTGGCCGCTGCGGCTTTCAGCCAATCTGCCTTTGCTGTGGTTTACCCTCTTCCGGCCGCTAACAGCCGCCTGACCGGGGAAAACCTCGAAATTACTATCCCGGAAGACAGTAAGCTTCCGCTGGAAGCTTTTGCTGCTCAGTACCAGATGGGGCTGAGCAACATTATGGAAGCTAACCCCGGCGTTGACGTTTACCTGCCAAAAGCGGGCAGCAAGCTGATCATCCCTCAGCAGCTGATCCTGCCGGACGCGCCGCGTGAAGGCATCGTGATCAACAGTGCTGAAATGCGTCTGTACTACTACCCGAAAGGCAGCAAAACCGTGGTGGTGCTGCCGATTGGTATCGGCGAGCTGGGCAAGGATACCCCGATTAACTGGACCACTACCGTCCAGCGTAAAAAGGATGGCCCGACCTGGACCCCGACCAAGAAAATGCACGAAGAGTACAACGCGCGCGGTGAATCACTGCCTGCGGTATTCCCGGCTGGTCCGGACAACCCGATGGGTCTGTACGCGCTGTATATCGGCCGCCTGTACGCGATTCACGGTACCAATGCCAACTTCGGTATCGGCCTGCGCGTGAGCCACGGCTGCGTGCGTCTGCGTGCTGACGATATCAAATGGCTGTTCGACCACGTGCCGGTTGGCACCCGCGTTCAGTTTATCGACCAGCCAATCAAAGCCACGGTTGAGCCGGACGGTTCACGCTATGTGGAAGTTCACAACCCGCTGTCGCAGACCGAAGAGCAGTTCAAATCACGCGAGCCCGTGCCGCTGACTATCCCTGCTTCCGTGACTAAAATTGTTGCCGACGCCAGCGTGAACAGCACCAGCATGGAAGATGCGCTGAAAGCGCGCTCCGGCATGCCGGTAAAAGTGAACGGCGAAGCGACGGTGACTGAGCCTGCGGTCGTGCCAGAGCAGGAAGGCGCGCAGCCGATGGAACAGCCAATGACGCCCGTGACCACCGAAGGCGCGAACGTGGCAGATCCTGCTGCGCCAGCCGCAGCGCCAGCTGATGCAGCCGCTCCGGCCGCTGCGGATAACGCCAGCGCTCAGGCACCAGCCGACAGCACAACGCCAGCTGCCGCCCCGGCGATGCCTGCCCTGACTCAGCCAGGCCCGATCTACAGCCAGCCTAAATCCTGATTTAGCCGCGCGGTAAAATAAGCCCCCGCACCTGTTGATGGTGCGGGGGCTTTTTTCTATCCCTTCTCCCGCCGCCGAAGTACCAGCCATGCCGCCCCACAGGTAAAAATCGTCACCACCAGCACCAGCAAAATGAACCCGTGCGGATTATTCGCCAGCGGCACCCCGCCGACGTTCATGCCAAAAAAGCCTGCCACCAGGTTGATCGGCAGCGCCAGTACGGTAATCAGCGTCAGGGTAAATAGGGTGCGGTTGCTCTGTTCCAGCTGTTGCGCGGCTATCTCCTCCTGCAGCAGGCGAATGCGCTCGGTCAGCCCGTTCAGATCGTTCAGCACCACCGTAAACTCTTCGGTAAACTGGCGCAGATCCTGCACCACGCTGAGGTCAAGCCAGCCCGGCGGGCGGTTGATCAGGCGAAACAGCGCGGCCGGCTCCGGGGCCAACAGGCGTTGAAAACGCAGCAGCGTGCGGCGCAGGCGGCCCAGCTCGCTGCGGTTGCTTTTACTGTGCTGCCCGAGCAGGCGTTCTTCTATCCGATCCACATACTGATTCGACTGGCGCACAATCAGGGCCAGCACATCCTCCTGCTCCGCCAGCAGCTGGGCCAGCAGTTCGGTGGAGGAGCGCAGCCCGAGCGAGGCCAGCTTGCCCTGCAAACGCTCCACCAGCCGCAGGGGTTTATGGCGGGCGCTGACCACCAGCCCATCGCGGCACCAGATCCACAGCGTGGCGCTCTCATCGCTGGTTTCGCGCGCGTTAAAGGTCACATCGTTAAGCACCGCCATCAGCGCGTCGTTCTGCCGCTCAATGCGCGTGCTGTGCGAGCCGTGCTGGATCTCATCAAAGAAATCTTCATCGACGTCAAAGTGGTTTTTCAGCCAGCGTGCGGCGGCGGCGTGGTTGAGGTTGACGTGCAGCCACAGAAATTGGCCGTCTGCAGCGCCATCGGCCCAGGCCGCGCACGACTCCTGCACCGTCAGGCTTTGCGGAGGCTGCCTCTCAACAAAACGGTAGCCGTAAATCAGGCCGGAAACGTCATCACTGAAATCGGGTTTTTGCCGCAGAAGCGGCAGATGTTGCGTCATAGTTTTCCCAGCAGCGAGCCGTTGAAGCCATAGCGCTATCCTGCCGCACGCAGATGACAGTTTTGTTACCCCGCGCCCGCGCCAGGCAAATATCCGTCGCCCGCGTCATTGTTCTGTCACACAACCTGCGTATCACCGAATGTGGTCTACCCTCTGCCCGATTTTTGCCGCGACGCTTTCAATGCAGCCGATGCCAGTGAGGAACTATGAGTGACAATGCCGCCATGCAACAGGGCCAGTCCGCCAGCCCCGTTTACCCGAAGAACAGCCGCCGTTCGGTGATGATTTTTCTGCTGCTGTTGATCCTCGGTATCGCCTTCGCCGGGGTGAATCTGTTTAACGACGTCAGCGATTCCGGCGCCACCTTTACCAGCTACGTGCCATTTTTACTGCTGGGAATGGCGCTGCTGATCGCCCTCGGATTTGAGTTTGTTAACGGTTTTCACGACACCGCCAACGCCGTTGCGACGGTGATCTATACCCACTCCATGCCGCCGACGCTGGCGGTGGTGTGGTCCGGCTTCTTTAACTTCCTCGGCGTGCTGCTCTCCAGCGGTGTGGTGGCTTTCGGCATCATCTCCCTGCTGCCGGTTGAGCTGATCCTGCAGGCCGGAACCGGCGGCGGCTTCGCCATGGTGTATGCCCTGCTGTTCTCGGCGATTATCTGGAACCTGGGCACCTGGTGGTTTGGCCTGCCCGCCTCGTCCTCACATACGCTGATTGGTTCGATAATCGGCGTTGGCGTGGCGAATGCGCTGATCCACGGTCGCACCGGAACCAGTGGCGTTGACTGGGGCCAGGCGGTGAAAATTGGCTATGCGCTGGTGCTGTCGCCGATTATCGGCTTTGTCTGCGCCGCCGTGCTGCTGCTGATGATGAAAAAAGTGCTGAAAAAACGCAAGCTGTACAGCGCGCCGGAAGGCAATAAGCCGCCGCCGACCTGGATCCGCGGGCTGCTGATTTTGACCTGTACCGGCGTCTCCTTCGCCCACGGCTCCAATGATGGTCAGAAAGGGATGGGGCTGATCATGCTGATCCTGGTCGGCACCATGCCGATCGCCTACGCGCTGAACCGCTCGATCCCGGCTGAGCATACGCCGCAGGTGGCGGCGCTGGCAGCGGTGACGCAGCAGGAGCTGCGCACGCTGACGCCGGACCAGGCAGCCAGCCCCTCCCCGCGCAATGTGCTGACCGAATATGTGCGCACCGGCACGCTGGTGCCCGCCGTGCTGCCGGCGCTGGCCGATCTAACCGGACGTATTGGCCAGCAGATCCGTCAGTACGGCGCGGTCGATAAGATCCCGGCGCAGGCCGTCTCCAACACCCGTAACGACATGTATCTGGCCTCGGAAGCGATCAAGCATCTGAAAAGCGATGAGAAGGTGCAGCTTCCGGCGCAGACCCGCCACAACCTCGATGCTTTCAAAGGCGAGCTGGATAACGCCACGCGCTTTATTCCGTGGTGGGTGAAGGTGGTGGTGGCGATCGCGCTGGGTCTCGGCACCATGGTGGGCTGGCGTCGTATCGTGACCACGGTCGGGGAAAAAATTGGCAAGACGCACCTGACCTACGCACAGGGCGCCAGCGCGGAACTGGTGGCGATGACCACCATTGGTGCGGCCGACATCTTCGGGCTGCCGGTTTCCACCACTCACGTGCTCTCTTCCGGCGTGGCGGGCACCATGGCGGCCAACCGCTCCGGCCTGCAGATGTCGACGCTGCGCAACCTGATGATGGCCTGGGTGCTCACCCTGCCGGTGTCGATTCTACTTTCGGCCACCCTTTACTGGCTGTTTACCCACTTCTGACCAGGAGATAACCTATGGCAATGCAAGGCAATGACTTCTCAGCGCAGAACTTTAACCAACGCTTACTGCAGGAGTTTTACGACAGCTACGATGAAGAGCTGGAGATGGAACTGGACGACCTGCGCTTCGGCAGCGATGAGAAAATGGAAGAGGGCGAGAAGGCCTGGCGCAAACACTATTTCCGCGAGCTGCTGCGTTTACAGGGTGAGCTGGTGAAAATGCAGGACTGGGTGATGCGCACCGGCCACCGCATGGTGATCATCTTTGAGGGGCGCGATGCCGCCGGTAAAGGGGGGGTGATCAAACGGATTACCCAGCGCCTGAACCCGCGCAACTGCCGCGTGGCCGCCCTGCCCGCGCCGAACGATCGCGAGCGCACCCAGTGGTATTTCCAGCGCTATATTGCCCATCTGCCTGCGGCGGGAGAGATGGTGATGTTTGACCGCAGCTGGTACAACCGCGCGGGCGTGGAGCGGGTGATGGGCTTCTGTAACGAGCAGGAGGTGGAGGAGTTTTTCCGCAGCGTGCCGGAGTTTGAAAAGATGCTGACGCGCAGCGGCATCCAGATCGTCAAATACTGGTTCTCGATTACCGACGAAGAGCAGGAGCTGCGCTTCCTCAGCCGGATCCACGACCCGCTGAAGCAGTGGAAGCTCAGCCCGATGGATCTGGAGAGCCGCCGCCGCTGGGAAGACTATACCGAGGCGAAAGAGATTATGCTGGCGCGCACCCACATCGACGAAGCGCCGTGGTGGGTGGTGCAGGGAGTGGACAAGAAGAAAGCCCGCCTTAACTGCATCAGCCACCTGCTGCGCCAGGTGCCGTATGAGGACAGCGAGCTGAAACCCATCGACCTGCCGCCGCGCGAGCGTAACGAAGATTACCGCCGCTCGCCGGTGCCGGACGAGATGATCGTGCCGGAAGTGTATTAAACCCCGGCGAATCCTCAAAAGGGGGAGCGACGACGGAGTTTCCCCCACAAATGCCTGCTATCGCTAAACGTCCGCAAACCGGTCTGAGCTCAGCCTGAGCACGCCGGAACGGCAAAAGACGCTCCCTGCGGGCCTCGGCACGCGGCATCCCTGCCGCGTGACGTCCGGCTTACCTCAGGCCAAGCTCATCCCCCGCTAGCATCGTGCTCGCTGTGGCTTTTAAACCGCGACGCTGAAGCTTTGGGTGCAAGGAGGGAGGGCTGATTGCAGCAGGCCCACGGCCAGAGATGGCCGTGAGCCAGGCTACAGGGATGTATTCATGCCGGTGCAGTAAGCAGCCCTCCCTCCTGAAACCTGACGCCTGTCATCCAGCGATAAATCCAGATCAATTTTTCTGGGGATCCCTCAGGGGGTCGACTACCTGTCGCCCCGCATCATGAGGCGTACCATAATCATCGCCGCCAGCAGTACCACGCCCGCCGCCGCCAGATAGATGGAATCCACGCCCCAGTGGCCGATCAGCAGCCCGGCCACCGGCCCGGTAATGCCCAGCCCGCAGTCAAGGAAGGCCGCGTACAGACCGAGCGCCGAGCCCTGGTTTTGCGGCTGCACTTTGCGGATTGCCTCCACCCCCAATGCCGGGAAGATCAGCGAGAAGCCGCTGCCGGTGAGGAAGGCGCCGAGGTCAACCATCCAGATGCTGCTGGCCTGCCAGATGAGCATCAGGCCCGCGCACTCCACCGCAAACGACACCAGCGAGACGCGGATGGCGCCATAGCGCGTAATGCTGTTGTTAAACAGCAGGCGCATCAGGATAAAGCCGGTGCTGAATAGCGTCAGGGAGAATGCCGCTCCGCTCCAGTCGTGGCTGGCGAAATAGAGGGTGATAAAGGTGGCAATGGTGCCAAAGCCCATGGTTCCGAGGCCAAGGCACAGGCCGTACAGCCAGATTTTGCCAAATACGCGGGTGAAGGGAATGCGCTGCCCGACTTCGACCTGCACCGCCGGGCGCCGGGTCGCCAGCCAGTAGCCGAAGGCCGCCATCAGAATAATTAACCCGGCAAATCCCGGAATGCCAAACAGCGAATTGAGCATCACGCCGAGCGGTGCCCCCATCGCCATCGCCAGATAGGTCGCGACGCCGTTCCAGGAGATCACCCGCCCACTCTGCGTGGTGCCCACCACGTTGATCCCCCAGAGGATCGAACCGGTGGCGGTTAAGCTTTCACCAAAGCCCAGCACCACGCGCCCTACCGCCAGCAGCAGCAGGCTGACCAGCGGCGAGCCATTGACCATCACCGCAATAAGGGTAAACAGCCCGCTGGCGCCGCAGAAAATCAGCCCCACCAGCACCACCTTTTTCGGCCCGAGCAGGTCGGCATAGCGCCCGGCCTGGGGCCGGCTGACCAGCGTGGCGAAATATTGCAGGCTGATAATCAGCCCGGCGATAAACGAGCTGTAGCCCAGCTGGTTATGCACATAACCGGGCAATACTGCCAGCGGCAGACCAATCGACAGGTAGCAGAAGAAGGTAAAAATCACTACGGAGATAATGCGCTTGTTCAGTTGGGCAGAGGTTAATGCCGGGTTCAGAGACATAGAAAAGCCAGAAAAAAATGCGATGTGGGCCCTATCATACCCTTAGCTTGCTAACAGATCTCGCGAAGTTTACTGACAGGTTATTTCCAGCTATCTGAAATGCGCTGCGCAGTGGTTGCCAAACGCCTGGCGCAATTTGCGCCTAGTCTGGCTGCGTCTATCAACAGGGAGCTAACCATGAGATTCAGTACAAAAGTCGCGATTGTCACCGGGGGAGCCAGCGGTATTGGCGCGGCCACCGTCACCCGCCTGGCCGGGGAAGGCGCAGCCGTGATGGTCGCGGACCTCAACGAAGAGTCAGGCCGCGCCTTTGTTGCCCGCCTGGTGAAACAGGGTTACAAGGCTGAGTTCTGCAAAATTGACGTCACAGATGCGCGGCAAAATCGTCAGCTGATTGAACAGACCGTGGCGCACTTCGGGCGGCTGGATATTCTCTTTGCCAACGCCGGAATTGCCGCCGATGGCCCTGCACACCTGCTGGCGCTGGAGAAATGGCAGAAAACCATCGATATCAATCTGACCGCGGTATTTCTGATTAATCAGGCGGCGATCGCCTGGTGGCTTGAGCATAAGCAGCCGGGGATCATCGTTAACTGCGGCTCGATTCACAGCTGGGTCGGCAAGCACGGCGTCACCGCCTATGCCGCCTCCAAAGGGGGCGTAAAGCTGCTGACGCAAACGCTGGCTATCGACTACGCCGCACGCGGTATTCGCGTCAACGCGGTCTGCCCGGGATATATCGATACCCCGCTGCTGGCAAAAGTCAGCGAGGAGGATAAAGAGGCGTTGAAAAAACTGCACCCGATTGGCCGTCTCGGCCGCCCGGAGGAGGTCGCAGCGGTGGTGGCCTTTCTCGCCAGCCCCGATGCCTCATTTGTTAACGGCGCGGCGCTGCTGGTCGACGGCGGGTATGTGGCACAATAGGCGCGGCTTGCCTCACGTGAAACGTGCTGAGTTCACCTCAAAACATGCTGCAGCAGAGTCGGCTGCCCGCTATCCTGCAGAACAGAATGTAGGGGTCGACCGCTTTTTTGGTCAACCCGAGGGTTCTCTGGCCGCTCCCACTACCCTTGCGCGTTAATCACCCGCGCAATATCCGCTGAGGTTGGCTGGGTGCGCACCTGCATAAACAGATCGGTGGCTTCCTCGTACTCTTTACGCAGATAGCCCAGCCACTGCTTAATGCGCGCCATATGATACAGGCCGGTATCGCCCTGCTTCTCCAGCCGCACATATTTTTTCAGCAGCTCAACCACCTGCGGCCACGGCATGCGCGGCTCGTTGTATTTGATCATCCGGCTGAGATTCGGCACGTTGAGCGCGCCGCGCCCAATCATCACCGCATCACAGCCCGTTGCCGCCATACAATCCTGCGCGCTCTGCCAGTCCCAGATCTCGCCGTTGGCAATCACCGGAATGCTTAGACGCTGGCGGATCTCACCTATCGCCGCCCAGTTAATCGCCTCAGCGCGGTAACCGTCCTCTTTCGTACGACCGTGAACAGCCAGTTCCGTGGCGCCCGCCTGCTGCACCGCATCGGCGATTTCGAAGCGCTGCGCGCCGGAATCCCAGCCGAGGCGCACCTTGACCGTGACCGGAAGATGAGCCGGCACCGCCGCGCGCATCGCTTTGGCTCCCTGGTAGATCAGCTCGGGATCTTTTAACAGCGTCGCCCCGCCGCCGCTGCCGTTCACCGTTTTCGACGGGCAGCCGCAGTTAAGGTCAACGCCCCACGAGCCCATCTCCACCGCTCTGGCGGCATTTTCCGCCAGCCACTGCGGATACTGGCCGAGCAGCTGAATACGCACCCGCGTGCCGGATGGCGTGCGGCTGTCATTGTCGAGTTCGGGGCAGAGGCGCTGGAAGCACTTCTCCGGCAGCAGTGCATCCACTACGCGCAGAAATTCAGTAATGCAGAGGTCGTAATCGTTGACGTCGGTCAGCAGTTCACGCACCAGCGAATCGAGAACGCCTTCCATCGGGGCAAGTAATACGCGCATGGTAAACCTGTGGAGAGTAGAGAACAGGGGGAAGCGGGCGCCTCCCCCCGATTAATTAGCCGTTGTTAGCTGGACCAGAACGGCGCGGACGGGTTTTGTTGACGCGCGGTGCGCCAGCATTGCCGCCTTCCGGGCGGGCTGCACGGCCTGAACCGTTGCCCTGACGACGCTCGCCGCCTGCACTCGCGCCGTTGCCGCCGCCGTTACCGGAACGGTTGCCGCTGGCGCTGCGATCGCCACCGCTGCGCTGGCCGCCCTGAGCACCACGACCGCGTCCACCGCCGCCGCCTGCTCCGCCGCGCTGCTGCTGGCGACCGTTGATGATCGGCTCAGCTTTAATGCTCGGGTCCGGCTCGTAACCTTCGATTGCCATGCGCGGGATTTCACGCTTCAGCACGCGTTCAATGTCGCGCAGCAGCTTCAGCTCGTCCACGCACACCAGCGACAGGGCTTCGCCCACCGCAGCCGCACGGCCGGTACGACCAATACGGTGCACATAGTCTTCCGGTACGTTTGGCAGCTCGAAGTTCACCACGTGCGGCAGCTCTTCGATATCGATACCGCGCGCGGCGATATCGGTCGCCACCAGCACGCGGATCTTACCTTCTTTAAAGTCGCTCAGCGCACGGGTACGCGCGCCCTGGCTCTTGTTGCCGTGGATCGCGGCGGCGGTGATGCCGTCTTTGTTCAGCTGCTCGGCCAGGTGGTTAGCGCCGTGCTTGGTGCGGGTAAATACCAGCACCTGCTGCCAGTTGTCGCGCCCGATAAGGAACGATAACAGCTCGCGCTTACGCTTCTTATCGACCATGTGAACGTGCTGCGTCACCTGCTCGGAAGCGGTGTTGCGGCGCGCCACGGAGACTTCTTCCGGGTTGTGCAGCAGTTTTTCCGCCAGGGTTTTGATCTCGTCAGAGAAAGTGGCGGAGAACAGCAGGTTCTGGCGTTTGGCAGGCAGTTTTGCCAGCACGCGACGGATATCGTGAATAAAGCCCATATCCAGCATGCGGTCGGCTTCATCCAGTACCAGAATTTCTACTTTGGACAGGTCGAGCGCGTTCTGATGCTCAAGGTCCAGCAGGCGGCCAGGCGTTGCCACCAGCACGTCAACACCGCTGCGCAGTTTCATCATCTGCGGGTTGATGCTGACGCCGCCGAACACCACCAGCGAGCGCAAGTCGAGGTATTTGCTGTATTCCTGCACGTTTTCGCCCACCTGAGCCGCCAGTTCGCGGGTTGGGGTGAGGATCAGTGCGCGCACCGGGCGACGGCCCTTCGGGTGCGGGTTGTTATTGCTGAGCAGCTGCAGCAGCGGCAGGGTGAAACCTGCGGTTTTACCGGTACCGGTCTGGGCGCTGGCCATCAGGTCACGTCCAGCCAGCACTACCGGGATTGCCTGGCGCTGAATTGGCGTCGGCTCGTTATAGCCCTGTTCAGTAACAGCGCGCAAAATATCGGCATTAAGGCCGAGAGAATCAAATGACATAAAGTTGACTGACTCCGGATCCGCCCTGACCGCGTAGCGGTGTAGTTTCCAGGGGGAGAGTTGACGCCAGGATCATTCCTGACGCTTGAATGAGAGCACAAACCACGGTGCCTAAGGGGCGGATTATAACAGAACCCTACGCTCCACAGGGAGTTATTCTTACGCATCTTGTCCGAAAATGCGCTACAAGCGGTTACAGCGCGCCAGCGCACATCTGAGCGAAGGGTTCGGTAAGGAGAGGATGGATGCAGCAGACGGGAAAACAAACGGGCCACCGAAGTGGCCCGTGTGGGATTAACGTGGACGCTGGCGCGGTTGTACCCGCTCTTTCACCAGCAGCGAGACCAGCGCAGGTCCCGCCAGCATCACCACCCCGACTGCGCCAAGCAGCAGGTTGTTATGGATTACCCGTGACAGCACCAGCAGCACCAGCATTGCGGCACCGAAATAATAGGTGGTGGTCACATCTTCAAGGAAATCGCCAATACGCCGCAGACGCGGCAGACGCTGGGTGAGCAGCATGGCGGCAAACACGCTGGCATACAGCGCCAGTAAAATTGTGCTCACCTGCAACAGTGCCTGATGTTTCCACCCCCACACCAGCGCGGCGATCAGCAGCAGGTGCAGTGCGATATGTACGCAGGTTTGTCCAGTGACAATCTGAATACGATTAGACCATTTCATGCTCTTCTCCTGGCAGACCTTGAGTAAAACAGGTCGCCCATGCGGTTACTGACACCGGCCAGTAACGACGTCCTCAGACTAACGTAGTTTTCGGATAATACTGCAAATAAACGCGTATCCCGCCACACATTTGTGACAGAGACTACACTTTACCCTTCACAAGTTAAGACGAAGACTGTCATCAGTATGTCACAAAAAACGCAAGGATTTTCATTTAAAGTCCTGACGATTAACACTCACATGGGTTTTAACGCCTTTAACCGTCGTTTTATTCTGCCTGAACTGCGCGATGCGGTGCGGGCAACCGGGGCGGATATTGTGCTGTTGCAGGAGGTGATGGGCAGTCACGATCTGCACAAGCTGCGCGTGGATAACTGGCCAGAAACGCCGCATTACGAATTCCTCGCCGATACCATGTGGCGCGACTTTGCCTATGGCCGTAATGCGGTTTATCCAGAGGGGCACCATGGTAATGCGGTGCTGTCGCGCCTGCCCATCCTCGAGCATCACAACCGCGATATCTCGGTCGAAGGCACGGAGAAACGCGGTATCCTGCACTGCCGTATTGCGGTGCCGGAGAGCGATCTCACTCTGCACGTGCTGTGCGTACACCTTGGCCTGCGCGAAGCCCACCGTCAGGCCCAGCTCAAAATGCTGTGTCAGCTGGTTAATGAACTGCCGCCGGATGCCCCGGTGGTGATCGCCGGGGATTTCAACGACTGGCGCCTGCGCGCGAATGCCATTCTTGAGCGCGGAGCCGGGATGGAAGAGGTCTTCAGCCGCAAAAATGGGCGTCCGGCGCGTACCTTCCCCGCCCGCTTTCCGCTCCTGCGCCTTGACCGTATCTACGTCAAAAATGCCGCTGTCAGCCATCCACAAACTATTCCGCTACGCCCATGGTCGCATCTCTCTGACCATGCGCCGCTGGCGGTGGAGATCCACCTATGAACCAGTGGCAGGAAGGAAATCAGATCAGGCTGCTGGAAAATGGCGAGGAATTTTTCCCGCGCGTTTTCGGTGCAATTCAGCGCGCCCAGCATAGCCTGCTGTTGGAAACGTTTATCCTGTTTAACGATGAGGTCGGCCAGGCGCTGCACGCCGAACTGCTGGCGGCAGCGCAGCGCGGGGTAAAAATTGAGATGATGGTCGACGGCTACGGCTCCCCGGACCTGCCGGACGACTTTGTCCACAGCCTCACCTCGCTCGGCGTGCGCTTTCTCTATTACGATCCGCGCCCGCTGGTCCTTGGCATGCGCACCAACCTGTTTCGCCGCCTGCACCGCAAAATTGTGGTCGCCGATGGCGAGATCGCCTTTGTCGGCGGCATCAACTACTCGGCGGAGCATAACGCCAGCTATGGTCCGGAAGCGAAGCAGGATTATGCGGTGGAGGTTAAAGGCCCCATCGTCGGCGATGTTGCCGCTTACGTGCAGCAGCAGATGGGCAGCGAGCAGAAAATCCGTCGCTGGTGGGGACAGCGCTCGCACCGCCCGGCACACAACGCCAGGCCGGGCAACGCGCAGGCGCTGCTGGTGTATCGCGACAACCATGAGCACCGCGATGATATCGAGCAGCACTACATCGATATGCTGAAGAGTGCGCAGCAGGACGTGATTATCGCCAACGCCTACTTCTTCCCCGGCTATCGCCTGCTGCGCGAGATGCGCAACGCGGCTCGGCGCGGCGTGCGCGTGCGGCTGATGGTGCAGGGCAAGCCGGATATGCCGATCGTCAAGGTCGGCGCCGAACTGCTGTATAACTACCTGGTGGAGGGCGGCGTGGAGGTTTACGAGTACTGCTGCCGCCCGCTGCACGCCAAAATCGCGGTGCAGGATCAACAGTGGTCAACCGTTGGTTCCAGCAATCTCGACCCGCTCAGCCTGTCGCTCAATCTGGAAGCTAATCTGATGATCCACGATCGCGAGTTTAACCAGTGCGTGCGTGACAACCTGGAGGGGCTGCTGGCGGCGGACTGCCAGCGCGTACAGGAGAGCCAGCTGCCGAAACGCAACTGGTGGCAGCTGGGCAAAGGCGTGCTGGTCTTCCACTTTCTGCGTCATTTCCCGGCGATTGCCGGCTGGCTGCCCGCCCACACCCCGAAGCTGGCGCAGGTACCGCCCCCGGCCCAGCCGGAGATGGAAACCCAGGACAGGGTCGAGACCCCCAACGAAGGAGTTAAACCCTGATGGCTAAAGCGCATACTTTCTGGAGCCGGGCAAAAAAGGTGCTGACCTGGCTGTTCTTTATCGCGGTCATCGTATTGCTGGTGGTCTATGCCCGCCAGGTGAACTGGGCTGACGTCTGGGATGTGGTGGTCAACTACAACCGCGTCGCCATCCTGGGGGCCGTAGCGCTGGTGGTGGTCAGCTACCTCACCTACGGCGTGTACGATCTGATTGGCCGCGCCTACTGCGGGCACAAGCTGGCGAAACGCCAGGTGATGCTGGTGTCGTTTATCTGCTACGCCTTTAACCTGACGCTCAGCACCTGGGTCGGCGGCGTGGCCATGCGCTATCGCCTCTACTCGCGGCTCGGCCTTGGCGGCAGCACCATTACGCGCATCTTCTCCCTGAGCATTGCGACTAACTGGCTGGGCTATGTGCTGGTTGCCGGGATTGTGTTCAGCGCAGCGATGGTGCGGGTGCCGGACGGCTGGTTTATTGGTGCCGGAACCCTGCGGGTGACGGGCATCTGCCTGCTGGCGTTTGTCGCGGTTTATCTGGCGCTGTGCGCCTTTTCCAAACGCCGCCGCTGGACCATCAAGGGGCAGAAGCTGGCGCTACCGTCGCTGCGCATGGCGCTGATCCAGTTCGCGGTCTCCAGCGCTAACTGGCTGGTGATGGGGGCGATTATCTGGCTGCTGCTGATGCAGAAGGTCGATTTCCCGCAGGTGCTGGGGGTGCTGCTGATCAGCAGTATCGCCGGGGTGATTATTCATATTCCGGCCGGGATTGGCGTGCTGGAGGCGGTGTTCCTCGCGCTGCTGCGCGGTGAACCGATCTCACACGGCGCAATTATCGCCGCGCTGCTGGCCTATCGGGTACTCTATTTTATCGCCCCGCTGCTGCTGGCGCTGGTGATGTATCTGTGGCTGGAGGGTCGGGCGAAGACGTTGAGAGCGAAGAATTTAGCCTGAGGAACCTGAGGAAAAAGCGGGTCGGGCATGCCCGACCCCTACGATTAACGGCGGTTGCCGAAGATACGCAGCAGCATCAGGAACAGGTTGATAAAGTCGAGATATAGCGTCAGCGCACCCATAATCGAGTAGCGGCGCAGGTTCTCTTTATCATCAACGTTGATCCCTTCACCGATGTTTTTCAGCTTCTGGGTGTCATAGGCGGTCAGGCCGACAAACACCAGCACGCCGATATAGGTCACTGCCCACATCAGCGCGCTGCTTTTCAGCCAGATATTCACCAGTGACGCCAGCACGATGCCGATCAGCGCCATAAACAGCATGCTGCCCATTCCGCTCAGATCGCGTTTTGTGGTGTAACCCCACAGGCTCATCGCGCCAAACATCCCGCCGGTAACCAGGAAGGTGCTGGCAATCGAAGAGTAGGTGTAGACGAGGAAAATACTCGCCATGGTCAGCCCGGTTAGCGCCGAATAGAGCATAAACAGGCCGGTTGCAGCGGCTCCGCTCAGCTTGTGCACCATGCCGGACAGCACAAACACCAGCCCCAGCTGCACGATAATCAGGCCGAAGAAGGTGATGCGATTGGCGAATACCAGCTCCATCACCGCCGGCGTATTCGCCGCAAACCAGGAAATAAACGCCGTTAACAGCAGGCCACAGGTCATCCAGCCGTAAACCTGCGCCATATAGACGGACAGGCCCGCGCTGGCACGCTGGACAATGGTATCGTTGGATCGTGGATATCGGTCCATGATGCTCCCCTTAATGGATGGATGAAAAGTCAGTTAAACCTCAACCAAGTCTGGCACATACCGCCCCGCCTGCGCCACCCCGAACCTTGCTGATTTGTTGCTGATTGCAGCGCGATTGAGTTTAGCACTTCAACTTGTGTCATTATTGGTGGGTAAATTTACCAAGGAGCTGTTGCTGGCTTTACTGCTAATAGCCTCCGGGAGAGGTAGTCCGCATCATGACGACAGAAATGTGTTTTCTGAGGATGAAATATTAACCGTTTTTTCCATGGTGTTGCTTACAGTGAGGTGCGCTAAAAATTAACATTCAAGCCGATAATTTATCATTTTTCTTGAATAGCAAGCTTAAATCACAGGTAAAGGGACGGCTAAGTATATAAAAATGAGCCATATTTTTGCATCCAATTTTACCTAATGCAGACAACTTGTGTGAACTCACCGTTTTGCAATTTATGTTGAACTTATTACTTATTACCCCTGATCCACTCCCCGTTATAAACTCATGTAAAACATCAAACTCCCTCTTGGTTAGGAACTTTCTCACCTTTTTTTTGGAGGTGGATTCAAATCGGTGTGCAAACTGTGACCCGCACAACTTATTTAGCAGATGAACGATTTCCTTTCGATTTACTTTCAATGTATTAGGGTACAAAATATCAGTAAGAAGCTCCTGAAAAACCCCGCAAGTAATCATTATTATTCTCGCATGGTTATTTATTATCTCGGTCATTGATGTTTTAACGCTAAAGGTACATGTCTGCCAGGAAAGGAGGTCCAGAAGAACAATATCCGCCTCATTGACCTCACTGCCAATAAAACTTTCGAGATTTAAACACTCCACCCTACGATTCAGCGCGGGTAAAAACCCAACCCCCGCACAGAGGAATGTATCGTCAGAGATCAGTAGAATATTCCTAAATTTCATACTGCAGATTTTATTTAACATAGCAACCTCTACCTGTCAGGTAAAAATATTCCCTTGATTAAAACTATACTCAAACTTAATTTTTTTTCAAACTATAGACAAGAGGCCATTTTGGTATTAAAAACTTTACCCACCGAATAATCTTACTTAAAAACATAAGAGAGCGTATGTGAAATGTTACAATCATTACTTTTATTCACCCTACCCTTAGTCATATTTTTCAGCATTTTCTGTCATTACAAGATTAAAAAAAGGAGAAAAATTTACTATAGAAATCATAGCAATAAAGAGATTGCACATATAAAAGGACGGAGGACAAACTTTTTTCTAACAATTTTAAAGAGATTTTCTGGAAAAAAATAACCAATTAAAATGGACTGTAGCCCTGCTTTTTAAACCTTGGGTTATGAATGAAAATATTGCTTAGGGGGCAATGCCCCCTCGGGAGATAGATAGAGTTTTCTTATTTTTAGGATTTTCACCAAGAAAAAAATAATGGAGGCAAGAAGACAGATTCATCCTAAATGAGCGCATGGTAAGGGGAAGAATGCTGTTATTCACCCCCATTCATAAAACCTTTAAAAAAACTAAAAAAACCACGAGCACTCTTTCGAACCTGATAAATAATCATGTTTTATGGGAAAGAAACCAAAATAAAAAACCTCGTCAAAACCTTCAGGTAAGTCCGATGCGAAAAACCATATTTATCTGGTTGATATACAGGAATAAATCGGAGTATTACGGCGATATGTATTGCAAACCAGTCAATTCACCACACCAACTGGACAACCCACAACAAAGCGCTCATCGAACACAATAATGCGAGTGCACAGGCCGGAAAGTCTAATGGGTTATCTCAGGGAGTGACTGTTTGGAAAGGAGTTTCAACCCAAAATTATCCAATAAAGCCATTTACTGAATAAAGATTGATCGTTTCCTGCCGATAGATCGCTCACAGGGAATTTAGCGACAGGAAGCGACTCACTACCTACTTTTGCCACACCAGGGGAATTCAGATGCACAGTCAGCCCATCCCGCAGGATAAAACACCACCGCAAGCAAAAAAGAGCATGAGCACCCGTACCCTGATGCTGGTCACCGGGGTGCTGACCATTACCCTTGGCTTCAGCCTCACCATTGGCTTGCTGAGCTGGCAGTCGAGCCTGCAGCAGAGAAAGCTGGCGGAAGATTATCTCGGGCAGATCGCCCAGAGCCAGGCGCTGTCGGTGCAGAAAGAGCTGGAGTATGCGCGCACCGTCGCAGCCGCCATGGGCCAGAGCCTGATTGCCCTGCCCGCCGCGGGCATCACTGACCGCGCTCAGGCGGAACAGATTATGGTCTATGCGCTGAAGATGAACCCCAGCTATCTGTCGATGTCGGCTGTTCTCGAACCCAATGTTTTGGACGGGCGCGATGCGGAGTTCGCCAGCCAGCCTGGTTCGCCGCCGGGGGGGCGCTTCTCGCGCTATGTCGATCGTGATAAAGCAGGTGCCTATCAAAGCCATCTGATGGGGACATTTCTCACCCCGGGTGATGGCGACTACTATCTGGTACCGCGCAAGCTGGAACGCGACACGCTGGCCGAACCTTACAGCTTCGCCTATGAAGGCGTTCCCACCCTGCTGACCTCCGTTTCGGCAGTGATTTTTGATGATGGCAAGGTGAAAGCGGTGACCACCTCCGATATTTCGCTCGCCTCCCTGCAGGAAAAAGTGAGTAAAATCAAACCGTGGCAAGGCGCAGGCTATGCCATGCTGCTCTCTACCGCCGGTAAGGTGGTTTCCAGCCCAAACAAGGACGATGCCGGTAAGCCCTATAAAGGCGAAACCGACAAGTTCAGCAGCCAGATAATCCAGCGCTACGACCCGGTTTTGGGTGAGGATGTGCTGCAAACCTGGCGTCCGATCACCGTGGGCAACAGCCAGGCTGCATGGTATCTCGGCGTTGCCGCGCCGGTGAAGCTGGTGATGGCCGCGGCGAACCGCCAGCTGATGTATGCGCTGATAATGGCGGTGATCAGTATTGTGGTGGTGTGCGGCGTGCTGGGGCTGGTGTTCAGCCGCAAAGTGGCGAAACCGATCGGTGGGGAGCCGCGTCAGGCGGCGGATATTGCGCTGGCGGTGGCAGAGGGCGATCTCAGCGCCACTATCCCGGTGAAAGAGAACGATAAGCAGAGTATTTTCTTCGCCATGCAGACCATGCAGTACCAGCTGCGCAATATGGTGGGTGAGATAATTTCGGCCAGCGACTCGGTACGTCAGGGGGCGGAAGAGATCGCCAGCGGCAACCTTGACCTCGCTTCACGCACCGAGCAGCAGGCTGCGGCGCTGGAAGAGACGGCGGCCAGCATGGAGCAGTTAACCGCCACGGTGAAGCACAATGCTGATAATGCCCACCAGGCGACGGCGCTGACGGATAACGCTACCGACATCGCCCGGCGCGGCGCGCAGCTGGTGTCGCAGGTGGTGCAGATTATGCAGCAGATTGATGAGAGCTCGCAGAAGATTGGTGCTATCACCAGCATTATCAACGGCATTGCCTTCCAGACCAATATTCTGGCGCTGAACGCGGCGGTTGAAGCAGCTCGCGCCGGGGAGCAGGGGCGCGGCTTTGCGGTGGTGGCGGCAGAAGTGCGCAGCCTGGCACAGCGCAGCGCCAATGCGGTGAAGGATATCTCCGCGCTGATCGCCGAATCGACCCAGCGCGTCGACCACGGGGTAGATCTGGTGCAGAGCGCCGGGAAAACCATGCAGGAGATGACGCAGGCGGTAAACTCGGTGAAAACCATTATCGGCGAGATTGTGCATGCCTCCGATGAACAGTCGCAGGGCATCGGTCAGGTGACGGTGGCGGTCAATCAGATGGATGGCGCAACCCAGCAGAACTCCGCGCTGGTGCAGCAGATGTCGGCCGCCGCCGCATCGCTGGAGGATCAGGCGAAGACGCTGGCGCAGACCGTACAGCTGTTTAAGCTGGAAACGGCGTAACGGGGTTTGCGGGCCGACCAGAAAAGCGGTCGGCCCCTACACATTGCCCTTAATTACTGACGGCTGATACAGCTCTGATAACGCGTGTTCACGCGCTGGGCAAACCAGGCGGTGGTCAGGTTACGGGTGATTTTCGGGCTTTCCAGCTTGATGCCCGGCAGCACTTCACGCGGTAATCTCTTACCGGCGTCTTTATCCGCCAGCGCGAACACCGACTTGTACAGGTCGGTTTTCTCGAAGTCGATGCTCTCCCCTTTCTCCAGCGCCCGGCGGATCGCCCGCTCGCTGATGTCCAGACGCTTGCCGAGGGTGCGTACCGCTTTCTCGGTTGAACCTGCACTGTCGGAGCCGTAGTTGATCAGATCACCATCCAGCGCCAGCTTGATGCCGCTCAGCCGGGATACCGCCGCCTGGAATGCGGCGTTACGGCTGGCATACCAGCCCGCGTTAAAGTCGGCAAAGCGATACAGCGGCGCACTGTAACTGGCCGGATAGCCCAGCAGATGCAGGGTGCCAAACCACATCCCACCGCGTCGGCTGAACACTTCGCGCCGGATCGAGCCGTCAACCTGATACGGGTAGCCCTTGCTGTGCGCTTCGGCAAAGGCAATGCTGACCTGCATCGGGCCGCCGGTGTGGATCGGGTTGAGATTGCCAAACAGCTTCTGCCCCATCGGCACCATATCGATAAAATCATCGAAAATCGCGCTCAGCTCTTTTTCACTGGAGACATGATCGAGGCGATCGGCATAGCTTTTGCCGTTGGGGGATGTGATCAGCAGCGCGGTACGCACCAGGAATGACGGGATATGCAGCTGCCCTGCGCGGCGGTCAATCTCGCCCCAGGCGATTTTCGGCAGGCCGGCCACGTTGGCATCGGCGCTGAAGTTGGACTCCTGCCCGGTAACGGCAATCACCGCGCACAGATTGCTGACCGAAGGATCAATCTCCTGGCCGTTGAAGGCGACGTAGATATCGCTGGCCCAGCCCTGTCGGTCGCTGACGCCGGGCGGTAACAGCCGGGCGATCTGGGCTTTCACATCGCTCGGGCGCGCGGCAGGCGCGGTTTTCGACGACGGGTTGCTACAGCCCGCCAGCACCAGCAGGGCCAGCGGCGCGAGGTGTCTCAAAGAGAAACGGCTCATAAAGATCCTTAGCCAAAGAAAAGACGCAGTGTAGCCTATTTTTCCCAGCGTGCGGCGGCGTCGCGGTCGCTCTGCTTTGCCTCGACCCAGCGCTCCCCGTCTGGCGTGGCTTCACGCTTCCAGAACGGCGCACGGGTTTTCAGCCGATCCATGATAAATTCCGCCGCGTCAAAGGCGGCACCACGGTGGGCGCCACTGACCCCCACCAGCACAATCTCATCGCCGGGGAACAGTTCACCGACGCGATGGATGACGGTGACGCGCTGCATTGGCCAGCGGCGGCGCGCCTCGGCCACGATCTCCGCCAGCGCTTTTTCGGTCATGCCCGGATAGTGTTCGAGGGTCAGGGCACTGACGTTATCACCGAGGTTGTGATTGCGCACTTTGCCGGTAAAGGTCACCACCGCCCCATCTTCATCGCAGGCGGCCAGCCACTGATATTCGTCAGCCATATTAAAGGGTTCGCTGCCAACCCGAATTCGCGTCTCCATCTCAGCCCCCGGTGACCGGCGGGAAGAAGGCCACTTCATCCCCGGCGCGCAGCGGGTGCGTCATCGGCACCAGCGTCTGATTAACCGCCGCCAGCAGCTTGCCGGACTCCAGCGCCAGCGCCCAGCGCTCGCCCTTCTGCGCCAGCTCGCTGCGCAGGGCTTCAACGCTGGTAAATTCGGCGGGCAGCTCCAGGCTGGCGGTGCCAACCAGCTCGCGCACCTGAGCAAAAAACAGCACGTTAATCATGGCTCACCGCCTGAAAATCACCGGATTTCCCGCCGCTCTTACTCAGCAGGCGGCACTGTTCGATGGTGATATCTTTCTGCACCGCTTTGCACATGTCGTAGATGGTCAGCGCGGCAACCGAGGCCGCCGTCAGCGCTTCCATCTCCACGCCGGTTTTACCGGTCAGGCGGCACAGCGACTCGATGCGCACGCGGCTGTGCTGCGGCTGCGCTTCCAGCGACACTTCCACCTTGCTCAGCAGCAGCGGGTGGCAGAGCGGGATCAGCTCCCAGGTGCGTTTTGCCGCCTGGATGCCGGCAATGCGCGCCGTAGCAAAGACGTCACCCTTGTGGTGGCTGCCGTCGATAATCATCTGCAGCGTCTCGGGGTGCATCACCACGAACGCTTCTGCCCGCGCTTCACGCACGGTTTCCTGTTTGGTGGAAACGTCCACCATATGCGCCTCACCGGCGGCATTAATATGCGTTAACTGGGACATTTACGGCTTCTTCACATGCGAAACAAAATTACACGGGCGGGTGCGGGCATCCAGCTGTGGCTGAATAATGCGCTCCCACGCCAGCTGACAGGCGCTGGTGGAACCGGGCACGGCGAGGATCAGCGTCTGATTGGCGACACCAGCCACCGCGCGCGACTGGACGGTGGAGGTGCCAATATCCTCCCAGGAGATCATGCGAAATAGCTCGCCAAATCCTGCCACTTCACGATCGAACAGCGGCAGCAGCGCTTCCGGGGTGCTGTTTTTCTCATTAAATCCGGTACCGCCGTTGATCAGCACCACCTGCACATCGCTGCTGGCGATCCAGCTGGAGACCACGGCGCGAATACGGTAGCGGTTATCGGGCACGATGGCGTGGTCGAGCACCTGATGTCCGGCCTCGGTCGCGGCCTCCCGCAGATAGCTGCCGGAGCTGTCGCCCTCCGCCGTATGGCGGTCAGAGACGGTCAGCACTGCCACGTTAAGGGGGGTAAAATCCGTCGATGTTTTGCTCATAATCAAGTCCTTAGCTTAACCGCCGATAAATGAGAGATTCTGCGTGATGCCGGTATTGCCCTGGTGCAGGAAGTGCGTTTGCTTTTTGCTGGTCAGGCTGCTGGCGATACGCGCCTGCAGTTCCGCCTGCTGGCTGTCATCCGCCAGCAGATCCCTGAGCGGGACGCCGCTCTCACCAAACAGGCAGAGATGCAGATTGCCAATCGCCGACACGCGCAGGCGGTTACAGCTGGCACAGAAGTCCTTTTCATACGGCATAATCAGGCCAATTTCACCCTGATAGTCGGCATGTCGGAATACCTGCGCCGGGCCGTCACTGCGCGCGCGCGCCTGACGCACCCAGCCCTGCTGCAGCAGCTGGTCGCGGATCACTTCGCCGGAAACGTGATGTTTGCGGAACAGCGCCCCGCCGTCACCGGTTTCCATCAGCTCAATAAAACGCAGCTGGATCGGGCGCGTGCGCACCCAGGCCAGAAAGGTATCCAGGCTGTGGTGATTCACGTCGCGCATCAGCACGGTATTGACCTTCACCTTGCTGAAGCCAGCGTCAAAAGCGGCATCGATACCGCGCATCACCTGATGAAATTTATCCTGGCCGGTAATGGCGTGGAACTGGCGCGCATCAAGGCTGTCGATGCTGACGTTGAGTGCGGTCAGCCCGGCAGCCCGCCACCCGGCCACATCGCGCTGCAGGCGATAGCCGTTAGTGGTCACCGCCAGCTGGCGAATAGAGGGGTTGTCGCGCACCGCCGCAATGATCTCCGTAAAGTCACGGCGCATTGAAGGCTCGCCGCCGGTCAGGCGCACTTTTTCGGTGCCCGCAGCAGCGAACGCCCGCGTGACGCGGCGGATTTCATCCAGCGACAGGAAGCTTTTGTTCTGAATACCCTGGGGTTGATAACCGTCGGGCAGACAGTATGTGCAACGGAAGTTGCATACATCGGTGATCGACAGACGCAGGTAATAGAACCTGCGGTCGAAACTATCAGCAAATTGTGGCACCAGAACACCTTTCCAAAGACGGGAGATGCAGTCATTTCTTTCTGCACCCTGGCAACCCGGGGGTTGCGGCCAGGAGACCGTATCCAGCAGGACTTAGGTATCAGGGCTTAAGTGTGATTTACCGGACATCGGTAAACCATGGTTTAAAAATTTTAGCGCTTCTGACTGCGCGATACCAGAACAGAGTTTCGCTATATACCTTGAGATATAACGTTTTTTCCCGGCATTTTAACCCCCGTTTAGCGTAAAATGGCTTTTATCAACGTTTCAACCATGATGACAATAACTATGCGCAATCGCACTTTAGCTGACCTCGACCGCGTGGTGGCATTGGGGGGCGGACACGGCCTGGGCCGTGTGATGTCCGCTCTTTCTCCGCTGGGTTCCCGCCTTACCGGCATTGTGACCACCACCGATAACGGCGGCTCCACCGGGCGCATTCGCCGTTCGGAAGGCGGTATTGCCTGGGGTGATATGCGTAACTGCCTTAACCAGCTGATCGCCGAGCCGAGCGTGGCCTCGGCGATGTTTGAGTATCGCTTTGCCGGTAACGGCGAGCTGGCCGGCCATAATCTCGGCAACCTGATGCTGAAGGCGCTCGATCATCTCAGCGTGCGCCCGTTTGAGGCGATTAACCTGATCCGCAATCTGCTGAAGGTGGATGCGTTTCTTATTCCGATGTCAGAGCAGCCCGTCGACCTGGTGGCGCTGGATAACGATGGTCACCTGGTATACGGCGAGACGGAGATTGACCAGCTGACCCAGCCGCCGCAGGAGCTGATGCTCTCCCCTGCCGTCAGCGCCACGCGTGAAGCGGTGGAAGCGATTGGTGAAGCCGACCTTATCCTGATTGGCCCCGGCAGTTTCTACACCAGCCTGATGCCGGTGCTGCTGCTGCCGGAAATTGCCCAGGCGCTGCGCCGTACCCCGGCGACGATGGTGTTTATCGGCAATCTTGGCAAAGAGCTCAGCCCGGCAGCGGCGCAGCTGACGGTGGTGGATAAGCTGGCGATGATGGAGAAGGCGATTGGTAAGCGGGTGATTGATGCGCTGGTGCTGGGGCCGAAGGTTGACAGCAGCCATCTGAGCGACCGCATGGTGATTCAGGAGCCGCTGGAGGCCGGAGATATTCCCTATCGCCACGACCGCCAGCTGCTGCGCCTGGCGCTGGAGCACGCGGTGCAGGCGATGGTTTAGGCCATTTCGAAACGACGCGCCACCGCGTAGGGGCGAGGCATGCCTCGCCCGAACAGCAACAGGGTCAGGCTTGCCTGACCCCTACGAAAATCAGCCCAGCCTGTTACGATGCGGCGATAAACAGCTCGCGCACCTGGTGCAGCTGGTCGCGCACCTGGGCGGCCTCTTCAAACTCCAGGTTCTGCGCGTGCTGCTGCATCTGCGCTTCCAGCTGGTGAATGCGCTTCTGCAGCCCGGCTGGCGACAGATCGACATAGGTCGCATCGTCCTCCACCAGGCTCTTACCTTTCATATTGCGCGGCTTAGCTTTGTTCTTCGCCAGCCCCTGGCCCAGCTCGAGAATATCGGCAATTTTCTTGTTCAGCCCCTGCGGTACAATGCCGTTCTCCTTGTTGTACTGCTCCTGCTTCTCGCGGCGACGTTCGGTTTCACCGATGGCGCGCTCCATCGACGGGGTGATTTTATCGCCGTAGAGAATCGCTTTACCGTTGAGGTTACGTGCGGCGCGGCCAATGGTCTGGATCAGCGAGCGTTCGGAGCGCAGGAAGCCCTCTTTATCCGCGTCGAGGATCGCCACCAGCGACACTTCCGGCATATCCAGCCCTTCTCGCAGCAGGTTAATCCCCACCAGCACGTCAAATTTACCGAGGCGCAAATCGCGGATAATCTCGACGCGCTCAACGGTATCAATATCCGAGTGCAGATAGCGCACGCGCTCGCCGTGCTCCGTCAGGTATTCGGTTAAATCTTCCGCCATACGTTTGGTCAGCACCGTGACCAGCACGCGCTCGTTAATCTGCACGCGCTTGCGGATCTCCGACAGCAGGTCATCCACCTGGGTGCCCACCGGGCGCACTTCGACAATCGGGTCGAGCAGGCCGGTTGGGCGCACCACCTGGTCAATCACATCGCCGCCGGATTTCTCCAGCTCATAATTGCCCGGCGTGGCAGAGACGTAAATCGTCTGCGGCGCCAGCGCCTCAAACTCTTCAAACTTCATCGGGCGGTTGTCCAGCGCCGACGGCAGGCGGAAGCCATACTCGACCAGCGTCTCTTTGCGCGAGCGGTCGCCTTTGTACATCCCGCCAATCTGCGGAATGGTGACGTGGGATTCGTCAATTACCAGCAGGCCATCGGCAGGCAGATAGTCAAACAGCGTGGGCGGTGCTTCGCCAGGACCGCGCCCGGAGAGGTAGCGCGAGTAGTTTTCGATACCGGAGCAGTAGCCCAGCTCGTTCATCATTTCGAGGTCAAACTGGGTGCGCTGGCTGATGCGCTGCTCTTCCAGCAGCTTGTTGTTTTCCAGCAGCACCTTTTTGCGCTCCGCCAGCTCAACTTTAATCTCTTCCATCGCCTGCACAATGCGCTCACGCGGCGTGACGTAGTGCGTTTTCGGGTAGATGGTATAGCGCGGGATCACCGACTCGATCTGCCCGGTCAGCGGGTCGAAAATGGAGAGCCGCTCAACCTCTTCGTCAAACAGCTCGACGCGCAGCGCGTAGTCGTCCGACTCTGCCGGGAAGATGTCTATCACCTCTCCGCGCACGCGGAAGGTTCCGCGCTGGAATGCCTGGTCGTTACGCGTGTACTGCAGTTCCGCCAGGCGACGCAGGATAGCGCGCTGGTCAATCACCATACCGCGCGTCAGGTGCAGCATCATCTTGAGATAGAGGTCAGGGTCGCCAAGGCCGTAAATCGCAGAAACGGAGGAGACCACGATGACATCGCGCCGCTCCAGCAGGGCTTTAGTGGCGGAAAGACGCATCTGCTCGATATGTTCGTTAACCGAGGCATCTTTTTCAATAAAGGTGTCGGAGCTGGGCACATAGGCTTCCGGCTGGTAGTAGTCGTAATACGAGACAAAGTATTCCACGGCGTTATCAGGGAAAAACTCTTTCATCTCGCCGTACAGCTGCGCCGCCAGCGTCTTGTTAGGGGCCAGCACCATGGTCGGGCGGTTCAGGTCAGCAATCACGTTGGCGACGGTGAAGGTTTTACCGGAGCCGGTCACGCCCAGTAGCGTCTGATGGGCAAGACCATCTTCCAGCCCCTCTTCAAGGCGTCGAATCGCCTCAGGCTGATCGCCAGATGGTTTGAAATCGGAGTTGAGTTTAAAGACTTTGCTCATTAAAGGGCTACCTGAAAAATGAAGTGCGCGAACCGGACTGTAATTCTACTCTGCCCTGACGATTTTGCCAGCAAAAAAGACTGGATAAAATTACAGTTGTTTTGCATGATGCTTCAGAAAATAGCAGCGGTGCACTTTTGCCACCCGTTGCGCAAACGAATGCGCAAAACAGGCGTCGAGGTTATCCCCAAATGCTTTACGCTTTTAACATTTGTCAATAGCCTGCTGACAAATCTGACCTGGCGCTTATCAGGAATATTCCGGTGGCTTGATTTTAGTTAACTATTTGTTTTTTATCGATTATATAAAGAAGCCGAGTTTCGCACCAACCCGTGCGCAAGCCGCGTCCGCTCTCGCCTTGCGCAGGTTTTCACACTCTAATACACAAGGTTATCCACAGGAATGGTGGATAACTGTTTTCAGCGCTTGAGGCGTCTGATGTGTATAAATCGTCCCCACGCTGCGATCGACCCGCCAAATATTTTTTTTTGCTTTATTTTCACCTCCGCCAGCGGCTATTTCGCCTGCCATTGGGCATGTTATGCACCGCGCATTGAATCAGCCAGGCACGTTTTATTCTCCCCGCCTGACTCTCACTGCCATTTCGCGTGGCAGCTGCACCATAAATGATTAACCCGCGGCACTGGTCCGGTGCAGATAGCTGCTTGCTCCGGGAAATTGTTTAGCCGCGCTGACCAATTAGCGCTGATGAATGTTATCAGCTTGTGTCTTTTTGTCTTTTTTTCGTCACTCACCACCTCTGGCCCACTAATTGCAAGTATTACCCGGTTAGTCCATACCGCCTCACGCTTACTTAACACCAGAGCGAGAAGCACAAAGATGCGAGTGCTTCATAGCGAGATGCCGGACTGTTTGCCAGACGACAAAGAGCGGGAGCAATACAGGTGCGATCGAAAACTGTCTGAAGGAGAGTGCAGATGCTGAGCTTACGTTCTATTAATCAATTTTATGGGCAGAACCACATATTGTGGGATGTTGATCTCGATCTGCCACCCGGCACCTGTACCGGCATCCTCGGGCAGCCCGGCATGGGAAAAACCACGCTGGTCAACTGCATCATGGGGCATTTGCCGATTAACAGCGGCTCGATGACCTGGCAGGAAGTTAACGGCCCACCGCAGGACCTGCTGCTGCAGCCAGTGGAAAAACGCGCCTCGCTGGGGATAGGCTACGTCCCGCAGGGGCGACAACTCTTTTCGCAGATGAGTATTGAAGAGAACCTGCAAATCGCCCTGCTGGCCGGCGCAGGTCTGGAACGCCACCGGGCTATCCCGCAGATGGTGTATGACCTGTTCCCGGCGCTCTATTCGCTGCGTCATCAGCGCAGCGGCGAGCTGCCGATCGACCAGCAGCAGCAGCTGGCGCTGGCGCGTGCGCTGGTACTGCAGCCGAAGCTGCTGATTCTTGATGAGCCGACCGAAGGGATGTCGCCGTGGCTGGAAGAGGAGATGGGCAACCTGATCCATCGCCTGAATCATGATTTCGGGATGACTATTTTGTTGCTGGAGCAGCGCCTGTCGTTTATTCGCCGCGTGGCCGACTACTTCCTGCTGCTGCACCGCGGGCGCAACGTGGCGCACGGCACGGTGGCGCAGCTGGATGAGAGCATGGTGAATACCTGGCTGACGGTGTGAGGTGCGGGACGGGCATGCCCGTCCCCTACGATGTGCGTAGGGGTCAGGCATGCCTGACCCGTTTACGGCAGGGTAATAAACCGCCCCACCTCATCAAACCCCTCTCCACCCGGCAGATGCGGGATCTCGCCCAGCAGCGGTGCCGGGATCGTGCGGGTTAACGTCGCCATATACTCCTGGTGACGTTTACCGGCAGGCAGCACGCCGTTGGCAATCCAGCCCGCCAGCCGCAGCCCGCTGGTTTGAATCGCCTGCGCGGTGAGTAAGGCATGATTAATACAGCCCAGCTTAACGCCCACCACCAGAATCACCGGCAGCTGCTCCTGCACCACCCAATCGGCAAAGGTCAGGCTTTCCGACAGCGGCGTAAACCAGCCACCGGCCCCTTCAGTCAGCACCCAGTCAGCCTGCTGTACAACCGTCTCCAGCCCGGCGGAGAGCTGGCGGGCGCTAATCGGGCGCTGCTCTTCGGCGCTGACAATATGCGGCGAGGTCGGCTCGAGAAACGCCAGCGGGTTGACCTGCTGATACGGCAGCCAGACGCTGGCGGTGCGCTGCAGCGCCAGCGCATCACTGTTGCGCACCCCCTCAGGGGTCACCTCACAGCCGGAGGCCACCGGCTTGTAGCCTGCACAGCGCCATCCCGCGGCTTTCGCCGCCTGCAACAGTGCACAGCTGGCCACCGTCTTCCCCACTTCCGTATCCGTTCCGGTGACAAACCAGCGCTTACTCACACTCAATCACTCCTGATACCAGTTGATAACTCAGCAGGCAGCCGCGTTCATCGCGCGGCCAGACCTGTTCCAGCCGCTGCAGCGCGCCGCGGCTTAACGCCAGCGCATCGCGCCCCTGATGCAGATGGGTAGCGCCGATGCCCTTCAGCGAACGCAGCGCGCTGAGCACGTCCGTAAACGCCAGCGTCAGCGGATAGCACTCGAGCGACAGCCGCATGCCGCGGGCCGCCTCTGCAATCATCTCTGGCGTGGCAAAGCGGTTGACCGGCGCGCAGCGCCCCAGCTGCTGCCAGGCTTGCTGCACTTCACTCAGCGACCCGGCGAGCAGCGTGGAAAACAGCACCTGCCCGCCGGGCCGCGTGACGCGCTGCAGCTCGCGCAGCGCCTGCGGCAGCGAACTGCACCACTGCACCGCGAGGTTGCTCCAGCTGCGGTCAAAGCGGTTATCGGCAAACGGCAGCGCCTCAATGTCGCCCAGCTGATAATGGTCGGCAGCCTGCGCGACAGCGGCCTGACGCAGCATATCCGCGGAGAGATCCAGCGCGGTGACGGCATGCCCCTTTTTACGCCAGCGCTGGCTGAACCAGCCGGTACCGCAGCCGGCATCCAGCACCTCCAGCTTCTGCCCGGGGCGCGCCAGCTGCATCAGGCGTTCTCCGCACTGGCGCTGTAGCTCCGCATGCTGGTTATAGCTGTGCGCGGCCCGGCCAAACGCCGCCGCCACCGCCTGTTTATTGACCGTTTGCAGCATGCAGCACCTCCAGTAGTGCATCGATATCGGAAACATGGTGCGCCGCGCTGAGGGTGATGCGCAGCCGTGAGGTGCCGGGCGGGACGGTCGGCGGGCGGATGGCACTCACCCAGCAGCCCGCCGCGCGTAGCCGCTGTGCCAGCGCGAGCGCGGCCTGCTCATCGCCAACCATCAGCGGCTGGATGGCGCTGTCCGATGCGGCCAGCTTCCAGCGCAGGCCGCTGGCGTGCTGGCGGAAATAGCCGATATTATCCCTCAGCTTTTGCCGCTGCGCATCGCCCTGCTGCACGCAGACCAGCGCCGCCTGCAACGCACAGATCTGCGCGGGCGGCATGGCAGTGCTGTAGATCAGGTGGCGGGCAAACTGCAGCAGATATTCAGCCGTGGCGTCATCGCACAGCAGCGCCGCGCCGCTGACGCCAAAAGCTTTGCCGAAGGTGACGATCAGCAGCTGCGGCTTCACCCCCTGCTGCCAGCAGCTGCCGCGCCCCTGTTCGCCGCAGACGCCAATACCGTGCGCATCATCCACCATCAGCCAGCTGTTGTGCTGCTGAGCCAGCTGCTGCAGCGCCGCCAGCGGGGCGCGGTCGCCATCCATGCTGAACAGTCCTTCGGTGACCACCAGCGTCTCCCCGCTGCCCGCCGTGGCCAGCAGCGAAGCCAGCGCGGGCGGCTGATTATGGCTAAAACGACGCAGCGTTGCCGGACTGAGGCTGGCGGCCTCCAGCAGCGAGGCGTGGCACAGCTTATCGGCGAAGATGCGATCGTCTTTCGCCATCATCGCCGCAATCACCGCCTGATTAGCGGCAAAGCCGGAGATAAACAGCAGCGCGCGCGAGTAGCCCAGCCACGCTGCCAGCTGCTGCTCAAACTCCGCCTGCGGGGCGCGATAGCCGGTGACGTGCGCCGAACCGCCCGCGCCAACGCCATAGCGGGCCGCACCCTGCTGCCAGGCGGCCACAATGCGCGCATCGTGGCTCAGCCCGAGGTAGTCATTGGCGGAGAAATTGCGGTAATCATGGCCGTCGACCCGCAGGCTGCGCGCATCGGCGTGTTCGTTCACCTGCCGCTGGCGATACTGGCCGTGCAGGCGGCGGGTTTCCAGCGCCTGCTTCATTCGCTGTGACCAGGCCATTATCGCGCCGCGTTGTAAAACAGGTCGTTATCGGCCGTCAGCAGCTGCGCCGTCAGCGCCTGCTGCTGTTCGTTATCGCCATGCCGGGTCTCGGTATGCTGCGGGTTAAGACCCAGCTTGCGGAACAGCAGCAGATCTTTGTCCTCTTCCGGGTTCGGGGTGGTGAGCAGCTTACAGCCGTAGAAGATTGAGTTGGCCCCGGCCATAAAGCACATCGCCTGAGTCTGTTCGCTCATCTGCTCGCGCCCGGCGGACAGGCGCACATGGGAACCAGGCATCATGATGCGCGCCACCGCGATAGTGCGCACAAAATCAAACGGATCGACGTCGTCGTTATCCGCCAGCGGCGTACCTTTCACCTTGACCAGCATGTTGATCGGCACGCTCTCCGGCGGGGTGGGCAGGTTCGCCAGCTGTACCAGCAGCCCGGCGCGGTCGCTGACCGTTTCGCCCAGCCCGACAATGCCGCCGGAGCAGACTTTGATCCCGGCATCGCGCACCTTGCCCAGCGTATCCAGGCGCTCCTGATAGCTGCGCGTGGTGATGATGCTGCCGTAGAACTCCGGCGAGGTGTCGAGGTTATGGTTATAGAAATCCAGCCCGGCATCGGCCAGGCGCTGCGCCTGCTGCTCGCTCAGCGACCCCAGCGTCATGCAGGTTTCCAGCCCCATCGCTTTCACCCCCTGCACCATTTTTTCCAGATACGGCATATCGCGCTCGTGCGGATTTTTCCACGCCGCCCCCATGCAGAAACGGCCGGAGCCGGCGGCTTTCGCCTTGCGCGCCGAGATCAGCACCTCCTCCACTTCCATCAGGCGCTCGGACTCCAGCCCGGTTTTGTAGCGCGCGCTCTGCGGACAGTATTTGCAGTCCTCCGGACAGGCGCCGGTTTTGATCGACAGCAGCGTACTGACCTGCACCTGGCGCGGGTCGAAATGCTGGCGGTGTACCTGCTGCGCCTCAAACATCAGTTCGAGAAAGGGTTTTTCAAACAGCGCCTGCGCCTGAGAAATAGTCCAACGATGTGCCATTGCTTGCTCCAAAAAAGTCTGTCATTTGTCTTCACGGCCTGGTTATACTTGTAAACTAAATTTTTTATTTTTGGTTTACAAGTGATTTTATGACCCCTGCCGATCTTACTTTTGACCGTGACCACATCTGGCATCCGTACACCTCGATGTCCGCGCCGTTGCCCTGCTACCCCATCGTCGCCGCGCAGGAGACCTCGCTGCAGCTGGCCGACGGGCGCCAGCTGGTCGACGGCATGTCGTCCTGGTGGGCGGCTATCCACGGTTATAACCATCCGCGCCTCAACCGGGCGCTGCAGGCGCAGATGGCGCAGATGTCGCACGTGATGTTTGGCGGCATAACCCATCCGGCGGCGGTGGCGCTGTGCCGCAGGCTGCTGGCCATGGTGCCGCAGAATTTGCAGTGCGTGTTCCTGGCGGATTCCGGCTCGGTGGCGGTAGAGGTGGCGATGAAAATGGCGCTGCAATACTGGCAGGCGCGCGGAGAAAAGCGGCAGCGGTTTCTCACCCTGCGCCACGGCTATCACGGCGATACCTTCGCGGCGATGTCGGTGTGCGACCCGCAAAACTCGATGCACAGCCTTTATCAGGGCTATCTGCCCGAGCATCTGTTTGCCCCGGCCCCGGCCTGCCGCTTTGACGATGAGTGGCAGGAGAGCGATGCCGATGCGCTGGAGCAGCTGATCGTGGCGCACCATCAGCAGATCGCCGCCGTCATCCTCGAACCGATCGTGCAGGGCGCGGGCGGGATGCGCTTTTACCATCCGCGCTATCTGCAACGGGTGCGCGCGCTGTGCGACCGCTATTCGCTGCTGCTGATTGCCGATGAGATCGCCACCGGTTTTGGCCGCACCGGCAGGCTGTTTGCCTGCGAACACGCAGCGATCGCCCCGGATATTCTCTGCGTGGGCAAAGCGCTAACCGGCGGCAGCATGACGCTCTCCGCCACGCTGACCAGCCGCCACGTGGCCGATACCATCAGCCAGGGGAGTGCGGGCTGCTTTATGCACGGGCCAACCTTTATGGGCAATCCGCTGGCCTGCGCGGTTGCCGCCGAAAGCCTGGCGATCCTGCAGGAGAACCACTGGCCTGCTCAGGTCGCCGCAATCGAAAGCCAGCTGGCCGCCGCGCTGCTGCCGTTGCGCGACCACCCTGCCGTGGCGGACGTGCGGGTGCTGGGCGCGATTGGCGTGGTGGAGACGCAGCGGCCGGTGAATATGGCGGCGATGCAGCAGTTCTTTGTCGAACAGGGCGTGTGGATCCGTCCGTTTGGTCGCCTGATCTACCTGATGCCGCCGTATATCATCTCCCCGGCGGCGCTGGCGCAGTTAACGCACGCCATCAGTGAGGCTATCGCCCATCCGGCCCTGTTTAATTAATCAGGATCGGCTCACCCTCCCGGCAGGCAAAAGCGTGATGCGCTAAGCTTTGAGGACGTTTTTAAGCGGCACTACTGCCGCATTAAGAAATCGGAGGAACTATGCCACAAGATAAACAGACCAACCGCCGCCTGCTGCTGGCCTCACGCCCGCACGGGGCGCCGACCGAAGCGAACTTCCGCCTGGAGTCTCAGCACGTGCCGCAGCCCGCCCAGGGACAGGTGCTGCTGCGCACCGTCTGGCTCTCCCTCGACCCTTATATGCGCGGGCGCATGAGCGACGCCCCCTCCTACGTTCCGCCGGTCGCGCTGAATGAGGTGATGTGCGGCGGCACGGTAGCCATTGTTGAGCGTTCAGAAAATCCTGATTTCAGCGCGGGCGACTGGGTGGTGAGCGGCAACGGCTGGCAGGATTTCGCGCTGTCTGACGGGCGCGACCTGCTTAAGCTCAGCGGCCCGGTGCTGGAACACCCTTCCTGGGCGCTGGGCATGTTGGGCATGCCGGGCTTCACCGCCTATATGGGCCTGCTGGATATCGGTAACCCGCAGCCGGGCGAGACGGTGGTGGTCGCGGCCGCCACGGGTGCCGTCGGTTCGCTGGTTGGGCAGATCGCTAAAATTAAAGGCTGCCACGTGGTCGGGATTGCGGGTGGTGCGGAGAAATGCCGCTACGCCGAAGAGAAGCTGGGCTTTGACCGCTGCCTGGATCACCGCGATGACAATCTGGAACAGCAGTTGAAGCGCCACTGCCCGGATGGTATCGACGTCTACTTTGAAAGCGTCGGTGGGCGGGTATTTGATGCGGTATTGCCGCTGATGAATACCAAAGGACGCATTCCGGTCTGCGGGCTGATAGCCGACTATAACAGCACCGGCGTGGCTGCCGGCCCTGACCGTCTGCCGCTGCTGCAGAGTGCGATCCTGCGCAAACGCCTGCGCGTGCAGGGCTTTATCATTAACCAGGACTACGGCCACCGCTTTGATGAGTTTTTCCGCCAGATGAGCCAGTGGGTGGCGGAGGATCGCCTGGTGTTCCGCGAACATATTGTCGACGGTCTGGATAATGCGCCAGAAACCTTTATCGGCATGCTGCAGGGTGAAAACTTCGGCAAGGTGGTGATTCGCGTTGCGGGGGATCGGCCGTGAGAATATTAATGGTATTAACCTCCCACGATAAGCTGGGCGATAGCGGTAAAAAGACCGGCTTCTGGCTGGAGGAGTTTGCCGCGCCGTACTATGTCTTTTTTGACGCCCACATCAATGTGGTGCTGGCTTCCCCCGCCGGGGGGCAACCGCCGCTCGACCCGGTCAGCGACGCCCCGGATGCGCAAACTCCCGATACCGAACGCTTCCGCCAGGATCCGATTGCTCAGCAGGCGCTGGCCAATACGCAGCAGCTGAAAAATATTGATCCAGGCGACTATGATGCGGTGTTCTACCCCGGGGGGCACGGCCCGCTGTGGGATTTAGCGGAAGATGAGGCCAGTATTGCTTTAATCGAAACGCTGTTCGCCAACGGTAAACCGGTTGCAGCCGTCTGCCACGCGCCGGGCGTGCTGCGCCACGCCAGGAAGCCGGACGGCACGCCGCTGGTGGCGGGCAAACGGGTGACCGGCTTTACCAACAGCGAAGAGCATGCCGTTGGGCTAACGGATGTGGTACCTTTTTTGGTTGAGGACGAGCTGAAAAAGCTTGGCGGCCAGTTTGAGCATACGGATAACTGGGGTGTTTATGTGCTGACCGACGGACACCTGGTCACCGGACAAAACCCGGCCTCCTCCGCTGCTGCGGCCGAAGAGCTGCTGAAGTTGCTTCACCAATAAACGGGAGATGGAATGAAACTAGTGAGTCAGGATTTTAACGACGGCGATAAGCTGCCGGAGCGCCAGGTATTAAATGCGATGGGCTATCAGGGTGATAACCTTTCGCCGCACCTGAAGTGGGATGACGTGCCTGCCGGCACCAAAAGTTTTGTGATCACCTGTTATGACCCCGATGCACCCACCGGCTCCGGCTGGTGGCACTGGGTGGTGGCGAACCTGCCAGCCGGGGTGCGCGAGCTTCCGCAGGGCGCCGGTTCCGGCAAGGCGGAGCTGCCAGCTGGCGCGGTGCAGACGCGCACCGATTTCGGCAGCGCAGGCTACGGCGGCGCGGCACCGCCGCAAGGCGAATCGCACCGTTATATCTTTACCGTGCATGCCATTGACGTGGAGACGCTGGAAGTGGATGAGAACGCCAGCGGTGCCATGGTCGGTTTCAACGTGCATTTCCATGCGCTGGGCAGCGCTTCGATTACGGCGATCTATTCGTAATTAAGCGGTAGGGGCGGACCGCTGTTCGGGTCCGCCCTTTTGCTTTGCGCCGCTGCCTGATTAAACAATCAACGTAGGGTCCAGGCATGCCTGACCGCTGCGGGCATTAAGCCAGTGAGTGGATCACCACCCACATCGGGCCCTGACCGACTGCGTAGCGCGCCAGCGGCTGCAGCAGGCCACGATCGGCGGTGATTTTGTACACTTCGATATGATGTGACTTCTGCCCTGCTGCTACCAGATACTGGCCGCTGCGATCGATATTAAAACCGCGCGGTTGGGTTTCGGTTGGCTGATAGCCTTCAATCGTTAACGTCGCGCCGTCGGCGCTGATGCTGAACACGGTAATCATGCTGGCGGTACGGTCACAGCTGTACAGGTGGCGACCATCCGGGGTGATATGAATATCTGCCGCCCAGCGCGTGTCGCTGAAGCCTTCCGGCATCATATCCAGGCTCTGCACCTTCTGCACTTTGCTGGCGCCGATGTCCCAGACGTCAACGCTGCTGTCCAGTTCGTTGACGCAGTAAGCGTAACGCTGGTTCGGGTGGAACACCATATGGCGCGGACCGGCACCTGGGGTGGTGCTCACTTCCGCCTGCGGGCGTGGCGTCAGCTTGCCGTCTTCACCCAGCGTGAACAGGCAGATGCGGTCCTGCTTCAGCGCCGGAACAAACAGCGTATTATTGCCGAGATCGATATTGGCAGAGTGGCAGCCTTCCAGCCCTTTCACCACCTCCAGCGGCGCACCCGGCAGGCCATTGGCAGCAATCGGGCTGACGCTGACGCAGGCATCGTTATAGGAACCCACGAAAATAAAGCGCCCTTTACGGTCGGTAGAAATATGCGTCGGGCTGCCCGGCAGCGGCGCATGGCCGGCTTCTTTCAGCTTACCTTCGGCATCAATCTGATAGGCCACCACGCGGAAATCCGGGCGCACGCCCACATACAGAAACGCTTTGTCCGGGCTGACCACCATTGGCTGAACCTGGCCCGGTGCATCAACCACCTGCAGCAGCGTCAGTGCGCCGTCATCATTCAACTGCCAGGCGTGGATCTGATGGCTTTCCGGGCTGGCGGTATAAACAACTTGTTTCATGAATGCTCCTTGTTCTGAACGGGATATCAGGTGAATGGATTATTGCACCGCCAGTTTTAAAGCTGGCGTCACAAGGTGTACACTTACTGGCTTACTTCGAGTCACGGAATCGCACATGAGCTATCGCATCATCGCCCTCGATCTGGACGGCACGCTGTTAACCCCGACGAAAATCATTCTGCCAGAATCGCTTGCCGCGCTGAAAAAAGCGCAGCAGGCGGGAATAAAAATCCTGATCGTGACCGGTCGCCATCACGTTGCCATCCACCCTTTTTATCAGGCACTGGCGCTCGATACACCTGCAATCTGCTGTAATGGCACTTATTTGTATGATTATCAGACTAAAACGGTGCTTGAGAGCGATCCGCTGCCGCAGGAGCAGGCGCTGCGCGTCGTGGAGATGCTGGACGACGCGGGCATCCACGGCCTGCTGTATGTCGATAATGCCATGCTGTATCAGGCTGAAACCGGCCACGTGACCCGCACCATTAACTGGGGACTGTCGCTGCCGGAACACCAGCGCCCGACATTCTTACAGGTTGACAGCCTGGCCGACGCGGCACGCAGTGCTGAATCGATCTGGAAATTTGCCCTGTCCCATGCAGACACCGATGCGCTGCAGCAGTTCGCGCAAAAAGTTGAAGCTGAAATGGGGCTGGCCTGCGAGTGGTCCTGGCATGACCAGGTGGATATTGCCAAAGCGGGCAACAGCAAAGGCAAGCGCCTGGCGCAGTGGGTAGCCGCGAACGGCTACCAGATGAGCGAGGTGATTGCGTTTGGCGATAACTATAACGATCTCAGTATGCTGGAGACCGTTGGCTTAGGCGTGGCGATGGGCAATGCGGACGATGCCATCAAAGCGCGGGCGAAACGGGTGATTGGCACCAACCTCGAGAGCGGGATTGCCGATACCCTTTACCGCGAAGTGCTGTAATCAGAGCGTGTCGATCAGGTGGTGATCGACACGCTTTTGATTTGCGCATATAGCCACATATTGGGCTTAATCATCAGTTCATCGCGCGCCCAGGGCGTGATGCGCGCCCACAGCTCGCTCTGCCCCACCAGTAGCTTGACTTCGATCTGATGGTCAATCTCCAGCAGTTCTGCCACTTTCGCCGGGATCACATTGCGAATGCTGCTGTTGACCGGGGGTTTTAATATCAGCGAAACATCCGCCGACTGAATGCGAATACGCAGCAGCGCACCCTGCGGGGCATCCACCCGGTTCACCCAGATATGCTGATCGCCCAGCGACAGCGCGGTCATCTCATAGTGAGGATGCTGCTCCAGCACCATCACGCGCAGGATGCTGCTCTGATCGCTTCTTGGCAGCCACGGGCGCATTGCGCTGCTGGCCCACACGCGCTCCAGCGGGCCAAAGGCTTTCACCTCACCGTTATCCAGCACCATCACGTTATCCGCCAGATGCAGCAGTTCGTCGAGGCTGTGGCTGACGTAAAGGATCGGCGTTTCCACCTGGCGTGCCAGCGTCTGCAGCCAGGCCAGCAGCTCGCGCTTGCGCGGCAGATCCAGCGAGGCCAGCGGCTCATCCATCAGCAGGATTTCCGGCGCGCTCAGCAGCGCACGGCCGATCGCCACACGCTGTTTTTCGCCGCCGGACAGCGACCACGGATAGCGATCCAGCAGCGCTTCAATACCAAGCAGCCGCACCAGCGCGTCGAACTGCGCGCGCATCGACTTCGCCATGCCATATTCCAGATTGCCGCGCACCCGGTAGTGCGGGAACAGGCGCGCATCCTGAAACACATAGCCGATACGCCGCTTCTCCGGCGGCAGCCAGACGCCGTTTTCCGCATCGCTCAGCAGGCGCCCGTTGAGGGCAATGGTGCCGCGCTGCGGTTTGGTCAGGCCACCAATGGCGTTAATTAACGAGGTTTTTCCGGCGCCGGAGACGCCGAAAATAGCGGTAACGCCATGAGCGGGCACGCTGGCGTTAACCGTCAGGGTGTGGTCACCCTGCTGCTGGCTGAAATCGAGTTCTAACATCAGAGACCTAAACGCTTACGACCCCAGCGGGTCAGCCATTCGGAAAGCAGTAATGAAACCAGCGCCAGCAGGATAGCAATGACGCACAGACGCGCCGCCGCCCCTTCCGCACCGGGCGTTTCAATCAGCGTATACATGGCGGACGGCAGCGTGCGCGTCTCGCCGGGAATGTTAGAGACAAAAGTAATGGTGGCACCAAACTCGCCCAGCGAGCGGGCGAAGGCTAACACGGTGCCGACGATAATCCCCGGCAGGGTTAGCGGCAGCGTAATGGTGAAGAACACCCGCCAGCGCCCGGCCCCCAGCGTGCGCGCCGCCTGCTCCAGCCTGCTGTCAACCGCTTCCAGCGCCAGTCGGATGGCGCGCACCATTAGCGGGAAAGCGATCACCGCCGAGGCCAGCGCCGCGCCGCGCCAGCTGAAGGCGAAGCTGAAGCCAAACCAGTCATAAAGATATTCCCCCAAAAATCCGCGGCGCCCGAATCCGAGCAGCAGCAGATAGCCCACCACCACCGGGGGCAGCACCAGCGGCAGGTGGATCACGCTGTCGAGCAGGGTTTTGCCAGGAAACTGGCGACGCACCAGGATCCAGGCCATCAGGATGCCAAACGGCAGGCTACAGGCGACCGCCACCACGGACACTTTCAGGCTGAGCGCGACGGCCTGCCACTCGGGATCGCTGAGGAAGATCATGACTTAGGTGCGAATCCATATTGTTTGAACACGGCTGCGGCTTGCGGCCCTTTCAGGTAGTTGTAGAACGCGGTGACGCTGGCGCTGTTATGGTCTTTCACCATGGCCATCGGGTACTCCACCGGTTTGTGGCTGGCCTGCGGGAAGGTGCCGACGACCGTCACTTTTTTACTGGCGATAGCGTCTGAACCATACACGATACCGTAAGGGGTTTCATCACGTTCAACCAGCGCCAGGGCGGCACGCACGCTGTTAGCCGGGGCCAGCATCGGCGAGACCTGCTGCCAGGCGCCCAGTTTCTGTAAGGCCTCTTTGGCGTAGATCCCGGCCGGAACGTGATCCGGATCGCCAACCGCCAGACGCTGTCCTTTCAGCAGGCTTTTCCAGTCGGTTTTTTCACTGATGGTAACGGCCTGCGCTTGCGTCGCGGTCGGCGCCACCAGCACCAGCTCGTTGCCCAGCAGGGTGAAGCGGCTGGCGTCATCAATGGTTTTCTTCCCGGAGGCGTAATCCATCCACTGCTGATCGGCGGAGATAAACATATCGGCCGGCGCGCCCTGCTCAATCTGGCGCGCCAGCGTGGACGAGGAAGCAAAAGAGGAGACAATTTTGACCTCTTTGCCTTTCTCATACTGGCTGGCGATATCCTGCAGCGCATTGGTCAGGGAAGCGGCGGCAAACACGGTGATATTCTCGGCCGCCATCGCGTGGCCGCCCACGCTCAGACTGACGGCCGCCGCAGCCAGCCACGGGTTCCAGTTTACAGACATGATGTTTCTCCGGTTTCAGGGGGTTACGTTATATACTTTATGATATAGCGATGCATTACCCTCTGCCACAGTAAATATCGGCATTGGCGGGAAGAAGTTTAATCGGCGTGAAGTGGGATGATAGAAAAGCAAACGCCCGGAGGTCCGGGCGTTTAGAATGGCGCAATCAGTGTTACTGAGCGATGCGGTCTTTCTTCGCGGGATGCTCGCTGCGGTGACCGATTTTCGAGATCACGTTGAAGACTTCACCCAGTCCCCAGATCAGGCCGAGAATAATTGCCATCACGATTGGCACCATAATAATTGCTACGGCCAGGCCTTTCAGTAATTCCAGCATGGAAGCCTCATCTTGCTGAAGAAAAAAGTTATTGTAACGGTAGTCTGTAAGAATGCACTGACCTTTTGTGCTTTCGTGCGCTTTTTATGGCCAGTGCTTCTAATGCGGCAGTAGCTGCTACAATCGCCGGCCAAAACTTATCACCCGGAGGATCTATGCAGGCTGAAATTGCCCTGATACTGAAACGACAGCAGCGGCTGTTCGCCGACCCGCGCCGTATTGAACTGCTGCGCCAGGTGAAAGAGAGCGGATCGATCAGTCAGGGCGCGAAGCTGGCGGGCATCAGCTACAAAAGCGCCTGGGATGCCATCAATGAGATGAACCAGCTGGCAGAGCGCACGCTGGTCGAGCGCGCCACCGGCGGGAAAGGCGGCGGCGGCGCGCAGGTGACCGCCTGGGGAGAGCGCCTGCTGGATTTGTACGCCCTGCTTGAGCAGATCCAGCAGAGAGCATTTGATGTATTGCAGGAGGATGCCGCGCCCGGCAGTCTGTTAGCCGCGATTGCGCGCTTTTCCCTGCAGACCAGCGCGCGCAACCAGTTCTTTGGCACCATCATCAGCCGCGACAATCAGCCGGTGCAGCAGCACGTCAGCGTGCAGCTGGCCGATGGCGTCACCCGGGTGCAGGTCGCGCTGACCGCTCAGAGCGCCGAGCGCCTGAGGCTTACGAGCGGTAAAGAGGTGCTGGTGCTGATTAAGGCGCCGTGGGTTGAGGTGTCCCGCCAGCGCGTCGAGGCGGACAACCAGCTTTCCGGCACCGTGCGCGAGATTGAACAGGGTGAGACGCACAGCGAAGTCCTCATCGCGCTGAGCGGCGGTGAAACCCTGTGCGCCACCGTGGACAATCAGCATATTGCCCAGCAAAAACTGCAGCCGGGCGCGGCGGTGACAGCATATTTTAATGCCGATCGCGCCATCATCGCGACGCTGCTCTGAATCCCGGGTGCAGGTTTGACAATCAGCAGCAGGAAGCCCCTAATGTTTTTGTAATGCATAAAATGGAATGAACAATGTCAACATTGCAAATTACGCAAGGCATCTTTCGCCTGAGCGATACCCGAACCCTGAACCTGAATGATTTAACCCTTAACGCCGGTGAAAGCTGGGCGTTTGTCGGCGCTAACGGCAGCGGTAAATCGTCGCTGGCGCGCGCGCTCTCCGGCGAACTGGCGCCGTCCAAAGGCAGCGTCAGCAGCCACTACCAGCGCCCGGTGCGCCTGTCGCTGGAGCAGCTGCAAAAGCTGGTCTCCGATGAGTGGCAGCGCAATAACACCGACCTGCTCAGCCCCGGCGAAGACGATACCGGCCGCACCGCCGCTGAGATTATTCAGGAAGAGGTCAAAGACCCCGCTCGCTGCCAGCAGCTGGCGACGCAGTTTGGCATTGCGCACCTGCTGACGCGCCGCTTTAAATATCTCTCAACCGGTGAGACGCGCAAAACGCTGCTGTGCCAGGCGCTGATGGCGCAGCCGGACCTGCTGATCCTCGATGAGCCGTTTGACGGCCTTGACGTCGATTCGCGCGCCAACCTGGCAAGCGTGCTGGGTGAGCTGCAGCAGCCCGGGTTTACCCTGGTGCTGGTGCTGAACCGCTTTGATGACATCCCCGATTTTATCGCGCACGTCGGCGTGCTGGCAGAGTGTACCCTGACCCACGTCGGCGCGCGTGGTGCTATCCTCGCGCAAGCCCTGGTGGCACAGCTGGCTCACAGCGAGCAGCTGGCCGGCATGACGCTGCCGGAAGCTGACGATGCCGCCGCCATCCCAGCGCTGGCGGCCGGGGCACCGCTGATTGTGCTGCGTGACGGCGTGGTCTGCTATAACGATCGCCCGATCCTCAACCAGCTGAGCTGGCAGGTGGATCGCGGCCAGCACTGGCAGATTGTCGGCCCAAACGGCGCAGGGAAATCGACCCTGCTGAGCCTGGTTACCGGCGATCATCCGCAGGGTTACAGCAACGATTTAACCCTGTTTGGCCGCCGTCGCGGCAGCGGTGAAACCATCTGGGATATCAAGCAGCATATCGGCTACGTCAGCAGCAGTCTGCATCTTGATTACCGCGTCAGCAGCAGCGTGCGCCACGTGGTGATCTCCGGCTATTTTGACTCAATTGGCATTTATCAGGCGGTGTCGGACCGTCAGCAGGCGCTGGCCCGCGAGTGGCTGGCGCTGCTGGGAATGCACGGCGCGCTGGCCGACTCTCCGTTCCACGATCTGTCGTGGGGCCAGCAGCGGCTGGTGCTGATTGCGCGCGCGCTGGTGAAACATCCGGCGCTGCTGATCCTCGATGAGCCACTGCAGGGGCTGGACCCGATCAACCGCCTGCTGGTCCGCCGCTTTATCGATGTGCTGATTGGCGAAGGCCGCACCCAGCTGCTGTTTGTCTCCCACCATGCCGAAGATGCGCCGCAGTGTATTACCCATCGTCTGAGCTTTGTGGCCGACGGCGACGGCTATCGTTATACGCAAGAGGCATTGTAGGTTTAACGGGGCGACCGGAAAAAATGGTCGCCCCCTACAGGGTTCCGCGTAGGGGCTGACTTTCTGTTTCGGTCAGCCCATAATCATGATGTAACCGCTACCATTATTTCCCCCGCCTTGCCTGGTTATCCCTCATCCCTACACTACTTTTATTGATACTTCGGATTTTTCAGCTTGTGTAAACGATTCCATTTATACAGACTTGATCACGCTTTCCGCAGCGACTCTGTGCTATTTTCCTTCACAGCAAAAAATGCATAAAAAAGGTTACCAGGAACTCAACATGCAGACATTTAATCCGGTCGATCACCCGCATCGCCGTTATAACCCACTGTCCGATCAGTGGATTCTGGTTTCACCCCACCGGGCCAAACGCCCCTGGCAGGGTGCGCAGGAAACCCCGTCGCAGGATAAACTGCCGGCGCACGATCCTGACTGCTTCCTCTGCCCCGGCAATACGCGCGTCACCGGGGATAAAAACCCCGACTACAGCAGCACCTACGTGTTTACCAATGACTTTGCCGCGCTGATGACCGATACCCCGGACGCGCCGGAAAGTGAAGATATGCTGATGCGCTGCGAGAGCGCGCGCGGCACCAGCCGGGTGATCTGCTTCTCCCCCGACCACAGCAAAACCCTGCCTGAGCTGACGGTTGCCGGGCTGGTTGAGGTGGTGAAAACCTGGCAGGAACAGAGCGCCGACCTCGGTCAGCACTATCCGTGGGTGCAGGTGTTTGAGAACAAAGGGGCGGCGATGGGCTGCTCCAACCCGCATCCGCACGGCCAGGTGTGGGCGAACAGCTTCCTGCCGAATGAAGCGAAGCGTGAAGACGATCTGCAGCGCGCTTATTTCAGTAAAAACGGTTCGCCGATGCTGGTGGATTACGCTGCGCGCGAGCTGAAAGACGGCAGCCGCACGGTGGTCGAAACCGAACACTGGCTGGCCGTGGTGCCGTGGTGGGCAGCGTGGCCGTTTGAAACGCTGCTGCTGCCAAAGGCGCATATTAAACGCATCACCGATTTGAGTGAGGCGCAGCGCGACGATCTGGCGCTGGCGCTGAAAAAACTCACCAGCCGCTATGACAATCTGTTCCAGTGCTCTTTCCCTTATTCCATGGGCTGGCACGGCGCGCCGTTTAACAATGACGCCAACGACCACTGGCAGCTGCACGCGCACTTCTATCCCCCGCTGCTGCGCTCGGCCACGGTGCGTAAATTTATGGTCGGCTATGAAATGCTGGCTGAAACCCAACGTGATTTAACGGCGGAGCAGGCGGCAGAACGTCTGCGCGCCGTCAGCGATATTCATTTCCGTGAGACGGGAGCATAACCATGAGTTTACAGACCTCTACCCAGCAGATTTTCAGCAGCGCGTTTGGCTATGCCCCAGGCCACATTATTCAGGCACCGGGCCGCGTCAACCTGATCGGCGAACACACCGATTACAACGACGGTTTCGTGCTGCCGTGCGCCATTGATTACCAGACGGTGATCGCCTGCGCGAAACGCAGCGATCGTCAGGTGCGGGTTATCGCCGCCGATTACGAAAACCAGCAGGATATCTTCTCGCTGGACGAGGCGATCGAAAGCCACCCCGACCAGATGTGGTCAAACTACGTGCGCGGCGTGGTGAAGCACCTGCTGACCCGCTGCCCGGATTTTGCCGGTGTGGATATGGTGATTAGCGGCAACGTGCCGCAGGGCGCGGGCTTAAGCTCATCTGCCTCGCTGGAAGTGGCGGTCGGCACGGTGTTCAAACAGCTTTATCAGCTGCCGCTGGACGGCGCGGCTATCGCGGTCAACGGCCAGGAAGCGGAGAACCAGTTCGTCGGCTGTAACTGCGGAATTATGGATCAGCTGATCTCCGCACTGGGCAAGCAGGATCACGCCATGCTGCTCGACTGCCGCACGCTGGGCACGCGCCCGGTGCCGATGCCGTCCGATATTGCCGTGGTGATTATCAACTCCAACTTCCGCCGCAGCCTGGTGGGCAGCGAGTACAACACCCGCCGCCAGCAGTGTGAAGCAGGAGCGCAGTTCTTTGGTAAAAGCTCGCTGCGCGACGTCTCGCTGAGCGAATTTGAGGCGCGCGAGCACGAGCTTGACCCGCTGGTGGCGAAACGCGTGCGCCACGTGCTGACCGAAAATGCCCGCACGCTGGAAGCCGCCGACGTGCTGGCGAAAGGTGACCTGGCGCGCATGGCGGTACTGATGGCGGAATCCCACGCATCGATGCGTGACGACTTCGAGATTACCGTGCCGCCGGTCGACCAGCTGGTGGATATTGTTAAAGAGACCCTCGGCGAACGCGGCGGCGTTCGTATGACCGGCGGTGGTTTTGGCGGCTGCATCGTGGCGCTGATGCCGCTGGATTTGGTCGATGAGGTGAAAGCCGCCGTCGAAGCGCAGTATGAAGCGCAATCCGGCATTAAAGAGACCTTCTACGTCTGCAAAGCGTCTGAAGGAGCAGGTGAATGCTAAACCTCAACCGCAACTCGCACGCCCCCGACGGCGCGGCGTGGCGCATCACCACCCTGCGCAACCGCAACGGGATGGTGGCAACATTTATGGACTGGGGCGCGACCTGGCTCTCCGCCCGCGTACCGATGGGTGACGGCAGCGTGCGCGAAGCGCTGCTTGGCTGCGCCACCCCGTCCGACTATCTGCAGCAGTCGGCCTATCTCGGCGCCACGGTGGGCCGTTACGCCAACCGCATCGCCCATGCGCGGATCGCGCGCGACGGCGTAACCTTTCCGCTGGCCGCCAATCAGGGCGAGCATCAGCTGCACGGTGGCCCGGATGGCTTCCACAATCGCCGCTGGCAGATTGTCAGTCAAAGCGACAGCGAGGTGGAGTATCGCCTTGATTCGCCGGATGGCGATCAGGGCTTTCCGGGCAATTTGCTGGTCTCCCTGCGCTATCAGCTGAGCGACGACAACACCCTGGCGATTCACTACCACGCCACGGTGGATAAAGCCTGCCCGGTCAATCTGACCAACCACGCCTACTTCAACCTGGATGCGCAGCACGGCGATGCCCGCCAGCACCAGCTGTTGCTCAATGGCGATCGCTATCTGCCGGTGGACAGCGCGGGCATTCCCAATGCGCCGCTGAAGGACGTGGCGGGGACCAGCTTTGATTTCCGCCAGCCGAAGAGTGTGCAGCAGGATTTCCTGCAGGACGATGACCAGCGGGCGGTAAAAGGCTACGACCACGCCTTCCTGTTAAATACCCAGGATGGCGAAAGCCCGGCTGCTCAGCTGTGGTCTGCCGATGGCAAACTGCGCCTCAATGTGTTTACCACCGCCCCGGCGCTGCAGTTCTACAGCGGGAATTATCTGGAAGGCACCCCGTCACGCGAACAGGGCGTCTATACTGCTTTCCAGGGAATTGCGCTGGAGAGCGAGTTTCTCCCCGACTCGCCGCATCACCCTGAGTATCCGCAGCCCGACTGCTGGCTGCAGCCAGGTGAATCGTATCAGTCAGTGACGCGTTACCAACTGACGGCGGTTTGATAAAGCGCATGAAAATCGCGCATCGCGACAGTTACGGGCTTACGCGCTGCGCAGAATTCAGCTATGGTAATGCACATTAAAATTGCCGTGCGGTTCTTTCCGGCAGTTTACCGGTCACCATTATCATAGAAACGTAAAGTTATTAAGGAGTTAAGCTATGGCTGTAACTAAGCTGGTTCTGGTACGTCACGGCGAAAGCCAGTGGAACAACGAAAACCGTTTCACCGGTTGGTACGACGTTGACCTGTCAGACAAAGGCCGCACCGAGGCGAAAGCCGCTGGTCAGCTGTTGAAGAAAGAGGGTTTCACCTTCGATTTCGCTTACACCTCCGTGCTGAAACGTGCCATCCACACCCTGTGGAACATTCTGGATGAAGTTGACCAGGTGTGGCTGCCGGTCGAGAAATCCTGGCGCCTGAACGAGCGTCACTACGGTGCGCTGCAGGGTCTGGATAAAGCAGAAACCGCACAGAAATACGGTGACGATCAGGTTAAGCAGTGGCGTCGTGGCTTTGCCGTGACCCCACCAGAGCTGGACCGCGCCGATGAGCGTTTCCCTGGCCACGACCCGCGCTACGCGTCACTGACCGCTGAGCAGCTGCCAACCACCGAAAGCCTGGCGCTGACCATCGATCGCGTTCTGCCATACTGGAACGAATCTATCCTGCCACGTATGAAAAGCGGCGAGAAAGTGATCATCGCGGCCCACGGTAACTCCCTGCGTGCGCTGGTGAAATACCTGGACAACATGAGCGAAGAAGAGATCCTCGAGCTGAACATCCCAACCGGCGTGCCGCTGGTGTATGAGTTCGACGAAAACTTCAAACCCATCAAACACTACTACCTGGGCGATGCCGATGAGATTGCCGCGAAAGCCGCAGCCGTTGCTAACCAGGGTAAAGCAAAATAATTGCTGCTGATTTGATTGAAAAAAAACCCGCCATCTGGCGGGTTTTTTATTGCCTGCGTGCCGCTAGGCGCGGCGGGCTTTCACCGCGTCGGCCAGCTGGCGCAGCACGGTTTCCGTGTCCTGCCAGCCGATGCAGCCGTCGGTGACGCTTTTACCGTACACCAGCGGTTCACCGCTCTCCAGGTTCTGATTGCCCTCGACCAGATGGCTCTCGATCATCACGCCGATAATTGCCTGCTCGCCGCCGGCAATCTGCTGCGCCACATCGGTGGCAACATCCAGCTGCTTTTTAAACTGCTTGCTGCTGTTCGCATGGCTGAAGTCGATCATCACCTGGGCAGGCAGACCGGCTTTTTCCAGACCGGCTTTCACCGCGCTGACGTGGTGAGCGCTGTAGTTTGGCTCTTTGCCGCCGCGCAGGATGATGTGGCAGTCTTCGTTCCCGCTGGTTTCCACAATCGCCGAGTGGCCATATTTGGTCACGGAGAGGAAACAGTGCGGCGCGCTGGCCGCACCGATGGCGTCGATAGCCACTTTGATGGTGCCGTCGGTGCCGTTTTTGAAACCTACCGGGCAGGAGAGGCCGGATGACAGTTCGCGGTGGACCTGTGATTCGGTGGTACGCGCGCCGATGGCGCCCCAGCTCATCAGATCGCCGACGTACTGTGGCGTGATCATGTCGAGGAACTCACCCGCCGCCGGCAGGCCGCTGTCGTTGATCTCCACCAGCAGCTGGCGCGCGATACGCAGGCCGTCATTGATCTGGAAGCTGCCGTCCATATGCGGATCGTTGATCAGCCCTTTCCAACCCACGGTGGTACGGGGTTTTTCAAAGTAGACGCGCATCACCACTTCCAGCGAATCTTTCAGCTCGTCACGCAGCGCCAGCAGGCGGCCAGCGTACTCTTTGGCTGCTTTGGTATCGTGGATGGAACAGGGTCCAATCACCACCAGCAGACGATCGTCCTTAGCGTGAAGAATGTTGTGGATTGCCTGGCGGGCTGAAGACACTGTAGCAGCAGCCTTGTCCGTGGCAGGGAATTTTTCGAATAACGCAACCGGAGGTAAAAGTTCTTTTATCTCTTTGATTCTTAAGTCATCGTTCTGATAATTCATAATATTTCCAGGTTATTTCATTGCCATACTGCACACCAGGCGCATCTCTTCCAATTTATCGTGACTCCCGGTGACTGTAAATCGCCTTTCGCGGATTCGTTGCTCAGGTGATTTGCTTTTTCTGGGAGCCCTACTACACTTTTAATCATTACCTCTTGAAATAAATCTATTTGCACAACTTCTGATTGGCGAACACTGTAATTGCACTATTTTGTTTCAAACACCTGTTAGATCTTGATGATGTCGTATTCAAAAATTAAAGGAGCATAATAATGAATAAGTTCACTATGGTACTACTGACAGCCGCAATGACTCTGGGCAGCACCGCTGCAATGGCCGACGGTTCAGCCAACGCGGCAGCGGATGCTGGTGCCGTGGCCGGCAGCGCAAAAGAAAATATTGCGCCGAATAAAGTTGATAACGACAAAATCAACACCGGTCATGAAACCGAGCATAAAACCATGAAGCACCATAAGAAAATGAGTGCTGATGAGATTAATAAAAACACCCAGTGCAAAGATGGTAAATGTCCGGACATTAACAAAAAAGTCGGCGCTGATGCGGATAAAAAAACTGACGGTACTTCGCAGTAACGTTCGTTAAATTCTGGCTGACCGAAAAAGAATCTGGCTGACCGAAAAAAATCTGGCTGACCGGAAAAGAGGGTCAGCCACTACATGACCGAGAGAGAATGTCAGCCGGTGCATGACCCGGGAGAGCTTCGGCTCTCCTTTTCTCGTTTTTTTCCCGCCCACCTTCGGCTATCCTGAACCCCCTGTCTGATTTCGGAATTTTTCATGACCACCCTGTTGCTGATTGACGATCATCCGCTGGTCCAGGTGGCGCTGGAAGCGGCCCTGATTCACGCGCCCTTTCCGCTTAAGCTGCTGGCGGCGGATAATCAGCGCGATGCCCTGGCGCTGCTCGGCGATCGCGCTATTGGGCTGGTTATCCTCGATATTGGCTTACCGGACAGCGACGGCTTGCAGCTGCTTAAGCTAATTAAGCGCCATTATCCGCCGCTGCCGGTGGTGATCTACTCAGCCCAGGAGGAGCAGGTCTATCCACGCCTGGCGCAAGCCGCCGGGGCATCCGGCTATGTTGCCAAGCGTCAGCCGCTCAGCCAGCTGCTCTCCGCCATCCTTGCCGTGCTCGGCGGCCAGCGCGTCTTCCCTGCTCAGCACGGCGATACGCTTAACGCGGTGCTGACGGCTAAAGAGCAGCAGATCCTCGCGCTGCTGGCGCGCGGCCTGTCTAATCTGCAGATCGCCGGGCAGCTGCACATCAGCAATAAAACCGTCAGCACCCATAAAAAGAACATTATGGAAAAAACCGGGGCGGGCTCGGTGGTCGAACTGGCTCAGCTGTGGCAGTCACAGCAGTGAGAACGCTACTGCTGATGCTGCTGCTGTTTACCAGCAGCGCGCTGGCGGCGCTGCGCCCGGTGAGCAGCATCGCCCTGCCGCAGGAGATGATGCCGATGCCGGTCGAATGGGGGAAAACCCTGCGCGTCGGCGTGTTACAGGACAACAGCTCGCCGTGGAATATTGTCGTCGGCAGCGACCTGTACGGTATCAATGCCGACTATCTGGTGGCGCTGCAGCAGACCAGCGGCCTGCACGTCAGCGTGCAGGGGTTCAGCACGCAGCAGGCGATGATGGCGGCACTGCAGAGCGGACAGCTGGATGTGCTGTTTGGCGTTGCGCAGCAGACGCTGCCTGCGGACCTCAGCGCGACCCAACCGTGGTTCTCCAGCCCCCTGCGTATTTACCGTAACCGCAATAACCTGCGCCCGGTGATGTTCAACTCTGGCGATGCCCGCCTCAGCGTCAGCCGCGACACGCTGGCGCGCGTTAACCCCGATTTTGCGCGCAAGCATCACTGGCAGGTGCTGCCCAGCGATTTACAGGCCCTCTCCACCCTGCTGAATCAGCACAGCGACTATGTGGTGGCGGATGAGACCAGCGCCGGATTCCTGCTGGGCCAGCTGCAGCAGGGCGAAGTTTATCAGCTCGCCTCTCCCCTTGACCCCGGCGTGTTGCAGCTGGTGGCGGTCACCGCGGATGCCGCACTGACGCAGCAGCTTGATAACGCCATTCGTCAGCTGCCGATGGAGGTGGTGAACGGCATTCAGGGGCGCTGGAGCAGCGCGCTGCCGCGCTATCAGGACAGCAATACCGCCCACCTGACGCCGATGGAGCGCAGCTGGATAGCGCAGCATCCGGTGGTGATTTATGCCGCCGTCAGCGACGACTATCCGTGGAGCTACCGCAATGCCAGCGGGCAGCCCGCCGGTTACAGCGTTGACCTGCTGAACAGCATCGGCCAGATTACCGGGCTGCGCTTTCAACCTTACTGGGTCAGCAATGCCCGGCAGGCGGGCGCGCTGGTGCAGCAGGGGCGGGCGTTGATCCAGCTCAATCTGCCGCTGACCGGTGATGATGCCATGCTGAATAATACCCAGCCGGTGTGGCGCGCGCTGTGGGGAGTCTATGTTCAGGCGGCGGCGCATAACGTCACCGGCTGGCCGGATCTGCACGGCAAACGCATCGGCGTGCTGCGAGGGGATATCGCCGCGCGCTTATTGCCCGCAGGCAGCACAACCCGGACATTCGAGGATGCCAGCAGCCTGTACGATGCGCTGGCCAGCGGTCAGATCGACGCGCTGGTCGACAACGTGCTCTCAGCGCGCTGGCGCATTCAGGGTCGTTTTGCCAATACCCTGCAGCTGGCGTTTGCCGCCAGCGACACCGCGTGGCCGGTGACCATCGGCATCGCCCCCGACCAGCCGCTGCTGCGCGCGCTGCTGAATAACAGCCTGCAGCAGATCCCGCCGGAAAGCTGGCAGCGGCTGCGCGAAGCCTGGAGCAGCACCCCGGACAGCTTCAGCGAGAGCAACAGCGGCGAGATGCGGCCGATCACACTGTTCGTGCTGGTCGCCGCGCTGTTTGCCATCGTCTTCCTGCTGATCCTGCTGCTGAGACGCTATCTGGAGCAGCGGCGTGAGCGGCAGCAGCGCCTGCTGCTGGAGCAGGAGCGCGAAGTGGCGCAGCGGGAAAACCGCATGAAAAGTCAGTTCCTCGCCACCGTCAGCCACGAGCTGCGTACGCCGATGCAGGCGGTGCTTGGCCTGCTGGAGCTGGAGCTGACGCAGCAGCCTGACAGCCACAACCTGGCGTTGATCCACAGCAGCGCCGCCAGCCTGATGACGCTGCTGGGCGATCTGCAGGATCACGCCCGGGTCGAGAGCAACAGTTTCAGCCTGGCTCCCCGCCCGCTGGAGCCGGAAAAATGGCTGCAGCGGCTGGCGGTGTTCTACCACCCGCTGATGCGCGAGCAGGGGCCACGGCTGAGCGTCAGCGCCCTGAATCCCCTGCCCGCCTGGGTGCTGATTGACGGCGAACGCCTGCAGCAGATTGCCAACAACCTGATTGCCAATGCGATCAAATTTACCCGCGAAGGTGAGATCCGGCTGACGCTGGAAGCGCTGAGCACGCCGCCACAGCTGCGTTTGCAGGTCAGCGATAGCGGCAGTGGCATCCCGCTGGATGAGCAGCAGCGCCTGTTTGAGCCGTGGTATCAGACCCCTTCCGGCCGCCAGCTCTCGGTGCAGGGCAGCGGGCTGGGGCTGTCGATCTGCCGTGAAATTGTCAGCCGCATGGGCGGCACTATCACGCTGCAATCCACGCCCGGCCAGGGAACCTGCGTCAGCGTGCTGCTGCCGTGGCAGCTTATCCCCTCGCCACTGCCTGCCGCAGATGCCGAACCGCAGCAGCGCACTACGCAGGCGGTCAGCCATCTGCGCGTGGCGATTGTTGACGACCATCCGACCAATCTGCTGGTGATGCAGCAACAGCTGGCGCACTGCGGTATCCAGGCGGAAACCTTCGCTGATGGCCGCGCGCTGCTGAAAGATGGGCGCCAGTGGGACCTGCTGTTTGTTGACTACAGCATGCCGCACCCGGACGGCGTGCAGCTGGCGAAAATAGTGCGCCGCCGCGAGCGCCATCAGCCGCATCATTCCCGAATGGTGCTGTGCTCTGCCGATGCGCAGATCCTCAGCCTGCCGCAGGCGCGACAGGTTGCTGACCGCCTGCTGGTGAAGCCAGTTTCGCTGGCGGATCTCGCCGCTCTGCTGCAGGCGGAGGCGCCCGCGCCGTTTGCCGACCTGTCGCAGCGTTTAAATCAGCTGGCGCATCACGATGAGCACTATTTTCAACGCCTGTGCCAGACGCTGGCCGAGACGCTGAAGCGCGACTGCGCGGCGCTGCGGCAGGCAATGGCGACAGAAGAGTGGCAGCAGGTTGAGAAAGCGGCGCACAGAATGAAAGGCAGCTGGCTGCTGCTGAACTACAGTGAAGGGGAAACCCTGTGCCAGCAAATTATCGAGGCTGCCCGCCTGCAGCAGAACCCTAAGCCTGCGCTGAATTTATTGATATCATTAAGCGAAAGCCTGTTAACTCAATTGGGATCCTATGGCTCACACCCACACTGAAAAGAACGGTAACCGTTCACGTCTGCTGGCAGCCTTTGTTGTCACGGCCCTGTTTATGCTGGCCGAGGTGGCGGGCGGTCTGCTCTCCGGCTCGCTGGCGCTGCTGGCCGATGCCGGACATATGCTGACCGACGCCGCCGCGCTGCTGGTGGCCCTGCTGGCCACCCATTTCGCGCAGCGCAAGCCCAGCCAGCGCCACTCCTTTGGCCTGCTGCGCCTGACCACGCTGGCAGCGTTTGTTAATGCTATCGCGCTGCTGGTGATCACCGTGCTGATTGTCTGGGAAGCGCTGAGGCGTTTCTGGCAGCCGGAACCGGTGGCGGGCGGCATGATGCTGATTGTGGCTATCGGTGGGCTGCTGGCTAACCTGCTGGCATTCTGGCTGCTGCATCACGGCAGCGGCGAGAAGAACCTTAACGTGCGCGCCGCGGCGCTGCACGTGCTCGGTGACCTGCTCGGCTCGGTCGGGGCGATTGCCGCCGCGCTGGTTATTATGTTTACCGGCTGGACGCCGATCGATCCGATCCTGTCGATTGTGGTCTCCCTGCTGGTGTTGCGCAGCGGCTGGATGCTGATTAAAGAGAGCGGTCACGAGCTGCTGGAGGGGGCACCGCAGGATATTGATGTCGCGAAGCTACAGCGTGCGCTGGCGCGCAGCATCCCGGAGGTGCGTAACGTGCATCACGTGCATTTGTGGCAGGTGGGAGAGAAGCCGGTGATCACGCTGCATGTGCAGGTGATCCCGCCTTACGACCATGACGCGCTGCTGCAGCGCATTCACGACTATCTGCACCAGCATTATCAGATTCAGCACGCCACGGTGCAGATGGAGTATCAGCGTTGCGATGGCGATGATTGTGATGTGGGGTGGATTCAGGGCGGCGGCGAGCACCAGCATCACCACCATCATTAACCGCGCAGGGGTCGAGCATTTTTTCCGCTCGACCCCTGCCAGTTATCCTCTCTGGCGGGCGCTTTTCATCCACAGCCACGAGCCATTCAGCGCGATCAGCGTCAGCAGCACATACTCCAGCGCCATGGCGTAGACACCCTGGCGGGCGAATATCATCACGCTGATCAGGTTGATCACCACCCACAGCAGCCAGTTTTCAACGTACTTGCGCGTCATCAGGATCATCGCCGCAATCGACAGCACCATCATGCACGAATCCCAGAACGGGAATGCATCCGGCTGCAGCTGCGGCATCGCCACGTTGAAGCCCAGGCCCTGCATGATGTTGACCGCGGCACGCGTCAGCAGCGCAAATACCGGATCGATATACAGCGTCATCAGTGCAATGGCGATAACAATCACCGCTGTCCAGGCCAGCAGCTGCGGACGCGGCAGCCAGCGAATTTTCAACGCCTGCTGATTATCACTGGTCTGGCGGCTCCAGGCATACCAGCCGTAAATATTGGCAACGAAAAAGAACAGCTGCAGCAGCAGGCTGGCGTACAGCTGGATCTGGAAGAAGATCACCGCGAACAGCGTGACGTTGATCAGGCCGAAAGCGTAGTTGACGATCTTCTCGAGGCTCGCCAGCCAGATGCACAGCAGCCCGGCAAGGGTACCGATGGCTTCAATCCAGGACAGATCGTAGCCACCTGCCCCGAGGGGGAGATGAACCAGAATATTCGACGTGCTGAAAAAATCCATATTGCCATCCTGTCCAGAGCGTAACGTCAGGCATTACCCTTCACGTTAAGTTTGAGATTTGCAGCAAAGGTTAGCATACGATTCAACGGGATCAACGCCCCTTCTCGCAGCGCATCGTCAACAAAGATCTCATGATCGCTGCCGCCCTGCTCCAGACCGTCTGCGATGGCTTGCAAACCGTTCATTGCCATCCACGGGCAGTGCGCGCAGCTGCGGCAGGTGGCGCCCTCGCCGGCCGTCGGTGCCTCGAGCAGCTCTTTGTCCGGGCAGGCCTGCTGCATTTTGTAGAAGATGCCGCGATCGGTGGCGACGATCATCTGCTTGTGCGGCAGGGTTTGCGCGGCCTGAATCAGCTGGCTGGTCGAACCGACCGCATCGGCAAGATTGACGATAGCCTGCGGCGACTCAGGATGCACCAGCACGGCGGCATCGGGATACAGCGCTTTCATCCGCTGCAGCGCCTGAGTTTTGAATTCGTCATGGACGATGCAGGCGGCCTGCCAGCAGATCACGTCCGCGCCGCTTTTGCGCGTCACATACTGACCCAGATGGCGGTCCGGCGCCCAGATGATCTTCTCACCAAGGCTATCAAGATGCTCGATCAGCTCAACGGCAATGCTGGAGGTGACGACCCAGTCGGCGCGGGCTTTGACCGCTGCGGAGGTATTGGCATACACCACGACGGTACGGTCGGGGTGGGCGTCGCAGAATTTGCTGAACTCGTCGATCGGGCAGCCGAGGTCGAGCGAGCATTCAGCCTGCAGCGTCGGCATTAAAATGGTTTTTTCCGGGCTGAGGATTTTGGCGGTTTCGCCCATAAAGCGCACCCCGGCGACCAGCAGCGTGGAAGCCGGATGCTGGCTGCCAAAGCGCGCCATCTCCAGCGAATCAGAGACGCAGCCGCCGGTCTCTTCGGCCAGCGCCTGGATTTCCGGGTCGGTGTAGTAATGCGCCACCATCACCGCATCCCGCTCTTTCAGCAGGCGCTTAATTTTTTCGCGATAGAACTGTTTCTCATCAACGGATAAGCGGGCCGGTTTTGGCGGGAAAGGATATACAGCGGATTCGGGATCGAACATCAGGCTCATAAGGCGACTCTCGTTTCTTCAACTTAACCGAATTAGCGTAGATGGCCCGTCCGGCGCCAACTCTACGGTTGGTTTGTTTTATATGCTAAACACGATAGCTGAAATATGAACCGATGTCGCCGACTATTTACTTTTCAGCGCAGGATGTGACGCCGATCATCATAGCGCTTCCTGCGACCACAGCTGGCCACCTTCCAGACGCAGCAGGAACGCTTTGGTCTCCAGCCCGCCGGCGAACCCGGTTAGCTTGCCGTTGGCGCCGATAACCCGATGGCACGGGGCAATTATCGAGATGGGATTGCGACCATTGGCGGCCCCGACGGCCCTGACGGCGGCCGGGCTGCCCACCTGGCGCGCGATTTCACCGTAGCTGCGCGTTTCACCGAACGGAATGGTGACCAGCGCCGCCCAGACTTTGCGCTGGAACTCGGTGCCGATAAAGTCGAGGGTTAAATCGAACCGTTGACGCTGCCCGGAGAAATATTCGCGCAGCTGCTTTTCAGTTTCCAGCAGGATCGCGTTGGTCGGATCTTCATCCTGCGGCAGGAAGCGCACGCGCTTGGGATCGTCGTTTTCCCACAGGATCGCCGCCAGCCCGCGCTCGGTGGCGACCAGCTTCAGCTCACCGACCGGTGACTGCATCATCTTGTACCAGAATGCCATTTTGACTCTCCTTTACTCATACCGTCTCTGCCCTGATTATGCGCGTTCTGACGCACGGCACTGGCCGTTTTCGGACAGCGGGTTAAAATCGTTAGATGACCGAATATGGCGAGTGCTGCTCATCCCGCTGCGCTAACCTGGAGAGATTCCCGTTTCACAGGACAATATCATGATTGACCCAGGCTCTGCCTATCGTGCCCTCACTTCCCGCGATGCGCGCTTCGACGGCGTATTTTACGTCGGCGTGACGTCGACGGGTATCTATTGTCGCCCGATTTGTCCGGTGAAACCGCCCTACGCGGAAAACTGCCTGTTCTTCGACAGCGCCGAAGCGGCGGAGAAGGCGTCGTTTCGCCCCTGCCTGCGCTGCCGCCCGGAGCTGGCACCCGGCAACGCCCCGGTGGATAACAGCCAGCGCATCGCGGGGCGGCTGATGCAGCGCATTGACGAGGGGCTGATTGAGCAGGTGGAGAGCCTGGAAGAGATCGCCGCGCAGTTTAACCTGAGCCTGCGCCAGCTGCGGCGTATCGTGCAGAAGGAGCTGGGCGTATCGCCGCAGGAGCTGCGCCAGACGCGCCGCCTGCTGCTGGCTAAGCAGCTGCTGAGTGAAACGCGCCTGCCGGTCACGCAGATTGCCTTTGCCAGCGGGTTTGCCAGCCTGCGCCGTTTTAACGCCGCATTCAGCACTCAGTACCGGATGCCACCCACGCGGCTGCGCAAGGCCAGCGAGTGCGAAGAGAGCGAGCTGAACGGCAGCGATACCTCAACGCTACAGCTGAGCTATCGTCCCCCCTACGACTGGCAGGCCATGCTCGGCTTTCTGCGGCTGCGTGCTCTGCTGGGCGTAGAGCATGTCGATGAGCAGAGTTATTCGCGTACCGTGCGTCTGGGAGCCTATCAGGGGTGGATCAGAGTCACTCAGGCGGCAGCCAAAAATGTGCTGCGGGTTGAGTTCACTCATTCGCTGACGCCGGTGCTGCCCGCCCTGCTCCGCCGCCTGCGGAATCTGTTCGATCTCAGCGCCCGTCCGGACCTGATTGCTGAGCATCTGGCGCTCGACCCGCTGTTAAAGCCCGCGCTGAATGCCAGCCCGGGCCTGCGCGTGCCCGGGGCTTTTGACGGCTTTGAAATGGCGGTGCGCGCCATCCTTGGTCAGCAGATCACCGTTAAGGCCGCCGCGACGCTCGGCGGACGTTTCGCCACGGCGTTTGGCGATCGCTTTACCACGCCGTTTGCGCAGTTAACCCACCTCTCCCCCCTGCCTGCTCGCGTTGCTCAATGCACGGTCGATGAGATTGCCAGCCTGGGCATTGTCAGCGCCCGCACCCGCTGCATTCTGGCGCTGGCAGCAAGCTGTGCGGACGGAACGCTGCAGCTGGACGCGGCCAGTCAGCCGGAGCAAACCGTGGCGCAGCTGTTAGCCCTGCCGGGGATTGGCGAATGGACAGCGCAGTATCTGGCAATGCGTGCGCTACGCTGGCCGGATGCATTCCCCGCCGGGGACATCGTGGTACGTAACAATCTGGGGGGCATCAGCGCGAAGCAGGCAGAGGTTCGTTCACAGGCGTGGCGGCCATGGCGCAGTTATGCGGTGATGCATATCTGGAAGAGCGGCAAGCTGGAGTAATGTGAAATATGCTTAGGGGCCCGTTCTTCTTTTTCGATCGGCCCTCAACCCGGGACGACCAGAAAAGCGGTCGTCCCCTACGAAACCCGGCGCGATATGCGACTTACCGGCTCGTAGTGGCTGACCCTCTTTTTCGGTGAGCCAACAAACCCGGGACGACCAGAAAAGCGGTCGTCCCCTACGAAACACCGGTGCGATATGCGACTTACCGGCTCGTAGTGGCTGACCCTCTTTTTCGGTCAGCCAACAAACCCGGGACGACCAGAAAGCGGTCGTCCCCTACGAAACACCGGTGCGATATGCGACTTACCAGCCTGTAGTGGCTGACCCTCTTTTTCGGTCAGCCTGAATCGCACATAGCAAAAAGGCGCCTTTAGGGCGCCTTCTTACATTGGTGGGTCGTGCAGGATTCGAACCTGCGACCAATTGATTAAAAGTCAACTGCTCTACCAACTGAGCTAACGACCCGATATGGTGGGTGATGACGGGCTCGAACCGCCGACCCCCTCCGTGTAAAGGAGATGCTCTACCAACTGAGCTAATCACCCATATCGTAACGCTGCGCAAAGACTTTCGCTGGGAAAGTGGTGGGTCGTGCAGGATTCGAACCTGCGACCAATTGATTAAAAGTCAACTGCTCTACCAACTGAGCTAACGACCCGCAATGCGGTCAATCTTTGCTACTTTCACTCTTTGAAGTTTGGTGGGTCGTGCAGGATTCGAACCTGCGACCAATTGATTAAAAGTCAACTGCTCTACCAACTGAGCTAACGACCCGATATGGTGGGTGATGACGGGCTCGAACCGCCGACCCCCTCCGTGTAAAGGAGATGCTCTACCAACTGAGCTAATCACCCATATCGAAACTTCAAAGCACGGTTTACACCGCTTAAAACTTAATAGTGGTGGGTCGTGCAGGATGACTTCGCCCTTCGGGCCGTTGCTGACGCAACGTTGTCTCGCTTTCGCTCGACTCGAACCTTTACGGTTCTCATCCTTCACGGTTTACACCGCGTAAAACTTAATAGTGGTGGGTCGTGCAGGATTCGAACCTGCGACCAATTGATTAAAAGTCAACTGCTCTACCAACTGAGCTAACGACCCACTTTTGTGCTGCTGGCGTCTCTTAACATATCCCCCGGCAACGGCGGCATATATTACTGATTTGAATTTCCAGCGCAACCACTATTTCAGGTTAAGCTGTTCAACTGCTTAGCTTTCACGCGGTAAGACCAGAATTCAGGCAAAATCTGGCCAGATAGCAGCATTTACAGAGCGGCTGAACGTTTTTGTGCCTGTTTCGCTGCATCAGTATTAGGGTAAAGTTTTACCACCTGCTGATACACCGCTTTGGCTTTTGCCTTGTCGCCTTTTTCCTGCATGATCACCCCCACCTTCAGTAGCGCATCGCCACTCTTCGGTGATTTAGGGTAATTTTTTACTACGGTGGCGAAATAATAGGCGGCGTCGTCTTTTTTACCTTTGTTGTAATTCAACTGTCCCAGCCAGTAATTGGCATTCGGCTGGAAGGTAGAATCCGGGTACTTCTTCACAAAGGCCTGAAAAGCGGCGATCGCCTGATCGTACTGCTTTTTCTCCAGCACCAGTGCCACTGCGGCATTGTAGTCGGTGTTGGCATCACCGCTTTGCACCGGCGCAGCAGCAGCGGCGGCAGGAGCCGCCGCCGCGTCGCTACCTGACGCACCGCTATTGCCTGCCGCCGCATCGCCGCCAGCTGCTGCTGCGTTGGCATTCGCACCACCGCTGCTCAGACTGTCGATCTGCTGGTAAAGGCCTTTCTGACGTTCCACAACCTGGTTCAGCTGATAGCTGTTTTCCTGGATCTGACCACGTAACTGGTCAATATCATTTTGGTTAGCGGAAAGTTGCTGCTGAAGCTGCTGGAGGAGTTGTGCCTGAGCATTAGAGATACGCTCAAGAGTGGTGACGCGGTCTTCAACCGAGCCGGAGCCAACGTTACTGATTGTTGCCTGGGCATTAGCGGCCCAGGGGGCCGCTACGCCAATCAGTAACGACAGACTCAACAGGTGAGTTCTGAAGCTACTAATCATGTGATTCTCTTAGTAAACCAGTACTGCACGACGGTTTTTAGCATACGCTGCTTCGTCGTGGCCCAGTACTGCAGGTTTTTCTTTACCGTAAGAAACGATAGAGATCTGGTCAGCAGAAACGCCTTTACCCTGCAGGTACATTTTCACAGCAGAAGCACGACGTTCGCCCAGGGCGATGTTGTACTCAGGTGTACCGCGCTCATCCGCATGACCTTCTACAGTCACTTTGTAAGATGGGTTGCTACGCAGGAAGTTAGCGTGTGCATCCAGCATCTGTGCGAATTCAGACTGGATGTCGTACTTGTCCAGGCCGAAGTAAACGATGTTGTTTTTCTGCAGTTCTTGCATCTGCAGACGTGCCTGCTCGTCAGAAGACATGTTACCGCTGTTCATGCCGCTGTTAGAACCGTCACCCATGCCCATACCGTTGGTCTGGTCATTGTTGTTGTTCTTGTGAGAGCTACATGCAGCCACTGCGATTACTGGCAGTGCCAGCAGTAAGCCTTTCAGCACTTTGTTCAGTTGCATTATTTAATTCCTATTATAGTTTGCCATACATATTTACACATGCATCACAGATACGGCGACCAGGCAGGAAATTTGACCTGTCCATCGGTTGCCGGAAGACGCGCTTTGAAACGCCCATCCGTCGAAACCAACTGCAATACGGAACCCATCCCCTGAGTAGAGCTATAGATTACCATCGTGCCGTTAGGTGCGAGACTTGGCGTCTCATCCAGGAACGTGTCCGTTAATTGTTGAACGGCTCCCGTTACCAGATCTTGTCGGGCGACGTGTTGAGCGCCACCGTTGGTGCTGACCATCACCATTGATTTGCCATCAGTGCTAACGTCGCCATCCTGGTTCTGCGAACCTTCCCAGGTAAGGCGCTGCGGCGTGCCGCCGTTAATACCAATTTTATAAATTTGCGGACGACCGGCCTGGTCGGAGGTATAGGCCAGGCTCTGGCTGTCCGGGAACCAGGTCGGTTCAGTGCTGTTGTAACGACCGTCGGTCACCTGAGTGATCTGGCCAGAACCGAGGTTCATCACATACAGATTCAGACTGCCGGTTTTTGACAGTGCAAACGCCAGCTTAGAACCATCTGGGGAGAACGCAGGCGCACCGTTGTGACGCGGGAATGAGGCTACCTGCTTGATGGCACCGTTAGCCAGCGTCTGGATCACCAGCGCAGACTTACCGCTTTCGAAGGTCACGTAGGCCACTTTACTCCCGTCTGGAGACCAGGCAGGGGACATCAATGGCTGCGGTGAACGGTGAACCACAAACTGGTTGTAGCCGTCATAGTCGGAAACGCGCAGTTCATACGGGAACTGGCCGCCGTTGGTCTGCACCACGTAAGCAATACGCGTACGGAATGCACCTTTAATCCCGGTCAGCTTTTCAAAGCTCTCATCACTGGCGGTGTGGGCGGCGTAGCGCAGCCACTGCTTGGTGACTTTGAACTGGTTTTGCGCCAGTACCGCACCAGGGTTACCCGAGGTGTCGACCAGCTGGTAAGAGACGGTATAGCTACCGTCAGCGCCCGGCTGAACCTGGCCCACAACCACCGCATCAATACCCAGCGCGGTCCATGCAGCAGGCTGCACTTCGGCAGCAGAGGTAGGCTGCTGTGGTAAACGTGCACGATCGATTGGGTTAAATTTACCGCTGTTACGTAAGTCGGCAGCAACAATGCCACCAATATCTTCCGGTGCTGCACCCGGGCCATCCCACTTAAACGGCACAACGCCGATAGGACGCGCGGTATTCACACCCTGAGTAATTTCAATGCGAACTTCTGCATGCGCAACCGCGACAAACAGCATTAAAACGCTCAGCGCTACACGAAATGCCTGCTTCATTATTTCTCCCTTACCCGGACATAGCACCCGTGGTAAATAGCCTTGTAATCAACAAACCTAAGAGTACGACATGGTGAACATAGTTCAACATGCCGCTTATTACCGAATTATTGTGGCTTGAAACGCATCGGGGCGTTTTTGAACACCTCATAAACCGCCTGCGTTGGTGGTTTAGGAATGCGAGCCTGCTTAGCTGCCGCTATGGCCGCCTGGCAAAGTGCCGGGTCACCACCTTCAGACTGAACACTGATCAACATACCATCCGGAGCTAGCTTAATTCGCAGATCGCAGGTTTTACCGGCATAAGTACTCGCGTCGTAGAACTTGCTCTGAATGGCGGCAGTGATCTGCCCCAGATAACCATTAATCTCCGCGCCAGATGCCCCTGCTGTTTTCTGGTTGCCCTGCCCTGCAGCCCCACCGCCTCCGGCAGCTTTACCGGATTTCGGCGCATTTTTACCTGAAGTCAGGTCGCCCAGCAGGTCACCAACATCACCAGACTCTTTGGCGGCTTCCGCAGCGGCTTTCTTTTTGGCAGCGGCATCGGCTTTGGCTTTCGCCGCGGCGTCAGCTTTTGCCTGAGCGGCGGCCTCAGCCTTGGCTTTGGCAGCGGCATCGGCTTTTTCTTTGGCAGCAGCAGCGGCTTTCTCTTTCGCCTCTTCTGCGGCTTTCGCTTTGGCTTCCGCAGTGGCCTTGGCTTTCGCATCGGCCACGGCTTTCTCTTTCGCGGCTTCGGCGGCGGCCTGCTTCGCTTCGGCCTCAGCCTGTTTCTTCGCGTCAGCAGCGGCTTTTTTAGCCTCTTCTGCCGCTTTTTTCTGGGCGTCAGCCGCAGATTTCGCCTGGGCATCCGCCTGGGCTTTGGCATCGGCTTTCGCTTTTGCCGCGGCGGCTTCTGCCTGTTTTTGCTCCTGCTGCGCTTGCTTAGCCGCGTCCGCAGCCTGTTTCTGCTCGGCCGCCTGTTGTGCGGCCTGCTGTTTGGCTTCTTCCTGCGCCTGCAGACGCTCTTTCTCCATCTGCTTTAGCTGCTTCTGTTCAGCAGCCTGCTTTTGCTGCAGCTCTTCCGCCTGCTGCTGCGCCTGTTTCTGGCGCTGCTGCTCGGCACGCTTGCTTTCGCTCTGCTGATTTTGCTGACGATTGTACTGTTCTACCACCGCGCCAGAATCGACCATCACTGCATCAATATCGCTACCGCCACCGCCGCCGCTGGCGTCGATGTTTTCGTCAAACGAGCTCCATACCAGCAGTGCAATCAAAATGATGTGCAGGATGACTGATACGGTTATGGCACGTTTTAACTTTTCGTCTTGCTCGGTTGCCTTCGACACTCTCGGTTCCCAAAAACGGTTCGAATGAATTAAATCGGCTGCGTCATTAATCCGACAGACTTAACGCCGGCCTGATGCAGCAAGTTGAGCGCCTTAATGATCTCGTCATAAGGTACTTCTTTGGCTCCGCCAATCAGGAACACGGTTTTCGGGTTAGCCGTAATGCGACGCTGCGCCTCGGCAACCACCTGTTCCGGTGGCAGCTGCTCCATCCGATCGTGATCAACCACCAGGCTGTACTGCCCGACTCCGGAAACTTCGACGATTACCGGAGGGTTATCATCGCTGGAGACGGTCTTAGAATCCGTTGCGTCCGGCAGATCGACTTCCACGCTCTGGGTGATGATCGGCGCCGTTGCCATGAAAATCAGCAGCAGCACCAGCAGCACGTCCAGCAGCGGTACGATATTTATCTCGGACTTCACTTCGCGGCGACCGCCGCGACCACGTTTTCTGGCCATGCTAACCTCCGACTTACTTGCTGACGTCGCTAGAGAATGCCTGACGATGCAGGATAGCCGTGAACTCTTCCATGAAGTTGTCGTAGTTCTGCTCCAGCTTGTTGACGCGCTGGCTCAGGCGGTTATAGGCCATAACCGCCGGGATGGCTGCAAACAGACCAATCGCCGTGGCGATCAGCGCTTCAGCGATACCCGGTGCCACCATTTGCAGGGTGGCCTGCTTCACCGCGCCCAGCGCGATAAAGGCATGCATGATCCCCCACACCGTACCAAACAGGCCGATATACGGGCTGATTGAACCGACGGTGCCAAGGAAAGGAATGTGGTTTTCAAGCGCTTCCAGCTCACGGTTCATGGAGATACGCATAGCGCGCGTCGCGCCCTCTACGACCGCTTCCGGCGCGTGATTGTTGGCACGGTGCAGACGGGCAAACTCTTTAAAGCCTGCGTAGAAAATCTGCTCAGAACCGCCCAGCTCATCGCGGCGGGCCTGGCTTTCCTGATAGAGACGAGACAGCTCGATACCAGACCAGAACTTATCTTCGAAGGCATCCGCATCACGCGTGGCAGCATTCAGAATACGGGTACGCTGAATGATAACGGCCCAGGAGGCGATAGAAAACCCGATCAAAATCAACATGATAAGTTTGACCAGAAGGCTCGCCTTCAGGAACAAATCAAGAATGTTCATGTCAGTCACTGCTTGAACTCCGCGACAATAGACTTGGGAAGCGCTATCGGCTTCATTAGATGTGGATTGATGCAGGCAATAAGGACTTCTGCTTCATTGAGCACACGGCCTTCTGCATTAACGATGCGTTGTGCGAATGTCATGGTCGTTCTGCTCATGGCAATGACCTCGCTCTGCACGTCGAGCATATCATCGAGACGGGCAGCTGCAAGGTAATCGACCGTGATACGACGCACGACAAAGCCGACCTGCTGTTCCAGCAAAGCCTGCTGATTGAAATGGTGCTGGCGCAACATTTCAGTCCGTGCCCGTTCATAAAAAGCGACATAGCTGGCATGGTAAACCACACCACCGGCATCGGTATCTTCGTAATAGACACGCACCGGCCATCGAAACAGCGTTGTACTCACTCTACATCCCGGTAATGCTAATCATTGGTACAGGAAAACGTTGCTACTATACGCAAGAGCTAACTGCTTGGGAATGGATTGCCAGAGGGTTACGAAAATAATTATCCGGCGCTAACAACTTCACTGATTTCAGCATATTTGTTAAACAATGATTGACAAAAAAGCAGGTAAAAAAAGATTCGCGGGGTGGGAGTGAAGCGGGATTTGGCGGGAAAAAATTGTGGGCCAGAGAAACCTGGCCCATGGCACGCTTAAAGGAAGAAAAATCCGACCCCGCTCAGCAATATCAGCAGCGCGGGCAATGGCGCAAACACCCCACGCCAGCGCAGACGCTGGGGGCGATATCCGACACCGTGGATCACCCCGGCGCACACCGCCCACATCAGCAGTAACCCCTGCCAGATAGTCAGCTCGCTGCTATTGGCTGCGAAGCGTGACGGGTCCCAAAACATGCAGCCCGCCAGCAGCAACGCCGCCACCAGCGACAGCGCCCGTAATGGGCCCTTATCCATCAGTTGATAAAGACGAGCGATGCCCTCCCCCATTACGATTTCTCTTCAGCGCTTGCCGCTTCAGCCTGCTCTAACGCCAGGGCTGTAATAATACCGAAGGCACAGGCCAGCAGCGTGCCGAGGATCCAGGCAAAATACCACATGATGACGCTCCTTCTTTTAGTAGAGAGAATTGCTGTTGCCTTCAATATGCTCTTTGGTCAGGCGACCGAACATTTTGTAGTAACACCAGGTTGTATACGCCAGGATAATTGGCACAAAGATAATCGCTGCCACGGTCATCACTTTCAGCGTCAGCAGCGTCGACGTGGCATCCCACATCGTCAGGCTGACGTTAGGTACGGTGCTGGAAGGCATCACGAACGGGAACATCGCTACACCCGCAGTCAGGATCACGCAGGCCATGGTCAAGGAAGAGAAGACAAATGCCCACGCCCCTTTCTCCAGCCGCGAACACATGATGGTCAGCAGCGGCAGCACCACGCCCAGCGCCGGAATGGTCCAGAGAACCGGTGCATTATTGAAATTCACCATCCAGGCACCCGCCTGCTGACTCACTTCTTTCACCAGCGGGTTGGACGGGCCGTTATGATCCAGTACCGAGGTCACCACGTAACCATCAATCCCGTAAACGACCCAGATGCCTGCCAGCACAAAGCACACCATCATCACCAGCGCACAAATCTGCGCGGTAATGCGCGAGCGCAGGTGCAGTTCACCCACGGTACGCATCTGCAGATAAGTTGCGCCCTGAGTCAGGAACATCATCAGGCTAACGATACCTGCCAGCAGGCCAAACGGGTTGAGCAGCTGGAAGAAGTTGCCGGTGTAGAACAGGCGCAGGTCGGTATCAATATGGAAAGGCACGCCCTGCAGCAGGTTACCGAACGCCACACCGATTACCAGCGGTGGCACGAAGCTGCCAATAAAGATTGCCCAGTCCCACATCCCACGCCAGCGCGGATCTTCTATTTTCGAGCGGTAGTCAAAACCGACCGGGCGGAAGAACAGCGAGGCCAGTACCAGGATCATCGCCACGTAGAAGCCGGAGAAGGCCGCCGCATAAACGGTGGGCCAGGCAGCAAACAGTGCGCCGCCGGCAGTGATCAGCCAAACCTGGTTGCCGTCCCAGTGCGGGGCGATGCTGTTGATCATGATGCGGCGTTCGGTATCGGTACGGCCGAGAATGCGCGACAGCACCCCCACCCCCATATCGAAGCCGTCGGTGATGGCGAATCCGATACACAGGATGCCAATCAGCAGCCACCAGATAAAACGCATTAGTTCATAAGTTAACATGTGTGGACTCCTGTCTTATCGAACCGGCTGCGGCGCAGTGGCGGACTGTTCAAAGTGATAGCGCCCGGTTTTCAGGCTGCTTGGGCCGAGGCGTGCAAACTTGAACATCAGATACATTTCAGCCACCAGGAAGAGCGTGTACAGGCCGCAAATCAGTCCGATGGAGAACAGCAGATCGCCAATGGTCAGTGACGAGTTCGCCACCGCCGTTGGCAGCACTTCACCAATGGCCCACGGCTGACGGCCGTATTCAGCAACAAACCAGCCGGACTCGATGGCGATCCACGGCAGCGGAATACCGTACAGCGCGCATTTGAGCAGCAGCGGGCACTTGCCGATGCGATTGCGGATCACCGACCAGAACGACAGGCCAATAATCAGCAGCATCAGTACGCCACACAGCACCATAATGCGGAATGAGAAGTAGAGCGGCGCCACGGCAGGAATCGAATCTTTGGTGGCCTGCTGGATTTGTGCTTCGCTGGCATCCGCCACGTTCGGCGTATAGCGCTTCAGCAACAGCCCGTAGCCGAGGTCCTTCTTGGCCGCGTTGAATTCAGCACGTACGGCAGGATCCTGATTGCCGGTGCGTAACTGCTGCAGCAGCTGGTAAGCCTTCATGCCGTTGCGAATACGCACTTCATGCTCGCTCATCAGCTCTTTCAGCCCGGTCACCTGCTTATCCACGGAGCGAGTGGCGATTAAGCCCAGCGCCCAGGGGATCTGAATAGCATAGTTATTGCGCTGTGCTTCCTGATCGGGAATACCAAACAGGGTAAACGCCGCCGGTGCTGGCTGGGTCTCCCATTCGGCTTCGATAGCCGCGAGTTTGGTTTTCTGGACGTCACCCACTTCGTAGCCTGACTCATCACCCAGCACGATGACGGAGAGGATAGCGGCCATGCCAAAGCTGGCGGCAATGGCAAAGGAGCGTTTGGCAAACGCCAGATCACGCCCGCGCAGCAGGTAGTAGGCGCTGACGCCAAGGATAAACATCGCACCGCAGGTGTAGCCCGCTGCCACGGTATGAACGAATTTAACCTGAGCGACGGGGTTGAGGACCAGTTCCGAGAAGCTGATCATCTCCATACGCATGGTTTCGAAGTTGAAATCGGAGGCAACCGGGTTTTGCATCCAGCCATTTGCCACCAGGATCCACAGCGCGGAAAGGTTTGAGCCTAATGCCACCAGCCAGGTCACAGCCATATGCTGCACTTTGCCCAGACGATCCCAGCCGAAGAAGAATAGCCCGACAAAGGTGGATTCCAGGAAGAACGCCATTAAGCCTTCAATGGCGAGCGGAGCACCGAAGATATCCCCGACATAGTGAGAGTAGTAAGACCAGTTGGTGCCGAACTGAAACTCCATGGTGAGCCCGGTGGCGACGCCGAGGGCAAAGTTAATACCAAATAACTTGCCCCAAAATTTGGTCATATCTTTATAGATCTGTTTGCCGGACAGAACATATACGGTTTCCATGATTGCCAGTAAAAACGCCATACCCAGCGTTAATGGCACAAACAGAAAATGATACATGGCAGTCAAGGCAAACTGTAATCGCGACAGTTCGACAATATCCAACATTTCGACTCCTTGCTCCGCTAGCAGATCGCGCTGAATAATATCCGAGTAAAACACTCAGTTATTCCCGACGAATCTCCAACAAATGAATTTTATCCCATGGTAGTTTTCGACGCAGGGCGCGACGCCTTAGCCTGACGACTAAAGGTTACCAACGGCTTAAATACGCTAATTTTAAAGGTTTTACTATTGTACGCCTTTATACACACAACTTTAAAGCGGTTTTGTGACGACAGTATTATTTTTCCCTTTTCACATCAATTTGCTGAGCGATACAGGTAAAGCCGCCAAATTGATACAGCGCAATTTAAACTAAAACTTGAGACACTTTCCAGCAGTAAAGACGATAAATAAGCCTGCTTTTCTTGATCCAGATTAAGATAATGACCGGCGTTAATATGGTAGCAAAAAGGAGATGTTAATTTATTGTATGCGCTTTCTTGATGGGCGTTAAATATAAACACGAGATCGTGGTTATTTTAGGTTAAATGATTTTTGCCTGATGAATGGATAAAAATTTAAGTTAAATCTCAAGCTGATAAAAGTGTGGCATAAGAAGAAAAAAAAGCCACCCGCAGGTGGCTTTTTTTGCTGTTTTGCCCAGCGTACTTACTGAGGCAGAACCGCTTTCACCGCGTCGCCGATGTCAGCCAGGCTGCGCACGGTTTTCACGCCTGCCGCTTCCAGTGCAGCAAACTTCTCGTCAGCTGTCCCTTTACCGCCTGCAATAATTGCACCCGCATGGCCCATACGCTTACCTTTAGGCGCGGTCACACCTGCAATGTAACCGACAACCGGCTTGGTGACGTACTCTTTGATAAACGCAGCGGCTTCTTCTTCTGCGCTACCACCGATCTCACCGATCATCACAATCGCTTCAGTCTGTGGGTCGTCCTGGAACAGCTTCAGGATATCGATAAAATTAGAGCCCGGGATCGGGTCACCACCGATACCGACGCAGGTAGACTGGCCGTAGCCAATGTCTGTGGTCTGCTTAACGGCTTCATAAGTCAGCGTACCAGAACGGGAAACGATACCGATACGGCCCGGCTGGTGGATGTGACCCGGCATGATGCCGATTTTGCACTCGCCTGGGGTGATAACACCCGGGCAGTTTGGACCGATCATACGCACGCCAGCTTCATCCAGCTTGACTTTTACCGTCAGCATATCCAGCGTTGGAATACCTTCAGTGATGGTGATGATCAGCTTGATGCCCGCATCGATAGCTTCCAGGATACCGTCTTTGCAGAACGGAGCCGGAACATAGATCACAGAGGCAGTTGCACCCGTGGCTTCTACGGCTTCGCGCACGGTGTTAAATACCGGCAGTCCGAGGTGCTCGGTGCCGCCTTTGCCTGGGGTGACACCGCCAACCAGCTGAGTACCATAAGCTAATGCCTGCTCGGAGTGGAAAGTACCCTGGCCACCGGTGAAGCCCTGGCAGATAACTTTGGTGTTTTTATCGATCAAAATAGACATTATTTACCCTCCGCTGCGGCAACAACGCGCTGCGCCGCGTCACTCAGGCTGGTTGCTGCAATAATATTCAGGCCGCTGTCTGCCAGTTTCTTGGCACCCAACTCGGCATTGTTACCTTCCAGACGCACCACTACCGGTACGTTCACGCCCACTTCAGCCACCGCGCCAATAATACCGTCAGCAATCAGGTCGCAGCGTACGATACCGCCGAAGATGTTAACGAATACGGCTTTTACCGCGTCGTCAGACAGGATGATTTTGAACGCTTCGGTAACGCGCTCTTTGGTTGCGCCACCGCCAACGTCCAGGAAGTTAGCTGGCTGGCCACCGCTCAGCTTGACGATGTCCATGGTGCCCATTGCCAGACCGGCGCCGTTTACCATACAGCCGATGTTACCTTCCAGTGCCACATAGTTCAGTTCCCACTGCGCTGCGTGTGCTTCGCGTGAGTCTTCCTGGCTTGGGTCACGCATTTCGCGCAGCTCAGGCTGACGGAACAGTGCGTTGCCGTCGGCAGTCAGTTTACCGTCCAGGCAGACCAGATCGCCCTGTTTGGTGATAACCAGCGGGTTGATCTCAACCAGTGCCAGGTCACGCTCCAGGAACAGCGTTGCCAGACCCATGAAGATCTTGGTGAACTGGCCAACCTGCTTACCGGTCAGACCCAGTTTGAACGCCAGCTCACGGCCCTGATAGGGCTGTGGTCCGGTCAGCGGGTCCAGCGCCATTTTATGGATCAGGTGCGGGGTTTCTTCCGCCACTTTCTCAATTTCTACGCCGCCTTCAGTAGACGCCATAAACACCACACGACGCGTGCCGCGGTCGACTACCGCGCCCAGGTACAGCTCCTGGTCGATGTCGGTGGCAGATTCAACCAGAATCTGGTTAACCGGCTGACCATGTGCGTCTGTCTGGTAGGTCACCAGACGTTTGCCCAGCCAGTTTTCAGCGAATGCGCGGATGTCTTCTTTACTGTTTACCACTTTCACACCGCCCGCTTTACCACGGCCACCGGCATGAACCTGACATTTCACTACCCACGGGCCGGCACCAATTTTAGAGGCGGCTTCTTCTGCTTCACGTGGCGTGGTGCAGGCATAACCGGTTGGTGCCGGTAAGCCATACCGTGCAAACAACTGTTTTGCCTGATATTCGTGTAAGTTCATGATGTTCTATCCATTCAGGTCTGAAAAGACTTAGCCACATTGTGGCTACACATAGGGTTGAGCACGGCGCAAGGCCGTGCCCAGGGGGTTAGACATCCAGCAGCAGACGCTGTGGATCTTCCAGCAGTTCTTTGATCGCGACCAGATAGCCCACAGATTCGCGGCCATCGATCAGACGGTGATCGTAAGAGAGCGCCAGATACATCATTGGCTGGATCACCACCTGACCATTCACCGCCATTGGGCGATCTTTAATGGCGTGCATGCCAAGGATCGCGCTCTGCGGCGGGTTGATGATCGGGGTAGACATCAGCGAGCCGAACACACCACCGTTGGTGATGGTGAAATTACCGCCGGTCAGTTCGTCAACGGTCAGCTTACCGTCACGCCCTTTCACCGCCAGCTCTTTAATTTTCTTCTCGATATCCGCCATGCTCAGCGCATCAACATCTTTCAGCACTGGCGTTACCAGGCCGCGCGGCGTGGAAACCGCGATGCTGACGTCGAAGTAGTTGTGGTAAACCACATCTTCGCCATCAATTGAAGCATTCACTTCCGGGTAACGCTTCAGCGCTTCAACCACCGCTTTGATGTAGAAGGACATAAAGCCCAGACGTACACCATGACGTTTCTCAAACGCTTCACCGTACTGCTTACGCAGTGACATGATTGGCTGCATGTTCACTTCGTTGAAGGTGGTCAGCATCGCAGTGCTGTTCTTCGCTTCCAGCAGACGTTCAGCAACGCGTTTGCGCAGGCGCGTCATCGGAACGCGTTTTTCGCTACGGTTGCCGAGTGAAGTTGCTGGAGCAGCAGCAGCAGGTGCCGCTTTAGGCTCTTCCGCTTTCGCAGGTGCCTTAGCCAGATGTTTTTCCACATCTTCACGCGTGATTCGGCCACCGACACCCGTGCCTTTAATGGCTGCGGCATCGAGGCTGTGCTCAGCAATCAGGCGACGGATCGCCGGGCTCAGTGCGTCATTGCTCTCTTCTTCAAGCGAAGCAGTCTGGCGCTGTGCCGGAGTCGAATCATTGCTTTCTGCTTTAGCTGAGGTCTCTTTACCGCCGCTGTTGCCTTCTTTCAGGCGACCCAGCGCCTGGCGAGAAAGCACGGTCGCGCCCTCTTCTTCCAGAATCGCTTCCAGCACACCATCCGCAGGTGCAGGCACTTCCAGCACCACTTTATCGGTTTCAATTTCTACCAGCACTTCATCACGCTTAACGCTGTCGCCGGGCTTTTTATGCCAGGTTGCCACGCTGGCATCGGCGACGGATTCAGGCAGGTCAGGAACAACGATATCTACGCTACTCATTATTTATCCTTAATTATTCAACGTTCAGCGCGTCATTAACCAGATCTTGCTGCTGCGTCTGGTGAACGGACATATAGCCTACTGCCGGTGATGCAGATGCAGGACGACCGGCATAACGTAATGAAGCCCCAAACGGCACGACTTCGCGGAAATGGTGCTGGCTGCAATACCAGGCCCCCTGGTTCAGGGGTTCTTCCTGACACCAGACAAAGTCATGCACGTGGGAATACTGTTGCAGCACATCCTGCACCGCTTTATGCGGGAACGGATAGAGCTGCTCAATACGCACGATGGCGACATTGGTTTGTTCATTTTTGCGGCGCTTATCAAGCAGATCGTAGTAGACCTTACCGGAGCACAGCACAACGCGTTTCACGCCCTGAGGATCAAGGTCGTCGATCTCACCAATTGCCGTCTGGAACGCACCATTGGCCAGCTCTTCCAGTGAAGATACTGCCTGTGGATGACGTAACAGTGACTTCGGTGACATCACCACCAGCGGACGGCGCATGCCGCGCAGGGCCTGGCGGCGCAGCATGTGGTAAACCTGTGCTGGCGTTGAAGGCACGCAAACCTGCATGTTCTGCTCGGCGCAGAGCTGCAGATAACGCTCAAGGCGTGCGGAAGAGTGTTCCGGACCCTGGCCTTCGTAACCATGCGGCAGCAGCATCACCAGGCCACACATACGGCCCCATTTCTGTTCGCCAGAGCTGATGAACTGGTCGATAACCACCTGAGCACCGTTGGCGAAGTCACCGAACTGCGCTTCCCAGATAGTCAGGGTGCGCGGTTCCGCCGTCGCATAACCATATTCAAATGCCAGCACGGCTTCTTCCGACAGGACAGAGTCCCAGACTTTGAAGATGCCCTGACCGTTATGAACGTGCTGCAACGGCGTGTAAGTCGAGCCGTTAGCCTGATTGTGGATCACGGCATGACGGTGGAAGAAGGTTCCGCGCCCCATATCCTCACCGGAGAGACGGCAGGGAATGCCTTCATCAACTAGCGTGGCATAAGCGAGGTTTTCCGCAGCGCCCCAGTCGAACATTTTGTTGCCAGCCGCCATTTCTGCACGGTCATTGTAAATCTTGGCAACGCGCGACTGCATTTCCACCGCTTCCGGCACCGTACTGATGCGCTTAGCCAGTTCCTGCAGGCGCTTCAGTTCGATGGTTTCCGGATAACCTTCATCCCAGTCATGGTTGAGGTAAGGCGACCACGTAAAGGAGTGCAGGCTCATCGGGCGCCATTCCGGCACCACGCATTCACCGGCATCCAGCGCATCACGGTACAGGTTGACCATTTCCGTGGCATCTTCCAGGCTGGCGACTTTTTCAGCTTCCAGCTTGTCAGCATAGATTTTACGCGGTGTCGGGTGCTTCTTGATTTTCTGGTACATCACCGGCTGCGTAGCGCTTGGCTCATCAGCTTCGTTGTGACCGTGACGGCGATAGCAGACCAGATCGATAAACACATCGCGTTTAAAGGTGTTACGGAAATCCAACGCCAGGCGGGTAACAAAGGCCACCGCTTCCGGATCGTCCGCATTGACGTGGAAGATAGGTGCCAGCACCATTTTACCAATATCAGTACAGTACTGCGTAGAGCGGGCATCTTTCGGGTTTGAGGTGGTAAAACCAATCTGGTTATTGATCACGATACGCACGGTACCGCCCACTTCATAGCCGCGAGCCTGGGACATGTTCAGGGTTTCCTGCACCACGCCCTGCCCGATTACCGCGGCATCGCCGTGAATAGTAATCGGTAATACTTTGTTGCTGCTCGGTTCATCCAGACGGTCGAGACGGGCACGTACCGATCCCATCACTACCGGGCTGACGATCTCCAGATGCGATGGGTTAAACGCCAGCGCCAGGTGAACCATGCCGCCTTCGGTTTCCACATCAGAAGAGAAGCCCATATGGTACTTCACGTCGCCGGTACCGAGGTGCTCTTTATGCTTGCCGGAGAATTCGTCGAACAGGTCCTGAGGCTTTTTGCCCAGCACGTTGATCAGTACGTTCAGACGACCACGGTGCGCCATACCCAGCACCACTTCGCGCGTGCCGCTCTTACCGGCATGGCGGATCATCTCATTGAGCATTGGCACCAGCGCATCGCCACCTTCCAGTGAGAAGCGTTTGGCTCCCGGGAATTTCGCCCCAAGGTAACGCTCCAGACCTTCTGCTGCGGTCAGCTGTTTGAGGAAGCCCTTTTTCTCTTCAACAGAGTAAGAGGCCTGCCCCACTACGGACTCCAGACGCTGTTGGATCCAGCGCTTTTCTTCCGTGTTGGTGATGTGCATGTACTCCGCACCGATCGAACCGCAATAGGTTTGTTTCAGTGCAGCAAACAGGTCTGCCAGTTTCAGCGTCTCTTTGCCAATGGCGAAGGACCCGACGTTGAAACTTTCCTGGAAATCAGCATCGCTCAGGCCGTGATAGGCCGGATCGAGGTCCGGAACAGCTTCCTGTTTCCACAGGCCAAGCGGATCGAGGTTTGCCTGCTGATGACCGCGGAATCGGAACGCGTTGATCAGCTGCAGTACCTTAACCTGTTTGGCATTGGTTTCAGGATCGCTAACAGAGGCCGTATAGCGCGAAGCATCTTTCGCCAGACGGCGGAAATATTCGCGAGTGGTGGAGTGAAATTGCTCAGGTCTAACCCCAGTGCCAGGAAGCTGCTGGAAAAGCGTCTTCCAGGCATCATCGACAGAGTCAGGATCGGTTAAAAAGTCCTCATAGAGCTGCTCTATGTAGGACTGGTTCGCGCCGGCCAGCCAGGTGGAGTCCAGCCAGGGTTTCATCGCGCTGTTCTGCATTGTGATCCCTTAAGCATATGTGTGCTTTTTTTTTCGCCGTGGTTGTATTAGTGGAACCTTTGCAAGTCCCCGCCGCGTTAACGGCTTACCGTGGTACGGTTCTTCGATACGAGCGAAAGGCCCGTAAGGGAACCTTTGCAAAGGGTTTCCGGCATGATTCAGTACCGAAAACACCTTACAAAGATCGCCTGGTAAAACGCCGGGAACCTGAGGTTCCCGGTGTTTAGCACTATGCGCCCCGCTGCAGCAGCATCGACTTAATATGGCCGATCGCACGCGTTGGGTTAAGCCCTTTCGGACATACGCTTACACAGTTCATAATGCTGTGACAGCGGAAAACGCTGAAAGCATCATTCAGATTGTCAAGGCGCGCATCGGTTTCGGTGTCGCGGCTGTCAATCAGGAAACGGTAAGCGGCCAGCAGGCCTGCCGGGCCAATAAATTTGTCCGGATTCCACCAGAATGACGGGCATGAGGTGGAGCAGCAGGCGCAAAGAATACATTCGTACAGGCCATCGAGCTTTTCACGCTGTTCTGGCTCCTGCAGATGCTCCCTTGCTGGTGGATTCTGCCCATTATTCAACAGGTAAGGCTTAATTTTCTCATATTGAGTATAGAATTGCCCCATGTCTACCACCAAATCGCGAATTACCGGTAAGCCGGGCAGCGGGCGGATGACAATCTTCTGTTTACCATTACCCAATGCAGAGACTGGGGTAATACAGGCAAGACCATTTTTACCGTTCATGTTGATACCGTCGGAACCACACACCCCTTCACGGCAGGAGCGGCGGAACGCTAACGTCGGGTCTTTCTCTTTCAGACGCATCAGCGCGTCCAGCAGCATCATGTCGCGGCCGTCTTCTGACTCCAGCGTATATTCCTGCATACGCGGAGCATCGTCGACTTCCGGGTTATAGCGATAGATGGAAAATTCGAGTCTCATGGTTATCTCCGCAAACTAGTATGTACGCGCTTTCGGCGGGAAGGCCGCACGCAGTTTCGGCTGCATGTTCACCTCACGGCGCGTCATGCTTTCACTTTGCGGCAGATACAGGCTGTGGCATAACCAGTTTGCATCGTCACGTTCAGGATAGTCGAAGCGGCTGTGTGCCCCACGGCTTTCGGTACGGAAGTTAGCTGCAACTGCGGTTGCGTAAGCCGTCTCCATCAGGTTATCCAACTCCAGGCACTCAACACGCTGGGTGTTGAAGTCAGGAGAGCGGTCGTCCAGACGGGCATTCTTCAGGCGCTCACGCAGTACTTTAAGCTCTGCCAGACCTTTTGCCATGGCATCACCTTCGCGGAATACCGAGAAGTTGTGCTGCATGCAGGTCTGCAAGGCTTTACGCAGTTCTGCCGGGTCTTCACCGGTCACGTTGTTATTCCAGCGGTTGAGACGTGCCAGAGAAGCGTCGATCTCTTCTTCGGTGGCATCGCGCAGTTCGCCCTGTTCGGCAATCGACTCCTGCAAATGCACACCGGCCGCACGACCAAAGACCACCAGATCCAGCAGCGAGTTTCCGCCCAGTCGATTTGAACCGTGAACGGATACGCAGGCAATTTCACCCACGGCGAACAGGCCCGGGATCAGCACATCTTCGCCTTTGTCGTTAACGGTTAACGCCTGGCCAGTCACGCGGGTTGGAATACCGCCCATCATATAGTGACAGGTAGGAATCACCGGAATCGGCTCTTTTACCGGATCGACGTGGGCGAAGGTGCGCGACAGCTCGAGAATACCCGGCAGGCGGGACTCCAGAACATCTTTACCCAGGTGGTCCAGCTTCAGTTTGATGTGTGGCCCCCAAGGCCCCTCACAACCACGCCCTTCGCGGATCTCGATCATCATCGAACGCGCCACCACGTCGCGACCGGCGAGATCTTTGGCATTCGGTGCGTAACGCTCCATAAAGCGCTCGCCGTGTTTATTCAGCAGATATCCGCCTTCACCACGACAGCCTTCGGTGACCAGCACGCCCGCCCCGGCAATACCGGTTGGGTGGAACTGCCACATTTCCATGTCCTGCACCGGCACACCGGCTCGCAGCGCCATGCCAACGCCGTCGCCAGTACAGATATGGGCGTTGGTGGTCGACTGGTAAATACGCCCGGCTCCGCCGGTTGCAAGAACGGTGGCGCGCGCTTTGAAGTACACCACTTCACCATCTTCAATGTTCAGCGCGGTGCAGCCGACGATAGCGCCATCGGCGTTTTTCACCAGGTCCAGCGCATACCATTCGGAGAAGATAGTGGTTTTGTTTTTCAGGTTCTGCTGATACAGCGTGTGCAGCAGGGCATGACCGGTACGGTCAGCGGCAGCGGCAGTACGTGCCGCCTGTTCTCCGCCGAAGTTTTTCGACTGACCGCCGAACGGACGCTGATAGATACGGCCATCTTCCAGTCGGGAGAATGGCAGCCCCATATGTTCCAGTTCGGTCACCGCTTCCGGGCCGGTTTTACACATATACTCAATCGCATCCTGGTCACCGATATAGTCGGAACCTTTCACCGTGTCGTACATGTGCCATTCCCAGTTGTCATCATGGGTATTACCCAGGGCAACGGTGATACCACCTTGCGCAGACACGGTATGGGAGCGGGTTGGGAAAACTTTAGACAACAGGGCACAGCTCTGGCCCGATTGGGAAATTTGCAACGCGGCGCGCATACCTGCGCCGCCTGCGCCGATTACCACGGCATCAAATTCTCTTACTGGCAACTTCATTACGCACCCCACACTACTACAGTTCCATAAATCGCATATACCAACAGCGCAACCACAATCACCAGCTGCAGCATCATGCGCATCGCCAGTGGTTTAATGTAGTCGGTCAGTACCTGCCACATGCCGATCCAGCCGTGCACCAAAATGGAGAACAGCGTCAGAAGGGTGAACACTTTAGTAAAGGAGGATGCAAAAAATCCGCGCCAGATGTCATAGGTCAGGGTCCCAGACATCACAATAAAACCGAGGATATACAGCACATACAGGGTCATAACCATGGCGGCAGCACGCAGCAGCAACCAGTCATGAATGCCGTTGCGACCCAGTGCAGAAGCGTTGCTTACCATACGAGGACTCCAGCCAGGATTGAGAGCACGACAGTGATACCGAATGCAATTTGCGCGGAGAGCTTGCCGGTTTGCAAGGTTTCACCCAGGAAGCCAAAGTCCATCATCATATGGCGAATGCCGCCGGCGATATGGTACGCCAGAGCGGTTAAGATGCCCCACATAATGAATTTAGCGATAAAGCTGTCCATCACGGCAGATGCCTGCAGGAAGCCTTCGGGTGAAGAGAGCGACAGACCCAGTAACCAGAGCAGAATCCCGATCGCCACGAAGGTGATCACGCCGGAGACGCGGTGGAGAATGGACGCAATTGCAGTTAAGGGAAACCGGATCGTAGTGAGATCCAAGTTGACAGGTCTTTGTTTTTTCACGGTTTTGCCCACACAGCCTTTCTTATTTTGCTTCCTCCGGTCCTGAAGGCGGGTCAGACAGCGTTAATAAGGCAAGCATTCGCGCCAGGCACCAAAACTACAACGAACGTCCAGTGTCAAAAACGACGCGTATGAAACGCTGGGTGGCTCCTACTGCAGGGTGTTTCCGGAGACCTGGCGGCAGTATAGGTGGATCACATTCTCATTACAATTCCCCTACAAACTCTTTGGGAACATTTCGGCGGAACAGTGATCGGCCTCACGATTTTCACAATTGATACAATTTTAATTATCTGATTTGACAAAAGTTCAACATTCTTGTTACAAACGGACGGATAAAAGTTCTATGATGCACAAAAGTTATGGGGATACACTTTCCCCTAAGCACAAGTTATGTAACATTGGTCAGGATCATCAATAGACTATCAGGATTGGTTATCACTTTTTGTTATAGCCATACCGCACCGATGAATGACCATGTTACACATCAGAATTGCGCCACTCCGGCCAGCACGCGCCCGTCACTCTGTACCCTGCACGTAAAAAGATGCCACAGAGTTGATTACCTTTTGCGCCAGGCAAGAGGCTGGGGACATGCCGCGTTCTGTTGATTACGATCCCTATATAAGGCGCTAAGGAGACTGTAAAATGGCTGATAAAAAAGCAACGCTAACCCTCGATGGCGAAGCTCCTATTGAGCTTAATGTGCTAAAAGGCACATTGGGTCAGGAAGAAATTGATGTCCGCACTCTCGGCTCAAAAGGTTACTTCACTTTTGACCCCGGCTTTACCTCTACTGCGTCCTGCGAATCTAAAATCACCTATATCGACGGCGATGAAGGCATTCTGCTGCACCGCGGCTTCCCGATTGATCAGCTGGCTCTGCACTCCAACTACCTGGAAGTGTGCTACATCCTGCTAAACGGCGAAGCCCCAAGCGCAGAGCAGTTCGAAGAATTTAAGACCACGGTGACGCGTCACACTATGCTGCACGAGCAGATTCACCATCTGTTCCGTGGTTTCCGTCGCGATTCCCACCCAATGGCCGTGATGTGCGGTGTAACCGGTGCGCTGGCAGCATTTTACCATGATGCGATGGACGTCAACATTGAGCGCCATCGTGAAATCGCCGCTTTCCGCCTGCTGTCGAAAATGCCGACCATGGCCGCGATGTGCTACAAATATTCCATTGGTCAGCCGTTTGTTTATCCGCGCAACGATCTCTCTTACGCCGGTAACTTCCTCAACATGATGTTCTCCACGCCGTGCGAAGAGTACGTGGTAAACCCGGTGCTGGAACGTGCGATGGATCGTATTCTGATCCTGCACGCTGACCATGAGCAGAATGCTTCCACCTCTACCGTGCGTACCGCCGGCTCTTCCGGTGCTAACCCGTTTGCCTGTATCGCGGCAGGGATCGCTTCCCTGTGGGGGCCAGCACACGGCGGCGCCAACGAAGCCTGTCTGCGCATGCTGGAAGAGATCAGCACCGTTGAGCACATTCCTGAGTTCCTGCGCCGCGCCAAAGATAAGAACGATTCGTTCCGTCTGATGGGCTTCGGTCACCGCGTGTATAAGAACTACGACCCGCGCGCCACCGTAATGCGTGAAACCTGCCATGAAGTGCTGAATGAGCTGGGAATGAAAGATGACCTGCTGGAAGTGGCGATGGAGCTGGAACACATTGCGCTGAACGACCCGTACTTCATCGAACGTAAACTCTATCCAAACGTCGATTTCTATTCAGGCATCATTCTGAAAGCTATGGGCATTCCGTCTTCCATGTTTACCGTGATCTTCGCGATGGCGCGTACCGTGGGCTGGATTGCACACTGGAAAGAGATGCATGACGACGGCGTGAAAATTGCCCGTCCGCGCCAGTTGTATACTGGCTACGATCAGCGCGATTTCACATCGAATATTAAGAAGTAATTTGCGGGCGGACCGAAAAAGAAGGTCCGCCCCTATAGTGACAGCGTTGATTTACGTAGGGCCGATCGCTTTTGATCGGCCCTTATTTTTTCATTTCTGACAGCCCGGACACCAGTAAAACGGCCGCGACGACAGCGTGGTACGCTCAATGGTGGCACCACAGCGCTCGCACGGCCTCCCTTCCCGGTGAAACACCTTAAAGCGAAACAGGGCGCCGTGATGATGATTCTCATCCGCCTGCCCGCGCGTCTGGTAAGAGAGTCGCGGGAGCGCCAGCAGTGCCGTAACCAGCGCATCCAACTGGGAGTCATTAAGCGTTTCCGCTTTATGCTGCGGCGCCAACGCGGCCTGCCAGAGAATTTCCACCCGCAGGTAGTTTCCCAGCCCGGCCAAAAATGCCTGGTCCAGCAACAGCCCGCTGAACTGACGGCGGCGAAAACGTTTTGATAATAACCGCTCGCGCACCTCAGCTTCGGTCAGGGTCATATCTAACACGTCCGGCCCGACGCGCTGCAAAAACGGATGGCTGGCCACCCCGTCCGCATCCAGCAGCTCAATCTCCGAAGCGCTATAGAGCAGCAGGGTTTTATCCGCTGCCGCCAGTCTCACCCGCAAAACGCGCTTGCTGGCAGGTTCAGTGCCGCTCTCCACCACGCGCCAGACGCCGTACAGCTGGTTATGGCTGTAGAGCGTGAGCCCATTTGAGAAATGCGTCAGCAGCGCTTTGCCGCGGGTTTCAATTGCGGTGACCCGTTCACCCACCAGCGCCTGCTGATACGTTTGCAGCGCCGGAAAGGCGAACCAGACGTCGGTTAACACCTTGCCCTTGATCGCCTGTTCCAGCCGATCCGCCGCCCGGCGGATTTCAGGACCCTCTGGCATGCTCTCCTCCCTGCGAATTAATGTGTGGCGCCGCCCTCAAGACGGATATCCTCTTCTACCGTCAGCGCAATACCGATGGCCATCTCCAGCGCCAGCGTCACCGAGGCCAGCGACATACTGGGTACGCCAGGGTGCTTTATCGCCTGTTCCGGCAGATAGGGAATGTGGATAAAGCCGCCGCGCGTTTTACGGCGCCGCAGGTGGTGCAGCAGGCCATACATCACGTTATTACAGACATAGGTGCCAGCGGTCTGCGAGATCGAAGCGGGGATCCCCGCCTCACGAATACCCGCCACCATCGCTTTCACCGGCAGCGTGGCAAAATAGGCGGCCGGTCCCTGCGGCTCAATAGGTTCATCAACCGGCTGCGCTCCGGCGTTGTCGGGGATACGGGCATCGTTCACGTTGATCGCGACGCGCTCCACGCTGATATCGGCTCTGCCGCCCGCCTGTCCCACCGCAATCACCAGTTCGGGCTTCAGCTCATCAATAATGCGCGCTATCTCATCTATCGCCGTACCGAACACGCACGGTAACTGTCTGGCAACCACTTTGGTCGAGCCAATCATCCGGTCGCTCAGCTGGCTGACCGCCTCCCAGGCCGGGTTTAACAGCTCGCCATCAAAGGGTTCAAAGCCGGTAATCAGTACAGTTTTCATTGTTCCCTCACAAAAACATCAGGAAATAGAGCAGGAAGGTATTGGCCACTAACAGTAGCACACCGGTCGGGATCTGAGCTTTGATCACCGCATTTCGGTCCGGCAGCTCCAGCAGGCGCGCCGGAACAATGTTGAAATTCGCTGCCATCGGCGTCATTAACGTGCCGCAGTAACCGCAGAACATCCCGATCGCCGCCATCACCGCCGGATTGCCATGATGCTGCAGCACCAGAATCGGAATGCCGATCCCGGCCGTCACTATCGGGAACGCGGCAAAGGCATTGCCCATCACCATCGTCAGCAGCGCCATGCCCACGGTATACAGCACCACGGCGATAGCCCGGTTATCTACCGCCAGATAGCTTTCGGTCAGGTGTGAAATCGCCGAACCCACGCCCGCGCTGGTAAACAGTAACCCGAGGGTCGCCAGAATCTGCGGCAGGATAAACGCCCAGCCGATCGAGTCCAGCAGGCGGCGCGCTTCCTGTAACGACTGCGCCGGTGCTTCATGCGTCATCTTCAGCGCCAGCAGCCACGCCAGCAGGCAGCCAACCGACATCGATAGCAGCGTCACCAGCGTGGAGTGATTCCCCGCGCCGAACACCGCCAGCTGCAGTCCGGGAATGTTATTGAACGCCAGCACGCCAATCACCGTGACCACCGGAATAACCAGCGCGGGTAAAAACAGGCGATTGCCGAGGCGACTGGCGCTCTCTTCGCGCTGCTGCGGCGTGCGCGTAGAGTAGCTGCCGAGCCTGACGCCGCCGCAGCCGGCAATCAGCGCCATCACCACCACGCCTACTCCCACACCAATATGCAGGGTGCGTGCGCCGATCCAGGCGGTTGCCCAGTCGCCGATAAAGAAAACCAGGCCGTACAGCGCCCAGAACAGACCGGTGGTTAAGCGGCGTGGATTACTTTTATCACGCCATGACATCAGCGCCACGATCAGCAGAATGGTGCCTGCCAGCCAGAAGAGATAAGCCTGCTGGAACATTATTTAGCCCCCTTCTGCTGCAGCGCACTGGCATTTAACTTACCCAGTTCAGCCGCCAGTTTTTTATCCAGACGATGCAGGCGCACCGCATGGATCAGGAAAGCACAGACCGCGGTCGGAATGCCCCACAGAGCAATATGCAGCGGCTCGGTCTGAATACCCGCCGACTCCTGCATAAAGTTGTGCATAAAGATAATCGCGCCGAAGGCCACGAAGATATCCTCACCGAAGAACAGGCCAACGTTATCCGTTGCCGCCGCCATTGCCCGCAGGCGGTAGCGCACCTGAGGCGGCAGCTCGCCATAGCGGTTCTCGCTGGCGCCTTCAGCCATCGGAGCTAGCAGCGGACGCACCATCTGCGGGTGCCCGCCGAGGCTGGTCAGGCCCATGGCGGCCGTCAGCTCACGCGCCAGCAGATAGATAATTAACAGACGCCCGGCAGTGGCGCTGCGAATACGCGCAATCCACGCCTGCGCCCTCTCCTTCAGCCCGTGGCGCTCCAGCAAGCCAACCACCGCCAGCGGCAGCAGCAGGATAAACGGCAGGTTACGGGTATTCAGGAAGCCGGAGCCCAGCTTTTCCAGGATGTCGCTCACCGGCATCTGCGCGGTCAGCCCGGTGATCACGCCGGCGATCACCACGACAATCACCGGGTTGAAACGTAAAATAAAGCCCACAACGATGGCAGCAATGCCCAATAGCGGCCAGAGATTAACGGCAGCGTCCATATAGATTCCTCAGAAAAAAATGCCCCGACGCGGTGGACGGGGCAGAATAAAAATTTGCCGACGATTACCGGCTGGTTACGTCGATATTCTGCTGGCTAAATGCCTGACGCAGCTCGCGGGCAAACGCCAGCGCGTGCGCGCCATCGCCATGCAGGCAAACGCTGTCGGCCTGCACCTTCACCCACTCGCCGCTCAGGCTTTTCACCTGGCCTTTCTGGACCATGGTCAGCGTCTGGCTAATCGCCTGCTCGTCGCTTTCCACCAGCGCACCGGGCTGGCTACGCGGCACCAGCGAACCATCTGCCATATAGCCGCGATCGGCAAACACCTCCTGGCGGGTGGTTAAGCCGTGACGTTCGGCGGCGCGAATCGACTCGCTGCCCGCCAGCCCGACCAGCACCAGCGCCGGATCAACCGCCTTCACCGCCCGCGCAATGGCATCGGCCAGTTCCTGGTCGCCTGCGGCCTGGTTGTACAGCATGCCGTGTGGCTTGACGTGTACCAGCTTGCCACCCTCGCTCTCAGCCAGCGCCTTCAGCGCCCCGACCTGATACAGCACCTGGGCATAGACGGTTTCCGGCGGCAGCTGCATGGCGGTACGGCCAAAATTTTCCCGGTCCGGGAAGCTGGGATGCGCGCCGATAGCCACACCAAACTCCAGCGCCCAGCGCACGGATTGCAGCATGGTTTCCGCATCGCCCGCGTGGAAGCCACAGGCGATATTTGCCGAGGAGACCAGCTGCAGTAAGGCGCGGTCGTTTTCACACCCTTCGCCGAGATCGGCATTAAGATCGACTTTCATTGGCAAGCCCCCAGGCCATTTGTTGCAGTGAGCGCTGCTGTTCACGTTTCGCCTGCAGCGCTTCCTGCAGCGTGCAGTGGACAAAGTGAATCGGTTCGCCGAGCCGCAGCTGCGCCAGATGATAGAGATCGGCTTCAATCACGCAGGCAATGCGCGGATAGCCACCGGTGGTCTGCGCATCGGCCAGCAGCACGATCGGCTGCCCGTTCGGCGGCACCTGAATCACCCCCGGGATCAACCCGTGGGAAAGCAGATCGCGGCCGACGTTGCGCGTCAGTTTGCGCCCCTGAAAACGGTAGCCCATACGGTTACTCTGCGGATTAAGCCGCCACGCGCTGCGCCAGAAGGCTTCCTGACTGTCTGCGCTGAACTCATGATATTCCGGGCCGGGCATCGCCCGCACCCGATTCCCCCACAGCAGCTGTCGTACGCCTGCGGGCTGGCTGAACTCGCAGGTCGGCTCGCCCAGCGGCAGGCTGTCACCATCCTGTAGCTGACGGCCGTTAAAGCCGCCGAATCCGGCTTTCAGATCGGTGCTGGCTGAGTCGAGCCGCTGCTCAACCGCGTAACCGCCGTTAACCGCCAGATAGCTGCGCATTCCGCGCTGCGGCATACTCAGCGTCAGGCGCTGGCCCTTTTTAACCGCGGTGCGCCAGCCCGTCCAGACGGGTTCGCCATCAAGCTGGGCCTGGCAGCCCGCACCCGCCAGGCCAATCCAGCCGTCGCGCTGGAACTCGGCACAAAACTGCCCGAGGGTAATTTCCAGCACCGCGCTGTCGGGCGCATTTCCCACCAGCATATTGGCAGTCTGCATCGCCGGATGGTCAAGTACGCCACTCAGACTAATACCATATTGCCGCCAGCCGATACGGCCCGCGTCCTGGATACTGCTACTCATGCCAGCACGAATAATTTTCAGCATACGCCCTCCTTCTGCGGCACAAAGCGCACGCGGTCGCCGGGGCGCAGCAGCACCGGAGGATGCTGGTCCGGGGCAAACAGGGCGGTCTGCGTCTGCCCAATCAGCTGCCAGCCACCGGGCGCGACGAACGGATAGATACCGGTCTGGCTGCCGCCAATGCCGACAGAGCCCTTCGGCACCTGCACACGGGGTTCGGCGCGGCGCGGGGTATGCAGGCGTTCATCCAGCCCGCCCAGATACGGGAAGCCGGGCTGGAAACCGATGAAATAGACTACGTAATCCACCGATGCGTGGCAGGCCACCACCTGGCTGGCGCTCAGCCCGCTGTGATGAGCCACTTCGTCGAGGTCCGGCCCCAGCTTGCCGCCGTAGACCACCGGGATCTCTATCAGGCGCGACTCCAGCTCCAGCACATCGCTGGTTTCCCACCACTGCTGCAGCCATTCGATCGCGTCCAGCGCGCTATGCTGCGGGTCGCTTAACATCACGGTGATATTGTTCATCCCGGGGACGATTTCCGCCACTTCCGGACGGTCCTGCAGGCGTTGTGTCAGCCCCCAGATACGCTGCTGGCTGGCAAGGGAGACCGGAGGTTCTAACTCCAGCACCACTGCGCGTTCGCCCAGCAGGTAACAACGTGCTCGTTGCAAAAGCTGCCTCCTGACAAATAGGAAAAAGTGATAGTTAATATCAATGATGACAGGTAGTTATGCGGAATTGTCGCGTGGCTGTCAACCTTCAGCGCGGCCTTAATGCTGCGCGCTGAAGGTCATTGGCAGTTACGGAGAGGATCAGGCAGGGTTGAAAATATCGACGAAGGTGACATCCAGACCGTGATGCTGCGCCAGCCAGTCGCCCAGCGCCTGAATACCGCAGCGCTCGGTGGCATGATGCCCGGCGGCGAAGAAGTGCAGCCCCTGCTCGCGCGCGCTGTGGATGGTCTGCTCGGAAACTTCACCGCTGATAAAGGCGTCGACGCCAAACGCCGCGGCGTCATCAATGTAGCCCTGACCGCCGCCGCTGCACCAGGCGACGCGCTTTATCAGCGCCGGGGCGTTATCCCCGCAGTGCAGCGGCTCACGGCCTAATACCTGAGCAATGCGCTGCGCCAGCTGCTCGCCGCTTAATGGCGTTTTCATCTCACCCCACGGCAGCAGCAGCGCGATCTCGCCTTTGACGTCGATATCAAACATCTTCGCCAGCAGCGCGTTATTGCCCAGCTCAGGGTGACCATCCAGCGGCAAATGCCAGCCAAACAGGTTGATATCGTTGGCCAGCAGCGTTTTCAGACGCTGGCGCTTCATGCCCTTAATTGCCGGGGCTTCGCTCTTCCAGAAGTAGCCGTGATGCACCAGCACGGCATCGGCCTCTAAGCGCACCGCCTCGTCGAGCAGCGCCTGGCAGGCAGTTACGCCGGTCACCACTTTTTTAATTTCGCCCCGCCCCTCAACCTGTAATCCGTTGGGGGCGTAATCTTTGAAATTCTCGGTGTTAAGCAGCTGGTTAACCAGCCGTTCCAGTTCAGTATTCAGCATCATCAGTCCGTCTGTTTGCGTGCCGCTTCAAAAGCGGCCAGGGTTTGCAGGCGTGCCTGTTTATGTTCCACGATCGGCTGCGGATAATCGAGGGTTTGCTGATTTTTCTTTGCCCACTCGTGCGGCTGATGGATATATTTCTCCGGCACATCGCGCAGTTCCGGCAGCCAGTGGCGAATAAATTCACCGCTTTCATCGAAGCGCTCACCCTGAGTGGTGGGGTTAAAAATGCGAAAATAGGGTGCGGCATCGGTACCGGTAGACGCTGCCCACTGCCAGCCGCCATTGTTAGCGGCCAGATCACCATCAATCAGCTGCGACATAAAATATTGCTCACCCGCGCGCCAGTCGATCAGCAGATCTTTCACCAGGAAACTGGCGGTAATCATGCGCAGGCGGTTATGCATCCAGCCCAGCGTATTAAGCTGGCGCATCGCAGCATCGACGATGGGGTAGCCGGTTTTCCCCTGCTGCCACGCCTTCAGCCCCGCGGCATCGTCGCGCCATTTGACGCCGCGCGTCCAGCGGGTAAACGGCTGATGACGGCACAGCGACGGGTAAGCCACCAGCAGATGGCGGTAGAACTCGCGCCAGATAAGCTCGTTAAGCCAGACAAACACTTTGCCGTCTTCCAGCCCGCGCGGATGCTGCTTTAGCAGGCGATGCAGGCACTGGCGGGGTGACAGCACCCCGGTCGCCAGGTAAGCCGACAGGCGGCTGGTGCCGTCGATCGCCGGGATATCACGCTGTGCCTGATAGTGCGTCACCGGGGTCTGGCAGAATTCGCGCAGCCGGGCAATGGCGGCCTTCTCACCGGGCGCAAACAGCGCGCTGTCGATATCCTCACGCGGATAGTCGAACGCTTTCAACCGGTGGGGTTTCACCGCACCTTCCGCACGACAGGCTGGCGCCGGCAGACATTCGGGCAATCCTTCCTGAAGCCGCTTCACAAAGGCTTTACTGAAAGGCGTGAAAACTTTGTACATCTCGCGGTTGCCGGTCAGCACGCTGCCCGGCGGCAGCAGCAGGCTATCGTCGAAGCCCTGTATCATCACCTCGTCTTCGAACAGCGTGCGTTCTACCGCAGCATCGCGCTGGCGCTCGTTGACCTCGTACTGATAGTTGTAGAACAGGCGGTCAACCTTGTGCTCCTGACAAAACTGCCGCAGCAGCGGAACGGAGGCGTCGAAGTCGGCGCACTGCTCAAGATGCAGTGGAATCCCTTTTGCCGCCAGCGACTGCTGGAGTTCCTGCAGGCTTTGCCAGATAAACTCCGCCTGCTTAGGTGCCATATGGTGCGACTGCCACTGCCCGGGCGTGGCGATAAACAGGGCAATAACCCGTGCATTGTCAGAACGACAGGCGGCATACAGCGCATGGTTGTCGTTGATGCGCAGATCGTCGCGCAACCAGACCAGATGAGTTGTCATAATGCTCCCTGAAATTATTGTCCGTACCGCAGGCGCAGTGCTTCCGGATAAGGCGCAAAGTAGCGCTGTTCGGCCAGCCACGGATGCGGGTATTCCGCCATATAGTGTTTAAGCAGGGTTATCGGTGCCAGCAGCGGCTGCAGGCCCTGACGGTAGTGATCGATCAGCGTCGCCAGCTCCTGGCGCTGGGCTGAAGTCAGCTCGCGGCGGAAGTAGCCCTGAACGTGCATCAATACGTTGGTGTGATTGCTGCGCGTCGCCTCATGCTTCATCAGGTCCATCAGGCGCTGACGATACTCCAGCGCGAAGTCTTCCAGCGACTCCCACTGGTCCATTTTGGCGACGAACGGACCAATCTGGCGGTAGGCAGGCTGTGAATGAGACAGCAGCAGCAGCTTGTAACGGGTATGGAAGGCCATCAGTTTGGCGCGCGTCAGGCCGCTGCTCCACAGCTGGTTAAACTCGTGCAGGGCATACACCCGCGCCACAAAATTCTCACGCAGATTGGGATCGTGCAGGCGCCCATCTTCTTCCACCGGCAGCCACGGCATCTGCGCCATCAGCTCGCGGGTAAATAGTCCCGTGCCCTCTTTACGGTTGTTATTGTTGTCGGGCTGATAGACGCGTACCCGCTCCATCCCGCAGCTGGGAGATTTAGCGCAAACGATATAGCCGCAAAGATGGCGCAGACGTTGCACTTTTTCGGCAGAGAATGCCTTCATTGCTTCAGTGACCGGATCCGCCTGGCCGTTACTGAAGCGCAGGGAGACTTCTCCGCCCTGCTCCTCCGTCAGGCGCAGTGCCGGGCGCGGGGTTGGCAGACCAATCGCCATTTCAGGGCAGGCGGGCTCGTAGCGCATAAACGGTGCCAGCTGCTCGGCAGCAAAAGCATTGCGTTTATGACCGCCATCGAAGCGCACTTTTTCGCCCAGTAAACAGGCACTGATACCGACCGGAATTTTTTCGCCCATAGTTATACAACCTCTAAAGCCATGTACAACTTTTAGTGTAGCGGAAAAAGCCCGGCGACAGGCAAAAAAAATCCCGCCAGTGGGCGGGAAACTATTCGTGCAGGAGGGTCGAGCGGAAAAAAAGGTCGCACCCTACAAAATTACAGGAATTCGCACCCTGCGGCTTCTGACTGCGCCAGCCAGACCGGCTGGTCGCTGGTTTTAACCCATACGCGGTGCAGATAGCTATAGAAACGTGCGCGATCGCCACGGAATAACATCACCGGCAGGGCCAGCACACCGCAAACCACGACGGCGGCACGACGCATGAAAATCCGTGTGGGTGAATAGTTGTGATAAAGACTCATACGTCCTCCTGAATAATTGCTGAAAAGATGCTGTGTGTAATCTGACTAAAATAGTAGCGCTTCTGGTGTAATTTTACTACTGATCCGACCACTTTTGGCGAAAAAAAGCACATTAAATTCAGCATGACTGAAATTTAGTTACATGATTGTTAAAGTTGTAGGGTAATTAGCACGATTAAAGCGGCTCTGTTACCGCGCAGGGGGTTGCGAACTATCACAGACGCTCTGCCCACTTTTTGCTAAATTAGCGGCTATTAAGCGGTTAAGCAGCAGAGGCAACGTGGTCACCATTCTGATTGTTGAAGATGAAAAAGAGATCCGCCGTTTTCTGCGCCAGGCGCTGGAGGGGGAAGGATTTCGTGTGGTTGATGCAGACACGCTGAGCCGGGGTCTGATTGAAGCGGCAACGCGCAAACCGGAGCTGACGATCCTCGATCTCGGTCTGCCGGACGGTGACGGCAGCCAGTTTATCCGTGAGATCCGCCAGTGGAGCAGTATGCCGGTGATCGTGCTGTCCGCCCGCAGCGATGAGCAGGATAAAATCGCCGCGCTGGATGCCGGGGCCGATGATTTTCTCACTAAGCCGTTCGGCGTGGGTGAACTGATGGCGCGGGTGCGCGTGGCGCTGCGCCACCGTCCGGCCCAGGGCAGTGACAGCCTCAGCGCACAGGTCAATTTTGGCAGCGTTAGCGTCGATATCGCCGCCCGTCGCGTCACCCGTCACGGTGAAGACCTGCACCTGACGCCAATAGAATTTCGCCTGCTGGTCAGCCTGCTTAACCATCCCGGCAAGGTGATGACTCAGCGCCAGCTGCTGACTCAGGTCTGGGGGCCAAACGCGGTTGAGCACAGTCACTATCTGCGCATCTATATGGGCCACCTGCGCCAGAAGCTGGAGCACGATCCGGCACAGCCGCAGCATCTGATCACGGAAACCGGCGTCGGCTACCGCTTTATTCCGTAATTTTTCCCTAAAAAAAAGGGCCGCTCACAGCGTGGGCAGCCCTTATTCAGCGTGTCGGCAATCAGGCGTTTTTCAGTACCGCACTGACAATTTCCACCGCTTCTTTTTCAATCAGCGCACGATGCTCGGCGCCGAGGAAACTTTCACAGTAGATCTTGTAAGCGTCTTCAGTACCCGAAGGGCGCGCGGCAAACCAGCCGTTTTGGGTCATCACTTTCAGGCCGCCGATGGAAGCGCCGTTACCCGGAGCCGCCGTCAGACGCGCAGTGATGGGATCGCCCGCCAGCGTGTCGGCACTGACCATTTCAGGCGACAGTTTTGACAGCGCGGCTTTCTGCGCGGAGGTGGCCGGAGCCTGGATACGGTTATAGCTCGGTGCGCCAAAACGGGCCGCCAGCTCATCGTAATGCTGCTGCGGGTTCTTACCGGTCACGGCCGTGATTTCAGCCGCCAGCAGGCACATGATGATGCCATCTTTGTCAGTCGACCACGGCGTACCGTCGAAGCGCAGGAAGGAAGCTCCCGCACTCTCTTCGCCACCAAAACCGAAGCTGCCGTCGAACAGGCCATCAACAAACCACTTGAAGCCAACCGGAACTTCCACCAGCTTGCGGCCGAGATCGTCCACCACGCGGTCAATCATCGCGCTCGACACCAGGGTTTTACCCACGGCGACGTCTTTGCCCCACTGCGGACGATGCTGGAACAGATACTGAATCGCCACCGCCAGATAGTGGTTCGGGTTCATCAGACCGGCCGGAGTCACGATACCGTGGCGGTCGTAGTCCGGGTCATTGGCGAAGGCCAGGTCGAATTTGTCACGCAGCGCCAGCAGGCCCGCCATGGCAGATTCGGACGAGCAGTCCATACGGATCACGCCGTCATGGTCCAGATGCATAAAGCGGAAAGTCTGGTCGACAGCATCGTTTACGATAGTCAGATCGAGGTTGTAGAACTCTGCGATACGCTGCCAGTAGGCGATACCGGAACCGCCAAGGGGATCGACACCAATTTTCAGACCCGCTTTCTGGATCGCCGGAATATCGACGATCTGTGCCAGACCTTCAATATAAGGCTGGATCAGATCTTTTTCCGTCAGGTGGCCGCTGGCCCAGGCCTGATCCAGCGTCATGCGCTGCACGCCTTTCAGGCCATCTTTAATCAGCGCATTGGCACGATCTTCCACCACTTTGGTGACGTTAGTATCGGCCGGACCACCGTTTGGCGGGTTGTACTTGATGCCGCCATCTTCTGGTGGATTGTGCGAAGGCGTGATCACGATGCCGTCCGCCTGTGCGCCGCCAGATTTGTTGTGCTCAAGGATGGCATTGGAGATCGCCGGCGTTGGCGTATAGCCATTATCCTGCTGGACAATCACATCCACGCCGTTGGCAGCCAGCACTTCCAGCACGGAAATAATGGCTGGCTCAGACAGCGCGTGGGTATCTTTACCCACGTAGCAAGGGCCGGTAATACCGTTCTTTTTACGCTCTTCGGCAATCGCCTGCGCGATGGCCAGAATGTGAGTCTCATTGAAGCTGTGACGACCCGCGCTACCGCGATGGCCGGAGGTGCCAAATTTCACCGCATGCTCTGCGTTGCCCAGTTCAGGCTGCAGGACATAATACTGAGATGTTAATTGTGCAACGTTAATCAAATCGCTCTGCTGGGCGGGTTGCCCGGCACGGGGGTGATTGGCCATTGGCGCTTCTCCCTGACGCTTCAGTTAGAGGGTACCGCAAACTTTCTCAGTCAGTTCCGTCGGGAACTGCATCGACAGCATTATGTGTTCAACCATGCTGCGTTTACGGCCAGTATTTGTGTTGGTGATCACCCAGTACGGCGTGCCCGGAACGTGCTGCGGCTTGGTATGGGTGCCATTTTCTACCAGCGTTTGCTGATTGCCCGCGAAGTATACGCGCGTGCGACCGTGCAGAGACTCTGTCGCTGCGCCAAACGCTTTGGCATCCAGACTGTATAAAGTCGATAAAACCAGCATAAAGCGATTCACGGCTCTTTTCTGATCGGCGTACTCATCAGAAAGCAGCAGTTCACGTACCGCACGCACACGATCCTGCGGACGGGCTTCAGTTTTCACCGCCGTGTTCGCTGCTGGCTCTTTCGCCGCCGCTGCTGCGGATGTTGCCGCTGCAGCCGGAGCCGTCTGACCCGCAGTGAACTTCAACATGCGGCGCAAAATATCCGATGCGCTTTCACCAATATGCTGAGTGTGGCTGGCAATATAACGGTATAGCTCTTCGTCGACTTCTATCGTTTTCATCTTTATCCAGTACGGTTGTTGCTTGTGTCAGAACGCGGGTCACAGAGACGAAAACGATCGTCAGGATCGCCCGTGCTCAACCGATCCAGTTCTAACATCAGGATTATAAAGTTAAATCCTGCCGGGTTGTAGCGCCAGAGCCGTTTCAGGGCAAAAGTCGGAATATGCCGCAAAAAGATCGTAACCGCATATGGCGCCTGCGGCAGAAATTGTGGGATCCATGATACCCTAAGCCTTCACATCAACTGTAAGAACTTTCTCTATGAATTTAAACTTCCGCCTGCAATCTGAACAATCCGCATCAAACGATCTTCCGCTGGTGCTGATCCACGGTCTGTTTGGCAGCCTGGATAACCTTGGCGTGCTGGCGCGGGGGTTAAAAGATGACCGTCGTCTGATTCAGATTGATGTGCGCAATCACGGGCTTTCGCCGCGCGCTGATGAGATGAGCTATGCGCTGATGGCGCAGGATATCCTCGATACGCTCGATGAGTTAGCGGTTGAACGCTTCAGCCTTATCGGCCACTCCATGGGTGGCAAGATCGCGATGGCGCTGACCGCACTGGCTCCTGAGCGTGTGGGTGAGATCGTGGTTATCGATATCGCCCCGGTTGCCTATACCACGCGCCATCACGACGAAATTTTTACCGCCTTGCGCGCGGTGTCACAGGCCGGAATTACAACGCGCAGCGAAGCCGCCGCGCTGATGCGCCAGCATATTGATGAAGAAGGGGTGATCCAGTTTCTGTTGAAATCATTCCATGAGGGTGACTGGCGCTTCAACGTGCCGGTGCTGTGGCAGTGTTACGACCAGATTATTGGCTGGCAGCCTCTGGCCCCCTGCCCGCATCCGGCGCTGTTTATCCGCGGCGAACGCTCGGCTTATCTGGCGGATGAGTACCGTGATGCCCTGCTAGCTCAGTTCCCCAAGGCGCGGGCGCATGTGATAGCCGGTGCTGGCCACTGGGTACATGCGGAAAAACCTGATGCCGTTTTACGCGCAATCCGTCGATTTTTTGCGCTGTAAAAACAATTATTTCCTCGGGTTGTTAAATGATTGTCGTCATCACTTTCGCTGGGGTATGATGGCGCGCTAAAATTTGCCGCTGATGATTTTTCACGCGGCATAACGACCCTGGTCATCAGAAATTCAGCCTTTCAGTATCACTATCCCTATGGCAAAAGAGAACACGGACCGCACAACGATCGATCTGTTCGCAGATGAACGTCGCCCGGGACGACCTAAAACGAATCCGCTAACGCGTGATGAGCAGCTCCGCATCAACAAGCGCAACCAGCTAAAGCGGGATAAAGTGCGCGGCCTGAAGCGCGTCGAGCTGAAAATGAACAGCGACGCGGTGGATACGCTGAACCAGCTGGCAGAAGAGCGCAATATGAGTCGCAGCGAACTGATCGAAGAGATGCTGCTGGAACAGCTGCAGCGTCATCAGTCCTGATCGCCTGGCTTAAGCACTCAGCGACAAAACCAGCAGCATTTCACGTTTATCCGCTTCCGGCGGTCTGTTATCATTAGCGATATCTGCGAAAAATTCAGCAGTCACCATATCATTAAGATTCAAGAGGTTATTAAACTCATGGCACTCGTCGGCATTTTCTTCGGCAGCGATACAGGCAATACCGAAAACATTGCAAAACAGATCCAGAAACTGCTGGGTAAAGATGTTGCAGAAGTTCGTGATATTGCCAAAAGCAGCAAAGAAGACCTTGAAGCCTTTGATATTCTGCTGCTGGGCATTCCCACCTGGTACTACGGTGAGGCCCAGTGCGACTGGGATGACTTCTTCCCAACGCTGGAAGAGATCGACTTCAACGGTAAGCTGGTGGCGCTGTTTGGCTGCGGCGATCAGGAAGATTACTCTGAATATTTCTGTGATGCGATGGGCACCATCCGGGACATCATCGAACCGAACGGGGCGATTATCGTCGGTCACTGGCCAACCGAAGGCTATCACTTCGAAGCCTCTAAAGGCCTGGCGGACGACAACAACTTCCTCGGTCTGGCGATTGATGAAGACCGCCAGCCAGAACTCACTAACGAACGCGTTGAAAAGTGGGTAAAACAGATTTTTGATGAACTTCAGCTGAAAGAAATCATCGAAGCCTAACCACAGCGGCTTGATGTGGGAGTTATCTCACATCAAGTCAGTGGTTTTTCCTATAGAAGTAATAGATACATGTTTGTAACTTTCACCTGCAAAACTGTACAATAACCCCATCGGTTACCCGCTTACTCAGCGCCCGTCACACTGTTTGACGACACTTGGTTTACCGAGTGTGATGAGATGAGGGAGAACGAAATGTTAACCCAGCATAATTCGGGCGCGCGCTTCCCAGGATGTAACGACATTAATCCTTACATCCCTCAGTGGTTCAGGCATCCCTTTTAGTTTTCATTTCGAACTATCAGCTCTATACTGAGACGCATTCAGCTTTAGCGTCGACCGATGTTCATGGCTTTTCAGCCACTAAGTGACTAGCAAAGTAACAGGACAATATCCGCATGACTGACAACAACACCGCATTAAAGAAGGCCGGCCTGAAAGTCACGCTTCCCCGACTGAAAATTCTGGAAGTGCTTCAGGAACCAGAGGGCCATCACGTCAGTGCGGAAGACTTGTACAAACGCCTGATTGATATGGGCGAAGAAATTGGTCTGGCTACGGTTTACCGCGTGCTGAACCAGTTTGACGACGCGGGGATCGTTACCCGCCACAACTTTGAAGGCGGTAAATCCGTTTTCGAACTGACCCAGCAGCACCATCACGATCATCTGATCTGCCTGGACTGCGGTAAAGTTATTGAGTTTCGCGACGAATATATCGAGGAGCGCCAGCGTGAAATCGCTAAGCGCCACGGCATCAAACTGAGCAACCACAGCCTGTATCTTTACGGTCACTGTGCTCTCGGCGACTGCCGCGAAGACGAAACTCTGCACGACCAGTAATCTGCATGATTGTTTAAAAACCGCTGCCTGCCAGCGGTTTTTTTTATGCCTGCTATTCGCCGAATACCGGCAGCCAGTGACCGTATGAGAGCAGTGATACCAGCGCATTCAGCGCGCCAAAGCAGAGCACCAGTACGATGGGCGCAATACCGCCCCTCACCCGCCAGGCCGCAGTGGCAAAGCGGCGGCGCGACTGCCAGGCGAGCAGCGCGGGCGTGATCACTGCCCAAAGGGTAGCGGCCAGCCCGGCATACCCGATCGCCAGCAGAAAGCCGTTGGGCCAGATCAGCGCGGCGGTAAGCGGGAAAATAAAGGTCAGCACGGTGGTCTTCAGGCGCCCTGTGGCAGAGTTATCCAGCTTAAACAGGTCGGCAAGGTAGTCAAAAAAGCCCAGGCTGACGCCGAGGAATGAGCAGGCCACGGCAAAGTTGGAGAAGATATCCAGCAGCAGATTCAGGTAAGGACTGTGCAGCACGCCGGACAGCGCCGCTACCAGCACATCGATATTCCCCCCCTGTGCGGCAATCGCTTTAAAGTCCTGGCGTGGAATATTGCCCATGGTGCCGACGATCCACACCAGGTAAATGGCCAGCGCCAGCAGCGTGCCGTAAATCAGGCAGCGGCTGACGCGCCCGGCGTTTTTACGGTAGTAACTCACCAGTCCGGCAATATTGCCGTGGTAGCCAAATGAGGCCAGGCAGAACGGCACTACCGCCCAGAGATAGCGCAGGTAGTGGCCGTCTTCCGCCGCGCTGTCGAGCAGATTCACCGGCTCGATGTGCCACAGCAAGCCGCCAAAAATCATCAGGAATGTGATCACCTTCGCACCGAGAAAGATCAGCGTCATGCGGCTGACCACGGCCGTACCCAGCCAGATAAACAGCGCCACCAGCAGCGCAAACAGCAGCCCGGCGGTGCGGGCAGAGAGATCGACACTCAGCTGGCTCAGGCTGTGCTGAATAATCGCCCCGCTGGCGGAGATATAGGCGTAGGTCAGAATGCCCAGCACAAAAACCACCGACAACCCGTTAACCAGATTCCAGCCGCGCCCTAACAGGTCGCGCGTAACGGTATCGAAGCTGGCGCCCGGCGGATAATGCAGGCTGGCCTCAAGATAGAGCAGCCCGGAAAGCAGCATGCAAAACCAGGTGAGGATCAGCAACAGTGAAGACCAGAGGAACCACGCCCCCGACATGACCACCGGCAGGGAGAACATCCCGGCACCGATAATGGTGCCGCTGATGATTAAGGTCCCCCACAGCGTGGAGGGTAACGGAGCAGCAGAAGCAGGCAGAGCCATGGCAAATCCTTAGCGAGAAACGGTAACAAAACGCACGCGCCGGGATATTCCACTGGCTAAACGGCATTAATGCCGCATAGTCTACACAAAATCACACTCGCGAACTAGTACGGTAACTAGTCGGCAACCATCGTTTCCTGCAAATAGCGCCAGCGTGGTGGTTTCGCGCGATAAGACGCTGATAGCGGTATCCAGCGGACGAAAAAAAAGGGCGAATCATCGCCCTCTTATACAGCTGATTACGGCTTATTCGCCCATTTTCGCCCAGGTATCGCGCAGGCCAACGGTGCGGTTAAACACCAGATTGCTGGCGCTGGAATAGACGCTGTCGGCACAGAAGTAACCTTCACGTTCGAACTGGTAAGGTGCAGAAGCTTCAGCCTGCTGCATGCCCGCTTCGACGTAACCCTGTCGAATCACCAGGGATTCCGGGTTAACGGTGGTCAGGAAGTCTTCTGCTGCGCCCGGGTTTGGCACGCTGAACAGACGGTCATACAGGCGGAACTCCGCAGGCAGGCCGTGAACGGCTGACACCCAGTGGATTACGCCTTTCACTTTACGACCATCCGCCGGATCTTTGCTCAGAGTATCCACATCACAGGTGCAGAACAGGCAGGTAATGTTGCCCTCTTCATCTTTGGCGACGCGCTCAGCTTTGATCACGTAGGCATTACGCAGGCGCACTTCTTTGCCCATCACCAGACGCTTGTACTGCTTATTGGCTTCTTCACGGAAGTCAGCGCGATCGATCCAGATCTCACGGCTGAACGGCACTTCGCGCGTACCCATCTCCGGCTTGCTCGGGTGATTCGGCATGCTGATCATCTCTTCATGATGCGCAGGCAGGTTTTCAATCACCACTTTTACCGGGTCGAGAACCGCCATCGCACGCGGCGCGTTTTCGTTAAGATCGTCGCGAATGCATGATTCCAGCGCGGCCATTTCCACGTTGTTGTCCTGTTTGGTCACGCCAATACGGCGGCAGAACTCGCGAATGGATTCCGCGCTGTAACCGCGGCGGCGCAGGCCAGACACGGTCAGCATGCGCGGGTCATCCCAGCCCTCGACCACTTTCTCAGTGACCAGCAGGTTGAGCTTACGCTTGGACATGATGGCGTATTCAAGATTCAGGCGTGAGAACTCGTACTGGCGCGGATGCACCGGGATGGTGATATTGTCCAGCACCCAGTCATACAGGCGACGGTTGTCCTGGAACTCCAGCGTACACAGCGAGTGGGTGATCCCTTCCAGCGCATCGGAGATGCAGTGGGTGAAATCGTACATCGGGTAGATGCACCACTTGTTGCCGGTCTGATGGTGCTCGGCGAATTTAATGCGGTAGATGACCGGATCGCGCATCACGATAAAGTTGGACGCCATATCGATTTTTGCACGCAGGCAGGCGGTGCCTTCAGCAAAACCACCGGCGCGCATTTTGGCAAACAGCTCAAGGTTCTCTTCCACGCTACGGTCGCGGAAAGGGCTGTTTTTACCCGGCGCCGTCAGGCTGCCACGGTATTCACGGATCTGCTCAGGTGACAGTTCGTCAACGTAAGCCAGTCCTTTACCGATCAGCTCAACCGCATAGTTGTGCAGCTGTTCGAAATAGTCAGATGAGTAGCGTACTTCGCCGCTCCACTCAAAGCCAAGCCACTGCACGTCACGTTTGATTGACTCAACAAACTCCAGGTCTTCTTTCACCGGGTTAGTGTCATCAAAACGCAGATTGCACTGCCCCTGATAATCCTGCGCGATGCCAAAGTTCAGGCAGATCGATTTTGCATGACCAATATGCAGGTAACCGTTCGGCTCAGGCGGGAAGCGGGTATGCACAGTGGTGTGCTTACCGTTCGCCAGATCTTCGTCGATGATCTGACGAATAAAGTTAGTTGGGCGGGCTTCAGCCTCACTCATCTCAATTTCCTCAATAATGCATGGCGCAAATTAGCTATGAAATAACGGAGTATGATCCACAAAGCGGGGAGGTGAAACAACCGTTTGTTGCGGGAATCTCATAAAAAAAGGGCGGGAATCGCTTCCCGCCCTTTCAAACCAGCTTCAGCCGGATGGCTTAGCCATTAATTTCGTATAAACGGGTCTCACCGGCAACCACCGTTTCGCCCGCCAGCAGGGTGATGCCAGCAAAATCATCGATGTTGCTCACCACGACCGGGCTCACCATCGAACGGGCATTGGCATTGAGGAACTCAAGGTCCATTTCCAGCACCGGTTGACCGGCGACCACCTGGCTGCCCTCTTCCACCAGGCGAGTGAAACCTTTTCCTTCCAGCGTCACGGTATCCAGACCCATGTGCACCACCACTTCAACCCCTTTTTCCGTTTCCAGGCAGAAGGCATGGTTGGTATTGAAGATTTTCACCACGGTGCCTGCAGCAGGTGATACCACGGTGCTGCTGGTTGGCAGAATCGCCAGGCCATCGCCTACCGCTTTGCTGGCAAAGGCTTCATCCGGAACCTGGTCAATGGCGACCACTTTGCCGCTGACCGGCGCAACCAGCGTGCCGATAATACCTTTCGCCACGTTTGGCACGGCCTGTGGCGCCGCAACCGGTGCCACAGGTGCTGCGCTGGCAGCAGAAGCCGCAGCCACCGGGCCTTTAGCAATCTGCTTTTTCATCTCTTCAGCAATCGATTCGGCTTTAGCACCGACGATCACCTGAATCGTCTGCTTGTTCAGTTTCACCACACCGGAAGCACCAAGCCGCTTACACTGAGCGTCATTAACCAGGGAAGCATCTTTCACCGACAGGCGCAGACGGGTAATACAGGCATCAATCACGTTCAGGTTTTCGGAGCCGCCAATCGCACCAATGTAGCTACGCGACAGCTGGGCCAGCCCCTCTTCGGTATTGCTATTCGCTTCGTCGGTCACCACCAGGTCACTCGCATCTTCACGACCTGGCGTTTTCAGGTTCAGCATGCGGATAACCGCACTGAACAGCACGAAGTAAACCAGGAAGGCGATAACGCCCATCACCAGCAGCATCCAGACGTTCTGACTGGCCGCAGGCAGTTTGTACATCAATACGTAGTCGATAGCGCCGGCAGAGAACGAGAAGCCCGCGTGGATGCCCAGCGTGGTGGCAACGAACAGGCTGATACCGGTCAGCAGGGCGTGGATCAGATACAGCATCGGCGCCAGGAACATGAACAGGAATTCCAGCGGCTCGGTTACACCGGTCAGGAAGGCGGTAACCGCAACGGACAGCAGCATGCCACCGACCATTGGACGACGCTCTTTCGGCGCGGCCAGATACATCGCCAGCGCGGCACCCGGCAGACCAAACATCATGATAGGGAAGAAGCCAGACATAAACATGCCCGCCGTGCCATCGCCCGCATAGAAGCGGTTAATGTCACCGTGGAATACCGCACCGGCCGCATTGGTAAACTCACCAATCTGGAACCAGGCAATGGTATTCAGCACCTGATGAAGACCGGTTGGGATCAGCAGACGGTTAACGAAACCGAAGATACCCGCGCCTAACGCGCCTTCAGAGACGATCCACTCACCGCCTGCGTGAATGCCCGCCTGCACCGGTGGCCAGACGTAACCAAATATGGCGGCCAGCACCAGACAGAAGAAGCCGGTGGCAATCGGTACAAAGCGTTTACCACCAAAGAAGCTCAGGAAGTCAGGCAGTTTGATGTCGGACCAGCGGTTGTAAGTCATACCGGCAACCAGACCGGTAATAATTCCCGCCAGCACGCCCATATTGACCGTTGGGTTAATGGTGACCATCGCTTTGGTGAGGATGAAGTAACCCACCGCACCCGCCAGCGCGGCTGCACCGGCGTTATCTTTCGACCAGGTCGATGCCACACCAATAGCGAAGATTAGCGCGAGATTGTCAAAAATCGCACCGCCCGCCTGGGCGATAAACGGCATGTTGAGTAAGTCGGGCTGGCCGAAGCGCAGCATCAGTGCTGCAACTGGCAGCACGGCAATCGGCAGCTGTAACGACCGCCCTAATCTTTGAAAGAAGCCTAGAATATTCACCATTTCCCCCTATGAGACCCGATATAGCACCAAAAACCGCTTTGATTTTTTTACACGGTTTTTTGGAATTTGTATGACACTACACACCACGAGGCGAAGTGTAAAAAAAAATTAATTCGCTTCGCAAATTAAAGCAGCGTATCTGTGACTAAAATCACCAAAAAACGCATTATTCTTAGCATGCGACTGGCGATCGGCACAAACTTATTTTATCATTCGAAAAAACATAACGGATAAATCCCTCTGTCCTCATGCGGTAATCACGTTACGCTTACCCTGAGCCATTACAGAGCACCGTTTTCAACCCATTCCAACTCTGCATAAAATGAGGTGCAACATGAGACTGATTCCTCTGGCAACGCCAACTCAGGTCGGCAAGTGGGCCGCACGCCACATTGTTAACCGCATCAACGCTTTTAATCCGACTGCCGACCGTCCATTTGTATTAGGTCTGCCGACGGGCGGTACGCCGCTTGAAGCCTACAAGCATTTAATCGAGATGCATAAAGCGGGCCAGGTTAGCTTTAAACACGTTGTGACTTTCAACATGGACGAATACGTAGGCCTGCCAAAAGAGCACCCGGAAAGTTACCACAGCTTTATGTACCGTAACTTTTTTGATCATGTTGATATTCCAAGTGAAAACATCAATCTTCTCAATGGCAATGCCCCGGATATTGACGCAGAATGTCGCCAGTATGAGGAGAAGATCCGTTCCTATGGCAAAATCCACCTGTTTATGGGCGGCGTCGGTAACGACGGACACATCGCTTTCAATGAGCCGGCGTCATCACTGGCTTCACGCACCCGCATTAAAACGCTGACTCACGATACCCGTATCGCCAACTCACGTTTCTTCGGCGGTGATGTTGAGCAGGTACCAAAATATGCGCTGACCGTCGGCGTGGGTACGCTGCTGGATGCGGAAGAGGTGATGATTCTGGTGACCGGCCACGTGAAAGCTCAGGCCCTGCAGGCCGCCGTGGAAGGCAATGTGAATCACATGTGGACCATTAGCTGCCTGCAGCTGCACGCCAAAGCGGTGGTGGTCTGTGATGAACCCGCCACCTCAGAACTGAAAGTCAAAACCGTGAAGTATTTCCGCGAAATGGAAGCAGGAAATATTAAAGATCTGTGATGCCCGCATCACTGAACGGCTCTGCCTGAGCGCATTAAATGCCGGGCAGAGTCGGAATTATCAGGAAAGTCAGGAGAAAAATTATGTACGCGTTGACCCAGGGCCGCATTTTCACCGGCCACAAAATCCTCGATAACCATGCTGTCGTCATTGCCGATGGTCTGATCGAGCGTGTCTGCCCGCTGGAAGATCTGCCCGCTGGCATTGAAACTCGCGATGTCGGTGGTGCGATTATTGCCCCTGGATTTATCGACCTGCAGCTCAACGGCTGTGGTGGCGTGCAGTTTAACGATGACATTGCGGCGATCAGCGTAGAAACGCTGCAGATCATGCAAAAAGCCAACGAGAAATCAGGCTGCACCAGTTTCCTGCCTACGCTGATTACCAGCACCGACGAATTAATGAAGCGCGCAGTGGAAGTGATGCGCGCTTATCTGGCGCAGAATGCCAACCAGGCACTGGGCCTGCATCTGGAAGGGCCGTGGCTCAACCCGCTGAAAAAAGGCACCCATGACCCTGCCCTGATCCGTGCGCCAGACAAAGAGCTGGTCGATTTCCTCTGCGCAAATGCAGATGTGATCACTAAAATCACCCTCGCCCCGGAAAAAGTGGACGCAGCGGTCATTCGCCAGCTGCGCGCAGCCGGGATTGTCATCTCTGCGGGCCACTCGCACGGGACCTATGAAGAAGCTGCCGCCGGTATCGATGCAGGCGTGACCTTTGCTACTCATCTGTATAATGCCATGCCGACCACCAGCGGTCGCGAGCCGGGGCTGATTGGTGCGCTGTTTGATTCACCAGATGTATGGTGTGGCGTGATCGCCGACGGTTTACATGTGCATTACGCTAACATTCGTAACGCTAAACGGATCAAGGGCGACAAGCTGATCCTGGTGACCGATGCCACCGCCCCTGCCGGAGCCAGTATTGATCGGTTCATTTTTGCTGGTAAAACAATATACTATCGCAACGGGCTGTGTGTTGATGAGCACGGCACTCTGAGTGGTTCTGCGCTGACTATGATTGAAGCTGTAGAGAACAGCGTTGAACATGTGGGCATCTCCCTCGATGAGACGCTGAGAATGGCAACACTCTACCCAGCCCGCGCAATGGGGGTGGATAACCAGTTAGGTTCAATTGAAGCCGGAAAAGTGGCAAATCTGACCGTGTTCACCCGCGATTACAAAATCATTCGGACCATCGTTAATGGTAACGAGGTCTTAAGCGAGTAGCGATTTAATGACCACCGGCGGCCAGGCTCAAATTGGAAATGTTGATCTCGTTAAACAACTTAATAGCGCAGCCGTTTACCGGCTGATCGATCAGCAAGGACCTATCTCACGCATTCAGATAGCCGAGCACAGTCAGCTCGCGCCCGCCAGCGTCACCAAGATCACCCGCCAGCTCATTGAGCGCGGGTTGATCCGTGAAGTCGACCAGCAGGCCTCCACCGGGGGCCGCCGGGCGATTTCAATCATCACGGAAACACGCGGCTTTAATACTATCGGCGTGCGCCTTGGGCGCAATGACGCCACCGTCACCCTGTTCGACCTGAGCGGAAAATCGCTGGCGGAAGAGCACTACCCGCTGCCGGAACGCACCCAGGAAACCCTGGAAAATGCCCTGTTCAACGCCATCGCCGATTTCAGTGAGCAGCACCAGCGTAAGCTACGCGAGCTGATTGCCATTTCAGTGATCCTGCCCGGCCTGGTTGACCCCAAAAATGGCATTATCCGCTATATGCCGCATATCAGCGTCAGCCACTGGCCGCTGGTTGCCAATATGGAAAAGCGCTTCAACGTTACCAGCTTTGTCGGTCACGATATTCGCAGCCTGGCGCTCGCGGAGCACTATTTTGGCGCATCGCGCGACTGCGCAGACTCCATTCTGGTGCGTGTGCATCGCGGAACCGGCGCCGGTATTATCGCTAACGGGCATATTTTCCTCGGCAGCAACGGCAACGTGGGTGAGATTGGGCATATCCAGGTTGACCCACTCGGCGAACGCTGCCACTGCGGGAACTTTGGCTGTCTGGAGACGATAGCGGCCAACAGCGCGATTGAAAACCGCGTGCGCCACCTGCTGACTCAGGGCTATCCGAGCAGCCTGACCCTCGACGATTGTCATATTCAGCCGATCTGCCGGGCCGCCAATCGCGGCGATGCACTGGCTGCTGAAGTGATTGAGCACATGGGCCGCCATCTCGGCAAGGCAATTGCGATTGCCATAAATCTGTTTAATCCACAGAAAATTGTCATTGCGGGTGAAATTACCGAAGCCGATAAAGTGCTGCTGCCCGCCATTGAAGGCTGTATTAATACTCAGGCGCTGAAAGCATTCCGAAAAAATCTGCCGGTGGTGCGTTCCGAAATTGATCACCGCTCGGCTATTGGCGCTTTTGCCCTGGCGAAACGCGCCATGCTGAATGGCATCCTGCTGCAACGTCTGCTGGAAGGTTAATAAACAATGGATTTCGATCGAATGACTATTAAGAACGTCATCTGTGATATCGACGGCGTGCTGATGCACGACAATACCGCCGTGCCGGGCGCACGGGAGTTTCTCCAGCGTATTATTGGCAACAATATGCCGCTGGTGGTGCTGACCAACTACCCTTCGCAAACGGCGATGGATCTGTCGAACCGCTTTGCCTCTGCCGGAATCGAACTGCCGGACAGCGTGTTCTACACCTCGGCCATGGCCACCGCTGATTTTCTTAAGCGCCAGGAAGGTAAAAAAGCCTATGTGGTCGGGGAAGGCGCACTTATCCACGAGCTGTATAAAGCCGGATTTACCATCACCGACATTAATCCTGATTTTGTTATCGTTGGCGAAACGCGGTCGTTTAACTGGGACATGATGCATAAAGCGGCCTTCTTCGTGGCCAACGGCGCGCGCTTTATTGCCACCAATCCGGACAGCCACGGCCACGGCTTCTCCCCGGCCTGCGGCGCACTGTGCGCGGGTATTGAAAAGATCTCCGGTCGCCAGCCGTTTTACGTCGGTAAACCCAGCCCGTGGATTATGCGCGCCGCGCTGAATAAGATGCAGGCGCACTCGGAAGAGACGGTGATCGTCGGCGATAATCTGCGCACTGATATCCTCGCCGGTTTTCAGGCAGGACTGGAAACCATTCTGGTACTCTCCGGCGTCTCAACGCTCAGCGATATCGACGCTATGCCGTTCCGCCCGACCTGGGTTTACCCCTCGGTGGCCGATATCGACATTATTTAGTTATCCCTGCCCGGTTTTCCGGGCAACTCCCCGCGCTACTGAATAGTTTTCATCCACTTTCCGACATTTATTATCGATTCCATAATTAAAAAAGCCAAAAACTGAAGATCCGTTAAGGATTGACGCAGGTCAACAGCCTATTTTTCATCTAATGACTAAATTACTTGCATCACCTGCTGCGTTAGCGCATTTTCTTATACATCACGCGGCAACTGTCGCTTAAACCAATATCACCACCGCAAGGTAAGTCGTTAGGGAGCTGTTTATGTGTTCTATTTTTGGTGTACTCGATCTGAAAAGCGATCCGGTTGAACTGCGTAAGAAAGCGCTGGAGCTTTCCCGCCTGATGCGTCACCGTGGCCCGGACTGGTCCGGTGTCTATGCTGATGATAAAGCGATCCTCGTCCATGAGCGCCTGTCGATCGTTGACGTCAACAACGGCGCACAGCCGCTGTACAACGCAGCACATACCCATGTTCTTGCGGTAAACGGTGAAATCTACAACCATCAGGCGCTGCGCGCTGAGCTGAGCGATCGCTATGAGTTCCAGACCGAGTCTGACTGCGAAGTGATCCTCGCGCTGTATCAGGAGAAGGGCATCGACTTCCTCGACGACCTGGAAGGCATGTTCGCTTTCATTCTGTATGACAGCGTGAAAAACACCTGGCTGATCGGTCGTGACCATATCGGTATCATCCCGCTGTATATGGGTAACGATGAGCACGGCAACCTGTATGTCGCTTCCGAAATGAAAGCGCTGGTGCCGGTGTGCCGCAGCATTAAAGAGTTCCCGGCGGGCAGCTACCTGTCGAGCACCGACGGTGAGATCCGCCGCTACTGGCAGCGCGACTGGTTTGATTACGCTGCGGTAGAAAACAACGTCACTGACGCCGCGGCGCTGAAAAGCGCGCTGGAAGAGTCAGTCAAAAGTCACCTGATGTCAGACGTGCCTTACGGCGTGCTGCTGTCCGGCGGTCTGGACTCATCAATCATCTCGGCTGTCACCAAGCGTTTTGCCGCCAAGCGTGTAGAAGACCAGGATAAGAGTGAGGCCTGGTGGCCACAGCTGCACTCCTTCGCGGTCGGTCTGGAAGGCTCACCCGACCTGAAAGCGGCAAAAGCGGTAGCGGAACATCTCGGCACCGTGCACCACGAAATTCATTTCACCGTGCAGGAAGGTCTGGATGCCATCCGCGATGTGATCTATCACATTGAAACCTATGACGTGACCACCATCCGCGCCTCCACGCCGATGTATCTGATGTCACGCAAGATTAAAGCCATGGGTATTAAGATGGTGCTGTCTGGTGAAGGTGCTGACGAAGTGTTTGGCGGCTACCTCTACTTCCACAAAGCGCCGAACGCCCAGGAATTCCACGAAGAGAACGTGCGTAAGCTGCACGCGCTGCATATGTTTGACTGTGCGCGCGCTAACAAGGCGATGTCTGCCTGGGGCGTTGAAGCCCGCGTCCCGTTCCTGGATAAGAAATTCCTTGATGTCGCGATGCGCATCAACCCGCAGGATAAAATGTGCGGCAGCAACGGCAAGATGGAAAAACACATCCTGCGCGAATGCTTCGAATCCTACCTGCCGGAGAGCGTGGCATGGCGCCAGAAAGAGCAGTTCTCTGACGGCGTTGGCTACAGCTGGATTGATACCCTGAAAGAAGTGGCGAAAGAGCAGGTCAGCGATCAGCAGCTGCAAACCGCGAACTTCCGCTTCCCGTACAACACGCCGAACTCGAAAGAAGCGTATTTGTACCGTGAAATCTTTGAAGAGCTGTTCCCGCTGGCCAGCGCGGCAGAGTGCGTGCCGGGTGGCCCGTCAGTGGCCTGTTCTTCCGCTAAAGCGATTGAATGGGACGAAGCGTTCAAAAACATGGACGATCCGTCTGGCCGTGCCGTAGGCGTGCACCAGTCCGCCTACTAATAAGTCATGGATTAAAAAGCTAAAACGGGCCGCTCAGGCCGGTTTTTATTTACCCGTTGCGTCTGTTAGCATCAGAATTCGTTGATTTTATCGGCATGATGGTTACAAGGCGTGCAAACAACACGCTTGTGATAAAAAACGGCAAAAAACTTGTTGACGCTTTTGGACCAACTCCGCATAATGCGCCCCGCAACGCCGCAGAAGGTTACGCGAAAAAAGATGGCTACTTAGCTCAGCTGGTTAGAGCACAGCACTCATAATGCTGGGGTCACAGGTTCGATTCCCGTAGTAGCCACCATCTTTTTTGCGCGGGAGTGGCGAAATTGGTAGACGCACCAGATTTAGGTTCTGGCGCCGCAAGGTGTGCGAGTTCAAGTCTCGCCTCCCGCACCATTTCCAAGCGCGGTTTGCACGGATGGGGTATCGCCAAGCGGTAAGGCACCGGTTTTTGATACCGGCATTCCCTGGTTCGAATCCAGGTACCCCAGCCATTTTTTTGGTAGTATGTATTAGCAGTAAAGCAGTAAAATTAGGCTACTTAGCTCAGCTGGTTAGAGCACAGCACTCATAATGCTGGGGTCACAGGTTCGATTCCCGTAGTAGCCACCAATTTTATTGGGGTGTCGCCAAGTGGTAAGGCTCTGGTTTCTGATACCAGCATTCCGGGGTTCGAATCCCTGCACCCCAGCCATATTTAGACGGCTGGTAATACGAGTCGCAAAGAAAAAGACGCCTGGTTCGCCAGTCGCATAAGTAATAATTGGGGTGTCGCCAAGTGGTAAGGCTCTGGTTTCTGATACCAGCATTCCGGGGTTCGAATCCCTGCACCCCAGCCAATTAGTAAAGAAGCCCGCGCAAGCGGGCTTTTTTACGTCTGTTATTCAGCGCGCTGGCTAAGGCCGGGCATGCCCGGCCACTACCAAACTTATAAACCTAACGCATACCTTAATGCCTGACGCTTCAGCACGCCCGAGTGCTGCGCGACAATCAATCCAAGGTTACGCAGCACCTTCAGGGGTGCCGACTGATTGCTGAAGGCAAAATAGAACAGGTCCATCCCGCTCTGCATCAGCAGGTTGTCCTTCAGGCGTTTGCGCTGATAGCGCTGTAATACGGCTGCGGATGCCCAGTCCTCCGCACGCAGCCGCGACTCACTCAACACCTCAATCAGCGCGTCCACGTCGCGATAGCCGAGGTTCACCCCCTGCCCGGCCAGCGGATTAATGGTGTGAGCCGCATCGCCAACCAGCGCCAGACCCGGCAGCACATAGCGCGTGGCATGGCGGCGCACCAGCGGGAAGGAACCGGCGGCGACCGGGGTCACTCTGCCCACTCGCGGCGGGAAATGGGCCTGAATCTCCTTTTGCAGCTGGGGCATGCTCATCGCCTGCAGCTGACGGATGCGTGCCGGGCTGTCATACCACACCAGCGACGCCCAGCGATCAAACAGCGGCAGGAATGCGCGCGGGCCATCCGGGGTGAACTGCTGCCAGGTGGTATCACCGGCGTCATGCTCACAGCGCACGCTGATCAGCATGCACGACTGAGCATAATTCCAGCCGTGTATACCAATCCCGGCCAGCTGGCGGACTTGAGAGTTCGCGCCGTCAGCGCCGACCACCAGCCGCGCGTGCAGCTGCTCGCCGTTATCCAGCGTTAACTGCCAGCCGCCATTTTCGCTTTGCAGATCGCGCAGGCGTGCCGGGCAAAGCAGCTGAACCGGCTGCTGCTGCAATCGCTGCCACAGCGCCTGCTGCAACACGCTGTTTTCCACCATGAAGCCCAGCTCTGGCAGGCCAAGCGACTCGGCATCAAAATTAACCGCCGCGGTCTGCCACTCCCAGGTTTCCAGCTTGCGGTAAGGCACTGTGCGCATCGCCAGCACCGCCGGCCAGACATCAAGCTGTTTTAGCAGCGCAGCGGAGGCAGCACCGATAGCGGAAATACGCACATCCGGATCGCTCCCCGCCACAAACTCTGCCGGCGTTTCCTGCTCCAGCACGGCAACCTGAAAACCGTGCTGCGCCAGGCCACTCGCCAGCGCTGCGCCCACCATGCCGCCACCGACAATGGCCACGTCCACTTTCTGCTTTATTTCCGTCATTTTTTTTCCTTCACCGGCCTGACCTGGCGTGCTCTGTGGCTACACCTCACCGGCTGAATTCTGTTATCCTGAGCGTTATTAAGTGTACCGGAATTTTCTGTGACAATCAGATCGCCGCAACACGGGCTTCACGGGCGTCTCTGCACGACAGAATACGCGCCCTGCTCCTCTTTCTGCATGACAAATGGCAAGTCGATGACAAAAAAACTGCATATCAAAACCTGGGGCTGTCAGATGAATGAGTATGACTCATCCAAAATGGCTGACCTGTTAAACAGCACGCACGGCTATGTTCTGACCGAAGAGGCGGAAGATGCCGACATACTGCTGCTCAACACCTGTTCGATTCGTGAAAAGGCCCAGGAAAAAGTTTTTGCGCTGCTTGGCCGCTGGAGAAAGCTGAAAGAAGCCAACCCCGATGTGATTATCGGCGTTGGCGGCTGCGTGGCCTCGCAGGAGGGTGCCCAGCTGCGCCAGCGCGCCAGCTGTGTCGATATCGTCTTTGGCCCACAGACGCTGCACCGCCTGCCGGAGATGATCAACACCGTGCGCGGCAGCAAAAGTCCGGTGGTGGATGTCAGCTTCCCGGAGATTGAAAAATTTGACCGCATGCCGGAACCGCGTGCTGAAGGACCGACCGCTTTTGTCTCGATCATGGAAGGCTGTAACAAATACTGCACCTTCTGCGTGGTGCCCTACACCCGCGGTGAAGAGGTCAGCCGCCCTTCTGACGATATTCTGTTTGAAATTGCTCAGCTGGCCGCGCAGGGCGTGCGTGAAGTCAACCTGCTGGGTCAGAACGTCAATGCTTATCGCGGAGCCACCTTTGACGGCGGGATCTGCTCGTTTGCCGAGCTGCTGCGGCTGGTCGCTGCCATTGATGGTATTGACCGCATCCGTTTTACCACCAGCCATCCGATTGAATTCACCGACGATATCATTGACGTCTATCGCGATACGCCGGAGCTGGTGAGCTTCCTGCATCTGCCGGTGCAGAGCGGCGCGGACCGCATTCTGACCCTGATGAAGCGCGCCCATACCGCGCTGGAGTACAAAGGCATCATCCGAAAACTGCGCGCTGCACGCCCGGATATTCAGATGAGCTCTGACTTTATCATCGGCTTCCCGGGTGAAACCCAGGCCGACTTTGAGCAGACCATGAAGCTGGTGGGTGAGATCAACTTCGATACCAGCTTCAGCTTTATTTACTCCGCGCGCCCGGGCACGCCAGCCGCCGATTTGCCGGACGATGTCTCGGAAGAAGAGAAAAAACAGCGTCTCTATATTCTACAGGACCGCATCAACCAGCAGGTGATGAGCTGGAGCCGCAGCAAGCTCGGCACCGTGCAGCGCATTCTGGTAGAGGGCACCTCGCGCAAGAATGTGATGGAACTCTCTGGTCGTACCGAATGTAACCGCGTGGTGAACTTTGAAGGCACTCCGGAGCACATCGGCAAATTTGTCGATGTGGAAATCGTTGATGTCTACGCCAACTCACTGCGTGGCGTGCTGGTGCGCGCTGAAGATCAGATGGACCTGCGCACTCTTGAATCTCCCGCCTCCGTTATTGCACGCACGCGCAAAGAGAACGAACTCGGCGTGGGAACGTTCCAGCCTTGATCCCCCATTTTTTGCGGCACCTCTTCAGATGTGCCGCATCATTTCATCGCGTTACACTTGCTTTCTGAAACACGCGCCCAAATATCCACACGTACGCTTGCAGCTTTGCGCTTCGCCATAAATAATTTCGCTATGGCTCTGCTGTTAAAGCCCTATCGCCATCCATTTCTCAACCTGGCCCTGTGTGACCCAAAGGATTAGTTTGAATATTGAAACACGTGAAATAACTCTGGAACCCATCGACAATACCCGGTTGCTGAGCCTGTGTGGCCCGTTTGATGACAATATCAAGCTGCTCGAGCGCCGTCTGGGGATTGAGATTAACCGCCGTGAGAATGCCTTTAAGCTGGTTGGCCGTGCGCTGAGTGTTGACGCCGCTGCCGATATCCTGCGCCATCTGTATGTGGATACCGCCCCGATACGCGGCCACATCCCGGACATTGATCCGGAACAGATCCATCTGGCGGTGAAAGAGAGCCGCGTACTGGAGCAGACAGCCGACAGCGTGCCTGAGTTTGGCAAAGCGATTCACATCAAGACCAAACGTGGCGTGATCAAGCCGCGTACGCCAAATCAGGCGCAGTACGTGGCCAATATCCTCGACCACGATGTGACCTTCGGCATCGGCCCAGCAGGTACGGGTAAAACCTATCTGGCCGTGGCGGCGGCAGTTGATGCGCTGGAGCGCCAGGAGATCCGCCGCATTCTGCTGACCCGTCCGGCGGTTGAGGCCGGAGAAAAACTGGGCTTCCTGCCGGGTGATCTCAGCCAAAAGGTTGACCCTTACCTGCGCCCGCTGTACGACGCGCTGTTCGAGATGCTCGGTTTTGAGCGCGTTGAAAAGCTGATTGAGCGTAACGTCATCGAAGTCGCACCGCTGGCCTATATGCGCGGTCGTACGCTGAACGATGCCTTCATCATCCTCGATGAAAGCCAGAACACCACCATCGAACAGATGAAAATGTTCCTCACGCGCATTGGCTTTAACTCCAAAGCGGTGATCACCGGTGACGTGACGCAGATTGACCTGCCGCGCAACCTGAAATCCGGCCTGCGCCACGCCATTGAGGTGCTGTCCGACGTGAAAGAGTTGAGCTTTAACTTTTTCCACAGTGAAGACGTGGTGCGCCATCCGGTGGTTGCGCGTATCGTCGTGGCCTATGAAGCCTGGGAAGCCGCCGACCAGAAACGTCGCGATGCTCAGGCAGAAGAACGTAAACGTGAAGCGCTGGCTGCTCAGCAGGCTTCACAGGAGAACAAATGAGTAATGTGATTCTTGACCTGCAGCTTGCCTGCGAGAACGAGCAGGGTCTGCCGCCAGAGTCGAACTTCCAGCGCTGGCTGGAGGCGGTTCTGCCGCAGTTCCAGCCGGAAAGCGAAGTGACTATCCGTCTGGTTGATGAGGCGGAAAGCCGTGAGCTGAACCACACCTATCGCAGCAAGGACAAGCCGACCAACGTGCTCTCATTCCCGTTTGAAGCACCACCGGGTATTGAGCTGCCGCTGCTGGGCGATCTGATCATCTGCCGTCAGGTGGTTGAGCAGGAAGCTGCAGAGCAGGAAAAAGCGCTGGAGGCCCACTGGGCGCACATGGTGATCCACGGTAGTCTGCACCTGCTGGGTTATGATCACATCGAAGATGAAGAAGCCGAAGAGATGGAATCGCTGGAAACCGAGATAATGCTTGCTCTCGGGTATCCCGATCCGTACATTTCGGAGAAAGAATAACTTAACATACCCAAAATAATTCGAATTGCAGGAAGGCGGCCAGATTGAGAGTTCCCGGGAACATAGATAGCTATGTGACTGGGGCGAGCGAGCGCAGCCAACGCACCTGCGGTTCGAAGTATGAAGGGTAAACACGCCTGCCCCTGAATAATTCGGGGCAGCCGATCCCACAACAGAGAGACAAACTCAAAAACGCCATGAGCGATGACCATTCACAAAACAATGACAGTCCCCCGAGTAAAAAGGGATTTTTTTCACTCATTCTCAACCAGCTTTTTCACGGTGAGCCAAAAAACCGTGACGACCTGCTGGAACTGATCCGCGACTCCGAACAGAATGACCTGATCGACCCGGATACCAGGGACATGCTGGAAGGCGTGATGGATATTGCCGAACAGCGGGTACGCGACATTATGATCCCCCGCTCGCAGATGGTGACGCTGAAGCGTAACCAGACGCTGGAAGAGTGCCTTGGGGTAATTATTGAATCCGCGCATTCACGTTTCCCGGTAATCAGTGAAGACAAGGACCATGTTGAAGGCATCCTGATGGCCAAGGATCTGCTGCCGTTTATGAGCAGTGAATCTGAGCCGTTCAGCATGGAAAAGGTGCTGCGCACTGCGGTGGTGGTGCCGGAAAGTAAGCGCGTTGACCGCATGCTGAAAGAGTTCCGCTCGCAGCGCTACCATATGGCGATTGTGATTGATGAATTCGGGGGCGTCTCCGGCCTGGTCACCATTGAGGATATCCTCGAGCTGATTGTCGGTGAAATTGAAGATGAGTATGACGATGAAGAAGATCGCGATATTCGTCAGCTGAGCCGCCACACCTACACCATTCGTGCGCTGACGCCGATCGAAGATTTTAATGAAGTCTTCGAGACCAGCTTCAGTGACGAAGAGGTCGACACCATTGGTGGCCTGGTGATGCAGGGCTTCGGCCATCTGCCGGCACGCGGTGAAAGTATTGAGATTGATGGTTACCAGTTTAAAGTGGCGATGGCGGACAGCCGTCGTATTATTCAGGTCCACGTCCGTATCCCGGAAAATTCGCCGCAACCGACTCTGGAAGAGTAACTACCGTATGGCAATTGCCTCAATCTACCAGCGCCAGCGGGTTCGCCTGCTTTTAGCGCTGATTACGGGTGCCATTGGCACCCTCTCATTCTCTCCCTTTGATTTCTGGCCTGCTGCTTTAGTTTCACTGTTTGGCCTGCAGGCATTAACCCTTAACCGCACCACCCGCCAGGCCAGCGCCATTGGTTTTGTCTGGGGCTTTGGCCTGTTTGGCAGCGGTATCAACTGGGTATATGTCAGCATCGCCACCTTCGGCGGGATGCCGGGGCCGGTGAACGTCTTCCTGGTGCTGCTGCTGGCCGCGTATCTGTCGCTCTATACGCTGCTGTTCACCACCCTGCTTAACCGCCTGTGCCCGAAAGCCTCGCTGCTGCGCCTGGCAATTGCGGCTCCGGTGCTGTGGCAGGTAAGCGAATTCCTGCGCGGCTGGGTGCTGACCGGCTTTCCGTGGCTGCAGTTTGGCTACAGCCAGATCAACGGCCCGCTAAAAGGGCTGGCTCCGCTGCTGGGCGTAGAAAGTATCACCTTCCTGCTGATAGTGATTGCAGGCCTGGCGGTTTATGCCCTGGTGCAGCGCCGACTGCTCCCTGCTGTCGCCGCTGCCGCGCTGCTGCTGCTGCCGTGGCCGCTGCGTCAGATTAGCTGGTTCCAGCCGCTGCCTGAACGGGCGGTGAACGTTGCAATGGTGCAGGGCAACATTGAGCAGTCCCTGAAGTGGGACCCGAATCAGCTGATCAATACGCTGAAAACCTACACGGCGCTCAGCCGCCCGTACGTGGGTAAAGCTCCGATCATCATCTGGCCAGAATCCGCCATTCCCGATCTGGAAACCAACCAGCAGCCGTTCCTGAAGTCAGTGGATGACCAGCTGCGCGCAAGTGGCAGCAGCCTGGTGACCGGCATCGTCGATTCACGCCTGGAGAGCAATCGCTACCACGATTACAACACCATCATCGTGCTGGGCGGCCCGCAGCCTTACAACTATTTCAGCGGCAACCGCTATCAGAAGAATCATCTGGTGCCGTTCGGGGAATTTGTCCCGCTGGAGTCGCTGCTGCGACCGCTGGCGCCATTCTTCGACCTGCCGATGTCCTCCTTCAGCCGCGGCAGCTACGTCCAGCCACAGCTGCAGGTGGCGGGCTATAACCTCACCGCCGCCATTTGCTACGAAATCGTGCTGGGGCAGCAGGTGCGTGATAACTTCCGTCCGGATACCAACTTCCTGCTGACGATTTCGAACGATGCGTGGTTTGGTCACTCTATCGGGCCGTGGCAGCACCTGCAGATGGCGCGTATGCGTGCGCTGGAGCTCGGCCGCCCACTGCTGCGCAGCACCAACAACGGCGTGACGGCGGTGGTCGATGCCCGTGGTGACATCACCCACATCATTCCGCAGTTCAAAGCGGAAGTGTTAGCGGCAAAAGTGACCCCGACCACCGGCCTGACGCCGTATGCCCGCATCGGTAACTGGGGCATCTGGACGATCTCGCTGCTGTTTGCTGTTGCCGGTCTGATTGGTTCACGTCGTTGTCGTCGTAAGTAGTCAGTAGGGGTCGATCTTCTTTTTCGGTCGACCCTTGCCCGCCCTATTGCGGGCTGACCGGAAAAATGGTCAGCCCCTACTCATGCTACTCCTCTCCCCTTCCCCACAGTTTATGCTGCACTTTTGTTAAAAAGCCGCCGTTGGCACGATGATTGCTATGTTTTTATGGATTGTTTCCATGGAAACCTGTGCTGGCCCCGATGAATGTCGCTATGAAATCGTCCCCGCACCGCTAAGGCGCATTAATTGCACCCTTGCGGAGCATTGCCTGGAATACCGCCCACATTTGGTGCGGCGCACCTCGCAAAAAAGAAACTTTTTCATTTCATACCGTTAACATTCAGCTATGTTATTGGGGAACTACACGCGTTAAGCCGTGAAAAAAACAGATAATTAGCAGGAAATACACACACAACATCACGTCGGCGCAGTTTTATTTCGCGCCACAACTGCAAAGGAGTAGGAACATGAAATTACGGAAACTGGGGCTTTGCCTTGCACTGGCAGGATTCGCCTCCGGTATCGCTCATGCTGAGGACGCCAAACCCCAGGCCGCCGCAGATGCTCAACAGCAAATGCCTACCCTGGAAAAAATTGCCAAAAACGGCGTCATCGTCGTTGGTCACCGTGAATCATCTGTCCCGTTCTCCTACTACGATAACGCTCAGAAAGTGGTGGGCTACTCACAGGACTATTCCAACGCGATTGTTGACGCCATCAAGAAAAAACTGAATAAGCCCGACCTGCAGGTAAAAATGCTGCCGATCACCTCGCAGAACCGTATCCCACTGTTGCAGAACGGCACCTACGATTTTGAGTGTGGTTCAACCACCAACAACCTCGAGCGCCAGAAGCAGGCTGCGTTCTCTGACAGCATCTTTGTTGTCGGCACCCGTCTGCTGGTGAAAAAAGGCGGCCCGATTAAAGATTTCGCCGATCTGAAGGGCAAAACCGTGGTTGTGACCTCCGGTACCACCTCAGAAATTCTGCTGAACAAGCTGAATGATGAGCAAAAAATGGGCATGCGTATTATTAGCGCTAAAGATCACGGTGACTCGTTCCGCACCCTGGAAAGCGGCCGCGCCGTGGCGTTTATGATGGATGATGCCCTGCTGGCCGGTGAACGCGCCAAGGCGAAAAAACCGGATGGCTGGGAGATCCTCGGTACGCCACAGTCGAAAGAAGCCTATGGCTGTATGCTGCGTAAAGGCGACGGTGAGTTTAAAAAGCTGATGGATGACACCATCGCGCAGGCACAGACTTCCGGTGAAGCAACCAAATGGTTCGATAAATGGTTCAAGCAGCCAATCCCACCGAAGAATATGAACATGAACTTTGAGCTGTCTGACGACATGCAAGCCCTGTTCAAAACTCCTAACGACAAAGCATTGAATTAATAATGAAAACAAGGGCAGTCAGCTGCCCTACGATTGTTGAAAACAGGCTCGGACAGACACAGCCAGGCTGATATGGCTCAAGCCATACCGCCCGGCGAAGGTGCAAGCCGGTCGTTCCCCGGCGAACACAGCAGAGCCTCTCATCAATCTTCAGGGTAGCGGTCGCTACCCTTTTTTTACCGGAGCTTTTTATGTCTATTGATTGGAACTGGGGAATATTCCTGCAAGAGGCCCCCTTCGGCAATACTACCTACCTCGGTTGGTTATGGTCTGGTTTCCAGGTCACCATTGCCGTCTCGGTCTGCGCCTGGATAATCGCCCTGCTGGTCGGTTCACTGTTCGGTATTTTACGTACCGTGCCTAACCGCCTGCTCTCTTCGCTGGGCACCTGTTACGTTGAACTGTTCCGTAACGTGCCGCTGATTGTGCAATTCTTTATCTGGTATCTGGTGGTGCCGGAACTGCTGCCAGAAGGGATTGGCATGTGGTTTAAATCGGAGATCGATCCGAACATCCAGTTCTTTACCTGTTCCGTACTGTGCCTGGGCCTGTTTACCGCCGCGCGCGTCTGCGAGCAGGTTCGTGCGGCGATCCAGTCGCTGCCTTCAGGACAGAAGAATGCCGGTCTGGCGATGGGCCTGACGCTGCCGCAAACCTATCGCTATGTGCTGTTACCCAACGCCTATCGCGTGATCGTGCCGCCGATGACCTCGGAGATGCTGAACCTGGTAAAAAACTCGGCTATCGCGTCAACGATTGGCCTGGTCGATATGGCCGCTCAGGCCGGCAAACTGCTGGACTACTCGGCACACGCCTATGAATCTTTCACTGCTATCACCCTCGCCTACATCGCCATTAACGCGGTGATCATGCTGCTGATGAGCCTGGTTGAACGCAAAGTCCGCCTGCCGGGCCAGGGAGGCAAATAATGTACGAATTTGACTGGAGCACCATCGTTCCCAATCTGCCCTATCTGTGGAATGGCATGGTCATTACGCTCAAGATCACCGTCACTGCGGTGATCTTCGGCATTATCTGGGGCACGCTGCTGGCCGTGATGCGCCTCTCGACGTTTAAGCCGATCAGCTGGTTTGCTAAAATTTACGTCAACCTGTTCCGTTCTGTGCCGCTGGTGATGGTGCTGCTGTGGTTTTACCTGGTGGTGCCGAGTTTCCTGCAGCAGGTTCTGGGGCTGTCACCGAAAACCGATATCCGCCTGATCTCAGCCATGGTGGCCTTCTCGCTGTTTGAAGCGGCCTACTATTCGGAAATTATCCGCGCCGGTATTTTGAGCATCGCTCGCGGCCAGGGCAACGCCGCGCTGGCGCTGGGCATGACCCAGTGGCAGTCCATGAAGCTGATTATCCTGCCGCAGGCGTTTCGCGCCATGGTGCCGCTGCTGCTGACGCAGGGTATCGTGCTGTTCCAGGATACCTCACTGGTGTATGTCTTAAGCCTTGCCGATTTCTTCCGTACCGCCGATACCATCGGGGTGAATAACGGTACCGAGATTGAAATGGTGCTGTTTGCCGGTGCGGTTTACTTTGTTATCAGCCTTAGCGCGTCGCTGTTGGTCAGCTATTTAAAGAAAAAAAGGACTGCTTAAATGATTACCCTGAAAAATGTTTCTAAGTGGTATGGTCACTTTCAGGTGCTGACCGACTGCTCAACCGAAGTGAAAAAAGGTGAAGTGGTGGTGGTTTGCGGTCCTTCCGGTTCCGGTAAATCCACGCTGATCAAAACCGTTAACGGCCTTGAGCCGGTGCAGAAGGGGTTGATCGAAGTTAATGGCACCCCGGTCAACAATAAGAAAACTAACCTGGCGCAGCTGCGCTCAAAAGTCGGGATGGTGTTCCAGCACTTTGAACTGTTTCCACACCTGTCGATTGTTGAAAATCTGACGCTGGCGCAGGTAAAAGTTCTGAAGCGTAATAAAGAAGAAGCGCGTCAAAAGGGTTTGAAGCTGCTGGAGCGTGTCGGGCTGGGCGCACATGCCAACAAGTTCCCTGGCCAGCTCTCCGGGGGTCAGCAGCAGCGCGTGGCGATTGCCCGCGCGCTCTGTATGGATCCCATCGCCATGCTGTTCGATGAACCGACCTCGGCATTAGATCCGGAGATGATCAACGAAGTGCTGGACGTCATGGTCGAACTGGCTAACGAAGGCATGACGATGATGGTGGTGACGCACGAGATGGGCTTTGCGCGTAAGGTGGCGAACCGCGTGATCTTTATGGATGAAGGTAAGATCGTTGAAGACTCACCGAAAGATGATTTCTTTAACAATCCGCAGTCGGAGCGTGCTAAAGACTTCCTCGCGAAGATCCTGCATTAAACCTGCCTGAGGGCTGACCGAAATAGAGGGTCAGCCCCTACTGGTCAAGTGTATGTAGGGGCGGACCGCAGTTTTTGGTCCGCCCGTAATAAAGGTATTACGGTTCAAACGGCTGACGCACGAAGTGATCGTGACCGCACTCCGGGCAGCGGGTCAGCACCTCCGGTGTGTAGATCGCCCGGGTAAACTGACAGGTCTCACACACCAGGTTGCCTAATCCCACTACTTCCCCACTCTGATACACGCCGTGATGGTTGAGATCCTGGAATACTTCGCGCCACTCCAGCTGACTTTTGTCGGTAATATCCGCCAGCTCTTTCCAGATGCTTTGGCGGATCACGCGCATAAACACGCTGTCACCCAGCTCCTGCTGATTTTCGGCATAGCTGCGGGCAAACTCTTCCAGATCGCGGCGTACGGCGCGGCTCACGTCATCAATTTCACTGCGCGTTAATTCCCCACGATTATTCATCCGCTGGCGCGCACTCTCAACCAGCGCATCAATATCGCGTTCTCCGCGCTCAAGACGCGTTGTCAGTGAAGATACCAGCTCACGATAATACTGAGCGACCTTGTTCATAGACTCTCCTTATTGATAACGAAAGCGTTTCCTCTCATTCTAGCGCCTGCTGAAAATTTACCGGGTTTCAGCGATAAATTTTGCCGCCGCGCTTCCAGCTTGCAGAGAAATGCCCACCATCAGGACGCTTACTGTTGTTGCCACAGTTGCTTATCAGCTATGCTATGCGGATCTGAACGAACACAAAAAAATCGATACAAAGGACCACTGGCTACTATGCAAGAGCAATACCGCCCGGAAGAGATAGAATCCCACGTCCAGCAGCACTGGGATGAGAAGCAAACGTTCAAAGTGACCGAAGAGGAAGGTAAAGAGAAGTATTACTGCCTCTCCATGCTGCCCTATCCTTCTGGCCGCCTACACATGGGCCACGTGCGCAACTATACGATTGGTGACGTGATCTCCCGTTACCAGCGCATGCTGGGTAAAAACGTGCTGCAGCCTATCGGCTGGGATGCCTTCGGCCTGCCTGCTGAAGGTGCCGCGGTGAAAAACAAAACCGCACCGGCTCCGTGGACCTACTCCAACATCGACTACATGAAGAACCAGCTGAAACTGCTGGGCTTTGGCTATGACTGGAACCGCGAACTGGCGACCTGCCAGCCAGAGTATTACCGCTGGGAACAGTGGTTCTTCACCAAGCTGTATGAAAAAGGCCTGGTCTATAAAAAGACCTCGGCGGTGAACTGGTGCCCGCACGATATGACCGTGCTGGCCAACGAGCAGGTTATTGACGGCTGCTGCTGGCGCTGCGACACCAAAGTGGAGCGCAAAGAGATCCCACAGTGGTTTGTCAAAATCACCGACTATGCCGATGAACTGCTGAATGACCTCGACAAGCTGGAAAGCTGGCCTGAGCAGGTTAAAACCATGCAGCGCAACTGGATTGGCCGCTCCGAAGGGGTAGAAATCGAGTTCAACGTTATCGACAGCGCAGAGAAGCTGAGCGTCTACACCACGCGCCCGGACACCTTTATGGGGGTGACCTACCTGGCCGTCGCTGCGGGCCACCCGCTGGCCGCTCAGGCGTCCGCAACCAACCCGCCGCTGGCTGACTTCATCGCCGAGTGCCGTAACACCAAGGTAGCCGAAGCTGAAATGGCGACCATGGAGAAAAAAGGCATGGCCACCGGCCTGTTTGCTGAACATCCGCTGACCGGTGAGAAAGTGCCGGTGTGGGTAGCAAACTTTGTGCTGATGGAATACGGCACCGGTGCCGTAATGGCCGTCCCTGGCCACGACCAGCGCGACTGGGAATTCGCCACCAAGTATGACCTGGCCATCAAGCCGGTGATCCTTGCCGCTGACGGCAGCGCGCCAGACCTGAGCGAAGCCGCGATGACCGAAAAAGGCACGCTGTTTAACTCCGGTGAGTTTGACGGTCTGTCCTATGAAGAGGGTTTCAACGCCATTGCCAACAAACTGGCCGACAAAGGGGTTGGCGAGCGTAAGGTAAACTACCGCCTGCGCGACTGGGGTGTCTCCCGTCAGCGTTACTGGGGTGCGCCAATTCCAATGGTGACGCTGGAAGATGGCACCGTGATGCCAACGCCTGAAGACCAGCTGCCGGTGATCCTGCCGGAAGATGTGGTGATGGATGGCATTACCAGCCCAATTAAAGCCGACCCTGAGTGGGCGAAAACCACCGTCAACGGTCAGCCTGCGCTGCGCGAAACCGATACCTTTGATACCTTTATGGAGTCTTCCTGGTACTACGCACGCTACACCTGCCCGGACTATGACAAAGGCATGCTGGACCCGGCGGCCGCTAACTACTGGCTGCCGGTCGATCAGTATGTGGGGGGCATTGAGCACGCCATCATGCACCTGCTCTATTTCCGCTTCTTCCACAAGCTGCTGCGTGATGCCGGGCTGGTAAACTCTGACGAGCCGGCTAAACGCCTGCTGTGCCAGGGTATGGTGCTGGCAGATGCCTTCTACTACAGCGGTGCCAACGGCGAGCGTAACTGGGTTTCTCCGGTTGACGTCACCGTTGAGCGCGATGAAAAAGGCCGTATTACTAAAGCAACAGACGAAGCAGGCCACGAGCTGGTTTATGCCGGCATGAGCAAAATGTCGAAGTCAAAAAACAATGGCATCGACCCGCAGGTGATGGTGGAGCGCTACGGTGCTGACACCGTGCGTCTGTTCATGATGTTCGCTTCCCCGGCGGAAATGACGCTGGAGTGGCAGGAGTCCGGTGTGGAAGGGGCCAACCGCTTCCTGAAACGCGTCTGGAAACTGGCCTTTGAGCACACCGCAAAAGGTGCAACCGTCGCGCTGGACGTTGATGCGCTGGACGACGCTCAGAAATCCCTGCGCCGCGATTTGCATAAAACCATTAACAAAGTGTCCGATGATATCGGCCGCCGTCAGACCTTCAACACCGCGATTGCCGCGATTATGGAGCTGATGAACAAACTTGCCCGTGCCCCGCAGGAGAGCGAGCAGGATCGTGCGCTGATGCAGGAAGCGCTGCTGGCCGTGGTACGCATGCTCAACCCGTTCACTCCGCACGCCAGCTTCGTGCTGTGGCAGTCGCTGGGTGGCGAGGGCGACATCGACAACGCACCGTGGCCGCAGGCAGACGAAGCGGCAATGGTCGAAAATTCACTGCTGGTTGTGGTACAGGTTAACGGCAAGGTGCGCGGGAAGATTACCGTCGCAGCTGACGCTAACCAGGAACAGGTGCAGGCTCGCGCTGCGCAGGAGCATCTGGTGGCCAAATATCTTGATGGCGTCACCATTCGTAAAGTGATTTACGTACCGGGCAAGCTGCTTAACCTGGTCGTGGGCTGATGTCAGGAGGAATTGTGCGACATCCGATAGTCTCGTTATTACTCGGCATGGCGGTGTTGATCACCGCCGGTTGTGGCTACCATCTGCGCGGCACCACCTCGGTGCCGCCGGAGATGAAAACGCTGGTTCTTGACACGTCCGACCCGTATGGCCCGCTGACGCGTGCCGTGCGCGAACAGCTGCGTCTGAACAACGTCACCATCCTCGATAACGCGGCGGAGCGTACCGATGTGCCTTCCCTGCGTCTGCAGGGTGAGACTCGAGGCCGCGATACCGCGTCGATCTTCCAGGACGGGAAGACCGCCGAGTACTCGATGGTGATGACCGTGCGCGCCTCGGTGCTGGTGCCAAATAAGGGCATCTATCCGATCAGCGCCACCGTCTACCGTTCATTCTTCGATAACCCGCTGGCCGCGCTGGCAAAAGACTCCGAGCAGCAGATCATTGTTAATGAGATGCGTACTCAGGCGGTTGAGCAGCTGGTGCGTAAGCTGCTGACGGTGCATGCGGCGGAAAAGAATCCGGCCATCAACACGCTCGACAGCACGCCTTCAGCGGTGGATAACCTGCCGGATGCTGCCAACAGCGTGTCGGACAGCTCTTACACACGATGATCAGGATTTACCCTGAGCAACTGGGCGCGCAACTCCGAGAGGGGCTGCGCGCCTGTTATCTGTTAAGCGGTAATGAACCGCTGCTGCTGCAGGAAGCGCAGGATGAAATCCGCGCCGCCGCCCAGCAGCAGGGATTTACTGAACATTTCAGCGTAGTGCTGGAAGCGGGAACCGACTGGCAGGATATATTTGCCACCTGCCAGGAGCTCAGCCTGTTTGCCAGCCGCCAGACGTTACTGCTTATTTTGCCGGAAAACGGCCCAAATGCCGCCATGAGCGAACAGCTGCTCATGCTCTCCACGCTGCTGCACAGCGATATCCTGCTGGTGCTGCGCGCCAGTAAACTCACCAAAGCTCAGGAAAACAGCGCCTGGTTTAAGGCGCTGAGCGCCCACGGTGTGCTGGTTCCCTGCCAGATGCCGGAACAGGCGCAGCTGCCGCGCTGGGTCGCGGCCCGCGCTAAAAAACAGCAGCTGACGCTGGATGATGCCGCTAACCAGCTGCTGTGTTACTGCTATGAGGGCAATCTGCTGGCCTTGTCTCAGGCACTGGAACGGCTGGCCCTGCTGTGGCCGGACGGAAAACTGACGCTGCCGCGCGTCGAGCAGGCGGTCAATGATGCTGCGCACTTCACGCCGTTCCACTGGGTTGATGCCCTGCTGGCCGGGAAAAGTAAGCGCGCACTGCACATCCTGCGCCAGATGCGTTCAGAAGAGAGTGAACCGGTGATCCTGCTGCGCACCCTGCAGCGCGATCTGCTGCTGCTGGTGACGCTGCAGCGCCAGATGGCCAGCACGCCGCTGCGCACGCTGTTTGACCAGCACCGGGTATGGCAGAACCGCCGCACGCTGTTCAGCGATGCGCTGCAGCGCCTGAGCAGCGCGCAGCTGAGCCAGGCCGTGCGCGTTCTGACGCAAATTGAACTGACGCTGAAGCAGGACTACGGTCAGTCGGTTTGGGCGGAGCTGGAAACGCTGGCGCTGGTGCTGTGCCACCCGGCTTTCCCGCCGAGTTTCTGCGATGGGTGACGCCATTAAACTGCACGCGCTGCTCGGCGGCACGTTTGACCCGATCCACTACGGTCACCTGCAGCCGGCTGAAGCGCTGGCCGCACAGGTCGGGCTGCAAAAAGTCACGCTGATGCCGAACAACGTACCGCCGCATCGCCCGCAGCCGGAGGCCACGCCCGCACAGCGCGTGGAAATGGTCAGGCTGGCGATTGCCGGTAACCCGCTGTTCGAGCTGGACCTGCGTGAAATGCAGCGCAGCACCCCCTCTTACACCCTTGAAACGCTGGAAGAACTGCGCGCCGAGCGCGGTCCGCGCCAGCCGCTGGCCTTTATCATCGGTCAGGATTCCCTGCTAACCTTACATCAGTGGCACCGCTGGCAGGAGCTGCTGTCGTTTTGTCATCTGCTGGTCTGTCAGCGTCCGGGCTATCGCAGCGAGATGGAAACGCCGGAGCTGCAACGCTGGCTGGACCAGCATCTGACGCGCGACGCGCTGCTGCTGCAACACACCCCGGCCGGTAAGGTGTTTCTCGCTGAGACTCCGCTGGTCGATATTTCGGCTACCGAAATCCGCAGGCGTCGTCATCAGGGCAAGTCAGATAGCGACCTGTTGCCCCCGGCCGTCAGCGATTACATCGATCGCGAGGGTTTATATCGCAACCCGCCACAGCGTGATATACTTCGCCGCTAATTTTTCGGGGCATTCGCCCGGCTAAAACATCATGTTACGGTTGTCGACAGCGCTTTACGCGTGAATATGCGATAACCCTTCAGACTTAAATCCCAAGGGGGAACCTTTTGCAAGGTCAAGCACTCCAAGACTTCGTCATTGATAAATGTGACGATTTAAAAGCTCAGGACATTATCGCTATCGACGTTCAGGGCAAATCAAGCATCACCAGCTATATGGTGATTTGCACCGGCACCTCAACCCGCCATCTGGTTTCCATCGCTGAACACGTGGTTCAGGAAGCGAAGCAGATCGGTCTGGATGCTTTTCGCGTTAACAGCCGTGCGCCAAGTGACTGGGTGGTGGTTGACCTCGGTGAAGTGATCCTTCACGTCATGGAAGCAGACAGCCGTCAGCTGTACGAGCTGGAAAAGCTCTGGAGTTAAGCCGTGAAGCTGCAACTGGTCGCCGTCGGTACCAAAATGCCGGACTGGGTTCAAACGGGTTTTATGGAATATCTGCGTCGGTTTCCGAAAGATATGCCATTCGAACTGACTGAGGTCCCTGCCGGAAAGCGCGGTAAGAATGCCGATATCAAACGCATTCTGGAAAAAGAAGGCGAAATGATGCTGGCAGCCACCGGTAAGGGCAACCGCATCGTCACGCTGGATATACCCGGCCAGCCGTGGGAAACCCCACAGCTCGCCAGTCAACTGGAACGCTGGAAGCAGGATGGCCGCGATGTCAGCCTGTTGATTGGCGGACCGGAAGGCCTGTCACCCGCCTGCAAGGCCGCGGCGGAACAAAGCTGGTCACTCTCAGCGCTGACCCTGCCCCATCCGCTGGTTCGCGTGTTGGTTGCAGAGAGTTTGTATCGTGCATGGAGCATTACTGCGAATCATCCTTATCATCGTGAGTAACGGATAAGGCTAACCGGACAGACAAAAGCAGCGGATGAAATTACAACGTAACTCCTTTCGTGACTATACCGCCGAGCAGACGCTGTTTGTTCGTCGGGCGCTAATCGCATTTTTTGGCATTTTGCTGCTTTCCGGTGTGCTGGTGGCGAACCTTTACCACCTGCAAATTACCCGCTTTGACGACTACAGCACGCGCTCCAATGAGAACCGTATCAAACTGGTTCCGGTCGCGCCCAGCCGTGGCATTATCTTCGACCGTAATGGCGTCCCCCTGGCGCTGAACCGCACCATTTACCAGCTCGAGCTGGTGCCTGAAAAAGTCGATAACCTGCAGCAAGTCCTGCAGGAGCTGAAGCCTATCGTCGATCTTACCGATGACGATATTGAAGCATTTGAAAAAGAGCGCAAACGCTCGCGTCGCTTTACCTCTATTGCGGTAAAAACCAGCCTGAATGACGTTCAGGTGGCGCGTTTTGCCGTCAATCAGTACCGTTTCCCCGGCGTTGAAGTCAAAGGCTATCAGCGCCGCTACTACCCTTACGGCTCCGCCCTGACCCACGTGCTGGGCTACGTGTCGAAAATTAACGACCGCGACGTTGAGCGCCTGGATAAAGAGGGCAAGTGGCCCAACTATGCTGCCACCCACGACATCGGCAAGCTGGGTATTGAACGCTATTACGAAGATGTGCTGCACGGCAAAACGGGTTATGAAGAGGTCGAAGTGAACAACCGTGGCCGCGTCATTCGCCAGCTGCACGAGCAGTCTCCGCAGGCCGGGCGCGATATCTACCTGACGATTGACCTCAAGCTCCAGCAGTATATTGAAACGCTGCTGGCGGGCAGTCGTGCCGCCGTGGTGGTCAGCGACCCGCGTAACGGTGAATTACTGGCGATGGTCTCCATGCCAAGCTACGACCCGAACCTGTTTGTCGACGGTATCTCCAGCAAGGACTATAACCGCCTGCTGCATGACGAAAACCGCCCGTTGATTAACCGCGCGACTCAGGGTGCCTACCCTCCGGCGTCAACGGTAAAACCGTATATTGCGGTATCAGCCCTGACCGCCGGCGTCATCACCCGCAACACCAGCCTGTTTGACCCGGGCTGGTGGCAGTTGCCAGGGTCCGAAAAACGTTTCCGCGACTGGAAACGCTGGGGCCACGGCCGCCTGAACGTCACCAAATCGCTGGAAGAGTCCGCGGATACCTTCTTCTACCAGGTTGCCTATGACATGGGCATTGACCGGCTCGGCGAGTGGATGAGTAAATTCGGCTACGGCCATCTTTCCGGTATCGATCTGATCGAAGAGACCGCCGGTAACATGCCCACCCGTGACTGGAAGATGAAGCGCTTTAAGAAACCCTGGTATCAGGGGGACACCATACCGGTGGGTATCGGCCAGGGGTACTGGACCGCCACGCCGGTACAGATGAACAAAGCGTTGATGATCCTGATTAACGATGGCGTGATTAAAACTCCGCATCTGATGATGGACGCCATGCAGGGCAGCACCAAAGTGCCATGGCGTCAGCCGGCGGAAGCCCCGGTGGCGGACGTACACTCCGGCTACTGGGAGATTGCCAAAGACGGCATGTATGGCGTGGCGAATCGTCCAAACGGTACTGCGCGTAAGAGCTTTGCGGATGCTTCGTATAAAATCGCCGCCAAGTCGGGTACTGCACAGGTATTTGGCCTGAAAGCGAATGAAACCTATAACGCCCACAAGCTGACGGAACGCCTGCGCGACCACAAACTGATGACGGCCTTTGCGCCTTACGATCATCCACGCGTGGCCGTCACTATCATCCTTGAGAACGGCGGCGCAGGTCCGGCCGTCGGGACTATCATGCGCCAGATCCTCGATCATATTATTCTTGGCGATAACAATACTAACCTGCCTGACGCTGCGCCAACGCCGCCAGGCTACGAAGGTGAATAACCGGTTATGAATGATAGCCATCAGAAAAGGACAATCTGGACGCGTATCCATATTGATCCGACATTTTGCCTGATCATCGCCGCGCTGCTGATCTACAGTGCGCTGGTGATGTGGAGTGCCAGCGGCCAGGATCCTGGCATGATGGAGCGTAAGCTCGGTCAGATTGCCATGGGTATCATCGTGATGCTGGTGATGGCGCAAATCCCGCCGCGCGTGTATGAAGGCTGGGCGCCCTATCTCTATATTATCTGCGTGATATTGCTGATCGCGGTCGACGCCTTCGGGCAGATCAGTAAAGGGGCGCAGCGCTGGCTGGACCTTGGCGTGGTGCGCTTCCAGCCCTCGGAGATTGCCAAAATCGCCGTGCCGCTGATGGTGGCACGCTTTATTAACCGCGATGTCTGCCCGCCGACCTTGAAAAACACTGCCATCGCGCTGGTGCTGATATTTATGCCAACCCTGCTGGTCGCGGCACAGCCGGATCTCGGTACTGCGATATTGATCGCCGCCTCCGGGCTGTTCGTGCTGTTCCTCTCCGGCATGAGCTGGAAGCTGATCGCCATTGCGGTGCTGCTGGTGGCGGCATTTATTCCGGTGCTGTGGTTCTTCCTGATGCACGACTATCAGCGCGACCGCGTCATGATGCTGCTCGACCCGGAAAGCGACCCACTCGGCGCGGGCTACCATATTATCCAGTCGAAAATCGCCATCGGCTCCGGCGGGCTGCGCGGTAAGGGCTGGCTGCATGGAACCCAGTCACAGCTTGAGTTCTTGCCCGAGCGCCACACCGACTTTATTTTTGCGGTACTGGCCGAAGAATTAGGATTAGTCGGGGTACTGATTCTGCTGATACTCTACGTGCTGCTGATCATGCGCGGCCTGACGATGGCTGCGCGTGCGCAGACCACCTTTGGTCGCGTGATGGCCGGTGGATTAATGCTGATCTTCTTTGTCTATGTTTTTGTTAACATTGGCATGGTAAGCGGTATATTGCCGGTGGTAGGCGTGCCGTTACCTTTAGTCAGCTACGGCGGCTCCGCACTGATCGTCCTGATGGCCGGGTTTGGCATCATAATGTCGATTCACACCCACCGAAAACTGTTGTCGAAGAGCGTTTAAGAGGCATAAACACATGCGTAAGGATTGGCTTTGGGTTGCCCTGGCATCAGCACTGCTGGCAGCCTGTACTACAGACAACGACCAGCAGGCGCCGGTCACGCAGCAGCAGGCCGCCTATAACGGCCCGGTGGTGGAGATTGGCGGTGCAGAGCCGCGTTATGAACCGTTTAATCCCGGCACCCTGCAGGATTATTCGGTTAACGGCAAAAGCTATAAAGTGGTCAAAGACCCGTCGAACTTTAGCCAAACCGGTCTGGCAACGTCGTATGGTGAAGAGATGGGCACCAATCGCACCGCCACGGGTGAAGAGTTTGACCCGAATGCCTTGACGGCGGCACACCCGACGCTGCCACTGCCAAGCTACGTGCGCGTCACGAATCTGGCCAACGGCCGCATGATCGTGGTACGCGTCAACGATCGTGGTCCCTACACGCCTGGCCGGATTATCGACCTGTCGCGTGCCGCCGCAGATCGTCTCAATACCTCGAACAACACCAAAGTGCGCGTTGACTTCATCAGCGTCGCGCCGGACGGTAGCCTTTCAGGCCCCGGCACCATCGGAACCACGGTCGCTAAGCAGAGCTATGCCCTGCCTTCACGCCCGGATATCGGTGGCGGCATGACCATGGGCGCAGCCGCAGCCGCCCCCGTCATGAGCAACTCGCAGCCGCAGCAATACAACAGCCCGCAGCCGCAGGAAGTGCAGCAGGAGCAGTCGCGCCCGGTGGATAACAGCACCCTGAATAGCGCAGACAGTATGGGGGCGCCGGTGCGCAGCGGTGGCTTCCTCGGTGCCGCCCAGCCATTGCAAAACGGCGTGCTGGAAGGCAGCGAACCGGTTGCCGCTCCTGCGGCAGTAGCCGCTCCGGCTGCCGCAGCGGCGGCTGCCTCAGCCCCTGCTGCCAGCACCTCCGGCAGCTACGTGGTGCAGGTCGGCGCGCTGAGCGACGGCACCCGTGCCCGCGCGCTCGCCACCAGCCTCGGCAAACAGTTTGGCGTTCCCGGCTCTGTTGATAGCCGCAACAATGTTTATCGCGTGCAGCTGGGCCACTTCAGCTCGCGTTCGCAGGCCACCGCTCTGCAGCAGCGACTGGCGAATGAAGCTCAGCAACAGTCGTTTATTACCGTCGCACCTTAAGCAGGTAAATCCCCCCTTCCCCGCCTGAATTAGGCGGGTTGTGGCAGGATGATTTTGCTATAGTGAGTCACTTTTTTAACTTAGCCCATGGATGTTGTAGTCCTTACATGAACACTTTGAACCCATCCCGATTACTGAAACGCCTGACAACAGGCACCCTGATTGCGCTCAGCCTCAACGCTGTCGCTCTTGCCGATGACGTCAACATCAAAACCATGATCCCCGGCGTGCCGGACATTGACGCTGAAGCCTATGTTCTGATCGACTACAACTCAGGTAAGGTACTGGCAGAGAAGAATTCCGACGCGCGTCGCGACCCGGCCAGCCTGACCAAAATGATGACCAGCTACGTTATCGGTCAGGCGGTGAAAGCGGGCAAAATCCATCAGGATGATATCGTCACCGTGGGCAAAGATGCCTGGGCAACCGGTAACCCGGTATTTAAAGGCTCTTCTCTGATGTTCCTGAAGCCGGGCGACCGCGTGCCGGTTTCCCAGCTGACGCGCGGCATCGTGCTGCAGTCCGGTAATGACGCCTGCGTGGCGATGGCCGACTATGTGGCCGGTAGCCAGGACGCCTTCGTTGGGCTGATGAACAACTATGTCAAAGCACTGGGCCTGCAGAATACGCACTTCCAGACCGTTCACGGCCTCGATGCCGAAGGCCAGTACAGCTCGGCGCGCGACATGGCGCTGATTGGCCGTGCGCTGATCCGCGACGTGCCGGATGAGTACGCGGTTTACCACGAAAAAGAGTTCACCTTTAACAACATCCGCCAGATGAACCGCAACGGTCTGCTGTGGGATACCAGCCTGAACGTTGACGGCATTAAAACCGGGCATACTGATGCGGCGGGTTACAACCTGGTGGCCTCCGCGACAGAAGGCCAGATGCGCCTGATCTCTGCGGTAATGGGCGGTCATACCTACAAAGGGCGTGAAACAGAAAGTAAAAAACTGCTGACCTGGGGCTTCCGGTTCTTTGAAACCGTCGCGCCGCTGAAGGCCGGTAAAGAGTTTGCTTCTGAGCCGGTGTGGTTTGGCAACAGCGATCGCGTACAGCTGGGCGTCGAGAAAGATGTCTATCTGACTATTCCACGCGGCCGTATGAAAGACCTGAAAGCCAGCTACACCCTGAGCAACACTGAACTGCACGCGCCGCTGAAGAAAAATCAGGTGGTAGGCAGCATCAACTTCCAGCTGGATGGTAAAACTATTGAGCAGCATCCGCTGGTGGTTCTCAACGATATGCCGGAAGGCGGATTCTTCGGCCGCATCGTTGACTACATTAAGCTGATGTTCCATCACTGGTTTGGTTGATCCCCGCTGTTATTAAGGGCCGATCGCCGATCGGCCCCTACTTGAAATCTTCCTGAAATATCCCCATATTGTTAGTATCTGTGAACTCCCGCTACGGCGGGAGTCCTTGTTTGTGTCACCGGAGTCAATATGAAAACCAACCTTAAAGAACTGCTCGAATTCCCCACCTCTTTTACCTATAAAGTGATGGGGCTGGCGCAGCCAGAGCTGGTCGATCAAGTGGTTGAAGTGGTGCAGCGCCATGCGCCGGGTGACTACTCACCGGACGTGAAGCCCAGTAGTAAGGGCAACTACCATTCGGTGTCGATCACCATCACCGCCACGCATATCGAGCAGGTCGAAACCCTGTATGAAGAGTTAGGCAAAATCGACATTGTGCGCATGGTGCTGTAATTCCTGAATGCTGGTGAGGGCATGGTTCTTGCCCTGCACCAGCGTTATACTACTCCCCCTGTTTTGCCAACCGGACCCTTCGCTTTGCCTCCAGATACCCTGATAGTTCGCCAGCTTGGCCTGCAGCCGTGGGCACCCGTTTCCCTCGCCATGCATCAGTTCACCGACCAGCGCGATGATGCGACGCCGGATGAGATCTGGCTGGTCGAGCATCACCCGATATTTACCCAGGGTCAGGCGGGAAAAAGCGAGCACCTGTTAATGCCTGGCGATATCCCGGTAGTGCAGAGCGATCGCGGTGGCCAGGTGACCTATCATGGCCCCGGTCAGCAGGTAATGTACGTCATGGTGAATCTGAAGCGGCGTAAAGTGGGCGTGCGCCAGCTGGTCACCGCTATCGAACAGACGGTGGTGGAGACGCTGGCACAGCTCGGCGTTAGCGCCAGCGCGCGCGCGGATGCCCCCGGGGTCTACGTTGACGGCAAAAAAATCTGTTCGCTTGGTCTGCGCATTCGCAACGGCTGCTCTTTCCATGGCCTGGCGCTCAACGTGGCGATGGATCTCACCCCGTTCCTGCGCATCAACCCCTGCGGTTATGCCGGGCTGGAAATGACCCAGCTGTCGCAGCTTAAGCCGACGGTGCAAATGGCTGATGTAAAGCCGTTGCTGATTGAGAATTTTGCCCGTCAGCTGGCAATAACTGACATTCAGTGGATCAATAGCGCAGAACTCCCGCTAACATAGCGGATAAAATGGCGATTGATTTACAATTCTGTAACGCTTCTCGCACTGCCAGTGCTGAATCTGCCGCGCGGAGATGATATAATTTTTTGCGCTTTATCAAAAAAAGTTGAAAGTCACCAACTCATTGAGTGTTCGCGGTAATGCAGATTCGGCAACGAATTGACTACCGTAATCCAACCTGGAACCTGCAAGATTATGAGTAAACCGATCGTGATGGAACGCGGTGTTAAATACCGCGATGCAGACAAAATGGCGTTGATCCCGGTGAAAACCGTGGTAACCGAGCGGACGGAAGTTTTGCGTAAGCCGGAATGGATGAAAATCAAACTCCCCGCCGATTCCAGCCGTATTCAGGGCATCAAAGCCGCGATGCGCAAAAATGGTCTGCACTCCGTTTGCGAAGAGGCTTCCTGCCCTAACCTTGCCGAGTGTTTCAACCACGGCACCGCGACCTTTATGATCCTCGGCGCTATCTGTACCCGCCGCTGCCCGTTCTGCGATGTGGCACACGGCCGCCCAACCCTGCCGGATGCCAACGAGCCGGGTAAACTGGCGCAGACTATCGCCGATATGGCGCTGCGCTACGTTGTGATCACGTCCGTTGACCGCGACGATCTGCGCGACGGCGGTGCCCAGCACTTTGCCGACTGCATTACCGCCATCCGCGAGAAAAGCCCGACGATTAAGATCGAAACGCTGGTTCCGGACTTCCGTGGCCGTATGGATCGTGCGCTGGACATTCTGGTTGCCACTCCGCCAGACGTGTTTAACCATAATCTTGAGAACGTGCCGCGCGTTTACCGCCAGGTTCGCCCGGGCGCTAACTACGACTGGTCGCTGAAGCTGCTGGAACGCTTTAAAGAAGCGCATCCGCACATTCCAACCAAGTCTGGCCTGATGGTCGGTCTGGGTGAAACCAACGCCGAAATCGTTGAAGTGATGCGCGACCTGCGTCGCCACGGTGTGACCATGCTGACGCTGGGGCAGTATCTGCAGCCAAGCCGTCACCACCTGCCGGTACAGCGCTACGTCAGCCCGGCTGAGTTTGATGAGATGAAAGAAGCCGCAATGGAAATGGGCTTTACCCACGCCGCCTGCGGCCCGTTTGTGCGCTCTTCCTATCATGCCGATATGCAGGCGAAAGGATTAGAGGTTAAGTAATGCTCCGACTGTAGGGGCTTACCTTCTTTTTTGGTCAGCCCGATGCTCCCGGCACGGGGCGACCGAAAAAGAAGGTCGCCCCCTACGTTTCGGAGATAAAAATTACTCTTTGTGAGCGACTTTCTCGGCGGCTTTCTCTTCGGACGCAGTTTGCTGCGCAGCAGCACTATCGTCATTCATGGCCTTCTTAAAGCCCTTAATCGCAGACCCTAAATCGCCCCCCAGGGTACGCAATTTTTTGGTGCCGAATAACAGGACGATTAACGCGCCGACGATCAGCAGTTTGGCGAGACTGATACCTTCCATACTTACCTTCTTCTATTTACCTGACCGTCATTACGGCCTTCAACCGACCTGTATTAACGCGCTGAACGTGCGCGAATACAACTGCAATCTGTAACAGAATATGCAGCGGCGATTTTTTATGGTTATTGCGCCTGCCCGACGTCAAGTTCTGGGCGGGCAAAGCGCCGGTTAGCCAGCACCGGCAAGGCACGGCGGGCATCCTGAATACGCTGTGGATCCACGTCAGCAAACACCAGCGCCGGGCCTTCTGCGGCCCTGGCAATCGCCACGCCGAGCGGATCAACCACCAGGCTGTTGCCGATATTGCGCGGGCCGCATTCGCCGACCGCCACAACGTAGCAGGTATTCTCCAGCGCACGCGCCGTCACCAGCACTTCCCAATGCATCTCCTTCAGCGGGCCTTTTACCCAGGCCGCAGGCAGCACCAGCAGGTCCGCACCGTCCAGCACCAGGCGCCGCGCCAGCTCCGGGAAGCGAATGTCATAACAGGTCATCAGCCCGACCTTCATAGCGTCAACCTCCACCAGCGGCGGCACCTCGTTACCGGCGGTGACATTGCGCGACTCCTGCATCGCAAAGGCGTCGTACAGGTGCAGCTTGTCGTAGCGGGCGATAATCTCGCCGTTGCGTATCGCCACCAGCACGTTCAGCGCACGGCCATCTGCAGTCGGTACGTGTACCGTCATTATGGTGGTCAGCGTATTTTCCCGGCTTGCCGCCAGCATCTGAGTAACAAACGGCCCGTCGAGCGGCTGTGCGGCTTTCAGTACCAGGTCCGGGTCAGTGATATCACGCGCCAGCACCCCTTCCGGCAGCACCAGCAGCCTTGCCCCCTGCTGCTGCGCCTGAGTCATTAAACCGATGCAGGTATCGGCGTTTTCCTGCCACTCGCGGCTGACCGCGAACTGTCCTAATGCTACTTTCATGGTCAATCATCTTCTTATTAGCCTGGAAGCCGTTAGCATGCCAGTCGGCAGGTAAATCCTGCGCGCTGCAGCGTAAATCGTCGAGCAGCCTCGGGCGGCATACCTCTCGCGCTGCTGCTCGCCAGTGTGCACGAGCCGGGGGCGATCAGGTCAGATCTTTGATGTGATAGCGCGGGGACTCTTGATAGCCCTCGCGCGCATAAAAGGCATTGGCCTTTTCGCGGCGCTGGTGGCAGTGGACTTCCATACGGTCACAGCCGCGCTCGGCGGCCAGCCGTTCAGCGTGCTGCAACAGCTGCTGCCCGGCCCCTTTGCTACGCTCTCCTTCGGCAATGCAGAAGTAGCTGATGCGCGCAAAATCTCCGGCCAGCGCCAGCTGGGGAATAAAATGCAGCGAGAGGAACCCCAGCACCGTATTACCCTGCTCGGCCATTAACAGCCTCTCTGTATCATCCGCCATCAGTTGGGCAAGACGCCGTTCAATGAACGGCGCGGTATCGGCATATCCCAGTTCCGCTAACAGAGCGCTGAGGGCAAATGCATCTCTCGATTCAGCCAGACGAATATTCATTACTCATTCTCCGAAGTCAGCCAGCAGCAAAGGTTAGCAGTCAACATCTCTGCTTATGTTTATAGCCTTAGCGCAGCGATCCCTGCAAGGAGACAGATCACACGGTAATGTTACAGAAGCTGATTAATGTAAGATTTAGCTTACTCATTAACGATGAGGGCGAGCGTTAATGTTTCCTTAATACTGTTTCGGCACACTGGTTATCATTCAGCCATCCGAGGGGATAATGATGAACTGGCTTCCGCGCAGTAAAAACGAACTACTTGCCTTCACGCTAGCCTGTGCCGCAACGCTCGCCTGGCTGGTACAGTATCTCAGCTAGCGATCTGCAGGCGAAAAAAAACCCGCCTTCAGGCGGGTTTTAAGAATTCTGTCTGATAACTTAAATAGCGGCAACGTTAGCAGCAGATGGGCCTTTGGCGCCGTTGGTGATTTCGAACTCTACGCGCTGACCTTCTGCCAGAGTTTTGAAACCGTTGCTCTGGATGGCAGAGAAGTGTACGAACACATCTTTGCTACCATCTTCAGGAGTAATGAAACCGAATCCCTTGGACTCATTAAACCACTTAACGCTACCTTTGATCTTAGACATCTATATTACCTTTACATGAAAAATGGACACTAAACTGTGTCGAGGGTTAGTACAGCAATTGCGAAGGCTTTTGTCCAGTAGCCGACGACGAAAAAGTGATAAATATCGACTTTTTTTACCCTGTGTCATTTTGATGACAGGCCCGGCGCCCTCAAAACTGCCAGCGCAGCCAGGCGAAATAGACGTTGCCGTTATTGTAAGTGCCCGGAATATAAGTCATCTGGAAAGTTGCGGGTCCATATCCTACCGAGGCTAATGGCAGCACTAATGGGATGGGAATATAGTTCCAGTTGTCACGCATCGTCACCCCGGCGGTATAACCAAGGCCAAGATGAAAATCGCGATCGTTCAGTGGTCGCCAGGTTTTCTCCCAGCCATAGCCACCAATCGGCTCCCACTTATTGAAGGAGTCTTTAAACGCCATCAGATAGATGCCGTTCCAGTTCCCCTTTTCATCATAATGGGAGATGCCGCCCCCGGCACCCCACGGACGTTCGTTGTACTTATCCGTTTTCTCTTTGTCATAAGTCCAGCGGTTATGCCATGTGATAGCCGGGACATAGAGATCGACCGTCTGCGGGTCGTTCCACGTTTCGCTGACGTTATCACTAAATGCCTGCCAGGTATCAGAAATGCCATCTACCAGAGTCGCGGCCTGTGCAGCCTGAAGCCCTACCCCGGCGACCAGCGCGGAAAGGGATATAATCGTTTTGATTTTCATACTAAATTTCACAGCTCCCTGGATGGCGCTATCTTACGGCATCCTGAAAAGGTCAAAAAATGTCGACCGAAAATAATCAATGCTTGTGGAAATGATTGTATCAAACTCACCTAAACACTCCATTAATCACTAACTTATTAAGAGATTGATGAAAATGAATTTTTATTCACTCAGCGAGCAAAACTATTGATATGGTTGAATAAAAAATAATCTGCCCGCAGAGTTATAACGCCAGGAATTTTCGCAATTATCAGGAAACATATTCCGATTATCACGCCAGTACTAGCTTAGCTCTGTCTTTACACTTTGTTTTAAGCATTATGTAAACAAAATTGACTGAAATCATCAAAAGGCCATCACAGTTGATAACTTTTATCATTTAACAATCTATAATGTCGAGAAAAATCAGTTTAAATTATTTAATTCAATGAGTTATGCATTTAAGGGATTTTACTAAATCAATTAATTTTATTTATAGATCTCTGCGTTTTTTTTGATAAGATAATTCTTACCAACCACGGGACTGGGAACGGTGAGGTGTCAATAATGCTAAGGTGTGGCAGATGCGGGTGTCGTAAGTTTATTTTTACAACCCACGGCGATAAATTCGATAAACCCCACGGCGCTATCTGCGCGCTTTGTCATAAGCAGCTGGATGCGCGAGATATGCGTATCAATTTCACCGAAATTTCTTCCAGCTGGCCGGCCACCTACGGTGATGACACACCTGTCTACCGTCATCCTGATAAAACCTGAAAATTTTCTCACCCCGTAGCGGCTCATGGTGAACGCCTTTCACCATTATTATTCTTTATCTCTTCCTGCTACTCCCTATTATCTCTCATCGCGATTTACCCCCCGTTGATATCCGCTGACTTACTCTGCCCCTGCAAACCAAAGAATAACCGCTGCGGACAATTACGGCGTTAAGAATGACAAATGAAGAGGTTATTTTCCTCATCAAACCAGGCCTCCAGGCCAGATGGTCAGTTATCAGGAAACTTACTCCTGATATAGCGTAATCAGTTATCAAATTAAGTTGCGGGTAAATCAATGACGCTTCCCGAAATAATCCCTCCCGGCAGCCACTCCAGCTGGACTGTTTTTTGCGATTTTGACGGCACAATTAGCGGCCAGGACGTGACTGACACGCTGATGGCGCAGTTTGGTATGCCGGGATGGCAGCAGCTTGAAGAGCGATGGGTGCAAGGGGAAATTGGCTCCCTCGCCTGTCTGAGTGGGCAAGTCGCCCTGCTGGATGCATCGCGCCAGCAGCTGGAAAGCTGTCTGGATAATATCGAGCTCGATCCTCATTTCGCGGCTTTCGCGCGCTGGTCACGCTTAAACCATGTTCCTCTCTATATTGTCAGTGACGGGTTGGATTATGCCATCGCGTATCTGCTGCGCAGGGAGCGGATTTCCGGGGTGCCCATTTTCGCCAACCGCTTGCAGCAGATTGCGCAGCGGCGCTGGCGGTTAAGCTCTCCCTATTCTGACCCGCTGTGCAGCCAGGCCAGCGGTACCTGCAAGTGCGCCCTCGTCAGGCGTCTGTCCAGACAGCATCTACTGACGATCGGCGATGGGCGCTCAGATTTCTGCGTCGCCGCTAAGGCCAGCCATGTGCTGGCCAAAAGCAGCCTGATCGCCGAATGCCAGCGCGCTGCGCTGCCCTTCACCCCATTCGATAATTTCAGCGAGGCCCAAAAGTCCCTTGAAGCACTGCTCACCCGCCCGCAGGCATCATCGTGAAGTATGACTATTGGCTGCCAGGGGGCAGCCAGGGGGTGCTGCTGATACATGGGCTGACCGGAACGCCGGCTGAAATGCGCGGCGTTGCGAGGGAGTTCAACCGCGCCGGATTTACCGTCTATGCCATCCAGCTGGCAGGCCACTGTGGCACGGTTGAAGAGCTGGTCGCCACGCGCTGGCAGGACTGGTATCAAAGCGTGATCGACGGGGCGGAACGCTTGCGCCAGCAGGTCAGTACGCTGTTTGTGGCCGGCCTGTCAATGGGCGCCGTGCTGGCGCTAAAGTATGCCTCTGACTATCCCAGCCGGGTTAACGGTGTGCTGGTTTATGCCGTGACCTTTCGCGGAGATGGCTGGAGCATCCCGGCGCTTAAACGTTTTGTCGGCCCCTGGCTACTGCAGCTGGCCGCACGACTGAGAATAGGCCGCTGCCGTTGCGTTGATGAGCAGCCCCCCTACGGCATTCGCAATGAGCGCCTGCGTAAAAAAATCGCGGCTAAGATGTTGAGCGGCAACAGCGCAGCGGCCGGGCTACGGGGTACCCCGTGGGCGTCGCTGAACGAAATGATCTCGCTGTCGCGTACGGTGCGGCTGAGGTTGCACTGCACCACTGCCCCCTGCCTGATCCTGCACGCCAGCGAAGATGATATTTCCCACCGGCGCAATGCGGAACTGGTGCGCGACAGGGTGACGGGGCCTTCAGAACTGGTGCTGCTGACCAATAGCTACCATATGATCACCATTGATAACGATCGCCATGAGCTTTATCGGCGCTCCATCGCTTTTATCAACAACCTCTCGTCGCCTGACGGCCCTTCATCAGGGGTCGAAGATGGCGATATCGCGATCCGGTGAGCAGACTGACGCTGCTGCTTTGGCTACTCACTACCCTGCTCGACTGCTGCGGGCAGCTCGCCTTTAAGAGAGCAGCGCTGCACAGCGCCCACTGCTCGGGCACGCAGCAGTGGCGTGATATGCTGGCACGCCCCTGGGTGTGGCTGGGCTTTGTCAGCTACGCCGTCGAATTTCTGCTGTGGCTGGCGTTTCTCTCGCTGGTCGCGCTGTCGCAGGCCGTGCTGCTGGCATCGGTTAACGTGGTGGCGATCATGCTGGCAGGCCGCTGGTGCTTTAACGAGCGTCTTACCCGCTGGCGGCTGGCCGGCATGCTGCTGATTGCACTCGGCGTGATTATCGTGGGCCTCGGCTGATGAAAAAGTTTTACCTGGTCGGGTTTCTGGCGCTACTGCTGTTCGATACGCTGGCGCAGGTCAGTTTTAAGCTTGCCGCACTCCACGCGGCCCCTCTGACGCTGGATGCGGCCTGGCTGTTACGTATTTTTGGCCAGCTATGGATTTACGCTGCGCTGCTCGGCTATGCCGGGGCATTCATTACCTGGATGAATTTGCTGAGAGCTGCCCCACTCGGCCCGGCGTTTGCCGCTTCGCACCTTGAGATCCTCAGCGTGACGCTGGTTTCCGTCTGGCTGTTTGATGATGCGCTGACGCTGGTCAAAGCCCTTGGCGGCCTGTTGATTCTTGCCGGGGTACTCTGCCTGGCGAAAGGGGAAACGGCGGGATCGGGCAGCATAAAAAGAGGTGCCTGATGGCACCTCAACAACCGATGTAAGCAGGATTAGCGCTGCTGTTTGGCGCGAGTCAGTGCCTGGTCGAGCAGCGTCATTGCCTGGTCGATCTCCGCCCGACTAATCTCCAGTGAAGGGGCGAAGGTGATGACATTTTTGTAGTAGCCGCCAACATCCAGCACCAGTCCGGTTTTCTGCCCCTGATACTCCAGCGTGCCGGAAAGACCGATATCCACCATTTTGTCGAGCAGCGCTTTATCCGGCGTAAAGCCATCGGCCTGGCACAGCTCGGCGCGCAGCGCCAGGCCAAGGCCATCGACATCACCGATCTCTTTATGCTGCCGCTGCAGGGTTTTGAGCCCCTCAAGGAAATAAGCGCCTTTTTCTGACACCTGCTTTTCATAATCTTTTTCGGCCAGCATCTGCATCACTTCCAGCCCCACCGCCGTTCCCAGCGGATTCGAGGCAAAGGTAGAGTGGGTTGAACCGACCGGGAAGATCTGCGGGTTGATCATCTCTTCGCGTGCCCATATTCCGGCGAGCGGGTTCAGTCCGTTGGTCAGCGCTTTGCCGAAGATCAGCACGTCCGGCGTAATACCGAAGTGCTCCACCGACCACAGTTTACCGGTGCGGTAAAAGCCCATCTGGATCTCATCCACCACCAGCAAAATACCGTGCTCATCCAGCACTTTTTTCAGCGCCGGGAAGAAATTGCGCGGTGGAATAACGTAACCGCCGGTGCCCTGGATCGGCTCAATATAAAAAGCCGCAAATTCCGCTTCGCGCACCCTGGGATCCCAGACGCCGTGGTACTCATTTTCAAACAGGCGGGCAAAATCGGCCACCAGCTTCTCGGCATACTCTTCCGGCGTCATCCCTCTTTGACGGCGGAACGGATAGGGAAAAGGGATAAACTGTGCGCGTTCACCAAAGTGGCCGAAGCGGCGACGGTAGCGATAGCTGGAGGTGATCGCAGAAGCGCCGAGCGTGCGACCGTGATAGCCCCCTTCAAAAGCAAACATCCGGCTTTTGCCGTGGGTGAAATTGCGCACCAGCTTCAGCGAGTCATCAACGGACTGCGACCCGCCGACGTTAAAATGCACCCGGCCCGGCAGGCCAAATTTGCGCTCCATATCCTGAGCAATCACCTTCGACAGCGCTATTTTCGACGGGTGCAGATACTGGCTCGCCAGCTGTGGCAGAACATCGATCTGTTTTTTCAGCGCGTTATCGAGACGGGGATTGGCATAGCCGAAGTTAACGGCGGAGTACCACATCTGCAGGTCAAGATAAGGGGTTCCCTGGGCATCAAACAGATAACTGCCCTGGCAGCGTTCAAAGATTTTGGGGGGATTAACATAGTGGACGGTATCACCGTGCGAACAGTATCTGGCTTCATCTGCCAATAGCTGCTTTTCATTTATGCTCATAGCATTTTCCCGCATTTTCATATTGAGAAGTGCGAGTATATCTGGCGAATTTTATCTTTGATGCAGTGAAAGGGTGATATTGAAGCGGCATGGAAATAATGCGCAGGTATCGTCAAACGGCATCATCTGGAAATAACAAAGCAATAAAAAAAGTAATAAATTACATTTAAAAATCGCAGTTATAATTTTAAAACAGATGATTACAGGCAGCCCGAATCAGTTACGCTTCAGGCTGCCAGAACGTAATATTAGAATATCAGCTTAAACACGCCCGTCACTGTTAATAACCCAACGATAAAGATGATCGCAATAATCCAGAGTATAATTTTCATTCCATGCCCTCTAATGTAAAAAAAGTCACTACGTTGTAGTGACTTAAGTATAGAAGAAGATAATTGATTCGCCTGGTTTGCGATGTTATCCGCTGTTACAGCAGCGTTGACAGCAGCCACACCAGCACAAAACCGGTCAGCCCCATCGCGGTGGTCAGCACGGTCCAGGTTTTCAGGCCGTCGGCCACCGACAGGCCGAGATAGCGCGTCACCACCCAGAACCCGGCATCATTGACGTGCGACAGGCCCAGCGCACCGAAGCAGGCAGAGAGCGTGACCAGCACCAGCTGAATGTCGCTGATGCCCGTAACCGCCTGGGTCAGCAGACCGCTGGTGGTGAGGATCGCCACGGTCGCGGACCCCTGCGACGCACGCAGCGCCAGCGACAGAATAAACGCGGCGGGGATCAGCGGCAGATGAATGGTTTCCAGCGACAGCGCCAGCGCTTTACCCACGCCGGACTCGACCAGCACCTTACCGAATGCCCCACCGGCGCCCGCCACCAGGATCACCCCGGCGGAGCTGGGGATCGCGCGGTCCAGCATGTCGCTCAGCTTGTCACGGCTCCAGCCACGGCGCAGACCGAGCAGCCAGGCCGATAGCGCCAGCGCAATCAGTAGCGCTATGGCTGGCGTACCGATCAGGGTTAACAGCTGGCGCAGCGTATTGCCTTCCGGCAGCACGGTATGTGCCAGCGTCCCGACCACGATCAGCACAATCGGCACGACAATCAGCGAAGAGATCAGCAGCGCGCCCGGCGGCTTCTCCTGGTTCTGGCGCGGGCTGTTTTCCGGTTTTGCCAGCTGCAGCTGCTCCAGCACGCTGAGCGACAGGTGATACTGACGGCGGTTCATCGCTTTCGCCACGAAGTATCCCACCACGCCCACCGGGATCGATATCGCAATCCCCAGCAGCATCAGCCAGCCCATGTCGGTTCCCAGCAGTCCGGCCGCAGCCGCAGCGCCGGGGTGCGTTGGCAGCGCCACATGAACGGTCAGCATCACGCCCGCCATTGGCAGGCCATACTTCAGCGGCGAGACGCGCGCCACTTTGGTAAAACCGTAAATCAGCGGAATAACAATAATAAAGCCAACTTCAAAAAACACCGGAATACCGAGAATAAACGCGGCCATAGTGAGCGCCGCGACGGTGCGTTTAATCCCCAGGGTATGGGTAAAGCGCTGCGCCAGCGATTCTGCACCGCCGGAGGCTTCAATAATCGCGCCGAGCATCGCCCCCAGCACGATGATGATGGTGATGGACCCCAGCAGACCGCCCATTCCGGAGACGATCACTTTCATAATATTATCTGCCGGGATGCCGGTAGCCATCGCCACCATCAGGCTGACAACCAGCAGTGCGACAAACGGATGGATCTTTATTTTAATCACCAGCAGCAGCAGTATCAGCACGCTGGCAACGGCAATGGTTAAGAGCAGGGCGGTGGACATCTTTCAGACCTCATTATCGTTATATTGCCGCCGGATTCAGGCCGCAAGATTTCAGCGCTGCGCGTGATAAACGCGCAGCGTTTAGCTAAACGTCCGCTTATTTATAGGCTGAGAACCAGCCCAGTCCTTCCAGCGTGGTGCTACGTGGGAAATACTCGCAGCCGATCCAGCCCTGATAGCCGCTGCTGTCCAGCAGATCGAACAGCCAGGGATAGTTGATCTCGCCTTCATCCGGCTCGTGACGATCCGGGGCAGAGGCGATCTGGATATGCTGATACTGCCCGGCAAACGCGGTGATCAGATGGCTTAAATTGCCGTCCACCAGCTGCGCGTGGAATAGATCGAGCTGGCTGTATACCCCAGGCCGGTCGATGCGCTTCACCATCTCCAGCACCTGGTACTGGCTTGAGTAGAGGTAGCCCGGCTTGGTTTTGGGATTTAACGCTTCCAGCAGAATGCGCACGCCGTGCGGGGCAAACTTATCGGCGGCATAGCGCACGTTGTCGATAAAGGTACGGCAGTACGCCTGGCGATCGGCCCCCTCCGGCACCACTGCCGCCATGATATGCACCTGGCGGCAGTCAAGCGCCAGCGCGTACTCCAGCGCGTTATCGATATCGCGACGCGCATCCTCTTCGCGCCCCGGGATGGCGGCAACGCCCCACTCCCCGGCGGCGGTGTTGCCCGGTGCGGTGTTAAACAGCACCAGCTCAAGCTGATTGCGGGATAACGCCTGCTTCAGCTGCGCGGCGTCATACTCATAGGGGAACAGAAACTCCACTCCACGAAAACCGGCCTGTGCCGCAGCGTCGAAGCGCGCCATAAAGGGAACTTCGTTAAACAGGGTCGAGAGGTTAGCAGCAAACTTAGGCATATTCAGCTCCGTAATTCAGCCACTTCGGCATCGTTGAGATAACGAATCGGGCGATCGCCCAGGGTAAAGATCAGCCGGGCAGTCTCTTCCAGCTCTTCGGTATTATCGGCCGCTTCGCGCAGGGTTTTCCCCACCACCACCGGCCCGTGGTTAGCCAGCAGGAACGCCTTATAGTGCGGAGCCAGCTTAGCGAGGTCCTCGCCCAGCCGTGCATCGCCCGGACGGTAATAGGGCACCACCGGCACATCGCCGACGCGCATCACCACATAGGGCGTGAACGGGCGAATGCAGTTCTGGGTATCCAGCCCTTCCAGGCAGGAGAGCGCGGTCAGGTAGAGGCAGTGCAGGTGCACAATCGCCCCGGCTTGCGGGTTATTGAGATAGATAGCCCGGTGGAAGCTGATCTCTTTCGAGGGTTTATCCCCGCCGATCCACTCCCCTTCCGGCGTCACTTTGGATAAGCGATCGGCGACCAGTTCGCCAAGACAGGACCCGGTCGGCGTCGCCAGCAGGGTGCCATCTTCCAGACGCATCGATAGGTTACCTGCCGAGCCGGTGGCATAACCGCGCTGGAAAAACGAGGCGCCTAATCGCACCATCTCTTCACGTGCCTGTTGCTCTGTCATACTGTGAACTCCGTCTGTGCGCGGGCAAAAAAGTTTTCATCGCCGAAATTACCGGATTTGAGCGCCAGCGAAACCGGCTGGCCGACGCCGCGCACCCAGGGAACGCCGGGAGAGATTGCCGGGCCAATGTGGAAGGCGTGAATGCCCAGCGTCTGCGCCACCACGCCGGAGGTCTCGCCCCCTGCGACGATAAAGCGCTGCCAGCCGCGCTGCTGCAGTTCGCGCACCACGGCAGCAAACAGCTGTTCAATCGCTTCGCTGCTGTGCCGGGCGCCGTACTGCTGCTGAATACGCTGCAGCACCTGCGGTTCGGAGGTGGCAAACAGCAGCGGGGCCAGCGCGTCAGCCTGATGCGCCGCCACCCAGTCGCACAGTTCGAGCGCATACGCTTCCCGCTGGTTTAGCGCACGTTCAACATCCACCGCCTGCGCCGCCGCCTGCTGGCGATAGCGCGCCACCTGGCGGTTAGTCATGGTTGAGCAGGAGCCAGAGAGCACCACGGCACGCTCGCCCTGCGGCGCACCGGCGGCCTGAGCCTGAGCGCTGTCGTGCGCAGCGCTGGCCCACTGACGCGCCAGGCCGATTGCCAGCCCGGAACCGCCGGTCACCAGCCGCATATCGCGCAGCGCTTCGCCCTGGATCAGCAGATGCTGTTCATTCAGCGCATCCAGCACCACGTAGCGCACGCCCTGCTCTTGCAGCGCGCTCAGCGCTGCGCGCACGGCAGCGGCCCCGCGATCCAGCGTCGGGCTGGCAACCAGTCCTGCCTTACCGCTGCTCTGCGCTTCCATCAGGCGCAGCAGATTACTGTCGGTCATCGGCGTCACCGGATGGTGGCGCATGCCGGAATCGGACAGCAGCTGGTCCATCACGAACAGATGCCCCTGATACACCGTGCGGCCATTGACCGGCAGCGACGGGGAGATAATGGTTTGCGCTTCCCCCAGCGCATCCAGCAGCGCATCGGTCACCGGGCCAATATTGCCCTGGGCGGTGCTGTCGAAGGTGGAGCAGTATTTAAAATAGAAGCGCTCGCAGCCCTGCTGCTGCAGCCACTGCAGCGCCTGCAGAGAATCCGCCACCGCTTTTTCAGGCGCACAGGAGCGCGACTTCAGGCTGACCACAATCGCATCGGCGTTCAGCGCCAGCGCCTCAGCAGGCACGCCATTCACCTGTACGGTGGACATGCCGTTCTGCACCAGGAAGCTGGCGATATCGGTCGCCCCGGTAAAATCATCTGCAATCACACCAAGACGCATTATTCCTGCTCCTTTTTGCCCGGCAGCGTAATGCCGCTGAAAATTTTGATCACCGCGCTGTCATCTTCCCGGCCATAACCTGCGTTGCTGGCGGAGGTGAACATATTAAACGCGGTGGAGGCCAGCGGCAGCGGGAAGTGCAGTGCTTTGGCGGTGTCGGCAACCAGGCCGAGATCTTTCACAAAGATGTCGACCGCAGATTTTGGCGAGTAGTCGCCATCAACCACGTGGCGCATGCGGTTCTCAAACATCCAGGAGTTACCCGCCGCATTAGTCACTACGTCATACATGGTATCGAGCGGGATACCGGCGCGGGCGGCGAGCGCCATCGCTTCAGCCCCGGCCGCGATGTGCACACCGGCCAGCAGCTGGTGAATAATTTTTACGGTCGAGCCAAGGCCGATTTCCGCGCCGATGCGATAAACCTTGCCCGCCACCGCATCCAGCACCGGTTGCAGCAGCGCAAACGCCTGCTCGCTACCGGAGGCCATCACCGTCATCTCACCGGTGGCTGCCTTCGCCGCTCCGCCGGAAACCGGCGCATCCAGCATGATCAGCTGATGGGCCGCCAGCTGCTGTTCAATCGCCAGCGCATCCTGGGAAGAGATCGTCGAGGAGACCATAACCGCCGTTCCCGGCTTCAGCTTTGCCGCCAGCCCGTTCTCGCTAAACAGGATCTGCTTCACCTGGGCGGCATTCACCACCAGCAGCACCACAGCGTCCAGCTGCGCGGCAAAGCTATCGGCGCGGGATTCGGCGGCCACGGCACCGCTGTCGCGCAGGGTTTGCAGCGCGGTCGGGTTGAGATCGACGCCGTAAGTTTTCAGGCCAGCGTTAATACAGGATTGCGCCGCACCCATCCCCATTGAACCGAGGCCAACGACACAGACCGACATTGATGTTGCGTTTGACATACGCTCTCCGTGTTAATTTTGGTGATTATTTGTTTTGTTGTGTGAAGTATAGGCGCTTTTCGGGGATTATTTGGTGACCAGGCTCACATTAATTAACAACAAAAGGCGCGCATCTCACAAGGTTTAACATCCGTAATCTATCCGCTCGCGCTGAGAAATAAAAAACGCTTTCAATCAGTTACCCATATACTGAGGCTAATAGCATGATGTCCGTCAGGGAATAACGTGATAATTTGATAAAAATTGTGGTGCAGAGCCTTGCTGCGCTCCGTTACACTCTGTTAAACCGTCAATTTCAGGAGCCGCGATGATCCCGGTTGAACGTCATCAACAAATTCTTTCGCTGGTACAGGAGCGCGGTGTGGTCAGCATCGCCGAGCTGACCGAGCGCCTGGCCGTTTCACATATGACCATCCGCCGCGACCTGCAAAAGCTGGAGGAACAGGGGGCAGTGCTGCTGGTTTCCGGCGGCGTACGTTCCACCGAGCGCCTGTCGAGCGAGCCTTCGCACCTCGATAAAACCAGCATGTTCAGCCAGGAGAAGCAGGCTATCGGTGCCGCCGCTGCGCGCCATATTCCCCGCAACAGCTGCATCTATCTGGATGCCGGCACCACGACGCTGGCGCTGGCGCGTGAGCTGGGCGCGCGTGACGACCTGCTGGTGATCACCAACGATTTTGTCATCGCCAATTTCCTTATCGACACCAGCCAGTGCCGCATGATCCACACCGGCGGCACGCTGTGCCGCGATAATCGCTCCTGCGTCGGCGATGCGGCTGCGCAGTCCCTGCGCGGGCTGTCGGTAGATATCGCCTTTATCTCCGCTTCCTGCTGGGGACCGCGCGGCATCTTCACGCCTGACGAAGAGAAAATTGCCGTCAAGCGGGCGGTGAACGAGGTCAGCAGCAAACGCGTCCTGCTGGCGGACAGTTCGAAATACAACAAGATTGCCACGTTTCTCGCGCTGCCGCTGACGCGTTTTGACAGCATTATCACCGACCCGCATCTTGCCGGCGCGGCGCGTCAGGAACTGAATACGCTGGACGTCGGGGTGATCATTGCGCAGTGAGCCTGCAGCCCTATTTTAGCGATCGCGATCACGACATTTCACTTCTTTACGCGGGCACCAGGGAGAAGTTGCAGGCGGGTGGCTAAACTTATCCAGGCTGTTTTATCGACTCACTGCACCCCTTTTCCTTGAAAATGTGATGAGGTGACCTTATGAGCACTATCAGTACCAGTATGGGCCGTTACAGTCTGACCGCGCAGCATTCTGGTGGCCATATTAAAGGCGCGATTGCGATTAATGATGAGGGCGGAGCACAGCTCACCCGGCAGGAATTTAACGAACACGATGTCGATGACGTGGTCAATAACGTGATTTATCCGGTCACTGGCGGTAACCGGGTGATCGCCAGCGCAATGCGTGATGAGATGATTAAAGCCGGGTTTGAGCAGCCGCACTGAGTGCGCTCAGAGAGAAATATAGCCGATGTAATTCGCACGAATGGCTGGCTATATAACCAATCGGATTATTAGATCGATAATAGGCTATCGATCGTTATAAACGCTTATAATTTCTAGTGAAATGGTGCCATTATTTTAGTGCGACAACTCATCGCAAAGCCAGAATCAAAGCATTATTGCCCGCATAACCTGCGGGCTTTTTTTACATTAAAAGCGTAAGCGTGACGATTAAACCGAGGGAGGCACTTCGCCACTCTGCACATCCTCATTAATCCCCTCTTCAGCATCCTGTCTGCGGCGGCTGCGTAATCGCTGGCTGACCAGGAAAACCGGCGCGGCCAGAAACAGCAGCAGGCTGCCCGACATGCCACAAATCACCAGGCTCACCAGCCCTAACCAGCCGCTGCCGGCGGTCACGCCCGCCGCCACCAGCGACAGCAGGAAAAAGAACATCAGCGTCATGCTGACCGGCCAGATATTGACAATGTCCATATCGCTGAGCGCCATTTTCACCGGTCTGGCGGCCTGCAGCTGTGCCTGCTTCTCCGCCTCCAGCTTCTCTTGCAGCGCCTGAAGGTCGACGCAGGGGGCAACAAAATCTTCTGCAGGCTGCGGATCGTACAGGGCTTCAAACACCGAATCGGGCGCGGGAAAGGTGTGTGGCCATGTTGCGCTGTGCACCCCATAGGTGCTGAGTGCAGGCAGCGTAATACGCGGCCACTGAATCGCCTGCAGATAGCGGTCGTTCAGCACCACCCAGCTCTGACGGATTTTGCCTTTGTTCATATGATAGATCTTCAGGCGGTCTGCCTGCGGGTAAGGGAGATAAGTCACCCTGGCAGCAATCAGCGGAATATGGCGCATGCGGCAGTAGTTCACCCGGCTCTGTCCCTGCACGGCTAACAGTAGCGCCAGCGCCGAGATAAAGTACCAGGAGGTGCTTTCCGCAGCGGCTGGCCCGGCAAGGTGCTCACGCAGTTTCTCTTCGCTGTTGCCGCTCAGATGCTCCGGCCACCAGCGCCAGCTGCGGCCAATCACCCGCTCGGTCGGCACCTGAAACACGCCCAGCGGCTCGGTTTCCGACGGCAAAATGGCAAAGGGGAAAATTTTACTGAAGAAGGTCAGCGCATCATCCGGCCCGTTCCACTCCCCGCTCGCCTCCAGGCCGTGCAGATTAGCGGTCAGCTCACCCCAGCCTTTTTTCCCCAGCATATCAATCTGATATTTGGTATCGGCCAGTCGCTTACCCAGCAGCATGATATCGCGCGGGATCGCCGCAAGATCCAGTAATGGAATGCTGCCGGGCTCTGTCTGTTCATTTTCCATACTGCTGTTCACCCCAAAGGCTGCTTCATATACCATGAAAAAATTTGGCTTTAGTAAAAAAACCAATAAATATCAATGGACTAGTATAGGTAGCAGCGGCCCGGTTAGCAATACACCGCATCTGATTTGCCGCTAATTTAAACACGTGAGAGCGCTATTTCTGTGCGGTCTTCAGGGGAAAACACCAATTAATCGTTTAAAAATAAGCAGTAACCTTCAGCTTAAAGGTGATGGCCGCCCAGCTGTAGGTTTATGGCATGCCTGGATCGGGCGGGGCATGCCCCGCCCCTGCGATATTGCCTAACGGGAAAACAGCAGCTTCAGCCCGGCCGCCGTGAAAAACAGAGCCAAAGCACCCTGCACGTTCATGGGTAACCGTTTTTGATTTCCAACAAACATTTGCCAGTAAGCTGCCTTAAAAGTGTTACAAAATGATTCAATATGAATATTTGTATGTATTACAACCTTAACATTTGCAGGTCAAAAGCCGCAGGAAAGTGACGTGGCGATATTATTAAGCGGGAGCAATTTAAGCCGAACGGCGCAGGATTAAAATAATTAGCTAACTAATAACATTTTTACAACACCAGGGTCATAATAAGTGACAAAGCAGAGGGTTATTGTGCTGAACTGATACTTCAGGGCGGTCCCTCAGGCTTAATCGTTATATAAAACCCACTTGTTTATAAGCACTCAATTCGCTAACCCGTCATAGTTTCGCGGCTAAAACATTCACCCCCCGAGCAAAAAAAGTGCTTTTGTGCCATAAAGTTACAGTTTCTTCACATATCGGGATCATCCCGCCATCTTGCCTTAACATTCCAGCGCCCTGATTTAACCTGGTAACGAAACAATTTCTCGTAATATCCATTACTGTTATACGTCAGATCAATATTACTGTTGCTACTCCTTCACCTGATTTGGTCTTACGATCAAACCTTCGATGAGAAGTCCCCCATTGGCGCAGCTACATTTTTATCAAATGTAGTCTATTTGTTAATGGTGGGTAAAAAAATAAAAGGCAGTTTATGTTAGATCGAGGTAAGCAATGTTCGGATTAGATGCGTTCCATCTGGCAAGGATACAGTTCGGTTTCACCGTAGCCTTCCACATTCTCTTCCCGGCCATCACCATCGGGCTGGCCAGCTTTCTGGCGGTGCTCGAGGGACTGTGGCTGAAAAGCAAAAATGAGGTTTATCGCGACCTCTATCACTTCTGGTCGAAAATCTTCGCCGTTAACTTCGGTATGGGCGTGGTTTCCGGTCTGGTCATGGCCTATCAGTTTGGTACTAACTGGGCAGGATTTTCTCAGTTTGCCGGCAGTATTACCGGCCCGCTGCTGACCTACGAAGTGCTTACCGCGTTCTTCCTTGAAGCTGGCTTCCTCGGGGTGATGCTGTTTGGCTGGAACCGTGTCAGCCGTGGCCTGCACTTCTTTGCTACCTGCATGGTCGCGCTGGGGACGATTATCTCAACCTTCTGGATCCTCGCGTCCAACAGCTGGATGCAGACGCCACAGGGCTATGCGCTGCAAAACGGCATCGTGGTGCCGGTGGACTGGTTGAAAATTATCTTTAACCCCTCCTTCCCCTACCGCCTGCTGCACATGTCCGTCGCGGCATTCCTGGTAACGGCATTCTTCGTCGGCGCTTCTGCGGCTTACCACCTGCTGCGCAAAAACGACACGCCAGCAGTGCGCAAAATGCTGTCAATGGCGCTGTGGATGGCGCTGATTGTCTCCCCTATTCAGGCAATGATTGGTGATGCCCACGGCCTGAACACTCTGGAACATCAGCCGGCGAAAATCGCGGCGATTGAAGGGCACTGGGAAAACCCACCGGGAGAAGCGACCCCGCTGATCCTGTTCGGCATCCCGGATATGCAAGAAGAGCGCACCAAATACGCGGTGGAAATTCCGTATCTTGGCAGCCTGATCTTGACGCACAGCCTGGATAAACAGGTTCCGGCGCTGAAAAGCTTCCCGAAAGAAGACCGCCCGAACTCCACCGTGGTGTTCTGGTCATTCCGCGTGATGGTGGCGCTGGGCATGCTGATGATCCTGTTGGGCGTGGTCAGCCTGTGGATGCGTCGCGGACAGCGTCTGTATACCTCGCGTGCATTCCTGTGGTTTGTGCTGCTGATGGGGCCATCAGGTCTGATTGCGCTGGTCGCAGGCTGGATCACCACCGAAATGGGTCGTCAGCCGTGGGTCATCTACGGCCTGCTGCGCACTCGTGATGCCGTGTCGCTGCACAGCACGCTGCAGATGAGCATCAGCCTGATTGCTTTCCTGCTGGTCTATTTTGCCGTATTCGGCGTTGGCTACAGCTATCTGGCCAATCTGATCAAGAAAGGCCCAGAGACGGGCGAAGGCGACCATACGCCAGAGGGCGGTCCGGGCACCTCCCACACCCCTTCACGCCCGCTGTCCGCCGTGAAAGAAAAACTTAATTCATCGGAAGAGGGAAAATAAGATGGGAATCGATCTCTCCATTATCTGGTTTGTGATCATCATTTTCTCCACCCTGATGTACATCATCATGGATGGTTTCGACCTTGGCATCGGTATCCTGTTCCCGTTCAATAAAGATCCGGTTGAGCGCGACATGATGGTTAACACCGTCGCGCCCGTCTGGGACGGCAACGAAACCTGGCTGATCCTCGGAGGCGCTGCTCTGTATGGCGCCTTCCCTCTGGCTTACTCGGTCATCACCTCCGCTCTGGCCGCTCCGCTGACCATCATGCTGATCGGACTGATTTTCCGCGGCGTGGCGTTTGAGTTCCGCTTTAAGGCCACTGAAGAGCACCGCCCATTCTGGGATAAAGCCTTTATCGGTGGGTCATTCCTGGCGACCTTCAGCCAGGGTGTGGTACTCGGCGCGTTCATCAACGGCTTTGAAGTGACCAATCGTACTTATAGCGGCCCGGAGCTGGCGTGGCTGACGCCGTTTTCTCTGTTCTGCGGCGTGGGCCTGGTTCTGGCCTATGCGCTGCTGGGCAGCACCTGGCTGATTATGAAGACCGAGCATGAGCTGCACCGCAAGATGACCGCGCTGACCAGGCCACTGCTGCTGGGTCTGCTGGTGGTGATAGCCATTGTCAGTATCTGGACGCCGCTGCAGCATGCGGACATCATGCACCGCTGGTTCACCCTGCCAAACCTGTTCTGGTTCCTGCCGGTTCCGGTGCTGGTACTGGTGGCAAGCTGGGGCCTGTTGCGTGCGCTGAAGCGCCATGCGCACTATACGCCGTTCCTGCTGACGCTGGCGCTGGTGTTCCTCGGCTTTACCGGGCTGGGCATCAGCGTCTGGCCGAATATTATTCCGCCAACCATCACCATCTGGGATGCCGCATCGCCACCGCAGAGCCAGGGCTTTATGCTGGTCGGCGGTCTGCTGATTATCCCGGTGATTCTGGTGTACACCTTCTGGAGCTACTACGTGTTCCGCGGCAAAATCAAGCCGGATGAAGGCTACCACTGACAGTCAGGGCGGACCGCAGAGTCCGCCCTTTTTTTGTCAATCTTTCGCTCCTGCAGTCATATTTTTACATACAACCGCAGCGGCAAACTCCGGATGATGGTCTACGCTTAATGTTCTGATTGAGGAAATCATGCCATCAAAGGAGGCAGTATGAGTCTGTTTGATAAAGCGAACGATAAAGCACAAGAAGCTGTTGGTAAAGGCCAGGAAGAGTTTGGCAAAGCCGTAGATTCGCCTGAGCATGAATTCAGGGGCAAAGCGCGCCAGCAGGCGGCAAGAGCCTCTTACGCCATCGATGATGCGCTGGACTGTGTGAAGAGTAAAACTCAGGATTCACCGCTGGTTTCACTGGTGATTGCCGCGGGTGTCGGTTTCCTGGCTGCCAAGATCTTCGGCCGCCGTTAACCCCATCGCGTTGTGAAACAAACGCCCCTTCGCGGGCGTTTTTTTATGGGCGCTATCCTGAAAATCTCGCGCTGCGCATTAAACAGAGAAAAGCGCGCAGGCTGTTGTGCTGTACTGGTGGCGAACCCTAAAGCCACTAAACACAACTAGAGGTGAATCATGGAAAGAATATCACGTCTGATAAAGGGTATTGCTATCACTGCGCTGGCAGCAGCGCTGATCGGCACCCAGGCCGATGCTGCGCCGAAACATTTATTGCATGACGCACTGCGCTATCAGGTTATGCCAACCGCACCTTATCTCATCCAACCGCAAAATAGCGCGGACAGTCAGCCTGGCGCTCCGCCGGAAGATTATCGCGCAGTCAGACCACACCCCTTAATGCGCGGCGAAGGCTTCAACTATCATCTGTATTACAACTACCGTTTAACGCCGCATATCATCCTGCGCCCTAATCTGCAGCAAAGTACCAAGCCCGGCGCAGTCAGCGATCATTCACAGCGTTTTGTCGGCGGTTTAAACGCCGGCATCAACTTCTGAGCAGTCCACCGCCCGTTCTGCCGAACGGGCGCGCTATTTCATTACTCAAAAAACCCGCTATTGATACATCCCCTCACACAATAAATCATTCACATACACAATAAATTTTCCACTCACGGAACTTAGCACAAATATATAATCGCGATAATTCCCTTACATGCTGTTATATACAGCGCCGCGTTACTTTGTGCGGTAATACCCTATTTAGCATTTTGCACCCAACATTCCGCACGGTTTCTAACTTTCAGGATGATTGTTTGCGTAGCGGATTTGATAATTAAAAAGGCATTAATAATGAAAAGAAAAGCGTGTTCCCAATGGCATATAAAAAAATCCGTATTCCTCAGCGCCCTGCTGATGGCGTCTGCCGCAGCCAGCGCCGATATGGCTCCGCTGAGCGTTGACTCGCAATATATGTTCGGTGACTGGGACGGTTATCGTACGCAGTTAAAAGAGGACGGGGTGGATTTCCAGGTTAATTACACCATGGAATCGGCCGCCAATCTCGCCGGGGGCTATAATACCTCCACGACCGCCCGCTACACCGACCAGTGGGCATTTGGCACCACGCTCGACCTGGAAAAACTGCTTAACTGGGACGATACCCAGTTCCAGACCACCATCACCAGCCGTAACGGTCGCGACCTGACCCAGCATATCAACGATCCGCGCAGCGGCGGCCTCTCTTCAGTAGAAGAGGTCTGGGGGCGTGGGCAGACATGGCGTCTGACTCAGTTCTGGATCAACAAAGGCTTGTTTGATCATCGGGTGGAGGTTAAAGCGGGGCGCATGACGGTCGGAGAAGATTTTGGCTCTTTCGACAGCAAATTTGAAAACCTGGCCTTCGGCAGTGGCCAGGCCGGTAACTGGCGCGGTGACCGCTGGTTTAACTGGCCGGTGTCGCAATGGGGCGGCCGCATTAAATTAAACCTGCCGGACGATATGTTCTTCCAGGTCGGCTTCTACAATCAGAACCGGAATAACTACGATCGCGGCAACGGTTTCTACCTGGATGGCAGCCCGAGCCTGGGTAATCTGGTGCCGTTTGAGTTTGGTTGGAAACCCCTGCTGGGTGCTAACAAGCTGCCGGGTAACTATCGCATCGGCGGCTACTACTCCTCGGTTAACGGGGATCAATACGCCAGCTATCACAACGGCAGCTACGGTAATCAGGCCAAAGCTTACGGCGGCTACGTACTGTTACAGCAGCAGTTGACGGCGACGGATGGCGATGTCAATCGTGGCCTGGGCGTGACGGTTCAGGCGGTGATGAATGACCATAAGACGTCGAAAACCGACAATTATCAGGCCGTTTCATTTACCTGGAAAGGGCCGTTTGCGGCGCGCGCGCAGGATGAGATTGGCCTTGGCGCTGCGCGTATTCACGTCAACAGTGACTACGGCAAAATGCAGAAAGAGAGTAACGACTACAACGGCGAATACGACTATAACAGCCCAACCTATCTGCCGATCCAGCACGGTTCCGAATGGAACTACGAAGTGTATTACAACGTGCATGCCACTAACTGGCTAAATCTGCGCCCAAGCCTGCAGTACGTTGCTTCTCCGGGTGGCGTCAGCGGCGTGAAAGATGCGTTTATTGGTGGTCTGAGCGCCAATGTGAACTTCTGATGTAGCGAAAATTCGCAGGCAGCGGGCGGACCGAAACAGAGGGTCCGCCGTTATGACTACGTAAAGGGGGCGACCTCTGAGGTATCCCCAGAAATAACTTCCATCGCTAAACGTCCGCAAACCGGTCTGAGCTCAGCCTGAGCCCATCCCCCGCTATCATCGTGCTCGCTGTGGCTTTCAAACCGCGACGCTGCGGCTTTGGGTGAAGGTCCGCCCCTACGACTACGTGTAGGGGTCGACCTTTTTTCCGGTCGACCCTCCGCATTCAGTCGTCAATCCAGTGGGTTATTTCAACTGCACGCGCGCGGTATAGAAACGGCGGGCGGCCAGATATCCGGCAACAATGGTCGACAGGCTGGCCGTTCCCAGCAGCATGAACGTCACCATGATCTGATATTTAATCGCCTTTACTGGATCAATCCCGGCAAAAATCAACCCGGACATCATTCCCGGCAGGCTGACCAGCCCCACCGTTTTTGCGGCGTCCACGGTGGGGATCATCGCGGCGCGAATGCTGTCGCGCACGATACTCCCTGAAGCCAGTTTGGCACTCGCCCCCAGGCTGAGCATCTCCTCCACTTTCTGCCGGTTGTCGCTGAAGCGCTGATTAAGATTGCTAAAGCACAGCCCCACCGCCACCATCGCATTACCGGCAATCATCCCGCTGATCGGGATCACCTGCATTGGCATAAACTCAATCGCGCCGCTGAGCAGCAGAATCGCCAGCGTCAGCGTGGTGCCCAGCGTAATCGCAATAAACGAGATAACGAACCCGTGGTCGATCGCCCCGCTGCGTTTCTTCGCATTGAGCGCGGCATTTACGCAGATAAACAGCACCATCAGGAGGGTGAGCCAGCGGTTGTTCAGGTCGAAGATATATTTCAGCACGTAGCCGACAATCACCAGCTGGACGATGGCACGCGCCACGCTCCAGACGATATCTTTCTCCAGCCCCAGCCGCTCTTTCTTACTCACCAGCAGGGCAATCAGCACCAGTACCAGCGCCAGAGCCAGCGACTCATTGGTAATATTATGCTGGTTCATGCTGCTCTCCTTGTACTGCTGGCTCCAGCCGCAGCACCCGCCGCTCGCCGCCAATTTCATGGGGATCGTGGCTGATCCAAATCGCCGCACAGCCCTGCTCGACCTGCTGGTCAATCAACTGGCGGACCCGCTGCTTATTCTCTTCATCCAGCGCGCTGGTAATCTCATCCAGCAGCAGGATATCCGGTGGAAACTGCAGATTGCGCAGCAGCGCCACGCGCTGTTTTTCACCGCCCGACAGCTGGTCAATCGGCTTATCCAGCAGCTCTGCCGTCAGATTGACCCTGGATAGCCACTCGATCATGCGTGCACGATCGACAGAGCGCTGACGGATCTGGTAAGGCAGCGCCAGATTGTCATACACCGTGCTGCCAAACAGCTGCGGCGTCTGGAACACGTATGAAACACGCTGGCGGTAGCTCTCCACCTTCAGGTCCGGCAGCGGCTGACCGTTGAAGCGCACTTCCCCGGCGCTCGGTTCCAGCAGCGAGGCAATAATTTTTAACAGCGTACTTTTTCCGGCGCCTGACGGCCCGGTTAGCCAGAGAAACTCGCCGCTGTGCAGCTCAAATGAGAGCGGCGCCAGCAGCGTTTTTTCCTGCAGCGCAAAAGAGACCTCCCTGACCTGCAGGAGAGGAGATGTGGTGGTCATAGGTTATTGAAACTCTGAAAAATGAATGGAGAGAATAATAGCACCGTCAGCGCGTTTTTTTCTGCGGCCAGCAGATTAACAGCAGCCCTGCAAGGATCAACCCCCCGCCCGCCAGCTTGCCCCAGACAAACGTCTCGTTCAGCCCCGGCAGCCACAGCGCGGCGGCCCACACCAGCAGATAGCTCAGGCTGAGCAGCGGATAGGCACGGCTCAAGGCGATACGCCGCAAAGCCAGCAGCCAGCACAACATCGACAGTGCATAAGCCAGCACGCCGGCGAGCAGCGCCTGCACCGCCGGGGTCAGGCTGAACAGCACGGTGATAAATGCCGACGGTTCGCCGATAGCCGGCAGCCGCACCATCGCCCACTTCAGCAACAGCTGCGCCGCGCTGACCAGCAGCACGCTGCAATACGCCAGCAGCCAGCCCATCAGGTATAGCTCCCCATCACCGCGACCCCGGCAACAATCAGGACAATCCCCAGCGCGTGACGCAGCGGAATAGCCTCATGCCACAGCCAGCGTGCGGCTAAGGTCACAAAGATAAAATTCAGGCTCAGCATCGGGTAAGCGACGCCGAGCGGCGTGGTTTGCAGCACCCGCAGCCACACCAGCATCGCCAGGCCCAGCAGCAGCACGCTGAACGCCAGCCAGCGCCCGAGTGCCGCGCCCTGCACCGTCGCCTGCTTCTGGCATAATTGCCCGCCACAGCTGAGCAGGCTGGCAAGAAGGATCAGCAGCATATTCATGGCTGCTGCAGATACAGGTAATAGAGCATTCTGCCGTGCTGATAGCTGCGATCGGGCTGCGGGATGCGATCGTCCGTCGGGCGTTTATCGTCCGACAGCTTCATCACCAGCGACACCTCGCCCTGGCGACGATGCTCCCGCAGCCACTGGGCAAACTGCGCCGTGGTGACCAGCTGCTGGCGACTGTCGGCATAGCTCACCCCGTAAGCCAGCTCGCCCGGCTGGTCGAATAGCAGAATATCGCTGCGCTTCAGCTGCCACGCCAGCGCCGAGGCCATACCGACGTTATTCGCCAGGATAAAGCGGCTGTGCGTCAGATCGGGCATCAGGCTGGCGATAAACGGCTGAGGCTGCTTGGAGTAGATCACCTTGTCCGGTATCGCCGCGCCGACCACCAGCGCCAGCATCAGCGGGCACAGCGCCGCCAGCTTCCAGAATTTCGCCCCGCCCAGCAGGGTGATCATCCCCATCACCGCCCAGAACAGGAACGCCAGCGTAGCCAGCTGAGCCTTGAACAGTTCGGCATGAGGATAGAGCGGATGATGCATTAACCCCCACGGCGCCAGCACCAGCAGCACCGTCAGCATCAGCAGCACGCCGAACGTCAGGTTAATGATGCCATTGGCTTTCAGCCCGCGCCCCCCCTCGGAAACCAGCTGCATGCCGTGGTGCGCCAGCAGCATCGCCAGCGGCGCGAAGCACGGCAGAATATAGGTTGGCAGCTTGCCTTTGGCGATGCTGAAAAACAGCAGCGGCAGCAGCACCCAGCACAGCAGATAGAGCGAACCCTGATGGATTTTTCTTTCACGCCAGGCGCGGGTTAATGCCCCCGGCAGCAGCCCGAGCCACGGCAGCGTACCGGCAATCAGCACCGGAATGTAGTACCAGAACGGGGCCTTATGCTGCGCATCCTCCTCGGCAAAGCGCTGAATATGCTCCACCCAGAAGAAGTAGTGCCAGAAATCCGGCTCCTGGCGCGCAATGCTTATTGCCCAGGGTGCGGAAATCAGTGCCGCACTGACCAGCGCCAGCGGCCCGAACAGCAGCAGCTCCTTAAACCGCCGCTGCCAGATCGCCCACGGCACAATCGCCACCACCGGCACCGCCAGCGCCAGAAAGCCTTTGGTCATAAACCCCATGCCGCAGGCCAGCCCGAGCAGCAGCCAGCCCAGCACTTTTTGCCGCGTGCTGCTGCCCGCTTCCGCCACCAGCCAGAAGCTGCACATCGCCGCCACCAGCCACAGGGTGATCATCGGGTCAAGCACCGCATAAGTCCCAATGGCATACACCAGAAAACAGGTCAGAAAAATCACCGCAGCCAGCAGCGCCGTGCCACGCTGGTGCCACATACGCAGCGCCAGCCAGTAGATCAGCAGCGCGCTGAGGGTGATGGAAAACACCGAACCAAAGCGCACCGCAAAATTACCGCCACCCAATATCCATTGACTGAGGGTGTTGATCCAGTATCCGGCTATCGGTTTTTCGAAGTAGCGCAAACCAAGGAAGTGCGGCACGCTCCAGTTTCCGCTGGCCAGCATTTCACGGCTGATTTCCGCGTAGCGCAGCTCATCGGGCTGCCACAGCGCGCGCAGCTCCAACGGAATGAGATAATACAGGACATAGCAAAATAGTAGCGGCAGCGCATAACGCAGGTATTTCATGCCGGGGTCACTCTGTTTATTGCTGGCATCCCAGCCAGCCTTCACGACCGGGGAGACTACCCCGCACAAGATTACCCGTCGGCAGCTGCGACACATCCTGAGGCAGCAGCTCGCTTAACGGGCAGAAACGGATCCCACGTCGCCGCGCCATCACCAGCAGTTCGGCAAACATTTCGCTCAGCACGATCCCCTCCACTTCCGCATGGATGGTGTAGACCGGTACGCCCGGCTGGCTGGCGATTAAATCGAGGATATAGCCATTGTAGCCTTCACGGGTGACCCCGCTGCCGATCACCTCATCCCAGGTAGGAAGCGTAACGGGGATCTGCACCGTGCCTGGCGTGCCGTCGGGCAGCAACGGGCGAAAGGGTGCCGTGCCGCGACAATCGCTGTTGTAGGCAAAATCAAACGGCTGCTTGGCCACCAGCACGCGCTCATCCGCGCGCCAGCCCGCCACCGCCGAGCAGCGGATCGGCTGGCCGACAATCTCGCTCAGGCACGCCGCGCCGCGCTGGATCTCCTGCGTCAGCCTCTGCGCAGGCCACACCCCGGCCCACGTCTGCCACGCAAAATGGTCCCAGGCGTGCAGACCAATCTCGTGCTGACGCGCGGCGGCGCGGATAGTTTTTTCCAGCCCGCGCCCGATGCGGCGCCCCGGCCAGGCCGTCCCCGCCAGCAGGATGTCCCAGCCGTACAGCGATGCCGCATTCGAGCGCAGCATTTTCCACAGGAAGCGCGGTTTCAGCAGCCGCCAGAGGTGGCGGCCCATGTTATCCGGCCCGACGCTGAAGAAAAAGCTGGCCTGAGTATGCTGGCGGTCAAGGATCTCAAGCAGGCGCGGCACGCCGTCGCGGGTGCCGCGCCAGGTATCAACATCGATGCGCAGCCCGACGTCAATCATTCGGCGTTTTCTCCCGGCTCCACGGTTTGCAGGAAGAAGTCCAGCGTCGCATCAATGGTCTGGGACATTGCCACCGTTGGCTGCCAGCCCAGCAGGCGCTGCGCGTTGCGAATCGACGGCTTGCGGTGCTCCACGTCCTGATAACCCTTGCCATAGTAGCTGCTGCTCTCCACCTCGCGGAAGCCGGCAAACGGCGGGAACTGCTGGCGCAGCGGATGGCGTTCAAAGCTCTCCAGCAGCTGCTGCGCCAGCTCTTTGATGCTGGCCTCATTCACCGGATTACCGATGTTAATGATCTGGCCATCACAGTTGTGGTGCTTGTTCTCAATAATCAGGAACAGCGCTTCGATGCCGTCGCTGATATCGGTGAAGCAGCGCTTCTGACGACCGCCGTCGATCAGCTTGATCGGTGAACCCTCCACCAGATTAAGGATCAGCTGAGTGATGGCGCGCGAACTGCCGATGCGTGCCGCATTCAGGTTATCGAGGCGCGGCCCCATCCAGTTGAACGGGCGGAACAGCGTGAAGCGCAAGCCCTCTTTCTCGCCATAAGCCCAGATAACCCGGTCCAGCAGCTGCTTGGAAACCGAGTAGATCCAGCGCTGCTTGTTGATCGGCCCGACCACCAGATTGGAATTATCTTCATCGAAGGTGTTATCGGTACACATGCCGTACACTTCGGAGGTCGACGGGAAGATAATGCGCTTTTTGTACTTCACGCAGTCGCGGATAATCTTCAGGTTCTCTTCGAAGTCCAGCTCAAACACCCGCAGCGGGTTACGGGTATATTCAATCGGCGTGGCAATGGCCACCAGCGGCAGCACCACGTCGCACTTCTTAATATGATACTCAATCCACTCGGAGTGAATGCTGATATCCCCCTCAACAAAGTGGAAGCGCGGATGCCCAAGGAAACGGCTGATGGCGTCGGAACCAATATCCAGACCGAACACCTCGAAGTTATCGTCCACCAGCAGGCGTTCGGTCAGGTGATTGCCGATAAAACCGTTCACCCCGAGGATCAGCACGCGGGTGCGGCGCTTAACCGCCGCTACCGGCTGGCTATGCAGCAGTGCACCCTCGACCAGGCCCAGCGTCTGCGCCAGCTGGCTGCCCTGCATATAGACGCCGTTTTCGCTCTGCCCGGTGACAATCTCCAGCGCCCCGCTGCCGCAGGCGACAACAAATGGCGCGACGGAGAGCACGGTTCCCGCTTTGGCGCCAGGCAGATCGCTGCGCACCTTTGACTGCCAGACGATAAATTGACCCGCGCCAACATAGCTGAATGCTCCAGGCCACGGATCGGTTACCGCCCGCACCAGATTGTGGGTGGTCTGCGCCGGCTGCTGCCAGTTAATACGGCCATCTTCCGGCGTGCGGCGGCCAACATAAGTGGCCTGCGTCTCGTCCTGCGCCTGCTCGACAAAATCATTACGCAGGATCCCCGGCAGCGCGCTTTCCAGCAGCTGTTTCGCCGCCTCGCACACCTTGTGATGCAGCGTCAGCGCGTTGTCTTCTGCGGCAATCGCCACCTTTTGCTGGGCAATAATCGCCCCGGCATCGGCACGTTTCACCATGCGGTGCAGCGTCACGCCGGTTTCCTGTTCGCCGTTGACCAGCACCCAGTTTAACGGTGCGCGCCCGCGATATTTCGGCAGCAGTGAGGCATGCAGATTAAACGCCCCCTTCTCCGCACAGTTGAGGATTTCATCATTCAGCATATGGCGATAGTGGAAGGAGAAGATTGCTTCCGGCTTCATGCCCTTGATGCGGTCCACCCACAGCGGATGATTAGCATCCTCCGGCGCATACACCGGAATGCCGAACTGTGCCGCCGTGCGCGCCACCGAGGCAAAAAAGTGATTCTCAGCGGCGTTATCCGCATGGGTGAAAATGGCTTCGATAGCAAATCCGGCTTCTACCAGCGCACGGATCCCCGTGCAGCCAATGTCATGGTAGGCAAATACTACGGCTTTCATGATTTCTCATCCTGTGAAGAGTTGGCGTCATCATGGCTGACAACGCGCTGAATAAAGTAGCGGGGACGGGCACGCACATCGTTATAAATACGCCCGATGTATTCACCCAGCAGCCCCATGCCAACAAACTGCGCGCCGATAAACATAAACAGCACGGCAAACAGCATAAATACCCCCTCTGCCGCCCACTGCGGCCCGAGGAACAGGCGCAGCAGGATTAGCAGTAAGGAGAGAGCAAAACCTGACAGCGCAATCACGCTGCCGAAGACGCTCAGCAGGCGCAGCGGCGTGGTGGTCAGGCAGGTGATCAGGTCGTACATCAGGTTAATCAGCCGCATCAGGCTGTATTTGGAATCACCAAATTCGCGCTCGGCGTGCAGCACCGGGATCTCGGTGGCGCGGCGGGCAAAGGTATTCGCCAGAATGGGAATAAAGGTGCTGCGCTCGTGGCAGTGCAGCATGGCATCGACAATGTGGCGGCGATAGGCGCGCAGCATGCAGCCGTAATCGCCCATCGCTTTGCCGGTGGTGCGCTGGATCAGATGGTTAATCAGGCGCGAGGCGCGCTTGCGGAACCAGCTATCCTGCCGGTTCTGCCGCACCGTTCCCACCACGTCATAGCCCTGCTGCGCCGTCGCCACCAGGCGCGGGATCTCCTCCGGCGGGTTCTGCAAATCGGCATCCAGCGTGATGATCAGGTCGCCGCTGACGTGGCTGAAACCCGCCATAATCGCCGAATGCTGGCCGTAATTACGATTAAGCAGCACCGCCACAATATGGCTGCCCGGCGCCAGCGCCGCCGCGCTGAGCATCTCCGCCGAGCTATCGCTGCTGCCGTCATCCACCAGCAAAATTTCATACTGCAGCCCCAACTGGGCGCAGGCAGCATCGGTGCGGCGGATTAGCTCGGGCAGGCTATCCTGTTCGTTGTAGACCGGGATGACGATCGAGACTTTGTTAATTTCTGGTTCTTTCACGGGTTATTTACCTGCCAGCTTACGCAGCGCCGCAATCACGCGGCCGCAGTCGTCATCAGTCATGTCGGGAAACAGCGGGATGGAGCAGATACGATCGGAGTTCCACTCGGTGTGCGGCAGCGACAGCTGCGGAAAACGTTCGCGGTAATATTTCTGCGTGTGCGCGGCGCGGAAATGCAGGCCGCTGCCAATGCCCTGCTGTTTAAGCGCCTGCATCAGCGAGTCACGATCGATGCCGCAGCGTTCTCGATCGATGCGCAGAATGAACAGATGCCAGGCGTGCTGGTGCGGCCATGCAGGCTGGCTCAGCGGCAGGAAAGGGGTATCCGCCAGCTCCGCCAGATAGCGCGCGGCGATCTGCCCACGGCGCGCATTGTTCGCCGCCAGCTTGTCGAGCTGCACCAGCGCTATCGCCGCATTGATATCCGCCAGGTTGTACTTAAAGCCCGGCATAATCACCTCAGCCTGCGGGGCGCGGCCGTGGGTCTGACGGTCAAAAGCATCCACGCCCAGCCCGTGAAACTTCAGGCTGCGCACGCGCTCAGCCAGCGCATCATCATCGGTGAGCACCAGCCCCCCCTCGGCGCAGCTGATATTTTTGATGGCGTGGAAGGAGAAGATGGCGGTACCGCTGTGGCCGACGTGGCGTTGGTGATAGTAAGTGCCGGCGGCGTGCGCGGCATCGTCGATCACCGCGATGCCGTGGCGTTTGCCCAGCGCGTGAATAGCGGCAATATCAGCGGGCGCGCCAGCATAGTGCACCGGCACAATCGCTTTGGTACGCGGCGTGATAGCGGCTTCGATCAGCGCCGGGGTGACCATCAGCGTATCGCGTTCGACATCAATCATCACCGGGGTAGCCCCCAGCAGCACAATCATATTCAGCGTGGAAACCCAGGTCAGCGACGGGGTGATCACCTCATCCCCCGGCCCGATGCCCAGCGCCATCAGCGTAACGTGCATACCGGCGGTGGCCGAACTGACGGCAATCGCGTGGCGGTTGCCGGTCAGCTGGCAAAAAGCCTGCTCAAGCTGCTGATTTTTCGGTCCGGTGGTGATCCAGCCCGAACGCAGCACCTCTTCAACGGCGCTCAGCTCTTCATTGCCCATAGACGGGCGCGAGAAAGGGAGAAACTCGGACATTATTTCAATCCATTCAGAGAATCATTACGCAAAATTAGCGCTACCGAGAGTAGCAACGCCTGGGTATATAAAGCGTAAATGAAATTCCTTAGGGGAAGATTAAGAGGGGGCGAAACGGGGAATTAAATCAGTTTGGTTGATGGCGGGTTTAACTAAAAAGTGCGGCGGCACTTACTCCTCCAGGAAAAAACTAAAATTTAAATAAAAGTTATTATTATTGTCACAGTTTATGTGCAGAAAACCCCGTGACCTGAATATAGATTCAGGCCATGCCGGTTGCGACATGGCCTTTATTGAAATTTACTGACGCGCTTTCAGCAGCTGCGCGGCATTGTCCACCGTCACTTCGGTCCACGGTACGGAGTAGCGTTTGGCTTTGCCATCATCCCACGCCATTTTACCTTCATACTGTTTCCAGATATCTGACTGCGGTTGATAGCTGTCCCCCTTCACGGCACGCAGCGCGACGTCAATCGAGCCCTGCATCTGCGCGTGTGCGTCCTGCAGGATCGACACCATTTCACCCGCCTGCACGGCGCGAATGGCGTCAGAAACCCCATCCACCCCGGCGATGGCGAAATCTTTGACGTTCAGGTTGGCGCCTTTAATCGCCTCAATCGCTCCCAGCGCCATCTCATCATTTTGCGCAATCACGCCGTTGATCTGCCCGCGATGCTTCTGCAGCCAGTTTTCCATCAGCGGCAAGGCTTCGGCGCGTGACCAGTTAGCGGTTTTACGCTCCAGCACTTTGATGTTGCCCGCGCCGCACTCGGCAATCGCTTTATCATTGCCCTGCCCGCGCTGTATTTCGCCGCTGCCGCCCTTCGGCCCCTCAATAATCACCACGTTGCCCTTGCAGTTCATTTTCTTCAGCACGGACTTCGCTTCCAGATAACCGCCCAGCACATCATCTGACACCACTTCGGCAGTCATTTTGTCGGTATTTAACCGCGCATTAGTGACGATAACCGGGATTTTTGCCTCATTGGCCATCGTCACCACGTCAATATTGGCTTCATAGTCCATCGGGTTAATAATAATGGCGTCAGCGTGAGTCTGTATGGCGGTCTCCGCCTGGTTGTTCTGCACCATTGGGTCATAGCGCCCGTCATAAACGGTCAGCTGCACATCGCCGCTCTTCACCGCCGGGTGCTCTTTACCGGCTTTTTCCATCAGCTGAACGAATTCCGCTTTCATCCCGTACATCAGCACGGCGATTTTTACCGGCGCGGCCTGGGCAGCCATGCTGCCCGCCATTAACATGCCCGAGGTGAATAAGGCAATTTTGGTCATCTTGTTCATGGTGACTCCTGGTTTTGTAGAGTGAGGTTTTATTATTTAATTTAATCGCGCTGTTGCTTACGCGACGGGTCAAGCAGTACTGCCACGACAATTAATGCCCCTTTAATGATCTGCTGGTAATAGGACTGCACGCCCAGCAGGTCGAGGCCGTTATTCATTACGCCAATAATCAGTACGCCAAACAGGGTGCCGACCAGCGTGCCCACGCCGCCGGCCATACTGGTGCCGCCGATCACCACCGCAGCAATCGCGTCCAGCTCGTAGGCGGCCCCGGCACTGGTCTGGGCCGAGCCGGTACGGGCGGTGAGGATCAGCCCGGCAATCCCGGCCAGCGCGCCGCACAGGGTGTAGACCAGCACCTTAATTTTCACCACGCTGATGCCCGAGGTGCGCGCGCTCTTCTGGTTGCCGCCCACCGCATAGACGTAGCGGCCAAACAGGGTGCGGTTAAGCAGCACCCAGGCCAGCGCAAACAGCAGCACAAAAATCAGCACCGGCACCGGGATACCCAGCACATAGCCATTCCCCAGCCAGCGGAAGTCCGGGTTAAGCTGCGACACCGGGTTACCGTCGGTGGTCAGCAGTGCCAGCCCGCGCGCGGCGGAGAGCATTCCCATGGTGACGATAAACGGCTGCAGCCGATAGCGCGCCAGAATGGTGCCGTTGAGCAGCCCGCAGACGATGCCAATGCCGAGCGCAATAATCATCGGCACGATCAGCGCATGGGCGGTATCACCAATCGCCAGCCCGCTGTTGGTGGTGGCAAAACGCGCCGCGACAATTCCGCTGAGCGCCAGCACCGAACCGACCGAGAGATCGACCCCGGCGGTAATAATCACAAAGGTCATGCCGACGGCAAGAATGCCGTTAATCGAGATCTGGCGTAACACAATCAGCATATTTTCGTTACTGAGAAAATAGTTGCTGCTCCACGCCCCGTTTGCCACCTGCACTTCACCAATCACGGTGACGATCAGGCACAGTACGAAGAAGGCGATAATAATGCCGTATTTATGCAGACGGCTTTTATTACGCGTAAGGAAAGATGGCCCTGGTTTCAGAGAAGGAATTGCACTCATAAATTTATCTCTCTACTCGTCATACTTCAAACCGCAGGTGCGTTGGCTTCATCCCTTCACCGCAGTCACATAGCTAACTATGCTCCTGCGGACTCATGGATTTTCCGCCTTCCTACGATTAGAATTATTTAGAGTCAATATTGTTGAAGATCACACCGCCAGCTTCATTAATTCTGCCTGGGTGACATTTTCAGCCGATAATTCACCGGCCAGCGCGCCATCTTTAAACACTAATATCCGGTCGCTCATACCAATAATTTCCGACAGTTCGGACGACACCATAATGATGCCGCGATCTTTCAACGCAAATTCCGACATAAAGCGGTAGATCTCTTTTTTTGCCCCGACGTCGATACCGCGCGTTGGCTCATCCAGCAGCATCACCTGCGGGTCCAGCAGCGCCCAGCGGCCGAGCACCACCTTCTGCTGATTGCCGCCGCTGAGGTTGCCCACCAGCTGCTCGCCATCCGGGGTTTTGACGTTAAAGCGCTGGATCATTGCGCGGGTGCGCTCCTGCTCCATCCGGTCGCTGATAAAGCCTGCACGGCTGATCGCCGGGAAAGAGGCGATGTTGATGTTCTCATTGACCGAGCGGCACAGCACCAGCCCGGTCTCTTTACGATCTTCCGTCACATAGGCAATGCCGCTGGCGATCGCCTGGCGCGGCGAGTGGCGAGCCAGCTTCGTGTCGCCCATGCGAATGGTGCCGCTATCCGCATGTTCAATGCCAAAAATCAGGTCGAGAAACTCGCTGCGCCCGGAACCGACCAGGCCATAAATGCCGAGGATCTCGCCGCGCCGCAGCGTCAGGCTGATATCGCGCACCTTTCTGCCCCAGCACAGGCTGTCCACCGCCATCATCACTTCCGTACCCGGCTGGTTAAACTTGGCGAACTCGCTGTCAAACTCGCCGCCGATGATATGTTCGATCAGCTGCTCGCGGGTGATATCGGCCAGCAGCCCTTCGTGGATATAACTGCCGTCGCGGAAGATGGTGTAGCTGTCGGCAATCTGGAAAATTTCCGCCAGGCGGTGCGAGACGTAAATAATGCCTTTGCCCTTCTCCGCCAGCCGCTTGATCGCCTGGAAGATTTTCTGCACGTCCTCCTCGCCGATCGCCGAGGTCGGTTCATCCATAATGATAATGTCGGCATTGGCGTGCGACAGCGCTTTCGCGATCTCCACCAGCTGCTGCTCGGCCACGCTGAGGTTGCGCATGATTTCCGTCGGTGACAGCGTGAAGTGCAGGTCGGCCAGCAGGTCGGCGGTCTGCTGATTCATCCGTTTAAAATCGACAAAGCCAAAGTGACGCGGCTCGCGCCCCAGCCAGATATTCTCCGCCACGCTGAGGTCGGCAATGGTGCTCAGCTCCTGCTGCACGATGGCAATCCCGGCCGCCAGCGCCTCTTTCGGGTGGGAGAACTCACAGCGCTGGCCGTTGATGAAGATGTCGCCGCTGTCGGGCTGGATAAAGCCCATCAGAATGCTGAGAAAGGTTGATTTTCCGGCACCGTTGCCGCCGCACAGCGCGTGGATAGAGCCGCGACGCAGGCAGAACTCGGCATTCTTTAACGCCACCACCGGACCGAAACTCTTCTTCAGGCCGCTGACTTCCAGCAGATAAGCCGCTGCTGTTTCGCTCATAGCGTTACCCCATATTCTTTTTGCAGCAGATGCAAATAGCGTTGATAAAGGTCGGCGTAGCGGCGCTGACGTGCCTCATCCGGCAGCGCGCGGCTGCGCTCATCCAGTCGCACAAAGCGCTGACACAGCGCATCAAGGCTGTCGGCCGCTTGCGGGCGGTCAGCCTGCTGATGGCACCACGCGGCCTGGATAGCGGCACCGAGCGCCGCCGACTCCTTCTCCTGCGGGCAGACCACCGGGCAGCCCATCACATCGGCGACGATCTGCCGCCAGCGCGGGCTGTTGGCGCCGCCGCCGGTCAGCCGGATCTCATCCAGCCTGATGCCCTGCTGGCGGAACAGATCCAGCCCGTAGCGCAGCCCGTAGGTTGCCCCCTCGACCACCGCCAGGCAGAGATTGGCGGCGGTGAAATTATCGCTGTTAAGGTTATGCAGGCTGGCACGCGCCTCCGGCAGCGGCGGCACGCGCTCACCGTTAAAAAATGGCAGCAGCAGCATGCCGCCCGCGCCCGGCTCGGCCTGCTCCAGCGCCCGATTAAACCCGGCGATATCCTGCTGCAGCAGCCCCTGGACCGCGCTACTGGCCGAGGTGACATTCATGGTACAGACCAGCGGCAGCCAGCCGTTGCTGCTGGAACAGAAGCCAGCGATAGCCGCGGAATCGGCCACCACCGGGCTGTCGGCGCAGGCAAACAGCGTGCCGGAGGTGCCGAGGCTCATGGTCAGCACCCCGGGGCGGATATTGCCGCTGCCAATCGCCGCCATCATATTGTCGCCGCCGCCGCTGGCGACCAGCGTATCGGGGCGCAGGCCCAGCGCATCGATAGCCCGCTGGCACACCGTTCCGACCGCTTTTTCCGCCGCAATCAGCGGCGGCAGTGCATTCCACAGGCGGCCGCTGTCGTCGATCAGCTCCACGGTATGACGGTCCCAGCAGCGCTGGCGAATATCGAACAGGCCGCTGCCGGAGGCGTCACCGTACTCCGCCACCCGCTCGCCGGTCAGCCAGAAATTGAGATAGTCATGCGGCAGCAGCACGCAGGCGAGTCGCTGCCAGAGCTGCGGATGCTGACGCTTAAACCAGATAATTTTCGAGGCGGTGTAGCCCGTCGCCGGCACCAGCCCAAGACGTTGCAGCGCCGCCGCTTCACCGCCGAGCTGCTCCAGCAGCCAGCTATTCTCGGCAGAAGTGGAGGTATCGCACCACAGCTTGACCGGGTGCAGCACTTCACCCGCCGCATCCAGCGCGACAAAGCCGTGCTGCTGGCCGGACACCGCCAGCGCCGCGATCTGCTGCGGTGCGACGCCGGCGTCTGCCGTTGCCGCACTAAAGGCGGCGATCAGCGCGGTGATCCACCATTCGGCGTGCTGCTCGCGTTTGCCCTGCCCGTCGCTGAGCATGGCGTGGGGCGCGCTGCCACTGCCGAGTATGGTGCCCTGCTGGTCATCAATAATCACCACCTTGGTGCCCTGCGTTCCGCAGTCAATGCCCGCATACAGCGCCATGACCTACTCCATTTCCAGCATGATTTTGATGTCGGTCGGGTTGCCCGCCGCCGCGCGCTCAAAGGCCGCCACGCTGTCGCTGAATTTATAGGTATGGGAGATTAGCGGCTGCACGCGCAGCTTGCCGGCGCTCAGCAGGCGCAGGGTGCGCGGGTACATGTTGGCGTAGCGAAAAATGGTTTTAAAGGTCACTTCTTTGGCCTGGGCCGCCACAATATCCACCGGCGCAGCATCAATGGGCATTCCCACCAGTACCGCCGTGCCGCCGGGGGCGATATGGTCGCAGATGCTGAGGATCGCGGCTTTGGCACCGCTGCACTCGAACACCACGTCAACGCCGTTACCGCTGGTGAGCTGGGCGACTTTCTGCGCCACGCCCTCCCCTTTACTGTTGACCGCGTGCAGGCCTTCATAGTTGGCCGCCACCTTCAGCTTGTCGTCGAACAGATCGCAGATGATCACGTCGGAACAGCCCCCGGCCAGCGCCGCCAGCGCGGTGACCACCCCAATCGGACCGGCACCGATCACCAGCGCGATATCCCCTGGCTTGATGCCGGCTTTGGTCGAGGCATGCATGCCAATCGCCAGCGGTTCCACCATCGCGCCTTCGGCGAAACTGACGTTGTCCGGCAGTTTGAAGGTAAACGCGCCGGGGTGGATCACCGTCTCACGCAGGCAGCCATGCACCGGCGGCGTGGCCCAGAACTGCACCGCCGGATCGAGGTTGTAGATCCCGGCGCGCGACTGGGGTGACTGCATATCCGGAATGCCCGGCTCCATGCAGACGCGGTCACCGACGCTCAGGTGCTTCACGTTTTTGCCCAGCGCCAGCACCACGCCGGAGGCTTCATGCCCCAGCACCATCGGCGCTTTCACCACAAACGGCCCAATGCGCCCGTGCTGATAGTAGTGAACGTCGCTGCCGCAGATGCCGACGGAGTGGATCTTAATCTGCACATCGTCATCGCCCAGCGTCTCGCTGAACTCACGATCCTCAATGGCAATCTTACCGGCTTGTTCAAGCACCAGAGCTTTCATAATCCTCTCCCCTGTGATGTTTTAAATGGTATCGATATCATTTCAATAGCAGCGAGAGTAAAAGAGTCGGCGTTAAAAATATGTGAACCTGGTTAAATTTTTAGCAAAAAGCGCGTTCACGGCGGAAAAAACGCGGCAATAATGGCGACCATCACCCTAAACACCGCAATAACGCGGTATTTATTGATGATATCGATAACATCAGATAAGGAGAAACACGATGCACAGTCTCCAGCAGGCCAGCGAGCAGACGCGCCATTTCCTCGCAACCGCGGCGATAGAACTGACCCCGGACGAGCAGCAGCAGATTGAGATAGCCACCTTCGGCCTGCCGGATTATCCGATCTCCGGGCTACAGCTGCTGACCTACGTCAATACCCCGCGCTACTGCGCGAAAGAGCTGGTGCTGTTCCCGCGCCAGACCTGCCCCGAGCACCTGCATCCGCCGTTTAACGGCACCCCGGGCAAGCAGGAAACCTTTCGCTGCCGCTGGGGGGAGGTCTACCTGTTTGTCGATGATGAGAGCCTGACCCCGAATAACGGCGCGTGTCAGCCTCCAGAGGGCGCAGAGCAGTGGTACAGCGCCACACGCTATATCCTGCTGCGCCCCGGCGAGCAGTACACCATTGCACCGAATACCCGCCACTGGTTCCAGGCCGGGGATCGGGGCGCCGTGGTGTCGGAGTTCTCGTCCGAGAGCCGTGACGATTTGGATATCTTCACCGATCCGCGGGTGAAAAGAGCGGGATAGCCGCGACAGCGCGATCCCGATCTGGCATGATGCTTTGATGATACAAAATGATGACTTTTTAACGTCGCGAATCGGGAGCACAAATTGACGCCAGGCAGGAAAGTGAAGGCCACGCTGGAGAGTGTGGCCATGCAGTCAAACGTCAGTAAAATCACCGTATCCCGCGCATTTTCACACCCGGATAAGGTGCATCCTGAAACGCTGAAGCGCGTGCTGGAGACCGCCGCCGCAATGGGCTATGTGGTGAACACCGCCGCGCGCAATCTGCGCGCGCGCGACAGCAAAACCATCGGCATCGTCAACCCGGATATGAATAACCCGTTTTTTGGCGGGCTAACGCGCCTGATGACTCAGGAAGCCGAGAAAGCCGGCTACGATACGCTGGTATTTGACTCCAGAGAGTCGGTGGAGCTGGAGAACCGCATCATTGATAAGCTGATCGGTTATAACGTCGATGCCATTGTGCTGTCGGTGCTCTCCTCCGACTGCAACTATCATCCAGCCTATCTGCAGCGCCTGGAGGCGCTGAACATTCCGGTGATCCTCGTTGACCGTGAGCTGGATATCAGCTCGTGCAGCGGCGTCTATATCGACAACCTCGACTGCGGCCTGCAGGCCGGGCGCTATCTGCTCGAGCAGCAGGCGCAGCGCGTGGTGGTGGTCTCCGGGCCAGAGGACTCCAACGTGGCGCGCGAGCGGGTCACCGGGCTGAGCGCCGCGCTGCAGGGGAAAGTTGCCAGCCTTGAGGTCCTTTACGCCGACTTCTATATGGATGTTGCGGCGCAGGTGACGGGTCACTATCTCGATAATCACGCCCCGCCGGACGTGTTTGTCGGCTGCAATAACCAGATCTCACTCGGGATTATCAAATCGTGCATCGACCGCCAGCTGGTGCCGATGCGCGACGTCAGCCTGTTCAGCATTGATGAGATCTCACACGCGGCGATCTACGGCTTTAACTTTCCGTGCATCGCGCACGATCTGCATGAAATTGCCTGGCAGGCGATCAACCTGGCGATCCGCCGCGCCACCGAGAGTGCGATCAAGCCGGGCAAAGTGATTGTTCGTGGTAAAATGGTCGTCCCCTAATCGCAAGAAGGAACGGCCGATGAACAGTACTACCCTGCCACCTGCGCTGCTGACGCTGCTGGATGGCTCGCTGCCCGCCAGCCATCTCTATCAGGCAATCCGCCTGTCGAGCGTCGGTGAAAACGGCTGGCCTTATGCCGCACAGCTTAGCCTCGGAGAAATCATTGCCACCTCCCCCACGCAGCTGCTGTTTGCCATCTGGCCGCACTCCACCACCACGCAGAACCTGAGACGCGATGGCAGGATCACCCTGGCGCTGGTGCTGAACGATGCGGTAATCGAGGTCCAGGCGCAGGCAAGCGCGCGCGCGGAAACGCTGACGGATCTTGCGCTGGCGGTGTTCCGCGCCGAGGTGAAGCAGGTGATCGCCCACCGCGCACCCTATGCCACGGTGGTCAGCGGCCTGACGTTCAGCCTGAAGGATGAAGCCGCCGCGCTGGCGCGCTGGCGCGAGCAAATCGCCGGGCTGAAAGCGCTGGCATAAAAAAAAGGCGACCTGTGAAGGTCGCCTTTTTTAATACCGGGATAAAGCGGGTCGGGCATGCCCGACCCCTACGAAAAAACAGCGCCTATCCGCGTCATTCGTCGGGGATACATAACCGACCCCGACGAAAAAACAGCGCCTATCCGCGTCATTCGTCGGGGATATATAACCGACCCCGAGGAAAAAACAGCAACTGTCCGCGTCATTCGCCGGGGATACATAACCGATCCCGACGAAAAAACAGCGCCTGTTCGCGTCATTCGTCGGGGATGCATAATCAATCCCGACGAAAAAACAACACCAATCCGCGTCATTCGTAGGGGCGAGGCACGCCTCGCCCGCTGCTTACATCCCGTTATTTACTGTCCGGCAGCGCATAGGCTTTCACGTAGTCGCCCAGCTTGGTGCCGAACGAACCGTGACCGCCAGCAACAATCAGTACGTACTGTTTGCCGTTCACTTCATAGGTCATTGGCGTAGCCTGACCGCCCGCTGGCAGACGCGCTTCCCACAGCTGTTTGCCGTTAGAAACGTTGAAGGCACGCAGGTAGTTATCGGCGGTTGCCGCGATGAAGAACACGTTACCGGCCGTGGTGACCGGTGCGCCCAGCATCGGCATACCCATTTTAAACGGCAGCGGAACCGGTGAGCTGTCGCGCACGGTACCGATACGTTTTTTCCACACGATATCGTTAGTCTTCAGATCAACCGCAGAGATGTAGCCCCATGAAGGCTGCTTGCATGGGAAGCCCAGCGGAGAGAGGAACGGGTTCAGCGTCACGCCGTACGGCAGGCCGTACTGTGGCTGCACGCCAGACTCGGTACCGGTACCGCCTTTGTCATTCTCATCCGGCTCGATGGGATTGCCCGGGCCGCGTGGGATCAGACGTGACACAAACGGCAGCGCCATTGGGTTAGTCACCGCGACCTGACGATCGGTATCGACGGCAATACCGCCCCACTCGAACATCCCCAGGTTACCCGGGAACACCAGGGTACCCTGCTCGGATGGCGGGGTGAACGGACCTTCGTAACGCAGCTGATGGAACATCACACGACAGATCAGCTGATCGTAGATGGTCGCGCCCCACATATCCTTACCGGCCAGCTGGGCCTTAGGACGGAAGCTCAGTTCAGAGTAAGGCTGGGTTGGGGAGACATGGTCGCCCTTCGCCGCACCACCCGGTACTTTCATTTCCGGTGCCGGAACCACGGGCTTACCGTTGGTCCGGTTCAGCACAAAGATGTCGCCGGTTTTGGTCGGAATGTAGATAACCGGAACTTTGTTGCCATCTTTATCGTTGATGTCAGCCAGCGTCGGCTGTGCCGGAACGTCCATATCCCACAGGTCGTGGTGCACGGTCTGGTAGAACCAGGCCAGCTTACCGGTGGTAGCGTTCAGTGCCAGCATACCGGTGGCGAAACGCTCCATTTCCGGGGTACGGTGACCGCCCCAGATATCCGGCGTCGAGACACCAATCGGCAGGTAAACCAGGTCCAGCTTGGCATCGTAAGCAGCAGGTGCCCACGAGTTCGGCGAGTTCGGCGTGTAGTGCTGATCGCCTTCTGCAATCAGATTCGGATCTTTCGCGCCGGTATCAAACGCCCACAGCAGCTTACCGCTGTTAACGTCAAAGCCACGGATCACTCCGGATGGCTCTTTGGTCGAGTAGTTATCGGTGACTGCCCCGGCCATCACGATAGTTTTATCGGTCACGATCGGCGGTGAAGTTGGCTCGTAAGAACCGACTTTGTTATACGGCAGGTTGCTCTGCAGATTCAGTTTGCCGTTTTCGCCAAACTCCGGGCACAGCGCACCGGTTTCCGCGTCCAGCGCGTACATGCTGCCATCGTTCACCGGCAGCAGGATACGGCGTGAGCACAGCGCAGGCTTGCTGCCCGCTGGCGTGGCCGCCGCTTCCGGCGTCTGCACATAAGACACACCGCGACAGGTGACATGCTGGAACGTCGGGTCGGTCTTCATTTTCGGATCGAACATCCACTTCTGCTTACCGGTCGCGGCATCCAGAGCAAACAGCTTCTGGTGCGCAGTACACAGGTAGAGAGCGTCGCCGATCTTAATCGGGGTCACTTCGTTAGTGATTTCACCCGGATCGCTGGCGGTTTTCAGGTCGCCCGTCTGGAAGGTCCAGGCTTCCTGCAGCTTATCAACGTTGCCGTCGTTGATCTGCTTCAGCGGCGAGTAGCGCGTACCGCCTTGGGTACGGCCATAGGCAGGCCAGTCACCGGCAGGAATACCATCGTCAGCCGGCGCGGCAGCAGCCTGATCGTGGCTAAGCGTGCCGTTGATCTCCTGCGGGTCGTTAAACACCGAGTAAGCCAGCACCACCACCACGAACGCCAGCACGGCAGAGAGCGCCACGCGCGGGAACGCGCCTTTAGAGCCCAGGCCACGCCAGATGAACGGCAGCACCAGCCACAGGCCAAGGAAGAAGGTGACGTCGAGACGCGGAGTCAGCGCCCAGAAGTCAGAGCCCACTTCCCACAGTGACCAGATCGTGGTTGCCAGCAGGAACAGTGCGTACAGCAGCAGGGCTGCACCCCGGCGACGATACAGCAGGAAAGCGGTAATCAGCAGAACCACACCCGCGATGATGTAGTAGAGCGAACCGCCCAATTTAGCCAACCAGATACCACCGATTAACAGGTATAAACCACTCAGCGTGGCGAAAATAGCCGTTAACAGGATCAGTATTCTTGATGCTTTACTTTGCATAGTTTGAACCTTACCAAAATTTAAAGTCGTCGATTGAGCATAAGCCCGATCTTTTAAAACACCCGCTTTGTACTGCCCTATCCATCGGGTGTTTTTTTACCCGCGAACACTCGCAGGCTGTTGCTGGATTCTTTGCTATCAGAACTGATAAGCGAGCGTCGCGCCGCCGCCCCAGTTGCGCCCCGGCGCCGGTTCGAAGTAGCGCCCGTTGCCTTCATTAACAATCACTGAGCCAACGTACTGGCGGTCGAACAGGTTGTCGACGCGGCCAAACAGATCCAGGGACCACTGGCTCCAGTTGAAGCGATAGCCGCTGTTGAGGCTGGCGACGGTATAGGTCGCGGCCTGCGCGTCGTTGGCGTCATTGGCCTGAATGCTGCTCATATAGCGAATATCGGCCCCGGCATGCCAGCCGCTTTCCGGCGCATACTCCAGCGAAGCGTAGCCCATATTGCGCGCGATGCCCGGCAGGCGATTGCCCGCAGGGGTGCAGCTGCCGCTGGCAGAGCAGGTTTCGTTACGGTAGGTGGCATCAAGCAGCGTCCACGCCATTTTCAGGCGCCAGTCCATCGCAAACTGCTGGTCAAAGCCCAGCTCGACGCCGCGACGGCGGGTCTCACCGGCGTTTTTATATACCGCACGTCCGCCGGAACTGCTGTCGACTACCAGCTCGTTATCGGTGTTGGTCTGGAACACGGCGGCAGTCAGCAGGCCATAGCCGATACGGGTTTTACTGCCCAGCTCAAAAGTATCGCTGGTGGCCGGCTTCAGCCCGAGGTTCAGCCCGGTCTGCGTGCCGGAAGTGGAGCGATATGAAAGCTCATTGATGGTCGGGGTTTCAAAACCGCGCCCGGCGGAGAAGTAGACATTCCACGCGTCGCTGACGGCATAGTTGATCGACCCCATCGGCAGCAGCTTGTGGTAGCGCGCGCTGCCGCTGTCGTCACCGTTGCCGGTGGTAATGTAGTAGTCGGTGGAGTCAAAGCTGACGGTGCTGTAGCGCAGGCCGGCATCCAGCGTCCACTTCGGCGTCAGCTGCCAGCTGGTTTGCAGATAAGGGTCGAGGTTCCACATGGTGTTCTTCTCGTTGCGCCGCTGCGCCCCTTTCTCGCCAAACTCCGGCACGCCACCCACCAGATTAAAGTTCTGGAAGCCCTGGCGGCGCTCGGTCATGGTTTCATAGTCGATGCCGCCGGTCAGCGTTACCGGCATCGCACCGAGCAGGCCATCGTGCTTCCAGCGGGTATCGACGCCCTGATATTTACGCTCTAGCACAATTACGCCACCCGGATAGGCCGGATTGTTCTGCGGCCCCTGGGGGATCGACTGGTACTGGGTGGTATGGCGCTCGCCGTGCCAGGTGGTGAGCGTCAGCAGGTCGTTGTCGCTCATCTCACGCTGATAGCGCAGGCCGAGCTGGGTCTGGTCAAGGCTCTTACGGGTGTTAAAGTTGTCGCCGCGCGGCGACTGGCGCGGGTTGGCTTTGTATTCGTCTTCGGTCAGGCCACCAGGATCGTTGGCATCCACCGATACGCTGTTAAACATCAGCGTCAGAGTACTGACGTCATCGAGGCGCACGCCAAACTTGCCGTTGCCGAGGCTTTTCTGCGTGCCGCTATGGTCACGAAAGCCGTGGGTGGTGAAGCGCGAGCCGGAAACAGTGTAATTCACATCCCCGGCGTGGGTGCCGTCACCGGTGGCGCCGCTGGCCTTGACGCTGTTACGCCAGCTGCCAAAACTGCCGAAGTAAGTACCCGCTTCGAGCGTGGTGGGCTGAGTGCCGGTGGTGGTATCGATATTCACCACGCCGCCGGAGGCATTACCGTACAGCGCAGAGTAAGGGCCGCGCAGCACTTCAACTTTGCCAATCGAATTAATATCGATGTTTGAGGTCTGGCCCTGACCGTCCGGCATGGTGGCCGGAATACCGTCAACGTACATGCGCACGCCGCGCACGCCGTACATCGAACGGCTGCCGAAACCGCGCACCGACAGCTGTAAATCCTGGGCGTAGTTCTGACGGTTCTGGATCTGTAACCCCGGCACGCTGCCAAGGCTTTCGGAAAGATTGACCTGAGCGCTGGCGTGGCGCATATCATCGCCATCAATCACGCTGACGGCGGCAGGCGTATCCAGCTCGGAGAGGCCGGAACGCTGTTTAATCACCATCAGGGAGGGTTCCTGCTCCTGAGTGGTGGCGGCAGAGGATTGCGCATAGCTGATGGCGACCGGCGTCATCAGAAATAGCGGCGTCAAAAAGAGAGCAGAGGTTTTTTTATTCACTGGAATTATTCGATAAGTAAAATTACCAAAAGGCCTGCCCGGTTCCGCCGGCCAGGCGCCCGTCACTCCCTGACGTCCAACTGTTAAGTTTCAGCCAGGCAACCTGCCAAAAGTATATAACCCCTTGACCAGTTTGCCTGGAAATTACACAAGTCGGTGATTCCTGCGATAGAATGTATCGCCTGTTGTGCCCGCCGCAATCGGGTTGCTTCGTCGCACTAATGTGATCCAAGTCTCAAAACGGAGGCGATTGTAGCACTCATTAATTTGCTTGCGAACTATTGTTAACGAATTAGCTGAATTGATTCAGTTTACTGTTATAAAACGCAGGGTTATTGCCGCAGGCCCAGCACAATGGAAGTGAATGCTAACTATTCCTCAGAGCATTCTGCCGCAATGACTGCGCCGCATCGCCGGGCTATACTAAGCCGATTCTCATAAACTGAGTGGCCCTTCAACCAACAGGATGTGCTATGCAGTCTTCAGGAACCCGGCGAATATCCTCATTACTCTTCCCACTGCCTCTTGCGCTGGCTCTGCTGCTGAGCGCCTGCTCCTCCGACTATCAGGGGGAAACGTGCCCTGCGACAGTCTCGACGCTCAGCGGCCAGTCGCTCGGTAGCACTGAGGGCAAAGTGATCGACCGCTTTAGTTCGTTCTCCGTCACTCTGCCCGATTTACAGGTGGAGAGCGGCGCACTGCTCTCTTCCGATCGCCAGCTCTACATCCCTTCGGCCACCACGCCGGACGGCTGGCTGGCCCAGCGCATTTCTGAGCACCGGTTCAGCATTATCAACGCGGCCAAAGATCGGAACATCACCTTTACCTGCCCTTAACTTTGCCAGGAGATGCCCTGCCGATGAACACCAGCCTACTGATTAGCAACCGACAAACCTTTTTTGGCGCTGGCAGCCTGCAACAGCTGCTGCCGCTGCTTAACGCCGAGCCGCTTGCGACCGTGCTGTTCTGCGCCCGCTCGTTTCTCAACGGCCCCGCGTGGCAACGGCTACAGGCCGGGGTGGAACCGCTGCTGTGCGGCATCGAAGTGGTCAGCCACGAGGCCTCGCCCGCTGAGATTGACGGCTGGGTAGCACGCTGGCGCGGCAAGGCACAGCGCGTGGTAGCCATTGGTGGCGGCAGCGTGATAGACGCCGCGAAAGCGGTCGCCGCCCTCACCCAGCACCCGCTCAACACCCTGCGCTACCTGGAAAAGGTTGGCGATACGCCGGTCAGCGGCGCCACCCTGCCGCTGATCGCCATTCCGACCACCGCCGGAACCGGCAGCGAAGTGACGCAGAATGCGGTGATCACCGATAAAGCGGCGATCAAAGTCAAAGCTTCGCTGCGCCACGCTAACTTCGTGCCGCAGATTGCGATCCTCGACCCGCACCTGCTGCGCGGCGCGTCCGACCACGTGCTGGCGTGCTGCGGTATTGATGCCTTTACCCACCTGTTCGAGGCGTATCTCTCTGCAAAAGGCAACGCCTTTAGCTGCCAGACGGCCATCGCCGGGATGCAGGCGTTTATTCGCGGCTGGTCGGCGCTTAATCGTGACGATGCCAGCGGGGATGAAGCGCGCGAACAGATGATGCTGGCCTCCTGGCTGGGCGGCCAGAGCCTGAGTATGGCCGGGTTGGGGGTGATCCACGGCATTGCCGGGGAGCTTGGCGCCATCAAAGATTATCATCACGGCGAAGTGTGTGGCCGCCTGCTGCTGCCGTTCCTCAGCCTGCTGGAGCAGAGCGAAAATGCGCAGCAGGTCAGACTGATGCAGCAGCTGGCCGCGCTGCTTTTCCCGCAGGCCTCACCCGATGCCCCGGCCCGTCAGCTCAGTGAGTGGTTACGCACTAACGCCATTACCCCGTTCTGGCACTCCCCGCCCGCGCTGAGCGCCGCCGAAGTTGACTGGATTCTGGCGCGTTCCAACAGCAAAAATTCGCTGGTCAGCTACAGTCGTGAGCAGCAGAACCGGCTGCTGAGCGAGGCGTATTCCATTAGCGATTAATGCCGCGGGCGGCAAAAGCCGCTGAATCGTGTCTACACTTACCCCCTGGCTCTATAAACGGGAGAACGTGATGAAGATTGATTTAAGCGGCAAAACCACCATTGTCACCGGGTCCACCAAAGGTATTGGTAAAGGTATCGCTCAGGGTCTGGCTGCAGCAGGTGCCACGGTGGTGGTCACCGGGCGCACCCAGCCGCAGGTTGATGCGCTGGTCAAAGCGCTGGGCCACGGCGCACGCGGACATGCGGTTGACCTCGGTACGCCGGAAGGCTGCAAAGCCCTGCTGAAAGCCGAACCGCGCTGCGATGTGCTGGTAAATAATGTCGGCATCTTCCCCGGCGGTGACTTCTTTGAAACCGACGACGAACTGTGGCAGAGCATCTGGGACATTAATGTCATGTCGGCCGTGCGCCTCAGCCGCGCCTATATGCCGCAGATGATCGACTCCGGCTGGGGGCGTGTGGTGTTCCTCTCGTCCGAGTCCGCCATCAATATTCCTGCTGATATGATCCACTACGGCGTGAGTAAAACCGCGCTGCTGGCGCTGTCGCGCGGGCTGGCAAAAGCCGCAGCCGGCACCGGCGTGACGGTCAATGCCGTCCTGCCAGGGCCTACGCTGTCCGACGGATTTGCCGACTTCTTTAAACAGGAGCTGGCTGACGGTGCCGATCTGGAAGAACTGGGGGTGAAATTCGTTAAGGCCAATCGCCCGACCTCGGTGATCCAGCGCGCCGCCAGCGTTGAAGAGGTCAGCAATATGGTGGTGTACGTCTGCTCCCCGCTGTCGTCCGCAACATCCGGCGCAGCGCTGCGCGTTGATGGTGGCGTGGTCGAAACCCCATTCTGAAAAACAGGCACCGCGCCGTGCGGTGCCTGTTTTTCGTTAGTGAAGATTAAAGATTTCGTTAAACCCTGCCACTTCAGACTTTTACCCTTGTTCGCCCCGCCGCCAGACGCCACATTCCTGCTGTCTGAACATTGATTCAACCGCAAGGAATAACAAGATGAAAAAGAGCAGCACGATTGCCCTGTCAGCGATGATTCTCAGCAGCCTGAGCCTGAGCGCGTTTGCCCAGGGTCCTGACAAGGGTCCGGGCCAGCCGCCGGTTAAGCATCCACAGCAAAATCAGCAGCAGCATCAGCACCAGCAGCAACACCAGCCCGATTTTCGTCGCGGCCGCCCGCTGCCGCAGCAGTATCGTGGTGAAGGATATCAGGTCAGCGACTGGCACAAACGCGGCCTGAAAGCACCGCCGGCCGGCCATCGCTGGATGAACGTGAAGGGTCATTACGTGTTAATTGCCGTTGCGACCGGGGTGATCGCCTCGGTGATTGCGCATAATTAACAGAACGGGCGAGGCATGCCTCGCCCCTACGTCAATACGCGAACGTCTGTAGGGATCGGGCATGCCCGACCCGTAACGTTAAATCAGAATGAGCTCCAGTTATCGTCGACCGATGCCAGCGCGGGTTTCGCCAGGCGCGGTGCCGGGGCGATCGCCGGAACTTTGCCCGCGCTGGCCGCAGCCACCACCGGGCGGCCAGACTGCAGGCGGAAGGCCGCCACCAGCTGGTTCATATTCACCGCCTGCTCCTGCAGCGACTGCGAAGCTGCGGAAGCCTCCTCCACCAGCGCGGCGTTCTGCTGGGTCACGGTATCCATCTGTCCAATCGCCAAGTGCACCTGCTCAATCCCCTGGCTCTGCTCTGAGGTTGCTGCCGCCATTTCGCCCACGATATCAGCCACCTGACGAATCGATCCCTGCACCTTCGCCATATTGTCACCGACGTCAGCGGCCTGAACAGAACCGCTCTCGACCAGCTGTGCTGAAGTCACAATCAGATCTTTGATCTCTTTTGCTGCAGTGGAGGAGCGCTGCGCCAGGCTGCGCACTTCGCTTGCCACTACCGCAAATCCGCGCCCCTGCTCACCAGCACGCGCTGCTTCCACCGCCGCGTTCAGCGCCAGGATATTGGTCTGGAAGGCGATGCCCTCAATCAGCCCGGTAATATCGGAGATCTTGCTGGAGCTGGTTTTAATTTTTTCCATGGTGCCGACCATCGCCGCCACGGCGTTGCCGCTGTGGACCGACAGATCGTTGGCGGTGCTGGCCAGCGTGCTGGCCTGGCGGGCGTTTTCGGCGTTCTGTTTCACCGTATCGTTCAGGGTGCTGATGCTGGCCGAAGTCTGCTCCAGCGAAGCCGCCTGCTCTTCGGTGCGCGCCGAGAGATCTTCGTTACCGGCGGCGATCTGGGTGGACGCCGAGCTGACCGACTGCGCCGACGAGGTTACGGAGGTCAGCACCCCGGAAACGCGCGCCATCAGGCTGTTAAACGCCAGAGCGGTTTTACCGATCTCATCGTTGCGCGACGCATCAACCTGCTGGGTCAGGTCAAGGGATTCACTGACCGATTCCATCACGCTCTGCATGCCGTTCAGGCTGTTGCGCACGCTAAGAATAGTTTTCACCGCCAGTAGCCCCATCACAATAATGATGACGCTGGCGAAAATCAGCATGCCCCAGAAGGTGGTGCTGTAGCTATGCGCATTCTCCACGCGCAGCTCATTACCGATATCAATGTTTAGCTGAATCTGATTATTCAGGCCGTCAACCAGCTTGCGAACTGCAGCACCTACCCCGACCTCACCCTTCAGCAACGGCAGTGACTGCGCATCATCATGTGCGCGGGAGGCGGTGAAAAACGCCGGCAGTGCGCTCTGCACGGCGGAGATGTTGTTAAGCGCATCCTGAGTCATCTCCCGGTCACGTTCATTGGAGATATCGTTCGCCATGTAGTAATCGGTTTGGGTTTTCAGATCGCTAATCAGCTGCTCGACGCGCGTTTCCAGCGGCGGCTGTTTGCTGGAGTCGTTTTCACTTTGGTGGATATAAAGCGCCACCCGCAGATCGCTGGTGGTGCTAATAGCCTTATTCAGATCCTTAATACTGGGGATCGCATTCACCTGCACATATTCAAAGCGCGACTGAAAGCCGCTGATGGCGTACAGGGAGTAAGCGGAAAGCGCGATCAGAGAAAGCGCCAGGAGGGAAAAGATGAAAAACAGCCTTTTGGTGATGGTCATGCGAAATCCCCTGCGTGTGGTGTGCCAGTCAATGGGCACTAAGCGGGCTGTTATTGGTCAGCCGTTGTTATCCCCCCGGTTATTCTCCGGGGGGCTTCAACAAGGGGTTATCGGAACTTTAGTCGGGGAACTTTACTAAGGGGCGACGACAGGAGAAAATATCTTTTCAATTTGCGTTACCGCAGCATTAACCTGCTGCCGTCACCTCTGCCAGCCAGCCGGGGCGCATCTCCGGCACCGCGCGCAGCAGTTCGGCAGTGTAGTCATCCAGCGGGGCGCTGAATACTTCACCGAGCGCCCCCTGGCGTACCACTTTTCCGTAGCGCAGTACCATCACCTCATCCGCCACCGCGCGCACCACGTGCAGGTCATGGGTGATAAACAGCAGCGAGACGCCGGTTTCCTGCTGCAGGGTTTTCAGCAGCGCCAGCACCTCACGCCCGACCAGCGGATCGAGCGCTGAGGTGGGCTCATCGCAGACGATCAGCTCCGGCTCTACCGCCAGCGCCCGGGCGATGCAGACGCGCTGCTTCTGGCCACCGGACAGCGCATGGGGATAACGCTCTGCCAGCTGCGGCGACAGGCCAACTTTCTCCAGCAGTTCATTCACCCGTGCCTTACGCTGCAGCGCGGTCCGCTCACTCAGGCAGACCATCGCCCGCTCAATCTGCAGGCCGATCGTTAGCCGTGGATTCAGGGCAGTGTCAGGGTGCTGATGAATGAGCTGCACGCGCTGCAGCTGCTGGCGCGTGCGCTGGCGCAGCGTGGCAGGCAGCAGCTGGCCGTTGAAACGGATTTCACCGCGCGACGGCGCCACCAGACCACACACCGCGCGGCCCAGCGTCGATTTACCCGCGCCGGATTCCCCGATCAGCGCCAGCGTGCGGCCGCGGCCGATGGCCAGCGACACCGCATGCAGCACCGCATCCCCGTGGTAATCCACGCTGACTTCCGTCGCGGTCAGCAGCGGCAGCGTGCTGCTGCGCGGCGGGTGCGGCTCGCCGTGGCTGTGCAGCAGCTGGCGAGTATAGGCCTGCTGCGGATCGCTCAGCAGCGCCGCCGTCTCGCCACTTTCCACTTCGCGACCGTGACGCAGCACCATCATGCGCTGGCTGAGCTGCGCCACCACCGCCAGGTCGTGGCTGATATAGAGTGCTGCCACCCCGGTCAGTCGGATAATTTGCTGGATCGATTTCAGCACTTCCAGCTGGGTGGTCACGTCCAGCGCGGTAGTCGGCTCATCAAAGACAATCAGCTGCGGTCCGGCACAGATCGCCATGGCAATCATCGCACGCTGCAGCTGACCGCCAGAAACCTGATGCGGATAGCGATGGAAGAACTGTTGCGGCTGCGGCAGCTGTAGCTGACTGAAGATCTCAAGCGCACGGCGGATCGCCGCCTGGCGATCCAGTACGCGGTGGCGAATCGCGCTTTCAATTACCTGCTCGCCGATCTTCTGCGCCGGGTTAAACGCCGCGCTGGCCGACTGGGCAACGTAGGCGATTTTCGCGCCGCGCACCTTGCGCCACTGGCGTTCCGATAGCGCAGTGAGATCGCTACCGTCGAAGAGGATCTGCCCGCCGCTCAGCCGCATGCCGTGACGGAAGTGGCCGAGGATAGCCTGCCCGATGGTCGACTTGCCCGCGCCGGATTCGCCGATCAGCCCCAGCACTTCCCCCTTGCGCAGGGTAAAGGAGATCTCTTCCACCAGGGTAGCCGCGCCTGCGGTCACCCGCAGCTGTTTAACCTGTAATAACGCCTGTTCGCTCATGCTCTACTCCTGCCAGCTGCGGGTGTGCTGGCTTAACAGCCAGTCGGCCACGCTGTTTAATGCCAGCGCCAGTAGCGCAATCGCCGCGCCGGGGATCAGCGCCGCCCAAACGCCAAACAGAATGCCATCTTTATTATCGCGCGCCAGTCCGCCCCAGTCGGCGGTCGGCGGCTGAATGCCCAGCCCTAAGAACGACAGCGCTGAAAGAAATAGCAGGATAAAGATAAAGCGCAGGGCAAATTCGGCCACCAGCGTGGTAAAGGCATTCGGCAGAATTTCGCGCCACAGCACCCAGCCAAGGCGCTCACCGCGCAGCCGCGCTACCTCAATAAACTCCTGCGCGGCAATCTCCAGCGCCAGCGCACGCGCCACGCGCAGCACGCGGGTCGACTCCAGAATGCCGAGCACCAGCACGATCACCGGGATGGTCTTCGGCAGCATGGCTAACACCACCAGTGCCAGAATCAGCGTCGGGATGGCCATCAGAATATCGTTGAGGCGCGAGATCAGCTGGTCCACCCAACCGCCGAAGTAACCGGCCAGAAAGCCGAGGAAGGTGCCAATGGCAAAAGCCAGCAGCGTGGCGACCGCGCTGACGCTGAGCGAGGTGCGCGTGCCCCAGATCAGGCGCGACAGCAGGTCGCGCCCGAGGTTATCAGTGCCCAGCCAGCTGTCCGGCGACACGCCCGCCCAGGCGCTGCCGACCACCTGGTCCGGCGCAAACGGCGCCAGCCACGGCGCCAGCAGCGCCACCAGCACAAACAGGCTCAGCCCGATAACGCCGGGCAGTACGGAAAGTTTCAGCCTGAACATCAGATCAATTCCTTGTAAAACGCAGACGCGGGTTAGCCAGCAGCGTGATGATATCCGCCAGCAGATTAAGCAGAATGTAGATCCCCGCCAGCAGCAGCGCGCAGTCCTGGATCACCGGGATATCGCGCTTGCTGATGCTGTCGACCATATACTGGCCGAGGCCCGGATAGACAAACACGTTCTCGACGATCACCACGCCAACCATCAGCCACGCCAGGTTAATCACGATCACATTAACGATCGGCCCCCAGGCATTGGGCAGCACGTGACGAAACAGGATAGCCGAAGGCGACAGCCCCTTCATTAGCGCAGTATCCACATACGCTGCGTTTTGCGCGCTGACTAACGCTGCCCGGGTCATATTGCTCATATGGCCGAGGATGGCGAAGATCAGCGTCATGCACGGCAGCGCGACGGCCAGCAGGCGATCCCCCAGCGGCATGCCGTCGGCGATGCTGCTGTTGCTCGGCAGCCAGAACAGGGTGATCGAGAAGATCAGGATCAGCAGATAGCCGGAGAAGAACTCCGGCAGCGAGACGGCGGCGCGGGTGAAGAAGTTGAGCAGGCGATCGATCCAGCTGCCCTGAAAGCGCGCCGAGACAAAGCCAATCACCAGCGCCAGCGGCACGGCCACGATGGCGGTGAAAAACGCCAGCGACAGCGTGTTAGCCAGCCTGTCGAGCAGCACCGGGCCAATCGCCTCACGGCTGGTAAAGCTGTGGCCAAAATCACCCTGCAGCACGCCGCCCAGCCAGGCGAGATAGCGCCCGGCAGCGGGCTGATCCAGCCCCAGCTGTTGATTCAGCACCGCCACCGCCTGCGGCGTGGCGGTCTGGCCGAGGATGGCCGTCGCGGCATTGCCCGGCAGCAGCTGGATACCGACGAAAATCAGCACAGAGACCACCAGCAGCATCGCTACACCCGCCAGCAGGCGCTGGCCAATCAGTTTTAACAGAGGAAGGTGGCCCTTCCCCCGGCGTTCAGATAAATGACTCATTAGCTGTTATGCAAACCACACTTTTTCCGCTGCACGGTTACCGCTCATGGTGAAGCCCGGGATCGCCACGAAGCCGTTAATTTTGCTGCTGGCGGCGTCCAGCGCATCGGCGTACAGCGGAATGATTTCGCTGCCTTTTTCCACCAGCATCAGCTGGATATCGTGGTAAATCTGGCGGCGTTTCTGCTCGTCCTGCTCACCGCGTGCGGCGGTCACCAGCTGGTCAAACGCCGGCTCTTTCCACTGCGACTCATTCCACGGCGCACTGCTGGTGAACACCAGCGACAGCAGCGCATCCGCCGTCGGGCGCAGCGACCAGTTAGAGGAGACAAACGGCTTTTTCATCCAGACGTTGTCCCAGAAGGCATCATCCGGTACGCGCTCCACCTTCAGCGGGATACCGGCCTTTTCTGCCGAGTTCTGATAGAGCTGCCCGGCATCAACCGCGCCAGGGAATCCGGCCTCTGCTACCGACAGCACCAGCGGGCCGCTGAAGCCGCTTTTCTGCCAGTGATATTTGGCCTTTTCCGGGTCGTACGGGCGCTGCGGGATATCTTTGGCGAACCAGGGGCTGGACGGGAAGATCGGGTTGTCATTCGCCACGGTGCCGAAGCCGCCGAGCACGGTTTTGATAATCTGCTCGCGGTCGATGGCGTATTTCAGCGCCAGGCGACCGTCGAGGGTATTAAACGGCGCGGCCGTGGCCAGGCCGGGGAACGTAAAGATCTGGCTGTCGCGCGAACGCAGCAGCTGGATATTCGGCATGTGCTTAAGGCGCTCAACAATGCGCGGATTAACGCGGTTGATCAAATGTGCTGAGCCGCTGGCCAGCGCCGCGACGCGGGCAGTAGAGTCATTCATCGCCAGCGTTTCCACCGAGTCGACGTGGCCGCGCGCAGGGTTCCAGTGGTTCGGATTACGCTTCACCAGCGTGCGCACGCCCGGCTTGAAGCTTTCAAGAATGAACGCCCCGGTGCCAATACCTTTGTCGAAGTTTTCATTTTCGGCAGTGATGGCAAAGTGAACATCGCTCAGCAGCGCGATAAATTCGACGTTCGGCTCTTTCAGCTTGATGGTCACCTGATTGGGCGCCGTCGCCTCCAGCGACACTACCGGATCGAGGTAGCCTTTCACCGACGAACTGGATTTCTCGGCGCGATGATGGTTCAGCGAGTAAACCACGTCTTTTGCCGTCAGGGTGCGGCCGTCGTGGAACTGCACCCCTTTGCGGATGTTCAGCACCCAGGTTTTGCTGCCGTCGCTGGTTTCCCAGCTCTCCGCCAGCGACGGTGTGATCTTACCGTGCTCATCCACTTCCGCCAGGCAGTTAAACAGCTGCGAGCCGACGAAGTACATATAGGATTCAAACCAGAACGCCGGGTCAAGGCGGTCAGTGCTTGAGGCATTGTCCATGCCGACGATCAGATGGCCGCCCTTTTTCGGCGTGGCCGCAGCGGTATCCGCTGCCCACACCGACTGGAATGGCAGGCCGGAACAGGCTGCCGCCACGGAGAGCGCGCCGGTAGTTTTGATAAAATCGCGACGATTCATCATGGTGTATTCCCTGTTATTTATCGTTGTTATGGCGCATGGCGCGGTAAAAATAAGGCGTTTACTTCAGCGCGGCGGCCAGGCGCGCAATATGCTGCGGCCCGATACCGCAGCAGCCGCCGACCAGCGTGGCCCCGGCAGCCACCCACTCCTGCGCCCAGTGCAGATACCCTTCCGGATGCGTGTCTTTACGCAGGCCGCTCAGCCCTTCATTGGCCCCGCCGCCGTTGCTGCCGTGCTCGAAGGCGTTGGCATAAACGCCAATCCCGGCAGCTGACCCGAGGCGCTGCAGCGTGGCCTGCGCCTGCTGAACCGCAGAGAGCATCACTTCCGGATGGCTACAGTTAAACAGAATATTTTCTGCCCCCAGCTCGATCGCTTTCTCAACGGCGGCCGTCACGCTCTCGCCCGAGCGCAGCGTGCTGGCGGCCTTCGGCTGGTCCGGATCATCGTGCAGGCTGAACGACAGCCACAGCGGCTGCGGCTGGTTAGCCACCACCTGATGGATCGCCACGGCTTCAGCAATCGAGCTGATGGTTTCACCCAGCCAGACGTCAACGTACGGCGCCTGAGCAGCCACCAGCACCCGGTGGATGGCGATAGCCTGCTCAGCGACAAACAGATCGGGACGATAGGAGCCGGCGGCGGGCGGCAGGCTGCCCGCCACTGTTACCGGATGTGCGGCAGCATCGGCGGCCTGGCGCGCCAGCTGACCGGCCAGCGCGGCAAGGCGCTCACCGTCTGCGGCAAAACGCGCTGCGCCGATATGGAAGGGAACCACAGCATAGCTGTTGGTGGTCAGGGTGCCGGCGCCAGCCTCGACAAAGCTGTCGTGCACCGCACGCACCTGCTCAGGTGCCTCATACAGCGCCAGGGCCGACCACTCCGGCTGGCGGAACGGCGCCCCTACCCTTGCCAGCTCACGCCCCATCCCACCGTCCAGAATCTCGATATGCTGCGTCATTGGCCTGTTCCCATTGAGAAATTTCTAATGACGGCCATGCTACCGAAATTGATGGCTACATGTCCAGACGTCTATATGGGAAAGTTCGGGATAGTTTACTCAGCTCGGGTATAAAGAGGGAAAGCGCCCGCAGGTGCTAGAAGATCAGTTTGGCAATGGCAAGACCAAAGCCTAATACCGCGAACTGTGAAGTGACGATACAGCGGGTCTGCGCCGCCAGGCACTGATGCAGCTCAACGCGTAAACCGTTCACGTCGCTTTGGGTGGCATAATTCGATTTGATAATGCCGACATCAATTTTCAGGGTGCTGACGTCCTATTTTAACTCTTTGACATCGCTTTTCAGCACGCCGACGTCATCCTTCAGCCTGTCGACATCGACTTTCAAGATGCCCACATCCTGTTGCAGAACGCCCACATCTTTTTTCAAGATACTGACGTCACCCTGCAAAATCCCCACGTGCCCTTCCAGCCTGTCCATGCGATTGTCCATTTTCTCGTCCTTTGTGAGTGCGTTACTGATTAAATCTTGCTCAAAGCGGTGGCGATCTTATAACCGTTTCTTAGCCTGCAGCAAGCGATCAGGACAGGGTTTTTTGCGGCGCAGGCCGAAAAATCAGGATGTAACGCACTGCAACACCAAAAAATAAAGTGCTGATAAGTTAACGAGTTAGCTGAGTCAGTAATCAAGTTTACTGAGGGGAAGATTAAGATGCCGGCAACGGATGTCACCGGCAGAGAAGCGGTTAATGGTTGCCTGCAATGTTGCCGAGAATGATCGACGTGATGATCCCGGTGGCCGCAGCAATCAGCACATAGTTGCCGTCAACATAGGCCCAGTGCTCACCGCGCGGTGGCTCATCCAGGCCGCGATCGCGCCAGTCGTCAACCCGATAGTCATCGCCACGGAAGCGGTCCGGTGCCGGGTGGCCGCGACGGAAGTCATGGCCCTGCCACGCAAAGTGGTCACGCTCGCCTGGGCCACCGCGACCGCGATGGTCGTAGCCGCGCTCGTCAGGCCCACGATGGTCATGGCGATCGTCGTGACGGTCATTGCCGCCATGATCATCGTGGCCACCCTGCTGATGCCATTCGCGGTCCGGGCCATGACCCGGTCCGTCTGCATAAGACAGAGTGGTGAAAAGGCTGCTTGCTGTGAAAACGCTAATAATCAGTGCCAGTGTTGTTTTTTTCATGAGTGTATCCTCGATTTGCTTACGGCCTGCTGACTGCCGTGACTCAAATATCGGGGATAGCGCAACACTTCCCTATCTCACGAACTCCTAAAACCGAATGATTAGCGTGTTATTTTCACCTTCTTAACGCAATCCTTACTTAACCGTATGAAAAGCCGCCGTTAGTTCAGCTGGTAGTCAAGGGTGATCTCAGCGTTAAGCACCTGCGATACCGGGCAGCCCGCTTTGGCCTTCTGGATGATGCTGTCGAACTTGTCTTTATCAATGCCCGGCAGTATCACCTTGCTTTGCAGCTCGATTTTGGTGATAGCGAATCCATCGCCTTTTTTATCCAGGGAGACATCGGCAACGGTATCGATGCTTTCAGGAGTGTAGCCCTCGTTGCCCAGCATCAGCGACAGCGCCATGGAGAAGCAGGCGGAGTGTGCGGCGCCAATCAGCTCTTCCGGATTGGTGCCCGGTTTGCCTTCGAAGCGGGTATTGAAACCGTAGGGCTGCTGGCTTAACGCACCGCTTTCGGTAGTGATGGTGCCTTTACCTTTTTTGATGTCGCCTTCCCAGTGTGCCTGTCCTTTCTTATGAATGGTCATTGTTATCCTCCGGTTGTTTAGTCAGCTACCAGTATAGACACTGTCAGCGACAACGCAGGTTGATTGCTGAGCAGACGAAAAAATCCGCCGGGCGGCGCCTGCCCGTAACGCGATCGGCGGACCTGAGAATAAAGATAATAAGCTTCGTCAATGCGTCACTCACTTTTTCGCACCCTGTCCATAAATCCTCTCAGCTGTTTATTCCTGGTGCTGACGGGCTATAGACTGCTTAAGCCCAATTCGGGCGCAGCAGACTTAAGGACGAGAAATGGATAATTACCTGGATAAAAACCGCTTTATAAGCCTTTACTACGCTAACGCTCAGAAAGAAGCTGTCACCCTGAGGCAAACTGCTGACCACGCAGGCTTTAAGTATTTACGAAGTACGTTAGTACGCGACAGCTTTATGAAAAACATCGATATATTTATACAATCTCAGCTTAATGGCATAAGTAAAAGCAAAAATGAAAGTGAATGCAGAGAATGCATATCCAACCTCAGAAAGCAAAAAGAGCATATCGATAACCAGACATTTAGCCTTATGAACGGACGAGCTAAAATAATAGCCTCAGGCCAGGTTGTTAAAAAGCTGGACACCTGGGGCTATATTATTAATGGAGTTGGGGTGGTTATGGGTGGTTTGCAGTTTGTAGCTGGAATGGGAATAGCAATTGCATCACTTACCACGGGAAATATAATTGGCATTGGAGCAGGAGCATGGCTTGTCATGCATGGGTTAAATTCAATTACTGAAGGGGGGGTGAATTTAGCAAATAACAGGAATGACAAAGTCGGCTTTATGAGAGAAAAATATATTGAAACAGCCGTTTTTTTAGGCTTCGACAAACGAACAGGAAGCATTGCTTACAGTTCCGTAGATCTTTTACTATCCGGCTATGGATTAGGTCGCTTAGTGTTAAAACCTGATGAATTTTGCTTGTTTAAACATATCCCTTCTGATTTTGTCAGGAGTTACAAAGAGGCCAGCGCACCCGCTTTAACCATAGAAGCCACTGGCGATACCCTTTCAATTTATAACGCTGCCACAGCTAAAAATTAATCGCATCACTTGTATTTTAAGAAAATCCTTGCCCCTAATCTCATAGGGGCCATAACCACAACAACAATACCCCCAAAAACGCATCCCGATAACATAACATAAAAATCAACACCTTTTCCCATCTTCACAAACTCGTTCACCACCAACAACACCAAAATCATCAACATCATTATGGCAAAAAGAAATACACGCTTGATTCGTTTTATAATTTCACCACAGGAGACGCCATCGCGTTCTGACCAGAATTTAATGGAGTTAATTTCTTTAGACGTAAAACCATATTTAATCAGCTTCTGTTCAGTATCATCAATCATTATCATCCCTTAATTTTAACATCATCCTAATGCTTTAAATTTAGAGGCTACAGGCGATACCTTTTTAAGGTATAACGCTCCACAGCGAAAATTAACCCTACCCCTTATATTTAAAGTATATCTTCGCCCCTAACTTCATAGGGGCCATAACAAAAACAACTATGACTCCAAAAATGCAGCCCGCCAGCATAATATAAAACCCTACGTCATTACCCAATCTAAAAAACTCGCTCACTGACAACAATACCAACATTATCAACATCATTATCGCAACAACAAAAACGCGTTTTATTCTTTTTATAACTTCACTGTATGTGACACCATCTCTTTCCGACCAAAGCTTAATAGAAGCAATTTCTTTAGACGTAAAGCCATATTTAATCAGCTTCTGTTCAGTATCCTCGATCATCTTCATCCCTTAATTTAAACATCGTCCTATTGATAATAACTTTTTTGCTTATCGTAATGTGCCGATTTTCAATGTTACCGCGTTACCTGATTAAAAAACAGATTCGGGTGATGTAGGGTAATAAAAAACCCGCCGGGCGGCGGGTTTGACAGGAGGGTTACTTCTTCAGGTTTGCCCTGACCTCTTGCACCTGGTCGGCGCTCACCGCCGCGGCTTTATTACTCCAGCCCTGGCGAATAAAGGTCGCCAGCTGCGCCACCTCATCGTCGCTCAGACGGTTGGCAAAGCCCGGCATCGCCAGCGTCGACGGTGCTTTCGCGGTGGAGGGCTGCTGCGCACCGGCCAGAATGGTGTGGATCAGCCCGGTCGGATCGCCGGCATTCACAATCGTCGCCTGATCCAGCTGCGGGAAGATACGCGGCGCGCCCTTACCGGTAACGAAGTGGCAGGCACCACAGTTATCGAGATACAGGCGCTCGCCGGTGGTGAGGTTTTTCGCCGCCGTCAGTTTGGCTTCGGTCGGGCTGACGCTGTGGGTTGCCGCCGCCGGAGCTGGCGGGTTGCCGCCGATAAACTTCAGGTAGGCAGTAATCGCCTTGAGGTCCGCATCTGTCATCCACGAGGTGCTGTGCTCGACAACCGAGGTCATCTCACCGCCCACCGCCGCTTTGTCGTTGCGCCCGGTCGCCAGGTAATCCACGGTCTCCTGTTCGCTCCAGTTCGGCAGGCCGCGCAGCGATGGCACTTCCCAGCCGTTCAGTGACCCGCCGGAGAGGAACTTGCTGTCGCTGCTGTCGAGGGCTTTCTCGTTCATCCCAATGCCGCGTGGCGTATGGCAGCTGCCGCAGTGGCCGAGGCTCTCCACCAGGTAGGCACCGCGATTGACCTCCGCCGATGCCCCGCCAATGGGCTGGAACGGCTTATCGCTGGTGAAGGCCCAGTTCCAGAAACGCATGCCCCAGCGCTGGCTGAACGGGAAGCTGAGATCGGTTTCCGGCGGCTGCCCGGCGCTCGGCTTCACGCCCTGCATAAAGAAGGCGTAGAGCGCGTGCATATCGGCATCGCTGATTTTGGCGTAATCCGGATACGGCATCGCCGGGTAGAGGCGCGTGCCGTCCGGCAGCACGCCTTTGCGCACCGCGTCCGAGAACTGCTGCTCGCTGTAATTACCGATGCCGTGCTGTTTATCCGGCGTGATATTGGTCGAGTAAATGGTGCCAAGATTAGACTCGATCGCCAGCCCGCCGGAGAATGCCGGTTTGCCCGGAAGGGTGTGGCACGCGCCGCAGTCGCCGAGGCGGGAAATGTACTCCCCCTGCTTCACCAGGCTGTCATCGGCCTGCGCCGAAGCCGCAAAAGCACCCGCCAGCAGCACGGCATGGGCAAGCAGTAAACGTTTGAAGTTCATCATCGTCATCTCCTTATGCCTGAACCATCGGGCCGGGGTTTTTCAGGTAAATGTCTTTAATCGCCTGCGCCGCCATCAGGGTGATGGCACCGATGGTGTCAGTCGGGTTCGCCTGGAAGTTCTGCGGGAAGGCGTTGCCGCCCGGTACGAAGACGTTATGCACATCCCAGCTCTGCAGGTACTTGTTCAGCGCGGAAGTCTGCGGGTTGTCGCCCATCACCGCACCGCCGACGTTGTGCGTCGAGACGTATTTGGTCAGGTCGAAGTGCGCGTCCATCGGCAGGAAGCTTTCGCTGAAGCTGTCCGGGTTCAGCTCTTTAGTGATGCTGCTGACGATACCCTTCAGGTGCTGCTGCAGTTTCAGTTCGTTCTGCTTCCAGTCGAAGGTCATGCGCAGCAGCGGGTAGCCGTAATCATCGGTGTAGTTCGGATCGAGATCGAGATAGATATCGCGATACGACATGCAGGTGGTGGTGATGCTGATCTTCATCGAATGGCCGTACCACTCTTCCATCCCCTCTTTCCAGCCTGCGCCCCAGCTCGGGGTGCCTTTCGGCAGTGCGGTACTGATTGGCGTACCGGTAGCCTGCGAGCTGTGGATCTTCGCGCCGCCGATAAAACCAAGGCCAGGACCGTCGAAGTTACCCGGGGAGATATCGTTAAACATCTGTCCGGTCGCACCCGCGGTGGCAAACGGGTTGAAGTTCTGATCTTTAAAGAACAGCGTCGCGCCGCCGTTACTGAGGAAGGCGTAGTTGCGCCCGACCACACCCTCTTCAGTGATCGGGTTATACGGCTTGCCAATGCCGGACAGCAGCATCAGGCGCACGTTGCAGAACTGGAAGCTGCTCAGCACCACGATTTTCGCCGGCTGGAAGCATTCGTTGCCGTCTTTATCAATATAGATCACGCCTTTGGCGGTCTTCTTATCGTCGTGCAGCACCACTTTCATCACGTTGGCATGCACTTCATAGGAGAAGTTATCCATGCGCTTCAGCGCGTCCATCACGGCCGTCTGCGGTGAGGCTTTTGAATAGTTAAGGCACGGATACTTACTGCAGTAGCCGCAGTAGTTACAGGGGGCGATCTGGTTACCGTACGGGTTGGTCCAGGCGCGTGATACGCAGGCCGACGGGTTCGGGAACGGATGGTAGCCCAGCTTCTTCGCCGCTTTCACAAACATCGTGTTATTCAGCGTGTCTTCCAGCGCCGGTAGCGGCATGGGGTTCGAACGCGGGCCTTCAAACGGGTCGCCGCCTTCAAGGATCTGGCCGCGCAGGTTGCCGGTGGTGCCGGACTGGCCGCAGATCATCTCAAATTTTTCGTAATAGGGTTCGATCTCTTCCCAGCTGAACGGGAAGTCCATAATACGCATATCGTCCTGCAGCACGCCCGGGCCGTAAGCCTGGTCAGCATAGGTTTTCAGCTTCAGGTCGGTTGGCGTTGGGCGAATCAGTACCGCCGTCCAGTGCAGGCCGGAACCCCCCACGCCGTTACCCGGACAGAATGCGCCCCATTTGCGCGTCGGCAGCGCGGTCTGGCTCATGTTGTAACGCACGGTGACGGCCGCTTCGGCGGTGGTCGCCATCACTTTGTTGCGCACCGCGTAGGCGTACTCATCCGCCGGTTTCGGGTAGGCGAACTCTTCATAGCCGCGATCGGCACCGCGCTCCAGCGCCCGCACTTTCAGGCCAGCCATCGCCAGCTCAATGCTCATCAGCGAGCCAGCCCATCCCAGGCCGACGACGACGACGTCGACTTCTTCTTTATTAATCTGTGCCATTCTTGATCCCAACATTTGCAAAAAACGTAAAAAGTATCAGCGGACTCAGGCGCGCTCGCCCTTGATGCTGATCGGGCCGAGTGGATACGGGACGTTGTGCTGCTTCACCCATTCCAGGTAGCTGGCGCGCGCGCCGGGGAAGCCGATGGCGATCCACGCCTTCATCCCTTTATTCCCCCCGTACATCGGGTCGGAGAGGTAGCCGTGCTTGGTATCGGCCAGCAGCCCGCTAAAGAACTGCGACGCCTTCAGGTCCGGCTCGCCAAGATCGGCAAACTTAATGTCGTTTTTTTGCAGTTGGGTCAGGACGCTGTCTTTATCCTGCGCAGACAGCTGATGGAAAGGTTTCTGGTGGTTCTGCTGGCACCACTGATTCGCCAGTTTGATGCCGGTTTTGTAGATCTGCTGCGGACGGAATGGGATCTGATACCCCATGGTGGCCGGGGCGTGCGCCTCAAACGGCCCTTTCATATAGATTTCATCGCCCGAATCGCCGTGGATCTGCTGGTCGATAAAAATCGGGACGTTGGTTTCCAGCGCGCCGGGTGCTTTGCCCTTGCCGCCGGCGGGGATCAGGCTGTCGCAGGCGGCGAGAATAAACTGCCACTCGTCGCTGCTGAAGAAGATCGGCTGGTAGTCCGTCAGCTCTGGCGCGGCCATTTCTGCCGCCTGGGCTGCGGTCAGCCCTTTAAACACCATCTCCCCTAACGGTAATGCCAACAGCGACCCGATTAAAAACTTACGGCGGGTGGTTTCTTTTTGAAGAAGCATAGCGTTACGACTCTCACTTGCATGAAAAGTACACCCCCGTAAAGCAGGTGTAATTAAGGTTAAAAAACTGTTTTTATCTGTTTACATTGGGGCAATGTTAACCATACAAATATTTCTAAATGTAAAATTAAAAGACATTATATTTTAAAGTTAACATTAATAATGGCTCTAACATTTCATAACAATGTCACCATTAACAACGGGGATTAAAGCGGGGGACTTAGCGGAAATTTATGCACGCCCGGCATGAAAACGGGCAAAAAATGCGCATAATTGATTAACTGCAGAGATAATAACGCACAGTAATAAAGTCAAAGAATTCTTGTTTATCCCTGAAGTCACTATGCCATTAGCCTGCACTATTGCATGCCCGACATTTTTCACCGCGACAGGCACCACAACAGGGAATAACCGCGACTGCGCAGATGTTGCTGAGGCGGCATCCCTTCAGCCGGAGTCGCGCTCAATCAGCTGAAATCCAAGGTCAACCACCGCTTCCTGCGGGCTGCGGCCTTCGATTTTATCGGCCAGCCGCGTTGCCGCATCCTCCCCCATTTTCACCCGGTCGATCGCCACCGTGGTGATGGCGGGCTGGTTACAGGCAGCAAAGCTGAGGTCGCCAAAGCCAATCACTGCCAGCTGCTGCGGCACAGACAGCCCGCGTGCGTTAGCCTCCATAATCACGCCCTGCGCCAGGGTATCGGAGCTGCAGACGATCGCATCGAAGCGCTCTCCCTGCGCCAGCAGCTGTTTCAGCCCCTGCCGCCCGGCCCCGAGCGAGGTTGGCACCGGGGCGTTAACGCCGCGAATACGGCTGCCCGGCTGGCCCTGCATCGCATCAACCAGCGCTTTGCGCCGCTGCTGAGCGCGGCGATCGCCTGCCCATACCAGCCCGAGATTCAGGTAGCCGCGCTGCAGGCAGTATTGACCAATGCAGGTGCCGATTTTTTCGTGCGAAAAACCGACCAGCATATCGAGCGGCGTCGGCGTCATATCCCAGATTTCCACCACCGGCAGCCCAGCGTTGAGGATGGTCTTGCGCAGCTCAGGGCTGTGATGAATGCCGGTCAGCACCATGCCATCAGGGCGGCGTGAGAGAATGGTCGCGACGATCTCCGCTTCACTGTCATACGAATAGCCGGTGACGCACAGCAGCATATGGTAGCCGCGCTGCGCCAGCCGATCGCTGATGGCCTGCACGGTATCAACAAACATGCTGTTGTTGATCTGCGGCACCACCACGGCGATCAGACGGCTGCGCTTTGAAGCCAGCCCACCCGCCAGCATATTGGGAATATAGCCGGTCGCCTGGATCGCCTCCATCACCCGTGCCACCGTCGCCGGACGCACCACCTGCGGCTTATTAATTGCCCGGCTGACGGTCATCGGTGACAGCCCCGCCACGCGCGCGACATCTTCCAGCGTGGGGGTTTTACCGGCGGCGGGGGCGAACGGATCGTTACGGTTGTTCATCGGCTTCCTGACGGCTAAATGATTGCGCAATCATTTTTTCACAAATTGTCCAGGTGTAACAGGGTTTAACGGCATGTCGGGAAAAGGGGGAATATGCTACACTCGCCGCCGCCGGGGAGCGGGCGCTCCCCAACCGTTAAACAAGCGAAAGGTGTAAAGCCGTGAATAAAAGAGCGATTGCCCCCACCCTGATCTTTATTGCCGCGATGGCATTTCTGGTGTGGTTTATTGCTTCCGGCGCCGCGATGCCGGGCAGCTGACTACCCGGCGGGCTGGTCCGCGCCGATCGCCACCTGCTGGCCGTCGGGCATATGGCGAATTTGCAGCGCAAACTGCGCACGGTGGCGCATCGCTTGCGTACTGCGTACCGCCTGAAGATTCTCAGGGACAAATTCGCCGCCGGCGACAAACGGCAGCTTCGGCATCAGGCGGCAGCCCGGCGGTAATGCGCCATGCTGTTCCTGCCAGTCCTGCGCCAGCGGGTAGCCGGTCAGCACCGAATACTCTTCAAGGATCAGCGCGCACCAGTGCTCAAGACTGGCGGCCAGCCAGCTGAATTCGCCGGTTTCTGGCTCAAAGCTGCACACCGCATCGCCGCGCAGGCAGAACTGCACGCCGAAAATATCCTCCGCAAAGAACAGCGCATCACGCGCCATATCTTCATAGGCATCAATCCACACATCCGGCTGGTTCCACTGCTGGATACCCATCTCTTCGCCGCTGCTCTGCCACGGGAAGATATGCAGCGCAGAGACAAACCCATAGCAGCCGTTTTTGCTGCTCAGCAGCTGGCGCAGCTCGTCCACCAGCGCGGGATGAGCGGAAGTGTCGAACTGCATATCTTCCGGCGCGGGCGCCAGGCTATCGCTACAGAGTGAGAGGAGTTTTGCCGTTGAGGTGGTCATGTTCGGGTCCTGAAACGTGGAATTCGATAAATAGCCGTTAAGGGTAACACTGATTGGGTCAGTGAAAACAGCCTTGGGGTTATCTCAGGAGATCGCAGAACAGGACGGGAAAGCGAGGGCGTTAACGGTCAGCGGAAACGGTTAGTTAGCGTAGATTTTGTAGCTCACCTGCATCTGCGCTTTGCAGAAGATGCAGTTTGCACCGTGCGGATTTTTTGCGCTGATACTGAACGGGGAAAAACGATACTGACAACCGTGACATGACGGGCACTGATATTTGATATTTTGAATAGGTAACTGCCTTTTTTGATTTACGATTCTTATTGTAAGAAACGCCACCTTAACACGCTCGTTACATAATGTCTGTATTTTTATCCAGGTGTAGCAGATCCTGGTACAGCCCACTTAGCACGCCGCCTGCGGCAAACTGCTGTCTAATCCACTGTGTCACCTGCCCGCTGGCCGCATGCTGCGTCGCCAGCAGCATCGGTGAGTCCTGGCGCGGGTTCTGTACTGCCGGCGTCACCAGCCGCTGTCCAGCCTCGCGCACCAGATAATCCGGCAGAAAACCAATCCCCTGCCCCAGCATCTGGCAGTGGCACTTGGTGGCGAAGTCCGGTACCACCAGCGACTGCTGACCGTGCAGTAACCAGCCCACTTTTTTATTCAGCGTTTCGGCGGTGTCCTCCACCATGATGGTTGTCCACTGGCGCAGCTGACTTTCGCTCAGCGGCTGCGCCAGGCGGGCCAGCGGATGATCGGGTGCGATGGCGAACTGCCAGCGCACGCTGCCGATTGCCAGATAATCAATGCCGCCGCCATCCGGCAGCGTATCGGGGGCACCTATCGCCACGTTGACCTGCTGATTGACCAACGCATCCCACACGCCGTTATACACCGCCGTGGTGATCACCACCTGGCAGCCAGGAAACTGTTTATCCAGCAGCTGCAGTAAGCGCGCGGTGTGATGCGGCGTATACAGCAGCTGGTTAATGCAGATGCGCACGCGCGGCTCAATGCCCCGGGCAATGGTATCCACCCCGCGTTTGATGCGCTGGATATCGTTGAGCAATTCGCCAGACTTGCGCCAGAAATAGTGCCCGGCCTCGGTCAGCTCCACGCTGCGGGTACTGCGGGTGAACAGCACCACGCCCAGCCCGGTTTCGATCCGTTTTACCGCATAGCTGACGGCCGAAGTGGTGATGCCAAGCTCCTGCGCTGCTTTGCTGAAGCTGCCGCAGCGCACCACGCTGATCAACACCTGGAGATTTTCTTCATTAAATATCGAGTTCATCGCCACCCGCGCCCGCCGCCGAATAATATTGAACAGTATTCAACAATTACCCCATTAACGGTGAATTATTTTTAAACGGATTTCCCTGATAGTGACTCACTGTTATTGTCGATGAATTGCTCACTTTCGCGTTAAAGGGAATCTTATGCCATCCGTTAGCGAACAGACTATCCGCTTCCTCAGCGCCGCACAGGCGGGGGAGCTGGCAACGTTACAGCAGTGCCTGGCGGCGGGCGTTGACCTGAACAGCGTCAATCGTCAGGGCACCAGCGCCATCACCCTGGCGGCGCAACATCAGCACTATGCCTGCGTCGAGTGGCTGATCGAGGCCGGGGCCGATATCGATCGGCAGGACAACACCTGCCTGAATCCGTTTCTGCTTAGCTGCCTCGGCGGCGATCTGACTCTGCTGCGCCTGCTGTTACCCGCCTCGCCTGACCTGACGCGCCTGACGCGGTTTGGCGGGGTCGGCCTGACGCCCGCCTGTGAAAAAGGCCATGTGGAGATCGTGCGTGAGCTGCTGACCTCGACCGCGATCAACGTTAACCACACCAACTTTTTAGGCTGGACCCCGCTGCTGGAAGCCATCGTGCTCAACGACGGCGGCGCGCGCCAGCAGGAGATCGTGCGGCTTTTGCTGGCGCACGGTGCCAGCCCACATATGACCGATAAATACGGTAAAACGCCGCTGCAGCTGGCGCGCTCGCTCGGCTTCACGGCCATTGCTACACTGTTAATCGATGCAGGAGCAGACGATGAATAATACGGACCCTAACCGCCGCGAATTTCTCAGCCACGGTGGAAAAATGCTTGCCGCCTGCGCGATGATCGGTGCGGGTAGCGCCCCCGCCTTTGCTGCGGGCAATTCCGCCGGCTGTGCCCAACCGGAGAGCAGAATGACCACCATTAACAGCAACCACTATTATCTGGATAACGTGCTGCTGGAGACCGGCTTCCGCTATCAGGATGAGGTGGTGGTTGCCACCGAAACGGCGCTGCATAGCCTTGAGATCAATAACGGCAAAATCGTTGCCATCGCGACTAATTACCCGTTCGCCGATGCCAGCCTGCCGCGCTTTAACGCCGGCGGGAAACTGCTGCTGCCCGCCATGCGCGACATGCACATTCACCTCGACAAGACCTTTTACGGCGGCCCGTGGCGCGTACAGTCGCGCCCGGAAGGCACCACTATTAAGGATATGATCGCCCTTGAGCATCGCCTGCTGCCGGAGCTGCAACCTTACAACCAGGAGCGCGCGGGCAAGCTGATTGACCTGCTGCAGTCGAAAGGCTCTACCGTGGCACGCAGCCACTGCAATATCGAGCCGGTCTCCGGGCTGAAGAATCTGGAGAATCTGCAGGCGGTGCTGGAACGCCGCAGGTCGGGCTTTAGCTGCGAGATCGTCGCGTTTCCGCAGCACGGCCTGCTGCTGTCAAAAAGTGAACCTCTGATGCGCGAAGCGATGCAGGCCGGGGCGCACTACGTTGGCGGGCTGGACCCGACCAACGTCGACGGCGATATGCAGCGCTCGCTGGATACGATGTTCCAGATCGCGCTCGACTACGACAAAGGGGTGGATATCCACCTGCACGAAACCAGCCCGGCGGGCGTGGCCGCTATCGATTACATGCTGACCACCGTCGAGAAAACTCCGCAGCTGAAGGGCAAGCTGACCATCAGCCACGCCTTCGCCCTCGCCACGCTGACCCCGCAGCAGGTGGCGGAAACGGCCGCGCGCATGGCCGCGCAGCAGGTCACCATCGCCTCCACCGTGCCGATTGGTACACTGCATATGCCGCTCAAGCAGCTACAGCAGAGCGGCGTGTTTGTCATGACCGGGACCGACAGCGTGATTGACCACTGGTCACCGTTTGGCCTTGGCGACATGCTGGAAAAAGCCAATCTCTATGCCCAGCTGTATGCCCGCCCCGGCGAGTTTGCGCTGTCGCGCTCGCTGGCGATTGCTACCGGCAACCGCCTGCCGCTGGATGACAAAGGCCAGCGCGCCTGGCCGCAGGTGCAGGATGAAGCCAGCTTCGTGCTGGTTGACGCCTCCTGCTCCGCCGAAGCGGTGGCGCGCATCTCTCCTCGCACCGCCACCTTCCATCAGGGGCGCATGGTGTGGGGCGCGGTCGGCGCAGCCTGACCGGCGGGTGACAAAAGTTTACAAGGGTGACTATTGCCAAACGGTGCAGTGCCGTTAAGATAGTCGCTCTTTATACTTGGGCAGATTATGCAAAAACGTCAGCGCATCGCGACAGGATTTCTCTTCCTGACATGCCTGGTCATACTGGTTTGTATGGCTCAGCGCGTGGCGAACCTGCACGCCCTGCAAATCCTGCCGCAGACGCTCAGCGCCCAGAGTGCCGACAGCTCCCGCAGCGCAAAAGAGAGCCCGGTAACCCCGTGTGAACTGAGTGCGAAAGCGCTGTGCGCCACCCCGCTGCTGTTCGACAGTGCCTTACCGCTGCTTGGCCTGCTGCTGATAGTGCTGGCACTGCTGCGTGCGCGCCCGCTGTTTTATCCTCCGGCACGTGAGTTCCGTGCCCCGCGGCTGCGAATACACCTCCTGCACTGCAACTTCCGCGAATGATCGACCGCTCACCCCGGTTCTGAAACATCATTCACGGAGAAAAACTATGTTTACCCTTTTCAGGAGCGCTGTGCTCCTGCTGCTGTGCTGGCTGCCTGCCGTTCAGGCGGCTGATATCAGCCTGCAAAACCCGCAAAACACCCATGCTGAAGTGCGCCTGCGCGCTGACTCCAGCGGCAAAGAAGGCACGCGCCTGCTGCTGGATGTGCAGCTGCAGGACGGCTGGAAAACCTACTGGCGCTCGCCGGGGGAAGGTGGCATTGCGCCGCAGATCCGCTGGCAGGATCCGGCGCTAAAAGCCCGCTGGTTCTGGCCAACGCCGCAGCGCTTTGAGGTGGCCGGTATCAGCACCCAGGGCTATCACCAGCACGTCAGCCTGCCGATCGTCATTGACGGCAAGGCCCCGCGCACGCTGGCCGGAACGCTGACGCTGTCAACCTGTAGCAACGTCTGCATTCTGACCGACTACCCGTTCAGCCTCGACCTGAGCGAACCGAACGCTCAGGGCTTTAACTTCGATTTCGCCAATGCGATGGGCAAAGTGCCGATTGCCAGCGGCCTGAGCGACGCGCTAAGCGCCGGATATCAGCCGGGCGAACTGCAGATTGTCGCCGAACGCGCGGCGGGCTGGCAGCAGCCGGAGCTGTTCTTCGATACGCTGAGCGGCGCCAGCATCGGCAGGCCGGTGGTGAAAATTGACGGCTCGCGCCTGGAAGCGCGCGTGCCGGTCAGCGATGAATGGGGCGACAGCGCGCCCGATCTGCGCGGCAAAACCCTGTCGCTGGTGATTGCAGATAGCGGCCTGGCACAGCAGAGCAGCGTCACCCTCGGCAGCGCACAGCCGCTCAGCAGCGGCTCATCGCTGCCGCTGTGGCAGATGCTGCTGATGGCGCTGGCGGGCGGCTTTATCCTTAACCTGATGCCGTGCGTGCTGCCCGTGCTGGGCATGAAGCTTGGCAGCATTATCAGCGTGGAGCAGCGCGACCGCCGCAGCGTGCGCCTGCAGTTTATCGCCTCCAGCGCCGGGATCGTCACCTCGTTTATGGCGCTGGCGCTGCTGATGACGGTGCTGCGCCTCGGTAATCATGCGCTGGGCTGGGGCATTCAGTTCCAGAACCCGTGGTTTATTGGCGTGATGGCGCTGGTGACGCTGCTGTTCAGCGCCAACCTGTTTGGCCTGTTCCATCTGCGCCTGCCTTCGGGGCTGAACACGCGGCTGGCGACCAGCGGCGGACACGGGCTGGGCGGCCATTTCTGTCAGGGTGCCTTTGCCACCCTGCTGGCCACGCCGTGCTCCGCGCCCTTCCTCGGCACCGCCGTGGCCTTTGCACTGGCGGCCTCCCTGCCGCTGCTGTGGGTAATGTTTATTGCACTCGGCATTGGCATGAGCCTGCCGTGGCTGCTGATTGCTGCCTGGCCCGCGCTGGCGTTGAAGCTCCCGCGTCCCGGCCGCTGGATGAACGCCGTACGCATCGCGCTGGGCCTGCTGATGCTGGCTTCCTGCCTGTGGCTGCTCAGCCTGCTGGCCAGCCGCGTCGGGCTGGTCAACAACAGCCTGACATTGCCGGATGAGATCCACTGGCAGCCGCTGAGCGAGCAGGCTATCCAGCAGGCGCTGCACGATAAAAAGCGCGTATTTATCGACGTCACCGCCGACTGGTGCGTGACCTGCAAAGCCAACAAACTCAACGTGATGCTGCGCGACGACGTGCAGCAAGCGCTACAGGCTGATGATGTTGTTGCCCTGCGCGGCGACTGGAGCCAGCCTTCAGCCACCATCACCGACTTCTTAAAGCAGCGCGGCAGCGTGGCGATCCCCTTCAATCAAATCTACGGGCCGGGCCTGCCGCAGGGTGAAGTTCTCTCTCCCCTGCTTGACCGTGCCACCCTGTTAAAAACCCTGGCAGAAGCCAAAGGAACTGAACAATGAAAAAACTGACTCTCGCACTGCTGTTTGTAGCCACGCCACTCTGGGCCGCGGCCCCGTTCACCCCGGAGCAGGAAGTGCGCATTAAAGAACTGATCAAAGAGACGCTGGTGCAGAATCCGCAGATCCTTGCGGAAGCGGCGGATGCCTATGATAAGCAGGCGCAAAAACAGCAGGCTGACGTGGTAGGCCAGGTGATTGAGCAGAACAGGGATGCGCTGTTCAACGATGCCGGTTCACCGCGCATCGGGGCGAAAACCGCGAAGCTGACGCTGGTGTCATTCACCGACTACAACTGCCCGTACTGTAAGCAGTTCGATCCGCTGCTGGAGAAACTGGTTAAGCAGTACCCGGACGTGGCGGTGGTGATTAAGCCGCTGCCTTACCGCTCGGAAAGCTCGCTGACCTCGGCGCGCGCCGTGCTGACCACCTGGCAGCAGCACCCGGACCAGTGGCTGGCGCTGCACCAGCGCATGATGGCGAAGAAGGGCTACCACGATGACGCCAGCATTCTCAGCGCCGAGCAGAAGAGCGGCGTCACGCTGAAAGAGCCTAATAAGCAGAGCCTCGATACCATCAACAATAATCTGAAGCTGGCGCAGCATCTCGGCATTGAAGGCACGCCTGCGACGCTGATTGGCACCACGCTGCTGCCGGGCGCGGTGAGCTATGAGCAGCTGGAAGCGATGGTGAAGCAGCAGCTGGCCGCGGTTAAATGACCCGGCTGAAACGCTGGGGGCGCGAGCTACTGCTGTTTGTCGTGCTGCTGGCGGGGGTACTGTGGGCGATGGATCTGTGGCGCGCCCCACAGGCTCCCCTCGCCTTCGCCGACCAGCCGTTGCAGACCCTTGATGGCCGCGACGTCACGCTGGCCGCGCTGAGCGCAGAGCGCCCGCTGCTGGTCTATTTCTGGGCCAGCTGGTGCGGCGTCTGCCGTTTCGTCACCCCGCAGGTGGCGGAATTAGCCAGCAGCGGCCAGAATGTGATCTCGGTGGCGCTGCGTTCCGGCGAAGATGAGAAGGTGCAGCGCTATCTGCAGGCAAAGCACTATCCGCTGACCACCATCAACGATGCGCAGGGTAGCCTGTCGGGCAGCTGGCAGATTGGCGTGACGCCAACGCTGGTAGTGATCGACAAAGGCGCCATCGTCAGTACCACCACCGGCTGGACCAGCAGCTGGGGCATAAAGTTACGGCTGTGGTGGGCCGGGCGCCGTTAACCTCAGGGGGCGGGATCGCCGCCCCTTATCATTAACCACAAGGCAGGTAAGGCAATGACAACCCCTCAGGCTCTGATTATTGGTGCTTCACGCGGTATTGGCCTTGGGCTGGCGAACACGCTGGCCGAGCGTGGCTGGCAGGTGACCGCCACCGCGCGCGGCGACGCGCCGCAGGCACAAGCCTCTGTCCGCTGGCTGACGCTGGATATCAATCTGGCGCCGCAGCGTGAGGCGCTGACCACCCAACTGGCCGGCAGCCAGTTTGACGCGATCTTCATTAATGCCGGCGTTTACGGCCCGGACCACCAGCAGCTGGCGCGCACCCGCGACGACGAGCTGATGGCGCTGTTTATGACCAACACTTTCTCCCCGGTGCGCTGTGCCGAGCTGCTGCTGCCGCTGGTGAAGCCCGGCAGCGGAATTATGGCGCTGATGACCTCACAGCTCGCCAGCCTGAACGAAAACCCGGACGCCACTTACCCGCTCTACTCCGCCAGTAAAGGTGCGTTGAATATGCTGGTGCGCGGGCTGCTGCCGCAGGCTGATAAAGCGCAGCAGACGCTGCTGTGCGTGCATCCCGGCTGGGTGCAGACCGATATGGGCGGAGCCAGTGCGCCACTGACGGTGGCACAAAGCGCCGGGGGCATTGCCGATCGGCTGATCGACTGGCGCGGCAAAGGCGGCCATCACTATATTGACTACGCGGGTAAAGCGCTGGCGTGGTAGTCAGTGCCGATACGGTAAAAGATTAAAGTTTCCGCAAAAGTGTCCGATGGTAGTAGCACTCATCCTGAACAGACCGGAAATATCATGTACCTGATTAAGCCTGCAGAGCTGATTCTGCTATCAGTGACCATTGCTTACTGCCTGGCAACCTATTTGTGGTTCTAGTCCTCAGGGGATGAGGCGTGAACACGCTGATTGACTCAGGTTAGAGTGCATCAGCCAAAGTCGCCGACAAACTCGTCGGCTTTTTATAACAGTTCCAGCTGACCGCCATTATCGGCACCGGGCTTTTTGACGCGCTTTTGCGGCGGTTGCGGGCGCAGCATTTCGCTTTTCAGCCATCTTATGATTACCGCCTTGACCCACTCCTGCTGCTGCACGCTCATGGGCTGATGCGCCGCAATATTGTGCCATTTGCTGAGACATCCGCGACAGCAGGTGGCGGTGGCATGTTGAGCAATAAACACCGGATGGCCGCGCATTGGGGTCTGTTTACCGTCATTCACCGGTTCTGCCGGAGCCAGGCGGGCGCGGATAAACTCCAGCGCATGCTGACCGAGGGTCTCTTCACCCTTCTCGAGGAAATAGCGATATTCCGCGCTGCCCAGATGAAAACGCTGGCGGAACGGAGATTGTGAGAGTCGCTGAAACAGATCGTCGAGAGAAAACATCTGTCAGGTTTTACTCACCGTATAGCTTTTCACTTTGTCGTTCATCAGCCGGACAGTCAGGGTTCTGCCTTCGGTGGTGCTCATCGCTTTCGCCTGGCTCCAGGTCCACATCAGAATGCTTTGCCCCTCCGGGAACGGTGTTTCCGTCGAGGGCTGACCAAACAGTGCGACCAGCTGCTGCCGGGTGGTTTGGTCAGTTTTGATCTGCGCCAGCTTGCCGTCGTCAAAGTTGTTACCCACCGAAGCGGTACAGCCCACCAGCATCAGACACAGCAGAATTGTTTTAAGCATGTTTAAGCGTACCGTCAGAATTTTTGGCTATTCTGGCACAGTTCATGGCGGGCGCATAAAAATGCGCAGGATCTCCGCGCCCCGTTCATTCAGTACAGGTCAGCACTCAGGGCAAGATTTATGAAATATATCAACTTTATCAGCGGCCTCTGTGTTAACATCCTGCATCAGGCGGCCATCGTATAATGGTATTACCTCAGCTTCCCAAGCTGATGACACGGGTTCGATTCCCGTTGGCCGCTCCACTGTTTCTCGCATGATGGATTTATCCCTTTTTCTCCTCTGTTCAACCTGCCAACATCCCTGAGCGTAGAACGCTGGCGAGCAGTTTCCAGTTTGTTGCTGAAAGCGCTTTTATCGCCTGAACAATGCGCAGAAATGTCAAAAAATGTCTGCCCAATTAAGCTTTAGCGAGATATATGCTATAAAGACGGACTACTTTGAGACTGAAAAGGAATAATTATGGATGATGCAGATTTAGCTCAGGAACGCGAACAGGCCATTATCACGGCGGCGCTGTCAGCCCGTGAAACCTCGCTGAAAAGCCCGGACGGCATGTGCTTATGGTGCCGCGATGAGCCAGTGGTGGCCAATTCTGCGTTCTGCTCCGCCGACTGCGGTGAGGATTACCTCAAGCACAAGCGCGAGATGAAGCAACGCATTGAGTGAGGGTTTTCGCAACGCGATCCTCCGAAACCAAAAGGGCCCTGCACGGTATCCGGCACAGGTCCTGATTTTATTCCCTTCCTGAATCTCTCCTTCACGCTTTAATCGATCGCGTCGCCAGGAACGTTGGCATAAAGCTATCGACCACAAAGCGGGGATTCGGTTGTTCATCCTCATAAAACCCGGCGATCAGGAATCCGGCTTCCAGCTGGCCGTTAATCAGATCGCTGAGCGAATGGCCGAACACCACCGCCTCCCCCTGCTGCTGTTTATCGGCCAGAACCTGTTTATCGAGGTTGGCGATATCCGAATACGGCAGTTTATAGCGCGGGCGGATCAGGCCCTCGCGGGCATATTGCGGGTCGCGATCGCCAATAAACACCACCGGATTATAAAAACTGGCCAGCAGTGCGCCGCCGGATTTCAGCACACGGTGACATTCCTGCCACACCGGGCGCACATCCGCGACATAGAGATTTGATATTGGCTGAATAACCATGTCAAAGCTGGCATCAGGAAAGGCGCTCAGGTCACTCATATCGCCCTGTACCGTCTTCAGCTGCAGACCGTCGCGCTCGGCGACGTCGCGGTCCTGCTGCAGCTGGCGGTCGGAGATGTCGAACACCGTAACGTCCGCCCCCGCTGCGGCCAGCACCGGCGCCTGCTGACCGCCTGCCGCAGCCAGGCATAAGATGGTTTTACCCTTAATGTCTCCCAGCCACTCCTGCGACAGCGGGCGCGGGGTAATATGGACGTTCCATTTTCCATAGCGGGCAGCCGCAATCAGCTCGCCGCTCACCGGGCGCGACCACGGGTGCTGTTCTTCCGCCTGTTTATCCCAGGCAGCACGATTATGAGCAATAAAATCAAAATACGTTTTACCTTTTTCCATGTGTTGACCTCCACTGATGCGGTTTTGGAAATTGATTAAGAGTTCAACGAATGAAGATAACACGTGATGGATCGGGGCAATTGGCAGATATGACAGCAGTTGTGCGTATGGAGTTATATCTCTGCGCGGCCCCGGTAAAGATCTCAGGCGGAAAGCCGCCACTGGCTTAATAATGCGTGCAGCCTTGCCGGTTCCAGCGGCTTGCGTAACACCAGATACCCTTCCTGCTCCGCCTGCTGCAGCACCGCCGAATCAAATTCCCCGCTGACCATCGCCCCGCTCGCTTCAGGCAGGCGCGTAAACAGCGCGCGTAAAATATCGAATCCACTCTCTCCCGAGCGCAGGCGCTGATCGCACAATACCGCAAAGGGAGTGAATCCCTCGTCAATAATGGCAAAGGCCTCCTGCGCCGAGGCGGCACAGCGCACGCTAATCCCCCAGGCATCCATCAGCCCCGCCCAGGCCGACGTCACCAGCGGGTCATCATCAACCACCAGGCAGGCACCGGATAACGGCGCATATTGTCTGAGGGCGGGCAGCGCCGCAGGCTGTGCGCTGGAGGCTGACAGCGCAGGATCGGCGGGGCAGATGCCAAAGCGCATCCAGAAACGCGACCCCTTTCCTTCTACCGACTCCATTCCGTAGGTGACCTTCATTAATTTGGCACAGCGGGCGACCACCGCCAGCCCCAGGCCATGACCGGCGCTGTCAATTTTCCACGCCAGCTCGGGGCGGTAATAGGGGGAGAAAATTTTGCTCTTCTCCTCATTGGCGATCCCCACGCCGGTGTCCCACACTTCCAGTACACAGCTCGCCCCACGCGGACGGATAGTGACCAGTACCCCGCCCCGCTGTGTGTAACGCAGCGCATTTTGGATCAGGTTAATCAGCGACTGCCTGATCAACTCCTGATCGCCCATCAGCCAGATACGGGCTTTAGGCCGCCAGCTGCGCAGTGCCAGCCCGCGGCTGTTCGCTTCTTCGCGAAACAGGGTGATCACCGAGTCCAGCAGCGGGCCGATTTCCACCCTGGCCGAGGCGGTACTGATGTTACCCGATTCAATTTTGCTGAGATCGAGCAGGGAGTTAAACATCAGGTGAATGGATCGCAGGCTCTGTTGCAGATCGAGCAGTTGCGGATCCAGCCTGTCGTCACAATTTTTATGGATGATCGCCTCAATCAGAAAGCCCATCGCATGGACCGGCTGGCGCAGATCGTGACTGGCGGTAATCAGGAACTGATTTTTGTCGCGCAGCGCCTGTTCCGCTTCCTCTTTCGCCAGCCGGAACTGCTCTGCCAGGCGGCTGCTGTTCTCCTCCAGCCGCGCCTGCTGGATAAAGAAATCATGGGAGGTCAGTGCATGACGATAAATGGCAAAGCCGTACAGCAGGTTAAGCATCAGCACGATCGGCATAAGGTCATTAAAGCGCCAGATAATCCCGACGATCAGCCCTCCCCAGCAGGCGAGGAAGAAACGCTTAAAGGTGCTGATAACCGGGGTAAGATGCGTGGCATTAGCCGCGATGATTGCCGCAATACTGATGTTGAGCAGCAGCACAAAATCAAAACTGCTGGTCTGCCGGGTCACGATAAACAGGGAGGCAATCCCCAACCCGTGCAGCCAGGCCACACCATTGACGCGCGGTAGCCAGCGTTGCAGCACCGTCTCCGGGTCTTGCGTTGCGGTCTGAGCCTGATAGCGCCGCCAGGCCAGCCTGATGGCGACCGCGCACAGCAGGTAGATAACAATCCAGATCGCCACTGGCCGCAGATCCTGCGCCAGTAAATAGAGCCAGATCGCAAAAGGCATCCCTACGCAGGGCACCGCGCTAAAGCTGAATACCAGGCGGCGGAAGGTATTATTGAGCAGGCGGATTTGGGCGCGCGGGGAGATCGAAGCGGTGTCGCGGGCAGGTAACAGCGGGATCAAAATCTTTCCCGCCGATCGTGCAGCAAGGTAATCGCCTCTACCCGACTTTCCACGCCGAGTTTCTTCAGAATATTGCTGATATGCTCTTTTGCCGTGGCTTCAGAAATAGCCAGCTCCAGCGCGATGCGCTTATTAGGGAAGCCGCGCATCATCATGTTCAGGACCTCAATTTGCCGGGGAGTGAGGCCAAACGTCGCGAGGTAATCAGTCGGCGTTCCCTCTGCTGCCACCTCTTGCTGTGGAAACCAGCAGCGCTGCCCGGAGAGGGCCTGGATCGCTTCGGCAAAATGTTCTGGTGCGGCATTTTTATGCACAAAACCGTTGCCGCCCGCAGCGCGGACCTTCTGCCAGATCTCGCTATTATCATCCCCACTGACGACCAGGATTTTTATCTGTGCGTAATGCTGCTTAATTTCTTTCACCATTTTCAGCGCAGCACCGTCGGGCAACCAAAAGTCGATCACCAGTAATTCCGGCGCGCCGTGCTTCAGAATATGCTGAACCCCCTGCTGACCACTTGTGGCGACCGCAGCGTGCTTATACTGACAGTGAGTCATAAGAAAATTTGCGATACCGCTGGCCACCAGAGGGTGGTCGTCCACGACTAACGCATAAGGCTGTTGCAACGCACGCTCCCCTTCAAAACGCCTGAAGATATCACTTAACGGTTAGGTGAATAAATCATCACGGCGGAACCCTACTTTAGAAGGGTTCATAGCGCAAACGAAGCAAATTATGATTCATTCACGACGAATTGAGCCGATTCCTGGTCATTAACAGGGAAGCGACATGTGATGCAATATTTCCCTCTGAGTAGATAAGGATATTTCTGTGAAAAAAGTACTTGCTGTGTTGGCCGTGGCACTGACCGTAAGCGGTTGTTCAACCATGAAAACCGATCAGGCCATTCCGCCATTGCAGGCAGAGACCGCCAAAATGCTGGGGTTAGGTTCTTCCGATGAAATCACCGTGACTAACGTTAACGGTGAACAGCCTGATTTCCTCGGCGGTCAAAAGTTAAAATACCGCGCCACCACCGATAAAGGCCGTATTTTTGATTGTACTTCGATGATGATGCCCGGCATCCTGGGGCAGGTGGCTACGCTGACCGTTCCTACCTGTACGCCGGTATCCACCCATAAATAATCTTTTCCCCCCATCCCTGGGGGGTTAGTATTCATGCCTCTTCCCTTCGTCACCGGTTGTAAATAGCACTTGCGCGGTTAATCATGCCAACATTCCTTTGATTGTTATTATACCCGGCGTTAGGCTTGGCCATCATCAGGCTAAAAAACAGGGGAAAAAATGACAGTTTTAATCAGACCGGCACGGCGCGCAGATGTTGCCAGCTTATTTCAGGTACGAACTTCCGTAAGAGAAAATAGACTCACCCGCGAGGAGATGCTGGCGCTGGGTATTACTGAAGAGAGTGTCGGCGGGATGATAGAGCATGCCCGCTGCGCCTGGGTCGCCGTTGATGAGGGAAAAACTGTCGGCTTTTCGATGATTATTCCTGAAGAGGCGTGCCTGTTCGCGGCCTTTATTCTTCCTGACTACGAGGGTAAAGGCGTGGGGAAAAAGCTGGTTGCCGAAGCTGAGCAAGCGTTATTTAAACAGCATCAAACAATCTGGCTGGAGACAGGTAAAAAGAGCCGTGCCGCCGGATTTTACCGGCATCTTGGCTGGGGCAACGAAAGCGATATCGGCGACGGAGATATCAGAATGGAGAAGATGCGCTAAATTATCCGCCTGTTCACTGTTCGCCCTCGCTCAGCTTGAAACTGCAGCCCTGAGCAATCAGCTCCTCGCGATTTGCCAGCACCAGCGGGTAGTGCATCGGCTGTTTTTCATGCCCGCCAAGATAGTTTATCTTCAATCGCTCAAGCACATAGTGCATCAAAGGGATGCGCTGAGTCAGCCTCATACAGCCTGCGGTCATCGCGTAGTCCTCTGCAATAATCGCCTGCTGTGCCGCACTGAGGCAAGGGTTAGGCACCACCACCGCCGTTAACCAGCTGTTCCACTCAACGTCTGCGCTCATTCCCTGCTCAGAAGCATTCAGTAAGTCCGGGATCCCCCTGAAACGGCTCATCACGAAATCCAGCCACGCTTTTTTCTTTTCACACCAGGCACGCACGTGCCAGCGAATACCGTCAAAAACCAGCGTATGAGGCACAATATTGCGCCCGACCTGCTCACCTGACCCCAGCGAGATGTAATCGACATCGACCCTGAGCTGATGGCGAGCGGCTTCCACCAGGCTGCGGACAATGACAGGCTCAATATGGCGCGCGGGGACATCTACCGTGGCTATGTGGCCCTGGCGTAAATCAATCACAGGGAGGTCGTGGGCAGCGGGCTGGTGCCCCTCCTGCCACTGGTTGCCATGCAGCAGCATCAGATATTCATCCACGCTACCCTTGCTGAAGCAGGGGATGAAATGAGAGGTGGGTTTATAGGTTTTGGCCTGACGATCGTAAATCAGACCTTCGGGCGATATTTCAGCAATGTAGCGATTAATATCACGGGATGCCTGCTGACGTCCGATATTGAATGCATTACAGAGGTAATGCGTATTCAGACGCCCCTCCCAGTACAGCACGATTTCCAGTAAACGGAATCGCTGCTTCTGCTCCCAGCCAAGTGGGATAAATTTAATATGTGCTTCAGAATGCGACATGTGTATCCATACAGTATGGTAATAAACAGGAATGCTACTTATTCTAGCGTTAATGCAGATACGCGCAGAGAGTCCGCAATAGTTTACTCACAGTTCAGAAAAGATAACATCCGATTTATTGTGCCAGCAGAAGATTGTGAGACCCTATAATAATATCGGCATCAGCGTCAATTTCTTTAGCGAAATTTTAATAAATTACGTCATTCGGGATTTTTTAATGAAAAAGAGTGCCCACAACACGGATATGCCCCACGGTGCGGGTGCCCCGGACAGCTGCAAAGATGAAATTCAGCGCGATAAAATTCGCACGGCAACCGCACTCGCCAATGATGAGGTCGTGAAGCGCTTCGGCAGCGCCAGCGCTGAATATCTCAAAGGTTATCGCGGCGTCGATAATGAAACCGGACAGCAGTTCGCCAAAGGCCTGGCCGATGTGGCTAAATTTAAAGTCAATCCTGATTACGCACAGCAGAATATTAAACAGCAGGCCGGATTTTCGGCAGAGATAGCCACCACCAGCCGTGACAATGCTGAAGCGATTATCAATGGTAGTCCGGTACGGACTTCACGCAGTGATGATCTTGCGCAATATGGCAAAAACCATAATGTGGTAGATCGCGTGAAGATCCTGGATGGCAATATTATTGAAGGTTCACAAAGTCAGATGAAATTTGTCGGCAATCGTGACCAGCTTTTTAAGGATATTGCCAGCGATAACGGCGAATTTTCCCGCTATCGCGGCGTTAAGCTGGAATTACCTTCCGAACAGTTCGCAAACGCAGAAGAATTTTGCCGGGAGCAGGCCCGCAAACTGCGTGACAAAGCCGATCAGGTTGAAGCTCTGGGCAAGGCGGATGTTGCGGACAAACTGCGGCGTGAAGCCGGTAATTATGAACAGCTCGCTGACAACGTGTGCGACAGCGGGCTGACTACCGAACAGGCAATTTTTTACCGTGAACACCCTAAACTGGCGACGGCACAGGACATTGCGCGAACCAGTCACCGCGCGGGTCTTGAAGGAGCCAAATACGGTGCCACTATCGGTGGCTCAATCTCGCTGTTAGTCAATGCGTTCCAGGTTCTGCAGCAGGAAAAAACGGCCGCTGACGCCCTGCAGGATGTGGCAGTTGCTACGGCCAAATCCGCAGGGCTGGGATACACCACCGCCTTTGCCGGATCGGCCATCAAGGCGGTGCTGCAGCAGTCTGAAAGCCAGACGCTGCGGGCTATTGCCGGCACCAGCGCCCCGGCACTGGCGGTCAATATCTGCCTCTCGCTCGGGAGCGCGATTAAGCGCTACGTAAGCGGTGAAATCAACGAAGCGCAGCTGTTGAACGAAGTGGGGGAAAAAGGCGCGGGCATGCTCGCCAGCGGCATGATGGCAGCACTCGGGCAGATCGCTATTCCCATCCCGGTGGTCGGTGCGGCTATTGGCGGAATGATCGGTTACACGCTCTCCTCGATGTTCTACCAGAGCGCGCTGGATGCCGCAAAAGGGGCAGCCCTGTCACGCGAGCGGCTGCAGCAGATTCGTGAAATTGAGGAGTCTGCACGCAGCCGTATTGCACTCGAGCAGAGCGTACTGGATGAGTTCGCTAAGCGTGAACTGCCGCAGCTGCACAAAGAGACTGAACGTTTATTTAATGCTGTCAGTAATGGCAGCGATAATATTGACAGCCTGACTTATACCCTTAATAGCTACGCCTCTCTGATGGGTAAAACACTGCAGTTTGACACCCTGTCGGATTTCGAAGCCTTTATGGATTCCGATCAACCTTTTACCTTTTAGACTTTAAAACAGGATATTTATGTTTATCAAACTGCTTCCGGAAGATAAAAAAATATTGCTCCTTAATCTTGCACGGCTTATGGCACTCTCCGATAAGCCTTTGCTATGGGCGGGCAAAACTAAGGATGAACTGACCGCAGATTCCGATCTCAGTGCGCTTTCTATTCAGCATGGGGAAGCAGAAAATGAACTGATTACCGAGCTTGAGCAGTCCATTTCTGGCCCCGCCATCGCTCTTTTTGGTGTTTTTACCAACAGCGATAATAATAAGATTGAAAACCTGCTGATTGAGAAACTCAAAGCCATTCCGTTGAGTAAAATTGATGCCCCTGAACAGCGCGTACAGTCCGCTTTAGCCGTGATTAAAGTGCTGTTAGAAAATAATGAAAAATCAGCCCCAGCCGAAGGGAAAATCATGTTACTTCAGCTGATTCTCATTTCGCTACGCGATGGTCATATTTCGAGTATTGAGTGGGCGCTGTTGAAGGAAATACAGCTGCGCTACCAGCTGCCAGATTTCATTTTTTCAGATCTGCTTGAACGCGCCGAAGCGCTGAACAGCGAGCTAAGCAAAACACTTTCCCTCGTTCTTGAATAAGGAGATACACCATGCCCATCCCTATTATTATCGGTGCCATTGCCGCCGCCAGCGGCATTTACGGTATTGCAAAAGGCGTCAGCGGTGCCAAAGACCACAGCAATGCTAAAGACCTGAACCAGAGTGCGCAAAGCCTGGTCGACAGCGCTAATGAAAATATCGAAAACGGCCGTAAGTCTACCAATAGCACGATTGAAGATTATGGCCAGCGCAAGCTGCGCGCATTCAACGGCGTAATCAGCGATTTTATTGAAACCTATGGTCGCCTCAAAGAGGTGAATCTGGTTGCCAGCCAGGAGTTGGAAAAACTTAACGCGGGCGATTTCTCAACGACCACGCTGGCAGGCCTGCAACATGACTACGAAGTCCTGAAAGGTGCTGGCCTGGGGCTGGGAGCCGGCATGGGCAGCGGCGCAGCCCTGGCATTCGGCGCCTATAACGGGACCATGCTGCTGGCAACCGCCAGTACCGGCACGGCAATCTCTTCACTGTCAGGCGTTGCGGCCACCAATGCGACCCTGGCCTGGCTGGGTGGCGGATCGCTGGCCGCGGGCGGCTACGGTATGGCCGGTGGCATGATGGTGTTGGGCGGAATTGTTGCCGGTCCGGCGCTGGCTATCTTCGGTCATATTATGGGAAACAAAGGTGAAGAAGCGCTGAATAACGCACGCAGCAATATGGAGCAGGCGAGAACTATTCACGATCAAAGCGAACTGATGGTGAAAAAACTGCAGACCATTGAGCAGGTGACCAGTCTGGCGAACCGGACGTTCTCGCTGACCAGTAGCCTGCTGCGCGGGGCGGTTCGTGAGATGAAACAGGCTATTAAGCATCATGGTGAGAGCTTCCCTGCCTTCCCGCAGGAGAGCAAGCAGGCGGTGTTCCTCGCGGTTAAGTACGCTCAGTTGCTTAAGGCGATGCTGGATACCCCAATCCTGGATAAGGACGGTAACCTGGTGCTCTCGACGGAAAAACGCGTGCTGGATATCGCCGCCGTTGCCGACGGCAAAAAAGCGGCGCTGGATACTCCAGTCGCCTGATCCTTTAAAAGGCTCGTCGTCAGCGGCGAGCCAGAAGATGACAATGATGAAACACTGCACTGAGATCGCCTCCCCCTTTCCCTGCTCGCAGTGCGGACTGTGCTGCCAGCGGGTCAATGCGGCGGAGGAAACACGCTTTCTCGATCGGGGTGACGGCACCTGCCGACACTACGATGCTGCCAGTAAGGGCTGCCAGATTTATCCTCAGCGCCCCGATATCTGCCGGGTTGACCTGCAGTATCGCCTTAACTATGCACGATTCTATTCGTGGGAAGAGTTCGTAGCCCTTAACCAGGCAGTTTGTCATGCATTAATTGAACAGGAGAATGCAGGATGTTAAGACGCTTTCCCCTGCACATGTCCACGCACAATCCGGTTATCAATACTTCACCACCACATCCTCAAAGGTAAAGCGTTTCTTCTGCCGCTGCTCCTGATAGCCGATGCGGATAAAGATGCGCAGCCGCTCCAGGTAGGCATAATCGCTGCTCGCGCTCTTCCCGTCACCGCGATCGTCAAGGCAGTTGAACTCCAGATAACGCCCGGGGAAGGCCGGATTAAGGGTGCTGGCCTGCTTCCAGTCGGCGGCGGTGCGGCACTGCTGGCCGAGCGATTTTCCGTCGCTTTGCTGGCTGCTCCAGGCATATTTCATCCCCGCCCTCGGCGGCAGGCGCAACTCATTTTCCAGCGTGCGCGCGATGGACGGTTGTTTCGCCAGAGAGTCCCATTTTTTCAGGCTTACCAGATTAAACAGGCGCACCGACTGGGTATTAAACGTCACCTGCCCCAGGGTCAGCTTCTCCAGCGTTAAGGTGGTGCCATCCGGCAATTTGTCGACAGTGACGCTGTACGCCCCGCCGATCTCTTTATCCTGCTGCTGGCTGAAGCTCAGGTGACGAAAGCCCGGCTGCTGCTGCGGAGAATTCAGCGCGATAGCCATATGCTCCTTAACCTCATCGGGCAGCGGATAGGGCTGCAGTATCGCCGCATCGTTGCGGGAAAAATCCGGCAGGGTTAACTGATGGTCCGCTGGCGCTTTTGGCTGCCAGAGCAGAGTCTGGCCGCTGCCTTGATAGTCACCCAATGTTTTTATTGCGCAGAGCTGCTGCTTCAGCGGCGCGGCGAGCTCTGTGCTGCTGTTCGCGCTAAGGCGGTAATCGGTCACGTTACCCGCACTGTCGAGGGCGTATTCAGCGCGGGCAGTGGCCTGCTGCGTATCGCAGTGCAGCGTCCAGTCCGTGACTTTCACCGCGTAAGGGGCGGCATAGGTGCTGTCGCGATACTCGAGGGCAAACTCTTTCGCCAGCCGCAGGTGCAGAACGTCCGCGCTGCGCTCGCTGCGGCTGACGTCGAGGTACATCTGATTGCCCTGCTCATCGGCAGGCCCCAGCGCACGCCACGCCGGCACGGCGACCTGCTGCTGGCAGACGTTCAGGTCTGGCTGGGTAGAGAGCAGACTGTCGGCATCCGGCTCGATCACCACGCCCGCTGCGTAGCGGGAAATCGCATCGCTGCCGTAAACGCGCACCGTCTTGCCCGCCGCAGATCCGACCTCGGCAAACAGCTGCGTTTTGACGCCGCTCTGGCAATCAACCTTCAGCCACAGATCGGTGGTTTGCCCGGTGGTGGTCCAGATGCGGTAGAGGGAATTGATGCTGTTGCCGATGCGCAAAGCGCTGGCTGGCTGCCACTCCATTTTTTCAATCCCGGCGGCAGGCTGGGCAAAAGCAGGAAAAGTAATAATGCAGCTCAGTGCCAGCAGCGATAACCCTTTCATGAACAGTCCTTTAATTGAGCGATATGGCCTTGGTGAGATAATATATTGCATAATAGCATGCGGTTTTTCCTACACGGGATCTCAATTATCCCCGAAGGCTATTCATTCAGAGCCTGAATTGATTTTCTGGTTTATCATTGATCGGACACTGAACGGAATAAATTTCAGATAAGGATGCAGTATGTCAACGTTCACCATCATCGCATTTCCCTTTCTGGCGACGGGCCTGGCGCTGATAGCGCTGTTCTATAAAAAGAAAGAGAAGAATTACCTCATTCCCGGCTTTGTTCTGCTCACAGCAGGCTTTGTCAATGCGGTAATCGGCATCAGCCTTGGCTGAACCCTTATCCCGCTGCGGGTGAAATAATTCCGCCGCGATAAAAACCGCGGCGGAATAATAACGCGGGGTCAGTAAAGAGAGAGCGTTTGCTCTCTGTCAATGATGCGTGCAATGGGCCTGACGGCTCTATTATTGCTCGTCTGCTTTATCAAACGGTGCTTCGCCCGCCAGCATCTGCTCAATCACCTGCAGCACGCCCTCTTCATTATTATTCGGCGCCTGATAGCGCGCGACATCCTTCACCTTCTGCGGCGCATTGGCCATCGCGAAGCTGAAGCCCGACTGTTGCAGCATCTCAATGTCGTTACCGCCATCGCCAAACGCCAGGATCTCGCTGCGCTCAATGCCCCAGCGCTTGCCGAGCAGATCCAGCCCGTGGCCTTTATGGTTGCCGGGCACGATTAAATCCACCGAGCCGTGGCCGCTGGAGGTGGCGGCGGCGGCATCCTTGTGCAGGCGGGCGATATCCGCCATCAGCGGCTCGACGTAATCATCCGACAGGTTGAGCGCGAACTTGAACAGCTTATCGTCACCCACGTCGTCGAGGCTGCGGATCGCCTTCAGGCGGTGGCAGTAGTGGCGCATTTTCACCAGCCAGCTCTCGGGGATGCCCTCAAAGTAGTACGCGCTTTCGCGCCCGCACAGGATGTAGCGCAGGTCGGGATAGTTGCCGTTGTGCAGCGTGTCGAGCACCGCATCGATATCCGCACGCGAGAACGAGCCGCAGAACAGCTCTTCGTCACGGTCGATGATCCACGCGCCGTTCTCCGCCACAAAGGCGATCTCGCTGGCGATGTCGGGGAAGAAGGATTTCAGCTGGTAATACTGGTTGCCGCTGGCGACGACGAACTTGATGCCGCGCTGCTTCATCTGCTGATAGCAGGCCTGGAAACGCGCCCGGTTATACTGTTTTTTGTCGTCGAGGAAGGTGCCGTCTTTATCTACCGCCACCATTTTTACCACGGTCATCATGACTCCTTAACGTTTTGCAGGGGAAAAGGGTTACAGAGAGGATAACCTGGTGGGTGGAGAAAGCGCAGAGAAAGTCAGCAGCGGCGCAGAGACAACAAAACGGCAGCCTGTTATAATTTGACCATAAATCTGAGAGGGGATTGACGATGAGAACAAGCGAAATCAGCGTTGCTAACCGGGTTCGCAGGCTGGCTCAGTCGCACAACGTGACCGCTGAACCAGACGATATCAGCCGCATGGCCGTGGCGATTACGCGCCTTGCCGGTGACGAAGTACAATTGGACAACATCCAGCAGCTGTTGGTTAATCTCAAAAGAAAAGGCGTACTGAGCAAGTCTGAAGCCCTGAACATCCAGGGGGAATATCTTCAGGAGAAAAGGCACCTTAATAAGAAATTCTCCGTATGAGCTTTGATCCTTTCGGGGATTTCGAGACCGCCGAATATCTTCATATATCCAAAAAAACTCAAAACCTTCTTCAAGCGATAATGTAAACCCTACGAATTAATAATTAAGTGCCACTCAAATAAGCGGCATCCTTTACTACGTGATTTTCAGGCCACCACACAGATCTTTCCGGATCGTTAACGGGGAATCGCGTGCTGAGTAAAGCCGCAGGCAGTTCAGCCTGAACGACCGTTCCCCGAGCGTTATTCCCCCAACGGCTTTGCCGCCAGCCAGCCGTTACGCATCCGCAACCTCCCGCATAATCTCCAGCCGTTCCATTAACAACCAGGTCAGGCAGTCGCGGGCGGTAGGGTTGGTCAGCTCGGTGATGGCGTAAACCAGCGCACGACACTGGTCGAGCAGTTCCGGTTCAGTCACGGCGGTGGCGGTAAACATGCCGTCCATTTCGGGGGCAGAAAGCACTGCGTGGGAGGTGTTTTCAGTGGTCATGTGGGTATTCTCGCTTTGAGGTAATCCTTACCTCACCACTCCGCTCTCAAACAGGGTGGTGAGACGTAACAGGGTTGAGAGACCGGTCAAAGCGGAACCCGGCGAGCGCAAGCACTCCCCCACTACGCCTCACCATTATTTTGGCGTAACGCGTCCTGACGGAAATAAAAAACCGCTGAATTATAGCGGTATATTGCCGCGCTTTGAAACAGGCTCTCAAACCCGGCGGGCCATTGTGGGGCAGCGCAGGGATCATATTGTCAGATGCTGACCCGCGACAAGGATTTATTTGGCTAAATTTTGAGCTTTAGCATTTTTGGTTGGGTGGGAACTCTGACAGAACGAAGTACATTGCAAGCCGCTCTCCATCCATGGGTAGAACGATAAACCACTTATTTTAAACTCAGAGTCAGGAGGTAAATATGTTCTTCTCTGTCGGCGTTGAGACAGTCAAAGATGAAAATACCGCGTATGGCATGATTGTTCCGGCTTTTTCAGCTTACGGTTATGGATGCTTCTCCGTAGCCGATACGCAGGGCGAGATGACTGAAAGGGTGCGGGACGCAGTACTGCTCACTGTGGAAGATATGCTATTGAGTGGGAAATTTTCAGTCGAGCAACTTACTGATGCCGGATATCTCACCTATTCACGCGATCGGGAATATGCTGATTATGATTCCTGGTTTGTCATTGACGTAGATCTGTCGCGCTTTGAAGGTAAGCCAGCGGATTAATATCGCTCTACCCGATATGCTGACAAACCGCATTGATCTCCGGATAAAGACCGGCAAGGAATATATCGCGATCGTAGCCATTTTTGCTAAAGCAGCAGCGCAGTCGGTTTGTGCCATCTGAACTCGTACTCGCGGTCATGTGTTTTAGAAATGGCTCGATTATGCTGGGGCATGCACCTCTGCCAGCCTTTTGTAAGGACTAAGCCCTTACTTTCGACGGCAACGCTCTGAGCATTTGCGCACTTCACCCCAGCACTTTCCCCACTTTTTACGCCATGTAAAAGGGCGCCCGCACACGGTGCAGATTTTCGTAGGGAGTTCTGACTTCTTCATCAACAGCAGCCTCCGGTAGGTGTTATCACATTATTTTAGCCTGATTCAGAACAGCCTGTGAGCGACAGAGGATATGACTGTATGCTTCGCGTTTTGCTGGGGTGTGTCAGGGGTTGTGGCACTGGCCTGTCAGTGGATAAGGGATCGTGGATTGGCAAACAAGCGCCATGCCGTTCTCTCCGGAAAGCAAACTGAACAGCCAAATTGCTGGAAATGGCGTGGAGGAATCGTGGTGTGATATTCCGTAGCAGCCAGGCAAGCTAATCTACATGCAGGGAGACATTCAGGCGGGATTAAGAATTGCGTAACTGATTGAAAAGTATTGGTACGCCCTACAGGATTCGAACCTGTGACCTACGGCTTAGAAGTTCCTAGATTTACCTTTTAACACAGTTACTTACCGCATCAGACCGCGCTCACACGTCCCAAGATGCAAAAACATGCAAAGGATTGTAAAAGGCTACAAACCTTTGCGTGTCCCAAATGCGTCCCATCAAATCGCCGGGCCATTAAAATCGTGATGCTGCGTTATCGTCAGCACCACAGTCCCGATCACAATGACCTCACTCAGCGCCCTTTCCGCAAGATTTTCCTACACTAAACTTTACGAATTCTTGCCATTGTCACAACAGATGGTAGGATCTGCCCACTTCAAAATTTAAGATAATTCAATGTATAAACTATTCGCTCGGTATGCATCTGTGGGAGTCGTCAATACGGCTATCCACTGGATAGTTTTCCTGATTCTACATTGGCTTGGCGCTAATCAGGCTATGTCGAACATGTTCGCTTTTTTGGTAGCTGTCACGTTCTCTTTCTTCGCCAATGCTCGATTTACTTTTAACGGCGAAGTTACATCAGGCCGCTACATGATTTATCTGGCATTCATGGGTGCAATGGCAGCGAGTGTGGGTCAGATGAGTGACAGCCTTGAACTGCCCTCTATCGTCACGCTTGTGACGTTCTCTGCAGTAAGCCTGATAATGGGCTTCTTCTATTCGAAATACATCGTATTCAGGGAGAGAAAATGAAAATTTCTCTGGTTGTTCCGGTCTTCAATGAAGAAGACGCGATTCCTATTTTCTACCAGTCGGTGCGCAGCGAGCTCGCGCAATATGAAGTGGAGATCGTCTTTGTTAATGACGGAAGCTCTGACGGTACTGAGTCCATCATTAATGCACTGGCGGTATCTGACCAGTTGCTTAAACCAATTTCATTTACGCGAAACTTTGGTAAAGAGCCTGCACTTTTCGCCGGGCTTGAGCATGCCACTGGCGATGCTGTAATACCAATCGACGTAGACCTGCAAGACCCCATCAGCGTTATTCCGCACCTGATTTTCAAGTGGCAGGCTGGTGCTGATGTAGTGCTGGCAAAGCGCAGCGACAGGGCTTCAGATAGCCACATGAAGCGGAAGACAGCCGAATGGTTCTATCGCCTGCATAACAAAATAAGCTCCCCGAAAATTGAGGAGAATGTCGGTGATTTCCGCCTCATGTCTCGCGATACGGTCGAAAATATCAAGCTCATGCCTGAGCGTAACCTATTCATGAAAGGCGTGCTGAGTTGGGTAGGTGGCAGAGTTGAAATCGTCGAATACACCCGTGCCGAACGCGTGGCTGGAACTACGAAATTTAATGGTTGGAAATTGTGGAACCTTGCACTGGAGGGTATTACAAGCTTCTCAACTTTCCCGCTGCGTGTCTGGACTTACTTGGGCTTGTGCGTGGCTGGGCTGTCATTCATGTACGGTGCATGGATGATCATCGATACGCTGGTATGGGGGAATCCTGTGCGGGGATATCCATCGATACTTGTTTCAATCCTGTTCCTTGGTGGAATTCAGTTGATAGGCATTGGTGTTTTAGGGGAGTATATAGGAAGAATTTACACAGAGTCCAAGGGGCGACCAAGATATATTATCAAGAAAGGGAAATACAGTGAGCGATATTAATTTTCAAATAAATAAAAATAAAATTTCTTGCCTAATATTCTTGGTCATGGGGATGATTTATGTATCTCCCGTAATCCTTGCAGATAGATACTATGTAGATGATTTAAATAGAGCGGTGTTGGGTTATACGTGGTGGGCATTGAATGGACGACCGCTAGCAGACGTGGTTATGAGTGCTCTAAGCTTTAGCTCTTCTATTAGTGATGTATCACCACTCACGCAGATTCTTGGCGTGTCGTCAATGATGGTTGTGCCTTATTATCTCCACAAAATTGCAAAGTTGGAATCGGTTTTTTTATCGGTGCTAATTTCATTGCTTATTATCACATGTCCACTATTCCTTGAGACCATATCATATTCTTTCGATTCTTTAACCATGATGCTATCCGTAGCATTTATGTTTTTGCCTTTTTGCATCAAACTAGATGAATATAAAATAAGATTCATTGTTTCTGTGGTGTGTGTAGTGTGTTCACTTTCACTTTATCAGGCATCATTGAGCATCTTCGTTGCTCTTGCACTGGTTGAGTTTTCAAGGAGAGATGCTTATATAAAATCATTTATCACATTGCTTATAGATGCTGTGGCGTTTTTGTTGGCAAACGCTGCGTATAAGATTTTTATTGCTGACAGATTCGTAAAGGGCTCTTACAGCATTAACAAAGCAAAGATTATAGACTTCAAAGCAGAAGGATCATTTGAATTACTGTCAAAACATATCGAGACCTTTTACAACTACACTCTCATGGCTTTAGGACGCACTTACATTCTTCTTCTGATAACTTTATTGCTTGTGTTCGTGGCTTATCAGTCTGTTATTTTTTTAAAATCCCTTAAAACCTCAAGTTATGTGGTGGCGCTGAAATCATTTATTGTTTTAAACTCCCCGATTATCATAGCTGCAGGGATATACTTGCCACTATCAATCCTTGAGCTACCGGCCTTTAATGCTAGAGTATTAATGTCATTTGGACTTATACCTTTTTTCATTTGCGTTTCAATGCTTATCGCTAACATTAAATATTTCCGGGAAATGTTGTATGTCATCGTTTCCGTGATGGTGATTTATTCATTCTCACTTTGTTTTGCTTATGGAAATGGCATGCAGAAACAAGGAGAATATGAATCTCAGGTAGCAACCATGATGACAATGGATGTGAATGGTTCGGGTGTGAGTAAATTTCACATTCTAGGAACGGTTAAAATGAGCCCTGTCACAGCAAAGATAATTAAAAACCACCCTTACTTCGCCTCCTTAATCCTTCCGTATATAAGTGATAAAGCGTCATGGAGGACTGGGATATTTTTAAATAACCACTTCCTTTTCGATAAGTACGCACCCAACAACACTGGTGTCAAGGCCTGTAGTTCAGGTGCATCAATCAGTAGGGGTGCATATGAGTTTGAAGTGAGAGGGGATGAGGGAGTGTTTTGCTTCAAGTAATAAAAGAACAGCGCCTTTACGGCGCTCTTCTTTATGCTTTATATTTCACTTCAAATTCCATTGATAAATTACCAGGCACATCTGTGCCCTGAAGGAAGGAGCCATCGGTTTTAACAAAAACAATAGTGTTATCTGATGATAAAACTCTGGGGTATGCAACTAATGCGCTGCCCACAAGATGAAATATCGCCCCCCCCCCAGATACTGCCCCTGTAATGGAAGGGAAATCTGCTATGGCTGGGATTGGCAAAGATATTGTGATGATTCCTCCAACCTGATTAATTGGTAGAACTATTCCATATCTTGCTGTGCAAAAGTTGCCGTCATAGTGGGCTCTGCCAATTGAAACTGTAGGCGAGATGGACACTCCGCCTTTAGTTGCAGTAGGTGTAAAATCAACATCAGAACGTAATGGCCGCCAGTTAGATGATATGTCACGATATATTGCGTTATACGATAATTGCCACGTATTTGACCATGGCTGGATGTTACCGGTAGGGCTACCTGTGAATGAAAGGTTTGTAAATCGCAAGCCATTACAATTTGCGCCCGTGAAGAACGTAGCCCCTGTGTTATCAGTCCAAGCGTTTATAAACGAGCAGTTTGAACAGTTTACGTTGAAAGAATCCGCGCCAACATTAAATAGGAAATTCCTGATTGGTCCAAAAGTAACTCCGTTGATGGTTGCGTTTGCTATATAGCCAGTCAGATCAACAATACCCCTCATAAACTGACCTGCATCAGTTGGTATAACAGTCTGGTCAATAGCTTTTGTAACGTAACCACCGACCCAACTGAGGCCATTTATGGCCTTTCCTTGTAGTGGGGTGCTTCCGAAACCCTGTACGTTGGTTAGGTTAGAGATGGTCAGACCTCTCAGGGTGGCATTCGTGAATACACCTAATTGAGTAAGCCCTAGCGAATCTACGTCTCCAATAGTAATGCCATTGATATAGTCAATAGCGGATCCCGACCCAGTAACCCTGAACAGAGTGACGATATTATCCGTTCTCATGCTGGAAATAAGATAGTGTCGCATGCCTGTTTTAAAGTCGTTTATGGTGCTACCTGCCACCCAGGACATGGAAGGGCTGCATACTATATTAAGGAATGTGTTGGCTGCCACCATCGTCCCAGATGCTTTTATGCCCCTTCCCTGCATGGTAACGATTGTGTCGCAAAACCCCATTACAACATCATTGCCGATCTGTAAATCACAATCAGCACGACCATCAGGCAATGCGATGTTTATTAGCCTCCTAGACCAGGTTGCGGGGTCATCAGAATCTGAAAGGTTCCCAAAAAATGTAAGATTATTTATGTAACTATATTCAACCTTCAGATCCAAAACTGGAGTGTCAACAGGGTTATCTGGCCGTGCATAAATCACTGTTGAATCTCGACTGCAGCCCTGCATGCTAAAGGCAAACACAAATGTTGAAGGTACCGTCAGGTTCTTTATTCTGTAAATTCCATTTGGGACATATAAGACTCGCGCGCCTGCATGTCGCCTATCTGGCAATGAAGCCAGAAAATTGATTGCTGCCTGAAATGCTGCAGTATCATCATTACCTGTTTGTGTTGAAGCATTCCAGTCACCCCTTGCTCCGCCAGCGAATCTCTTTTCCTTTACGCTGACAGTCACTGATGATGCCATTAGGGTGTCAAGCTCATCTCCAACTGTAGTGGACCCGTGCCCTACAAGATAAGCTCCTGCGCTGCCAGCAAGTTGCTGCTTTAGCTGGTCTGGCTCATATTTTAATACGTTTGGAAAGTAATACTCTTGCGCGCCATAAGCATCAAGAACAGCCATGCTATGGCCTTCAATTGTGACAATTTTTGCTATTTGCCCATTGTATACCGGGTGACCTGCTGAATTGATAATAATTGGCTGAGAAATTGGAACCGTGCTTCCATCTTCGTTTTCCAGATATGCCTGAATCTGGTTAGATGGGATTGTGGGGTCTGTGTCAATTTTACCGATATAAATACGACCGTTAGAGATCGCTTTGAAGCTACGGGATGCCGTAAAAAGCTGTGAAGGCATCGAAACAACGACATTTGCATTAATGTCTGACATTTTTTTCTCCGGGCGCAGCAATGCCGCACAAGGCATAGCTTGCGCAGCTTTAATTATTTTTTATGGTGTTTTCGGCCTCCCTGCCTTACTGCTATTCCTGTGTAGTGGACCCATTCGCGATCAGCGGCCTGACCATTACAGCAGCCTGATTAAGAGCTCTTTCGTAAGCGGGACTTCCTGGCTTGGTGTTGGACAGGCGCAGAAGTGCGTTGCGAACTGGCTTGCTCTCATACACTCGCGTCATTAGCCCATAACCAGCCTCCGCTGCCAGAGACGACCCCTGGCTTACCACTGCCGATCCAAGCCTGACCGGATTGGCGAGCGCCTGCCCGGTCTGAGTAACAACGCTGGCTGAATCTGCCCTGTTTGTTAGCCTTAACACATCCATTAACCCGTTCAATTCTTTGACGTGACGAGGACCAAGAACATCGTTTATCGCAGGGTTTTTCCTCAGACGGTTAACCTCTGACATAAAGCGAGCGGGTGAGTCCCCGGATTTTTCGGCAACCTTGCTGATATATGCCGCCCTCATGGCATCCTTCCCTTTTTCATCAAGAAGGGAGTATAAATTCCTGACTTCTGAAGGCTTGGAGCTGTAAACCACGCTGTTAACAACCTCAGGAACATACTCGCCTTTTTCGAAAACACGCTTCAACGCTGTGTTTTTCACACGATTAGCAAGATTGCCATAGGCATTATTAGCAGCTGCGTATTTAGAAGCGGTACCAGAGCCGAGGGTGCGACCCACAGATGATGTGAGGTCATCGCTCATCGATTTATAAACGCGGTCGATGATTGCCTCTGTGCGTCCTCTCATTGCGATATTGTCGCCTTTAACTCCTTCACGGAAGGCAGACCGGAGATTTCTGAAGTCGTCATAGCTCACAGGGGCTTTTTGCAGGTCCCCACGAAGCCCTTCCAGCGCGCTAACTGCGCCAGTATCTTTCAGCGTTCCCAACTTGTTCAGGTCAGCAATAGCGCTGTCGAGGGATGCAATAGTCTTGTTAGCCGGAACGGTGCGCCCCTGCATCTGCGTTGATACCTGGCTAAGTAATTCTCCGGCTGCATTTCTTTCTGCTCTTACGCCTCGCTGCAGAGAATCAATTACCGCCTCTGGTGCGTACTCGCCGAACTTGCTTTGATAGCTTTGAATAATTCCCTGTCGCGCATCCTGCTGAGCCGCTCTGGCTGCTCCGGTGCCAATCAAAGCACCCTCGCCACCTTGGACCAATCCCTTTGCAAAAGCTCCTGATGGCGGAAGCACATCCGAAGTCATCGGCGTAACTCCTGCCGCCTCGGCCCCGGCGATCCGCTGAGCTACTTCAGGGTTGACCTGACCGCGCAAGGCGGTAATGCCACGACCTACTGCCTTTGCAGCGCCGGATAGAATCCCCTGGGCGCCGAGGTTTACGGCTGCATTCTTCGCTGCGTTCTCTGCGAAGTCACCCTGCTGATTACCAGCTTCTGCAAGTGAGCCGGCAACCATATTCCCCGCCACTCCTAGCCCCGGAGTAAGATAGTTGCCAATAGCCTCACCTGCCTGTGCGTATGGGTCTGTTGGCCTGTCTACCGGGCGGTAAACGTCGTCAAGAAGCTTGGGACCGCCAACCCCCTGGCTAACGGCGTTAATCAGGCTTGCGCCACCCTGCAGGGCATCGAAGGGGATGTTTACAAGTCCGCGCCCTGCCTGCTCAATGGCATTCCCGGCCTGTTGCAGGAATGAAGGCTCTTGCGGGTTAGAGGATTGTTGTTGTGATTGAGTTGCGGGGGGATAAGCCGAGAAGAAAGCCTGCTTTGCCTGCCCTGCGCTTTCGCCCGCCTGTGGAGCGACAACTTCGTTAAAATATTGCTCCTGAGCCGCAGCCTGCTGGTCTGGTGGCAATGACTGATACTGCGGTGAAGCCATTACTTCTTTCCACGCCTTAGCCATTAGTCACCCCATAGTGAAGAGAATCCAGCGGATTGTTGAGCGGGCCTTGCTTGTTGTGCTGCTGCAGGCTGGTTTGAACGGGATGAACCACCGATGTTAACGTTATACTGCTGATTATAATTATCAGTGTATTCCCTGATCCCACGCACGGACTGCTGCGCAGCCTCTGGGCTAGAGAAATCCAGTTGAGGCATGCCCTGGAAGTACATTTTTGCCTCTGCAACCGTGTTAATACCACTGGCGCCCATATCACGCGCAGCTGCAATACCTTGGTTCTGCATCCGCCCCTGGATTCTTTGGGTCGCGTTATATAACTGACGCTGCTCTTTACCGCTGATTCGGCTACGGATATCGGCGCCCAAAGCTGGCGTTCCGTTACCACCTGTCACCCCCGTCATGAAGTCCAGGCTGTCAGGGCTGGCACCTTCGATGGTATCAATATCCTTTTTCATTGCGTAATTTTGAGCTGTAGCAGATGACGTTGGGGGGGCGGCAATGGCACTTGCAGGAACGCGAACCATATTCCCTTCATTGTCTACACCCTCATAAAAAGCGCTTGCTCCAGCGCCGTGTAGTTTCCCCCCTACACTAACTGTCCTTCCGTCTGCTAGCTGGACAGTTCGATCGTCAGCACCAGAAGCAGTGCCTCGCGACTGGGCTCTCTGGTAGGCCATGTCCTGCCCACGCCGCGCCGTTGATGCTGAAATATCTTGTCCCCGGATTTGAATATCCTGACCTCGCGACTGAAGTGCTTCCCCGGCCTGATTGCTGCGGACAGTTTCCTGCAGGCGGCCACGGTCGATAACGCGACCTTGCTGTTTGTCGATGGTGTCGAAATAATCTTTGCCACCGAGCGATGACATGCCGAGAGTATCCACAAACTGTTGGGCCTGCTGTGGGTCTGTAACACCCATCTGCAATACGGTATTTGGATCCGCCCCAACACGAGCAAGCGCACTGGTGTTTTCGTTAACGTACTTGCTGAAAGCCTGTGGGCCCTGAGACAGGGAAACACGCAAGCCCGCTGCTAAGGCGCCAATATCTGATTTCTGCTGGTCGTTGAGGTGCGCTACTGCCTGCTGTGCCTGCTCAACGAACGCCGGATTCTGCACTGCAAATTGGCGAAGAGATGACGTATCGCCTGTTTCCCAAGCCTGAGCGTGAGCCTGGTTGAATGCATTCTGCGCTTCTTGCTTGGCCGCCTGCTGGTAAGCCTGCGCTACCCCACCCATACCCTGAAGCGCCTGCAGTCCGATGTTATTGGCGCCACTGCGCTGAATATCATTATTTTCGCGAATGAGAGACAGCGCACCGTTTACATCATTTGCCTGTGGGGCATTGGCATTCATTCCGCCAATACCTGCAAGCAGCCCCCCACCATTCCACGGTTGTGACATTGCCATAGCTACCCCTTAAAATAAGCCGCCGAGAAGCCCAAGGCCCCCACCGATGGCAGCGCCGATTCCTGTTCCGATACCCGGAACCACGCTGCCAAGGGCCGCGCCAGATGCCGCCCCACTGAAACCTCCACCAAGTGCGCTTGAAAGGCCTGAAGGTCGGTTAGCATTTGCTGCAGCAAGAGCGGCCTGCTGCTGATAAAGCGATCCGGCGTTGTTTGCGTATGTCTGCCCAGCATTGGCCTGCCCCTGCAACGCACCGAGGCCGATATTCGCCAAGTTTTGAGCATTCTGCATCTGCCCACTCAGCCAGTTCTGTCCCAGTGTCGGTGCGATTGTTGCCAGTTGGTTGCTGGTAGCCGTAGAACCAAGCCCGCCAGTCGCTTCGGCGCCCGCCAGTGACTGATAACGCGCCTGGTTGGCGAGCTGCTTGTACTGGTCTGACCCGTAGTAGCTGTTGAGCGCGCTGTTCTGTCCACCGAGTGTGGAAAGGTTTTGCAGTTGTGATACGTACTGCTGGGCGAGTGGGGTAAATGGCGCGAGGTTGTTCATGACCGTCTGCCACTGTTCGCGTTGCAGGTCAGTGGACTTATTCAGTGCATCCGCCTGTGCGCCAGCACCATTGTCCCCGCCGCCACCCTTTCCACCTTTTTCTGGGCACATAGGTTCTTCACCGCGCAGTTTCCTGCCCAGCGCAAAAATGTCAGCCATGATTAACCTCTGCTGTTTTGAACGAAGTTTTTTATTTCTTCGCGGGTTGCTGAATAGAAAGTGACGTCATCGACGCCCTTGAAATATTTGCGGATGGTGCCTACACGCCGAAGCCCAATCATGGCGCAATAAATCTGACCGTGGCGGAACTTGCTGGCCGCGTATGACGTGATGCAGGCGAATGAAGTCGAAGACAAGAGCATTCTCCAGAAAGCCAGGCCAATATCTTTACTGAAACCCCGCGCCTCAGGTAGATACATCGCGTGGCAGTCATAGGTCATGGGCTGAATTTCGTGGTAATAGACAATACCTCCGAAATTTCCGTGAACGTGAACCTCAAAATACCTGCACTCAGGCCGGTAGTCGTAACCGTCTCCGTTGTTGCTGCCAGCAATGATTTCAGGGTGATTTCCAACTCCCTCGATGAGGTCGATGTTTCTTGTTGGCTTGAATTCAATCATGCGATTAACCCATGCGTTCTCGCCATATCCTCCAGCGCTTTGATGCGCTGCCTCGCCTGAGCCAAACCTGTTGCCAGAGCCTGAATATCGGCCTGCGTATAGGTTGCGCCTGCGGAGTATGACTGGTTGGCATTAAATGCCCCGAGAAGTGCCGTCCCGGTGGCTGCTGTCCATCCTGTCTGCCGGGCGCCAATAACCTTTGTCCCGCCAACAGAGTAAGACGTTGTGACATTTAGAGGGGAGCTCAGCGTCTGAGATGTTGCGGCCGATTTTGAAACGTAATCGCCTTGCAGAGTGGATATTGCTGTTTCGGCAGTTGTTACCCTTCCGCCCAGTGATGACAGGTCACCTTGAAGTGTGGATACATTACCCTCTAAAGTGGTCACCCTTCCTGACAGAATAGTAATGGATGACGTATTGGCCGTTATCCGAATCTCATGATCATCAATCTCAATTCGCAGGTTTGATAATCTAAGCTCGTGATCTGCCAAGGTAACATCCTGCTCCTGGTTTTTTAAGGTAGCCTGATATGCCAGGTCATTGGCGTTGTTAGACGCATCTGCAACATTCTTCAGGTCACCACTCTGCTGAATGATGTATAACCTGTACGCCAGAGATATGCCTTGCGGAAGAATGGAATCATCAACGCGGCTTGCCTGAACTATGACTTTCTGAGGTTCATCTGCCATCACTCCAGCCTTATTTGGCACCCGCTTAGCGTAACGGGTGATGATGTAATAATTCTCACCTTAAATCCCAGGTTCTTGCGGATTCTGCCCAGCCTTCTCCAGATTGCCCGCTGGTCATATCGGAACGGAGCATTCCATGGTATGAGTTGCTCACGACCATAGTTAATCCCGTCCGCAGTGGCAGAGACAAACATCTTCTCCGCAAATTGGGCTACTCCAGTACTGGATTCAAGTTCGAAATCAAACGCTCTTGAGTTGTCAGCTCGGAATAGAGGGGTGTAAAGCAGGTGCTCCTGTTGCTCTCCGTGTTGGCTGGAGATAGATTTATCCAGCGTGCCAGTTACGGATGCTCGCTTGTCGCCGCAGGTTATTGAATTCCCCTCATAGACAAAGTCAACGCCTCGGTATGGAGCGTCGTTAAGTCCTGTTTTGAGGATTGCCCACTGCGGCCCGGACTGGCTCACTGATGCGTCGTAAACCAGCACATGGCGCGGCAGATGGATAATCAGAATCTCATGAGACTCAAAACGCGTCGTTTCCATGAAGCCGCTAGCCAGCTCATCAGCGCTGTAATCCTGTAGAATTTTCTCCACAGAAGCGGTGGCTATCTGCTGTGTCTGGGCTGAGTTAATGATGTAGACCGACGGCGCGCCCGTTGCGGGATGGCTGATAATGGCGTGCGTATCTGCAAACTTAGTCTTGCAGTAAGTCCCGGCAATACCCTTCTGCACCATGAGTGATGGTTGAGACTGATACAGGGCTGCACCTATCGCGGACGTGGCGCCTGTGAGAGAGAAATATTCGATGGTTGTCGTACCGAATGCCACCACGAAATCACGCCAGTTATCGATGCCTATAATGCCGTCTGGCTGGCTCTCTGCCCGGTATTCTGCGCTATAGCGATCGGGCTTTGACTCATCCTCAAGGTCAGAAATAAAGAATGAGTCGCTACCATCTTTGCTCCAGATATACCGGGATCGATTCCTGCACAGGTCTCTAAGATTGCCCAGCTCATATTGGATGTAACCAGAAGACGACGGCCAGTTAGACAGCATTTTAACTTCGCTATCGTAGCGAAACAAAGTCATTGTGCCATTTGCGCCTACTGCCTGACTGTTGTAGCTGCAGGCAAGAGAAACACGCGCTGAACCGGGAACCTCTCCAGACTCTACCCCAGCCTTATACAACTTGGTCCCGCAAACCCGGTAAACTGCGCTTTCATGAGAGTTATACATCACGCCTCGCGAGAGCCCTGCCACATCATTACGCTTTGCAATGCCCGGGAATGAACGAAGGTAACCACTTGAACCAACAACTTCTTTCGGCGTGGCGATCATGTTTACGGGCATCAGGTCGACGTAATCAGCATTCCGAAAATCCTTACCCGTCCCCTTCATCAGGGGGAGTTGTTGTATCGGCATTGCATACCTCGTCACGATGATAGAAATTCCAGCCGTTGTAGGCTGCAAGTCGGTTGCCTGAACCGGTAGGCATGCGATTTGGATAACCGGACTTACATTTAGCTGTGCGGGCGCGGCTCATTGCGGACAGTTTGACAAGCTGCTCTTTTCCGTACTTCGCAGTCACCTGGAGCTTAGCTGTCGCCTCCATGCCATAGTCCGGTGCGATGCGGCATGCGATATTGAGGATTACAGCATTGATAGCGGCAATCCCTATGCCATGTTCATCACCCGCATCAGCTGGCTCTCCAGCAGGAGCAAAAATATAACCAACTTTGATGCCTGGTGACTCCGATCCGCCCAACCACTCGGCCATCATCAGCTCAAGGTCATTAACGCCGTCTTCCATTGACTGAGGCTCAATGTCTGTCAGCGTGGCATTGGATGCGACGCCCAGCTTTCTGAGAGCCGCAGTAATCAGGTCGCCTTTAGTCGTCAGATTCATCGGTTGCCGCCTTAGGCTTTGGACCAGGCTTTTTACGCTCTTTCACTAATGGCTCTGGCTCTGGCTCTGGCTCTGCAATAGCCGGTCGCAAACTAAGAAGTCGTTCAAGAACGTCACTCGCTTCGTGACCATCCAATTCTTTCCCTAACTCAAGTTCCGTCCCTTCAGGAAGGAATTCGACCTCTTTAACAGGGAGGTGGTAAGTGATTTCTCCTTCAGGGGTGGTTATTCCAGCAATAACCCAGCCTTCCCATTCTTCTCCATCTCTGTGCTTTCTAGACCACCACGAAAGGCCGGAGTAGGCATGCATCAGCGATGAGAAGAGACGCACCCGGTGAGCGTATAGTTCATTAAAGGTGTGATACCCATCAGAAACATCACCCATATTTACCTGGTCAGTCGTGTCGCCTCCGGGGATCACAGTTTGAACACCAACAAGCGGCTCAGCAGGAACATCGTTTGGATGTTCATACCAGCCATTATCTAAGTGCTCGGCGACATCATCCTGACCCACAATTTTCGCTTTCAGCTTGCGGCCCCAAATTTTGGTATCGCCGCCTGCCTGATAAATCATTACGCTCATTTACTTCTCCTACCCAATATAAAAGGGGCCGAAGCCCCTTAACTGTGAGTGGTTACGCCTGGTCAGCAAGGCCAACGCCGATCGCTTCCGGGCGGGTTGCGTTAACTCCATACCACACTGCAATACGGCACAGGCCGGACAGCGTGCTGATATCACCCTGGGTGGCAAAGATGCCGTTCAGCCCAACATCCGGGATGCTGAATGAGGTAGTTTTCATGCCAGCAAACAGCTCGTGATTAGCCGGGATTGGCTGGCTCACGATGCGAATGGAGTCATCAGCCCAGAACACGTTGGTACGGGCTGAAGTGGTGTTGAGCAGGTTAACTGCCATGGCATTCGCCAGCGTGGTGTTAACGTTCGCATATGCGCGCTGCTCAGGAGTGAGTGAGGTATCGTTCAGCGCAATAGGCTTCGGCGTGATTTCGACGTGAGTGCCGTCGATTACCCGGACCACGGAGAAAGTAGCATCCTGCGTGAGCACATTCTTCGCCATCTGGCCGAGGAACTTAACGCCAGTGAAGCTGATTTTATCGCCGCGCTTCAGCCCAGTGGTTGAAGACAGAGTAACGTTCGCCAGGCGGTTATCGACGTTGCGCTTGTTACCGTCAGCATCCAGATCCCAAGCTACTGGCTTGAATGACTGAGCACCGGAAACTGTCAGGCCTGTAGCGGTTGAGGCATTGAGTACAGGAAGCTTCGGAGAACGCAGCACATCATCAAAGCCAGCAACCTGACGCTGGATAGTGCCGTTTTTATACGCTTCTTCCGGGATGCGACCGAACATATCGCGGTTAATCAGGTCGTGGCCGGCTGCTTTGTAATCCTTCGGATTGAAGAAGTACGACAGGCCTGAGTCACGGTTCAGCTCGCGTGAGAACATCAGTTCTTCAGCATCAGCAACAAAATCCCAGCCACTGCCTGCTGCCGTACCGATTGGGTCATCGCTGGTTACTACCAGTGATCCCATATCCGCAGCCAGGTTAGCGATTTTGATTTCACAGTTACTTGCCAGCTTCTTAGCTGCTGACCGGATGCGGTGGCGGTATGCCGTCTCATCACGCAGGTCATCAGCACGCAGTTGGAAGAAGTCGTTATCAGGTTCGCCCAGGCTAACAGGAACGTTAAGCTCCAGAATTCCTGTGGCGTCGCCTGTTAAGTCCCATCCTTCCTGCGTTGGGGATTCCTGTTCAACAGGCATCCAGATCGTATTGCTTGAGCGCTGCATGCCAGCAGCAGGAGGAGTGTATTTTGACGCTTTCTGCGCCATCGGGGTAAGACTGGTAATAGTGTCGATAATTTCATCGACTGCCAGCGTGACCATTTGACCTTCGTTAAGAGCCATTAGCGGATTCCTTGTAACTGTTTCTTAATTTTGCGGTAAGTCTCTACGTCGCCCTTGCTGGCAGCGGCCTCCATCTGCTTTTTGAGAGCGTCGATGTTTCCGGCGACAGCGTGGCCTTGCACTGGCGTGTCAACCTGTGGGGCAGACGAAAGAGGCTTACCGCGTGGTTTGAGAGTTAAACGTTCAGATAGTCGGGTGAGTTCAATCAGCGCCTGCTGCCCGTTCATTGCCAGTAACTGGCGCACCTTCTCGGGGTTAGATCCGAGGTGGTACATGAGTGCCGGTGACTTATCAGGGAAGAGAAGCATGATGTCGGTGCTCACCTGTGGTGGCACAAGCTGCATGAATGCCTCTTCTTTGTCCTGATAGTCAGGGATGTTGAGCTTCTCGGCAGAGTCATAATGTTTACGGGTGGCGTCGAGATATTGCGCTGACTGCTGCGTGTAGTCCTGAGTCTTACGACCCTGTTCGGCAACGGCGTTACTGCGGGCATCCTGCGCCTTAATCAGCCATTCATTGTTGGCCTGGCTAAAGGCTGCAAGCGCCCGAGTTTGGTCGTAACCGTACTTCTCCAGCGCATCATCTGACAGATATTCATTGACGTCAGGCTGAGGAGGAAGGTCAGGATTTACGCGGATGTTCTCCGGCAGTTCTCCGCGGCTCACAGATTCCATCTGTTGCTCAAGCTCTCGCTGACGCTTACGCTCCAGACGCTTGGCTGCAAATTGCGCGTTTGTTGCCGGGTCTTGTTTCGGTTTCTCATCTCCATTCAGCACAACGTCGAAGCCTGAATCCTGCGCACCTTCATCACTGGCATGGGATGTTGTATCGACTGCGGGTGCCGCCGCATTATCGACGTGCAGGTCTTGGCCTTCAGTTGCCTGAATTTCGGTGGTATGGGTCATGTTTATCTCTCTCTTATTGAGGAATCTCGGCTGCTCCGCCGGAAGGGATTTGTTGTTGTTGCTGGTTAGCAACCTCGCTCAGCAGTCTGACGGCATCCATAACAGCCTTGGCGTCTATGTTCTTAGCTAGAGCCAGCTTATAGACGGTGTTAGCCTGGGATTCCATTGCATCCTGTTGAGCGGTGAATGCTTTAATCTGAGTTTGTGCGGTTTCGTTCTGCGCTTTCTCTGCCTCAGCCTGAGCTGCGACCATCTGCGCCTGAGCGAGTAGCATATTTGGATCTTGCTGATTTTGAGATGCCGCCTGCGCCTCCTGCATCCACTGCTCTTCTTCCGGGGTTTCCGGTTTCTTGAGTCCTTGGGTAACAAGTTGCTTAGTGGCGTATTCTCCGTTGTTCTCGTCAGTGCGGTTAAGTAGGTAGTAAGGGTAATCGTCATTGCCACCGTACATGTACTCATATCCAGCGACCTGCTCAGGCCAGAAGATAGGCTTCTTCTTCGGCGTGCGGGCTACCGTGTCGGCGTTGAATGACATGATCATGTTGCGCAGGCGCTGGCCGTCCTTAGTCAGACGAACGACACCCTCATACACTTCCTTATCGCCAACGAATCCCCACTCACCAAACACTGGCACAATCGGAATGTGTTCGCCTGCAATCAGCTCGCGATTCTTCAGCACTTCAGAGCCGGTGAGGATTGTCTTGTAGACCCGGCGACGCTTAACCTTGCGCTCGCCAACCTTCTCCATGCCCTTCTCTGCCAGCTCATCGATTACATCGGCTATGTCGCGCTTGAAGTAGCTGACTGGCTCACCAGTGAGCGGATCTGCGTAGATGAAGACCGTCTCTTTTTTCTCTTCAACCTCGTAGTGCTCTGCAACATAGAAAACGTCGCGGCTAATCCACGGGAACAACCATGAACTGTCGGGTGACTGGAAGTCTGGCATCTCGTCACTGTCGAAGCCCATTTCATCTGCGAAAGCTTCCCAGCCGTCTTTGCTCATCGCATTAATGACAGTGCAGTGACGAGCGTCGCTCTTGTCCATCTGCTTGCTGTTGCTGTCCCAGATGACGTGGCTTGACGCTTCATGAATCGGAACACGCCGGATAACCTGGTTATTGCTGGTTGGGTCCTGGTCTTCGTGCTCAGTTACGATGCGCCAGGCACCCACGCCCGCTTCAATCTGCTCACGAACTGCGATATTAACGCTGATTTTCGCGGTGTTGTGCCGCATGTCTGTGCGGTACATCCCCATCAGGATGTCAGCAGCGTCAGGGCCGGCTCCGTCCTTCGGCTTGAACATCACATCAATAGGGTTCTGGCGCATCTCTGCAACCAGCTTGCGCACCACAGGCCGCACCACATCGAACTGACCGCGATACTGTAGGGTTGTGTACTGATTCAGCCAGTCATCCCACTGACTAACGCGTGAAAAGAACAGGTCGTTAGTCGCTTCGGTTCTGGCCTCGTCGCTTGCTGTCCAGTCTCTGTCAAACTTGCAGAGAATGTCCTCAAGTCTGTTTTCTTTATCGGCCATTTATCTGCTCCGTGGGATCGGCCTAATGGGCGCCGGGATTTTTTTCTCTTTGGGTTTCTTGATGTCTCGCATCATTTTTGAGAAGCGTCGCATCATGTATGCGTAGCGAACAGCAGAGAGAACATCATCGTTTATCTTGACTATCTTTCCGTTCTCATCTCGGTGATAGAGGCGGAACTCTTCAAAGAATGGCTCGCAGGTGTTGAACACCTTGAAGCGACCATCAAGCATCATGTCGCGCAATTCAGTGATGCCGGGCTCAACAGCGTTACCGCCATCGGGCCACGTTGCATGCTCTGCCAGCATCATGAATCCAGCATCAGCATATTGCGCCTTGAGCTGCTCACCACCGCCCTTCTCGTGTTGGTTGCCATCATGAGGCCACGCCGTTGGTATCTTTCCTGCCCACGACTTGACGGCACCCCATGCCTGAACCGCTGTTTTTTCTTTGTCCTTCCAGACGCGAGCGAGATAGATTGTATCGGCGTCTTTATCCCACCACAGCTGAATCTGTGCTTGCGGATGGTCCCAACCGAAGTCCATCGCGTCGATAACGTAGAAGTGATCAGGACATTCGAATGGCTGGCACTTGATGGTTTCTTCAGGTATCTGAAAGATTCTTCCGCTACCCATTGTCGGGATGCCGCGAGCTCGAGCCTCACGTTCATGCTCTGGATAGGATTCGACGATCTGCTCTTTCTGCTCGTCGGTGTAGTGGTCGGCATCGTAGATTGTCATGGTGACAACTTTCTGCGCCTTGCTCGGGTTCTTGATGAATTTGGTAACGACGTCTGACATACCCATTAGCGGGGTAAACGTCAGCATTGAGAACTGGCCGTATTTGTTGGTGCGGGTCAACCCCTCGCCGTAAATGCTGTAAGGCGGCTCTTCATCGAACCAGACACCCGTTTCACCAGTAGCCAGGGTGTAACCGTCCGTGAAAAGTTCGAGCTTCAGCGCATCACCACCGACGTAGGAGATGGCTTTTTTAGCTGCTGCTGTGTCACGCATAACCAGCCGATAGATGCTGAGATTCAGCGACTGCTCTTCATTGATGGGTGTCATTTAGAATTTCCTGCTGGGTTGTTGGATATTTTGCCGTGATGTCGCGATACCCACGCATCAGGATTCAGTATGTTTATGCTGAAAAGTGAACTCGTTGAACGCAGTTTTAAGCACAAAATAAAAACCCGACCGAAGCCAGGCTCTGTTTATTTGAGGCATTGCTCTCTGATGTACTGCTGCAACCCAGCAATCATCTTTCCGCTGGTTTCGATTCGCTCTCTGAGGGTGAAATAATCCCGTTGAGCGGAGTCAGTAAGTCCGGGGCTGACTGCATCATCCACGCCGGAGGAGCCGGAGGTGGATTGCTTTTTGCAGGTGGCGTTGAGCTGCAGCCGCTTACTGCCAGCAACAACATCAGACTGAAGCTCGTCAATACTGGCTTTAGCATCGGCTAATTCCTTTGTGTACCTGGCATCGAGAGCAGCAACATCGCGCTGACGTGTCTGCATGTCATTGATGATCTCCTGCCGCTGCTTTGCGAGAGACTCAGCATTGTCAGCGCGGGTCTTTTGCTTTGTGAGCTGAGATGACATGATGAGCACCACGATGACTGCAGCCAGAAACTCCACGGCGATAATCAGCCAAGCGCGAGCATTCATTTCTGACCCCACAGGCAAACATCGCGTTCAATCTCGCGCCGGTTCATCAGGCCTTTCCACTGCTTGCCGCCTGCGTATGTCCAGAGGCGTAGCTCGTTGCATGCGCCTACGGTGTCGCCAGCGTTGATTTTCTTCAGCAGGGTTGACTGGCGGAATGCTCCAGTGCCGACGTTGTAGGCAAATGAATAGAGAGCCGCACGAGTGGTATCGGGGATCGTCCGCTTGATAAGAGGGTCAATCTGATTGGCGACCTTCCGCAGGTCTTTATTCAGCAGCGCCTGGCATTCGGCATCGGTGTAGGTTTTACCCATGATAATGTCTGGGCCAGTATGCCCGGTACAGACTGTTGGAACTCCAACCACATCGAGATAGGGAACGTGCTTTGTACCCTCAAACGGGGTAATCAGAACTGCAGCAATTGCCAGAGCGCCGCCACTCACAACGCCAGCAATGCTTTTCTTCAGTTGCGGTGACAATGCCATTATTGGCCCCTTGCGGCTTTACGCCTGTCTTCTTTGATTTTGAAGTAGAGACTCGACAGGAATGTCAGCAGACCGAACAACAGGCTGCCAATAACCCCGATCGCAGTCCATTGAGATGGGCTAACCCTGTCAAGCATTTGAAGCATCCAGAAACCAGAGCTACCCATAGACGCCCCGTAGGCTACGCCCGTTGTCAGTTTGTCCATTCGATACATATTCACCTCCGGTTAATCCGGTTCGGTGCCGTGTGTGTTGTAGGGGGAAAGGTAAAGTGCGCCGCACCGACTTATGTCAGGTTGAGGGTATGAATGATTCGGGGGCGAAAAAGAAAAAGGCCGCTCTGTGGCGACCTTTGAAATTTGGTGCAGCATGCTGGACTCGAACCAGCAACCAGTGGATTAGAACTCCGCTGCTCTATCCGATTGAGCCAATGCTGCTTATTGTTAGCCGGGGCCGCAGTTTCGAACTGCCCGGCGCAGTTCCTCATGACCGCTCAGCGGCTTGCGTTTTGACAACAAAAAAGCCGCCGTCGCATTCACTAAGAACACTTACGGCAGCTTACCCTCTAAGTATGGCTAAATGGATAAGGCATTGTCAACACTTTTCCAAGCAACATGCGTGATTTTGTTCACGCGTTTGCGACTTTTAAACGCATCTTGCAATGGCTGGTACAGCAAGAAGAGGCTTGCATTAAGGATGTCATTAATTTCATTCCTGCAAGTCGCCATTGATGGCCTGCGCCAGCCCTCACCCTTGCGACCAGATACGAACTTGCGTGGCTTTGCACTCGCGTGATAGTAGGATGCAATGGCTCTCTTGGAAGCCCCGTGGGAGTAATAGCTGAGTAAAATACCAAATGCCCGCTGGTCAATGCACATGACGGAATCTACGACCTGAGAAATCAACATTCCGTCATCGTCATTGCACATCGGGCGGCTAGGCATTCCGCTGGGCTCAACGCTTTCCATCCACTGCGCGATCATGCTGCTCATGCGCTTCTCCAGCCTGCCGCTGTATACCCACGCGCCCCACAATTCCAGCCAGCTGTTTAGCCACTCGTGCTGGTCTTTCGATAGATTAAGCTCGCGTATGCTCATCGCTTCTTCCCCTTTGGAGTAACTGCCCATGACTGAACATTTGTAGGCTGGATGGTTGGAGTGACTGGCTTGAAGTAGCTGAGTAGTCGGGTTAACCAGGTCATGTTGCCTTCCTCATGATGTGGCTGAAGTTCTGGATGATGCGGTAATCACATGCATAGGAATTTTTGAATCTGAACAGCCGCAAAAGGCGCCATTTTTGCCGAATTTTATCTTTCATCCTTTCTCAATCTCCGTTATCAGCAAGTCCAGCCGCCCGCCCTTAACGACCTCGGCGCGCACCATGCGAACGTCATCAATCAGGCTATCATCGGCAATTACGCCTGCCTGGGTGAGTGAGTCGAGCGGGGCTTTGAATAGGTTATCGAGGTCACGCTTTGCGCGTGTCGGTGGGTATGCTGTGATTTTTACTTTGAGACTGCCGGTGAGTAGGTATTGCTGATTTTCTTCGGTGATTTGCTTAATGACTGCTGCGGTGTATTCCCTGCCTTTCTTGCTCTTGATTTTCCTGCCGCGAAACACTGAGAAAAGGTGATTGTTGCCTGGTGGCCATGGCAACGAAATTCGATATTCAGCCATGCTTCACCTTTCCTTCCCGGAGTAATGCATTCTGTGTCCTGATAACGCCCTCCAGATGCGCTACGCGGGCCTCATTCACATCAGTGATGCGAGTACGGCGGTCTATCTCATCGTGGCATCGAGAGCATGCCCATGCGCCGAAAAGGTCATCCGGCTTCATTCCTGTTCCACAGATGCCTACCATCCGGTAGTGCGCGAGTACAACGGTCTCAGAATTGCCATTGCAGATGCCCGGCAGCCTGACCTGGCATTCCCTGCCCCGCGCTTCTTTGCGTAAATTACCCATTGTCATCTCCGGTCATGTATCCATTGGGGTCACGGAATATCGCGTAGAACGCGCTGCAGTCGTCGCAAACATATGCCTCATCTGCAGATATAGGCATGCCGCAGTCCGCGCAGCATTGCTCGCCTGGTTCTGTCATCGCGTCCTCCTCATGCGGTCGAACTTCGCCCGGAGCAGCGTGTAAACATAATCGTAAGTGGTGACCTGGCTTGCTGGCGGTACCAACTTCCGTTTGCTGCGGCTTCTGGCTGTAGGGGTGAATATCAGTGAGTCGATTGCTCGCTGAGTGGCTGAAACTCTCTGTCGGCTCATTGGCGCACCGCCTGCAGGCATTTGTCGAATGCTGCCATCGCCTGGCTGACGCCGAATCCTGCTGGCACATTGTTTCTTCTGTAAACGCAGTATTGAGGCCTGTCTGGATCGTCTTTCTTGACCACAATTCCCTCCCTGCAAAGTCCAGCCAGACTGACGCGCACTGAAGCAGCTGGGAAATGAGCTGCCTCAGCTATGCTTGCTGAACTCATCCACTCTCCCGAAGCCAGTGCTTCGATGATTGCTATCTGCATTTTGCTCATGATTTCTCCTCAGAAGTAGCTCCGAAGCTGATTGATAATGTTGGGGTCACGCGTTCCGGCGAATACGTGCTTGATGGCGGCGTTTATCGCTCGTCCGTGAGCAGCGAGACGCAGAGTTGAATAAAAACACCCAGCTTGAGGCCGAACTTGCACGGCGCGATGCGGCAGCGGGTGAGCCTGTTGCCGTTCTTTACCGCAATGGGGATGTCTTGACCAAAGCAGAGTGCGGTGAGTATTTCGAAATCTGTTGCAAGGTTGAAACTCCTCTATACACCGCCCCGCCAGCGGCCACCGTGCCGGAAGGGTGGAAGCTGGTTCCGATTGAGCCGACACAGCGCATGATCGACGCACATACCGAGGGAATGGTTAGCGGTGGCGCAACAAGAGCATACCGCGACATGCTTGAAGCAGCGACAGCGCCGGGAGGTGATGGTGGGTGACATCCCCGCAATAATCCTCGGCGTCGGAATGCTGATAGGCATTGCTCTTTGCCTGAAAGAAATGTGAGCCACCCAAGCGGTGGTTTTTTGCGTCAAAATTACGGAGAAACCCCCATGTATGCGGATATTTTAGACGAAGCAGCAGCACGCGAGCAGCAGCTGATTGAAGTGGCACTGGCAAATCGCAAAGCACCGGAGCCACCATCGCCAGTGTGCAAAAATGCAGATTGTGGCGAGCCATCACAGCCAGGTACGAGTTACTGCTGTGCTGAGTGTCGCGAGGATGACGAGAAGTGGCAGCGGGCGATTCAGCAGCGCCGTGTAGCGTAAGGATGCGCCATGTCGCCAGCACAGGAAAACGCACTGCGGTCTGTAGCGCGACGGTGCCGGGCAGCGATTAAATCCGACACCAAAGGCAAGACCGCCGCAGAGAAAGACCGCATCACCACACTTCTGTTAGAACAATTCACTAAACAAATAACCGCCCTGCCGCCTAGTAGGTTCTAAGCTAAGCGCTGGCTTACTTACTACGTGCGCGTGGTGGATAAGGAGATAAATCAGTGAAGTTATCCTCATTAAAGCCGGGAATGGTGGTGTACGACGTGAAGCGACGCCGCATGGGCAACACGAAAGTCATTACACACTCTGTGTATAAAGTTCGCGTCATTGAAGTCCACGATAACCACATCATCGCTTCATGGAATGGGAATTCACCAAGGAAGATTTTCGAATCGGGGGTGGCAAGGCTTAAGAAAAATGAACCCGTCATGATTCGTTCACCTGTGGGCTATTCCCGTCCGGCTACTCGCGCAGAAAAAGAAGCGCTGAAGTCTAAGTAACTCCTCCCCCCATCTATCTACTGAGGTAACCATGTCAGCGTATTCACTCACGCTTGATGAGGCCTGCGCGTTCCTCGGCATTTCCCGGCCCACTGCCAGCAACTGGATCCGGTCGGGAAGACTCACCGCCACACGCAAAGACCCAAGAAAGCCAAAATCACCCTATCTCGTAACCCGGCAGGCATGTATTGCCGCGTTGAATAATCCGTTGCACACTGTCGCGGTGAGCGCGGGTGATGCACATGATAAGGAGAGAGCATGTCATTATTCCGCAGAGGTGAGGTCTGGTACGCCAGCTACACAACGCCGGGCGGCAAGCGCATTAAAGAGTCTCTTGGCACAAAGGACAGAAAGCAGGCTCAGGAGCTGCACGACCAGCGAAAAGCTGAACTGTGGCGGATAGAAAAACTCGGAGACTTCCCAAACGTTACTTTCGATGAGGCGTGCATGCGCTGGCTGGAAGAAAAAGCGCATAAAAAGTCTCTGGATGCTGATAAGGGCCGGATGGGATTCTGGCTCATTCACTTCGAGGGTGTTCTGCTAAAGGACATCACCGAAGCGAAAATCTATTCAGCAGTAAGCAGGATGAATAACAGAAAGGCTGAGGAGCGATGGAAGCAGCGTTCAGCAGGGATGCTGAAGAAGGGAATCGATATGGGGGCTTACAAGCCGGAGCCAGTTTCAACTTCCACGAAGGCAAAGCACCTCGCTTTAATGAAGGCGCTAATGCGGGCGGCTGAGCGTGACTGGAAGTGGATCGAGAAGTCGCCGGTAATCAAAGTTCCGCAGGAAAGGAACAAGCGCGTTCGATGGCTTGAGCCTCATGAGGCACAGCGTCTTGTTGAACAGTGTCCAGAGCCATTGCGCTCTACTGTTGAGTTTGCACTCGCAACAGGCCTGCGCAGGTCTAACATTGTCGATCTCACATGGCAGCAGATCGACATGCAAAGAAAGGTGGCGTGGATTTACCCGGAAGACAGCAAATCAGGCAGGGCTATTGGCGTAGCACTGAATGATACGGCGTGCGCTGTTCTCCGTCGTCAGATTGGTAATCACCACGCCAGCGTATTTGTTCACACGATTGCATCGAAGCGTAATGACGGAACGTCAACAGCATCTGTCAGAAAGATGCGAGTTGATTCTAACACTGCATGGCGTGCAGCGTTAAAGCGTGCGGGCATTGAAAACTTCCGCTTCCATGACTTACGGCACACCTGGGCAAGCTGGTTGGTTCAGGCTGGTGTTCCGCTTTCGGCGCTTCAGGAAATGGGGGGATGGGAGAGCATAGAAATGGTTCAGAGATATGCGCACCTGGCACCTAATCATCTGACTGAGCATGCACGCCATATTGATGCGATTTTTAAGGTAGATGTCCCAAATCTGTCCCAGTCGGGAAAATTGAAGTTGGGAAGTTGATTGTAAGTCATTGAAAAGTATTGGTACGCCCTACAGGATTCGAACCTGTGACCTACGGCTTAGAAGGCCGGTGCTCTATCCAACTGAGCTAAGGGCGCATGGTGATTGCGTCGGATTATACGGCGCGATCCCGCTGAGTCAACGATTTTACTCCCGCCGGGCATCTAATGCTGAACTAATGAACAGTCGTCAGGCAACCGCTGGCGGTCAGCCATAAAAAAACCCACCGTGTGCGGTGGGTTGATCTTTGGCGCGGCGAACAGAGTGCCTTAGTTGGTCACTTTGTTTTTCAGCTCTTCGGCGCCCTGCTTGGTTTTATCCCAGCCTTTCTCGGTGCCTTCTTTAGTTTTATTCCAGCCCTTTTGGGTGCCTTCGGAGATCTTGCTGCTGGTGGAGTTGCTCTCACCTTCCGCAGCGTGCTTCGCTTTCAGCTTCATCTCAGAACCCTCGTGCTGGGTTTTGTGCAGCTTCTCTTTGGCGGTATCGGCGCCTTTGTGCGCTTCCGCAACGGTGTTATCGGTGGTCGTTGCCGCAAAAACAGGGGCAGCCAGCAGTAAAGCAGACAGTGCAATAATGGTATTTTTCATCATTCCCTCTTTATCTTTTAGTTGATTTGCCGTGTTACGAATCAATCCTGGCACAGCCTGAGAGGAAATGAATTAGGAATTAACCGGGAATCGTATACTGGGAAAAGTCTGATGCTGCACGATTGTACGGCAACAGTCGAAACTGTGCCTGACAGCAGCGCCCGCTTCTGACAAAATAGACGTAATCCCCGATTTAACTCAACACAGATGGATCCCCTCTCTGATGGTAGCAAAAATTATTGACGGTAAAACGATTGCGCAGCAGGTGCGACAGGAGGTTGCAGAGCTGGTACAGCAGCGCCTGGCGGCCGGTAAACGTGCCCCTGGCCTGGCGGTTGTGCTGGTGGGTGAGAACCCGGCCTCGCAGATTTATGTCGGCAGCAAGCGTCGGGCCTGCGAAGAGGTCGGTTTCCTCTCGCGCTCTTACGATATGCCCGCCACCACCAGCGAAGCAGAGCTGCTTGACCTGATCACCGCGTTAAACAACGATCCGGAGATCGACGGTATCCTGGTGCAGCTGCCGCTGCCTGCGGGCATCGACAACGTTAAGGTGCTGGAGCATATCGCCCCGCATAAAGACGTGGATGGCTTCCACCCTTACAATGTCGGTCGCCTGTGCCAGCGTGCGCCAAAGCTGCGCCCGTGTACGCCGCGCGGCATCGTGACGCTGTTAGAGCGCTACAATATTGATACTTACGGCCTGAACGCCGTGGTCGTGGGCGCCTCCAATATCGTCGGCCGCCCGATGAGCATGGAGCTGCTGCTGGCCGGCTGCACCACCACCGTCACTCACCGCTTTACCAAAGATCTGCGTCATCACGTTGAGCACGCCGATCTGCTGGTGGTCGCGGTGGGCAAGCCGGGCTTTATTCCCGGCGAGTGGATTAAGCCCGGCGCGATCGTGATCGATGTCGGGATTAACCGTCTGGAGAGCGGCAAGGTGGTGGGCGATGTGGCGTTTGAAGCCGCTGCCGAGCGCGCGGCTTATATCACTCCGGTGCCGGGCGGCGTCGGTCCGATGACCGTGGCAACTCTGATCCAGAATACCCTGCAGGCCTGTGAAAATAACGACGATGGAGCATCAGCATAATGGCAACTTTCTCTCTGGGCGATCATCCCCATGTCGATCTCTGTGACCTGCTGAAGCTGGAAGGCTGGGTCGAGAGCGGCGCGATGGCAAAAATCATGATCTCTGGCGGTCACGTCACGGTGAATGGCGTGAAAGAGACCCGCAAGCGCTGCAAAATTGTGGCGGGTCAGAAGGTTGAGTTTGACGGCGAAAGCGTTACGGTCACCGAGTGAGTCAACGCTCAACCAGAAAGGCTGCCTGCGGGCGGCCTTTTTTGATCGCGGCCGGTGCGCGAAAGCAAAACACGGGCCGACCGAAAAAGAGGGTCGGTAGCTACGTCACAGCGGGACGGGCATGCCCGTCCCCTACGAGGTGACCACCTGCGTGGCGCCGTCGACCTGGTGCAGCTGGTAGTGGCGGATTTCAGTATGTTCGGCGATCAGCTGCGCCAGCAGCGGAGAGTGGCTGGTGACCCAGATCTGGCTGTACAGGCTGGCTTCGGCAATCAGCTGCGCCAGCGCCGGAAGCAGCTCCGGGTGCAGGCTGTTCTCCGGCTCGTTAAGCGCCATAAACGCCGGTGGGCGCAGGCTGAGCAGCGCCACCACCAGACAGAGGAAGCGCAGCGTACCGTCAGAGAGTTCGGCAGCATCCAGCGGGCGCAGGATCCCCTCGCGGTGCATCAGCATCTGGAAACGCCCGCTCTGCGCCTCCACCGAAAAATGGCTGCCGGGAAAGGCGCGTTCCAGCGTCGAGAACAGCAGCTCGGTGTGGCCGCGCTCGCGGATCGTCTCAAACGCGGCGGCGAGGTTGCTGCCGTCATGTGCCAGGATCGGCGAGCGGATGCCGACCTGCGGCGCACGCAGCGCGCTGCCGGGCCACACCGCGAACTCATGGTAAAAGCGCCAGCCGCGCAGGTTCTCCCGCACCTGGGAAACCTCCGGGTAGAGATGCGGCTCGGAGAGCTGACCAAACACCGACTCCTCCTGCTGCAGCGAAACCGGGTAGGTCACGCGCTCACCGTCAACGTTTTGCAGAAATGCCGTCTGATTCACCCGCTCCAGCAGCTGCGCCGGCCGTCGCCGCTGATGGCCACTCAGCCACAGCTGCTCTTTTTTTACCACCGGGTCAAGGTTAAACAGGCTGATCAACGGTTCGGGAAAGCCAATCTCCAGCTGATAGTCGAAGGTGTCCATCTCCGCCGACAGTATCATCCGTTTGCTGTCACCATGCCGCTCGCCACGCCGCGGGCCACCCGCCCACATCGCCTTCTGAATACCGCCATCCTGCGCCAGCGCGGGCGAAAGCTGCCCGCAGGCCGCTTCATGCAGCAGGCGCACCGCTTTATAGAGGTTGGATTTGCCGCAGCCGTTGGGGCCGGTGATCACGTTGAGCTGACCGAGTTCCAGCTCCAGAGAGCGAATCGAGCGGTAGTTAGTGAGGGAGAGTTGTTTGATCACGATACAGGTCCAAAAAACAGGGGCGCGTTATCACGCGCCCCCCGGGGTTACTTACGGCGCCAGCGGGTGCCGCCCGCGCCGTCTTCCAGCACGATGCCCATCTCGTTGAGCTTGTCGCGCGCCACGTCGGCCTGCGCCCAGTCTTTCGCTTTACGCGCATCAATACGCATCTGGATCAGCGCTTCAATCTGCGCCACCTCTTCGTCATTGATATTGGCGCCATTTTGCAGGAACTGCTCCGGATTCTGCTCCAGCAGGCCGAGCACGCCCGCCAGGGTGCGCAGGCGCGCCGCCAGCCCATTTGCGGCCGCCTGGTCGGTGTCCTTCAGGCGGTTGACTTCACGCGCCAGGTCGAACAGCGCCGAGTAGGCTTCAGGGGTGTTGAAGTCATCGTCCATCGCTTCGCGGAAGCGGGTTTCAAACTCTTCGCCACCGGCCACTTCGGCATTGGCGTCGGTGTTACGAATAGCGATATACAGACGCTCCAGCGCGGAACGCGCCTGATTGAGATTATCTTCGCCGTAGTTCAGCTGGCTGCGATAGTGGCCGGACATCAGGAAGTAGCGCACGGTCTCGGCGTCGTAGTGCTCCAGCACGTCGCGCACGGTGAAGAAGTTGTTCAGCGATTTCGACATCTTCTCGCGGTCCACCATCACCATGCCGGAGTGCATCCAGTAGTTCACATACGGGCCGTCGTGGGCGCAGGTGGACTGGGCAATTTCGTTTTCGTGATGCGGGAACATCAGGTCAGAGCCGCCGCCGTGGATGTCGAAGTGCTCACCCAGCTGCTTGCAGTTCATCGCCGAGCACTCAATGTGCCAGCCGGGACGGCCCATGCCCCACGGGGACTCCCAGCCTGGCTCGTCGGCTTTCGACATCTTCCACAGCACGAAGTCCATCGGGTTGCGCTTGACGTTCTCGGCCACTTCAACCCGAGCGCCAGCCTGCAGCTGCTCCAGATCCTGGCGCGACAGGGAGCCGTAGTTCGGATCGCTGTCGACCGAGAACATCACGTCGCCGTTGCTGGCAACGTAGGCGTGTTCACGGGCGATCAGCTTTTCCACCAGCCCGATAATCTCGCCGATGTGGCGCGTGGCGCGTGGCTCCAGGTCCGGCGGCAGAATATTCAGCGCGGCGAAGTCCTTGTGCATCTCGGCGATCATGCGGTTGGTCAGCTGTTCAATGGTTTCACCGTTTTCGTTGGCGCGCTTGATGATTTTGTCATCAATGTCGGTGATATTACGCACATAGTTCAGCTGATAGCCGCTGTAGCGCAGATAGCGGGCCACCACGTCGAACGCGGCAAAGGTCCTGCCGTGGCCGATGTGGCAGAGGTCGTAAACGGTAATGCCGCACACGTACATGCCAATCTTTCCGGCATGAATAGGTTTGAATTCCTCTTTTTGACGACTCAGGGTGTTGAAGATCTTTAGCATTGAGACATTCCGTTTTAAGCGTGTGCGGGATTACGATAAAAAGTGAATCGAACATTCTGACGTATTTTTACCCCCAGCGCTATGTAAAGCAAGGGTATCGCCGCTTCCTTTATGCAGCAGGGCTGACGAGCCATCACTTTTTGTGATATAAGAGCCGTCTGTCGCACGGGAAAGACTTACGTCTCCGCTCCCGGCGCTCAATGTTAAATACTCCAACCCTGACAGGATGAGAAAATGGTTACTTTCCAGACTAATCATGGCGATATCGTCATCAAAACCTTCGACGATAAAGCACCGGCTACCGTTGCAAACTTCCTGGAATACTGCCGCGAAGGTTTCTACGACAACACCATCTTCCACCGTGTGATCAACGGCTTTATGATCCAGGGCGGCGGCTTTGAGCCGGGCATGAAGCAGAAAGAGACCAAAGCAGAGATCCAGAACGAAGCCAGCAACGGTCTGAAAAACACCAAAGGCACGCTGGCAATGGCGCGTACTCAGGCTCCGCACTCGGCTACCGCGCAGTTCTTTATCAACGTGGCAGACAACGACTTCCTGAACTTCCGTGACGAAAGCCTGCAGGGCTGGGGTTACTGCGTGTTCGCTGAAGTGGTTGAAGGTATGGACGTGGTTGAGAAAATCAAAGCCGTATCTACCGGCCGCAGCGGCATGCACCAGGACGTGCCAAAAGACGACGTGGTTATCCAGAAAGTCACCGTCAGCGAATAATGTCGCACACGCTGTTTATCGCAGATCTGCATCTGTGTACTGAAGAACCGGCAATCACTGCCGGTTTTCTGCATTTTTTACGCCGTGAAGCGCAGCACGCCGACGCGCTGTATATTCTCGGCGATCTGTTTGAAGCCTGGATCGGCGACGACGATCCGAACCCGCTGCACGTCGAAGTGGCGGCCGCGCTGCGCCAGCTCAGCATCCCCTGCTACTTTATCCACGGCAACCGCGATTTCCTGGTCGGGAAACGCTTCGCCCGCGCGGCGGGGATGACGCTGCTGCCGGAGGAGCAGGTGCTGGAGCTGTATGGCAGGCGCGTGCTGATCATGCACGGCGACACGCTGTGTACCGACGACGCGGGCTATCAGCGCTATCGCCAGAAGGTGCAGCAGCGCTGGCTGCAAAGCGTTTTCCTTGCCCTGCCGCTGTTCGTGCGCCAGCGTATTGCGCGCAAGATGCGCAACGGCAGCAAGCAGGCCAACCGCCATAAAGATCTCGCGATTATGGATGTCAATCCGCAGGCGGTGGTCGACGCCATGAGCCGCCACCGGGTACCGTATCTGATCCACGGGCATACCCATCGCCCGGCCGTGCATGCGCTGGAAATTAACGGCCAGCCCGCCGAACGCCTGGTGCTGGGCGCCTGGCATGAAGAGGGTTCGATGATCAAAGTCGGCCCCGATGAGATCGCTCTGATTTCCTTCCCGTTCTGAATCAAAATTTTGGCGCCATCCTGCGCCAGTTGACGCTACGCAACCGTTTTCCTCGCCGCGCAGTCGTGATATTCTCTCTGCCCTTCCCACCCCGCAGCCCGTATCCGTGCTGCTGCGGTGACGTTTTACAATCACAGGAGTCAGACCCGCATGTCATCCAACGCCGCCCCGGCCCGCATTGCTATTGTTATGGGTTCCAAAAGTGACTGGGCAACCATGCAGTTTGCAGCGGAAATCCTCACCAGCCTCGACGTTCCGTTCCACTGTGAAGTGGTGTCTGCGCACCGTACCCCGGACAAACTGTTCAGCTTTGCCGAGCAGGCCGCCGATAACGGCTTCCAGGTGATTATTGCGGGTGCAGGCGGCGCGGCGCATCTGCCGGGTATGCTGGCAGCGAAAACCCTGGTGCCGGTGCTGGGCGTGCCGGTGCAGAGCGCCGCGCTGAGCGGGGTCGACAGCCTGTACTCTATCGTGCAGATGCCGCGTGGCATTCCGGTTGGTACGCTGGCGATTGGCAAAGCCGGTGCGGCGAATGCCGCCCTGCTGGCGGCGCAGATCCTCGCGCTGCACGATGCTGCGCTGGCGGGCCGCCTGGTGAACTGGCGCCAGACGCAGACCGATGACGTGCTGAATAACCCGGACCCGCAGGTGGAAGCATGAAGCCGGTCTGCGTATTAGGTAACGGCCAGCTGGGCCGCATGCTGCGCCAGGCGGGTGAGCCGCTGGGCATCGCGGTGTATCCGGTCGGGCTGGATGCCGAGCCGCAAGCGCTGCCGATTGCGCAGAGCCTGATCACCGCCGAGATTGAACGCTGGCCGGAAACCGCCCTGACGCGCGAGCTGGCAGGCCATAACGCGTTCGTTAACCGCGATATTTTCCCGCTGCTGGCGGACCGCTTAACCCAGAAGCAGCTGCTGGACCGCCTCGGCCTGGCGACGGCCCCCTGGCAGCTGCTGTCCGCTGCCGACGAGTGGGCGCAGGTGTTCACCACCCTCGGCGAGTTGGCCATCGTCAAGCGCCGCACCGGGGGGTATGACGGCCGCGGCCAGTGGCGCCTGCGCGCCAATGAGACCGCGACGCTGCCCGCTGACTGCTACGGTGAGTGCATTGTTGAGCAGGGGATTAACTTCTCCGGCGAGATGTCGCTGGTCGGTGCGCGCGGCCACGACGGGCACACCGTGTTCTACCCGCTGACGCACAACCTGCATCAGGACGGCATTCTGCGCACCAGCGTGGTGCTGCCGGAGGTTGATGCAGAGCACCAGCAGCAGGCGGAGCGCATGCTGTCGGCGATCATGAACGAGCTGAACTACGTTGGCGTGATGGCGATGGAGTGCTTTGTGGTGCCGGAAGGTCTGCTGATCAACGAGCTGGCCCCGCGCGTGCACAACAGCGGCCACTGGACGCAGAACGGCGCGTCGATTAGCCAGTTTGAGCTGCACCTGCGGGCGATCCTTGGCCTGCCGCTGCCAACCCCGGTGGTCAGCACCCCGGCGGTGATGGTGAACCTGATCGGCACTGACCTGAACCTCGACTGGCTGAACCAGCCGCTGGTGCATCTGCACTGGTATGAGAAAGAGGTGCGCGCCGGACGCAAGGTCGGCCACCTCAATCTGGCGGACGTCAGTCCGGCGGCGTTAAGCGCGGCGCTGAATGCGCTGGTCCCGATGCTGCCGGCGGAGTACGCCAGCGGCATTGCGTGGGCGGTGGAAAAACTCGGGTGATGCCGCTTGCGGGCTGACCGGAAAAGAGGGTCAGCCCCTACGAAACTTTCGCCCCACTATTCCCCAGGGGCCACCTTTATTTCGGTCGCCCCACAAAAATCACCTCACCCCGCGTAGCACCATCCACAGCAGGTAATCCGGCTGCCACGGTGGGCGGTGGAAAAACTCGGGTGATGCCGCTTGCGGGCTGACCGGAAAAGAGGGTCAGCCCCTACAAAACTTTCGCCCCACTATTTCCCGGGGGGCCACCTTTATTTCGGTCGCCCCACAAAAATCACCTCCCCCGCGTAATACCTTCCACAGCAGGTAATCCGGTTGCCACGGTGGGCGGTGGAAAAACTCGGGTGATGCCGCTTGCGGGCTGACCGGAAAAGAGGGTCAGCCCCTACAAAACTTTCGCCCCACTATTCCCCAGGGGGCCACCTTTTTTTCGGTCGACCCACAAAAATCACCTCGCCCCTCGTAGCACCTTCCACAGCAGGTAATCCGGCTGCCACGGTGGGCGGTGGAAAAACTCGGGTGATGCCGTTTGCGGGCTGACCGGAAAAGAGGGTCAGCCCCTACGAAACTTTCGCCCCACTATTCGTAGGGGTCGACCTTTTTTCGGTCGACCCACAAAAATCACCTCACCCCGCGTAATACCCTCTGAACAACGCCTTGCCCTTCAGCAGACGAATGCCCAGCCAGCCGCCGCAGATCGACAGCAGCAGCGCGCCGGTTAACGGCAGCACCATCCACAGCACGTAATCCGGCTGCCACGGGAAGTCGAACACCTTGCGCTGCAGGCCCCACAGCGCCGCTTCCGCACCGATGGCGGCCGCCACGCCGGAAACCCCACCCAGTAGCGCAAACTCGCACCACAGCGTGCCGCGCAGCAGCCTCTTGCTGGCGCCGAGCGTGCGGTACACCACCAGCTCCTGACGGCGCTGACGCATCCCGACCTGGATCTGCGCCAGCAGCAGCAGCACGCCACAGGCCGTCACCAGCACCACCATAATCTCCAGCGCCTGGCTAACCTGCGCCAGCACCTGCCCTATCTGACGCATAATGCTGCCGATATCCAGCAGGCTGAGCGTCGGGAACTGGCGGTTGAGCTGGGCCAGCAGCGCGTTGTTATCGTCGAGGCGGAAGCTGGTCAGCCAGGTCTGCGGCTGGCCGTCGAGCGCGCCCGGCGGGAAGATAAAGAAGAAGTTTGGCTTCAGGCTCTCCCAGTCGACTTTACGCATGCTGGTGATCTTCGCGCTGAACTCTTGCGTATCGCCGGTAAAGGTCAGCGTGTCTCCGAGCTTCACGCCCAGCCGCCCGGCCAGCTCCTGCTCAATCGACACGTCACCGCGCTGCGGCGGCCAGCTGCCGGAGGTCAGCGGGTTGTGGTCCGGCAGATCTTTCAGCCAGGTGAGATTCAGCTCGCGATTCAGCGAATTATCCATTTCAGGATCGGCAGGCTGATGGTTAATCCCGGTCAGGCGCACGCGGGCAATCGGGTAGAAGGTTTGCGGCTTCACCTGATGCTGTTCGAGGAAGGCCTGCACCTGCGGCACCTGCTGTTCGGTGATGTTCAGCAGGAAGTAGTTCGGGCTGCCCGGCGGCATCTGCTGCTGCCAGCGGTCCAGCAGATCGCCGCGCATCACCAGCAGCAGGGCCAGCAGCATAAACGACAGCGAGAACGCCGCCAGCTGGCTGAGGGTCGTCCACGGCTGGCGCAGCAGGCGGTTAACCGCCAGGCGGAAGGCCAGATTGCGCAGCGTCAGGCGGCGCAGCAGCAGCAGGCCGCCCCAGCCGAGGGCGCCCAGCAGCAGCGAGAGCAGCACAATGCCCGCCACCAGCGCCCACAGCAGCTTACTGCCGCCGACCAGCAGCGCCAGCAGGCCAGTCACCACCAGCGCCATCAGCGGCAGGTAGATCTTCAGCGGCCAGATATCGGCAACCGCATCGCGCCGCAGCACGCGCAGCGGCTGGGTTGCCAGCAGCAGGCGATACGGGCGCAGGCCGACCAGCAGCGAAATCACAAACAGTGACCCCACCGCCCACAGCCACGGCCACGCGCTGGCGGCAGGCAGTTCACCGGGCAGCACCGGGCGCAGCATCCGCAGCAGCAGCGCTTCAAAGCCGAGGCCAATGGCGCTGCCGACGATCGCCGCCAGCAGCAGCACCGCCAGCCACTGGCCGACAATCAGCCGCCGCAGCGCCGCGCGATTGGCGCCCAAAGTTTTCAGCACCGCCACCAGATCGTAGCGGCTGCGGCAGTAGTGGCTCATGGCGACCGCCACGGCGGCGATGGCCAGCATCAGCGTCAGCAGCGCCGACAGCAGCAGGAACTGCTGGGCGCGCTGCATCGATTTACCCAGCGCATCCTCCGAGTTCTCCACGCTTATCCAGCGCTGTTCCGGGGTAATCCGCGACGCGATATAGCTGTCGTAGCGCGCCAGCTGCTGCGGGCTACCGGAGAATTTATAGCGCCAGGTGACGCGGCTGCCGGGCTGAATAGCGCCGGTTTTAGCGACGTCGGCGAGGTTCATCAGCAGGCGAGGCGCGGTCTGGAACGGATTGAAGCCCGCGTCCGGCTCCTGAATCACCTCGCCGGCAATCCGCAGCGTGGTATCGCCCACGTCGAGGTTGTCCCCGGCTTTGCGCTCGAGCAGCGCCAGCAGTCGCGGTGCGGCCAGCACCGTGCCCGCCGCCGGTTTTAACCCGGCTGGCGCAGTGCTCAGTTCACCAAACATCGGGTAGAGATCGTCAACCGCCTTCACCGAGGCCAGCTGGGGCGTATCGCCCGCGAACGTCATGGTCATAAAGGTCAGCTGGCGCCCGACCTGTAAGCCGTCGGCACGCGCCTGCGCCAGCCACTCTTCCGGCACTTCTTTGCCGCTGCGCAGCGTGCGGTCGCCGGCCATAAAGTCGCGGCTCTGCTGGTTCAGCCCTTTCTCCATGCGGTCGCTGAGCGAGCCGAGCGCCAGCACGCAGGCCACCGCCAGCGTCAGCGCCAGCCAGACGATCAGCAGCGAGGGCGACTTCCACTCGCGCCAGAACCAGCGCCAGATCATGCTTCCTCCCACAGCTTGCCGTCGCGCAGGCGCAGGCGGCGGTCGCAGCGGGCGGCCAGCTGTTCATCGTGGGTGACGAGGATCAGGGTGGTGGCGTAGTCGCGGTTCATCGAAAACAGCAGGTCGGCAATGCGGTCGCCGGTTTTGCGGTCAAGGTTGCCGGTCGGCTCATCGGCAAACAGCAGCGCCGGGCGGCCGTTAAACGCGCGCGCCAGCGCCACGCGCTGCTGTTCCCCGCCGGAAAGCTGCGCGGGCAGGTGCGTCAGGCGCTCGCCTAACCCCAGCTGGGACAGCAGCGCGGCGGCCTGCTCGCGGCTCTGACGGTCGCTGTCGCCGCGCAGCAGGGCGGGCAGCTGGACGTTTTCCTGCGCGTTAAGGGTCGGCACCAGCATAAACGACTGGAACACAAAGCCGACGTTTTTCGCCCGCAGCGCCGCCCGCTGCTCTTCGTTCATCTTGTGCAGCGGCTGGCCGAGCATCAGCACTTCGCCTTCGCTGCCGTCGTCCAGCCCGGCCAGAATGCCGAGCAGCGTCGACTTGCCCGATCCCGACTCGCCGATCAGCGCGAGAGTTTCAGCCGGTTTGACAACCAGCTCAACTCCGGTAAGGATGGAAAGATGATGATCACCCTGACCGACGGACTTACTAAGACGATGAACTTCAAGAATGTTTTCCGCTGGCATTACCCTGTCCTGTTATTATTAGCCTTGATGACGCTGCGTGCGACGGCGGCGGATACGCTGCTGGTGCTGGGCGACAGTCTGAGTGCCGGTTACCGCATGTCCGCCACGGCCGCATGGCCTGCGTTACTCAATGATAAGTGGCAAAAGTCGCCGTTGATTGTTAACGGTAGCATAAGTGGCGATACCGCGACGCAGGGACTGGCACGTCTGCCGGCGCTGCTGAAACAGCATCAGCCGCGCTGGGTACTGATTGAGCTGGGGGGCAACGACGGTTTACGTGGTTTCCCGCCGCAGCAGGTAGAGCAGGATCTGAACCAGATCATTAGCCAGGTAAAGGCGGCAAACGCGCAGCCGCTGCTGATGCAGGTGATGCTGCCCGCCAACTACGGCAAACGCTATACGCAATCCTTCGCCGCCATCTATCCCAAAGTGGCAAAGCAGTATTCAATCCCGCTGGTGCCGTTTTTTATGGAGCAGGTCTACCTGAAGCCGGAGTGGATGCAGGATGACGGCATCCACCCGAATCCGACGGCGCAGCCTTTTATTGCCGAACTGATGGCAAAAGAACTGGCCCCACTAGTTAAGCATGAGTAACCCGGCGTTGGGCGCCATAGCAGGTAAAGAAATGCAAAAATCGATAGTGATTACCGGGAGTTCCAGCGGTATCGGTCTGGTATCCGCCAACGATCTGCTGCGGCGCGGCTACCATGTGATTGCCGCCTGCCGTAAACCGCAGGATGTAGAGCGCATGAACCAGCTGGGTTTCAGCGGCGTGCTGCTCGACCTCGACGATGCTGCCAGCGTTGAGCGGGCCGCCGCGCAGATCCTCACGCTGTGCGGGGGCGATCTCTACGGGCTGTTTAACAACGGCGGCTTCGGGCTGTATGGCCCGCTGCAGTCGATCTCCCGCCAGCAGTTGGAGCAGCAGTTCGCCACCAATCTGTTTGGCACCCACCAGCTCACCACCCTGCTGCTGCCGGCTTTGATCAATGGCGGCAGCGGGCGCATTATTAATACCAGCTCGGTGATGGGATTGATCTCTACGCCGAAGCGCGGGGCTTACGCCGCCAGTAAGTATGCGCTGGAAGCCTGGTCCGATGCGTTACGGATGGAGCTGCACGGCAGCGGCGTGCGCGTCAGCCTGATCGAACCTGGCCCGATCCACACCCGCTTCACCGATAACGTCCATCAGTCGCAGCAGGACCAGCCGGTGAAGAACCCCGGCATTGCCGCGCGCTTCACGCTGCCGCCGGAGGCGATTCTGCCCAAGCTGCGGCACGCGCTGGAGAGCCGCCACCCGCGCCTGCGCTATCCTGTGACGCTGGTCGCACACGCGCTCAGCGCGTTGCGCCGTTTACTGCCGGGCTGGATGATGGATCGGTTATTACGCCAGAATTAGCCTGCGGGCCTTGAAGCTGCGGCCTCTGCCCCCATACAGTTAGCAACATCAGTCATTAAAGAGATGAAATTCATGTCACCACAAGCCGCGATCGTCGAGATTAACGAAACCAACCTGCACCAGACGCTGGAACAGTCGATGCAGATCCCCGTGCTGTTCTACTTCTGGTCCGGCCGCAGCCAGCACTGCGAGCAGCTGACGCCGCTGCTTGACCGCCTGGCCCAGGAGTACGCCGGACAGTTCATTCTGGCGCGCCTGGATTGTGACGCCGAGCCGGCCGTGGCGCAGCAGTTTGGCCTGCGCTCGATTCCGACCGTGTACCTGTTCCAGAACGGCCAGCCGGTTGACGGCTTCCAGGGCCCGCAGCCGGAAGACGCAGTGCGCGCCCTGCTGGAAAAAGTGCTGCCGAAAAAAGAGCAGCTGTTAGCGCAGCAGGCGATGCAGCTGATGGACGACGGCAAGCTGATTGACGCGCTGCCGCTGCTGAAGGATGCATGGGCGCTGAGCAACCAGAACAGCGAGATTGGCTTCCTGCTGGCGGAGGTGCTGATTGGCCTCAACCGCAGTGAAGAAGCTGAAGCGGTGCTGAAAGTGGTGCCGCTGCAGGACCAGGATACCCGCTATCAGGGGCTGGTGGCGCAGATTGACCTGCTGAAGCAGGCGGCGGATACGCCGGAAATTCAGCAGCTGCAGCAGCAGATTGAAGCCGAGCCGGATAACGCCGAACTGGCTACCCAGCTGGCGCTGCAGTTCCACCAGGTCGGGCGCAATGAAGAGGCGCTGGAGCTGCTGTTCAGCCATCTCAAGAAAAATCTGAATGCAGCGGACGGTCAGGCGCGTAAGATGCTGCAGGAGATCCTCGCCGCGCTGGGGACCGGCGATGCGCTGGCGGCGAAATACCGCCGCCAGCTCTATTCGCTGCTGTACTAAGAGCGGGACGACCGAAAAGAGGGTCGTCCCCTACACATGATTCACACACCGGACGACCGAAAAAAAAGGTCGTCCCCTACCGTTATGCAAAGCATGAACCCGTAGGGGTTGACCCTCTTTTCCGGTCAACCCTTTACGGTTGGCATACGTGCCAGACAGGGGCGGCAGGTAACGCCATCGGCCCCTACAATAATAACAATCCGGAGGTTATTTTATGTTTACTGTGATTCCCGTCATTATCGTTCTGGCACTGATCCTTGTCTGGTCCGGGATTAAAATTGTTCCGCAGGGCTACCAGTGGACCGTGGAACGTTTCGGTCGCTATACCAACACGCTGCAGCCTGGCCTGAACCTGGTGGTCCCGTTTATGGATCGCGTAGGTCGTAAAATCAATATGATGGAACAGGTGCTGGATATCCCCTCGCAGGAGATCATCTCCAAGGATAACGCCAGCGTCACCATCGATGCCGTATGCTTTATCCAGGTGGTCGACCCGGCGCGCGCCGCCTATGAGGTCAGCAACCTTGAGCTGGCGATCATCAACCTCACCATGACCAACATGCGTACCGTGCTTGGCTCGATGGAGCTGGACGAGATGCTGTCGCAGCGCGATAACATCAATACCCGCCTGCTGCATATTGTCGATGAAGCCACCAACCCGTGGGGCATCAAAATCACCCGTATTGAGATCCGCGACGTGCGCCCGCCTGCCGAACTGATTGCGTCGATGAACGCGCAGATGAAGGCCGAGCGTACCAAGCGCGCCGATATCCTCGAAGCGGAAGGGGTACGTCAGGCGGCAATCCTGCGCGCCGAAGGCGAGAAGCAGTCGCAGATCCTGAAAGCGGAAGGCGAGCGTCAGTCGGCATTCCTGGCGGCCGAAGCGCGTGAACGCGGGGCCGAAGCGGAAGCGCAGGCCACCAAAATGGTGTCCGAGGCGATTGCCGCCGGGGATATTCAGGCGATTAACTACTTCGTGGCGCAGAAATATACCGACGCGCTGCAAAATATCGGCTCCTCCGGCAACAGCAAAGTGGTGATGATGCCGCTTGATGCCAGCAGCCTGATGGGCTCCATCGCCGGGATCGGCGAGCTGCTGGGCGAAAGCAAAGCGGAGCGTAAACGTTGATGCTGGTGGATGAGCTGTTAGCTAATCCATGGTGGCTGTGGCTGACGCTGGGCGGCCTGCTGCTGGCTGCCGAGATGCTCGGCACCAGCGGCTATCTGCTGTGGAGCGGCGTGGCGGCGGTGCTGGTCAGCCTGCTGGTGTGGCTGGTGCCGATGCCGTGGGCATGGCAGGGGCTGAGCTTCGCCGTGCTGACCATTCTCGCCGCGCTGTGGTGGTACAGCTGGCTGAAAGGCCGCGATCGCCAGCAGCCCCCTTCCACCCTGAACCAGCGCGGGCAGCAGATGGTGGGTCGCCAGCTGACGTTGGATGCGCCGCTGGTCAACGGCTTCGGTCATGTGCGCATCGGGGACGGTAACTGGCGCGTACAGGCGGAGGAAGATTTGCCTGCGGGAACCCACATCGTGGTGGTGGCGGTGGAAGGGATCACGCTGCGCGTGATGCGCCGCGCTGGCTAGCGGCTTTTCGCGCCGTGGCAGCAGCCCGCCAGATGATCGATGATGGGGCAGTCGGCTCCGTCATCACCGGGGCAGCTGGCGGCCAGATCTAACAGCTTCTGGCGCATCAGCTGCAGCTCGGTGATATGCGCTTCAATCTCCGCCACTTTGCTCAGCGTGCGCGCTTTGACATCGGCGCTATGGCGCTGCGGGTTGTTGAACAGGCTGACCATTTCACGGCACTCATCCAGAGTAAACCCCACCTGGCGGGCCTGGCGCAGCAGGGTCAGCTCCTCCAGCTGTTTGGCACTGTAGCTGCGATAGCCGTTTTCCGTCCGTAGCGGCGGCGTCACCAGCCCTTTCTCCTCGTAGAAACGAATCGCTTTACTGGTTAAGCCGGTTTTTTTTGCCACGTCGCTAATGTTCATTATCGCCCCCTTGACCTTCCCCTTGATGGAAGGTTTAACCTCCATAACTAATGCAAAAACAGTTCCGGGTCAAACCGGATTAACAGGAGTGATGATATGTCGCAAATAACCTTACTGGCTCTCGACGGTCTGACCTGCGGCCACTGCGTGAAGCGGGTGAAAGAGACGCTGGAAAAACGCCCGGATGTTGAACTGGCGGAAGTCAGTATTGATGCCGCGCGCATTTCCGGCGACGCCAGTGCCGATCAGCTGATCGCCACGATTGAGCAGGCGGGCTACCATGCCCGCGTGGCGCAGGACGGTTCACACCCAAAGGCTGATCCGCTGACAGAGTCAGAAACTCAGCCGGAAGCGCTGACAGCGGATGATGCCACGCTTCCGGCAGAGAGTTTTCACCTGCTGATTGACGGCATGAGCTGCGCCAGCTGCGTCAGCCGCGTACTGCATGCGCTGCAGGAGGTGGACGGCGTTAGTCAGGCGCGGGTGAACCTGGCCGAGCGCAGCGCGCTGGTGCTGGGTTCGGCGCAGCCGCAGTCCCTGATTGACGCGGTGACGCGTGCCGGCTATAGCGCAGAAATCATCGAAGATGACGTTAAGCGGCGGGAAAAGCAGCAGCAGAGCGCGCAGGCCGCAGTGCAGCGTTTTCGCTGGCAGGCGGCGCTGGCGCTGGCGCTCGGTATTCCGCTGATGCTGTGGGGCATGGTCGGCGACAATATGATGTTGAGCGCCACCAACCGCAGCGGCTGGCTGATGGTTGGCGTAGTGACGTTGCTGGTGATGGCGATTGCCGGTGGGCACTTCTACCGCAGCGCGTGGAAAAGCCTGCGCAACCGTACGGCGACGATGGATACCCTGGTGGCGCTCGGCACCGCGGCGGCCTGGCTTTACTCCATGGCGGTCAACCTGTGGCCCGATCTGTTCCCCATGGCCGCCCGCCACCTCTACTATGAAGCCAGCGCGATGATCATCGGCCTGATTAACCTTGGGCATATGCTAGAGCAGCGCGCGCGCCAGCGCTCGTCGCAGGCGCTGGAAAAGCTGCTGGATCTCACTCCGCCGACGGCGCGCGTGGTCACTGACCGGGGCGAGCAGACCCTGGCGCTCAGCGCTGTAACGCTGGGGATGACGCTGCGGGTCAACACCGGCGATCGCGTGCCGGTTGACGGCACGATTATCCAGGGCGAAGCCTGGCTGGACGAGGCCATGCTGACCGGGGAAGCTGTTCCGCAGCAGAAATCCGCAGACGATACGCTGCATGCCGGAACAGTGATGCAGGATGGCAGCGTGCTGCTGCGGGCCGATGCGATTGGCAAAAATACCACCCTGTCGCGCATTATCCAGCTGGTGCGCCAGGCGCAGAGCAGCAAGCCGGCGATCGGCCAGCTGGCGGATAAAATCTCGGCGATCTTTGTTCCCACCGTGGTGGTGATTGCGCTGCTGAGTGCTGCCGTCTGGTATCTGTTCGGCCCCGCCCCGCAAATCGTTTACACGCTGGTGATCGCCACCACCGTACTGATCATCGCCTGTCCCTGTGCGCTCGGTCTGGCCACGCCAATGTCGATTATTGCCGGCGTCGGGCGCGCCGCCGAGTTTGGCGTGCTGGTGCGCGATGCCGATGCACTGCAACGGGCCAGCACCCTCAGCACGCTGGTGTTCGATAAAACCGGCACCCTGACCGAGGGCAAGCCGCGCGTGGTCGCGATTCAGTTGTTTAACGGAGCCGATGAGCCGTCGATATTACGCCAGGCTGCCGCGCTGGAGCAGGGTTCCGGCCATCCGCTGGCGCAGGCAATCGTCGCGCGTGCGGGCCTTAGCTCCCTGCCGGACATTGCGCAATTTCGTACAATCCCGGGCCAGGGCGTCAGCGGCATACTCGACGGCATTGCGCTGCTATTGGGTAACCCCGCGCTGATGGCGCAGCAGCAGATTGCCACCGATAGCGTGCAGCAGCAGATGGATAAGCTGGCAGAGACGGGGGCGACTCCGGTGCTGCTGGCCGCCGACGGCCACATTGTCGCCCTGTTTGCCATCCGCGATCCGCTGCGCCAGGAGAGCGTCGGCGCGCTGCAGCGCCTGCACCAGCGCGGTTATCAGCTGGTGATGCTGACCGGGGATAACCCAATCACCGCCGCGGCCATTGCGCGCGAAGCCGGGATCGACAGGGTGATTGCGGGGGTATTACCGGCGGGTAAAGCCGCGGCGATCGCCCACCTGCAGCAGCAGGGCCAGCAGGTGGCGATGATTGGCGACGGCATCAATGATGCCCCGGCGCTGGCGCAGGCCGATGTCGGCATTGCCATGGGCGGCGGCAGCGATGTGGCGATTGAAACGGCGGCGATTACTCTGATGCGCCAGGATCTGAATGCGGTGGTCGATGCGTTATCCATCGCCAAAGCGACCCTGCGTAATATGAAACAGAATCTCCTTGGGGCGTTTATCTATAACGCGGCGGGGATCCCAATCGCGGCCGGGGTGCTCTACCCGCTGACCGGCACGCTGCTTAGCCCGGTGGTGGCCGGCGCAGCAATGGCGCTCTCTTCGATTACCGTGGTCAGCAACGCCAACCGCCTGATCCGCTATCGTCCGCCGCAGCACTGAATCCTCGCGGCTGCGCTTCGTTTTGCCCTGTCCGTCAGCGAGTTATCGCGTTAGCATGGTGGCACTAAACGGATGAGGCGGGAAATGATGAGGAATCTTGTGCAGGTACTGCGGGCGCTACGCGACAGATTCTGGCCGGTGAACTACAGCTATCCGGCGCTGGACGTCACGCTGGGCGACTGCCGGCTGCATCTGGTCGGCAGTATTCATATGGGCACGCGCAATATGCTGCCGCTGCCTGCCGTGCTGATGGCGCGTTTACGCCAGGCCGACGCATTGATAGTGGAGGCCGATATTACCGCCGGTGGCTCGCCGTTCAGCGACAGCGCAGTCTGCCCACCGCTGGCAGAGCGCCTCAGCGCTGAGCAGCTCAGCACCCTGCAACAGCGGGCGGCAGAGCTGGGGATCTCCCCGGAGCGCATCGACACGCTGCCCGCCTGGCAGGTGGCGCTGATGCTGCAGGCGCAGCAGGCTCAGCGCCTTGGGCTGCACGCCGACTGCGGCATCGACTATCAGCTACTGCAGGCCGCGCGCGGGCTGGAAAAAAAGGTGATTGAGCTGGAGGGGCCGGAGACCCAGCTGGCGCTGCTGAACTCCCTGCCGGACAACGGACTGCCGCTGCTGGAGGACACGCTGGAGCACTGGCACACCAACGCCCGCCTGCTGCAAACCATGGTCAGCTGGTGGCTGGAAGCGCCGCCGGGCAGCCTCGGCAAGCTGGAGCTGCCGAACACCTTCAGCAGCAGTCTGAACGACCTGCTGATGCATCAGCGCAATCAGCAGTGGAGCCAGCTGCTGCGCCAGCTCCCGCCGGGACGTTACGTGGTGGCGGTCGGCGCGCTGCACCTTTACGGCGAAGGCAACCTGCCCGGCCTGCTGAAAAAAGCATAAAAAAAAGGCCGATGTTGAAATCGGCCCGTCAATAACAACATTTTTATGATTTTTGTTATCGTCTCAGCCCTCGGGCTGACGCGGGCCAGATTGTCGCTCAAAGCGCAAAATTTCGCCAGTTTTTTATTCATCAGAGGTTCACTCTTTTATCATGTCGCGCAAAGAAGGTGAGTGATTATGACACCCGCAGTAAAACTGCTTGAAAAACAAAAGGTCACATTTACGCTGCACCCTTACGAGCACGACAGCAGCGAAACGCATTTTGGCGATGAGGCGGTGCGCAAGCTCAATCTCAATGCGGATCGGGTGTATAAAACGCTGCTGATCGCACTAAATGGTGACAATAAGACCCTGGCCGTGGCGGTCACCCCGGTTGCCGGACAGCTGGATCTGAAAAAAGTGGCGAAAGCGCTGGGGGCGAAAAAGGTCGAAATGGCCGATCCGCAGTTTGCGCAGCGCAGCAGCGGCTATCTGCTGGGCGGCATCAGCCCGCTGGGGCAGAAAAAACGCCTGCCGACGGTTATCGACCAGCTGGCGCAGCAGTTTGCCACCATTTATGTCTCCGGCGGTCGCCGCGGGCTGGATATCGAGCTGGCCCCGCAGGATCTGGCGCAGCTGCTCGACGCCCGTTTCGCCGATATCGCCAAACGCGATTAGTCCGATCGCTGGGCAATCAGCTGATCGATCATCCAGCGCCCTGCCGGCCCCGGCGGCGCCCGGCGTGACCAGACGGCATCCACCTGAATATTCTGCGGCCAGCCCGCCACCGGCAGCTCGCGCAGCAGCTGATGACCAAACTGTTCGGTGAGCCAGCGCGGCAAAATACTCCAGCCAAAGCCCTGCTCGGCCATCTCCAGCAGCAGCAGATACGACGGTGCCAGCCACACTTTTCCGGCCGGCGCGGGCTGCTGCTCCACCCAGGTATTGAGCCGCAGCTGGCGCAGCTGTTTTAACTCCGCTTCACTGACCTGCGCCTGCTGCGCCAGCGGATGATCCTGATGCAGATAGATCGCCATCTGCGCTTCAACCTGCAAACGCTGCACGCAGATATCCACCGGGTAGTGCTGCTGCACCCGCACCACGCCAATGTGCGCACGGCCATTTTGCAGCAGATCGATAACGTCGGCATCCTCGGCAATCATGCATTCAAACTCGATGTCCGGGTAACGCGCAGAGAGGCGCTGCAGCAGCGATTCATGATAATCCGCCTGCCAGAAATCGGAGATCGCCAGCCGCAGACAGGGTTCCACCTCCCCCGCCAGGCGCATTGCCAGCTCATCCAGCTGTGATGACGCGGCGAGGATCTCTTTCACCTGCGCCAGCGCCCGTTGGCCGTTTTCGGTCAGCACCGGGGTGCGCGCCTCACGGTTAAACAGCGTGAAGCCAAGATCGCTTTCCAGATTGGCCACCGCCGTGCTGACGGTGGACTGGCTTTTGCGCAGCGCACGCGCTGCCGCCGAGAACGAACCGCTTTCTACGGTCTGAACAAAGGCTTCAAGAGATTCCGGGGAGTAGCGCACTGAAATATCGCTTTTATCGATGGATAGTCATTTTATCTTAGCAAAAAAACGGCGAATAATATTCCTCATTGTTGGGCCAGGCATGCCAGGCCCCTACGGCAACTTAAACGCCCTGTATTACTCAAAAAATAATGGAGTTCACTATGTCTGGTCGTTCCCTGAAAGAACGGTTCTTTCACGCCGCAGGTTTTGAGGTTCTGGCGATTGCGATTGTTTCGCCGCTGGCCGCGTGGGTGATGGATAAACCGTTATTCCAGATGGGCGCGCTGGCAATTATGTTGTCAACGGTCGCCATGGTCTGGAACATGATTTATAACGCCGGTTTTGACCGCCTGTGGCCACGTAATAAGGTTAAGCGAGGAGTGGGGTTACGCGTGCTGCACGCGCTGGGCTTCGAGGGTGGATTTATTCTTATCGGCCTGCCGATTGCAGCCTGGATGCTGGGCATTACGCTGTGGCAGGCATTCCTGATTGAAGTGGCGTTCTTCCTGTTCTTCCTGCCTTACACCATGTTGTATAACTGGCTGTACGATAAAGTGCGCGAACGGATTTGTCGGGCCGGGCCCTCTGTTTCGGTCCGCCCGTAGGCTGACGTTTGGGTCGACCCAAAAAGCGGCCGACCCCTGGAGAAAAAAAATCCGTTAACGCATGGCAGTGTCGATTTTCGCCTGGCGCCATTTCTTCGGCGCCAGCGGCTTCTCATCCTCTACCGGCTTTGCACTCTCGGCCGGTTGTTCTCCGCCCTTTTGATAGACAATTTCTCCGGCAGGCTGGTATTTCTCCACGTCGAGCGGTGAGTGGCTCTCAATGTACTGTTTCAGCACTTCCGCATCGACAAAGCCGGTATTCACGTAGCCCGGCAGCTTATCAATCACCGGGTAACCGTCACCGCCGGTGGCGTTAAAGCTTAGCGTCGCCATGCGGTAGGTTTTCTCCGCATCCAGCGGCTGGCCGTTGATCTTCACCGCGCTGACGCCCGTACCGTCGGCCACCAGGCTGACGCGGGCAAACTGAGCGTAAGCCCCGGAATCCACCTGCTTATTGGCCACCACCGCCAGATATTTTTCCACCTCGCTGCCTTTCATATCGACATACACCAGCGTGTTGCCAAACGGCTGCACCTTGAGTACGTCTTTATAGGTTATTGCGCCCTCTTCAATCGAATCACGCACGCCGCCACCGCTCATCACCGCGAAATCGGCTTTGGTGCGGTCGATCTGCCCTTCAAGGATCAGGCGTGCCATGTTGGTCTGGACAAAGCGCACCTTGCTGCGATCCCCCTCCAGATGGCCGTTAACGCTGCCGATTTTTACGCCGAGCTGCGCTTCGCCTTTTTTCTGGAACGGCGTCAGCAGTTTCTGCATCGCGCTGTTTTTGACAATTTCAGGCGTATAGTTCACCCAGCTGCTGCTGCCGTCGGCGTTGGTAATCTTATGTTTCAGGTTGATCGGCACCAGTTCGTAGTGCTCCAGCGTCAGCTTGCCGTTCAGGAAGGTAAAGTCGGCGCGGCCAATATATTTGCCCCACTCGTGCGCCTGCACAATCCAGGTGCCGTTCTGGCGGTCCGGCGTACAGGGGGTGCCCGGTACATAGTCGGCCTGCTTCACATTCTCTTTCGCCATACACACCGGGTCCTGCGAGTGGCCGCCGACGATCATATCGAGATAACCGGCAGGCAGCTCGCGCGCCATCTCCACATCGCCCGGGGCGTTGGAACCGTGCTGGCCGTTGTCGTAGTGCCCCATATGGGTGGCAGCAATAATCACGTCAGGCTTCTCTGTTGCACGCAGCTCTTCCACCACCGCTTTCGCTTCGGTGGCCGGTTTATGGAACAGAATGTCGGTAAAGTTCTCCGGGTTGCCGATCTTCGCCGTGTCATCGGTGGTCAGGCCGATCACCGCAATCTTCAGGCCCATGCGGTTGAACAGCGCATAGGGCTGGAACAGGCGCTTGCCGGTGCTTTTCTGATAAATATTGGCGGAAAGCAGCGGGAACTTGGCCCATTTTTGCTGCTGGCGCAGGACGGAAAGCGGGTTATCAAACTCGTGATTGCCAATCGCCATGGCGTCGTAGCCAATCAGGTTCATGCCGCGAAAATCCGGTTCGGCATCCTGCAGGTCCGATTCCGGTACGCCGGTATTGATATCGCCGCCGGAGAGGATCAGCGTCGCGCCGCCGTGCGCCTGCACTTCATAGCGGATCTGGTCCATCATGGTTTTTTGCGCCGCCAGACCATACTCATCATGCTCGTTTGGCCAGAAGCGGCCATGGTGATCGTTGGTGTGCAGGACGGTAAATTTATAGGTGCGATCTTTCACCCACGCCTGCGCCATCAGGGGGGTGGATAACAGCGCTACCGTCAGCACGCTGATTAAACTTTTTTTCAGTACTGGCACTCTGCCTCTCCTTGTTGAACAACTGCATTAGGTAACAAAGTTTTAATTTTTTGTGACTTCCGGCTGATTATGCAGCAGGATGAGGTCTGAAGGGTAATCTCTCCATCTTATATTGCTGGCAGGGGCACACCCTTGAACTTCTCCAATAAAAACAAATTTCGATGACACGTTATTTTATGGCAAGTAATGACACCCTCGCTTCAGCGAATCTGCCGGTGAAGCGTACCGCTTTCGGCATTCTCGGCGCGATCAGCGTTGCCCATCTGCTAAACGATATGATCCAGTCGCTGATCCTGGCGATTTACCCGCTGCTGCAGAGTGACTTCTCGCTGAGCTTTGTGCAGATCGGCATGATCACCCTGACCTATCAGGTGACCGCCTCGCTGCTGCAGCCGCTGATTGGCTATTATACCGATAAACACCCGCAGCCGTGGTCGCTACCGATTGGCATGGGATTTACCTTGTCCGGGCTGGTGCTGCTGGCGATGGCGAATAACTTCCCCATGGTACTGGTCGCGGCGGCGCTGGTGGGCACCGGCTCGTCGGTGTTTCATCCCGAGTCGTCACGCGTGGCGCGCATGGCATCCGGCGGCCGTCACGGCCTGGCGCAGTCGCTGTTCCAGGTGGGCGGCAATCTGGGTAGCTCACTCGGCCCGCTGCTGGCCGCGCTGATCATTGCCCCTTACGGGCGCGGCAACGTCGCATGGTTCTCGCTGGCCGCGCTGCTGGCGATTGTGGTGCTGTTGCAGATCAGCCGCTGGTATCAGACCCAGCATCGCGCCAGTAAAAGCCATGGGCAGAGTGCCGTCAGCCCGCTGCCCCGCCGTCAGGTGGCGTGGGCCATTTCGATTCTGCTGGTGCTGATTTTCTCCAAATACTTCTATCTCACCAGCCTGAGCAGCTATTACACCTTCTATCTGATGCACAAGTTTGGCCTGTCGGTGCAGAGCGCGCAGCTGCACCTGTTCGCATTTCTGTTCGCCGTCGCGGCCGGGACGGTGATTGGCGGGCCGATCGGCGACCGTATTGGCCGCAAGCGCGTAATCTGGGTGTCCATTCTCGGCGTGGCGCCGTTTACGCTGCTGCTGCCGCACGCCAACCTGTGGTGGACCGGCGCGCTGTCAGTGGTGATTGGCTTTATTCTCGCCTCAGCCTTTTCCGCCATTCTGGTGTATGCCCAGGAGCTGATGCCAGGGCGTATCGGCATGGTTTCCGGTCTGTTTTTCGGTTTTGCCTTCGGCATGGGCGGGCTGGGCGCGGCGGTACTGGGCCTGGTGGCTGACCACAGCAGCATTGATGTGGTCTATCAAATCTGTGCTTATCTGCCGCTTCTTGGCATCCTGACTGCTTTCCTACCTGATAACCGCCGTAAATAGTGCCAGCCCGGTGCGATAACTGTATTTCGCGCCGGGTTACTCTCCTGCAAAGCCTGCTCCGCACACTGATAAGTGGGATAAATCGCACTTTCTGGCAACTTCATCTCAATGATTCAGATTTTTTGCCGTTATTACCAATTATGACAAGCGCCCCGTCAGAATTTGCCATACACTAAAAACTTACAATCGGACACATTTCCATTCAAAGGAGAGGATATGCACCACACCACACCGCTTATCACCACGATTGTCGGAGGCTTAGTCCTTGCGTTCCTCTTCGGTATGCTGGCGAACCGCCTGCGCATCTCTCCTCTGGTCGGTTATCTGCTGGCTGGCGTGCTGGCCGGGCCATTTACCCCGGGTTTTGTCGCCGATACCAACCTGGCGCCAGAGCTGGCCGAGCTGGGCGTGATCCTGCTGATGTTTGGCGTTGGTCTGCACTTCTCGATGAAAGATTTGATGGCGGTAAAGTCGATAGCCATCCCGGGGGCGATTGCGCAGATCGCCGCCGCCACGCTGCTCGGAATGGGGCTGTCGTGGGCGCTGGGATGGCCAATGATGACCGGGCTGGTGTTTGGACTCTGCCTTTCCACCGCCAGCACCGTGGTGTTGCTGCGCGCGCTGGAAGAACGACAGCTGATTGACAGCCAGCGCGGACAGATTGCGATTGGCTGGCTGATTGTGGAAGACCTGGTGATGGTGCTGGCGCTGGTGCTGCTGCCTGCGGTGGCCGGGCTGTTTGAATCGGGCACCGCCAGCGTTGGCATGGTGCTGCTCGACCTGCTGATCACCATTGGTAAGGTGGTGGCGTTTATGGTGCTGATGATGGTGGTGGGCCGGCGCGTGGTGCCGTGGATCCTCGCCCGCAGTGCCGCCACCGGCTCGCGCGAGCTGTTTACCCTGGCGGTGCTGGCGCTGGCGCTGGGTATCGCCTTTGGCGCGGTAGAATTCTTTGATGTCTCCTTCGCGCTCGGCGCCTTCTTTGCTGGCATGGTGCTGAATGAATCGGAGCTGAGCCACCGGGCGGCGCACGATACGCTGCCGCTGCGCGATGCGTTTGCGGTGCTGTTCTTTGTCTCGGTCGGGATGCTGTTCGACCCGATGATCCTGATCCAGCAGCCGCTGGCGGTGCTCGGCGCACTGGCGATTATCGTGCTGGGCAAATCGCTGGTGGCGCTGCTGCTGGTCAGCATGTTTGGTCACTCAAAGCGAACCGCGCTGACCATCTCCGTCAGCCTCGCACAGATTGGTGAGTTCGCCTTTATTCTCGCCGGGCTGGGGATCTCCCTGAATCTGCTGCCGGATAGCGGGCGCAACCTGGTGCTGGCGGGGGCTATCCTGTCGATTATGCTCAATCCGATTCTGTTTGCTCTGCTGGAGAAGTATCTGCAAAAAACCGAAAGCATCGAACAGCTGACGATGGAAGAGGCCGTAGAGGAAGAGAAGCAGATCCCGGTGGATTTGTGCAACCACGCGGTGATTGTCGGCTTTGGCCGCGTTGGCAGCCTGCTGGGTAGCCGCCTGATGGCAGCCGGCGTGCCGATTGTGGTGGTGGAGAACAGCCGCCCGCGCGTGGAAGCCTTGCGCGAGCAGGGCATCAAAGCGGTGCTGGGTAACGCGGCGCGCATCGATACCATGGAGCTGGCGCGGCTCGACTGCGCGCGCTGGCTGCTGCTGACTATTCCGAATGGCTATGAAGCGGGGGAGATTGTGACAGCCGCGCGTGAGAAGCGCCCGAACATTGAGATTATCGCCCGCGCGCACTATGACGATGAAGTGGATTACATTATGGAGCGCGGTGCGGATCGCGTGGTGATGGGCGAACGTGAGATCGCCAACAGCATGTTGAATTTACTGCTGTTAAACACGGAAGAAGCCCCCCAGGAGTGCCCGATTTAATCCGGCGGGATCTTATTGGGCGACCGTTTACCCATTTCACCATTGCGGGCTGACCGAAAAAGAGGGTCAGCCCCTACCAGGTCGGGAGAGGTTGTAACCCGTAGGGGTCGACTATTGCGGGCTGACCGAAAAAGAGGGTCAGCCCCTACCAGGCCGGGAGGTTGTAACCCGTAGGGGTCGACCATTTTTCCGGTCGACCCGGGATAATGACACCGCTGCGGGCTGACCGAAAAAGAGGGTCAGCCCCTACCGGGCCGGGAGAGGTTGTAACCCGTAGGGGTCGACCATTGCGGGCTGACCGAAAAAGAGGGTCAGCCCTACCAGGCCGGGAGAGGTTGTAACCCGTAGGGGTCGACCATTTTTTCCGGTCGACCCGGGATGATGCGACCGCGGCGGCAGAGGTTGTAACCCGTGATGAATTTACCGCTCCCAGTATGACTCTTCCAGGCTATCTTCCCGCTCCGGCAGGCCGCGCGTCAGGCGCGGTGAATGCTGATTCAGCACCTGATAGCTGACGCGATTGGCGTATTTACACACCTGCGCCAGCGAGGAGTAAGTCAGATAACTGCGCGCATGCTTGCTGGAGTTCGGCACGTTCACCCGGTGGAAGTTATTGGCGGTGATATCGTGCAGCAGCGCGGCCAGTGCGCCATCCCCTGCCCCGTTGGTGTTCATAATCTTCTCCGGCCCGCCCATGTACGGGGCGATATGCGAGAAAATACGCAGCGGCTGGGTGCAGTCCTGATGGCGCATGGCGCGGCTGAACTCATACTGGTTAAACTCCGGAATGGCCCCCGGCAGCAGCGGATGCTGGGTCACGCGCTTGCCGGACTCTTCGGTAAACGCCGCCATATACAGGCCGTTTGGCCCGGCGGTGCACAGCACCAGATCCACCCAGTCGAGGGCGATATTCGCCGCCTGTAACGGATCGCTCTCTCCGGTCAGCTCAAACGCCTCATCCTCATTCATCGCCACTACCGAAACGTGCTCGCGCAGGAAATCGCGCCAGAACTGTGGGTTATCGGCGATCACGTATTTGGTGCCGAGCGTCAGTACTACCGGGACATCATGCTTTTTGGCATAGCTAATCGCCTGCATGGTGGCGGCGGGCATCGGCTCGCCCGGCTTGCAGCGCACCAGATAGGAGGTCAGCACCAGCGCAGATGCTCCGGCGATCACCTCTTCCGGGATGCTCTCCGGGCGCAGCTGGTTCATCATGCCCGGGCTGATGGCGAAGGTGCGTTCACCGTTATCACCAATCAGCGTAAAGCAGCGGCCAATCGTCCCCTCCACGCCCTGCAAATAGTTCAGGTCGGTGCGGCTGGAAGTGTTGCACAGGTAACGGTAGGCATAGCCACCGATCTGCACGTTTTCACACATCACGCCGAGCAGGACCGAGCGGTCATCCGCCAGTACCGAGTAGTTATGCAGGGTGTTGCCAATCGTGCCGCCGGCAAACTGATGGGTGATCAGGTTTTCGCGGTGCAGCTCGGCGTACAGCGCTTCCGCCACGTCATCTTCAATGACCAGCGAGTGCCCGAGGCTCAGGCCGTAACGGGCCACAAACTCGTCGTCCACTTTGGCTTCAATATCCACCAGGATCTGATCGATACCGACGATCCAGCTGTTGGCGGCATCATTGACCGGCTGAACCGGCTGCAGCAGCGGATCGCGCGCGCTGACGGGGAAATAGTGTTTGGATTTACGCTTACCGGGGAATTTCATATTTGCGGGCTACGGGCAGGGGATCAGAGCGCAATGATAACATAAATGCGCTCTGAGACGATCGCGGTGGGGCGTTACCGCCCCGTGGGATTAGCGATACTGATTCACCAGTTCCATCATCATAGTGATGTGGGCTTCATCATCATTGAGTGCCGGGATGTACTCAAAGCGCGTGCCGCCCGCGTGCAGGAAGATTTCGCGGTTCTCGCCGTTGATCTCCTCCAGCGTCTCCAGGCAGTCAGACGAGAAGCCCGGGCTCATGATCTGTACATGCTTCACGCCTTTCGCCGGCAGGGACTTCATCGTCTCATCGGTGTAGGGCATCAACCACGGCTCGCGGCCGAAGCGCGACTGGAAGGTGAGCATCGCCTCGCTGCTGCTGAGACCGAGCGAGGTTTTCAGTGCCTCAAAGGTGTCGTGGCAGCGCTGCGGATAGTCGTCACCCTCATTAGCAAAGCGCTGTGGGATGCCGTGGAACGAGCCCACCAGCAGATCCGGCTTGCCGTGCTGGGCAAACGAACGCTCAACCGAAGCTTTCAGGGCGGCGATATAGGCCGGGTGCTCAGCATAATCGCGGATAAAGTTTACCGACGGCAGACTGCGGTAACCGGCAAACACGCTGGTGATGCCGTCCCACACCGCGGCAACGGTAGAGCAGGAGAACTGCGGATACAGCGGCAGTACGATCAGGCGGTTAACGCCCTGCTCCATCAGGCTGTCGATGGCGCTTTTAAGGCTCGGGTTGCCGTAGCTCATACCCAGCGCCACCGGCATATCCAGCCGCGCCGCCAGTGCCGCACGCTGGCGCTGGCTATACACCATCAGCGGTGAACCTTCGTCCATCCATACTGAAGCATACAGCTTTGATACGCGCGGTGAGCGAAGCGGCAAAATAGCGAGGTTGAGAATCGGCCACCATAGCCAGCGCGGAGTATCGACCACGCGCTTGTCGCTGAGGAATTGCTTAAGGTAACGTTTTACGGCTGGTGTGGTCGGGGCATCAGGTGTGCCTAAGTTAACCAACAGTACGCCGGGCTTATCTTGCCTCATTGTTATTCCTTGATTTCAGGCATGGTGCGAAATGCAAACGAGACTTATTTTAGCGGAAAAAGGCGGGGGAGAAACCAATTGCTGCAATTGAGCCAGGTTTTCCTGGCTCAATGAGCACTCACCAGGGGATTAACCGAGGATTTTAGCCAGTTCAGCGCTGACTTCAGACACTTTCCGGGTGCCGTCGATCTTGTGGTAAGCGGTGTTACCTGCTGCGGCTTCTTTGCTGTAGTAAGCAATCAGCGGAGCGGTCATCTGATGATATTCCACCAGACGTTTACGCACGGTCTCTTCCTGGTCATCTTTACGCGTGGTCAGCTCTTCACCGGTCGCGTCGTCTTTCCCTTCCACTTTTGGTGGATTGAACGTCACATGGTAAACGCGGCCAGACGGCGTATGTACGCGGCGGCCTACGATACGCTCAACGATCAGTTCGTCAGGTACCGCGAACTCCAGCACGTTGTCGACTTTGATGCCCGCTTCCTTCATGGCATCAGCCTGAGGAATGGTGCGCGGGAAACCGTCCAGCAGGAAGCCGTTGCGGCAATCTTCCTGGGCGATACGCTCTTTAACCAGTGCGATAACCAGTTCGTCGGTAACCAGTTTACCGGCGTCCATAATCTCTTTGGCTTTCTGACCCAACTCCGAACCGGCTTTCACCGCGGCGCGCAGCATGTCACCCGTGGAGATTTGCGGAATACCGTATTTCTCCATAATGAACTGAGCCTGAGTCCCCTTACCTGCACCCGGAGCTCCGAGCAGAATAATACGCATTGCGTAAATCCCCTTGCGAATTGCTTAAATGATCACGTTATCCAAGGGCAAGAACATACCATTATGGCCCGGTATCCACAAGGAAGGGAGCGGTTAACCCGCACCCGCGTAGTGCTGTAACGCCACCTGGCGCCGCGCATACAGCGCCTGCGAAATCACCGCGATGATGATGATCGCCCCACCAATAACTGCATGAATTGTTGGCACTTCTCCAAGGAACAGATACATCCATAGCGGCGCAAGTGCGGTTTCCAGCAGTAAAAACAGGCCCGCATTCGCCGGGGAGACAAATCGGGTCGATAAGGTGATTAAACCCATAGCCAGCGGCATGATCAGCGCCCCTTCGGCGATCACCCAGCCGTATTGCGCCAGCGATAACACTTTCAGACTATCGACCATGTTAGCGTCCGGCCACAGCATGATGATGAGCGAAGCCAGCATCGCGCCGAGCGAAGGCAGGCCAGCGCTACCGCCGCTTACGCGTGAGGTGAAGATAAACGCCAGCGCCATCGATACGGCGGTGGCCAGCGCATAAAGATTGGCCACGCCATCGCCGCTTAGCCCGCGTCCTGACATCACAATCGCGACGCCTGCAATCCCCGCCAGCGCCGCCAGCATCACGCTGCGATCGATAGCGACTTTGAATAGCAGGCGCGAGATCAGCGCGGAGATAAACGGCGTGGAGGAGATAATCACCAGCACCGTAGCGACATTGCCGCGGTTCAGCGCGTTAACGAAGCAGGCGGAAGCGATGCAGAAAAACAGCGTCGACAGGATATTATCCCTGGTCAGCCAGGGCGTACCAATGGTTGACCGGCTCTGACGCCAGAAGGTCCAGATTAGCAGGCAGATCCCCCACATGCAGATGCCGCGCAGCGCAACGATCAGCCAGGAGTTCTCAATGCCCATCATGCGGATAAACACCGAATCGGTGCTGAGGATCAGCCCACCGAGCAGGCCAATCATGTTGCCGTTTAAAGCGAAGCCGTTTTTCATTTTGCCTCCCACAGGGTGTGGAGATTACGTTCGACCTGTTCGGTCATGTCCACCGATTGCTGCCCGTCACCGCGCGCCCAGCACGACACACGCAGCGTTTTGGTCTGCGGGAAATAGCTGGCACCGGCATCTTTGACCTGTTGCTGCAGGTTTTCACTGAGCGCAGGCACCGGAAAACAGCTGAACGGCAGGCCCGGTTCACTGATGGAGGCGAAGTCCATGCCCGCCACATCTTTCAGCTCAACCCTGCTGACCTGCGCCACGTTATACGGCTGCCAGCTTTCGCTGCGCACGTTTTCCAGCGCCTCTTCCAGCGGCTTGGCCGAGGAGGTCGAGTCCTCAAACAGCCGCAGTTCGCTGCGCATCAGGGTGCTGAAATGCTCCGGGCGCAGCGCAATAATTGCCAGCCCGACGGTCAGAGAGGCATGTTTATGCAGCGGCGCGACAAAGATCGAGCTGTCCTGCGTCAGCTCCGCGTGACGGGTGGTGGCAAAACTGTGGGAAGCATCGACTACCCCTTTTCCTTTGCAGTCTTTCAGACTGTTCACTTCGCCAGTATAAGGGTTGACGTGGGTGATAATCGGCACGCTACCCGGCCCGGTGGCGGCCGCCATGCTGAACAGTTCACTGATTGGCTGATAGTGAGCGTGTTTCGCCAGGCACAGCGTGGTTTCCTGTTTATGGAACAGGTGCGACAGGATCACCAGCCCGACGCGCACCGACTGCACGAAGAACAGATCGTAGTTCTGCAGCTGGTACACCTCGGTCAGTTCATCGCGCAGTTCGTCTCTCAGCATATGCACTCGCTTATAGAATCGATCGCCGTGGATCTGCTGTAGCTGGGGGGAAAGTGAGGATGCGTCCATTAGTTAATCAACTCTTGCTGGAAAAGCAGTGGCATAACGTTATCGCGGAAGATGGAGCCAACCGGGATTTCACAGGGAGGCTTGCGGTAATTCACCCACGCAATCTCCTCAATTTCGCTTCCGGCACGCGGCTGCCCGGCGATTTCCACGTGATAAACGTGGTTCTCAATCGCCATGGCTTCAAACTCGGCGCGGCCGTGAAACAGGCCAAACGGCCGGAAGCTTTTAATCTGTACGCCCAGCTCTTCCTGAAGTTCGCGCTTCAGGCAGCTGAGATGATCTTCACCGGGCAGCGGCTTGCCACCGGGGGAGATAAAAACCTCTGTACCGCTTTTGCGGGTCAGTAACAGCGAACGCTGATTAATGATAATGGCCGCACATTTAACGATTATTTTCATCTCAGGCTCCGAACGGGTGACGCAGCCCGCAGGCCGCGTCACCGCTGCTTATTCAGTTTCAGGCGGCGGCGCTGGTTTTCAGCACTGGCGTCATCAGGGTTTCGCCGGACAGGAAGCGCACGATATTCTGTGCCAGCGGCGCCTTATCGCGCAGATAAGCGAGGATCACCTCATCATTCGGCGTGGAGAAGCTGTCGGCAAAGATGCTGATCCCCTCGAGTGATTTGGTGGAGATCCCCAGCTGTAACAGGCGATATTTCACATCGTCCGCCGACTGGGCAAATTCATAGATCGGTGACTGATAGTTGATGTCGTACTGCGCCATCATTTCCATCAGGAAGGTTTTTGCCACCTGACGCTGCTCCGGGAACTCCATCTGATAATGGGTAATGCCATCGTTGATGGTGTTGATGTCGTTGCGGTGGCAAAAATCCACCAGATGCGCGTGGATAGCCAGTTTCTCCCCCAGCAGCACCAGGTTTTTGCGATATTTCAGGATGTCGGTTTCCAGATGTTCGATAGCAATAGAGCGGAACGCCCCGCTGATGTCGGCAATGGTGTGACCGACAACGAGATCCCCAAACCGGTTTTTCAGTTCTTCAACGCGGTGCGACAAAATGCCGCGATGCAGTGAACATCCACTGTTTCCTGACCAAAGGTGTACAGGGATACCCTGTAACATCAGATAACAAGCCGCCAGGGTGCTATCTCGACCGCCGGTAAACATGACGAGCTGTGGTTTGATGGAGTGCTGGTTTGTCATTTTCCTTTCCTTCACATAGCAGTTGTTCATTATTGTGGGCTGACAAGAGGAAAATACGGCTGTGTCGCTGGAGCCTCAATCCTGGGGTGTCCGCTGGTCGCTGGCAGGACAACGCTCCCGACTCCGCAGCCAGAGTAGGGAAATCGTGCTGGACTTTAAAATGATATAAACAGACACTTGCTGTTAGATTTTCTCACAGGGTACTTTTATGTCCGGCCTCCCTTCTCTGCGCGCATTACGCTATTTTCATCAGGCAGCCCTGCACCAAAGCTTTAGCCTGGCTGCACAATCACTCAACGTGACGCATAGCGCAGTCAGCCATCAGATCAAGCAGCTTGAGGAGTGGTTAGGCAAACCGTTGTTTCTGCGGGCAAATGGCCGGGTTCAGCTAACGTCCGACGGCGAGCGCCTTAAGGTTTGCTGCATGCAAACCTTTCGTGAAATTGAAGTAACCTGTGAGAAAATCAGGGCCAGAAATTTGCACAGCCTGACGATCTCCTGCGCGCCGAGCTTTCTGGCGCAGTGGTTGATCCCACGTATCAGCCGCTTCACCGAACGCCACGCCGAAATCGCCCTCACCTTTCAGACCCATGTGGATATTGAACGGGTGCGTAATGAGTACACGGATATTTTGATTGTCAGCCACGAGGCGTCGCTGCAGGAGGATATTGCCGCCACGCTGATCACCGTCGACTATATTGGCCCGGTCTGTTCACCGCTGTTCGCTAACCACTTCAACTATGAGACCGATTTCTCCACTCTGCCGCTGCTGCATGCCGATACTAAGCTGCACGCCTGGGCCGAATGGGCGAAGAAAACCGGCGCGCGCGGCGATTTCTGGGCAGGCAGGCATTTTGATAATCTGACGCTGGCGATTCAGGCGGCGCGTAATGGACTGGGGATTATTATGACGCCGCAGATCCTGGTGAAAAAAGAGATCCGCGACGGATCGCTGATTGCACCGCTGGGCTTTGCTGAAGTGGACCGCGCCACCTGGATGATGGTGAAAGCGTCGCGTAAAGAGGAAACCGAGATCGATCTGTTCCGCCGCTGGCTGTTAGAGGAAGCGTCGATCGCGGGTTAATGCCGGGTCGGGCGTACTGCGGGTCGGCCATGCCCGACCCCTACGGTGATCTGCGTAGGGGCGAGGCATGCCTCGCCCGCCGTTTTGCGAGCCGCGCCGACTATCTTCATGCCAAAACCCCACGTCACGCCGGGCGCTGATATGCTTCTCAAAAAAAGGAGCATGTCATGCACCAAAGGAAGTCTCTGCGCCTTAAACACTACGATTACCGTCAGCCAGGATACTATTATCTGACTCTGTGCTGCCTGAACAAAAAGCACTATTTCGGCCGCTGTACGCACAGTCAAAGCTGGCTGAATCAGAGGGGGATAATCGCACGGGAATCACTCCAAAGCCTGGCATCACATTTTCCCGCCTGCCTGCCCGACAGCTTTATCATTATGCCCAATCACCTGCACTGCATTCTGATCATATCTGATGGCAATCCGCACCCGCTCAGCACCATCATTGGGAGTTATAAAGCGGCGGTGAGCAGAGAGATCGGCAAAACGATCCCGGGAATAAAGCTGTGGCAGCGCGGATACTGGGAGCGAGTCATACGTGATGAGAGGGAATTACATTATGTGCGCGAGTATATGTTAAACAACCCGGCGCGCTGGTGTTTGCGGGATTAACGCCGGATAAAAAAGGGTCGGGCACTTGCCCGACCCTTACTGCGATCTGCCCAGCTGCGAGGCATACCTCGCCCGTTGGACCGTGGCGATTAACCCAGCAGTAGCTGGTTCATGCGGCGGATAAACTGGTTAGGATCGTCCAGCGTGCCTTTCTCGGCAAACAGCGCCTGGTCCAGCAGCAGCTCGACCCACTCGGCGAAGCGGGCTTCGTCCTGGGTATCGGCGGCGCGTTTCACCAGAGCGTGATCCGGATTCAGCTCAAACAGATACTTCACTTCCGGCACGTCCTGGCCAGCAGCAGCAAACAGCTTCGCCATCTGGGTGCTCATTTCGTCCGCTTCGGTGGTGACAATCGCCGGAGTATCGGTGAGACGATGCGTCAGGCGCACCTCTTTCACGCGCTCACCCAGCAGCGTTTTCACGCGCTCCACGAACGGCTCCAGCGCTTTCTCCGCCTCTTTCTGCTCTTCGGTCTCTTCATCGGCCAGTTTGCTCAGCGCGTCATCCGCTTTGCTCACCGACTGGAAAGACTTACCGTCGAATTCGGTCAGATAGCTCATCATCCATTCGTCGATGCGGTCGGAGAGCAGCAGCACTTCGATGCCTTTCTTACGGAACAGCTCCAGGTGCGGGCTGCTTTTCGCCGCGGCGTAACTGTCGGCAGTGATGTAGTAAATCTTCTCCTGCCCTTCCACCATGCGGCTGACGTAATCTTCCAGCGATACGGTCTGCGCCGGGCCTTCGCTGCTGGTGCTGGCAAAACGCAGCAGTTTGGCGATGGTCGCCACGTTGCCGCTGTCTTCTGCCGGGCCTTCTTTCAGCACCAGACCGAACTGCTGCCAGAATTTCTGGTATTTCTCTTCGTCATCCTTCGCCACTTTCTCCAGCATCTGCAGGGAGCGCTTGGTCAACGCGCCGCGCAGGGTCTGCGTGATGCGGCTGTCCTGCAGGATCTCACGCGAAACGTTCAGCGGCAGATCGTTAGAGTCGATCAGGCCTTTGACGAAGCGCAGATAGTTCGGCATAAACTGCTCGGCGTCGTCCATGATGAACACGCGCTGCACGTACAGTTTCAGGCCGTGCTTGTGATCGCGGTTCCACATATCCCACGGCGCCTGCGCCGGGATGTAGAGCAGGCTGGTGTACTCCTGCTTGCCCTCAACGCGGTTGTGGCTCCACGTCAGCGGGTCGGTATAGTCATGCGCGACGTGTTTGTAGAACTCTTTGTATTCATCTTCGCTGATATCAGACTTATTACGCGTCCACAGCGCCTGCGCTTTGTTGATCTTTTCCCAGCTGGTGGTGTTGTCTTCTTCGTTATGGCTTTCAATCTCTACCGGCAGGGCAATATGGTCGGAATACTTGCTGATAATGCTGCGCACGCGCCATGCATCGAGGAACTCATCTTCGCCTTCGCGCAGATGCAGAGTGATTTCCGTGCCGCGATCCTCTTTAGTGATGTCGGCGATGGTGTATTCGCCCTCACCGGCAGATTCCCAGAACACGCCTTCATCGGCGGCAGCGCCGGCTGCGCGGGTGCGGACTGAGACTTTATCGGCCACGATAAACGCCGAGTAGAAACCAACCCCAAACTGGCCGATCAGCTGGCTGTCTTTAGCCTGGTCTGAACCCAGTGATTCGAGGAAGGATTTGGTGCCTGATTTGGCAATGGTACCGAGGTTTTCAATCACTTCGTCACGACGCATCCCGATACCGTTGTCGCTCAACGTCAGGGTGCGTTTTTCCTTGTCGACCGAAACCCGTACGCGCAGCTCGCCGTCACCCTGGTAAAGGTCCGGGGTGGATAACGCCCGGAAGCGCAGCTTGTCGGCGGCGTCAGAGGCGTTTGAGATCAGCTCACGCAGGAAGATTTCTTTATTTGAATAGAGGGAGTGGATCATCAGGTGCAGAAGTTGTTTTACCTCTGACTGGAAGCCACGGGTCTCTTGTCCTTTCATGGTCATTGCTACCTCAACTAAGAACAGGTTGATGAACGTTGAGGATATAAGTGGGGGGATATTTGGCGATTTCAAGACGGCACGATCAACTCGTGCCGTTGATTGTTCAGAATTTAATCTTGAGGCGCCCGGCCAGAGAGTGCGACAGCGTGGTGCCGTCGACCATTTCCAGCTCGCCGCCCACCGGCACGCCGTGCGCGATGCGGCTGGCGTCCACACCATACTGTTCACACAGGCTGGCAATGTAGTTGGCGGTAGCTTCGCCTTCCACCGTCGGGTTGGTGGCGAGGATCACTTCCTGAATTGACTCTTTTTCCAGCCGCTGCTCAAGGCGATCGAGGCCGATATCATTCGGCCCGATGCCATCCAGCGGCGACAGGTGGCCCATCAGCACAAAGTAGCGCCCGGCAAACTGCCCGGTCTGCTCAATGGCGTGAATATCTGCCGGGCTCTCTACCACGCAGATCAGGCCGTTCTGCTGACGCCGGGGATTGGCGCAGATGGTGCAGGTTTCCTGCTCGGTGAATGTGCGGCAGTCGGCACAGTGGCCAATCTCCGACATCGCCCGCGTCAGGGCCTGCGCCAGTCGCATACCGCCACTGCGGTCGCGCTGTAACAGCTGGAAAGCCATGCGCTGAGCCGACTTCGGCCCGACGCCCGGCAGGCAACGCAGCGACTCCATCAGTGCTTCAAGGAGCGGGCTGGTTTGCATCAGAATGGCATCTTGAAGCCAGGTGGCAGAGACATTCCGCTGGAAACGGCCGCCATTTTCTCTTTCTGGGTTTCAGCAACGCGACGTGCGGCATCGTTGAATGCCGCAGCAATCAGGTCTTCCAGCATATCTTTGTCATCTTCCAGCAGGCTTGGATCCACTTCCACGCGGCGGCAGTTGTGCGCACCGTTGATGGTGACCTTGACCATGCCAGCGCCGGATTCACCGGTCACTTCCATCGCAGCGATCTCTTCCTGCACCTGCGCCATTTTGTCCTGCATTTGCTGGGCCTGCTTCATCAGGTTGCCCAATCCGGCTTTACCAAACATAAGTTCTCTCTCTTCAGCTCAGGCCACATCATCACGTGATAATGCGGCGGGTTAAACAGGTCGGATACTCTCTTCGTCTACGTCAGCGTCAAAAAATCGCTGCAGCGTCTGGATATGAGTATCCGTGATAATCGACTGACGCGCCTGCGCCAGTTTCTCTTCGTAAATTTTCTGCCGCCACTCCAGCGGGGTCAGCACCGCCGGATTATCATCTTCCACCACGGTTAATTCAATGGGGTGCGCGGCGGCGGCATTCAAGGCATCACTCAGCGCTTTCTGCGCCGAGGGCGAATTCAGATGGCGCTGGCTGGAGCGCAGATGCAGGCAGATGCCGTTTTCGGTCGGCTCTTTCCAGGCGTTTAGCGCCAGCTGCTGCACCAGTTTTGGCATCGTAAGCGCAGCGATTTCGGCAGCCCAGGCATCACGCTGTAAGGACTCAGCAACCAGCTTCGCCACCAGTTCCGGATGTTTTTCCAGCTCAAGTGCGGTGCGCAGCGCTTTTGGCGTGGCGACCTTTTCCGTTTTGACTTCTGTCGGATTGAGCGCTTTCCAGCGGTAAGCCTCTTCCTTTACCGGCGCGGCGGGCTCCGCTGCGGCCTGCTGCAGGCGTTGCTGCCCGCGTTCGGTAACCGCTGCCAGGCGCTCCAGTGCCGAGCTTGCCGGCCGCGCACCCTGCGCCGCCGGCTCACTCTTTTTTGGCTTACTCGCCCCCTGATGGCGCAGCAGCTGCGTACGCGCCTGCAGGAGCTGGCTGGTGGTATCCGGTAATCCCTGCGGTGGCGGGGACTCCACGGTATGCGCCGCAGGCGGGCTGGACGGCGGCGCGGCATCCGGTGCAGGCATCACCGCAGCGGTAGCCTGTGGCGTCATAGTCGGGCGCGCAACCGGTTCAGCAATCACCGCTTTCGGATGAAAAGCCAGCGCACGCAGCAGCGTCATCTCGACGCCCATGCGGCGATCCGGCGCCAGCGGCAGCTCTTTGCGCCCCATCAGCAGCGTTTGATAATAGAGCTGCACATCCGCCGGTGGCAGCACCCGCGCCAGTTCACGCAGCCGCTGTTCAATCGCGGCCATGTCATCACCGAGCGCTGAAGGCAGCAGCTGGATCATCGCCACGCGGTGCAGCAGGGTGAGCATCTCCACCAGCAGCGCTTCCCACTCCACGCCGCGCGATGCGGCCTGAGTCAACAGCGCCATCACCTGTTCACCGTCGGCATTGACCAGCGCTTCAATCAGCGCCAGCGGCTGCTCGTCGTCAAGCGTGCCGAGCATGTCATTCACCGTGGCGGTGGTCACCTGCCCCTGCCCCATGGCAATCGCCTGATCGGTCAGGCTGAGTGCATCGCGCATACTGCCGTCGGCGGCACGCGCCAGCAGCTGCAGTGCTCGGGTTTCCGCGGCAATCTGTTCGGCCTTCAGCACGTGTTCAAGCTGGCCGCGGATCTGTTCCTGATCGAGCGCCTTGAGGTGGAACTGCAGGCAGCGCGACAGGATGGTCACCGGCAGCTTTTGCGGGTCGGTGGTGGCTAACAGAAATTTGACGTGTTCCGGTGGCTCTTCCAGCGTTTTCAACAGCGCGTTAAAGCTGTGGCGCGAGAGCATGTGAACTTCATCGATCAGATAGACTTTAAAACGACCCCGGGCCGGAGCGTACTGGACGTTATCCAGCAGATCGCGCGTGTCTTCCACTTTAGTGCGTGAAGCGGCATCGATTTCAATCAGATCGACAAAGCGCCCCTGTTCGATTTCACGGCAGTTATCGCACTGCCCGCACGGGGTGGCGGTGATGCCGGTTTCACAATTCAGCCCCTTTGCCAGCAGGCGGGCAATGGTGGTCTTACCGACGCCACGGGTGCCGGAGAAAAGATAGGCGTGATGGATGCGGCCAAGGGACAAACCGTTAGCCAGCGCGGTCAGAACATGTTGCTGACCGACGACATCAGTAAACGCTTGCGGACGCCACTTGCGGGCCAGTACCTGATAGCTCATTAAGACTTCATCATTGTTTTTTAGTCGAGGGTAAACCTAAACAGTGAGAAACCGTAGTTTAGCCTGTTAACGGATATCGGCAAAAACCGCCGGGTTAGCGGCAGTTCAGCGGATTAAGGAAAGGTACTATAACAGATGGCCTGGCTGTCGCCATGCAGTTGGTCGCTTTATTTTGTCTTCCTCCCCTCATAATTTTTATCCGTCCTCGCGGCTAATAATTAGCATATACCAATGGATAAACTACGAAAACCAGCATTTAACGCTAGTAATAACACGATGTGTTCATTTACGGCAACACGATTATGTCAGATTGAGCATGCGATTCATTCTTGAGGCACATGAGGTGCCTTCCCCGGCATACAGGGAACGACAGTGCCAAAAACCCGATTTAACCCCTGACCAACCCCATCTGGTATCTCATCGTACCGGAGAGCGATGCCGCCTGTTTTCATCCAGCTGCTGCATCACAAGGATTTACCACTAAAGGATTAATTTATGAAAAAGATAACGCCTGAAAAAATCACCCACGTTCCTTTTAGAAAGCCTCGCCTGGTGACCTCTATTCCTGCGCTGGCCCTGCTCTCACTGCCTGTGTTCAGCACTCACGCCTTAGCAGCGGGCACGGCACAGGCCGCGACAGAAACCCGCGCCGCCAACCAGACAATAGTGCTCGGCAGCAAAGGAGGAAATGGCGCAGATGGAGAAAATGCGGGCCTCAGCGCGAACGCCGGCGAAGGTAGCGCCGGGAGTAGAGGAGCTAACGGTAGCAGTGGGAATAAAGGCGGCTCGGGCGCCAACGGTATAAATGGCGCTAATGGTAGCAACGGTGCTGCCGGTGCTGCCGCCAGCCCGGCGATGAATGGCATCAGCGGCAGTAGCGGTATCCCCGGAGCAAACGGGGCGGCAGGTCAGCCGGGGGCTGCGGAAACCCTCTCCCTGGATAACCGTCATGCCACCTTTAGCGCGATTGCGATCGGCGCTAACGGGGGTAATGGCGGTGCGGCTGGCCGCTCTTCCGCCGGCGCGGCGGGTGGAACAGGCGGCGATGGTGGCGCCGGTGGCGATGCCGGCAGCGGTTCGTACGGCGGGAATGGCGGTAATGGCGGCAACGGCGGCAACGGCGGCAACGGCGGCAACGGCGGCAACGGCGGCAACGGCGGCAACGGTGGAAGCGGCGCGGCAGGCGGTAACGGTGCAGACGGCGCTGCAGGCTCTCGCGGGGGTAATGGTGGCGAGGGCGCCACCGGAGGGAACGGAAAACTCAGCCTGCGCGGCGGTGATTTCAGCACTGACAGTATCACCCTCGGCGGTCATGGCGGCCAGGCAGGCGCCGCCAGTAATGGCTCTGCCGGTGGTCGGGGCGCAGAGGGAGGTCTTGGTGGGGCACCAGGTCAGAACGGTTCACAGGGTGCCAGGGGTACCAACGGTACCGTTGGTTACGGTGGTAATGGCGGCCAGGCAGGCAGCGGCGGCAGCGGCGGCCCAGGTGGCAACGGCGGTCATGGCGGCGCGGGCGCAGCCGGAGCCAACGGTGGCAATGGCGCACAGGGAGGTGATGCTTTATTGCACCTGGACCACACCCGCCTGACGGTACAAAAAACCTTGCAGGCCGGTGGGAATGGCGGTGCTGGCTCCCGTGGCGGCAACGGCGCGCAGAAGGGCCAGGATGGAGAAACCCACTCCGGCAGGGGGGGCGATGGCGCGAATGGCGGTATGGGCGGTGCCGGTGCCGCTGGCGGTAATGGCGGCAATGCGCTTATCCATGTCAGTGACAGCAGTTTAAGCCTTCACGCCATCACGCTGGGAGGAGAAGGTGCCAGCGGCGGTCAGGGCGACGATGCCTCGCTGAATGCATCGGGCGGGCTGGGCGGCAACGGCGGCAACGGCGGCAACGGCGGCAACGGCAGCCTGAGGTTTGAGAACAGCAATATTGTCAACAGCGGGATTTTGCAGCTGGGCGGTAACGGCGGTAAGCGTGGCAGCGACGGCACTGATTCAGGCGCGAGTGCTGCCGGGCATGGCGGCCAGGGCGGTAAAGCCGGCAACGGTTTTGCACTTTTCAATGGCGGCAGCGGACAGATCGCCACGGATATCCTGCTTGGTGGTAAAAATGGCGGCGCAGGCCCGGCAGGCAGCGGACAGCTTACCATTGCGGCCGGCAGCTTCAGCGCAAACAGCCTGTCCATAGGCCAGGCGGAGACAGAAAACAGCCATGACAATCAGTATCTGCAAACCGGGGGAGTCTTTACCACCGAACGCAGCGCACTACACGCCGGTGCGCTGCGCATTGACGGCGGGCTGTTTGCCAGCAGGCTGCTCGATGCCTCCCGGGGGCTGATGGAGGTAACAAAGCAGGCAGCGGCGATTATTGGCACGCGTCAGCTGAATGCGGAGCGCTGGCAGCAGGGAGCAGAATGGATGGCTGAGCAGCAGGCTGCGCCATTTGACGGCACCCTGGTGGTCGCTGCGGGTCAGAGTGCCGATCTCTCCAGCAAGGATGTTGGCTGGAGTATAGGCAGCAATGACCATCAGCAGCATTTTGCTGGCTCCTCGCTGACGGTTATTTCCGCGAAGCCCTATGTTGGGCAGAATTCAGCCCCCCTGGTGACCGGCGAGGGGCGCGTCGATGCCAACGCCAAAATGATGGTGATCGCAGATGACAACCTGAAAACCGCAGAAGCTTTCACCGCCAGCCTCGGTAGCAGCGCCCGGGATGGATTCTGGCAACAGCAGAACGTTGTCAGTACCAGCCGCCTGTTAAATATGATCGTCAGCAGCAGTGGCAATGCCCATCGGCTCAGCGCGCAGCAGGCGGCACTGCCGCTACTGCCGCAGGACACCGCCGATCTGCTGGCTAATATGGCGAAACAGCAGGGCGTCAATACCCACTCTGCCGATGCCAGCCAGCGTTTTGTTTCGCAGGTAATGGATATCCGCTTCATTCCTGACAGGGTGGTGGCCAGCCGGGTGGTGCAGTCTGCCCTGCATATGGCTTCAGTGATTGGCGTACAGCACACCACCTTTATGGCGCTGTCAGCCGCTGAACAGGCGGTTGCCCGCCATCTATCCTCTGACCTGAATGAAAGCAGTAGCGGGGGTAACCTGTGGGCTACGCTCTTGTCAGATAACAGCAGTTCCCATGGATTCTCATCGGGCGACTGGCAGGCGCGTGCCGCCACAAACCTCGGGGGGCTGGCGCTGGGGAGTGATTACCAGACGGATGACGGCGATTATGGAAGTTTGACCAGCGGTATCGCGTTTAATGCTGGCGGCGGCAAAAGTTCCAGCCGGGGTAATGTCAGCCCAACCCGCAATAACTTTAACTTCTGGGGGAGTACGCTTTACAGCCGCTGGCAGCTGGATGCGGCGAGTGTCATGGCAGACGTTAGCTATACGGGCAGCCATAACCGACTGAAACAGCAAACGCCTGCGGGCGTCGAGGGTTCGGCGCTGCGGGCGGGCGTGAACAGCTGGGCCTTTAGCAGCGGCATTAAGGTCGATTACCTTTGGCAGAGTGGATTCGCGGATGTCAAACCACACGCTGGCGTGCGCTATGTGCTGCTTAAGAGTAAAGGTTTTAATACGCATAATGAGTTGGGTAACCTGTTCGATACCGCCAGCGGTTCACAGAGTATCTGGTCGTTCCCGCTGGGCGTTTCGCTGTCTAAAGCGTTCACCACCACCGCTGGCTATCAGGTCAAACCCATTATTGACCTGACGTGGACTGGAAATAGTGGCGATGTCAGAGCGAAGAGCCGTAGCTGGATGCCTGGGGAAGAAGGCAGTGCTTCCACGACAACCTCAACGATTACTGACCACTCAGTGTTCAGCGGTAACGTCGGTATTGAGCTGTCGCATAAGCAGCTGGGATACAGTCTCAGTTATCAGTTGAACGAGTCGTCCCATACCTCCGACAACATTATTCAGGCGGGAGTGAAGTTCTCATTCTGATGACAAAGGGGCAGCATTCGCTGCCCTTTCCACTCTCTTCCTGAACCCATCAGAAACGATACCCCACGCCAACGTTAAAGCCATGACTGGAGGTTTTCAGTATGTGACCGCCCTGGTAACCCACGTCCAGCGCCAGGTTATCAATCAGGTTGAACTGCATTCCCGCCCCCCAGGCAAAACGCGAGCTGGATCTTTTTTTGCGCCCGGAATGTTCACCAGCAGCATCGCGATAGTGGGTGATGTTGGTGCTGCTTTCCCAGCCCGGGCCAGCCAGGGCGTAGATACTGGCCCAATGAGTGATGCGATAAGCCGGCCCCACCATCAGCGAATAGTCGCGCACGCGATGGTATTTATCCTCTGAGGCGCCATCAAACTGGGCAAACTGGCTACCGCGCCCGTTCATCCAGGTGAGCGACACCATGGCGCTGAGCGGCAGCTGAGGGATTTCATAGCGATACTTAAGGTTGAGACCTTTGATATTTTTGAAATGCTGGATGTGGCTCTGGGCGTATCCCAGCGTGAAGGTGTGCAGCCCGCTAATATCTTTTGTCTGGTACTGATCATCAACAGGGGCCTGAGTCTGAGCAGCGTTTGCGGCTGCGGCACCCGCCAGTGCGGCGAGCAGAGTAGTAACGCTGGCGATTTTGTTCATCCCGAACTTCCTTAATCACGGTGACGGCTGCATTTTGCCGCACAAGTGTAAGCATCAGGGGGGAGGAATCGCTGCTAATTGTGCCGAACAGCGGCTGAAAGCATTTGGGGTATATGGCGAGAAGCGGTTAAGGCGAGACCGGGGCGGACCCGCCGCCCCGCAAAATCTTAGTGACCGGGGAAGTTCACCAGACTGTAGCTTTCAATGCCCTGCGCCTTCAGGCGTGATTCGCCGGTGAGGTCAAACAGGTTAATGATGAAAGCGGCATCTTTCACCGTGCCGCCCGCGCGGCGGATCAGCTTCACGGTGGCTTCAATGGTGCCGCCGGTCGCCAGCAGATCGTCAACCACCAGCACCACGTCACCCGGCTGGATAGCATCACAATGCAGCTCTAACTGGTCAGTGCCGTACTCCAGCTCGTAGCTTTCGGCAAAGGTTTTACGCGGCAGCTTGCCCGGTTTACGCACCGGTACGAAGCCCACGCCCAGCCCAAGCGCAACCGGCGCCCCGAACAGGAAACCGCGCGCTTCAGTGCCCACCACCTTGGTGATGCCAGCGTGACGATAGCGTTCAACTAACAGCTCAATGCTCAGCGCATACGCTTTCGGATCTTCCAGCAGGCTGGTGACGTCACGAAAGAGAATGCCCGGTTTTGGGTAGTCCGGGATGCTTTTGATACTGTTTTTAAGGAATTCAAGCTGCTGCGCAGTCGCGGTCATAGTGTTGTGCCTGGTAAATACAAATCTGACTCACGCGGCTTGCTTCACCCACGGCGATAAAGCCGGGTGAAATTTAAACACTGGGGGAAAGCCGCGCACGAAAACGACCAAATCTAGGCAAAACGCCGGACAATTGCAACCGTGTTTAGCGAAATCAGCGCTTTTCCTGCTCTTCATCAACCACTGGCAGGCGGATCATAAAGATCAGCAGGCAGCAGAGTATCGCCAGCAGCAGCAGGCGTATCCAGAGAATTTTGACCATCCACAGGGAAAAGGCAAAGGTCAGCAGAATAAACAGGATCGCCCTGCCCTTGGCGCCCGGTGGCATCGCCCGATGCTGCTGCCAGTGACGCAGGTAGCGCCCGAATACCGAGCGGTGCAGCAGCCAGTGATGGAAGCGCGGGGATGATCGGGCAAAGCACCAGGCCGCCAGCAGTAAAAATGGCGTGGTCGGCAGCAGCGGCAGCACCACGCCGAGCGTGGCCAGTACCACCGCTAACCAGCCAAGAGTAATAAGAAGATAACGTTGCATGGCGTACCCGAAAAAATTGGCTGTAAACAGGGTATCATAGCCGCAATACTGCCCTGGAGAACACGATGAAAAGCGCAGCTTTACTGCAACAACTGGAAACGCAGCTGGAACAGCTGGCGCAGGCTGTCGAGCCGCATGCTAATAAACGTAACGCGCAGGCGCGCTTTGACCATCAGTTATTCCACAGCCACTCTACCCGCCTGGGCGATTATCTGCAGGAAGTGCGGCAGACCATGGCGCTGTTAAAACAGAGCGTGAGGGATAACCGCCCGGAAAGCGTGGCGTGGATGGCCGAACGCGTGGTGCTGCAGATGAGCGCCATGCAGCGCGAACTGGCCACGCTGAAGATGCGCAGCAGTGAGACCCGCGCCGCGCCGGTGCGCGAGAACCTGTATGAAAAGCTGGCCGAACATCAGGATTTTGAGCGCCGCCTGCGGGCGATGATCCAGGATCGGGAAAGCCTGCTGGCCGTGCAGGAGACGCTGGCACAGCAGCAGCAGCTTCAGCGTGAGGTGGCCGCACTCGAAGGGCGTTTGCAGCGCTGCCTGCAGGCGCTTAAGCGAATTGAGCGCGGCATCGAAAATCGCGAGCGCGGGCTATAATCGGGTGATAACTCGCGGAAAGAGAGGCAGCTATGGGTCTGATTAGCTGGATGGTAACTGGTTTGCTGGTGGGTATTGCTGCCCGCCGTTTCTTCCCCGGCCGCCCCGGCGGCCTGATGCCCACGCTGTTACTGACTGCCGTGGGTGCCTTGATTGGCGGCTACATCAGCAGTTATTTTGACTACGGGACGCTGGCCCTCTTCCACCCGCGGGCGCTGCTGGCCGCCTTTGCCGGGGCGCTGGTCATGGTTGGCGTGGTCAGAATGCTGCGCATCTGAAATTTTTATCACTATAAGGAAGACGTATGTCGCTGGATACTGCACCGGAAGAGGTCAAGCTGGCCGTGGATTTGATTATGCTGTTGGAAGAGAATCAAGTAGCGCCAGAAACCGTGCTGGCAGCGCTGGCGATTGTGCAGCGAGATTTCGAGCAGAAAGTCGCCGCAGGTTCATAATTTCGCGCTATGCTGGCTTGCGTAAGGTTGGGCACCAGGTCAGCATCTCGATCAGCGTGTCCACCAGCTGCGGCGCGTCGGCGGCGAGGTCAAAGCTCTCCGGCATAAACAGCCAGTTTTCCATGATGCCGCTAATGTAGCCACGCATCACTACGGCCACGCGGCGCGTGTTAAGATTTTCCGGAAGTTGCTTTGCATCAATACACTGTTGTAAAACCTCTTCTATCTTCTCATAACATTCCAGATAGAGATTTTGCTGCATCAGCTGGAGGGTGGTCATTTCACCGACAAACTCACATTTATGGTAAATAATTTCCATAAGTGCGCGTCTTCTCGGATCGGTGGCTGCTGCGTCAAGGACATACAGCAACATAGCTCGCATAACAGAGAGTGGATCCGCCGGGTATTTTGATTGATACTCAAGTTCCAGGTCTGCCATTCCGGATTCGGACTGTGCCCAAATCTCATTGAGCAAATCCGTTTTATTTTTGAAATGCCAGTAGATTGCACCCCGCGTCACGCCAGCACTTGCGGCAATATCAGCCAGTGACGTTTTAGAAACGCCATGTTCAGAAAAGCGCTCAATAGCCGCATCTATGATGTGATTTCGCGTTTCCTGAGCTTGTTGTTTGGTATTTCGTGCCATGAGGGTGTTTTTTACAAAGCGTTAGACTTACATACATTTCCGAATGTATGTACCATAGCACGACCATAATTTAAACGCAGCAATGGGTTTATGGGTTTGTGATCCATTGAACAATCGATATCGGACACTCGAGGTTTATTTATGAACAAAAACAGAGGGTTAACGCCTCTGGCGGCCGTTCTGATGCTTTCAGGCAGCTTAGTGCTAACAGGATGTGATAACAAAGATTCTCAGCAGGCCGGTCAGCAACAGGCCCCTGAAGTGGGTATCACGACGCTAAAAAGCGCACCGCTTAAAATTACCACCGACCTGCCGGGTCGCACCTCATCGTTCCGTATTGCAGAAGTTCGCCCACAGGTTTCCGGCATTATTCTGAAACGCAACTTCGTTGAGGGGAGTGATATCAAGGCTGGCGAATCCTTGTATCAAATTGATCCGGCCACTTATCAGGCCGCTTACGACAGCGCCAAAGGTGACCTCGCACAGGCTCAGGCCAACGCGCAGATCGCCGCTTTAACGGTAAAACGCTACAAGCCTCTGCTGGGTACTAAGTACATCAGTCAGCAGGATTACGACACCGCGGCAGCCACCCAGAGCCAGACCGCTGCAGCCGTTCAGGCAGCACAGGCAGCCGTTGAATCTGCCCGTATCAACCTTGCCTATACCAAAGTGACCTCGCCTATCAGCGGACGCATTGGTAAATCCTCCGTCACCGAGGGTGCGCTGGTGCAGAGTGCTCAGACTACCGCTCTGGCCACCGTGCAGCAGCTGGACCCGATCTACGTTGACGTGACCCAGTCGAGCGATGACTTTATCCGTCTGCGCGACGAGCTGAAATCCGGCCAGCTGCAGCAGACCAACGGCAAAGCTGAAGTCAAACTGTTAACGCAGGATGGTAAAGAATACTCGCAGAGCGGAACATTAGAATTCTCTGATGTCACCGTTGACGAGACCACCGGCTCCATCACACTGCGCGCGGTGTTCCCTAACCCGGACCACAACCTGCTGCCAGGCATGTTCGTACGTGCTCGCCTGGATGAAGGCACCAACCCAAATGCACTGCTGGTTCCTCAGCAGGGCATCACCCGCACGCCAACGGGCCAGGCGACTGCCATGGTCGTCGGTGCGGATAACAAGGTTGAAGTGCGTAATGTGACAGCCGATCAAGCTTTCGGCGACAAATGGCTGGTCACGTCAGGTCTGAAAGATGGCGATCGTGTGATCACCACCGGTCTGCAGCGTGTGAAACCCGGTGCCGCGGTGACCCCACAGGAAGTTAGCGACGACAGTGCCAAAGAAGCCCCTCAGTCTCAGGCACAGTCTGAACAACCGAAGTCTTAACAGGAGCCGCTGATACATGGCTAAGTTCTTTATCGATCGCCCCATCTTTGCCTGGGTTATCGCCATCATTATTATGCTGGCGGGTGCGCTGTCGATCCTGAAACTGCCGATTGAGCAATATCCTAACGTTGCTCCACCGGCAATCGAGATCACCGCCACCTACCCGGGTGCCGATGCAAAAACTTTGCAGGACTCCGTCACGCAGGTTATCGAACAAAACATGAACGGCATCGACGGCCTGATGTACATGGGTTCAAGCAGCGACTCTTCGGGTACGCTGCAGCTGACTCTGACATTCGAGTCCGGTACCGATGCTGATATCGCGCAGGTGCAGGTTCAGAACAAACTGCAGCTGGCGATGCCGTTGCTCCCGCAGGAAGTCCAGCAGCAGGGGATTAAAGTTCAAAAATCCTCCAGTAGCTTCCTGATGGTTGCCGGTTTCATCAACGATAACGGCACCATGACGCAGAACGACATCTCCGACTACGTGGGTTCTAATATTAAAGATCCTATCAGTCGTGTCTCCGGCGTGGGTGATACCCAGCTGTTCGGGGCGCAGTATGCGATGCGTATCTGGATGGACCCGCATAAGCTCAACAACTACTCACTGACGCCGGTCGATGTGATCAGCGCCATTAACACCCAGAACGCCCAGGTGGCGGCCGGTCAGCTTGGTGGTTCACCACCGGTGAAAGGCCAGCAGCTGAATGCCTCGATCATCGCGCAGACGCGTCTGACCTCGGCTGAAGAGTTCGGTAAGATCCTGCTGAAGGTGAACAGCGACGGTTCGCGTGTGCGTCTGAGCGACGTGGCGCATATCGAGCTGGGTGGTGAGAACTACGAGATTATTGCACGCTATAACGGGCAACCGGCCTCAGGCCTGGGGATCAAGCTGGCCACCGGAGCTAACGCCCTGGATACCGCTGCGGCGGTAAAAGCTGAGCTTGCCAAGCTGGAGCCGTTTTTCCCGGCCGGTATGAAAATCGTTTATCCGTATGACACCACGCCGTTCGTTAAGATCTCGATTAACGAAGTGGTGAAAACCCTGGTCGAAGCTATCGTCCTGGTGTTCCTGGTGATGTACCTGTTCCTGCAAAACTTCCGCGCCACGCTGATCCCTACGATTGCGGTGCCGGTTGTCTTGCTCGGGACCTTTGCGATTATCAGCGCCTTTGGCTACTCGATAAACACCCTGACGATGTTCGGGATGGTGCTCGCCATCGGCCTGTTGGTGGATGACGCCATCGTGGTGGTGGAGAACGTCGAGCGCGTGATGGCCGAAGAGGGCCTGCCGCCGAAGGAAGCCACGCGTAAGTCGATGGAGCAGATCCAGGGCGCGCTGGTCGGTATTGCGCTGGTGCTGTCGGCCGTATTTATCCCTATGGCCTTCTTCGGCGGGTCCACCGGGGTTATCTATCGTCAGTTCTCGATCACTATCGTTTCCGCGATGGTGCTGTCGGTTATCGTTGCACTGATCCTGACCCCGGCACTGTGTGCCACCATGCTGAAGCCGATTGCCAAAGGCGACCATGGCAAAACCACCGGATTCTTCGGCTGGTTTAACCGCCTGTTCGACAAGAGCACCAATCACTATACCGACAGCGTGGGCCACATCGTGCGCAGCACCGGTCGCTATCTGGTGATTTATCTGCTGATCGTGGTGGGCATGGCCTATCTGTTTATGCGCCTGCCAACCTCCTTCCTGCCGGAAGAGGACCAGGGGGTATTCCTGACCATGGCCCAGCTGCCAGCGGGTGCCACGCAGGAACGTACGCAGAAAGTGCTGGACCAGGTGACGGACTACTACCTGAATAAAGAGAAAGCGAACGTGAACTCGGTGTTCACCGTTAACGGCTTTGGCTTTGCAGGTCGTGGTCAGAACACCGGTATCGCCTTCGTCAGCCTGAAACCGTGGGATGAACGTGCGGGTGCAGATAACAAGGTGCCGGCGATTGCCGGGCGTGCCATGGGCGCGCTGTCAGCGATCAAAGATGCGATGGTGATTCCGTTCAACCTGCCGGCGATTGTTGAGCTGGGTACGGCGACCGGTTTTGACTTCCAGCTGATCGATCAGGGTGGCCTTGGCCATGAGAAACTGACCGCAGCACGTAACCAGCTGCTTGGCATGATTGCTCAGCATTCGGATACCCTGGTGGGCGTGCGTCCAAACGGTCTGGAAGATACCCCGCAGTACAAACTGACTATCGACCAGGAAAAAGCCTCGGCGCTGGGGGTATCGCTTTCTGATATCAACACCACGCTGGCGGCAGCCTGGGGCGGCTCCTACGTCAATGACTTCATTGACCGCGGCCGCGTGAAGAAAGTGTACGTGATGGGCGATGCGCCTTACCGTATGTTGCCGAGTGATATTGGCAACTGGTATGTGCGCGCCAGCAGCGGTGAAATGGTGCCGTTCAATGCCTTTGCCTCCGCGCAGTGGGTTTACGGTTCACCACGACTGGAGCGTTATAACGGCCTGCCGTCAATGGAGCTGTTAGGACAGCCAGCACCAGGTAAGAGCTCGGGTGAAGCGATGAACCTGATGCAGGACCTGGCGTCGAAACTGCCTACCGGTATTGGTTACGACTGGACGGGGATGTCCTATCAGGAACGTCTGTCCGGTAACCAGGCTCCGGCACTGTATGCCATCTCGCTGATTGTGGTCTTCCTCTGTCTGGCCGCACTGTACGAGAGCTGGTCAATACCGTTCGCGGTAATGCTGGTGGTACCGTTGGGTGTGGTCGGGGCGCTGATCTTTACCACCCTGCGCGGGCTGAGCAACGACGTGTACTTCGTGGTGGGGCTGCTAACCACCATAGGGCTGTCGGCGAAGAACGCCATCCTGATCGTCGAGTTCGCTAAGGACCTGATGGAGAAGGAAGGGAAAGGCCTGGTGGAAGCGACTCTGGAGGCGGTGCGTATGCGTTTACGTCCAATCCTGATGACTTCTCTGGCGTTTATCCTCGGGGTTCTGCCGCTGGCTATCAGTACCGGTGCAGGTTCCGGTGCTCAGAACGCCGTTGGTACCGGCGTGATGGGCGGGATGGTCACCGCGACTATCCTGGCGATCTTCTTCGTTCCGGTGTTCTTCGTGGTGGTTCGCCGCCGCTTCAGTAAGAACAAAGAAGAGCTGGAACATAGCCACCCAGTCGATCATCATCACTGATTAACGCAAGTTAATGTGAACCAGAGGCCGCTGAATGCGGCCTCTTTTTTTTGTCTTTTTTCCCGCGTGCGCGCAGTTGCAATTTGCTCACCTGCGGCGCATACTATTGTTATGGTATAACATAACAATTGGAGTGACAGATGAAACAGAATATTCATCCAGCCTATCGCCAGGTGGTGTTCCATGACACCACGGCAGACGCCTGGTTTGTGGTGGGTTCGACCATCAAAACCGATCGCACGATTGAACATGAAGGCAAACAGATGCCTTACGTGACGCTGGATGTCTCTTCGGCCTCACACGTCTATTACACCGGCAAGCAGAAAGATTTTGCCAAAGAGGGCAGCGCCGCACGCTTTAACCAGCGCTTTGGCAGCTTCCTCGGCGCGATGAAAAAGTAAGGAGCCATCATGCAGGTCTTAAGTTCTCTGGCCTCGGCCAAAAAACGCCACAAAGATTGTAAAATCGTCCGCCGTCACGGCCGGGTATTCGTTATCTGTAAAAGTAATCCACGCTTCAAGGCGGTACAGGGCCGGGGTGGCAAGAAGCGTTAATTGACGGCTCTCAGGCATGCAACTCAAGGGGATAGCCGCGGCTATCCCCTTTTTTATACGGCTTAATCAGCGGCTGGCCGCTTATTTCATGCTGCTGACCATCGCACTAACGTTATGTTTGAAAGCCTTAATGTAGCTGTCTGCCTCACCGCCCTGCTCCGTCAATGCTTCCGGATACAGCTCGCCGCCCGGCTGCGCGCCGCCGGACGCGGCAATCTGTTTAACCAGGCGCGGATCGGTCTGATTCTCAATAAAGTAGGCATGGATTTTTTCCTGCTTCAGCTGGGCGATCAGCCCGGCGACGTCGGAAGCGCTGGCCTCAGATTCGGTGGAGAAACCGACCGGGGAGAGGAACTTCACGCCGTAGCGCTGGCCGAAGTAGCCGAAGGCATCATGGCTGGTCAGCACCTTACGTTTGCTCTGTGGAATAGCGCTGAACTCCTGCTGCGCCCAGCTATCCAGCTGCTTCAGCTGTGCGATATAGGCGCTGCCGTGCTGACGGAAATAATCTGCATCCTGCGGATCGGCGGCGATCAGCGCATTCATCACGTTTGTGGCGTAGGTTACGCCATTCTGCATGCTGTTCCACGCGTGCGGGTCGGTAACCGTTGCTCCGTCCTCTTCCATTTTACGCGTGCTGATACCGGCTGAAGCCACCACCGTCTGCCCCTTATAGCCCGATGCGGCGATCAGGCGATCCATCCACCCTTCCATTCCCAGACCGCTGACAAACACCACATCGGCATGCGCCAGCGCCTGGCTATCTTTTGGCGTGGGTTCAAAGCTGTGCGGGTCGCCATTTGGCCCCACCAGGCTTTTCACCGCGACGTGTTCGCCGCCAACGTTTTTTACGATATCCGCCAGCACGGTAAAACTGGCAACCGCTTGAACGGTTTTCGCCATTGCCGCAGGAGCGGCCAGCAATACGGACAGCACCAGCGCCACAGGTAACTTCTTCATACTTACTCCCTATCTGATTGCCAATGGTTTACGCCCGGCAAAAATGCCGCCGCAGGGACCGATTAAAATGGAAAGAAAGAACAGCAGTGCCGCACTCAGCACCACGGCGGGTCCGGCAGGTAACGAGAGATAAAACGATGCGTACAGCCCGCTGAAACTGGCCAGCGTGGCGATGATCATTGCCGCCGCCAGCGATCCGGCGAGATGACGGCTCCAGAATCGGGCGCTGGCCGCAGGCAGCATCATCAGCCCGACGCTCATCAGGGTGCCCAGCACCTGAAAGCCCGCCACCAGGTTGATGACCACCAGCAGCAGAAAAATGGCGTGCACCAGCGGTGAGCTCCAGCGGTTCTGGGCGCGCAGAAAGGTCGGGTCAAAGGCATCAATGGTCAGCGGGCGGTAGATCAGCGCGAAGATCAGCAGGCTGAGCGCACTGATGCTGCTGACCAGCACGATTGAGGGTGTATCAACCGCCAGCAGCGAGCCGAACAGCACATGCAGAAGGTCGACGCTGGAACCGCGCAGCGACACCAGCGTGACGCCCAGCGCCAGCGAGCCAAGATAGAAACCGGCAAAGCTGGCATCCTCACGCAGCGGCGTAAAGCGACTGACCGCGCCCGACAGCAGCGCCACCGTCAGCCCGGCAATCGCTCCGCCGATGCCCATCGCGACCAGCGAAAGTCCGGAGATCAAATAGCCGATTGCGGCACCGGGAAGCACCGCGTGCGACAGCGCATCACCCACCAGGCTCATGCGGCGCAGTAGCAGGAACACGCCGAGCGGCGTCGCGCTCAGCGACAGCGCGACGCAGGCCACCAGCGCCCGGCGCATAAATCCGAATTCGATAAATGGCTGGATCAGCATCATGCGCTGGCCCCCCCACTCCGACTAAAGCTCAGCCCGGTCACGCCGCAGCCGCGGCAGGTCCATTCGCTGTGCTGCTCTTTCAGCCGTAACACCTGCGGGAAATGCTGCGCCACCGTAGCCATATCGTGCAGGACAACAATTAATGTCGCCCCGGCCCGATGCCGCTCCGCCAGCAGCGCCAGCAGCAGCTCGGTAGTGTCGCTGTCGACGCCGGTAAAAGGCTCATCCAGCAGCAGCAGTTCTGCGTCCTGTATCAGCAGCCGGGCAAACAGCACGCGCTGTAGCTGCCCGCCGGACAGGGTTCCCGGCGCGGCGGCGGCGAACGGCAGCATATTGACGCGCTGCAGTGCCGACATCACCTGCTGACGCTGGTGACGGCTTAAGCCTCTGAACCAGCCACACTGACGCCAGAAGCCCATTGCCACCAGGTCGAAAACGGTCAAAGGGAAGGTTTTCTCCAGCTCAGCGTGCTGGGGTAGCCAGGCTACCGTCGGACGTGGCGCCGCAACGCTGACCGAACCGCTGACCGGGGGTAACATCCCGCACAGCGTCTTCAGCAGCGTTGATTTTCCGCAGCCATTCGCCCCCACCAGGGCCGTCATGCTGCCACGCGCAAACTCACCGTTTAATTGCGGCGTCACCGCACAATGCTGATAGCCAACCACCAGCTGATTAAGTACGATCATCAGGCTGCCGCCCACCAGGTGAGCGCTGCCAGCGCGCAGACCAATAGTGAGGTCAGCACCATACGTAGCCATGCCGGACAGCTGAGCAAGGTGCCGAGGCGGAGAAATGCCGGGAAAGTGTTCATCAAAAAGCCATCCATATGTTATAACATAACAATAAGGTAGCGTGGATGAAGCCATGACGGTTATCATTAAAATGTATCTAATTATTACGTTATGGCTGGATGACTGGCGCGTTTTTTATATAAAAAAAACTCAACATGGTGATGGCTTTGTGCGGGAGCACGCCGGAGCGAGTAAAATAATTAACTGTTAAATCATCGGTATAGGCTACACTACATTTATAACCTGACTTATCCACTCAGCTACAGCAATTAAGCTGATAAGCAAAAGTTAACTCTGAGAGGAAAAAATGCGCAAAACTTTACCATTAAAATATCGTCAAACTAACATTGAACCACTAGAATTAATGCAGGAGATCCAACAGATAATTCCCAAAATAGAAGATGACCTGGTGGGTTCATTGGAATGGTATTCACAAAATGCGCGATATGTTCCCGAAAGTCTGAAAATTATTTCCCTGGAATATTTGCAACAATCGCGTTATAAAATGAACTACAGCTTCCGCTGGAACGTATTCAATGCCTGTCTGGATATTGATGCGAGTGAAACAATCAATCAGTCGGTCAATTTTACCCTCACTCCTGATGCGCTGGTGTTTGATTTCATTGATAACGATCGCCACAACATGTCGGATGAATTGTAATATTTGGTCAGTCGAGCGGCAGGTTATTTTAAATAAGTTATATTTTGTTTAGATGTTTACATAGCATAGTAATTATCACTTCCTGGCACCCATGTTTAAAAGTGCGGTTTAATGGCCTGTTTCGCAAGCTTAGGAGGGGAAAAAGATGGACGAATACTCACCGAGAAGGCATGATATTGCCCAGCTGAAATTTTTGTGTGAAAACCTGTACGATGAAAGCCTGGCCACGTTAGGCGACAGCCACCACGGCTGGGTTAACGATCCTACCTCTGCTGCCAATCTACAGCTTAACGACCTGATCGAGCATATTGCAGCATTCACCATGAATTACAAAATTAAGCACATCGAGGACAGCGATCTGATAAGTCAGATTGATGAATATCTGGATGACACCTTTATGCTGTTCAGCAATTACGGCATTAATGTTCAGGACTTACAACGCTGGCAGAAATCCGCCAAACGACTGTTCAACATTTTTGCAGAGGAATGTGCATCAAGCCTGACGCAGGCCAGCCATTCGTTTTAGCAACCCATTACTCATTTACGGTTTAATAATGACAGACAAACTTTTAACAAAAACTGATTATCTGATGCGCCTCAGACGCTGTCGTTCCATCGATACGCTTGAGCGCGTCATCGAAAAGAACAAGTACGAATTATCTGATGATGAACTGGCTGTATTCTATTCTGCTGCCGATCACCGTCTGGCCGAACTGACAATGAATAAGCTGTATGACAAAGTGCCCGTTGCGGTATGGAAGTTTGTTCGCTAACTAATGATGTTGGATTTAAACCGAATGAAGTCTTGAGGGCTGGTAAGGCAGAATTGGGTGGGGGCCCTGCCAGCTACATCCCGGCACACGCGTCATCTGTTACGGCTGCTTCCTTCCGGACCTGACCGAGTTCACAAATTAGCATTGCGGGAGAACCAACCGGGCCCCCATTGAGTGCCCTGGGTAACCAGAGCGCAGGCATTATCAATGATGCCCCCGGCAATTGCAAGCCGCCCCCTGGTGACCGTTGGTTTCTTGCACGATCTGCAGATTATTTCCGCGCTACAGGCCCATGACCTTGGAACAAGACAGTTTTCAACAGCGTATTTACCAAATTGTTGCCGCGATCCCTTATGGCAGCGTCACCACCTATGGCGAAGTGGCCCGGCTGGCCGGTTCATCGCGCGCGGCGCGCCAGGTTGGCGGCGTGCTGAAGCGCCTGCCCGCAGGCAGCAAACTGCCGTGGTACCGGGTGATTAATCGCAAAGGTGAAATTTCGCTGACCGGTGACGATCTCAGCAGACAGCGCAAAGCACTGCAGGCGGAAGGGATTGAAGTATCGCGCGAGGGGAAAATCGACCTGGTGAAGTATCGCTGGCAGTGGTAGTGCAATGTCGGGCGCGGCACGCCGCGCCCGACAAACGTTACAGCGAGGTTGGCGCAGGCACAGCGCCCGATGGCGTAACCAGCGTCGGTGAAGTCGAAGGCACGGTGGTTGGTGCTCCACTCTTGGTTGGCATCGCCATTTCAGGGACCGGCACCAGCGTCAGGTCCTGACGTGTTCCGCCCGTGGTGACCACCTGTTTCACCGTATCGGTGATAAACATCAGTTTGCCATCCACGCTGACCGCCGCGCTCAGCAGAATGCGTGCTTTCGGCTGGATATCCGCCGGGTTAAACGGCAGGGTAAACTGGAACGGTGCCTGCTTACCTTCCGTGCGCACCACGCGCTGCGCCAGCACTTTCGACGGTGCATCAGCCAGCGAGGCATCCGACAGCGTCACGGTCAGCACCGCATCCGGTGGCAGCGCCACTTTCTGACGGATCCACACGGTCCCGCTCACGTTGGGTTGCCTAATCACCCCCTGCTGACCTTCTACCTGCGATCCCAGCGTTGGGGTCGGCACATCTTTGCTTTTGTCAGCACACCCTGTAATTACCACAGCCAGAGCCGCGCCACTTAATACATGCCAGATTTTCATTGATAACTTCTCCTTCCAATGAATGATTACGACAGCCAAATAGTGCGAAGAGGCAGAGCTTTCCTGCCTGCGTAAGCTTAATTCTGGCACAACTTACTGATTTTTTCCTGGAAGCGCCGATATTTGCGCATTTCCCCCTGGCGCCACAGATTGCAAAAACAGTCATTGACGGTAACTGGTCGGATTTCGCAAACTGAGGGCTGAAATTTTACTGAGGATGCGTTTTATGAGCCAGGCGCTGCAAAATTTACTGAATCTGCTGGATCTGGAAACCCTGGAAGAGGGGCTGTTTCGCGGGCAGAGTGAAGATCTGGGGCTACGCCAGGTATTTGGTGGCCAGGTGGTGGGCCAGGCGCTGTATGCCGCAAAGCAGACGGTGCCACAGGAACGCATTATCCATTCGTTTCACAGCTACTTTCTGCGCCCGGGCGACAGCCAGAAAGCGATTATCTACGACGTGGAGAATCTGCGCGACGGCCAGAGCTTTAGCGCCCGCCGGGTAAAAGCCGTACAGAACGGCAAGCCGATCTTTTACATGACCGCCTCTTTCCAGGGGCCGGAAACCGGCTTCGAGCATCAGAAAACCATGCCGCAGGTTGTCGGCCCGGATTCTCTGCCGTCCGAGCGCGAGATTGCCCAGCAGCTGGCGCACTATATTCCGGAAAAGGCGCGCGATAAGTTCCTCGCGGAGAAGCCTTTCGAAATCCGTCCGGTGGAGTTTCATAACCCGTTAAAGGGCCATACCAGCAACCCGGTGCGCTATACCTGGCTACGCGCGAACGGCATCATGCCGGCTGACAAGCGCATTCATCAATACCTGCTCGGCTATGCTTCCGATTTTAACTTCCTGCCGGTTTCGCTACAGCCGCACGGCAAAGGCTTCCTTGAGCCGGGCATGCAGGTGGCGACGATTGACCACTCCATGTGGTTCCACCGCCCTTTCGATCTCAATGAGTGGTTACTCTACAGCGTGGAGAGCACCTCAGCCTCCAGCGCGCGTGGATTTGTGCGCGGTGAGTTCTGGAACCAGCAGGGTGTGCTGGTTGCCTCAACGGTGCAGGAAGGGGTGATCCGTCAGCGTTCGTAATCGTCAGCCATAAAAAAGCGGGCCTGAAATGGCCCGCTTTGTCATTGTTTTTAGCGCACGACTTTTCTTATCAGTGTCAGCTTCAGCTTAGTTGTTGTAAGCATTCTCGCCGTGGCTGTTGACGTCCAGACCTTCACGCTCCTGATCTTCCGGAACACGCAGGCCAACAATCATATCCGCCACTTTAAATCCGATGAAGGCAACAACGGCAGTCCAGACAATGGTCAGGCCGACGCTGAACAGCTGTACCCAGACCTGATGGCCCATGGTGACGCCCTCGGCATAACCCACGCCACCCAGTGAAGAGGAGGCAAAGATGCCGGTCATAATGCAGCCAACGATGCCGCACACGCCATGCACGCCGAATACGTCACAAGGGTCATCAACGCGCAGCCATTTTTTCAGTGACGTCACGCCCCACAGGCCTGCAAGCCCACCGACAAGGCCGATGATCAGCGCACCCCCCACCCCCACGTAACCGCAGGCTGGGGTAATAGCGACCAGACCGGCAATCACACCTGAGCTCACGCCCAGCAGAGAAGGTTTGCCGCGCAGCGCCCACTCACCGAAGGTCCAGGTCAGCATTGCCCCCGCCGTGGCGATCACGGTGTTGAGGAAAGCCAGACCGGCGATTTCGTTAGCCGCACTGGCAGAGCCGGCGTTGAAGCCGAACCAGCCGAAGTACAGGATCGCAGTGCCGGTGAAGACCATCGGCAGGTTGTGCGGCTTGAAGGATTCTTTACCGAAACCGGCACGTTTACCCACCAGGTAAGCCCCCACCAGGCCAGCAACGGCGGCGTTGATGTGTACAACGGTACCGCCCGCGAAGTCCAGCGCGCCATCCTGAGCGAGGAAACCGCCCGCCCACACCATATGTGCGATTGGCAGGTAGGCAAAGGTCAGCCAGATCACCACGAAGATCAGCACCGCAGAGAAGCGGATACGTTCAGCGATAGCGCCGACGATCAGACCCACGGTGATACAGGCGAAGGAGGCCTGGAACGCAACGTGGATATACTGATAGAAAGAGCCCATCAGCGCGGTGGGGGCGATATTTTTCAGCATCGCCCAGTTGAAGCTACCAAAGAAGGCGTTACCTTCGCTGAAGGCCAGCGAGTAACCGTAAACCATCCACAGTACGCACACCATCGCGAAGGTCATCGCGACCTGGGTCAGCATCGACAGCACGTTCTTGGCGCGGATCAGGCCGCCGTAGAACAGCGCAATGCCGGGGATCGTCATAAACAGCACCAGCGCGGTGCAGATCATCATAAAAGCGTTATCGGCTTTATCAGCGACCGCTGGAGCGGCTGCCATGGCCAGCGACGGTAAAAGAGCCACGCCGGCGAGGCCAAACTTAGCGAGTTTTTTCATGTTATCCCATCCCATCACAATTCTTAGCCCCGAATTACAGTGCTGCTTCGTCAGTTTCACCGGTGCGAATACGGATGACACGCTGCAGTTCTGCAACGAAGATCTTCCCGTCACCAATTTTGCCGGTATAAGCGGCTTTGCTTATCACATCAACCACTTCATCCAGCTGGTCATCTGCAATCGCAATATCGATTTTTACTTTTGGCAGGAAGTTCACGCTGTATTCCGCACCGCGATACAATTCTGCATGCCCTTTCTGGCGGCCAAAGCCTTTGACTTCAGTCACAGTCAGGCCCTGAATACCGATAGACGACAGCGCTTCACGCACGTCTTCCAGTTTGAACGGTTTGATTACCACGGTAACCAGCTTCATACGATCCCCTCCAGGTATAAAAACGGTTGTTTTGCCGACACGAAATCTATTAAGCAAACGCTGTGCCATAGTTCAAAAATCTGAATTTTTCAGACGATTAGTCAGTGCTGGTCTGAGTCGCGGCTGAGAGGAAGATCGCAGGAAAAATCACGGCGTGGGATTGAGCATAAAAAAACGCACCATTACGGTGCGTTGTGCGTTAGTGCAGTGCATTTGAGGGGATAGCGGCCGTTATTCGCCTGCATTTGGTGCAGCGCAGCGGCGCAGATTACTGATTTTCCGCCGCGGCCAGCTCTTCCCCCGCCAGCTGTAGCTGGTACATTTGCCAGTAGCGCCCGCGTGCGGCCAGCAGCTGCTGATGGCTGCCGCGCTCGACCGCCTGCCCACGGTGCAACACCAGAATGGTATCGGCTTCGGTAATGGTTGAGAGGCGGTGCGCAATCACCACCAGCGTGGTGCGTTCGCGTACGGCGCGCAGCGCCTTCTGAATCGCCTGCTCGGTACCAGAGTCGATGTTGGCAGTGGCCTCGTCCAGGATCAGGATCTGCGGCGTGGCAACCAGCACGCGCGCCAGCGCCAGCAGCTGTTTCTGGCCGACAGAGAGGTTATTGCCCTGCTCGCCCAGCCGGGTAAAAATGCCATCGCTCATCTCACGCGCCAGCCCGGCCAGCTGCACGGTTTCCAGCGCCTGCCATACCGCATCCTCACTGACATCGCGCCCTAAGGTGACGTTGGCAAAGAAGGTATCGGCCAGCACCACCGGATCCTGCTGTACCATCGCCACGCTGTCGCGTAGGGCGGCATGGCTGAGCGTCGGTAGCGAGCGTCCGTCCAGCAGGATCTCCCCCTGGCTCAGCGGGTAGTAGCCCATCAGCAGGTTCGCCAGCGTGCTTTTACCGCTGCCGGTGTGCCCGACCAGAGCGACAAAATTGCGCGAAGGCACCGAGAGATTGATATCGCTCAGCACCGGGCGCCCTTCACGATAGGCAAAGGTCAGGTCACGGATCTCAATACTGCCGCTGTGCAGCGGCTGAATATCCTCACCGTAGGGCTGGCGCGGTGCATCCATCAGTTCGAAAATGCGCTCGCCGGCCACCACCGCCTGCTGCAGCATCGACTGCTGAGTGGTGAGTTCGATCAGCGGTTCATTTAAGCGCCCGAGGTAGTTGATAAAGGCGTAGAGCACGCCGACCTCGATAGAACCGACCGAGGAAAAGCCAAACAGCAGCATCAGCCCACAGAGGATCAGCGCGGAAAACAGGCTGAGCAGCGGCCGCAGCAGGAAGCCGTCGAGCCGCAGGGTCTGCATGCGCGCCAGATAGTGCGAATGGCTGGAATCCCGCATGCGTTCGCCAAAGCGAGCCTGCTGACGGAACTGCTGGATCACGCTCATGCCGTTGATCACTTCGTTGAAGCCGTTATTAATCTCCGCCAGATAACTGCGCACCCGGCGTACAATCGGCGTGCTGTAACGCTGGTAGATCAGCATGACAACAATCACCGCCGGGAAGATGGCAATCGCAATCAGCGCCATGCGCCAGTCGAGGCTAAACATCGCCACCAGCATGGCACCCACCAGCGCCGCACTGCGCAGTACGGTCGCCACCACGGTGACGTAGAGGTCACGCACCACTTCGGTGTCATTGGTGACGCGTGAAATAATCTGGCCTACCGGCTGGGTATCGAAGGCGCTCAGCGGCTGACGCAGCGCCGCATCCATCACGTCGGTGCGCAGGCGCTGGACAACGCCAACGGCGGCCTGGTTGAACAGCAGCGCCTGCCAATAGTGCAGTCCGGCGGCCAGCAGTTGCAGCAGCAGAAAACTGACCACCAGCCCGACAGCGATCCCGACCGGCATATGATGTTTTGCCACCATATTGTCGATGAAATAGCTGACCAGCACCGGTCCGAGCACTTCTGCCGCCGCCGCAATCCACAGCATCACTACGGCCATGCCGAGGGATTTGCGCCACGGGCTGCCGTAGGAGAGCAGCCGTTTAATTGTCGGCCACTGATGGGTTACTCTAGCCATGCGGCACTCCCTGTTCGATCTCGTCGTCATCCAGCGCCGCTTCCAGCTGCTGATAGCGGTACATATCGCGATACCAGCCCGGGCTGCTGGCGAGCTGTTCATGATTGCCGCGCTGAGCCACTACGCCGTGCTGCAGCACCAGGATTTCACTGGCCTCAGTCAGCGCAGACAGACGATGAGCACTAATGATCACCGTGCGCCCTTCTCCCCAGCGCCGCAAATTATGCAGAATTTGATGTTCAGTACGGCCATCGACCGCTGACAGGGCATCATCCAGAATCAGGATCTCAGCATTCATCAGCAGCGCCCGGGCGATGGAGATACGCTGTTTTTGCCCGCCGGAGAGCATCACGCCACGCTCACCGACTTCGGTTTCATAACCTTCCGGAAGGCGCAGAATATCGTCATGGACAAACGCCAGCTGTGCAGCCTGTTCAATCTCGCTCTGCGTCGCACCCGGGCGGCCAAGGGCAATATTGTTGGCGACGCTGTCAGAAAACAGGAAAGGCGTCTGGCTGACTACCGCCAGACGGCTGCGCCAGCTGTCCAGCCGCAGCTGCGGCAGCGGGATAGCATGGTAGCGAATATCCCCCTGATCGATATCAAAGTGGCGCTGTACCAGACTCAGCAACGTGCTTTTTCCCGAGCCGGTCGGGCCACATAATCCGAGCATCTGCCCCGGTTTGATATTGACGTTGAGGTTGCGAAGCGAGGGCTGCTGCGCCCCCGGATAGCAAAACTCGCGCACCGCGATTTGCAGCAGGCCCCGCCCTTCCGGCACCTGCTTGCTGCCGTCGGTGACCGCGGGCGCTTCCGCCAGCAGCGACTGAATGCGGCTCCAGGCCGCGCTACCGCGCTCGACGATATTAAACATCCACGCCAGTGCCAGCATGGGCCAGATCATCAGCCCGAGGTACATAACAAAACTGGTCAGCTGGCCGAGGGTCAGCGTGCCGTGCCACACCATCCAGCTGCCGCCGCCGATCGCCAGCAGGTTAGAGAGCCCGATGGCGATATAGATGGTTGGGTCAAAACGCGCATCAACGCGCGCCACGCGCAGGTTTTTCTCGCCGGTGTCTTTGGCGATAGCAGCAAACTGCCCGGACTGGTGATCTTCCAGACCAAAAGCTTTGATCATGCGAATGCTGGTCAGGCTCTCCTGCGTCTGATCGTTGAGCGAGGAGAACGCCGCCTGCGCCAGTTTGAAGCGCTGATGGAGTTGGTCGCCATAGCGCTTGATCACCAACGCCATCACCGGCATCGGCAGCAGTGCCAGCAGCGTCAGCTGCCAGCTGATCTGAGTACTCATGACGATCAGCACCGCCAGCCCCATCACCAGCGAATCGACCAGCGTCAGCACGCCTTCACCCGCCGCAAATACCACGCGGTCCACATCGTTGGTAGCGCGGGCAATCAGGTCACCGGTGCGGTGGCGCAGGTAAAAGCCGGGATGCTGGCGGCTGAGCTGGCGGTAGAAATCTTCGCGCAGCTCCACGGCCAGCTGATAGGAGGCACCAAACAGCAGCACGCGCCAGACATAGCGCAGCAGATAGACCACCACGGCGGTGAGCAGCATCGCCCCCACCCACAGCATCAGCTGAGCGCTGCTCATACCGTCACGGCTGACGCCATCCACGATTTTACCCACCACGTGCGGCGGCAGCAGCTGCAGTAGGGCAATCACGATCAGCAGCAGAACCGCGCCGAGATAGCGGCGCCATTCGCGCAGAAAATACCAGCTTAATTGGCTAAAAAGTCGCACAAAAACATCCTGATCATCGATCGAAGAGAGAGAGCGGTCAGCCTCACTGTGGGGCAACCGGCAATGCGGTGGTGTATTTTATCTCTTCCATGGCAAAACTCGAAGTGACATCGATCAGCCCCGGCACGCCGTTCACCAGGCGTTTATAAAACCCGTCGTAGCTTTTCATATCTGCCACCTGCACGCGCAGCAGATAGTCATATTCCCCGGCCATGCGGTAAAAGCCCATCACTTCCGGCATCGCCTGCACCAGCTCGACAAACTGCTGAAACCAGCTGCTGCTGTGCTGCTGAGTTTTGATTAATACGAAGGCGGTCAGACCTAGGCCAAGTTTTTCACCATCCAGCAGCGCGACCCGGCCGCGAATATAGCCTTCATCCTCCAGCCTTTTCAAGCGCTTCCAGCAGGGGGTGGTGGTCAGGCTGACGGCATCGGCCAGCGCCTGCAAAGAGAGCGTGCAATCTCGCTGCAGCAGATCCAATAGCATTCTGTCTTTTTTATCCAGCGGATTTGGGAGCAAAACTTTCTCTCAGCAATAGGAATGGGAGTAGAATTATAGCAACCTTTTCCCCAGGCGTTTAGTTAATCTGGTTCCCTACTATTACACTCTTCAGGGATGACCAAAATGAACGCTAATCGTTATCATAATCTACTGATTATCGGCCTGTTTACGGCTGTTGCTCTGACCTGGGGCACGACGTGGATGGCGATGAAAATTACCGTGGCGACCGTGCCGCCGATTTTCGCTACCGGGCTGCGCTTTCTCTGTGCGGCCCCGCTGCTGCTGCTGCTGGCGCGCTATAAAAAGGTGCCGCTGCTGTTTCCCCGTGGTCAGCGTGGCTTCCAGCTCTGCGTGATGCTGTTCTACTTTGCCATTCCTTTTACGCTGATGATTTACGGTGAGCGCTACACCTCGTCGAGCCTCGCAGCGATTATTTTTGCCACCATGCCTGCCGCCGTGCTGGCCGCTTCAATCCTGTTTTTGCGTGAAAAAACCACGCTGCAGCAGCTGCTGGGGCTGGCTATCAGTATCGGCGCGCTCAGCACCATTTTATGGCATGAAACGCGCGCCAGCGGCGACAGCCAGTGGCAGGGCGTGGCCGCGCTGGTGGCGGCGGTGGTGATCCATGCGCTGATGTACGTGCAGTGCAAAAAGCGCTGCTCTGGCATCTCGGTACTGAGCTATAACGCGCTGCCCTGCCTGGGTGCGGGCGTGCTTCTGACGCTGGCTGGCCTGCTGGAAGCACCGGATTATCACAGCTTTGCCCCGCAGGCGCTGCTGTCTATTGCTTATCTCGGCGTGGTGGCGGGGGTGGGCGGTATTCTGGCGTACTTCGCGTTGCAGCAGGCGGCAAAGCCGTTTCAGGCCTCGCTGGTGTTCCTCGTGTTCCCGCTGATTGCCGTGGCGCTGGAGAGTGCGCTAAGCGGAAACAGCATCAGCCGCGAATCGCTGTGGCTGCTGCTGCCCTTCCTGCTGGGGATTTTGCTGACGCTGTACCGTGGCGCGCGTGCTCGCCAGGCCATTGTGGTGGCAGAGCGTGCTGCACGCCACTAGATAAAAAAAAGCCGGACATCCTGTCCGGCACACTGGATAACGGGCCTCATTATTCGGGGGAATAGCCGAGGTGTGGTGTGTTCAGCCAGTGATTCAGGTAATGAGACACGCCCTGTGTCGCACAGTCTCCAATGATCGGCAGCTGGGGCAGCAACGCTTTCAGCTGCTCCATCGCATTACGCATAATAAAGCCGTGACCCACGCTGCCCAGCATCTCCAGGTCATTCATCGCATCGCCAAACGCCATACAATCCGTCATCTCTACCCCCAGCTGTGCGGACAGGCGAGCCAGTGCGGCACCTTTGTTGCAGCTGAGCGGCAGCACTTCCAGACAGTCACGCGCCGAAAAACAGAGATGGACGCGGTCGCCAAGCGCTTCGCGCAGCTGGATCTGCAGCTGGCACAGCGCCTGATAATCAGCGATAAAGCAGACTTTCGTCACCTGATGCGCGGGGATCCGGCGCAGATCGGTGAGCTGATAACCAAAACCACTCAGCTGATGCGCCCGCAGGATCTCCGGCACGTCGTACTGCGTGAACCAGCCATTATCGTTAAATACGTGCAGGCTGGCGCGCGTCTCCCAGTGGCTGTGAAGCACCTGCCAGGCAGCATCGGGCGGAAGATCGCAGGCGTACAAAGGGTTACCCCGCGGGTCGTGAATGCGGGTGCCGTTACCGCTGATCAGATACGCCGGCAGATCGTACTGCTGCATCAGCGGCTGCATCTCCAGAAAATGGCGCCCCGTGGCAAACGTGAGCTGAACCGGATGCGAGCGCAGCGCCCGCAGGCTTTGCAGGGTCTGCTCACCCAGTTTGTGGTCTGGCAGCAGCAGCGTACCGTCCATATCAAAAGCAGCAAGGCGCACCATATTCTCTCCGCGTGGTCGATTTTTCATCTGCCAGGAGTATCCCCTGGTATTTGCGGAACTAATAGTGAATGCTTTTTAAAAACTGTTCCGGGTTTAGGGTGAGATGCGACAGCTCAATCGATTGAACCAGTATCAGCGGCTCTGGCAGCACAGCGCCGGGCAGCCGCAGTCCACCAGCGTCAGCGAAATTGGCAGCCGCTGTTTTTGCAGCGAGCGCCATGCACGCACCCTGTTACGCCAGTGGCAGCAGAGTGGCTGGCTGGACTGGCAGGCCAGTTCCGGGCGCGGGAAGCGCGGCACGCTGATTTTTCTGCAGTCCCCCGCCGCGTTACGCAGCGATCTGATGCTGCAACAGCTGGATAACGGCCAGCCGCAGCACGCGCTGCAAATGGTGCCGCTGGCGCCGGAACAGCTTAGCCAGTTACTGCAGCCCTTTATGGGCGGCCAGTGGCAAAACAACCAGCCAACCCTGCGTATTCCCTACTATCGTCCGCTCGATTCGCTGCGCCCCCTGCAGCAGGCCGGACGCGCAGAGCAGCATCTGGCACAGCAGGTGTTTGCCGGGCTGAGCCGCCTGGCGGGTGATGAGGCCATTCCCGACCTCGCCCACCACTGGCAGGTCAGCGATGATGGGCTAAGCTGGTTTTTCTTTTTACGCCCGCAGCTACGCTGGCATCAGGGTGAAGCCGTCAGCGCAGAGCAGCTACAGCAGCGCCTGCAGGCTATCGTCGCCAGTCAGGTCGGCCAGCGACTGCTCCCGGCGGTAAAAACCGTCTGCGCCGCACACCGGCTCTGTCTGCGTATTGATTTACGGCGGCCAGACCGCTGGCTGGCACATCGCCTCGCCAGCGTTCACTGCCTGCTGCCCCACCCGGACAATCCGGATATCGGCTGCGGCCCCTGGCGCATAATGATCAACACGCCCGCGCTGCTGCGCCTGGAAAGCCACGGCTGGTATCACGCCGCGCACCCGCTGATGCAGGCCATAGAGTACTGGATAGCGCCGCAGTTATTTGACCGTGAGCTCGGTACCAGCTGCCGTCATCCGGTGCAGATTGCCATTGGCACTCAGCACGAGCTGGCGCAGCTTCAGCCGGTCAGCCAGCGTATCAGCCTTGGCTTTTGCTATCTGGCGAGAGGCCAGCACAGCCCGCTGTCGGCCGCGCAGGCGCAGCAAATTATGGCGCTGGTGCATCAGCCTGAAGTGATTGAACAGCTGCCGCTGGAAGAGGGGTTGATTACGCCGAGCCGGGAAATGCTGCCGGGCTGGCAGATCCCCGACTGGCAGCCGCAGGGGCAGCTCTCCCTGCCTGCGCACCTTAGCCTGCACTACCATCTGCCGGTTGAACTGCATGCGATGGCGGAAAAATTACGTCAGCTGCTGGCGCTGCACGGCTGTGAGCTGACGCTCTGTTTCCATCCGGCCAAGAACTGGCAGGATTATCCCTTGCTGGGCCAGGCCGACCTGGTGATGGGCGACCGTTTGATCGGCGAAGCGCCGGTGTTTACTCTGGAAAGCTGGCTGCGGCTCGATCCGCTCTGGCCGGAGATGCTCGGCCAGCAGCGCTGGCAACGCCTGCTGTACCAGCTTGACCATTTACAGCAGCATACTGAACTGACTCAGCGACACGCCGGGCTGCAGGCGCTGTTCCAGCAGCTGATGAGCGATGCCATCATCACTCCCCTGTTTAACTACCGCTATCAGGTTAGCGCCCCGCCGGACGTGGAGGGCATTCACCTGAATGCCTGGGGCTGGTTCGATTTCTCCCGCGCGTGGATCCCACCTCCGGTTGCTATCTCCTGAGCAGTGCTGTTTTTATTGCGCATCAGGCAGTACCATAGCCGGCAGAAAATCATGAGGAAAAGATAATGAAACGTGCAGTGGTGGTATTCAGCGGTGGACAGGACTCAACAACCTGCCTGATTCAGGCTTTGCAGCAGTATGATGAAGTACACTGCATTACCTTTGATTATGGCCAGCGCCACCGTGCGGAAATCGACATTGCCGGCGAACTGTCGCAAGCGCTGGGAGCAAGGGCGCACAAAGTGCTGGATGTCACCATGCTCAACGAGCTGGCGGTCAGCAGCCTGACGCGCGACAACATTCCGGTACCGACTTACGACCCTGAAGCCAGCGGCTTGCCAAGTACCTTTGTTCCGGGCCGTAATATTCTGTTCCTTACCCTCGCCTCAATTTACGCTTACCAGATTGAAGCGGAAGCGGTAATCACCGGCGTCTGCGAAACCGATTTCTCTGGCTATCCGGACTGCCGAGACGAGTTTGTTAAGGCGCTGAATCATGCCGTGGCGCTGGGAATGGCGCGGGATGTACGTTTCGAAACCCCGCTGATGTGGCTGAATAAAGCCGAGACCTGGGCGCTGGCCGACTACTGGCAGCAGCTGGCGCTGGTGCGTGACCAGACGCTGACCTGCTATAACGGCATCAAGGGCAGCGGCTGTGGAGACTGTGCCGCCTGCCACCTGCGCGCCAACGGGCTGCAGGAGTATCAGCAAAATCCGTCAGCGGTGATGCAGGCGATGAAGACAAAAACCGGGCTTAAGTGACTAAAACCAGGGCGAGGCATGCCTCGCCCCTACGGGTAGGTTAGTGATATTCAGTCAAGCTAGCATACTTTCGAGGTGGGCTTTCAGTTCCCCCTCCAGCGGCTGCGCTTTCTGGCTGTGCAGATCGATGCAGACAAAGGTCAGCTGCGCATCGGCCACCTCACTGCCATCGCCATCCAGCGTGATCCGCTGAGCAATTACGCCGCTTTTGCCTCCCAGCTTCAGCAGCTGACTGTCGATATTCAGCACATCCCCCATTACCGCCGGACGGCGATAGTTAATGTTGAGATTCACCACCACAAACGCCAGATTTCTCTGGGTCATCCATTGAAAGGCGCTTAGCTGTTCAAACCACGCCCAGCGCGCTTCTTCGAGGAATTCCAGGTAGCGGGCGTTGTTCACGTGTTGATAGATATCCAGATGGTAGCCGCGTACTTTAATGGTGGTGGTTGTCACGATAATCTCCCGATAAAAAAGGCCATACCAACTGGTATGACCTCTGAGATTAGCAGCCAGGCTGCATTTGTTGCAGGTCGAATAAAAGACTCTGGATGCGGATCACAATTTAATATGTGACAGATTCCGTTCCACCAGCGTGTTGCCCATCCCCGGCACCTCTTTCAGCTGATCTAACTGAGTAAAGGGACCGTACTTCTCACGGTAGCTAACGATAGACTCCGCCTTTTTCAAGCCGACGCCGTTCAGCGCCGCCGCCAGCTCCTGCGCGCTGGCGCTATTAATGCTTACCTGCCCGGCACTTTCAGCGGTGCCTTTATCAAGCGGCGCCGTTTTGACCCCGGCGGCAGCCTCTTTCGGCGCCGCAGCGCTGACCGCGACGGGCAGCGTGATGCCGATAGCCAGCGCCAGCGAAAGTGCCTGTAAAGTACGATTAAACATGCTGTTTTCCTCCATGTGTTTGACAGCACCGCCACCCTACTCCCGTGTTATCACCCCGACAAACCGCAGATCCCAGAAATGGAAAAGGCCGCATAAGCGGCCTTTGGGTGTTGCAGTGAGTTGCAGTGAATTTGCGAGGCTTACTGCGCCTGCGCTGCTGCACCGTACTTGATCTTGGCTTCTTTGCGCAGGTTACTCAGCAGCGCAGCGAAGGCCAGCTGGGCGTTATTCTGGGTGATACCCTGAACCATTGCCTGCTTCTGCGCCTCCGGCAGGTTGCCGCTCTGCACTTTATCCAGCGCCAGCAGCACGACGTTGCCCTGAGCATCTTCGCTGATGCCGTACGACGGCTTATCGGCTGCTGGCAGTGGCAGAGTGAATGCCGCCTGTGACAGCGCATCCTGACCGGTACGTGCCAGCGTCTGCTGAGCACCGAAGGTCAGACCGGCCGCTTTCAGCGCTTCATCGCCTTTACCTGCTTTCAGCTCGGCCAGCAGTTTCTCTGCCTGGGCTTTCGCCTGCTGCTGGGCTTTCTGCTGCTTCAGCGTATCGGTGATCTGCGCGCTGACCTCAGCCAGCGGTTTTTCCGCTTCCGGTTTGTGCTCGCTGATGCGCAGTACGAAGGCCCGGTCGCCATCAACGGTAATAATGTCCGAGTTACTGCCCGGAGCACCCCCCTGACCAACCAGACCGCCGTTGAAGATCGCATCCTGCACCGCTTTGAAATTCAGCTCGGCAGGCACGTTGTCGTGACCAAACCAGCTGGTTTCAACCGCTTTCACGCCCGCAACCTGCTCTGCGCTGGCCAGTGACTCATTGTCATTGCTGGCAGCATCGCTGACTTTGGTCTGCAGTTTGTAATAGGCATCGATGGCTTTTTCCTGCTTCACTTTCGCCGCGATGTCGTCGTGAACTTCAGCCAGCGCCTTGACTTTTTGCGGCTGAATGTCATCCAGGCGGGCAATAATGAAGCCTACGGAAGATTTGATCACCTCCGACAGCTGGCCTTTTTCTTTCAGGCCTGCGCCTTTCAGCTCGTCCGGCGTGGTATCCGGCTCAAGCCAGCCCATATCGCCACCGTTACGCGCAGAGATTGGGTCAGCAGACTTCTCTTTCGCCAGTGCGGCGAAGTCACCGCCTTTTTTCAGCGCGTCCAGTACCGACTGTGCTTCAGCTTCGGTTTTGGTCTGAATGATGCTGTAGCGATCGCGCTGCGGCTGCGTGTAGTCCTGCTGATGTTGATCGTACCAGCTCTGGATATCCGCTTCGCTGACCGGCTGCTGCATGCTGGCTGCATCCAGCTTGATGTAGCTGACGCGGAACTGCTCCGGCGACATAAACGCATTCTTATGCTGCTGGTAGTAGTTGCTAATCTCTTCCGGCGTCACGCTCTGCTTCGCCGCCAGGGCGTTGACGTTGATCGTCACTTCACGCACCAGACGCTGCTGAGCGACCAGCGCTGCCAGCGAGTCCGCTTCGTTAGCCAGCACAAAATCCGTACCGGTAACGGACTGGATCAGCTGCTGAGTGGTCAGCTGCTTACGCAGCGCTTCCGCATACTGATCGGCGGAGAAGCCCAGGTTGCCGATCATGCCAAGGTATTTGGCATTATCAAACTTACCGTTGGTCTGGAAAGCGGGCTGGGTGAAGATCGCCTGTTTAATCTGGTCATCGCTAATCGCCAGGCCAATATCTTTCGCGTACTGGTCGAGCAGCTGCTCATCAATCAGCTGCGACAGCGCCTGCTGGCGGATCTGCTGCATGTAGCCTTCATTGCCTGCCAGCTGAGAGAACTGCTCGCCCAGCATCTGCTGCTGACGAGAACGCTCGCTGCTAAAGGCACGCTCAAGCTGAGCACGGCTGATTTCCTGACCGTTCACTTTCGCGGCGTAATCACCGTTACCGCCCGTCAGATAACCGCCCACGCCGGTGAGGACGAAGGAAAGGATAATCAGACCCAGTAAAATTTTGAGCACGACATTGTTCGACGCCGCGCGTAAATTGTCCATCATGGTGTGACAACACTCCGCTGTAGTATGAATGTAAAACCCTGCGCTTATCATCCCTCCAGGGACGGACTACGCCGATGCGCTGCGGCAACTCAAAAACAACGTGGAGTTGCACTTTGTCGACAACCGCATTGCGCGTTTGTCATTGAAACATAAAAAAAGGCACATCATTATGCTGATGTGCCCGGTATGTTACATGAGAACGCGCGGGCGATCCTCACTCTGCCGAAGAAATCTGCTTCAACGGCAGCTTAATTAACTTAGTTTACTGAATCTTTCAGTGCTTTACCGGCACGGAAGCCAGGGACTTTGCCCGCAGCAATAGTGATCTCTTTACCGGTTTGTGGGTTACGACCGGTACGCTCAGCGCGCTCACGCACTGAGAAGGTGCCGAAACCAACCAGCGCCACTTCGTCGCCAGCCTGCAGAGATTCGGTGACTGAACCGATGAATGCATCTAATACACGTCCGGCTGCCGCTTTAGAAATATCGGCGTTTGCAGCAATTTTGTCGATCAACTGTGACTTATTCACTCACTCATCCCCTATTATTTTATACACCATGAGTCGGATTCTTCCGCTCACCTGGGTGCAATCATTTGTTATGGCCCTTCAGCCTGAGTTTGTTGAGCCTCAGCGACTCGCAACCTTGCCGTCACTGGCTTAACAGCACTCTAAAGTAGCGGCACAAAAAAAAGCTGGCAAGCATCATTTCACCTGCCAGCCTTAGTTTTACAGTGAATTTGCCTTAAATCACTATTTCGCGGTGACGACCTGCATGCCGTAAGGGGCATTCTGCAGGGCCAGCGCCAGCACTTCCTCAATACGCTTCACCGGGTGAATATCCAGATCGGCAATCACGTTGTCCGGGATCTCTTCCAGATCGCGCTTGTTCTCATCCGGGATCAGCACGGTTTTGATGCCGCCGCGGTGAGCCGCCAGCAGTTTCTCTTTCAGACCACCAATCGGCAGCACCTGGCCACGCAGCGTGATTTCACCGGTCATTGCCACATCGGCACGCACCGGGTTGCCGGTCAGGCAGGAAACCAGTGCAGTACACATGGCGATACCGGCGCTTGGACCATCCTTCGGCGTTGCCCCTTCCGGCACGTGGACGTGGATGTCGCGCTTCTCGTAGAAATCTGCGTTGATACCCAGCTTCTCAGCGCGGGCGCGCACCACGGTCAGTGCAGCCTGGATAGACTCCTGCATCACTTCACCGAGCGATCCGGTGTAGGTCAGTTTGCCCTTGCCCGGAACACAGGCGGTTTCAATGGTCAGCAGATCGCCGCCCACTTCCGTCCACGCCAGACCGGTCACCTGACCGACGCGGTTTTCACTGTCGGCACGGCCGTAGTCGAAACGCTGCACGCCGAGGAAATCTTTCAGATTGTCGGCGTTGATTTCGATATGTTTGATCGACTTATCCATCAGCAGCGTTTTCACCGCCTTACGACACAGCTTGGACAGTTCACGCTCAAGGCTACGCACGCCCGCTTCACGGGTGTAGTAACGAATGATGCCGACAATGGCGCTATCGTCCACGGTCAGTTCATTTTTCTTCAGCGCATTGCGCTCAATCTGCTTGGACAGCAGGTGCTGCTTAGCAATGTTGAGCTTTTCGTCTTCGGTGTAGCCGGACAGGCGGATCACTTCCATACGATCCAGCAGCGGTGCCGGAATGTTCATCGAGTTTGAGGTCGCGACGAACATCACATCGGAGAGATCGTAATCAACTTCCAGATAGTGATCGTTAAAGGCGATGTTCTGCTCAGGATCAAGCACTTCCAGCAGCGCCGAGGCCGGGTCACCGCGCATGTCCGAGGACATTTTGTCGATCTCATCCAGCAGGAACAGCGGGTTTTTAACGCCCACTTTTGCCATTTTCTGGATCAGTTTACCCGGCATAGAACCGATGTAAGTACGGCGGTGGCCGCGAATTTCTGCTTCATCACGCACCCCACCCAGCGCCATACGCACGTATTTACGTCCGGTGGCTTTGGCGATCGACTGCCCCAGCGAGGTTTTACCCACGCCCGGCGGTCCCACCAGGCAGAGGATTGGGCCTTTGATTTTGCTGACGCGGCTCTGAACGGCCAAATATTCCAGAATACGGTCCTTCACGCGCTCAAGGCCGAAGTGGTCGGTATCCAGCGTTTCCTGGGCTTTCAGCAGGTCTTTCTTCACCTTGCTGCGCGCATTCCACGGCACCTGCACCATCCAGTCGATATAGCCGCGCACCACCGTGGCTTCTGCCGACATCGGCGACATCATCTTCAGCTTCTGCAGCTCAGCTTCCGTTTTGTCACGCGCTTCTTTCGGCATTTTGGCCGCGTCGATTTTGCGCTTCAGCGCTTCATTTTCGTCCGGGGCATCGTCCATCTCGCCGAGTTCTTTCTGAATCGCCTTCATCTGCTCATTCAGATAGTACTCACGCTGGCTCTTTTCCATCTGTTTTTTGACGCGGTTACGGATACGTTTCTCAACCTGCAGCAGGTCGATTTCCGATTCCATCATCGCCATCAGATATTCCAGACGCTCGTTAACGTCGGACATTTCCAGAACGGACTGCTTATCAGCCAGCTTAAGCGGCATATGCGCCGCAACGGTATCTGCCAGGCGTGCAGCATCATCAATGCTGTTCAGGGAAGTCAGCACTTCCGGCGGGATCTTCTTGTTCAGTTTGATGTAGCCTTCAAACTGATTGATCGCCGTACGCACCAGCACTTCCTGCTCGCGCTCTTCGATTTCCGGCGACGCCAGGTACTCTGCCTGGGCGGTAAAATGGTCGCCGTTATCGGATAACGTCGTGATATGTGCACGCTGCAACCCTTCCACCAGCACTTTCACCGTGCCATCAGGGAGTTTCAGCATCTGTAAAATGGAGGCAACGGTCCCGACTGAGAAGAGATCGTTAATGCCAGGCTCATCCGTTGAAGCTTCTTTCTGAGCGACCAGCATGATCTTTTTGTCATGATCCATGGCGGCTTCAAGGCAGCGAATTGATTTTTCACGACCGACAAACAACGGGATGACCATGTGCGGATAAACCACTACGTCACGCAATGGCAACACAGGGATTTCAATGCGTTCAGAACGCTCAGGATTCATAGAGCTCTCTCTTAGTTTAATTTCCGCCAGGGTAAGGGGAACCGCATCATCCAGAAAAAGTGCAGTTTGACCCACAGGTATCTGAGTATATGGGGATGAACGGAATAGATTCAATGTTGGGCTAACGAGAAAAGTAAAAGGGGGAACATTTTCCCCCTTTTAAGATAACTGACTGGATTGATTTGGTTATTTATTCGCCAGATGCCTGCTGCGCTTCCGGTTTTCCATAAATCAACATCGGCTGGCTCTCACCGGCAATCACCGATTCATCAATCACCACCTTCTCGACGTCGTCAATCGACGGCAGATCGTACATGGTGTCCAGCAGCGCGCCTTCGACGATTGAACGCAGGCCGCGCGCGCCGGTTTTGCGCGACATCGCCTTTTTAGCGATCGCCGTAAGCGCTTCATCCCGGAACTCCAGCTCCACGCCTTCCAGATTAAACAGCGCCTGATACTGCTTGGTCAGCGCGTTTTTCGGCTCGCGCAGGATCTGGATCAGCGCGTCTTCACTCAGTTCGGTCAGCGTCGCCACCACCGGCAGACGGCCGATAAATTCCGGGATCAGACCAAACTTGATCAAATCTTCCGGCTCGACCTGCGCCAGCAGCTCGCCTTCGGTGGCTTTCTCTGACTTGCCCTTCACCGAGGCGCCAAAGCCAATCCCGGTGCCGGTATCCACGCGCTGCGATACCACTTTATCGAGGCCGGCAAACGCGCCGCCGCAGATAAACAGAATTTTTGAGGTATCAACCTGCAAAAACTCCTGCTGCGGATGCTTACGCCCGCCCTGCGGAGGAACCGCTGCCACCGTGCCTTCAATCAGCTTCAGCAGCGCCTGCTGCACGCCTTCACCGGAGACATCGCGGGTAATCGACGGGTTGTCAGATTTACGCGAAATCTTATCAATTTCGTCGATGTAAACGATGCCGCGCTGCGCTTTCTGCACGTCGTAGTCGCACTTCTGCAGCAGCTTCTGAATGATGTTTTCCACATCTTCACCCACGTAGCCCGCTTCGGTCAGCGTGGTGGCATCCGCCATGGTGAACGGCACGTCCAGCAGGCGCGCCAGCGTTTCCGCCAGCAGGGTTTTACCGCTACCGGTCGGGCCGATCAGCAGAATGTTACTTTTTCCCAGCTCGATACCGTTGCTGGTATCGCCGTTACGCAGGCGCTTATAGTGGTTATACACCGCCACCGACAGCACCTTCTTCGCCCGCTCCTGGCCGATAACGTAATCGTCCAGATGGTGGCGGATCTCATGCGGCGTAGGCAGGGAGTTACGCTCACGGTGCGGCGCAACCTCTTTAATCTCTTCGCGGATGATGTCGTTACATAGATCGACGCATTCATCGCAGATATAGACTGACGGGCCGGCAATCAGCTTACGCACTTCATGCTGGCTTTTGCCGCAAAAAGAGCAGTACAGCAGCTTCCCTGAACCGTCTTTGCGCTTCTCTGTCATCAGTTAACCTCATGCCTTATCAACAGACCTGAAGTGGGCTGTCTCATTTACGCGTATCAGCCCTTAATATAGCCCATTTCCCCCGACCAATGGCAGCAAAACTCCATAAGATGGGGTTAATGGCGGTGAGGGGCGTGCGCAGAGCGCGACTGCGCTAAAAGTGAGCAAACGGCTAAACCTGATGCTAAATTTCTATTTAACATACTGTTTTAGATAAGAAATAACGGTCTATGTTACTGTTGATTTAGCTGATAATTGGATTATGCTAAACTCTGGTCACTTATGATAATCCGATGGAGTGTAAACATGCCGCAAGAGCCAGAGAAAGAAGAAACCGGCCAGGAAGAGAAGAATTCAGCGCTGGCAGTGAATAAACTGCTGCAGTCACGCTCTATTATCATTTCCGGTGAGATCAATCAGGCACTTGCCGAGAAAGTAACCGCTCAGCTTCTTATCCTGCAGGAAATGGGCGATGAGCCGATTAAGCTGTTTATCAACAGCCAGGGCGGTCACGTCGAAGCGGGTGATACCATCCATGACATGATCAAATTCGTTAAGCCGAAAGTCATGGTCATCGGTACCGGTTGGGTTGCCAGCGCGGGGATCACCATTTTCCTTGCTGCCGAGAAAAATGACCGCTACTCGCTGCCAAATACTCGCTTTATGATCCACCAGCCGCTGGGCGGCGTGCGCGGTAAGGTTTCAGACATTGAAATTGAGGCCAAAGAACTGCTGCGCGCCCGTGAGCGTATTAATAAGCTGATCAGCACTGCGACCGGTCAGCCGCTGGAAAAAGTCGAGAAAGACACCGACAGCAACTACTGGATGAGCCCGCAGCAGGCCGTCGATTACGGTATTGCGACTCACGTTGTCAGCAGCTGGGATCAGCTGGAAGCGTAACTCCGAGTTCCAGAGATAAAAAAAACGGCCCGTATTCGCATACGGGCCGTTTTTATTTGCCTCGCTCGCCGCTTATTCGCCGGAAGCCTGCTGGGTTTCGTGCTGACCGTAGATCACTTTAGGCTCACTATCACCTTCGATAACCTGAGCATCCACCACCACTTTCTCAACGTCGTCCAGCGACGGCAGATCGTACATGGTATTCAGCAGTGCCGCTTCCACGATTGAACGCAGGCCGCGCGCGCCGGTTTTACGCGACATCGCCTTCTTCGCAATCGCCGTCAGCGCATCGTCACGGAACTCCAGCTCCACGCCTTCCAGGTTAAACAGCGCCTGATACTGCTTGGTCAGCGCGTTTTTCGGCTCGCGCAGGATCTGGATCAGCGCGTCTTCACTCAGCTCGGTCAGCGTCGCCACCACCGGCAGACGGCCGATGAATTCCGGGATCAGACCAAACTTGATCAAATCTTCCGGCTCGACCTGCGCCAGCAGCTCGCCTTCGGTGGCTTTCTCTGACTTGCCCTTCACCGAGGCGCCAAAGCCAATCCCGGTGCCGGTATCCACGCGCTGCGATACCACTTTATCGAGGCCGGCAAACGCGCCGCCGCAGATAAACAGAATTTTTGAGGTATCAACCTGCAAAAACTCCTGCTGCGGATGCTTACGCCCGCCCTGCGGAGGAACCGCTGCCACCGTGCCTTCAATCAGCTTCAGCAGCGCCTGCTGCACGCCTTCACCGGAGACATCGCGGGTAATCGACGGGTTGTCAGATTTACGCGAAATCTTATCAATTTCGTCGATGTAAACGATGCCGCGCTGCGCTTTCTGCACGTCGTAGTCGCACTTCTGCAGCAGCTTCTGAATGATGTTTTCCACATCTTCACCCACGTAGCCCGCTTCGGTCAGCGTGGTGGCATCCGCCATGGTGAACGGCACGTCCAGCAGGCGCGCCAGCGTTTCCGCCAGCAGGGTTTTACCGCTACCGGTCGGGCCGATCAGCAGAATGTTACTTTTGCCCAGCTCGATACCGTTGCTGGTATCGCCGTTGCGCAGGCGCTTATAGTGGTTATACACCGCCACCGACAGCACCTTTTTCGCCCGCTCCTGGCCGATAACGTAATCGTCAAGGTGGTGGCGGATCTCATGCGGCGTAGGCAGCGAGTTGCGATCGCGGTGCGGCGCAACCTCTTTAATCTCTTCGCGGATGATGTCGTTACATAAGTCGACGCATTCATCGCAGACATACACTGACGGGCCGGCAATCAGCTTACGCACTTCATGCTGGCTTTTGCCGCAAAAAGAGCAGTACAGCAGCTTCCCTGAACCGTCTTTGCGTTTATCGGTCATTTACTTTCCCCTCATTGTCACACTCACCTTCCCTCGTGGGGTCAGCTTCGCAGGCCGCCACCTGAACGGCCTGCAGAGGCAACGGCACTATGTCACAACAACATGTTAATCAGTTACGCTGGGACAACACGGAATCCACTAAGCCGTACTCTACGGATTCGCTCGCCGACAGGAAACGGTCGCGATTGGTATCGCGTTCGATCGTTTCAATCGTCTGACCCGTATGTTTCGCCATGAGTTCATTCATCATGTGCTTGGTTTTGATAATTTCACGCGCATGGATATCAATATCAGACGCCTGGCCCTGGAAACCGCCCAGCGGCTGGTGGATCATCACGCGTGAATTTGGCAGGCAGTAACGCTTACCTTTCGCCCCTGCGGTCAGCAGAAATGCTCCCATGGAACAAGCCTGGCCCATACAGATGGTGCTGACATCAGGTTTAATAAACTGCATGGTGTCGTAAATCGACATCCCTGCGGTGATCACGCCACCAGGAGAGTTAATATACAGGTGGATGTCTTTTTCTGGATTCTCCGCTTCCAGAAACAGCATCTGTGCGACGATCAGGTTGGCCATGTGGTCTTCAACCTGGCCAGTCAGGAAAATAATGCGCTCTTTCAGCAGGCGCGAGTAGATGTCGTATGAACGCTCTCCGCGAGAAGTTTGTTCAACCACCATTGGCACTAAAGCCATCTGAGGTGCAGTTAGTTCACGTTCGCCGCTGTATGACATTATCGTCTCCTGGATAAATTTCATTTGGCAACACTCTGTAGTGATATTACTTGAGAGCGATCAGGAACACTATGATTCCAGGCCTTACACCCGATGCCACCCGGACAGTTATCGGGCTCGTGACTTCGTGGTTACGATTTGGGGATGATCCCCTGCTATTTCAAGCATAACAACGTTTTTATCAACTGCTAACCAGGAAAAGTAGCTTACGCGATAATTTGCAGATTAAATGAGCAAACAACCGTTAAAAGTAGTCGGATTTTGCCCTATAAATGACAAAAGCCCGCAACCGGGAGGTTGCGGGCTTCACGTCAACTTACAGATTTGATAATCAGGCCGGCTGGCTCTGGTTCATCAGTTCCTGGAAGTTAGTGGCTTTTTCAGTCACTTTCGCTTTTTCCAGCACGGCTTCAACAGCCTGCTCTTCCAGCGCGACGTTACGCATGTTGTTCATCAGCTCGTTGTTCTTGCTGTAGAACTCGATAACTTCTGATGGATCTTCGTAAGCAGAAGCCATCTCTTCAATCATCGTTTTAACACGGTCTTCGTCAGCTTTCAGCTCGTGGGTACGAATCACTTCGCCCAGCAGCAGGCCAACAACAACGCGGCGTTTTGCCTGCTCTTCGAACAGTTCACGAGGCAGCTCAAGAGCCTGCGCTTCGTTGCCGCCAAAGCGCTGTGCAGCCTGGCGCTTCAGCACGTCGATTTCACCGTCGATCAGTGCAGCAGGAACGTCGATGTCGTTAGCTTTCACCAGACCATCGATTGCCTGAGTCTTCACGCGGTTACGCACGGCGCCTTTCAGCTCACGCTGCATGTTTTTACGCACTTCTGCACGCAGACCGTCAACAGAACCATCTTCAACGCCGAAACGTTTGATGAACTCTTCGGTGAATTCTGGCAGCTCACGCTCTTCAACTTTCTTCAGCACGATTTCAAACTTCGCTGCTTTCCCTTTCAGGTTTTCAGCGTGGTAATCTTCCGGGAAGTTGACGTCGATTGTGAAGGTTTCGCCCGCTTTGTGGCCAACAACACCCTCTTCGAAGCCTGGGATCATACGACCCTGGCCCATTGCCAGTACGAAGTCAGACGCTTTGCCGCCTTCGAACTCTTCACCGTCTACAGAACCGGAGAAATCGATGGTTGCGCGGTCTTCAGCTGTCGCTGCTGCATCGGTTTCTTTCCAGGTGGCCTGCTGCTTGCGCAGGGTGTCCAGCATGGTGTCAACGTCAGCGTCAGTCACTTCAACAACCGGTTTTTCAACTTCGATTGCGTCCAGACCTTTCAGCTCAACTTCCGGATAAACTTCGAACTCTGCAGAGAAAGTGAAGTCTTCGCCGATTTTGTATTCGCCCGGCACATACTGAGGTGCGCCAGCCGGATTGATTTTTTCTTTGATGATCGCGTCAACAAAGTTGCGCTGCATCAGATCGCCCAGAACATCCTGGCGAACGGAAGCACCGTAACGCTGTGTCACTACGCTCATCGGCACTTTTCCTTTGCGGAAACCGTCGATGCGCACTTTCTTAGCTACGCTGACCAGCTCACTTTTCACCGCGTTCTCGATCACATCTTTATCAACGGTAATCGTAACGCGACGGCCCAGGCCCTGAGTTGTTTCTACTGAAACTTGCATCTTATTACCTCAAAAAATCACGTGCTCGGTCAACTTCAGACGCAGCCTGTGGTGAACACAGGCTGCATCTAAGAACCGGGACGGCTTCTGGTGCCAGAACCGCATTCCCTGTTAACAGAAGCGTCCCGAAGACATTCCGGAAAAATAGACGCAGCATTATAGCGACAACGTCTAAGCGAGTCGAGGCTACACGCCCCTCCAAATCGCGCTACTTTCACCATTTTTGTCGATATTGCGTCAGATAATACTGAGGACCAGGGGTTTTGGCGGCGATAAATGTAAAAAATACGTCCCGAAGACCTTTTCAGACGGGTGGCAAAGTAGTGGCCGCAAGGCCAGCAGCTTGTGCTCATCAAGCCTGTATCATTGCGGATTGACTACCATGGTTAAAGAACCCGCTCCTTAGTCATACTCGTAGGCAAGGGTGCCCGCCGAACAGCGTGGCCTTTTACTCACCGCCTGCGTAAAATTATTGTTTTTCGATAATAACTAGTTGACCAGTTATCGTTTCTCGATAACAATACTCTCAATGACCGATTGAGTAGCCCAGAGATATCGTGGGATACGTTCAGATTCGTGCTGATTCTCAAAACGTTCTACCTGAGAGAGGAGTAAATGATGTTAAGAAACCCTAAGATTCTTTTTTGGTGCAGGTTTATGGAAAGCACATTAACTATTGGCTTAATCTCGCTTCCTTTAATAAGTCAGCTTTTAATCTGGGGCCCCTCAGACTATGAAATGATGGGCGCCACTGCCATGATATATCCGTTACATGATATTCAATCAGAGATCCACCCGGACAAACTATCTCTGGCAATACAAAGTATTTTCAGTGATTTGATCATCTGCGTAATGCTTTGGCAATTTCACCAGGTATTCAAAAGCATCAGAATGGGTGCGGTTTTTGGAAAAAAACAAGTACAAAGAATTAAAGTAACGGGTATCTGCCTCATCGCATTACTCATATATTCCTTTATCAGTGATCTTTTACTTTCGCTAATTTATTCCAGCGCACATGAATTTTCACACACTATTGATCTTAACAACATAATATATTTACCAATTGGTGCCGGACTTCTGATTCTGAGTCATGTATTAAGCCTGGCAAGCGACATTGAAGCAGAACACGAGTTGGTGATTTAGTATGCCGGTCATCGTTCATCTGGATAAACTCTTGAAAGAGAGAAAAATGACTGCAAAGGAGTTAGCTCATGCAATTGATATTACCGAAGCGAACTTATCTATTCTTAAAAGCGGCAAAGCAAAGGCGATACGGTTCTCAACGTTAGAATCAATATGTCAGGTGCTTGATTGCCAGCCTGGTGACATTATTAAATACAGTAAAAGCTAGCAACTTATAGCAAAACCAATTCCAGCTGCAGGATGGCAACCCCGGTAGCTTAAGTGACTCGGGTGAACGGGTGCAACCACGCACCTGCAGCTTGAAACATGAAGAATATAGCTGATTATATCCCCCCATCCTTTGATGGGGTGATTATCAATCACAACCACAACCAGTCGTTAAATATAACAATATTAATTTACCCATCCTACCTGCAACACATATTTAAATGGTGAAGCCATGAAATTATTTTTGCTAACAATCATATCATTAATTGTTATTTTTTCGTCGCCATTTTCACAGGCTGAAGGAAATATAAAAAATGAAGCGTATGTGAAATCTATTTTTTCAGCAACCCGGAAAGCATGGCCAGTGCTTGAGAAGGTATGGGAGACTGACCTGTATCGCAAACTCAGGCTCGTGGTTGCCGATGACAAAAATGCCTGGGCAATCGACAGCGAAAATCTGATTAAAATCCCCTACAGTGAAATACAGCAGCGTAACTTATCCGTAGAGTATATGCATTATCAGGTCATTCAGTGGCCTGATGGTCGACCGACACTGTACGTGGGCTTGGGCACCAAACTGCCCTATGCAGAGGAGTCGCGCTTTCAGTCCGAGAGAAACCCGGTTCCAGAAATTTTCAACGTCGCAACTCATGAGGCCTTTCATTTTTTTGTGCAGCAAAACACATGGAGAAAAACGGAATCAGATGATGATTCACGCGCAACACCTTTCCCGGTTCAGGCTGCAGAGCGTTATTATCGCAACAGCATTATACGTGCATTATACGCGGCACTCGACGGGACTGAAAACTCGCTGGGTCACGCAAGATACTGGTTTGATCTTTGGAAAAAGCTACACCCTGAGGATGCAAGGCTCATACGTCAAACCGATATTATTGAGGGCAGTGCGAAATATATTGAAGTCATTGCGGAAGTTATTTCCCAGGGCAATATTTTAGATACCATGGAGTTTCAACATGCTTTTACCAGAAAAATAAAAGATGATGCCATTTCCATCCACACACAATCTGATTCAGAAAGTTATGTCATTGGTGCTTTATCGGGTTTTATTCTTAATATGAAAGAAAGAGGATGGCAATCACGGGTTGCACAGGGAACCCCGCCACTGGATATCCTGCTTGAAAACACCCGCCCGGTTGCACAAGAGGGGGATAAAAAAGTCGCATCAGAGTTAGAACATGAAATAAAGAGAATGAATACCAAGCTGGCCTCTGCAATTGATAACTTTGATAAAGCGTACCATTATGCAGGGGCAACAAGAATCCTCATCTGCTCAGAATTATCAGGGAGTTATTCAATCAGCCAAGGCTTTTTTCGCACTGAAAGCATCCCTCACGACCTTATGGTTGGGTTAGATTCTTCAGCCGTCTGGGCCGATGGGAGTTACAGTTTAAAGCAGGTTGTCGCTGCTGAGATCCATAATTATTCAGTATGTAAAGATGGCGATGGGTTTATGATTATTTACCCGGGAAGAATTCCTCCCGCCAAAGACGGGCGATTGATATTAAGCACGAGTAAAATATCGCTTAATATTCCTTACCCTGAGAACATCGATACAAACCGAACTATTTATTTGATGCAATAAAAATTTAAATACCTATAAGAAATGTAGAAAGCCGCCCAGGCAATTGGGGATTCAGGCAAGATAACGCCACTATTCATTTAGCCTGTTTTACTGCGGTCGCCATAAAAGAAAACCCCACGAAAAAAAACGTGGGGTTCGTCTGCAGTCTTAAACGGCCCGTAGGCCGTTTTCTGTGAGTGCGCGTATTTTTACGCCAGGGTTCCGGCGCCACGGCAGTTCGGTGAGGCAGGTACGGTATCCTGTAACCCCTCCCACTCCTTCAGGGTATAGCTGTGTAATGCCAGCGCATGCACGCTGCCCGCCAGCTCCTCAGACAACACGCCATAAATAGCGCGATGCCGCGTGAGGAAACGCTGATCGACAAAGCTGTCGCTGACGATCACCACTTTGAAATGACTCTCTGCACCCGCCGGCACGTTATGGCGGTAGCTTTCATCATGCACTTCAAGGTGCACCGGCGAAAACGCCGTACGTAACTTTTCTTCTATTTGTTCGCGGATCATACCTGAACTCCTCTGATGCAGAGAACTACGCCCCATCCCTTTCAATCGTAGTCTGTTTTTAGCTAAAACTGGCCCGTTTTGCTGAATTTTTCCTGCGAAGGCAGATAACTCTGACGTCACAAAGAAACCTAACGCGGCTCCGGCGGTCAAAGACTCACGCGTTCCGATGTCTGAAAAATCCGCAACGCGATGAATTTACGCGCTATCAGGGCTTCCACTGGCTACTGGCGATGTTATGATGACCGCAGTTTTGTCAGCAATACTACTCACGTTATCGAGAAAATAAGCATGTTAAAAAAATTATTTTTCCCTCTGCTGGCCGCATTTATTCTGGCTGGCTGTGCGAGTAACAGCAATACGCTTGATGTAGCACCAAAAATTCAGCTGCCGCAGCGCGACCCAAGCCTGATGGGCATCACCGTCAGCATCAACGGTGCCGATCAGCGCAGCGATCAGGCGCTGGCGAAGGTTAACCGCGACGGCCAGCTCATCACCTTGACGCCATCACGCGATCTGCGCTTCCTGCTGCAGGAGACGCTGGAGAAACAAATGACGGCCCGTGGTTATATGATCGGCGCTAACGGCGCGGTTGACCTGCAGATCGTAGTTAACGGTCTGTATGCCGATGTCACCGAGGGCAACCTTCGTTACAGCATTACCACCAAAGCGGATATCTCGATCATTGCCACCGCGAAAAACGGCAGCAAGCAGGTCAAGAACTACCGTCAGACTAACAGTGTTGAAGGGGCCTTCTCCGCCACCAACCAGAAAATCACTAATGTCGTAAACCAGAGCCTGGGCGACGTGATTGCTGATATGGCGCAGGATACCAGCGTGAGCGAATTCATTAAGCAGAACGCGCGTTAATTCCCCCTGGCCCGGCAGGAAGCCGGGCCTGATTTAAGGTCCGTATGTCCAATCACTATCTGCAGATCTTCACCCGGCGCAATTCTGCCCTTCTTCTGTTACTCGGTTTCGCCTCCGGCCTCCCGTTGGCTCTGACATCCGGCACGCTGCAGGCGTGGATGGCGGTGGAAAATGTCGATATTAAAACCATCGGCTTCTTTTCACTCGTCGGTCAGGCCTATGTCTTTAAGTTCCTCTGGTCCCCGCTGATGGACCGCTACACGCCGCCGTTTCTCGGGCGCAGGCGTGGATGGCTATTACTGACGCAGCTGCTGTTGATTGTCGGCATTGCGCTGATGGGCTTTATGCAGCCCTCGCGTGACCTGACAATGCTGGCTGCGCTGGCGGTGCTGGTGGCGTTCTGCTCGGCCTCCCAGGATATCGTTTTTGATGCCTGGAAGACCGACGTGCTCTCCGCCGCCGAACGCGGTAACGGTGCGGCAATCAGCGTGCTGGGCTACCGGCTGGCGATGCTGGTTTCTGGCGGTCTGGCGTTGTGGCTGGCAGACCGTTTCCTCGGCTGGCAGGCGATCTGGTGGCTGATGGCAGCGATGATGGTGCCCGGCGTCATTGCCACGCTGCTGGCGAAAGAGCCAGACAGCAGCATTGCCCGGCCTGGTACGCTGGAAGAAGCGGTCATCGCTCCCCTGCGCGACTTCTTTAACCGTAATAATGCCTGGCTGATCCTGTCGCTGATTGTGCTCTACAAACTCGGGGATGCCTTCGCGGCCAGCCTGACGACTATCTTCCTGATCCGCGGCGTTGGCTTTGATGCCGGCGACGTTGGGCTGGTGAATAAAACGCTGGGGCTGATCGCGACCATTATTGGCGCACTGGCTGGCGGCGTGCTGATGCAGCGCCTCAGCCTGTTCCGTGCCCTGCTGCTGTTTGGCATTTTCCAGGCGGTGTCTAACCTCGGTTACTGGGTACTTTCGGTAACCGACAAACATCTCTACAGCATGGCTGTTGCGGTGTTTTTTGAAAACCTGTGCGGCGGAATGGGCACGGCGGCCTTTGTCGCTTTACTGATGACGCTGTGCAATAAGTCATTTTCCGCCACCCAGTTCGCGCTGCTCTCTGCCCTCTCTGCCGTTGGGCGGGTGTATGTCGGGCCGGTAGCGGGGTGGTTTGTCGAAAGCTGGGGCTGGCCTGCCTTCTATGCCTTCTCGGTGATCGCCGCGCTACCCGGACTGCTACTGCTGCTCGGGTGCCGAACCACGCTGGAATATGCGCAGAATAATGCTGATTTTCTGCCGCGCACAGACTACCCTTCAGGGTATCGCTGGGCGGTACGCGGGCTGATCGCCGGCTGCGCACTGCTGATAATGTGGCTGCTGACGCTGGCGGTGAATGCACTGGGCTGGCTGGCGTTACAGAGCATCAGTTCTGCTCTGTTCGAAGGCGGGATCGTGCTGTTGCTGGCGGGCATTGTGTGCGGAACCCTGCTGGATTTCCTCTCGCTGCGTAAAACGCACAGACGGCTAAATTTGTAGCGCTTTTTGCCTGAAGCGAGAAATGTTAAAGAAATTATCCGTACAACAATGAGTTAACAAACCCCGGTTCGGCCCCTGGCCATCCGGGTGCCGGACCAGAGCCAACCCATCAGCGATACTGATAGCTTCGCGAGAATATTATTTTTCCTATTTATTAATACGCTCAAAAAAAAATCGCTCCGTTCTGGTCTTCCATTTTCAGGTATTAAACCCCGGTGAGTAATTATTTTAAGTTAATTTATATCGCTAAAATGATGCGTTTTTGTTAAATAATTGGTGCATTAAATGGCTGGTTATAGCAGATACAATTTCTGTAGGGTTTTTTTCATCGGATTTTGTTATATTAGCGCCAACCCTTTGCCAGCGTTCATATTTTGTCACCTACGGCAACATATGTGACAGCGTTTGCAAAAGGTGTCAACACGCCGCTGACACAACCTGTTGCAGGTTTACAGTACTGAAACCTTCCCGTAAAATGCCGCCACACTTAAACGACAATAGAGCCCTTGTCATTGAGGTCGTTAAATGAGACTCAGGAAATACAATAAAAGTTTGGGGATTTTGTCATTAATCGCAAGCATGGTTTTGTTAAGTGGTTGTGATAGTGCGTTATTAAGTCCCAAAGGACAGGTTGCAATGGAGCAACGCTCGCTGATTTTGACGGCCTTTGGCCTGATGATGATCGTCGTTATTCCGGCAGTCTTAATGGCCATCGTGTTCGCCTGGAAATATCGGGCATCGAACACCAATGCAAAATACAGCCCTAACTGGTCCCACTCGAACAAAGTGGAAGCCGTGGTATGGACTGTGCCGATCTTGATCATTGTCTTCCTTGGCATTCTGACGTGGAAATCAACCCACGCGCTGGAGCCGAGCAAGCCACTGGCGTCGGATGCTAAGCCTGTAGTGATTGAAGTCGTGTCACTTGACTGGAAATGGTTGTTCATTTACCCAGAGCAGGGTATCGCCACCGTGAACCAGATTGCTTTCCCGGCTAACCGCCCGGTCAGCTTCAAGATTACTTCAAACACCGTAATGAACTCCTTCTTTATTCCAACCCTCGGTAGCCAGATTTACGCTATGGCGGGCATGCAAACTAAACTGCATCTGATTGCGAATGAAGCCGGCACTTTTGACGGTATCTCCTCCAACTTCAGTGGTCGTGGTTTCTCTGGTATGAAGTTCAAGGCGATTGCTACTCCTGACGAAGCGACTTTCGATCAGTGGGTTGCCAAAGCTAAGCAGTCTCCAGATACCCTCACTACGATGGATGATTTTAAAAAGCTGGCAGCGCCTAGCGAAAATCACCCGGTGGAATTCTTCTCAAGTGTGAAACCTGAACTGTTCCAGGACATCATTGGCCAGTTCAAGATGAATCACGGCGGAAGCATGGACATGTCACACGGCGAAGGCCATGAAGACATGGATATGAGCAACACCGCTAAAGCGGGAGCCGAGGAATAATACGATGTTAGGAAAATTAACACTGGATGCAGTGCCGTATCATGAACCCATTATCATGGTTACGGTTGCCGCTATCATCCTGGGCGGTTTGGCGCTTGTCGCCGCTCTGACTTACTTCGGTAAGTGGAAATACCTGTGGACCGAGTGGCTGACCTCCGTTGACCATAAAAAACTCGGTATCATGTACATCATCATGGCTTTCGTCATGCTGCTGCGCGGCTTTGCCGATGCAGTAATGATGCGTACTCAGCAGGTACTCGCTTCTGCGGGTGAAGCTGGCATTCTGCCACCGCACCACTACGACCAGATCTTCACTGCCCACGGCGTGATTATGATCTTCTTCGTAGCGATGCCGTTTGTTGTTGGTCTGATGAACATCGCTGTTCCTCTGCAGATCGGCGCACGCGACGTGGCCTTCCCGTTCCTGAACAACCTGAGCTTCTGGTTCACGGCTGTCGGTGTGGTGCTGGTTAACCTGTCACTGGGCGTGGGCGAATTCGCTCAGACCGGCTGGCTGGCTTATCCACCACTTTCGGGGGCGGAATACAGTCCGGGAGTCGGTGTTGACTACTGGATATGGAGTCTACAGCTCTCCGGTATTGGTACGACCCTGACAGGTATCAACTTCTTCGTGACCATCATGAAGATGCGTGCGCCTGGCATGACCATGTTCAAAATGCCGGTGTTCACCTGGGCTTCCCTGTGTACTAACGTGCTGATCATCGCTGCGTTCCCGGTTCTGACCGTGACGCTGGCTCTGCTGACCCTTGACCGTTATCTTGGTTTCCATTTCTTTACCAATGATATGGGCGGCAACATGATGATGTACGTCAACCTGATTTGGGTTTGGGGTCATCCGGAAGTTTACATCCTGGTTCTGCCGGTCTTCGGTGTGTTCTCGGAAGTTGTTGCGACCTTCTCGAAAAAGCGTCTGTTTGGTTACACCTCACTGGTGTGGGCAACGGTGGTTATTACCGTGCTGTCCTTCATCGTGTGGCTGCACCACTTCTTCACCATGGGTGCGGGTGCCAACGTCAACGCCTTCTTCGGTATTATGACGATGATTATCGCCATTCCTACCGGGGTTAAAATCTTTAACTGGCTGTTCACCATGTATCAGGGTCGCATTCAGATGCACTCCTGCATGCTGTGGACCATCGGCTTCCTGGTCACCTTCTCTGTAGGTGGTATGACCGGGGTTCTGCTAGCCGTGCCAGGTGCAGACTTCGTGCTGCACAACAGTCTGTTCCTGATTGCTCACTTCCATAACGTGATTATCGGTGGTGTTGTATTCGGTTGCTTTGCTGGTGTGACTTACTGGTTCCCGAAAGCATTCGGCTTCAAGCTGAATGAAACCTGGGGTATCCGTGCGTTCTGGTTCTGGATTATCGGCTTCTTCGTTGCCTTTATGCCGCTGTACGTACTGGGCTTCATGGGTATGACCCGTCGTATTAGTCAGGATATCGATCCACAGTTCCACCCAATGCTGGTTGTTGCTGCATGTGGTGCTGGCCTGATTGCCTGTGGCGTTATCTGCCAGATTACTCAGTTCTACGTTTCGGTCCGTGACCGTGAACAGCTGCGTGATGTGACCGGTGACCCGTGGGGTGCGCGTACCCTGGAGTGGGCAACCTCTTCACCACCGCCGTTCTATAACTTCGCTGTGGTTCCTGAAATTCACGAGCGCGATGCGTTCTGGGAAATGAAGGAAAAAGGCGAAGCGTATAAGCAGCCGGCTCACTATGAAGAAATTCATATGCCGAAGAACAGCGGCGCTGGTGTGGTAATTGGTTTCTTCAGCGTGGTCTTTGGTTTTGCAGCGATCTGGCATATCTGGTGGCTGGTAGGCCTGTCATTCCTGGGCATGATCGTGTCCTGGATCGTCAAGAGCTTTGACGAAGACGTGGATTACTACGTTCCTGTTGCTGAGATTCAAAAAATCGAGAATCAGCACTTTGACGAAATTAGCAAAGCAGGTCTGAAAAATGTCGACTGAAACTGTGACTAAACACCACGACGCCCATGCGGACCATGGGCATCACGATGCAGGAGCCAATAAAGTATTCGGCTTCTGGATCTACCTGATGAGTGACTGCATCATCTTCGCAACGCTGTTTGCGACCTATGGTGTGATGGTAAACAACACCGCGGGTGGCCCGGCAGGGAAAGATATCTTTGAACTGCCGTTCGTCCTGGTGGAAACCGCCCTGCTTCTGTTGAGCTCCATTACCTATGGTTTTGCAGTTATCAACATGAACAAAGAGCAGAAAGGTGCAGTGATCGGCTGGTTGGCGATGACTTTCCTGTTCGGCCTGGGCTTCATCGGTATGGAAATCTATGAGTTCCATCACCTGATTAAAGAAGGTTTCGGCCCTGACCGTAGTGGCTTCCTGTCTGCCTTCTTTACGCTGGTAGGAACTCACGGTCTGCACGTGACGTCTGGCCTGATCTGGATGCTGGTGCTGATGTATCAGATTGCCACTCGTGGTCTTAACGCAACTAACCGTACCCGTATCATGTGCCTCAGCCTGTTCTGGCACTTCCTGGATGTGGTTTGGATCTGCGTATTCACCATTGTTTACCTGATGGGGGTTATGTAATGAGCCATCCTGCAACTGAACATGGCGCTTCTCATGGTAGCGTGAAGTCTTATATGATCGGCTTTATCCTGTCGATCATTCTGACCGGTATCCCATTCTGGATGGTGATGGACGGTGGCGCTTCTAAAGCCACTATCCTGGCTGTGGTTCTGGTCTGTGCGGTAGTCCAGGTGCTGGTGCACCTGGTGTACTTCCTGCACCTGGACAGCAAGTCCGAGGGAGGCTGGAACCTGATTGCTATCGTGTTTGCAGCACTTATCATCCTGATTGTTGTTGTCGGCTCGCTATGGATCATGTGGAACCTCAACTACAACATGATGAGCCACTAACCGAGCTACTGTGATGATTAAGCAATACCTGCAAGTAACAAAACCAGGAATTATTTTCGGAAATTTAATTTCTGTCATCGGGGGATTTCTGCTGGCTTCGAAAGGCAGCATTGACTATGCCCTGTTTGTCTCCACCTTAGTCGGTGTTTCTCTGGTGGTCGCATCGGGTTGTGTTTATAACAACTTTATCGACCGTGATATCGACAAAAAAATGGAGAGGACCAAGAATCGGGTGCTGGTAAAAGGCCTTATCTCTCCGAAATTAAGCCTGGTTTATGCAACCGTTCTGGGTATTGCTGGCTTCGCGCTGTTGTATTTCGGAGCAAATCCGCTGGCGATGTGGCTGGCGGTGATGGGCTTTGTGGTTTATGTCGGCGTATACAGCCTGTACATGAAGCGCAACTCCGTATACGGCACGCTGATTGGTAGCCTGTCCGGCGCTGCGCCGCCGGTCATTGGTTACTGTGCCGTGACCAACCAGTTTGATGCTGGTGCGTTGATCCTGCTGGCTATCTTTAGCCTGTGGCAGATGCCGCATTCTTATGCGATTGCCATCTTCCGCTTTAAAGATTACCAGGCAGCTAACATCCCGGTTCTGCCGGTGGTGAAAGGTATCTCGGTGGCGAAAAACCATATTACGCTCTATATCCTGGCGTTTATGGTTGCCACGCTGATGCTGACGCTGGTGGGTTATGCGGGCTACAAATATCTGGTCGTGGCAGCCGCCGTGAGTGTCTGGTGGCTGGGGATGGCACTGTCAGGTTACAAAACTCAGAACGATCGTGTCTGGGCGCGTAAGCTGTTCGTGTTCTCGATTGTGGCCATCACTGCGCTAAGCGTGATGATGTCCATCGACTTTATGACCCCAGCGTCAAAAGACCTGCTGACGATGGTCAGATAACAGCACGAACCATCACTACTAAGGGCGCGATTTCGCGCCCTTTCTTTTTGTTACCACTGCTTAAAAAGTAATGTTTTACCCGCCCTCTCCTGCCACTTAAAATAGACAAAAATTACCCCAAAGATTTCCAGATGAAGGGTATCCCCGCATTGAGGTAGTAATGAACGATAATAAAATGACCCCGGTCGAGCTGCGTGCGACATGGGGTTTAGGAACGGTCTTTTCCCTGCGCATGCTGGGAATGTTTATGGTATTACCCGTTCTCACCACTTACGGCATGGCATTGCAGGGAGCAAGTGAAGCACTTATCGGACTGGCTATTGGCATTTACGGCTTAGCGCAGGCCATTTTTCAAATTCCATTCGGGCTGCTGTCCGACCGCATTGGGCGTAAGCCGCTCATCGTTGGCGGCCTGCTGATCTTCGCGATCGGCAGCGTGATAGCCGCCATGACCACCTCAATCTGGGGGGTGATCCTTGGCCGCGCATTGCAGGGATCCGGCGCCATTGCCGCTGCCGTGATGGCGCTGCTGTCCGACCTGACGAGAGAGCAGAACCGCACCAAAGCGATGGCGTTTATCGGCATCAGCTTCGGGATTACCTTTGCGATTGCCATGGTTCTTGGCCCAATTATTACCAACGCGCTCGGCCTGCATGCGCTGTTCTGGATGATTGCCCTGCTGGCAAGCGCGGGTATTGTTATCACGCTATTGGTGGTTCCCTCAGCGTCGAACCACGTGCTGAACCGCGAATCCGGCATTGTGAAGGGCACGATTCGTGATGTGCTGGCCAACAGCCGTCTGGTCAAACTGAATATCGGTATTCTCTGCCTGCACATCCTGCTGATGTCGAGCTTCGTTGCCCTGCCCGGCCAGTTTGAGCAGGCCGGCCTGCCCGCCGCCGAGCACTGGAAAGTGTACCTGGTCACCATGCTGGTGGCTTTCGCCGCCGTACTGCCGTTTATCATCTACGCCGAAGTGAAACGCCGCATGAAGCGGGTATTTGTCGGCTGCGTGGCGCTGGTTCTGGTGGCTGAAGTGGTGCTGTGGGGCGCAGGTAACCATTTCTGGACGCTGGTGATTGGCGTTCAGCTGTTCTTTATTGGCTTTAACCTGATGGAAGCCATCCTGCCTTCACTGGTCAGTAAAGAGTCACCTCCGGGCTACAAAGGCACGGCAATGGGCCTCTACTCCACCAGCCAGTTCCTCGGCGTGGCCATCGGCGGCAGCATGGGGGGTTGGGTTTATGGTCATATCGATGCACAAAGCATATTCCTGGTCGGGGCGCTGGTAGCTTTCGTCTGGCTGCTGGTCAGCCTGACCATGCAGGAACCGCCCTATGTCAGCAGCCTGCGCATTACGCTGGAAGGAAGTTCGCTGGATAAAAGCGAGCTGGAGCGCCAGCTGAAGGCTCAGCCAGGGGTTTCTGCGGTGTTTATCGTGGCGGAAGAGAAAAGTGCCTACATCAAAATTGACAGTAAAGTCACTAACCGTGCCGAGATCGAGAAGCTCATCGCGGCAGCCGCTTAATTAGCATGCGGGAAGAAAGCAGGGGCCGATGATTTGCACTCGGCCCCGGCGAGTTAGTCGCGGAAGTTCTTGAACTGGAACGGCTGGCCCAGATCGGCTTTACGCACAATCGCCATCGCACTCTGCAAATCATCACGTGATTTACCGGTGACGCGTAGTTCATCACCCTGGATCTGCGTCTGTACCTTCACTTTGCTGTCTTTAATCTGCTTCACCAGCTTTTTAGCGATGTCAGATTCGATGCCTTTTTTCATTTTGGCCTCGACGCTCCAGCTTTTACCGCTGTGTACGATCTGCTCCGGCACATCAAGCGCTGCGCCTTCAATGCCACGCTTCAGCAGCTTCTCGCGCAAAATATCCACCAGCTGTTTCACCTGGAAATCAGATTCGCTCAGCACCTTGATGGATTCGTTCTTGTCATTCAGCTCAAAGCTGGCTTCCACACCGCGAAAGTCAAAGCGGGTAGCGATTTCACGGTTAGCAGTATCTACTGCGTTACGCACTTCCTGCATATCAATTTCAGAAACGATATCGAAAGATGGCATGATCTATTCTCCTGATACTAAAGTGACAGGCATAATACCTGCTTGCCGCGGGTAAATAAAATGACAGGCGCTGATAGCTATAATAATGAGCAGGCGGGCTGCACGGCAATGAACATAACCCGCACGCGGGAGGAACAATGAAAATTACCGTACTCGGATGCGGCGCTTTAGGGCAGATTTGGCTGGCTGCTCTTGATAAACAGGGACACGAGGTACAGGGCTGGCTGCGGGTTCCGCAACCCTACTGCTCGGTGAATGTGATTGACCTCGACGGTCACACCACCAACAAAACCTTTATTGCCAACGATCCGGCTTTTCTCGCCGCCAGCGAACTGCTGATCGTGACGCTGAAAGCGTGGCAGGTTTCAGAATCGGTCAAAAACCTGCAGGCTATTCTGCCGCAAAATTGCCCGGTGCTGCTGCTGCACAACGGCATGGGCACGTTGGATGAGCTGAGAGGCCTGCCCCAGCCGCTGCTGCGCGGCGTGACAACGCATGCGGCCAAGCGCGACGGCACGGTGATCGTCCATGTTGCTTCCGGCATTACCCATATTGGCCCGACATCGCCCGCGGGCGAAGCGATGAGCGATCTGGCCGAAATGCTGCATCTCGCCCTGCCCGACGTGGCGTGGCATAACAACGTGGCTTCCGCCGCGTGGCAGAAGCTGGCGGTTAACTGCGTGATTAACCCGCTCACCGTCCTGTACAACTGCACCAACGGCGAGCTGGCGCACAGGCGAGCGGAGATTGAGGCGCTGTGCGACGAAGTCGCCAGCGTGATGGAGCGTGAAGGTCAGCATATTTCCCGCGAATGGCTGGTCGACTATGTCCTTGAGGTCATTCGCACCACGGCGGGTAACATCTCATCCATGCTGCAGGATATTCGCGCCCAGCGCCGCAGCGAAATTGACTATATCAACGGCTATGTGATCCGCCGCGCCCGTGCTCAGGGCATCGCCACGCCGGAAAACAACCGTCTTTATGAATTTATTAAACGAAAGGAACATGATTATGACCGCGAATCCATCGGTTCTGGTTTGCCTGGCACCTGGCAGTGAAGAGACAGAGGCCGTCACCACCATCGATTTGCTGGTTCGTGCCGGGCTGAGGGTGGTCACCGCCAGCGTTGCTGATGACGGCAACTGCGAAATCGTCTGTTCACGCGGCGTGCGCCTGCTGGCCGATGCCCCGCTGGTTGAAGTTGCCGACGATGACTACGCCGCCATCGTGCTGCCCGGCGGCCTCAAAGGTGCCGAATGCTTTCGCGACAGCCCGCTGCTGGTGGAGAGCGTGCGCCAGTTCAATCAGGCAGGACGCATTGTTGCCGCTATCTGCGCGGCGCCCGGCACCGTACTTATCCCACATAATCTGTTCCCGGTGGGCAATATGACCGGCTTTCCGGGCCTGAAAGAGACCATTCCGGAAGAGAAGTGGATGGACCGCCGCGTGGTATGGGACCGCCGCGTCAACCTGCTGACCAGCCAGGGGCCGGGCACGGCGATCGATTTCGCACTGAAGCTGATTGATTTAGTGGCAGGGAAAGAGAAAGCGCGTGAGGTGGCCGAACAGATGGTACTGGCGGCGGGGATTTACGACTACCGCGATTAATGGCGCGAGGCCGGGTTTGTATGCGGGCGGACCAAAACAAAGGTCCGCCCCTACAGGTTATGGGCGATAAACCTTAACGTTTTTGAAGCCCTGCTCGTGCAGATAGAGCGCCTGTAAGCGGCTCATCACGCCACGCTCGCAGTAGAGCAGCCAGGTTTTACTCTGGTCGAGGTCGCCAAACTGCGTACCCAGCTTGTAGAACGGCAGGGATTTAACCTCGACACCGTCAACGTCCAGCGGGCGGGCTTCCTGCTCATCGTTCGAGCGAATATCCAGCACCACATCGTTTTCAGCAAACGACGCCACCGTTTCAACTTCCACCAATTCCTCTTCGGTTTTCTCTGCAATCTCGCGGATATCCACGTTGCTTGCCTGCTCAACCATGCGGTCGAGAATAGAGAAATCAAAGTTCTGCTCTTCGGCCTCAATTTTCGCCTTCACCGCTTTCACGGTCGGGCTTTTTGAGATCACGCCGCAGTATTCCGGCATGGTGCGGGCAAAATCTTCGGTGCCAATCTCACGCGCAATCTTAATGATGTGCTCTTTATCGTGGGAGATCAGCGGGCGCAGGATCAGGGTATCGCTGGCATTGTCGATCAGCCGCAGGTTGGTCAGCGTCTGGCTGGAGACCTGTCCCAGCGCTTCGCCGGTGACCAGCGCCTGCACGCCGTAACGCTCAGCGATCTGAGATGCGGCGCGCACCATCATACGCTTCAGCACCACGCCCATCTGGCCGTCATCCACTTTTTCCAGAATCTCACCGACCACCGGCTCAAAGTCGATAGCGACAAACCGCACGCGGTGCGAGCTACCGTAGCGCTTCCAAAGATAGTGAGCCACCTGACGAACGCCAATCTCATGGGCAGCACCGCCAAGGTTAAAGAAGCAGTAGTGCACGCGACAGCCGCGGCGCATCAGCATATAGCTGGAAACCCCGGAGTCAAAGCCGCCAGAAATCAGCGACAGCACGTCTTCCTGGGTGCCAATCGGATAGCCGCCGATACCTTCATAACGCGCGGTGACCAGCACCAGTTTGTCATCTTCAATCTCAAGATTGACCGTCACTTCCGGGCGGTTCAGCTGAACCTGGGCGCTGGCGACGTGCTGATTCAGGCCGCCACCGACGTAGCGTTCCACGTCCTGCGAGCTGAACTCGTGCTTACCGCGGCGCTTCACGCGCACGCAGAAGGTTTTGCCTTCAATGCGCTCGCGGTTCATCTCCAGCACCTGCTCAAAGATATTATGCACGTCGGTATACGGACGATCTTCTACCGCCAGCACATGGTGGATACCGGGAATGCGCGTCAGCTCGGCCACAATCGCCGCACGCTGGCTTTCATCCTTGGCACGCACTTCAATGTTGTCCCAGTGGCGCACCACGGCAAGGGTTTCATCGAAAGGTTTAAGGACGTTGCGAATGTTTCCGGTCAGGATTTTGATAAAACGCAGGCGAACTGACTGACTTTTAATCGTAATTTCAGGGAATAACTTAATGATAAACTTCATGGCGGTATATATTCGTCAGGTAATTAAGTGCTGAAAAGAGGGGCACTTAACTGATAAAATCAGAGTCTTGCAACGGGCTTGCGCACTTTGCATCCAGAACAACAGTATATCATCTTTGACCGGTGGCTGCTGCCGATATCACCCTTCCCCGCCGCGTGAAAAATGCAGGGGATATTTTGCTAATCATTTAGAGTCGGCTACCATGAGCGCTTGCTGATGAAAAATGATAAGTCAGGATCTAAAAATGCCGAAAAAAGCCGAACCGCCTGCCAGTTTTGAAACATCGCTGCAGCAGCTGGAGCAGATCGTCACCCGTCTGGAAAGCGGCAACCTGCCGCTGGAAGAGGCGCTGAATGAGTTTGAGCGCGGGGTGCAGCTGGCACGTGCCGGGCAGCAGACGCTTCAGCAGGCCGAGCAGCGGGTGCAGATATTACTCAGCGATGATAAGAACGCCGATCTGACGCCTTTCACGCCGGAAAATGATTGATGGATTTTAACCTGATTCTTAGCGCGCACTTTCAGCGAGTTAACGCTGCGCTTCAGCGCTTTATCTCCGGGCAACCATTTCAGAGTTCTCCTCTGGTGAATGCCATGGAATATGGTGCATTATTAGGGGGTAAAAGGCTGCGCCCTTTCCTGGTCTACGCCACTGGCACCATGCTACACGCTGACGATGCAGCACTGGATGCCCCGGCGGCTGCGGTTGAATGTATTCATGCGTATTCCCTGATCCATGACGATTTACCGGCCATGGATAACGACAGCCTGCGGCGTGGCCAGCCCACCTGCCATATTAAGTTTGGCGAAGACACGGCGATTCTTGCCGGTGATGCCCTGCAGACTCTGGCTTTCTCTATCCTGGCCGATACCGCGATGCCGGGCGTCACGGCACAGGCGCGTATTGCTATGCTGTCCGAACTGGCTCAGGCCAGCGGCGTGGCGGGCATGTGCGGAGGACAGGCGCTGGACCTGGCCGCTGAAGGCCAGCAGGTTGATTTAGCCGCGCTGGAGCAGATCCACCGCCACAAAACCGGGGCGTTGATCCGCTCGGCGGTGCGTCTCGGTGCATTAACCGCAGGTGAACGCGGGCGCGATGCCCTCCCTGCCCTTGACCGCTACGCCAACGCGATTGGCCTGGCTTTCCAGGTGCAGGACGATATTCTGGACGTTATTGGTGATACCGCCATTATCGGTAAGCGGCAGGGAGCCGATCAACAGTTAGGCAAGAGTACCTACCCGGCATTAATGGGGCTTGACAGTGCGAAGGCAAAAGCATGGGATCTCTATCAGGAATCCCTCAGCGCATTAGAAACGCTGGCCGCGCAGTCGTATGACACCACCCCACTGCGGGCGCTGGCAGGCTTTATAATTGAACGCGATAAATAACTTCCAAATGAGTCTCCGATGAGCTTTGAACCTGCAAAATACCCGACGCTTGCCCTCGCAAGCACGGTGCAAGAATTACGTTTGCTACCGAAAGAGAGTCTGCCAAAACTCTGTGACGAGCTGCGCCAGTATCTGCTCGACAGCGTTAGCCGCTCCAGCGGTCATTTTGCTTCCGGCCTCGGCGTGGTTGAGCTCACCGTTGCGCTGCATTATGTCTATAACACGCCGTTCGATCATCTGGTGTGGGACGTTGGCCACCAGGCCTATCCGCATAAAATCCTGACCGGCCGCCGCGACCGTATCGGCACTATCCGCCAGAAAAATGGCCTGCACCCGTTCCCGTGGCGTGATGAGAGCGAGTTCGACGTGCTGAACGTCGGCCACTCCTCAACCTCCATCAGCGCCGGTCTGGGCATGGCAGTGGCCGCCGGCAAAGAAGGCAAAGGCCGCCGCACCGCCTGCGTGATTGGCGATGGGGCGATTACTGCCGGGATGGCGTTCGAAGCGATGAACCACGCAGGCGATATTAAAGCCGACCTGCTGGTGGTACTGAACGACAACGAGATGTCGATTTCCGAAAACGTCGGGGCGCTTAACAACCGTCTGGCGCAGATCCTCTCCGGCAAGACCTATTCCCGCCTGCGTGAAGGGGGCAAAAAGGTGCTCGGTGGCCTGCCGCCGATCAAAGAGCTGGTGAAGCGCACCGAAGAGCACCTGAAAGGCATGGTGGTGCCGGGAACGCTGTTTGAGGAGCTGGGCTTTAACTATATCGGCCCGGTCGACGGCCATGACGTGCTGGCGCTGGTGCAGACGCTAAGCAATATGCGCGCGCTGAAAGGCCCGCAGTTCCTGCATATCATGACCAAAAAAGGCAAGGGCTATGCCCCGGCCGAAAAAGATCCGATTAGCTGGCACGCGGTACCTAAATTTGACCCGGCCAGCGGCCTGCTGCCAAAAAGTGCCGAAGGTCTGCCAAGCTACTCTAAAATATTCGGCCAGTGGCTGAGTGAAACCGCCGCTGAAGACAGCAAGCTGATGGCGGTCACCCCGGCGATGCGTGAAGGTTCCGGTATGGTGAGCTTCTCGCGCGACTATCCGCAGCAATACTTTGACGTGGCCATTGCCGAGCAGCATGCGGTGACGTTTGCTGCGGGCCTGGCGATTGGCGGCTACAAGCCGGTGGTGGCGATCTACTCCACCTTCCTGCAGCGCGCCTACGATCAGCTGATCCACGATGTGGCTATCCAGAAGCTGCCGGTGCTGTTTGCCATTGACCGCGGCGGCATCGTCGGCGCCGACGGGCAGACGCACCAGGGCGCCTTCGACATCGCGTTCCTGCGCTGCATTCCCAATATGGTAATCATGACGCCAAGCGATGAGAACGAGTGCCGCCAGATGCTGTTCACCGGTTACCACCACGGCAGCGGGCCAAGCGCAGTGCGCTATCCGCGCGGCACCGGCACCGGGGCCCCCCTCGAACCGCTGGCATCATTGCCCCTGGGCAAAGGCCGCGTGCTGAGCCGCGGTGAAAAGCTGGCGATCCTCAACTTCGGTACGCTGCTGCCCGAGGCCCGCGCGGCGGCTGAAGCCCTGAATGCCACGCTGGTCGATATGCGCTTTGTTAAGCCGCTCGACGAGGCGTTAATTCTTGAGCTGGCTGGCAGTCATGAAGCCCTGATCACCCTGGAAGAAGGGGCGATCAAAGGCGGTGCAGGCAGCGGCGTCAATGAACTGCTGATGGCAAAACGTCAGCCGGTGCCGGTGTTGAATATCGGCCTGCCGGATGAGTTTATTCCCCAGGGCACCCAGGACGAGATCCGCGTGGATTATCAACTGGATGCCGCCGGTATTCAGCAGCAGATCGCCGACTGGCTGGCGCAGTAACTCCCCTTCGGCTCCCCCGCGGGGGAGCCTGTCACCTGCTATGCTTAAGGTAAATAACCAGCAGGAGCGACCCGAATGAAAACCCTTACGTTAGCCAATACCGACCTGACCGTCTCCCGCCTGTGCCTCGGTTGCATGACCTATGGTGAGCCCGATCGCGGCCGCCATGCCTGGACACTGCCGGAAGAGAGCAGCCGCCCGCTGATCAAGCAGGCGCTGGAAGCCGGGATCAATTTTTTCGACACCGCCAACAGCTACTCTGACGGCAGCAGCGAGGAGATCGTCGGCCGCGCCCTGCGTGACTTCGCGCGCCGCGATGAGGTCGTCGTCGCCACTAAGGTCTATTTCCCGATGAGCAATCTTTCCGGCGGGCTGTCGCGGGCCAATATTTTGCAGTCGATAGACGACAGCCTTGAGCGTCTCGGTATGGATCACGTCGACCTGCTGCAGATCCACCGCTGGGATTACGACACGCCGCTGGAAGAGACGCTGGAGGCGCTGCATGACGTGGTGCAGTCCGGCAAAGCGCGCTATATCGGTGCCTCTTCCATGCATCCCGAGCAGTTTGCCCGCGCGCTGCATACGGCAGACCACAACGGCTGGACGCGGTTTGTCAGCATGCAGGATCAGTACAACCTGATCCAGCGCGAGGAGGAGCGCGAGATGCACCCGCTGTGCCTGAAAGAGAATATTGCGGTGCTGCCGTGGAGCCCGCTGGCGCGAGGTCGCTTAACGCGCCCGTGGGGGGAAACCACCGCCCGCTCCGTCTCCGATGAATACGGCGCCACGCTGTACAGCCAGAGTGAAGAGAATGACGCTGAGATTGCCGAACGGCTGGCCAATATCGCCAGCGATAAAGGCGTCAGCCGGGCGCAGGTTGCACTGGCCTGGCTGCTGAGCAAACCGGTCGTCGCCGCGCCGATTATCGGCGCATCGCGCAGCGAACAGCTGGCCGACCTGGTAAAAGCGGTAGAGGTCGAGTTATCGCAGGAAGAGATTTTCGAGCTGGAGAGCGTGTATCAGCCGCACCGCGTGGTGGGATTCGAGTAACGGATAACGGCCTATCGCGTGAGGGTCGGGCATGCCCGACCCGGAACATTTAGAGCGGCCAGTAGTGCGCGGCCGCAAACAAAATTCCTGCTGAGATCACCCCGGCGATAATATCATCCACCATGATCCCCATGCCGCCGTGCACGTTACGGTCGAACCAGCGGATAGGCCACGGCTTCCAGATATCCAGCACGCGGAAAGCCACAAAACCGGCCAGTACCCACTGCCAGCTGTTGACCGGGATCGCCATCAGCGTGATCCACATGCCAATAAACTCATCCCAGACAATGCTGCCGTGATCGTGCACGCCCATATCTTTCGCCGTGCGGTGACACAGGTAGACACCAATGCAGATCCCCATCAGTACCACCAGCGAGTAGAGGTCCTGCGGCAGGAAGCTCATCAGATACCAGAGCGGTATTGCGGCAACGGAACCCACGGTGCCCGGCATCCACGGACTTAGCCCGCTGCCAAACCCGGTCGCCAGCAGGTGCCATGGGTTACTCATCTTCAGGCGACTTTTCGCCACATCCTTAGCGCGTGCCAAAATGGTCAAATCCTTTCAGGTTGAACTCTACCGGCTTATCGTTCTGCAACAGCGTCATGCCTTCCGACTGCGGAGCAATCTGACCGATGCAGGTGAACGGTACGCCATGATAGCCCAGCGCCACGTCCAGCGCGCCGCGGTTAATTTCCGGCACCGTGAAGCACAGCTCATAATCTTCGCCACCGCTCAGCGCCCAGCGGATGGCCTGCTGCGGCTCGAAGTGCTGCTTCATCACCGCCGACAGCGGCAGCGCGTCCAGATTAAGGCGTGCGCCACAGTCGCTGGCTTTGAGAATATGGCCGAGGTCGGAGATCAGCCCATCAGAGAGATCGATAGCCGAGCTGGCCAGATCGCGCAGCGCCTGGCCCTGCAAAATGCGCGGCATCGGGCGCAGGTGGCGCTTGATCAACGCTTCGTGCGCCGCCGGATCGTTAATTTTCACGTGGTGCTGCAGCAGTTCCAGCCCCGCCGCGCTGTCACCCAGCGTGCCGGTCACGTAGATCCAGTCACCGACGCGTGCGCCGCTGCGCTTCAGCGCTCTTCCCTGCGGCACCAGGCCATGGATGCCCAGCGTCATGCTGAGCGGCCCACGCGTAGTGTCACCGCCGATAAGCTGCATATCGTAGTAGTCGAGCAGTTCAAACAGGCTGTCGCTGAAATCCTTGAGCCACGCCTCGTTAATTTCCGGCAGCGTCAGTGCCAGCGTTAACCAGGCAGGATCGGCCCCCATCGCCGCGAGATCGCTTAAATTGACCGCGAGGGCTTTGTAACCGAGATCGGCGGGGTGGATGTCGCGCAGGAAGTGAACGCCTTCCACCAGCGTGTCGGTGCTGATAGCCAGGGTCTGTTTTTCAGGTACGCTGAGCAGCGCACAGTCATCGCCGATGCCTTTTTCCACATCGCGACGGGAGCTTGTCACGCGGTCAAAGTAACGCGCGATCAGTTCAAATTCGCCACATGCCATAGTGCATTCCGGGAGTATAAAAGAAGAGGCCGGGTTAGCGGCCTCAGAGAATTATTTGCGGTTTGGGCGGATCTGCGGAGCGGCTTTATCCAGCACGCCGTTGACAAACTTATGGCTGTCTTCAGCGCCGAACACTTTGGCCAGCTCGATCCCCTCATTGATCGCCACTTTATAGGGAACGTCTGCACGCTTGCTGAGTTCAAACAGTGAGATACGCAGAACGGCCAGTTCAACCTGTCCCAGCTCTTCGAGCTGACGCGACAGGTAAGGTTTCATCAGGCCGTCGAGGTATGCACTGTTAGTTGCAACGCCGCCGACCAGCTCACGGAAGTAAGTAATATCGACGTCTTTGACGTCCTGTTCCGCCAGAAACTGGTATTCGACATCAGCGATGTCGTTTTTGGAGATTTGCCAGGAGTAAAGTGCCTGAACAGCACATTCACGGGCGCGGCGACGAGCAGCAGGTTTCACGAAATTCCCCTTAAAATCAGGCTTTGATGGCTTTCAATACGTTAATCATTTCCAGAGCGGTCAGGGCTGCTTCAGCACCTTTATTACCCGCTTTGGTTCCGGCGCGTTCAATGGCCTGCTCGATGCTTTCCGTCGTCAGCACGCCAAAGGCAACCGGGATATCGCTGTTCATGGCAACGCTGGCCAGGCCAGAACTGGCCTCACCTGCCACATATTCGAAATGAGCAGTACCGCCGCGGATCACCGTACCCAGTGCCACAATCGCATCATGCTTACCGGCTTTCGCCACGGCACGAGCAGTCATTGGCAGTTCGTAAGCGCCCGGAACCCAGATGACGGTGATGTTTTCATCTTTCACCTGGCCAATACGCTTCAGGGCATCGATGGCACCGCTCAGCAGGCTGTCGTTGATAAAGTTGTTGAAACGCGCAATAACCAGGGCAACGCGCGCATCAGGGGTAGCAACAGCAGCTTCAATAACGTTCATAATCTTCCTTTCAGGGTTCTGTTTGGCCCCGCAGGGGGGCGGATTCTATCACACTCTTCGGCGCTCTGCTTGTTTTTGCAGAAACCGTCATAACGGGCTCAGCGTGAGGCGTAAATCAGGCCCCAGCTGACGAATATCACTAAAGGCAAAGGCCGGGGCGTCGGCCAGCTGTTGCAGGCCCGGCAGGTGGCACAGGCCACGCCCGGCATCGCCGAGCAGCTTTGGCGCCAGGTAGACGATCAGCTCGTCCACCACGCCAGCCTGCAGCAGCGCCCCGGCAAACTGTGCTCCGGCCTCCACCCAGACGCTATTAATCTGTTTTCTGCCGAGCAGCATCATCATCGACACCAGATCGAGGCGATCGTGATGACGCGGCACGCAAAACTGCGTCACGTTCTCCGGCCAGCTTTGCTCGTCACACTGCGTGCGTGCCAGCCAGGTTTCACCCGATTGTGCAATCAATCGATGCCCGGGCATGACGCGATTCTGGCTATCGACGATAATTCTCACCGGCTGGCGCAGCAGATCCGCCGGGTACTCCGCCTGCGTGCCGCTGTCCAGCTCGTCGTAGCGCACGGTCAGGGAAGGATTATCCGCCAGCACCGTGGCGCTGGTGCTGAGGATGGCCGAACTTTGCGCGCGCAGCCGCTGCACATCGCGCCGCGCCTCGGGTGAGGTGATCCACTGACTTTCGCCGCTGGCCATTGCCGTACGGCCATCCAGCGATGCCCCCAGCTTGAGCTGCACCCACGGGAATCCGGTGCGCATACGCTTGAGGAAGCCACGGTTCAGCGCTTCCGCTTCCTGCATCATCAACCCGTGGCTGACTTCAATACCCGCCTGCTGCAAACGGTAAAGACCGCGGCCCGCCACTTCCGGGTTGGGATCCTGCATGGCGGCAACCACGCGGCTGACGCCCGCGGCAATCAGGGCATCAGAGCACGGCGGCGTGCGTCCGTGGTGACTGCAAGGTTCCAGCGTAACGTAAGCGGTCGCCCCTTTGGCGCGCTCTCCCGCCATACGCAGGGCATGCACCTCCGCGTGCGGTTCACCGGCGCGCAGGTGATAGCCCTCGCCGACGATGGCGCCGTCGCGCACGATCACGCAGCCGACGTTAGGGTTCGGCGTGGTGGTAAAGCGGCCGCGACGCGCCAGTTCCAGCGCACGGGCCATGTAGATTTCATCACGCATCGCGTCAGTCCTGTAAGCGGGCAATCTCTTCGCCAAATTCACGAATGTCTTCGAAGCTGCGGTAAACAGAAGCAAAGCGGATATAGGCGACTTTATCCAGTTTTTTCAGCTCATCCATGACCAGCCCGCCGATCAGCTTGCTGGCAACTTCGCGTTCACCGGTGGCACGCAGCTGGCTTTTTATGTGGCTGAGGGCGGTTTCTACCGCGTCGGAATTGACCGGGCGCTTCTCCAGCGCCTTCATCAGCCCGCTGCGCAGCTTATCTTCATTGAACGGCTCGCGCACATCATTGCTCTTCACCACGCGCGGCATCACCAGCTCCGCCATTTCAAACGTGGTAAAGCGCTCATGGCACACCAGGCACTGACGGCGGCGGCGCACGGAGGTGCCTTCACCGACCAGGCGGGAATCGATCACTTTGGTATCCACGGCGGAACAGAATGGGCAATGCATGTCGCGTCCTGATAATCCTGAAAATTAGCGGTTAGTGTACCGCGATCGCGTCCTGCTGCCAAAGCCGGCTCGGCAAATCAGCGCCAATTTTATGCGGCTTGCGCAACAAAACACAGGATTTATCTGCGGGCGGTTCAGACCCGTTTGCTCTAAGATAAAGTGAATCGGTTTAATCAGAAGGAAATGAACAATGACAACGGCTTATCTCAGACTTTCGCTGGTCAGTTCTCTGCTGCTTTTGGCAGGTTGTGCCAGCACGCCGCCGCAGCCGAAAATCAATCAGCTGCACAATGAGGTCGGAAAGCTGAGCCAGGAGATGCGCCAGCTGACGACTCAGGCCAGCGCGCTGGAAAGGCAGGGTAACCTCAATAGCGGCTCTGCGCAGGGTGCCTGGCTGTTACCTGCGGCAAAAACCGGCGTGGTGCTGAAAAGCCAGGCCGGTGACCTCAAGCTGTCGCTAAGCCATGTGGAGGCGGAAGCCAACGGCACGCGCGCGATCCTGCACGTTCATGCCACCAATGATGCCCCGCTCCCTGCCTTCACCGCTGAAGTAGAATGGGGCGAGCTGGATGCCGCCACCGGAAAACCGTTAACCGTCGACAGCCAGTCACAGCAGATTCAGGTCGACAGCGCGCTGCTGCCGAAGAGTGAAGAAACGGTCTCGCTGCGCCTGAGCAACCTGCCGCCCGAGCAGCTGGGCTATGTGCGCATCCATGATGTGGTGGTGAAAACCGCGCCATAAAAAAAGGGCCGCATCACCCGATGCGGCCCTTTGAAATGGTAGGGGCGGACCTTTTTTCCGGTCCGCCCGCTCTGCGCCCCTACGGAGCAAATTAAGGCAGAATCGAAGGCTGATCTGCGCCCTCTTTTTCCACTTTCTGCTGCAGCATGTGTTCGCGCTTCATACCCAACTTCAATGCCAGCGCCGAAGCCACATAGATTGAAGAAACGGTACCAATGGAAACACCGATCAGCATGGTCAGCGAGAAGCCTTCCAGCAGCGCACCGCCGAAGATAAACAGCATCAGCACCACCACCAGCGTGGTGGCAGAGGTCATGATGGTACGGCTCAGCGTCTGCGTCAGCGAGACGTTGACGATATCGTAAGGCGTGCCGCGACGGATCTTACGGAAGTTCTCACGAATACGGTCCGATACCACGATACTGTCGTTCAGCGAGTAGCCGATAACCGACATCAGCGACGCCACGATGGTCAGGTCAATCTCAATGTGGAACAGTGAGAGTATCCCCATGGTGATCACCACGTCGTGCGCCAGGGCCAGTACTGCCCCCAGTGCCAGACGCCATTCGAAGCGGAAGCCAACGTAAATCAGGATGGCAATCAGTGCCACCAGCAGCGCCATACCGCCCGCCTGCGCCAGATCGCTACCCACGCTCGGGCCGACGAACTCAATACGCTTAACGGTGGCATTCTGCTGGCTGGCCTGGTTGATGATAGTCACCACCTTGTTGCCCAGCTCCTGACCGGCATTGCCTTCGTTCGGCGACATGCGAACCAGCACGTCGCGGCTGCTGCCGAAGTTCTGCACCTGCGGATCGACGAAGCCGGATTTCTCCAGCGCGCCGCGCAGCTGCTCGATATCAGCCGGTTTTTCCAGGGTAATTTCAATCACCGTACCACCGGTGAAGTCGAGACCCCAGTTAAACCCCTTCAGGCCCATAATCAGGCAGGAAGCAATCAGCAGCAGCCCCGAAAGAGTAAAGGCCACTTTGTCCCAGCGCATAAAGTCATGGACTTTACGGCCGTAGTTCAGTTGTTCAACGCTATAGTCCTGTGCCACATCGCACTCCTCAGATAGACAGCTTGTTGATGCGTTTGCCGCCGTACAACAGGTTTACGATGGCGCGGGTACCGACAATGGCAGTAAACATTGAGGTCACAACACCGATAGCGGTGGTGATCGCAAAGCCTTTAATCGAGCCGGTGCCCACAGCGTACAGAATGATCGCGGTAATCAGCGTCGTGACGTTGGCATCAATAATACTGGAGAACGCGCCTTTATAGCCTTCATGGATCGCCTGCTGAATGGAACGCCCATTCTTCAGCTCTTCCTTGATACGTTCGTTAATCAGTACGTTGGCATCAACGGCTACCGCCAGCGTTAACACGATACCGGCAATACCCGGCATGGTCAGCGTTGCGCCTGGCAGCAGTGACATGATTCCGACGATCAATACTAGGTTCGCCACCAGTGCAGAGGTCGCAATCACACCGAACTTACGGTAGTAAACCACCATAAAGACGATGGAAGCGATCAGGCCCCACAGGCAGGCTTCCAGACCCTGAGTGATGTTCTGCGCACCCATGGTTGGACCAATGGTACGTTCTTCCACAATCTGGATTGGCGCAATCAACGCACCGGCACGCAGCAGCAGCGACAGCTGACGGGCTTCGTTCGGGTTGTTGATACCGGTAATACGGAAGCTGTTACCCAGTCGCGACTGGATGTTCGCCACGTTGATCACCTCTTCCTGCTTCGCCAGAATCGCACGGCCGTTGGCATCTTTCTTCCCGCTGTCTTTGTACTCAACAAACAGGGTTGCCATCGCTTTGCCGACGCTGTCCTTGGTGAAGTTGGACATGATGTTACCGCCAGCGCTGTCCAGGGAGATATTGACCTGAGGCTGGTTGTATTCATCGGTGCTTGAGGTGGAGTCGGTAATATGGTCACCGGTGAGGATCACACGCTTGTACAGCACCACCGGCTGGCCATCGCGCGTCTCTTTCACTTCAGAGTCACCCGGTACGCGGCCGTTAGCTGCAGCGGTGGCATCCACGCTGGTGTTAACCAGACGGAATTCCAGCGTCGCTGTCGCGCCGAGGATCTCTTTCGCACGTGCCGTATCCTGAATACCCGGCAGTTCTACCACGATACGGTCAGAACCCTGACGCTGTACCAGAGGTTCCGCTACGCCAAGCTGGTTGACACGGTTACGCAGAATGTTGATGTTCTGCTGAACCGCATATTCACGCGCTTCACGCATACGCTCATCGCTCATTACCGCCGTCAGAGCATTGCTGCCGCTGCTGTTGATAACCATATCGCGATGGCGGCCGGTCAGATAACTCACCGCTTCGTCGCGTGCGGCTGCGTCACGGAAACGAATTTCCAGACCGTAGTTGTCGGTCTTGCGCACGTTAACGTAAGGAATATTTTTATCACGCAGATCGCTACGCAGGTTGTCGATGTTCTGCTCCTGGAGTTTACCCAGAGCGGTATCCATATCGACTTCCATCAGGAAGTGAACGCCGCCGCGCAGATCGAGACCGAGCTTCATCGGTTCTGCGGCCAGCATCGCGAGCCAGGTTGGAGTAGCCGGGGCGAGGTTAAGCGCCACTACGTAATTCTCGCCAAGAGCCTGCATAATCGCTTCACGCGCGCGCAGCTGCACGTCGGTATTCGCGAAACGCGCCAGAATAGCGCCATTTTCCAGGGCCAGTGATTTGCTCTGGATATTATCTTGTTTTAAAGCGTTCTGGATCTGAACCAGCGTTTGCTCACTGGCGGCGCTTCCGCGCGCACCAGTGACCTGAACAGCCGGATCCTCACCATACAGGTTGGGCAGTGCATACAGCAGACCGACGAGTAATACGACGATCAGCATGATGTACTTCCACAAAGGATAACGGTTTAACACGGCAGTTCCCTTAGGGAAATCAAAAGATTACAGCGCCTTCATGGTACCTTTCGGCAGAACGGCAGCTACGAAGTCACGTTTGACCACAACTTCAGTGGACTCGTTCAGTGCGATAGCAACATAGCCAGTTTCAGCTACTTTGGTCACGCGACCAACCAGGCCACCGGTCGTCAGCACTTCATCACCCTTAGAGATGGAGTCCATCAGTTTCTTGTGCTCTTTCGCACGTTTCTGCTGTGGCCGCAGGATCATGAAGTAGAAAATCAGGCCAAATACCACCAGCATGATCACCAGAGAATAAGGACTTCCCTGAGATGGAGCTGCGGCTGCCACGGCATCAGAAGTGAAAAAGCTCATTAAATTTCCCTCATTGTTTAATTATCAGACGGCAATGGCGGAACCGCCAGCCCCGTCCGTTGGTAGAATTCGGTGACGAAGTGCTCTAACTTACCTTCTTCGATAGCCTGGCGTAAACCGGCCATCAGGCGCTGATAGTAACGCAGATTGTGGATGGTGTTCAGACGCGCACCCAAAATTTCGTTACAGCGATCAAGATGATACAGGTATGCACGGCTGTAATTGCGACAGGTGTAGCAATCACACTCAGCATCCAGCGGCGACGTGTCATCTTTGTACTTCGCGTTGCGGATTTTCACCACCCCGTCGGTGACAAACAGATGGCCGTTACGCGCGTTACGCGTTGGCATCACACAGTCGAACATATCAATACCGCGACGCACGCCTTCCACCAGATCCTGTGGCTTACCGACGCCCATCAGGTAGCGCGGTTTGTCCTGTGGAAGCTGCGGGCAGACGTGCTCCAGAATACGGTGCATATCTTCCTTTGGCTCACCGACCGCCAGGCCGCCCACAGCGTACCCATCAAAGCCAATCTCTACCAGTCCTTTAACTGACACATCTCGTAAATCTTCGTAAACACTGCCCTGAATTATGCCAAATAAGGCATTTTTATTCCCTAAGGAATCAAAGCGATCGCGGCTACGTTGCGCCCAGCGCAGCGACATCTCCATCGAACGCTTAGCGTAATCCCAGTCGGCCGGGTACGGTGTGCATTCATCGAAAATCATCACGATATCAGAGCCGAGATCGTACTGAATTTCCATCGATTTTTCTGGATCGAGGAAGATCGCATCGCCGTTGATCGGGTTGCGGAAGTGCACGCCCTTTTCGGTGATCTTACGAATGTCGCCCAGGCTGAAGACCTGGAAGCCGCCGGAGTCCGTCAGGATCGGCCCTTTCCACTGCATAAAGTCGTGCAGATCGCCGTGCAATTTCATGATCTCCTGGCCCGGACGCAACCATAAATGGAAGGTGTTGCCGAGGATGATCTGCGCACCGGTATCCTGCACTTCTTCCGGCGTCATGCCTTTTACGGTGCCGTAAGTGCCCACGGGCATAAATGCCGGGGTCTCTACCACGCCACGGTCAAAGACCAGGCGGCCACGACGCGCGCGGCCGTCGGTTGTGTCTAATTCAAACTTCACATTGCCTCCACCGGATAAACAGTCCGATGCAAATGGTTATAAAGGACGGGAGTGTCCCGTCCGGGGATATTACTGGCCCGGGATCTCGGCGTAAGCCTCAGGATTTCGGGTGATAAACATGGCATCGCCATAGCTGAAGAAACGGTACTGCTCTGCCACCGCCTGCTGATAAGCATGCATGGTGTGGCGATAGCCGGCAAACGCCGATACCAGCATAATCAGCGTTGATTCTGGCAGGTGGAAATTGGTCACCAGCGCATCAATCACCTGATAGTGATAGCCCGGGTAGATAAAGATTTTGGTATCGCCGAAGAACGGGGCAATCAGCGCGTCTTCTGCCGCCTGCGCCGCGCTCTCCAGCGAGCGTACCGAGGTGGTGCCTACCGCGATCACCTGGTTGCCGCGCGCCTTGCAGGCCAGCACCGCATCAACCACCTCCTGCGGCACTTCGGCATACTCGGCATGCATGATGTGATCTTTTATGCTGTCGACGCGCACCGGCTGGAAGGTCCCCGCCCCGACGTGCAGGGTGACGAAAGCCGTCTCGATCCCCTTCTCACGCAGCGCTTCCAAGAGCGGCTCATCAAAGTGCAGGCCGGCGGTTGGGGCAGCGACCGCCCCCGGCTTCTGGCTGTAAACCGTCTGGTACAGTTCGCGGTCGGCATCTTCATCCGGCCGATCAATATACGGCGGCAGCGGCATATGGCCGATGGCGTTAAGGATATCCAGCACCGGGCGCGCATCGTTAAATTCTATTTCAAACAGCGCATCGTGACGTGCCACCATCGTCGCCTGCACGCTCTCATCGTCGCCCAGCAGCAGCGCTGTGCCCGGCTTCGGCGCTTTCGAGGAGCGCACGTGGGCCAGCACGCGGGTGTCATCGAGCATGCGTTCGATCAGCACTTCAATCTTGCCGCCGCTGGCCTTGCGGCCAAAAATACGCGCCGGGATCACCCGCGTATTATTAAATACCAGCAGGTCGCCTGGATTGAGTTTGTGCAATAAATCGGTGAAAACCCCGTGCGACAGCGCACCGTCCGGGCCGTTAAGGCTCAGCAGGCGGCATCCGCTGCGCTGAGCCTGCGGGTAGTGGGCAATCAAAGATTCAGGTAACTCAAAGGTAAAATCGGCAACGCGCATGATCATTCACAGTCTGGGAAATCAGGGCGCACATTCTAGCTGAAAACTGACCATAGCTAAACAATCTGCGTAAACTCTGCAAAAAGTGGGATAGAATCATCGCATGAACTATCTTGCACACCTTCACCTCGCCCACCTGGCCGACAGCTCGCTGCTGGGCAATCTGATGGCCGATTGCGTTCGCGGCAACCCCTATCCGCAGTGGCCAGCACCGATCGCTGACGGCATCGCGATGCATCGCCGCGTCGATGTGATGACCGACTCTCTGCCGGAGGTACGTGCGGCGCGCCAGTTTTTCCGCACGGAAACCCGCCGCGTCGCGCCGATTACCCTGGATGTCATCTGGGACCATTTTCTGTCATTACACTGGGATAAACTGGTGCCGGAAATTTCCCTGCCAGATTTTTTGCGTGATGCCAGAAATGTGATCGCCCCGAAATTAGCCAGCACGCCGGAGTCGTTCCAGAATCTTAACCGCTATTTATGGCAGCAGCGCTGGATGGAACGCTACGCGGAGGCCGCTTATCTGCAAAATGTGCTGCGCGGCATGGCCAGCCGTCGCCCACGTTTGGCAGCACTGGCAGAGAGCTACCAGGATTTCATCGATAACTATCAACAGCTTGAAGAGTTTTTCTGGCAGTTCTATCCGCGCATGATGGCGCAGGCAGTGCAGAAAGCGCTGTAAACAGGCGAGCGCAGTTTTACACCTTGCCCTTTTTGTAAAAAAGGTTATTGTATGAAACTGCTTTATTATTCAAAGATTTTTGATAGGTACAACCTATCTCAATAATCGGCGTTTAGCGCTGGTTAGCACTGTGACGCAGATCATATACTGCCTGCGTCTTGTCCCCTTATTTCAACTTACTTCTACAGGAGTGAACATGGTCCTGGTAACTCGTCCAGCCCCTGATTTTACCGCCGCAGCTGTGCTGGGCAACGGTGAGATCGTAGAAAACTTCAACTTTAAAAAACACACCGCTGGTAAAGCCACCGTTGTGTTCTTTTGGCCAATGGACTTCACCTTCGTCTGCCCTTCTGAGCTGATCGCTTTCGACAAGCGTTATGCAGAATTCCAGAAGCGCGGCGTGGAAGTCGTCGGCGTTTCCTTCGACTCAGAGTTCGTGCACAACGCATGGCGCAAAACTCCTGTTGATAAAGGCGGCATCGGCGAAGTTCAGTACGCGATGGTTGCTGACATCAAACGTGAAATCCAGAAAGCTTACGGCATCGAGCACCCGGATGCGGGCGTTGCTCTGCGTGGTTCTTTCCTGATCGACAAAGCCGGTGTGGTTCGCCACCAGGTTGTTAACGATCTGCCACTGGGCCGTAACGTTGATGAAATGCTGCGCATGGTTGACGCACTGCAGTTCCACGAAGAGCACGGCGAAGTGTGCCCGGCTCAGTGGGAAAAAGGAAAAGAAGGTATGGGCGCATCTCCGGAAGGTGTGGCTAAGTACCTGTCCGAGAACGCTGCTAAGCTGTAATCGCTGCCGTTTTCAAAAAAAGCTCGCTTCGGCGGGCTTTTTTTTCGCCCGTGCTTTACTCTCTCCCCACCTCTACTGTCCCTTTTGATGCTGAAAATTTGCCATCACATCTGTCGAATAGCGCGTTCCCTGCAAGGATGACCCGATGAAAAACCCCCTCCGCACTCTGTTACTCACCACCTGCTTTGCCGCCAGCCTGAACGCCGGGGCGGAACCTCACTACGTGCTGGAAAAAGTGGTTGAAGTCAGCCGCCACGGCGTGCGCCCACCGACCGCCGGCAACCGCACAGAGATGGAAGCCGCCAGCGGTCGACCGTGGGCGAGCTGGCTCACCGCTGACGGTCAGCTGACCGGGCACGGTTACACTGCTGCCTGGCTGATGGGCAAGTATCAAGCAGAGCGCTATCGCCAGTATGGATTACTGGGCGCGGGCTGCCCGGGCGCAAAAGAGGTTTACGTCTGGTCCAGCCCGCTCAAGCGTACCCTGGCCACGGCGCAGGCGCTGACTGACGCCGCCTTCCCCGGCTGCGGTATTACCGTGCATCACTCGGCAGAACATAACGACCCGCTGTTCCAGAATTTCAGCCCGGGCTATGCCACGCTGGATGCAGAGACGCAGCGCAAAGGGGCGCTCGACGCGCTGGGCGGTAGTCTGGCTGCGGCGCAGCAGCGGCTACAGCCGGAGATTACCCTGCTGAAAAATGCCGTGTGTCAGGCAGGTTCGCCCTGCCCGGTGTTTGATCAAGCCTGGCAGATTAAATTTGCCCGCGACGGCCGCATTATGATTAGCGGGCTGGATACGCTGGCCGCGATGGCTGAAACGCTGCGGCTGGAGTGGAGTGAGAATAAACCGCTGAATGAGGTGGCCTTTGGGCATGCCACCAGTGCGGCGCAGATCGGCAAGCTGATGGCGATGCTGACGCCAAAATATGATGCCACTAACGATCAGCCCTATGTCGCCCAGCGCGGCGGCTCACTGTTAATGGACCAGATAGCGAAAGCGTTGCAGAGCGGCGTCACGCCGCAGGAGAATGCGCCACCGGACGCCCGCTGGCTACTGTATGTGGCGCACGACGTCAATATCGCCTACCTGCGTACCCTGCTCAACTTCAGCTGGACCCAGGGCGATTACCCGCGCGGCAGCGTGCCACCGGCGGGCAGCCTGATTTTCCAGCGCTGGCAGGATAACAGCAGCGGTAAGCGCTACCTGCGTATACTGTTCCAGGGCCAGAGCCTCGATCAGATCCGCAACCTGACGCCGCTCAGCGCTGAGCAGCCGCCCTTGCTGACCGAACTGAAATTCAACGGCTGTGAGATGACCACAGTGGGCACGCTGTGCCCGTATCAGGCTACGCTGCAGCGTATCAGGCAGCATATCGATCCTGCGCTGGCGATCCCGGTGAGTTACCCGCAATAAACAGAAAGGGCCGATGCAAACAGCGATCGGCCCAGATAATTATCCGTCTCATTACTCGTAGGGGCCGACCCTCTTTTTGGATCGGCCCGCCCCGCAGAGTATCAATGAACCCGGCGTTTCACCCACTGCCAGCTAATCACCAGCAGCGCAATCCAGGCGATACCGACATACAGCGATACGCGAGTATCCGGGAAGTAGCCAATCAGGCAGATCACAAAGGCAAGGAAGATAATCCCCACCACCGCCGTGAACGGCCCCCCCGGCAGCGCAAACTTCAGCTGCTGGCGCTGTTCCGGCGTCAGCGTGCGGCGGAAACCGATCTGCGAAAACAGGATCATGATCCACACCCAGACGGTGGCAAAGGTGGCCAGCGAGGCGATGACCAGGAACACTTTCTCCGGCATCAGATAGTTGAGATAGACCGCAATTAACATGGCCACCATCATTGCCAGCACCGTGACCCACGGAATGCCTCGGTTAGAAACGGTGGCAAATATCTTCGGTGCGTGCCCCTGCTGCGCCATACCGTGCAGCATGCGCCCAACGCCAAACACATCGCTATTAATCGCCGACAGGGACGCGGTAATCACCACAAAGTTGAGGATCGCCGCCGCCGCCGCAATCCCCATATGCTGGAAGGTGAGCACAAACGGGCTGCCGTTGGTGCCCACCTGATTCCACGGATAGATCGACATAATGACAAACAGCGTGCCGATGTAGAACACCAGGATGCGCAGCGGAACGGTGTTGATCGCCTGTGGAATCGACACCTGGGGATCCTTCGCTTCGCCGGCGGTAATGCCGATAATCTCAATGCCGCCGAAGGCGAACATCACCACCTGCAGCGACAGCACCACGCCAATCCAGCCATTGGGCACAAAGCCGCCGTTAGTCCACAGATTGCTGATACCCGTTGCCTGGCCGCCGTTCCCGATGCCCCAGAAGATGATGCCGAGGCCCGCGAGGATCATCAGGATAATCGTGGCCACCTTGAACAGCGACAGCCAGAACTCCACCTCACCAAACACCTTTACCGTTGCCAGGTTGATAGCACCGATAATCAGCACCACGCTCAGCACCCAGATCCAGTGCGGCACGTCCGGGAACCAGACGCCCATATAGATACCAAATGCGGTGACATCAGCAATGGCTACAATGAGGATTTCAAAGCAGTAGGTCCAGCCTGTAATATAGCCGGATAGTGGACCGAGATAGTCCTGTGCATAGCGTGAGAAAGAGCTGGCTTGAGGGTTATTGACCGACATTTCGCCGAGGGCGCGCATAATGATATACGCGGCGATACCGCCAATAACATAAGCAAGAAGGACGGCGGGACCGGCCATTTTGATGGCATCTGCCGAGCCATAAAACAGCCCGGTACCAATAGCCGAACCCAGAGCCATAAAACGAATATGGCGGGTACTCAGTCCCTTTTTGAGTGTTGTGCTTGTCATTTTTCCACCTGTCGGTTCCCCTTTTCCAGGGGAAAAGGGGAAAGTTTACAACGCTATTGCTGATGCGCAGTAACTGACTGGCGGCCTGAAACACGATCGTACACGGCTACCAATACCAGCATCACCAGTGAAGGCGGCAACCACGCCAGACCCTGATCGGCCAGCGGCAGATTCTGGGTAAAGGCAGGCAGCACGTCTTTAAAGTGGGTGGTTTTAATTGCATCAACGATACCGAACAGCAGGCTGACCAGCATAGTTGGCGCAATAATTCTCGTACTCTTATTCCACCAGCGCAGCGTAAAGCTCAAGAGTACCAGCACAATGCACGGCGGATAAATCGCAGTTAACACTGGAATTGAGAATTGGATTAGCTGGCTGAGGCCGAGGTTGGATACCACCATCGAGAATAAGCCAAGAATAAACACCAGCTGACGGTAGGTGAGGGGCAAATGATGCTCAAAGAACTCAGCACAGGCACAGGTCAGACCAACCGCCGTCACCATGCAGGCAACAAAAATAAGCGCCGCCAGGAAGAAACTGCCCATATCCCCGAAGGTATGCTGCACGTAAGCGTGCAGAATCGCGGCACCATTGGCGTTCTGATCGACGATAGACGCGCTGTCTGAGCCCAGTTTAAACAGCGCCAGATAGACCAGCGTCAGGCCAACCCCGGCAATCAGACCAGCAATCACCGTGTAGCGGGTCAGCAGCTTCGCCTCGCTGATGCCGCGCGAACGGGCGGCATTGACAATCACGATGCCAAACACCAGCGCCCCCAGGGTATCCATGGTCAGGTAACCATTGACGAAGCCGCTGGAGAACGCCGCACGCTGGTAGTCCGCGGTGGCCGGTGCAAGACCACCCGCAGGCCACAGCAGCGCCGCCACGCCAAGGATAGTCAGCGCGATAATTTTCAGCGGTGCCAGCACGTGACCAACGGTATCCAGCAGCTTGCCCGGATAGAGCGAGATGCCAATCACCAGCACGAAGTAAATCAGGCTGTAAATAAACAGCGGCAGCGGGCCGTCGCCGGTCAGCGGGGCAATCCCCACTTCAAACGACACGGTGGCAGTACGCGGGGTGGCGAACAGCGGGCCGACGGCGAGGTAGCAGACGGTGGCCAGCACCAGGCCCGCAGCTTTACCGATAGGCGAGCTGAGAGCATCAATACCGCCGCCAACGCGCGCCAGCGCAATCACGGTGATCACCGGCAGGCCGACAGCGGTGATCAGGAAGCCCAGGGCGGCAATCCAGACGTGTTCGCCGGACTGAATTCCGACCATTGGCGGGAAAATAATGTTTCCGGCACCGACAAACAGGGCAAAAGTCATAAAGCCCAGCGCCAGAATGTCTTTAGAAGTTAAACGATGCGTCATAAGAATCGTGTTGCCTGTGGTGATGTTAAAAGTCGTGATGCTGTAATACATCTGCCCCGCTTGCTCTAAAAACGTCGCCAATTCATAACAATGCAGTGGATTACACCGTTTACTGTTCGAGCAGGCAGCGATTCTGAGCGGGTTATTTTCTGTATGCAGGGGATTACGAAAAAAACGGGGCTAAGTAGAACGTTTATAGGGGAGAAAGGCAATACGGGATCGGAAAAGCAGGATGATATAGCGCAAAAAACTGCATAAGCAGTGCATATCTTTATCTTCTGCAAAAAAGGCGTTACATGATTTGTATGTTTTTTATTCCTGTCGCGCTTATTTTCTGCATTAAGTTACCCTCACATGCACAAAGGGCGCGTATTAACGCGCCCTGTACACTTTTTGATGCAGGGGTTACCAGACGCGATTAGCGATATCCACCACCAGGCGCAGTTTGGCCCACTGCTGCGCTTCCGTCAGGCTGTTGCCCTCTTCGGTCGAGGCAAAACCGCACTGCGGGCTAAGGCAAATCTGGTCAAGGCTGACGAACTGTGAGGCTTCTTTAATCCGCTGCTCTACGGTTTCCGCTGCTTCCAGCTCGCCGGTCTTGGTGGTGATCAGACCCAGCACCACCTGCTGGTCGCCCTTTTTGATAAAGCGCAGCGGCTCAAAGCCCCCCGAGCGCTCATTATCATATTCAAGGAAAAACGCATCGATATTGACGCCGCCAAACAGGATTTCCGCCACCGGCTCGTAGCCGCCTTCAGAGATCCAGGTCGAGCGGAAATTCCCGCGGCAGACGTGCAGACCAATCGTCAGGTCATCCGGCTTGCCTGCGATCGCCTGATTCAGAACGCGAGCATAGGTGCGCGCCAGCTCTTCCGGGTCATCTCCACGCTCGCGGATCTGCTGCTTTTGATCGTCCGAGCACAGGTAAGCCCACACGGTGTCGTCAAGCTGCAGATAGCGGCAACCGGCATCGTAGAAGGCCTTGATCGCATCGCGGTACGTTTGCGCCAGGTCGTCGAAATAGGCATCCAGCGTCGGATAAACCTGCGCATCAATCATTTTGCGCCCGCCGCGGAAGTGCAGCACGCTCGGGCTGGGGATGGTCATTTTCGCCACCGCGTCGCCGCTGATGCTCTTCAGAAAGCGGAAATCCTCCAGCATTGGGTGGTTGCTGAAGCCCAGCTTGCCGGTCACTTTTACGCCGCGCGCCTTGGTCTGCACGCCGTTAAACTGAATACCCTGCTCGGCTTCATAGCGCTCAACGCCGTCCAGACCGTCGAAAAAGTCGAAGTGCCACCAGGCGCGGCGGAATTCGCCGTCCGTCACCACCTGCAAACCGCAGGCACGCTGCTGCGCCACCACCTGGCGGATCGCTTCATCTTCAATGCTGCGCAGCGCTGCGGCGTCGATTTCACCCGCTTCAAACTGCTTGCGCGCCTGCTTGATGGCGGCCGGACGTAAAAAGCTGCCAACGACTTCAGCACGGTAATGAATAGGATGAGTCATGAGTTTGCTCCTGGCAGCGCCACCGCGGGCGCATAATTTAGTGACGTAACAATTACGTGAAGTTATTTATAGACTTCTGGACGTCTATATGTCTGTCACTAAGAGTGGCATGAGAGGCCTTGATCGGCAAACGAGGAAATTTCATCGCACATGAATAAAATTCATTATGGGCAAATGACAACGGGTCAGGCATGCCTGACCCCTACGCCAGAAAGTACGTAGGGGCGAGGCATGCCTCGCCCGTCAGGCGGGGAATTACGGTGCCAACATCGCTCTGGCCTGGGCCATCTGTGCATCCGACAGTGGCAGATACCCGGCCTGGCTGACCAGCGCCTGCCCCTGCGGCGACAGCGCTAAGCGCAGAAACGCGGCGGTTAACGGCTCCATCGGTTTGCCGGGCGCCTTGTTCACGTAGATATAGAGCGGGCGGGCATACGGGTAGCGGCCGCTGCGAATATTCTCCGCGCTCGGCGCGATCCAGTCGTGACCTTCACGCGCCACCGGCACAATCTTCACCCCGCTGATATGAAAGCCGGCGCTGGCGTAGCCAATCCCGTTCAGGGAGGCGGCCACCGCCTGCACCACCGCAGCAGAACCCGGGTACTCACCGACATCATTGCGGAAATCACCGTTGCACAGCGCCTGCTGCTTAAAGAAACCCCAGGTGCCGGACGCAGAGTTGCGGCCAAAACGCTGCAGCCCGCGCTGCGCCCATCCCGGCTGATTCAGCTGCAGATCGCCCCAGGTTTGCGGCACCGACCGCGCGCCGCAGCGGCGGGTAATGGAGAAAATGGCATCCAGCTGCTGCGCATTCAGCCCGATCAGCGGATTGTCCTGATTCACCACCACCACCAGCGCATCCATCGCCACCGGCACGGCCAGCGGCGGGTAGCCGTAGCTGTCCTCAAACAGCTGGCGCTCCACCGTCTGCATCGGGCGGCTCATCGCCCCCAGCTGGGCGGCGCCCGCTGCCAGCGCGGTCGGTGCCGTTGACGATCCCGCCGCCTGGATCTGCACATTCACCCCAGGATAGAGGCGGTTAAAATTCTCGCCCCACAGCGCCATCAGGTTGCCCAGCGTGTCCGAGCCGACGCTGGTCAGATTGCCCGCCAGCATCCCCTCTTTGGCGTGGGAGCAGGCAGCCACCAGCAGAAGTGCCAGGGCGAATAGCTTTTTCATTACGTCAGATCCGGTTGTCTTATCGCAGGGCATTCTCAGCCAGTTCGGCAGTGACAATCAACCTCGGCGGCAGATGAAAGCTGAAACAGGTCTCACGATGCGGCACGCTGCTGATCTCCAGCCGCGCATTATGGTGGCTGAGCGCATGTTTGACGATCGCCAGCCCCAGCCCGCTGCCGCCGGTCTGCCTTGAGCGGGCTTTATCCACCCGATAGAAGCGTTCGGTCAGGCGCGGCAGGTGCTCAGCGGCAATTCCCGGCCCGTTATCCTTCACCCTGAACTCGGCGCCGTGGCTGCTGCGCAGCCAGCTGATATCGATGCGCGTACCGTCCGGGGTGTGATTCACCGCGTTATACACCAGGTTGGAGATGGCGCTGCGCAGCTGCTCGTCATTGCCGTACACGCGCAGCTGCGGGTCGGTATGGAAGTGGATCTCATGGCGGCCATTGCTGAGGGTTTCTGCCTCGCGCTGCAGCACGCGCAGCATCATCGGCACGTCGACTTTTTCCTGCAGATCCAGCGCCGGCGCTGCTTCAATGCGCGACAGCGTCAGCAGCTGTTTCACCAGGCTGTCCATACGTTTGGTCTGCTCCTGCATGGTGTGCAGCGCCTTATCGCGCAGCGTGCCCTCCAGCACCGAGTCGTTCATCATCTCCAGGTACCCCTGCAGCACCGTCAGCGGGGTGCGCAGCTCGTGGCTGACGTTGGCAAAGAAGTTACGGCGCGCCCCTTCCAGCTGATGCATCTGCGTGACGTCGCGCGCCACCAGCAGCCACTGCCCTTCACTGTAGGGCATTACGCGGAATTCGAGGTGGCGATGGCTGTTCAGCACCAGCGTCAGGGGGCGGGAGAAATCGCGCTGGCGCAGATAGCGGGTGAATTCCGGGTAGCGCAGCAGGTTAAGGATGTTCTGGCCGTTATCCTCCGGCCAGCGCAGGCCAAGCATCTGCTGAGCCAGCCCATTACACCAGAAGATCGTCCCCTCTTCGGTGGTCAGCACCACCGCATCCGGCAGCGATTCCGCACCGCTGCGAAAACGTTTGATCAGGTGGCCAAGCTCGCGGCGGCGGCGGCGGTTACGCGCCTGCATCTGGTACAGGCCGTAGAACAGCGGCTCCCAGCTGCCGCGCCCGCTCGGTGGCGTCATGCTGCGGTCAACCCACAGCCAGTGGGAGAGGCGCAATAAATTGTTGAAGTGAAAACCCAGCACGCAGAGCACTGAGACTAACAGCAGCCAGGGCAGCCAGCCCACCAGCAGCCCGAGAATAAGCGCGGGCAGAGCGGCAAGCAGCAGTTCCAGCAGTAATCTCTTCCAGGAGAGGCGTTCCAGCACGGTTCAGACTCCAGCGTGAACGATCAGTAGCGTGCAGAGAAACGATAACCTGTTCCGCGAACCGTCTGCACCATACGATCGTGCCCGGTCAGTTCCAGCGCCTTACGCAGGCGGCGAATGTGGACGTCGACGGTACGATCTTCGACGTATACGTTAGTGCCCCACACATGGTTTAGCAACTGCTCGCGGCTGTAAACGCGCTCGGGGTGCGTCATAAAGAAGTGCAGCAGTTTATATTCGGTCGGCCCCATCTCCAGCGGCTGCGTATCGGACATCACGCGGTGCGATGACGGGTCCAGGCTCAGCCCCTGCATCTCAATCACCTCTTCCACCGCCATCGGGGAGATGCGGCGCATCACCGCTTTGATGCGTGCCACCAGCTCTTTCGGTGAGAACGGCTTGGTAATATAGTCGTCAGCGCCCACTTCCAGGCCGCGCACGCGATCTTCCTCTTCACCCCGGGCCGTCAGCATCATCACCGGAATATCGCGGGTCATCGCTTCGCGCTTCAGGTGTTTAATAAACTGGATGCCGGAACCGCCGGGTAACATCCAGTCCAGCAGAATTAAATCCGGCCAGGGTTCGATCAACAGATTGACCGCACTGTCATAATCCTCGGCCTCGATCGGCTGGTAGTCATTTTGTTCAAGGACGAAACATAACATCTCACGGATTGGGGCTTCATCTTCCACGACCAGAATGCGCTTAGGCATTATTACTCCTGCTGCTGTTGACGGCTTTCACGGGGATATGCGGCGCCATTATGCGTCAGTTTTATGACACTTTTATGAAAAAAGCACCCCCTGAAATTGTGCGCGATTTAAAAAAAAACAGGCCGATCGATTTAGCCTGTTTATAATCGGGTTCACGTTTTTCTGCTGACAGGACGTTATATGCGCATCCTCCACACCGCTGACTGGCATCTCGGCCAGTTTTTCTACACCAAAAGCCGGGCGGCCGAGCACCAGGCTTTTCTCGACTGGCTGCTGGAGCAGGCGGAGGCGCAGCAGGCCGATGCGATCATTGTCGCCGGAGATATTTTCGATACCGGCTCGCCGCCGAGCTACGCGCGCGAGCTGTATAACCGCTTTGTGGTGAAGTTGCAGCAGACCGGCTGCCAGCTGGTGGTGCTCGGCGGCAATCATGATTCGGTGGCGACGCTCAACGAATCGCGCGAGCTGCTGGCCTGCCTGAATACCCGGGTGATCGCCGCCGCCAGCGACGATATCCGCCAGCAGGTGCTGATGCTGAACAAGCGCGACGGATCGCCGGGTGCGCTGCTGTGCGCCATCCCGTTTTTGCGCCCGCGCGATATCCTGCGCAGCCAGAGCGGCCAGTCGGGGCGCGAGAAACAGCAAAGCCTGCTGGAAGCGATTACCGAACACTACCAGCGCTGCTGGCAGGAAGCGTTAAGCCAGCGCCAGGCGCTGGACCTGGCGCTGCCGATTATTGCCACCGGCCATCTGACCACCATGGGCGTGACCAAAAGTGATGCGGTGCGCGATATCTATATTGGCACGCTGGATGCGTTTCCGGCCGACTGCTTCCCGCCCGCCGACTACATCGCCCTCGGCCATATTCACCGCGCCCAGCGCATTGCCGACAGCGACCATATTCGCTACAGCGGCTCGCCGATCCCGCTCAGTTTTGACGAGCTGGGCAAGGCGAAAAGCGTGTTTATGGTCGACTTTATCGACGGGAAATTCGCCTCAGCCGAAGCGCTGCCGATCCCGCTGTTCCAGCCGATGCAGATGATTAAAGGCTCGCTGGAGCAGATTGAGCAGCAGCTGGCGGCGCTGCCTGAGGCTGGCGACGGCAAAATCATCTGGCTGGATATTGAGATCGTCACCGACTCCTGGCTCAGCGAGCTGCAGCGCCGCATTCAGGAGCTGACCGCCGCGCTGCCGGTAGACGTGGTGCTGCTGCGCCGCAGCCGCGAGCAGCGCGAACAGACCCTCGCCCGACAGAATAACGAAACCCTGAGCGAGCTGAGCGTGGAGGAGGTGTTCAGCCGCCGCCTGGCGCTGGAAAGCGAGCAGCCGGAGAAACTGCAGCGCGCCAGCCTGCTGTTTGCGCAGACGCTGGAAGCGGTGCGCCATGAGGAGCAGCCACAGTGAAAATTCTGACCCTGCGCTTTAAAAATCTCAACTCGCTGAAGGGCGAGTGGAAAATCGACTTCAGCGCGGAACCCTTTGCCAGCAACGGCCTGTTCGCGATCACCGGCCCGACCGGCGCCGGTAAAACCACCCTGCTCGACGCCATCTGCCTCGCGCTGTATCACGAAACCCCGCGCCTGAAGGGCATCACCCAGTCGCAGAATGAACTGATGACGCGCGATACCGCCGAGTGCCTGGCAGAAGTGGAGTTCGAGGTCAAAGGCGTGGCGTGGCGCGCTTTCTGGAGCCAGAACCGCGCGCGCGGCGCCGCCGACGGCAACTTACAGGCCCCGCGCGTCGAGCTGGCGCGCTGTGATGACAATCAGATTGTCGCCGATAAGGTCAAGGACAAGCTGGAGATGATCGCCAGCCTGACCGGGCTGGACTTCGAACGCTTCACCAAATCGATGATGCTGTCGCAGGGGCAGTTCGCCGCCTTCCTTAATGCCGATGCCAACAAGCGCGCCGAGCTGCTGGAAGAGCTGACAGGCACCGAGATCTACGGTCGCCTCTCTGCGGCGGTGTTTGAGCGCCACAAAGAGGCCAGGGTGGCCGTGGAGACGCTGCGCGCTCAGGCGGGCGGCATGTCACTGCTGAATGAAGAGCAGCAGCAGGCGCTCAACGCCCAGCTGGCACAGCTGCTTGCCGATGAGCAGGTACTCACTTCCCGGCAGCAACAGCAGCAGCAAAAGGTGCAAGAGCTGCAGCAGCTGGAGCGTCTGCAGCAGGAGAAGCAGCAGCTGACGGGCAGCATCCGGCAGCTTGATGAGCAGCGGGTACAGGCGCAGCAGTCCCTGAGCGCCGCCGCTCAGCAACAGCAGCAGGTCGTCGCGGCGCAGGAGCAGCATCAGGTGCAGCGCCAGCAGCAGGAAACGCTAATCGCCGAACAGGTACTGCCGCTGGATTTACAGCTCGCCAGCCTGCAACAGCAGCTGCAACAGCTGACGCGTGAGCGAAGTGAGTACCAACAAGCGCTCACGCTCCGCCAGCAGGAAAAGGTCAAAAATCAGCAGCTTCAGCAGGAAAAGCAGGTGCAGCAGCAGCAGCTCAACGCCTGGCGCAGCGCGCATCCCCAGCTGGAGCACTACGGCGAGCATCTGCCGCTGTGGCGCGAACGCTTCCGCCAGCAGCAGGAAAGTGAGCAGTCACTGACCTCGCTACACCAGCGCGTGCAGGCCCAGCAGCAGCAGGTGCAGCAGCTGGAACAGGCCGGATTGCTGCTGCAGCAGCAGCAGGCGCCACAGCAGCAAAGCCTGGCCACGGCGCAGCACAACCTGACGCAGGCCGAGCAGCAGCTGGCTCCGCTACAGCATCAGCACCCGGAAGCCGCGCTGCGCAGCGCGCTGGCGCAGTTTGCCCGGCAGCGGCCACAGCGCCTGCGGCTGGCGACGCTGATCCCGCTGTGGCAGCAGATGCAGGCGCGCAGCACGCGCCTGCAGCAGGAAAGAGAGCAGCTGGCGCAGCAGATCCAGCAAAGCAGTGAGCAGTTACATACCCTGCGCACCCAGTGGGCAGAGAAGCATCAGCATCAGAAAGATTTAGACCAGCGCTGCAAGCTGGAGCAGCAGATTGCCGATCTCGGGCAGCACCGCGCGCGGCTGGAACAGGGGCAGCCCTGCCCGCTGTGCGGATCGACAGCGCATCCGGCGGTGGAGCAGTATCAGGCGCTGGTGCTGTCGGAAAACCAGCAGCGGCTGGAGGCGTTAAAGCGCGAAGTTGACGAGCTGAAAGATAAGGGCAGCGCCCTCGCCGCGCAGCTGAAGCAGCAACAGCTGCTGCAGGAGCGCCAGCAGCAGGAAGCCGACGAGCTGCAGCGCCAGGCCGCCGAGCTGGAGCAGCAGTGGCAAAGCGCCGCGCAGCCGCTGGCCCTTCACTTCAGCCCGCAGCAGCACCCGGAGGCCAGCGACTGGCTGGCGCAGCAGGAGCAGGAAGAAGTCACCCTGCAGCAGCAGTGGCAGCAGCTGGAGCAGGCGCTGCGCCACTGCCAGCAGCAGAAAGAGGCCTTACAGCTGCAGCAGCAGGCAGCGCAGGATTTGCAGCAGAAGAGCCAGCTGCAGCAGCAGCAATTGGCTCAGGCAGCGCAGAGCCTGCAAGAACAGCAGCAGCAGCTGGAGCAGGATCGGCAGCGCGCCCAGCAGCTGCGTGGGGAACTGGCCGACGCTCTGGCGCCGCTGGGGCTGACGCTGCCGCAGGATGGCGACTGGCAGGGCTGGCTAACGCTGCGCGAACAGCAGTGGCAGCAGTGGCGTAGCAACAGTGACGCGCTGGCCGCGCTGGTGCCGGAACTGGCGACGCTCAGCAGCCGCCTGCAGGCGCTGGACGAAGAGCTACAGCAGCAGCAGGAGCGCCTGAACGCGCTCGATCGGCGGGTTCAACAGCAGCAGGCCACGCTAAGCGAACAGCAGCAGCTGCGCCAGGCGCTGTTCGGCGATCGCCAGGTTGCCGCGGTGCAGCAGCTGTTACGCGCAGAGGCAGAACAGCATCTGCAGGCGGTGCGTGAAGTTCAGCAAAAGTGGCAACAGCAGCAGGACCGGATAAATACTCTGACCGGACAGCATAAATCACTAAGTGAGCAGTTGATTAATCTGCAGTCGCGTTTAGATGAAGCCTTAGCCAAATACGGCCATAATGACGACCTGCCCGCGCAGCGGGCGCTGCTGGAGAGCCAGCTCGGCGCGCTTAATCAGCAGCTGCGCGAGCTGGCCAGTCAGCAGGGGCAGCTGCGCCAGCAGTTAGATCACGACAGCCGCCAGCGCAGCCAGCAGCAAACGCTGCTGACGCAGATTGTCGCCGGAGAGCAGCAGCTGGAAGACTGGGGCTACCTCAACCAGCTGATTGGCTCTAAAGAGGGTGATAAATTCCGCCGCTTTGCCCAGGGGCTGACGCTCGATCACCTGGTATGGCTGGCAAACAACCAGCTCAACCGCCTGCACGGCCGCTATCTGCTGCAGCGTAAATCGCAGGAGGCGCTGGAGCTGGAAGTGGTCGATACCTGGCAGGCCGATGCGCGCCGCGATACGCGCACGCTATCGGGTGGCGAAAGCTTCCTCGTCAGCCTGGCGCTGGCGCTGGCACTTTCCGACCTGGTGAGCCATAAAACGCGCATCGAATCGCTGTTCCTGGATGAAGGTTTCGGCACGCTCGATGCCGAAACCCTCGACAGCGCGCTGGACGCGCTTGATGCGCTGAATGCCAGCGGCAAAACCATCGGGGTGATCAGCCACGTTGAGGCGATGAAGGAGCGCATCCCGGTGCAGATCAAGGTGCGGAAGATTAACGGGCTGGGCTACAGCAGGCTGGACCTGCCGACGGGGTAACCTTGAGTGACAGATTTGGCGAGGTTTATACCGCAAGTGGCTGCCCGAGGGCGTTAAGCCCGGGTGCAGAGGGGTTGTGCATGGGCTGGGCCACTATTCTGCAGCGCTGAGAACAGTGGCAAACTTCCGCTCTTCGCTGAGATCGAATGGTGTTGAATCAGCTGTGTGCTTTGTGCCAGAAGCGGACGTCATTACTTTGAACAAGCCATAATGCAAGCAAGGATTAATTGTGTTAAAAAAATATTTCTTGATAGTAATACCTAATACCTAAGGGACCAGAAATGAGAACGCAGAAGCGATGCATGGGATATGTGGCCATAGTGGTTGATGACTATGATCGGGCAATTGAGTATTACACAGAAAATCTGGGGTTTACCCTTGTTGAAGATACACCGCAGCCGGGTAAACGCTGGGTCGTAGTCACACCTAACCCGGAAAGCGATTGCAATCTTCTTCTTGCTCGCGCTTCAAATGAGAGGCAGGAAGATTTTATCGGCAATCAATGTGGCGGAAGGGTCTTCCTTTTTCTGCAAACAGATGACTTTTGGCGCGACTACAACTCAATGAAATCAAAAGGCGTTACATTCTCTCAAGAGCCTCGCGAAGAGGAGTACGGAACAGTAGTTGTATTTGAAGACCTGTACGGCAACCGCTGGGATCTTTACCAGAACAGGTAAAATTAATGCTCGCTAGCAGCTGGTTCATCATACTTAAATGGCTCCAATACAATGCCCGATCCTCGCTCACTGCAGACCTTGGGTTGCGTTAGCCTGTTCGCTCCGTGCCACAAGCGGACTTTGCTAATACCCTGCCATGTCGATCGCATGTGAGCCGGTTACCTCGGGCGTACAGGCACCTGTTTACGCACTGCATTAGACAGAACTAACGATGTGGTCACTGAACCGTGAACCGCCAGGGCATCGACGATGGCTTCCAAATCAGTCGGTTGAGAAAAAACACAGCGCACGATGAAGCAATCCTCTCCTGTGATTCTGTCAGCTTCTATCACCTCAGGGATATCGTTAAATAACGCCAGATATTGTTTGATGTATTGGTGGGTTGTGCGTACTCGCAGGATCGCCTGTAATCCCAGGCCTACCTCTCGCAAATTGACGCGTGCGCCATATCCTTCAATGACGCCTGCATTTTCGAGTTTTTTGACCCGTTCGCTCATGGCTGGCTGCGAAAGGCCAATGCATTTGCCCAGAGAGGCCAGACTCTGACGTGCGTTCATTTGAAGTGCTTCCAAAATTTGCCGGTCTTTGTTGTCAAGCTCCATCCTAATCCTTAGCTCAAAATGTAGATGAATCATCGGTTAATCGGGCTCTATTTCGATGACTTGCCATTCAGGAACGATGTGTCATTCGCCTACGTTATGTGAACACCTAATTGGGAATCAAGACATGACATCTCCAATATTGCTTCTTCCGGGAATTGGCAACTCGGGCTCTGGACACTGGCAAACGCTATGGGCACAAACTGACGCGTCAATGACCCTCATTTCGGGACAAGACTGGGTTCATCCAGTTTGCGAAGAGTGGGTCGAAAATTTAGAAACTGCCATCAGAAAGACCGGGCCAGACGTCATTTTGGTCGCCCATAGTCTTGGCTGCCTGCAGGTTGCCAACTGGGCACAATATAGCCGCACGGTTGTGAGAGGTGCGTTGCTGGTCGCGGTACCCGATCCCACACGCGATGTATTTCCAGAAGAGGCTAAGGGGTTTAGTGTCCCCCGAAGTGAAAAGCGTTTCGCATTTCCGAGCATCATGATCGCCAGTTCCAATGACCCTTATGCCGATATCCATTACAGCCAGCGCTGTGCCGATGCCTGGGGCAGTAGCCTGGTTAATATCGGTGAGCGAGGGCATATCAACGCAGCCAGCGGTCTCGGTGACTGGCCTCAGGGACGAACATGGTTAAAAGAGCTTATTGCCATGTCCATAAGTGCCTCCCGATATAAATAAATCCACTGTGATCTGATTAGACTGATTTTCAATGATGTTTTCGCAAATGGAGACCCCGTGGACTTCATGATATTAAAGCGTGAATACGCTGAGCTACATTTGACTCTGCAGCCACAGCAAAAAGCGCCCTCCTTTCCAGTTGCGTACCTTCTTGTAGATGATACAAATGCACTTTATACCCAACCTCGGAATATCGGTGCCAAAATTATCAAAGGCATACAGGATAAAGATTAAGGCATTCGGGCATTTTTCGCTGATCCGGATGGAAATTGAATAGACGTTGGGTAGATTCTGAAGAAGTAATTAAGGGTGGTATTTGTGCAAATCGGTCGCCAATAAATGGCGACCGAACTGACAGGGAAATTGGGGTTTAAAGGCCAATGATGTAAAAAAAACGGAGGTGTTTTAGGATCGGAGGCATTTCGGATTCGTTCCAGCTTCTGGGAGTTTAATCCCCGTGATACTTGGGATAATCTATATAGCCTGCATCTCGCCCGGTATAGAACGTATCCTTATCAGGAACGGCCATCGGCCATCCATTTTTCATGCGTTTAACCAGATCTGGATTAGCTATGAAAGGACGCCCAAATGCAATTAAGTCGGCAACCCCCTCTCTGAGTGCCATTTCTGCACGCGCCTGTGTATAGCTGCCCGCGACGATGAGGGTACCTTCGTAGGCCTTGCGAAACTTTGTCAAGAAGCCAGCAGGAATAGCCTGAGCTCCAAGAGATTCCTGATCGCTCAAATGCACATATGCGAGATGTCGACGACGCAGTTCGATACCCAAAGACAACCAGGTATCCTGCTCATCATCAAAGCCATGCATATCTTGCAGGCGGCCAAAGGGTGCAATACGGATACCTGTCAGATGACTCCCAATGGCTGCAGAGACGGCATCCACAGTTTCCAGCGTAAACCGCAGGCGATTGGCAATATTACCGCCATAACGATCTGTTCTGTCGTTAAGTCCACCATTGATAAATTGCTCGAAGATGTAGCCGTTAGCTGCGTGGATCTCCACCCCGTCAAAACCCGCCCCGATAGCATTTTTAGCCGCCCGAACGAAATCCTGCGTCACCCGCGGGACTTCATCCGTTGCTAATGCGCGGGGCTGGCTGTGAAATACGCGTACTGACTCACAATGATCACCAGGAATGTGAGTGGTGCAGCCTTCTGCAACGCGTGAGACGGAGCTGACAGGTGCCTGCCCATCAGGCTGGTGAGCAATGTGTGAGGAACGTCCCACGTGCCAAAGCTGGATGAATATTTTCCCACCCTGCGCATGTACTGCCTCTGTCACCTTTCTCCAGCCCTCTATCTGTTCGTCAGTGTAAATTCCCGGCGTGTAAGCCTGTCCACGCCCCTCCATTGAAACAGGTGAACCTTCGGAAACAATTAAACCTGCTGTTGCGCGCTGGCGATAGTAGGTGACCATGCTGTTAGTTGGAACAAGGTCAAAGGCCCGCGAACGAGTCATTGGTGCCATAACGACACGATTATTAAGCTTTATTTCATTCATTGTATAAATATTCAGTAACTCGCTCATTCTGTCTCCTGAAGCCATTTCATGGTAAAAATCTGTTAGAAACGATCTTATCCTTATTCGAAGGCCATGATTACCTGGGCAAAAAGCCCCTCAGTGTTGAGATAAAGGAACCAATATTTGTGACGACACAACTTAATGGCGTACAGGAATTTACTGAAGTCGTCAGAAAAGGCAGTTTCATTGCTGCAGCTGAGAGTTTAGGCGTGACGCGTTCTGCACTTAGCAAAAGCATCAAACGTCTGGAAATTCGGCTGGGAGTTCGCTTACTCAACCGCAGTACGCGAAGCCTGTCGCTGACACCGGAAGGTGAGGTCTATTTCAATCGCTGCACTGCTGCTCTGGATATGATTTCAGATGCCGAAAGCATAATAGAGGCGGGGATAGCCGAGCCGTCTGGACTGATGCGACTGACGGTTCCCGTGGCCTTTGGGCATCTTTTCATTATGCCCTTACTCAATATCATGGCCTTAAAATACCGGGCTCTTAACATTGAAGTTGATTTCAGCGATCGGGTTCGCGATCCGGCGACAGACGGCTTTGACCTTGCACTGAGACTTGGCCCGCTGCCTGACTCAGGTGATTTGGTTGCCACCCGTCTGGGCGAGCAAAGGCTTATCATTTGCGCCTCTGAGGGCTATCTGGAACGAGCAGGCACCCCCATTGATCTTCGTGAGCTTTCATCACACAGATGCATTTCAGGGTTACCGTCAGACGGGCAAACTTACTGGCTAATCCGGGGCAAAGAGGGACACGTTGTAAGGCATGTTGTTTCCTCAGCCTACCGTTTTAATAATGGTCAAGCCATGCTGGAAGCGGCTATTGCCGGATGTGGGGTGACACAACTTCCGGACTGGTTATGTGGTGATGCCATTAAAAAGGGGCGGCTTCGTGCAATTCTACCCACATTTCAGGCACCGCCCACCCCCATATCAGCAATGTGGCCCAGGACTCACACGGTGCTTCCTAAAGTGAGGGCCTTGATTGAAGAACTGAAAAAAGAGTTGCCGGCAAGCTTATCGATCGCGCAGCGTTCATCTGTTGCGCGGTAATGAAGTATCAATGCCGGATACATCGTCTGTTGAAAGCCAGCCTGGATTATATTCACTCCAGCATATTGACCATTGATTGTCAGAGTCCTTTTCCATTCCAACCCGGTAATGCGCGCCGTAGATTTTTCGTCCTTCAGAATCATGTGTATGCTCTGCAATAACCCGTCCAATTATCAGAAAGGCTGACTGGCTATCGGGGTGAGTACATATCTTTAGTGGTACCCCATAATGCTGCATCCAGGGCCAGGGAAGCCTAAAGGCTTTCATGGCGGCAACAATATTGCGTCTTCCGGCTATATATCCCAGTGGAGTAAAATTACCCGCGGCGTTTTCACTAAAGCATGTGCTGAAAAGCGTGAAATCTGCCTGGTCCAGCGCCCACGCGTAGCGATACCAGGTCTCGATCACATCCTGTTCGTCACTCGTAGCACGGTGGTTTTCTGGCACAATATGCCAGGGGGCATCAAGTTCACTGATAATGGCGACTGGCGGAAATCGCTGATGCCAGCCGGACTCTTCAGCCGGCAGCTGCCATCCCGATAACAACGGCCTTGCGCCTGAAGTCCAGTTTATTTGGAGGTGAAGGGTATGGATTAAAGGTTGGGCTTCATCTGTGCCTGCCCTCATCACGACCGTCCCCCCAAACCGTACCGGGTTATGACGTCCGGAACCTGTGCGCGAAGCATGCCCGTGCAGGTATGCACTGGCGACGTAATCTTTATCGTTCTGGCGCTCAACGGTGTTTGTCAGCGTAACGGATACGTTGTCCAGGTCAGCAAAGTCATTTTGCAAAAGGGCGGTGACATTTTCACGGCCGGAAACTGTTCCACGATGACTGCTGACTAATCTGACCGAGGGGTCCAGCCATTGGCTATTGTCGGAGTAAGCATTCCCTGACCAGGTTTCACAAAAACTTATCAGGCTCTGCACCGAAGAATGAAATGAACTGTTCATTTATTGCCCTGCGTTTATTCAGAAGGAAACTCGGGTAACACAAATTCTGCCATTTCAGCCATCACCTCGGCTGCGGGCCGTGTCAGCGGTTTCAGATTTAACGCAACGTGGTTTACTCCCTGCCGTTCCTGCTCCTTCCATAGCTTTATCAGCGCATTGCGGCCGACGGTGATGCCATTCATCAATCTGCGAAGCGGCGCGTCAGGGTTAGCATCGAGGTCAAAAAAGGTGGCATAACCATAAGGTCTGAAACGATTGTCGTCGTAACCGTCACGCCAGAATTCAAGTAGCTCCGGGAGCGTTGAGAAGTCACTCAGATGCCATATCCATCCGTCGCTTTCCTCCGCTATCCAGCTCAGGTCCTGCCGTGCCCGCCCTACCACAATCATCGGAATGCGGAATTTAAACGGTTTAGGAACAAGATCAAGATTGCCTGAAAGCTTGCCGTAAAACGCCGTTTCAGCCACTGGGAAGGACCTCTCACTGACGGTTTTTATCAGACTAAACGCTTCCCGATAGCGTTCGGCACGGTTATCGTAATCGGCTCCAAACGCAGGGTATTCAACAGCACGATCGCCGCTGGACAATCCCAGCAGAAGCCGCCCACCACTTAGCTGGTCCACCGAGGCTGCCTGCTTCGCCAATATAATCGGGTCCCGCAGGGGTAACACCATACCGGTAGTACCCAGCGTTATGCGTGTAGTTTGAGAGGCAAGAAATCCGAGGTAGACCATAGGATCCAGCATCTGTCCGGTGTCACCAAACCGCGGGTCATAAAAGGGAACATCTCTCATCCAAAGAGCGGAAAAACCAGCGTCATCAGCATATTTTGCCAGCGCCTGATGATCCTGCAGAGTCGGGAAAGGCGAATCCGGATAACCTTCAAGTGGCATAATAAAGCCAAAGGTCAGGCGGCCCGGGCGGAATACGCGCTTATAGGCGCTGTGTGAGTCAAGATCCGGCGGATAAGTAAGTTCTGTCTGTAAATGGGGCATTTTCACTCCTGACGGGCGCGGTCAGCCGCGCCCGTTATTCAATTCATCATTGATAATTACTTCGCGGCATCCCGTAGAGCCTGCTTAATAAAGACGACTGAGCTCTCCAGGGCCTGTACCGCTTCTGGCTGCAGTGTGGAGAAGAAATGCCATGCGTGAAACATACCTGGCCAGACTTCCAGATTTACGCGAACGCGGTGATCACCCAGGTGAGTGGCCAGACGCATCGCATCGCTTAGCATCAGTTCGTTTTCACCAATCTGAACCAGCACCGGCGGCAGACCCGTTACGTCGGCAAACACGGGAGATGCCATTGGGTGATTAGGTAACGCACCGCCCAGGAAGGTGCGTGCCAGGAAATCCAGACCGGCCTTGGTGTTTAGCGGATCGAGGCTTTCCCGGTTGGTCATGGATACGCCCGTGTGCTCAAGGTTGGCCCATGGGGAAATAGAAACACCGCCAGCCGGAAGCGGCAGGCCTTTGTTGCGTGCAGCAACCATAACGGTAACCACCATCGCTCCGCCCGCAGACTCACCCGCCAGTATGATTTTGCTGGCGTCAAATCCCTGTTCAATTAACCACTCATACGCACGAACGGTATCGGTAACGGGCGTAGGGAAAGGATACTCCGGCGCCAGACGGTAATCCGGCATGTAAACCCGTGCGCCCAGCATGCTGGCGTAGTTACCACCAATGCCGTGATAGCCAGCAGGTTCACCGACAATGTAAGCCCCGCCGTGGATGTACATAACGATGGCATCAGTTTCAAGGTTGTCGGGAGTCACCAGCGTTCCCGGCACGCCCCCCATGTCGACTTCAGAAAAACTCACACCGGCAGGTGCAGGATTTTTAGCCAGCATACGTGTATAGGCGTCACGCACCTCGCTCATAGGCGTTACGGTATCCTCACCCGTAAGGATTGGGCCCAGGCCAGCCAGGCTTTCTGACCATTCTTTTACGGCTTGTTTGGTTTGTTGATTCAGCATTTTTATTCCTGTTTGTATTTGCACTAAAAAGTAACAGGTGACTATGATAGGTAAATATTTGGGGAATGTGCTTCCCTTATCAGGGTACATTAACGCCCGTATTGAATGAGATAAATAAATCATGGAAATCAACAGCATTGGTGATATCGCCGCGTTCGTTGCGGCTGTTAAAGCCGGGAGTTACACCCACGCTGCGGGTTCTCTCGGACTCACACGTTCAGCCATTGGCAAGAGTATTGTCAGACTCGAAACGCGTATGGGGGTACGCCTCCTTAACCGTACCACCCGGAGTCTGAGTCTGACCGATGAGGGGAGGATCATGTTCGAACGTTGCCGACAGATACTGGATGACCTGGAAGAGGTCGATGCTGCCATGGCCATGCGCAGAGGTAAGCCAACGGGGACTCTCCGACTGAGTGCGCCGCTTTCTTTTGGGCAGCACCATATCCTTCCCGTTCTGGATGTTTATCTCAAAAAGTGGCCGGAGCTTCGTGCGGAGGTGTCCTTTAGCGACAGGTTTGTCGACCTCATTGAAGAAGGCTTTGATATTGCTATTCGCATCGGTGAACCTCGCGATGACTCCCGGATTCTTACCCGAACGATTGCTTCGCAGCACATTGTCACTTGTGCATCTCCCGAATATCTGTCCTCACGGGGCGTGCCAAAAACGCCCGCAGACTTAACCAGGCATGACACCATTTTTCTTCTGAGTGCAGAAAAGAGACGAAGCTGGCGGTTTGCGACTCCGGAAGGCACTTTTGTGTATGAAGGACCCGGGCGGTTAAACCTCGACAGTTCGGAAGCCATGCGGGCATCGGCAATTTCCGGATTTGGTATCGTTCACTTACCGACCTATTTGCTAGGGGAGGATTTGCGTAGCGGTAAATTAATACCCGTGCTTGAGGCGTTTCCTTTCCCTCCGGAACCTATTCGGCTCATTTATCCCAGTAAACGACATTTATCACCGCGAATTCGTGCCTTTATCGATCTGCTGGTTGAAAGCTGGGAGCAAGGCGTGCCCTGGGAATAAGGGAAGTTGCTCGAATACCCTCAAAGGCATGGGAAATATCACGAACATTTATTATTAATGCACGCGATGGACAAGCATGAAAATAATCATACCGTCACTATTTTCACGACATATCAGACGTCTCAGGAAGATTTGAGCACTAGCACGGCATAGCGGCATATTTCATCTGTATCATTTCTGAAAACACAATCGGCGGGATCGCCAAGCTCCAGACAATCACCAGAATGCATCTCGAATGTATGGGCTCCTTCCTCAAATGTCAGACTGCCTTTCAATACCCATATAAGCTGGCGTCGAGAGAGATATGACATGGCCGGCATCGGCACGGCGGTGTTAGCGGGAAGTTCCACGCTGACCAGGTCTACAGGGATTTGTCCCGGTGAAACATGCCGACGAATGTAACCCGTTTCAGGATCCTGCCAGACGGGCTGGTTTTCATATCTGGTAAGCGTACCCGCGCGCACTTCTGTTAGAGCGAGCAACTGCGACATCGACATATCAAATGAGCCTGACAAACGCGCCAAAATGGTCGCTGTGGGGCTACTCTCACCACGTTCGATCTTGTGTATCATCGCCCGCGAAACGCCTGAATTTTCAGCGAGATCGGTTAGTGACCATCCCCGTCTTTCTCTTTCCTGACGGACTTTCTGCCCAATACGGGCATTTAATTTATCTTCTTTACTGGACAATTCATCTAACATATTGGATAACTAGAGTAGTGTACGATTTGTCTACTTTAGTGAATGAGTGATGAGGTGTCTACCATGCATATTCGATCTGCTTCAGAAGGCGATGCTGAAAAGATTGCTGAAATTTACAACGATGCCGTCATTAATACGACGGCGATCTGGAATGAAAAAACAGTCGACGCTCTAAACCGTATTAAATGGATGAAAGACCGCCAGGACGCAGGATTTCCGGTCATCGTGGCCGTAAACGAGACTAACGACGTTCTTGGATACGCCTCTTTTGGCGACTGGCGCCCTTGGGACGGATACCGTCATACCATTGAACACTCTGTGTACGTTCACAAAGATGCGCGCGGAGCCGGAGCCGGTAACGCACTGATGCAGGAATTGATCAGTTTGGCGAAGGAACAGCATAAACATGTCATGGTGGCAGGTATAGAATCTGGAAATGCAGCGTCAATTTCTCTTCATAAAAAGTTAGGGTTTGTTGAAGCAGGCCGAGTGGCGGAGGTCGGCACTAAATATGGCCGCTGGCTTGATCTCACCTTCATGCAATTGCGGTTGGATTCGCGGGAACGCCCCTGATCTTCAAGAAAAGAACCTTCTTTGACAGAGCAACAGAAAAGTTGGCAGGTGAAAAATCCCTACACATGGAAGTGCAGGGATATGAATATGACGAAGAAATAGTGGTATGACATCAAATCAGAATTTACGCGCTGCGACCAGAAATGCACCTGCAAGGCTGATTACTCATTTTCGCCCGCAGTACGCTTTCTTATACTGGCAATAAAATTATCGCGAATGACATTCTCCTTGTCTGCGTTCCAGGCAATGCCAACTTTCCAGCTTGTTGACTTGCCCGTTAACGGAATAATCACCCGTTCCGGTGGCGCGATATGCAGAACGCTGCAGGGCAAAATGGCCACACCGGTGCCCGCGATCACCAGCGCGACAATAGTTTGAATATCATCAGCAAGCTGGGTGGAGGATATAAAAAGGCCGTTATCATGCAGATAGCGGTCAATCTGCGCATTTAATCCCTGTCCCCGTTCAGCCTGAAGACGTAACAAAGGATATTTTTTTAGCCAGTCAGCAGCAGACAATGATAACGACGGCGTTGCGGGCGCCATCAGAACCAGCAGATCGGTAAATAATGGCAGGTAATCCAGCGCTATCGGGGGTGGAACCCTGACAAATCCGACCTGAAGCTCATCATTTTGCAGCAGCTGGTACTGTAGGAAGGAGGGAAGATCCGTCAAAGACATCTCTATTCCCGGAGAGTCTCTGCGAAATTCAGCAATACAGCGTGGTGCCAGATAAAAGCTTGAGAGACCGAACCCAACGGCGATATGCCCCGCAATACCGGCCGATACCCGCCCTGCGTGATCCATAAACAGCTGGGCTTGCCTGACCACTTTTTCAGCCTCTGGCAATAAGCATCTTCCCCCGACGGTCAGTGTTGCGCCGTGTCGCCCGCGGGAAAAAAGTGCCACCTTCAGCGTCGACTCAAGAAGATTGATCTGCTTGGTCAATGCGGGTTGCGAGATAAACAGTGCCCGGGCCGCGTCGGCATAATTTCCTTTTTCGGCCAGTAGTAAAAAGGCCTTTAGCAAGCGGATATTCAACTTTTCATTCCAAAAGGTTATCGAAAATGGAAATAATTTGATTATACAGTTATTGCCAATCGTTATGTAATTCAGTTTCGATAACAACTGGAGAAGCATCATGCACGCGCTGACGTCCTTAAAGGCTGCAACCGTACAGTTTCAGCATCAGGCAAATAACAAAAAATATAATCTGCTGATCATGGAGAAGTTTATTGAACATGCGGCCATCCAGCAGGTGAAGATCCTGACGTTTCCGGAAATGTGTATCACCGGCTATTGGCATGTCCCTAAGCTCACCGCCGCGCAGGTTTCCGCACTTGCAGAACCGATCGCCACCAGCCCTTCCCTGATGTTAATTCGCGCTCTGGCGATAAAACATCAAATGCTTATTGGCGCCGGTCTGATTGAACGCGCCGATGATGGCCGCCTGTATAATGCGTACGTTGCCTGTATGCCGGACGGATCAATGCAGACGCATCGTAAACTTCATGCCTTTGAGCATCCGGCCATCAGCAGCGGGGACAGGTTTACCGTTTTTGAGACTCCCTGGGGAGTAAAGGTAGGGATCCTGATTTGCTGGGACAATAATCTGGTGGAAAATGTGCGCGCTACGGCATTGCTGGGTGCAGATATCCTTCTCGCGCCACATCAAACAGGCGGCACCGATTCCCGCAGCCCTTATGCGATGAAACCCATTCCGCTGTCGCTCTGGGCGGAACGGGAAACGCGCAAGGAAGAAATTACCGCTGCATTCAGGGGGGCCAGCGGTCGGGAATGGTTGATGCGATGGTTACCTGCCCGTGCGCACGACAACGGGTTATTTCTTCTTTTTAGTAACGGCGTAGGTGCAGATGATGACGAAGTCCGCACGGGCAATGCGATGATCCTGGATCCTTATGGGAGAATCATCAATGAAACCTGGGCTGCTGAAGATTGTATGGTGAGCGCTGAACTGGACTTAAGCCTGCTTGCCATGAGTACCGGACGTCGCTGGATCCACGGCCGCCGTCCTGATTTATACCAGATTCTGACACAGCCGCAGGGTTATGAACGCGATGCGATCAGCGCACGATTTTCGGATGAGATACCGTAAAAGGCAACCGCATGGAATCGCAACGAAATAGCCGCGCCTGACACCACGACAATTTTGCCAGCCCATGTTTTCCTCCGCGGAATCGGCTGGCGTTTTCCATTAAGCGATGAATTTCAGCGGCCTTTCTCACTCACCGTCATGGTAAACGCCGTCACTTCAGCGCCACAGTTAATGTAGGCATGCGGCGCGTCAGTTCTCGCTACGGCGGCACTGCCCTGGTTAATTGTGTAAGTCGTGCCGCTGACGACGAGTGTCAGGGTCCCCTCTGAGACATGGAGCAGTTCGCTGGTGCCCGTGGGATGACCGGGAGATTCAAAGGTTTCCCCTGGATAAAGCATCCACTGCCACAGTTCGACCATGTCCGGCCCGCTGGTGCCGGCCAGCAGACGCGCGCTGCCTCCCTTTTCTCCCTTCCAGAGTACCGGGATGTCACCAGAATCGATGAGATGGACAGCGGGCTTACCGGCTACATTAACAAAATCGGCCACCGATACGTTCATAGCAGAAGCAAGGCGGCAAAGCAGCGCAATGCTGGGGTTGGCCCTGCATCCTTCTATCTCAACCAGCATCCCCTTACTGACGCCTGAACGGCGGGAAAGCTCATCAAGCGATATTTTTTTCTGGCTGCGGTAGAGCTTTATGCGCGCAGAAACCGCCTCGTTTACCCTGGCTGCATCGTCATCGGTCGTTATGTTGACTTTTTTGGTCATCGGTCATTATCATGTAATAAATCAGTCATTACAGGATTATCGTATGTCAGTCGTGTCACCGTCAATCAGTCCCGAGATTTACCGCATCGCACCGGGATTTCGTGCGCTAAGTATCAGCGTGCAGGCTACCCCCGTGACTGATGAACGGGTTGGAGAAGTCGCACTGCGGGAAGCCTGTGAAGCCGTTCTTTCAGGGCAGCCTGCCTGGGCAGAGGCGCACCTGAACGCATGGGCGGAGGTATTCCGCGCCTTTGGGGCAAAACCTAAACGCACCCCCTGTTCGGCTGAAGCTTTGCGAAAGCGTGTTCTTAAAGAGGGCACGATGGCCCTTCTCGATCCGGTGGTCGATCTGTATAACGCCGTCAGCATCCGATATGCCGTTCCGGTTGGCGGCGAAAACTTTGCGGCTTACACAGGAAGTCCACGGCTGGTTGTGGCAGACGGTACTGAAATCTTTGACACCATGAAGGACGGCCAGCCGGGAAGCGAGTTTCCCGAGGCGGGTGAAGTTGTCTGGCGTGATGATAGCGGCGTTACCTGCCGCCGATGGAACTGGCGACAGGGCATCCGGACACGGCTGAGCGTGGCAGATAGCAGCATGTGGTTCATCCTTGAAAGTCTGCCGCAAATGCCGCTGGAAGAGCTGCAGGCGGCAGGAAGGATGCTGACGGACGGACTGGTAAAAATGATGCCGGGTGCGCGCTGTCAGACTGTTCTCATCAGTGAGCAGCGCTGAGATCGCCATGATTGATACGGATAAAACACAGCAGGAGAGACATGACCATGTGGCTTAAGATGTACCAGGTTGATGCTTTTACTGACCGTGTCTTTGGCGGGAACCCCGCCGCCGTTCTGGTACTTGAAAACTGGTTACCGGACAGCCTGATGCAGTCTATTGCTGGCGAAAATAACCTGGCTGAGACGGCTTTCGTCAAACGCAGCGGAGAGGGCTGGGATCTGCGGTGGTTTACTCCAACGGTGGAAGTCGATTTCTGCGGGCATGCCACGCTTGCAGCCGCACACGTGCTGGTGACGGAATATGAAGTCGCGGGGCCGCTCTCATTTTCAACCCGCGTCGGGCAACTGAATGTTGAGGTGAAAGAGGACGGCTACCTACTCGATCTGCCCTCCCTTCCTCCGGAAGAAATGATACAGCTTCCGGAGATCCTTCAGCCTGTTTTCAACGGTAAGGCTCAACACTGGTTCAGAAATTTCGAAAATATTTTTGTAGTGCTGAACGGAGAAGATGCGGTCAGGTCATGCCAGCCAGATTTGCACCTGCTTGCCAGGCTCGGACCGGTTGGCGTGGTTATTACAGGCCAGGGGTCGGGAAGCCAGTACGATTTTGTTTCACGTTACTTTGCGCCGGGCGCGGGCATTCCGGAAGATCCGGTAACCGGCTCCATTCATGCAACTCTGGTGCCCTACTGGGCTAACAGACTGGGGAAAAAAAGCCTTTCTGCATGGCAGGCGTCCCTGCGCGGAGGGCATCTGATTTGTAAGTTAAAAGAACACAGAGTCGTTATTGAAGCTAAGGCAGTGACGTTTATGAAGGCGGAGATTTGCGTGCCTGACTAACTTATCAGGGCCGCAGGGGGATCCCGGCGGCCCTGACCGTTACAGCGCGGACACCGGCAGCGCGCGCGGGCCAGGCAAAATACTGCCGTTAACGCCATCAGCGGTCAGCATCCCGGCAGCGGCCAGAATCGCAACGTCATGGCTTTTGTCGCTCACGCTGCTGGCAATCTGCTTGATGGCCGCACTGATTAAGATGCCCAGCGCACCGGCGTTGTTATTGCTTTGAGCATCGGTGGCATAGCCGGTACCGGACCAGATCTGCTTACCGCTGCGCAGGTCAACCAGGCGTGCAGCCGCTTTGACCTCGGTCACGCTATCCACCAGCATAAATTTGGTGCCGTAGCTGCTGACATCAATGTACAGCGCCGCGTCCGCGTTAAAGATTTCACGCAGTTTGGCGGGGCTAACACTCTGCGCATCGGCGGCGCTGCTCAGGCCGTTCTGCTCGAAGGTTTTATCCACCACCGCCACCGGGAACACGTAGTAACCGGACTCGGCCAGCGGCGCAGTGACGACCGACACCACGCTATGAGCCGCATTCACATCCGGGCTGCTATTCGTCGCGGGCAGAACCACAATCGAAGCCGGCTTACTGGCGCGAAAAGCGCTGTAGTCATAGGGCTTAGGTTTGGCACAGCCGGATAACAGCACAGCGCCGGCAACAATCATCAGAGACCAGAGCTTCATTATTTTTTCACCTTATTACGCATCAGAAAATCCATATAGGCCGCAGATTCCGGGAACTGGGTTTTCTCGGCGTTGAACTGCTGGAAAGCCAGGTCAGTACGGCTGGTATCGACGTATAACAGGCCAAGCTGGGCGTGCAGGCCAGGGGGAACCGGTTTATTTTTCGCCTTTGCCTGCTCGACAATCGCATTCAGCGATTCAATTTGCTGCTCGGGTGATTTATCGTGCTGATAATAGCTGTATAAAGCGGATTGATAATCGCCCCAGTAATAGACGCTCTGTTTCTTTTGCGCACAGCCGACAACGATTAGCGCAGCACAGGCCACGCCAAGAGTTTTTAAAAAGCTCATGGTATATTCCCTTATTATTATTTCGCCGGGCGCCATGCGCCAGACTCAATTCCATTTACCAGATGATTGACCGCTTCACGAATGGCTAAATCCATCACCTTACCATTCAGCGTGGAGTCATAGCTGGCGGTGCCGCCGAAGCCGATAATTTCACGGTTAGACAGGCTGTATTCGCCGGCGCCCTGAACGGCGTAAACCACTTCTGAGGTGGCCACATCGACGACGTTAAGATTCACTTTAGCGTAAGCCACCTGAGACTTGCCGCGGCCCAGGATGCCCCACAGCTGGTGGTCGCCCACTTCTTTACGGCCAAATTCGGTAATATCACCGGTGATAATATAGTTCGCGCCTTTAATAGACTGCGTGCTGCCTTTATAGCCCGCTTCCGCCTTGAGTTCTTCCAGGTTGGTGCGGTCCATGACGTTAAAGCGCCCGGTCTGCTGCAGGTGGGTAATCAGAATGGTTTTCGACTGGCTTCCCAGGCGGTCTACGCCGTCAGAGAACACCCCATTCATATACGCGGAGCGATTATCGAATTTGCCCACGGCAATCGGACTTTTAACGCCCTGATATTGCGGCTGAGCGGCAGCAGCCACCTGAGGAGCTTCGATTGAGCGTGATGATTCGGTGGCACAGCCGGTTAACAGTACGGTGCCTAATACACTAACAACAGCAAGACGGGTAGGTTTCATTTTAATCCCTGAATGAAAATTGCAGCGAAAATCCCGCACCAGATAAATTAATATCATCTGGAAATAATAAACACGGGAATTACAGATGAAGGTTAAAAAAGCGGCGCCAGAATAACACAGACAGTTCTTATTGATAAACCGAAACAGTTAATTAATTTAATTGATTAACGGTAATATATAGCACCTAACTAAACCAGAGCTAAACTTAAGGCAAATTAAAGGGAAAATTCTGTAAATCACTTTGGCACAATGATTTTTGTTTGCTGCCTGCGCGGGTCCGGTACAATGCGACAATATTTCTCACTTTATTTCTGGAGCAGAGCGCAATGTATAAACCTTATTTGACTCTGGGCCTGCTAATCGTCGGTGTCATATTAAGCGGATGTCACGCCACTGCGCCCGAAAACCAGCGCTATCTGGCGGCGATGCAGCAGGGTATAGCGCGTCACTTTACGGATGCCCAGCGCTATCAGGGTAAGGTTTGCCGCGTGACGCTAAAGTACGCTGCGAACCAACGCTACCAGGTGCTGCGCACCGAAGGGGATGAGTTGCTCTGCCTGAAAACGTGGAGCCTGGTCGCCAGCGCGCCCGATCTGCCCGCGCCGCCGCCTGAACTGGCCGACGGCGTGGCGATTGATTTTCGCCCTTAGCCCGCCAGCTCAATCTGACGCCACTGGCGCGGGCTGATGCCGAACCAGCGGCGGAAGGCGCGCGAGAAGGCGCTGACTTCGGAATAGCCCAGCAGCAGCGCCATCTCCGAAATCGGTAGCTGACGCTGCTGCAGATAGTGTTTCGCCATCTCACAGCGCACGGTATCCACCAGCGCGGTAAAGCTTAGCCCCTCTTCGCGCAGGCGGCGCTGCAGTGACCAGCTCGTCAGCCCCATCTTATCCGCGACCTCTTCCAGCACCGGCTCGCCCTGCAGCATCACCTGATGCACCTGCGCACGCGCCTGGTCGACAATATTCTGCTGCGGGGCGGCGCTGTTCAGGCGGCGGATCGCATCCTGCATCACGCCGAGCAGCAGCGGATCGCTGTCCGGCATCGCGCGGGCGAGATCGCGTTTCGGGATTAGCAGGGAGTTAAACGGCTGGTCGAAATAGACCGGGGCGTCGAAGGCTTTGCAGTGCTCGTGCCACTGCGACGGGCGCGGATGTTCAAAGTGCACCTCACGCGGCGCCCAGTGTTTTCCGGCCACGTGGCGGATCAGGTTCATAAACATCCCCAGCGTCAGCTCGGCATCCTGACGGCGGCAGAGAATGGCGCCGTGGCGCACCTGGTAATCCAGCCGCCAGCAGTCCGCCTTGTCCACCAGCCGGGTCAGCGTATCGTGCTGATGCCACGGAAAAGCATGCGCGACGTTTTGCAGCGCCTGCTCCAGCGTGGCGCTGCACAGGCCAATGTAGCCAATCAGACCTAATGACTGTGGTTTAAACTGCCTGCCGTAGTGTAAACCGAAGTTATCACAGCCCGAATGGCGCGCCGCCTCTTCCATCACCCGGCAGTAGTTAATTAAGCCCAGGCTGAGGGTGGGCTGCGCCAGCAGCTCCGGGTCAATACCGCTGACGCCAAAGATACGATCGACATCGCCGCCGCTGTGGCTGATAAAGTCGCTCAGGCCGCTGGCGGCAGCGGCGAGCACGCCGCGGTTGGCGGCATTGCCGCTGTGCAAGACGTGGCTGATTTCAGGGCGTGCCAGTTGAGTATGTAACATGTGATTGTCTCCTGCTGCCTGGGGTACTCCCCTCTCCCCGTATACAGAGCAAATTGCGTACCAACCGCAACATCAGACAATTCGCGTGCTTGCGTATGGCTATGCGTGCGAAAAGAGCACCGTGGCAGCACAAAGTGCCCGTCCACGGTGCAACGTGGCGGATTTATGCGCCGACCGGCAGCTGCGACGTTTCCAGATAACGGCGGCACAGGCGCACCGAGTGATCCGCCCACTGCGGGCCGAGGCTGTGCGCCATCTCCGTTTCCGCGTGCGATCCCGCCCAGGCCAGCAGCTGGATGCGGCGCTGGATCAGCAGCGTCGGCACCCGATCCATCTCCGCATCGCTGATATGCGCCACCTGCTCATAGCCGGTGATCCAGTTATCGACCCACTCTGCGGCGCGCGGATGGTGCTCAACAAAGCTGATCGCCGCGGCCAGATCGTGCAGATACCAGCCAAAGCCGCAGTCGTCAAAATCGATCACCCGGGTTTCGCCCTTGTGCAGCAGCAGGTTGGTCAGGCGCAGATCGGCGTGGATCAGGCCGTAGTTGTGCGGCGCTTTGCCAAACTCAGCCAGCTCGGATCCCGCTCTGGCGATCGCCTGCTCAACGATCGCCCGATCGTTGATGCGCAGATTGGGGGCATCGCGCCAGTCGCCCCAGTGGCTTTGCGCGCTGACCATGGTGTGATGATCCCAGATAATGCGCTGGAACCCGGCCGGCCGTTGCCAGCTGCGGCTGTGCTGATGCAGGCGCGCGGTAATATTGCCGAGCTGGCGGAAAGCACGCGGGTCGACGTCGGTGCCCGGCATCTCGCCCTCTATCCAGTGGAACAGCACCGCGTGGCGCAGCGTTCCCTCTTCCAGCACCAGCGTCTGCACCGTTTCCCCTGCGCTATCCGCCACCGCCTGCGGCACCTCGATGCCGGTTTCCCGCAGCGCGTCCAGCCACTGCAGCTCGCTGACGATATCGGCGTATTGGTGATAGTCGGGACGGTGCAGGCGCAGCGCATAGCGTTTACCGCCCGCTTCCAGCAGGAACGTGGCGTTTTCCGAGCGGCACAGCAGGCTCAGCTTGCCCTGCAGAGCGGCGGGATAGCGCGCCAGCGCGCGTTCGGCAAGGCGCTGCAGCGCCTCATTGTTCAGGGTGTCATTTTGTCTGGCAGTCATTATCTGGCTCCGCAATCGAGGTTGAACGGTGTCTCTGTGATAACCAGCATCCGATCGCCCGCCCTTTTCGGCTTGACCGCAGACGACCCTGTTTTGACCGTAGCGTACATTTGGCGCTTTTTTTGCAGCGTAGTTGACCGCAGCGCGCATAAATCATCACGCCCGCGTCAAGTTTCCCCCCCCGGGGAGCTGCATTATCGACCCACTAACACAATAATGACGGGGATAACGGTATGACGAGCACACTCAAACCCACGCTGGGCACCATCCATTTGTGGGGGATTGCGGTAGGTCTGGTGATTTCCGGGGAATATTTTGGCTGGAGCTACGGCTGGGGCGTAGCGGGTACGCTGGGCTTCCTGCTGACCACGCTGATGATCGCCCTGATGTACACCTGCTTTATTTTCAGCTTTACCGAACTGACCACCGCGATCCCCCATGCCGGCGGACCGTTCGCCTACAGCCGCCGCGCCTTTGGCGAAACCGGTGGACTGATTGCCGGGATGGCAACGCTGATTGAGTTTGTCTTCGCGCCCCCGGCTATTGCCATGGCGATCGGTGCCTATCTCAACGTGCAGTACCCGGAGCTGAACCCGAAATATGCGGCGGTCGGCGCCTATATCGTGTTTATGACGCTGAATATTCTGGGCGTGAAGCTGGCAGCGATGTTTGAGCTGGTGGTGACCGTGCTGGCGGTGCTTGAGCTGCTGGTATTTATGGGCGTGGTGGCGCCGGGCTTCAGCATTGCCAACTTCGCCGCCAACGGCTGGGCGGGCGGCGAGCACTTCGGCATGCCTGCGCTGTCGGGGATCTTCGCGGCGATCCCGTTTGCTATCTGGTTCTTCCTCGCGATTGAGGGGGCAGCCATGGCCGCCGAAGAGGCGAAAGATCCGAAGCGCACCATCCCACGCGCCTACATCGCCGGGATCCTGACGCTGGTGGTGCTGGCGATTGGCGTGATGCTGATGGCGGGCGGTGCGGGCGACTGGCGCACGCTGTCAAACATCAACGACCCGCTGCCGCAGGCAATGAAAATGATCGTCGGCAACAACTCCAACTGGATGCATATGCTGGTGTGGATTGGTCTGTTCGGCCTGATTGCCAGCTTCCACGGCATCATTCTTGGCTACTCGCGCCAGTTCTTTGCGCTGTCGCGCGCCGGTTATCTGCCGGGCGGGCTGGCGAAGCTGTCACGCTTCCAAACTCCGCACCGCGCAATTATTGCCGGTGGAGCGATCGGCATTGTCGCCATCTTCAGCGACGGCTGGATTAACCTGCAGGGCATGTCGCTGACGGCGGCGATGATCACCATGGCGGTGTTTGGCGCCATCGTGATGTACATCATGAGCATGCTGAGCCTGTTCCGCCTGCGCCGCACGGCGCCAGAGCTGGAGCGCACCTTCCGCGCGCCGGGTTATCCGGTGGTGCCGATGATTGCGCTGGTGCTGGCGGTGGTGTGCCTGATCGCGATGCTGTGGTTTAACGCGCTGATTGGCGCTGTTTTTGTCGGCCTGATGGCGATCGGCTATCTATGGTTCCTGATGACCAAAAGCCACCGCGATAATGCCCCGCACGACGTGATGCTGCAGGGCGAATAACGGTTTTGGCGATGTTGACGCGCCTTACGGGCGGACCGGAAAAGAGGGTCCGCCCCTACATTGCTGTATCACAGCGGCCACAGCCACGCGGCGCCGCGCACGCCGCTGGAATCACCGTATACGGCGCGGCGGATCGGGGTGGCAAACTCGCCGCCGAACACCCAATTTTTTACCAGCTGCGGCACCGTCTGATACAGGCGCTCAACGTTGCTCATCCCGCCGCCCAGCACGATCATATCCGGGTCGAGGATGTTCACCACGTGCGCCAGCGACTTCGCCAGCCGCATCTCGTAGCGGCTCATCGCCAGCTCGGCCACCGGGTCCTGCTGCTCCAGCCGCTTGATAATCTCCGCGCCTTGCAGATCGACGCCGCTCAGCCGCTGGTAATCAGTGGCAAAGCCGGTGCCGGAGATAAAGGTTTCGATGCAGCCCTGCTTACCGCAGTAGCACGGCACCTCTTCGCGGTAGCGCAGCTCATCCTCATCCATCCACGGCAGCGGGTTGTGCCCCCACTCCCCGGCGTTACCGTTTCCGCCGCTGTGCGCCTGGCCGTTGAGCGCCACGCCCGCCCCGCAGCCGGTGCCGATAATCACCGCAAACACCGTCTGCTTACCGGCAGCGGCACCGTCGACCGCTTCCGACACTGCCAGGCAGTTAGCATCATTGGCAATGCGCACTTCGCGCCCCAGCCGCTGCTGCAGGTCTTTATCCAGCGGCTGACCGTTCAGCCAGGTGGAGTTGGCGTTTTTCACCCGCCGCGTAAACGGCGACAGCGTGCCGGGAATGCCTAAGCCAACGCTGCCCTGCTGCCCGGTCTCCTGCTCTGCCCGCTTAACCAGCCCGATAATGTTCTCCACGGTTTTGTCATAGTCGTCACGCGGCGTGGGGACGCGGTAGCGGAACAGTTCTTCCCCGTGGTCAGATAAGGCAATCACTTCTGTTTTGGTGCCACCTAAATCAATACCAATACGCACTTGTTATTCCTCATTATTTGACGGTGAGATCACTACCTTAGAAGGCGGCAGGCGGAAAGGCAATGAAACCCCGCCGCCGATTCGCTATCATGCGCGCTGACTTTGAACTCGCGCGCCTTCTTGCGCGCACAGAGAGGGAATGCAGCATGCTGTGGTTTAAAAATTTGATGGTCTATCGTCTTAGTCGCGACATTCCGCTGGTAGCAGACGAGATGGAAAAACAGCTCGATGCTTTCTCTTTCACCCCGTGCGGCAGCCAGGACATGTCGAAAACCGGCTGGGTATCGCCGATTGGTCCGCGCAGCGAAGACCTGACCCACGTCACCAACGGCCAGATCCTGATCTGCGCGCGCAAAGAAGAGAAAATGCTGCCTTCGCCGGTGATCAAACAGGCGCTGGAAGCGAAAATCAGCAAGCTGGAAGCCGAGCAGTCGCGCAAGCTGAAAAAGACCGAGAAAGACTCGCTAAAGGATGAAGTGCTGCACAGCCTGCTGCCGCGTGCCTTCAGCCGCTTCAGCCAGACCTATGTCTGGATCGACACCGTGAACAACCTGATTATGGTTGACTGTGCCAGCGCGAAAAAAGCCGAGGATACGCTGGCGCTGCTGCGTAAAAGCCTGGGGTCACTGCCGGTGGTGCCGCTGACGCTGGAAAGCCCGATTGAGCTGACCATGACCGAATGGGTACGCTCAGGCGAGCTGCCAGCCGGTTTTACGCTGATGGATGAAGCCGAGCTGAAGGCGATTCTGGAAGATGGCGGCGTGATCCGCTGCAAGAAGCAGGACCTGGTGTGTGATGAGATCGCCAACCATATCGAAGCGGGCAAGCTGGTGACTAAGCTGGCACTGGACTGGCAGGAGCGCATCCAGATGGTGCTCTCCGACGACGGTTCCATCAAACGCCTGAAGTTCGCTGATATTCTGCGCGAGCAGAATGACGACATCGACCGCGAAGACGTGACCGGGCGTTTTGACGCTGACTTTATTCTGATGACCGGCGAACTGGCCGCGCTGATTAGCAATACGGTGGAAGCGCTGGGCGGGGAAGCCGAGCGTTAATTGACCTTGCGGGCGACGCCTGCGTCGCCCCTACGCGCAGGGGTCGGGCATGCCCGACCCGCTATATCATTAATCTTTCAGGTAACGGCACAGATAGGCAGACGGCTCAGCCACCTGCAGATGGAATTCACTGTGACCCGGCACGTTAAACACCTCACCCGGCGCATATCTTTTCCACTCGACTTCACCCGGCAGCAGCACTTTCAGGGAGCCGCTGACCACCGTCATCTCTTCCGCCTGCGCGGTACCAAAGGTGTATTCACCTTCCGCCATCACGCCAACGCTGGCGCGGCCGGTTGTGGCGCTCTCGAAGCCAATTGACTTCACTTTACCGTCGAAATACTCACTAACATTGAGCATATAAATTCCTTGAAATCAGAGACAAAGGTAAGTTGGCAGTGTAGTGGCATAATTGAGCGGCTGTCACGCACTATTGCGCATCCGCCCCTGCAATCGTGACTCAGCCCCGTCATTCTGCCGCCAGTTTAGCAGCCAGCACGTTCTCACCGACTGACGGCGCACGGCGTAAATAGCGGGCGTGAGGGAGGAAGGATTGCTGATAATCTTGGCTAAAAATCTGTTGGCCGCTGGCGTCCCTGCCAGGACGGAGTGAGGACTACTCTTTTTCAACATCCTCATAGCGCTCTTTCGCATCCAGCGCCTCCTGATGACTCTCATGCTCGCTGATCAGCGAGTCAGGTTTTGGATGGTCAGAACGCAGCTCATACCAGATAACCGATTTGCCGGGTGCGCCCTTCTCAACTTCTACAATATGTGCTTCGCGTGGATATGGCGGTCTTCCTGGCATAGTCATCCCCTCTTGGCTGTCAGAAAAAGCACGCGAAAGATTTTCCTTTCACGGCGTGGCCAGTAAAGCGGCCACCGTCAAAGTATAGACAAGCGCAGCGCTTTATCGCGCCAGACAGGGAGAAAAAGGGCAGGCTAGCTGGCGCGAGCGAGGGAGAGTGCGCTGACAATCTGGCTGACAACCGCTTCTGGCGACTGCATCGCATCGATAATATGGTGCGCCGCCTGCTGATAAAGCGCATCACGCGCCGCCAGCACTTCGACCATCTCTTCGGCAATCGGGCGCCCGGTCAGCGTCGGGCGCTGGTCGGCTTCCGGGTAGGCTTCCAGCCGCGCCGCCAGCACGGCGGCGTCTGCATTAAGATAGATAACCTGACCCTGCTCGCGCATAAACTGGCGATTCTCTTCGGCCAGCACCATCCCCCCGCCGGTGGCAATCACCGTGCCCGGCTGGGTAACGGCTTTCAGGGCGAGGGTTTCACGACGGCGAAATCCTTCCCACCCTTCGGCGCTGACAATGTCCGATACGGTCTGGCCGCTGGAGAGCTGGAGATAATGGTCGGTGTCGCAGAAAGCGTACCCTAATGCCAGAGCGAGAGCCTGACCCACGGTGGTTTTACCGCAGCCACGTGCGCCGATCAGATAAATGGGTAATGACATAACAGGCACTTCCTTAACCATTCCGACGCTGGTCATCGCGCACAGAGGGGCAAACATTGAATAAACTTTGACGCATGATACCGGACAAAATTCTCCGGGACCAGCAGTAACGTTTTCTGTACAGTCAGCTAGAGGGGAAACCTTAATAACCTAATGTTTAATAATAAGATTACAGTTGTACCCTTTTCTTTACAGCATAAATAACCTCGCGTAAGGGAGTGCAACATTTCCTTACTCCGACAGCATTTACTTTCCCCGGGGGATAGTCAGAATTACCCTATCGCCCGTTTTCGGAGGAACCCCATGCAGAGCGAAGAACAACAACTGATCGAAAGCCTGTTTACCCGATTAAAACAGGCAGAGTCACAGTCCGGCCCGCGCGACGCCGCGGCGGAAAAACTGATCCAGCAGCAGGTGCAAGCGCAGCCCGGCGCGCCCTACTACATGGCGCAGGCGATCCTGATCCAGGAAGCGGCGATGAAGCAGCTGAATAGCCGCGTGAGTGAGCTGGAAGCGAAGCTGGCACAGGCCCAGCAGCCACAGCAGAACAGCGGCGGTTTCCTCTCCGGGCTGTTTGGCGGCGGCAGCCGTTCGCAGCCGCAGCCGGTCCAGCAGCCTGCGCAGTCGGCTTGGGGTAACGCACCCGCCCAGCCACAGCAGCAGCCCGCCTATGCCCAGGCCCCAGCCCCTGCTGCCGGGCGTGGTTTTCTTGGCGGCGCCCTGCAAACTGCGGTCGGCGTTGCCGGCGGCGTGGTGATGGCGGATATGCTTACCAGCATGTTCCACCACTCGCAGCCGGAAGAGATTGTAAATATCATTAACGAACCGGCGATGCCGGACCCGCAGTTTGATAATAATCTCGATACCTTTAACGGCGGGGATAATCAGTCTTTCCTCAGCCAGGATAACGGCCTGCAGCAGGATTACGCCAGCGATAACGACTTCAGCAATGATGCGTTTGGCGATGATTTTGACGACGACAGTTTTGTCTGACTAATAATGCCCTCTCCCGCCCGGCGGGAGAGGGTCTCGCCACTACTTACGCTGCTGTTGTAACCATTTATCCAGTTCATTGGCAAACTGCTGACGATCGCGCTGGTTGAGCGCGGGCGGCCCGCCGGTCTGCACCCCGCTGGCACGCATGGTATCCATAAAGTCACGCATGGTCAGCCGCTCACGAATGGTGGCCTCGCTGTAGCGCTCACCGCGCGGATTCAGCGCAATGGCGCCTTTCTCCATCACTTCGGCCGCCAGCGGAATATCGGCGGTGATCACCAGATCGCCCGCTTCCGCACGGCGCACAATTTCGTTATCGGCCACGTCAAAGCCCGCCGGGACGCGCAGCGTACGCACAAAGCGCGATGGCGGCACGCTCAGCCCCTGATTCGCCACCAGCGTCACCATCATCTGCTCACGTTCGGCTGCGCGGTACAGCACTTCTTTGATCACTTTCGGGCACGCATCGGCATCCACCCAGATTGGCATCGCCATTTCCTTTTAATATTGAGTCGGGAATAGCGCGATCTTCCCATTCTTTTGCCGAATGGCAAACTTAATCTGATCCAGTTAAGGTGGGGGGATGGCATCACGCCAGTTTCGTTAACAGAATCAGCAGGGAGAATCTCATGGATAAGAAAATTGGCTTCATTGGCTGCGGTAATATGTCGAAGGCGATTATTGCCGGCCTGGTCGCCGCCGGGCAGGTCAGAGCGGACAATATCTGGGTATTTGACCACAAGCGCGACACCAACCTGGCGATGCAGAAGCAGTATGGCATCACCCCGGCGGAGAGCGCAGCCGAAGTGGCCGAACAGGCCGATATTCTTTTCGGCGCGGTCAAACCTAATGCGATCCTCTCCGTAATGAAAGAGATTGCGGGCAGCCTGAATAAAGAGACGCTGGTGGTGTCGATTGCCGCTGGCGTGACGCTGGACTCGCTGGCCTCGGTGCTTGGCCACGACCGTAAAATCGTGCGCGTCATGCCGAACACCCCCGCGCTGGTCAACGAGGGCATGACCTCGGTCACCCCCAATGTGCTGGTGACCAAAGAAGAGGCCGATGAGGTCGTGGAGATTTTTAGCGGCTTCGGCAAAGCGGCGCTGGTGCCGGAGTACCTGATCCACGCGGTGGTCGGCGTCAGCGGCTCTGCCCCGGCCTATGTATTTATGTTTATTGAAGCGATGGCTGATGCGGCCGTGCTGGGCGGAATGCCGCGCGCTCAGGCTTACCAGTTTGCCGCACAGGCGGTGAAAGGCGCAGCAGAGATGGTGCTGGAGACCGGCAAGCATCCGGGCGAACTGAAAGATATGGTGTGCTCGCCGGGCGGCACCACCATTGAAGCAGTAAGAGTGCTGGAGCAGAAAGGCTTCCGCTCGGCGGTGATTGAAGCGATGCAGCAGTGCATGGCGAAATCCGAGCAGATGAGCAAGCAGTAAAAGAACGCAGCCAGCGGGGTGATCCGCTGGCTGCGCTGTTTAAGCGTCGAGATGCGCCCGGCTGAGCTGCTGCGCCGCGTCCAGCGTCATCGGCTGCTGCATTCGCTGCACCAGTTCGGCGGTAAAGGTATAGCACCCGCAGGAGGCTACCGCCGCCAGCTTGCCTTTCTGCCCGTAAAGCATCACGAAAGTTTTATCGCTTAACGAGCCGATCAGCCGCTCCTCATCCCATGTTTGCGCGTGTCCAAGATATTCATAGCGCGTGCCAAACTGGGCGGTCCAGAAGAACGGGACGCGGTCGAACGCCTCGCCGGCACCCAGCATATTTTTGGCAGCAATCCTTCCCTGCTGCTGCGCCACGCGCCAGTGCTCAATGCGCTGTAACCCCTCCTCCGCCGGATAGCTGGCAATATCCCCTGCCGCCCAGACATTTTCAGCGGCCTGAAGCGTTTTATCGGTGGCCAGACTGCCATCCTCCTGCAGAGCAATATCGTGGATAAAACCACAGCCCGGCGCTACGCCGGTCGCCAGTACCACCACGCTGCTGGCAATCTGCTGGCCGCTTTTCAGCCGCACGCCGCTGACCTGTCCGTTGTCGGCGATCAGCTCAGCCACTTCGCCAGTGATAAACTCCACGCCGTTCTGCTGATGCAGATCGCGGAAGAAGCGTGCCAGCTGCTCGCCAAACTGGGCTTTAAACGGCAGCGGCTGCGGGGCAACGATCTGCACCGCGATATCCTGGGCGCGCAGTGCCGACGCCAGCTCCATGCCGATAAAGCTGTTGCCGATAATCACCAGTTTTCGCTGCTGCTGCACTGCCTGCATCACCTCGGCGCACTGTTCAATGCTGCGCAGAACGTGAACCCCCGCCAGCGCGTTACCGGGGATGTCGGGGCGCTGAGGGATCCCCCCGCTGGCGAGCAGCAGTTTGTCGTACTGCAGCGTGCTGCCATCGGCAAAGCGCAGCAGCTGCTGGCGGCTGTCGAGCTGTTCGACGTTACCCTGCTGCCTTTCTGCATACTGGAAAAAGTCGTCATCGAGCATGGCAGGAACTTCGCTGATCTTCATTTTGCCGGACGGCACAAATTTGGTCAGCGCGGTGCGGTCATAGGGCGCTTCAGATTCGCGATCCACCAGTATCAGGCGGCCATCAAACCCTTCACGGCGCAGCGTCCAGGCGGCGGCACTGCCCGCCGCGCCCGTTCCCAGAATCACAAATACCGGCTTGCTGTCACCCGCGCTGAAGCTGGCGAGCGGCGGCATCGCTTGCGGATCCACCTGGATCATGCCGTTTTCCACCCGCACCGGATAGCGTTTCAGATCGCTGAGCGCCAGCGGTTCACACAGCGCACCGTCCTGCAGGGAGAAAGTGGCTTTGTGCCACGGGCAGGTCAGGGTTCCCTGATAAACGGCGCCCTCCTCAAGCGGGGCGCCGGAGTGCGGGCACTCGCTCTGATACGCTTTCACCTCATCGCCCTGGCGAATCAGCAAAATGTCGGTGTCGCCAACCGGCGCTTTCAGCGGTTTATTCTCTGCCAGATCTTTTAATACCAGAACGTTTTGATAACTCACCCAGCTCTCCTTTTGCCATATCCACACAAAATGTATCAATATCTTAAGCCTGGCAGGCAGGGGCACATTGGCAACTGTGTGAACGTTAAGGCATAAAAAAAAGCGGCTAACTCACTGGTTAGCCGCCTTTTTTAAATGTTTAACTAAATATGTCGATGCGCCTACATCAGAATGCTCGGGATGATAATCAGCGCAAAGATCAGCACAATTAGCGTGCGCTTGATCCCATAGTAGAGCGCGCGATTGCGCTTTTTCAGGTTCTGGCCGGCATCACGCACCGCGTTGACGTACTTGAAGATGCGGTTAATGCCGCCAACGCGGTCGTTATCATCATTGGGAGAAGCCGCCGCCGACATCAGCGCCGTGCCAACCCAGTGGTTCACCGCCTGTGCCCAGCGCCACTTCATCGGCCGTTCAATATCGCAGAACAGGATAATCCGCGTCTGCTCGCTGGCATTCTGCGCCCAATGGACATAGGCTTCATCGAAGATCACCGCTTCACCATCGCGCCAGCTGTGCACCTGACCGTCCACATCAATAAAGCAGCGATCGTCATTCGGCGTCTGCAGCCCCAGGTGGTAACGCACCGAACCGGCATAGGGATCGCGATGTTTACCCAGATGGCTTCCGGCCGGCAGCTCGGCAAACATCGCCGCTTTGACCGACGGGATCTGGCTTAGCAGCTCACTGGTCACCGGGCACAGCTCGCGTGCCGAGGGGTGAGCATCGCCATACCATTTCAGATAGAAACGCTTCCAGCCACGCTTAAAAAAGGTGTTAAACCCGGCGTCATTATGCGACTGCGCAGCTTTAATATGGTCCTGAAGGCGCACCGCTTCATCGCGAATCACCTGCCAGTTATCGGTAATTTTCTGTAATTCGGGGAATTCAGCGTTATCGAAATAGGGCTGTTTCGCGGGCAGTGAAGAGAGGCAGGTCATAAACATATTTACCGGCGCCATAAAGGTAGAGTGGTCAAACAGTTGGCGCGACAGTTTCTGCTTAACCACTCCGCGCGAGTGGGCGTAAATCACGCTAATAATAAAGATGCCGATAATAATTAAAGCCACCATACAACGAATCCTTAGGTTGCACGCGACACGATCCATGACAGTCTGACTGACTCATGATGGTGTCGAAAAAAAGATCCAGATATTTTAGTGCAAAAATGGGATTTTTCTTAACTCAGCGTGCCGAAAGCAGCAATAAGCGTGTTTAACCCGCAGCGGTTTAGGATTAGTTTAGTTATAGCGCGGGGGGAGATCGGGCGACCGTTCGATCGCCCGCATTAATTAGTTTTTTTTCAGGCAGCTGCTCATAAAGGTTTTACGCTCGTCACCCTTCAACATTTTATCGCCGGCCTGGGCATTACAGGTTTTCATCTTCATCTGCTGCGGCGTCATGCCATCCATTTTGCTGTCTTTCTTCAGGCAGCTGCTCATAAAGGTTTTACGCTCATCCCCTTTCAGGGATTTATCACCGGCCTGCTGATTACAGACCGTCATTTTTTGCTGTTGTGCGGTTTTTTCGGCCGCGCTGGCATAGCCCGCCGCCGTCAGTGACAGCAGAGCCGCCGCCAGCATTAACTGAACTTTCATGCGTATCCCATCCCATTATTGTTATATCGACACGGTAAAGTGTGGCATGAGTTTTGTTTTCGGCGAGGGATTTTTGCGGAAATTTTCAGGAAATTGAATGAGGCCAGGGATTTATTTCTCGCCTGTTGCCCGCTGCCACAGACCTGTGAGCACGGCAAGCTTTAAGGAGATTACTGGCGGGGGTGGTTGAGCAGGCGCTGAATATAATTTTCCAGCAGTGTCATATCTTCAGAAAGCTCCGGTTCAACCGTATCTGAGGCGGTCTGCATCGCTTCAGAAATGCTGTCATTGATCTGCTGAAGCTGGCCGCCGTCCATTTTGCGTAACAGCGCAGTGACGACAATCTCAAGCGCTTCGACCTGAGCCACCAGTTCTTTCGATTCCTGCTCTTTTTGCGCCAGTCTGATCAGTAATTCTGCAATGAGGTTTTTCATGCGACTGTCTCAGCAAGTTAAAGCAAGACGGTATCATCAGATTTGAAAAAAGAAAACCAGTATTAACGTTATATTTTCGCCACTTAAGCGCAGATCACAGGGAGGAATATTGTTAAATAATTGCGAAACGTTTCGCTGATTGTGACGAGGTTTTTTCCGGCTGCTGGTCCTAAAAAAACGGGGGCCATAACAGGCCCCCGATAACCTTAGCCGCGCGGGCCGCTGAAACCACCATGGGGTCCGCCGCCGCCGCCAGGTCCGCCCCAGCCGCCGCCACCGCCCGGAGGGGGGAACAGACATCCACTCAGTGCCGCCACCAGCGCCACAATACTCACTGCTTTAAAAATACCAACCATGATTAAACCTCAATACTGCGTGAAGGAACTTTTGCGCTGATAGTAAGCGCCGCTCAGGCCCGCCACAATGCAGAATTCTCTGCTTCCACGCGCTATTAACAGGGCGTTTCTACGCTTAACGTTTTCCTGTAATTTTCCCGCCACAACCCTGCATCAGCGGCAAAAATTACCGATTTTCTTCAGTGATAAATCTTGCGATCGCTCTCGCATCGCGCCGCGTTTTGTCTTTACAAAATCGTTATACGGCCTCAATGTGAGCGCATAACATTTTAGAGGTTAACGTCATGACAGAATGCGCCCCGCTCTCTCTGCAACAGCTGCTTTCTCAGCGCCATTGGGAAAACCCGGCAGTGACTCAGCTGCACCGCCTGCCCGCCCATCCGCCTTTTGCCAGCTGGCGCAGCGTGGCGTCGGCGCGTGACGAAGAGGGTAGCCCATCGCTGCAGTTGCTGAATGGCGAGTGGCGTTTTAGCTATTTTGCCTGCCCTGAGGCGGTGCCGGATGAGTGGACGCTCGGCGACCTGCCGTCGGCCGACCGTCAGCAGGTTCCCTCCAACTGGCAGCTCTCCGGCTATGACGCCCCGATCTATACCAATGTGCAGTACCCGATTGCAGTCAATCCGCCTTTTGTTCCCCGCAATAACCCGACCGGCTGCTACTCCACCACCTTTGAGTGCGATGCTGAGTGGCTCAGCGGCGGCCAGACGCGCATCATCTTTGACGGCGTAAACTCTGCTTTCTACCTGTGGTGCAACGGTGAGTTTATCGGCTATTCGCAGGATAGCCGCCTGCCCGCAGAGTTTGACCTCAGCCGGGCGCTGCACGCCGGGGAAAACCGCCTTGCGGTGCTGGTACTGCGCTGGTGCGATGGCAGCTACCTGGAAGATCAGGATATGTGGCGCATGAGCGGGATTTTCCGCGACGTTAGCCTGCTGCATAAGCCCGTTGTACAGCTCAGCGGCGTGCAGATCGATACGCAGCTAAGCGCTGAGCAGCGATCCGCGCAGCTGCAGGTGCTGGCGGTCGCTTCGCTGAATGACGCCAGCGCCTGTCAGGTCCAGGTGACGCTGTGGCGCGGCGAGCAGCTGATTGCGCAGCAGCAGCAGGCGTTTGGCAGCGCGGTGATTGATGAACGCGGGCGCTACCTCGATCGCACCCGGCTGTCGCTGCAGGTAGAACAGCCGCTGCTGTGGAGCGCTGAAACCCCGCATCTTTACCGCGCGGTGGTGGCCCTGCTGGATGCCAGCGGTGCGCTGCTGGAAGCCGAAGCTTACGATGTGGGCTTCCGCAAGGTTGAAGTCAGCGGCGGGCTGCTGAAGCTCAACGGCAAGCCGCTGCTGATCCGCGGCACCAACCGCCATGAACATCATCCGCGACATGGCCAGGTGATGGATGAGGCCACCATGGTTGAGGATATCCTGCTGATGAAGCAGCACAACTTCAACGCGGTGCGCTGCTCTCACTACCCCAACCACCCGCTGTGGTATCGCCTGTGCGATCGCTACGGCCTTTACGTGGTGGATGAGGCCAATATCGAAACGCACGGCATGCAGCCGATGAACCGGCTGTCGGACGATCCCAGCTGGTTTAACGCCTTCAGCGAACGCGTCACGCGCATGGTGCAGCGCGACCGCAATCACCCCTGCATCATCATCTGGTCGCTGGGCAATGAATCGGGCCACGGCAGCACGCACGACGCGCTCTATCGCTGGATCAAAAGTCACGATCCCAGCCGCCCGGTGCAGTATGAAGGCGGCGGGGCCGACACGGCGGCGACCGATATCATCTGTCCGATGTACGCGCGCGTCGATCAGGATCAGCCGTTTGACGCGGTCCCCAAATGGTCGATTAAGAAATGGATCGGCCTGCCGCAAGAGACGCGCCCGCTGATCCTGTGCGAATACGCCCACGCGATGGGCAACAGCTTTGGTGGTTTCGACCGCTACTGGCAGGCGTTTCGTCAGTATCCGCGGCTGCAGGGGGGCTTCGTCTGGGACTGGGTGGACCAGAGCCTGACGCGCACCGATGCCGACGGCCAGCAGTGGCAGGCTTACGGCGGCGATTTTGGCGATACGCCTAACGACCGCCAGTTCTGCATGAACGGGTTGGTTTTCGCCGATCGCACGCCGCATCCGGCGCTGTATGAAGCGCAGCGCGCCCAGCAGTTTTTCCAGTTCACGCTGGAGAGCACGGCCCCCCTCAGCGTGGGTATTCGCAGCGAATATCTGTTCCGTCACAGCGACAACGAGCGGCTGCGCTGGCGCATTGAGCATCAGGGCAGCGCGGTGGCTGAAGGAGAAGTGGCCCTTGAGCTGGCCGCAGAGGGCAGCACCACCCTGACGCTGGCAGAGCTGCCGCAGCTGGCTGGCGAACTGTGGCTGCGGGTGGAGGTTATCCAGCCTGCCGCTACGGCCTGGTCCCCGGCCGGGCAGCGCGTCGCATGGGACGGCTGGCGTCTGCCCGCCGCGCTGGCACTCCCGCCGCTCCCGGTCACGGGTGAAGTGCCGCGCGTTGAACAGCATGCATTGCTGACGGAAGTCGCGCACGGCGAGCAGCGCTGGCAGTTCAGCCAGGAGAGCGGGGAGCTGCTACAGTGGCTGCGCGGCGGCCAGCCGATGCTGCTCTTCCCGCTGCAGGATCTGTTCGCGCGTGCGCCGCTGGATAACGATATCGGCATCAGCGAAGTGACCCGCATCGATCCTCATGCGTGGGTAGAGCGCTGGAAACGCGCCGGGCACTATCAGCTGGAGAGCCAGCTCCTGCAGATGCAGGTCGATGCCCTGAGCGATGGCGTGCAGATCCGCACGCAGCACGCCTGGCAGGCTGCCGGGGAACTCTGTTTCCTCAGCCGCAAGTGCTACCGCATTAACCTTCAGGGGGAGATGCAGGTGGAGGTAGAAGTGGATATCGCCGCCGGGCAGCCGCAGCCAGCGCGCATTGGCTTACGCTGCCAGCTGGCCACGGTGACGGAGAGCGTCAGCTGGCTCGGCCTTGGCCCGCATGAAAACTATCCCGACCGCAGGCTCGCCGCCGAGTTCTCGCGCTGGACGCTGCCGTTAGAGCAGCTCAGTACGGCGTATGTTTTCCCGGGCGAAAACGGCCTGCGCGGCGGTACGCAGCAGCTGGATTACGGCGACTGGCATCTCAGCGGGGAGTTTCACTTCTCGCTCAGCCGTCACAGCATGGAGCAGCTGCGCGATACCTCGCACCGTCACCGGCTGCGCGACGAGCCGGGCAGCTGGCTGATTGTCGATGGTTTCCATATGGGGGTCGGCGGTGATGACTCCTGGAGCCCGAGCGTCAGCCCGGACTTCCTGCTGTCTGCCCGCCAGTATCGCTATCAGGTTACTTTTAAACTCGCGGACTAAGACGCACTGCCCGGCGTGATTTTGCGCCGGGCAGATTTCCGATAGACCCAAATCAGCTGCACGCTGTTAATCAGCACCACCAGCGCCGTCGCCGCAAACACCCAGCGAAAACCGCCAATCGCCGAGATCCCCGAGCCCAACAGCGGCCCCACGACGTTACCAAGGTACATAAACGACTGGTTATAGCCAAAGATGCGCCCCGTCACCTGGTCGCTGGAGTAACGCAGCAGCAGCGTCTGTACCGCTGGCATCATTGCACCATCTGCAAAGCCCAGCAGGAAGCGCAGGATCCCCAGCTCAACCGCGCTGTTCGCCCAGGACATGGCGACAAACAGCAGCACCGAGAAGATCAGGGCGGCAAACAGGATGCGCTGCGCGCCAATGCGGTCCCCCAGCTTGCCGAGCGTTGGCGCGGAGAGCAGCGCAGATACCCCTGGAATAGCCGCAACCACCCCGCTGATAAAGGCAATGTTCTGCACGTTGGGCTCCAGCTCGCGCACGAACAGCGTCAGAATGGGGCTGACTGAACCGTTACACAGCTGGATCACCAGCGTAGTGAAAAACAGGCTGATCACCAGGCCGGGACGGCTGAGGGTATGAAATACCATGCTGCCGCTCAGCTTATTCTCTTTTTTCACCCGCGGCTGGCCGTTCTCTTTAATCAGGAACAGCGTAATCAGGAAACTCACCAGCAGCAGTGCGGAGGTGATCAGAAACACCGCGCGTAAACCCACCCAGTCCGCCAGCAGACCGCCCATCAGCGGCCCCATGATCACCCCGCAGATTTGTGCCGTGGTGACCATGCTGAGCGCCCAGCCGCTGCGCTCGCGCGGCACCTGCCCCGCCACCAGCGCCATCGCATTGGGAATGTAACCGGAGGTCAACCCCATCAGCGCTCGCAGCGCCAGCAGCTGCCAGACGCTGGTGACAAACGCCTGCAGCAAAATAACGATGCCCATTCCCAGCGAGGCGCGCAGCAGCATCAGCTTGCGGCCTTTACGGTCGGCAAGGCTGCCCCACATCGGTGAGACGATGGCAGAAACGAGGAAGGTAATACTGAAAATCAGACCGGACCACAGCGTCAGCGCGCTGGGATCGGTGACGCCAAGTTGCTCAACGTAGAGCGGAAGAAAAGGGATAATCTGGCTGATCGCCAGCCCGGTAAATAAACACCCGAACCAGACAGAGATGAGGTTAACCTTCCAGGATTCCATCGTGCTGTGTGAACGACCTGTAGTGGGGGGAAGCGAAACACCAGTGTAACAACACTCACGGCAGGCGTCAGTCACTTATCCCGCGGGCAGCGGCAGAATAGTGTTAGCAAACGAATCTTTTGGCGGGGTTAAAACGTAAAAAACCCGCCACGGGGGCGGGTTTTCTTTACTTCGAACTAAGTTCTGTTACCGCCGAAGCGGAAAGAGGACTTAGGCAACAGTTACGTTAGCAGCTGCTGGGCCTTTCTGGCCGTTTTCGATAGTAAAGTTAACTTTCTGGCCTTCTTCCAGGGTTTTGAAACCTGAATCCTGGATTGCAGAGAAGTGTACGAACACGTCTTTGCTGCCGTCAGTTGGGGAAATGAAGCCGAAACCTTTCTCAGCGTTAAACCATTTTACTAAACCAGTCTGGGACATGGGTCTTTCCTTCAAAATTGTAGTAAGCCACAGTGGGCACAGGGTTCGTCAACAGGGATTACTATGAGGCACTCAGAAGGAAGTCAGGAAGAAGCTTGAAATAACGCTTGAACTGAAGACTGCTTTACTAAAATTGCTCGCATACGTGGGTCTGTATCAAAACCGACAGATGCATTTACTCATAACCGCGCCCCCAGTACAAGCGTCGGCATGATAAAAAAGCCATAAAAACGCTAACCCTCTAATTTAAAACAAAAAATATTTTAACGTATTGTTAACCTGCGCTGGAGGTTAACGAATGTTCTTAACGCAGGGAGGGTCAATTCGCCATTTTAAGGCAAATCTTACGCTGGTGACCTGGTTATTCTTCGCATCCCCGTAAGGTTAAGGCATGATGGCTTAGCCTCTTTTGTGTAAAGGATCCCACCTGATGTTTGAACTGATGAAGGCAATAGGCCTTGGGCTGGTGGTAATTTTGCCACTGGCTAACCCGCTAACCACCGTGGCGCTGTTCCTTGGCCTGGCGGGCGATATGAACTACCAGGAGCGCAACCGCCAGTCGGCGCAGGCTTCGCTGTACGTATTTATCATTATGACCGTGGCGTACTACGCCGGAAACGTGGTGATGGATACCTTTGGTATCTCGATTCCCGGCTTGCGTATCGCCGGGGGGCTGATTGTCGCCTTTATCGGTTTCCGCATGCTGTTCCCCCAGCAGCAGGCCGGAACCTCGGTGGAAGCGGACCACAAGCTTGATGAGATGAGCGAACGTAAGGTGGTGAATATCGCCTTCGTGCCGCTGGCGATGCCGAGCACGGCAGGCCCCGGCACCATCGCGATGATCATCAGCACCGCCTCTACCATTCACAGCGGCACCACCTTTGCGCCATGGATTATCACGGTGGCACCGGTGCTGACCTTCATCGCCGTCAGCCTGATCCTGTGGGGATGCCTGCGCAGTTCCGGCGCGATCATGCGCCTGGTGGGTAAAGGCGGCATCGAAGCGATCTCACGCCTGATGGGCTTTCTACTGGTGTGCATGGGCGTGCAGTTTATGATTAACGGCATTCTGGAAGTGATCGGCACTTACCACCCTGCCTGAGTTTGTCGCAGCATGAGTAAAAATATTTCTGTTTGTTACTGGCATTCCCGCCTGCGCCATCTACAGTAATAAAAATCTCCACCTGTTTATTTTTCAGGCAAGTGGCGGGCCGCTGTTCTGGCGGCCCGGATCAACGTCTATCGCTTAAATACCTGATCCCGTCAGTGGCCGCGCGGCCACCGATGGCGCTTTTGCGGAGGTTTATCATGAGTCATCAGCTACACGGCGCCGGGCGCGCCATCACTGACTACTTCAACAGCCCATCGTTTCATGCGCCAAAAGAGAGTGAGTTGCTGGAAGTGATCATGATGGAACTGATGCAGTCCGGAAAATCGCCCAGTAATAAAGCCATCATCGCGAATGTTATTGCGCGCCTGGAGAGGGAAGCCGACGAATCCGTGTTACAGGGTTACCGCAACCTGCTGGCAAAAATACTGGAAGGCCACGAGTAGTTTTTTGCCCTATACGTATGTTTACATGCCAGACGATTGCCATTCACTCTCGCCCCGTTAAGATAAGCGCCGGATGCAGGCGGAGACGGCAATGAGTAACTGGCACAGCAAATTGATCAATAAATTTAAGACGTTCAGCCTTTTTTTACTGCTGCCGGTACTGATGTTGATCCTGCTCATCCGCCTGATTGATGGTTTACGGGCGCCCGAGCTACCAGCGGATTTTGCTCAGCAGCTGCTGCACACCGTTGACGGCCGCGACCTGACGCCTGGCGAGCTAAGCGAGAAGAAACCTCTGCTGGTGTGGTTCTGGAGCACCGGCTGCAGCGCCTGTCATGACACCGTCCCGATGATGATGTGGCTAAACGGCAAACGCACCAATGTGTTGACCGTCGCCAGCCGCTCCGGCAATGACATCAGCATCGTGCGCTATCTCAATGGGCATCATCTGACGCTGCCGGTGGTGAACGACAGCAGCGGCGTGCTGGCAACGCACTGGCAGGTCAGCAGTACGCCTACCCTGATCCTCGTGGCGAAAGGCCAGGTGGTCAGCACCACCAGCGGCTGGACCAGCTCGGCGGGCATCTGGCTGCGCTTATGGTGGGTAAGGAAGTGGCACTACTGAGTCGGGGTGCAGGCTAACAGGGCTGACGCGCGCGGCGGCCAGCCCGGAGCGAAGAATTAACCGCAGTAAACGCGGCTGATAGTCCCGTTTTTATCGCCCATAAAATTGATACGGTTCAGGTTAAAGTCCATCGTCACCGCTGAGTTATACGGAATGGCGCGCACCGCATTTTCAAAACGCAGCGACTCAATGGCCGACAGCGGTTTACCGACATACTGCTGATACTGCGATGCACCACAGCGATCCATCTCCGGGTCTACAGGCGCACCTGCGTCTGCGCTTTTATGCCCTGCAGACTGGCATCCCGACAGCGCGACCAGCGCTGCTATCACGGCAACTTTTCCATAAAATTTCACTGTTTCTGCTCCTCTTTTTGCTTAGATAACCGGCATTTCTGCTGAAAGATTAACAGATTGCGCCGCAAATGAGCAGTGCGTGGTGGCATAAAGCTGTCAGGCGCTAGCGTGATATTGCGCACGAATCGTTCACAATTTAGCCAGCCTTGCACTATAATTTTAGGACTAATCCCACAGAGGAGAATCTTATGGAACTGGCTATTTTTGTCACTTTTGCCGTCATAATGACGCTGGTTGCGGTTCGCGTCCGCTAAACCCCACGCGCCTCTGCCCTGACGCAGAGGCGCGTGTCAGTTGACGGTTTTATCCATCAATCCACGAAATGCTTCCAGCGCCATCGGTTTCCCCAGCAAATATCCCTGTCCCTGCTGGCAGTCAATCTGCCTTAGCTGCGCCAGCTGCTCTTCCGTTTCAATGCCTTCCGCCGTCACAATCAGTGAGAATGCGCGCCCCAGGCCAATAATTCCCTCGACTATCGACTGCGCCTGGCGCGAATGCGGGTAGCCATCAAGGTATGAACGGTCCATTTTCATAGCGTCAAACGGGAATTTTTTCAGGTAGCCGAGCGAAGCGAAGCCCGCGCCAAAATCATCCACGGCAATCTTCACCCCCAGCCTTTTCAGCTCGTGCATGATCTCCAGCACGCTCTCAGGGTGCTCCATAGTGATATTTTCGGTAATTTCCAGCTCCAGCCGCGCTGCCGCTAAGCCGCTCTGCTTAAGCGCCGCCGCGACTCTGAGCGGCAGGCTGCCGCTGCGAAACTCTTTTGGCGAGATATTCACCGACACGCACAGCTCGCCGGGCCAGCTGGCGGCGTCCCGACAGGCGCGATTCAGCACCCAGTCACTGATATCCATAATCAGCCCGGTCTCTTCCGCCAGGGGAATAAAGCTGTCCGGCGGGGTGAGCTGACCGGGTTGATGCTGCCAGCGCACCAGCGCCTCGGCCCCTTCCAGCCGCCCGCTTTGCAGATGATAGCGCGGCTGATAGTGCAGGCGCAGTTCATCCCCGCCAATGCCCCGGCGCAGGTTGCGCTCCATTTCACTGCGCTGCGCCAGGTGCTGCGACATATCGCCGGTATAAAACACCCAGCGGTTACGCCCCTGCTGTTTCGACTGATAGAGCGCGATATCAGCCAGCCGCAGCAGTTCATCCGGCTGCATGGCATCGTCCGGCGCCATGGCGATGCCGAGGCTGGTGCCGATATACAGCTCCTGCGAATCAACGTGGAACGGCTGATGCAGGCAGTCGAGCAGGCGCTGGCAGCAGCCCTCAATGTCGGCGCGAGTCAGCAGCCCGGTGGTCGCCAGAATAAATTCATCGCCGCCAAGCCGTGCCACCAGATCCCCCGCGCTCATACAGCTGCGCAGGCGGCGGGCCACCTCCACCAGCACGCTGTCGCCCGCCGCATGTCCCCAGGTATCATTGATCGGTTTGAAATGGTCGAGGTCGAGGCTGATCATCACCAGCGGATAGTTCAGCCCCGGCAACGCCTGCAGCTGCTCCTGCAGGAACTCCTGCATAAACAGCCGGTTGGGTAAGCCGGTTAATACATCGTGCTGGGAGAGGTAGTGAACCCGCGCCTGCGCTTCCACTTCCTGAGTGATATCGGACACCGTACCGCGATAGCCCAGCAGCTTGCCGTGCAGCATGATCGGCTTCGCCACCAGGCAACAGATACGTCGCCCGCGATGCTGGGAGTGCATATAGCAGCGTAACTGGCTGCGCGCGCCGCCGGCCTGCTGCTGCTTCACCCACTCACTGACCGGCTGCTCTGCGTGCTGGAGGATCTCATCCAGCTGCCGCCCGAGGGTGGTCAGCTGGCCAAACCCGGTGACCACGGTGAAGCGTTTTGACAGATAGGTCAGACGCCCGGCGGCATCGGTTTCCCAAATCCAGTCTGAGGCCGCTTCCGCCACGTCACGGAAGCGCGCCTCGCTGGCGGCCAGTTCGCGCTGGCTGTACATCAACTGCAGGAAGCGCGTGTCCGACAGCAGGGCATTATTCATCGCATTGTTGATCACCCGGCGCGTCACCACGCCGAGGATCAGCGCAACCAGGACGAGCAGCGGCAGCAAAAACATCAGCAGCTTGCGCCCCGGCTGGCTGGGATCCCAGCGCAGCACCAGTGCCGGGCCGCCTTTCGCCTCTTCGCTGATAAACGGCGCGGTATAGCGATCCTGCTGATCCTGCGGCACGCGGGCATTATCGACCCCAACCGCATGGCCGAAGGCTTTTAGCTTGTCGGGAGTAAACAGGTAAACAAACACCATGACGGATGGCGTGGCGGACAGCGTCGCCTCATGCGGCATTTTGCCACGGGTGATCGGCGCGGCGGCCACCAGCGCCGGGGTATCGCCAATCATGATGCTTTCGCTGATGACATGCTGGCTGCGCAGCTGCAGGCGCGCCCGCTCTACCAGCGGCTGCGCCTGGGTTCCCAGCCACTGCTCCAGGGTAAACGTGGAGAGCTGGCCATCCACCACCGCGTAGCGCGTGCGGTCGTCCACGTCGATAACAAACACGCCATCATAGTGATGTTCGCGAAACAGGGCGCGGCCGAGGTTCTGCTGGTTCCACGCCCAGTCAGGATCAATCGTCAGGTACATATGCAGCCAGGCTTCCTGCCAGAAAGCGTAGTCGCGCAGGTCGATTTCCAGCGACTGGCGCTGCTGCTGCCAGGCATCACGCAGCAGCTGGCCTTCCTGCTCGACCGATTCCTGATTTTGCTGCCAGGCCACGCCGACGACCATCAGCATGGCTAAAAACAGCGCACTGCTCAGCAGCAGCGCCAGCGCCATCAGAGTGCGCCGCGTTGCCGATGCCGCTTTTTGCCCATCCGCTAATTCACCCGTCAGTACCGGTGGATGATTCATAGTCTTACCCCTTAATAATACGGCTTACGGACTCTTCCCTGTCCGCTTGTTGCTGCTGGGGCGCTGTCAGTGTGACGTCAGTGCCTGTTTCCCAAAAGGTTCCAATAACGGATATCGGCAGTAAAACTGAACAATTGAGAAAATTTTATGCAATGGCGAATAATCACCCGGCTCGACAGTCGAAAAGACGCTTGTTAACATTGCAGGATCCGTGCCGGAAGCAGGTCCCTCATGACATCATCGACCGACAGAGTCACTCACACCCTGCTGTACGCCGGGGTGTTTATTCTCTGGTATGCGATAACTCTGCTGGTCGCTCACTTCCCGAATGTGCAGGCGCTGATAAGCCGTGGGCTGCTGATGCCGGTGCTGTGCCTGCTGGAGTTTGCCGCACTGGTGCCGGTTTATCGCTGGTATCAACGCCATTACGATGACATCCCGCCCGGCAGCCTCAGGCCGCAGCAGATGCTGCTGTTCGCCTTGCTGCTGCTGGCCCTTATCGCCAGCCAGTCGCTGTATATGCAGCAGGAGAGCTGGACCGCCAGCCAGTTAAGCCAGGGTAATCTGAGCATGCTGTGGTTCGTGCTGGCGGTGGTTTTACTCGCTCCGGTTTTTGAGGAGATCCTGTTTCGCGGCTTTATTCTGCAGGGCTTCCTGCTGTGGGCTCCGCGCCAGCGCCTGGCCTGCGCCCTGCTGACGTCCATCATCTTTGCGGCGATGCACACCCAGTATGCCCACCTGCAAACGGTGATTGCCTTGATTGCGCTCTCCCTGCTGCTGTGCGCCGCCCGCCTGGTTTCCTCTGGCCTGAAGCTGCCGATTTTCCTGCATATGCTGAATAACCTGCTGGGCGTCGCGCCCTGGATCTGGGCCACGCTCGGTCGTTAAGCATTGTTCAGTTTTATAACCGTTTCATCAGCCTTATAACTTTCACGCATAACGATAGTGAATAATCTACTATTGTTCTTATCGGTTGTTCACTTACACTCGCGAAAAAACGTAAGGCAAGGAAACGTCATGAAATTTGCAGTTCCCTCGGTTATCGCTCTGGCCCTGGCGGCGTCCTTCGCCGCAACGGCCGCGACGCCTAAAGACACGCTGGTGATTGCGCAGTCTATTGATGATGCCAGCAGCTTCGACCCCGCTGACGGCTTCGAACTCACCTCGGTGCAGGCATTTACTAACCTCTATCAGCGCCTGGTACAGTCCGACCCGCAAAACCCGATCGATCTGAAACCCACGCTGGCCACCAGCTGGACGCCGGGTAAAGATAACCGCAGCATGACCTTTACCCTGCGTGAAGGGGCTAAATTCGCCTCCGGCAATCCACTGCGCCCGGAAGATGTGATCTTCTCGCTGTCGCGCGTGATCAAACTGAACCTCGACCCGTCGTTTATTCTGTCGCAGCTCGGCTGGACCAAAGATAACGTCGACGCTCAGCTGAAGAAAATCGATGATAACCACGTCCAGCTGAGCTGGAGCGCCGACGTCAGCCCGACCTACGTGCTCAGCCTGCTGGCTGCGCCAGTGTCATCCATCGTTGATGAAAAAACCGTGATGGCCAACGAACAAAAAGGCGATTTCGGCAACAAATGGCTGGCCACGCATTCGGCGGGCAGTGGTCCGTATCAGATCCGCAAAGTCATCCCGCATGAAGTGGTACTGTTCAGTGCCAACCCGACCTCGCCGGCCGGGGCGCCGAAGCTTAAAAACGTGCTGATCAAGAACGTGCCGGAACCGGCTGCGCGCCGCCTGCTGCTGGAACAGGGCGACGCGGATATTGCCCGCAACCTCGGCGCCGATCAGATGGCCGCGCTGAAAGACAAAGCGGGGGTGAAAACCCTCGCGGTGCCAATGGCCTCGCTCTATTACATTCAGTTTAATATCGATGCCAATCCGGTGCTGAAAAACCCGGCGCTGTGGGAAGCTTCGCGTTATCTGTTTGATTACAAGGGCATTGCCAACGACCTGCTGAAAGGCCAGTTCTCGGTGCATCAGTCCTTCCTGCCGCAAGGCTTCCTCGGCGCGCTGAACGACAACCCGTTCACCTATGACCCGGAGAAGGCCAAAGCCATTCTGAAAAAAGCCGGCCTGAGCAACGTCAGCTTCAAGCTGTCGACCAGCAATCAGCCGCCGTACCTGGATATCGCCCAGGCACTGCAGGCCAGCTTCGCAAAAGGCGGCATCAAAGTGGAGGTGCAGCCGGGCATCAGTTCGGAAGTCGCCACGCGGGTGAAAGCGCACCAGTATGAAGCCACGCTGAACGCCTGGGGCGCCGACTACTTCGATCCCAACACCAACGCCGCCGCCTTTGCCTATAACCCGGAAGACGGCAGCAAAACCCTGGCCTGGCGCTCTAACTGGCACATTCCCGAGCTGAGCAAGCAGACGCTGGCCGCCACCGCGGAAACCGACAAGGCAAAACGCGTTGAGCTGTATCAGAACATGCAGCGTGAAGTGCAGCAGCACTCACCGTATGTCATCGGCATGCAGGCCAAGAACCTGGTGGCGCTGCGCGATAACCTGAAAGGGTACGTGCAGGGTATTAACCCGGATATGGTTTATTACAGCCAGGTCACCAAGTAATGGCGTCATCAGTCTCACAAGCCGGGCCTTCCGCCCGGCTGTTGTTGCGCCGCAGCGGCGGGGTGCTCAGCGCCCTGCTCTCGCTGGTGGTCACCCTGCTTGGGCTACTGGTGTTTACCTTTGCCCTGTCTCATCTTTCGCCGGTTGACCCGGTGCTGCAAATCGCCGGCGATCACGCCAGCGAGTCAACCTACGCTCAGGTGCGCGCCAGCCTCGGCCTCGATCGGCCGCTGCCGGTCCAGTTCTGGCACTATCTGCAACATCTGCTGCGCGGCGATCTCGGCGTCTCCAGCATCACCAATCAGCCGGTTGCCAGCGATCTGCTGCGCACCTTCCCCGCGACCATTGAGCTGGCGACCTGCGCGATGATTTTTGGTGCGGTGTTTGGCATCCTGCTGGCGCTGCTGGCGGCGTGGAAGCCGGGCAGCCTGCTGGACAATATTGCCCGCATGATCTCGCTGCTTGGCTATTCGGTGCCGGTATTCTGGCTCGGCCTGCTCGGGCTGCTGCTGTTTTACGCCGTGCTGCACTGGTCAGCGGGTCCGGGGCGGCTGGACGATATCTGGATCTACACCCTCGAACCGAAAACCGGGCTGGTACTGATTGACAGCTGGCTCTCCGGCGACCCGGAAATGTTCCGCAATGCGATTGCGCACCTGTGGCTGCCGGTGGTGGTGCTTGGCCTGCTGTCGATGGCGACCATTACCCGCCTGCTGCGCGCCGCGCTGCTGGAAGAGAGCAGCAAAGAGTACGTGACGCTGGCGCGCGCTAAAGGGGCCGGACGCACGCGCATTCTGCTGCTGCATATCTTCCCTAACGTGCGCGGCACGCTGATCACCGTGCTGGCCCTCTCCTATGCCACGCTGCTGGAAGGGTCGGTGCTGACCGAAACCGTGTTTGCCTGGCCGGGCGTGGGGCGCTATATGACCACGGCGCTGTTCGCTTCGGATACCCCGGCAATCCTCGGCTCCACCCTGCTGATTGGCGGCTGTTTTATTGCCATCAATGCGCTGGCGGATGCACTCACTTACCTGACCGACCCGAGAACCCGATGACGCACTCTCTTCCCGATGCTGAAAGCGTCCAGCCGCGCGCAGTGAAAGCGCGGCGCAATATTACGCTCACGGTCGGCCTGAGCCTGGTTGGCCTGCTGATCTTCGCCGCGCTGTTCGCTCCGCTGCTGGCACCGTTTGACCCGAACGCGCAGGAGATGGCGGTGCGCCTGATGCCGCCTTCCGCCAGCCACTGGCTCGGCACCTACGGCTTTGGCCGCGACCTGCTGTCGCGCGTGATCTACGGTGCGCGCCCGACCCTGCTGCTGGTCGCGCTGATCCTGGTGCTGACGATTCCGGTGGGGATGCTGATCGGCATCAGCGCTGGCTATCTCGGTGGCTGGAGCGAACGCGTGCTGATGCGCATTACCGATATTTTCCTTTCGCTGCCGAATCTGGTGATTGCGCTGGCGCTGGTGGCGATGATGGGCCCCGGCCTGATGAACGGTGCGCTGGCGCTGGCGCTGACCAGCTGGCCGCCGTTTGCCCGCCAGGCGCGTGCCGAAACGCTGGCCCTGCGCCGCAGTGATTATCTGGCCGCCGCACGCATGCAGGGCATCAACGGCCTGCGCCTGATGTTCGGCCATATTCTGCCGCTCTGCCTGCCCACGGCCGTGGTGCGCGCCGCGCTCAGCCTCGGCGGCATTATCCTTTCGGCTGCCGGACTGGGCTTCCTCGGCATGGGCATTCAGCCGCCGACCGCAGAGTGGGGTTCAATGGTGGCCGAAGGCAGCAAGGTGATTTTTGACCAGTGGTGGGTCGCCGCCGTTCCCGGTGGCGCCATCCTGTTTGCCAGCCTCGCTTTTAACCTGACAGGCGATGGCCTGCGTGACCGACTGGATACCCGAAATGGCAACTGATTCTTCTGCGCAAATCGTGGCTGAAAGCCTGAAAATTAGCGCGGCCAGCGGCGCTGAGCTGGTAAAAAACATCAGCTTTACGCTGGGGCGCGAACGCGTGGCGCTGGTCGGCGAATCCGGCTCTGGCAAATCCCTTACCGCCCGCGCGCTGATGGGGCTGCTGGCCCCTTCCCTGCAATTGCAGGCGCGCACCCTCAGCATCGCCGGCGAAAATGGCCTGACGCTAAACGAGCGTCGCTGGAGCCAGCTGCGCGGCAGCAGCCTCGGCATGGTGATGCAGGATCCCAAATACGCCCTCAACCCGATGCGCACCATCGGCTGGCAGGTGGCGGAACCGCTCAGGCTGCATGGCCGTTTTTCCCGCGCTGAGATCAAAGAGAAAGTGTGTGACATGCTGGCCGCTGTCGGGCTGCCGCAGCCTGCCGCGCAGATGAAGCGCTACCCGCACCAGCTTTCCGGCGGCATGGGCCAGCGCGTGATGCTGGCGATCGCGCTGATCGCCGAGCCGCAGTTTCTGATTGCTGATGAACCGACCTCCGCGCTCGATCACGCGATGCGCGATCAGGTGCTGGCGCTGATCCGCAATCTGGTCGAGCAGCGCAATATGGGGCTGCTGCTGATCAGCCACGATCTGCAGCAGGTCTCAGAGCACTGCGAGCGGGTGATGGTGATGTATCAGGGTGAGATCCTCGATACGCTGCCCGCCGCCGGGCTGCCGCACGCGACGCATCCCTACACCCGCACGCTGTGGTCCTGCCGCCCGAATAAGTCAACGCATGGCAAACCGCTGCCGGTACTGGATCGCGCCGCGCTGGCGCAGGGGCGTTCCCATGATTGAATTATCCCAGCTGAGCGTGGCCCATAAGCAGGGCTACGAACTGCGCACCGTGGTGCATGATGTTTCGCTCTCGGTCACGCCGGGTGAGTGTTTCGGGCTGGTTGGCCCTTCCGGCTGCGGCAAGTCGTCGCTGCTGTGGGTGCTGGCCGGGCTGAACCCGCACTGGCGCGGTGAGATGCAGCTTGCCGGGCATCGCGCCGAGCCAGGCAAAGCCTTCAGCGGACAGCTGCGCCGCGACGTGCAGATGGTGTTTCAGGATCCGTATGCCTCGCTGCATCCACGCCACCGCCTGCGCCGCACGCTGGCAGAGCCACTGAAGCTGCTGAACAGCGATAATATTAACGATCGTATCGATCAGGGTTTCCGCCACGTCGGGCTGGAACCGGCGATGGCCGATCGTTATCCGCATCAGCTCTCCGGCGGTCAGCGCCAGCGCGTGGCGATTGTGCGCGCGCTGCTGCTGCAGCCGAAGATCCTGCTACTGGATGAGCCGACGTCGGCGCTGGATATGTCGGTGCAGGCGGAGATCCTCAATCTGCTTAATCAGCTCAAGCAGCAGGATAACCTGACGATGGTGCTGGTCAGCCACGACCCGGATGTTATCGACCACATGTGCGATCGCGCAGTGCATATGGATCAGGGCCGTATTGTCGGCTAACCCCGACTCACGTAGTGGCCGGGCATGCCCGGTCCCTGCTGACTGATATTGTGCTAAACAACTAACCATAGTCAGATCCGGCATTTCTGAAGCGCGCTGCGAAGCTCTATAGTCCTGATATCTCAAACGATTCAGGACTTTTTTATGCGCAAACTACTGCCGCTATTATTCAGTACTGCCCTGCTGCTCAGCCCCGCTTCCCAGGCCGCTACTCCGGCCGATACGCTGATCGTTGCCATCTCGCTCGACGGCATTATCAGCTTTGACCCGGCGGAGAGTTTTGAAACCGTCAGCACCAGCAGCCTGCGTAACGTCTACCAAACGCTGGTCACGCCGGATATCAGCGACCCTCGTCAGCTTAGGCCGCAGCTGGCCAGCAGCTGGCAGCCGGGCAGCGGCGAACACAGCCTGCTGATTACCCTGCAGGCGGACGCGAAGTTTGCCAGCGGCAATCCCGTCACCGCCGACGATGTCATTTACTCGCTGACGCGCGCGGTGAAGCTGAACAAAACCCCGGTGTTTATCCTCGGGGAGTTTGGCTGGACGCCAGACAACGTGGATGCACAGTTTACCCGGCGCGGCGACCATCAGCTGGAGATCCGCTGGCAGTCGGCGATTGGGCGCGATCTGGCTCTGCGCCTGCTGACCTCGCCCGTCGCCTCGGTAGTGGACAGCAAGCTGGTGCAGCAGCACGTGACGGATCGGGACGCTGGCAACGGCTGGCTGCGCACCCACTCGGCAGGTAGTGCGGCCTACAGCATCCGCAACTACGTGCCCCAGCAGGCGCTGGTGCTGGAGCAGAACCCGCACGCTCAGCCAGCACCCCATCTCAAGCGGGTGATCCTGAAGAACGTCAGCGATGCCGGTTCACGCCGCCTGCTGCTGGAGAGCGGCGATGCCGACGTCGCCTATAATCTTGGCGCCGACCAGTTCGCCACGCTGCAAAAACAGGGCAAGGTGCAGGTCGCCAGCTTCCCCTCCAGCCTGATCTATTACCTCGGCTTCAATACCCAGGATAAGCAGCAGCCGGCACTGGGCAACCCCGCGCTGTGGCAGGCTGCCCGCTGGCTGGTGGATTACAACAGCCTTTCTCAGCAGCTGTTGAAAGGCCAGTATCAGGTGCATCAAGCTTTCCTGTCTGCCGGTTTTGACGGCGCGCTGACCAACCAGCCGTTCCACTACGATGTGGCGAAAGCCAAAGCGATCCTTGCGAAGGGCGGGATCAAGCCCGGCACGCGCTTTGCGCTGACCGTCGTCAGCCAGCCGCCGTACAGCGATATTGCCCAGGCGCTGCAGGCGAGCTTTGCCAAAGCGGATATTCAGATTGATATTCAGCCGGTCGCCGAGTCCGAGCTGTGGAGCAAAATGCGCAGCCGCAATTTCCAGTCGATCTTTATCTACTGGGGCGCGGATTACGTCGATGCCAACAGCAATGCCAGCACCTTCGCCTATAACGTCGCGGGCGGCCCGAAAACGCTGGCGTGGCGCGTTGGCTGGAACATCCCGGAGTTGAGTGCCAAAACGCGTGCGGCGGCGGCGGAAAGTGATACGCAAAAACGCACGACGCTTTATCAGCAGCTGCAAACAGACATTCAGCAAAATTCCCCGTTTGTGGTCTCTCTACAGGGGCAACAGCTTGTCGGGCTGGGGAAAAATATTCAGGGGGCACATCAGGGGATTGGCATCAGCCTGCTGTACTTTGATCGCGTGAGTAAGGATTGAGGGAATAACGCGTCATCTCCGTCAGCTACGGAACACTCCGTAGCTGATCGCTTCAACGCTGAGGATCAGGAGATCGCTGATTCCGAAGCGTGTTTCTGTTTATCCGCTTCAAAATGCGTTTTAAACTGCTCGTAGAGTGAGATCATATTAGACGCATCTCCCTGCAACGGGCTGAGCTTCCCCGCACGCACCAGTTCAATCACCAGCTGTAAGGCAGCCTGCTTCGGGCTGCTGGACGGATGGGCAATTTCGTTCGACATATTCATTTCCGCTAAAACAGTAAAAACGCACTCTAGCAAGTTTGGCCCCTTTTCGTCACGCTTTTTACCCTGCCCGAGAAAGTTGTACAAAGAAAAATAAACTTGTACAAGTTTGCCGAAGCGGCTAAAGTAACTCCTGTAACGAATTATGCATTTGCATGGCCTCAGGAAGTGTTGCTGGGTTTCCCACTTCCCGAGGCTTATTTTTCGCCCTCCTTTCCCCCTCTTTTTATCTGCCGCTTCGCTTTTCTTTTCGTGCCAAAAGGCAAATTTTTTTGATCACCAACAGGATAATTCCGCGAAAATCAGCTTAAATTTTAACCTTACCGGTGATAAAAGGAGGTTGAAATGAAACGACAGACCGTTGCATCATCCGCAATTCATTCAGTGGGTTATGATGCAGATAAGCGCATACTGGAAGTGGAAACTCTGGGCCACGGTACCTGGACCTATTGCGATGTTCCTCTGACAACTTGGCACTTCTTTATGGCTGCCCCATCTAAGGGGGATTTCTTCTATCAGCATATTAAGCATCAGTTTTCTCAGCATTAATGCCATCGCGCACGGGCGGAAGCAGCCGCGCTTCCGCCATCGTATTGCTACCAGTCAAAATAAGAGTTATCCCATAGAGTAGCGAGGCGGTTAACGCCGATATTGCCTGACGTTTATCCTCATTGATGGCGAAGTGCTCTGGATCCTCGCATCCAGCGCCAGCCGTATTGACAGCCTGCGCTCACGGAGGGCACCCATGTTGCTATCGGACAGTAAAATAGCGCTCACCAGAACCCGGTTGATTTGTGCCACACTGGCATTGTTCGGCGGGCTGATACCCTTTTCCAGCGCGCAAACCCTTACCCTATCCCTATCGCAGGAGCAGGATGGCGGTGATGCCGGGCGCGCCTGTATCTACGTGCATCAGGGCAAAGCAGAATTCCGCGTGGTAAAACCCGGTGAGAGCTGCGCGGCGCAAATTACCGTAGAAACGCACCGCAGCTAAACAGACGGCAAATTTTGCGGGTAAACACAGCAGGATTTTACCAAGGTATGTTACATTTACCCTTAGTTGAAGCCTGTAGAAACTTTGCAGTGCAGCCCTCTGGCAAAGGAACCCGTTGTTGAAAACCCTCAATATTAAATTACTTACGCTGATTGCGACCTTTTTGGTTATTCTGCTGCACACGGCAGAGATCCCCTACGGCTCATTTCATAACGGCTGGTCGGTTGCAGTGATGTATGACACGCTGGGCCGAATTTCATTTCCTCTTTTCCTGCTGATTGCGGGCTATATCTCTCTTAATAAAAATGAATCCCTGCTCAGCACGCTGAAAACGCGCGTGCTGGATTTGCTGATCCCGCTGGTGGCCTGGACAATTATCTATTTTGTTTACGACCGCACGGTAAATGACAGCCCAAAACCCTTTAGCCTGCTCGATTTACTCAGCACGCCGGCCTACAGCCACCTGTGGTTCATTTACACGCTAATTCTGCTCTATCTGGTCACTCCGCTGCTGAATACCTTTATCCAGCACGGCAGCCAGCAGCGCATTAACTATATTCTCGCCGTCTGGTTCGCGCTGGCGTCGGTCTATATGCTGTTTGATAACTTCAAAGAGAGTGTGCTGGAAAATCACCTTCTGCAGAACCCCAGTAATATCGATATGGTGGTCTACCTTTCCGGCTTTTATATTATTGGTGGCGTCGTGCGGCGTTATAAAATCGCGCCAAAAGTGACGATCGCTTCAGTTATATTCGTGCTGAGCGCGGTGCTGACCGCGGTGATGGAGTACTCCCTGTCGCGCAGTATTGGCAGGCCGGACGGGATTTTTCTGTTCTATTCTGCACCGACGGTGGTCACGCTGGCGCTGGCCTGTTTCTTTATGCTGCTGAATGCGCCATTACAATTTACCCGGCGCGTTAACCTGGCGATTCGCGGTCAGGCAAAGCTCAGCGTAGGGATCTTCTTTGTGCATATGCTGGTGCTGGAGAGCGTGCTGCGCCTGGTGGCGGTGGAGTTCAATGGTTACTACTCGGCGTTCACCATCCCAGCCGTAGCGCTGGCGGTGTTTATACTCTCTTCGCTGATTATTGCACTGGTGATGCGCGTGCCGTGGCTGCGTAAGCTGGTTTAACTCAATGGCCGTCCAGCATGCAACTGAACGGCCGCTGATTTCCGGTGGCAGCTGCCCCGGCTACAGGCAGGTTGTCAGAACCTGGCCTCCGCAAATTTGTGCGGTTGATTGATGGCCCTGCGGGCGATCCAGTAGAGTAAAATACGTTCGTCATCGCTATCCTGATCGGCCATTGCCAGCAGCTTCAAACCCAGCGTGGCTTTGTTGACCGGTTGCCCCGTGATGCTAAGGTCAACCACGGCTTTACCGATGATATTGCACACTTCTTCCTCGTTTGTAACCGGCACTTCTGTTTCGCTGCTCATCTTCTCCTCCTCTTTGGCTAAAGGTTAAGCATAGCAAACCTGACACAATTGCCAGGCAGAGTCGGAACATTCGTATTAGCGAGCGGCGCTGGCCCAGGGTAAGCGGGTTAGTGAGTGCCCACGATACACCCATGCAGGCGGCAGGTTGGCCAGCACGCGCGTACGGTTCCAGGCGAAGTATTCAGAGAGCAGCGGCTCGGATAATGAGGTGTACTGGAACTGAACAAACACGCCGTTTTCACTCAGCCGTTCGGCGGCACGCTGCAGAATGCGGTGGCGCACCGCGTGGGGCAGCGACAGCAGCGGCAGGCCGGAAAAAATCGCGTCAAACTCACCCTCCAGCGTTTCCGCCGACTCGCCGCTCACCTGTAAACGGTTGTCATGCAGGGATGCCAGGCGCGGATGAAAGCGCGGGTTGGTTTCGAAGGCCAGCAGGCTGGCATCCGCGCGCATTCTGCTCAGCAGATGGCGGGTTAATACGCCCTCCCCGGCCCCTAATTCCGCTACGCGCAGGCACTGCTGCCATTCGACGGCGTCTGACATGGTCTTACACAGCGTTTGGGAAGAGGGAGCAATGGTCCCGGTTTTGCGCGGATCGGCGATAAACTCTTGTAAATACCCGGTTTTATCTTTGATATACGACAGTGCGGTCAACAACATCTTTCATCCCCTGGTCAATTTGACTTAGTCCAGTAGGCCATAACTCTGTTAACAAGTTCTTAAAACCTGCAGGATCCCCTTAAAACCAGGATAAATCGCAAAAACTGCACATTTATCGTCCAGATCGCTGGCACGAGAGGATATTCTGAAAAATAGCGTGGATTTCCAGCTTATTACGGCCATCTTTCACAGCCAGCGTTAACCACGCAGGCGGCGGGAAAAATCTCACTAGTGGAATGCCGCCGTGGGATTACGCGTGGCATACCGGGATGGAGGGCACAACAGGTCCGGTTATTAATGGATCTTTTTAGCACCCAGCGGTACTGGAGTGCGCCTGTTTTCGCCGCTGTTCGCCCATTTCACCGCGCCATAAATCTCATTATGCTTCCTCTGCAGCACCAGAATCTCAACGCCCGAGGATAATAATATGAAACGCGTCAAATCACTTTTACTGCTGGCATTACTGGCAGGCAGCAGCAGCAGTACCTGGGCCGTGACCGGAGCGGGTGAAGCAGCGGGCAGCAGCGCATCGTCAATGTCTGATGGCACCTCTAATGCCGTTGGTGTTGGCGCCGTTGCCGCCCTGCTGGGGATTGCACTCGCGACCTCCATCGGCGGCGATGGCTCTAACACCGGCACCACAACAACGACAACCTCAACGGTTGCGCACTGATTAAACTTTAGAACGCACAGCAGCTCATGGCCTTGCACGCAGCGCAAGGCCATTCATCCTTTAGCGCCTCAGATTTTATCCAACAGCGCGTTCAGCACCTGTTCGATCTCCTGCCGCTCTGCCCGACCCAGTCCCAGTAACGGACGGGGTAACACAGGCTGGCAAATCCCCAGAATCTCAACGGCGGCGTACATCACCCGCAGGCTGCTAAGACGCTGGAACAGCTGCCACATCGGCGCCAGTATCTGATTCAGCTCGGCCACCCGATCTGCGTCCCCCGCCTGAGCCGCCCGCATCAGTGCCTGCGCGTGCTGCGGCAGTAGCCCACCCAGCACGCTGAACCAAAGATCGCCCCCTGCCAGCAAGGCATTGCCCGCATTCCAGTCGCCGCTGAAACCTACGGCAAAACCTGGGGCAAAGCGGGCGCGCAGTTCACTGACATCATCGCGACGGGTGGCGGGCTGAGCAGGCTGTTTCAGCGCCTGAATCTGCGGAAGGGTTCCCAGGCGCTGCAGCAGTTCCGGTGAAAAGGTAAAGTGCGTGGTTCCCGGATTATGATAGATACAGATGGGCAGCTCGCTGGCCTGCGCCACGGCGGCATAGTGCTGGAACACCTCTTCATCTGACAGCGGCGTGTAGGAGACCGGGGCCAGCAGAATAGCGCCCGCGCCAGCTTGTGCGGCATCGGCAGCCAGCTGGCAGGCATCATCGGTACGCAACGCCCCGGCGCTGGCCATTACCGGAATATCTCCCAGACAGGCCACGGCGGCTTCGATAGCGCGCTGCTTTTGCTCACGGCTGAGATAAGCGTACAGACCGGTGCTGCCAAGTAAACCGACAGAATCCACCCGGGCCTGTTTCAGGCGCAGCAGCAGTTTTTCCAGCGCGCGGATGTCCACTACGCCAGCGGCGTCAGTTGGGGTGATGGGAAAAGCAGAAAGTCCTTGAAACAGTGCCACAGAAACTCCTTATTACACCGCCTGACGGTGAACAGCGACAGATAGCAGAAACTTCAACCGCTCAGCACGTGTGGAACAGGCTGGTACTGAGCTTGTCACCTATACTGATAGACAACCCGGATTATCAAAGGAGTGAAAGATGTTAATTGGCTTCGTTTTACTCGTCAGCGCCTGTGGGCATGACGCCTGTGATGCACTTCCGGTATCAGAGCATATCTTTCCCAGCCGCTACGCCTGCGAACAGATGGCTGAACGCATTCATCAGCGCCGCCCTAACGTGGTGCTGCTGTGCGGTGAGGTCTACCGATGATGCGTTGTGATTAGCCGTCTGCGGCAGGCGCCGCTTCATCCACATAGCGAGTGACCGCCAGCAGGCGGTTTACATGGGTCAACAGCAGGTCAACGTCCGTTTGCAGGAAACCGTCGCCGCTCTGGGAAGCGGTCAAAATAGCGTTCTGGATATTGTCAGAAATAGAGGAAGAGGTCCCCTTACCCACGGTCAGCAGCAGTGCCGCAAGCAGCAGCGACTGCGCCTCAACCTGAGCGGTCAGCTCTTTGTTATCCACATCCATTTTGGCCAGTTTCATCAGAATATCGATCACCAACTGCTTCATCGTACTTTTATCCTCTCAGTTTATTCGTAAGAAATTACCATTCCCCCCGAAACGGGTAAACAGGATTTGATCACCTTATTGCCCCTGCTTAGTCATAAATGCGCTTTCCTCTTATAGCGCGATCGCCTGCCTGCTGCCAGGCTTGGCAGATAAGTTAAGGAGAGCCCATGTTTCGTTATATCACTTCCCTGTTTTCCAGCCCGGAGTCCCTGCTACAGGTGATGAGCCAGAATGATATCGCCGAGTCCATTGAAGAGGGTGAACGCATCCTGATCGACGAAGATGGCAGCGCGATGGTCAACATCTCCAGCCCGGAAGTGCGCGCTGATTTTGCCCGCCACGTTGCCGCACTGAAGAGGGCATAAGATGGGAACGGCTATATTTATGGTGCTGATGGTCTGCGGTTACTGGTATACCAGCCGCGACCTTTCCACCCGCTTCAAAATCAAACGATCGTTTGGCTGGGATGTGTACTTCCTGGTTGCGCTGTACGGCTGTATTTTCGTCCTGCAGGGGGTGATCGCCACCGCGCTTATCTGGCTGCTGCTGCTGCTGGTCTCGGCTATTTTCAACGCTATCCCGCAGCTGGCTGATGGCCTGCATCACCAGTGGCAGGTTGAATTTATGACCTGGAGCTTTTTAGGCATTCAGGCCCCGGTTGTGGTCATGCTGACATTCGCCGTCGCCTTCTGTTTTTATCGCTCCAACTGGTCCGGTAGCGCACGCCTTAACAGCTCTGACCGCAAAAAATTGTATAAGAAACTCTCACGATCCAATGGCGTGGAAGGGTTGCTGTTTCAGTGCATGGAGGAAGGCGAGCTGGCGTGGGTGACGCTGAAATCCCGGCGCATCTATATCGGCATGATCCACACGGCTTCGTTTGAGCCTGAGATAACCGCCAATGTGGTGCTGATCCCGATGCTGAGCGGCTATCGTGATGGTAAGACGTTGAATCTGAATATTGAGCATAACTACAGCCGCTGGTACGCCGAGCATGATATTACCCTGGAGTCAGAGCCTAAGTCGGCAATGGCGTTTCGCAAGGTGATCATGCTGGACCAGATTGAAAGTTTTTCGCTGTTCGATGCGGCCAGCGCCAGCGCGCTGGCATTAAAAGATGAAGAGCAGCACTCAGAAAAGCAGCGAGACCAGCCAGAATCCGGCGATGGTCATCAGCAGTGACCCCAGCACGTGGACCATCACTGAAGCGATAGCCCACAGATAGTTGCCGGCCTGCATCAGCGTCACTACCTCCAGTGAAAACGTAGAAAAGGTGGTCAGGCCGCCGCACATGCCGGTGATAATCAGCAAGCGCCAGGTTGGGTCGACCTGCGGATGACGCAGGAACCAAGCCATCGCTACGCCGATAATCAGCCCGCCCACCAGATTGACCAGCAGCGTGCCGGGCGGCAGGTTAGGAAACAGCGCGTTGAGACGCAACGACAGCAGCCAGCGTAACGCACAGCCAAAGGCACCGCCCAACATGACAGCAAGTAAAGGTTTCAGCATAAATTCCTCAGCGAATTTCGAGGCGGGTGCCAGCAGACAAGTAATAACAGATAGCCTGATACACCAGCCTCTGGTTGAACAGAGTCAGGGTTATCAGGCGTCATCAGCCCCTTACGGACGGGGCGGTTGGGAAAGGTGGAACACCATCACCTTATAGCCATTAAGATAATCAGCGAACCCTCGTTTTGCAAGCCGCCAGTGCAGCGAGAGTTAATATCCTGCGTACGCCAATTTCTTAGCGCTTATCCACCACCATTTTCAGCGCCAGACCTGCCAGCACGGTACCCATCAGCCAGCGCTGGGCTTTCTGCCAGCCGGGGCGCGTCGCGAGGAAGGCGGCAATCGTTCCCGCAGCAAAAATGATCGTTCCGTTGACCAGCATACTGGTGACGATCTGCGTGATGCCGAGCGTCAGCGACTGTGCCAGCACGTGGCCCTGTTCGGGGTGGATAAACTGCGGCAGCAGCGTCAGATAGATTACCGCGGTTTTCGGGTTAAGCAGGTTGGTGAGCAGCCCCATGCTGAACAGCTTGCGCGGGCTGTCCGGCGGCAGGTCGCGCAGCTGGAAAGGCGACTTCCCGCCGAAAATCGCCTGCCACGCCATCCACAGCAGATAGGCTGCCCCGGCAAATCGCAGCGCGTCATACGCCAGCGGCACCGCCATCAGCAGCGCGGTAATCCCCAGCGCGGCACAAACCATATAAAACATAAAACCGAGCGCCACGCCGCACAGTGAAATATACCCTGCCCTGCGCCCCTGGCAGAGCGAGCGCGAGATCAGATAGATCATATTCGGACCGGGCGTTAACACCATGCCGAGGGCAATGGCGGCAAAGGGAATAATCTGCGCGAGCGTGACCATTTAAACCGCCTTACTCTCTGTTAAGCGCGAATCGTATCGTCGCCGTAGGCCACCCACTTGTAGGTGGTCAGCGCTTCCAGCCCCATCGGGCCGCGGGCGTGCAGCTTCTGGGTGCTGACCGCCACTTCCGCGCCCAGGCCAAACTGCCCGCCGTCGGTGAAACGCGTGCTGGCGTTCACATACACCGCCGAGGAGTCCACTTCGTTAACGAAGCGGTCAGCATGCTGAATGGTGCGCGTCAGAATAGCGTCCGAATGCTGAGTGCCGTACTCGCGAATGTGGGCAATGCCCTCGTCGAGGTCATCCACCAGCTTGACGTTAAGATCCAGCGCCAGCCACTCATCGCGATACTGCTGTTCAGTGACGGCGCTGACCGCCGCCGGGCCGCGGCTGAGCAGCGGCAGAGAGCGTGCGTCGGCATGCAGGGTGATACCTTCTGCGGCCATGCGCGCGCTCAGCGCAGGCAGGAAGCTGTCGGCAATTTGCGCATCAATCAGCAGCGTTTCCACCGAGTTACAGGCGCTCGGGCGCTGTTTCTTGGCGTTAACGATGACCTTCAGCGCGGCTTCCAGCTCAATACTCTTATCCACATAGATATGGCAAACGCCGATCCCACCGGTGATCACCGGGATGGTCGACTGTTCGCGACACAGCTTGTGCAGCCCTGCCCCGCCGCGTGGGATCAGCATATCGACATAGCGATCCAGCTTCAGCAGCTGATTCACCAGCTCCCGATCCGGGCTTTCAATCGCCTGAATCGCACCCGCTGGCAGGCCATGCTGCTGCAGGGCATCCTGGATCACCCGCACGGTAGCGGCGTTGGTGCGGTAGGTCTCTTTACCGCCGCGCAGGATCGCCGCATTACCGGTTTTCAGGCACAGCGTGGCGACGTCGACGGTCACATTCGGGCGCGCTTCGTAGATCACCCCAACCACGCCAAGCGGCACGCGGCGGCGCTCAATGCGCAGCCCGCTGTCGAGCTTACCGCCGTCGATCACTACCCCAACAGGATCGGCCAGGCGACACACCTGACGCACGTCGTCAGCAATCCCCTTCAACCGTGCCGGGTTCAGCATCAGGCGGTCGAGCAGCGCTTCACTCATGCCGCTGGTGCGCGCATCCGCCAGGTCAAGCTGGTTGGCCGCGAGGATCGGCGCACTCTGCGCCTCCAGGCGATCGGCAATGGTCATCAGGACCTGATTTTTCTCGGCGGTGGAGAGCACCGACAGCTGGTACGAGGCGGCCTTAGCGGCCTTACCCATTTGTTCAAGCATGCGCGTTCCTTAAGAAACAATCATATCGTCACGGTGCACGGCAACCGGACCATATTCATAACCTAAAATTTCGCCGATCTGCTGGGAATGGTGCCCGGCAATCATGCGCATGGCATCGCTGTTATAGCGCGATACGCCGTGGGCAACATCGCGCCCCTGCAGGCTGCGAATACGGATCACTTCGCCACGCGAGAAGTTACCGCTGATTTCACGGATACCTTTCGGCAGCAGCGAGCTGCCGCGTTCGAGGATCGCCGACAGCGCGCCGTCATCGACCACCAGCTCACCGGCTGGCGGCGCACCGAAGATCCAGCGCTTGCGGTTCTCCAGCGGCGTTTCAAAGGCGTGGAAGCGGGTGCCGACCGGGTTGCTGGCGATAACATCGCCAATCACGCCGGGGCGGCTACCGGCGGCAATAATGGTGTCGATGCCCGCCCGGCAGGCGACGTCGGCGGCCTGCAGTTTGGTGGCCATGCCACCGGTGCCGAGGCCGGAAACGCTATCCCCGGCCAGTGCACGCAGCGCATCATCAATGCCGTGGACGTTGCTGATCAGTTCTGCTTGCGGATTATTGCGCGGATCGGCGGTAAACAGCCCCGGCTGATCGGTCAGCAGCAGCAGCTTGTCGGCGCCGGCCAGAATCGCCGCCAGCGCCGACAGATTGTCGTTATCGCCAACTTTGATTTCAGCGGTGGCAACGGCGTCATTTTCATTAATCACTGGCACGATATGGTTGTCGAGCAGCGCACGCATGGTGTCGCGGGCGTTGAGAAACCGCTCGCGATCTTCAAGGTCTGCGCGGGTCAGCAGCATCTGGCCGATGTGGATGCCGTAAATTGAGAACAACTGTTCCCACAGCTGGATCAGGCGGCTCTGCCCCACCGCAGCCAGCAGCTGCTTAGAAGCGATGGTCGGGGGCAGTTCGGGGTAGCCAAGATGCTCACGCCCGGCCGCCATCGCGCCCGAGGTAACAATGACAATCCGGTGGCCCGCCGCGTGCTGCTGCGCGCACTGACGCACCAGCTCAACGATGTGTGCCCGATTCAGCCGACGCGATCCGCCGGTCAGTACGCTGGTCCCCAGTTTGACTACCAGGGTCTGACTGCTGCTCATTAATTTCCTGCCATTCGTAAAAAAGAGTACAGAGAAACGTTTTAGCAGGTGTGGTGGCTGAAGCCAACAGCCATCAAGGGAAAACGGTGAAAAAGCCCCGACCACTCGCTAGACCAAAAGTTCGCAATTAACAAGAAATGTTGGAAACTGTAATAAATCTTTAATGGAGAAAGGGTAAAAAGTCCGTGCTTTCAGCAGAGCCTTCGGGCCACTTAAAAATTTTACTCTTTCGGGATTGATTGAAAATGATGAAGAAAAGCGCACTGGCAATCTTAACCGCAGCTCTGGCTCTGTCCACCGCTGCACAAGCCGCAGAAGTCTATAACAAAGACGGCAACAAGCTGGATTTCTACGGCAAAGTTAAAGCAATGCGTTATATGAGCGATGCGGATACTAACGCCAGCAACAATGCTGACAAGTCTTACACCCGTATCGGCTTCAAAGGTCAGACCCAGATTAACGACCAGCTGACCGGCTACGGCCAGTGGGAATATAACTTCAGCCTGAGCAACTCCGAAGGGGGTTCAGACGCACAGTCTGGCAACAAAACTCGTCTGGGCTTTGCCGGTCTGAAACTGAAGGATTACGGCTCAATCGACTACGGTCGTAACTACGGCGTGATTTACGACGTTGAAGCCTTTACCGATATGATGCCAGAGTTCGGCGCAACGGCTTATACCCGCGCTGACACCTACATGCTGACCCGTGGAAACGGCATGCTGACCTACCGTAACAATGACTTCTTTGGTCTGGTTGATGGCCTGAAGTTTGCCTTACAGTACCAGGGCAAAAACGACGCATCCTCTACCCGTAATGCCAACGTCTCTAACGGCGACGGCTACGGTGCATCACTGTCGTACAGAATTATTGAAGGCCTGACCGTCAACGGGGCCGTCTCTTCTTCTAACCGTCTTATCCAGACGCAGAAAGAGTCAACTTACGGTGCAGGTGAGAAAGCCGAAGCCTGGGCAACCGGCGTGAAATATGACAACAACGGCGTGTATCTGGCCGGTACTTACGCTGAAACGCGTAACATGAACCCTATCAACATCGGCGCCACCTTTACACAGAACGGCACCACCACGGCAGTATCTGGCTACGTGAACAAGCTGCAGAACATTGAGTTGGTTGCCCAGTATCAGTTTGATTTCGGCCTGCGCCCGTCACTTGCCTACGTGCAGACCAAAGGCAAAGATATGGAGAACGGGATTGGCGATGCTGACCTGTACAAGTTTGTTGATATCGGCGCCACCTACTACTTCAACAAAAACATGTCGACCTTCGTAGATTACAAAGTCAACCTGCTGAACGACGACAACAAACTCGGCCTGAACACCGACGATATCGTTGCTGTCGGCGTGATGTATCAGTTCTAACACTGTCAACACTGTGACAACGCCACTGCCGCAGTGAGCCTTACCCCTCGTTATGTGTCTATAAAAAAGGCTGGAGTTAATCCAGCCTTTTCTTTTATTTAAGATTTTACGCGGTGAGCTTCACCGGTTCGTCGGCGAAATCTGCCGCCGGAACCAGCCCTAACTTCAGCTCTGCCAGCTGGGCTTTCAAACGTTCGTGGAAATTACGCAACGTCTCTTCGAGCCGGGCATTATTATCCTTACCTTTCACCGTCGTTGGCTTCCAGTTGCCCTCTTTATCGAACAGGCCAAAGTGATACTCATAGGTGAAATGGTCAGACTGAGCTTCCAGCTCCATCCACCAGCCCCAGAACTCACGCAGCTCGGGTGCGGGTTTCACATTGACGCAAACTGCCAGACAGTCAAAGAAGAAACGGTCACCCTCACATTTTCCTTCTCTGATATAAGGACCTAAAGAGTGAAAGCGCTTAATCAGCTTACTCCTCGGGTGTCCACTCGGTAACGTCATCGCTTAACCTCCTTCATTGGGCCTATAGTTGTAGCGCAAAACCATGAATTATGGCAACTCATGCGCGTAAACGCTCCGAAAGCCAGTCACATATATCGCGAACTGCCTTATCGAAGTTGCCCATCGCCGGGGTGGGATTGATTTTTAACAGCCGCCCGGCGCTGGAAGAGCTGACGATTAAGCGCGACTCCTCTTCCGGGCTGAATGGATCGTGCGGCCAGTAGCCGGACAGCATGGGTACCGGGCAGCGGCGGCCCAGCAGCCCCTGAATTTTAAGCGAGAAGCGGCTCAGCTCAATGCGCAGGGCGCTGTCCGAGGTGCTCGACATCCCCAGGCGGCTGGCGAGCATATCCATATACATCTCCGGCACGCGGTCCTGCAGGTTAGTATCGCTCAGCAGGCTATGCACCACCGGCCCCAGGCAGGCCACGGCGCGCAGGTGCTGGCTCTCCAGATACGCCAGCCGCACCGCGACGTTGGCGCCGAAGCGGAAGCCAAACGCCGCCACGCGCGTGTGGTCGACCCACGGCACGGTATTCAGCTGGCGCAGCACCTGCTGATGCAGGAAGCTGGAGTCCTGGGTCAGCTTCCATTTCGCGGAGAACCCGACCGACGGCATATCCAGCGTCAGCATCGCAATGCCGCGCGGCGCCAGATAGTCATGGAACAGGCGATAATGGTCGCTCTGCAGCGCGTCGAGGCTGCCGCACATGATGACCGTAGGATAGGGCGCTTTAACATCGGCAGGCATATGCAGGAAGCCGATCACCGGGCTGCCGCCGGGAATGGCAAACTCCAGCTCTTTCAGCTCGCCGGACAAGCGGTTGGTGGCCTCTTCATAAGCACGGCTGGCCAGCAGCTGCGCCTGCTCGGCCAGCTCATCCTCTTTCAGATGCGGGTAAGCCGCCACGCTATAGAGGTTGGCGGCATGCAGCCAGTGTTGACCCGCCAGCGCATCGTCGCTGCACTCGCTGGCCTTCTGCTGCCACTGCGCGCCCTGCTTCGACCACTCGTAAATCCAGTTGCCGCCGCGATAGCCAATCACCGTATCCAGCAGTTTGTCATCGGTATGCTCCACGTTGCTGGCGGCAATGCGCGCCAGCACTTCGCTAATCTCCTGCGGAGAGATACCGCGCCAGCTCCACAGCAGGCGGTTAATCATGCGATACCAGCCAGCATGATTCTCCCCGTCCAGCGCGGAGTGAATGCTTAGCGGATGATGGTGGACGAGACGGCGCACCAGCGATGAGGTTTCCGGGTGCTTGAAGCGCGGCTTGAACAGTTCTTCGCTGAGATTTTTCGGCGACATAACAGGGAGGTCCTCCGGCGTGCTAGTAGTGTTTTAGTCTACCGTAGGCCGGGGATTGACGCGAAGAGTAAAAACAGACGCGCCCGGCATAACCGGGCGCGCTTTGATCTCACGCAGCTCTGAGAGAGCCAGCGTGGAGGGATCAGCCTTTTACCAGCGGTGGAAGATACACCACGCCCATATCCCAGGGCTGCTCAATCCAGGTGTTCTGCGGGATATCGATAATATAGTCGTCAACCAGCGGGCGACCGGCTGGCTTGGCGAAAATCGTCACGAAGTGCGCTTTCGGGTACATATCGCGGATCGCCTGAGCCGTTCCGCCGGTGTCGACCAGGTCATCAATCACGATAAAACCTTCGCCATCGCCTTCGGCACGCTTCAGCACTTTCATTTCGCGCTGATTATCGTGGTCATAGCTGGAGATGCAAACGGTATCCACATGGCGGATGCACAGCTCGCGCGCCAGCAGCGCAGCAGGCACCAGGCCCCCACGGCTCACGGCGATAATGCCTTTCCACTGTTCAGCAGGCAGCAGGCGCTGGGCAAGTTTACGGGCATGGATTTGCAGCATGTCCCAGGTGACGACGTATTTTTCACTCATAAAAGAATCCCGACCAGTAAACCTGGCTTAAAAATTGTGCAATGGGAGCGGTTGCGCGAAATTATAGTGATCTGAGGCGCTAAAAACCAGCACCAGTGGCCCTGTAGCCCCTTTTTTCCTGGGGCGAAAGAAGCATGAGGCGATAATCGGTGATATTCTTTTGCCATCGCGCCGGATCCGCTGGCGGGAATCGTCTAACCGATATCACTGCATGCCCCCTGCCAGCGCGGCAGGTCGGTTATGCTGACACAGGAGAGTTATCGTGTCTGAATTGTCTCAATTATCCCCGCAGCCGCTGTGGGATATTTTTGCCAAAATCTGCTCCATTCCGCATCCTTCCTACCATGAAGAGCAGCTGGCTACCCATATCATCTCGTGGGCGAGCGAGCAGGGTCTGTGGAACGAACGTGACCAGGTTGGCAACATCCTGATCCGCAAACCAGCAACCCCAGGTTATGAGAACCGTCAGCCGGTGGCGTTGCAGGCGCACCTGGATATGGTGCCGCAGAAAAATAACGACACGGTACATGACTTCACTAAAGATCCAATTCAGCCGTGGGTCGATGGTGAGTGGGTGAAAGCGCGCGGCACCACGCTGGGCGCCGATAACGGCATCGGCATGGCGTCTGCGCTGGCCGTGCTGGCCGACAACAGTCTGCAACATGGGCCGCTGGAAGTACTGCTGACCATGACCGAAGAGACCGGCATGGCCGGTGCATTCGGCCTCCAGACTGGCTGGCTGCAGGCCGATATTCTGATCAACACCGACTCCGAAGAGGAAGGTGAGATCTATATGGGCTGCGCCGGCGGTATCGACTTTACCAGCACCCTGCCCCTGAGCCGTGAAGCCATACCTTCAGGTTTCCAGACCCTGAAGCTCACTCTGAAAGGCCTGAAAGGCGGCCACTCCGGCTGTGATATTCACGTCGGTCTGGGTAACGCCAACAAATTGCTGGCGCGCTTCCTGTTTGCTCATGCCAAAGATCTCGACCTGCGCCTGGTGGACTTCACCGGCGGCACGCTGCGTAACGCCATTCCGCGTGAAGCTTTCGCCACGCTGGCCGTTGCGCCAGAGCAGGTCGACAAGCTGAAATCGCTGGCGGCGGGTTACCTGCTGACGCTGCAAAACGAGCTGAGCCTGAAAGAGAAAAATATCACCCTCGTGACGGAAGACGTTGCCAGCACCGGGCAGGCGTTAAACGCCAGCAGCCGCGATGCCTTTATTGCCCTGCTGAACGCCACGCCGAACGGGGTGATCCGCAACTCTGACGTGATGAAAGGCGTGGTGGAAACCTCGCTGAACGTCGGCGTGGTAAGCTTTGACGGCAATGAAGCGAAAATCAACTGCCTGATCCGCTCGCTGATCGACAGCGGCAAGGATTACGTGGTGGAAATGCTGACGGCGCTTGGCGAACTGGCCGGTGCCAAAACCCTGGCGAAAGGCAGCTATCCTGGCTGGCAGCCGGATGCCACTTCACCAGTGATGGCGCTGGTGCGTGAAACCTATGAAAAGCTGTTTGATAAAACGCCGAATATTCAGGTGATCCACGCGGGCCTGGAGTGCGGACTGTTCAAAGAGCCGTACCCGCAGATGGATATGGTGTCGATTGGGCCGACCATTATCGGGCCACACTCGCCGGATGAGCAGGTACACATTAAGAGCGTTGGCCTGTACTGGCAGCTGCTGACTGCGCTGTTGAAGGCGATTCCGGTTAAATAATTGCCCGGCGTCGTAGGGGCCGATCATTTTTTCCGATCGGCCCGTGTTTTCAAGGCCGATCTTTTTTTCGATCGGCCCGTGTTTTTATTTTACAACCCCAGCAACAGCTGCCGCTCAATCTGCGGATCCAGCATGGTGACATGCAGCCCCACCAGCCTGACTCCGCGTCCGCCGCGCCGTTCATCCCAGCTTTTGCGCGCTATCGCAATCAAATCGGCTTTATTCAGCTCCGGCCAGACGTGCTCCTGGGTGGTCAGCTGGAAATCATTGAACTTCAGCTTGACGCCCTGGCGAGCAATCTGCCGATCCGGGCGAATATTGCTCAAGCGCCTTTCCAGCTCGTCGTATAAACGGTCGATAATCTCCAGGCAGTCTTCCCAATCGTGGATATCCTGCGACAGCGTGCGCTCCACGCCGAGGGATTTACGCTGGCGCTCGGTGACCACTTCGCGCTCGTCAATGCCGTTGCAGCGCTCCCACAGGACGCGCCCGAACTTTCCGAAGCGCTTCAAAAGCAGCGCCAGGTCGGTTTTCTGCACCTCGCCGCAGGTTGTCAGCCCCAGCTCCTCCAGCTTGCGCGCGGTGACTTTCCCCACGCCGGGGATCTTAGCCAGCGGCAGCGTCAGCAGGAACGGCGCCATCTCATCGGGGGTGATGACAAACTGGCCGTTGGGCTTGTTTAAATCGGAGGCGATTTTTGCCAGAAACTTGACCGGTGCCACCCCTGCCGAAGCGGTGAGGTTAAGCTCCTGCTGAATCGTGTCGCGGATCTGACGGGCGATCAGGGTGGCAGAGCCGTGGCAGTGCACACTGTCGGAGACATCGAGATAGGCTTCATCCAGCGACAGCGGCTCAATCAGCGGGGTAAAGCGTGAGAAGATGTCGCGAATATGCGCGCTGGCTTCTTTATAAGCCTCATAGCGGCCGGGGATCACCGTCAGATGCGGGCAGAGCTTCAGCGCCATCGCCGTGGACATCGCGCTGTGTACGCCATATTTACGTGCCGGATAGTTCGCGGTGCTGATCACGCCGCGCTGTTTTTCGCTGCCGCCAATGGCGATGGGAATGTCGCGCAGGGACGGATTATCGCGCATTTCCACTGCGGCAAAAAAGCAGTCCATATCCACGTGAATAATTTTACGCATAACCCCCTCCGACAATACTGGATAAGTATACAGTCAATTTTGCAGAGTTCAATGCAGCGAATAAACGTCGGTCACCACGAAATTGCCGCTTTTTATCCTTCACTATCTTGCTAAAAAAATAGACAATGCTAATGTGACGCAGCGATAGTGGATTCGTCCTATATTGTCAGTTAACAGACGCCTTCCGGCGTTGCTTTCCACCCCTACTTTTCAAGGGAAACAGAATGGGCAAAATCGCACTGCTGTTTGCGATGATTTTTCTGCCAGCCGTTGTCTTCGCCAGCGTACCCGATGCGGTTACCCCTCTGGCGCCGGTAAGCAAAGAGTTAAAGAAACAATTACTCGGCACCCCCGTGTATCTGCAAATTTTCAAAGAAGAGCGCACGCTTGAGCTGTACGGCAAAATCGGCAACGAATATCGCCTGCTCAACAGTTATCGCATCTGTAATTTCTCCGGCGGCCTTGGGCCAAAACGCGTGCAGGGTGATTTCAAAAGCCCGGAAGGTTTCTACAGCGTGGGGCTCTCCCAGCTGAAGCCAGATAGCCGCTTCTACCGGGCAATTAACGTCGGTTTCCCGAACGAATACGATCGCCAGCAGGGTTATCAGGGGAAATATCTGATGATCCACGGCAACTGCGTGTCGATTGGCTGCTATGCCATGACCGATGCCTATATGGATGAGATTTATCACTATGTGGAAGCCGCGCTGCGCAACGGCCAGCCGCGTGTTGAGGTGAGCATCTATCCCTTCCGCATGACGGAAAGTAATATGCAGCGCCACCGCTACTCAACCTATTACAATTTCTGGAAACAGCTGCAGCCGGGATATGCGCAGTTCGTGCAAACTAAGCAGCCGCCGTTTGTCAGCGTCAGCGATGGCAAATATGTGTTGAGCCGCCCGATGTCGAACGACTCAATGGCACCTGACTCAGCGCTTGCGCTCACCCAGGCAAAATAACGCCCACTCGCCTGGCGCAATCTTGTGCCAGGTTTCATTCGCCGTTAGCGGCTGGGTGGCGACCACGGTGACCACATCGTTCGGTGTGGTCTGCTTCTGAAAATCAATCTCCACATCCTGATCCAGCAGCTTGGCTTTGCCAAACGGCGCGCGCCGGGTGATCCAGAACAGATTGGTCGAGCAGAACGCCATCAGATAGCGCCCGTCCGACAGCAGCATATTGAATACACCCTTCTCACGCAGTTCACCCGCCAGTTCGGCGATATAGCGGAATACCGCCGGCCAGTTGCCGGGCGTGCGCGGATAGCGCGTGGTCAGCTTGTGCAGCAGCCAGCAGAACGCCAGTTCACTGTCGGTTTCCCCAATCGGACGATGCGGGCCGGTATCGAGGTTTTTATAGCCCTTCAGCTGCCCGTTATGCGCATAGGTCCAGTTGCGGCCCCAAAGCTCACGGGTAAACGGATGGGTGTTTTCCAGCGACACTTCCCCACGGTTGGCCTGGCGAATATGCGCCACCACCGAACAGGATTTGATCGGATACTCCTGCACCAGGCGCGCAATCGGCGACTGGAAGCTGGGCTGTGGATCTTTAAATGTGCGGCAGCCCTTTCCTTCATAAAAGGTAATGCCCCAACCATCTTTATGCGGACCCGTTCCGCCCCCGCGCTGCACCAGCCCGGTAAAGCTAAAACAGATGTCCGTCGGGACATTGGCGCTCATCCCGAGCAGTTCGCACATAGAATTACCTCAGTGAGGGGCCATCGCAGGATGGCCCGGCAGGATTACGCTTTGACCATCTCTTTTTCGATAAGCAACATCAGGATATGAATCACCTTGATGTGGATCTCCTGAATGCGGTCGGCATAGCCGAAGTGCGGTACGCGGATTTCCACGTCGGCCACGCCGTCCATTTTACCGCCATCTTTACCGGTCAGGGTGATCACTTTCATCCCCTGCGCCCGCGCCGCTTCAACCGCTTTGATAATGTTGGCCGAGTTGCCGGAAGTGGAGATCCCCAGCAGGACATCCCCCGCGCGCCCTACCGCTTCGACATAGCGCGAGAAGACAAAATCGTAGCCAAAATCGTTGCTGACGCAGGAGAGGTGGCTGACATCTGAAATGGCGATCGCCGGGTAGCCCGGACGGTTTTCACGGTAGCGGCCGGTCAGCTCTTCGGCGAAGTGCATCGCGTCACAGTGGGAACCGCCGTTACCGCAGGAGAGCACTTTCCCGCCCGCTTTGAATGAGTCAGCCAGTAAAACCGCCGCACGCTGAATCGACTCGATATTTGCATCTTCGCTTAGAAATTTATTCAGCGTGTCTGCCGCTTCGTTCAGCTCGGCGCGAATGAGGTCCTGGTACATAGGGGATGTCCTTTTTAGGAAAGAGTTACCGCCGGAGTTTATCAAGTTGCCCGTTAAGCGGGAAGCGATCTCCCCGACAGCCTGGGGGATTAACGCTTTGTGCCGCCGCTTTGTGAGCCAGGTTGTAATTATTATGTAAACAGATTGCGGCCGGAGTGATGATAATCTAAACATATAACCAACAGGTCGGACCTCTTACTACTTACGGAGCACACGTTATGATGGTTCTCAGCATTGTGGCGACGATCGTACTGATCGGCGCGCTATTTTATCACCGCGTCAACCTGCTGGCAGGCAGCGCTATCCTGCTGATATGGACCGCGGCTCTCGGCTTTTCCGGGCTGTGGAGCCTGTGGCTGCTGCTGCCGCTGGCGCTTATCCTGCTGCCGTTCAATCTCCTGCCAATGCGCCGTGCGCTGTTCAGCAAGCCGACGCTAAAAACCTTCCAGAAAGTGATGCCGCCAATGTCACGCACCGAGAAAGAAGCCATCGACGCCGGGACCACCTGGTGGGAAGGCGATCTGTTCCGCGGCGCGCCGGACTGGAAAAAACTGCACAACTATCCGCAGCCGAAGCTGACGGCGGAAGAGCAGGCATTTATCGATGGCCCGGTGGAAGAAGCCTGCCGCATGGCGAATGATTTCCAGATCACTCACGAAATGGCCGATCTGCCGCCGGAGCTGTGGGCTTACCTGAAGCAGCACCGCTTCTTTGCGATGATCATCAAGAAAGAGTACGGCGGGCTGGAGTTCTCGGCTTACGCTCAGGCGCGGGTGCTGCAAAAGCTGGCCGGGGTTTCCGGTATCCTGGCGATTACCGTCGGCGTGCCAAACTCTCTTGGCCCGGGCGAACTGCTGCAGCACTACGGCACCGAACAGCAGAAAGATCACTATCTGCCACGCCTCGCGCGCGGCCAGGAGATCCCCTGCTTTGCCCTGACCAGCCCGGAAGCGGGTTCCGATGCCGGTGCTATCCCGGACGTTGGCGTCGTGTGTATGGGTGACTGGCAGGGCCAGCAGGTGCTGGGTATGCGCCTGACCTGGAATAAACGCTATATCACCCTCGCGCCGATCGCCACCGTGCTCGGCCTGGCGTTTAAACTCTCGGATCCGGATCGTCTGCTGGGCGATACGGTTGAGCTGGGCATCACCTGTGCGCTGATCCCCACCCAGACGCCAGGCGTCGAAATCGGCCAGCGCCACTTCCCGCTTAACGTGCCGTTCCAGAACGGCCCGACGCGCGGTCAGGATATCTTTGTTCCCATCGACTTTATTATCGGCGGGCCGTCAATGGCGGGTCAGGGCTGGCGCATGCTGGTTGAGTGCCTGTCCGTCGGGCGCGGTATCACCCTGCCGTCGAACTCGACAGGCAGCCTGAAAAGCATTGCGATGGCGATTGGCGCTTACTCCCATATTCGCCGCCAGTTCCGCCTGCCGATTGGCAAGATGGAAGGGATTGAAGAGCCGCTGGCGCGCATTGCCGGTAATGCTTACGTGATGGATGCCGCTGCCTCATTGATCACCAGCGGGATTATGCTCGGCGAAAAACCGGCGGTGCTGTCGGCCATCGTGAAGTATCACTGTACCCACCGCGGCCAGCGGGCAATCGTCGATGCGATGGATATTGCTGGCGGTAAAGGCATTATGCTCGGTAACAGCAACTTCCTCGCCCGCGCTTATCAGGGCGCACCGATTGCCATTACCGTGGAAGGCGCCAACATTCTGACCCGCAGCATGATTATCTTCGGTCAGGGGGCGATTCGCTGCCATCCTTACGTGCTGGACGAGATGGCTGCAGCGCAGAGCAACAACGTGGTGGCCTTTGATAAGGCGCTGTTCAGCCATATCGGCCACGTTGGCAGCAACAAAATGCGCAGCTTCTGGCTGGGCCTGACCGGCGGCCTGACCAGCGCCACGCCAACCCGTGATGCTACGCGCCGCTACTATCAGCATCTTAACCGCATCAGCGCCAACCTCGCCCTGCTGTCGGATGTGTCGATGTCGGTGCTGGGCGGTAGCCTGAAACGCCGCGAACGTATCTCGGCGCGCCTGGGAGATGTGCTGAGCCAGCTCTATCTCGCCTCTGCCGCGCTAAAACGCTATGAGGATGAGGGCCGCAACGAGGCCGATCTGCCGCTGCTGCACTGGGGCGTGCAGGATGCGCTGAATCAGGCAGAAGTGGCGATTGACGACCTGCTGCGTAACTTCCCGAACCGCCTGGTGGCCGGGCTGATGCGCGTCGTGGTGTTCCCGACCGGGCGCCACTGCCGTGCGCCGTCGGACCGCCTCGATCACCAGCTGGCGCGCATTCTGCAAATTCCTTCCGCCACCCGCAGCCGCCTCGGTCGCGGTCAGTATCTGACGCCGAGCGAGCATAATCCGGCAGGCCAGCTGGAAGAGGCGCTGCAGCATGTGATGGCGGCGGAAGTTATCCATGACCGCCTGTGTAAACAGCAGAAAAAACACCTCTCCTTTACCCGCCTTGATGTGCTGGCGGCCGAAGGATTAGAGAAAGGCTGGGTGACTCAGGAGGAGGCCGACGTGCTGATCCGCGCCGAAGCCAGCCGCCTTCGTTCGATTAACGTCGATGAGTTTGCTGCCGATGCGCTGGCCACCCAGCCGGTGAAAGAGGAGCGGCCGCAGCGAAAGATTGAAGCGGCGTAATTAAACGGGGCGACCATCTGGTCGCCCCGTTTATTTGCCTTACCCGTTCTGGCGAATGCGCGCAATCAGCGCATCAATATCCGCCACGTGGTCAGCCAGCAGGATCAGGCTACGGCCCAGCGTGATCGCCTGACGCACGCACTCCACGCGCATCCCTTCATCGCTAATCTGCTTAATATCCGCCACCTGCGACATGCCGACGGTACGGCGGATCACTTCGGTGCCACAGTAGCCGATGGTGTCACGCCACACTTTATCGAGGAACGCCTGCGCATAGCCCGGGACGGCCAGCGCGCGGTCACGGCTCTTCTCCTCCGCCAGCGCGAGGAAGCGCCCGGCAAAGCTCAGCCACACTTCACGTACGTCTTTCAGCCGATTCTCACGCGCAGCGGCCGCTTCACGCGGGGCCAGCAGGCCAGGCGCCGCGCAGTAGCTGATCAGCAGGTTGCCCAGCGCGCTGCCGATATCAAAGCCCATCGGGCCGTAGAAGCCGAACTCGGCATCAATCACCTTGAGGCGCCCTTCTGCCACGAAGATCGAGCCGCTGTGCACATCCCCGTGCAGCAGCGCTTCGGCGTGGCAGTAGAAGCGGTGCTTCAGCCCACCTACCGCCACGCGCAGCTCGGCATCCTCACGCAGCGCCTGGGCCAGCGGCTCCAGCGCGCGCGGATAGGCGTTGCGCTCGTGTACTTCATACGGTTCGTTGAAGAACAGCTCTTCGGTGATGTCGCACAGCTCCGGGTTAGTGAAGCGCACCACGTCGGCTTTTTTCTGATACGGGTGCTGGAAGAAATCGGAAGTGTGGAACAGGGTCTGCGCGAGGTACTCGCCCAGCTGCCCTGCCGCCTGCGGATACTCCACGCCTTTGACCAGCTCGCCGCGCCAGATGGCATGATCGGAGAGATCTTCCATCACCATCACCGCCAGCTCGGGATCGTAATGCAGAATATTCACCGTGTGCAGCGGGCAGAATTTGCCGTGTTCGATCAGCACTTCCGCTTCCAGCCGCGCGCGGTCAAGGGTTAAAGGCCAGGACTCGCCGACGCAGCGCACGTAAGGCAGCGCCTGCTTGACGATGACGCGGCTGATGCCATTCGTATCGAAAATCTTAAATACCAGATTAAGATTTCCATCGCCCACTTCCAGCGAATCAACCAGGCTGTTGGGATTATCCACGCCGCCGAACTGGCGAGCATATTCCACGGCATCCGCTGCGGTGAACGTACGATATTGCGACATTGACCTGACCCTCAAAATAAGACACGTTTCGTTATAATAAGCCGTTCAGACGTCTATACATCCGTTATGCATGTTGGCACAATATGACGCATTAAAGCAACCAGGATTTAACCATGCAGACACTCAGCACCACCAGCTTACAGGTTCGTGATAATCAGCTCTGGATCCTTGACCAGCAGGCTCTGCCGCAGCAAAAGATCTGGTGCCCGACGCCGGATGTTGCCACGCTGGTTGGCCATATCAAAGCGCTGCGCGTGCGCGGTGCGCCGCTGATTGGCCTGTCGGCCAGCCTGCTGCTGGCGCTGTTGGCGGAAAACGGCATGGCGCAGGCCGAGCTGGCAACCTCACTGGAGGTCCTGCGGGCTGCGCGCCCGACGGCGGTTAACCTGATGAACAACCTCGACCGCATGAAGCTGGCGCTGGCACAGCCAGATTTTGTCAGCGCGCTGAGTACCGAAGCGCTTCGCCTGGTGGAAGAGGATAATGCGCTGTGCGACAGCATTGCCCTCGCGGGGAGCGCGCTGATTACCCCCGGCAGCCGCCTGCTGACCCACTGCAACACCGGCGGCCTGGCGACAGCAGGCGTCGGCACCGCGCTGGGGGTGATTGCCCGCGGCTGGCAGCAGGGGCTGGTAAGCAGCGTCTGGGTGGATGAAACCCGCCCTCTGTTGCAGGGGGGCCGCCTGACGGCGTGGGAGCTGGGCGAGCTGGGCGTGCCCTACCATCTGATCTGCGATTCAATGGCGGCCAGCCTGATGGCGCAGAACAGAGTCGATGCCATCTGGGTTGGCGCGGACCGCATTGCCGCCAATGGGGACGTGGCGAACAAGATTGGCACTTACAGCCTTGCCGTGCTGGCCCACTATCACAACGTGCCGTTTTACGTCGCCGCACCGCACACCACGCTGGATCGCGCATGTCCGGACGGCTCTGCCATCCCTATCGAGCAGCGCGCCGCCAGTGAAGTGACCGGCGTGGCGGGCAGTTTTGGTGAGGTGCAGTGGGCGCCGGAAAATGCGCAGGTGTACAACCCGGCGTTCGATGTGACGCCAGCGTCATTGATCAGCGGTTGGGTGCTGGATACCGGGGTGGTAACGCCCGAGGATGTCAAAGCGGGGGTGTTTCAGCCACGCGGTTAAATCATCAACACGGGTCGACCGGAAAAAATGGTCGACCCCTACGGGTTTTGTAGGGGCGGACCCTCTTTACGGTCCGCCCGCATCAATCACCCGTATTAAGGCAGGCGCGGATAGGCATCCGCGATATTGTCGCCGGTGAACTTCGCGATCCAGCCTTCCTGATTATCAAAAATACGGATCGCGGTAAAGTTCGGCGACGATCCCATATCAAACCAGTGCGGCGTGCCTGCGGGGACCGAAATCAGATCGTTCTTTTCGCACAGGATCTGGTAAATGTGCCCGTCGAGATGCAGGCAGAACAGCCCCGCGCCCTCGACAAAGAAACGCACTTCATCTTCACCGTGGGTGTGCTCAGAGAGAAACTTGCTGCGCAGCACCTCTTTCTGCGGATTGTCAGCACGCATGCTGATCACATCCCAGCTCTGATAGCCCTTCTCTGCCACCAGCCGATCGATCGCGTGCTGATACGCCTCGATCACCGTGTCGGCATCCGGGTTTTCACCCAGATCGCGGTCGGCTTCCCAGCGCTCAAAGCGTACCGCTTTGGCATTAAGCTTTTGCGCAATCTCTGCCGCCTCAGTGCTGTGCCAGACCGGGGTGGTGGCTTCGGTTTCGGTAAAAATAGTCAGTGCGCTCATGAGTTTTACAGTTCCTGGTTAATCTGATCAAAACCGGCGACCTGACGATGACGGCTCTCGCTGTCATGTGCGCCGCGTATTAACTGCACGGTATTCCAGCCCGCTTCCTGTGCGGCATCCAGCTCCTGATGAATATCGGATAAAAACAGCAATTCCTGCGGCGGCAGCCCGATCTGGCTGGCGATATTGCGGTACGACTGCACCTCGCGCTTGGCGCCGACGTGGGTATCGAAATAGCCGCTGAACAGCCCAGTGATATCACCCGCGTCGCTGTAGCCAAATAACAATTTCTGCGCTGCTACGGAGCCGGATGAATAAACATACAGCGCCACGCCCTGCTGCTGCCAGCGTTTTAAGGCGGGCAACACATCGTCGTACAGGTGGCCGGTAAAGCTGCCGTTCTCATAGCCGGCGCGCCAGATCATGCCCTGCAACGCTTTCAGCGCGGTGGATTTGCGATCCTGATCCATAAAACCAAACAGCACTTCCACCAGCTCCTCGCTGCTGGCCTGTGGCCGATCCACTTCGGCACGCAGATCGTCAAGCGCCTGCGCCACGGCTGGCTGATGCTGGTTCGCGGCGATAAAGCCGGGCAGGTTTGCACGCGCGAAGGGGAATAACACGTTGTGCACAAAGCGAATATCGCTGGTGGTGCCTTCAATATCGGTGATGATGGCGCGGATCATGTTCTCTCCAGTACGCGGCGTTGTAATTCACACTGGAACAAAAACTCCAGCCCTTCAAGATGTCGACGCGCTTCATTCACGTCTTTGCCCCAGCAGGTCAGCCCGTGGCCACGCAGCAGGAAGCCGTAGCGCAGCGGCGTGGTGGCCGCGAACTGCTCAATGCGCTGCGCCAGCCCGTCGATATCCTGATCGTTGTCGAACAGGGCTATCGGCACGCAGTCGAGGTGCGAACTCTGCCCGGCGAGGGTTTTCTGCATCTCGTAGCCCTGCAGCGCCAGCGCCGCGCCTTTCTCCACGCGCGACAGCACGGTGGAGTTCACCGTATGCGTATGCAGCACCGCGCCTGCCTGCGGGAACAGGCGGTAAATTAAGGTATGCAGCCCGGTTTCCGCCGAGGGTTTACGCCCGGATGGCACGCGATTAGTGGCGATCTCCACCTGGATAAAGTCGTCGCGCGTCAGGCTGCCTTTGTCTTTGCCCGACTCACTCAGCAGGCAGTGCTGCGCATCCTGGCGCACTGACATATTGCCCCCGGTGGCGGGGGCCCAGCCGCGCGCGCCAATCCAGTGACAGGCAGCAACTAATTGATCTAACTGAGAGGTTTGCGTCATCTCTTTCCTTAGTGTGAAAGATGATAAGGATGGTTATAGACGTCTAAGCGTCTTGATTGCCAAATACTATCACCGTGTTATATTCGGAGTCCAACATCATAAAACCGCACTGTAAGGGTTGAGATCCATGAGCCAGACGCCGTTCACCCCAGAGAGCAAGCTGCCCGCGCTGGGCACCACTATATTCACGCAGATGAGCGCGCTGGCGCAGCAGCACAACGCCATTAATCTGTCGCAGGGATTCCCCGATTTTGACGGCCCGCAATATCTGCAGCAGCGCCTGGCCCACCACGTCAGCCAGGGTGCGAACCAGTATGCGCCAATGACTGGCGTTGCCCCGCTGCGCGAGGCGATTGCGAAAAAAACCGCCGAGCTGTACGGCTACCAGCCAGATGCCAATAGCGAAATTACCGTCACCTCCGGCGCGACCGAAGCGCTGTTTGCTGCAATCACCGCGCTGGTGCGCCCGGGCGATGAAGTGATCTGTTTTGACCCAAGCTACGACAGTTATGCCCCGGCAGTGACGCTGGCAGGCGGCGTAATGAAGCGCATTGCGCTACAGCCGCCGGGCTTTCGCGTTGACTGGGCGCAGTTCACGGCCCTGCTGTCGGATAAAACCCGGCTGGTGATCCTCAACACGCCGCACAACCCGTCGGCCACCGTCTGGCAGCAAGCGGATTTTGCCGCGCTGTGGCAGGCGATTGCGCAGCGGGAAATCTACGTGCTGAGCGATGAAGTGTACGAGCATATCTGTTTTGATCAGCACGGCCATGCCAGCGTGCTGGCGCATCCGCAGCTGCGCGCGCGGGCGATTGCGGTCTCTTCATTTGGCAAAACCTTCCATATGACCGGCTGGAAAGTCGGCTACTGCGTGGCTCCGGCGGCGTTAAGTGCGGAAGTGCGCAAGGTGCATCAGTATCTGACCTTCTCGGTGAACACCCCGGCACAGCTGGCGATTGCCGATATGCTGGAGCAGGAGCCGGAGCACTACCGCGAGCTGCCGGCATTTTACCGCGCGCGCCGCGATCGCTTCGTGCAGGCGCTGGCGAACAGCCGCTTTGAGATCCTGCCGTGCGAAGGCACCTACTTCCTGCTGGCGGACTACAGCGCTATCTCCGATCTCGACGATGTGGCATTCTGCCAGTGGCTGACAAAAGAAGTGGGCGTCGCGGCAATTCCGCTGTCGGTATTCTGCGCCGACGCCTTCCCCCATAAACTGATCCGCCTGTGCTTCGCTAAACAGGAAGCCACGCTGGACGCTGCTGCGGAGCGCCTGTGTCAACTTTGAAAATTACCGTACTTCAGCAACCGCTGGAGTGGATGGACGGCGCAGCCAACCTGCGCTTTTTCGACGAACTACTGGCCGGAATCGACGGCCGTGACCTGATTATCCTGCCGGAGATGTTCACCACCGGTTTTGCGATGGAGGCGGCGAAAAGCTCGCTGCCGGAAGCGCAGGTGGTGAGCTGGCTGCAGGCCAAAGCCAAAGCGGCCCACGCGATGGTGGCGGGCAGCGCCGCATTGCAGACGGAAAAAGGCGCGGTTAACCGCTTTTTACTGGTCGAGCCAAACGGTACGGTGCATCACTACGACAAGCGCCATCTGTTCCGCATGGCGGGCGAGCACCAGCACTACCTGGCGGGCGAACGGCGTGAAGTTATCGAGTGGCGCGGCTGGCGCATTCTGCCACAGGTGTGTTACGACCTGCGCTTCCCGGTCTTCTCGCGTAATCAGAACGATTATGACCTGGCGCTCTACGTCGCTAACTGGCCGGCACCGCGCGCGCTGCACTGGCAGGCGCTGTTGCAGGCGCGGGCGATTGAGAACCAGGCGTATGTTGCCGGCTGTAACCGCGTCGGCACGGACGGCAACGGCCATCAGTACAGCGGCGACAGCCGGATTATCAGCCCGCTGGGTGAGATACTCGCTGCCGGTGAGCCGCATCAGCCAGCGCGGCTCGATGCCGATCTGTCGCTGGAGAAGGTGCGCGAATACCGTGAGAAGTTCCCGGCATGGCGCGATGCGGACAGCTTTAGTTTCTAGTTCAGGTCTTGTAGGGGACGACCGTTTTTTCCGGTCGTTCCAGTACCACCCGGTTAAACAGCAGGTTCAGTGTGACCGATACCAGGCAGGCGGCGCTGATGCCTGAATGGAAAAGGGTACGTACCCAGCCGGGGAACTGGTCGTAGAACGACGGCATCACAATCGGGATCATACCAAAGGCAATCGAGGTGGCAACAATCACCAGGTTCATATTGTCCTTGTAGTCCACCTTCGCCAGCGTACGAATCCCGCTGGCCGCCACGGTACCAAACAGCACCACGCCTGCCCCACCCAGCACCGGCAGCGGTATCGCCGCCACCACCCTACCCAGCAGCGGAAAGAAGCCGAGCAGCACCAGGATCACCCCGCCCGCAGCAACGACAAAGCGACTTTTCACCCCGGTCATTGCCACCAGCCCGATATTTTGCGCAAAGGCACTCTGCGGGAAGGAGTTGAACAGCGGTGCCAGCGCGCTGGTCAGCATATCGGCACGCAGGCCGCGAGCGATGCGCTTGCCGTCCACATCCGTGCCGACAATCTCGCCGATGGCGATCAGCCCCGCCGTGGTTTCCGTTAGCAGCACCAGCACAATCAGCGTCATCGACACTATCGCCGCCAGGTCAAACACCGGCATGCCGAAGCTGAGTATTCCCGGCAGCGCCAGCCAGTCACCCTGCGCCACCCGACTGAAATCGGCCTGCCCGGTAAACAGCGCAATGCCGGTGCCTGCCGCCATGGCCAGCAGCACCGCCAGCCGTTTAACCGCCGCATTGCCGACGCGGTTAAGCAGCAGCACCATGACCAGCGTCACCGCCGCCAGCCCGATATTGTTGGTCGCCCCCCAGCCTGCGCTCTGCGGATTTCCGCCCATCGCCCAGCGCGCTGCCACCGGCATCAGCGACAGGCCGATCGCCGTAATGACGGTCCCGGTCACCACCGGGGGGAAGAAGCGGATGATGTGAGCAAACAGCGGGGCGATGAGCAGGCCGATCAGCGAGGAGGCGATCACCGCGCCAAACACCACCGGCAGCCCACCGCCACCGGTCACCAGCGTTACCATCGTCGCCACTCCGGCAAAGGAGACCCCCTGCACCAGCGGCAGGCGCGAACCAAAGCCCGGCACGCCCAGCGCCTGGAGCAGCGTGGCGCAGCCGCTAACGAACAGTGCAGCCGTCACCAGCACGCCCAGCTGTGCGGCATTCAGCCCGGCAGCGGCGCCGATAATCAGCGGCGGCGCAATAATGCCGCCGTACATGGTGAGGACATGTTGTAAACCCCAGGCAAAAGCCTTGCCTGCCGGATAACGCGTATCTTCTGGCCTGACGCTCATAATGGTGCCTTTTGTATTTACTGTAAGACGGGTCAGGCATGCCTGACCCCTACGAAAATCACATCCTGAAATCGCCGTAGAGGCGATGGCATGCCTGACCTCTACGAAAACGGGTTTTGAACCTTCACAGGTGCGACGGCATGCCTGCCCTGCGAAAACCACATCCTGAAACCGCCGTAGGGGCGATGGCATGCCTCGCCCGGGGATTTAACTCCCGCGGTAGGTGGACCACGACCACGGGGTGATCACAAAGGGTAAATGGTAGTGGCTGCCGCTGGCGGCAATCACGAAATTGATCTGCGCATTGACGTACAGGGTTTCGCGCCCGTCGGCAGCAAAATAGTTACCGATCTCTGCCGTCAGGCGGTAGTGGCCCGGCGCCAGCGGCTGCGGAGTCAGGTCGCTGATGCGGCCATCACCATTGGTGACACCACTGGCCAGCGGCTGCCAGCCTTCGCTGCCGTACTGCTCGAGGGCGATGGTCACCCCGGCCGCCGGTTTGCCCAGCGCGGTATCCAGGATATGTGTGGTAATGGTGCTCACTGAAACGCCTCCTGCAGTCGTAAAAGGGTGATTTCACTCAGCTGGGCAAGGGCTTCGCGCTCCTCCTGCTGCGCATCGTTGTTCAGGCGGCGCTGTAGCTCGGCGAGGATCTGCTCGCCGCTGCGCCCTTTGGCACGGATCAGGAACACCCGGCCAAAGCGCTGTTCATAGGCCGCATTCCCCGCGCGTAACGCCTCTGCCAGCCGGGCATCCGCGCTGTTGACCTGGCTCTGTTCGCTGCCGGACATCGCGGCTTCTTTCCCGCCGCCTGCCGCACGCTCGCCGATGCGCGGGTGCGCTGAGAGCGCCTGATTAAGTGCGGCGTCATCCCACTCCTGCGCCAGCCGCTCGCCCGCGGCCAGCAGCTCATCAAGCGACGAGAACGGCCGCCCCGCCACCAGCGCGGCGGACCAGTCTGGCAGCGCCACGCAGTGTGCAATACGGTGCTGCGCATCGGCGGCGCTGGCCTGGTTGAACTCTGTTAACTTCATCTTTCGCCTCCGTTATGAGGGTCGCGGCACGCCTCGACACTACGCTGACTGGCTACAGGCCACCGCACTCACCGCCTGTACATAGGCCTGCACCGCCTGCGCCACATCTTGCGTGGTAACCGACTCTGCCGGATGATGACTGATGCCACGGTCGCAGCGCACAAACAGCATGCCCACCGGCCAGCGCTCGGCGATGGCGATGGCATCGTGACCTGCACCGCTCGGCAGTGACAGGCTGCGCCCCTGCACGCTGTTGACCGCCTGGGTTAACGCGGCCTGCAAAGCATCATCACAGCGCGTTGCCGGGATCTGGTAATACTCTTCGGCGCTGAAGCTCAGGCCACGGCGCAGGGCAATGGCTTCACCCTGGGTAAGCAGCTCGGAGAGCAGCTCCGCCAGCGCCTGGTCTTCCGGACCGCGCACATCAAGCGTCAGCGCCACCTCACCGGGAATGACGTTCACCGCCCCCGGATGGCACTGCAGTGTGCCGACCGTCGCCACCAGCTGCGGGCTGTGCTGCGGCGTGCGCTGTTCGATAAACACCATCCATTCGGCGGCGGCGGCCAGCGCGTCTTTACGATGGCTCATCGGCACCGTCCCGGCGTGCCCGGCTTCGCCGGTAAAGCGGCAGTTAAGGCGGCGTGCGCCGTTAATCGCCGTCACCACCCCCAGCGCCAGCTGCTCCTGCTCAAGACACGGGCCCTGCTCGATATGCAGTTCGAGATAGGCGACGAAATCTTCCGCGTCGCGCGCGGCCTGCCAGATGCGATCGGGATTAAGGCCGATATCGCGCATCGCCTGGCCAACGGTAATGCTGTTGCCGTCCGGATGCGTAACCCAGCTTTCCGGCCAGGTCCCGGTCAGGCCACGGCTGCCGAGCAGGGTGATGCCAAAGCGCGTGCCCTCTTCGTCGGCGAAGCCGATAATCTCAATGGCTAACGGCAGGCGCTCACCGCGATCGTGAAGATACTGCACGGTCTCAATCGCCGTCAGCACGCCGAGCATGCCGTCGTAGCGCCCGGCGTTGCGCACGGTATCCAGATGTGAGCCGAGCAGCAGCGCTTTAGCGCCCGTCTCCTGCCCTTCATAGCGGCCGCAGATATTGCCCACGCTGTCCTGCCACACCTGCATGCCCGCCGCCTTCATCCACTTGCCGACCAGCGCGTTGGCGCGCAGATGCTCCGGCGACAGATAGACGCGGGTGAGGTATTCCGGGGTTTCACTGATTTCAGCCAGCGCATCACAGCGGGACATCACGCGCTCGGCGGCAATCGCCGCTGCCGGGGCATTCATCAGGCAGGCGTTCATTAGCGGCTCCCGTTGTAGTGATCCCAGGCGGCCTGCATCGCAGCGCCCTGGGTAGTACGGAAACCAAGGTGGGTCAGCACCGACTCCAGCGCGCTCAGGGTCAGCATCACGCAGTCTTTACGGGCGTTGTAGCCCATGGTGCCGATGCGCCACACTTTGCCGATCAGCGGGCCAAAGGAGGTGCCGATCTCAATGCCGAAATCTTCCAGCATCAGCTTGCGCACCTGGTCGCCGTTGACGCCCTGCGGGATCATCACGCCGAGCACGTTGTTCATCTTGTGCTGCAGGTTGCCGAAGGTCTCCAGCCCCATGCCCTGAATACCTTTTAACAGCGCGTCGCCGTGCAGCTTGTGGCGGGCGATGCCGTTATCCAGCCCCTCTTCGAGGATCAGGCGGGCACACTCGCGCGCGCCAAACAGCGCGGAAGTGGCTTCGGTGTGGTGGTTCAGGCGCTCCGGCCCCCAGTAATCCATGATCATGCCGAGATCGAAATAGTTGGAGTAAATCATCTCGTCAACGCCGTCCTGATGGGCGTCGGTGCGGATCCCCTCTTCCACGCATTTGCGCTTGCGGATCGCTTCTTCCATCGCCGGGCTAAGGGTGATGGGTGAGGTGCCGGACGGCCCGCAAAGGCATTTCTGCATCCCGGCAGAGACGGCATCCAGACCCCAGGCATCGGTTTCCAGCGCGTTACCTGCCAGCGAGGCGGTGGCATCGGTGTAGAACAGCACGCCATATTTTTTACAGATGGCGCCCAGCTCTTCCAGCGGCTGCAGCATAGTGGTGGAGGTATCGCCCTGCACCGTCAGCAGCAGGCGCGGCTGCACTTTTTTGATCGCATCTTCAATCTGGTCCGGAGTGAACACTTCGCCCCACGGCACTTCAATGGTGTGCACTTCCGCACGGCAGCGGCGGGCGATTTCACACAGCAGGTGGCCAAAGCGGCCAAACACCGGCACCAGCACCTTATCGCCAGGGCGGATCGCCGACAGCAGGATCGCTTCAATCCCGGCGCGCGAGGTGCCGTCGATCAGCATCGTCCAGCGGTTTTCGCTGCGGAACACGCCACGGTACAGCGCCATCACTTCGTTCATATACTGGGTCATCGCCGGATCGTACTGGCCCAGCAGCTGGCTGGACATGGCGCGCAGCACGCGCGGGTCGGCGTTAATCGGTCCCGGCCCCATCAGCAGGCGCTGCGGCGGGTTAATCTGGGTAAATTTAGATAAATCCATCTGTTCCATCCTTCTGTTCGTTCGCGATGCGCTTAGCTCAGGCCGCGCACCGAGGAGATAAATTGTTTCAGTTCACTGGTCTGCGGGTTGGCGAACACGGTTTTGCTGTCGCCCTGCTCCCAGACGCGCCCCTGGTGCATAAACACCACGCGGTCGCCCACTTCACGGGCAAAGTTCATTTCGTGCGTCACCAGAATCAGCGTCATGCCCTCTTGTGCCAGCTGCTCCAGCACCTTCAGCACCTCACCGACCAGCTCCGGGTCGAGCGCCGAGGTGATTTCATCACATAACAGCACCTTCGGCGACATCGCCAGCGCGCGGGCAATCGCCACGCGCTGCTGCTGGCCGCCGGAAAGGTTGGCCGGATAGTAATCAATACGGTCAGCGAGGCCGACTTTTTCCAGCATCCGGGTGGCCAGCTCGCGGCACTCGGCTTCGCTTTTTTTCAGCACCCGGCGCGGCGCCAGCATCACGTTTTCCAGCGCGGTCATGTGCGGGAACAGATTGAAGTTCTGGAACACCATGCCGATTGAGCGGCTGATGTCACGCGCCTGGGAATCGCGGTCGGTGATGGTCATGCCGCCGAGCTTAATGCTGCCTTCCTGATAGCCTTCCAGCCCGTTGACGCAGCGCAGCAGGGTACTTTTCCCCGAGCCGCTGCGGCCAATAATCGAGATCACTTCACCCATTTCGATGTCGAGATCCACGCCTTTCAGTACGTGGTTGTCGCCATAATATTTTTGCACCTGATTAATGGTGATGAGCGGCATTGAATTTCTTCTCCAGATACTGGCTGTAGCGCGACAGCGGATAACACATCAGGAAGTAGCCCAGCGCTACCAGCCCGAAGACTTTAAACGGTTGATAGGTGACGTTATTCAGGATGGTGCCCGCCTTGGTCAGCTCAATAAAGCCGATAATCGAAGCCAGCGCGGTGCCTTTCACCACCTGCACGGCAAAGCCCACGGTCGGGGCCAGCCCAATGCGCAGCGCCTGCGGCAGCACCACGCGAAACAGCGTCTGGCCGAAGCTCAACCCCAGGCAGCGGCTGGCTTCCCACTGGCCTTTCGGCAGCGCTTTGATGCTGCCGTGCCAGATATCCACCAAAAAGGCGCTGGTGTAAAAGGTCAGCGCCAGCGAGGCGGCGGTCCACGGCGACACATCGATGCCGAACAGCGCCACGCCGAAGAAGGCGAGGAACAGCTGCATCAGCAGCGGCGTGCCCTGGAACAGCTCAATATAGCCACGGATGAAACGGTTAGGCCAGACGCGCCCGCCGAGGCGCACCAGCACCAGCGGCAGCGCCACCAGCGTGCCGCCGAAAAAGGCGGTTAATGACAGCGCGATAGTCCAGCGCGCCGCCAGCAGCAGGTTGCGCAAAATGTCCCAGTCGGTAAAGGTGTTCATTTATGGCTGCTCCCCAAACCATTTCCGTCCCGCTGCCAGCAGCAGCTGACGCATGGCAATCGACAGCGCCAGATACATCAGCGTGGTCACCAGGTAGACTTCAAAACTCAAAAAGGTGCGCGACTGGATCAGGTTGGCGGCGAAGGTCAGCTCTTCATAAGAGACCTGCGACACCACCGACGAGCCGAGCATCACGATAATGCACTGGCTGACCAGCGCCGGATAAATGCGCTTCAGCGACGGCGGCAGCACGATGCGGATAAAGGTCTGGGTGCGGCTCAGGCCGAGCACGCGCCCCGCCTCCCACTGCCCTTTCGGCGTCACCTGAATGCCGGCGCGGATAATTTCCGTGCTGTAAGCGCCAAGGTTAATCAGCATCGCCAGCAGTGCGGCTTCGCCCGCCGTCAGTTTCAGGCCGAGATTGGGCAAGCCAAACACGATAAAAAACAGCTGCACCACAAACGGCGTGTTGCGGATCAGCTCGACGTAGACACCCCAGATGCGGCTGAGCACCGTCGGTTTGCCGCTGCGCAGTGCCGCGCCAAAGATCCCCAGCGCCACGCCGCCGACCGTTGCCATTACCGTTAGCTGGATAGTCACCCACAGGCCGGAAATCAGTTCCGGCCAGTAGGGCCACAGTGCTGGAAAATTCAGTTGCCCCATCATCAGTCTGCCCTTACGCGCCGAGGTCAGCCGGCAGCGGCGCTTTCAGCCACTGTTCAGAGAGGCCGTTCAGGGTTTTGTCCTGAATCGCCTGCTCGATCAGCGCATCAACTTTGGCCTTCAGGGCCGGTTCTTCTTTTTTCATGCCAATAAAGCACGGCGAGTCTTTCAGCATAAATTTCGCCACCGGCGCTTTATCGGCGTTCTGGCGGGCAATCGCGGCCACCACCAGGTTACCGGTCGCTACGTACTGCACCTGGCCTGACAGATAAGCGGAGAGCGTGGTGTTGTTATCTTCATAGCGCTTCACCTCGGCGTCTTTCGGCGCAATCCCGGTCAGCACCATGTCTTCTACCGCGCCACGCGTCACGCCGATAGATTTGCCGCTCAGCTCGGCGGCGTCCTTCAACGTGCCGTCTTTCGGGCCAAATACGCCCAGGAAGAACGGCGCGTAGGCGCGGCTAAAGTCGATTACTTTCTCGCGCTCCGGGTTTTTCCCCAGGCTGGAGATCACCAAATCCACCTTATTGGTTTGCAGATAGGGAACGCGGTTGGCGCTGGTGACCGGCACCAGCTGCAACTTAAGTTTCATCTGCTTCGCCAGGTACTTCGCCATATCAATGTCGTAGCCCTGCGGCTGTAAATCGGTACCGACCGAACCAAACGGTGGGAAGTCCTGCGGCACGGCGATACGAATAACGCCGCGCTTTTGAATATCCTGCAGCTGGTCGGCATGCGCCACGGTGGTCTGGGTGAACAGCACGGCGCCAGCCAGTAATGCGAGTAAACCTTTTTTCATCTTCACTTCCCCGGTTAATACATCATGAAACGAAAGATTCTTAAAGAATTTATTTGCAACTAATGTGCCAGCGCGCGGAGCCCTGCATAAATTTTTGGTCTTAAGTGAGTAGCGGGAAGAAAAAATCGTTTATTTGCCTGCCATTAGCCAGAAAATAACGGGAAGGTGTGGCGGATTAACGGGCGGATAGAGTCAGGAGAGCGGGCATAAAATGGGGCGCCATGGCGCGCCCCAAAATCATGCAAAGCACCAAAACGGTGCCCCATTAGCGCTGTTCCAGTTCATCCAGCTGGCTGTAAAGGTCGGCGATCTGATGAATGCGCTGGCGGCCATCGCTTAACAGTTCATGCAGCACCGCATTCGCCAGCAGGTTGATCAGGCTGTTGGCCGCGGCGTAGCTGTCAAACGCCGAAACGCTGTCGAGCGGGGCGCAGAGCTGCCAGCGCGCCAGTGCAATAACGCCCTGCGCCTGCGGCTCGCACAGCGCCAGCGTTGGGATGCCGCGCTGCTGCAGCTGCTGCAGCAGCGGGCGGATGATGCGCGGACGGCGGCGGAAAGCCATCACCACCACCAGATCGCCGGGCGTGAGATCCACCAGCTCCTCGGCGAGCGTCTGGCCCGGCTGCGGCAGTAAGTGCACCTGGGCGCGGGCCTGAAGCAGCTGCTGGCGCAGGTGCAACGCTACCGGGTACGCATTACGTAAGCCAATGATAAAAATGCGTTTACTGTTGGACAGCGCCTGCACCACTTCTCCCAACTGCCCGGTATCGATAGCGTTAACCCACTGGGTGAGGTTGGCCATCTCCTGCTTGTAGTGGCGCGCCAGCAGCGTGTTGCCCTGCACGGCATCGCGGTTGTCGGTCAGCGGCATCCCACTCTGGCGCAGGGTGCGCAGCTCGTCGCGCATATCCTTATATTTTTCATAGCCCAGCCGCTTAAACAGGCGGCTGACCGTGGCCTTGGAGACCCCGCTAAGGCGCGCCAGCTCTGCGCTGTTGTAGCTGATCAGATCGTCGAAATGGTCGAAGGCAAAATCGGCGATACGCTGTTCCTGCGGCGACAGCTGTGGGTAATGGCTGCGCAGGCGTTCATCAAGCTGCTTCATGGCTTCTGCCCTGTAACTTTTGTTTCACTGTCTGGATGATATACAAATAACGTGCCCGTCTGTAGCGCAGCGCTGAAAACAATTTTTGTTAAAACCGGCGCTGATCGACAGTTTTTCAATTCCCTGCGTCCATCACCCGGCAAACTGGAACGGCTATTGCTTATATTAAGCTATCAGTCATCTGAACGACGAGAATGGAATGAATCAAAGCAATATCGCGCCGCTGGGTATGGCGGTCACACCTCACCACCTGGCATCAGAAAGCGCGCTGGCCGTATTACGCGAAGGCGGCAATGCCATCGAAGCGATGGTCGCTGCGGCTGCCACTATCGCCGTGGTCTACCCGCATATGAACGGTTTGGGCGGCGATGGTTTCTGGCTGATCCTGCCGCCAAACGGCGAGCCGGTCGCCATTGATGCCAGCGGTGCCGCCGGTTCGCTGGCCTCAATCGATTTCTACCAGGGCCACGCCACCATCCCGCATCGCGGTCCTGAATCGGCACTCACCGTGGCGGGAACCGTCAGCGGCTGGCAGGAAGCGCTGGCGGTATCGAAAGAGCTGGGCGGCACGCAGCGCCCGCTGCCGCGCCTGCTGGCCGATGCCATCCGCTATGCTGCTGACGGCATTCCGGTGACGGAATCTCAGGCGGCGGCCACCGCCAGCAAACGTGCCGAGCTGGCTAATCAGCCCGGCTTTGCCGCCACCTTTCTGCCGGATGGCGAAGTGCCCCGCCCCGGTAGCCGCTTCACCCAGCCAGAACTGGCGACGACCTTAATCCACCTGGCGGAAGCCGGACTGGAGAGCTTCTATCGCGGTCCGCTGGCGCGCCAGATGGCCAGCGAGATGTCACGCCTTGGCATGCCGGTAACGCTGGAGGATCTCAACCGCCATCAGGCAAAACGCCGCAGGCCGCTGCGCATCCGCCATCAGTACGGCGACGTATTTAATATGCCGCCGCCCACCCAGGGCCTGGTTTCGCTGGCGATCCTCGGCATTACCGACCATCTGGCGATGGCCGAGGCTGACGAAGCGCAAACCATTCACCGCATTGTCGAAGCCACCAAGCTGGCCTTTGGCCTGCGCGACCAGCACATCACCGACCCGCTGCATATGCGGGAAGAGATGCAGGCGCTGCTCGACAGCGATCGGTTGCAGCAGCTGGCTGCACGCGTCGATGTGGATCGCGCCGCGCCGTGGGGCACCGGCAAAGGCCCGGGCGACACGGTGTGGATGGGGGTGATGGACAGCAGCGGGCTGGCGGTGAGCTTTATTCAGAGCATCTACCATGAATTCGGCAGCGGCGTGGTGATCCCGGGAACCGGCATCACCTGGCAGAACCGCGGAGCCTCGTTCAGCCTCGATCCTGAGCATCTGCTGGCGCTGGCGCCGGGCAAACAGCCTTTCCACACCCTGAATCCGGCGGCGGCGCGCCTGACGGATGGCCGCACCATGGTGTATGGCTCGATGGGCGGGGACGGCCAGCCACAAACTCAGGCGGCGATTTTTACCCGCCATGTGATTCAGGGAATGGCGCTGCAGCAGGCGATCGGTGCTCCGCGCTGGCTGCTGGGCCGTACCTGGGGCCAGGCGTCGGACTCGCTAAAGCTGGAGGGGCGCTTCAGCGCAGAGACCGTTGCCACACTGCGCGAGCTGGGGCATGAGGTGGAGATATTGGCGGATTTCAGCGAGGCCGTCGGCCATGCCGGGGCGATTGTGCGCCACATCAACGGCATGCTGGAAGGCGCTTTCGACCCGCGCAGCAACGGCAGCGCGGCCGGTTTTTAACCGAGTTGATAATTTAGAGAGACAGGGGAGAGATCATGAAACAAGACACACCCGACTGGGCAGCCTACGTGGCACAGATGGAGCAGGTGCTGGCGCTGGAGCTGGACGAGAGTCGCCGCGCCGAACTACTCACTCAGTTTAGCCGCATTGCCGCGATGGCGGCGCCGCTGATGGCGTTCCCGCTCGACGATCGCCTGGAAGTGGCGGGAGTATATAAAGCATGAATCTGGCGTCCTTATCGATTGCAGAACTGAAACGCGCGCTGGCGGCGGGCGAGCTGAGCGCGCGCGATATCGCCAGCCAGACGCTGGCAAATATTGAGCGCCATAATCCCGCGCTCAACGCCTGGACCCACGTCACTCAGGAGCGCATGCTGCAGGAGGCCGACCGCCTCGATCGCCTGAAGCGTGAAGGCCAGCCGCTGCCCGCGCTGGCTGCCGTACCCTATGCGGTGAAAAATCTGTTCGACGTGGCCGGTCACAGCACTCTGGCGGGAGCCAGCCTGTTCAGCAACCGCACGGCGGCGCGTCAGGATGCCTGGGCGGTCCACAAGCTGGCCGCCAGCGGTGCCCTGCTCTCGGGCATGCTGAATATGGATGCTTACGCCTATGGCTTTACTACCGAAAACAGCCACTACGGCGCAACCCACAACCCGCACGATCTGGCGCGCATTGCCGGAGGCTCTTCCGGCGGTTCTGCCGCCGCCGTCGCTGCCGGAGTCGTCCACTTCTCTCTCGGCACCGATACCAACGGGTCGATTCGCGTGCCCGCTTCGCTGTGCGGCATCTTCGGCCTGAAACCGACCTTTGGCCGCCTGTCGCGCAGCGGCAGCCATCCGTTTGTTGCCAGCCTCGATCATATCGGCCCCCTGGCGCGCCGCGTCAGCGATCTGACGCAGGTCTACGATGCACTTCAGGGGCGCGATGCGCAGGACAGCTTCCAGGCCGAGAGAGCCATGCAGCCGGTCGCTCCGCTGCTGGAGCGCGGGATGGAAGGCTTACGCTGCGGCGTGCTGGGCGGCTATTTCCAGCAGTGGTGTGACGACGATGCCCGCCTGGCGGTGGCTCAGGCGGCCAAAGCGCTCAACGCCAGCGAAGAGATGGTGCTGCCGGAAGCCGAACTGGCGCGCGCGGCGGCCTTTATTATTACGGCGTCCGAGGGCGGCAATCACTACCTGCCCGCACTGCGCAATGCGCCAGAGCGTTTCGAGCCGCTGTCGCGCGAGCGCCTGCTGGCCGGGGCGATGATCCCCTCCGCATGGTATGTGCAGGCCCAGCGCTTCCGCCGTCATTTTCAGCAGCAGGTGCTGGCACGCTTTGCCGAGGTCGATGTGCTGATCGCTCCGGCCACGCCGACCAGCGCGACGCTGATTGGTCAGGAAACCATGCGCATCAACGGCAGCGATCTGCCGGTGCGCGCCAGCATGGGGATGCTGACGCAGCCGATCTCCTTCCTGGGGCTGCCCGTCACCACCGTACCACTGCGCACTTCCTCGGGGCTGCCAATCGGATTACAGTTGATTGCAGCACCCTTTAAAGAGGAAGCCTGCCTGCGAGCCGCACGCGTGCTTGAGCAGATGGGCATTGCGCAGGCCGCGCCTGCCAGCATGGAGTCATAGCATGAAAAGTGAATATATCGATCGCCCGGGCATTCTTGCCGAGGTCACCGCCGCGTTTTACCGTTATGAAGAGGCGTTAATCAGCAACAATGTTGCGGTACTGGATGAGCTGTTCTGGCATGACGAGCGCACGGTGCGCCTGGGGGCCGGGGAGAATCTGTACGGTATTGATGCCATCAGGGCGTTCCGCGCATCACGCCCGTCTGCCGGCTTAGACCGCCAGCTGCAGAACACCGTGATCACCAGCTACGGCGAGGACTTTGCGGTCTGCAGCACCGAGTTCACCCGTGAAGGCAGCGAACGAATTGGCCGCCAGCAGCAGACGTGGGTCCGGTTACCCTGCGGCTGGCGGATTGTCGCAGCCCAGGTCAGCCTGATGAGTTAAATTACGTTTTTCAGGGGCCGCTCACGGCCCCTGCTGTTCCGTACTTTTCACGGTGGCAACGCTCCCCTGCTGATGATAAAACTCCCTTTCCAACGATGTGAAAAGGAGAGACACATGACCACCTTCAGCACCACCCGCCCCAGCATCGCCGCCAGAGCAAAACCGCTTGATGAGGACTGGCATCGCGAAGAGATAAAATGCGCTATACGCCTTAAAGGCTACTCTATTGCCTCGCTGTCCCGTGCTTACGGTCTGGCGGGAGGCACGCTGGCGAATGCCCTGACGCGACCGTGGCCAAAGGGAGAGAAGATTATTGCGCTGACGCTGGGTATTAAGCCTGAAGTGATCTGGCCCACGCGTTATGAGATGCGCCGCAAAGCGAAGGCGAAAATGCAGAAAAAATAAGATGGGGAAGTGTGATTTACCTCCCCGTATCAGGACGTTATTGTTCAAATGGCATAATTGAATCGCTGCTTTGGAAAATACTTTGCGGAATGAAATTATTAAAACCGTGCTCAATGCAGTAATCAATCAGGCCTCGTTTATTACCAACACCAGATTTCTTATAAATACGACACAGAGTATCCTCCACCGTGCGGTTAGGAATACCGATAGCAGCCTCGATCATTTTCGGTGTAAATGACTGACAGGTATAGAAGATGATCTGCCACTCTTTATCGGTGAACAGTTCGGTGGGTGGGGTGAACATCAACGAAGTAGGGATTTTTATTTTGGCCAGGCGCGTAATGAAAACAGACTCAACTGGGCGACAGTGTACGATGACGCCTAAGGGTGTGCCATCCTCATCCAGAATAGGGAATTTTTCAGAGTACCAGGGTTGCAGATAATCTAGCTGGTCAAACTGATGCACTTCTACAGATGTTACGCGATCCTTGACACTTTCTACTTTACGATCGTGTGCCTGAAACTGAGGTTCAAATTCATGGATCGCCAAGGGTAGCTCACCATCATAAAGACCTTCCATGTTAAAACCTTTGGGTAAACCGATAAAATTTTTCATACGTACATTCGAATATACGAATTGAGAAAGATTATTCTTTACTATCCATGGCTCACTGCTCCCCTCCCAAAACCTGATAAAAGGATTAATGATCTGTTGAATTTTTGAATCTTTCACTTTTTGGCACATAGTTTTATCCTTGATTTTGTTATTACCGCATCCCGCAGTAACTATATGCTCAATATCTCGATAATTAAGCGCAGCCAGCCATTATCCGCACTTTTTGAATTAGTCATTCAGCCATTTAATCAATTATGCGATCTAAAAGGGCGAGGAGACACTCATGAGTGCACCATGAATTATTTCCCTCGCTAAACGTCCGCAAACCGGTCTGAGCTCAGCCTGAGCACATCCCCCACTCGCATCCTGCTCGCTGTAGGTTTTAAACCGCGACGCTGCGGCTTTGGGGGCAGGGAGGGAGGGCTGATTGCAGCAGGCTCACGGCCAGGGATGGCCGTGAGCCAGGCTACAGGGATGTATTCATGCCGGTGCGGAAAGCAGCCCTCCCTCCTGAAACCGGGCACCTGTCATCCCGTAACAATATTCAAATCAATTTTTTGGGGTGCCTCAAATCAGGAGCCCCCCGCAATCGATTAAATTTCCGGTGCCGGATGTTTTGCCACCCAGTGCTCGGCAATCTGCTGACGGGTGCAGATCCACACCTGGTCGTGCTGCTGGATATGATCAAGGAAGCGCTGCAGGGCGCGGAAGCGGCCGGGGCGCCCCAGCAGGCGGCAGTGCATACCAATCGATAGCATCTTCGGCGCGCTGTCGCCCTCTTCATACAGCACGTCAAAGCTGTCGCGCAGATAAGTATAAAACTGCTCGGCGGTATTAAAGCCCTGCGGCGTGGCGAAGCGCATATCGTTGGTTTCCAGCGTGTACGGGATCACCAGATGCGGCTTCACGGTGCCATCCTGGCAGGTGACCTGGGTCCAGAACGGCAGATCGTCACCGTAGTAGTCGCTGTCATAGGTCAGCCCGCCCTGCTCCACCACCAGACGGCGGGTGTTCGGGCTGTCGCGCCCGGTGTACCAGCCGGTCGGCGTTTTGCCGAACAGGTCGGTCAGGGTATCCAGCGCCTGCTGCATATGCTGACGTTCGGTTTTGGCATCCATGCTCTGATAGTGGATCCAGCGCCAGCCGTGGCTGACCACGTCGTAATCGGCGGCTTTAATCGCTGCGACTATCTCCGGGTGGCGGGCCAGCGCCATCGCCACGCCAAACACCGTCAGCGGCAGACCGCGTTTCTGGAACTCGTTATGAATGCGCCAGAAACCGGCACGCGAACCGTACTCATACAGCGAATCCATCGACATATGGCGTTCAGGATAGCTGGCTGCCCCGATAATATCGGACAGGAACTGTTCGGAACCGGCGTCACCGTGCAGGACGTTGTTTTCCGCACCCTCTTCATAATTGAGGACGAACTGCACCGCGATCTTCGCCTTGCCTGGCCAGTCGGCATGGGGAGGATTCCCGGCGTAACCACGCAGGTCACGCGGATAGTTTTTGTTGAAGCTGTACTCTTTCTTTTCCGGTGCATCACTCATGGTTTGACTCCCTGGTCGCGGAAAGGTATTGCCTTAGTTTAGGCGCTCAAACTGGCCCGACAGATTTTTTCGTATCGGGTAATCAAGATCGCCGTGTTTGCTGGTATTTAACCCCAGCGCCACCAGCGACTCGACCATTTTGACCGCGGCGGTTACGCCGTCGATCACCGGGATCCCCAGCTCACGCGTCAGCGTCTGCGCCAGATCGGCCATGCCGCCGCAGCCCAACACAATCGCCCCGCTGCCGTCTTCGCGCTTCGCCTGTATACAGCGCTGGCGAACTTTCTCCTGGGCGATGCCGCTGCCATCTTCCAGCGACAGCACCGGCAGATCGATCGCGTGCAGCGCCGCGCAGTGATGCTCAAAACCGTACTGCTGCAGCAGATGACGGGCAATGATCAGCGTGCGCGGCAGCGTGGTGACAATCGAAAAGCGCGTCGCCACCAGCGTGGCCATATGCATCGCCGCCTCGGCAATGCCCACGACCGGCCCCTGCGCCAGCTCGCGCGCGGCCAGCAGCCCCGGATCGCCAAAGCAGGCGATAACATGGCCGCAGACGCCCTGCTCACGCCCGGCTTTTACCTGCTCCAGTACGCCAATCGCCGCGATGGCCTCATCAAAATGACCTTCAATGGAGGGCACGCCCTGCGTCGGGCAGACCGCGAGGATCTCAGTATTGGCGCCAGCAACCGCACGCGCCGCCGCGCCGATGGTTTCGGTCATCGCCTGGCTGGTATTGGGGTTGATGACCTGGATGACCTGCTTGTTCATGATCGTGCTCCTGTGGCGGCGAAGAGCCGGGCAAAGTCCGGCAGCGTTTCGCCACTGCGTTCAAAGCGCAGACTGGCGACAATATGATCGAAATGTTGCCGTAGTGAGTCAGTCAGGCGGCTAAGGGATTTATCGCGCAGCAGCTCGACCAGCCGATCGTGATCGTCACAGCGGCAGCCCTGCTGCCAGGGTGCTCCGTATGCAGCGACCACCAGCGAAGAGCGCTGGGTCAGGCGCGTCACCATTTCGGTCAGCACCTGATTGCCGGAGATAGCCTGCAGCTGAATATGGAAGGCGGCAGAGAGGCGGATGGCGGCGGCACCGTCATGATCCTGATGCGCCTGCTGCTCCTGACGATTGAGCTTTTCCAGCGCTGCCAGATGCGGTGCCTGGCAGTGCGCCAGCACGGCAGGCAGATTGGCGCACTCAATCAGGCTGCGGGTGCGGAAGATATCCTGCGCCTCTTCCACCGTTGGCGTGGCAACCTGTGCACCACGTTTGGGCGTCAGGGTGATCATTTGCACTGCGGCGAGGCGTTGCAGCACTTTGCGGATGCCGGTGCGGCTGACGCCAAAGACGTCGGAGAGCGCCTCTTCAGGTAATTTGCTCCCCGGTGGTAACTGATGTTCAACGATGGCGGTCATCAGCGCCTGATAGATGGGTTCGTCCCTGTCACCCAGGTCGGAGGCCGTTTTCAGCCCGGTTTCACTCTTCATTCCCTACTCCGTTCAACATCATTTCTGCCAAGAAGCGTACACAGGAATCACAACTTTTGTATACACGAAATTACAATCTGGCCTGGATCCTGCAATGTCTCCTGCAACCCGGTTTATTGATAACTGTATTCAGAGGAGCAGGTTTCATGCCAAATAGTGAAGTGTCTTCCCAGGCAGCAGCTGCTGAAGCCAATGCCAACTACAGCCCAAGGCTGTGCAATGAGGATCTGGCGCCGACGCGTGACCAGAACTGGAGCTGGTACAACATCTTTTCTTTCTGGATGTCCGATGTACACAGCATGGGCGGTTATGTGGTGGCGGCCAGCTTCTTTACGCTCGGCCTCGCCAGCTGGCAGGTTCTACTGTGCCTGCTGGCCGGTATCTGCATTGTGCAGCTGTGCGCTAACCTGGTGGCGAAACCCAGTCAGATGGCTGGCGTGCCTTACGCGGTGATCTGCCGCCAGGCGTTTGGCGTCTTTGGCGCCAATATCCCGGCGGTGATCCGCGGTCTGATCGCTTTTGCCTGGTACGGTATCCAGACCTATCTGGCGGCGAATGCGCTGATGCTGGTCTCCCTTAAGTTCTGGCCGGCGCTGAGCACCCTGACACACTCTTCGTGGCTGGGCCTGTCGCAGCTGGGCTGGATCTGCTTCGGGATTATGTGGTTCCTGCAGGCGATGGTGTTCTGGCATGGCATGAACGCCATTAAGCGCTTTATCGATATCGCCGGTCCGGCGGTGTACGTGGTAATGGTGGCGCTGGCGGGATGGATTGTATACAAAACCGGTTTCAGCGGTATCTCTCTGACGCTGGCGAGTAAATCGCTGACCGGCGGAGAGCAGGCGTGGCAGATGATTACCGCCACCGCGCTCGTGGTCTCTTACTTCTCCGGCCCGCTGCTGAATTTTGGTGACTTCTCACGCTACGGTAAAAGCCTGGGCGAAATCCGCCGTGGCAACCGCTGGGGCCTGCCGTTCAACTTCCTGCTGTTTTCGATCGTTACCGTGGTGATTGTTTCCGGCACGCAGTCGCTGTTTGGCCGCATGATTACTGACCCTATCGAAACCGTCAGCATGGTGGGTAACGATCTGGCCGTGGCGATTGGGCTGCTGACGATGATCACCGCGACCATCGGTATTAATATTGTGGCGAACTTCGTTTCCCCGGCGTTCGACTTCTCTAACTGTTCTCCGCAGAAAATCAGCTTCCGCACCGGCGGGATGATTGCGGCCGTCGGATCGGTACTGCTGACGCCGTGGAATCTGTTCCAGTCACCGGAGCTGATCCACTATACGCTGGACGTGCTGGGCGCCTTTATCGGGCCACTGTTCGGCATTCTGCTGGCGGATTTCTACCTGATTAAGCGCAGCCAGATTTCGGTTGATGACCTGTTTGATGATACGCCGAAGGGGATTTACTGGTACAAGGGCGGCTTTAACCCGAAAGCGATTGCTGCTCTGCTGCCGTCGGTGGCGATTGGCCTGGTGATTAGCTTTATCCCTTCCCTGCATGCCGTGGCGAACTTTAGCTGGTTTATTGGTGTGGCGCTGGGTGCCGGGAGCTATCGCTGGATTGCGCGCGGTGAACTGGCGGCGAGCGTGGCGAAAGGCTATAGCGCTAAAGTGGCGATGCAGAAAGAGTAGTGCAGCGTAGCAACGAAAAAGGCCGATTCTTACGAATCGGCCTTTCTCTGAATGTTTGGCGGAACGGACGGGGCTCGAACCCGCGACCCCCTGCGTGACAGGCAGGTATTCTAACCAACTGAACTACCGCTCCACCGATGTTCCCCGTCGGGAACGAGGCGGATATTACGGGGCAGTCAGATGTTCGTCAACGCTTTTTCTGGGGATTAATTTCAACTGCTGCGTTTTTCACCATCACGCGGTTTTATTACGCAAATTTAGCGCGTTATACCCCATCAGCCTCTTCCTGAGGCCGCCACAAGCAGCTGCCTCCCTTTTTCTGCACCAGATCGAGACGCGCTTCGTGTGCCATCATTTCGACTTCGCTGGCGCGCACCACCCGCAGGCCAGAGGCGGGGCGTTCGATGCGGTAGATAGTTTCGCCGTCGCTCTGCTCTTCACGATCCCCTTCCATCGAGAAGGCCAGCGAGGTCTGCCCGCCGGTCATGATCAGGAAGACTTCCGCCAGAATTTCGGAGTCAAGCAGTGCGCCGTGCAGAACGCGCTTGCTGTTGTCTATCTCATAGCGAGAGCAGATGGCATCAAGGCTGTTACGCTTGCCGGGGAACATCTTGCGCGCCATCGCCAGGCTGTCGGTGATCTGGCAGAAGGTTTCGGTCTTCGGAATGCCGCGCTGCAGCTTGGAGAATTCGTAATCCATAAAGCCGATATCGAACGAGGCGTTATGGATGACTAACTCTGCCCCCTTTATATAGGCAAGGAAGTCGTCGGCAATTTCAGCGAAGGTGGGTTTATCCAGCAGAAACTCGTCGGCGATACCGTGAACGCCGAACGCTTCCGGGTCCACCAGACGGTCGGGCTTGAGATAGACGTGGAAGTTGTTACCGGTCAGGCGGCGGTTGATCACCTCTACCGCACCAATCTCAATGATGCGGTGCCCTTCATAATGGACGCCGATCATGTTCATACCGGTGGTTTCGGTATCGAGTACGATCTGACGCGTTGTATTTACTGTGCTCATAGGACCCGTTTATGTCAGACTTGGCGTTTTTCTACGGAGAGTCTACCAGAGATGCTTAAGCAGGTAGAAATTTTCACCGACGGATCGTGCCTCGGTAATCCAGGTCCCGGCGGTTATGGCGCGATTATGCGCTACGGCTCGCATGAGAAAACTTTCAGTGCGGGTTTCCATCTCACCACCAATAATCGCATGGAGATGATGGCGGCGATTGTGGCGCTGGAGGCGCTGACTCAGCCGTGTAACGTCACGCTGAGTACCGACAGCCAGTATGTGCGCCAGGGGATCACCAGCTGGATCCATAACTGGAAGAAGCGCGGCTGGAAGACTGCTGATAAGAAGCCGGTTAAAAATGTCGATTTATGGCAGCGGCTGGACAGCGCGCTCAGCACGCACGAGATCCACTGGAAGTGGGTTAAGGGGCATGCTGGCCACGTAGAAAACGAGCGCTGCGATGAGCTGGCGCGCGCGGCGGCCGGCAATCCGACATTTGATGATGTGGGTTATCAGGCTGGCGCGTAACGCAAAAGGAATGAACGGGATAGAAGGCGATCCCGTTATATAATTCAGCCTCTGCGCCCTTCCCGGTACTGGCTGGTAGCACCCACGGCGTGCAGCTGCCGCTTGCTGGCACTCTTCTTTGCCGGGTTCATGGTCAGTGGGAAGGTACGCTTACGCGCGACGATCAGGTTTAAACAGCCGAGCGCTGGCAGGTGGGTACTGATCACTTTTCCCCCCTGGCGGTTCCACGGCAGTACCTGGAAGCGCGAGCGGTGTACCACCTCATAGTTCAGCAGGCTCAGCCAGTCCATCAGGCGCATCTGGGTAAACATCCGGCTATTCCACGGCACCTTGCGCCGCAGGCCCGGGATGAGTTTGCCGACTCCTAAGGCGCTGAAGATATTGAAGCCGCTGATAATCATCCAGCCGTCGTCGATCAACACCCTGTCCACCTCACGCAACACGCGGTGCGGATCGCTGCTCCATGCCAGCGTATGGGCCAGCAGGCAGGCATCCACCGATTTAGACTCAAACGGCAGGCTGAGAGGGTCGGCGTGAACCTGCAGATTATCCCCGCTCAACCCAACGTTAACCTGATGCGAAATCGCACAGCTTTCGGTATCGATTTCCGCGCTCAGACTGCCTACCTTGAGCAGATGAAAACCATATAATTTAGCCAGGCAGGGGCGCAGCTGATGCGACAGCGCATCGCGATAATACTCACCGCAGGGGATTTGCGACCATGACTCTGGCACCTGGCGAATATGACGTGTTTTAGCGGGCTTCATGCTTTACCATCTTCTTTCCATTGCGAGCATACGGGAGCGATCATATGAATCTTACCAGCATTCCAGCCCTTCAGGACAACTACATCTGGACGTTAAACGACGAGGCAGGCCGCTGCCTGATTGTTGACCCTGGCGAGGCCGCTCCGGTACTGCGTACCCTGGCAAAAAACCGCTGGCAGCCGGTGGCGATATTGCTCACGCACCACCATCACGACCACGTTGGTGGCGTGCCGGAGCTGCTGGCTCATTACCCCGATCTGAAGGTGTATGGACCGGAAGAAACCCGAGATAAAGGGGCAAATGCGATCGTCGGAGAGGGTGATAGCGTCGATGTTTTGGGCTGTAACTTCACCATTTATGCTACCCCGGGCCACACTTTAGGACATATCTCATATTTCAGCTTCCCTTACCTTTTCTGCGGAGACACGCTCTTTTCCGCCGGCTGTGGGAGACTGTTTGAAGGCACCGCTGAACAGATGTATCAATCATTTCAGAAGCTTAATCAACTTCCCGCTGACACTCTGGTGTGTTGCGCCCATGAATATACGTTATCGAATTTAACCTTTGCGCAGGCCATTTTCCCGCAAGATGCAGAGATAAGCCGCTACTATCGAGAAATTAAGGAGTTACGCGCAAAAAACGGGGTAAGTTTGCCGACAAAACTGGAGTTTGAGCGGAAAATTAATCTTTTTTTAAGAACGCAAGATATTGAATTACAACGCACTATTGGAATAGAAACAACTCCGCAACATGAGTGGCAAGTATTTGCGGCTCTACGCGAGAAGAAAGACCGTTTTTGATAATTTAGGTTGTGCTGAGGGGAGCGACCACGTATTATTGCTCGTCTTTTAAGCGGAACCAATGACACACACATGAAGGCTAAAGCGATATTACTCGCCTCGGTCTTGCTGGTAGGGTGCCAGGCATCAAGGCATGATGCTAACATCCCGGAACAGCATGCACAGAGTTTGTCTTCGGCAGGTCAAGGTGAAAATGGACAGTACTCAGATAATATGTTGTCCCCGCGCTGGCAGGATGATGGAACATCGCTTGCGCAGGACAAAGATCTGTGGAATTTCATTAGCGACGAGCTGAAGATGAAGGTTCCGGATAATTACCGGATACGCGAACAAAAACAGAAATACCTGAAGAACAAGAGCTATCTCCACGATGTAACATTACGGGCAGAGCCGTATATGTACTGGATTGTCGAGCAAATTAAGCAACGCAAAATGCCGATGGAACTGGTACTACTACCCATAGTGGAGAGCGCTTTTGACCCTCATGCAACATCATCTGCGAATGCCGCTGGCATCTGGCAGATCGTGCCGCAGACGGGTAAAAATTATGGTCTTAAGCAGACCCAGTGGTATGACGGACGACGCGATGTTGTGGCATCGACCAAAGTTGCCCTGGATATGATGCAGCGCCTTAACGGTATGTTTGACGGTGACTGGTTACTGACGGTTGCTGCCTATAACAGCGGTGAAGGACGCGTGCTGAAAGCGATGAAAGCCAATAAAGCCCGTGGACGACCTACGGATTTCTGGTCTTTAGCGCTGCCAAAAGAAACGACGGTCTATGTGCCAAAAATGCTGGCTCTGGGGCAACTGCTCAAGAACAGTAAGCGTTATGGCATACGTCTGCCGGCACCCAACGAATCTCGTGCTCTGGCACGCGTAGAAGTGGGTCAGCAGATTGAGCTGACACAGGCAGCCGAAATGGCTGGCATGTCGCTAAGCAAGATGAAGACGTTTAACTCAGGCTACACGCGTGGAAAAACGGCCCCTAATGGTCCTCACTACATTATGGTACCGAAGTCCAACGTGGCTAAGCTTCGTAACTCACTGGCGACCGGTGATATCGCAGCGGTGCAGCCAACTTCACTTGCTAACAACAGCGTTTCACCCGGCTCCTATAAGGTGCGCAACGGTGACACTCTGTCCGGCATTGCCAAACGTCTTGGCGTTCCGGTTAAAGATCTGCAGCGGGCAAACAATTTGCGCGGTGCCAGCATCAAACCGGGGCAGACGCTCAGCGTAAGCAGCAGTAGCAGACTGGCAGATAACGGCGACAGCATCACCTATCAGGTACGTAAGGGTGATTCTCTGGCCAGTATCGCAAAACGTCACGGCGTGAACATCAAAGATGTGGTGCGCTGGAACAGCGTCGCCAGTAACAGTGCCAAGAACATCCAGCCCGGCGATAAGCTGACGCTGTTTGTCGATAATACTGCGACACCTGACAGTTAGTCCGATACCAGACCCAATAAAAAGCCCGTCAATCGACGGGCTTTTTTTATGGCCGCAGGGCCTCAATAAAGATGATATCGGTGCTGAAACTGCCATCCGGCCTGACAGCGTAGTAGTTCTGCACGTCTTCAGGTGCCGCCTGCTGATAGGCCCGTATCGCCTGCACCATCACTTCAGGGGTGCGCATACGCTCTGTCCAACTGGTAAACTCCAGCTCCAGCTTATCCTGCGAGACAGCCTGCACCGCCAGACCGGCTTCGGTCATCAGCGTCAGCCACTCGCCGGGGCTGTAATCGCGCACGTGCGAGGTGTCACGCAGCGCCTCTACCGTCTGTAGCCAGATATCGAGTACCGGGTTGCCCGGCGCGCTGACGTCCATAAAAATCACTCTGCCGCCGGGTTTGAGCACGCGATACACCTCACGCAGCGCACTGCCGACGTCATGCCAGTGATGTGCGGAGTAGCGGCTGATGACAATATCAAATGCGGCATCGGCAAATGGCAGGCTCTCAGCATAGCCCTGCTGCGTGCTGAGGTGGTGATAACCGCGCTCATCCGCACTCGCGCGCACTACCGCCAGCATCTTTTCCGACAGATCGTAGGCAATGACCTCTTTGACGTGCTGGGCGGCAACAAAGCTGGCATGCCCTGCTCCACACCCCATATCCAGTACTTTCGCGTCTGAGGCACCATACAGCCGCTCTGCCAGCCGCACTAAATCCCGACCGCTGGCATGTACCGCGCTGGTCAGATAGGCATTAGCCTGCTCGCCGAACTGTTTATCAACGTTGTCATGATGTTTTGTTGCCATTACGAGAAGCTTCCCTGTTATGCCAGCGATTGCGGATGAGCGTTAAATTCTACCAGCAGCGGATTGTGATCTGAGGCGCGGGTGACCAGTACAGAAGCTTCTGCCACCCCCATTCCGCGATAAAAAACGAAATCCAGCGGACGCCCAAAGGCTTTGCGACGGTGATCGTCGGTGAAACGTACCTCACGCAGCCCCATTTCGCGTGAAAAACGATACAGGGCATTGATGCGTTGACGACTCCAGGCGTTAAAATCGCCGGCCATGATCACCGGGCCCTGATGGTGAAAGATCTGCTCACCGATCGGCCCTAGCTGCTTACTGTAAACATCAATACCCAGACTGAAGTTCACCGCGTGGATATTGACTACCATCAGCATTTGCCCACCAGGCAAAGGGTAAGCGGTGACCAGCGCTGACTTGGAGAGGCGCAGCAGCGGTTCACGCTCGCGCAGCGGGCAGCAATAGACCGGATGAGCTGAAGCCAGCGTCATGACGCCAGAAGGGTGCTGAGGTAGAACAAAAGCGGGAACCTGGTCGGCCGCCAGGTAATGGGTAGTAGCGAAACGCACCAGCTCAGGGGTCGTTTGTGCCTCCTGCAGTAGAACCAGGTGCGCATCTTTGCCGAAATTTTGTAATACCGAGAGCCACTCGGCGCGCTGCTGCTTAAAAATATTCCACACCAGCACCTTCAGGGTGGATTCGGTCGTCAGCGGCGCACCGGGCGGTAATGCCTGGCCGACATGCAGCATTGCCCCTGGCGGAAATATTTGCTCCGCTGGCTGCCCTGCTACGTATCTCATGGCATATGTTTTTTTCCGCACGTTACCGCCTGTACTTACTACTGCTGAATGAGCTTACCGTCTATCAGTTATAGGGACTTTACTGCCTACTTTCAATCGGAGGAGGGTAATTCAGACGGGATTGTAGGTAAGGAAATGCAAATAAGAAATGAAATACAAAAAAGCCCTGACTCGTATGAGTCAGGGCTTCATGTTTTAGTGGCGGAACGGACGGGGCTCGAACCCGCGACCCCCTGCGTGACAGGCAGGTATTCTAACCAACTGAACTACCGCTCCACCGATTCTGTACTGAATTCAGACTGCGTCTGGCTTCAGGTGTTTCGCCCTTACCTTGTCAGGGGTAAGGTCACGACCCGTAAACGGGTCTTAAATTGATGCCTGGCAGTTCCCTACTCTCGCATGGGGAGGCCCCACACTACCATCGGCGCTACGGCGTTTCACTTCTGAGTTCGGCATGGGGTCAGGTGGGACCACCGCGCTAAAGCCGCCAGGC